>FLOH01000002.1_pt1 | contig 1528102 bp, 1219 predicted proteins | sample 756751 | NCBI WGS metagenome assembly FLOH01 (sample SAMEA4026879, study PRJEB14308) | marine metagenome | biome: coastal water; material: water | depth 74 m
TACGCTTGCATCTCTAATTCAGGCCAGCTAATCGGCATTAATTCAGCAACAGCATTAAGTTTCATCGTACATGAACCCAAGGGAATCATAGAGCGATTTAAAGCTATATCTTTATTTTCCAGAGCCTTCAGATAACGCATCATTTCTGTTTCCGAATGATAGTTATTAAAAGCATCATGCATCATGAATTCAGAAGTTCTGGTTAAATTGTCAGGAATAAACTCCAGTGAGTTTGAATCAATTTCAGGGAAACCTAATTCAAATTCATTTTTATTTGCAGCCTTTGCAAATATTGCTGCCAACATACCAATGTCATTCTCATTAGTAGTCTCATCCACACTTATGCCAATATGCAAGTTATCATCAAAATATCTCAGATTGATATTGTGAGCAAGAGATGAAGTTACCAGATCTTCGATTTTTATATCTTCAGGGATTTTGATGTACAAAGTATCAAAGAATGAATCGTTTTCTACTATATATCCTGAATGTTGAACCGATTTTGCAAGAGCTACGGTCAATGAGTGAATTTTCAAGGCAATATTTCTTACACCTTCGCTTCCATGATAAACTCCATAGAAGCCAGCCATTATGGCAAGTAAAGCCTGTGCTGTACATATATTAGATGTTGCTTTCTCGCGCTTAATATGCTGTTCACGAGTTTGAAGAGCCATTCTAAGAGCTCTATCTCCATTTTTATCTTTTGAAATCCCTATAATTCTACCTGGAATATTACGTTTATATGAATCAACTGAAGCGAAAAATGCTGCATGTGGCCCACCATAACCCATCGGAACTCCCAAACGTTGTGAGGTACCGAAAACTACATCTGCACCCCATTCACCGGGAGGTGTTAATAAAGCTAAACTCAATAAATCAGAAGCTACTGCAACTGGAATACTTAGTTCATTAGCACTTTTAACCATCACTCTGTAATCCGGAATATTTCCTTTTTGATCTGGGTATTGAATCATGCATCCAAAAACCTTATCAGTAAATTCAAAATCCTTACAATTAATAATCTGTAATTCAATATCCTTTGATTCTGCACGCGTCTTTAGTACTGCCAATGTTTGAGGAAACATATTTTCAGATACTAAAAAAACATTTGCATTATTTTTAACGCTAGCCCTCGAACGTGTGTTATAAAACATCAGCATAGCCTCAGCTGCAGCAGTTCCTTCATCAAGCAATGATGAATTAGCAATGGGCAAACCCGTTAAATCAGAAATCATTGTTTGAAAATTCAACAATGCTTCGAGCCTACCTTGGGAAATTTCAGCCTGGTATGGGGTATATGAAGTGTACCAACCGGGGTTTTCAAAAACATTCCGCATAATTACCGGAGGCACAATTGTATTGTAATATCCCATACCAATATATGATTTGAAAACTTTGTTGTGTTGTGCAAGTTTTCTCATATGAATTAGATATTCATATTCACTTAAACCTTCATCAATATTCAGGCTATTTTTTAATCTAATATTTTCAGGAATAGTTTGGTCGATTAACTGATCAACAGAATCCAACCCCATGTTGTTTAACATATATTTTACATCATCATTGGATGGACCATTATGCCTGTTTACAAAGTTTTTGGTATTCATTATGTATTTGTTCTTAAGTTGTTAACGATAATTATTAGAGATTTCATATATTCTATCTAAGAAAGTACAAAAGTAAAAATCTTATCATTTGAAACTCCATTTCATTTCAATTACTTGTTATTAATTTCACAATATTTATTAACCATCCATACAGTGAATAGTGTATTCTTATGGATCAATCAAATAAAAAAAGGGAAGCCACCATACAAGCAGCCTCCCTTTAAAATTATTGTTTGTCCGGTATTATCCTTTTATTCTCATTTTATAAAATGATCTGTACACAAAGTAAAGGGCTACAATTAAAAATAGGCTACCAATATAAGGTGCTATTGCTCTAAACTGTGGTGCAATAGCAATTTCCATTGCTAGTAATCCAAACAATGTAGTAAATTTAATTACCGGGTTAAGAGCTACTGAAGATGTGTCTTTAAAAGGATCACCTACAGTATCACCTACAACTGCTGCAGCATGTAATGCGGTACCTTTTTCCTTCATATCTACTTCAACAACTTTTTTAGCATTGTCCCATGATCCACCCGCATTTGCCATAAATATTGCCTGGAATAGTCCAAAGAAAGCAATTGAAAGCAAATAACTTACAAACATAGACACAGGTAAGGAGTATTTTAAAGTATCTGAATGATTCATTCCATCAACTAACTGTGATGGAGAGGAAAGAAATGCAAATGCCAATGCAAACGAGAATATTGCAATAAAGATATTCCACATACCCTTTTGTGCATATATGGTACAAATTTTTACAACGGCTCTTGATTTTTCAACATCTGCCCTTTTGGGGGCATCAGGATCAAGATTAATGTTATGTTTTATATACTCAACTGCACGTGCGGCACCTGTTGTAACAGCTTGTATTGAAGCCCCTGTAAACCAATAAATAACCGCTCCACCCAATAAGAAACCCATAATAGTATATGGATTAAGTAAATTTAGCACTTCGGTTGGTTCAATACCTAAAGAATGCTTAATAACTAGTATCAAAGCGAATATCATGGTTGTGGCACCTACAACTGCTGTACCAATCAGTACTGGCTTTGCTGTTGCTTTAAATGTATTGCCTGCTCCATCATTAGCTTCAAGATAGTATTTAGATTTCTCAAAATCAGGTGTAAAACCAAAATCTCTTTCAATTTCAGCAATGGTTTCTTTTCTATTTTCTTCAATTAATGATAATTCATAAATCGATTGAGCATTATCGGTAACAGGTCCATAACTATCAACAGCAATAGTTACTGGCCCCATACCCAGCATACCAAATGCCACAAGACCAAATGCAAAAATAGAAGGATAAATCATCAAATCTGCCAAACCGTAGGTACTAGCAAAATAAGCAATAAACATAAGCATAAAGAAAACCATACCTTTCCAAAATGCACTAAAATTACCTGCAACGAGTCCAGAAAGTATATTCAAGGATGCTCCACCTTCTTGTGATGCCACTACAACTTCTTTTACGTGAGTTGATTTAGGACTGGTAAATAGTTTCGTAAATTCTGGAATAATAGCAGCACCTAGTGTTCCTGCACTAATAATAACTGAAAGAGAAATCCAAAGATCATTTGGCAGCTCTTTTATAGTTAAGTAACTAACTACAAATGTAACAACTATTGATAGTAAAGATGTAATCCACACCAATGAGGTTAGAGGTTTCTCAAAATCCAGATCATCAGCATTTTGGTATTTTGCTTTTGTAATTATGCCATTGATCCAAAAAGAAGCAATTGACGTAACTATCATGAGAATACGCATTATAAATATCCATGCTAGTAGCTGAATCTGATAATCAATGCTAGTAACAGCGAGAAGTATAAAAGAAATCAATGCAACTCCCGTTACTCCATAGGTTTCAAAACCGTCAGCAGTTGGGCCTACACTATCACCAGCATTATCACCAACACAATCGGCAATTGTTCCCGGGTTTCGTGGATCGTCTTCACCAATTTTGAATATTACCTTCATCAGGTCGGATCCGATATCAGCAATCTTAGTAAAAATACCACCAGCAATTCTTAATACTGAAGCACCTAACGATTCGCCAATTGCAAAACCAATAAAACTTGCACCGGCATACTCACCTGGCACGAATAATAATATTATTAGCATCATCATCAATTCCAAAGAAATTAACACAACACCAATACTCATTCCAGCATTCAAAGGAATATTAAGTAACTTAATTGGTTTTCTTTCTAAAGATGCAAAAGCCATTCTAGAATTAGCCAGAGTGTTCATTCTGATTCCAAACCATGCAACACTATATGAACCTAGGATCCCAATTATTGTCCAACCAAGGATCATTAATACACCGGCAACACCAAATAAATTTTCGCCGGTTTCAGGATCAACAGAAAGCCATCCAAAATAAAATGCCACGGCAGCACCAATAAATACAAATAAAATTGCAAGGAATTTCCCTTGCTCAATCAAGTAAGTTTTTGCCGTTTCAAAAATAACCTGAGCAACATCTAACATAGATTGATGAGCGCGAATCTTTTTCACTTTCATAAATTGATACAATCCAAAAAGGAAACCAGCTAAAGTGATCAGGAAACCCCAATAAAGGATTGATTGGTCTTTAACACCATCAGGAATTACAAGGTCAGCTTCACTTGCCGATGCCAATATTGGAACAGAAAACAAAGCGAAAAGCGTAAGAATTTTTTTCATAACTACTTTATTAATTAATTTAAATTACAAATATCAATCGATTGCAAAGAAGTTGGCTAAAGTAAAAAATATGATTTAATCTGACTAATAATAATCATCTTTGTTATCAATAGTCAATTAACAATTTTAATTAACCGCTAAAAATTAATACACTACTTATAATATTGACTCGTATACTCTTGTATAACTGATATTTAATTTGAATAGTTTTTTGTTAGTAATTATAAAAAAACAAACAATGAATAATATCCACATCCGTAAAAAGTTTTATAATTTTAGCAATTATTTAGAAAAGTATGAAGAAGGTTAAGCTTGAAATTGTTGGAATGTCCTACAGCAGGTCACAAAGTGGAGCGTATGCATTGATATTAGGCATACCCGGGCAAAAGAAGCGACTACCGATAATTATTGGCAGTAGTGAAGCACAGGCAATTGCGATTGAACTTGAGAATATGAAACCATCTCGCCCACTAACTCATGACTTGTTCACTAACTTTGCCAAACAATTCGAAATAACAATAATAGAAGTTATAATAAATAAATTTGAAGAGGGAATTTTCTTTTCCGTGCTTATTTGTGAGAAAGATGGTGAAAGAACAGAAATTGATAGCAGGACATCGGATGCTGTTGCTCTTGCTTTAAGATTTAATTGTTCAATTTTTACCTACCAAAATATAATTGATGAGGCCGGAATAATGCTTGAAGACGAACCAATTGGTGATGATCCTGAGGCTGCAGATAATGATGAGATAGAGGAAAAAGGATCCGTTGATTTTACCGACTATTTGATATCTGAACTTGAGGATATGCTTAAAACAGCCGTCGAAAATGAGAATTATGAAGAGGCCTCAAAAATTAGAGATGAAATAAAAAGACGTAAAAAAATCTAATTTTAATGTACCACTTCTTTAATGGCCTCCGGATTATGCTTATGCTTAAATAATATTGCAAACATTATGGCTACAACGAGTGAGTAAGCTGCAAATGTGAGCCAAATGCCTTGCCATTCAAAATGGCCATTAGCATCTTTAAAGAAATTATCAATAATTATCCCACTACTCCAACTCCCTAGTATAGCTCCAAAACCGTTTGTCATCATCATAAAAACCCCTTGAGCACTGGCACGGATACTTGAATCTGTTTGGGTTTCAACATATAAAGACCCTGATATATTAAAGAAATCAAATGCCATTCCATAGATTATATTTGAAAGTATTATCATCCAAAGAGCATCTGCAGGATTTCCCATACCAAAAAGGGCAAAACGTAGTACCCATGCAAACATACTTATTAGCATTACCTTTTTAATACCAAACCGCATCAGGAAAAATGGAATCGCAAGTATGAATAATGTTTCCGACATCTGTGAAATCGACATAATAATCGCAGGGTACTCTATTGTTAATAAATCTTTGTATTCGGGAACTTTCGCAAAATCGTGTAAAAAAGTATCGCCATAAGCATTGGTTAATTGTAAGGATGCTCCCAATAACATTGAAAAGATAAAAAATAAAGCCATCTTACTACTTTTAAACAGAGTGAAAGCTTTTAGACCTAATGACTCAACAAATGTTTTATGTCCAACGCTTTTATTTATAGCACATTTAGGTAGGGTGAAAGAAAAAAGACCAAGCCCCAATGAAGCAGCGGAAGCAACATAAAATTGCATCGCCGAAGTTTCAATTTTCAATAAACTTACGGTCCACATTGCCACAATAAAACCTATTGTTCCGAAAACACGAATTGGAGGATAATGTTTTATTACTTCCAATCCTGCACCATTTAAAGCTGAATATGCTACAGTTATGGCAAGGGAGATTGTTGGCATGTAAAAAATCATATTAAGTAACATTACCCAGAAAAATGTAGTTGGGTCATTAACTTCGGGTAGCATAAATAGCACCACAGCACCAATTATATGGAAAATACCTAGTAATTTCTCAGCGTTTACCCATCGGTCGGCAATAATTCCAGCTATGGCAGGCATAAAAAGCGATGCAATTCCCATTGTTGAAAAAATCACGCCAAATTCGGTACCAGTCCAATGGCGATTCTGAAACCAATATCCACCTATGGTGATCAGCCACGCTCCCCAAATGAAAAACTGGAGAAAGTTCATTACAATTAATCGATTCTTTATTCCCATTACATTGTATTAAAAAAATTGAAGGGCAAATGTAAACTTTTCCATTTCCTTTTCAAATAGTTAATTGTCAGTTTCAATTTCGTTTAATCTACATTAACAAATTAAGTTTTTCAAAATTTAAAATCCTAGTATAGTAATAACATTTTGATTGTTAGGTAAATAATCATATGGATAACTTTTGATACATTTTTTTACATCACTTTAGATTATGTTAATAACTTTGAACCAAATTTTTGCACTAAAATCATTAGCCAATTTTGAGGTTCTAAATTACACATCGCAATAAAAATTATTATTGAAAATGAAACAATACCAAGAATTACTACAATATGTACTTGATAAAGGCAACCACAAGGAAGACAGGACTGGCACAGGAACAATCAGCGTTTTTGGTTACCAGATGAGATTTGATTTAAGTGAAGGATTTCCGATGGTTACGACTAAAAAACTTCACTTAAAGTCGATAATTCATGAATTACTTTGGTTTTTGGCCGGAGATACTAATATAAAATATCTTCAGGAAAATGGCGTAAAAATATGGAACGATTGGGCTGATCGCAATGGAGACCTTGGTCCGGTTTATGGCGCACAATGGAGAAACTGGAATAATGATGGAATCGATCAGATTAAAGAAGTAATTGATCAGATTAATTGTAATCCCGATAGTCGCCGACTGATTGTTGCTGCCTGGAATCCAAGTGTATTACCTGACACAGGCATTTCATTTACTGAAAATGTAGCAAATGGAAAAGCTGCTCTCCCACCCTGTCATGCGTGGTTTCAGTTTTATGTGGCAGATGGAAAATTATCTTGTCAACTATACCAACGAAGTGCCGATATATTCTTGGGAGTGCCGTTCAACATAGCATCTTATGCATTATTAACAATGATGGTTGCCAAAGTTACCGGCCTTGAACCGGGTGATTTCATTCATACTTTTGGTGATGCACATATTTATCTAAACCACATGGATCAGGTTAAGTTACAGCTGAGTAGGGATCCAATGGAGTTGCCCAGGTTGGAGTTAAATCCATTAATTGATAATATATTTGATTTTAAATACGATGATATAAAAATTGTGGGATACAATAGTCATCCGGGAATAAAGGGGGAGATAAGTGTTTAGATTGACTAAAACAATAGTGAGAAGATTGTCATTCTGAACAAAGTGAAGAATCTAAGTTATTGTCAATAATTAACATAAAAGATCCTTCGCTATGCTCAGGATGACAAAAAGAAATAAACTAAGATGGAAAAACAAATCTCAATAATAGTAGCAATTGCATCCAACAACGCGATTGGAAAAGACAATGATCTGCTTTGGCATATATCAAAGGATTTAAAACGATTTAAAGAAATCACCAAAGATCATTTTATTATAATGGGAAAAAGAACATATTATTCACTTCCTGTTCGTCCTTTACCTAATCGTACGAGTTTGATTATTACTGATGTGGCCAATGAAGTAATTGATGGCTGCCTTATGGCATATTCAATTGAGGATGCTATTGATAAGATGGATTCTACAGGTGAAAACTTCATAATTGGTGGAGGATCAATATATAATCAGTTTATGCCCATCGCAGATAAATTATACATTACAAGAGTTCACAAAGATTTTGAAGCAGATACATACTACCCTGAGATTTCGCTGAAAGATTGGGAATTACAATCACAGGAGCATGTTGACGATGACCCTCAAAATGATTTTAATTATACATTTGAAACTTACACAAGAAAATGATTACTTTGAAATAACAGGTTCTCTGGATGGTATTGCGAAAAATGGAAAAGCATTTAATTCTGTTACACAGGAGTCTGATAAATTACTTCTATATTATACCTGTAATTGTCGTAAGAGAGGTATTTCAGATGTTGAACTTCCAGATTTCATCTACAATGCTGATGTTTCTTTTTCCAGAAATGGTATTTACTTTCTACATACTGAACACCACGGAGCAGTAAACTGTAGCACAACTACTTTACCTTTAAGATCATCCATTGATAGTGCTGAGCCATCTATTAAGTTAAATTCAAATTTTTCAACCATATCTCCCACTTTTACATGGTAACCTCTATCGCCTTGCTGTACTACTTTTTCATTGCATGCCACAGTTATTAATAGAAAAAAGACACTTATTGATAATAATAATTCTTTCCTGCAAAAAATATTTGGTGACAAATGTAGTTAATCAGACCCTTTTATTAAATATTGAGAAGACTCATCATTTCATGTAAAAAAAATCATTAAATTTGATGCCACGACCCTCAGAAAATGATTATGTGCTACAGTAATCTAACGATACAATTCTTAAATAACTTAATTTTTTTAAGACCAAATCTAAAACTTTCACTGCGAGAAGTATTATTAATTATAGGTGTATTTATTATTTCTATTGGTTTAACTGCACAAACTAAAGTTGATAGTTTAATCATATTAAGTAATGAACTGGAAGATGAAGCAAAAGTTAATAATTTCATTAATATTTCGCGTGAATATTTTATTAGTGGTGATACTCAGTCGATACTCTATGCAAAAAAAGCCATTGAACTATCAAATGAAATTGGTTTTAAGGAAGGTAAAGGAAAAGCATACTTGTTTATGGCACTTAGTTTAGATAATATCAATGTTGATACTGCTCTTCGTTACTATGTATTATCAGGAGAAATACTGGCGGAGATAAATCATCCGTGGGCAGGTTTTGGTTTTGAAAACGGGGGCAATAAATTCCGGATCATGGGGTGGTATCCTGAAGCCCTAGCTAATTACCTGCTTGCTTTGGTGGTTTACCAAAAATCAAAAGACACCGCTCAGATTTGCAAAACGATTTCAGGAATCGGACATATTTACAACAAGATGGGAGATAATCCAACTGCAATCGAATGGCAAAAAAGAGCACTGTTACTTGCTAATAATATTGATGATCCATCTCTGAAGGGATTAATCTATGGAAGAATAGGAATTTCATATGACGAGATGTCGATTTTTGATAGTGCACATTACTTTAATCAAATTGCTATTGATTTTTTCAAGAAGCGAAATGAGAACACATATCTATCTCAATGGTTGTCAAATATTGGAAATACGTATGTTCAGCAAAGAAATTATATTGAGGCTGAAAAATATCTACTTGAATCAGTCAGCTATATTAATAATGAATCAATAAAAACAAGTTCTTATACTAACCTTGCCAATATTTACATCAACACAAACAGATATCAGGAAGCAAAGGTACTTTTAGATAGTGCCTTCTATTTTGCGCAAAAGTTCAAACAAAAGGAATTTTTAGCTGAAGTTTATTTCAGAAATCATGAACTTTATTCAAAACTTGGACAATACAAAAGAGCTCTTAAATATTACAATGATTACAGCAAACTCAAGGACTCGATCCTTAATGCAGAAAACACATCTCAGGTTGCCAATATGAGGGTGAGATATGAAACAGAACAAAAAGAAAACCAATTACTCATAGAAATTGCAAATCGGGATCGGCTTGAAAAGGAAAATGCCATGGCTGAAATTGTAATATCAAATCGTAATAGGTTAATTATTATCATATTAAGCATTGGTATTGCCGCAATATTCTTTTTACTATTTGTATATCAACGCAAAAAAAGCAAGCTGAAAGCAGAACAGGATGCCGCAATAATTATTGAACGTGAATCCGGGATTAGGGCAATATTTGATGCACAGGAAAAAGAACGTAGTCGGATTGCCAAAGACCTGCATGATGGTATTGGTCAGCAAATCAGTGCAATAAAACTCCTCTTGCAAAATATTGCTTTTAAAATATTAGAAGTAAGCCCAAAACTTGATAAAGATTTAAGTAAAATCAGTTTGATGATAACTGATGTAGGTGACGAAACAAGGTCAATTTCACATCAAATGATGCCAAAATCATTAACACAGCTCGGGCTTGTGGATGCACTACAGGATATTATCGACAAAAGTTTTGACGGCAATTCGATAATGTGTAAGTTCGAACATTATAACTTAAACACAAGGCTTCCTCAAAATATAGAAATAGGACTGTATAGAATTGCACAGGAATTGATAAACAATATCTTAAAGCATTCAAAGGCAACCAAAGTTGACATACAATTAATGAAGATTGATGACAATTGCATTTTCATAGTGCAGGACAACGGCCAGGGTATGCCCACTGACAATAAAAAAGAAGGAATAGGAATTATGAATATTACCAATCGGCTCAGAACCATCAATGGTAATTTAAATATGGAATCGCATTCACATACCGGCACAATCTCTACAATTAAAATTTATCTGGGCAATGGATAAGATATATAATATTGCACTTGCAGATGATCATGCTTTGTTTTTAGATGGTATTTCTACGTTGATAGAAGCCCAGCTAAATTTAAATGTTGTTTATAAAGCTCAAAATGGGAAAGAACTCATAGACTTTGTGGAATTATCAGTCCCTGATCTCTGTATAATAGATATGGAGATGCCAATTATGAATGGACTGCAAGCATCTGAATTACTTCTTAAAAAATACCCCAACCTTAAGATTATAATACTTACAATGTACCGGGAGCAGAGTTTAGTGAAGAACCTAATTAAAAATGGTATTTCTGGTTACTTACTTAAAACTTCTGATAAAGATGAATTATTGTTCGCAATAAATCAAGTGCTAAAAGGAAAAACATATTATGATGGTAAACTTGTTGATCAAAAAGTAGTTACAAATGAAACAACAAACTTTTCTCCAACAGATCTAAGTAAAGTATCCAGACTTAGCGAACGCGAAAAAGAGATAGCAACATTGTTATGCAATGGCCTTAGTAATAAACAGGTTGCAGAAAAACTATTTTTAAGTTCATCAACCATCGATAACCATCGGACAAACCTAATGCGAAAACTTGATGTTCATAACGTTGTTGAACTGATCAGATTTTGCCTTAAAAATGGTATTGCGAAATAGATATCATAATTAATTAGTGTAATCACCCTATCATTTTAGTGTTGTTGACCTATTGTATCACCATAGTTATTATAGGAATTTTGGCATTGTATATCATTCATATTAAACAACTAAACACTTATAAAATGAAAAAAATAACTTTTTATCTAATTCTTGCATTTGTTTCAAATATCACACTTGCACAGTGGACACCAGTTAATAACGGATTACCCGATTATCCACCAACCACAATAATTAACTGGGTAGATACAATGGTGGTAAGTACTTACGGAGGAGGCATTTTCCTAACATATGACCAGGGTGAAAACTGGACTGAAATGCCAGGAACACTACCTAACCTTTTTGTAAATAGAATTGATTATCGTGGTGGACAGTTTGATCCTATTTCTGTGTCTACAGATGGAGGTCCATTTATAAGTGTTAATGGAGGTTATATAGACTGTAATGGTACAGGGTTGACCAATAATAATGTCAACTTCTGGAGTGGAGCCGGTGAAGGCTGGGACTTGGTTGGTGATGCAGTAGTTGGGAGCAATGGTGATGGAATATTTGCAGCACAATACACTTCACCGTTTATTTATGATTGGTCACCATCAAATGCAGGAATATCAGGTGATGGATTATTAGTTAATTATGGACTTATTGCTGAAACATTCGCATTGCTTGCAACCGAAGGGGGTGCCTATTATGCTTTATTTGGTGATACTGAATGGACACTTTCGAGTGATGGTTTAAGTGGCGATGCCCTGAAAGTTAACCATATTACTTATATCGGCTTTTATTTAATATCCACTGATGGTGGTTTGTATTATGCAATGGATTTAACCGATACCTGGCAACCAGTAATGGATGGTGAAAAATTTAATGTAGCCTATTATATCAATACTGATATCTCGCCAAGCGGATTTTTATGTTTTGCTTTTGGTGAGAATGGCTATTCCACTGAAGACTTCATAACATGGAATCAAATGGATTTTGGAGGTATGGAGGGTGAGGTTACCGCTGCACAATCCGATTCAGTTAATCTCTATGTTGGTTTTACTGTCAGAAAAAAAAATGGTAGAGACAATGGAGGATTGTATAGTAGGCCAATGGAGCAATTATTGGTTGGTATTGAAAACTATTTAGAGGTATCAACAGGAACTGTCCTGAACCAAAATTTTCCTAACCCTTTCAGTGGTACCACAAGAATAAGCTACTCAATAGAAAAATCAGAATTTGTAACTCTGAATGTTTATGATAATTATGGCAGACATTTAAAAACACTAGTCAATAATTATCAAACAAAGGGTAACTACACAATTGATTTTGAAGCAAATAATCTTCCATCAGGAATATATAATTATACTATTCAAACCAGAAATAGTGCAATTAAATCAAGAATGATGATAATACTTAAATAGCTGGATTCCTGATTTCCCCCAATCTAGCAAGAGTCTGACGGGACAGCACTAATTATTGAATCCGACTAAAATTAGAAAGCTCTTGATCATTAGAAATGTACAATATATTATTACTAACTAATTTAAATTTATGCCTTATGAAAAAACTTTTACTTCTTATTTTTAGTACTTCAATGGCCATTGTTGTATACGGCCAATGGACTCAAATCACAGTAGGAAATACAACAACAGAGCCTACTTCTATGTCAAGTGTTGGAGATAGTGTAATGGTTAGTTTCGCCGGTGATGGGATTTTTAAAACTGAGGATTTGGGAAATTCGTGGGATGACATCAGTGGTGATTTAGCAAATAAATATGTTAATAGAGTTCAGTCAGGACCATGGCCAATGCTTTTTGTATCAACAAATAATGGCCCCTACTACACTATGGATCAATCATCTTACACACTTGCTTCAAATGGACTTGATAATACTGATATAAGTTTTTATTACGTTGCTGATGATTTTGTGGTAGGTACAAATGGCGGTGGTATTTACACAGGGTCTGAAATAGATGGCCCGTGGTTGGCTGCAAATAGTGGTTTATCAAATGATGCTCTGTTTATAAATGAGTTAGGAGGTTACGATTTTGGAGATAGCAGCAGATTTATTCTTGGTACTAATGCCGGAGTTTATTATACCGATGACAACTTCAACAACTGGACTTCTGGTAATAATGGGCTAACAGGTGATCAACTTATTGTTACTGGTGTATTGCAATTAAGTACTCTATCATTTATTACTACCCATGCAGGTTGTTATTACAGTATTGACAAGGGAGCCAACTGGGAAACACTTATTGCTGATGAGAAGTTCAATTTATTGGTATTAAATATTAACCCGGATGGTACCTTTACTATTTTTGTTTTAGGTGAAACATCCTATCTAAGCACCGACTTTATGAACTTTACACCCATTTATACACCTGGAGAGGTGATTTGTGGAACAGTAACCACTAACGAACTATTTATCGCAACAGCATCAGGTAAATCCAATATTAATTATAACGGTGGATTCTACCGGCAACCTATAGATTGGATTATTTCAGGATTGTCCGAAAATAAACAGAATCCAGAATCACCTTCATTAAAACAAAATTACCCAAACCCTTTTAACAGTTCTACAACAATTAGTTATACAATTAATAGTTCAGATTTTGTTCATCTCAGAATTCTTGATTATTCGGGTAGAGTAATAACAACATTGGTTAATAAATTTCAGCAAGAAGGTAACTATAAAGTTGTTTTAGATGCCGATGATTATTCAGCAGGTATTTATTATTATACGTTACAAACCGGGAATAATTTTTCACAAACAAAAAAGATGATAATACTTAAATAGGTGGTTTTGGTATAAAAACTGTCTTACAAAAGACTCAACACATATGCTAATTCATGTTGAAACCACCTCAAAATACGGATATCGGGGGATGGCACTCTACAGACAGCCGCTTAGTTTGGTTGTTGGTATGGATGATATTATTACTTCCGGCTCAGTTCAACGTCTGGAGTAAAGTTTCCCGAATCCTTTTACAAAATCAACAACTATTAATCTCACAGTTGTGAATACAACTACTGAAAGTATAATTATCTATACCCAACAAAGTTCTGTTGTATATAAATCCATACTAATGAAGGTTGGGATTTGCAATTCCCGACCCCTAAGTTTGGGAACTTAAAATCCACTGTTTATAACTTTCAGATTGCAAATATGAAAAACTAATTTCATATCCCGGCTAGTTAATTTTTAATGCATCTAACAGAGTATCCATATGCTCTTTCGTTCTGCCCTGTTGTATAGGAATTATTAACTTGCAAACTCAAAAAATATGAGTAGTTTGTGCTACGATCACTTGTCCAATAGCCACCATTCTCAGAAGATATAGTTCCATTTACAAACCTGTATAAAGCTGAAGTCAATTTTAATGGTGAATCAAATGCTCCCTGAATATTATTTTGTGTCCAGCTCAATCGCTCGGCTTCCCATTCCGCTTGAGTAGGAATTCGATATCCACTTGGACAGGGATTATTTACACCATATTGACCTTGCCATAAATCAGAATTCTGAGGATTTCTCCAGTCATAGGGACTAATTGATGAAGTAATGAAATTGCTATGCCCTGGCACATTAGTACTGCTAAGTGTGGTGGTGGTTCCGCTTGTCCTACATTGATGTCCATCACTTAATCTGCCCCATTGATAAAGGTCACCATAAGCATCGCTATCATCGCTGCTTGTAGCTACTTGAGATGCTCCTAAATTTCTATCCATCCATGTTTCACCGGTAACTGGGTTATAAGCATGCTGAATTTCCGCACCTCCTGTTATACAATGTTCAGTACCTGAGGGGTATGTAGGAGCAGGATCTACCGTTATGTCCCATGACCAACCTCCACCAGCACCGGTTGTAAAATGATCAGTTTGTGCAGCAATGGGAGTGCCATTTGCGCGAAGAACAAAAGAAAATGTTCCTGTAGTAGTAAATGTTCCGCTTCCCGAAAAACTATATCCATTAATTACAGATGTTGTAATACTCCAACACCCGGGTACTGTGACAGTACCTCCAATCTGCACTATAACATCATTGGGTAAAATAGTAATCCCTACATAAATTCCCTTATTCGCAATAGCTGTGTATGATCCAAGAGTAAACACCGCAAGTGGTGTAATTCCATTACTACCAATAGCTAACTCCTTCCATTCATTGTCACTTGAATTGAAACAGTAGGTTTTGCTATCATCTGTGCTATAAACAAGTAAACCATTTGCAGGATTGTTTATATACTGTATTTGAGTATTTGTCATTCTAGGGATAAGCAGTCCCATATTAGTACTTTGCACTTCAAGTATCGAGCTAGTATCAGGGTTGCTTCCATTAGTGTTTATTGCAACTTGTGCCTCAACTGATAGAATCCATATCGAGAGGGTAAAAAATAGTATAGTTAGCTTTTTCATTGGGATGTAATTTAATAGTAAACAGTGGTAAATTGATCCAATATTTGATTAAACACTGATATTAAAGCTGTATTAGACAACGGACACTCCGACCGACATTTTTAGAGTAGGAAGCTCTGTACACCTGTTCTGAGTCATATGATAGATATCTATACCACTTATAAGTCGGTGATGTTCCTGAACTCGAACCCCAACTATTAAGTTCTCCAAGACCGCCAAATCCAATAAATACTGACCCCCCAGGGAGAGCTGTAAGACCACTTTCATTTGTTGCGCCAGTGTTGGGAGTATTCCAATGAGAAGTGCCTGTTTCTTTCAATTTACCGCCTTCATTTGTTCCACGCCAACCAGTGTTATCTGCCTCACTTTGACTCATCCCTAGTGTAATTTCCAATTGTTTCCATTCATTATCTGTTGGAATATGCCATCCACTTGGACAAATACCTTGTGAGCCTTCAGTTGTGGTGAACTGCATCATTTCATCCCATTGGTAGAGTCCACCATAAGTTATGCAATTTGCATCTTCATCATTATAGCAATATTTTTCTATGATGCCATTATTTGTTTGGCTATTATTGCCATCAATCCGTGTTCCAATATTCAGGTTTTCTGCCAACCAGCATTGGGTACCTATAAGTACCGTACTATACGTATTACCATCGCTATCGTTAACTGTTGATGTTCCACAAACAAAAGGTGTTATAGTTCCTGTACCATAATCTATTCCTTTCCATTCATTATCACCCAAATTAAAACAATAGACTTTATTATCATCAGTACTAAACACCAATAATCCATTAGCAGGACTAGCTATTGTTTGTATTTGAGCATTTGTCATACGTGGTAATAGTAGCCCTTTGGTAGTACTTTTTATATCCAGCATAGCCGATGGATCGGGAGCACTGCCATCGGTGTTTATTGCAACCTGCGAGATACCATATGTTGTACATATCAACAAAACAGTAAGTAATATGATTGATTTTTTCATTTTATGGTATTTTAAGTATCTTAGATGTTCTACTCTCAATCCCGACTCTGCATATTGCATCGTCGGGATGACCAAATTTCCTACCTTTGATTTATTACTATTTTGAGAGTCATTATTTCTTTTTTCATTTCCGTCTATCTTATAGCTAATGTTCAATAAAATTAGCATCAAGTTAATGTAATTCCAACTCAAATATTTATTCGCTTAAGTCTGTTTATTATTCGTGCGGGGTTTATGAATATTTGAAAGTGGATGTATTTGACGGACTGAAGATTCATTACTATTGACATCATCCCTAAATTTATTGTAATTTTGAGGCATAATAAATAGATCTTAATCAACATGAAACACATCGTACAATTCGTACTAATAATTGTAATCACAATTATTGCAAGCAACGCACAAGCACAACCATGGAACTCCTTACTTCCTCAGGATAAACTAGATAATGGAAAACTAACATTAGTAGATTACCAAAAAGCTTTTAACGATTATTGGACACCTAAAAATGTTGAAAGAGGTTACTACATTGAGAATGGAGAAAAAATAAAAGCCGGTGGCTGGAAACAATTTAAACGATGGGAGTGGTATTGGGAAAACAGAGTTGACCCAACCACAGGTGCTTTTCCAAATACATCTGCATGGGAAGAATATCAAAAAAAAGTACTTTCATCAAACTATCAAAAAAGCACTGCCGGTCAATGGGTTAGTATGGGTCCAAGTACCTCATCTGGTGGTTATGCGGGATTAGGAAGATTAAACTGTATCGGATTTCATCCTACTGATTACAACACAATGTACGTTGGTGCTGCCTCAGGTGGCGTATGGAAAACTACCGATGGAGGATCCAGTTGGATAGTACAAGCTAACGAAATTGATGCCATTGGGATTAGCGATATCGTTGTATTATCTACAACAGGTGATGATATTGTGTATATAGCAACCGGCGATCGCGACGCATCTGATACGTATTCTGTTGGAGTTCTTAAGTCAACAGATGGTGGATCAACTTGGGAAAACACGGGTCTTGTTTTTACTCCCGGTCAAAATAGATTGATTAACAGATTATTGGTAGACCCCATTGATAACAACATATTTTATGCCGCAACATCTGTTGGTTTATATAAAAGTACCGATGGTGGTGCTAGCTGGAGTGTAATTTCGACTAATGTTTATATCGACATGGAGTTTAAACCAGGATCTTCAAATATTATCTATGGAGGAACAAAACAAGGTGATATCTATAAAAGTATAAATAGTGGAACAAACTGGACTCAATCGCTGGCAACAAGTGGAAAAAGAACTGAATTGGCAATATCCCCAAATGACCCAACGGTTGTATACGCACTGATTGCTGCTAATAATAGTGAACTGTTTGGTATATATAAATCGACTGACTCAGGCTCAAATTTTTCTGTAACATATAATACAATGAACCTGCTTGGTTGGGCATGTAGTGGAGGAGATTCGGGAGGTCAAGGATGGTATGACCTATGTATAGCAGCTGACCCTACAAATGAAAATACAATATTCATCGGGGGAGTAAATACCTGGAAATCAATAGATGGTGGGTCAACCTGGAATATCAACAATCACTGGTCGAGCACATGTGGGGGTAGTGCCACCACGGTACATGCCGACAAACATAATCTAGCTTTTCAAAATGGAACATCAACTTTATTTGAATGTAACGATGGTGGATTATACAGCACGTCAAATGGGGGCTCATCTTGGTCGCATCATACTAATGGAATGGTAATAAGTCAAATGTATCGGCTTGGAGTTGCTCAAACAACAAATACCGATGTTATAACCGGGTTACAGGATAATGGCACAAAAGCTATGCTTTCATCAACATGGAATGACGTAATAGGTGGTGATGGAATGGAATGTTTGATAGACTTTTCAAATGAACAGACTCAATATGGTTCTCTCTATTATGGAAGAGTCTTTCGGACAACAAATCATTGGAATAATAGTACTGAAATAACAACTAGTATCCCAGGAGATGGAGCATGGGTTACGCCTTACATGCTTGACCCCAACAATAGCAATACAATTTATGTTGCATACGAGGATGTTTGGAAGTCAACCAATCAGGGCAGCTCATGGACAAAAATCAGTAACTGGGGTGGTGTCGACCTTACATCACTAACTGTTGCCCCTTCAAATTCAGACTATATTTATGCTGCCACAATAATCTCAATAGCAAGGACTACAAATGGAGGAACAACCTGGGCAGGGATTACTGGTTCGCTGCCAACCATGAGCTCATATATAACTTATATAAGTGTGAAAAATGATAACCCGGATCATATATGGGTATCGCTGGGCCAGTTTACGAATGATGGCGTATACGAATCAACCGATGGTGGATCCATATGGACAGATATCTCTGCAGGGTTACCAATGGTTCCAACTAATTGTGTTATTCAGAACCATCAAAATACTACCGAAGTTGAATTATATGCTGCAACTGATATTGGTGTTTATATGAAGTTGGGAAGTGCAGACTGGACTCCATTTTTTAATAATTTACCAAATGTTGTTGTTACTGAACTAGACATATATTATGATACTGATCCAACTAATAGTTTAATAAGAGCATCTACCTATGGTAGAGGTCTTTGGGAATCAGATCTTTATTCTGCTACATCCCCATTAACTGCTGATTTTACCGCCGACAATACAAATATTGAAATAGGAGAGAGTGTTATTTTCACAGATATTTCAACAGGTTCACCCACATCATGGATCTGGACTTTTGAAGAGGGTACTCCTCCAGTTTTTACAGGGCAAACTCCTCCTCCTATTCAATATAATATTGAAGGATCTTTCGATGTTACTCTCGAAGTATCTGACGGTACAAATACCGAAATAACTACAAAAACTGATTATATTACTGTAACCTACCCTGAACCAATTGCTGAATTTGAAGGAATTCCAACATCAGGTGTTATTCCTTTAGAGGTTAGTTTTACTGATTTATCAATTGATAGTGTCAATGCATGGACATGGGATTTTGGTGATGGAGGTACATCTATTCTCCAAAATCCTGTTTATACTTACATAGCTGCTGGCACTTATAACGTTTCACTCACTGTTTCAGGCCCCGGAGGAAGCAATACAATTGAGAAGATTGGATATATAAGTGCCCTTGAACCAGCTCCCACAGCTGATTTTGAAGGAACTCCTACAAACGGTGAAGCACCACTACTAGTTAGTTTTAACGATTTATCAATAGATAGTGTTAATACATGGCAGTGGGACTTTGGTGATGGAAGCTCATCAACATTTCAATTTCCTGTATATACTTACCTAACTGCTGGCATTTATAACGTTTCACTAACTGTCACCGGTCCTGGAGGAAGCAATACAATTGAGAAGGCTGACTATATTACTGTTATCGAACCAGCACCCATAGCAGAATTTGAAGGAACTCCCACAATGGGTGAAGCACCTTTGCTTGTTTCCTTTACCGACCTGTCGAATGGTAGTGTTGACAGCTGGGATTGGAATTTTGGTGACGGTGGCTCATCCACAGAAAAAGATCCATCACATGAATATCTTTCACCGGGCAACTATACTGTTACTCTTGAGGTAAGTGGCACAGGAGGTTCAAGCACCGAAGTAAAAACTGATTATATACTAATTCCTGTTGGCCTTGGAGAAAATGTTTCAGAAGCAATTGTTATTTATCCAAACCCTACTACCGATGAGTTACATTTAGTTTTCCCTGAAGGAAGGGAGAGAAATCTAGCCTTAAAAAACATGTCAGGAGAAGTACTTCTTAATATTACTATTAACGAGAAAGAAGAAATAATCAACCTTCATAGTTTATCGGCCGGAGTATATTCTTTTGTAATAAATGATGGAGAGTTGGTTAGCACATTTAAGGTAATTAAAAAATAGTATAAACCACTTTTTTTAAATACATAACCACATTCAATCAAAGAATAATGTTTGTTAAATTGTGGTTAAATTATTAACTAATGCACAGGCAGCTAATTATTTATTTACTTTGCATATTTTTGGGCAACCATCTGCACCTACATATGTCTAATAATCGATTAATTAAAACACCATCAGTATGAAAAAAATTGCACTACTATTTGTAGTTACTACTTTGATGATTATATCATCAAATGCTATTGGTCAAAAAGCCAATCTTACAAAACCAAGTACCCATGGAATTATTGACAAACCAATACTTATTCCAAGCATAGCTCAACAGATAATTGATGGAACATTTATCGGAATAGATCCAAACGAAGGGCCAAAATTAGGGCCTCCCAAACGAAGAGGATCAAATAAAACTGTCCCCGGCAAAGGCTTGCCCTTGGGTGATGACCCTCTAGTATTAAAAACCGGATCATCTACAAAACACAGTGGTAAAGAACCACTTTTAGTTTTCGATGCCAATGTATCTCAATATACACCTTCAGACCCAACCGGTGCTGCAGGTCCAGATCATTATGTAGCTGCATGGAACATAGGATTTAGAATTTTTGATAAAGAAGGAAACCCTTTAACTGATGCAGCATCACTTGCAACATTATTTCCAGGAAATGCCATTGGTGATCCTATTGTGTTTTATGATGCCGAAGCCGAACGTTTTGTGATTACTGAATTTGATGGAAATCCTAATGGATTTAATATGGCTGTCTGTCAGGGTACCGACCCTGTTAACGATGGTTGGTATATTTACACAACAGGATTTGGTACCGGTGCGTTTCCTGATTACACAAAATTCTCAGTTTGGTCTGATGGATACTATGTTACAGCCAATATAAATGATAATGATAAAGTATTTGTAGTTGAGCGTGAAGAAATGCTGCTTGGTAATGCATCACAATTTGTGGCGTTTCCGTTGCCTGGTATTGCTACATCTGGTTTTTATAGTCCACAATTTTTTAATGTAACTAACGATGACTTACCTCCGGCAGGAGGTGCCTCTGTTGTATATATGCAAGACGATGCCTGGTCGGGTGTTTCAACCGATCATATTAAATTATGGACTGTAAACGTTGACTGGACGGATATTGCAAACTCAACTATAAGTGATCCTGAAGAAATTATAACTGCTCCATTTATTTCAGTATTTGATGGAGGTTCTTTTTCTAATGTTCCTCAACCCAGCGGACCGGATCAGGATGTACTACAAGCTACAATAATGAACCAGGCTCAATACAGAAGATTCCCTGGTTATAATTCAGCTATCTTCAACTTTGTGGTTGATACCGATGGTTCAAGTGATGAACTGGCGGGTATTCGTTGGTACGAATTCCGTCAGGCTAATGATGGCGACCCATGGACAATTTATCAGGAAGGAACTTATATTTCTCCTGTATCAGGTAAACATGCTTTTTCAGGCTCCATGGTTATGGACGGACAAGGTAATATTGGAATGGGATATACTACCTGCAGTGACACAGAAAAAATTGCAATTAATTATACGGGCAGATATGCTGCTGATCCCATTGGTGAAATGACAATTGATGAAACTCTAATTGCTCAAAGCACATCCAATAATGGATCGAACCGATTAGCTGATTATGTTCAAATTTCACTCGACCCATCCAACGATAAAACTTTTTGGCATATTGCCGAGTATTTCGTTAATAATCAACGCACTGATGTGGTAGGTGTTTTCCAAATAGCTTCTGATTTTGCCAATGATGTAGGTGTTACAAATATTGATTCTCCGGTTAATGGTGAGCTTTCATCTTCGGAACCCGTAACAATTACAGTATTTAATTATGGTGAAGAATCACAATCAAATATCCCGGTTAGTTATATGGTTGATGGAGCTAATATTGTAAATGAAATTTTAGCCGGACCGCTTGGTTCAGGTGCTTCTGAGCAATATACTTTTACAACAACTGCAAACCTTGGTACCGTAGGTACTACTTATGAAATAACGGCTTATACCAGTTTAGCCACCGATGAATTTCTCGACAACGATACTATATCAAAAAATGTATTTTATATGTATCCTGATGATATTGGTGTAATAGGAATTGTTTCACCTGTTTCGGGTAACAACCTAACTGCTGATGAGGAAATAACTGTAACAATTGAAAATTTCGGTACTGCTGATCAGTCGAATTTCGATGTAACATATGATCTTGATGACCATATTATTACAGAACAAGTTCCAGGCCCCTTAAGTATGAACGATAAGATAAATTTCACCTTTTCACAAACAGGCGATTTCACACAAATTGGTGATTATCTACTTTCATCATACACATCGTTACCAAATGATGCCGATCGATTCAACGATACTACAAATGTTGTTATTACAAAAAACATGTGCCAACCTGAAGCCAACTGTACCGAAGGTGATGGATTTTATCTGTTTCAACTTGGAACAATTGACAATGAAACCGATTGCTCACCAAATGGATATGGAGATTATACCGACCTTATAACCGAGCTTGCGAATAACAGCACTACCGATTTAACAGTAACAACACATTATGGTGATGAATATATTATGGTGTGGATAGATTTTAATGACAACTTTGTTTTCGAGGAAGATGAAATTGTAGTTAACAATTATTTGATTGCGCCCGGTCAGGGAGGTGGTGTTTTCACTGAAACAATGCCTTTGGAAATCCACGATGGTGTTAATCTTGGGCATCATTTAATGCGCGCAAAATCAAACTGGAACAGCCCTGTTCCGGAAGACGCATGTGAAGGAACCCAATATGGTGAAACAGAAGATTATATGGCTGATGTTGTACTATATATAGGTATTGAAGATGAACCTTTTAGCAATACAGAAATGGTTGTTAGTACATTGGGTGATAATAAATTTAAAATATCAATGCAATCAACAGAAATTACCGAAACACTTATTATTAATCTGCATAATGTACTTGGTCAGAAATTGGTTGAGAACAGAGTGGAAAATAACAATGGTATATACCTGTATGATCTGGATATGTCGTTTGCTAAACCAGGTGCTTATATTATCAGATTAGGTTCTCCACAATATGGCAAAGTAAAGCGAATTGTTGTGAACTAATCAGTACTTTAATCTGTGAATCTGTGGCTTTTTTATTGAGAAAGAGCCTTTATTTGGTATTGCCAATTCTAACTATTTCTCTAATTATATTAACATCAGTTTCCTGCCAGGCATAATCAGCATCCTTATTTAAACTATTTAATAAAACTATATTTTGCTGATAATCCATCCCGCTCCTAACTATACTTCTCCCTGTTAGGTGATAGTTTGTTGCTCCCGTTTTTATTATGAGCTCACTAAAATTCTCGGTATTAATTCCTGAACCTGGCATGATTTCTATTCTTCCCCTTGCTATGGTTATTAATTCCCGAATAAGTTCAGCTCCCTCAATAGCGGTGTTTTTTTGCCCTGAAGTTAGTAACCTGTCAACCTTTAGTTCAATTAGTTGATTTAGTACTATGTACGGTTCGGAACACATGTCAAATGCCCGATGAAATACTACCTGCATGGGTTTTGCCAAACTAATAAGCTCCTCCATCCTCACCATATCAACCAACCCATCTTTATCCAGAATACCGATAACGACTCCGTCGGCATTTAGTTGTTTGGCAATTAGAATATCTTGTTTTATCTGTTCAAACTCGATATTGTTATATAAGAAATCCCCACCTCGAGGGCGTATTAGAACACAAACATCCAAATTCAATTTTTCGGTTGCCATCCTAATCATGCCTGCACTGGGAGTTGTTCCTCCTTCAAGTATATTATCGCAAAGCTCAATTCGTTTTGCCCCGCCTTTTTCAGCAGCTATAGCCGACATTATTGATGTTGCGCAAACTTCAATAATTATTTCCTTATTTTCAGTCATTTACTTAATGGATATGCTTTTCAGGTCAAAGTTTTTTATCATCAATTACTTTAAAAAACTGGCGGCGATAGCTTTCGCCAATCGGAAGTATTTCTTTACCAATTGTTACTCTGTTTCTTTCGATGCTGGTAATTTTATCAACCGCAACTAAATATGATTTATGAATTCGAACAAATCGTGGATAGGTTAGAGTTTGTTCCAGCTTTTTAAAGCTTAAGAGTGTCATTATTTTGTCGGTGAATGTATGAACTCTAAGATAATCCTTCATACCTTCAACAAAGAGAATATCGTCAAATTTCACATTTTGTGTGATGTTACCATTTTTTACGAAGAAAAAATCATCATTTGATGATCTTTCACTAACTATCACAGGCTTATACTCTTTGCCACTCTCACTATCCAACATACTATGAATTTTTTCGCAAGATTGAAGAAATCTGGAAAATGGGATCGGTTTTAGTAAATAATCGCAAATATCAAGTTCATATCCTTTAATCGCATATTCATGATAAGCCGTTGTTAGGATAACCTTTGGCTTATCCTTCATTGCTTCAATCATCTGGATACCGGTTAGTTCTTCCATTTGAATATCCAGAAAAATTAAATCTACCTTATTCGATTTCAAAAACTCTAAGGCTTCCAGGGCATTGTCAAATTCAGCAAGCAAATCCAGATATCCAACCCTCAAGATATAATCATGCATCTTTTGTAGTGCAAGAGGCTCATCGTCAATAGCTATACATGTAATTTTCATAGTACTATTAATTAACTTAAGACAAATATAATAAGTTACCAGATTGCATGGCAAATAAAAATTACAAACCTAACTTACAATAAAAACTACCGCAAATTATTAAGGGAAAATTTGAAGGTTTACTTTATAAATACCAGCGCTCTTTCGTATTTCAAGTTTATGCTTTTCAGGATAAAGCAGTTCTAATCGCTTTTTGGTATTTGCGAGTCCAATACCCGAGGTAACATCTTTATTATGCTCCTCAATTAAACTATATCTGTTAACAACCTCAAAACTGATTATACCATCGTCACAATTAAGAGAAATTTCAATTCCTGGAGCAACAATATTTTTCAAGCCATGCTTAAATGCGTTTTCAACAAAGGGGATAAAAAGCATTGGGGCAATGTTCATTCCGGCACAATTAGAACTATTATCGAATTTTACAAAATATGGGTTTTTCAATCTTAATTGTTGAAGTGAAATATAGTTTTCAAGATAGGTGATCTCTTTTTCCAGTGAAACACGGTCACTAACTGCTTCATATAGCGTGAATCGCATTATTTCCGACAATTTGATAACAGCATCAGATGCCTTTTCCTGATCTGAGCTAATCAAAGCATCAATATTATTTAAGGTATTGAAAAGGAAATGAGGATTTAATTGAGTTCGTAGTAAGGCTAATTCACTGGCTTTGTTCTTTTGCTCTAATTCGGTTTTTAACTGCTGATTCCTATACCAATATTTCATAAGCTTGATTACAGCAAAAAGGCTTACGACAGTATAAATATTAAAGAAGGAATAAAAAGGATTTATATACCAGAAGGAGCTGGCTTCATGCATCATATCACTATAAAAAATGGGATATGAAATATAGTATAGCAGAACCCTTTGCAATAATATTGCCGAAACAGCTGAAATTAAAAATAGTACTGAAAACAAAACATATTTCTTCTTGAAAAGAAAGCGTGGTAATAAATAGTACACAGTAAAATACGCTGCTAATATATCTACTGTGGCTGTTAATGTTAAACTGGATATTGCAGCTAGGGAATCGAATTCTTTACTGTAAAATTTATATTGAAGAAAAAAGAACAATATATAAGCAATCCAAAATATTACATGTGATAGAATTCGGATTACCGGGTTCGAAGAATATGTGTTTATTTTGTTCATATTCAGCAAATGTAAAGCATAAATGCATAATATTCATATAATTATAGTGATAATCGACCAACAGCATTCAAATCCCAATAATCGCAACAATTTTATCGACAGAATTGGTTTAACCTTTAAAAACACTTGCTTATAGAATGAATTGGCCTAATGGTATAATTAATTTGACTTTTGGGTAAAACTGTACCAATTTAGCAATAAATTAAATCTAATTCTTAAGAAATAGCATCATGAAATATAAAGTTCACCGCATCGACATTGATATGGAAAACGATTCGCAAAACCTTGAATTATTCCTTAATTCTCTCAAGGGTGAAGTTGTATCAATTATTCCAAATATCAAGAGAACTACCATAGGTCAGATATATGGCTTATCAAAAAAAATTGATTTTTTACTAATAATCGAAAAGCGTTTAATTTAAAACCGGAAATCATGAATATAGGAATAATATTTATCATAATAGTATTTATAGGAATTCTTATTCGGGTAATCATGCTGGAAATACAGCAAATTAAGATAATTAAAAATACTGCAAGTATGCTTCATGACATAGAAATTCAATTGGATAATATGATTGAAAATTTCTAGACAGTATAATTAAGAATTTTAAGAAAAATTATATCCGAAAAAGTGTGGAACAAATGAAGAGACTTGAAAAAAAACTTGATAAGTTAAACCGTAGAGATAAGTAAATGAAGGATATTAAAATAATCCCATTTATAATTATTGCAATAACGATAGTAATTTGGCTTGGATGGAAATATTTCGCTTCTGAGCCATCCTTATCCCAATCTGCAAATCAAATAGCAGAAATTGATCAAATTATAACTACCCTTGATAAAAATGGTCAATTTTCAGGTGCACTTTTGATAGCAATGAAGGGCGAAATTATATATAAAAACGCTGTTGGTTATGCCGATTTAATGGATAGTATTCCCAATACCTGTGATACAAAATTCAGAATTGCTTCTTTCACCAAACCCATTACCGCCATGTTAATCCTTCAACTTGTAGAGGAGGGCAAACTCAAACTTGATGGAAAACTAACGGATTATTTACCAGAATTTCCCAAAGAAAAAGGGGAGAGTATTACAATACATCAACTACTAACACACACAGCAGGAATTACAGGTGAATCCAGAATTGCGAATTTGATAGATATTGAAAAAGAATATTATTCACGGGAGCGACTACTCAACTGCATTGCCGAAAAAGAACTTGTATATGAACCCGGAAAAGGAAGAGAGTATAGCAATTTTGGATATGCTTTGCTGGGATTGGTTATAGAAGAAGTCAGCGGAAAATCGTACAATGCAGTACTGCAGGAAAAGATCTGTCAACCGGCAGGAATGAAAAATACTCTGGAGGATGTAACTGCACAACCAATTGAGAACAGAGCCATTGGATATAACTATAATTATTTTACCGGCCTTGAAGAAGCTTCTTTTCTTGATATGTCTTTTTGTCTCGGAGCCGGCCAGCTACTGTCAACTGTTGAAGATTTGTATTTATTTGATAAAGCGCTTTATTCAGACAAACTACTTAATGAAGAATCTAAGGACCTCTTTTTTAATAGTTATGGATGGCATTACCAAAAGTGTCGAATTGGCAAAGGTTTGAAACGTATCCGATCGAATAGTTTAGACGGTAGCATAAACGGATTTGGCAGTCACACCCAAAGAATTGAAAAAGATACCGTTTTCATAGTTGCCTTACGAAACACAAAAGAGTACAAACGTCAAATTGTGATTAAATGGCCTGACTACATGGTATCACGAATACTTGCTGTACTGTATGGTGAAGAATATGATCTTCCTAAAAAATCAGGGGCTTACGCAATATTCAAGGAAATGATCGATTCAGGGAAAAAAGAAGCAGAAAATCTTTCAGATAAAATTATGACTAAACAAACAAACAGTTACTATCTGAATAATAGGGAGTTTAGATTTTTTGAAGAAGAGCTAAAGAAAAAAGGAATGGAAAGTCAAGCAACCGATTATCGAAAAATCCATGAGCAAATTAAATAAGCTTTTTTTAGTACATTTTTCAATCATAATAAGATTAACATAAAGAGTAACAATCATATTAAATAAGTGAATCAGTATTTCATGAAAAAATTTATAATTATTACGCTATCGTTTTTAGTGATTTCAACATCCTGCAAACAACAATTGGAATCACGGTTGGCCGGGAATATATCAAATGAGAATGATGGAATTCCAACAGGAGAATATTTAGGTCAAACCTTACCAGGATTAGAACCAATATTATTTGCTCCCGGCATTGTTTCAAACGGCCTCAATAACCGTGACATTACAATATCACCTGATGGAAATGAAATTTATTTTACATCTTCAACCTCCGATTATAGCTACGCCACTGTATTCTGCGTTAAAAGAGAGGATAATGAATGGAGTATTCCAAAAGTAACATCTTTTGGTAGTTCAACCAATTATATTGTAATAGAGCCTTGTTTAAGTTACGATGGAAACCAACTTTTTTATGCATCTGACAAACTGATTGGTGATTCTTCAATTGCAAAAAACATGAATATCTGGATGGTGGAAAGGGAGGATGATAATTGGGGCGAACCCATTTTGTTAGATTCAACCATTAATACATCACAGGGTGAATATTATCCATCACTTACTAAAACGGGAACTTTATATTTTACACGGGAAGAACCAAATAGAATTAACAATATTTACAGATCAAAATATATTAATGGCAGCTATGCTTTACCCGAAAAACTTCCTGAACAGGTTAACTGTGGCCGAAATCGCTTCAATGCATATATCTCGCCAGACGAAAGTTTCATTATAATTCCAGCCATTGGTGTTGAAAAAGATGTAGCTGGTACAAATTATTATATTTCGTTTAGAAACACTGATAATGGTTGGAGTGAACCAATAAATATGGGAGATAAAATAAATAAAGACCTTGGCAGAGGATGGTCGGCATCACTATCTCCAGATGGAAAATATTTATTTTTCATGTCTTCAAAAGGATTATCTAACCAATCAAAACCCAATCATCTATCATATGAATTTTTCGAAGAATTGCAAACTCACCCACAAAATGGTAACCCGGACATTTATTGGATTAGTTCAGGCTTTATTAAAGAACTCGGCATCAAAGAAGGTGGCCTTGGATTTTAACCAAATGGGCATTAAATCAATTCGGCTAACAAATTTCAATACACTTCGTTTTTGAAAATTAAGCCTCATTGACTTAAATTTTCTTTTTCAATACTTTTTTCAACTTTCGCTTTTAGTTTATCAATATTTTTAATTAATAATTCGTGTTTTTGAATATCATCCTCCTTCTTTAAGTCTTTTTGTTTTTCGCTAAGCGATTCTTGTTGTTTATTCAATTCATCAAGCTGTTCTTTCTTTTTTTCAATTTTTTCTGATTTGATTGCTTTGTCAAAAACTAAATCTTCAGGAATTTGATCATCATTTGAACTTTTATTTTTAAGAATTTCTTGTGGGATAAAAACCTTTTCATTTACATTTTTCTGATTCATAAAAGTTGGAGAAACTATTTCAATTTTGTTCTTATGAAGTACATCAATCACATTAGCATTCAATAAAGAGCTCGTGCTAAAGTATTTACTGCTATCTTCCAGGAAGCCGTGAATTTTGTATATTACTGAATAATCACCCAGATTGATAATGTAAACCCAAGGGTCTTTTAATCCGGTTGCAACAGCAGCCTCTTTCAGCGAATCTTCAATTTTAGTTCGTTGTATGTCGTAACCTAATGAAACAGAAGTAGAAATTACTGTATCCGATTTACGTGTTAACTTAACAGGATTTGTGGCAATGTATAAATTTGGAATGGTAATAAAATTGCTATCTTCCAGTTGAATCTCAGTATGAAAAATACTCTTCTTTGTAACCCTGCCTTGAAAATCTCCAATTTTAATAAGGTCTCCATTCCTGAAACGGTTCATCGAATTATTCATAATTCCAGCAATAAGGTTTCCTAATACAGTAGTTGAACTTAAAGCAATTCCAGCACTAACTATTATAGCAAGGAAACTTAAGATTTGACCTTTTAAGGTTTTATCAATGGGAAGGGATAAAATAAAAACAACTGTACCAACAAATACTATAAAAGTGGCTATACTATTTTTAATAATGTTGCTGTAAATTTTAGTTGATTTTGTTTTTTTAAATATCCATGAATTGAAAAATAGTATTAGAATCCAAACCATTACAATACCAAAAGGCTCTAGTATTGACTTAAATATGTTTATTAAATATTCCATTTCTTCAATGTTTTATAACTGTTGTTTATTTGTTGATTTACATTTTATTATTCCTTGAAATACTTTCGAACCCAACTGGCTCATTTTGAAGCTCAGGATCGTGAGTTGGGACTTGTGCTAATACAAGGGACAAACCCGATCTATCTACTTTACTCAGAATTCCCGCCTGAACATACGTGTAGGAGTTCGGCTAATTAATTTTGTTTCACAAAAATCAAAGTCCACTTATTAAAGCTTCTCAACATCAATTTTGAAGAGCTCTGCAGCATTTTTCCACAGAATTAATTCCTTTTTATCGTCGGCTAATTCTAATTGATCCATAAATTTTAAGTAAGATTTCATATTTGATATTGGCCAATCAGTACCGTATAATAAATAATTTGGATCTCCGGCATAGGTTATCATTTCTTCTATTTCTTTTTTCATATACCGTTCAAATTTATCTTCAAAATCACCAAGTACCAGGCCGGAAATATCTGCATATACATTATTGTTTTTATACACAACTTCCATACAGTCTTTAATCCCGGGGTTGCCAATGTGGCATATCACTATTTTTAAATCAGGATAATCAACTGCTAAATCATCAATATGTAATGGGTGTGAATATTTAACTTTTCCTGTAGGAGCATAGGTATCACCTGAATGAAACATAACCGGAACATCATATTCAATAGCCATTTCGTACATAAGCTTAAGTCTGATATCGTTTGGGTAAAATGGCTCGTAACCTGGATAAAATTTTAAGCCTTTTATAAATCCATTTTCAAGATATTCGCCAATTTCCCGTACATCTCTGTGATCATAATGCAAATAACTAATACCTGAAACTACGCCTAAATTTTTTCGTTCTTTAATGGCTTCTACTACCTTTCGTGTGCTCGGTCGGTGTTGGTTAACTTTGTAAGATGATAATACTAAAGCATAATCAATATTATTCTCTAACATATTATCTGTTAGTTTATTAAGACTACCTTCCAGAGAAATGACTCTATCTTCGTGGTAATTGTTAATGTGGGTGTGTACGTCTATTATCATATTTTATTCATTCAGCTGTGTTTGGATGTCCATTCGTTGATGTAGAATTCTGAAAATTTCAATTTCTTCGTTGTTCCTGCTGATTTTATATTTCATTATTCAGCCGAAAATTTTTGATGAAGGTTTTTCAAAAAAGATGTTCGGTCAAAATCTTCTACAAAGCCTGATTTTTCTCTTTTTTTCAGTTCTTTTATAAGTTCTGTTTTTTTTTGATTCTTCGTGTTCAAACATTCTCAAAGCAGTTCTCACAACTTCACTTGCAGAAGAATATTTTCCTGATTTGATCTGACGATCGATGAAATTATCAAAATAATCACCTAACAAAATTGATGTGTATTCGCTATAACTTAGAATTTGATACAAAAATACCAATTCTTGGTAGGATTTCAAAATTAATTTTCAGATTTAGTTCGACCCGGTTGTAGCTAACAAACGTTTAAAGTTATTGCGTTTTATATCCATTTTAAGCATTAGCCTATTCTCGTTTTTAACTCAACAGCAACTTTATCATGATGAAACTGATTTTTATCATCGAATTAAACGAATTAAACGAATTTTCGTATTTCGCAAACCGAAAAACTAATCTGCTAAATCCGTTAATTTGATGATGATTTTCGAATAAGTTGTCATTGGTAGCCATTACCCACGCTATAGCGCATACTCTTTTGTTAGGGCATGTTATTTTTTATTAATTTATCTACCGATTTTATTTTTCCTTTTTTTTCATCTTTTAAATAAATCTCACGATAAAATCCATTATCAATTATTTTATAAACCTTTGGTCGATAAGGCTTTTTTAGCCATGCTACATCTCCTCCAGCAGAATTAATACTATCACTTCTTGCTTTCCTTGTTAATATATCCAGGTAAAGAGAATCATTAACTATTGACCACTTACCAGAGTCGATCACACTGCATGTTATCATCAGAAAACTTGAATCTGAGTTTAATGTTAAATCCATTCCTCCAACATAATGACTTGTTCCAGAAAGATACAATATACCTCTCTCAAAAAGATTATATTCTGCTGATTTATAATTTCCAGCCATTTGTCCCAAAACTGCACCAAATGTCATTGTTAACAGAATACAAAATATCAATAATCCTTTTCTCATTTAATTATTCTTTTTGCCTTATGTATCCCAATATTGGTTTTTAATAAAAAGAAATAAATACCTGCTGACTTTCCTTCAGCATGCCAAATAAATTGGTGCTTTCCTTGTGATTGGGCTTTTTCATTCACCTCAACCAGATTGCCATGGTAATCGTAAATAGAAAGTTGAACAATTGATGGTTTGTTCAGACAATATTCAAGGGTAGCTGAAGCTGTTATGGGGTTAGGGAAAAGGGAAAAATAGGAATTACCCACCGGGTTTACCACCGATATTAAACAGGCTTGCTCCACCTCCTCCTGGCTGTTACAGCCTGTGGCATTGTTCTGAATCCAAGTATCAATACCAGGCATTGCCAGATAATCACAAACGCTCATAACTGCGCAAGTAGATAAGGAATTGTTATTCAATATCCATATTCCGGTGATGGAAGTTGGATCTATATTATCCAACCCCGATAAACTTGGCAGTACATCATTACAACTAATATTCACCTTACCCCCAATCGAAAGTAAATTGGTAAATGCGGAAAGGCTGATAAGGTAATCGTTACCATAGATTTCAAGGTTTGCCCCGACATAAATTAAACTATCTAACCCAAAAAAACTTGAACAAGAAGTGCCTTGAATATAGAGGTCTCCACCAATATAATTTAGATTTCCAAGGGCCAATATACTTGATAATGCCTCCATATTTCTATTGGAAGAACCACCCCAAAGTAAACCTATGAATAGGCCTCCCCCTATCGAATCTAAGTTGTCAAGTCCTGCTAAACTTGTTAGTGAATCATTACTGCTAATCCAAAGGTTGCCTCCTATGGAAACAAGATCTTCAAGGCCAGCCAAACTTGTAAGTATAGGATTACCAATCCAAGGATCATATGTTTCTCCTATCATAAGGCTTCCCCTGATTGAATTAATCTGACTCAGACCATTTAGGTCGGTAATATCAATACCTTTTATAGTAACATTACCTTCCAGGTTGGAGCAGTCTGGATAATTCATCTGGAAATTTTCAATGTTATCTTGTGATAGAAAATAATAGTTGCCATAAGGCAGGCAACTTAGTGTAATTCCACAGCCATTTGCTACTTCAGAAGGGTTGTCACACCCTGCAGAATTGTTATATATATCGACTGTCCCTGAGGGGCTGACGAGGAAATCACAAATGTTTTGTGCTTCGCAGTTAGTTAAAGAAGTGTTATTATAAATTTGAAGGTTTTCAATCGAAGTAGTATTGATATTATTGATTCCATTTAAACTGTTTAGTGAATAATTATTTGTAATTGTAAGTTCACCTGCAATTGAATTTACATTCTCCAATCCAGATAAACTGTTCAATGAAGAATTTTTTTCAATGATTAGGCTACCTGGTATTGAATTTAAATTTTCCAGTCCCGCTAAACTAACAAGTAAGTGGTTCTTTCTTATAGTTAAATCTCCCCCGATGGTAGATAAATTATCAAGTCCTGCTAAACTAGTAAGAGATTCATTATATGGGCCATATTGGCTCCAATCTCCAATCATAAGATCTCCGCCAACGAACATTAATTCATCAAGCCCGGACAGATTTGTAAGGAAAGCAGAAGATGTAATCTTAAAATCACCACCAATAGAAGTTATTACACTTAGGCCGTTAAGATTTGTAATAGTTTGATAAAAATCGGCGATGATAACATACCCTTCAATTTCAGTGCAGCCTGGATAGTTGGTCTGAAAATCATCAATCTGCGACTGATGAATAAAAGAGATACCCTCAGGCAGACAAGATTGGGATAAAATAGTAGTATTAATGCTAAATAAAACAGCGATTAAAAAAGTTATATTTTTCATAACCAGCGATTTAATCTATAGACAATCTTTCATATTGCTAAATTACTATCATTTATGAGCCTTGTCAATCATTTGCTTGCATATAACTGATTAATTAAGTTACTGTGTTTATACTTCGCATTTAGCATTAGTTTATTAAGACATTGTTATTTACAGCTTAAAATTCTATTATCCATGTTAGTGATAATTGCAATAGATTTACTTATAATTTGAGTTAAAGCTATATTCTTTAGAGTTTTCAAATGTTGTGAATAATTTTACCATCAGTAGTCGTTTAAAATAAAAAATAACTATTTATAAGGAATCTGAACATCGTGAACACAACTCTCTTTGTACATAAATCCGGTTTTAAAGAAATCTGTTTCTAGGTTTACCTTATCACTCCTTTCATTGTGGAAATTCACATTTTCGTCTACAAGTTTTTTATAGAGCTCAGGTCTGCGATCCTTTAGATAATAATAATTTGGTGCCGGATGTGTCATTCCGTAATACGCAGGTACACAGTCAGCTACCAACATTGTATTTTGTTCGTGATTTGCCGCAACTATAATATCACCATGCGGGCCGCAAATAATACTATTACCTCGGTAATGCCATTGATCCTCTCCTCGTTTTTCATAACCTGTTCGATTTGAATATGCAAAAAAGATATTATTGGCATATGCATTTGCAGGAATTAGCAAGGTTGAAATATCAGGGTAAGGTACAGCGCTTCTTTGACCGTTGGGTAGTCGATAATAATTATCAGCCGCGGTTGGCCCTACAATAAGCTTAGCGCCGTTTAAAGCTAAGATTCTTTGAAGTTCAGGGAATTCACATTCATAGCAATTTAGCACACCAACAGGGAAGTCGAAAATATTATACACCGGGTAATCGCTACTTCCACAACTCCAATTATCTCTTTCCTGCTGTCCGTATAAATGGGTTTTTTTATAACTATTTAATAATTCTCCTGTTTCTTTAATCACTGCAATGGCATCATAGTATCGGGTTTCACCGTCAGCCTCATCAACTTTTTCTGCATAGGGAACAATTAAAGCCATATTAAATCTCTTGGCGATTTCACGTGCTTTTGTAATACTTGGACCATCCATATACTCTGCAACTTTTACAGCATCTTCAGGGCTTAATGTATATCCTGTTACATATAGCTCAGGGAAAGATAGTAACTGGACATCGTATTTTTTTGCTTGTTTAACAGCTTCTTCAAGCAATTCCATATTTTTCTTTGTAGCTCCTTCAGCGCAAGCTGCTTCAACCTGATAAATCCCGAGGCGTAAACCCGACCCTAATTCAGGAACCTCCCCGTAAATTGACATTTTAAACTGCAGATTGCGATAACTTTCCTCCACACTTAGTTTATAATTTGGAGTGCCATCATCAGATGCTGCAATTACTTTTTCAATTTGTTGTTGTTTTGTTTGCAATGGTGATTCTACACTTTTTTGTGCAATCAGGGTAACCGAAATAATTGTAATTAAGGTTAGTAAAATTAATTGTTTCATGGCTATAGGTTTTAATTATTTATTGGGACAAATAATAATGCTAATATCATCAGCATCGCAAATATAACTCATTTATAAACAACAAACAAGCTGAGTTTCCAAAACAATAGCTAAGAAAGGCGTCCATTTCATATTTCCAATCTTAAATCATGGTCAAGAAAACAGGTATCAAAAATATGCGTCAGATATTAGTTATATGCAATTGGCTTTATCAGAATTAATCGGAGTTGGATTCCCATTTTCGTCAACATTTACATAAACCACACATGTTGAACAAACAATTATTTCAGTTTTCTCTTCAAGATTTACTATCCTTGCCTCAAGTGATAGTTTCAAAGATGTATTACCGATATGACCAACCTTCCCATAAATACGAACCTGATCTTTCACCTTTACGGGCTTCTTAAAAAGCACCTCCTCCATTTTAAGTGTGATAACGTTATTTGATCTACATGCACATGCGGCCATTATTCCGCCTGCTTCGTCGAGCCATGAAAGCATGGTGCCACCAAATAAATTATCGTTTACACCAATATCGCTGGTTTTACAAATGTTTGTTGAGATGAGTTTCATTTATAAGAAGTTTGGTTATCAACAAAAGTAAATAAATACATATAATAGTCGCATTTTTTAGTTTGAATTATTTAAAGATGCTTCATTCGTGATTATTTCAAACCCCAATAATCACTATTTAGAACATTATAAATTACATATCTGTTAAGAAAATAACACAGCTTTCAATTAAAAATTTTAAATTTGCTTGCTAAATATAAAATCAAATAATAATAAATATTTAACAACTAATTTATATGAAGAAGAATGTAATTATTATTGGTGCAGCGGGAAGAGATTTCCATAATTTTAACACTTATTATCGTGGAAATGAAGATTATAATGTAGTTGCTTTTACAGCAGCTCAAATTCCTGATATCGATGGAAGAAAATACCCGGTTGAACTTGCCGGAGAACTATATCCTGAAGGTATCCCAATTTATACTGAAGATCAGCTACCAAAACTTATTAAGGAACTTAACATCGACGATTGTGTATTTTCCTATAGTGACGTACCTTACGATAGAGTAATGGCAGTAAGCGCAATTGTTAACGCTGCTGGTGCAAACTTTGTACTACTCGGACCCAGAGACACAATGGTTAAAAGTACTAAACCTGTTATAGCCGTAGGTGCGGTTAGAACCGGATGTGGTAAAAGCCAGACATCGCGTAAGGTTATTGAGTATTTGATGGCCAAAGGATTGAAAGTTGTTGCCATCCGCCACCCCATGCCTTATGGTGATTTAGTTAAACAAAAAGTACAACGTTTTGCTACTGTTGAAGATCTTGCAAAACATAAATGTACTGTTGAGGAAATGGAAGAGTACGAACCACATGTTGTTCGCGGAAACGTAATATATGCAGGTGTTGATTATGAAGCTATTGTAAGAGCTGCAGAAAAAGATCCTGATGGTTGTGATGTAATCCTTTGGGATGGTGGAAATAATGATTTCCCGTTTTACAAACCAGATCTTAATATGACCGTGGTTGATCCTCATCGCCCAGGGCATGAGTTAAAATATTATCCGGGCGAAGTAACTTTACGTCTTGCCGATGTTGCTATTATTAACAAAATGGATAGCGCAGCTCCTGAAGATATTCAAACAGTTCGTGAAAACATTTATAAAGTAGCTCCACATGCAATTGTTGTTGATGCTGCTTCTCCAATTGCTGTTGATGACGCATCAGTAATAAAAGGCAAAAGAGTTCTTGTTGTGGAAGATGGCCCAACACTTACCCATGGCGAAATGAAATTAGGTGCCGGTACTGTTGCTGCACTTAAATATGGTGCTGCTGAAATTGTAGATCCACGTCCTTACGTAGTTGGTAAATTAGCCGAAACATTTAAGATATATCCAAACATTGGTACATTAATGCCAGCAATGGGATACAGTGACCAGCAACTTAAAGATCTTGAAACATCAATAAACAATACCGATTGTGATTCAGTAATTATTGGTACACCTATTGATCTTCAACGTATTGTTAATATTAAAAAACCTTCTACAAGAGTTTATTATGACCTACAGGAAATTGGTCAGCCAAGCTTAGAAGGTATACTAAATGATTTTGTTGCTAAGCATAAGCTTGCATAAGGAAACAAATCTCAAATTATTATTAGCCTCTCAACATAGTTGGGGGGCTTTTTTATTCTCCATTAGCCAATCCTTCCCTAGTATAGGACAAATAGGAATAAAGTGATAACATCCATAACCCATTGTTAATACCTTGTTAGCAATTGAAAACTCATTAAACACTTTCATAAAATAACTAAAGCTATTTTTGCTTTTTAATATGACTATAATTAAACTTGTCAGATTAAACTACGATTCTGCACACACCATCCCGGTGTTAAACTCTTCTTTTTTATATTATACCAGACGGTTTATCCGTCTTTTTTTATGCCAAACTTTTAATTACTTAGTATGAACAATTACTCTAACGCCAAACTTATTCTCGAAGATGGAACCATATTCATAGGGTATTCGTTTGGATATGAATCACCCACTGCAGGAGAGCTTGTATTTAACACAGCAATGACCGGTTACCCTGAAAGTTTAACAGACCCATCATATAAAGGACAGATTCTGGTACTTACCTATCCATCAATCGGAAATTACGGTGTCCCGGATAAAAAGTTGGAAGATGGAATGCTACAAAATTTCGAGTCGGAAAAAATTCATGTTAGTGCTCTAATAATATCAGATTATTCAAGCAAATACAATCATTGGAATGCTTCCGGTAGTCTGGGCGATTGGCTTCAAGAGGAAAAAATTCCCGGTCTGTTTGGTATTGATACCCGTAAACTTACCAAACTAATTCGCGATAAAGGTTCAATGCTGGCTAAAATTGTATTTGACGATGATATCCCCTTTTTCGATCCAAACAAAACAAATCTTGTTGACATAGTTTGTAATAAAGAAAGAATAATCTATGGAGTTGGTAATACTAGAATACTAGTAATCGATTGCGGCGTTAAAAACAATATAATCAGATATTTACTCCGTTTTAACACAACCATAATTCGCATTCCTTGGGATTATGATTACAGTAAGGAAGATTATGATGGACTTTTTATTTCAAACGGGCCAGGTGATCCTGAATTCTGTACAACAACTATCCAAAACTTAAAGAAATCACTTGAGCAGGACAAACCAATTTTTGGAATTTGTCTGGGTCATCAGTTAGTAGCTTTGGCCGCCGGAGCAAAAACTTACAAATTAAAATTTGGACATCGAAGTCATAACCAACCCGTTCTTGAAGTTGGAACAAATAAAGCATATTTAACGTCACAAAACCATGGGTTTGCAGTTGATAATGAAAGTATTCCGGATGGTTGGAAAATCTACTTTCAAAATCTGAATGATGGCAGTAATGAAGGGTTGAAGCACGTTTCAAAACCAATTTTCACAACACAATTCCATCCAGAAGCATCAAGTGGGCCTACTGACACTGCGTTTCTTTTTGGGGATTTTATTAGTGCAATCAAGAAGTATAAAAAAGGTATAAGGGTATAGGGTATATCAATTATATCAAATGACAAAAAAAGCAAAACAAAAAGAAGTAACATGAAACTAACAAATTACATATCAATCTCATCCCTTATACCCCTATACCCATACCATTATTACCTTTTATCCCCACATCAACACCTGGCAACTCTATAAAATCTAAACAACTATGACAACAACCAACATTAAAAAAGTCCTAATCCTCGGCTCAGGTGCCTTAAAAATAGGCGAAGCCGGCGAATTCGATTACAGCGGTTCTCAAGCTCTTAAAGCACTTAAAGAAGAAGGAATTTCAACTGTATTAATAAACCCCAACATTGCAACGGTTCAAACTTCTGAAGGTATCGCCGACAAGATTTACTTCCTGCCAGTTAATGCATATTTTGTTGAAAAAATTATCCAAAAAGAAAAACCTGATGGGATACTTCTTGCCTTCGGTGGACAAACTGCCTTAAACTGTGGAGTTGAACTTTTTAAAACAGGTGTCTTTTCAAAATATAAAATTGAAGTCCTTGGTACTCCTGTAGAAGCTATTATGGAGACCGAAGACCGCGAAAAATTCTCAGACAAACTTAAATCAATAAATGTAAAAACTCCTAACTCAATAGCAGTAACCTCCATTGAAGATGCACTTGATGCATCAGATAAAATAGGATTTCCCATTATTATTAGGGCAGCATATACCCTTGGAGGTCAGGGAAGTGGATTTTGCGCTAACCGTGATGAACTTATTCAATTAGCAACAAAAGCATTCTCATTCTCAAATCAAATATTAGTAGAAGAATCATTAAAAGGCTGGAAGGAAGTTGAGTATGAAGTTGTTCGTGATAAATACGATAATTGTATCACTGTGTGTAATATGGAAAACTTCGATCCACTTGGAATACATACCGGCGAAAGTATTGTTGTTGCACCATCACAAACCTTAACCAATAATGAATATCATAAACTGCGCAAAATTTCAATTGAGATTGTCAAATCAGTCGGAATTGTTGGTGAGTGTAATGTGCAATACGCACTGGATCCCGGTTCGGAAGATTACCGGGTTATTGAGGTTAACGCCCGCTTATCACGATCAAGTGCTCTTGCATCCAAAGCAACCGGCTACCCTCTTGCATTTGTGGCTGCAAAACTAGGTCTGGGATATGGCTTACATGAGCTGAAAAATAGCATAACAAAAACAACCACAGCTTTCTTCGAACCTGCATTAGATTATATGGTTGTAAAAATACCACGATGGGATTTAAATAAATTTCTCGGGGTTTCAAAAGAAATTGGATCCAGCATGAAAAGTGTTGGAGAGATTATGGCCATTGGCAGAAGTTTTGAAGAAGCAATACAAAAAGGATTACGAATGGTTGGCCTTGGAATGCACGGTTTTTCAGGTAACAAGGAAATCCCGGACGAGAACATTGAAGATACTTTAGCGAACCCTACCGATACACGAATATTTGCAATTGCCCAGGCATTTAGAGAAGGATGGACTGTTGAGGAAATATTTGAGCAAACAAAAATCGACAGGTGGTTCCTTGAAAAATTATCCAATATAATGGATAATGAAGACGAATTAACAACTTTTGATTCGTTAAACGAACTACCCAATGAGCTCCTTCTAAGAAGCAAAAAAAATGGGTTCTCCGATTTTCAGATTGCAAGAATAATGTTCAAGGATAAACAAATAGGTAGTACCGATAAAGAAATACTCCAGGTGAGAACCCATCGTAAAGCATTAGGCATTATTCCATCGGTAAAACAAATCGACACACTGGCTGCCGAACATCCTGCACAAACAAATTACCTGTACTTAACCTACCATGGTGATGAAAATGATATTGAATATCTTAACGACTACAAATCGGTAATTGTTCTTGGATCAGGTGCCTATCGTATTGGCAGTAGTGTTGAATTCGACTGGTCGTGTGTAAACGCACTTCAAACTGTTAAGAAACTTGGTTACCGATCGGTGATGATAAATTACAATCCGGAAACTGTTAGCACAGATTATGACATTAGCGATAGATTGTATTTTGAAGAATTAAGTCTGGAACGCACACTCGACATTCTTGATTTGGAAAAGCCACTGGGAGTAATTGTATCAACAGGCGGACAAATTCCGAACAACCTGGCAATGCGTTTACATAACCAAAATATCAATATACTTGGAACACATCCAACATTCATCGATAGAGCTGAGAACCGTCATAAATTTTCGGAAATGCTGGATAGCCTGAGTGTCGATCAACCTCTATGGAAGGAGTTAAGCAGTATAGGTGATATTTTTGATTTCACTGAAAATGTAGGTTTCCCTGTTCTTATCCGTCCATCATACGTGCTTTCGGGAGCAGCTATGAACATTGTTTCCAACAAAGATGAATTGGAGCATTTCTTAAATCTGGCAACACAGGTAAGCAAACAATATCCTGTTGTGGTATCTAAATTTTTGGAAGACGCAAAAGAAATAGAAATGGATGCTGTTGCAGATAAAGGTGAAATAATTGTTTACGCCATCAGTGAGCACATCGAATTTGCAGGGGTTCATTCGGGCGATGCTACCATAATGTTTCCGCCACAAAAGGTTTATGTTGAGACCATAAGAAGAATCAAAAAAATCTCGCGCAAAATAGCTGTTGAACTCCAAATAAGTGGTCCGTTTAATATCCAGTTTCTGGCAAAGGATAACGATATAAAAGTTATAGAATGTAACTTAAGGGCTTCGCGAAGTTTACCCTTTGTTTCAAAAGTTCTTAAAACTAATTTTATCGATTATGCAACAAGAATAATGCTTGGACAAAAAGTTGTGAAACCAAACAAATCACTTTTTGATATCGACTATATTGGTGTTAAAGCCTCGCAATTTTCATTTTCCAGATTGAGCAAGGCCGACCCTGTACTAGGAGTTGATATGGCTTCCACTGGTGAAGTTGGTTGTATTGGTGATGATTACTATGAAGCCATACTTAAAGCCATGCTATCAGTTGGCTATAGGATTCCAAAGAAAAATGTACTCATTTCATCAGGTCCCATGCGGTCGAAAACCGAACTGCTGGAAAGCGGCAGATTATTAATTGCCCACGGCTATAAACTTTTCACAACTAAAGGAACTCACGATTTCTTTAAAAAAAATGGAATTAGTTCGTCGATAGTTCATTGGCCAGATCTAAAAAAAGAGCCAAATGCTTACGATCTTATTAAAAACAAAAAAGTTGATCTTGTAATTAATATTCCAAAAGACCTCAGTCAGAAAGAGCTATACAACGATTATACCATCCGTAGAGCTGCAGTTGATTTCAATGTTCCACTGATAACAAATGCCCGATTGGCAAGTGCTTTTATTTATGCCATAACTAACTATAAACTTGATGATTTAATTGTAAAGAGTTGGGATGAATATTAGGGTTAAAAGTAAGCTTGGAATAGTTTTGGTTTCCCGTTTATAACTAAATGGCTATGAAACTGCTTAAAAAATCATATTCAAAAATTTAAGATATATCGATGAATTGAAAACGCGGATAATTACTATTTAAGAATAATCAATCTGCTTGTATAAATATTGTTATCAAATTTAGTTACTACAATATATACTCCATTTTCAATATCAGATAAATCTATATTTAGATTATTTGCTTGGTGATTATACACCTTATAGTAACATATTATTCCACTAGTATTGTATATTGAAACAATCACATAATCTGACAAATAAGGAAGGTTAATTGTAACTTCATTTGTTGCCGGATTTGGATAAATATTAAGTTTATCTTTATCTTTATGGCTTATAATATTTGAATTTACATCAGCATCTCCATTAAAATATTCAAGTCCTCCAGAATAATTACCAATAATCATTTCAAGTTTACCATCTGAATAATAGTCAACTATCGAGGCTCCGGTTCTCATTCCCCGGTCGAAATCTACATTTGTAGTATCGAGCAATTGATTTAATTGATCTGACTCAATAAATTTTCCATTAAGATTATTATCAATTGCCTTGAAGTAGAAAATTTTGCCCTGCTCCGATCCTACTACCAATCCTGTGTTTCCATCATTATCCCTAAAAAAAGAAGGTGTACTAAATCCATCCCACGAAAGTGAATAATCTGTTACATTCACCTTACCGAGACTATCTGTTACATAAACAAAATCTGATGCCCCAACTATTCCCTGATTTTGATAATAATTAATATTTCCACCTTTCTCACCAATTAACAAATCCTTTAATCCATCCTTATTAATATCAAACAACTGTGGGGCACTAAACTCACCAATATCAATATTTAGATAATTCTCACTTACAACCTCAAATACATCATTTTGCAAATATTTAACATAGATAATACTACCCTCGCTATCACCAACCAGTAAATCAGTATTCCCGTCTCCGTCAATATCATCAAAAGTTGGTATTAATCCTAGTTTATTCAATGAACCCAATCCTGCAAAATCATTTTCCCAAAGTTGAAATATTGGTTTCTCGGATGTTCCCACATTTTTGAAATATGCAATCTTTGATTGGAAATTGGAATGAAGAGTGTAATTAATATAATATGAAGATATGTAATATCCATAATTACCCACAAATAAATCTTTTAAACCGTCTCCATCCCAATCAAAAACAACCGGATAGGCACCTGATCCAACATCAATCATATCCTTTTGAAGGAAACTCATATCAGGATATTCAAAATTTGGAAGATTATTAGCACCACTATTAATATAAAGCCAACTGCTAATTTTATTTCTTGAAGTCACAATACCAGGGTCGAAAGGTGAAACAATTAAATCCTTTATATTATCATTATTAACATCAATGTATGAAGCACCTGGCATAGAATATAACGATACAGCATAGGTACTGCTAGGAAAAAGTGTATCAGCACTTGTAATAAAAGCATTATCAGATGACCCGGTATTATATAGTGCAAACAGTTTAGGGTAGTCAACATCACCTAAAAGCAAATCTACCTGACCATTATCATCAAAGTCATGTAATAGAAGTGTGGATCCTGTATGCCTTACTTTTCGTTCTGATATAGGTGCAAATGAACCACTTGCAAAACAAGTATCATAAAATAGCTGATTTGATTCATCGTTTTCAGCAACCCACCCCCAACAATAAGTATAATGCTCATAATCAAGTGAATCAGGAATGCCGTATTTTTCCATCGACATATTTTTATGCATGTCAATAAACGATCCCAATACGCCGAATGTTAGAATATCTAAATCTCCATCGTTATCAACATCAGCAATTCCAGGATAATCAGCATTCGTAACAAATAGGTTCACATACCCACCTGGTAATAATGTTTTTAAGTAAGGATATACAACACGTTCAAATTTTAGGGAATTATCAGATACATTTTTATAAACCATCATACTGGCATAACCGGGCGAATAAGTAAAAATATCATTCTTCCCATCCATATTATAATCCTTAAAAATCACCCAATCTGAAAATGCAGGAATAAACTGTGAATACTGTGGAGCATATTCATAATCAATTGTATTGGGAGTTCCATTATTGATAAAGCATATACTCCTATTTCCCCTACGATCGAAAGCAATCAAATCAAAAATCCCGTCAATATTTAAGTCTATTTCACAGTATTGAATTGCATCCATACCTCCAGCCCATGGATATGCAAACTGTTCATTATTTAGTGTTTCATTATTCTGCAAAAAAACCGACTGAGCAAATTGAACTAACGGTGTTGTTAAAAGAACAAATAAAATCAATACTGCTGGATATGTTATACTTTTCATTACGATAGAGAAAAAATTAGGTTGGCAAACTTAACAATTAAGCTACCGAGTATTATGATAATATTTACAATAATCGTACCCAACTACAGCATTAGTTTTATTTTTGTAGCTTATAGATTGTGTAATAAATTATAACTTCATGGCAAAAATACTAGTTGTTGACGACGAAAGTAGCATAAGACGTACATTAAAAGATATTCTGGAATTTGAGAAGCACGATGTTGATATAGCAAGTAATGGTATTGATGCTGTTGATTTAGCAAAAGATAATATTTATGACGCCATACTGCTTGATATAAAAATGCCAGAAATGGACGGAATGGAAGTTCTTGATAAAATCATGAATTTCAGCGATGTACCCATAATTATGATATCAGGTCACGGAACAATTGATACTGCAGTAGAGGCCATAAAAAAAGGAGCCTATGATTTCATTGTAAAGCCACCAGACTTAAATCGTTTGCTTGTAGCAGTTAGAAATGCCGTTGACAAAAAAGTGTTGGTAACACAAACTAACCAATTAAAAAAAGAGGTAAGTTATAAATATGAAATAGTTGGTGAGTCGGACTTTATTATCTCTCTTCGAGAAATGATAACTAAGGTTGCTCCAACAACTGCACGAGTTTTAATTACGGGCGAAAATGGATCTGGTAAAGAATTGGTAGCCCGTCAAATTCATGAACAAAGCACCAGAGGTAAATCGCCGTTTATTGAAGTAAACTGTGCAGCAATACCTACTGAGCTTATTGAGAGTCAGCTTTTTGGTCATGAAAAGGGTTCATTTACATCAGCAATTAAACAACGAAAGGGAGATTTCGAGCTGGCTCATGGGGGAACACTTTTTTTAGATGAGATTGGTGATATGAGTTTAAGTGCTCAGGCAAAAGTTTTAAGGGCACTTCAGGAAAATAAGATTGTAAGAGTAGGAGGAGAAAAAGACATTAATGTTGATGTTAGAATAATTGCTGCAACAAATAAAAACCTTAGGAATGAAATTGAGAAGGGTAATTTTCGTGAAGATCTTTATCACAGGCTAAGCGTAATAATAATTGAAGTAGCTCCGTTAAGAAACCGAAAAGATGATATTCCTGTTTTAGTAAAACGATTTATATCCGATATATCAGCTTCCCAAGGACGGCTGCCATTTTCAATTACAGAAGATGCCTTAACTGAATTACAGAAGTATAATTGGTCGGGTAATGTACGTGAATTGCATAATGTTGTGGAACGAATGATAATACTTTGCAATGATGTGATCACAATAGATGATGTTAATCTTTATGTTAAGCCTTTGATGTTATAATTTTCATGATCAAAATAAACATATCTTTTGTTTAAATAATAATTTCAAATTATAACTGTTAATTCAGTACTTTTGCAATCCATTTTCTATTTATGGAAGTTCTTTGATATCTGGGGCTGACCGGTTTTGACAGCAAGTTGAAAGGGTAAGTAAGCATGTCGAGCTACGTGATATTGCTCGTTAAACCTAGTCACAACAATTCTAATTGGCGAAAATAATTTTGCTCTTGCAGCTTAATCGAAGTTTAGTAGATTAGCTTTATCCAGGTTCTAGGAACCAGGACAAGACGGTTCGCAGGTGGAGATACTCAATTCCGGCCTGATCACGAGTCGCACGCAATTTTGAGTTAGTCCTAACCATGTTTCGGGGTAAGGATGAAATAAAGAAACTAAGGTAGTAACTTGGGTGTTTGTTTCCTTTTATTATTCGAAAACCAATAACAAAATAAGCATGAAGAAAGCTTATCGGTTCCTTGTTTGGACGAGGGTTCGAATCCCTCCAGCTCCACTTTTCACAACTTCAAAATGAAGCAAACCACCGTAAAGCACTGATTTTACGGTGGTTTTATTTTTTCCACTATATTAAATAAAGCAAAAAAAGGAATAGTTCTGGTGTCCAATTAGGTGAACAAAGGTTTAACATAAAATGCACACCTAAATGCACACCTGAATGGTGATTATGTTCTGATTTGCAGTGATTTGCATAGCTCTTATTTTACAAGTTAATATAATTTTGTAACTTAAAGTTTAGTCATGGAAAGAGCAACATTTAATGTACTTTTCTATCTTAGGAAAAGTAGACAGCTTAAGGATGATACATATCCTATTTACGCAAGAATAACAGTTGGAAGTAGTAGAGCTGAATTTTCTTTGCACCTTTATGTACTTGAAAAGAATTGGAAACCTAACACAGGGATTGCTAAAGGTATTACAAAAGAAGCTAAAAAAATCAATAGTTCATTGGAATTTTCAAGAAGTAAAATTTATGGGCATAAGATGGAATTAGAGCAGCAAGGTAAGAAAGTAACTGCTATTTCTATTAAAAATAAATATCAAGATATTAGTGATGATGATAAAAAAACTATACTTGGCATATTTAAAGAGCATAACGACAGATGCAAAAAACTCATAAATATCGATTTTGCTCCAGGAACCTACAAGCGTTATGAGACATGCTATAAACATGTTGAGTATTTTATTTATAATACTTATGGCAAAAGGGATGTTGTACTTTCTGAGGTAACACCAAGATTTATCCAGGACTTTGAGTATTATCTTAAAGTCGATAGGAAATGTAATCATAATACCGCGACTAAATATTTGAAAAACTTCAAAAAAATCATCAAAATTGCACTGGCAAATTACTGGATTAAGAAAGATCCTTTTTCAAATATCAAATTCCACATAAAGGATGTTGATATGGCATTTCTAACAGAGGATGAACTAAACAACGTAATGAATAAACAAATTGATATTGAAAGGCTACAACTGGTAAGAGATGTTTATGTGTTTGCTTGTTTTACCGGTCTTGCTTTTATTGATGTTAAAAACCTTACAAAAAATCATATTGAAGAAAAGAATGGAACATTATGGGTGAAAAAGCGCAGGCAAAAAACAAAAAACTGGAGTCATATTCCCCTGCTTGAACCAGCAATTGATATTATTAATAAATATGAAAACCATCCAACTTGTATAAAGACAGGATTCTTATTACCTGTTATGACAAATCAAAAGATGAATGCGTATTTGAAAGAGATAGCAGATATTTGTGGTATAAAGAAAAATCTAAGCACACATACCGCTCGACATACATTTGCAACAACAGTTACCCTTGCTAATCATATTTCAATTGAGGTCGTTTCGAAGATGCTAGGACACTCTAGTATAAATATGACCAAGAAGTATGCAAGAGTCGTAGATGATCTTATACAGCGAGATATGCGCAAGATACAAGGTAAATATAAAACAGTCTCATAGTTATAAACTGTTTAGGACCTTCTATGGTGATTTCAATCAAAATGAAATTAATCTCTGAATTTATTTTGAGTAAAAGCAATTAAAAACGTAAATATTATATGGGGAGGTGGAACTTTTCCTAATTAATCATTCAGTGAAACGAGTTTATGTATCACAGAATCGGGATAGGACTCCCTATTGGTAAAGAAAATACAACCCTACCCTATTAAGAAAGCACAAATAATCTTAAACCACTTAGCATACAAAAAATAAGTGAAGTAATAAAAGGCAAGGACAGTGGAAACCAGGAAGGCCGTGCGTTAGCCCTGACACTGTTTATATATCCTTGCCTTTTATTGCTGAACATTAATTTTGCTAATGTGGTTTAAGATTAGCCAGGTTAAAAGATGAAATATTAAAATAATAAAAGATAATAGAATTGGGAATATAAAGGATTAATAACTAACGCTGCTTAAATCTCAAAGGAAAAAACACACCAAATGAATAACTTTTGTTAACTATATCATAAGAAAATGAAATAGAGGTTTCCTTTTTAGATTGATATATAATTGTTGGTGATAATCCGTAAACTTTGCTGGAGATAGTTGCCTGTACGCCTACAGAAAGCTTCCTGTTAGGGACAGGGTCAGATAACAAAAAATTGGTGTTTATAATTGTACGAGGATATAAAGTAATCATTGGTTTACGGAAGACTATTTTGTTACGTGAAACAGTATCACAAATAATAATACTTGCAACGGAATCATTTTGAATTGTATCGCAATAATAATAACGAGAGAAATAATCTGATAATATTGCTGCAGTATCAACCGAGTGGTAAAGTATTAATGTAGAACCTGTATCATGATATATTGGCAGTGGTACATAAGAAGTAGATTCAAGATACACAGTATCGATAATAGTATCAAAAACATTAGATGTTACCACTTGAGTTTGGTTATCAGAATTACGCTCTCTTTGAAAAAAGATTACAACCAGTAAAATTATAATGAAAATGTATGGAATTGATTTCATGTTATGTTTCTTTCAAAATGGGGTGCATCAAAAAAGTTTTTGAAATTGCCACCCCAACGATTTAAAGGATCAAGGCTTTCCCAGTATTTGCCAAGTTCATAAACAAGAGGATGTGTATATGTTAGAACTCCATTTACAAAGAAGTTAAAATCAACAGCTAGTCTACTTAAATGATTGCTTGACATTGTGCGGGATCTTTTGCTAACCGATATCAGTTCTAAGCGGTTATCTTCTTCGCGAACAGTTTTACCATAATAATATAACTCCTGCTGATCGTTAGAGCGAAAAGCTTCCCCAAAAGTCAGGTTAACACCAAGGGTGTTTGCCCTTATGATTAGCAACGATATATTTTGAGTGAATATTTGTTGGTGCTGAGATAAAGTGAGATTATTTTTTTGATGATTCATAATAATAGTTATTTGCTGTATTATTTGATTTCTTTAAGGATTTGCTTGATATCTGCCTTAATAATTGTTTGGTCGTTCTTTATGTCATCTATACTTCTGCGGATTAACTCCACATCTTTTTCGTGATATGCTTTAACTTCCTTTATATCTATTGCATTGGAACTAACTTTTTCAGAAACAATACCCGAAGAGTGATACATACCAACCAAGCCAATAATAGATGCTATTATAAGGGCACCTGCGATACCTGCGAACCACTTAATAAATTTTGATTCTATAGTACTCATGATTTTTTTGATTTAAATTCGAGAAAGTATTGAAATGACTTTTCTCCGGCAGAGAAAGCCAATAATGTAATTATTAGGGGAAGGCTTTCAGAAGGTGAAATACTACTATTCAAAACGTCAGCAATAGCAATAAAAAAAGCAACAACTGCAGATAAAAAAGTTTTAATCCTGGTACTGCTTTTATTGCCATTTTCATCCTCAAAAAAACCGGATTTGTATTTTGTAATTTCATTCATAATTAAGAGCTAAAAAAAAGCCCCCGGAATACCGGGGACTCACTAAACAATGATCAAATTTTATTGAACCACACTTGAAAGATCAGCACCAGCTTTAAATTTAAGAAGCTTCATATGATCATTTGAAACTTTCTGGTTAACATCGATAGTTAATATATGTAGAGCCGTTTGATCACCTACCCAGTACTCCGGAGCTGAAATGGTTGTAAAGCCATCACTTCTAGGGGCAACATCACGGTAAATTACAGCTTTGTTTGTGGAGCAGTTAAAGAGGACGAAAGAGATATTTGAATCGAGTTCCTCTTGAATGTTTGTACCGGGATCCCATGAAACCTCCATTACCTGATTTGGTAGAGCGAGTAAAGAAACATTTCTAACAGAACTCCCTTCAAAATTGCATAAGTCAACCTTTGTATGATCAAGAACGGGAGGTTCACCAACGAAGGCATTTTTAACGATCAAACTGGTAACCTTATTAAAAGGAGACATTTTCTTAAGACTACCAGCATAAACTTCATTTATTAGTGGTAGAACGTTTCGTACTAAATCAACAGTGATAGAAAACTTACTCCGTTGTTTTACCTGCTCATCGCTTTTAGGGTTTTTAACTTCCAGTGGTTTTGTACGCATAACGTTTTTACCAAACTGGGTTGAGAATACAGCAGTACCAAATTTCTTTTTTGATCTGCCAGTAATTGGATTTTGTACTATAGCCATTTTTTTTTGTTTTAAGTGAAAATTATATTTATTTAAAAGGCCTTGATACGGAGATGATACGAAGATGGTATCAAATTATCAAAACTGAGGCTAAGGTAATATGAGAAGTGCTAAAAACAATGTATAATGCAGGTATACAGGGAATTATGCACTTTTAGAGATAAGATTGCACCAATATGCCAAATCGGGTAATAAGAAATATTATACAAAAGGGTGGTGGGTGGGAAAAGATAGCCATGGGGCTGGAGTATGTGTATGGGAGTGTAATGGGAAAATATTTAGGTTGGCGAACAGCCTGGAAAGCTACCAAATTTTGAGTGAGGCTCCCTCTTTAACTTTGCTCCTAAAGGGGGAAAGATTAGCAATTTGGTTAGTATGACAGGCTGTTTTTTGGAACTGGAATTTTACCATTATACTGCCATACTCATACATAGAGATAATTATTGTTGATATAGAAAATATTGGAATAATTTGCAGGTGAAGGTATGAACCTGCAATTTATGGATTGAGCCGATAAACCATTTACTGAAAATTAAATTTGTAAGGAGCACAGGGTAAGAAAAAAGGTTTTTTTATTGCATCACATCGTCACACGTTATAGAACCTAGAATATAGGCTACTGGAATCTGACATACTGGAACAAACTGAATAACTGGGTAATAACACTATACTGTTTATTAATATTTAACGAAAGTCGGATATTATTTTTGATAACTGTTCCGTCACACTTTTCTTTGAAATGATAATTTGTGTTGTGTATAATTTGTAAGCATATGGCTGACTGAGGATGAAGGGAAAGGCAAAAATGAATGCAGTAACTTGATGTGTATGAAAAATTTACAAAATATGCCAAATAGTTACGATAAGCAACCAATGGTGATCCAGGGTAGTGTATGCCTATAAAAAGATAAAAACATTCATGTTGTTCGTGTTACTTCTATTTAAAAACTAGGATAAGATTTAAAGGCTTAAGATGGATAACCTAATTTTTTCGTTTTGATTATTAGAGTAAATGCAGGATGTTTTAATGGTGATGAATTCTTCAAAAAAAAAAGATTTATGATTAATATTTAAAATTGATTAAGGTTATTAAAATATGTCCCTACAAAAAATAATATATTAACGGTTGTTAACCAGTTTGAACCAAAATCAGAAGAAAGTGCTTAAATAGACAAAAATAATTTTGCAAGCACGAAATTCAATAACTTACTCTTTACCTGATTAATGTATTTTTTACATTTTATTTTCCCTACCTATTTGGGTAGAGTAAAACCTACCCTTTCAGGTAGTTGACTTGTATTAACTAAGAGTTTATATTTAGATGCTATTAAATTGAATCATTCAAACAACCAAGCTCTTTGATTTACTATTACTAAGCAATTAAGATAAAGTACACAATATAGGCTAATGTGTAGTGATATTGTTTACTTAATCAGTGGATAGTAAAAAAAAGATACTAGTACCTATACAAAATTGAGGGCTAAATTATAATGAGTGTAATTCTAAATAAATATAATATGAAAAGAAAAATTACACTAGCACTTGAACCTACTGCCGGGACAATAAATCTGTTTTATGCATTTATAAATGGCAAAAGAATAATTGCTGATGAAGGTACTAAAAAACGAGAATGGAAAGGAAATATTGATAATGATGAAGTAAGAATAAAAGTACGTGTAACAGGTATAGGTTCATCTAAATATAAGATGACTATAGACTTGCCAGGAACAGCTGATGATCAAAAACTAACTTTTCAACTAAACGGAGGATATCATGAATTTGAAATTTATATTTAGACTGCTGTTACTAGTTTTAATAATTAGTAATATTTCATCCTATGCTCAGGAAGCAAAATTTAAAATTGGTCCATATGCCAATGGGATGACAAATATCAAGGATGGATTTTTTGAAATTGGGACGATATTTCATAAATCGAATATGGAAATTAAACCATATTTACGTATACCTATTTCCAATAAAGAAAAAGCAATTACTCAAATTGACAGAAATTCAAATACATTTAAAGGAGTCCTTTCATACAGTTACATATTGGATATTACAAAGGAGACAGGTCCAATTAAGAGGATATTCATAAGCGGACAATTTGAATTTGGAACTAAGGAGTACAAATTTTATCCAGATAGTACAAATTCAAGTGAAACGAAATCAAATCAAATCTCTTTTGCAGGAGAACTTAAAATTGGATGTTACAAAACCAATGGAGAAGAGTATGCCAAACAAATAGCTCCTGAATTTAGAGTCAGATATTCGAAAGAATATAAAAGTTCAGATGAAGTTGGAATAGTGATGAATAATAGTAATGGTATTTCTACTGTTAAAGAACTAATAATTACAGAACCTGCTGCTAAACCTGCATTTTCTCCTGCGATTTCTTTAAATTTCTACTCTGGAAAAGGTGATTTTTCTTATACACCTGCTATGTACTATAATTTTATAGGGAAAGCGGGAGAGAATAATCCATTTAATGGTAATTCTCGTTTGAGAATAGAAACATGGGTGTTTTATTACCCAGTTGTATCAGCTAAAACTGGTATTAAGATAGGTCTTTCACCATTTGTTTCACTTCGGACAACAGGAGATGATTCGTTAAATAAGTTTGAATATGGAGGAATGTTGCAATTGTTAATAAGTACAAATATGTTACATTTCTTTTAGTTTTTAATTAAATGAAAATAACCATAAATGATCCGCTTGTGTTCCCTTTATATGTTTATAAGATAGGAACAACCACATAGTTTATATACCCTCCGTAATTAAAACATAAATAGTGTTAATGGACTGAAGACTGGCAAACTATTTTTCATTTTTGATTATGAGAATAAATGCAGGGTATTTATATGATGAAGAAATTTTTAAAAGAAGAGATTTCTAATTAAAATTTGGCAATCTCTGTTTTGGTATTAATGAATCAATATATTTGCTAACTTAACCTAAAAGAAATGCCCCGTACTCCTTTATTTAAATTGTCTGAAGATTCTAAATTAATGGGATTTGTTTTGCTAACAGTAACTATTGTAGCTGTAATTGTAGGGGTTGCAGATTACTATTTTGATTTTATATAGACAATTATGAACAGCTATGGTGGGCCTTATCCTCCAAAATGTTATTAAATTAATTAGCTTTGGCAAGTATGGTGTCTCCAATTTTGGATACATCATACTTACTTTGTAAAAATGATCTAACTATGAAATATTCAACAAATATTATTGTTATTAGTCTTCTTATTACCATAAACATTAACTCACTGGCTCAACAAAACCTTATTATAAATTTTACATCTGATTACTATGACACACCAATAGTACTCGACAGCATACTTATTAGAAACATAGGACGACAATGCGATACAATGCTTTATTCACCTGACACTTCACTTGTGCTACTTTATTATATGGGAGTTGATGAAAACAAACTAAATGAATCACTATTTTCAATCTCTCAAAATTACCCCAATCCCGCATTAAATGGCAAAACCTCATTTGATTTATTTATAAACAAAAAAGACCAACTTACTATTAAAATGTTTGATTTGAATGCCAATCTTGTGGCAGATTACACAAACACATTTAGCCAAGGATTACACACCTTTAATATATTTATCGCAAACCGTGGAATTTATTTGCTTAAGGCCATTATCGGTGATCAGTGTCAATCGATTAAAATAGTTTGCATGGGGAATCAAGCTATAAAGGCATCAAGCATTAGGTATGGTTCAATTAATGGGAATCCATACCAAAACCAAAAAACGAGGAATATAGATCAAGGCTTTTCATTTGAATTAGGAGATACCTTTGTGGTATGTTGGTTATGCTAAAACACCCGACTTGATAAATGGCAGTGATGTTGTAGAAAGCACACCAAGTATTGACACACTTATTAATTTCCGGATAATTGAAGGAATGCCTTGCCAAATAGCGTAGCTGTAAAACATGGTGGATATTTATACCCAACTGTACAAATTGATAATCAATGCTGGCTTAAAGAAAATATGGATTTGGGTGTAATGATTATGGGCAACATTGATATGACGAACAATGGGATAATTGAAAAGTACTGTTATGATAATAAACCTGAAAATTGTAGAATTTATGGAGGGCTTTATCAGTGGGATGAACTTATGCAATACATAACTTTGGAAGATGCTCAAGGAATTTGCCCAGAGGGTTGGCATGTTTCTACATATACTGAATGGGAAATGCTTATTGCTACACGCTCAGCGAATGAACTTAAAGAAAAGGGGACTTCACACTGGTTGACTGGAAACGATGCCAACAACTCAACAGGTTTTACAGCTCTTCCTGCTGGATATAGAATATATAATGGAACTTCATTTGAAATGATCTACGAAGGGAATGGCTTTTTTAACTCCTTAGAATATTCACAAGATCCCTTGCTTGCTTGGGATAATACAATGTATTATTCTTCATCATGGATTCTTAGTGGTACAAAGTGGAAAACAACCGGTAAATCAATGCGCTGCGTACAGGATTAGGATTTTCGACAAAATATAAAGACATTAAAAAACTATTTAAAAGGGTTCATCTTTAGTATGAATCAGAACCATAATATATTGAATTTTCATGCATATTTGGATAGTGTCTCATATATCCAGAAAAAGCTTTGTAATATGCAATTGCTTATACTGAGTAGAGTGTGGCGGTATTAAGTGTTTAGTTTTCACTTTAGCTTTCATGTTAAAAAAATATACATGTCTGTTTTTCTGATAGTCATAGCGTTTCAGTGCTTTTTTAATTTGTTTTTTTAGGGTGAAAAATAGCCTTTTTTGACAAAACTTGAAATTTCTTGTAAAAAGCTGCATTTTAAGTTGGGTAGTCCATGGAAAAGTTAAACATTTTGACCAACAATATTATATTCCGGCATATCTATATAAATCTATCTAAGAACACGATCTTTCAAATCAATAATTAATTAATTGCCGGTTGTTAACCAATTTGAACTAAAATCAGAAGAATGTGCTGAAATAGGCAAAAATATTTTTGCAAACATGAATTTTACTAACCCACTCTATACCTGATTAATATGTTTTTTGCACTTTATTTTCCCTACCTAACTAGGTAGTATAACCCCTACCCTATTAGGTAGTTGACTTGTATTAACTAAGAGTTTATATTTAGAGGCTATTAATTTATATCATTCAAATAACCTAACTCTTTGGATGGACATTACGATACAATTAAGACAATGTACACAATACATGCTAATATGGAGTGATATAGTTAACTTTATTGGTGGGTGACGAAGAAATAAAGGTAATATTACTTTTATACAATAGCGGCAATTATGACCGATATTACAACTTATAACATAATGAAATTTAAAGACTATAGAGCAATTTACATTCACTGTGATGGGTCGATGATGCGAGACTCAAAATCAAGTGGAGGTATTGGTTTTGTCATTAAGTTTCCGGATGAGTTTGAACTTGAAGATGTATCGGATTTTGAAGGTATTTATGAGGACGCAAATATTGAAAGGCTCGAAATTCAAGGTCTAATAAAAGGTATGCAAGGACTGATAAATTGGTTAAAGTTTAACTCGATTGATTTTTCTCCAATCTCACGAATAATTGTAATTACAGATAGATATGACTTGCAAGATGAAGAAAGAACCAATAGTTATAAGATTCAAAATTGGAGAAAAAATGCTGGTAAGAATTTTGAAGGCAAGGAAATTAAAAATTGGGATTTAATCAACAAATTAGATAAAGTTAGAACCAAATTAGGGAAGCAAACTTGGAAATCAGTACGTATAGAATATAGGAAAAGAAAGTTTAATAAAGAAGCTGATAAATTATCGAAAAAAGGGAGAAAAGAAGGACTACCCAACCGAGATATCGCCATTGAAGGTCATAAAATTGGACGCAGAAAATTTGATGGACCAGAAATAAAATACAACTTCTTTCAGCCTAAAGAAACTATACAAATCAATGTTTTTCGGAAAAGGCCTATTCGCGAGCAATGGGAAATTAATGCAGAAATATGCTCTGAAAAAAGAAATGGAGAGAAACTAAAAATAATAACCGACCATATCTTACAAGAGAAACTTCAAAGAGGTAACACTTTTGAAGTAAGAATTAAAACGGTTTATTCATTTCACTTTGAAATATATAGGACAATCAAAAAGAAATAAAATGGAAGAGACATTATTCGAGACTAAGGGTACTCCTGTAGCATATTTAGCATACGATGATGAAAATACATTTTACCTGTGGAATGGTAAGCCTGTGGCTTATTTGGGAACAGACAATCTTATTTATGGATTTAATGGTAAACATTTAGGATGGTATGAAGATGGAATAATAAGAGATTTAAAAGGTTATAAAGTTGGATTTAATGAAAAAACTTTAACCGTTTATACTCAATATGAATCGTATAAGTCTTATAAAAGTTACAAACCATATAAATCATACCAAGAATATTCAAAGTATAAACCATCCTATCAAACAGGAACATCGGATATTACTTTGAGTCAATTTTTATTAGGAGGTAGTAAATAACTGCCGCTAACAAAAGCATATGCAATGCGGGGTTCAGCGGGTAATCCAACTGCAGTTCTTCGTTGCAACATCGACAATTCGTCTTTGACGTTTGGCGTAAAAAAAGAAAATATGAATAAACGAATTGGCTCTGCGCAGTTTGAAATTGAATCTCTTCAATTCCTGCACTCCACATAGCCAAACCGTGCCCAATTTACGAAAGCAATTATTAACATGAATTAATTTAAATTTAAATTTATGAGTACAGAAGAAGCCCCAGGGCAAAACAAAGAAGTCACTATAATAGTGAACGGAAGAGATTATCCATGGAATGAAAAGAGAATATCCTTCACACAAGTTTTGAATTTGATTGGAGTAAGTGAAACGGATAAAATTTATTACATGATAACTTATTCTAAAGGTGAAGATAAAGAACCTAAAGGTGAGATAACAAAGACAATAGATGCCAAAGTAAAAGATGGAATGATTATCAATGCGAAACCAAATAATAAGTCATAGTCCAGATTTAAAACGGTTAAGAGATGAAGGTTTCGATATAAGAATCGAGCATGGTCATTTGTTTGTATACGGCATACCGTATGTCAATGAAAATAGAGAAATTCTATTTGGAACCTTAATCACCGTTTTAAATAACACTCAAAAGGTAATTGAAGGAGTGACTCTAGAAGTAGCAGGTAAACCATCTACTCATGTAGCTCATTTTACAGGAGAGCTTCCTTGTTATTCAGACGGAAGTCCGATAGAGCAATTAAGAAGAGGCTCAAGAACTAAAATTGCTGATGGTGTCGATGTAAACTGGGCTTTCTCTATAAAGCCTGATGGGAAAGTCCCCGTTGATTACTATCAGTTAGTTACAAATTATGTCCAAATGATGGAAACTCATGCTCGAGAAATTGATTTGAATGTTAAGGTACGCAATTTTAATGTAGTCGACACCGAAAATGATGAGTCCGTATTTAATTATTTTGATACAAATTCCAGTAGAGCGGAAATAATACCTATTACCAACAAACTAAAAGGTCAAAAGATTGGGATAATCGGACTTGGTGGAACAGGTTCTTATATACTGGACTTAGTTGCTAAAACCGAAGTAGAGGAAATACACCTTTTTGATGGAGATGAATTTTTACAGCATAACGCATTTAGGGCTCCTGGTGCTCCATCAAAGGAAGAACTTAGTTTAAAACAAAAAAAGACAACTTATTATCAAGCTATATATTCCAAGATGAGAAAAGGTATTATTGATCATCCCACCTTTTTTACTAATGATTCCTTGGACTTGTTAAATGAACTGGATTTTGTGTTCATGTGTTTTGATAAAGGTTCCATTAAAAAAAATATTGTTGAAAGACTTGAATCATTAGATCAACCATTCATTGATGTTGGAATAAGCATTGAATCGATTGACAGCGATTGTTTGATTGGAACATTGAAAGTCGTTTCAAGCAAATCAGGTTGTCGTAATTTTCTAAGAGAAAATAATCGAGTGAGCTTCGTAGATGCAAATAATGATGACCTCTATGATGAAAACATTCAAATAGCTGAATTGAATTCATTAAACGCTTGCTTAGCGATAATAAAGTGGAAAAAGTTTTTTGGGTTTTATCAAGACAAAAACAATGAAAATTTTACTCACTATTCTACTAACGATCATAATTTTTTAGATAATGACCATTGTACCTAAATTCGTTGAAAGGGTTCCTTCTAAGATTGAAGAAGGAGTGATTTACATTACCACAAGTGTGAATACTGCTGTTCATTTATGTCCATGTGGATGTAAAACGGAAATTGTAACGCCAATTGATCCATCTGAATGGAATTTTACTTATGATGGCGAAACTATTTCACTATACCCATCAGTTGGTGTTTGGGGTGCTAAATGTAAGTCGCATTATTGGATAAAAAGGAATCATGTTGAATGGTCAAAAACTTATACAAATAGAGAAATTGAAGAAGTAAGAACCCAAGAAAGTTTAGAGAACCAAGAATATTATAACCAGCTGAAAAACGAAGAAAATCAAAAGGAAGAGGAGGGTTGGTTTAGACGATTACTGAAGTCATTGGGCATCTAAAAAAATAAAAAACTGGGCACAATCGAGTAGACGGCTCCGCCAGAATCAACTGACGGAGTGCGCCTCTCACACCACTGTACGTACGGGTCTCGTATACAGCGGTTCGTTAAGTTGTGGGGAAATACGTTTGTAGATATCAAGCATTGGCACATATCCCTTATTCATCAACCTTTTCAATGTAATTGTAGTATTCAAAATAGGACTCTGTGCAACAGACCATCCTCCCATACGAGTACGACTCCATGCGTATGCCTGTCCCTGTTCAATACCTAAGCGAATCAGGTTTTTCCTTTTTCGGTCTGGTTTCTTCCAGTGATGCCATATGCAATACCGAAGCCTGTTACGCAGCCAACCGTCCAGTTCATTAAGTTTGTTGTAAATACTCGCCATACGGAAATTATTTACCCATCCTCTCTGAACTTCGTTTAGTTTATGGATGCGCTCACTAAAACTCATTGGAGTAGTTTTCCTCGTGATAATCTTGAGTTTCTGTTTGAACTTCTTCCAACTTTTGTCCGATACAATTAGTTGATACTTCCCTCTTTCTCCCTTTACGTAGGTTGGTACAAACCCAAACCCCAGTAAAGTAAAGTTAACTGGTCGGCGAATTCCGCTTTTCTCCTTATTGATTGGTAGGTACAGTTTATCTTTAAGAAATAAAAAGATATTATTGCCTACCTTTCGTGCTGTTACCTTGCTTTTGGTATAAATACTAAAATCATCGGCATAGCGGACAAAGCGTAGTCCTTTCCTTTCCAATTCTCTGTCCAGTTCATTTAGCATGATATTGGACAATAAGGGGCTTAAGGGGCTGCCCTGCGGTATACCTTTTCTGCGCTTGACCAATTGCCCATCAATTTGAATGGGTGCTCTCAGCCATTTGCGAATCAGCCGCATGGTTTCCCTGCACTTAATCTTACGGTAAACTAATTGCAGCAAATAGCGGTGATCTACTTCATCAAAGAATGATTTCAGGTCTATATCTATTATATCCTGATAACCATCGTTAATGTATGATTGTGCTTTTAATACTGCTTGATGCAGGCTCTTTTTGGGTCTGAAACCAAAACTGCTCTCAGAAAACTCAAATTCGAAGCTTGCATTTATTACCTGTAAGACTGCTTGTTGTAGAAGTCGATCAGTGACGGTGGGTATGCCTAATAGACGTTTCTTACCGTTCCCCTTCGGTATTTCTACTCCTAAAATGGCTTGGGGAAGATACTTTCCGCTAAGAACCTTTGTTGTCAGTTTTTCTTTGTCTATCGACAATAGTTCTGACAACGTGGTTACTGGCATATGGTCTACTCCTGCCGAACCGTGGTTCTTTTGGACTTTGCGCATTGCTCGTAACAGATTCTCTCTTCTTAGTATTTGCTCAATCACTTTAGTTTAACTTTTAATTCCCTGTTCCGCTTAATGTAAGGCTGGTAATGCCTCCTTACAGCATTTGGAACAAACTTGACGTTCAGCCCTTCATTAACGTGTGAGACCATCTGTATTGTCCTATACAGCTCGTTACTGTTAACTACTATGGCGTCTGCTGACTTCTCTGTTATAGCTACACGAACTTACAGAGACCTCCCCAGGTAAGAGCATTTTCCTTCCTCCAATCACTGCGGCATCTACTTTTAAATGGTATTTATGGACGTTACAATGATGTGCTTGCTTATCCTCATTTAAAAGCCTCATATGCCGTTCCTGTTCGTCAGTACCGGATTTTGCAGTCCCGCTTCCCTGCCCGACTACGTCATTCAGGCGGGCTTCAGTGCTTGGGTCACCCCAAACCACCTTGCGGCTTGCTAAAACTTCTAAGCGCTAATCCCGGCGTTTAAGGGACTTACCCCTCTGGAAAATAAAATACCCATTCTCAAACTGTTGAAAACTAGATTTGTATTTTTGATATTTTTCTCAAGCTTACGAATGGGTGTGCACTGCTCAGGCTGGGCACACACAATAAATATAATGCATGCCTCGTCTAGTAATACCCAGACAAAAAATTAGTACATTTGAAAATACGGAACCATAGAAAAGTAATGAATAAGGTGCGGCAAGCACCATATTCAAAACGTTAGATGCCACACACTAGAAAAACCGATTAATTTCTCTTGCTACCGTAATTTCTTTAGGGAAATTTTTTAAAAAAATATTTGCAGTAGGAAATTAAGTAATTGACTTCAGACCAATACGATAAACGAATGGATTAAAAAATACGAAAGAAAAAATATAATGAACACTCGACTCATGTTAGAAACTAATTATGAAACAACTTGACTTAAAGCTCTGCAAAAGGAAATATACACAACTTTAAACGATAAACAATTTTGCTTGATATCTACTTAACACACATAAAAAAATGAAGAAGACAAATAACAACACAGACCATATTTTTATCATTTATCTCGTCGAATATAGTAAAGTGTGTTAAAATTTATTGAAGAATTTGGATGTCTCTTGTATTTTTGTATCAAATTTAGCAAAGAAAGAAATAGTGAGATATAAACATCACATCTTAGAAATACTCAGAAAATTAAAACTTGCACTTATGGACCTGATTCCGATAATAGTGGTAGTTGTTTTTTTTCAGAGTATTGTTATCCGGCAGCCGTTTCCTCAAATTGGAGAAATTATATTCGGTTTCTTGATTGTAATAGTAGGGTTGATGTTATTCGTAGAAGGCCTAGAAATTGGGTTGTTTCCCATTGGTCAGGCGATGGCTTACGCTCTTGCAAAGAAGGGAAGCCTTATGTGGCTATTGATTTTTTCCTTCGTCCTTGGTTTTTCTACAACAATAGCCGAACCTGCCTTAATTGCGGTGGCAAAGGAGGCTTCGATAATATCTTCAAGTGCAGGTTTAATTGAAAGTACTCAAAAATCTATGGATTATTATGCTATGGGATTGAGGTTAACTGTGGCTTTTTCTGTTGGATTGGCAATTGTTATTGGAGTATTACGTATTCTTAAGGGTTGGCCTTTATATTATTTAATTATCGGAGGATATGTAGTGGTTATGTTGATGACCATAATAGCTCCTGAAGAGATTATTGGCCTGGCATATGATGCTGGTGGTGTTACTACTTCAACGATTACTGTTCCTTTAGTAACGGCATTAGGGGTTGGACTTGCCACTGTAATAAAAGGAAGAAGCCCCTTAACAGATGGTTTTGGCCTGATTGCATTTGCTTCACTTTTACCGATGATCTTTGTGATGGCATATGGCTTATTTTGGTTTTAAGATATAGATAGAATTATGATGGATTTTATGATGGATTTTGTTTTTATCTTGCTTTATACACTGAGAGATGTATTGCCAATCTTGTTGTTAATCATATTTTTTCAGATGGTAGTTTTGAAACAACCCATACCCCATCTTAAAAAAGTGATTCTTGGAGGGGTTTATGTCATCTTTGGACTAGCTCTATTTTTAATGGGGTTGGAAAAAGCGCTTTTCCCTATTGGGAGGATCATGGCCACTCAATTATCTGACCCAGAATTTATTGGAACCTCATCAGGTGGACTGTCCAACTGGTGGTCGTATTACTGGATTTATATTTTTTCGGCATTAATAGGTTTTTCTTCTACTATTGCTGAACCCTCGCTTATTGCTGTTGCAATAAAAGCTGGGGAGGTTTCTGCAGGAACAATAAGCCAGAAGGGACTAAGGATTACAGTAGCAATAGGAGTGGGTTTTGCTTTGGCGCTTGGTACATTCAGGATTGTTACCGGAACACCATTATTTATGTACATCATGGTAGGATATCTTATTGTAATTGTTCAAACTATTTTTGCACCAAAAAAACTAATTGCCTTAGCCTATGATTCGGGTGGAGTTACCACATCAACTGTAACTGTTCCCCTAGTGGCTGCGCTTGGGTTGGGACTATCAAGTACAATACCGGGAAGAAACCCTGCCATTGACGGTTTTGGGCTCATAGCATTTGCCAGCTTATTCCCTATTATTACAGTTTTGGGATATGCTCAATTTATGGAATTGAAAATACGATTATTAAATATAAAACTAAAAAAAGATGCAGTTTAAATTAATTATGGCCTTTGTCAAACCCAGCATTACTGATGCTGTGGTTGATGCAATGAAGAAAGCGGGAGCCACGGGAGCTACTATTATACCTGCCCGAGGAACAGGAATGCATGAAGCAAAGTCCTTTTTTGGACTTAGTATTGAGGACCAAACTGATATCATTGTGTTTCTTGTGGAAGAACACGTTGTAGAAAACCTCATAAAAGTCATACAGCTGGCTGGCAAATTTGATGAGCCGGGAACGGGCATTGCGTTTGTTTTACCCGTAGAACATATTGCCGGCCTGGAATCTCAAATGAAAAAATTCAAGGACCAGGCTCGTGAAAAGTATTTTTAGAGTAAATCGATAAGGATTTCGCATATTCCCGAATATGAAAAGAGTAAGCTATTGCAAGTAGCTTTTAATGAAATTTATTATTGGAGATAACTTAAAAAGAGTAAACATGGATACAAAAAGAAGTTTTCAAAATGCCAAGGATGTCATGACGAAAAGGGTAGTTTTCGTAGATGGTATGGCTACTGCCAAGGAGGCAGTTGAAATTATGCGTGAAGAGAAGGTTGAAGCTTTGATAGTTAAAAAACGACACCCGCAAGATGCCTATGGAATTGTAATAGTACATGATTTCATAAAAGGTGTGATTATTCCTGACAAAACTTCAGAAGAGGTAAATATCTTTGAGATTATGACAAAGCCAGTAATAAGCATCCCGGCTAATATGGATGTGCGTTACGTTGCAAATTTGCTAATGAAGGTTGGTCTCAGGTTGGCTCCGGTTGAAGAAAATGGTGAGTATGTCGGAATGGTTTCGTTGTCCGATTTGATTTTGGGCAACTTACTATTCTAATATTTGAAACTGGTGAAAACGAAATTCCGGTTTGGGTTGAATCGTAAAGGTAATGTCAGTAAAAATATGGAAATATTAGGATGCAAGCTTAAGATAAATATAGTACATTTGGCTGTTTAGTTAAAACATGAAGCAATATTTGACAATTATCATTTTCCTATTATCTCTAATCTCATGTTCACAAAGAATTGAGGATAATAATAGTGGACTGACTTTAATATTAAAATATGATAATCCATATACAGACATAGAACAACTAAAGACAATTATTGAACAAAGACTAACGGATTATGGAATTACTTCTCACAAAATAAAATTCACTGAAAGCAGCCTTATCCATATTGAAATACCCGAAACTACAGACTCGCTTGAAATTATAAGTTTATTATGTGCAAATGGCCAGTTTCAAATAAAAGAGACTTTTGATAATACGGTGATTTTTGAGTATTTAGAGAACTTAAATAAAGACTTACATGATAAAGGGATTAGTTCTAGTGACACGAGTGAATATATAAAAGAACATCCATTATTTAGTTTGCTGATACCATCGGTTGATAATGATGGTTATCTAATAAACGGACCAATAGTTGGCTATTCGTATGAAAAGGACACGGCTATAATAATGTATAAATCATAGGGCGGATGCGCTAATTTCAAAGGCGTTACATTTAATAAAATTTGTATTGATGTGACAGGAAAGTACTTCGAAATGCCCACGCTTCTTACACCAAATCGTTAGCAACAAGGCAATGATACAGTGCAAAATGAGAATAGAAGTAGAAAATTTTAAAAAATATCTTACTAGAATTATCCAAATGGATGATGACACTTTCAACTTATGTCTTGATTTTTTAAAAATTGAAGAAATAAAAAAAGGTGCTTACTTTATAACAGAAGGAGAAATATGTAAAAAAATTGCCTATATCAACAAAGGACTTTTTCGGATTTTTTACTTGAAAGACGGTATTGAGGTTAATACCTGTTTCTGTAAAGATAATTCTATAACTTCTTCCTTTGAAAGTTTTGTAAACAGAACACAATCAAAAGAGTTTATCCAAGCAATTGAAAATTCTACGATTGCGACTATTTCTAATGACAATTTGTCGAAACTATACGAATTAAGTTCTAAATGGCAATCTTTAAGTAGACTATTAACAGAAAAGGAGTGTTTACGATTATCAAACAGAGCAACATCTTTAACTTTTGAATCTGCAAAAGAAAAATACCAAAATCTTTTAGCAGATCAACCCGAAATAATTCAAAGAATTTCAATACAAGATATTGCTTCATACATTGGCGTATCAAGGGAAACATTGAGTAGAATAAGGTCTAAAATTGCATCAGAGTGATTTTGTGACATATGTCAATTGAAAATATTGTGCTATTTAGGAATTTTGCTTAAATTTTTAAATAGAAATAAATATGAAACGAAAAGGAATACATAAACCGACAGTTGAAGATGCAATTGAAATTAGTGGGATTGAAATCTTACATCCGGGAGGATATGAATTAACAAAACGAACAGCAGAAATATGTAAATTAAAACCTGGAATGAAAGTTTTAGATGTTTCGAGCGGAAGAGGAACGCAAGCCATTTATTATGCTAAAACATTTGGAGTTAAAGTAACCGGACTTGATATTGATAAAAATATGGTTGAAACTGCAAAAGAAAATGCAAAGCAGAATGATGTTGATAAATTAGTTCAATTTGTTTTGGGTGATTCTCAGCAATTACCATTTGACGAAAATACTTTTGATGTTGTTATTAATGAGTGTGCAGTAGGAATTCCTGACAACTCACAAAAGGTATTAGATGAAATGTTAAGGGTAGTAAAACCAAATGGGGCTGTCGCAATTCACGAATCTACTTGGATTAAAAGACTTTCGACTGATGAAAAAGATGAGATTTCAGAAAGATATGGAACGACACCTTTAGAATTTGACGAATGGATGAATATGATTAAAAAAGCAGGGGCAAGTGAGATTGTTTCAGAATTTGAGGAATGGTCAAAGCCTGAGATGTTCTGGAAAATAAGAAAAGATAGAGACGTTAAAAATTATAAGTCAGTAATGACTTTTTATGAAAAAACAAGGACAGCATTTATGGTTTTCAAAATTTATGGACTAAAAGGTGTTTTTAAAGTTTTCCAAAATGAAAAGATATTCTTTAAGACTATTTTAGACGGGAAATTAGGATATGCACTGTTTAAAGGGATAAAGCCAAGTTGCTAACATTTTGTATAAGTTATGGCAGCGGAAGTGATAAATATCACGCTTTGTAGCCCGCTCAAATTGCGTAGTGGTTTGACAGGAAAATGCCCCGCAAACTGCCATCACTCATACTCTAACCCGTTAGCGTTCATTTTGAGGAGGATACATCAAAAAAATATGATTGCAAAATAAAGAGTGATTATGAAAATTTTAAAAGACACAGGAAAAATATTATTGTTGTCCATCGTTCTTGCAAGTGGACTTGTGGTTAGTAGAATTCTTCTTTTAAAACTCGATGTTTTTATACCGCGCTTGCCTCAACAAGCAGATGAAAATACTGCAATTTATTATTTGTTAATTGGAAGTCTAATTTTAGCAATCGGATGGTTTTATCTTGTTAAAGGCATTGGAGGTTCAAAAAAAGAAAGAATAATAATATCCTCACTTTTCCTGTTAGTAGGATTCTCAATCGGGGTTACTATTGAAAGTGCCATCTATTCAAATGTTGGCTCGTATCATTTTACCATCATTCTACTTTTACTTCCAATTGTTCTTTATGCTATCATTAGCTCGATAATTACAGACACGAAAAAGCTACTACAAACATTCGTCCAGAGACTATTGTCATACTTCCAAATATGGTCGAAAAAAGTTTGGCTTAAGAAAATCCTATTAGCCATAATTTCATTTCCAATTATTTATTTCATCTTTGGAATTATTGCATCCCCTTTTGTGTCAAATTATTATTCACATCTTGTGGGTGGTTTACAACTGCCGGACGCCGGAACAATTATTGGCGTTCAGATAATACGCAGCATGCTTTTTTTAACCATAACAATTCCAGTAATTATAAATTGGACTTCATCTAAAACCCAATTGATCATTTCTTTAAGTATGGCTCATTTTGTTATGGTTTTCGCCTATGATATATATTTAGCGATTGTAATGCCAGTAGAATTAGTTATTATACATGGAGTTGAAATTGCGGCAGACTCATTTATTTATTCATGGATATTGATTAAAATACTTTTTCCAAATAAAAAATAGAAATAGAAAATTATAAAAAACTAAACGCCAACAATGTATATAAAAAATTGCCGAAATAGTAGTAACATCAAGCATTGTAGCCTAATTGAACTTCATCGTAAATTGAAATATTTGCTTTTGAAATCGGCAACATTTTATATAATCAACGTTGTCGTATTTTAGGACGTGACATAATCAACCAAATGATTGATTTAAATATGATTGACAAAAAGATAGCTGAAATTCGAAATTTTTGCATTAAGAACTCAAAGCAATCCAATATTGATAAGTATTCCAGATACTTCAAGGATGGATTTGATGGATATGGAATTGATCAGAAAGTATATGAAGCAAAAAGGGACTTGTGGATTGCTGACTGGAAACAGGAAATGACCATTGGTAAATACCTCGAACTCGGAGATAAATTAATTGAATTTGGAAAATACGAAGAAATTTCTTTTGCCATAAGTTTTTTAAAATCTGAGAGAGAAAACTATACTGAATCAACATTTGATAGAATTGGTAGCTGGTTTGACATTGGAATATCGAATTGGGCAAACACGGATGTGCTTTGCATGTTAGTTCTTTCGAGTTTTTTAATTGACAGGGTAATCGAATTTGATAAACTAAAAGAGTGGACAAAATCAAATTCGGAATGGAAAAGGAGAGCAGTGCCAGTAACACTTGTTGAATTGATTAAAACAGATTTGAAACCTGAAACTGCATTAAATTTGATTGAACCATTAATGTTGGATAATTCAAAGTATGTTCAAAAAGGTATTGGTACACTTTTGCGTGGATTATGGAAAACATATCCCTTCGAAATTGAAGAATTTCTTTTTGAATGGAAAGACCAATGTGGTAGATTGATTATACAGTATGCAACAGAGAAAATGGATAAAGAACATCGAAAGAAATTTAGAAAGAAAAATAAAGCTTAGCGGCACAACAAAAAATCTAATGCATGCCGTAGTTAGTATTACTTAGAAAAGAATTAGTAAATTTAAAAATACAGAAACGTAAGAAAATCATTGAATAAAATGCGCACGCATCATATTCAAAACATCACAAGCCAAAAGAAAGCATCATAATGACGTATAGTTATTACTATTAGTCATTACGATAATTTAATTATCTTTGCTAAAAAAGAAAATGTATCAAAGAATATTAGAAAATATAGTAAAAGATAAAATTGGAAGCGGGAAAGCAATTATTATTGTTGGAGCTAGACAAGTTGGAAAAACAACCTTGATTAAGAACTTGTTACAAGAGAAAGAATATTTGTTCCTCGATGCTGATGATCCAACTATTAGACAGCTTTTATCAAGTCCTAATACAGAACAAATAAAAACATTTCTTGGAGATTATAAAACTGTTTTTGTGGACGAAGCTCAAAGAATAGTGGGAATAGGTTTGACCTTGAAAATTATTACTGATCAGTTCAAAAATGTTCAACTATTTGTTTCAGGCTCTTCTACATTTGATTTAGGAAATAAACTAAACGAAACAGGTAGAAAATGGGAATATGAACTATTTCCCATATCATGGGAAGAATTTGAAAAAAAAGAAGGTTTTATTAAAGCCGAACAACAAATTGAAAATCGTTTATTGTATGGATTTTATCCTGAAGTTTTAAATAATCAGGGCAAAGAAAGGGAAGTATTAAAAAACCTGGTAAGTAGTTATTTATACAGAGACATATTGGCATTCTCAGAAATAAGGAAACCGGAAATACTAGACAATTTATTGTTAGCGCTTGCCTTACAAGTGGGAAGTGAAGTTAACTATAATGAACTCTCTCAAACAGTTGGTGTTAACAAGATTACAATTCAAAAATACATTGACATTCTTGAGAAAGGCTATATTGTTTTTAGACTCAACAGTTTCAGTAGAAATTTAAGAAATGAAATAAAAAGAAATAGAAAAGTATACTTTTACGACAATGGTATTAGAAATATGATAATAGGTAACTTCAATCAGATAAAACTAAGAACAGATATAGGAGCTTTATGGGAAAACTTCTTAATATCGGAAAGAGTAAAACAAAACACATACAAAGACACATTTTCACGAATATATTTCTGGAGAACAAAACAGAAACAAGAAATAGATTTCGTGGAAGAGAAAGATGGAAAGATATTTGGATTTGAATTCAAATGGAAAGCAAAATCTAAAATAAAATTACCAGAAACTTTCGTCAAAACATATCGTGCAGAAACAAAAGTAATCGACAGAAATAATTTTAGAGAATTCGTGATAATAAAATAGCCAATGCATAACAATGCATATAATTTATAGTGGGTTTCGGTCTGTATATGAACATCATAATTTCAAATAAAAATCAATATGGTCACATCGATTCGTCTTTGCAAGTCCCCCACAAACTATGTGCTCCACGTTATGGGCAAGGCTTTTAAAAATCTACAATATGACTAATTACTATTCGGAAATACTAAACTCAAACAATTTGGAAAAATGCTATAAGATAGCACCACTAAGAGTTAAGCAGTTTCTGGAGGCAGAAATAAATTTTGTATTAAATAGCATTAAACAGAATGACATTGTTTTAGATTTAGGATGCGGATATGGTCGTGTTGCTTTTAGATTATCAGAAAAAGCAAAAAAAGTAATTGGTATTGATATTTCAAAAGACAATATACAAATGGCCAAAAAAATTTCTAAAACCAATAAAAAATTTAACTTTTATACAATGGACGCTAAGAAATTAGACTTTCATGACAATTACTTTGATACTACTATTTGTGTTCAAAACGGAATTTCAGCATTTAAAGTAGATCCATCAGAATTATTAAAAGAATCTGTACGCGTTACAAAAAAAGGTGGAACTATTCTATATTCTTCATACTCAGAAAAATTCTGGTATCATAGACTTAAATGGTTTCAAATTCAATCAGAACATAAGCTATTGGGTGAAATAGATTATGATTTGACAAGAAACGGATTTATTGTTTGTAAGGATGGCTTTAGAGCAACTACATATTCAGGACAAGAGTTCCTAGAACTTGCTTCAAAATTTAATGTTCAATCAGATATCTATGAAATTGATAATTCAAGTGTGTTTTGTAAAATGATAGTAAAATAAAGCCCAGCCCATACACAAGCTATACTCCATTGCAGCAGTAATAGCTTCGTAGAAAATTATTTCATAATTTTGAGCAATAAACAAAAACTCAAAAATCACCAAAAATAGTAGCAACGACCTCGCAATACCGTTGTGCTTAATAAAGCATCTGCCTTAACAAACATTGGAAAATCCGTTTCCAAAAAGAAGCACTACGCAAAAAAAGAAAAATTATCTTTGTAGAAGTTGACTATTGGAGAAATAATTATGACAAAAGAAAATACGATAAAACTATTTCAAGACCAAAAAGTCCGGGTTCATTGGAACAATGACAAAGAAAAATGGTATTTTTCCATTGTCGACGTTGTTGGTTTATTGACTAAAAGCATCAATCCTCAAGCATATTGGAGAAAACTCAAGGAACGGCTAAAAAAAGAAGGAAATGAAACCGTGACGAATTGTCACGGTTTGAAAATGATTGCTGCCGATGGAAAAATGAGACTGACTGATGTTGCTGATACAGAACAATTATTACGATTAATTCAGTCTATTCCTTCTCCAAATGCAGAACCTTTTAAAATATGGTTAGCAAAAGTGGGATATGAAAGAATTGAAGAAACAGAAGACCCTGAATTGGCTTTTGATAGGGCAATGGAAACTTACTTAAAGAAAGGGTACTCTAAAAACTGGATTAATCAACGCATATAAAAAGCATTGAGGTTCGGAAAGAATTAACGGATGAATGGGATTTGCGAGGAGTGAAAAAAGGAATAGAATATGCAATCTTAACTAATGAAATAACAAAGGCTTGGGCAGGAATTACTACAAAAGACTACAAAGGAATCAAGGATTTAAAGAAAGAGAACCTACGAGATAACATGACTAATCTAGAATTAGTGTTAAATATGTTAGCAGAGACATCTACTACTGAAATATCAAAAGAAAAAAAGCCAAAGACCTTAAGTGAAAATAAACGTGTTGCAAAAAAAGGTGGTTCGGTCGCTGGACTTGCAAGAAAGGACTTAGAGAAAAAACTTGGCAGAAGTATTATTAACCCTTTAAATGCAAAAGAATTGAAACAAAAGAAAGACAATAAAAAAATAGGAGAATAAACAACGAAAAAGAGGCTACGACACATAGTAAAACAGTAGGTATAAATGTATGAAAAACTGATAATTACCTATATTTGTATAATGCAAAATTAAAATCAATAAAACCAAAAAAACTACAACACTTCAAATCACTACTGTTTCGGCTATTATTTTTATACATAACATTGTGGGTAACTTAAAGTAGCATTATGCAAAGGAAAGAAATATATGATATTTGGAGTTTTCACAAACGCAAGTTATACTTATATATAAGTGAAAAGACCAAACGAAAATCGGATGTTGAAGATATTTTGCATGAAGTGTTTATTAAGTTTTGGACAAATCATAATGCAATTAAAGATAAAGAAAAGACACTAAATTGGTTGAATAGTGTAGCAAAATATACCATTGCCGATTATTATAGGCTTAAGGAAAATACAGTTCTCAAATCTCCAATTGACTCGTCAATTGTAAAACACGATACTGAACAAACAATTGACGAGAGTAAAAAGCTGATTCTGATAATCAACAGTTTACCAATAAAATATAAAACTGTGCTTTTGATGAGCGAAATATATGGAATACCACATAAAGAAATAGCAGAACAATTTGATTTATCTGTTTCTTGTGTAAAGACAAGGGTTGTTAGAGCACGCAAATTACTTTCTGAACAAATGCGTAGGTTTTGTGAATTTGAATATGATAAATATGGGAATATTATTAATTGCGACGAAAAACCACCCTATTTTAATTGTCAAAAAGAAAACAAGAAAAAAGTTAAGTGAAAATGCCACTTTTTTTTAATAAAGTCGACAATAAGATATTGTTGAACTAATATTAATTAAAATGAAAAGGTGTATTCTTTTACTAGTTATCATAAATGTTTTTTTTAGTAATCAAATTTTTGCTCAGGAAAAAACAAATTGGACATATGATGTGGGTGTTCTGTTCTTTAAATCATCCATGAAAAATCAACCAGATGAATTGTTATATAATCCAGTATTCAAAAAATGGGAATCAATCAACCAACATCCTGATGACTACTCGATTGTTGAATATATTCCACTGGAACCCTATGCATTCAATTTGACAGTTGGAGTTGATGGATTATTTCGTTACAAAAAATATTTAATGATTAAGCTTGGTTACTATTATACAAATACTTTAGGAATTGGAGGAAAAGGGAACATTACCTATGTTGATAACTCAAATAATATTGAAATATCAGAAGATAAAGAAATAGCATATAGCTCACATCAACTGACTTATTTTGTTGGCCCATTGATTCCAATAGGTGATAAAGGGGCTGAGATATTTATGGGTTTCAGCATAATGTCTCCAACATTTGTATCATATCAAGAACAATATACAAGGACTGAATCCGATGTAGTGGTTAATGAATATAAAAAAAAGTTCACTGGTTTTTTCGGTAATTGCAGAAGCTTAATCGGTATGCAGGTTCCGCTTTCAGGTAGGTGGAGATTTGGTTCAGAGTTAATCTTTGCATATTTTAATGGTTTAGAATTAAAAAGTGGTGATTTGAGCGACAAAGGATTTGTTTTTCCAGATATGCAATGGAATTTTACGTTTAGATATGAAATAAAATAATCTCGTACAACAATAAATAAGATCATTGGTCATGATAGTACTAAACTTGAGGATGAATGACTATAATCAATATTATCCGCAAGCATCGTTAAAAAAGAAGAGCCCGGCAAACTATACAAAACATTTCTCTTCAAAAGTTAACTTCCAAAGAGAAACCAGATAGAAAAATATCTAATTTAGCATTGTCCTAAAAAGGAGAAGGCTACATATGGTTACCCCATTTTAATTATTTTTACAGGACACTAATGATTCAAAATGTAACCCTTTAGAATTTAACTTGTCCTTAAAGGTGATCAAATGTAAAAACATTAAATTTAAAAGAATGAAATTTATTAGATCGAAGATTTTCATTTTTATAATTATTGCCGTCCTATATATTTTTCCAAAAACAACACATGGCCAAATCGGTGTTAAGATAGGAACAACTTTTTCAAGATTCTTTTATGTCGGAGAAAATATTAACCCAAACATCGGTTACGATATAGATTTAAGACCCTATTTGGGATATGATATAGAATGGGTTCAGTTAGGAAACCAAAAACCTGTTGTCTCACCCTATATTGGTGTGTACTATAATTATCATTTTGCAAAGAGGTTTAGTTTGCGGCCTGAATTATGCTTCACTCAAAAAGGGGTAAACTTTAGTCAATATGATTACGAATGGATTCTTTACAAGGTAAAGATCAGCTATCTGGAACTCCCTTTGTCAATTGGGTATCAATTTATCAAAAAGGAAAAATTTATCAGTGAACTTTATCTTGGAGGATATGGAGCTTTTAAAATAAATGCAGCAAAGAAAGTAGCTTTAAACAATTCTAAGGTTGAGAAAACACAACTTAACAGTGTGAAAGATTTTGAGGCTGGGTTACATTTTGGATTAAGCTTTAAGTATAAGATATTCGGAAAATTTATTCTGTTGGATATTCGCACTTTCATGGGATTAACTAATATTTTTTATATGCCGGAAGATCAACAAAAAATGTATTATAATACTCAAAAAACAAAAATTACAGGGTTTAATTTAACATTAGGTTATGAATTTTAAAAAGACATTTAGCCGGCTATTATTTTTATCGTTGATTACTGTATTACTGTCAAGTTGCGAGAAGGACGTCCCAAAACATGATATAGATGTTGAAATACAAAAGGTGATGGCAGAGAATGATTTGCCGTCAGTTTCGGCTTGTGTAATTAAGGACAATACCATTACATGGAAACAATCGTATGGATACTGCGACAAGGAAAACCAGGTAGAAGCGACCGATGAAACCATATATCATGTTGCTTCCATCTCAAAACTAGCTATTGCTACTGCTATAATGCAATTGGAAGAACAGGGATTAATAAACATTGACAATGATATAAATAATTACATACCTGTTTCTATTCGTAACCCGCGTTTTCCGGATACTCCGATTACTATAAGAATGTTATTGACACATACTTCAGGTATTGCATGGCCTCAAACCTACCATGAGGCACTTGGTATATGGGAATATTTTTTGCCCGACCAGGCACCACAACCGAGTGTATGGATACCACAGTTTTTAATCCCTTCGGGTGAGTATTACAATCCATACATTTGGAAAAACACCTCTCCGGGTACTTTTGAATTATATTCAAACATTGGTAGCAATGTTCTGGCATATATAGTTGAACAAGTCTCAGGTCAAAATTTCAGGGAATATTGTAAGTCGAGGATCTTTGTTCCTCTCAATATGCAAAATACAAGTTACAATTATGCGGATCTTGAATTAAGTAACATTGCCGTTTTATACGAAAATAACAATGCCATCCAGGAGCCCTTCGATGATAGAATATATGCTTCAGGTGGGCTTAAAACAACAGTTAATGATTTAAGCCGGTTTATGATAGCATACATAAACAAAGGTGAGTTGGATGGTGAGCGGATTTTACAACAGAATACCGTAGAAAAGATGTTTACTATTCAAAATGAAGCATCAGGAACTTGCCTTTTGTGGCATGCATCAATTGGAGGATGGTTTGGACATACCGGCGGAATGGTTGGTACAGCAACAATTGCAGAAATAAATCCAGTAAGCAAAACAGGAATAATTATCTTTTGTAACAAACATTCAAATACTGTTTATCCGGGCCATGACATCTATGGACTTGTTAAACAAAAAGCGCAGGAATTTAATGACTAGCATTAAATAAGTAGAGTAAATAAAGAGGAATCATAACTTTTAGCTTCTCCGAGAATCGTCCATGATCCTCACTCATCACATGGCTCCTCAGTCAACCAATATTCAATGGTAGATAATTCACAAACTCATCTCTGTTACCCCGAAGGTAAAGGTTGACAAAATTATTTATCAGAGAGAATGTCAACCACTTCGTTCGGACAAAACTTCCAGAACCTTCTATTAGATACCGCTAGCTACTACGGGTTATCCGCCACTATCAGTATGCATTGGTACTCTTGGACTTGCCATTTAAGTTACAATCATATCTCTCTTACCATTTTCCTGATTTTGGGTAAGGTTACAACCTAACAATTCCGTTATGAAAATTTAATAAGTCATAAAATATGACAGGTTATTACGGTATAATTGTAACCATTTTGTGTGAGAAATCGTCATACGTTAAGAATAAATAAGTCTAATCTCATGAAAACATTTTACCTTCTTGTTTTGATTTCACCCAACTTGTTGTTTTCACAACAAATTACCGATACTACTTATAATCCAATAATTCAGAATCCAGAATATGGATTAGGAAATGGGCCTGTAATATTTATTGACGAAGGACACCTGAACTTTCATACAAAAAATGGTCGATATAGGGCTTTCTCTACCCTGCTGGATAGAGATGGATACAATGTGACAGAATACAAAGGTGTATTCAAGAAGAATGAATTAGTTAAAGGTAAAATCCTAGTAATATCAAATGCTTTAAATGAGAATGTGGAAGATTGGGTTATACCAAGTCCTTCGGCCTTCACAAAATCAGAAATTGAAGAGATAAGACAATGGGTTTTTGAAGGTGGAAGTTTATTTCTAATTGCCGATCATATGCCGTTTGCCGATGCAGCAAAGGCTCTTGCTGAAGTATTCGGGTTCGAGTTCACAAATGGATTTGTATTTGATACTCTTTCTGAAGGACCAGCATTTTTTAATCTAAAAGAAAAAACGCTTACAGAAAGTATCATAACAAAGGGTCGCAACTCAAAGGAAGCTGTTGAGCAAATTGCATCATTTACTGGTCAGGCTATCAAAATACCGGATGGCGCAACTTCAATCTTAACTTTCAGTAATGCTTATGTGAATTTTCTTCCTGATACTACTTGGGTTTTTGATGATAATACTACTAAATTCAATGCAGAAGGATGGTCACAGGGCGCATTTAAGAAATTTGGAAAAGAAAAAATCGTCGTTTTTGGTGAAGCTGCAATGTTTACTGCACAATTAGTAGGTCCACAAAAATATAAAGCTGGAATGAATAATGAAATTGCATCTGAAAATCACCAGTTACTACTAAATATAATTCACTGGTTGGATGGTAAACTTGAATAATAAAATATTGCAACATAGCGAATGCTCCATTATCCTGACTATGGCTTCTTAGAAAAATAATTGGTATATTTGAAGTTAAATCAAAAACTCAGAAATCAAATAAAATAACAGCAATGGTTCATAGTAAATTAGCATCAGACAAAGCTATGTCGACAGATTTGAATCAACAAACTGACAGAAAATGAACGAATTATTAAGGCTTACTTTACCAATTTATTTTATAATCTACTTTGGACTTGCATTCGTTTTGAAAAGCATAGTTGTTGCAAAACGAATTGGTAAAAATCCACTTGTTTTTTCAAATGACGATAGTGCATTCGGACTGATTGGACTTTACTTTAAGTTGGTACTAACCGCAATGTTTATTTATGTTCTTGTTTTTGCATTTTTCCCGAGTTCGTACGACAAATTTTTACCAATAATTGCTCTCAACAGCTTAACGCTAAAGTATATCGGACTTGGTCTTTTAGCAGGTTCACTAATTTGGACAATTCTAGCTCAAGCGCATATGAAAAATTCCTGGAGAATAGGAATTGATACAGAAACAAAAACAGAACTTGTAACGACAGGACTTTTTGGTCTGTCAAGAAATCCAATATTTTTTGGAATGATTATAAGTTTGGTTGGACTTTTTCTAACCACACCAAACGCATTAACAGCAATATTTTTAATTTTAGGTTACATGTTAATTCAAATCCAAATCAGACTTGAAGAAGAGTTCTTGACAAAAGAGCACGGACAAAACTATTTGAATTACAAACAAAAAGTAAGGCGACTAATATAGTACTAAAAGAAAACCAGAAGACAACAATAGTGGATACTTCATTACCTCACCATCCGAATTCGTAGTAAAATATTTTGTAAGTTTGAAGTAAATTAATAACTCAAGCGATACCATTAGGGCTTTTAATCTTCTTTTTCATAGAACAAGAGATGGTTGTTAATAGAGTTATAAAAATAATTATGTATTTCATTGGAGTAGTCTTTTTTTGAATTAATTTTCTGAATTCTTAATTAGTTACTTTTTTTATCAGCAAAATTATCCGGCTATAGATTTAAATTCATTGACTGTGGTTAAGAATTTCGTTTTGTTTGAATTTTTCATATATCCCTTGAAATCACTTAAAAACACCATACAACAAAGTGTCTTAACTAACATACAAAAGAGGCCAACAGGATGAATGGATAGATAGAGTTGCCAAATAAAGAATAGCACCTCCAAAATTGATTAATAATTAGACTTTTTTGCCAATATAGAAAGCATAACCATAGTACTTGTTGTATTTACGATACAACTGTTCTTCATGTCTCTGATTTTCAATAAAACCTTCGGCAAATTTATTTCCAGCGTGTTTTTTAAGAAAATCCTCACGTGGCTGAATTTGTGGATCATAAAAATGCTATGTCCAACAATTCTCGGGCAAAACGAATGAAGCTATTGGAGAGTATCCTGCTTTTTGCATTTGTGTTATTTTATTAGGAATTGTGTCGATACAAGGGTAAGCATCCATCCAGAATTCTTCTATTTCAGCAGGTCGTTCATTTGTAAACCAAGTTGCTTCGGAAATTACCATGTGGCCATCATTTTTTAAGAATTTACGCCATTCGTTAAGACCTTTTTCAAAACCAATATTATAAATTGCACCTTCGCACCAAATAATGTCTATCTCTTAATTCTTAAATTGAAGATTATCCATTGAGCCGACAATACACTTTACACGATTGTGAAGATTTAATCGTTCAGCGTTTCTGTTAAATAGATCTACAAAGGTTGGAAAAAGGTCAACACCTGTAACCTTTCCCTTGAACTGACTGGCCAAAACCATTGTTTGCCCTCCTGTACCGCAGCCAATATCTGCAATATGCGAACAGGATGAAAGGTTATCTATTAAACTTAATGCTTTAAGCGTAACGTCAGGACTTCCACATCCTTGTCTTTCAGTGTTTGAATAGTACTCTACCATTTGGTTCACGTCAAAATCGTGAATCGAATTTTTATTACTCATAATGTAATGTTTAAAATTATCGTGACAAATTACTAAAAAGTGTAACCTGATTGAATTAAGTATTGTCATATAAGGAAAAAAAAATGAAAAAGAATATATTATTACTGCTAACCATATTTTTCATCCCAATATTCATTAGCTTGAAAGTGGCAGGAAACCGTTGGATAATTAATAAGCAAAATGGATACACAATCTTCTACACAACAAAGGATTATAGTTCCATTAACAACTATAAAAACTATTTTGAAAAAGGTAAAGAGTCAGTTACAGACTTTTTTCAAAGTCCATTTTATAATGAATTTAATATTTATATTCATCCAACTCGTGAGTCATTAGATAGCACATGGCAAAAAGATTGGAATATGCCTGGTTTTAAATCCCAATGTTGGATGGTTGCAAGTGGAATTGCCGAAAAGCTTGACATAATATCTCCAAAAATGTGGGATAGTCTAGCTTGTGAGCACAGTTATGCAGACTCTATTGAAACTCAAAATATAATCACACATGAATTATTTCACGTTTTTCATGGACAACAAAATGAGAGTCCTGATTTTAGTAATATCACAGGTATTGATTGGTTTGTTGAAGGTTTGGCTACCTATGCATCTGGTCAGTGCGATACGATCAGAATCTCAGAAGTACAAAAAGCATTATTGGGTAATGATGTTCCGGAAACCTTAAATGGGTTTTGGTCGGGTAATCTAAGATACGGACTTTCAGGAACAGTGGTGATGTATATTGATAATCAATATGGTAGGGAAAAACTATTCTCTTTATTGAAATATAATAATCTCGAAGAATTACTTATTTCGCTTGGCACAACAGAATCAGAAATAATAGTTGGATGGAGGAAATTTATTAATGAATTGTAACGTTAACCGATAACAATTTTCAATAAAATAGTCAGGGCAGGCTTTAATGAAATTATCTTGCAAAATTCCCTTTGCTTGTTAACTACACAAACCCAAAAACCTATATCTTCGCTGCGTTTTAGGACTATTGGCTCCTATGTGCCTTCTTAGCTCAGGTGGTAGAGCAGCTCACTCGTAATGAGCAGGTCGCGGGTTCGAGTCCCGTGGAAGGCTCTGATCTTCCGGTGTTTACATATCTGAACCTTTGTCTTTTTTGACAATTTTGGTTGATAATTTGTGTCCGGTTTATTCCTTCATACTTAAGTTGTCAGGAAAGCGGGTTTCTTAATTCTCTATTTTTACTGCTTTAAAAACAATTCAAATGTAACCAACGCTCACAACAACACAATGTATTAGTATTTAAATTTACAACCTCATGTATACGAAATAAAAGTAAAATGAAAAAACAAAAATTAAAAGTGGTGTTTTTAATTTTCTGGCTAATCTCCATAAGTTCTTTTGGACAGCAGCAGATAAATTTATCTAATAAACTTCAAAATAAGAAAATAAAAGCCATAAATCGTACCATTTCTTTAAACGTTGAGCACCAGGATGCAATTCAAATGGATGCACAGGATGCTGATGGTGTGGGAATATTAAAAGACGTTGAATTCGACAAAGGGATAATTGAAGTTGAGCTTTTAGGTGAAAACAATCCTGGTAAAAGTTTTATTGGCATTGCCTTTAATATTCAAGATGACAGAACTTATGAAGTCATTTATTTCCGCCCATTTAACTTTGTTGCTGAAGAACAGATTAGAAAAGAACACATGGTGCAATATATATTTCATCCTGAATTTACATGGTATAAACTAAGAGATGAAAGAACCGGAGAATTTGAGAAAGGAATCTCTCTTCCTCCCAATCCGGATGATTGGTTCAAAGCAATAATTAAGATTGATGAAAAAAAGGTAGAAGTATATGTAAATGATATATCAGAGCCAGTTTTAATTGTTGATAGGTTGAGCTCACCAAAATCAAATAAAATAGGAATATGGACAGGATACGGCTCTTCGGGTAAATTTAGGAATTTGGTACTACGAAAAGAATAAACTGCCAGCAACTAAATATACCACTAAAACAGTTGTTCATAGAAGTAATGAGAGGAAAGTCCTGAAAAACCAGGAACATTCCTCTCTTTTAACTACCTAAATTTTCTTTCCAATATAAAACACGTAGCCATAATACTGTTTATACTTATTGTATAATTGAGTTTCATGACGCTGATTTGCAATGAAATCTTCAGCGGTTCTATTACCTGCATGTTTTTTTAGGAAGTCTTCCTGTGCAGAAACTTGTGGAGCATAAAAATGTTCAGTCCAGCAGTTTTCTGGTAAAATAAAAGTAGCAACAGGGATATATCCGGCTTTTTGCATTATTTCAACTTTGTTCGGAATAGTGTCTATTTCAGGATAAGCATGCATCCAGAATTCATCTATCTCAGTTGGTCGCTCATCAGTAAACCACGACGCTTCCGAAACAGCAATATAACCATCGGTTTTTAGAAATTTTCGCCACTCGTTAAGGCCACGTTCAAAGCCGATATTATAAATAGATCCTTCTGACCAAATAATGTCTAGTTCTTCATTTTGAAAAGGGAGATTATCCATCGAGCCAACAATACCAACTACCCGCTCCTGAAAATTAAGCTTCTTGGCATTTGTGTTGAACAGATCTATAAAAGTTGGAAACAGGTCAATACCTGTAATTTTTCCTAACGTATGCTGTGCCAATACCATTGTTTGACCTCCTGTCCCACAACCAATGTCTAAAATATGGGAACTATCAGAAAGATTATCGATAAAGTTCAACGCTTTAATTGTTACTTCGGGACTACCCGGACCCTGTCTTTCTACATTCGCATAATATTCGCAAATTAAATTGATATCGAATTCGTGAATTGATTTATTTTCGTTACTCATGATGTATTAATTTAAATTATTGGAGTGATGGCGCATAGATAGTTCCATTACCATTCACTATTATCGTAAATAAACATATAAAAATAACTCCGACAAGAATATGTCTGAGTCAAATAAAGGGATAACCTTAGGTAGAACACCAAAGGTTATTTACTTCACATAATCCATTTTAAATCTAAACATCCAAAAATTTTAGTTTGACAAAAATAAATATTTTTTCAGAATGATTATATCAAACATTAATAAATTTATGAGCAGATAAAAAGACATAAGGATAAATATTATCTTAGCTACAATCATTGAAGATCAAAAATAACGAAACGTCAATATTTTGCATAAGTAATTGCATAGAAATTATTATAACTAATAAAATGAAAATAAGCAGTAAGTTTAAATAATTTTCAATAGAGATAACATTTTGAACCCAAACAACATGAACCAGTTTTATCAAAATATAATCCTTAATGCTTTTGGATTTAGAAGAAGAAAAGCAAGGCTACCTTCTGAACAGTTTGAGAAGGAAATTAATAATGCAAAAATTGAATTTTCTCATATAATTCATGATATCTTCTTCATTATATTAGGAGTGTTATCAGCTAGTTTTGGGTTAAAGGGCTTTTTACTTCCCAATATGTTTATTGATGGTGGTGCAATGGGAATCTCTCTTATAATAGCCGAATTAACTACAATACCTCTTTCAATTTTAATAGTAATTGTAAACCTGCCATTTATAATTTTGGGGGTTTCCACAATCAGCAGACAATTTGCTTTGAAAAGTATTATTGCAATTATAATGCTTGCTTTTGCAGTTCAATTTATACCGTTTCCCATTATCACAGATGACAAATTACTTATTGCCGTTTTTGGTGGTTTCTTTTTAGGGCTAGGAATAGGATTAGCAATTCGTGGTGGATCTGTTATAGATGGGACAGAGGTTCTTGCAGTTTCTGTAAGCAGAACAACTTCATTAACAATAGGTGATGTTATTATGATACTTAACATACTGATATTTAGTGTAGCAGCATATGCATTTTCAATTGAAATTGCATTATATGCAATGTTGACATATTTAGCAGCATCAAAAACTGTCGACTTTGTTGTATCAGGTATTGAAGAATATCTGGGTGTAACAATTATATCTGAAAAAAATGAAGAGATCAGGTTAGCAATCATTGAAAAACTAGGCAGAAGTTGCACTATTTATTCAGGCAAAAGGGGGCAATCGTTAGTGGAAACAGATATTATTTATACTTTAATTACAAGATTAGAATTATCAAAATTACAAACAGAATTGGACAAGATTGATAAAGATGCATTTATTATTATGCACAGTATTAAAGATGCAAAAGGAGGCATGATTAAGAAACGACCGTTAAAATAATATTCAACATCAACATATAAACAATGTGTTCAATTAATACTGACAAACAACTAACGACCAGGATAAGCGTTAAATACAAGATATAAACGAACATTTTTAATGATGAGAAAAAAAAGACTTAGCATAATTGTACTTATAGTAGCTCTAATATTGCTAATTCCATTAATAGCTATGCAGTTTACCGATGAAGTAAACTGGACTTTATTTGATTTCTCGGTGGCTGCGGTGATTCTTTTATGCACAGGATGGGCGATTGATTTGGTTATTAGGAAAGTAAAAAGTAGTACATATCGAATTATCCTGTCTTTAGCGATCATTGCAATTCTATTTCTTATTTGGGCAGAACTTGCAGTTGGAATCTTTGAAACTTACCTAAGCGGAGAATAATAATATTTCAAATAAAGTGAAGTCCGAGAAGCAAATACTAAAACAGATTACGACAAACAGTCAGGTCATTGGTAGCTTTAAGATTTAATCGTTATGAAAAAGTGGATAATAGTTATTTTAGTATTCATTATGGTAGATGCAGTTTCACAATCTGTTCTTCCTGTTCCTGATCATATAGTGATTGTAATACTGGAGAATCATGATTATGCACAGATTATTGGCTCATCAGAAGCGCCATATATAAATGCATTAGCGAGTGACACAAATTCCGCATTATTCACGAATTCGTATGCAATTGAACATCCCAGCCAACCGAATTATCTTGATTTGTATTCTGGTTGCAATCAGGGTGTAACCCATAATGGCGTACCATTAGAGATACCTTTCACTACTGACAATTTAGGAAGGCAATTGATAGATTCTGGAAAAACATTTATCACTTATTCAGAAGACTTGCCAAGTGTTGGTTTCAATGGTGAATCCGCAGGAAAATATGTTCGAAAACATAATCCTGTGTCTAACTGGATGGGTGAAGGAATAAACCAGGTTCCAATAGAGATGAACCAGCCATTTACTGCATTTCCATCATCTGATTTCACATTACTACCTGATGTATGTTATGTAGTACCCAATCAAGACAATAATATGCACGATGGCAGTATCACAATGGGTGATAACTGGATTTACAATAACCTTTCTGATTATGTTCAGTGGACCAAAACAAACAACAGCTTATTAATCCTTACCTTCGATGAAGACAATTACGGCCCTGACAATCACATACTTACTATTTTTACAGGACAAATGGTACTGGCAGGTGTATATTCAGAAATGATCGATCATTACAGTATTCTCAGAACCATTGAGGAAATGCATGGATTGCCTTATGCCTGCAATGCATCTACTGCTAACACTATTTCAGATTGCTGGAAAACAACAGATGGCATCAATACTAACCAAATTAATCTTTCTATATATCCTAATCCGGCTAACAATTATTTTACCGTCGAAATATCTGATTTTCATTCCCTGAAAAATTTAAAATTATCATTCGCCAATGTACTTGGGGAAATAGTGAAAGAAATCTCCATCACCTCTTATATTACCAATATTCAAGTTGATGGTTTGGCTTCCGGAATGTTTTTGTATAATCTTAAAAACGAGGGAGAAGTCATAAAGCAAGGTAATATTATTATTAAATAACTATAGCTAAGCCCTTACCATTAAATTGCTTCTAATATCCTTATTTAGATTTCAGTGCTTTTTTCTCTTTTGAGACCAATTTTTCAATTCTTAGTAAGAAATCCGTAAGCACATTCATAAAATTAATAAAGGCCTCATATGGTGTACTATAAGGATTGAAGTATTTATGCACATCACCATCAGAAAACCATTTTGTACACATATAATAAAAATGGTCACTTGTTTGAAGATAAAGCCAGTCTTTTTGAATCTGCGGATCTTTTATCTTTTTAACCTTATCGAATATTTCATAAAGGTTTTCAAATGCTTCATCCTGTAACTCATTTCCCAGCCATGCTGTAAGATCGCGCTCTTCGTCTGCCCACGATATTGGATAAGGTACATGCAAATCGGAAACAGGATTAAGCTCTGATGCTACTTCAGATGGAGTTGCAAAAATATAGTCGGACTTTGAAAATATAGCGTTTGGTAAAGCTCTAAGAAAATCAAAAATACCAGTTTCGGCCCATTGATGCTCACCAAAAGTTTCATAATCCATAAAAAGATTAACCACCTCTTCTTTCCTGTCAATTTCGTTTAACCATCCTACAAATTTCTCTGTAGTAAGCGGCCATTCTTCCCATGCCCGATTAGAAAATCTAAAGGCGATATCATCACTTAAGGTGAAATTTTTAAGCAACAGTTTAAGTTTAGGATTAATAGAATTACAATATAAAAAGTTAGGACTTTTCCATCCCAGCACATGTTTTGCTCCCTCTGTTATCATGGCATCAAAACCCATATCAGCAACCATTGCTCCTATCTCATCAGAGTATATAAGTTCAGTATTTCTAAAAACCTTTGGAGTTTGTCCAAAAAGCTCTTTAATTTTAGCTGAATGCATTTTAACCTGATGAGTAAATTCTTCTTTGCTTTTTAGTGCAGATAAAGAGTGAGAATAAGTTTCTGCAAGAAATTCAACACAACCTGTTGCTGCCAGTTTTTTAAAGCTATCCAAAACATCCGGTGCATATTTCTCGAATTGATCAATTACAGTTCCTGATAAACTATATGAGATTTTAACTTTTGAGCCATACTCATTTATCAAATCTAAAAAGGCCTGATTTGTTGGCAAGTAACATTTCTCTGCAACCTTTCTCATAATTGACTTATTGGAATAATCATCAAAATAATGATGATCATTACCTATGTCAAAAAAACGATATCTTTTCAGTCTATATGGTTGATGTACCTGGAAATAAAAACATAATCTTCGCATATTCTTATCTTTATATTAATTCTTTATATATTTCATTAACAAAAAAGGCAGCGTTTTCCCACTTCATATTGTCGACTTCTTCTTTGCCGTATTTTTTAAACATTGCCGACAATCCGTTGTAATTCAATAAGCCATAGATTGCATCTGCCATAGCATCTATATCCCAGAAATCTACTTTTAATGCATGCTTTAAAACTTCTGCTACTCCGGATTGTTTTGATATAATTACTGGTACATTTGACCGCATAGCTTCCAGTGGACTTATTCCAAAAGGTTCAGAAACCGATGGCATAACATACACATCGCTCATTGCAAACATTTCGTCAACCTCTTGCCCCTGAAGGAATCCGGTAAAATGAAATTTTGTAGCAATTTTTAATTGTGCTACTCGCTTAATCATTCTGTTCATCATATCGCCACTACCGGCCATTACAAACCTAACATTTGGGTCTTTTTGCAAAACTTTGTAGGCTGCTTCAACAAAATATTCCGGTCCTTTCTGAAAAGTAATCCTTCCGAGAAATGTTACAATCTTTTCTTCTACTCCTTTATTATAACCTACTTCTTTTCTGTCAACAGGTTCAACAGCATTATGCACTGTAACAACTTTTGCAGGATCAGCACCATATTTTTCAATTACAATATTTCTGGTAAGATTGCTAACAGTAATTATTTTATCAGCATTTAGCATCCCGTTTTTTTCGATATCGAAAACATTTTGGTTGATGTTTTCACCACTACGATCATATTCTGTAGCATGAACGTGTATTACAAGAGGTTTGCCTGTAACCTGCTTTGCAGCTATGCCAGCAGGATAAGTTAGCCAATCGTGTGCATGAATTACATCAAAATTGTTATTTGCAGCAATAACAGATGCTACCATTGCATATCTTGAGACTTCCTGAATAAGGTCTTTTCCATATTTTCCCGAAAATTTGAAACTTTTCGAAAGCACTTCCTTTTTTATATCAGTACGATCGAGCTTCAGCTCCTGGTATGCTTTTCTAAATTCTTCTGGCGACATATAAGGGATAAGACTTGAACCTATCTCAAGGTATGTAATCTTACTCCAAAACTCATCATAATCAATTCTTACATCATTAATCATAACATCCCCAGCACTTTTCAAATCAAGAAATGACCTGTCTTCATCTCCGTAAGATTTTGGCACAACAAATATCATTTCAACTCCAAATTTAGAAAGTCCTTTTGTTAAACCATAACATGCTGTTCCCAACCCACCGGTAATGTGAGGCGGAAACTCCCATCCAAACATTAATACCTTCATGAGTTTTTCATTTTTTTATATTTTTCTATCAATTTACCAATTCTTAGTATCTCTGACACACTCCAGGCCTGCGAAATAGTTCCTCCTGGCAAATGAGGCGGGTCTCCATCATATACTTCCGAAATAGACCCTACACCATGCACTGTCATATCTTCCTCAAAACCGAGATATAATTTTTCAATATGAGAAAGTCCACCTTTGCCATGTATCTTTAAATAACCCTCAGCATAATGTCCTAAAAGCCATGGCCATACAGTTCCCTGATGATAAGCATAATCTCTCGACTCCTGATTGCCAGAATAAACACCAATATATTGTGGATTTTTTGGTGATAATGTTCTTAATCCTTTAGGAGTTAAAAGCTCGCTTTCAACAACATCAAGTATCGATTTCTTTATATCATCGCTAATAGGTGAATATTTTAAAGATGTTGCAATAACCTGATTTGGTCTAACTGACCAATCGATATAATCTCCATCTACGTAATCTGCCAAATATCCTTTTTTTTCTGACCAAAATTCATTGTTAAATGAATCTAGAATTCTAGGGGGTAAGTCTATCCATTCGCTAACAACTTTCTTATCACCATTTTTCTGAGCTAGCTCAAGGGTGAAACAAATTGCATTATACCATAATGCATTAATTTCCACATCATATCCCATTCGGGGAGTAACCGGCTTGCCAAAAACAACGGCATCCATCCAGGTAAGTGCCTTTCCTGGCTCGCCTGCATAAATAAGACCATTGTCATGCATTTTTATATTGTATGATGTACCATCTCTATAACCGGCAAGGATTTGCAACATCTTTTTTCCATAGTCTTTCCAAATAGTTGCATCATCTTTGATAGCCTGTTGATATTGTTGAATAGCCCAAAAATACCATAATGGAGCGTCTACTGAATTTAATGCCGCATTACTTCCATGTCCTATATTTGGAAATAAGGAACCTTTCAGTTCTGCTGACATAGTGTCAAGAACTGATTTGCAACTTTGAATATCACCAATAGCTAAAGTTAAGCCTGGCAATGCAATAAAAGTATCTCTACCCCATCTTCCAAACCATGGAAAACCTGCTATTACTTCAGTTTTTCGTCCATTTCTGACTAGAAATTGCTGCGCGGAATTCGTGAGGCAATTCGTAAAACTATTACCAGGAATACGCTTTTCTAGCCCATCTGTGAATCTCTTTTTCAATGATCTTGGTGATACTTCAGAAAGGCCTGCAGAAAAGATTATAGATTCATCTTTCTTTATTGACATCTCAAAATAACCAGGAGCATAAAGATCTTCCTGATATTCATAACCTCTTTCTTGTTCTTCGCTGTATTCTACATTATAGTACCAGTTAGGAACATGAACATATTCAGGAGCTTTTGAGAACTGCATATATAATGTTTTATATCCCTGATACATCTTAACAGCCACTCCGTTTTGAATTTTCTTATATTTCGTATTTACAAATAGATTTGACCTTGTTAGTTTATGATAATTCCTAAATGCTAAAAGCGGTTTAAATTTGATTTTGGTGGGAGAATGTGCTTCAAGCAAAGTATACTTAATTAAAATTCTAGCATCATCATGGACTAAAAACATTTCTTTTTTAAGGACAACACCTCCTACCCTGTATATTATTGCATGTATTGGTTCCGTTATATAATCCCTAACATATTTATGCCCTTTTGGTGAATAAACGCCTCCAGGATATTTGTGTATAGCCAGATTGAATTCGGCTCCATGCTGAACAATAGTTTCATCAAATGTTGATAGCATAACATGAAGGTCATTGTCTATCTCCGGCATTGGACAAACCAATAATCCATGATACTTTCTGGTATTGCAACAAACTAAAGTAGTACTTGCATATGAACCAGCTCTATTAGAACGTATCAATTCTCTTTTCAAAGAATATTCTAAATTAATTAATTGTGTTTTATCAAATTTTATATAGCTCATTACCAACGTTAATTATAAATATCATTTAAATATTTTCTTTTAAACCCATTTTACCAGACAGAAATCCTGCTTATGTAATAAATTATTGTTCCTAGCATAAATTCTAAATGCATAACTAAAGTTTCCAGGCTTTTCCGGCAATTTCTCAAAATTATAAAAAGCAATTGTACTTTCAATTCTTGAAAGTTCTACCGGATAAATCTTATAGATATTAGGTTCTCCATTTATTATATCATTTGCAAGAATAAGATCAACTCCTATTTCATCAGTACTTAATTCCCCAAGCTTTAATCCAAGTTCTGCAGAATATTCCTTTGTAATATCTATTGGATTTTTTCCGTAATCTTCAATATTGAGATGAACAACTTCCAGTGATTGCCATCTTTGTGAAATTTGTTTTTCCCATTTTGCAATTTCAATTGCTAAAGAATAGTCTTTCTTTTTAACTAAAATAGACCGATCATGAAGTTTATTATAGAATCTGCTAATATAATCATTTAACATTCTTTTAGTTGTAAACTCCGGACCTATTTCAGCTATTGACTTTTTAATAAAATAAATCCAATCTTTTGGTATATCATTTTTATCTCTCCGATAAAATGGAGGTACAATTTCATTCTCTAACATTGAATAAATTATTTCTGCATCAAGCTCATCCTGGAAATCCTGATTCTCATAAGTTCTTTTCTCTGGTAAAGCCCAACCAGCATCTTCTTTGTAACCTTCAACCCACCAGCCATCAAGCACGCTGAAATGTAAGGCTCCGTTTAGTACGGCTTTCATTCCACTGGTACCTGATGCTTCTAAAGGACGAGTAGGTGTATTTAACCATATATCTACACCTTGTACTAATTTTCTTGCTAATTCAATATCATAGTTTTCAAGGAAAATTATCTTTCCTAAGAATTCCGGTCGTTTTGATATCTCTACAATATATTTTATTAAATCTTGTCCTGCTTTATCATTTGGATGTGCCTTTCCTGCAAATAGAAGCTGAACCGGTTTTTCTTTATTGTTAAGAATTTCCGATAATCTTTCAATATTTTTAAATAGAAGATCTGCTCTTTTGTATGTGGCAAATCTTCTTGCAAAACCAATTGTTAGTGTATTTTCGTTGACATTGTTGATTACCTTCATTGTATCTTTTGGATTCTCATATCTCCTGATCCAATTTGCATGAACTCTTTTCTTAACATATTCAACTAATTTTCTTCTTTGGCTTTGTCTTATTCTCCAGATTACAGCATCATCAACATCATATATCTTTGCCCATAAAGACTTATCAGACATATCATCAAGAAATTCATTTCCAAATACTTCTTCATGTAATCTTTTCCATGCTTTTGCTGTCCATGAAGCATAATGAACACCATTCGTAACATATCCAATAGGAGATTCTTCAGGGAAGAAGCCATCCCATAATTTATTAAACATTTTCTTTGTAACTTCTCCATGCAACCAGCTAACACCATTTATATATTGCGATAAAGTTGCTGCCAGATAACTCATTGAAAATTTAATATCAGCGGCATTAGCTTTTCCTAAATTCATTAAATCTCCCCATGAAATTTTTAATTCTTCAGGATAATGTGCCAAATATATTCTTAATAAATCTTCATCAAAAGTATCATGACCTGCAGGAACAGGTGTATGGGTTGTAAACAAAGTAGAAGACCTAATAATTACAAGAGCTTCTGGGAATGTAAGACTCCTCTTGGTTCTTAAAACTCTCAATCTTTCTAAACCAGTAAAAGCAGCATGGCCTTCATTACAGTGATAAATATCAGGTTTTAATCCTAGTTGATTAATTAATCTAATACTTCCAATACCCAAAAGCATCTCTTGTTTTAATCTGTTTTCATTATCTCCACCATATAATTGTGATGTTATAGCTCTATCGATATCAGAGTTTTTTTCAAAGTCAGTATCTAATAAATATAATTTATTTCGACCAACATTTGCTACCCACACTCTGGCATAAAGAGTTCTGCCGGGGAATAGAATTGATACTGTAATCCATTCTTCATCTTTGCTTCTCAAAGGGTCAACAGGTAAATGACTAAATTTTTGTGGTTTGTAAGTTGCCTGTTGTTCTCCAGTAAGAGTTAATGTTTGATTAAAATACCCATGTCTGTATAGTAGGCCAAAACCTATCATGTCGATATTTGAATCACTAGCTTCTTTTAAATAATCACCTGCTAATATCCCAAGTCCACCACTAAAAATCTTCAGATTATCATGAAAACCATACTCCATACTAAAATATGCGATAGTTGGAGCGTGTTGATTTTCTTTTGCTTTCAAATAGTTTTTAAATTCGTTGTATATATCTTCATATTTTGATACGAAGTTCTTATCATTTGCTAATTCATTGAATCTGCTGATAGTTACATCTTCTAGTAATGCAATTGGATTATACCTTGTCTCTCTCCACAAATCAACATCAATAAGTTTGAATACTTCAATTGCTCTGTAATTCCATGTCCACCAAAGGTTGCTTGCTATTTCTATTAATCCGGAGAATTTCTCTGGCAGCTTTGATCGTACAAGAATACTTTTCCATTTTGGTTTTTCAAACTCTGATTTTAATACTCTGGATGTAGTCTCAACTGGAACCAAATCAGTAAAATTTTCTTTTCGTTTTATTAATTTTTCAATTGCAATTGAATAGGCATATCGATAATTATCAATAAGATTCGACCATAATGCAATACGAGAAATATCATAAGCATTTTTCTTTATGATTGATTTTTCGGATATATCCTTATTTGAACAATCTATAATTTTATCAACTATCCCATTTACTACCTCTCCATTATTTGTGTCTGTTCTATTTATAACAACAACAGCATTTTGTTTCTCAGATAGCTCTGTATTTACCCATTTACCAAAACCAGCCAAACTGGTAGTTACGGTTGGAACATGAAATGCCAGACTTTCAAGTGGAGTATATCCCCAAGGCTCATAATAGGATGCAAAAACAGTAAGATCCAAACCAATAAGCAGGTCATAGTATTTCATGTTAAATATTTCATCATCACCATTAAGGTAAGATGGTACAAAAATGACTTTAACTTTATTTTCTTTTCTATTATCTAATCCCCATTTTTTTAATTGATTTAACACCGGGTCTAAATCTGCATCATGTAAATTATGAGTTAAAATTTTATTCTCTATTCGATCAGTATGATTACTATTTGCAAGATTATTAACTAATTCTTTTCTTGGACCGTAATTGTTTGCAGGAATCATTATAAAGGCTACAACATCTCGCTTAAGCTCATCTGAATTATTAAGTTCACCAAGAGCATCAATAAATAAGTCAATACCTTTATTTTTATACTCGTATCTGCCAGATGTTGCTATCAAAATTGTATCCTTCGAAGTTTTCTGATCACACAAAACATCAACTACCTTAATCAGCTTTTCAGAAGCTAGTTTTCTTTTCTTATCAAAATTTTCTATATCGGGAACAAATGTGTCTTCAAAGCCGTTTGGAGTAACAATATCTACATCTTTCTCAAGAAATTGAGTACACTCTTTTGCAGTTATATCACTAACTGTGGTAAATGCATCTACATTATTTGCGCTAATTTTTTCAAGAGATTGCTTAGAAATCACATTAAATTCTCTCGCCATTTGATCTCCATTATATTCACCAAGTTTGTCATATAGTGGCCATCCATTACCAGCAAGACATCGCCCGATAACCGTTGCATGGGTAGTAAAACATGTTGCAATTAATGGAAAAGAGTCATTTAGATACAGTGCACCTGTACCTGTCATCCATTCATGAAACTGAGCGATAACATTTTCTCTGAAAGAAAGGAAGAACTTACAATAACTTTCAATTACTTTTCCAGCAGCATATCCAAAAAGAGCTGGCTCTACATAATCCCATTGACCATGCAGTGAATCCAATTTATATTTCTCCCAAAATCTTGAAAATATTTTGTCTTTCTGATTTATATATGGAGTAAAATCAACTATAACAACCAAAGGAGAAGAAACAATATTCCACCTACCAATCCTAATTCGTAAGCCCTCAGTAAAAGCATGTTCTCGCCATGATCTTAACTTATCCTTATCTTCAATAAATTCAGGATTTTCTCTCTCGTCACGCCATACATCAGGACCAATAAGAATGAAGTTATCCTTCATTTCATTTTGAAGAGTTACAGCTTTTGTAGATATCACAGTGTGAATACCCCCAACCTTATTACAAACTTCCCAACTTACTTCAAAAAGATAATCGGGTTTAAACAAACTATTTGACATATATTTTATTAAATTTTTAGCCGACAAAGGTACACAAATATATCACCACCATCTCTAACTCAAACAGTACTTGGCTTAAAGATTTACGTATGAATATTCCTCAGAAAATAAATACGGATGTAGCTGTTTACGAATCCAAAAAACGAGAGACCAGTCATACAAGAAAGGCAAAATTATTATTGAACAACTACAAATAAGCCGTTCCCGTTGATTTGTTTCTGATATTTTCTCACATAATTAACCTTACCCTTTGAAAGGTTAATTGCTGTTTCGAAAAGGGCTAAATGTGTGACTCGTCCTGATTTTAGTTGACAAAATTATTACTATTTATTATTAATTATCATTTTAAAAAAATCCACTTAATTTCACAAAAAAGTTATTCTGAAATATTTTTGACATCAAGTCTTTAAAATGTTTTGGAAATAACTTTTCCCAAGGAATAAATCTACTTTTAATTATGCCTGACATTCTTCCTCCTTTCTTTTGTAATAGTTCTTCCAGAGACGTTTAAGTGGACCATTTTCTAAATGTGCCTGCTCAGGTGTTAACATCTCTATACTGCTGTGTGGCCTTTCGCTATTATAGATATCAATAATACTTTTGATTTGAATCATAGCGTCATTAAGAGATTTTAATTTCATCTCATTTATCCACTCTGTCTTAAGTATTCCGTTAATCCGCTCTGCAACTGCATTTTCTAAAGGATCGCCATTTTCTGTCATACTTATGCTTATCTCATGCTTATTTAGGACTCTAACATATTTGCTGCTGCAATATTGCACACCTCTGTCTGAATGATGGATGAGGTTCTTGACTCCTGCAGGAAGTTGGCTTAATGCCATGTGCAAAGCTGTAACAGCGTTCTTCGCACCGAGGTTCCTTGATATACTCCAGCCAACAATCTTCCTGGAATAGGCATCTGTTATCAGAAACAGATAAACAAAGCCTTCTGAGGTTTCCACATAGGTTATGTCACTTACCCATAACTGGTGAGGACCAGCCGGTATAAAATCTTTTATCAGATTTGGATACTTCCTTAACCAGTGACTTGACATTGTGGTGATTGCCCTGTAACGCTTTCTTCTGACAAGCAGATTGTTCTGTCTCAAAAAGTCAAAGAACTTATCCCTGCCAATCTGTAGCTCTTCCGGCAACTGGGGACGAATCTTGAAATAAAGTTTCCTGCCTCCCAGTCTGGGCATACGTTTCCTCTCATTTGCAATCATTTGAATAATTACCTCTGAATTAAATGCTTCTGCTGTACTGTATTTCTTCTTCTTATAATAAGTCTGCCTTCGTTTCCCAAACAGTCCACACAAGGTATCAATACTTTGATATGTTGTTTTTGTGTGCATGCTCTCTACTGTTTGGTGCCAGACTTTTTTCTAATTGAAATTTTAAAGCGGTCTTCTGCAATATCAATCATAGTGCTTAAGGCCTCTGTCCTTAATTTCTCGTAAGCAAGTTCTGACTCTAGTTTCTTAATCCTAGACTCCTGATCGTGTTCTGACTTACTTTTGCTAACTTCTTTTGACATAACTTCCTGTTGCTTGAAAAAATCATCATCCGGTTTTGGAATGTCAAATTTACTAATCCATTTGTAAAGGGTCCCTCCTGCACCAAAACCATACTTGCTAGATAGTTCTTTAATACTTATACTTGTACCGAAATACTCTTTAACAATCTTTAATTTTAGTTCGTCCGGAAATTGGTTTACTTTTCTTCTCATAATCCTGAATTTTGGTTACTTTTTGTGTCAACCTATTTCAGGACAAGACAGTGAGTATTTGAGGAAAATTTCACACAAATCTTTTATTCTCAAAATCAACATCTTCACTATACAACCAAGATATAAGAATACCGGCAACTTGATTATAGATATGTAGGATTAGCTATTGAAAAAGGTGAGAACTATACCATCTATGGTATTATTGAGTCATTAACAACTTCTAAAAAATATTCATACCTTTAGCACGAAAAAGTAGCAGCATTTCGTACAAAAATCCATGAGCTGTAAGTATGAACAACAATACCTCAAAAATGAATGAATCAACATTTAACATCGCAGTATTAATTGATGGAGACAATGCTCAATCAAAGCTAATCAAGGAATTGATAGAAGAAGTTTCGAAATATGGAAAGGCAACCATAAGAAGAATTTATGGAGACTGGACAACACCTCAAATGAATAGTTGGAAAGATATAATTAATCAATATTCAATAAATCCGATACAAAAGTTCTCATATACAACAGGGAAAAATTCAACCGACAGTTCACTTATAATTGATGCTATGGATATATTACATAGTAATAGCGTTAATGGTTTCTGTATTGTTTCAAGTGATAGTGACTATACTGGACTTGCGAAAAGAATTCGTGAGGAAGGGCTGTTTGTTATGGGAATAGGACGAAAAACCACACCAAAAGCATTCGTAAATTCTTGTGAAGTTTTTACTTTTACTGAAAACTTAAAAACAGAACCAGAAGTTTCCGGAGAAAAAACCATTGAAGAGGCAGGAGCAAAGAAAAGTAGCCAACGTAAGAAAGTTAATCAAAAGGTCACTAAAAAAGCTGAAACAAAGGGTGAATCATCTGAGCTTGATATCAGTATTATTGACAAAGCTTTTGAAATATCAATAAATGAGGAAGATGAAGCTTATATCGCTAAGGTAGGATTATCACTAAGGAAAATTGACCCCAGCTTTGACCCCAGAACTTATGGATTTAAAACTCTTACTCAACTTTTTCAGAGCATAAAAAAATATGCAATTGTCAAAAATGAGGTTAATGGTTTAAATCATCCACTTGTAAAATTGAAATAACTCCAGCTATCATACGCATTGTGATGACTGAGATTAGTAGACCTAAAAAAAGAGGCAATATGGAATCAATCTCCCCCAATATTTTCGTTAAAGATATTAATGAAACAATAAAATTCTATAAGAGTATAGGCTTCAAAACAGTTATGACAGTTCCGGAAGAAGGTGATTTCGTATGGGTAATGATGTCTTGTGGCAATGTTAATTTTATGTTTCAAACCTTTGACAGTTTGGGCTCAGAATTGCCTGCAATATCAAGACAGGATGGTGGTTCGCTGTTACTGTATATACAAACAAAAGAAATTAAAAATTACTACGATCAAATCAAAGACAAAGTGACCATTGTAAAAGAACTTGAAAAAACTTTTTATGATGCATTGGAGTTTGCAATTCTTGACAATAATAACTACATACTTACTTTTGCAGAAGATAATAACTAAGTGCTTATTCTAAAGTTAAACACTTATAAATCCTTTTCTTATTAAATACACCACTGTTATCTTCATTTGGAAAGTTAACCATACAAAGTTTACACTTTTTCAGGTTTGTAATTTGGCAACAAAATAATTTGCAATCTTAGAAATAAAGAACAACTATGGTAAAAAAGATGAATTCATAAAATTATTTCCAAAATTGAAATAAAAAAGTCGAAATATGAATTTTATTCATATTATTGTAAAATCTGGATTGTAAATATAAATCCGTCGTTTTTTAGAAGCAAAGTGCTAATTATTATTAAGAACATTCTAACAAATGAAGAATACATACTTTGACCTTATAGAGCAAAGTTATTACTTTCCACAGGAAGGTTTTGACCTGAATAACAACTCGTTAGCTTTTCATGGTGTTTCCTTAAAGCATCTCATAAAAAAGCATGGAACACCATTTAGGTTTATTTATTTACCAAAGATTGGTGACCAGATAAAAAAAGCCAGAAACCTTTTTAAACGTGCCATAAAAAATACAGGGTATAAGGGCTCTTATAATTTCTGTTATTGCACAAAGTGTAATCATTTTTATCATGTTGTAAACGAGGCACTTAAGCATAATGTCGATCTTGAAACATCATCATCATTCGATATAGACCTTATCCTTTCACTATACAATAAAGGAAAGCTTAAAAAGAATATTAAGATTATTCACAACGGATATAAAACAGAAGATTATCTTAATAAAATCACTAAGCTACATGAACTTGGTTTTACAAATTCAATTTTAATTCTGGATAGTACTAACGAATTAGGCAGAATACTTGATAAAATAAAAATCGATCAGCCTCTTAAAATTGGATTAAGGATGGCTATAAATGAGGAAGCCCAATCTTCTTACTACACTTCTCGTTTGGGAATTCCATATTCTGAGATCATAAAGTTTTTTATTAAACATATACGAAATAATGCGAGGGTGGAACTCAAAATGCTTCATTTTTTCGTAGATTCTGGCATTAAAGATACGCCTTATTACTGGGGTGAATTCCAGAAAGCACTTAAATTGTATGTTGAACTGAAGAAAGAAAGTAAAAATCTTGATTCATTTAACCTTGGTGGTGGATTCCCTATTCGCAACCATCTGGGGTTTGAATACAATTATGAATACATGATAAATGAAATTATTACTAACATAAAAACTGTTTGCAATAAAGAAAATGTGCCGGAGCCTGATATTTATACAGAGTTTGGGAAATATACTGTAGGAGAGTCGGGTGCAATAGTATTTCAGGTACTTGAGCAAAAACAACAAAACGATACAGAAACATGGTACATTATTGATAACAGCCTGATGAATACTATTCCGGATGCCTGGTCGATGCAGGAAAAGTTCATATTGCTGCCTATAAATAAGTGGGGGCATGAATATGGCAGAGTTAATATAGGTGGAATTAGTTGTGATCATTCTGATTATTATAATTCAGAAGATTTTAACCAGGAGGTTCTTCTGCCTGTATTCCCGACACATGATAAGGAGCCTTTATATCTTGGCTTCTTCCACACAGGAGCATATCAAGATTCAGTTAGTGGATATGGGGGAATAAAACATTGTTTAATACCCTCTCCAAAGCACGTAATTATTGATCGTGATGAAAAAGGCAATATTATTGATACCGTTTATCGTGAGGAGCAATCGGTAACTGAGATGTTCAATATTTTGGGTTATAATGAAAAATAAACGCACTTATGCAGGCATAGAAGAGGAATTCTCCACGTTTTCCGCAGCAAAAGTCCTTTTACAGTCGATTCCTTACGACGGTACAAGTACATGGGGAAAGGGAGCCGATAAAGCCTTTGATGCGTTTCTTGCAGCTTCTGAGAATATGGAGCTATACGATATTGAAACCGATTCGGAAGTTTATAAAAATGGTGTTCATATTTTGCCTTCAATTGATGAAATTACATCCCCAGAAATTGTTTTTCAATCTGTCTATTCCTGTACAAATGAATTGTTAAAGCATGATAAATTTTTAACCTTTTTTGGTGGTGAACATTCTGTTAGTATCGGTATAATAAAAGCGTTTTACCATAAGTATCCTAACATAACTATATTGCAGTTAGATGCCCATGCAGATTTACGCAAAAGCTACCTGGGTTCAAAATTCAACCATGCATGTGCTTTACATGATGCCTCAAAAAATGCCAATTTAATTCAGATTGGTATCAGAAGTATGGATATTAGCGAAACACAATACCTGAACAAAGAAAAGTGTTTCTTTGCTGAAGATATGTTTAAAAAAGATGATTGGAAAGAAAAGTCGATTGATTTAATGACTGATGATGTTTACATTACTATTGATTTAGATGTATTCGATCCATCTATTATGCCCGCCACCGGCACACCCGAACCAGGTGGTTTAAATTGGTATACAACCATCAGCTATCTTAAAAATGTTTTCAGTAAAAAAAACGTGCTTGGATTTGATATAGTTGAACTTGCGCCGATTGCAGATAATAAAGCACCTGATTTTTTAACTGCAAAACTTTACTATAAGTTGTTATCATATAAATTTAGTAATAATGAATAAAAAAGGGTCAATAAGTAATTTTATGTTTGAGCATTTCAAGCATTTTAATGCAGCAAGCCTTGTTGATGCAGCAGTTGGTTACGAAAAGCAGCTTGATTCCGGAAATAAAATGTTGATCAGCCTTGCCGGTGCTATGAGTACTGCTGAATTAGGCAAATCGCTTGCAGAGATTATCAGACATGACAAAGTTCATATTATTTCTTGTACAGGTGCCAATTTAGAAGAAGATATTATGAATCTTGTAGCTCATTCATCTTACAGAAGAGTACCAGAATATAGAGATTTATCACCAAAACAAGAAATAGAACTACTGGACGAAGGTCTTAACAGGGTTACAGATACCTGTATTCCTGAAGACAAAGCTTTTAGACGTTTACAGAAACACATTTTCAAAATATGGAAAGACGCAGAAGAAAATGGTGAACGTTATTTCCCGCATGAGTTTATGTATAAGATGCTGCTTTCGGGAGTATTAAAGAAATATTACGAAATAGATCCAAAAAATAGCTGGATGCTTGCTGCTGCTGAGAAAAATTTACCGATTATTGTTCCTGGATGGGAAGATTCAACAATGGGTAATATTTTTGCATCCTATTGTATTAAAGGTGAACTCATGCCCTCGACAATGAAATCAGGCATAGAATATATGACATTTCTGGCAGATTGGTATATAGAGAACACTAAAAACAACGGAATAGGATTTTTTCAAATAGGGGGTGGCATTGCTGGGGATTTTCCGATCTGTGTAGTCCCTATGCTGTATCAGGATTTAGAAAAAACAGACACGCCTCTTTGGAGTTATTTTTGTCAAATTTCAGATTCAACAACTAGTTATGGATCATATTCAGGTGCAGTACCTAACGAAAAAATAACCTGGGGCAAACTAGATATCGATACTCCGAAGTATATTATTGAGTCGGATGCTACAATTGTAGCACCCCTGATTTTTGCTTACTTATTAAATTGGTAGATTAAATAATTTATAGAATATGGAAACAAATAAATTAAGAATAATTAAGGATTACGACAAACTAAGCAAAGAAATACAAGAGCAAATAAAGTTAGTTTTTCCTGAGGGATACAGCCAGCATTTAATAGAATTTAGAAATAAAGATGGTGACCTTGTGACTGCTCTGCCATTTGAAACCTTTGATAAAATATACATGGTTAGAATGTCTGTAAAAAAAGCAAGATCAATAATTGAGGAAGATTCTGATTTTGATGATGATGGCATTCTAAAGGACGATATTAAAGAAAAATATGAGGATGAACATTCTGATGTTGAGTATTTATCAGAAAATGAAAATTATGACGAGGATTGACAGAAGTAGCTTAACCGAATCCCTCTTTTAAAGTTTTTTAATTAGCAGTAGGTTAATTAAAAAGGTAAAAGCTTGATTTATCTATTTTAGCATGTGCATATTAATGGAGGATGTCAATATCAATAGATAATACTCAATAAAACCAAATATGAAAAATCAAATTCTACTGGTAATACTAACTCTTGGATTAGCTTTTACATCATATGCCCAGTCAAAAAATATTGAAATATTATTAGATGAATCACCAGATATCATTTATAGTAAGCTTAAAACTACTGATAATTATGAATCAACCTATCAATTGAAAATAAAGCAGCCGCTGGATCATTTTGATTTATCTAAAGGGTTTTTCTATCAAAAAGTGTTTCTTAACCACAAGGGGTTTGATAATCCAACAGTAATAATTACTGAAGGATATAACTTATGGCAAAACCGAATTTATGAACTCACAGAACTGTTAAATGCAAATCAAATAGACATTGAACATCGTTTTTTTGGAGAAAGTATGCCAGATTCACTTAACTACAGATATCTTAATTTAAAGCAAGCTACTGCAGATTTACACCATATTAAAGAACTGTTTAGTAACATTTATAATGGAAAATGGTTAAGTACAGGAATTAGTAAAGGAGGGGCCACCACAATATTCTATAGATACTTTTATCCAAATGATGTTGATGTAAGTGTACCATATGTTGCTCCGATTAATAATGACTTTGAAGACAAAAGAATCTATACTTTCTTAGACACTATTGGTACTGATGAATGTAGAGAAAAAATTAAATCCTTTCAAATATTGGTACTTAAGAACCGAGACAAAATACTACCATTGGTGAAGCAATATAGTTTGGAATACAATTATACTTATTCTTACTTATCGCTGGCTGAGGCATTTGAATATGCAGTAATGGAATATCCATTTGCTTTTTGGCAGTATGGTCAGAGCTGTGATAATATACCAAACCAAACTGCATCTATTGAAGATATTTCAAAATATTTTATTACTGCATCTGATATATCATTATTTAGTGATGAGTTAATTCGAGCATACGCTTCCCACTATTATCAATCCGCCACCGAAATGGGATATTATGGATATGAAACAAGTGAGTTCAAGGATTTAATAATAGAGCTTCCTAAAGATCATAACCCACATGCCACATTCTTCCCATTCAAAATGAATGATAAGTTTGATGGCAAACTGTTAGACGATGTTAACCAATGGCTGCTAACTAATGGAAATAGATTTATTTATATCTATGGAGGAACTGATACCTGGACAGCATCCGGAGTCCCTATAAATGATAAGGTTGACTCTGAATGGTTTATCTTAAAAGGTAAACATCACGGAACAGCAAGAATTCGTAATATGAATGATTCGGAAAAAGAGAGATTAATCGAAACACTAGAGAAATGGTTATCTCTAAAAATCGAAGAACAATAATATCACTATTAATTATAATTTTTATTAAAAAAACTCATTCACTAACACCTGCCTATCAGTCCTCTATATTTTTATTTAAAAAGAATTAAAAATATATCAAGAAACATGTTGTGCAATTGAAAAAGTATTCTACTTTTGCCGGCTGCAAAAAGGCAGATAGTTCATAATATCGTAGTAATAATTTTTAGGACAACTGGGTTAGTAATTATATAGGTAAATGTTAGGCTAAAACAGTTATTTGCCTCTTGAAATCTTTCCCATAAATAAACACAAAATTATTTTCATTTTTTGTTTTGTCAGTTAAAAAAAGAGTATTACTTTTGCAGCCCCAATTTAAGGGGAAAAATAGAAGATCTTCGCTGATATAGCGAAACAGTTCATAGACATAATGAAGCCAAGCCAAGTAAAGTAACACACAACACCCCTGTTATTTTTTTAATAACAGGAACACAATTTTTGAGTTAATTTTTTTTTGCCAGGGTCTTGAAAGTATAAAATTTTCTTTTGAAAAAAAGGACAAACAAATATACAATGAAGAGTTTGATCCTGGCTCAGGATGAACGCTAGCGGCAGGCCTAATACATGCAAGTCGAGGGGTAAGGCTCACTTCGGTGAGTACACGACCGGCGCACGGGTGCGTAACGCGTATGCAACCTACCTTTAACAGAGGGATAGCCCCGAGAAATCGGGATTAATACCACATAACACCACATTGTTTCATGACAGCGTGGTTAAAGCTCCGGCGGTTAAAGATGGGCATGCGTGACATTAGCTAGTTGGTAAGGTAACGGCTTACCAAGGCTACGATGTCTAGGGGTTCTGAGAGGATGATCCCCCACACTGGTACTGAGACACGGACCAGACTCCTACGGGAGGCAGCAGTAAGGAATATTGCGCAATGGAGGCAACTCTGACGCAGCCATGCCGCGTGAAGGAAGAAGGCCTTATGGGTCGTAAACTTCTTTTATTTAGGAATAAACTCTCGTACGTGTACGAGACTGAAGGTACTAAACGAATAAGCACCGGCTAACTCCGTGCCAGCAGCCGCGGTAATACGGAGGGTGCAAGCGTTATCCGGATTTATTGGGTTTAAAGGGTGCGCAGGCGGACTAATAAGTCAGTGGTGAAATCCCGGGGCTCAACCCCGGAACTGCCATTGATACTGTTAGTCTTGAATACGGTTGAAGTAGGCGGAATGTAGCATGTAGCGGTGAAATGCATAGAGATGCTACAGAACACCGATCGCGAAGGCAGCTTACTAAGCCGATATTGACGCTCAGGCACGAAAGCGTGGGGAGCGAACAGGATTAGATACCCTGGTAGTCCACGCCGTAAACTATGATCACTCGTTGTTGGCAATACACAGTCAGTGACTAAGCGAAAGCGATAAGTGATCCACCTGGGGAGTACGATCGCAAGGTTGAAACTCAAAGGAATTGACGGGGGCCCGCACAAGCGGTGGAGCATGTGGTTTAATTCGATGATACGCGAGGAACCTTACCTGGGCTCAAATGTAAGTTGACAGGTCCTGAAAGGGATTTTTCTTCGGACAATTTACAAGGTGCTGCATGGTTGTCGTCAGCTCGTGCCGTGAGGTGTCGGGTTAAGTCCCATAACGAGCGCAACCCCTACTCTTAGTTGCCAGCATGTAATGATGGGGACTCTAGGAGAACTGCCTACGCAAGTAGAGAGGAAGGTGGGGATGACGTCAAATCAGCACGGCCCTTACGTCCAGGGCTACACACGTGCTACAATGGCCGGTACAGAGGGCAGCCACCTGGTGACAGGGAGCGAATCTCTAAAGCCGGTCTCAGTTCGGATCGAAGTCTGCAACCCGACTTCGTGAAGCTGGAATCGCTAGTAATCGCGCATCAGCCATGGCGCGGTGAATACGTTCCCGGGCCTTGTACACACCGCCCGTCAAGCCATGGAAGCTGGGGGTACCTGAAGTCGGTGACCGTTAAGGAGCTGCCTAGGGTAAAACTAGTGACTGGGGCTAAGTCGTAACAAGGTAGCCGTACCGGAAGGTGCGGCTGGAATACCTCCTTTCTGGAGAGATCTTAAGGCAAGAGAAAAAGGTGTTAAGTGGATAATTTATATTGGTTTGGCCTTCATTTTTTTTAAATGGAGAGCAGCAATTCCTAAGAGGAAAAGAAATTAGTAATAATGTTCTTAGACTAACTTTTTAAGGAAAGGCTACCGGATGATTGAATTTAGAATGATGAAAGATGAATAATTAAAAGAGCGTAAAGCTTTTTAACATTCAGAATTCAAAATTCAACATTCAAAACTCATAAGTAAGAGAGTCCCGTAGCTCAGTTGGTTACCTGCCTGCCGGCAGGCAGGGAGCACTAGTGTTCCACTGTCAAAAGGCGTAGGTATCAAACAGCTACAATTAGGGATAATTAAGCAGTCCCGTAGCTCAGTTGGTTAGAGCACTACACTGATAATGTAGGGGTCCGCAGTTCAAATCTGCGCGGGACTACTTCGTCCGCCGAAGCTTTTATAGCGAAGGAGGACAAATCTGCCAGAGTTAAAACGAAAGCACGAAGGAGTGCCTTCGCTAAAGCTACGGCACTCAGAGGGGGATTAGCTCAGTTGGCTAGAGCGCTAGATTTGCATTCTAGAGGTCAGGGGTTCGACTCCCCTATTCTCCACCATTGGCTCGACGAAGCAGTTTTACTGCGAAGTCGGCTTCTAATCGCCTACGCATAAAGCTTCGGCGATGAGACAAGTTCATTGACATATTGAAAGAAAGTAATTACAATATTTTGCAAGTGCGAGAGCACATAACGAAATAGGTTAAGAAAGTTAATAAGAGCGTACGGCGGATGCCTAGGCTCTCAGAGGCGATGAAGGACGTGATAAGCTGCGATAAGCTTCGGTGAGGTGCAAATAACCTTTGATCCGGAGATTTCCGAATGGGGAAACCCAGCATGTTGAAGACATGTTATCCCGCAAGGGAGGCGAACCCGGTGAACTGAAACATCTAAGTAACCGGAGGAATAGAAAACAATAGTGATTCCCTAAGTAGTGGCGAGCGAACGGGGAATAGCCCAAACCAACGATGTTACGGCATTGTTGGGGTTGTAGGACCAAGTCGTAGGACTTTAAATTGATAGTGGAACATAACTGGAAAGTTAGATCATAGAGGGTGACAATCCCGTACACGAAATCGATTTAGAGCCTTATTGGTATCCTGAGTAGGGCGGGGCCGGAGAAACCCTGTCTGAATCTGCCAGCACCATCTGGTAAGGCTAAATACTACTGAGAGACCGATAGTGAACAAGTACCGTGAGGGAAAGGTGAAAAGTACTCCGAACAGGAGGGTGAAATAGAACCTGAAACCGTGCGCTTACAAGCGGTTGGAGTTCCGATTTATCGGAATGACAGCGTGCCTTTTGCATAATGAGCCTACGAGTTACTCCTCTCTGGCAAGATTAATCCTGATAACGGGAGTAGTCGAAGCGAAAGCGAGTCTGAATAGGGCGCTAAAGTCAGAGGGGGTAGACGCGAAACTTGGTGATCTACCCATGGTCAGGTTGAAGTTGCAGTAACATGCAATGGAGGACCGAACCAGTTGACGTTGAAAAGTCTTTGGATGAACTGTGGGTAGGGGTGAAAGGCCAATCAAACCAAGAGATAGCTCGTACTCCCCGAAATGCTTTTAGGAGCAGCGTTGAGTATAAGTGTCATAGAGGTAGAGCTACTGATAGGGCTAGGGGGCTTCACCGCCTACCAAACCCTGACAAACTCCGAATGCTATGACATGTTCCTCAGCAGTGAGGGCGCGGGTGCTAAGGTCCACGTCCGAGAGGGAAAGAACCCAGATTACCAGCTAAGGTCCCAAAATATGTGTTAAGTTGAACTAACGAAGTCTGATTGCAGAGACAGCTAGGATGTTGGCTTGGAAGCAGCCATTCATTTAAAGAGTGCGTAACAGCTCACTAGTCGAGCGATCGGGCATGGATGATAATCGGGCATAAAACACATTACCGAAGCTGTAAACTTGCGAATTTATTCGCAATTGGTAGGGGAGCATTCCAGTCTGCATTGAAGCAGTGTTGATAAGACATTGTGGAGCGTCTGGAAAAGCAAATGTAGGCATAAGTAACGATAATGCGGGTGAGAAACCCGCACACCGAAAGACTAAGGTTTCCTGATCAACGCTAATCGGATCAGGGTTAGTCGGGTCCTAAGGCGTACCCGAAAGGGGAAGTCGATGGACAACTGGTTAATATTCCAGTACTAGCTTGTACTGCGATGGGATGACGGAGTAGTGAAAGGTCCGCGTACTGACGGAATAGTACGTTGAACACTGTAGGTATAGGTTCTGTAGGCAAATCCGCAGAGCTTGCTAAAGGTGGATAGTACCACAAGTCTTCGGATGAGTGGATAGTGACCCTAATCAGACTTCCAAGAAAAACCCCTAAGCGTCAGGTACAAGCTACCCGTACCGTAAACCGACACAGGTAGTCGAGGAGAGAATCCAAAGGTGCTCGAGTGATTCATGGCTAAGGAACTAGGCAAAATTACCCCGTAACTTCGGGAGAAGGGGTGCCCCGACTTGTCGGGGCCGCAGTGAAAAGACCCAGGCGACTGTTTATCAAAAACACATGGCTTTGCTAAATTTAAAGATGATGTATAAGGCCTGACACCTGCCCGGTGCCGGAAGGTTAAGAGGAGGGGTTATTTTCCGACTTGTCGGAAGAGAAGCTCATAATTGAAGCCCCGGTAAACGGCGGCCGTAACTATAACGGTCCTAAGGTAGCGAAATTCCTTGTCGGGTAAGTTCCGACCTGCACGAATGGTGCAACGATCTGGGTACTGTCTCAGCCATGAGCTCGGTGAAATTGTAGTATCGGTGAAGATGCCGATTACCCGCAACGGGACGGAAAGACCCCGTGCACCTTCACTACAGCTTAACATTGACATTGGATAAATGATGTGTAGGATAGGTGGGAGACTATGAAGCGGAGCCGCCAGGTTTCGTGGAGTCAACCTTGAAATACCACCCTTTATTTATTCGGTGCCTAATCCCGATTTATCGGGAGACAGTGTTTGGTGGGTAGTTTGACTGGGGTGGTCGCCTCCAAAAGAGTAACGGAGGCTTCTAAAGGTACCCTCAGTACGGTTGGTAACCGTGCGTAGAGTATAATGACACAAGGGTGCTTGACTGTGAGACATACAAGTCGAGCAGGTACGAAAGTAGAGCATAGTGATCCGGTGGTTCCGCATGGAAGGGCCATCGCTCAAAGGATAAAAGGTACGCCGGGGATAACAGGCTGATCACTCCCAAGAGCTCACATCGACGGAGTGGTTTGGCACCTCGATGTCGGCTCGTCACATCCTGGGGCTGGAGAAGGTCCCAAGGGTTGGGCTGTTCGCCCATTAAAGTGGCACGCGAGCTGGGTTCAGAACGTCGCGAGACAGTTCGGTCCCTATCTGTTGTGGGCGTTGGAAGCTTGAGAGGACCTGACTCTAGTACGAGAGGACCGAGTTGGACAAACCTCTAGTGTACCTGTTGTTACGCCAGTAGCATCGCAGGGTAGCTATGTTTGGATGAGATAAGTGCTGAAAGCATCTAAGCACGAAACTTACCTCAAGATGAGGCTTCCTTTAAGGGTCGTTATAGACTATGACGTTGATAGGCTGCAGGTGTAAAGATGGTAACATCAAAGCCGAGCAGTACTAATTACCCGTAGACTTTTTAACTCGTAAAGTTCTTTTACAAGCAAAATATTTTTTACTTTCTTTCTTTATTGTCTTTGATTTATTGATGAAGACCGAAGTCGGAAGATGGAAGTCGGAAGAAATCATAAATCAAAAAAATATTACGAGACAAGATTGTTAAACTACAAAATTCAAAATTTATAATCTAACATTCAAAATCTCAAAGACCTTTGGGTGATTATAGCGGCAAGGTCCACCTCTTCCCATTCCGAACAGAGAAGTTAAGCCTGCCAGCGCCAATGATACTGCTATACCAAGTGGGAAAGTAGGTCGTCGCCAAAGATATTAAAGCCTTCCTTTTTAGGGAGGCTTTTTTTATTGGGGGAAAATGATGAAAATTGATTCTTATTCTTCACTAGTTTATAAAACAAACTTAACTAAGAGCGTTTTTGCAAATGAGTTATTGAGACAAGCTTTTGCAATAGGTTCTAAATCGAGTGTCTATGAAAATAAATTTGAAAATAAACTTGTTTTTTAACACAGTTCATTGCGAACCTGGATCGTTGGCCATGTGTGTTGGCGTGAAGCCTGACTGCCGTCAGGCAGGCAATCTCATTTGATAATTCTAATCATTGATTTGGAAAGGATTAACAACTGAGATCGCTTCCTCGCTCCGCTCATCGCGATGACGTTCTTTGTCAACTTTGACTTCTTAACTTATTGACATTGGCCTGACCGGCGAGGCAGGCTTCTCCGCTTTAGGCGGATCGCAATGACTAATATCCTTAATTAATTAGAATTGGCAGGCTGCATCGGAAGTACCACACTATGCTCCGTTACTTAAATGTGATGGGGCTTTTTTTTTATAATTACATCTGTTTTAGAAATAGTATAATATCTTTGTAGTTATGTTAATTCTTACAAATACTGGATTCAAACGGATTATTACAATCGTAATATTTCTGCTTATTCCGGGAATTCACATTGCTCAAAATAATGTGCGTACTACATCCAAAAACCCTCCCTCTACTAGCAGTGATTCAACACAAACTTCACGTAATATAGCACGTAATATAGATAGTACTCGCATTAACACAAGCGATACTACTTTATCAGCTCTAGATTCTTTGAGAGTAGTTTTTTTTAAAGGCAGTATTGAAAACCGAAAACTCAATAGATATAACTACATTGACACAAATACCTATCATTTTCAACAGTTCGACCCACTTTACATAAATAATGGTTTGTACTCTACATTAAGTAATATAGGGATGGCAGCCAAAAATCTGGTCTACACTCCTACCCTTTCAACAGGTTATTTTATGGGTAGTTCCTCTTTCACAAAGTATCTTTATCAAAATAAAAATGTTAAATATTACTACCCAATTGTTCCTTACACAGAGCTCAGATATGTAATGGCTTCTAAAAAGGAGCAAAATTTCAACGTTATATTCACACGCGAAATATTTAAAGGATTTACTATTGGAATAGATTATGCCCTGAATTACCAACCATCAAAAAACAGCCTATATGTGCGGAATGGAATAAATGACCAACGTGCATTTTTCACACTTCAATACTATACTAAGAATAAACGCTATGGTATAATAGCCAACTATTTACGTAATAAGATAGTTGTTGAAGAAAATGGTGGAATAAAATACGACAGCATTTTCGAAGATAATATAGAGTCTGACAGACGAGTAATCCCTGTTAATCTAATGAATGCCAGTAACATGGTAAAGCAAAGAGGATTCTTTATTGAACAATACTTTAATTTTCTTCCTCCAAAAAGTACGAACGACTCAGTTCAACGTAAGATAGATCCGGGAAATATTAGCTACTCAATTAGGTACAGACGTAATCAAATGATTTACACTGATGGTGACACGCTTACTCCATTTTATATTGGCCATTCATTTCCATTAGATTCTGCATCAACGTACGACTCATTATATCAGAGTGAATTAATCAATACTCTTAGATGGTCGAATATTGGCTATCATGAGGATCCAAGTAACAAGATATTTTATATTTATTTAGGTGCCTCCCACAGTATTATTAAACAAATGCTTCCACATGATTCGGTAGCTTCAAACCTAACACAACTAACTCCTTTTGGTGGCATTGGATTTAATTTTGGAAGAAGCTTCCACCTTAATGTTGATGTTAACTATGTATTTGGTAATTATAATCAGGATGATTATAGTATTGATGCGGTGCTTAGGCAGTATTTGGGTAACGAACTTAGAAACATTGGGTTTCTTAAATTTGGCCTGAACCTAACCAATAAAACACCCAACTGGTACTACAATAATTACCAGAGTAATTACTACAGGTGGTCAAATAATCTAAAGAAAGAAAAATATTTAATACTATCAGGATCATATAATTACAGGCAAATTAGTGTTGGCGCAGTATTTAATACAATTGAGAATTATACATACTTAAACGATTCGGTACAGCCAAAACAGATTGAAAAAGGAGAAACTTTATTGCAACTATTTGCTGAAGGTACGATACCTATGAATAAGTTTGGTATTAACACTCGACTTGTCTATCAAACCACAAGTCAGCCTAATATTATCCGACTCCCGTCATTTTCAGGAGTAATGGACATTTATTTCCGTAGCATGATATTTAAGAAAGCTGCAACAATACAAACCGGATTCCAAGCCACATATTTTTCTGAATATTATGCTGACGCATACATGCCTGAACTAAGGTTGTTTTATTTACAAAACAATAAAAAGATCGGAAATTATCCTTATATCGATTTCTACTTTACACTAATGGTAAAAAGAGCAAGAATGTTTTTCAAGTTTGCTCATTTCAATAGTTACTTCGGCGATTACAGGTATTATCTGGCCCCAAATTATCCAGCTCGTGATTCCAGATTTTGTTTTGGTGTTTCCTGGAGATTTCATGATTAGTTGATGCCCCTCTCCTGCTTTATTGCATCATATGCCGCATTTAAAGCTGTAATCTTAACTTCTGCAGCTTTTTTAATTTCTGCGCCAAGATGGCTTACTTTATCAGGATGATACTTTTTGGCTCGTTCCCTGTAAGCTTTCTTTATTTCTTCGTTTGTTGAATCAGGTGACACTTCAAGGATTTGATAAGCACTGTTCTTATCCTTTATAAACATAGCCTTTATCGAAGTATAATCAACATTTGAGATTCCCAGGTAAGATGCAATAGTTTGTATTACATTTACTTCATTAGCGTGGGATTTACCATCAGCAAGAGCAATTCCAAACAAAAATTGAAGTAGCATAAGTCGTGAGGAATAATCCATATACTGCTTTATTTGATAACTGACATCCTGAAGATTAAAATCCTGTTTTACTAGTTCGCCTAATATCCTAACATATTCAGGAGCTCGGTCGACTCCAAAATTCTTAGATATAAATTGCTTAACGTATTGAAGTTCAGAACGAGTAATTTTACCATCTGCTTTCATTACAGCAGCAGTTAAAATTAATAAGGATACATTAAAGTCTCCGGCTTTAGTTCTTCCGATTTGCATATTTGACATACCAGATCCTCCCACCATCGATCCAAACATAAATCCAAGAATCCCACCAATTGGGCCACCAAATGCCCATCCTAGGCCTCCTCCTATCCATTTAGCATAATTTGCAGATGATGACTGAGTTTGTGACGATTGACTCTGACTTGCATAGGGGCCGGTATCGCTTATACCACTGTAACTGGAGTTGCTTTTTTTACTGTAAGGGTTACTGTCAGGTTCACTGCCTGATTTTCTGCTTTCTGGTTTTGACTGCCATTTCATGGCATAATATATTGCGACTCCTATAAGAACAATTAATAGTAAATACTTCATTAGATAGATATTAGAATAAGAAATAGTAGGTTGAGATGAAATTATTATCCAACCAGGTACTCGTTCTCTTCAAAACTTATACCAAATGTTTTTAGCTCAGATAAAATTGGCTCATAAATATCTTTTCCTATTGGCAACTTAATACCTGTATGATTGATTTTTCCGGTTAGAAATAATTTTGTAGCAATTCCCAATGGTAAACCAACAGTCATTGCCATTGCAGTTTCTGTTTGGTCCTTTCCAATAACAGCCATTGCAGATACAATCATCTTCTCAACACCTTTAAACTTATATTTAAATTCATGTTGCATTATAATCATATCCTTATCTTCAGGCTCCATACTCCATTTCTCTACCAAGAGTTTTTGCAAAATTTGAGCAGGTGTTGCATTTTTAAGCCCCACTTTCCTGTCATCAAAAAGGCCAAGCCAGGTTAGCTTTTGCATAACAACAGGATCGGCAGCATTCTTACAGTATTCCTGAAGCTTTATTTCAACAGGTATATCTGGTTCATATCTAAGAAAGGTATTTAGAAATTGCCTGTAAGTCATGTTTTCAGAATCCTCTAGAGTATAGTCATCCTCTGTCATTCCAAGACGCACAAAAACATTCCAGGCTTTTGAGAATCCAGGTCGCCTTATGGTTCCTCTAAACATTGAAGGAATATCGTGTAGTTTGTATATACTCCTATACTTTAACGAATTACGATTAGCATAAATCTCAAATTCACCATATTGCAATATCTTGCGCAACATTACACGATCGAAAAGTCGATGATAAGGAATATATTTATATTGGCCATTGCGAATAAATTGAGATACTCCATTTCCTGCCATTACAACATTACGTGGGTTCCATGTGAACTTATAGTTCCAGGGGTTATTGTCATATTCAGGTGCTATTAAGCCGCCGGTAAACGAATAAAATGATGTGAGCTCTCCTCCAAATTCCTTCACTCTATCAATTACGTTCATAGCCGACATATGATCAATACCAGGATCAAGGCCCAACTCCATATAGATAGGAATTCCGGCCTTTTTTGCTTTGTCATCAAGTGCCTTAATCTCTTCAGTTGCGTATGAAGCTGTTAACATTGGCTTTCTGAGATCGATACACATTTCGGCAACAAGGTGATGCATAGAAGCCGGCAACATTGAAATTACAACGTCAGCTTCTGCTATTGTTCTCCAACTCTCAGTGTCATCGGCAATATCAAATATTTTTGCAGAACCGTACTTATGTCCATTAACTTTTGATCTTGCTGTTTCTTCATTAATATCAGCGACAGTGATATGCCAATCATATTCAGCTGCATTCACAAGCAAATAATCAATAAGACTGTAAGTTGATAAACCAGCCCCCAGAATTAATATTTTTTTCATCTTTAATTTGTTTAAGTAATTAACCTCTTTTGGCTTGTGATACGATTATAAATATTCTTTAAGGTATTGATATTCCGGTGTTAGCTCTCCATTATGAAGAATTAAAGCTCGTTTAATAGGAGGTGGCAATTTAAGATTATCGTAAGGAACATCAAAATCAGCGGCAACGATTTCGGGCATGAAGCCAACCAACGCATCAGAAAATGTTTGTGATGATTCCCGAGGCAGTTCACTGGGAAGTATATCAACCGCCATTACAAGTATCCCGTCACCTTTAAATCCCATAGTTGGTTTCCGTGTAAGCGGATCGTAAACAAACACTGGATCCTCAATCTCAGTACCTTTATGAGTACATTCGATTGACCCATCCGGATCACAAGTAACATCACCAATTATAGTTAATTTTGGATTGCCTGTTTCATAAAGATCTTCAAGAAAATCCTTTGTTACAATCTTTGGATATTTATTATCCCAATACATACAATTCATCAATATAGTTAGGTGTGGTATATATTGCTCAAATTTACTTTTAAAGAGTTCCGGATGATCATAATATTCCTGCAGAACAAATTCCTTATCAGGATCAATTGGTTCACTTATATCCTTTTCCTTAAATACAACCTTGTAAAAAAGGCTATCAGGTTTATTGCCTTCAGAAAACGTTGTCTCTAATTCATCTGGAGATATTTCTTTTACGGGAAATAAATCTAAAATTTCCTGAGCTCCTCGTGATACGTTACCATATCCTGTTACACCCACTACCAAAGGTTCAAGTTCACGAGGCAGACCACCCTTTTTAACTTCTTCAGCTACTTTGGCTACAGCATTTTTTGCTTCATCAAGTGAATTATAATTATGGGTTTGCTTTAGTGTAAGAAATGGTGTTAATATGCCTAGTTCTTTCCAACGTTGACCAATTGACCAAAATGAATTAATCATTCCGGCTAATCCTGCGAATCGCCCGAAGAAAATCAAACGTTGATTCTTATCATTAACAATACACTCGTAATCAATCAAATTAATTTTTTTAGCCATCATCTGTTTTAACGAAGGCATATTATATGGCTGCCCCTTTATAGTATGACTAAAAAATATATAAGTCTTCCTATCCTCAAAAAAGTCGATAGGCATTTCCTTTACACCTATTATTACAGATGCATCTGCAATTTCATCAACTAACTTAGCTCCGGCCAGTTCAAACTCCTTATCTTTAAAAATACGTTTTTCAGATTTAACGACTTCAAACTCCAGACCTTTAGCAGCCAATTCCTTAATATGCTCAGGAACAAGAGCAACGCGTCGCTCCATTACATATTTATCTTCATATCTTACTCCAACTTTAGGCATAATTCTAACACTTTATCTATCCAAAATAATTAAGGCAAACATATAAAATATAGTAGGAGTATTACGCCCAAACTTCATTTTTTTTTACTTATTCTCTGTCAGCAAAACAGTACATTTATTAATTGACAATTATTTCATATTTAACCTTAAAATAAAAAATCTACAACTAAACATCTGTTCAATTGTATCTCTTTGAATATCTTAATATTACACAGATTAGATAATAAAATCAATTATTGATTATATCAAATCGTTTCATATTTAACAATCGAAATTATCACAAAAAATGAATCATAAAAATCATAAAAATTGGCACTAATTTATAATGATTATAATGCTGGTTTTTCAATAAGTAAGCATGTTTTTTAATTACCTTTGCAGGCTCAATTTTGAATGAAATTTTAAAAACTCTTATTAATGGCTAATAGAAAACATGTTTATCTTTTTGGCAATGGTAATGCCGAAGGTAGTGCAAAAATGAAAAACTTGCTTGGCGGTAAAGGTGCAAACCTTGCTGAAATGAATTTAATTGGCGTTGCTGTTCCTCCAGGCTTTACAATTACAACCGAAGTTTGTACTTTATATAATGCAAAAGGGCGTGATGCTGTTGTTGCGGCCATTAAAGAAGAAGTAACTAATGCTGTTACTGAACTTGAAAACATGATGGGCACCACATTCGGTGATAAAGAAAACCCGTTATTAGTTTCTGTACGTTCAGGTGCAAGAGCCTCAATGCCGGGTATGATGGATACGGTTCTTAATCTTGGACTCAATGATGATGCAGTTAATGGTATTGCAAAAAAATCAGGTAACGAGCGTTTTGCATGGGATTCTTATCGTCGTTTTGTACAGATGTATGGTGATGTTGTGCTTGGATTGAAACCTGAAGCTAAAGAAGATCCGGATCCGTTTGAAGAGATCATAGAGAAAATGAAAGAAGAAAAAGGTGTTGAGCAAGATAACGACCTTTCAACTGATGATCTAAAAGAACTGGTTACCAGATTCAAAAAAGCTGTTAAAAAACAAACTGGTCATGACTTTCCTGTAGATCCTTGGGATCAACTTTGGGGTTCAGTAACATCTGTATTTGATAGTTGGATGAATGACAGAGCTATACTTTACCGTAAAATGGAAAAAATTCCAGATGAGTGGGGTACTGCAGTTAATGTTCAGGCTATGGTATTTGGTAACATGGGTAACAATTCAGCAACTGGTGTGGCATTTACTCGTGATGCTGGAACTGGTGAGAATATATTTAATGGTGAATATCTTATTAATGCTCAGGGCGAAGACGTTGTAGCTGGAATTCGTACACCTCAACAAATTACAAAAGAAGGTTCGTTAAGATGGGCAAAGTTGGCTCAGGTATCTGAAAAAGAACGCGCAACAAACTTCCCTTCTCTCGAGGAAGCTATGCCAGAAATGTATAAGCAACTATTTGAAACTCAAAATAAGCTTGAAAAGCACTATCGTGATATGCAAGATATTGAGTTCACGGTAGAGAATGGACGTTTATGGTTATTACAAACACGTAATGGAAAACGTACCGGAGCAGCTATGGTAAAGATTGCCATGGATATGCTTAAAGAGAATATGATCAATAAGGAAGAAGCTATAATGCGCGTTGATCCTGAGAAATTAGATGAGCTGCTACATCCTGTTTTTGATACTGAAGCAATCGAAAATGCTACTGTAATGTCAAAAGGACTTCCTGCATCACCTGGTGCAGCAACCGGCCAGATCGTATTTCATGCTGATGAAGCAGAGAAATGGGCAGCAGAAGGCAAAAAGGTAATTCTGGTTCGTATCGAAACTTCACCTGAAGATTTAGCTGGTATGAATTCAGCAGAAGGTATACTAACTGCCAGAGGAGGTATGACTTCTCATGCTGCTGTTGTTGCAAGAGGTATGGGTAAATGTTGTGTAAGTGGTGCCGGTAGTATCAAAATTAACTATCACGACAAGACGCTTATCATGGACGGTAAAACATATAAGGAAGGTGATTATATTTCACTTAATGGTTCCACAGGTGAAGTTTATGATGGAAGAATAGCCACTATGGAAGCTGAATTAAGCGGTGATTTTGGCAAGCTTATGAAACTTTCAGATAAGAAAGCAAAACTATTAGTTCGTACAAATGCTGATACTCCTTTAGATGCAATAGTAGCTCGCGAATATGGTGCTGTTGGAATTGGGTTATGCCGTACAGAACATATGTTCTTTGGTGATGATAAAATTACTGCTATGCGTGAAATGATCTTGGCAAGTGATGAGGCAGGCAGACGTGAAGCTTTAAACAAACTTCTCCCTATTCAACGTAAAGATTTCGAAGGTATTTTTGAAGCAATGCACGATTTACCAGTTACGGTAAGGCTGCTCGATCCTCCACTTCATGAATTTGTACCACATGACGAAAAAGGTCAAAAAGCAATGGCAGAAGTAATGGGAATTAGTCTTGCAAAAATCAAAGAGAAGATCGAGGATCTAACCGAGGTTAACCCAATGTTGGGGCACCGTGGTTGCAGACTAGGAAATACATATCCTGAAATAACAGAGATGCAGAGTCGTGCTATAATTGAGGCAGCTCTGGATCTTAAGAAACGTAAAATAAAAACATTTCCTGAGATAATGATTCCTTTAACAGGAACTTTTATTGAATTAAAAATGCAGGAAGAAATTGTTAGAGCAACTATTGCTAAAGTTTTTGAAGAAAGAGGAGATAAAATTGACTTTATGGTTGGAACCATGATCGAGATTCCAAGAGCAGCATTAATTGCTGACGAGATTGCCAAATCAGCCGAATTTTTCTCATTTGGAACTAACGACCTAACACAAATGGCATTTGGATATTCACGTGACGATGCAGGTAAATTTCTTCCAATTTATATTGAAAAAGGCATCCTAAAAGAAGACCCATTTCAGGTACTAGATCAGGAAGGTGTTGGTCAACTTGTTGAGATGGCAGTTAAGAGAGGTCGTAAGACAAGAAAGAAAATTAAATTAGGTATTTGTGGTGAGCATGGTGGTGATCCAAGTTCGATTGAATTCTTCCATCGTGCAGGTCTTCAGTATGTAAGTTGTTCCCCTTATCGGGTTCCAATTGCACGTTTAGCAGCCGCTCAGTCAACAATAGTTAATAAGCGCAACTGGAAACGAAAAAACAGCTAATCTTTAACGATTCTATATTAAGCCATTCAACTAAATTTGAGTGGCTTTTTTTCATCTAACAAGTTTAAATTTAGTAATTTCACAGCCGTTATTTATAATAATTAATCCAAAAATTTTTAATCATGAGCAGAGACTTAAATAAGATCAAATCTGATCTGGCCGGTTACGGCATTGTTGATGTCAAAGAAATAATTTACAATCCTTCATACGAAAAGCTATATGAAGAAGAAATGCATGCAGATCTTCAAGGTTATGAGAAAGGTCAACTGAGTGAATCAGGAGCCGTTAATGTAATGACCGGAATATTTACAGGAAGATCTCCTAAGGACAAATATATTGTTCAAGACGACAAGACGAAAGATACAGTTTGGTGGTCGGAGCAAGCTAAAAGTTCTGATAACAAACCTGTAGGAGAAGGAGAATGGAAACATTGTTACAAAATAGGAGCTAATGAGCTGTCAGGCAAAAAATTGTATGTATTTGATGGTTTTGCGGGTGCTAACGAAAACACTCGTCTGAAAGTACGCTTTGTGATGGAAGTGGCATGGCAAGCACATTTTGTAACTAATATGTTTATTCGCCCTACAGAAGAAGAACTAGAATCTTTTAAACCAGACTTTGTAATTTTAAACGCAGCAAAAGCTACAAATCCTGAGTGGAAAACCATGAAACGTTTAGATGGTGAGCCATTTAACTCAGAAGTATTTATAATATTTAACCTTACCGAAGGAAAGGCAGTGATAGGTGGTAGCTGGTACGGTGGTGAAATGAAAAAAGGTATATTCTCAGTTATGAACTATTACCTACCACTTAAAGGTATCGCAGCAATGCATTGTTCAGCAAATGTTGGGAACGATGGTGACACAGCTATCTTCTTTGGGTTATCCGGAACTGGCAAAACAACCCTCTCAACAGATCCAAAACGTGCATTGATAGGTGACGACGAACATGGTTGGGATGATGATGGTATTTTCAACTTTGAAGGAGGTTGTTACGCTAAAACCATAAACTTAGATAAAGAAAGTGAACCAGATATTTTCAATGCAATCCGCCGTGATGCCTTGCTTGAAAATGTTAGCTTAGATGCGAATGGCAAAATTGATTTTACAGACGGATCAGTTACTCAAAACACCCGCGTATCTTATCCAATTTATCATATTGATAATATTGTAAAACCTGTTTCAAAAGCTGGTCATGCTAAAAAAGTTATTTTTCTTACAGCAGATGCCTTTGGCGTTATGCCTCCTGTTTCTAAACTAACAGCTGAACAAACTAAATATCATTTTCTTTCAGGATTTACAGCTAAACTTGCTGGTACTGAGCGCGGTATAACTGAGCCAAAACCAACATTCTCAGCTTGTTTTGGTGCTGCATTCTTAACTCTTCACCCAACAAAGTACGGACAGGAACTTGTAAAGCGTATGGAAGCCAATGGTGCAGAAGCTTATCTTGTAAATACAGGCTGGAATGGTACTGGAAAGAGAATTTCGATCAAAGATACTCGCGGTATTATTGATGCTATTTTAGATAGTTCGATAGAAAAAGCGGAAATGAAAAATATCCCGATATTCAACCTAGCAGTACCAACTTCATTACCAGGTGTTGACCCAGGTATACTTGATCCAAGAGACACTTATGCTGATCCAGCTGAATGGGATAAAAAAGCCAAAGCTTTGGCAAATCTGTTTATTGAAAACTTTAAACAATATACAGATAATGAAGAAGGAAAAAGTCTAGTAGCTGCAGGTCCGCAGTTATAAGCTTTAAATTTTAACTTATAACTCTTCCAAAGTTTGGAACTTTGGAAGAGTTATAAATCGTTAAGATGACAAAACTTAAAAGTATCAACATCTCCAAATAACCCAATTACTTCTTCTCTATTAATAAAAGTTGTTTCTTCAGTCAGAAATGTTTTATATGATGAGTAATTCCAATCATCCAGTTGTTTAACAAAATTATGCTTAACAGGATTTGAGTGAATGTACAATACTAATTCTTTAAGATAATTCTCATCTACTACTTCCTTTCTTTTAAAATTTTTCATAAACAAACTACCCATTCTGCTATACATCTTATTAAATGCCTGTGTGTAGGAACTAAATAAATTTGCAAACTGCTTGCTTAAGTATAAAGAGATTACTTTTTCTTTTTCTGCCAACGATTCAGAATTGCTATAAGCATCAAAAGTTGCCTTTACTTCCATTGCTTTAGCAATTTCATTCTCATTCCTAATCTGGATTAATAAGTGAAAATGATTGGGCATCAAACAATAAACCATCGTATCAGCTATTGGTGATATGAATTTTTCATAACGCTCCAAAAAATAGCGATAATTTTTAGCTTCTTTAAATAGCCTATCATTTCCATTTGCGTGGTTATATATATGGTAGTGGGAACTGGGTTTTAAGGGTTCCATATTTTCAATTTTTTATTTTACCTTTTACCTCTTTTTTTACCTCTTCCAAAGTTCTAAACTTTTTTTACCTCTTCCAAAGTTCTAAACTTTGGAAGAGGTAAAAACTAACTAAGTCTAATCCTTGGATCGAGGGCGGCGTAAATAATATCTACCAATATATTAACGAGTATCAATACAACAGAAATTGTTAATACCGATCCCATTATAACCGGTAAATCGTATTTCTCAAGAGCATCGACAATTACAACACCAATACCTTTCCAGTCAAATACATACTCTACAAAAACTGCTCCGGCCATTAATGATGCAAACCAACCTGATATTGCGGTAATTACAGGATTTAACGCATTTCTTAATCCGTGAAATATTACTACAGTAAATTCATTTAACCCTTTTGCTTTGGCGGTACGGATATAATCCTGCGAAAGTACATCCAGTAGTGAACTTCTTGTTAAGCTCACAACAATAGCAAGCGGCCTTATTCCTAAAGTTATTGCCGGTAATATCAAATTTTTCATATCCACATACTTTTCGCCTGTATAGCTATCCACAGTATACAAACTCCCAAACATTTGTAGACCAGTGTAATCGGCCAGAACAAATGCAAACAACCAAGCCATTATTATTGCTGCAAAAAATGATGGTATCGACATACCAAAAGACGAAAATACAAGCAACGAGCGATCGAGTATACTATCCTTAAACAATGCAGCAGGAACACCAAGTAATATACCCAATATCATTGCAATTAATATCGATGATGAAGCCAATAGTAAAGTCTTAGGAAAAGCTTCTCCAATAATTGCACTAACGTGACGACGACTTTGGTAAGACCTTCTTAAATAAGGAGACTTTAATACAACCCAGCTTTCTGATATTGGTATTAGCTTTACAACTCCCCCATAATCAGCGGCATTAAAATACCAGTAACTATTGGGGTCATCAAAATTATGAAACGATATAGGAGACAGGTCATTAAGGAAATTGAAATATTGACCAGTTAATGGCTTATCCAGGCCAAGGTCTTTTGTAATTGCTTCGACAGATGAAATATCAGATCGTTGCCCTAGTAACATTCGGGCAGGATCACCAGGCAAGATATTAAACAGGAAGAAGATCACAGTTATGACTCCCCATAGCACTAAGAGTCCGTAAAATAACCGTCTGAAAATAAACCTAATCATGTGATATTAGTTCCTCAACTTCGTCAATTTGTGGAAAATCGTTGTGGTGCCATTTTGCTATAACTACTCCATCTTTCAATAATAACAATCCGGGATTTGACCGAACCATTACTTTTAGCTCAATATCGTCTGCAAAATAAACATCATAATTTATTAAATACACTTCTCTGTATTTTTCGATAACATCATCTGTAGAACTAGTTAGCAATGCAACATTAATACCCTTTTCATTCATTATACTAAAGAGTGCTGAAGCATCAATCATCCCTTGCCCTTGTGCATCATCAAGATCATAAGCCGCCAAAATAAATTGATATTCCGGATTTTCAATTATCTCTTCTGTAAGATTATTTCCATCTGCATCTTCTATTATCAATCCATGTTTCATAACCAACTGAGAATCATCAATGCGTTGATTAACAAACTCCCATTCTGACAACCAGATGGAATCATTCCATGGATAATCGGGGGAAATATATTCTTTCAACTCCCCGCTATCTTTGTTTTTGTAAACAAGATAAGAAACAATTGTTTCCCGTCCGGTACTTTTCATGTCGTTTCCAACTTTCCATTCTCTAAAATCAACAACAGGCAGATGATTGTAATTAAATGAAATAAACCAGCCAAAACCTGCTAAAAATAGTATAAGAAGTATAAGTTGAAATTTTTTACCGTGTGATCTCTCTATATCTTTACGCTTCACAAATATTATTATTGCGAATATCAGCAAAACAACATTTTTATAAAATGTTTGCCAGGTGGTTAATTTAATTGCATCACCAAAACATCCACAATCGGTTACCAGATCATATCTTGCATCTATAAAGGTTACAAAAGTGAAAAAGATCATTATAAGCAAAACACCCAGCGCAGCAAGCCTAATACGCAATTTAAAAAGCAAAGCCACTCCGAGCAAGAACTCGACGCTAATAACCAGAACTGTTATTGCAAATGATAAGTCAATTAATGAATACCAACTATAAGCTTCCAGATAATCAACTACCCTGTAATCTGTCCCCAATGGATCTATGCCTTTAACTGTTGCAGAAAAAATAAACAACAAAGCAGTAATTATCCTAATTACTTTCACAAATATATTTTCCTTATGTTTTTCGTTATGCATCTTCTTTTTCTATGATCAATTTTATCAAAGCAAATAGTGAATAATTTATAATATCCTGGTAATTAGCATCAAGCCCCTCTGATACAATTGTTTGTCCATTATTATCCTCAATTTGTTTGATCCGTAATAATTTCATTAATATGATATCAGTAAATGAAGAAACACGCATATTCCGCCAGGCCTCATCATAATCGTGATTCTTGTTCATCATTAACTCACTGGCTTCTTTAAGTTTCTCAATATATAACTCATTGGCCATTTTTGCACTCATATCATCTGATTCAGCCACTCCCAATTCCAGCTGGATAATTGCCATCACAGAATAATTTACTATTCCAACAAATTCGGGTACTATTCCCTCATTTACTAATTGCACGTCCTTCACCTGAATGCTTCTAATCCGGTTAGCTTTAATATAAATCTGATCGGTCAAACTAGCTAAACGAAGAATCCGCCAAGCTGTTCCGTAATCTTTCTGCTTATCCTCAAATATTTTTCTGCAGTATGCAATTACTTCTTCAAATTGAGCTGCTGTGCTATTATTCATTACCCGTAATGAGTTTAATTTTACCTTTGCTTTAAGTTTACAAAGGTTAAGTGAAAATGAGCAATAAAAGTACATCTTTTAATGAAATCAGAAATATTAAGGTTAATAATAAAGTTCTGGATTTTTCAACACCTAAAATAATGGGGGTTCTAAATCTAACTCCTGATTCGTTTTATGATGGCGGAATGAATAAGAACAGAGACATCTGGCTGAGCAGAACTGAAGGTATGCTGAAAAGTGGAGCTGATATAATTGATATTGGTGCGGTTTCTACCAGACCAGGGGCAAAAGAAATATCGGTTGATGAAGAACTAAGAAGAATTATTGAACCCCTTAAGCTATTGACAAATACATTTCCTAAAGCAATTTTCTCTATCGATACTTACCGTTCGCAAGTTGCAAAAGAAACTGTTGATGCAGGGGCTCACATAATCAATGATATATCAGGTGGCACGATGGATAGCGATATGTTTAAAACAATTGCAGATTTAAAAGTACCATACATATTAATGCAAATTCATGGAACACCACAAACTATGATGAATTCGCCTATTGATGCTAATATTGTTTCTATTGTGACAAACTTTTTCCAAAAAGCTGTTGAGAAATTGTCAGAATTAGGAGTTAATGATATTATTCTCGATCCCGGATTTGGCTTTGGCAAATCACTGGAAAGTAATTATACACTTTTGGCAAATCTGGAAAAAACAAGAATTGACAATTTTCCAATACTAGCCGGAATATCACGAAAATCGATGATAACAAAGGTTCTCAATATAAAACCTGAAGATGCTCTTACAGGAACAACTGTCCTGAATACTATTGCATTGTTATCGGGTGCCAATATCCTTCGGGTACATGATGTTGAAGAAGCAAAGGAGGTTGTAAAGATTGTTGGGTTTATGGGAAATGAATGTTGAATGCTGAATTTTGAATGTGTGATGTTGAATTTTGAATTCTGAATATAGAATTAAACTTTGAAATTCGATATTCGATATTCAGTGTTCGATATTCTAAATTCAATAAGAGAATGATTTGCAATAATGAAACAAATACTACGAAATAGCACTGATCCATACTTCAACATTGCTGCTGAAGAATATATCTTGAAAAATTATAAGGAAGATATTATTATGTTCTGGCAAAGTAGTCCATCGGTAATTGTTGGCAAGCATCAGAATACGATTTCAGAAGTGAATATGAATTTTGCTAATCAACATAATATTCCTGTTATCAGAAGAATTACCGGAGGTGGCACAGTTTACCACGATGAGGGAAATATTAACTATAGCATAATTACATCATCAGAGAATCAAGAGAAACTTGTTGATTTCAAAAGATTCACTGAACCTATTATTGGGTTTCTAGATTCATTGGGGTTAAAAGCTGTATTTGAAGGCAAGAATAACCTTTGTATCAATAACAAGAAATTTTCCGGTAATTCGGCTCATGTATTCAAAAACAAAGTGTTACACCATGGCACAATTTTATTTAACACTAATCTTGATTATTTGGAAGCTTCTATTTATAAAAGCAGTTTCAGTATTTCTGATAAGTCAGTTAAATCAATTAGAGCTAATGTCGCAAATATAGCTGACGAGTTGAGTATACCTTTACTATTTGAAGAATTTAAAGATAAGCTCACAAAATATTTCAATGATTATTTCAATACTGAGGACACAATTCAACTCTCAGATAATGATATAAATAGCATTAACAAGCTTGTAACCGAAAAGTATAAACTTTGGGACTGGAATTTTGGGTATTCTCCATCCTACAATTACTCAAACATTATAGATGGAATAACAATATCAATGAGGATTGAAAAGGGTGTAATTGTTAGTATTAGTATAGATAGCGAATTAGATAAAAAAGATAGTGTTTGTGATAAATTAATAAATTGTCAATTTAAACAAGAGGTTATAGAAGAGGTTTTAAAAGAAGTTGATATTAACAAACCTCATTTCAATATTTATATGTCATTGTTTGGTATAAATAAATTGTGATAAAGATTGATTTGGTCATACAAAAAAATGATCTTTGTCTTTTGCAAAAATAAGTAGTGATTAAAATGCAGGATAGGATAAATGAGTTGAAAAAAGATATTATCGGTGAGATACATACTGATAAATCTATGCGCTTAATGTATGCTACTGATGCTTCCGCTTATCGCGAAATACCATTAGCTGTTGTGTATCCCCGCAATAAGGATGACATTAAAAAACTTATTCAATTTGCAAAAGAAAACAAAACTTCAATTATCCCTCGTACTGCCGGAACATCTCTTGCAGGGCAGGTTGTTGGCAATGGAATAATTGCAGATGTGTCCTTACATATGACACAGATACTCGAAATAAACAAGGAGGAGAGTTGGGTAAAGGTTGAACCCGGTGTTATATTAGATGAATTAAATATTGTTTTAAAAGAATATAGTTTGTTTTTTGGACCGGAAACCTCAACATCAAATCGATGTATGATCGGAGGAATGATTGGAAATAACGCATGTGGCTCGCACTCATTAATTTATGGAAGCACGCGCGACCACACCCTTGAGGTTGATGTTATCTTAAGCGATGGAAGTGAAGCCACTTTTCACCCTGTATCTGTTGAGGAACTACAAAATAAAACAGTTGGAGAATCACTGGAAAGTAATGTTTATCGTAACTTGTTTGAAATTCTATCAGATACCAAAAACCAGGCTGAAATTAGAAAAGAGTTCCCTGACAAAATTCTTAAACGCAGAAATACAGGTTATGCTTTAGATATTCTTCTTAACAAACAACCATTTAACCCTGAAGGAAACAAATTTAACATTTCGAGCCTGTTAGCAGGATCGGAAGGCACATTGGCTTTCACCACAGCAATAAAACTGAATTTAGTACCACTCCCTCCTATTAACAAGACTCTTGTTTGTGTGCATTTCAACAGTATTAAGGAAGCTCTGCAAGCAAATATAATTGCTTTAAAACATAAGCCCGTTGCAATAGAATTAATGGACAATACCATACTTGAGCTTACAAAAAAGAACATCGCACAAGACAAAAACAGGTTTTTTGTAAAGGGTGATCCCAAAGCTATTCTAATTGTTGAATTTGCTGAAGAAGATCCCGAAATAATGAGAGGCAAAATAGCAGCTATGGAAACTGAAATGAGGCAATCCAAATTTGGCTATCATTTCCCATTAGTTGATGGTAAGGATATTAATAAGGTTTGGGAATTGCGTAAAGCCGGACTTGGTATACTAAATAATATGCCAGGAGATGCAAAACCAGTAGCTGTAATTGAAGACACCGCTATTAACCCTGAGCTCCTCCCCAATTACATTGATGAACTTGATAAAATTCTAAACAAATACGATAAGAAGTGTGTTTATTATGCACATGTTGCTACAGGCGAATTACATTTACGCCCAATATTAAATTTAAAAGACCCAGCAGATGTTGAGTTATTTTATACGCTGGCCAAAGATGTGGCTGAGCTTGTTAAGCGTTTTGGGGGGTCACTAAGCGGCGAACATGGAGATGGAAGGCTACGAGGCGAGTTTATCCCAACGATGGTAGGAGAGCATAATTATCAACTGTTCAGGCAAATTAAGCAAGCGTGGGATCCTGATAATATTTTTAATCCCGGTAAAATTGTCGATACTCCAAAGATGAACACTTTTCTGCGGTATGAACCAGGGTTAGAAACCAGGGAGATTGATACAATCTTCGATTTCTCGAAGGATCTTGGAATACTACGTGCTACAGAAAAATGTAACGGAACAGGAGCTTGCCGTAAGACCGAAATTATAGGTGGGACTATGTGCCCTAGCTATATGGCTAGTCGTGATGAAAAACAAACCACAAGGGCAAGAGCAAATATATTAAGGGAATTCCTGACAAGCTCTAAAAAACAGAACCCTTTCGATCATAAAGAGATTTTTGATGTAATGGACCTTTGTCTTTCATGTAAAGCTTGTAAATCGGAATGCCCCTCCAGTGTGGATGTAGCAAAACTAAAAGCTGAATTCTTACAGCATTATTACGCCAGCCACCGCATCCCGTTAAGGACATTACTGATAGCTAATATTACTAGAGTAAATAAAATTGGCAGCTATTTTCCATCTATTTATAATTTTATAAATCAAAATAGAGTAATCTCAAAAATTACTGCCAGGATTATCGGGTTTTCTCCAAAACGCAGATTTCCCTTGCTAAACAAAGTTCCCCTCGACCTTTGGTACAAGAGAACAAAGAATGAGCATAATAAAGAATCATTTCCTAACGGCAAGGTATATTTGTTCAATGATGAGTTTACCCAATTTAATGACACTGAGATTGGTATTAAGGCAATATTACTACTTACAAAACTGGGATATGATGTAATAATACCAAACCATCTTGAGAGCGCACGTACTTTTTTATCGAAAGGCTTGGTAAAGAAGGCAAAAAAAATTGCAAATAGTAATATTAGATTGCTCAGAGATATTATTACAAATGAAATACCACTCATAGGCATTGAGCCTTCAGCAATACTAACTTTTCGTGATGAATATCCGGAACTTGCAGATAAAGAACTTATTGAAGGAGCAAACAAGCTTTCCAAAAACTCCTTTTTAATAGATGAGTTTATCGAAAAGGAAATGAAAGCAGGAAATATTAAGCAGAGTCAGTTTACAAATAGTAGTCAACACATAAAATTTCACGGACATTGTCATCAAAAAGCATTAACCGGTACTAGGGCTACAATGTATATCTTAAATTTCCCTGCTAACTATACTGCTGTAGAAATACCATCAGGTTGCTGTGGCATGGCAGGCTCATTCGGCTATGAGAAAGAACATTATGATCTGTCTATGAAAGTTGGAGAGCTGGTTTTATTTCCCACAGTAAGAAACAGTAACACTGAAACTATAATAGCTGCAACCGGAACCTCATGCCGACAGCAAATAGCAGATGGCACAAAAAGAGATTCATTTCATCCTGTGGAAATACTTTATAATGCTTTGGCTATATAAGAATAATTTTTACTTTTGCACGCCATTAATACTGGTCCAGTAGCTCAGTTGGATAGAGCAGCAGCCTTCTAAGCTGCGGGTCACAGGTTCGAGTCCTGTCTGGATCACTTTTAATTACATAAGTCTCTGTTGATCAGGGGCTTTTTTTTATATAGGTGCGCAAAAGAGGGTAAAATCTTTATCTATATTTTTGTCCATCAAATACATTTGGAAATAAACATCTCATAGTTATTATGCGTTTAATTGGTATTAAAACAAATAGTTTTATATTTGAGCATGGTACAGATAAGAAATTGTGGATAATATTGCAGCAGAAAAAATAGCATCTAGCCATTACCAAGGACACAATATTAAATGAGACCAGAAATACATATCGGATTATTTGACCTATTCATTTTTCTTGGTGTATTCCAAGGGATATTTATATCATGGTTTTTTATTAAAAACAGTAAAAATCAGAATAAAGCAAACCTGTACCAGGGTTTTTTATTGTTGGCATTATCAATCGCAATTTTTGAAGAGCTTCTTAACAATACTGGCTATATTGTACAAATGTTACCAATATCCAATTTTTCGGAGCCACTTAATTTTACCTTTCCCCCACTTCTATATCTGTATTTCAGGACCAGTATTAATCCTAATGAAAAGAAGAAGGTTTGGCCTCATTTTGTTCTTTCTGTATTTTGGTTATTATATATGAGCTTCTATTTTATTCAACCAAATGATATTAAATACAACTCTTATATTGGCTCGAAACACCCCGACTGGGGAATACTGGATGTGGTTTATAAAATAGATGAAGACCCACTTGGATTAAGATATTATTGTAACGAACTGCTGGTGGTGCTGTTTGTTGTTTATATGGGAGCTTCGATTATGTTTTTATCTAAAAAATTCAAATCACTTAAACAGTCGGTTTTCCATACTAAAAATGAAACTTTGATTTTATTACGTAATACAGCTATCCATTTTAGTCTGATTATTACTGTATTTCTGGTAACAAAGTTATATTATGGAATGAGAAGCGATATTGGTGGCTATTGGATTGCTTCCTACATTTCTTTTATGATTTATGCTACAAGTTACCAGATTCTGAACAAATCAGATTTTTTTAATCAGCCAAGCTCATTTCTTAATTTCCCCATGCCCAAATACCATAAATCTTCCTTGTCAGAGGAGAATAAGGAAATTATTTTATCCAAGATAACGAGGGAGATGGAAGAAAAGAATTACTTCACAAATAATCTGGCTTCACTATCTGGCCTTGCAAAGCAAATCAATGAATCTCATCATCATGTGTCACAGGTTATTAATGAGCAACTCGATATGAATTTTTTTGAATTGCTTGCAAAGTATCGCGTTGAAGAAGCAAAGAAGATTATTTTAGCTGATAAGGACAAAAAAATAACCATTGAAGAATTAGCAGAACAGGTTGGTTATAATTCAAAATCAGCCTTTAATAATGCATTTAAGAAACTCACTTCAAAAACTCCTTCTGAATTTCGTGAAAATGGTTAATCTTAATATCTATTTGATTATCTGTTAATTACCTCAAATATTTTGTGCATGCCGATAAGGTCGAACGTCGTACCTATCGGGAAAGTCGTTATGTTATTTGTTCCCATTATAGTTTTGCCTCAAACTTTAAAACAAATCGTAATGGAAAAATTAGATCAAAATCAAAAAGAACGTCAATATTACATCGACTGGTTGCGCATCCTACTAATTTTAAGTGTATTTCTATTCCATATCGGAATGATTTTCAACTCCTGGGGCTGGCATGTAAAAAATGACATCACAGCCGGTTCAAAAAGTGCTTTATGGTACATTATGGTGTTTATGCACCAATGGCGCATGCCTCTTCTGATCCTCATATCTGGCGCAGGTACTTATTTTGCACTAGGAAAAAGAACTACATGGCAATATCTTGGAGAACGATTTAAACGCCTTTTTATCCCTCTGGCTGTAGGGGTTTTCACTTTGGTGCCCTTGCAGGTATATGTCGAGAAATCTGCCCAATTTGATTCTTTACTCTCATATTACCCGCATATGTTTGAAGGTGTTTATCCTGAGGGTAATTTTAGCTGGCACCATTTGTGGTTTATTGCCTATTTATTTTTTATATCATTGATTATTTCTCCTTTTTTAAATTTTCTCAGAAGCGGCCAATTTGATCTTTTTGTCGGCAAACTGGCTAAAATTGTTTCCCTTAGGTTAGGGGGAAATATCTTTGTTATTCCATTACTTATATCGCAACTCTTGCTTCGCCCGTATTTTCCCGATAACACAAATGGTTTCTTTAATGATTGGGCACAAATATCATACTTTATTATATTCTTCCTTTCGGGATACATATTACTCTCAAACAACAAATTTACTGATGCACTTAAAAAACAAAAGTGGTTATTTCTTATCGAAGCATCAATCATGACCATTAGTCTGGTCACGATTCCATATATGATCCCCGAAAAACAAGGTAACCTACTATGGGACCTGCTTGAACCATTTGTGGCAATTTCTTGCGGATTGACTGCAATTGGTTTTGCCAAGCAATATCTAAATAAAAACAACAAACTCAGAAAATTGGCTAACGAGGCCGTTTACCCATTCTACTTATTGCATCAGCCTATTATTGTGGGGGTAGCATATTACATGGTAAAATGGGATGTTTCTGTAGTGTCAAAAGTGTTGCTCATCACACTTACATCTCTCCTACTTACTATATCAATATATTGGTTTCTAATTCGCCCCTTCAATGCGCTAAGATTAATATTTGGCATGAAAATGAACAGAAAGGAAATTCCAAATGAAAGTCATAATAACGATATAAATCTTGTGCCGGTAGCAGCTAAAATTTCGCCATCAGATAATAGTAGCAGATTTAATAAGTAATATCTTTATGCTGGCAATCAGGATAAACATAATTAAATTGAAAAAATGATGAAATACATAATCACTTTATTACTGACACTTTACGCCTTAAGCCTGGGGGCGCAAGAAGTTGAGGAACTAACCAAATTTAATAGCTTTCAACTTGACTTTGGATTGAACCAACTAAAGGAGGCAAATCTTCATCCTAAAGTTCATTCAGGATTGTTGTATGGACTTACTTATGAACACACCAGGCAGAGATATCATATCTCAAATTATAAAATTGGGTTGCGATATTCCAGACTTAAAACCAAGTTTGAACAATTATCTGCAAGTGCAAATGTTCAATTATTTGGGAATTATAATTTCTTATTCGAAATCATTAAAAAAAATAGGCTTACTTATTTCGTAGGTCCGGAAATAAACCTTACTTATAATTTGAGTTTATATCCCAACTGGGATGAAAGTCATTTGTACTGGGGCAGCAGCCTGGATCTTGGAATTAAAAATAAGCTAAACTTACAAATCAACGATAAACAAACTTTGGCGATTGATTTGGGTTTTTCGATTTTCTCTGTTTTCAGCAGACCCGAATTGGACAGGCAATATAAAATTGATGATATCTCTTTGGGTGGTATTGTATCTGCGATGAATAACAACATGGAAGTAGGAACAATCAATAAATCCCTTTCTGTAATTTTTCAAGCTGAATATCAATTTCACACCAGTGAAAAAATTACACAAGCTATCTGCTATTCTTACAACTATAGAAGAATAAAAAGCAATGGTGGTCGCCCTTTTCAAAACAGTATTCATAACATAGGTTTTAAAATATACTTCTGATGAAAAAATTAATATTATTAATAGTCATTACTATCCTCTTAGCTTCATGTTTAAAAGATGAACCTTTTAAAAGGGAGTACAGTGGATTTGAGGCAAGAACGATAGGCGATAACTGGTTAACCTCAACACCTGAAAATGAAAATATCGACAGATCAGCTCTTTCACAGGCCTATGAATTAATGTATAAGGATAACCGCTTTACTATGGCAAGAAGTCTGCTTGTATTCAGAAACGGCAAACTAGTTGCAGAAGCTTATCCGAATGATCCTTCCGATATTGATGCTATTTGTAATATTCAATCCTGTACTAAATCAATTACTTCCATTCTAACGGGGATTGCCATTCAGAACAACCAAATTGAGTCGCTGGATGAGAAGCTCTACTCTGTTTACCCTGAATATTTCGATAATGATATAAATAAAAGAAGCATAACTATCGAAGATGCATTAACCATGCAAGCAGGACTTGAATTTGATAATGGAAAACACACGCAGGAACTCTATAAAATAAAGACTAATTCCGTGCAATATGTATTATCAATGAATCGGTTATATAAATCCGGCACATTAATGAACTACAATGATGGAGCCCCTCATCTTATCTCAAAAGTAATTGAGAAAAAAACCGGCATGTCGCTCAGTGAATATGCTGACGCCAATCTGTTTACTCCATTAAACATAAGCAATTGGAAATGGGAATCAGCCAAAGATGGCACCACTTTCGGAGCGTTCAGCCTGTTTCTGAAACCAAGAGATTTTGGAAAAATAGGCCAGCTACTATTACAAAACGGAAAATGGAATAACCATACTCTGATTGATAGCATTTATTTATCACAGGCTTCAAGCATTCATGTTTCAGCAAACTTTAGCAGCGAACCATATGGATATTATTTCTGGATATTACCGGCATACAATGGTTATGCAGCTGTAGGTCATGGTGGTCAATTCCTGCTCGTGGTACCTGAAAAACAGTTGGTTGTTGTGTATACTGCCTGGCCTTATACCAGCGGTGATTTCTTTGACCAAAGAAACGATTTAATGAACCTTATTGTAAAAAGTTGTAAGTAATTGGAAATAATATAAAAAAACACCGTCGATATAGCACACAACACCATAAACCTTTAATAATCAAACAAAAACGACTATGAAAAAATTTATCACAATTTTTATTTTGATGGTAATTAGTAGAATCTATGACATAATCTCAACTTACGAATACATTCCCGATCTGAAGGGAGAAGCAAACCCATTGGTTTCTTTTCTTAATTTTGGATGGACGGGTTCACTTTTTGTGCAAATATTAGTTTTATGCTGTTTGACATACGCACTTTACATTTATTGCTTCAAAAAAGTAAACACAATTAACATTGATGATAAAATTTCGCTTATAGAATTTGTTTCCATTTTTCACTTCAATGAGCCTGGTAAATTTCATCAGATATTCTACAAATTATCGACAAATAAAAATTCATTTCTATATTCAATTGGAGCAATTGTCCCAAAAGCTTTAATAATAATCAGCTTGATAGTAGGGAGCTCAACGACAATGTTGATTTACAACGAACATTATCAAACAGTTTATGGAAAATATAATATCCCGACAATCCTGTATCTGACAATGATTGTTATCGTAATTGTCGTGACAATTGACTTCTATAAAAAAGAAAAACAAAAAAGATTAATAAATACAGCTATCCAGTGAGCTTTACTGTAATTTAAGTTACAATTAATGGAGTTGTCAGGTGTAATACTAGTATTGGGTCTTCATTACTACTAGTTTAATAAAAACGAGTTGGAGATGAAGAAATTGTTAATGGAGTTGGAAAGTACATTATAGATACGTAATTTTGGGATACTTTATTGATTAAGATATCAGAGATAAAGAAAAATCATTGGCAGCAGGCTGCAACGAATACATTTCAAAACCGATTAACAAAGAGCAAGTTCTCGAAAAAAAAATTGAGAAATGTTTAGTAAATAAATAACGAATATATAGAAAAACACAATTGCAATAATTCCAATAAATTGTAGCAGCTGATTGACCACTACAGGAAATTTAAACCATAGGGTTTTTTAAAAGAATCTACCATATTCTCTGTAATAAAAAGTTCACATTAATATATATATTCAACCTGTATATTTAAATGCATGGCGTTAGACCAAGTTCAAAAACTGAAGATTTTATTCTTCTAAATAAATTGATATATTTGGTCAAGAATTTTTTTCTAAAAATCTCCTACATGAAATATTGGAAAGAACGTATCCTGGTTATTTTTTTCATCTTTATTTTAAGTGGATTGTATTCACAATATTCAGATTCATCTTATCAATTCTTATCTTCTGCAAACTTCTTAGATGATACTGTATGTAGGTATGAAAATTTAATTTCTTTTTACGACTTGGATAGTTATGAAGATGCTGTTTCATTAGTTCAGCAATATGTAGATACGGCTTTACTCTCAAATGATTCAACCCGACTTGCAAACATGCTTTTGATACTAGGAATTATCCAAGAAAATAAAGGAGATAACAGCGACGCTTTTGAAACATTATTAGAAGCTTATACGATTTTTAAAACGAATCACAACCAAATTGGTATCGCCTTAACAATGGATCACTTAGGTATTTTATTCAGATACTATGGATCACAAAAGAAATCGCTCGAGTATCACACTAAAGCTTATGAAATATTTAATCAAGGAAAATACACATTTGGCCTGATCAATGTATTAAACAATCTTGGAATCATAAATCGTCAGCTAGGAAACGATGAAGTAGCACTTAATTATTTAAAACAGGCATTGAGTTTAGCAATTGACAATAATAGTAGTAATCTTTCAAGCATATACATATCAATAGGGACCAATTATTGGTATAAAGGAGTGAACGATTCTGCATTGTATTATTATAAACGTGCATTAAATATTCCACCTGATAATTTACCTCTAAAAGAGAGACATTGTGCTGGCTTAAATAATATTGGAAATGTATATAGAAGTATTCAACAATACGATAGTGCGCTATATTATTATAATATGGCCATCAAAGAGAGCAGACTGTACGGGACAAAAAATCTGGAATCGATAAATTTAAAAAATTTAGGACGGGTTTACTCGCTATTAGGTCAATACGATAAAGCGTTTGATTTATTTCAAAGCAGTCTTCAGATTGCAATAGAGATTAATTTAAAAAAAGTAATACTTGAAAATTATTATTGGGTAGGAGAATTATTTGAAAAACAGCACAATTATAAACAAGCATTGGTTTATTTCAAAAAACACTCTGACATAGAAAATTCAATACTAGCTGAAAAACAGCTTGCTGAGATAAATCAGCTTGAACATGATTTTTCGCTTGAACAATCAGCTAAAGAAGAAGCTTTAAAGTTAAAAGAAGACTCAGAACAAAATTTACTCATTGAGAGAAAAAGAACTAACGAAATAATTTATATAGCGCTCGTATTTATTCTGCTTAGTTCTTCCTTATTCATTTTCTTTCAATACAAAACTAAAAAGAAATCAAATTTACTCCTGAGGCAATTGAATGAAGAGCTTGAAATAAAGATAGAAGACAGAACTAAAAGTCTTGTTGAAGCTAAAGAAAAGGCAGAAGAAGGCAAGAAAGCCTTAAATCATTCACACGATTTAATGAAATATATCATTGAACATAATCGAAGTGCGGTTGCAGTCCATGATAAAAATTTCAAATACATTTATGTAAGTCAAAGATATTTACAGGATTACAATGTAAAAGAAAAAGATATCATTGGAAGACATCATTACGATGTATTTCCAGATTTACCGCAAAAGTGGAGAGATGTTCATAAGAAAGCATTATCAGGTGAGGTTTCAAGTGCCGAAGACGATCCATATTATAAAGAAGACGGGACTACAGAATGGACACGGTGGGAATGCAGGCCATGGTATGAAACGGACGAAACCATTGGTGGTTTTATTGTTTATACCGAAGTGATTACTCAACGCAAAAACATGGAATTGGCACTCAAGAAAGCTAAAGAAAAAGCAGAAGAAAGTGATCGATTAAAATCTGCATTTCTTGCTAATATGAGCCACGAGATCCGAACACCTATGAACGGTATTTTAGGATTTGCAAATTTGTTAAAATCACCAAAACTAAGAACTGAACAACAACAAAAATACATTGACATTATTGAAAAAGGTGGAGAACGATTGCTTAATACAATAAATGAAATTATTGATATTTCAAAAATAGAATCTGGTCAAATTAATACTTCTCTATCAACTGTTAATATAAACGATTGCCTTGACGAATTGTATGGCTTTTTCAAACTTGATGCAGAGAAAAGAGGTGTTGAATTAAAGTTAATAAAGATACTAACCAACAAACAAGCTAGAATAAAAACAGATTTGGAGAAACTCAATAGTATACTAACTAATTTGATTAAGAATGCCCTTAAATACACGAATATAGGTACAATTAAATTTGGCTATAATTTGAACAAGACTAAAACCGAAGTCGAATTTTATATAACGGACACAGGTATTGGCATTCCACACGATAGGCAAACTGCAATCTTTGAACGTTTTATACAGGCAGATATTGAAGATCGAATGGCACACCAGGGAGCCGGACTTGGTTTGGCTATTTCAAAAGCTTACGTTGAGATGCTCGGAGGTAAAATATGGGTTAAAAGTGATCCTAACATTGGCTCAACATTTTATTTCACTCAACCCTATTTTAAAGAAGAGTCATCAGATGTACCAAGTTCAAACATCGCTAAGGCAAAAACAGTGCCTACTAAAATTATCAAAATATTAATTACTGATGATGATGAAACATCTACGCAGCTTCTTGAAACAATAGTAGGTAGTTTTGCGAAAGAAATAATCAAGGTGAAAACCGGTAAAGATGCTATTGCTGCATGCAAAAATAATGATGACATTGACTTAGTACTAATGGATATTCGCATGCCTGAGATGAATGGCTGTGAAGCCACAAAAAAAATAAGAGAATTTAATAAAAATATAATTATCATTGCACAAACAGCCTATGCTCTGGCAGGCGATCGTGAAAATTCAATTGAGGCAGGCTGCAATGATTATATTTCTAAACCAATAATCAAAAAAGAACTTCTTGAAAAAATTGAGAAATGTTTATCTGGTCGATAAAATTTTTGGCAAAACTCTGGTGATAGATAAAAACTTTTCTTGTAACATTAGCTGGTTGAATATGTACCACTATACAGATAAATATTAACATTGCTTATAATTAACATAAACTGTAAATAATGCGCAAAAAATCAATGGAATTAGATAATTATTTAGAAAATCATTATATACATCGAAGTAACTGGTTACGAGCAGCCGTTCTTGGAGCAAACGATGGAATATTGTCAACGGCAAGTTTGGCGATTGGAGTTGCTGCCGCAACCAGCATAAGAGAACCTGTTATACTAGCAACTTTAGCAGGACTAGTGGCTGGGTCATTATCAATGGCAGCAGGAGAATACGTTTCAGTAAGTTCTCAAACCGATGTGGAAAACGCTGATATCGAAAGAGAGAAAATAGAATTAGAACAAATGCCTGAACTTGAATTACAGCGGTTGGCAGATATTTATATGAAGAGGGGTCTTAATAAAGAAACGGCTCGAATTGTTGCTAAAGAACTTACGGAAAAAGATGCTTTGGGAGCACATGTTAGAGATGAATTAGGCATAAATGAAATAAGCCAGGCAAAACCCATTCAGGCGGCACTTACTTCAGGAGCAGCATTTACAATAGGAGGATTGCTTCCTTTTTTAGTAACACTTTTTCTTCCTTTAAAAAGCATGGAATATTCTATTTACGGTTTTGCTCTGTTCTTTCTTGTAATTTTAGGTGCTTTCGCTGCTAAAACAGGAGGCACAAATATCTGGAAAGCAATACTAAGAATTACTTTTTGGGGAACGGTTGCTATGGGATTGACAGCTGTAGTTGGATATTTGTTTAATGTGAATGTTGGATAAATTAGCTGTACTAAATCCTGGAATAGCCATAAAAAATCATAGTTAAAATTTTCTGAAATAGTACTTTCTACGGATATATATCCAAAACCAGTTTCAATTTTATAACTAACGATTATTTTTATTACAAGCTACAGATATGGAAATAGTCAAGTCATAATCTTGTATATTTGGCCCTTATTGAACAGAATATGAAATGGCTAAAAACAATTTAATAAAATGTTAAAACGCGCCTCTTTTGGATCTAAGATAACTCTGCTTATAAAGCTAGCCTCCAAGGCGTTTCAAGCCAGAAAAACATCAGGAAGTTATCGTAAGTATGTTAAGAATGCAGCTCAGGAAACAATTCATAAATCACTAATGTTGAATGATGGAACTATACCTCACAGGGTTTACAGTAAAATTCAATGGTATATGGTGGAAGCTGTTTTCATGGGTGAATTATTGGCAAATCTGCTGGATTATTCGATGAGTAAAAAAGAAAAGGAAAGCTTTATTTACCTCGGAGCAGTTATGAGTTTATTTGATGTGATTATTGACGATTTTAAACTGGATAAGAAGGTTGTCGCAGAAATTGTTGAATACGCTATCTCTACAGATAAAAAAGCTGTTTTACCAAATGAGACGGCAATTGAAAAGGTATTACAACTTTACATCGACAAACTATTCGGGATGATAGAAAAGGAGCGTTTGCCAGCGTTTTACAAACATCTTGATAAAATCAGATACCAGATTCAAAGCGACAACCAATTGAAAGAAAATATTACCGAAGAAAGTGTATTCAACATCACTATTGGAAAAGGAGGTATATCTATATTATTATGTTCGGCATTGTTAGTATCAGGCGATGACAAGTTTAACAAAGCAATGTATGAATTAGGAGGATTTATCCAGATGATGAATGATTGCCAGGATATTTACAAAGACACTAAAGACGGCATAACCACCTTTGTTCATTTTAGGAAAAGTTTTCGTGAAATTTACGACAAGCTTGATGAACAACGCAAAGTAACATTCGACGCATTGAGTGCTTTATCTTGCTCTTATCGTGGACGTTCAGAAACCATATTTTGCTTTAACACAATCTTTATTGCTGCATCACACAAACTACAAATGTACGCTAAAGCCTGCGATTACTCACTTGATTTTAACTCCATTGCCAAAATGGATAAGAAGTATTTCACAATCAACCCTTATTCACTCAAAGCACATGTAGCTTGCCTAGGAAAGATATTAAGATTCGATTATAATAATATCTACAAACCTCTTAATTTCAAATTTGAGGATTAATTATGACGATACAAGCATTATCTGTCAACATGTTGCTTTTTAGCCTAAAATTATTTAATCTTTGTAAGTCACAATTTTTTATAGAATCGTATAAATGATCAAATTCAAGAACTACTTTAGATATATTCTGATATGGCCAATTTTAAGGTTCAAAAATTTCGACTCATCAGAAAGTATCATAATCTTCGGTGAGGCAAGAAGTGGTACTACCTGGTTATTGGAGATGATTAGCGCCATAATACCTAGCTGTATAAATTGGGAACCTTTGCATGTTACCAGAGGCGTTGTGCCAAAAAAATATAAATTTGGATGGAGGCCATTTCTTCCTGTTGATGATACCAGTGAGATTTATAAGTCGCTTTTCGTAAAAATTCTGAACTTCGATGTTTATTCACTTTTTACAACAAGCTATATCAAGGTTAGGGATCTGTTTCACTATAAACCTATGCTGATAAAATTTGTACGAGCTAACTTATTGGTTCCGTACTTACTAAAGAATTTTAATTTTAACTACCCTCCTATTTTCCTGCTCAGAAACCCAATTGACACATGCATATCTCAAATTAATACATGGGATAAATTCAAAATCAAAGGTGTAAACTATGAAATCCCTGATTGCATTAATAATGAAAGATTTGCAGAACATCATAACTTTTTGATGCAGCTCGAATCAGAGTTAGAGAGAAAAATTGCAAATTGGTGTATAAATAATTGTCAAACAATAAATCAACTGAATGAACTTAAGGTAAATGTTGTTTATTATTCAGATTTATTGATAAATCCAAAGAAGGAACTTAAAGATATTTTGGATTCTATAGGTTTGGATTATGATAAGAGTAAGCTAGATAGTATAGATTTCAGAAAAGCAAGTTCTACTGATTTTATAAAAAGTTACTCTGCTTCAGTTGAGAAACAACTAAATAAAAACTTTGAAATACTTGACACTGAAACAAAAGATAAAATTCAAAAGATATTTGATTACTTTGAGCTAAAACTATATACTGCTTATTCACCATTACCGGTTGAACAATACCGGGCAATGTATAAATTACGGATAGAAAAATGACACAAACTACAACATCTTCTGATATTTATGATGTTCTGATAGTCGGTGCAGGACCGGCAGGTGCTACCTGTGCCTTAAGATTAGCAAACAACGGATTACGTGTAGGTGTTATCGATAAATCATTTTTTCCAAGAGATAAAATTTGTGGAGATGGGATACCCGGAAGAGCGATTTCTGTTATCCGTTCTATTTCTAAATCTATTGCTCAAGAATTGGAGCAGTACTCTAAAATGAATTATATAGCCAGAACTGGCTTTTTTATAAATCAATATCCGGAAATTGAAGTGAATTGGAAAAATGATGCATATACTTGCCCTCGGTTAATATTCGACAATAAACTTGTGGAATTTGTAAAACGAGATGCAAAAGCTAAAATTTTTGAAGGCGTTAAGATTGATTCAATTGAGAGAAAAGGAGAAAATATAATTGTTGGAAATAAGAAAAATGGCCAATATTTCGAAACTCGCTTGCTAATTGGTGCCGATGGAGCGCAATCGGTTGTTTCCAGGTATTTGACAAATAATAAGATGAGTCGTGAAGATTATTGTGTTGCGGTGCGCGCATATTTTGAAAATGTAGAAGGAATAGAATCTGATAAAACAGAGGTCTATATGTCCAAAAAACACTTTCCGGGTTATTTTTGGATATTTCCACTATCTGATGGTAAAGTGAATGCAGGATTTGGAATGTTGTCATCAGTTATTTCTAAAAACCAAGTCAATCTAAAAAATGCCTTACATGAGTTTATAGATGAATCCCCGGTTCTGACGAAAAGGTTTATTAATAGTAATCAAGTTGGTGAAACAGAGAGCTATGGATTACCATTTGGTTCCCGTCGAATTGAAATAGTGGGTGATAATTTTATGAATATCGGAGATGCTGCATCACTAATTGACCCTGTTTCCGGAGATGGCATCGGTAACGCTATGCTTAGTGGAAAATTAGCCGCTGAGACGGCAATTGAGAGTTTTCAGGAAAATAATTTTAAGTCATCATTCTTAGCAGGATACGAAGAACAATTATATTCCAGGATAGGCAAAGAACTAAAGCGCCGTACGCGTGCACTTCGAATTGGAACAAAGTACCCTCTGGCTCTTGATATTGCTGGACAAACATTTCAAATTCCATTAATAAAAAAAATTGCACATTGGGCACTTTAGATTTAAATATGTTATAAACCATGAATATACTATTAGTTTATCCTGAGATGCCCGACACACTATATGCAATGAAGCATGTCTTAAAAGCTAGTGGTAAAAAGTCTGTCTATCCCCCACTGGGTTTACTCACAATTGCTTCATTATTACCTAAGGAATGGAATAAAAAATTGGCGGATACTAATGTCGAGGATTTGAGGGCAGATAGTCTGAATTGGGCTGACTATGTTTTTCTCTCAGCAATGAATGTACAAGAAGTATCAGCAAAAGAGATAATTGAAAAATGTAATAAGGCCGGAGTTAAGATAGTTGCAGGCGGGCCATTGTTTGCTCATGATCATGAAAGATTCTCAACCATTGATCACTTTGTACTTAATGAAGCAGAGATCTCACTGCCTTTATTTATTGAAGACCTAATGCAAGGTAAGGCAAAGCCAATTTATCAAACAAATAAATTTACAGATATTACTCAATCTCCAATACCATCATATGAACTTGTAGACTCAAACAATTACTATTTTTCAATTGTGCAATATTCAAGGGGTTGTCCTTTCAAGTGCGACTTTTGTGATGTAACATCACTTTATGGCAATCGAATAAGAACTAAAAGCAGCAACCAAATCATTCGTGAGTTAGAAATGCTAGCTAGTCATAGCAAAACTAGGTCGGTACTATTTGCTGATGATAATTTGATTGGTAATAAACAGATACTTAAAAAAGACCTCTTACCAGCCATAATTGAATGGAGAAAAAGGAAAAAACCAAGTTTTTATTTTGCCACACAACTTACTATCAATCTGGCAGAGGATGATGAGTTAATAGATTTATTGCTGGAGGCCGGCTTCCGAAGTATATTTGTTGGTATAGAAACACCGGATGAAAACGCTCTTGAAAATTCCGGTAAAAGACAAAACCTAAAACGCAATCAACTTAACGACATTTATAAACTCCATGCAAAGGGATTTATAATCGCAGGTGGTTTCATTGTTGGATTTGATACGGACACAGAATCAATATTTCAGCAGCAAGTTGATTTCATCCAGCAAAGTGGAATTCCAATGCCAATTGTAAACGTTCTAAAGGCACCACCCGGAACAGTATTTTATGACAGGTTAAAAAAAGAAGGACGCATTACAAAACAATTTTCGTTTGCAGAAGGAGATACAAATATTATCCCCGTCATGGATAAAAAAACATTAAATGACGGCTTTATGATGTTAATAGACAATATATATGCTCCTGAGAAATCTTATGATCGAATGATTCGGTTCTTTAAAACATACAGTTACCCAAAAACAACAACAACGATACCTACAACTTTTCAGTTCAGTGAAATAGGCGGTGCTTTCCGTATCATTTACATATTAGGGATAAAAGATCCGGGCCGTAAATATTTCTGGAAATTGTTTTTATGGGCATTACGGTATGACACTAAACTAATAGATATGGCCTTTAAGAATGGAATGGTGATGTATCAGATGCATAAAACATATCAACATATCAAAAGTGAAATAGAAGATTAAAATCCCAATTTGACTTGAACAAAACATAAGGTAAATATGGTTCATGAAAGAAGAGAGCATTGGAATAATATTTATAAAACAACACAAATTTGTGATGTTAGCTGGTATCAGGCTACTCCAACTACATCATTGGAATTTGTAAAGAAATTACATATTCCATACGATGCAAAAATTATCGATATTGGAGGAGGTGACAGCCTTTTTGTTGATCATCTTTTAGAACTAGGCTACACTGACATAACTGTGATTGATATCTCTGAAATGGCTATTAACAGAGCTAAAGAGCGTCTTGCAACTAAAGCATCAAAAGTTAAGTGGATCATTGCAGATGTATCTGATTTTGAACAGGAAGAACAATATGACTTTTGGCACGACAGAGCTGCCTTTCACTTTCTAACACATGATAAAGAAATTAAGAATTATTTAAAAACCATACAACAAAGTATTTCACCAGAGGGTTTCTTAGTGATGGGAACCTTTGCTGATGATGGGCCTAAAAAATGCAGTGGATTAGATATCCAACAATATTCTGAATCCACAATGACTGATATGTTATCTAACAACTTTCAAAAAATTGAATGTATAAAAACAGAACACATTACCCCAACCGGTTCCATCCAGAAATTTATTTTTTGTAGTTTTAAAAAATTGTAGTAACAAAGAGTCGCGAACAGCATTAAGATAGTTAGCAAACAATAAAAATGAAAGTCCATTTGGCCAATAAAGTTAATATGAAAGCTAAAATTATTATACTTCTTTATTTTGGGTTTCAACTAAGTTATATGCAAGCCCAGAATATTGAGATTAGTAATTCAGATTCAGTTGTTTCGTCGGCACTTTTGCTTTCTGAAAAAGCACTATATGAAGCACAGTTCTCTGAAGCAAGAGAAATTGTGAGGCTTTCACCATTTAAGAAACTCAAGGATTTCAATAACAGTCATGAAATTCTCCTTACCATTCAAGATATTAGAATTGAAAGTTTTATGAATACGGTTTACTTAGAAGAATCAAACCATAAAGCTAATTTTGAAAGGCTCAGGAAGCTGTTACCAACAGCACAAAAAATTGATAATACTATGGTGCGTGGCAAATATTTTCTGGCTTTATCAAACTCTTTCCGAGCTATTGGTCAATCTGATTCTGCTGATATTTATCAAGAAAAATCACTAAGGCTGTTTGAAGAAATTAAAGATTTTGAAAAGGTTGCTGAAATAAGAGCTAACGATATATCCAGAAAACATAATCAGCTTCTTAAGGAGGGGAAAAAAGAGGAAATACTGGCCCTTATACCCATGTATAAAGAAGAAATAGAATTTAGTTCTAACTACAGTAAATATTTGCTGTCGTACAATACAAGGCATCTGGCTCAAATACATTGCAGACAGACCCTGGATTATAACGAAGCCTTAAGACTATTTAATGAATCTTTAAATCTAAGATTAGAGATAGGGTTTAAGCCATTTCTACCTGCTTCATATTCATCACTTGGAGACGTTTATATGAAAATAGGAGAATATGCAACTGCGATAGAAATGTATCTAAAATCCTCAGAACTAGCTCAACAAATTGGTTTTGTACGATATCAGTCATATCCCATATTACAAATTGGAGATATTTATGTGATCCTCGGGCAACCCGAAAAAGCATCAGAATATTATCTGCAAGCACTAAAAATTGCTTCTGAAAATAAATACAATCCTGGCGTTGATCATGCCAATGAAAAGATTAACAAAAATGATTAAAGAATTAATATTACATTAATCTTTTAACTACATGAACGCCTAGTAACTTGGATGCGCTATGAGATGTTGGATTTAATTATCGTATATGCAACTCACAATTCTCATTAATTGCTTACTTTGCTCAGGGGAAAACTTCTTTTCAACGTGACCTTCTGATGTCCAGATACGAATAGACTTGATCTCTTTTGTGCAGAACAATTCCAATTGCTTTTCTTTTCCAAAATTTCCACCAAAATAAAGGGAGAATTTTGAGTTGCAATTAAAATCTCCATTATTTATTAAGTCTAATCGACTGTAATCTCTGAATACAATATTCATTTTTCCATCTTTTTCAATGCAACTACCAGCCCCATTAACCTTGATACTAAAGATAATTGAATTAGTGCCTTTGAGTATGCTCATTTCAAACCCACTATCGTTATCATCACCTGAAACAACCAAAGGATATTTTGACCTGCTTGATGTACTACCGGTTACTTCATCTACTGTGGTCAGTATCAGATCAGAACAATCCTGATTATATCCTCCATCAGCTGCACTAAATTTTGCATATTCCCAAGTACCATCTTCATTTAACCAAACCTTTTTACCATCATTAGTAGTTGCTTCTGTTTGGGCAGTAAGGCTACATAATGCAATGGTTAAGATAATAATTGTTATAAAGAATTTATTCATTATCATATTATTTAGAGATTAATATTAGACTTCAGTATTCTATTTTCTATATCAGTAATAGTATATAATTGATTAGTAATTAAAACTGTGATTGTTAAAATTAGATATTTGACCTTAATTATGAACTTGATTCCCCACCCTTAAAATTTATAAATATACTTATCTGGTTTTCTGTTAATTATAATGTTACATGGAGATACTAATTACGTTAGCGAATGTACTAAATATCTGCGTTACAGTACAAATTAAGTTATGGGATGGTAGTTATTAAGTATTAATCTACTTTAGAAAAATTTCACCGATAAGATAAAGTTTACATTTTCCGCTGATTTCAACTCTTTCATTCAAATATTTGCATTGTAAGTATCCTTTGCGATCGGAAAGTTGAACAGCTGATAATTCCAATTTACCAAGTTGTTTTGACCAATAAGGAGTTAAAGTAGTATGGGCTGAGCCAGTTACAGGGTCTTCAATTATTCCTGATTGAGGGGCAAAGAATCTTGAGACAAAGTCGACCTTATCACCCTTGGCTGTAACTATAACTCCTCGTCCGCTTAGTTTGGAAATAATGTCAAAATTAGGAACAATATTATTTATCTCATTTTCATTGTCAAAAACAAGCATAAAATCAGAGCTACCTTTAAAAGCATAACTTGGACTAATATTAAAAGCATCAGAAAGTTCTTGTGTTAGTTCAATTTGCCTAGCCTCATCAGTTGGAAAGTTTAAAGTCAGTAGTTCGCATTTTTTAGTTACCGACAACATTCCACTTCTTGGAGAATAGAAATTAATTGAGTCTCCCGAGTGTCTTTCATAGTTGAACAATACATATGCTGCTGCAAGGGTTGCATGTCCACACAGGTCTACCTCAACTGTCGGTGTAAACCATCTAATCAGATATTGATCTCCATCCTTTACATAGAATGCAGTCTCAGCAAGATTATTTTCGGCTGCTATTTTCTGTAGCATTTCATCGCTTACCCATTTTTTGAGAGGACATATAGCAGCAGGATTTCCTGAGAACACAGCATCTGCAAAAGCATCAATTTGATATATTTTCTGTGGCATTTTAAATTATGTTAAATGTATTGCAAATAAAAATCTAGTTTGCAGAAACTCTGGTTTATTCTATATTTTTCCACCACTCAACAAACTGCTGCGTACTGTCTTTTAAGTTTACCAGCTCGCCTATCATTGGATGTATTAATGGAATATTCAATTCATTGCTCATATCTTTAACTTCTATCAAAGGTTCATCCCAGGGATGGTTTGCTAATACAAATTTTGAATTATGCACAGAAAATAGTTGTTTAGCTTTTAAATCTAAGAATGTTTGTGATATCTCATCTGGCATAAGGTGTATATATTTCCAATTTTTATTATGCTGACCATTATCCAGTATCGCTAAATCTATTGATTCAAAATTATTCCCTATTTCTTTAAAGTGTTTGTCGTAGCCTCCATCGCCACCAATAAATATTTTCATTGTGGGTGTTTGAAATACAAATGAAGTCCAAAGAGTTTGATTACGTTTGAATCCACGCCCAGAAAAGTGCCTTGCAGGTACTGAATGCACTACAAAACCACTATCCAACTCCGATTGCTCATTCCAATCTAACTCAATTATTTTATCTACGTTATAACCCCAGCATTCAAGATGCTCACCTGTTCCTAGTCCGCAAATTACTGTTCCTACTTTCGATTTTAGCTTAGTAATAGTTTCATAATCCAGGTGATCCCAGTGGTCATGTGTTATAAAGAGGTAATCGATCTCAGGAATATCATCAACACCATATTGATCTGTTCCATTAAACGCTTTTATTGAGAATGAAAATGGTGAAGCATGACCGCTAAATACAGGGTCGACCAATATTTTCTTGCCATCAATCTGCATAAAATATGATGAATGCCCGAACCAGACTAATACATCCTCACTGTTATCCAAGTTCATAAGGTCCGTTTTTACAGATGGAATTTCATCACACGGAGAAACTCTGTTTCTTTTCCCAAAAATGAATTCTTTGCCAACAGAGAAATAGCTGACATCTTCTGCCATAACCGGAGTATGACTCTGATTTTGAAACGAACCGTCCTTATAATTGGGAGATTTTTTAATTCTTTCTAAACGATCACCTGAAGGTAGTTTTCCAAACTTTGGATGCCTTATATATATAAATACTGCTATTACAGCCAAAATGATAATACCTAAAGTTGTATACATTAATGTTGCAGTTTTCAATTGATAATACTATAAAGTAACAACTCTTCATCATCATTTGGCAATTTTACGATCTTCTCAAATGTCATACCCAATTTATCCAAAATTCTTTGAGATGCCAAATTAGTTTTCATTGTAATTGCAAGTATCTGAGAAATATTAAACTCTTCAAATGCAGCTTTTTTCATTCTTTCAGCAGCTTCAAAGCCATAACCTTTCTTTTCATATTCCGGCAAAAAAGCAAACCCTATATCTACACCATCTAAACCTTCTCTGTCAAACAGCCCGCAAGAACCTATCTTAGCGTTATCTAATTTCCTTATAACTGTATAGTTAGAATAACCAAATTTTTCAAATTGTGGTAATATCCTGTTTCGGATATATTCTTTTGCCTGCTCAATGGATTTTACATTTCTATCTCCAACAAATTTAATCCACTTAGGAGTGTTTAATAGCTCTAGAAAAAATTCATGATCTTCAATTGCTGTTGGCTTAAGGATAAGACGCTCTGTTTCAAACGAGCTGTGTATTTTCATAATTCTTGACTATTTATTTTGCTAATTAATTTTTTGTTTATTTAATAGCTGATTATTATCTCATGGGGCACTTTATAAGCTAACAAACCCCTTGTAAAGATATCTATAATGCTGCTCCAATGATCCTGTCCACAACTGGTAATGCATCATCAGCCTGAATTTGGTATTTTCCCTGAGTATTAGGAATAGAAGTCATTACTACAACCAAATTTTTGTCGGGTACTATGAAAGCAAATTGCCCACCATGTCCCCACATGAAATAAATACCTCTTGAGGGATCAATCCACCAATAATATCCAAAATAATAGTTCATCTCAGGATATTGAATATGCGGATAAACCATTTGCTCAATCCAATTAGGATCAATTACTTGCTTCCCTTTCCATATGCCGCTATCAGCAACACAAAGAGCTATTTTTGCCATCTCTCTGGGAGTTGTTTCAATACCAAAACCTCCAAGTGTTATACCATCTTTGTATCGTACCCAATTATAGTTTGTTAGCTCTATATTGGAGAAAAACACCTCATCAGCCCATTCATCAGTTGGCATACCTGTTGATTTTTGAATTAAAGCGGACATCAAGTGTGGATTGCCGTCATTATAATGAAACATAGTGCCCTGAGCAGCATCTATAGGTCGGTTTAAAATAAACTCAACACTATTGTCGGGGATCTGTCTTAGCATTTTATCAGTTTCGCCACCAACGCCATCATTATTATAATCTATGCCTGATTGCATGGTAATTAAATTCCGAATTGTGATAGAGTCTTTATCATGATGAACTGCAAGTTCTGTATCAAAATAATTGGATATTGGATCGTCAATGGATGAGATTATTTCCTGTTCGAGCGCTATTCCAACAAGAATACCAATAACCTGTTTAGTGCACGACCAGATCAGATGCCGGTTAGTGATATCTTGCTTATCCTTCAGGTAGGTTTCAGACACCAGCTTTCCATTTCTAAAAACAAGAAGACTTCTTAATGACCATAGATTATTGTCAGAATAAACTGACCTATATATCTCTTTTAGAGCAACTGGATCAATATTCTCATCAGCTGGATTTGAGATCATGTGGCCATCACCAATTTCGGCAGGTACGTATGATTCAAAAGGTAGATTAAATTTATCTTCTTTCAAACAGCCATAGCAACATATAACTATAAGCATTGTCACTGCTAAACCTTTAAAACTATAACTCATATTAATTTACCAATTTTCCATCTTAAGTTGAATGAGTGAGACATGTAACTTAACGTGGGATTCCTATAATATCCGAAATATTCAAATTCATAAGCCAGACTGAGTCGCTTTCCTATTTTAGGTACTAATTCAATCTCAAAAATTGTATGGTTAAACAAATTAAATGATCCAAATTTTAGATTACTATGAGCATTCTTTACGTAATCAGAAAACCGTAATGAATAGAAATATTTTTCCGTTGAAGGTACAGGACGTGATGCCCAACCAGCAATAGAATTACTAAAAGTAATCTTGATCAATCTGTTATGTATAGGAAAAATGTACAAAAGTTGTGGTCCTGCTTCAATAGAAGTAAACCAAAACATGTGTCCACTCTGTAATTCGGGATAAAGTTGCCACTGATAATTTGTTGCGAAATAAACACCTAATGTTAAAGGTTTTGTAAGGCTTTTATTAATCTTCCACCCATAAAAAAAGTCAATTGGGCGGAATTTCCACGCTAAACCAATTCCTTCTTTATAGCTTGGGCCAAAACCCAACTCCGGAGAATATGTGAAAATATTATCTCCTGATGTCGACGTAAATGAATAACCTAAAACAAGGTTCAGACCATTAAATACCTTCCCATAATTAAACCCATCCTTAAACTGAGCAAATTGGGTTTTGAATGCGACAGAATGACTTTTACTCACTAATGTAATACTATCCTGTGCATACAAATTTTGAGTGAAAAATATTACAAAAACCAAAATCGCTATTTGGAATACCCGAATCATATATTACTCTTCTTAATATACATGCAATAATAGAAAAATTTAAGAATAACTCTACTACAGTGAGAAATATCAATAATTGCCAGAAGACTTTTTAACCTTTCTTGCATATTAACAACCAATAAATTAGAAGCCAAATCCTATTGATAAACCATAACCTATTACTTTTGTTTTGCTCATATCAAAGTTAACAGAAGGTCCAACGGACAACTTCCCAATATGAAAGTCGTAACCTACTCCTGTTCGAAAAGAAATGCTTGTTTCCTTTTCGGTCACATGACCTTCCCCTCCATCCTCTTCATGTTCCTCTTCTGAAAATCCAATTATTGGAGCTGCAAAGATTTTTAGCCCTTTATACGGGTGCACAAATACTGGAATTCAGATTACACTTTCTTTTGAGTCAACAAATATATACTCTCCCAGGACTCCTAACCCTAATAATTTTGAAAATCTATATTCATAGTCTAACCCAACTGTATATGCAGTAACTTCATGGGCAAAACTAGTTGTTAATCCATTATAAATAGCAATATGATGTTTGCTAAAATGAGTTGTTGATCTGTGTTCAGAATGATCCTCATTGTGTTGCGCATAAATAGAGGTGCTCCCCAAAAATAATATTGCCACAATAGTTGATAAGATAATTGCTTTTTGTTTCATTATATTGGCTTTAATTAAGATTATTGATTCTACATTTTCACACCAAAAATAAATATTCTTTTCATACATCAGGATGAAATATTTTCGATTTTATATACATTTTAATAAATGTTTTTAATTGTTTAATAAATTTGTTTACTTTAGCAATAATTACATTTGGATATTGTAAAATAAAAAACGTTAATTATGGATGATGTTGTATTATGTTCGCACTGTAAGAAAAAAATTATTGGGAGAATCGATAAGAAATTCTGTGATTCAAAATGCAGAAACAGTTTTAACAATAAGATAAAGCGCAAAAGCGAAAAACAAATTGTAGAGATTAACAGGATCTTACGCAAAAACAGAAAAATCCTAAAACAGTTTAACCCTGAAGGCAGAACCTCTATAAGGAAAGAATACCTTGAGAAACTTAATTTCAATTTCAAATTCCACACCCATTCATTTTCTACTGGGCATGGGTTTACTTATAAGTTTTGTTATGAATATGGCTACCTTGAAATGGACGACGGAATTCAAGTATTGATAGTAAATCAAGAACCTTAGCTAAATGACAAAAATATATGAGAGAAATCCATTATTCCAAGGAAATTAATACTGAACTCTTATATCGGAGATTTAATAAGTATTATTATAAATCTCAATAATATCTTCCGTCGTGATATCGGCCGGTGTAATTTTAATATCATCTTTAACGATGGTATCCTGAGCAAACTTTTCAAACTCTTCCTTTTTAATACCATACGACGATAATTTTGTATCAATGTTAAGATCATTAATATAACTGTGCACGCCACCAAATACTTCAAACATCTTTTCTAATCTGTTTACCTTTTCATACGAATAAGATTGCCTCTTCATAAAATCGAAAAAAGCAGGAAGAAGGATTCCGTTTGCCTTACCGTGTGGTATGCCATGAAATACAGTTAATGGATAACCCATAATATGCAACAGTATAGTACTTGAATGAGAAATGGAAATTCCGGCCAACATTGAAGCGTAGGCCATCTTATTCATAGCTTCTTTATCCTTTTTAGAGGCTGAATTCAGGTTCTTCAAAACAATTTTAATTGCATTAACTGCAAACATATCATTTAGAGGAAAAGTAACCGTAGACAGATAGGCTTCAATTGCATGAGTTAATGCATCAACGCCAGTATTTACAATTATATGTTCTGGCATTGTGTAAGTTAGCTCCGGATCTATTATGGAGAATTGAGGGAATATCTTAGGACTCGATAAGCACATCTTCTTTGCATTATCAACATCAGTAAATATTGCGTATGGTGTAACTTCAGTGCCTGTACCTGATGTAGTTGGGATACTTACCACCGGAATAGGATTATTCTGAAGAGCCCTACCTTCCATATAATGCTTAATACTATCTCTGTTAGTTTTAAATGCTGCAATTCCTTTGGCAGTATCGATGGGAGAACCCCCTCCTATCCCAATTATCAATTGGATATCTTTTTCTCTTGCAATTTGCGCTCCTTTGTTTACAGTATTAAAAGCTGGATTTTGTTCAACCTCATCAAAAATTTCAACTTTGTAATCCTTTAATTGCTTTAGCACACTGTCCTGCACACCGCTTCTTTCGAAAACATTCTTATCCGTTACAATTAAGATATTCCGGACATCCTTACCAATTATCTGCTTCAGCTCCATAACTTTCCCACATCCATAGATAATCTGAGTAGGCAAATGAAAATTGAAATCCTTCAAAACGTTTCCTTTTACAGAAAAAATATCCTCATCTCTGAAGATATTTTCTCAATTAATATAAATGTAAAAATATAAATAATTATGACCCCCGGTTCCTGCTCAGGTGATATTTAATACCAACTATCTTTTATTCAATTTGATATCAAGTCCGGACTTATTATCAAATTTATTTAATCTGTATTTAAAAGTCAGCATTGCATATCTGCCAATTGTGTTAGATTGTTGTTCCATTAAATAGTTCATCTCACTGCTTCTTACTATTCCCTTGTTTTTATCAAGAATGTCGGAAATTTCGAAAGTTAGAACTCCTCTGTTATTCTTTAGGAAGTAGCGTGTGAATTCAGCTTTTAAGATTGGTACGCTAATCTCCTGTGCAAATGATTGCGCATCATATCTGGTGATATCAGCTGTAAGTCCAAAGTACCACTTATCGTTTGGTGCATAAGCAATATCCGCAAATCCTAAGACATTATAATAGGTTTTATTCAATGAAGATTGCACAGTGTAGTTAGCATCAGTAATTTGTAAAGTTCCACCAATGTTAACATCCAGCTTATCATTCTTTCGGTTATTGAAGCTTAATGTTAAGGTATGAATAAAATTGGTATTAGTATTTGTTTCACCATTCACCAGATTTATTCCCTGATTCCAGGTTTCATTAAGATTTACCTTAAAATCAACGCCCAGTTTCCTAATTGGTGTTGAAAAATCAATTCTTCCATCTACACGATAGTCATCATCAACATTTATCAAGGTTTGCGTTTGGGAAAGATTAGGCAGTATGGTCCTCGACCAATTAATCTTATCCTGAGTATATGTTGCATTCAAACTGGCAAATATTGAGGTTAATGAGAACTGATCATAAAATATCCAGTTCAATTGCAGAGAATGTGCATATTCTGGTTTAAGATACATATCACCCTTATACAGATTTAGTGGATTAATATTATTTACCGTTGGCAGTAGTTGGCTAGCTGTAGGAGCGTTAACTGATGATTGTAAGTAAATAGCAAGTTGTCTTCCGCTTCTATACTCATAGTGCCATGATATTCTGGGAATTAAATAAAATTTATTGGTATTAACTGTGATTCCACTATCTAATGAACTGCTGAGCATTGAGCTTTCAACTTTTGCAGCAAAATTCAGCTGACTTTTCTTAGTGTTTCTATTAATTGAGAACCCTGCTTTTATGGATGAATATCGTTTTGTAAAATCAGGGCTTAATGAATCGATTAGATGCTCCTCGCCAGGAGGAATACCTTGTATGCGATCAATTGATTCATCAACAAATCCAGCATCAACAGATGGTACAAGATACCATAATGGGGCAATTTTTCTAGTTACGGATGTTGATCCAGAATAATTTATCAGTTGAGTTTTGTTTCTTTGAAAACCATTATTTATTGAACTGTCTGGAGGATTAAAGTAGTTTGTAGAGTTAATCCAATGTTTATTTGAGTTGCCATTTTTAAAAAAGAAATTTCCCTTTATTTTAAATAACTTCCAATTACTTTTCCATTTCTTTAAATATGAAGCAGAAATATTTGCAGAATAGTCATCAGCATCATCCTTTGATATACTACTAAGATTATTCATCAAAATCAGCTTCTCATAACTTTCAGAGAGCAGATGTCCATTTGCTCCTCCCGATGTGTAACTTAAACCGCCATTGATATTCAAATTTTGAGTAGAGTCAATCCTGTTTCGCCAGCCAAAGTTTAATCTGTGAGCTCTATTAGTTGTATTCTGATGCAGAGTATCATTTTTAAGGAAAGATCCGGTTTCAAGATAATTCTGGGTGAGTGTGTTCTGTCTTAATTTCTTATCAGCGCCGTTTCCCAGATAACTAATATTAAAGCGATTATTCTTTTTAGCCTCATAAGTAAAATTAGCTCCACCTGTGCCAGATGTAACGAGCCCATTAATATCCTGACCAAAATTGATGGGTAAATCATTATCACCTCCGATACTAAGTTGGCCACTACCACCTCCACCATTCATAAGACTTTGCAATCCTCCGTTAAAATCAAGATAATCACGAAACGAGAATCCATATTTATTTACATTATTTAGCATAGCCAATGCTGCAAATTGGTGTTTGCGGGTAAACCGGTATAGCTTTGCCCCTACCTGATATGTCTCATCAGTACCACCCCCGGCTGTCACATCTCCAAAAATGGCACTCTTCATATCATCTTTTAATATTAAATTGATTGTTTTAGCATAGCTTCCATCTTCAATCCCTGTTAATTCTGTTTCATCAGATTTTTTATTGTACACCTGTACTTTTTCAATGGCATCAGCGGGCAAGTTTTTAGTAGCCACTTGGGGATCACTGCCAAAAAATTCCTTGCCATCTACCAGTACATTCTGTACATTTTCACCCTGAGCCTTTATATTACCAGCTCTGTCAACCTGTACACCAGGGAGTTTTTTCAGTAATTCTTCGGCTGCAGCATCTGGTTTAACATTATATGCACCTGCTGCATATTCAATTGTATCCTTTTTAATAACAAAAGGAATACGATCGCCTTTTATTTGTACTTCTGAGAGATTTAAAGAAACTTCATTCATAATTAAAGCTCCAAGTGTATTTCCATCTTTTAGAGGCAGAGTCAGGTCTTTATAAAGTGGTTGAAATCCAACATACGCAGCTTGCAGAACATAATTCCCTGCTTTTATGTTTTTGATCTCAAAACGACCCTGAGCGTTTGTTATTCCGTAATAAGCCATGGTAGAATCCTGAGGATATAGTAGTACGGCAGTTGCATACATAAGTGGTTCTCCTGATTTGTTGTAGAGACTACCACTCAATGCTGATTGTTGAGCTATTGCCGCTACATTAAAAAGTAGCATGCTAATCAATATAATCTTCTTCATAGCTTATTGCTTCTAAAATTATCGTGATATAGTCATGGTTACTACTTTACCGCTACCACCACCTTCAATTCCCATTTCTTTACTCTTCTCTTCTACAATCGCAAGATATTTCTCATGACTTACCTTTTTACCTTTTTTGGGTTCTTCTAAGTATTTAGCATCAATTGTTCCAAGCTCTATTGATTTAGCAATAACTGTTCTGTCACCCTCATGCGACTCTACAGCAAGGATCATCCCCGGAAGATTACCATACTCACCTGGACCTGAAGAAACAGGAATAGCAGGTGTAAACCATACGGTTACTGAGCCTTTTTCATTTTCCATAGTTGCTTCCTGACACGGATAGTCCAGTATAGTCTTCTGGTTTCCTGTAATTTTCCATTGCTGCTCTGATTGTTCCGATTCTATTAAAAAAACTCTTGACATAAATTCCTTCTGCTCTACTATTTCATTGTCCTTTAAATTTCTAAATATAATGTCCTCTGCCTGGCTTACCATTATTTTTACCATTCCTCCATCTGATTCATTTTCAATAGTATTATCTTCACTTTCTTGTATGTTCTGATATCTGGAAGCATGTCTATTAAAATAAAGTTTTTTGCTGGCGCGACTTTCCTTTGGAAGCATTGCCTCTATTTCCGGGGTCATATTATCAAGTTGAATATTGAGTTTCATGACTTCTTCATAAACTATGGAGCCCTGTGTTACTTGATTATTATCCGATTGTGAAAATGCAATAAAGAATATTGTTAAACTGATAATTGTTAAAACTGTTTTTTTCATTTGAGTAAAATTTTAATTAATAATTAGATCGATTTATTTGTTGCCAAAACTAGTATGAGAGAAGCTTCACTTAGGTTAATGGATGGCTAATTAAGGTTAATTAAGGTTAATTGATTGATAATTAATGATGTTTAGATTATTTTTGCCATTGAAATCATGAAAACAAAAACACATAGAAAAATTTCAACAATCGGAATACTGATGATTATCAGTCAGTTTCTACTTACGCTTTTTCTTGTTTATTGGGTGTATACTCAGTATACTACTCAAAAGCAGTTGCTTAATAAAGAATTAGAAAGAGGTTTTCAGATAGCTGAACAACAGGTGATTGATAGTATTCTTTCAACCCAGCTTATCAATCCACTGCTAAATGACACCAGCAAATACTTCGTATTTTTATTTGACTCCACGACTAAGCATCCAGAGAATCTCCCCAATAATTATAAAATTAATAATGATTCATCCCAAAAGAGAATAATCCATATTTCTGGTGATAGTTTGGATTTATTATCACCTCCAGCACATTCTAAACAACTTAAAGAGATAGGCATCTCAATTGTTCAAGCAGTGCATGCACCTGGCAATTCACAGCTTACTGTTCATACTGAACAAGATACGAATAACGACTTTCTGCTACAAAGTGTTAAACTACTGATAAAATCGGTAGAACAAGGAGGTCCAAATCAAACAGGTATTAGCTCTTACATCAGTGCTAATGCTGATACTACGCTACTAAAAGAACTTATGGATGATTTTATAGCGAGTAATTATTGGGGTATTACTACTAGCTGGGATTCTGTAACAGACCCTAATGAAGGAAATAGTGCTACTTCCGGTATTCTTATTAAATGTAATCTTTGTAGTAGTTATAATTTAATTGTAGATCATTATCAATTGTATCTGTATAAGGCAATAAGTCCTCAAATAATATTTGCAATTCTCTTACTGATAATAACGGCCATAGCTTTTAGAATGGCATATACTAACCTTAAAGAGCAACGAAAACTAATAGTAATAAAAAACGATTTTATTTCTAATATAACTCATGAGCTAAAAACACCTGTTTCAACTGTAAAAGTTGCGCTTGAGGCATTGCTGGATTTTGACAAGCAAAAAGATCCGGAACGCACTAAAGAATACCTTGAGATGGCTCATAGCGAAATGAACCGGCTCGATCTGTTGGTAAATCAGGTGCTTAATAATTCGGCTTTTGAAGAAGGAAATACATTTATCCAACCCGAGAATATCGACCTTAATACACTCATTAATGATGTAATTCAATCAATGCAACCCCGAATTGCAAGGCAAAAGGCTGAGATCAATTTTGAATCTGAAATTAATCCAACTATTGTTTTTGCAGATGGTTTACATCTACATGGTATAATCCTAAATTTAATAGATAACAGTCTTAAGTATTCTGTAGATAAAGCAGAGATTTCAGTAAAACTTACCCAAAACGAAAATGAAACGATCTTAACAATTGAGGATAATGGCATTGGCATCCCAATTGAATATATCGACAAAGTATTTGAAAAGTTTTTCAGAGTCCCAAATAAGGATAAGCATAACGTAAAAGGCTACGGACTCGGATTAAATTATGCTGCTTTGGTAATGCAGCAGCATAAGGGTGCAATCTCAGTTACAAACCTTGAAAAAGGAGGATGTAGTTTTACTCTGGCATTCCCAAGAAAATAGTATGAAAAAGAAAGTATTATACGTTGAAGATGAACCGTTCCTTGGGAAAATTGTTAAGGAAACAATTGAAGGAGAGGATTTTGAGGTTAAATTAGTTGCAGACGGAGCACTAGTTATGAATGCTTTCAATTCATACAATCCCGATATATGTGTGCTTGATGTAATGCTCCCAAATGTTGATGGATTCACTTTAGGAACCCAAATCAGGGAGAAATTTCCTAAACTTCCAATAATATTCGTTACTGCCAAAATAGAAACTGAAGACCTAATTAAAGGATTTGATAGCGGAGGTACAGATTATATTAAGAAACCTTTCAGTATGAAGGAGCTGATTGTGAGAATAAATAATCAATTTGATCTGCATCAGGCAAGAGAAAAAACTAATGTCGTTAAAAAGGAAAAGATCGAACTTGGGCAGTTTTTATTTCTTCAGGATAAATACGAATTAATTTTTAAAGAAAATATAATTAAGCTTACATCCCGCGAATCGGAAGTTCTAACAGTATTATCTTCAAACCGCAACCAGACTATCGATAGAAAAACACTCTTAATGGATGTTTGGGGTGATGATTCCTATTATAATTCACGAACACTTGATGTTTATATCAGGAAACTTAGATCCTATTTTGCAGATGATCCACGTATTGAGATTCTTACTTTAAAAGGCAAAGGTTATCACTTTATTGTTCCCTAACACTACAGTATTACTCATACCTCAGCGCCCTTGCTGGTATAATGCGTGTGATATAGTATGAAGGTATAATTAAAACAAGTACCGACACAATAAAAGTTCCCAGATTTAACAATATAAAATCTGACAGATGTAGTTCCACTGGTACATAGTCAACATAATATGATTCAGGAGCTAGACTTATAAGCCTATATTTTAATTGGATAAAGTAGAATGCTAAACCAATAATATTACCCCATAACATTCCTGTCAGTATTATCCCGGATGCCTTATAAAGAAATATCTTGCGAATCGACCTGTTATTTGACCCTAAAGCTTTTAATAGTCCAACCATACTTGTTCGCTCAATTATCAAAACCAATAGTGTTGAAACCATTGTTATTGTTGCTACAAGTATCATTAATGCAAGGATAACTATAACGTTCATATCAAGAAGGTCCAGCCAATTAAAAATTTGCGGGTATGTATCATAAACTGTTTCCACAGTTATATTATAAGGTATTATATTATAAAGTTCAGATGCTGTATTAGCAATTTCATCTACATCATTGAGATATATTTCAATACTTCCAACTTCATCAGAATTCCAGTTATTCAGTTTTTGAATATGCCGTAGATCTCCGATCATATACATATTATCAAATTCTTCAACTCCGGTATTATAAATACCTACAACACTGAACTTCCTGCCTCTAGCCCTGGCATCATCTTCATCAACAAACCACATACGAAGATTGTCCCCAACTTGAATATTAAGTTTTTTAGCAATGCTCTCTGAAATCATTACTTCATCAGTCTTAATCGAATCACCAATATCAGGATAGCTTCCTGCAATCAAATTATCTATAATAAATTTACTGTTGTATTTACTGTCAACTCCCTTTAAAACAACTCCCTGAATTTGATCATTGGTCTTTATTACGCCAGCTTTTTGAGCTGTAAATTGAATATAAGCAATCTTATTGTTAACCAATAGTTGACTCATTACATCATCTGTAACCGTAACAGGATTTCCCTGTAAAGAAGGATCATTATCAAACAAAACCAGCTGGATATGCGATGCAACACCCATAACCTTCTCGCTCACCGAATTCTTAAAACCAATAACAACTGCCACGGAGATGATCATCAGGGCGAGACCCAAAGCTATACTAATAAATGAAATTTTCACAATAGGCTTCGACAGCCTCTGTATCTTTCCGGTTTTGATTCGCTGAGCTATGTAATATTCAAAATTCACTTAGTATGTTCCTTTTCAAAGTTTATTTGATGCAAATATACACTGTAACTAATATGTGCCTTAATTTTTGAAGGACCAAAATACCGAAAGTTGTAATTTAGCGTTAAATAATTTATGATGAAATAGCCATGATTGGAATAAATCACTAATCGAGGATGATATTACGATCAATCTGGCGTATTCCCTGTCTGACGTCAGGCAGGCATGTGACCCGTAAAAAATAAATAATAACACATGAAACTAAACTCAATTATAGTCATTCTGTTAATTCAATGGTCGGCATTATTAATTGGTCAGACTAACAAATTAAAACTTGTTGAGTACGATGAAATTAAAAGTGGTGCAATGCAAACTGAGAAGTACTTACCACAATTGTTTAATAAGAATATAGCTGTAGTTGCTAATCAATCATCATTGGTAGGAGTTACACATCTCGTTGATACTCTTATTTCTTCCGGCGTGGTTGTTAGTAAGATATTTTGTCCGGAACATGGTTTCAGGGGAGATGCAGATGCAGGAAAAGAGATAAATAACAAAATTGATTCTAAAACAAATATCCCGATTATTTCTCTCTACGGAAGTCATAAGAAACCTACTGCCAGTGATCTTGATAATGTAGATATTGTAATTTTCGACCTTCAGGATGTAGGCACACGATTCTATACATATATTTCAACATTAACCTATGTAATGGAAGCTTGCGCAGAAAATAATATTCCTATTATTGTGCTTGACAGACCAAATCCAAATGGATATTATATTGATGGCCCGGTACTTGAAAATGAATACAGCTCATTTGTGGGACTTCATCCTGTACCGGTAGTTTATGGAATGACTATTGGTGAATACGCATTGATGGTAGCAGGAGAACAATGGATAAATAAAGCCATAGATATTGATTTAAAAATAATCCCATTAGCCGGTTGGGATCATAATATGATTGTGAAACTCAAAGTGAAACCATCACCAAATTTACCAAATTGGCAATCTGTATATTTATATCCTTCTCTATGCTTTTTTGAAGGAACAATAATGAGCGTTGGACGTGGAACTGAAAACCCTTTCCAGATTTATGGACACCCCGACAATATGTTAGGAAGTTTTGTTTTTACACCCAAAAGTTCAGAAGGAGCAACAAATCCCAAATATAAAAATATACCGTGTTTTGGTGCTAATCTGCAAAACTATGCCAACAGCTATAATAAAAATCCTATGCAAATAAATCTAAGATGGCTTATTGGCACCTATGAAACTATGGGGAAAAAAGAGTCGTATTTCAACAACTATTTTGATAAACTGGCTGGAACGGATGAACTGAAAAAACAAATAATTGATGGATTAAGTGAAAAAGAAATCCGGCAGAGCTGGCAAACAAAAATCAATAAATTTAAAAAAGTAAGATCCAAGTATTTACTATACCTCTAGTGTATTTTTTATAATTTTGCATTGAAGAAACGAATATAATTTTAATGCATTGTAAGGTTTCTGCACTTGATTAAAATGTTTACTACTTCAATAACAATTAAACAATAATAAATGACCTTAATAAAATCCATATCCGGGATTAGAGGAACTATAGGAGGCAAACCTGGCGATAATCTTACACCAATTGATATCGTAAAGTTTACAGCCGCATTTGCTACTTTCGTGAAGACACAAAATCCTGAAAAGCAATTAAAATTTGTTGTTGGACGAGATGCAAGAATTTCTGGTAAGATGGTTGAAGATTTGGTAATTTCAACTTTAACAGGAATGGGCATTAACATTATAAACACCGGACTTTCAACAACACCCACCGTAGAAATGGCTGTAATTGATTTAGTTGCTGATGGCGGTATTATAATAACGGCAAGCCATAATCCTAAGGAATGGAACGCTTTAAAGCTGGTAAATAACAAAGGTGAATTTATTTCTGGTAAAGATGGAGAACAAGTTTTAAAGATTGCTGAAGATGAAAACATGGTTTTTAGCGAAGTGGAACAATTGGGAAAGATTGAAAATAACGATACTACAATTCAAAATCATATAGATAAAATTATTGCTCTTAAACTTGTAGATACAAACCTCATTAAGGAAGCAAACTTTAAGGTAGTTGTTGATGCTGTAAATTCAACTGGGGGAATTTCGATCCCTCCGCTTCTTAAAGCACTTGGTGTTGAAGATATTATTGAATTGTATTGTGATCCAACTGGTGACTTCCCTCATATTGCTGAGCCGCTTCCTGAGAACTTGCAGGAAATAAGTGAACTTGTTACTAAACAGAAAGCTGATATCGGTATTGTTGTTGATCCTGATGTTGATCGTCTGGCGCTTGTTATGGAAAACGGAGAGTTTTTCGGAGAAGAATATACACTGGTTGCAGTTGCTGATTATATTCTCCAAAATAATAAAGGTAATACTGTTTCTAACCTGTCATCAACAAGAGCTTTACGAGATGTTACAGAAAAAGCAGGAAGTAACTATACTGCTTCAGCTGTGGGTGAAGTAAATGTTGTAGAAAAAATGAAAGAGGTTGATGCAGTTATCGGCGGCGAAGGTAATGGTGGTATTATTTATCCTGAGTTACATTATGGTCGTGATGCACTTGTTGGTGTAGCTTTGATACTAACATATCTTGCTAAAAGAAAAATCACACTTAGTAAACTAAGGTCTGAATATTCAAATTACTTTGTTTCAAAAAATAAAATCGATCTTAACCCGGATTTTAAAGTAGAAGACATTTATAATATTGTAAAATCGCATTATCGTGATCACCAGATTCTAACTATTGACGGCGTAAAGATAGATTTCCCTGATGGATGGGTTCACCTAAGAACGTCAAATACTGAGCCTATAATGAGAATTTATGCCGAAAGCACCAGTATTGAACAAGCACAAAAGTATGCATCAGAAGTAATTAAGTTGATAACATAATTATTTTTAGTAATTTGCAGGTGTATTCTGTAAAGATACATTCCTTATGAAAAAAAGGTTAAAAAAAAAGAAATTCAAGGAGCTAACATTTATGCTGTCGGAGCGGCAGATGAAATCTTTAAAGAATTATTGCAACGCTCGTCATACAACACCTAATAAACTAATCAAGAAGAGTATACGTTTCTATATTGAGAAATTCGACAAAACAGTTCCAGGTAAATACCATATTCAACATAATCAACTCGATTTATTTAAAAAAGAAACAGATACATTATCTATGTTTGATTAAATTGATTTTTTAGTTACTTTTGAAAAATAATTAGACCTGCTAAAAGTTCTTTAAGACAGATTTTTTCATAATTTTGTGATATCTTTCTTGATTACCTATCTCATTATAATTTAAGATTATGAAGTTAGAAATTGGAGACAAAGCACCTAATTTTGAAGGTGTTGACGAAAACGGAGAAAATATTTCACTATCCAGCTTAAGTGGAAAAAAGATAATATTATATTTCTATCCTAAAGATGATACACCAGGTTGCACCAGTGAAGCATGCGACTTACGCGACAATCATATCATGTGGAAAGAAAAAGGCTATGAAATAATTGGAGTAAGCCCCGATAGTGCAAAATCACACGTTAATTTTAAAGAGAAGTATAATCTGCCATTTCTGCTTATCTCAGATCCTGACAAAGTAATTATTAAGCAATTTGGAGCTTGGGGATTAAAGAAATTATATGGAAGGGAGTATGAAGGTCTTCTTCGTATGACCTTTGTAATTGATGAAAATGGCATCATCACTAATATCTTTGAAAAGGTAAAAACCAAAGACCACACTAATCAAATTCTAGATACTATTAAATAAGAAAATATGACCAGTAGCAAATCAAAAGAAAACGCAGAAAAACTTAGGGGACAGAAGTTAAAAGCCCTCGAAGCCACACTAGGAAATATCGAAAAAGCATATGGAAAAGGCTCAATAATGAAACTTGGCGATGAAGTGGTTGATGAAGTTGCAGCTATTTCTACAGGATCAATTGGCCTTAACCATGCTCTTGGAGTAGGTGGAGTGCCTAAAGGCAGAGTTGTAGAAATTTACGGACCTGAATCATCAGGTAAAACCACGCTTGCAATGCATATTATTGCTGCAGCACAACAGGCTGGTGGAATAGCGGCTTTTATTGACGCAGAACATGCCTTCGATAGATTCTATGCTGAGAAGCTAGGTATCGATATACAAAACCTTCTTATATCCCAACCCGATCATGGCGAACAAGCACTAGAAATAACAGATAGTCTGATTCGATCTGCGGCAATAGATGTAATTGTGATTGACTCTGTTGCTGCGTTAACCCCAAAGAGTGAAATTGACGGTGAGATGGGTGACTCAAAAATGGGCTTACACGCCAGATTAATGTCGCAAGCACTTAGAAAACTTACAGCAAACATTAGTAAAACAGGCACAGTATGTATTTTCATTAACCAGTTACGTGAAAAAATCGGTGTTATGTTTGGCAACCCGGAAACAACTACCGGCGGTAATGCTCTTAAATTTTATGCATCCGTCAGGTTAGACATACGGAGAATCGGACAAATTAAAGATGGTGATAATATTAGTGGAAACAGAGTACGCGTTAAAGTTGTAAAGAATAAAGTAGCACCACCTTTCCGTAAAGCCGAATTCGACATTGTATATGGTGAAGGCATTTCAAGAATAGGAGAAATAATTGATCTTGGGGTTGACTATGATATTATCAAGAAAAGTGGTTCCTGGTTTAGTTATGGTGAAACAAAACTAGGACAAGGCAGAGATGCTGTAAAATCATTATTACTGGATAATCCGGATCTTACCGAAGAATTAGAAGCAAAAATTTACGAAGCTTTGGAAACTATTTAATAAAAGTCCCGATTGTAAACTATAATAATGAGCAACCTCACACAGGCATTATACAGGTTTTGTTCTATTTATAGTAAGAATGAATTTAATTGTTCCTGAGCTACAAAATTATGAACAGATATTTTATTAGTTTTTTAGTAATAATAATTGCATTTATTGTTGGGTGCAATAATCCAACTAAAAAAGCGCAAAACACATCAACTGTTGACGTAGATTCAATTTCAATACTTACTAATCTATTGATATCTGACTCTCTGAATGCTAATTTATTAGCTAGTAGAGCTGAGTTATATTTGCGAAAAGGAAATATTGATCCTGCCTTACGCGATCTGCAGGCTGCTCTTAGTTTAGCGCCAAATGATGCTGGATTATTTATTTTATTGGCAGATATTTATTTAGTTCTTGGACAAACCGATAACAGCATTGCATCTTTGAAAAAAGCAATCAGGTTAGAACCTGCAAATGAGATTCCATATTTAAAACTAACTGAGGTTTATTTACAACTTGATGACCCAACTACTGCTTTAAGATATGTTGACGAGGCAATTAGTTTGAACAGCCAAAATACTGAATCGTATTACGTTAAAGCAATTGGTTTAATGGCAAAGCAAGATACTGCTGCAGCAATAATTAATCTCAAAATATCATCAAACCTTGATTCATCAAATTATATGGCAAATATGCATTTAGGTGTTATTTATACGGCTTCTAAGGATCCTTTATCGAAAGATTATTTTGAAAAGGCATTAGTTGCCCGACCTGATGATGAGAAAGCTTTATATTATCTGGGAATGTATTATCAGGAGCTCAGGGAGTTTTCAAAGGCACTGGATAAATATTCCAGAATAACTGAACTTTATAAAAGTAATAAGCGGGCATACTATAACATGGGGTATATATATTTAGTTGAATATGAAGATTTCGAGAATGCTAAACTAATGTTTCAGGAAGCAATTTCAATAAACCCACGATTTATAGAGGCAACATATAATTTAGGGAGAACTTTGGAAGCTCTAGGTGATTTAAAAGGAGCCCGTGAATATTATAAGAAGTCGTTAGAATTGCTGCCCAATTACCCTTTAGCAGTTCAGGGTATGAACAGGCTTGATGACATGCTCAGAAAGAAATAATTAGCTGTCGAAAATGATGAATATGTTATTCAAATTGTTTTTTTAATTCTTCTAATTCATCAACCATTGTTGAGCTACATTCTTTAAATTTCTCAAACAATTCTTTTGCTCCTTCCATATTGTTTTCTGTTCCCATAATTTCAAGTTCTCTGGCACACTGCTCTGCATCCAGAGCAATAAAATTTGAAATTACTCCCTTCATACTGTGTGCATTAAACTTGAGTCCATCACTATCACCTGATTCAATATTGTCGGCAATGACTTTTAGTCTTGTAGGGTACTCTTTTAAAAAGATATCTATTATCTCACAAACTATTTCCTTATCGAAATATTGGAAGTTTTCGATGAATTGTGCCTTGTTTATTGCTCCCATAATATATTTTCTTGCTAAAATATTGGTCAAACTAAGACAAAGTTATAAAAACTTTTCTCTTATCATAGAAATGTGTAAAATAATTGCATTTCCGAGGCTTATCTAAAGATCAGAAACCCAGTAGAGTACCTGTTTGATAAGTTAATAGTGAAATTACATATGCAAGAACAGTTGTATAAATTGTTAGGAACAACGACCACTTCCAATTACCAGATTCATTTTTGATTGCAGCAACAACAGCAATACACGGGAAATATATGAGTATAAATAGCATAAAGGAAATAGCTACTAAAGGTGTAAATACATGCTGACCTTTTTTTGGACCACTTTCATAAATTTGAGCCTTGATTTTTGTTACAAGCAATTGAGTATCTTCAATATCGCTACCAGATTGATAAAGAACCCCCAGTGTGCTAATGACAATCTCTTTTGCAGCAGAACCGGCAATAAGACCTATTCCCATCTTCCAGTCGAAACCAAGAGGTTGAATGGCTGGCTCTATAAACTTACCTATCATTCCAATGTATGAGCTCTCTTGTTTCTCACTTAATTTTGAAGCATTAAGATTTTTGATTGAGCTAATGAGCTCATCATTTTTGTCCTGAGTATTTTGTTCACTGATCTTTGATTTAATGGCCGTAATCTCACTGTCATATCTATCACTAATTTCAGTGTTTAAAGGAAAATATCCCAGAGCCCAAACAACAATAGACGCAACCAAAATAATAGTACCCATTTTCCTGAGATACTGCTCGCCTTTAAACCATGTCATTTTTAATACTGCCTTAAGTTGAGGTTGTCGGTATGGTGGTAATTCCATTACAAAAGGAACGGTCTCAACTTTAAAAAGAGATTTTTTCATTACCCATGCAACTAGTCCTGCGAGAATAATCCCAATAAAATAAATACCAAATAATACGCTCCCTCGATAATCTACAAAAAACGCATTTATCAATAGTATATAAACCGGATATCTTGCACTACACGACATAAGGGGAGTAATTAGCATCGTTACCAACCTGTCACTTTTATTCTCAATTGTGCGTGTAGCCATTATTGCCGGAACATTACATCCAAACCCCATTAACATTGGGACAAACGACTTACCGTGAAGACCTACTTTATGCATGAGCTTATCTACAATAAATGCAACTCTGGCCATATACCCGGAAGCTTCCATTACCGTTAAAAAGAAAAACAGGATAAGAATATTTGGAAGAAAAACAATTACTCCACCTACTCCACCTAAGATTCCATCAATGAGCATATCCTTAATCATCCCGTTGGGAAGAATTGCTGAAAACACATCTCCAAGATACTGCACAAGCAATTCAATCCACTGCATGGGATAATCTCCAATAATAAAAGTACTTTGGAAGGTAATCCAGATTGCAAAAAGAAATATTGGATAACTCAACACCCTGTTGGTTACAATATTATCTATTAGGCGACTTCTTGTTATTTTATTAAGCTTGGGTGCAAGTTTAAGACTCTCTTTCAATGCTCCTTCTATAAAACCATATTTAGCATCTGTAATAATGGTTTCAACATTTTCATTCCGCAACCTTTCGATGCTTTCTGATTCTTCTAAACTTTCTTTCTTTATCTCTGCCGCATTGCTGCAAATACTTATTCGTTTTAGTTCCTCTCTATCCTGCTCAAGAAGTTTGATTGCCAAATATCGAGGCGATACAATATTGGTTAATTCTTTGTTTTCTTCAATACTTATTAACTTCTGTAGTTTTTTAATAGATTGTTCAATACTAGTCCCATAATTAATATGTATATGCCTTATTATCGGTTCATTATCATTATAGGCAGATATTATTGTATCAAATAATTTTTCAATACCTTTTCCCTTAGACCCAACAGTTGGCACCATTGGAATACCAATCATTTTTGCAAGAATTGTATAATCGAAAGTATCTCCTGTCTCTGTGAATTCGTCCCACATATTCAAGGCAGCAACAACTTTGATATCCATATCAATAAGCTGTGTTGTGAGATAGAGGTTTCTTTCTAAATTGGATGTATCGATAACATTAAGAACTACATCAGGTAATTCGTTTACTATATGATCACGAACAAAAAGTTCCTCAGGAGTATAGCTTGTTATTGAATAAGTTCCAGGTAAATCAACAATATTAAAAGTATAACCTGCATGCACAAAACGAGCTTCTTTTGCCTCAACAGTTATTCCGCCATAATTTCCAACCTTTTCCTTCGAATGGGATGCAAAATTAAATATAGTGGTTTTACCACAATTTGGATTTCCTACAAGTGCAACATTAATAACCTTTTTCTTAGAAGCTATCGGGGCAATATTTAGAGATTGTTCAAGTTGGAATACGCCTCTGTACTTATTGTTTTTTTCAACAATCGAATCACCTGTGATCACTTCTATCAAAGCCGCTTCGCTTCTTCGTAGCGAAACTTCATAACCCATAATATTGTACTCGATCGGATCTCTTAAGGGGGCATTCTTTACAACAATAACTTGCTTACCAACAACAAAACCCATTTCAATTATTCTCTTCCGGAACGCGCCCCGGCCCTTAACCTTCAAAATAAAAGCTTTTTCGCCGTTTTTTAGTTCAGAAAGATTCATGGGAGATTTAGTAGATAGAAACAGTGAATTGTTAAATTAGTGTTTATTTAATACTTATATTAAGCTCAATTTAAATAGCAAAGTAATGAATTAGCACTCAATTATTAGATACCCATTATTAGGTATTATTTGGACTGGAAATTTCTTCATCAAAATAAATTAGATGATGAATTCGATTGAAGATATTACCGATACGATATCCCCAATGATTTGCCATTAAATCGTTGCATTCACTAATAGCATTCTCACGGGCAGGGAGAGTATTTTTTTGCATCAACATTATAAAATCCTTCATATCCTGATAAATATCAGCAATATTCTCAGATAGACTTGCTTTTAATGGCTCAGTTTCATTAATATACAGGGGATCAATTATCCAATACTCATCATCTTTACCAAATTTATCTCTTAACATTGTAAAAATATTCTGCCACTGTTCTTCCGTTACAAAACGCTCATTAGCTTCAGGATACTTCGGTGAAATATCTGGTAATAGTGAACCTTTTAGATATAATAATGGCAATATCCGTTGAGAAAATTCAAGAATGGTTTGCTTGTCTTTTGTACCCAATGTTTCAAAAAAGAAGCAAAATTCATTTGCAACTGTTGCCATTTCAATGATTGGTTTTGATAAGGTTATATCGTCGATTGGTTTATCGCTCATAATTTTAATCTAAACCTAGTTCACTTACGTAACTTGCAATTTTTCTATCTAATTCAGCATCAACTTTTGGAAAATCAGCCTTACTTGCCATGGGAGCAACAACTCCAAAATAAAATTTAATCTTAGGTTCAGTACCAGAAGGTCTTACACTTACCTTGCCACCATCTGAAGTATAAAACTGTAACACATTTGATGATGGTAAATTAATAGATTCTTCTAACCCGTTCTCAATATTTTTGGAAACTCCACTCAGGTAATCCTTTATCAAAATTACTTTTGAGTTACCTAAGCTTTTTGGTGGATCTGATCTAAAATCCTTCATGATTTTTTGAATTTCATCAGCACCTGATTTTCCTTTCCTAACGACTGAGATCAGTGATTCTTTATGTAAACCATATTCGAGGTAAATATCTAACAACAAGTCATAAAGACTCATTCCTTTGTCGGCTGCCCAGGCAGCTATTTCTGCAATCATCGCACAAGAAATCACAGCATCTTTATCTCGTACAAAATCTCCAACCAGATATCCATAACTCTCTTCACCGCCTCCGATGAAAGTCTTGACACCTTCATTTTGTCTGATCACGTCAGCAATATGTTTAAATCCGGTAAGAACATCAAAGTACTCAACTTTATGCTTGATTGCAATTTTTGCCATAAGCTCAGTTGACACTATCGTTTTGATAATATACTCATTACCTGTAAGTTTACCTTTTTCCTGCCATTTTGTAAGAAGATAATATATTAATAATGATGCCATCTGGTTACCGTTAATGAGTATCATATTATCCCCTTTTCTGATAGCAATACCAACACGGTCAGCATCAGGATCAGTTGCCATTACAAGATCAGCATTTATTTCCTGTGCCTTCTTAATGGCTATCTCAAGCGCAGCAGACTCCTCAGGGTTTGGAGATGCGACAGTAGGAAAATTACCATCAGGATTAGCTTGCTCATCAACAACATATACTTGCTCGAATCCATATCTTTTTAGGATTTCCGGTACAAGACGATAACCTGTCCCATGAATTGGAGTATAAACTATCTTAAAATCCTTTTGCCTCATTACAGATTCTGGTGAAAGAGACAGTTCGAGAATTCTATCCAGATAAACATTATCAACATCCTCTCCTATAATTTCAATTAACTCCTCATTTCCCTCAAAATTAACTTCGGAAATATCTTTAATCTTAAGCACTTCATTAATTACATTAGTATCGTGAGGACTAACCAGCTGACCTCCATCATCCCAATATGCTTTATAGCCATTATATTCTTTAGGATTGTGTGAAGCTGTTAGCACAATCCCACCCTGGCAACCAAAATATCTTATCGAGAATGATAATTCAGGAGTAGGTCTCAGAGATTCAAACAGATATACTTTGAAGCCATTCGCGGAAAAAACATTAGCTGTAATTTTTGCAAATTCTGTGCTGTTATTTCGTGAATCGTATGCAATGGCAACTTTAATCATATCCAGTTCAGGATTATTCAATTTCAGATAATTAGCCATCCCTTGTGTTGCAGCACCCACAGTGTATTTGTTCATACGATTTGAGCCAACACCCATTATCCCTCTAAGACCTCCGGTACCAAATTCAAGATTACGATAAAACGACTCATTTAACTCATGTGGGTCATTTTCCAACATCTCTCTGATAGAGTTCTTGGTTTCATCATCATAATTACCGGAAAGCCATACATTGGCATTATCAAGTGCAGTTTTATCTATTTTAATATTCATAATAATCTGTTTATTGAAATAGTATATGTGTAAACAATTAAATTATTGTTTTACTTAAAGGTTATGTGAGTCAGTTCCAATCGTTTTTATTCATCATGACTTTTAGGCTATCCATCCAATAAGGTACCACTATTTGAAAATCATTTTTAATTTTTGTTTTATTCAGAACACTATAGAATGGTCTGTTGGCCTTGGCAGGGAAGTCTTTAGATTCAATTGCATTTACTTCACAATTAATGTTCGCGTATTTCATTATTGCTTTTGCAAAATCATACCAACTTATAGCACCTTCATTGCTATAATGATATATCTCACTCACATGTTTATTCTCCGTTTTCTGAATAACATACATTATCGCCATAGCTAAGTCACCAGCATAAGTTGGAGTTCCAATTTGATCAACTACTACACCAAGTTTATCCCTTTCCTGGCCAAGCCTGATCATGGTTTTAACAAAATTATTTCCAAATGATGAATAGAGCCATGATGTTCGTATTACAATCACCTTATTAGCAATTTCTAATACAGCCTCCTCGCCCTTTAGTTTTGTTAAACCATAGTATGAATCAGGCGCCGGCAAGTCAGTTTCTACATATGGTCTGAATTGCATTCCATTAAAAACATAATCGGTAGAAATATGAATCAGCAGTGTATTATACTGATTACAAATCCTGGCAAGGTTCTCAGCACATTCATAATTTAATAACATGGCCAGAGCCTGTTCATCTTCAGCTTTATCAACTGCAGTATAAGCAACACAGTTTATACAAACTGAAATTTTATTTGCGCTAAAAAAAAATTCTACATCTTCACTTTTGGTCAGATCAAGTTCGTCAACATCTGTGAAAATAAAATTATAATTATGAAATTGAGCTTTAATTGCCTGTATCTCTGAGCCAAGTTGTCCTTTACTACCGGTTACGAGTATATTATTCATACTACCAAGATTCGTTTTTTGTTGATTAAATGATTATTTCACTTAATCACCCCTCCCTAAGCAGGTTATCAAAGTAACTAATTGTTGATCTTAGGCCTTCATCCAGTTTTATCTTTGGTTCCCAATTTAACTTCTCTTTTGCTAAAGAGATATCCGGCTGTCGTTGCATTGGATCATCCTGAGGCAGTTTTTCATAAACTATTTTAGATTTACTTCCAATAATATCAATTACCTTTTTAGCTAATTCTAATATTGTAAACTCTCCAGGGTTACCAATATTTACAGGTCCGGTAAAGTCATCTCCGGTAGCCATCATTTTAGTCATACCTGCAATAAGATCATCAACATATTGAAAACTTCTTGTTTGATTTCCCTCGCCATAAACGGTAATATTATTGCCTTTTAGAGCCTGTACAATGAAATTTGAAACAACTCTTCCATCATTTGGATGCATCCGCGGTCCATAGGTGTTAAATATCCTAATTATCTTAATTCTAACCCTATTTTGGGTATGATAGTTTACAAACAAAGTTTCTGATACTCGCTTTCCTTCATCATAACATGCTCTGGTTCCAATAGGATTAACATGCCCCCAATAATCCTCAGTCTGAGGGTGAACTTTTGGATCTCCATAAACCTCACTTGTTGACGCTTGCAAAATTTTTGCATTAATGCGTTTTGCCAAACCAAGCATATTTACAGCTCCCATTACAGAAGTTTTAACAGTCTTTATTGGGTTATACTGATAATGAATAGGAGAAGCAGGGCATGCAAGATTATAAATTTCATCTACTTCAATAAAGTATGGCATAGTAACATCGTGACGGACTATTTCAAAGAAGTGATTATCCATCAGGTGCTCAATATTCTTTTTCTGACCTGTAAAATAATTATCCATGGAAATGACTTCATTACCCGCGTTAAGTAAGTTTTCGCAAAGATGAGATCCAACAAATCCTGCACCACCAGTCACTAAAATTCGCTTCATAATTACTGTATTAAAAATTGTGAGAAATACTACTCAAAGAAAGATTAATATTTATTTGGATACCTCAACCCCAATTCCAAAATAACTGAAACCATGGTCTTTCATATCACCTGTATCATAAATATTTCTGCCGTCAAAAATTACAGGTTCTTTAAGTAATTTTTTAACAACCTTAAAGGCTGGAAACTTAAATTCAGGCCATTCAGTGATAATGAATAATCCGTCGCAATCCATTAGTGTTTCGTACATATCAGTACAGTATTCAATTTTGTCACCAATAATATGTTTCGATTCTTCCATTGCAATAGGATCATATGCTTGAACTTTTGCTCCGGCATCTAACAATTTCTTAATAACAACCAGTGAAGGAGCTTCACGCATGTCATCAGTATGAGGTTTAAACGACAACCCCCACATGGCGAAGGTTTTACCTTTAAGATCACCATTAAAATATTTTGTAGCTTTTGAAACTAAAACTGATTTTTGTCTTTCATTAACTTCTTCTACAGCCTTAAGAACAGCCATATTATAACCCAGGTCATCTGAAGTTTTAATCAATGCTTTTATATCCTTTGGAAAACAAGACCCACCATAACCGGTTCCGGGATAAATAAAGTACTTTCCAATTCTTTTGTCAGAACCTATACCTTTCCGAACATCATTTACATTAGCGCCAACTATCTCACATAAATTTGCAATATCGTTCATAAAGCTAATTTTAGTTGCAAGCATTGAGTTAGCAGTGTACTTCGTCATTTCAGCAGAAACTATATCCATTAGTATAATAGGATGACCGTTCATTGTAAATGGTTTATACAACTTCTGGATAACTTGTTTAGCTTTTTCGGAATCAACACCTACAACAATTCTATCTGGTTTTAAGAAATCATCAATAGCTGCTCCTTCTTTCAGAAACTCAGGGTTTGATGCTACATCAAATTTAATATTTGCATTTCTTTCAGCAAGAGCATTTGAAATAGCTGTTCTTACTTTTTCTGCAGTACCAACCGGAACAGTACTTTTTGTAACCATTAGAAGATAGTCATTCATATGTTGACCAACCTCAGTCGCAACCTGCAAAACGTATTTTAGGTCAGCGCTCCCATCTTCATCAGGTGGTGTTCCAACAGCACCAAATACTATGCTTACATCATCAAGACATTCACTCAGTTTCGTACTAAAGTTCAAACGACCTTTAGAAACATTACGCTTAACCATTTCTTCAAGGCCAGGTTCATAAATTGGCATGATGCCATTTTTCAGGTTTTCAATTTTCTTTTCGTCAATATCAACGCAAGTTACCTCAATACCGACTTCAGAAAAACAGGCGCCTGTGACCAATCCTACATATCCTGTTCCTACAATTGTAATTTTCATGTTTTTAAATTTACTTATCGTGTAATTTGTAAAAGACTAAAAGTAATAAAATTATTTATAATGACTTTTCAATTAATGAAGTTGCAAAAATAAACAATACGAGCTAATTTGTATATCTCATGCGGTGACAACTTACTTAGTTAATTTTTAAGCCATTTGTCCAACCAGTTAAAAAATGTACGCTGCCATAAAATTCCATTTTGAGGTCTCAGCACCCAATGATTTTCATCAGGAAAATACAGAAATTCGGCCGGAACATTGTTTAATATAGCAGCATTAAAGGCAGTCATACCTTGAGTAACAACAACTCTATAATCGAGCTCTCCATGAATTACAAGAATTGGAGTATCCCAGTTTTGAACATATTTGTGAGGTGAGTGAGCATAAGCTTCCTGTGCAACTTTATTATCTTTTTCCCAGAAAGGTCCACCTTTGTCCCAATTCTCAAACCACATTTCTTCCGTTTCCAGATATTGTGCTTCCTCATTAAAAATACCATCATGAGCTATAAAGGCTTTAAATCTCTTCTTGTGATTACCTGCTAAATAATAAACAGCATAACCGCCTGCACTTGCTCCAATAGCACCTAACCTATCTTTATCTATAAATTGCTCTTCTGATAACTTATCAATTGCTGTAAGATAATCCTGCATACTTTTACCATGATAATCACCACTTATTTGTTCCTGCCAGGCTTGTCCGAAACCACTAACACCCCGACGGGCCGGTGCTACAATAATATATCCGTTAGCAGCCATAATCTGGTAATTCCACCGATAATGAAAACTCTGACTTAAAGGACCTTGCGGGCCACCTTTACAATACAATAGTGCCGGATATTTTTTATTTGGATCAAAGTCTGGAGGATAAATTACGAATACTTGCATATCCTCACCATCATGAGTTTTTATCCAGCGTTCTTCTGTTTTACCCATTGAGATCTTATCCAATAGTTCCTTATTTGTAAAAGTAATTTGTATACCATCACCACTTTTTGGATTAACCAAAAACAACTCTGTTGGAAATGCCATTGTTTGCTTTGCAGCGATAAGTTGTTTTCCGGCAATTGCAACACTTCTATAATCATGAAGACCTTGCGTGATTTGTTTTATCTCTCCTAAGTTAAGATCGTATTTATATATCTGAAATGCACCATGCCAGTCGCTGGTGAAATATATATCCTTACTATTTGCAGTCCAGCTTATACTACCAACATTTTGATCAAATTTAGATGTTGCATATGTTTTTTCACCTGTATTTAAATTCATAATATACAAGCGATTTTTATCTGATTCGTAACCGTTGCGTTCCATACTTTCCCATGCCATATAAATTCCATCAGGTGAAAAAACAGGTCCTATATCAAAACCCATCATTCCTTCGGTCATATTAGTTGTTTCACCCGATTTGAGATTGTAAAAATATATGTCGGAATTTGTCGATAAAGTGGCTGCTTTACCTGACAACTTTTTACTTGTATATGCTATACCATTACCATCTGAACTCCAGCTTATTTGCTCAATGCCCCCAAAAGGACTTAACGGTGAATTATAAGGTTCACCCTTCATAATATCCTTATGATTGGTTAACTGGATTCCGTCATAATCTGCGATAAAAACATGACTGTAAGTATCAACCCAGTGGTCCCAGTGACGATACATCAAATCATTTATCAACCTTCCTGAAGCTAGAGGCAGTCCTTTGTATAGGTCTTCAAACTTTTCTTCAATTTCAATATCTTTTGTATAAAGTATTTTACTTTGATCAGGAGAATATTTAAATCCGGATATACCACCTTCAATTTGTGATATCTGCCTTCTACCTGTTCCATCCGGATTCATCTCCCATATTTGAACAGATCCGCTTTCGGAAGTTAAAAATCCTATCTTACTACCATCAGGTCTCCAAATTGCATTGAATTCACTTTTAGGAGATCGTGTTATTTGCTTTACATTTTTTGTATCCACTCCTACAAGGTATAGTTCTCTGTTACCCTTATTTTGTTCAATGGAATAATATGAAACACCATAAAGAACGTTATTCCCATCAGGTGATACCTGTGGATCACTAACACGTCCAAATGCCCATAAAGCTTCAGGTGTCATCAAATTACCTTTCAGTTTCAAATCAGGTTTCCCGATTATTGCCTGACCTTGCAAGGCATTAGATTGAGAACCAATAAAAAATAAAGCCATCAGGCTAATCAAATAATATCTATTCATCTGTATTTTAAGTTTACGATTAATCAGCAAAAGTAATAATTTACTCTTTGATATTAGTATAATTAATTGATATTAAGAAGATAAATTGCTACACAGATTCATGATGATTTGGTAAAAAGTTAGGAAGTGTTAATCCATAATCTCTATTACTACCGGAACTCCTGATAATCTTATTTTCAATTCTTTATCACCTCTGACGAAAGATACCTTTGCATCCCGCTCGTCCAGTGTCACTATTGGAACAACACGATCGATCGTTCTGGAAAAAGGAATTGTTATCCAAGATTTCTCATTATGCTTTTCTGATGTTGGCCTCCATGCTACTACCCTTTTTATGTTTCCATAGGCATCACTAAATGCATAAGCATATACTTCATTGGTTTCCATTATTGTACTATGAAAATAATATTCGCCAATTAATTTCTGAAGTAACTCAAACGAATGAAACGACAACTTCTGAGTGAAACCCTTGCTATATGAAGATGTTAATCCTGATCGGTTATGCAACATTGAGTTATAATCAACATTAGCATAATAATACCAGTAAAACTGCTCTGATCCAAGCCTATATAGGATAAGTGCCATTCTAGGACCATAGATAGCCTGTTCAAATTCGGTTATACAAACATCATGACTGCAATCATCACCTCCACCATCACTGTCATATCCAAATTCTGTAACATAAACGGGTTTGCCTGATAAATTTCTATTTGAGAATGCACGCAAGTTATTAATTGACCATACTTCTGATCTAGGGTCCTCTGGATTTACAGCTATCCTGTCCCCATTAAAATTATATGTATATGAATAAACATGTGTGTTAAGACCATCAATATAACCTGAATTACTACTATTAATGTAACCGGAAATATAATTATCATATTCTAAACCAATAGAATATGCCTGTATTGCGCAAGGGAGTACAGTAAGATTATTAGAATTTAATTTGAGTCCTTTACTCATTCCTGCTAATACACTGCGATAAACAGGTTTGGAATATTCCCAAGGCTCGTTACCTACTTCTGCTATTGAAACCAACGAAGTATTTTTTGAAAAATGATCACCAAAATATCTGCCATAATTAAGTGATTCTTGTTCTGTATTTAACCATAAAGAATCTGGGAAATTATTATTATTGAACATAATACACGCATCAATATCAAATCCCGAATTCTTCCATGTACGATATTCTCTGTCCCAATTAAGCCAGTCTTTTGATAAAGTCCCATTTCCTGACTGCATATTTGCATAACCCGGATTATCTGTAGGTTTATTAATATCCCAATTTATATTATGATAATTTCGAGCTAGTTTCGCAACCTTTTTGAATATTCCGGGGCCCTGATCTTTTGTTAACAGGTCAGAATAAACATAATAACCCCAACCCCAAATAGCGTTTACACCAAACGATTGTGAGTATGTTTTATGTGCAATTTTAGCAGGTAATGGTTTACCAAAATATCCATATCTATCATACGCCTCAAACTCTTGTAATTTAGCTTTTTGATATGATTGAGGTACAAGGGTATATACCAATTTTATATACCGAGCTTCAACTTCAGGGGATATTAATTGCTGCACATATGCTGTTGCCTTTGGATTTAAAGTTGCAACTTCTGTCCAGGAAGTACTATTATCACTTACATATACTACAATAGACAATACCCCAGACCCATTAAAGTGCCTGCTACTAATCCAACCTATTGAAAATCTGTTTCCAAGGTTGAATGTAACTTCTTCCGTTGGCATTGAGAATAATCCGGCAATTTCAAATATCTCAAACGGTTGTTTGCAAGACAATTTGATTGACGAGATATTTTCAAAAGCAGATAAATCAATTTCCTTCAAACTATAATTTTCAGAAGGAGAAAAACTATATATCTTCTGTTGGTTGATGGTGATCCATACTGTATCGGAAGTATTCAGTTTAACAGATAATAGAATTATTTTTTCCGGCTTTTTAAATTTGATTTCAATATCCCCTTTCTCAATCATGGTTTTCGAATCAGTAATTCCATCGAATGCATTTCCTGCATTAATGGCACTTCTGTTTAAACTGAATCTTTCTTTATTAAGAAAAATATTAAGGTCATTGCGAAGGATGTAATTGGACGGCAAAGGATTTGCTGATTCCCAATATGATTGCAGATTACCATCGTTAATAGAAGCAATACCTGTACCTGAGCTAACTTCAATTATTGCGTTAGATGTAACAGGTACTACTAATCCTGCATCAGGATTCCATTGACTAAAAGAAATTATTGAAGAAAGAGAAATTATAAAAATTAACAAAATGCACATATGTTCAATTTAATTCCTGTCAAAAGTATGAAATCAGGATAACCATAAAACAATGGGACATAAAAAAACTAAAAGGAGCCTCCTTTCGCCTGCAGATGTTTTTCTAAAAAATATTATTTTGCCGTTTTTTGAAGTTTTCTGGTAATAACATTTGTGCGAAAATGGGGATTCATGTAATTTAACCATAAAATAAATTTAACTTTGAAATCTATATTTTTCATGCAGATACTTAATACTAATAACTTAAACTATTTTATAATGAAGAAAATATTACTGTTTTGTATCGTTTTTATCACATTTGGGTATATAAATGCCCAAATCACACTTGAAAGATCTGATTATACTGCAGAAGTGGACAGTTCGTACCAAGCATTTTCAATAGATGCAAATTCCTGGACCATTCCAACCGAAGGACCTAATCAGGTTTGGGACTATACCTCTTTAGTACTATTGGATTCACTAACAATTACATTGAATCACAATCAAGATCTTTTCCATTTTCCCAATGCTAACATTGAAGATTTTTATATGGACCCACAGTTGGTAGGACCAGTTACTGTTGAATTTGGCCGAACTGATTATTCAATTCTGAATGATGACGCCTTTGGAAAAATAGGCATAAAATACGATTCTCTTTATATTGACCTTCAGTCCGTTACAGGCAGTCCGGGGGATGCATTGAATTACTTGACAAGCTATGGTTATTATCCAAACGACCCCGGTTATTTTGCATGGTTTCCAATGAACGCCGGAGATGTACGAAGTAGTAATTATATTGTTAATAACGAATTCTTAATGACTGTGGCCATATTTGGAATTGATAACGTGCCTTGCTTAAATAAGGTTACAGGTACTAGTGATCATGAAGTAGTTGGGTGGGGATCTCTTGCTCTAATTGATCCTACCTCCCTGAATACTGTTTCGCTCGATGTGTTGCTAATGAAAACGACGGTTATAGAAAAAGACAGTTTTTTCTTATCAGGAGCACCTATGCCGCCCTTGATACTAAATGTTTTTGGACTGTCGCAGGGGCAAACACAAACCTTTATCGAGTATAATTTTCTCGCTAAAGGTTATCCAGCTGCTGTACTTTCGGGTTGCTGTGATAGATACCAGATATTAGCGAATTTGGACATTACCAGCTCTGTTGAGGAAGTCACCGATAACCCAATTTCATTAAAGTATTATCCTAACCCGGCTACTGATCAACTCAGGCTTGAATTTGAAAAGCCAACTAATGAAGCCTGGATATTTGCTCTGTACAATTCCTTTGGTCAAAAAGTTTTTGAGCATGTAGTTACACAACCAAAAGGTACTGTAAGTGAATATATTAAGTTCAACCAGCAGTATCATGCAGGCATGTACTTCTTTGTATTGCAGAATGGCGATCTAGAGGTTATGTCAAACGGGTTACTGGAAATAAATTAGAAACCATTTTTTGATCAAAACATTTATGGAGTAAAGGCTTTTGCCCCCATGGTTGGCATAAGGCAACGCTAACCACAGCAAACAGGAGAGAAAACCATCCAATATGAGTGGATAATCATGTTGTTCTATTGAACAGCCTTGATTATAACCAAAAAAAATAGCCTGAAGTACAAGTACTCAGGCTATTTAATCTGGTGATTCGTCCGGGGCTCGAACCCGGGACCCTCTGCTTAAAAGGCAGATGCTCTACCTGCTGAGCTAACGAATCATCATTTCGGGGTGCAAAAGTAGTATTTTTTTAGTACTGCCAAATTTTTTGCCAGTTTTTTTATTCTTCTAGTTCACCTTTCCCTTGTCGCATAATAAGTGGTTCTCCTGACGTACAATCAACTATAGTAGATGCTTCATTATCACCATATCCACCATCAATAACAATATCAACAAGGTTTTTATATTTATCATATAATAATTCAGGGTCGGTTGTATACTCTATTATATTATCGTCATCGTGAATGGAAGTTGTTATGATAGGATGCCCAAGGTTCTCAATAATTGCGCTAATTATAGCATTATCAGGTATCCTAATACCTATTGTCTTTTTCTTGCTTTGAAATATTTTAGGAATATTACTGCTTGCATTTAAAATAAATGTGAAAGGGCCCGGTAAATTCTTCCTCATTAACCTGAAAATATGATTTTCAATAGGTTTAGTAAATTCCGACAGCATGCTCATATTACTAATTATCATAGAAAAATTAGCTCTGTCTTTCTTAATTCCTTTTAATTGAGCAATTCTGTTTACTGCTTTAATATGTTTAATGCTACACCCAAGTCCATATATTGTATCCGTTGGAAAAATAACTAATCCGCCATCATTAAATGTATCAGTTACATTTTTAATTAAACGTGGAGCAGGAGAATCTGGATATATTTTCAGTAACATTACTTAATGGTAAAATTGCGGGCAAAAATATGAAAAGATTTCATTATCAAGGTTATCATGGTTATTAAGCTAATAATTTTCGGTACCACTATATATCTGCAATTATGTTGGCTCGGCAAAAAAAATGGGTAAGCTACTCACATCGCACCGCTACAACCACCTACCCTTGCTACCTTCCGGTCCTGGGGGAATTCAGTAGGAGCTGGTCGTATGAGACTTACCCGCGGCAAAAATAAGTATTGTATTAACATAAATCAATAATTTGAAAAATATATTTAGTTTTACATGAATTTTAGAATTCCGGACATAATGCTTCAAAAACCTGTAATATTACTTATCTTAATGGGCATAGCAATTGGTCTGTTTACAGGCATACTCGACTCCGCTTTTCATTTCATTAACTATGAGAGGTTTAGAGCCGTTAATATTATAGTATTTCTCATATTCTTTATTGGAGTTTATTCGTCGGTAATTTTTTACAGGAATAATATTAACAATGGAATTATCACTTATGGGAATGCATTTCGCAAATCATTGATGATAGGTATCATAGCAGCACTTATTATTTCTTTAATCAGATTTGTTTTTTTGGAATATGTTATAAATCTTGATATAAATTCAATATTAGATAACACAAGAGTTTCAATTAATGAACAAAACGTAAACCTTACCGAAGAGCAGATCTATAATAGATTATCCTTTATTGAGTTCTCTTACAATCCAATTGTTTCATCAATATTGTACTTCGGATATTATTTTATGTTTGTTGTTGTTTTCACATTTTTTGCCTCTTTTGTAATAAAGAAAGTCGACAGAAATATTTCATTATAAATTAAATAGTAACTAATATTCATTTATACGTCACATTTTTTTAGTTTTGTTGTACATTTAAAATCTTTGAGTTATGAATAAAAGCACTGCAATGTTTCGAATCTCGTTGATAAATGGTCTTATTACGGGAGTTATTTTTTCTTTAATTTCAGCATTTATTTACCTGCTTGACATAAATATGTTTAGCAATCTTGTTGTCCCGATAGTAATGGGACTTTTAAATCTGTGCATCATATTATTTGCGATTATTATCTCTATTAAGAAGGTTAGAGAAACTGTTATTGATCAATGCCTAAATTATGGTGGTAGGTTTTTTACTGGTCTTATTGTTGGGGTTTTAGCTGCATGGGTATCCGGGTTATTTTCTTATTTGTTATTTCAGGTTATTGATCCTGAATATATGTCAACACAAATAGAAGGTATGGCTGACATGCTTATTGGTATGGGCGTACCGGAAGATGATGCATATTTACAAGTTGACGAGGCTAAGGCAAAGTTAGAACCAATGGCTCAGTTTACTTCTGCATTCTTATACACACCGGCGTTTTATATTGCAATATCATTAATTGTTTCTGCGTTTATCAAAGAAAAGAAAAAAGTGGATATTGAAACAAGTTAATTGAAATGGAAATATCGGTAGTTATTCCTTTATTTAATGAGGAAGAATCACTTATTGAATTAAATGATTGGATTGTACGTATTATGCAATCCAATCATTTTTCGTTTGAAATAATTTATATTGATGATGGTTCATCTGATAATTCCTGGGAAATTATCCAAAATTTGTCAAAAGTAGATTCAAGAGTTAAGGGCATTCGTTTTCGCAAGAATTATGGGAAATCCGCTGCACTAAATGAGGGATTTAAGGTTGCTTGTGGGGATATAGTTGTTACTATGGATTCTGATTTACAGGACAGCCCTGATGAGATACCTGGATTAGTAAAGATGATTATTGAAGAAGATCTCGACATTGTATCTGGTTGGAAAAAGAAGCGACATGATTCAACATTAGCAAAGAACATTCCATCTAAAATATTTAATTGGACATCAAGAAGACTTTTTGGTTCAAAATTACATGATATGAATTGTGGACTTAAAGCATATAAACTTGAAGTTGTAAAAAATATTGAAGTTTACGGTGAGATGCACCGATATATTCCAATTATTGCAAAAGCAGCTGGATTCTCAAAAATAGGAGAAAAAATAGTTGTTCATCAAAAGCGCAAATATGGTGTTACAAAATTTGGTATTGATAGATTTATGAAGGGCTATCTTGACCTGCTATCGATTAATTTTGTTTCCAGATTTGCACAAAGACCAATGCACTTTTTTGGCTCTTTTGGATCATTGATATTCTTTATAGGATTCATAATTGCCGCATATCTGGCTTATGCGAAATTCTTTATGGCAGGATACAGGATGACAGAACGTCCATTATTTTATTTTGGACTTCTCGCAATGATAATCGGCACACAGCTATTTTTAACAGGCTTCTTAGCTGAAATGATATCCAGAATTTCACGTGGAAAAACAAACTATCAGATATTAGAAAAATTAAATATTGAATGAGTAAATGAGACTTGCATGGATGTTTAAGCATTTTCTCATTCAATCATCGTTACATTATTAACATGAGGCAACAATTCTAAACAAGCGTTGTCCAAATAAAATTAATACAATAAAATTTTTAAAATGAAAATACATTTAGTGTCAGGGGGATGCGGTTTTGTTGGTCGCAATGTTGTTAAAAGATTACTTAATACAACAACAGATAGTGTATTTATGGTTGATGACCTTAGCATAGGCAGACATCCTTCTGAATGGATTGAAGGGGAATTTACATCTTCTATGTCAGACGATTTAGAGATAATTGGTGAGGATCAGAGATTATATTTCTGGAAAGGAGATTTCCGTGATTTACTTTTCTATATGCGTCAAAAACCGGAATATATTCAGGATAAGTACGGAATAAATTTTGATAAATTCAGCGATGTTTTCCATTTCGCTGCAATTGTTGGAGGACGTTTAAAGATTGATGGTGACCCATTAATGGTTGCACTCGACCTTAGTATCGACTCCGAATTTTTCTATTGGATAACGCGCCATAAACCGGAACGTGTTCTGTATCCAAGTTCAAGCGCAGCTTATCCTACCAGTCTGCAAACAACCGAGGGTGCTATCGCACTAAGCGAAGGTGACATAGATTTCAAAAAGAACCTTGGAACACCTGATATGACATATGGATGGACTAAGCTTACAGGTGAATTCCTGGCTCAGATTGCCGCTAAGCATTATGGTATTTCAATAGTATGCATCAGGCCTTTTTCCGGTTATGGTGAAGATCAGGAGACTGACTATCCTGTGCCCGCAATTGCATTAAGAGCTGCCAATAAGGAAAACCCATTCGAGGTCTGGGGCTCTGGAAAACAAGGCCGAGATTTCGTTCATATTGACGATATAATCGACTTTATCCAAATTTTAATGGACAACGTTAGTGATGGCTCTGCTTATAATATCGGTTCAGGCAAACTAACATCATTTCTTGATCTTATTGATGTTTTTACATCATTTGCAGGATACAAGCCAACAATAAAACCATTGCTTGACAAACCTGTTGGAGTACATTCCAGATATTGTGACATGTCGTTGGTAGAGAAAAAATTTGGATGGAAAGCAAAAATTTCTCTTGAAGAAGGAATGAGAAGGGTTTATGATGCAGCTAAACTGAAGGGTTAGGATCTAGTTTAGGTTTCTAGTATTTGTTTACGATAGTTATGGAGTGTTGGAGTAAAGGAGTGATGGAGTTGTGAAAAGTTATTAATGCACCGGATGGATGATCACAGGAAAAATAAGAACAGAGGTTTCAAACAATTAAGAGTTTGGCAAGATTCTGTTGATTTGTTTGTCCTTGTTAATAAGTTGCTTAAACCGTTTCCTTATGAACTTAATAAATCCAAAATAAATACTCTGGACGCTACACATAGCATTCAAAGAAATATCTCAGAAGGTTATTGTAGGAGATCGCCCAAAGAGTATTTGAATTTTCTAAATATAGCTTTGGGATCTTGTGGAGAGTTTAATAGTTCCATGATAAGTTTTCACGCAGCAGATATTTTGTCGGATGATGATTATGAATTATTTGATGATCTCCACTATAAAACAGAGAATGGATTATTAAAACTTGCCAAGTCAATTCAAAATAAGATAAATAAAAATGAAAGCTGGGATGACAAGTATTGATAATAGTTTTAGATTTTGTTAAAAAAAGAAATATGCAAAACCCCAATACTCCATCACTCCAACACTCCATCACTCCTATTACCTTTTGTAGTGTAATAATCATCTATAAAATCAAGCTTTTATGAAAAAAAGAGTTATCGTTTGCTTTGGCCCAGGACCGATGTTTAAAGGAGGGATCGCTAATTACAATACATCTCTGGCAAGAGCTTTTGATAAGATTGAAAATACAGAAGTTCATATTGTGTCCTGGACTCAACAATATCCTGCTATTATTCCAAGAGATTTTATAGATCGTAAGAGTAGGGTTAACCAGCTTGATGGCACTAATATTAATGTTCATTACATCACAAATTACAACAACCCTGCTAGCTGGAAAGCAACCGTTAAACTTATTGCAGGACTAAATCCAACAAAAGTAATTTTACAGTGGGCCATTGCAATTCAAGGCTTACCAATGGGTTACATTGCACGGAAGTTAAAAAAACACAAAGACATAGAAGTACTATTTGACCTTCACTTTGTTATTCAAAAGGAAGGAAGTGCTCTTGATAACAAACTAACCAAGATAGGCATTAAACATGCTAATTCGTACATTGTACATGCTTTTAAAACTGTTGATGAACTCAAAGAACTTTTTCCTGAAAAACAATTTGAAGTAATTGAGAGAGGAAATAAAATTAAAGCTAATGGTATAAAAGTATTAAAGCTTTATCACCCAGTTTATGATATGTTTAAGCCTACTCCAAATTTCGATATTGCTAAAGCTAAACACAAAATGGGATTGAATAAATATGTGTTTCTGTATTTTGGCTTTATCCGTAAATATAAAGGCTTGCACAATGTGATAGCAGCGTTTGCCAATCTGGCAAAACAACGTGATGATGTGTCACTCCTAATTGTTGGCGAATCCTTCTGGAATACGCTCGACAACAGCAAACTCTCTACAAAACTTAAAAATGCAACTTTCGGAGTAGCAAAAAAACTCTTCCTGAAAAATCAGGATAATGAAAAAGATTACAATCCATTAGCGCTCATCAATAAACTAAATATTGAGGATTTGGTATATGTTTATAATGAGTTTGTTCCAAACGAAGATGTGCCAAAATATTTTCAGGTGAGCGATAATATTATGTTATTCTATTTAACAGCCACTCCCTCTGGTGTTGAATCAATAGGATACAATTTTAATATGCCGATGCTTGCTACAAATGTTGGGCATTTTCCAGAAACCGTCAAGGATGGCTTTAATGGTTATTTAGCTGAAGATCGTGATATTACATCGATGACCAAAGTAATGATTAAATCTATTGAGAAACCAATTAACAGGGATAATGTAGCTGCCACTTCAAAAGATATGAGTTGGGATAATTATGCTACCGAAATCATTAGATAGGATTTTATTTATGATTTCTATAAACACCATCACTTTTAAAATGTAATAAGCTACTGCAATTCACTCAAATCACGTTTTTCTTTTTAGATTTGTGCTAATCAATATTGCTTTAATGAACAGACACATCATCTTTAGCAACTTTTTAAGTTGGCGCGCCCGAAAACTTAATGATACAGCTTTTGTTCTCATACTCAGTATTATCATTGGACTTTTGGCTGGTATTGCAGCTGCAATTCTAAAGGTAACCGTAATCACAATAGGCGATAAGGTTTTTAGTTTCTATTCTGATACTGATACAATAATATTATTATTCGGCTTTCCAATTGTTGGGATACTTCTTACTGTTATATTTTTAAAATATATTATTAAAGATAATGTAGGTCACGGAGTACCACGCATACTGTACGTTATCTCAAAACTGGATGGGAGTATGAGAAACCACAAGATCTTCTCATCACTGATAGGAGGATCGCTTACAGCGAGTTTTGGTGGTTCTGTAGGACTCGAATCACCAATTATATCAACAGGTGCTTCAATTGGCTCTGCTATTGGGCAACTTCTAAGACTAAGTTATAAGCACAAAACACTTTTAATAGGATGCGGTGCAGCAGGTGCAATGGCTTCAATATTTACAACTCCGATTGCAGCAGTAATTTTTAGTTTTGAAGTATTACTTCTCGATCTGTCAGCAGCATCACTTATCCCATTATTAATGGCTTCAGTTACAGGTGCTGTTACTACTAAGTTATTAACCTCCGAACAATTCCTTGTTCATTTTAAAGTATCAGAAGCATTTGTTATTCAAGATATTCCATATTTTGTAATACTAGGAATAATTGGAGGTTTTGTAGCTGTATATTTTCATTACATGCATTTCAAAATCATACACCAATTCAGCAAGATTAAATCCATTTGGGCAAAAGCGATAATTGGAGGAGGACTATTGGGAATTCTACTTTACTTTATGCCTCCATTATACTCAGAGGGTTATGATGCAATTCGGCTGATAGTGAGTGGGCATGCAGAAGAACTTCTTGATCATACATTTTTTGATGGCTCAAATGTAGTTCTAACTCTAATAATTTTTGTGGTATTATTAATAGTTTTTAAAGTAATTGCAACAACGTTTACAACCGAAGCGGGAGGAGTTGGAGGTATTTTTGCACCAGCGGCCGTAATGGGAGGTTTTACTGGATTTGTACTTTCCAGAAGTATAAATGCATTATCCACAAAAATCAACTTGCATGAAAGTAATTTCACTCTTGTTGGAATGGCAGCAGTTCTGGGGGCGGTACTCATGGCTCCACTTACAGCAATATTCTTAGTAGCAGAAATGAGTAACGGTTATGAGCTAATAGTACCTTTAATGTTATCTACATCAATTGCCTATTTAATTGCTAAGAGATTTAATAAGCATTCTATTTTTACTCAAAAGTTAGCCGAAGAAGGCGATATGTATCTTTACAAAGATATGACTATTGTTAAGCAACTAGATGTCAGATCTTTGCTTGAGAACGACGTTCTGATTATTAATTTGAATCACACACTTGGAGATCTCGTAGAACTGATTAAACGATCGAAGAGAAATATGTTTGTCGTCACCGATGATGAAGATAATTTTATAGGACTCGTTCTGCTCGACGAAGTGCGAAGCGTAATGTTCGACTTATCAAAATATAAAGAACCAATATCAAAATACCTTTACAGCCCACATTCGGATGAAAAAGTGGATATAGACTGTGACGCAAGGGACATTTTGAATAAATTCAAAAAAACAAGTAATTACAATATGATTATCCTTGATGGTACGAAATATATAGGTCTGATTTCCAGAGCTAATCTTCTTAGAGAGTATCGCGAAGGCATGATCGCTGATATTCATGATCTATAATAATTTTATTAGGTATTATTAACAGAAAAGTTTGGGTAATGATAAAACCTAATATCTCAATCCAATTATGATTAAAAATGAATAAATTTGCCACATGACTATTATAAATTCATTAAAAGAATCCATCGCAACAAAGCAGCTTTTTGTTGAGGATGAGAAAAATATTGATCTAATAAAAGCAGCAGCTCAACATTGCATAACAGCATTCAAAAATAATGGCAAAGTTCTACTTTGCGGAAATGGTGGAAGTGCGGCCGATGCACAGCATATTTCTGCTGAATTATCGGGCAGGTTTAATTTTGACCGAGATCCCCTTTATGCAGAAGCACTACATGTAAACTCCTCATTTATTACTGCCGTTGGCAACGATTATAGTTATGATGATATTTATAGCCGTATGATTAAAGCCGCTGGTAAACAAGGTGATGTGCTAATAGGAATAAGTACTTCCGGTAACTCTGTAAATGTTGTTAATGCACTAAAGCAAGCTAAAGAACAAGGTATGATAACCGTTGGGTTTACTGGTTCTTCTGTTTGTAGTATAGATGAAGTTGCCGATATCGTTATTAAAGCACCTTCAAAAAACACAGCACGAATTCAGGAATTGCATATTCTTATCGGTCATGTAATTTGTGAAGAAATTGAAAATACTTTGTTTGCCAGGTAAGAGATGATGATATTTCAACTTATAATACATTCAATCATTTAAGCATTCAATCATTTAAGCATTCAATCATTTAAACTTTCAATCATTTAAACTAAAAAAATATTTGATCCAACATGACTCCAAGTTTCCTTAAACTCATAAATAAAACATGGTCCTTATTTTTAGATCGTGACGGAGTTATCAACAAGCAAATAATTGGAGGCTATGTTTCATCACCAGATGAATTTGATTTCCTTCCAGGAGTCTTGGAGAGTTTTGCATTTTTCTCCACACTTTTCAACAAAGTTATAATTATTACAAACCAGCAGGGAGTTGGAAAAGGTATAATGTCGGAAGCTGAACTAATTGCAGTCAATAATTACATGATTAAAAAAATAAGTGAAGCCGGCGGGAAATTAGATGCAATATATTACTGCACTGACATGGCTGAGAAAATTGGTAATTGCCGAAAACCATCACCAAGTATGGCACAAAAAGCTCTGTTAGATTTTCCGGAAATAGATTTTTCAAAAAGTATTATGGTTGGTGATTCATTATGCGATATTGAGTTTGGGCAGAACATGGGTATGAAGACAATATTTTCAGGGAATAACCATGATAGTAATCAGGCAGCAAGTATGGCTGATTATAAAGTACAAAGCTTGTTTGAGTTAATGAGTGTATTAGAAAAGCTACTAAGAACATGAGCCCGCAAATAATTTTTGGTAGTTTTATTATCTACACAATAGTAATCTTTGCTATATCATGGTTTACATCCCGAAAAGCTGATAATCAGAGTTTTTTTATTGGTAATCATAAGTCACCTTGGATTGTAGTGGCCTACGGTATGATTGGAGCTTCATTATCAGGAGTAACATTTATCTCAATACCTGGCTGGGTTGGTGATACAGGTTTTTCATATTTTATAATTGTGTTAGGATATGTATTTGGTTATGCAATTATCTCAACTGTATTATTACCCATTTATTACAAGTTAAATCTCACATCTATATATACTTACCTAGGAATACGATTTGGGAAATATGCTTATAAAACAGGATCAGTATATTTTCTTATATCACGAATAATTGGTGCATCATTCAGAATGTTTTTAGTAGTATCTGTACTACAGGTATTTGTATTCGATTACTTCAATATTCCATTTTGGGTTACTGTAACCATTTTCATGGGATTGATACAACTATATACATTAAAAGGAGGTATAAAAACCATCATTTGGACTGACACATTACAAACTACATTTATGCTGTCTGCAGTTATTGCTACAATATTTATTATCACCAAGCATATGGATATCGGTATAATTGAAGCAGTGTCGAATGTTTGGGAAAGTGACTTATCCCAATTAGTTATAATAGATATGAACTCAAAACAAAATTTTATAAAACTATTTCTGAGCGGTATATTTATAACTATTGTAATGACCGGTCTTGACCAAGACATGATGCAAAAGAATCTAAGTTGTCGTAATTTAAGTGACGCTCAAAAGAATATGACAACATTGAGTTTGATTTTAATTCCGGTTAACCTGATTTTCTTATTTCTGGGCGGAATGTTGTTTCTTTATTCAGCACATTTTAATATCGCACCTACCCTTTCCTCGGATCATATTTTCCCCGATATTGCTTTCAATTATCTTGGCACAACAGCAGGAATAATATTTATTATCGGCCTTTTATCTGCTGCATATTCAAGTGCAGATAGTGCCCTTACATCATTAACTACCTCTTTTAGTATAGATATACTAGAGCTTGATAAGCGATTCTCAAACAATGAAAATTTATTGAAAAAAAACAGATACTTGGTTCATATTTCAATGTCGATTATTATTATTTTTGTCATCATTCTGTTTAAATTAATCAATAATCAGGCTGTAATTGCTCAATTATTTACTTTTGCAGGATATACGTACGGACCGTTATTAGGTTTATTTTCATTCGGTTTGTTTACAAAATTTAAACCTAACGATAAACTTATTCCTGTAATTGCCATTATTGCACCGATTCTCTCTTTTGTGATAAGCCATTACTCAATACAACTTTTTAACGGATACAAAATAGGCTTTGAATTACTTATTATAAACGGGATGCTAACATTTTTTGGACTATTAATTACAAAAAGAAAAACTAATTAAATAAAAAGTATTATATGACAAACTTCAGATTTACTGCACTTACAAAAACCCTTGACAGGAAGGCTATTAAAGTTAATTACCCTAGTGAAAAAGCATCAGATTATTTTGGTTCGATGACATTTAATCAATCAGTTATGCAAGAATATTTAACTGAAGAAGCTTATATTGGAGTGGTTAAAGCAATGGAAATCGGAGTTCGAATTGAGAGAAAAATAACTGATCAGGTTGCTTCTGCTTTGAAGGCCTGGGCTCTGAATAAAGGTGTAACACACTACACACACTGGTTTCATCCATTAACAGGATCAACAGCCGAAAAACATGATGCCTTTATTAACCCCACAATAAATGGTAAGGCAATTGAAGAATTTCGTGGTAGTGCATTGATACAACAGGAACCAGATGCTTCTAGTTTTCCTAGTGGTGGTATAAGAAGTACTTTTGAAGCACGAGGTTATACAGCATGGGATCCTACTTCACCTGCTTTCATAATAGAGAATACACTTTGCATCCCAACAATTTTTGTGTCATATACCGGCGACTCTCTCGATTACAAAACTCCATTGCTCAAATCGATGAGAGCATTAGACTCAGCTGCAGTAAATGTTTGTAGATTTTTTGATAAATCTATCAAAAAAGTATATCCAAATCTTGGCTGGGAGCAAGAATATTTTCTAGTTGACTCTGCCCTGTTTACTGCACGTCCGGACCTTGTACTTACAGGAAAAACAGTATTTGGTCATTCATCTGCCAAAGATCAGCAGCTTTCAGATCACTATTTCGGAACAATTCATAATAGGGTATTGGCTTTTATGCAAGACCTCGAAGTTGAGTCTCATAAATTGGGGATTCCTCTTAAAACAAGGCATAATGAGGTAGCGCCGAATCAATTTGAATGTGCGCCTGTATATGAAGAAGTTAACATATCGGTTGACCACAACCAGCTTTTGATGCACTTGCTTGATGTAGTGGCACGTAAACATAATTTTAATGCATTGCTTCACGAAAAACCTTATGCAGGTGTTAATGGCTCAGGAAAACATAATAACTGGTCGATTGCAACAAACACCGGAATTAATCTTCTGTCACCAGGTAAAACCCCGGATGATAACTTTAGGTTTATCACAATATTAGCTAACATCCTGAAAGCAGTTCACGACAACGAAGAACTTGTTCGGGCAAGCATCGCTTCGGCAGGAAATGATCTTAGACTAGGCGCTAATGAAGCACCTCCAGCAATTATCTCTGTTTTTGTAGGCGATCAGATCACAAAAACCCTTAATGAGATTGAAAATATGCCTTCTCATGGTAAAATGAATCACAAATCTGAAAATGATATTACTGTTGATATACCCAAAATTCCTGAAATATTATTTGATAATACCGATAGAAACAGAACGTCACCATTTGCCTTTACCGGTAATAAGTTTGAGTTTAGGGCTGTAGGATCAACAGATAATACTGCAAAACCGATGTATGTGCTTAATTCTATTATAGCAGATCAGTTATCTAAATTTAGCACTGAAGTTGAGTCACTAATAGAAAGTGGCATTAAAAAGAAAGTTGCTTTGTTTGAGGTTGTAAAAAGATATATTAAGGAATCTAAGAATATTCGTTTTGAAGGAAATTCATATTCTGCAGAGTGGGAGAAGGAAGCAAAGAAAAGAGGTCTATCGAATCATAGCGCCACTCCCGAAGCATTAGGAGCATTTGTTTCTGAAAAAACTATAGCTCTTTTCGAACGACTTCATGTGATGTCGAAAACTGAACTCGAAGCCAGGCATTCTATCAAATTAGAAAATTACACAAAGAAAATTCAGATCGAAGCTAGAATAATGGGCGACCTTGCCACTAATCATATACTACCAACAGCTATACATTATCAAAACCGGCTTATTGAAAATGCCAAAGGGCTGAAGGATGTGCTTGATTCTAAATCATTTGTCAAACTATCTAAAAACCAGCTCAACACTATTAAAGAAATATCAAACCATATTTCGGAAATTAAGGATCTTGTTGAGAAGATGGTGGAAGCCAGAAAGAAAGCCAATCGAATAAATAACGTTTATGATAAAGCGCTAGCTTATAAAGATAATGTTCGATCATATTTTGATGAAATTAGGGATCATGTTGATAAGCTTGAGATGCTAGTGGATGATGAGATGTGGCCACTACCAAAATACAGAGAATTGTTATTTATCAAATAATTAACTAGAAGTGTTATATTTGTATTTCTAAACTAGGTGATTGATCTCATACTGCTAAAGCACAATAAAATTGAGATCTTTTAAATAGCTCAGGGTAACAAAACATAATTCTATTTACATTAGTGAATATTAATCGTTCTAAAGGTTTTAAAGATGAAAAAACAAAATGTTCATATAATTATCCTCACAATCTTTTTAACAATTTTTTTATTTGAAAGCTTTAGTCAAATAACAGTTTCAAAAATAGAACAGAGAAACATAAGCTCCTCATCTGAAGGTTTTATTTATACACTCCCGCAAACTACTTTTAAGATTGATGTTGTATACGAAAAAACTCAAGAATTCAACGGACCTTTGATGCAATATGCTACAGAGTATCTTGGAGCTAAAAATTATATTTCTTCCGATAAAACTGAATATAAAGTTAAGGATGTTAGTTTATCAGTATTTCAGGAACCCGATCTCGATCAACTTTATTATGTTAAATATCCAGATGAAAGAGCTAAAGATGCAAAAAAGATTTCATTCACACTTTCCAGAATTGGTGGGTTATTAGCATATAACACTGAATTACCTGTTATCAAAGAAACTCCAGATATAGTTACCGACCAAACAATTATTTTTAAAGAGGGTGACAATAGATTTCCATATATGTCACAATACAACAAGCAAAAAAAGGTTGACACTATAATTCGTGTTATAAATATAGATACTGTGACAATTAACAGGTTCTTATTTAAGTCATCTTGGGTAGACAAGAGTGATGATGATAAAGCCAAAGAGGCTGCACAGCAAATTGAACAAATCAGGGAAAGCAGATACCATCTAGTATCAGGATATCAGGAAGTTAATTATGGTACAAGTATTGTTTATATGGATATGCAATTGCAAAAGATGGAAGATAAATATCTGGAATTGTTTCTCGGTAAAACAACAAAATCAGTTGAAAAACAGACTATATATTTTGTTCCTGTTAAAAATAAGAAACAAAGCGAGCTGTTAAGATTTGATGATGGTACAACAGTAGAAGTAAAGATTGAGACAGGTTCTAATTCTAACAAGTTAACTGATGTAACTGCGTCAAGCCCAGATCGTATTTACTATCGGATACCTGCCCCAGCAAATGTAATCGTTAGTTCTAAAAACCATACATTGTTTACAGGACGTTTTGCAATAAATCAACTTGGAGCTGTGTCTACTGCGCCTTTAGCAAATACGAAACTACAGTTTGATGCAAATACCGGGAATCTAATTAATATAACAAGAGAATAATAATCATTCTACTCGTTTTCTATTTTACAATTTATAGCAAGATTTAAGTTTCTAGCTAAAAGATCGTACAGCCTTTCTAAGTAATATCAATTTAGTCAACAGATCCTCAACAAGGTCTAATCTCAACATATTTGCACCATCCGATTTTGCAGATTTAGGATCAGGGTGTGTTTCTAAAAATATTCCATCAACACCAACCGCTATCCCGGCTTTGGCAATTGTTTCTATCAATTCAGGTTGCCCACTGGTTACCCCTTCTACCTGGTTAGGCTGTTGCAATGAATGAGTTATATCCAGAATTACAGGTACATCAATCTTTTTCATCTCCACAATATTCCTGTAATCAACAACCAAATCACCATATCCAAACATTGATCCACGTTCAGTAAGCATTACATTACTATTGCCTGAATTTATAACCTTATCAACTGCATATCGCATTGACTGTCCCGATACAAACTGTCCCTTTTTAATGTTGATACATCTTCCTGTTTCACCAGCAGCAACCAGCAAGTCAGTTTGCCTGCACAAAAATGCCGGGATCTGCAGTACATCTACATATTGAGATGCAATTTTAGCATCTTCAATTGTATGGATATCTGTAACTACCGGGATATTATACTCTTCTGATATTCTTGCTAAAATCTTCAACGCTTTTAAATCTCCAATACCTGTAAATGAATCTATTCGCGTTCTGTTTGCCTTTTTAAATGAGGCTTTAAATATTATTGGTGTTTTAAGTTTATCTGTTATCTCAATTAATCGTTCAGCAATTGTGAACGCCATTTTTTCATCCTCAATAACACACGGACCTGCTAATAAAAAGAAGTTACTTGAATCTTGATTATTTAATTTCTCTAATTTAGGATGCATAGCAATAAAATATATTCAAAAATATGTAAAAGAAACTAGATTTGGCTTGAGCTTGCTATATAGAAATAATAAAATATTAATTTACTACACCTCATACCTCAACCTTTATCTAAAGCTGTTTTCTTAAAACTAACAAAGTAAACTCCAACAAAAATAAGCATTGCTGAAATAACTTCAACATATGATAATCTGTCCTTACCAAAGGAAATAGCTATAATTGAAGCTAGCAATGGTTGCAGATAAATATAAGCACTGTTAATTGTTGGGCTTATCACCTTTAATGAATAATTATTTAGAAAATAAGCAAAAACAGTTGTGAACAGAATAACAAAACCTATAGAAAACCAGATATTAGTTGGTATTATTCCATAATCGGCTTGGAGTACAAGGTTTATGGATACAGGAGCTACATAAACAGTCCCAAACAAAAACACCCATTTCATTATGGTTACCGGACTGTATTTTGCCATTAAAGGCTTTACTAAAACCAGATAAAGTCCATAAGAGGTAGCATTAATTAAAACAAAAAGATTTCCGATAAATATACCCGACGAAAATGAAACATTACCACTTTGCAATATCAAATATGCAGCACCTAAAAATCCCAGTATTATTCCTATTATTTTATTGAAAGTTAATCTATCACCAATAATAAAGTGAGAAAACACCAAAACAATTATTGGAACCCCAACCATTATAATTGAAGCATTAATTGGTGTTGTCAGATTTAAGCCTTCAAAGAACATAACCTGATTTAATGCTATACCAAAGAATGATATATATCCCAGCTTTATCAGATCCTTACGTGCTACCTTTTGTGTGGGAAAGAAAGAAGCCACTATCCAGAATATTATAGCAGCTATTGAAACGCGCATTAATATTATAGCCCTGGGTTCCAGAAAGTTGGGCATAATACCTTTCGCTACAACATAGTTAATGCCATATATAATGTTTGCGCCTAATATGGCAATATGTGCAAGCCATAATTTTTTCGACATAATATCTTCTACACAAAAACTTATCTTGACAATAAAATGTTTAAACGCCATGACCAGCGTTTTTTTGCAATATTACTAGAATGGAAGGTCATCATCGGGCAATCCAAGGTCGGAAGGAGGTTCAACAGGCATTGGCGTGGAGCTACCTTCATCATCACCTTTCTCAATTCTCCAGGCTTTAATATCTGTATACCATCTGGAGTTATATTCTCTCGATTCAATATTTATTGATACGGTAACTACATCTCCCTCGGTTACTTTTTCCAACATACTTACTTTATCACCCCAAAGCATAATGCAAATCTTTTTAGGAAACTGCTCATCTGTTTCGATGACAAATTGCTGTTTCTCCCACTTTCCATTTTTTCCTTCTCCGCTTTCAATAGCCAGCTTCTGAATAAGTTTCCCTTTAACCTGTAGATTCATAATTTTATCGTTTAAAAAAAATCAAAAATAATAATTATAATCAAACCGATTTGTATCATTTCCATTCGTAAATGAGAAATTATTAATAAAGATTTGCAATATTTTTAACTTTGTAGAGGTTTTAATTGTAACGAAAACAATTAAATTTGCTTTATTGAATCTGATCGATGGACAATAAAGATTTTAAAATAGAAATACCACAACGCTTTTTTTCAGATGTAAATGATAAGCCATTTGAGAATTGTAATATTTGTGATAAGTATTTGCTGGATGATGATGTTCCTTATGTTATTGAGAAAGCTATGAAGAATTATGAGGGACATGAATTTTCATCAACTATATATGAATTTGCCATTTGTCATGATTGCCACGTAGTTATGCAGCAATCGATGTCCCAAGAGTCTATTCAAAACCTTCAGAGGTATTACCAAACAGTTATGTCTTCAAAAGCTGCAGAACCTCTTGTAATAGATATAAATAGTTTTGATTTAGATACCTGGTTATCAAAATGCTTTTTTAATGGTAACGAGATTGATAAAATGAAGGAGTATCAGGTTGTAGCACAATTCAAAGGCAAACAGATGTTATTGAACACACCTCCAATTATTATTGGTGAAGATGCTATGAAACAAATGTCAGGCCTGCTGTCTGATAAAACAACTGATGAAATGAACGGGTTTAGGGACAAATTTCTAGGTCCTTCGCCTGAGATAGAAGAATTAATTCATGGGAAGAAACTAATATTACTATAAATACGACCTTCATTAGGTTTACTAAATCTTACTTTTAAAATGTACTTAAATAGATTGCTTTCAATAACATTTTCGGTAATAATATTAAATCTTCCATTTCAAGCAATTTCTCAAAATAACAATAATGAACTCTATATGAATACAAAGATTGCAACATTCGGGTCCGGATGCTTTTGGTGTAGCGAAGCTATATTCAGCAGGTTAGAAGGCGTAATAAAAGTAGAACCTGGCTTCTCCGGAGGTCACACAATTAATCCCACATATAAAGAAGTTGTTGAAGGTACAACAGGACATGCAGAAGTAGCTCAAATTACTTACAATCCTGATTTAGTTTCTTTTAGCACTCTGTTAGAGGTATTCTGGAAAACTCATGACCCAACAACTTTAAATCGGCAAGGTGGGGATGTAGGTACGCAGTACAGATCTGTAATATTTTACCATGATAAGGAGCAACAGGAACTGGCAAACAAATATTTAGATGCTCTGGAAAAAGCAAATATATGGAAGGACCCTATTGTTACAGAAATTGTTTCCTTTAAGAGATTTTATCCTGCAGAAGATTATCACAACGATTATTACGAAAACAACCCATCAAATTCCTATTGCTCATTAGTTATCACTCCAAAAATTGAAAAATTCGAAAAGGTATTTTCTGATAAATTGAAGAAATAGGAACTCAAATTTTTAAGGTTAATTTCTTCCAATTTTTATACTAATAACACAAATAATGGTGAATTAGGATAGAGTTTTGACAGAGTAACTAATTGATTTTCATCAAGTAAGTCTCAAACCATTTTCAACCTTCTTGTCGGGAACTGCAAGCACTACACTACCATCATCCTGTATTAATCCGGTGATTAGAAACTCTGATTTTACCGGACCAATTTGCTTTGGAGGAAAGTTAACTACTCCAATTATTTGTTTATTAAATAGTTCATCCTTTGTATAGAGATCCGTTATCTGTGCACTTGATTTCTTAATTCCTATTGATTCACCAAAATCAACAGTAATAATGTATGCAGGTTTTCTGGCTTCAGGAAAATCTTTAACATCAATTATCGTTCCAGAGCATAGCACTACTTTTTCAAATTCATTCCATGTTATTTCATTCATAATTTCTTACTGTTATATTTACCTATAGCCACATTAAGAACTTTAATGTTACTCGTTAGGTATGGTAAAATAAAAGGTGCTGCCTCTATTAATTTCACTTTCAAGCCAAATTGTGCCTCCCAAAAGTTTGGTTAGTTTTTTTGCAATAAACAAACCAATACCTGTGCCACCATATGTACGATTTTGTGAATCTTCTGCCTGCCTGAAAAGTTCAAAGACATTTTCATAGTCTTCCCTATTAATACCTATACCTGTATCTTTTACATAAAATCTAAGCATTGATTTTTCATGATATGATTCGATATCAAATCCAAAATCTACACTCCCTGACTTCGTAAATTTAAAAGCATTTTTTAATAAATTTATTAATATTTGCTTAAGTATTGTAGAATCGGTGTAGGCAATTAAACCTTTATTTTCATCAGGAATCATTAGTATAAGATCAAGATTCATTTTATTTATTCTCTCCTGTTCAAACTTAATAATTTCACAAACTTCATCTAAAACAGTTTGCAATAGAATCTTTTCTTTATAAATTTTTGTTTGACCCGACTCAATTAAAGTAATATCAAAAATATTTTCAACGATTTTTTGCAACTGATCTCCACATGAATTAATTTTCCCTATATATTGTAATATCTGCTCAATAGGCATATTTTTATTTACAATCTCTGAAAACCCAATTATTGCACTTATGGGAGTTTTCAATTCGTGAGACATTGTTGCCAAAAAAACCGATTTTAGATGGTCTGCTTCAGAAGCCTTAACAAGAGCATCTTCTAATTCCTGTACAGTATTTTTACGATCAATTAAAATGCTAATATGTTCACTAACAAATTCAAGTAGTTCCTTATCTGATTCATTATAGACAGCTTCGTTATTATAGCTTTGAACAACCATAGCACCAATTATTTTCCTGCCAATTTTAAGAGGTACGCCAAGCCATATTTCTGCATATGTTCCAAAATGGTCTATCTCTCTTGATTTTTCTAACTTTATTATGTCTGCTTTGTTAACTAAAAGTGATTTCTCACCTTTTATTAAATAATGGGTTAATGTTTTCTCAGCTGGAAAAGATGTGACTTTATCCATTGTATCTTTAAATAATGGTAACGACATCAGATTAGTTTCAGCGTCATATAGAGCAACATAAAAATTAGTTGTATCAATAACTGAACTCAGTTCTTTTTGCACCAAATCCAAAAATTCAATCAGATCTTCGGCAGTACTAACTGTATGTGAAATATTATATAACAGCTTTTGTATTTTATCATCATGTATACGTTCAGAAACATCTTGTGAAACATTAGCCAAATACAATGGTTCTCCTGTTTTAGTATCCTTGATAGGGAATGTGATTGAATGTACATCAATTAATTTACCAGTGCTCATGTTTTGATATTGAAGATCTCCTTCCCAGGTTTCTCCTTTCATTAGTGTAGGTATAACTATATTATTCGCTAAACCCTTATAATCATCCGGAATAACATCAATTATATTCACATTCTCAACTTCGTCAGGTTCAATTCCAAGCATTTCGGAGCCAGATTTATTCAGAAATATCATCCTGCCATCCAGGGTACTGAGATTAACTAGCTCACTGCTGTGTTTTACTACTGCCGCAAGTTTAACCATTTCATCTTCTGCTAGCTTTCTATCTGTTATGTCTTGGTGCATAACTACAATATTTACTACTTTTTCAGACACATCTTTTGTTGGATAGATTTTAGTACTCAACCAACGAACTCGTCCAACTCCTTTTGCTTCAGTATCTCCTGTGGGATCAAAAAGATATTCTGGTAGAGTTACAGTTTCTCCTGCATATGCCTGTTTAACATATTTAATCAAACCGGTATCTTCAACTTGTTTACCTTTAAGAATATTAAACTTATACAATGTTGTCTTGCCCGGAAAACCCCATAATTTCTCATAAGCTCTATTAACAGATATTTGCAGCCCATTAAGATCATAAACTTCGATAACAAATGGTGATTGTTCAATTAACGATTCAAACTTCTCTTCACTAATATTAAGTGATTCTTCATAAGCTAGTTTTTGTTTAAGCTGCTTCGATTCCTCTTCCAGTTTAATCTTTTGCTTGTTACTATTAATAATAAGTATTCCAGTGATAATAATAGATAATAAGTATAATAGGCTCAATATTAATGTTAAATAAAAATTCTCGTTAATAACACCAGAAACTTCAGAAGATGGAATCCAGATAACAATTTTCCATTGTATATTGTTTAATGTCAATGTATTAAAACTTGATGATACTCTAATATTATTTGCAACATCAATAGTTGCACCTTTATTTTTTGACAAAATTGTTTCAAAATGAGAAAAAGATTCATGGCAACGGTAACAATCACTATTATACGAGTTTATATTATTGAGCACCATCTCTGGATGACTGTTAGAAAAGATCAAGGTGCCACTACTTTCTAATATATAGAAATTTTCTGTCAGAGAATATTTTCCTAGAAGAGCAGAGAAGCTTGATAAAATTTCATCTAGCTTTATTGTTGTTGTTATCACACCCATGAATTCATAACCATCTTGTAGATTGTTTGCATCATTTGTAGTATTATAAATGGGAGTAGTCAACAGCAAATTCAAATTACTTTGATCTTTGTTTAAACTATCTTTAATGTTAGGCTCTATTGAAATATGATGATCATTGTGGTTTTTCTTATTCTTAGCCCATTGAAAGAAATCTGATTTGCTATTAATTGATCCAATTAACTGTTGTGAAGTTGAATAAATTATGATTCCATTCTTATCATATACACTAACGTCCTGAACCGAATTATTTTTTTCAATTTTATAATAACTTTGTATATCTCTTTCGATCTGACCCATATCCATATACTGGAAGGATAAATAAAATGAGATCACACTGGCTATATTTAATCTTTCACTTAAATAATCATTAAGTGCTAATGTCATATAATCAACTCGATTGGATTGTTGAGAGAGAAAATTCTGACTAATTTTCCTTTCACTATTTGCATGGATAATATAAAACAGTGCTGAACATAACACTATAATTGTGATTAGGATAATAATGATATATTTTGATTTCATAGAATGATAATTTTATTAAGAATATTCTATATTAGTTAGTTTTTTAATATATTAAATTAACAATAATCGAATGTTTTACAAACCTAACGTTTTGAAGTAAATGAGTAATAAAAATATATCAAATATTTGCCAGCATACAACTTTATACTAATTTTACAGTTATGAATATATGGTATATATGGTCTGGAAAATATCCATGATTCACCATTATTACCTTCGAAATACATTTAGCCACCTTTCGGTACTTTAATTTTAGAAAATGAATACACCAAGAGAAAACCCGGTAGTTAGATATAAGAATTTTATAGTGGGTTTTATATTTGGATTTGGCATCACCTTGGCAGGATTGACTGTTGAGGATGTTCTGCATGATATCTCCGTTTTAGAAGCGCTTTCGGAATATCATCATTTTTTTTCACCCCTGATTGTTGGTTTAATATTTGGTTTTCTTAGTTATACTATTGGAATAAGAAACAATCAAAGAATCAAATCATTAAAAGACACTTTAGCAATTCATGAAAAATATAAAAAAATGACATCAAATATTTCTGATGTTATTGGAATCATTGATGAAAAAGGGATAATAGTTTATAAAAGTCCTAATATTAAAACCCAATTTGGTTGGTCTCCTGATGAACTTATAGGTAAAGAAGCCTGGGTAACTGTTCACCCTGACGATACTGAACGAATTCAAAAAGAATTTATCTCACTATTGGGAACAGAAAATAGCACCACAGAAGTTGAGTATCGATATTACTGTAAAGACGGTAGCTACAAGATTATTAATTTAAAAGCAATTAATTTAATTTCAGATCCCGTCATAAAAGGAGTATTAATTAACTATAATGATATTACTGAAAAAAAGAGAGAATCTGTTAAGTTAAAAGAGAGTGAAAATAAATATCGTACTTTATTTGAAAATATGCCTGATGTTGTAACAATTGTAGACAATAAAGGCAAAATAATTGATGTAAATCCAAGAGGAATAAAAACATTTGAGTATCCAAAAGAGGAATTATGTCAAATGAACATAGGCGATTTAGTTTATGAAGAAGACAAGGAAAAATCTCAGACTTTTTTAAATAAACTATTAACAGAAGGTTCTTATGAGGATTATGAAGGACGTATTATTACAAAGTCGGGTAAGATTAAATGGATACAAGTTAGTTCAACAGTAATATTACAAAACGGCGAACGTATTGGATCACAAGATATTATAAGAGATATTACTGAGAAAAAACGGGTAGAGAAAGCCCTTGTCGAGAGCGAGCAGAAATTCTTATCCGCATTTGAGCATGCATCAATAGGTGTTGCATTACTTTCACCGGATGGGAATTGGCTAAAAGTTAATCAGGCCACATGTAGTATATTTGGTTACACTGAAGAAGAACTACTTACAATAACGTTTCAGGATATTACACATCCAGATGACCTAGAGCAAGATCTTGAACTAAAGGGAAAACTTCTAACTGGAGAGATACAAACCTATAATTTAGAAAAACGCTATATTCATCATAATGGAAACATAGTATGGGGATTACTTAGCGTTTCACTGGTTAGGTCATCTGATAATAATCCTGAATTCTTTATTTCACAAATAGTAGATATTACCAAGCGTAAGTTGCATGAAAAGGAGCTTGAAGCAAACAGAGCATTATTGCTAGAAATGAATAATACCAAAGACAAATTCTTTTCAATTATTGCACACGATTTAAAAGGGCCATTTACTGCCATTATTGGATATTCAGATCTATTATTGGAACGTTACTTAGACTATGATCAGAAGAAGATTCATTTGATGCTGCAAACAATTTCCAATTCTTCAAAAAACACATTAGAATTACTTGAGAACCTACTAGTTTGGGCTCATTCACAAACTGGCAAGATAAAATTCCAGCCTGTTAAATTCGATATTCAAACTCTTGTATTGAAGAATTACAATATTCTTAAAGGCAACGCAGAAGATAAAAACATAACTATCACATCGACAATTCCAGATAAGAGTATTGTTTTTGGGGATACAAATATGATCAATACAATTCTGCGCAACCTTATTTCAAATGCAATAAAGTTTACTGCTAAGAATGGTAGGATAAGTATTGATTTGACATGTCAAGATAACCAACACCTCATATCGGTTAAAGATACAGGAGTAGGTATTCCGGAAGAAAATATTCCGCTACTTTTCAAGATTGAAAGCAATGTAAGTACAAAAGGTACTGAGAAGGAAAAGGGATCTGGATTAGGTTTAATCCTGTGTAAAGAATTCGTTGAAAAACATGGCGGAAAGATATGGGTTGAAAGTGAAATAAATGAAGGAAGCACCTTCTATTTTACACTACCACAACATTATTAGCTCCCACAAGTTGATAAATGCTTATAAAGTAATCAACACCTCAACATTTATAATTCAGCATTAATAATTTAGAATTCAACATTCCATTTGTGCCCAAGAAAAGACTCGAACCTGCCTATACTGCATTTCGGCAGGCAGGCTTTCACGACCACAAGGCCACTACACACTGAATGTAGCGCGTCTACCAATTCCGCCACTTGGGCTCAGAAATTATGTATGTTGAATTGTGAATTATATTCTAATTCAACATTTATAATTCTAAATTCAACATTATATTGGTGCCCAGAACAAGAATCGAACTTGCACTCCCTTGCGAGAACATGGCCCTCAACCATGCGCGTCTACCATTTCCGCCACCTGGGCTTGATTTTGGAGGTGCAAAAATAATCAAATTTAAAATTGATTGAAAAATAGTTTAATATTTATAATAGGATAGTAATCAGTTCGATTTGTTTTCTCTCAAATTATTTTGTTTTCCTGATGATTATCTTGCTCGAAATAATTAATTTTAGCCCAATAAAATAATATCCAATGTTTACAGAAAAAGATTTACAACAGATTAAAGAAAAAGGACAAACACAGGAGATAATACAAAATCAAATTGAAAAGTTCAAGAAGGGATTTCCAAATATAGTTTTATATGCCCCGGCAACTCCGGGAAACGGGCTCAACAGCTATAGCGAAGAAGAAGCCATTTCATTAGCAAAGTATTTTGACGACAACTACGAAGATTATGACATCTTGAAATTCGTACCTGCATCGGGGGCTGCAAGCCGCATGTTTAAACATCTTTTTGAGTTTAATCAAACATGGGATAAATCAACGCCAGAGATCGAAAAGTATGAGAACGACAAATCCTTTAACTCTGTTTATAATTTCTTTAACAATATTTTCAAGTTCGCTTTTTACGATCATCTTAAAGAACTAATGTTAAATAATGGACTTGATCTGGATGAATGTATTAGTAATCACGACTTTAAATCTGTGCTTGAATATTTCATAACCGATAAAGGCCTGAACTACTCTAGCTTGCCAAAAGGATTGCTTTTATTTCATGATTATGCTGACGGAGCAAGATTATCAGTTGAAGAACATATGGTTGAATGCGCCCATTATTCTACAGATAAAGATACTATTTCAAGAATGCATTTGACTGTTTCACCAGAACATCAAAATAAGTTTGAAAATGCCATTGAGAACAAAAAAGATAAATTTGAAAAAAGGTACGATGTCAAATTTGATATTCATTTCTCACAGCAAAAACCAGAAACTGATATAATTGCCGTTACACCAAACAACGATCCTGCAAGAGATGACAAAGGAGATTTGATTTTCAGACCTGGTGGTCATGGTGCTTTAATTGAGAATTTAAACGAACTTGATAGTGAAATAGTTTTTATAAAAAATATTGACAATATTGTTCCTGATAGATTAAGAGACCAGACATATCTCTACAAAAAAGTAATTGGCGGTCTTTTGTTCAAGCTACAAGCCTTAACTTTTGAATATCTGGATATATTGGATGGTGGTGATTTAACTGACGATGAGTTAAACGAAATTATGCTTTTTGCTCAAAATGAGCTAAATATTTTCATTCCTGATGCTTATGAGGGTTATGAAACTATTGATAAGATTGACTTTTTATTTAACAAACTTAACAGACCAATTCGTATTTGCGGAATGGTTAAAAATGAAGGTGAGCCCGGAGGTGGACCATTTTGGGTAATTGACGATGACGATAACCTGTCGTTGCAAATTGTAGAATCATCACAAATGGATTTGGATAATAATGATCAGAAAGAAATAATATCAAAAGCGACGCATTTTAATCCTGTGGATTTGGTTTGCGGAATAAGAAACTATAAAGGAGAAAAATTTAATCTTAAAGAATTTATTGATCCTAATACTGGATTCATCTCCTTAAAATCTCTGGGAAGTAAATCAATAAAAGCTCAGGAACTTCCAGGATTATGGAATGGCGCTATGGCTGATTGGATCACAATATTTGTTGAAACACCTATTATCACTTTTAATCCCGTGAAAACGATAAACGACTTGCTTAGACCTCAACATCAGCCAAAAGACTAAAAGCATGTAGTATGGATTATGATTATCCCACAAAAATAAAACTACTTGAATACTTAATGTCATTTGTTTCGGAAGAAAGAAAGAGGCGATTTGACGAAATAATTAAATACCGGACCCGACATATAACTCTTGTTCTGGAAGATATATACCAACCCCATAATGCCAGTGCCATACTACGAACCTGCGATTTAACAGGAGTACAAGATGTTCATATCATAGAAAATAAGAATAAATACGAAGTTAATCCTGAAGTAGCGTTGGGGTCATCAAAATGGTTAACATTAAAGAAACACAATAGTAAGGATGAAAATACTCTGGAAGCAATTAATTCACTAAAAAACAGTGGATATACTGTTGTAGCAACTACACCCCACGAAAAAGCTATGGACCTGGACAGTCTGCCAATCAACAACAAATTAGCTATTTTATTTGGTACCGAACTAACGGGCCTATCGGAGTTGGCTATTAAATCGGCTGACATTAACCTATGCATCCCAATGTTCGGTTTTACTGAAAGCTATAATATTTCAGTTTCTGCTGCTCTGGTATTATTTAATCTAACCCAAAGACTGAGAGCCAGTACTATTGAATGGAAACTGACTAATAATGAGTTAACAGACTTACTCCTTGATTGGGCACGCAATTCCATAAACAAACATGAATTAATGGAGCAACATTTTTTGAATAATCTAATTTAGGACTTGTTCCCTTGATGAATTTTCATAACTTTACAGCATATTTTTAACAGTAAATTATTTAGAATGGGAAAAGGCGATAAAAAAACGAAAAGAGGAAAAATTATACTTGGGTCTTATGGCAACAAAAGGCGCAAAAAGAGAACACCTCTATTCGTAGCACCAATAAAAAAGAAGACAGCACAGAAAGAAGAACCCGTTGTTGAAGAAATAGTTATTGAAAAAGTAACTGAAGTTAAGGAAGTTGCAACGCTTAAAGCCGAAACAAAAAAGGCTCCGGCTAAGAAAGCTGCTGTAAAAAAAGCTCCGGCTATGAAAACCACAACAGCAAAGAAGGATCCTGTAGCGAAAAAAACCACAACAACAAAAAAAGCTGCAGCAACAAAAAAAACTACTGCAACTACTAAAAAGGTGGCCACAAAAAAAGCAGAATCGAAGGATTAAGCATAGAAGTAACAAATTAAGTATTCCTGTCCAATATCATATTGAGTAATTGCAAAATCACTTCTTGTTGGTAAGCAAGAAATACCAACCATACTTTAAAGAATATGTGATATGTCAATAAATCGGTTTTATTGATGTAATCTCAATTAGTCAGTAATCACAAAATAATTTACATTTAGCATCTAGTTTATACCGGTCGATGATAAAATTCAGTAGCAAAAAGACTATAATTTGGGATTGGAATGGAACCTTACTTGATGATGCTGACTATTGTGTAAAGTGCATGAACAAGGTACTAAGTAAGCGTAAAATACCTCAAATTGATATCGACAGATATCGTGAAGTATTTACTTTTCCTGTACGAGAATATTACAAGACCATTGGCTTTAATCTTAATCAGGAAACTTTTGAGATCCCGGCAATGGAGTTTATCGATCATTATTATTCCGGTTTAAATGAAGTTAACCTTCAGCGTAAGGCAAAAGAAACTTTGTTGTTCTTTAAAAAACTGGGATTCAAACAATTTGTGCTTTCTGCAATGGAACACAGTAACTTAATAAACTCACTTACCGATAAAGGCTTAGTTAATTACTTCGATGAAGTTTCAGGAATTAATAATCATTATGCTCATAGCAAACTAGAAATGGGTATAGATCTGGTAAATAAAATAGGTATCACTTTGAGTGAAATACTTTTAATTGGTGATACTATTCACGACTTTGAAGTAGCTTCAGGGCTAGGTGTGGATTGTATTTTGGTTGCAAACGGACATCAATCAAAAAAAAGATTGCTACAAGTAACTACAAATGTTATCTCAACATTAGATGAAATAATATTCTTATTACAAGAATAAATAATCATTCTATGTTTTTTATTACTTCGTCTCTCGTAAAGTCATCTTCACTCATAGGTTCTCCATTTTCATCGTAGAATTTCCATTCCCCTACCTGGATACCATCTTTATATTTCCCTACTATCCGCTCCTTCCCATTGGGGTGATAATGCACAAAATCCCCCTCTGGTAAACCATCTTTGTAATAGCTTTTTGTCATAAGAGTACCATCTGGAAAATACTTAAGTAAACTGCCATCTTTTTTTCCATTCTTAAAGAAAACTATTTCAGCTTCTTTACCCGTATCAAGATAATAGGTAATGCTTTCTCCGTTTAGTTCACCATTAACAAATGTTTCGGAAGATATGCATGGATTAGATTCTTCATCTAAATAATATCTCCAAATACTATCCTTCTTTTGATTGATATACTTGCCTTCTGCAAGTAACTTCCCAGTCTTATAATAAGTTGTGTTGTGGGCAATTATTCCATCATCAGAGAAAATACTTGTCGATTTTACGTTTCCATTTGAATAGTAGTATGTAAATTTACCATAGGGCCTATCGTTATGAAACTGACCTTCATACTTTTTTTTACCGTTATCGTGATATTTGACCCAGCTGCCAATTTTCTCGCCTGAATCATTCTTCTGATTTACAGTCTGCGCATTTACTGTAACATAATGAGCAAATAAAATTATCATTGTAATTTTTAATATTCTCATACTTTAAAAGTTTTTATCAAATTTCACGACAATAAAATTATTTATTTTATTAACATGCTACCTTTGCAAAAATAACTTTTTACAAATTGAACGATTATTCTTCAAAATTATTAGAATCAGCTGTATCCGAGCTTTCGCGCTTGCCAGGTATAGGAAAGAAGACAGCCCTACGACTTGCTCTGCAAATACTTAAGGAAAACGTTACCTATGCTGAGAACTTAGGCAATGCCATTATTCGGTTACGTTCTGAAATAATGTTCTGCAATACGTGTAATAATATTTCTGACTCGGAGGTTTGCGAAATTTGTTCAAACCACAAAAGGGATGAAAACACAGTATGCGTTGTTGAAGACATACGAGATGTACTTGCAATTGAGAAAACATCACAATTCAATGGATTGTATCATGTGTTGGGCGGTATAATTAATCCGATTGAAGGTATTGGACCAAACGATATCAATATTGCTCATTTAGTACGCAGAGTAAATCAGGAAGAAATTAATGAGATAATCCTGGCACTTCCTGCAACTATTGAAGGCGATACAACTAATTATTACATTTATAAACTGATAAAAACATTTGATATTAAAGTAACTACTATTGCACGTGGCGTTGCCATTGGTGATGATCTAGAATATACAGATGAAATTACACTTGGCCGATCGATATTAAACAGACTGCCATTTAGCGAAACCAGCTAGTTTGTTTATTAAGAAGTATTTATTGAAGAAGGTATAAGGGTATAGGGTATAAGGGGGAAGAGTGTCTTGTCCTGAAATAGGTTGACACAAAAAGTAAACAAATTCCAAATTTCAATTATTCAAATAACAATCCCGCATGCGAAACGGGCAGGTAAACTCAAAAAAACAATTTTCAGAAATTATTTGGAGCTTGATTATTTGATCATTGTGATTTATTTGAGATTTGTTTTTTGATTATTGTGTCATTATACTACTCCCTTCTACATTCTCTGAAAATATCTACAAAACGAAGTTAATCCACATTCTTCACATAGTGGTTTTCTTGCCTTGCATACATATCTTCCATGTAATAGTAGCCAATGATGTGCAAGCGGAATTATCTTTTCAGGAATATGTTTTACAAGTTGTTTTTCTGTCTCAAGAGGAGTTTTTGCGTTTGTAGTAAGTCCGATACGAGCACTCACTCTGAAAACATGAGTATCAACAGCCATCGTAGGTTTATCAAAAACTACAGCTGCAATTACATTTGCAGTTTTTCGCCCTACTCCCGGTAACTTTTGAAGTTCGTCAATATCTGATGGAATAACTCCATCAAACTCAGTAATTAACTTGTTTGCCATTCCAAGCAAGTGTTTTGCTTTATTGTTTGGATATGAGCAACTTTTAATAAGCTCAAAAATATGACCAATATCAGTCACTGCAAGTTCTTTAGCAGTAGGAAATGATTTAAAAAAATTTGGTGTAATAAGATTCACTCTTTTATCAGTACATTGTGCTGAAAGAATAACCGCAACAAGTATCTCATATGGTGATCGATAAACCAACTCTGTTTCTGCAACAGGAATATGTTCCTGAAAATACTCAATTGATAAACGGTATCGCTCCTTTTTGGTCATACTCTCATTTTTCAATACCTTAATAAGCTATTACTAAAAATATAATCTGGAATTGTTACGTAACTATAATCCAATTCCAAATCCAATACGGATAACAGGATTTGAATATGGTGAATATTTGGTTTCAAGCACATTATATAGTAACACAATAGTGGCAAACCCTCTGCCACCCATCGACTGAAAGAGACCACCTCCAATAAACAAACTATTTATTGTGCGCCTTTCATTTTGGTTAAGGTCGTTTATATAGTCAACACTTAACACTTCATATTCAGCATGTGCAACCAGGAATTTAAACAAGCGATGTTGAGCAAACAAACTTACACCATAATCATGAAAGGTCTTCTTCCCAATAGTTCCTCCATAATTATACCTACTGTATATATAAGTTATTCGTGTACCTACATTAAAATCAGGAGTAATTTTGTACCCAACCAAAGGTGCTACCTGAAAACTCCCCCCATAACTCGAAAAGCTGCCGCCAAGCATACCTCCAACGAACCATGGATTTACCTTTACTTCTCCTTGATTTGCTGTACCAAGATTTTGATATTGAGCAGAACATGGTGTATACAAAAAAAGAGTAAAAAGAATTAGCGTAGCCCATATTTTTATAAATCCTTTCATAATTTTATCGGTTATTTGTTCATAAGACTGTAAAAATACAATAAAAATAAACCTTTTGCGTATCTATCATATGGGAGTAAAACAACTTCCATTAATATATATATTTGCACTCCAAAAATACTAGAAAGGCAGTATGAAATTAATAGTTAAATATGTCAATATTGTATCATTTTCTTTGATTGTCGTGATATTAATTCTGGCTTCATGCAGAAAAGAAGAAGCAATCAGTGATAACCCATCATTAAAACTTAGTTTCTCTGCTGATTCTGTTATCTTCGATACTGTATTCACATCTATTGGTTCTGCAACAAAACAAGTCAGAATCTATAACCAGTCGAATAGTAAAATAAAAATATCAAATCTTAGTCTTGGTAATGGTGATCAGTCTGCTTACAGAATTAATGTTGATGGTGAAAGTGGTGATCATTTCAGCAATATTGAGATTTCAGGGGGCGACAGCATCTATATTTTTGTGCGTGTAACTATTGATCCTCAAAACGTAAACAATCCTTATGTTGTTGAAGATAATATTCATTTTCTTACAAACGGGAACGAGCAAAGTATAAAGCTGGTTGCCTGGGGACAAGATGCAAATTATATATTAGCCGACACATATATTGAAGGTTTACCTCCTTTTAAAATAATTGCCGACAGCCTTGAAACAGTGCACTGGACCAGCCAAAAACCATATATTATTTATGGTTATGCTGTTATAAATTCTTATGGAAAACTTCTTATCGAGGAAGGATCCAAAATTTATTTCCATCAAGGGTCCGGATTATGGGCTTATATTGATGGGGTACTTAATGTGGACGGTACTGTGGAAAATCCGGTTACCTTTAAAGGTGACAGACTTGAAGATGAATATGATAATGTGCCCGGACAGTGGGACAGAATTTGGTTAATGGAAGGCAGAGCTGGATTTGACCATATAATTAATAATGCAATTATCAGCAATGGTTTTATCGGCTTACAAATGGAATCATTTTTAAGCTTAACTGAAAATAAAGTGAAGCTGCATAATGTAATTATCGAAAATATGACAGGTATTGGTATTTTCTCCCGAATATTTAACATTGAAGCAAATAATACAGTAGTTTCAAATTGTGGTGGTTATAATCTTGCATTTACAGGTGGAGGAAATTACGATTTTGTTCAATCAACGGTAGCAGGTTATTGGTCGTTCTCAGTGCGCAATACTCCTGCGGTTTTCATTAATAATTATTTAATAGATACTCTTGATCAACCAATTCCTTTTCCAATTAATTTTAGGTTTGATAATAGTATACTGTATGGTCATAATCAAAATGAGTTTGAAACTGACATGGATGGAGGTGCTGATTCACTTTATTATTTCAATAGCAGCATATTAAAAACAACATATGATGTAAGTAATCCGGAATTCTACACAAATGTTCTAAAAAATGAAGATCCATTATTTATAGACACTGAAGCAAAAGATTTTCGTATAGATTCTCTATCCCCTGCTGTTGGCAGAGCTGATAAAGCTATTGCTGCCACGGTTCCTAAGGATATTCTGGGCAATCAACGTATGCCATTACCTGATATTGGAGCATATCAATTTATTCCCGGGCAAGGTAAAGGTGAAAAAGGATTGTTCTTTAATACAGCACTTCGTAATTCTCCTAAGAATATTAACATTACCAGAAAAGGTAATTATCCAAAACTAACAAACCGTAAATAATTACATAGCTAATTGCACCTACAATTGAAAGTAACATGATTATTGGTATCGGCGGAATAAGCAATGCTGGAAAATCAACGCTTGCGCGAAGGATTAAAAATCATTACTCTTCAAAAAGTGTCTCAATCATTTGTCAGGATGACTATGCCGTGGCTACTGAAAAGATACCTACAATAAATGATCATGCAGATTGGGAACGACCTGAATCGATCAACTTTAGTTTATATGAAAAGGTAGTTAAAGAAGAGATAGAAAAAAGTGAAATTGTAATTATTGAAGGAATATTTGCCTTTTATAAAAATAATTTATTGGAGATTATGGATAAGAAGATATACCTTAATCTCGACAATAAAAGTTTTATTATGAGGAAGAAAAATGACTTTAGGTGGGGACAAGAACCTGACTGGTATATTGAACATATCTGGAAAAGTCACTACAAATATTGTTATAATAATATCCCAAAAGATGCATTAGTTATAAATGCGAATAATGATATCGACATTAACGTAGTGCTTGATTTTTTATCCGGCAATCAAGAATAAGGTTACCAGTTAATTATGCATCACTCTTGCCTTATCGATGAACTCTAATTGAACTAATTGCTCATCATTTATGGTCTTATAGAATTTATCTAGATAATTAATTACTCTTTTTCGCTCACCTTTCTTCAGCAGTTTACAGTCATCGAACAGTTTATAAATTTCACCTTTCTTTCTATTGAAGATTGCAATAGTACTATCTAAAACTACCTTATCTTTTTTAAATCCCCGATAAACTCTGTCAGTAACACTTTGAACATCGAATTGGGGGTGTGGTATAGCATAACCAGGTTTCACTAATCCACACATATCGAAATCGTAAGGAATAGCTATTGGAGGAAAATTATTAAATCTATCCACAATCAATTTAATATTATGAAGCTCATACGAAGAATAGTCAAGGTTCCCAATCATGTACTGAAACATATCCACCATACATGAATGATAATCATTAAGACGGGTAGGATGAATTTTTATAGATTCAAGTTCAATTCCATTCAAACGTTGTGTTAAGTGTTTATCGTGTTCAATAAAAAAAGCAAATTTCTGTGTTGAGTCCTTCTTTTTGCCTTCATAAACATAATTAATATTAGCCTGTCTCACTCTAAAAGAACTATCTGTTAATATATTAAATGCTTTGTAAATCAAATATTCCAGAATTATATTTTGCTCATTAACAATAGCTTTCTGACAATGTGTTACTAATTTTATTGACCTTTGCCCATCAAAAACTGTGTTATTAATCATCTTTTTTGGAAATCTTAAACGCAAAGGTGTGAAGCTGCAAATATCTTTATCGCGTCGCGCATTTCCACGTGTTCGGATTTTAATTACAACATTTCTATATATTCCTGAATTATCAATAAAAGTTATTGTTGCTGGGAAATAAGTAGAATCATCAAAAACTGAAAAAACTGTTTTAAAGTCGGCTTCCAATCTTAGTTCCAACATTTCTTCAGATTGAAATAATGGGACATACATTGAGTCACCAATAATTTGAGCGTTTATATTTCCTAAGGAAAATACTATAGTAACCAAAGCAAAGCTTACTACCTTAATTATTTTATTTAATATGTATTTTTGAAATATTCTTAGGGTCAAGATATTCATAGATTAATGTGAATTTAAAAATTAAAAGCTGATATTGTCAAAAGTAATAATAAACATAGAATTATGGTTGTTTATCGTACCAAAAAGAATGTTAAATATGTTGTAAATGCCATTTGAAATTACATGGATCCCTCAATATTTATAGATTTGCAAAAATTTCAACAATAAGATGCAGTATTTAATTGATTATTTTGAAGCCTTATTTTCACTAACATCAGAAATGGCTCCATTCTTACTGCTTGGATTTCTGTTTGCAGGAATACTAAAGGTAACAGTTTCGCCAGATTTAATGACAAGGTATTTGGGCAAAAGTAGTTTAGCATCTGTTATTTATGCTAGTCTGCTTGGAGTACCCTTACCCCTTTGTTCATGTGGAGTATTACCGGCCGGTATTTCCTTGTATAAGAATGGTGCTTCAAAAGGTTCATCGGTTTCCTTTCTGATTTCAACTCCTCAAACTGGTGTTGATTCAATATTAGTAACTTGGTCGATGCTTGGTTTACCTTTTGCGATAATCAGACCTATTGTTGCCTTTTTAACAGGAATTGGAGGCGGGCTATTGACCAACAAGATTGATAAGCAAGATATAAATACACCAATAAAAATTGTCAACCAACCAAAAGTTAAGTTTAGAATAAAAACAATCCTGCATTATGCTTTTGTTGAGATGATGGCAGATATTGCAAAGTGGCTTGTTATAGGCTTATTAATAGCAGCGCTAATTACCGTTCTTGTTCCTGATAATTTTTTTACCGAATTCCATTTGAACGGAATCAGCGGAATGTTATTGATATTAGTAGTATCGATACCTCTTTACATTTGTGCAACTTCATCAGTACCAATTGCCGCAGTTTTGTTACTCAAAGGTTTATCTCCGGGAGCTTTACTTGTTTTTCTTATGGCGGGACCAGCTACTAATGCTGCAACAATAACGGTAATTGGTAAGAACCTGGGTAGAAAAACATTAATAGCCTACCTTGCTTCTATAATTTTTGGTTCATTATTTTTCGGAATTCTTCTCGACAACTTACTACCATCCGGTTGGTTTTTACCGATAACTATGCTTGGGGATCACACTCACGAACTACTTCCATATTGGGTAACACTTGCATCAACAATATTACTGGTAATTATGCTTATTTATAGTTTCATGAATTCATTATTACAAAAAAGAATAAGTATAATTAACAAATCAAACAGTATGAAAAGGGGCATTGATATTGAAGAGCTTACATTAAATGTTGAAGGAATGACTTGTGTAAACTGTAAGGCGAAGGTTGAAAATGAAATTCGTAAAATGCCGGATGTTATTTCCGTAATTGCTGACATCGAAAACAACTCACTAAAAGTAACTGGTAATAACCTGTCGCCTGACCTGATTGGTAATAAAGTAGAGGAATTAGGATATCGATATAAAAGAGAAACAGAATCTGAAGATAACCAGAAGAAAGATGGTTGATATTGGAAGCTATTAAAAATAATTTACATCACTTTATTATTCAAAATCAGGAATAGTAATCTTTAACAATATTATTATCTTCAATTGGTGGGCGAACATAACTATCATCAATAGTACGCTTTTCAAGTTTAATCTCGGAATAAGGAATATTCTTATAATCTATGCGGCTTAATAAATGGCGTATAGTATTGAGTCTGGCTTTCTTCTTGTCATCAGCCGGTACATCGAACCAGGGAGATATCTTTGTATCTGTGTAGTCGAACATGTTATCTTTAGCTTTTGAATACTCTACCCATAACTCACGCGATTTCAAATCCATTTGACTTAATTTCCATCTCTTAGCAGGGTTCTTAAGTCGTGCCTGGAACCTTTTTTCTTGCTCCTCAGCACTTACCGAGAACCAATATTTAATTAATATAATTCCTGATCGAATCAACATTTGTTCAAAATTAGGACATGACCGTAAGAACTCCCAATATTCAGTTTTGGTACAAAAACCCATAACGTGTTCAACACCGGCCCGGTTATACCACGACCTGTCAAAAAGCACCATTTCACCAGCTGCAGGTAAGTGAGCAGCATACCGTTGAAAATACCATTGAGTTTTTTCCTTCTCAGTTGGAGTTCCAAGTGCCTCTACACGACAAATCCTGGGATTAAGGCATTCAGTAATTCGTTTTATAACTCCACCTTTTCCAGCTGCATCGCGTCCTTCAAAAATTACTACTACCCGAAGACCTTTAAGTTTTATCCATTCCTGCAGGCGAACAAGTTTTACTTGCAACTTCTCTAGATCACGTTCATAAATTTCAACCCTAAGCTTGCCATCCTTATCAAGTACAGATTTTTTATTTTTCATTTGAGTAGTATTATTTAGCTACTTAGTTTGCATATAGCCAGTTTATTCCAGTTTTTTATTTGACAGTAACTGATATACATCAGCACTTGATGGAAACTGAAATATTCTTAGTCCAAATTCTGGAATAACCGCAATGATATGATCAAAAATATTAGCTTGTATATCTTCATACTCTGCCCAATCTGTTGTAGTAGTAAAAACATAAAGTTGTATAGGTATACCTTTTTCGGTAGGATCGAGGTGACGAACTAAGAATGTCATATCGTTATTAATATCAACTCTCTTTCTCAAGTAAGCTTTCAAATATGCTCTAAAAACCCCCAAATTAGTTTGTCTCCTCCCGTTAACCATTATCGACAAATTAATTGCGCTGGCAGTATTCTCACCTTCTATTTCATTCTCTTTATTAGAAATATAGTCTTTTATTACATCAATTTTTTTAAACTTATCAAGCATTTCATTATCACAAAACTTAACGCTATCCATGTCAATATTTATAGCTCTTTTAATCCTTCTTCCACCAGATTGTTGCATACCTCTCCAATTTTGGAAAGAATCTGATATCAAGCTATAAGTAGGTATTGTGACAATTGTTTTATCAAAATTTTGTACTTTAACAGTAGTAAGCTTTATCTCTAAAACATTACCATCAGCTCCGTACTTCGTCATAGTTATCCAGTCGCCAATTGCAATCATCTTATTAAAGATCAACTGCAATCCACCAACAAAACCAAGTATAGGATCTTTAAATATCAGCATTAGCACAGCAGAAATAGTTCCCAGACCTATGAAAATTGAACTTATATCCTTATCAACCAGAAATCCAATAATCCCAACTAAACCAAGAAGGTAAATTATAATTTTAAGTACCTGGATAACACCTCCTATTGGATGGTCTTTTGCTATATGAAATCTCTTATAGTAGTCTTCAATAGTACTTAACATACTATTGATGATGAGGACTGTGATAAGATAAAAGAATACTGTAGTTAAATCCTGAACGAATTCTGCCAGACCCTTATGTACAAAAATATCAGTCTTAATTGTATGGTAAATTATTCCGGCTGGAACGAGAAACGCTATCCGAATAAAGAATCTGTTTTTTATAAGTAGATCATCAAAATGATTTTTAGATTTTGAAGCTAATGGTATTATTATACGCCTTAATAAAAAAACTGTTAGCTTATAGGCAATAAACGCTAATAAAAAAAGGGTTAAATATGCCAGAGATTGAAAAATGAGAGTAGCATAATGCTCAGAAGCTCCCAGATTTTCAAAGAATTTGGTAATCTTTACAATCAGTTCATCATTCATTGATAACTATCTTACAGAAATAATTATGATTTTTCAAAATAATTTAAATAGCTATTTCTAATCGACATCAGTTTATCTTCATCCTTATCTTCATCGTAAATCCGAACAAAATCTATTAAACCAAAAGAGTTAAATACACTAGCCTGTGCTGCATCAAATACAATACTTTGAATATTATATTTAATGTTGACTGTTGCTTTTTCAAATTCATTCCAGTCAAGAAGTGTAGGTACTAATAAATAGAAAAACTCCTTTACATCCATATCTGCATAAATGCCATCCGCAATTTTACTTAACCTAATAAACTTCCTTATTTTGATGATGCTTTCATACGGAGCAATTTTTTTGGCTCTCTCGAACTCAATCCCATGCTCAACAAAATGTTGAAGGATGATTGCTATCATTTTATATGTTACATCTTTAAAACGAATAATATTTACAGGATTGTTTTGCAAGTATATTGTTCCTGGTGCAGCATCAAAAGATATATTGCTTGCTTTCTTAACTTTTTGTATGGTTCTGATAATTGTTTCGTCACTATAATCATTTTTAATGACCGCAAACAATGAATCGGGTTCAAGTCGATCGGGTATGGTAGTACCATGATATCCTGGATAAGGCAATAATGACTCAAGAACTAATGCTTTGCTTTGTGCCTGGTGTTCGACTGATGCAAGCTTTTCTTTTTTAATAATTGTGCCAACTGATTGAATAATGTTATCGTTCATAATCTAAATTTATTTTTTGTGGATAAAAAGCTAATATAAATAATTTCTATAAATATACTGAGGTAATAAATTACAATTTACATTTTCAATTCAAAAATTTATCTTCCTATTTTTCAATAAAAAATTATTCAAAGAATTCTTTATTTCTTTTATTTATTGCTACTGTATTATTTCGAGCTTTTACAAGTATAAAATGATACCAGTCAAACTACTCTTCCTGCGAAAACATTGGGTCCCACGGTGGAAGCAGAATTGGTTTTTGTGTTAGTATCTTAAGTACATCCTGATCAATATGTTTTTTATGAATCACCAACCTAAACATAAATTCATCGAACCATTCATTGGTCATTGTCAGATATCCTTTATATCCCTTATCTGCACCCCAGCTATTTTCCAAGAGCCATTTATCAATTGTTCCATCAGGTAATATGTTTACACCTATCAATGCCATTCCATGTGTTGATCCTGATTCAAAAGTCTCAATTCGTTGCTTTTTGTCCATCTGGAATTTTACTCCCATCAGATCATCATAATTGTAATTATTGACATCCAGGATACCGCTTTCGGTGTTTAGCTGTTTTCCTACATCACAAGAAAAATACATTGCTTCATTTGCAAGTATTGACCTTTTCGCAAATTCTTTGATCTCCTTATTGGAGAGGTTGATATATTTCCAATTACTGCCTTCAACTAAGTTTCGATCATATTGAACTTCGTAAAGCTTATTAAATTCTTTTACAGGATCATTCATTAACATTACATATTCACTAAGATCAATACCGATTAGTTCATTATAAAATTCCTGTGGTGTATAGCTCTTTGCTTTGCTTATCTTACCGTCCTTGTCTTCATATTGCCATGTAAATTCAACCGGTGGTTCACCTAGAGATAATACAAGTATCCTGTATATTTCGCTCAGCATTTCAAACTTGGCAGCTTGTTTTAATTCTTCACTCATACGTGATTTTGTAATGTCTCTTATACGAAGCCCATCCTCTCTTAATTTGCGCCTCAGCAAGCGTGACATCATTGAAGTTTTTTCACTCTGGTAGGTGTCGGGCATGGCAGATGACGGGACTAATCCATATTTCATGACATTATCTGCAAAAGTCGTCCACTGTCCGCCATCACCAATCGGGTTTTGAAATAACCATGTAACTTCTCTGTCGTCGAGTGGTTTATTTGCCGTTGCTTTTGCTATTTCAAGAAACAAGTTAGCCTTCTCAAACTGATCCCAAAAGAAATTATATGTCTGTGAAAACTCGAAGTCAAGCAGATTATATTTTTCCTGTACAAGAGGACGTAAAGTATTTTGTCCGGTATATAACCAGCATCTGCCTGAAGATTTCTGGTTTGTAATACCATGTGTACTGACTTTATTTGAGAAGTAATGATTAATTATGTCCTCATTAGATCGGGCTTCGGCCAGTTTTTTTATATCGTTATGAGTTACAGCATTAATCAATGCAACATCTGATGGCGTATTTTTAAAAGTTGCCATAATATCCTTGATCGTTTCCTTGCTTAATTGTCCGGTTGTTTCCTGAGCGTTTATCCGTACTGATAAAGCAAAAAAAGCAATTGTGATAGCTATTAGAATTTTCTTCATTTACAAAATTTATATTAACCTTTAATTTTACAACTATATCCCATACTAATCAGGATGTCTCTGATTTTCTCCTTGAAATCACCCTGAATTATAACTTCATTATCTTTCACAGATCCCCCAACTCCACATTTCGACTTTAGCACTTTACCGAGTTCCTTCAGGTCTTCGCTACTACCAATATATCCTGTAACTAAAGTTACTTTTTTGCCTCTACGTTGCTTTTTATCAAGAGAAATATATAGCTTTTGGTCTTTTGGTGATAGCGTAATTACTTCCTCATCCTGATCTTCCCAATCATCAAAATCGGGATTTGTTGAATAAACAAATTTTGAATTACTAAACTTTTTTGACATCTGAATTAATTATAATTTTCAAAGATAGCGGGTTTACTTTAATCTTTAGTTCTTTCCCGAAATTTATTGCTTCGCCATCAATATTCACAACTCCCTCCTTATCACGAACGACTTTTAAATATTTTGACTTTACTATTTTTATGGAGGATGAAATATCAACCCGTCTCAAAAGAATCAGGATTGCAATTATTGGAACTTGCCAAATTTTCGGTTTCTTAACAATACAAACATCTAAAAATCCATCCTTTAATTTAGCTTTTGGTGCGATCTTAGTATTATATCCAAACTGGTTTGAATTGGCAAACGAAACAAATAGTGCTTTCTCATTAATTTCCATACCATTATCGAAAACCAGATTATATGATTGCAGTTTATATTTAAAGAACTCTTTTGCTATTATTTGAAAATAGCCTATAAATCCACGGCGAATTCCTACTGCAAACCGTTTTGCTACAAGTGCATCAAAACCAATACCGGCTATACTTACAAAAATATGTCCATTAATAGATCCTGTATCGATATTTGTAGTTTGTTGTTTACTTATAAGATTAATTGCTTTTTCGATATTACAGGGAATTCCTAAATGTCGGGCAAGTCCATTTCCAGATCCCAAAGGGACAATTCCTAATATAGAATTCGTGTTAATCATTTGCGAAGCAACTTCATTCACCGTACCATCTCCACCTGCTGCCACAATAACATCGATTTTATCTGCAACAGCATCCTTGCTCAGATTAATTGCATGCTCTGCAGATTTTGTATAAGAAATGGATACATTATTTAAATTGTTATCTATTCCACGTTCTATTGCTCTGGAAATATGCTCTTTACTTCCTTTTGCAGAATTAGGATTAACTATAAAAAGAATTTTCTTCATTTAATACATCTATGGGATAATTGGTTGTATCACAATGAGATTTGAAATTTTATTTCTTCTTACCAAAAACGACTTTAACAACTCTAACTTTTTCAACAGCTGATAAACCACTATCGTCGGTTACGTTATACTTTACTTCGTAATCACCAATGGCCGCAATATTTACATTATTTGAAGTAGAAATTTTGTTGGTTATATCTACAGTATCACCTGCAGGTGTTATATCGTATGCAACAGCTCCGGCATCAACATAAGGAAGATCTAGTGCCCAATTAATTGGGTTCTGTCCGAGCACCATTATAACAGGTACTGTACCATCACCTGTTTTATCTTTCTTACAAGATGAAGATAATGTTAAAAATACACCAACAAGAAGTATTGAAAAAATGCAAGTACGATTCATAATAATAAAGTTGTAAATTAAATTGACACAAAATTAGACAATTAACACGTTAAGTATAAATTCTTATTTATATAAAATGTTAATTCTGGTTAATAAAAACAAGCTATTTTTGCATCCAATAATCTCCTTATGGCTGAAAACTACAGATACTGGCTAATTGTCTTTTTAATTCTACTAAATATAAGCTTAAGCTTTTCACAGAAAAAAACTCCTACCGAAATAAATATAGCATCGATACCTTTTAGATCACCTGTCGACATACCGATCCATCTCTCAGGGACATTTGGCGAATTAAGATCAGATCATTTTCATGCAGGAATTGATATTAAAACTAAGGGTAAAGAAGGAATTAGTATTAGGGCAATTGATGATGGTTGGGTGAGTAGAATTAAAATATCTACCTCAGGATATGGTAAAGCCTTATACATTACACATACTAATGGTTATGTATCGGTATATGGACATCTTCAAAAATTTAATGACAGCATTCAGAAGATTGTAATTAGTGAGCAATATTTACGGGAGGATTTTACAATACAAATATTTCCTGAGAAGGATGAGATTAATGTTAAAAAAGGTGATCTAATAGGATACTCTGGTAACACTGGTGGATCAGATGGTCCACACTTACATTTTGAAATAAGAGAAGAACTATCACAGTATCCTATAAATCCACTTCTCTGCGAAAGCATAAAAATTAAAGATTTCTACAGGCCAAAAATCACTCAGCTAGTTATATATCCTATTGATAATAGTTCAATGATAAATGAATCGCACGATACAGTTTATTATGATATTGCAGGCTGGGGACTTGATCACCAAATTAAAGGAAATCCCGAAATATCTTTATCAGGCAGAGTATCATTTGGCATAAGTGCATTTGATCTCATGAATGATGTACCAAATAAAAATGGTGTTTTTGATACGAAATTCTATTATGATACAGCTCTTATTTTTAATCTTAATATGAGTGAGATATCATTTAATACTTCACGTTATATTAACAGTTTGATCGATTATCCATATTTTATTAAATCGCAAAACAGAGTGCTAAGAACTGAAGTAGATACTAATAATATGCTTAGAAATTATACCTCCATTCAAAACAATGGAATTATTGATTTCAATGATTCATTAGTTCACAATATACTTTTTGAAGTTAAAGATATTTATGGAAATATTTCTAAGCTTGCATTTAAGGTATCCGGGAAATTATTTTCTGGTCAACCCGATTCTGTTAATAATATAGTTAGTACCTCCAAACCATATTTCAACTTTGCCAAGAAAAACAACATTATTAAAGATAAAATCAAAGTGAACTTTCCGGCTAATAGTTTCTATAAGTCATTCTATTTTGATTTCGAAGAATTGGAAAAGGACAGCTCTTCATTTTCATCTACTTACAAGCTACATAATAGATTTACACCAGTTCATAAATATTTCACGGTAAGCATATTACCCGACTCATCTGATCCAAAACTCAATAATAAAAGATATATTTCATATTCATCCGATAATGTAGAGTTCTTTTATGTTGATACGAAAACTGATGGGAATTATCTGGTTGGTAGATCAAGAGCATTAGGTTATTATAAAGTGTTAGTCGACTCAATACCACCAGTAATTACTGAAGTAAATTTCAAAAACGACATGAAAATTACAAAACAAAACAAGTTAAAAATAAAAATCAAAGATGCAGAAACAGGTATAAACACTTACTCAGCCAGTTTAAATAATAATTGGATATTGATGGAATATGATCCGAAAAAAGAACTTCTTGTTTATAATTTTGATAAGATGCTTAAAAAAGGACGAAATGAGTTTAAACTTATTATTACGGATATGCTTGATAATACTACTGAATATAAATGTGAGTTGAACTATTAGTATCACAGTTTCAGCACATTGTTGAATTCAGTTATTCACAAAACAACATTAAACCTTAAACCACGTAGCAACAATCTGACTACTCCTGCTATCACAGCTATCATCAATCTTAGAGAACTTCACATCTTCACCAACAAATTCAAACTTATATACACCAGGTTTTATCCCACACAATGATTTTTCGTTGGTATAAACGAAAGTGATTTTACCATTATTAATCACTATTGTGCCTGTGGCTACTATTGAGCCATCAACTGAGGGCCGATCAATAGAAAAACTCCTGTCTTTAATAGTTAGCATAGCACCATCATTATAACTTGCCCAGGTACCCTCAAGTAAGTGTTTAGGAGACTTGCTATTAATAATAGGCTCAATTACTATTGGTTTGTTGATATTTTCTTTAGTACCAGATCCCATTCTCATTACAAAATAAGTAATCGCAAATGATAATAACACAAGAATAATAACACTAATTAATAATATTTTTACAGAATTATTCTTTTTCCTAATTCTTTTTTTGGATCGTCTTTTTGCCATAAGTCAACAAAGGATAATGTTTCAAATTAATATTATCATTCAAAGATACTAATTATAAATCTTATTTACCTTTGCAAAATGAAAGAAACCATCCTAATTTTAGACTTCGGCTCACAGTACACACAGCTTATTGCACGCAGAGTTAGAGAGTTAAACGTTTATTGCGAGATTCATCCCTTCAACAAAATTCCAAAATCTTTATCTGATATTTCAGGTGTAATTCTATCTGGAAGTCCCTTTTCGGTGCGAGATGAGGAAGCTCCGGTTCCTGATCTGAGAAAGATAAAAGGAAAGATTCCCCTGCTGGGGGTTTGTTATGGTGCGCAATTTTTTGCACAATCGGAAGGTGGTGAAGTACTTCCATCAGAAATCAGAGAATATGGTAGGGCTAACCTCAGCTACATTGATAAAACTTGTGAATTACTTTCTGGCATGACTGATAATAGTCAGGTTTGGATGTCACATGGAGATACTATACTTAAAATTCCTGAAAATTTTAAGATTACAACCAGCACCGAAAATGTTAGAATAGCTGGCTTTAAGATTGACAACGAACAAACATTTGGTATTCAATTTCATCCGGAAGTATATCATTCAAAAGAAGGCACCAAACTTCTGAGGAATTTTTTAGTTGATATTTGTCATTGCTCACAGAGCTGGACTCCGGATTCATTTATTGAATCGACAATAGCTTCACTTCAAGAAAAACTTGGTAACGACAAAGTTGTTCTTGGGTTGTCGGGTGGAGTCGACTCATCCGTGGCTGCAGTACTCCTTAATAAAGCTATAGGAAATAATTTGTATTGCATTTTTGTCGACAACGGACTTTTAAGGAAGAATGAATTTGAAGATGTTCTACACTCATATAAAGATATGGGTCTGAATGTAAAAGGAGTTAATGCATCAAAAAAATTTATAGATGCATTATCTGGAATTACTGAACCTGAGAAGAAAAGAAAGGCTATTGGAAATTCATTTATTGAAGTCTTTGATCATGAAGCTCATCTTATTGAAGACGTTAGTTGGCTTGCACAAGGCACAATATACCCTGATGTAATCGAATCAGTATCGGTAAACGGACCATCAGCAACAATTAAATCGCATCATAATGTTGGAGGCCTGCCTGACTTTATGAAGTTAAAAGTTGTGGAACCACTTAATAATCTTTTTAAAGATGAAGTCAGGCGTATAGGGCATGCTTTAAATATGCCACCAATTATTATTGAAAGACATCCATTTCCAGGACCTGGTTTAGGAATAAGAATATTAGGTGAAGTTACAGCTGAAAGGATTAAAATTCTACAGGATGTTGATCACATATATATTCAAAATATGAGGGATTTTGGACTTTATGACAAAGTATGGCAGGCGGCGGCTATTCTCTTACCTATTCAATCAGTAGGCGTTATGGGCGATGAGAGAACCTACGAAAATGTTGTTGCTCTGAGAGCAGTTGAGTCAACAGATGGTATGACAGCTGATTGGTCACCACTCCCTTATGATTACTTATCAAAAGTATCGAGTGAGATAATTAATAAGGTATCAGGGGTTAATAGGGTTGTATATGATATTAGCTCTAAACCTCCGGCAACTATTGAGTGGGAATAAGATTACCTATTATTCTCATTATTTATTAAGGTTTTCATTGTAGGAAAAAATAACAACTCATTGGTTATAAATCATAATTCTTGTCATTTTGCGTTATAAGTTCACTTAGTTTTTTATCTTTGATAATAGATATCGAATAAATAATGGGAATAAAAAAAATAATATTATTTGCCATTCTTTCAATTCAAGTTATGGGAGTGAGTTCACAGACTGTGATTATTCCTAAATCTGATTTAATTGAAACCCATAATGGGAAATCATATTATGTTCATACTGTTCATAAAGGGCAAACCGTTTATTCTATTTCTCAAGCTTACGGTGTTACACCTGATGAAATATATTTTGAGAACCCTGCTTCGAAAAACGGATTGTTAACAAATCAGACTCTTCTTATTCCAACAGTGAATAAAGAAACAGAACTTAAGAATGATGTGATTACAGCAAATTTTGACTTCTTTTATCATGTTGCTTCTAACAACGAAACGTTTGAACACATAAGCTCAATTTATCTAATACCGGAAAGATATATTATAAAAGCAAATCCTAATTTATCTTCACCCGTGCGTGAAGGTGAATATGTTAAAGTTCCTGTTGAAGAAGCTTTTGATATACTTGATGGGAAAACTAAAAGAAGTGGTACCGTTGCTAGTAATACAACAAGCAAACAACCAACAAGTTCAAAACCGAAAACTGCACCTGACAAACAAAATAATTCTAATAAGAAAACAAACCCCACACTTAAACCTATATCAGCTACAATTTCTGAAACTGTAAGTTTTAATCCTGATATTGATGTTATCCCTGATTATCGGCATGTTGTTATTCTTGGAGAAACAACACAGAGCATTGCAAATAAATATGGTATATCTGTCGATATTTTAAAGGCAGCTAATCCAGGATTAGGAAACATTGTAACAAAGGGAGAGCGCTTACGTATTCCTGATAAAGCTAAAATAAATCAAGTGAATAAAGTATCCGATACTACCAAAGATGAGCCTAAAATGGTAGATCCGGAAATTGAAGCTGCTGTTACAAATCCACCAGCAACAGAACCAGAAGTTGAAACAATAAAGCATAAAGTAAAGAAGAAAGAAACTCTCTACAGTATAGGTCGAGAATATGGAGTTACTGTTGCTGAGTTGCTTAAGGCAAATAAAGGACTAACAAACACAATTAGCATCGGACAAATAATACTTGTTCCAAAAAAAAAAATAAGCACACCCTACATAATCCATAGAGTTGAAAGTAACACTAGGGTAAATAGAATAGCAAAGCTATACCAAATTAGTAGCTATCAGATAAAAGAGCTTAACCCAACAATTGGCAATCGTGTATATGAGGATGAGGATATTAAAATTCCGGTTGGTCGTTATGCAGTAATTATTCCCTTACCAGTTGGTAATGACAAAACATCTTCTGAAAATAAAATTCCCGCCGAAAACGATAATGTTAATACAAGATTCACAAACGATTGTGTATTCTTACCTAATACCGAAAGGGTATATAAGGTAGCTTTAATGATACCGTTGTTTTTAGAAGAAGCGGACAGTTTAAATAAAGAAGAGTTTCTTTTATCACATCAACCACAATTTACACCTTTCAGGTTTATTCAATTTTATGAAGGTGCTAAAATTGCTATTGATTCTCTTTCTCATCAAGGAATGAAAATTGAAATGCATGTTTACGATATTGACAATAACCTGACAAAAACAACAAAAGTATTACGACAAAGTGAATTACGTACAATGGACCTGATAATTGGCCCTTTTTACAGTAACAGCTTCAATCAAGTTGCTTTGTTTGCAGGTAACTTCAAGATACCAATTGTTAATCCACTTTCATACCGTGAGTCTGTTATAAACGACTACAAAACAGTACTTAAAGTTAAACCCGGCACTGATTCCCAAACAGAGATGATAAAAACATTTGTTTCAAATTTCGCAAACAACAGCAAGGTCTTTCTCATCTCTCAAACATCCTATAAAGATGCAGATAAGGTGATCGAAGTAAATAATGGTGTACTATCGGTACTTAAACCACAATTTAAATATAGTAACAACGACCTTTTTAAATTAGCGTATTCAGTAGCAGAACGTGATACTCTTTTCGATGGCACCACGATTCCCCCACCTTTTATTATTGAGAACACTGAAATCTATCCTGAAATTATTGATAGTTTAACCTATGATAGTACAATCATAAATAACCAACTTATACGTATTAATTACGCAACCGACAGCTTATATCCATTTTTCGAAAACGCATCTCCATTAAGAAACAATTTGGTAATTTTATATGGAACAAAAAAATCATTTATTCTTGATGTTGTTAATAGGCTAAATGCTTCAAGAGATACATTTGACATTCAGCTGTTAGGAGCTCCAACTTGGGAAAGAATTAACAATCTCAGTAATGTAAAAATGAACAATCTCAATCTATCCTATTTTACATCGGCTTACATTGACTACAACTCAGAAACAACTCACAACTTCGTTAATCAGTTTAGAAACAGTTTTAGTTCTGAACCTAACGATTACGCATTTTCAGGTTTCGACATTACATATTATTTTCTAAGCTCACTTTTTTATATCGGAGATGATTTTAATAATTGCCTGGAACATTTTCCAATGAAATTACTTCAATCGAAATATTCATTTGAGAGAATTTCAAATACAAACAATTTTGAAAATAAGTATTGGAATCTATTACAACTCAGGAGAATGACAGAAACCAAGATTTCTGATGATATTATATTACCTGAGAAACAAGTGATATGGGATGAATAATCAGATAAAAATATTTGTATTAACGTTATCTTTATTAATATTATATAGCGGATGTAAAGATAACCGCAAGAAATATTGGGATAATGGAAACATTCAATCCGAATTATACTACAAGGATAACAAGCTAAACGGAGTAGCAACATGGTACTATTTGAACGGAAATAAAGAACAAGAAGTACATTATACCGACAATGTTATTAATGGCCCTTTAATACGTTGGTACGTTAATGGAAATTATGAATCGAAATCATATTATAAAGATGGCAAACTTGAAGGCAAGGCATTGATGTATGATGAAGATGGGAATCTGCTATCTGAAGAAAATTATATTAACGATACTCTAGTTGGAAAATTCACTCAGTGGTACCCATCTGGTCAGATCAAAATAAGCGGTTCATATATACATGGTAACTATAGTGGAACATGGCTTTACTACGATCTGAAAGGTGAAATTGTTGGGACAGGAAATTATGTTAATGGTTCAGGTATACAAAAAGCTTGGCACCCGAATGGTAACATTATGCGTGAAATAAATTATGTTAATAATCTAAAACACGGAGAAGAAAAAATTTATTCTTCTGATGGAAAAATTGAAAAAGTCAATTATTATAAAGAAGGTATTATTAATAATTAATGTAGATTTACAATTCATGTGGCATATCTTGGTTCAGAATTAAGTATGCATGTAAATTTTAACTAAATGAGAAATATTTCAAGATTCATTTATTTTATAACTGGATGGAAAGCTGTTGGTTATGTTCCAAAAGAAATTACAAAAGCTGTTTTTTTGGTTGCTCCTCATACCAGTACTTTGGATTTTTATATTGGAAGGCTTTACTGTTGGATAAATAGATTGCCTATGAAAGTAATGGTTAAAAAAGAAGCTTTCAAAGGTCCTTTAGGTAGTCTTCTAAAAAAAGTTGGCGGAATGCCAATCGATAGGAGTAAGACATCCAATAAGGTCAATCAGATTGTTAGAATGTTTAACGAAAATGATAACATGCTACTCACAATAGCACCTGAAGGAACAAGAAAACTCAATCCCAATTGGAAAATGGGTTTTTACTATATAGCTTTACAAGCAAAAGTGCCAATACTGCTTTCATTTATAGATTATGAGAAAAAAACAGCGGGGATTGGACCACCTTTTTACCCATCCGGAGACGTTGAAAAAGATTTTAAGGAGATTGAGGATTTTTATCGCGATAAAAGGGCTAAACACCCAGAAAGATTTAATTTGAGTTCGTAAGATAATTTATAAATGATCTCGTATCGAAATTATTTACTGTTTATCAATTACTTAACTACATTTTAAATTCTGATCTGCACAACAATTATAGTAAACAAAGGAACCAATTCTGCAAATTTTGGATATCTTTGCACCTTAAACTAATTAAATTAACAACTACATATCATGAAAAGAACCTACACATTACTCAGCATACTATTAATTATAGTTTTAAGCACTACTGTTTCATTAGATGCTTTTGCCGGAAAAAAGAAAGTACAGCTTAGTGTATCAGAAACAGATGCAGAAATATATATTGATGGAAAACTCATGGGGAAAGGTAATACGGAAGTATTAATATTAAGCAACAGTTGTGTTACTGTTAGAGTTGAGAAGATAGGATACCTCATTGAAACAATTACATTCTGTAACAAAAAAAATAGCGCGGCACCTCCTAAAACATACTATTTGGTAATGAAACGTGATGACGCATACGATGCTTCTATTCAAACAGATATTGCAAATATCGACATTGAGTTAAGAACTTCACTGGAGGAAACTGAAGCATGGAAACTTATCAGTATGATTGTTACTTCTTATTTTGATGTAATTGAGGTTACTGACAAAGAAACTGGTTATTTAAGAACATCATGGGTAATACAAACCTTTAAACAGAATACTATTCGTACTCGGCTTATTGTTAAACTTGGGAATACAGATCCTTTAACATATAAAATTAAACTAGTTAGCGAAGAATCCAGAAAACCTGGAACTAGTGTTAAAAGTGACGAATTATACCGTGAGTGGGACAGAGTTTTGAGAAAATACGGAACGATATTTGACGAATTACAATCTCGCTTAAATAGTTAATAAGTGATTTTAAACATAAAGCGCTATCAGAAAATCTGGTAGCGCTTTTTTATTGCTTTATTTTCCAATAATCTTGGTCTTCCTCTTCATCATTTTCTAATTCGTCTTCCGATTCCCAGGAATATTGTTTTCTTTTAGGGCCAGAATTTCTATAATAAATAGCTAACAAAAGTCCGGCAACGGCTCCACCAAGATGGCCTTCCCAACTTATATTTTTTTCCTTAGGAAAAAAATCAGGAAAGGCTCCCCAAATTAAACTTCCGTATAAAAACGTAACTATTAAGGCTAAAGCAGCAAGTCTGGTATCTTTTCTTATCAATCCGCTCACAAACAAAAAACTAGAAAGACCATAAATTAAACCACTTGCGCCAATATGCCATGATGGCCTGCCTCCGAACCAAACCCAAACTCCTGATAAAAACCAAATTCCAATTAGAACACGCAGAGATATGCTGCTATAGAAATAAAAGAGTGCTGATGACAATATTAAAAATGGAACCGAATTGGCCATCAAGTGATCCCAGTCGCCATGAATAAAAGGCATTAAAAATATACCCTTAATTCCTTTAATATCAAGAGGATAAGTACCTAGGTTCACTAAGCTTATATTAAAAGTATATTCAACTATTTTTACCATCCACATTACAAACAATAATCCTACTGGTATTAATAATGAATAAATAAACTTTCTTTTCTCTACCGACATAAACGAAGCTTTGATAAAACAAACTTATAGCAGAACTGTATCCTCAAATAGTGTGCCCTTTTTTCCTTAATTAACAATTCCAATTATATCATAGTAATTTACTGACGCTATAGTTGATAAACCTATTAATGAAATGTATAGGACAATTTTTATTATTATCGGTTGTAGTAATATACTATCTTTGTTTTGAAACCGTTAAACTCAAAAAAATATTCGTGAATGCTAAAATAATGATTTTATTAGGGTTATTGGCTATGCAATTAATATCATGCAAAACCGGTAATAAAGAACATATTCTCCTAAAGAACATCAAAATAAAACATATTCCCGAGCTATCGTCAGCATCAGGAATTTGCATATACGATGGCAATATATATCTTGTTGGTGATGATACTCCATGGCTCTATAAATTAGACAGCAAGTTCAATATTCTTGATAGCACTGTGATTTCAGCTATCGATACCCTTATTGAGGGTCGTACACCTAAATATCTTAAGGCAGATTTTGAATGTATGGAAATCATTTCACATGAAGACAAATCTGAAATAGTAATAATTTCATCAGGGTCATTACCGCAAACAAGAGATACAGCATACATTGTAAGTTTGTCAGATCCAGAAATAATATATTCTAAAAATCTTAGGCCTCTTTATGAGATAATAAAGCAAGAAGCTCAAATAATTTCACCAAACGAAATAAATATTGAAGGTATTGCATTCTCCGATAATGATGCCTACTTGTTACACAGAGGCAACGTTAGTGAGAACATTATAATTAGAATAAACCGCCAGGAATTTATTTCTTATATCAAGCAACAAACAGCACCTCCTGAATTTGACATTTACCGATTTAATCTTCCTGGTTACAAAGGAGTAACTTCAGGGTTCTCTGGTGCCTGTCTAAATCCTGATAAATCCGGATTGATATTCACAGCTTCAATAGAAGATACTCAAGATGAAATAAACGATGGTAAAGTCCTTGGAAGTTTTATTGGTATTATACCTTTTGCGGGTTTACAAAATGGCTATTTTGAAGCAACACTAATATCAAATAATGGGCATTTGTTAGAAAAAAAAGTTGAAGGTATTACGGCAATTCTTAGCCACACTAAAAAAGTTAAAAGTAGTATGTATACGAAACTGAATATTATAACAGTTTGTGACAATGATAATGGAACATCAGATATAATTACCTTTGATTTATTAAAATAGTAGAAAATATCAGTAATTCATGCTTCATCAAAATATCAGATATAACATTTAAATATTTAACTTTTGAGACTAATAATAATTACTTTCCTAACCTTGTTGCTGTTTGCATTCACAAATTTAAGAGCAGATACAGACAAATGGGTAACATTAAGTGGATACATTACTGATGCTGATAACGGAGAGTCATTACCCGGTGCTACAATATTTATAAAAAGTTTAAATGCAGGAGCAGCCTCAAATAATTACGGGTACTATTCACTTACTATATCTCCTAGCAAACAAACAATTATATACTCATTTCTTGGTTATGCCGATCAGGTTATAGAACTTGATTTATTGCATGACACAACCCTAAACATTGAGCTGGTTCGTTCAACTCATGAATTAAATGAAGTAATTATAACCGGAGAGTTGGCTAATGCCAATATTACAAGCACTCAAATGAGTGTTAATAAAATTAGCAGCAAAACTATACAAGAAATTCCAGCCCTTATGGGTGAAATAGATCTGATAAAAACTTTACAATTATTACCAGGTGTAAAATTTGTAGCAGAAGGTGCATCAGGACTTAGCGTGCGTGGTGGTAGTCCTGATCAGAACTTAATTCTGCTTGATGAAGGAATAGTTTATAATGCAGGTCATTTAATGGGATTTTTCTCTGTTTTTAACAATGACGCAGTAAAGAGTGTTGAGCTTTTTAAAGGAGACCTGCCTGCAAAATATGGTGGTCGCTTAGCATCTCTTATTGACATCAGGATGAAGGATGGCAACAATAAATCATTTCACGGTAGTGGTGGAATTGGACTAATTTCGAGCAGGTTGATGTTAGAGGGGCCAATAGTTAAAGACAAAGCTTCTTTTATGGTTGCTGGCAGAAGATCGTATGCAGATATATTCCTTAGACTCTCTGGTAATGAGAATCTTCGCGATAATATCCTTTATTTTTATGATTTGAATGGAAAAGTAAATTATAACATTAATGAAAAGAATAGATTGTTCTTATCAGGGTACAGGGGTAAGGATGTATTTAGGGCCGGAATATTTGGAATGAAATGGGGTAATACTACAGGAACTTTAAGATGGAACCATGTATTTCACGAAAAACTCTTTTCAAACTTTACTTTTGTCGCAAGCAGATTTAGCTATGACCTGGGTATACCTGAAGGAAACGAAAGAGCTTTTAATTGGGGATCTTCATTAACTGATTACAATTTAAAAAGTGACTTTAACTGGTATTATAATTCGAACAATACTTTTACTTTTGGAATATCAGCGTTGCATCACACATTTTTTCCCGGGGTAATTGAAGGTTTTGGTGAGGATTCATTTATAACAAGGTATGCATTACCAAATAACTATACCCTGGAAAGCGCAATATATTTAAGTAATGAACAAAAGATTGGTTCAGTGCTGGTATTAAAATATGGATTGAGAGTTAGCATGTTCAATAATATAGGGCCATCAACTATTTTTAAATTTAACGACGAAGGTAATGCCTATGATTCAACTACGCACGGAAACGGTGATTTTTTTAACACATATACCGGCTTTGAACCCAGGTTAGGAATTGTTTTTATTTTGAATGAATCTTCTTCTATCAAGGCAAGCTACTCTAAAAATATCCAATACTTACAGCAAGCTCAAAACTCTGCAGCAGGTTCTCCGTTAAATATCTGGTTCCCATCAAGCCCTAATATCAAACCTCAAATTGGAAATCAATTTGCAATGGGGTATTTCCGAAATTTCGATAATGGCAAAATTGAAACATCTGCGGAAGCGTATTATAAGATTACAACCAACGCAGTTGATTTTGTTGACCATGCTGATCTTCTACTCAACAAATATCTGGAAGGAGAAGTATTACCTGGCAAAGGATGGGGATATGGAATTGAATTTATGGTTAGAAAAAATAGTGGTAAGTTAACCGGTTGGGTTAGCTATACTTTGTCAAGAGCAATTCGTAAGATTGATGGAATTAACAATAATAATCCTTACCCTGCGCCCTACGACAGACCTAACGATATATCTATTGTTACCAATTATACCCTCAGCGATCGGTTGAGCTTAAGTGCAACATGGGTATATGCTACAGGACAGCCTGTAACATTTCCTGTTGGGCGCTTTGAATATGGCAATACCGTTATACCTGTATATTCAGAAAGGAATAGTTACAGAATGATGGATTATCACAGACTAGATTTGTCTGTGGCATTCAAAGGCAAAATCAATCCAGAAAGACGTTGGCAAAATGAGTTTGTCGTTTCAATATACAATGCATATAACAGAAAGAATCCATATATGATTAACTTCCAAAATGACATAGACAATCCTGGAGCTACATATGCTGAAATGACATATTTATTTGGGATCATTCCTTCGTTTACTTACAATTTTAAATTTTAATATGAGAAATTTTAATATAGTTGGAAGTCAAAAGCAAGAAGTTGGAAGGCGGATGTCAGTGATACGAAGTTTATCAAGTACTCCGAACTTTAGACTTTGGATCTTTGCTTACAGAATAGTAATTGTACTGTCTCTCGGTATATTCATTTTTACTTCATGCACAGAAAGAATTGACATTAAGCTTGACTCTACTTATGAAAGGCTGGCTGTTGCTGGTTTTATAACTCCACAAGAAGGTGAACAATATGTTCGATTAACCCGCACATCAGATTATTTTTCCAACCAACCTCCTCCGGCTGTTTCTAGTGCCACAGTAACTGTTGAAACAGATTCATCCTTAGTGCAATTTACTGAGGATGTTGATAATCCGGGATATTACCGTGCACCTGAGGATTTTGTCGGAAAATCTGGCATCGCTTATCATCTTAACATAACTCTGACGGAATCAATTAACGGAAATTCTAATTACGAAGCTCTTGAAGAAATGCCGGTACTTGCTGATAATATTGATTCGGTTGTGGTTGAATACAATGAGGATTATGAGAGGTGGATGATTCGTTTATATGCCTGGGAACCACCCACTACCGACTTTTATATGTTTAACGGAATGAGAAATGGAACAATGATAACTGATAGTGTTTCACGAGTAAACATTAGCGACGACAGATTATTTAACGGCAATTATACTTCTGGTGCTGTGGTACTGGTACTATATAAGGATGAACTTGAACTAGGAGATACATTTACTCTGATTTTATCTAATATTACAGAAGAATATGCAAAATATATGTCTGACCTACAGACAGAGATACAACCAAACAACCCAACATTTAGCGGTCCTCCAGCAAATGTTAGAACTAATATTACCAATAATGCAGTAGGGTATTTTGCAGCATTTCCATCAGCCTTTACTTCCACAACAGTAAAGCCAAATGATTTTTAGTTACGATGGTCATATTGAATTGCTATGATAATAGATAATGCTTAATAATAAATACTCTATAAAATTCCAAATATCCAATTTCAACCGTTAAACTAATAGATCAAACTTCTTAAGATATTTCTTAATTTTGAAGCAAAATAAAGATCATGGAATTATCTTCAATTACAGCTATTTCTCCTATAGATGGCAGATATAGAAACAAAACAGAAGTTTTATCGGAGTATTTTTCTGAATATGCTCTTCATAAGTATCGCATACAAACAGAAATAGAATATTTTATCGCATTATGTAATATCCCTTTACCTGGTCTCGAGAACTTTGATAAAAGTATGGTTGACCAACTAAGAGATATCTACTTAAAGTTCTCTCCTTATGATGCTAACACTATTAAACAGATCGAAAAAACCACAAATCATGATGTAAAGGCAGTGGAATATTTTATTAAAGAATGCTTTGAAGAGATACGACTTAGTGAATACAAAGAATTTATTCATTTTGGATTAACATCGCAAGATATCAACAATACTGCCCTGCCCCTGTTACTAAAAGCTGCTCATAAAGAAGTATTTATTCCTTCATTTGAAGAACTTATTGAGAAAATTAATCTTCGGGCATTTGAATGGAAAAAAGTGTCAATGCTGGCTCGCACTCACGGGCAACCTGCCTCTCCTACAAAACTTGGTAAAGAAATTTATGTTTTTGTTGAGAGATTGGAGAATCAATTAATGATGATTGGGTCGATACCCTTTTCAGGGAAATTTGGTGGAGCAACTGGAAATATGAATGCCCATAATGTAGCCTACCCTGAAATTGACTGGGAGAATTTTGCATGTCAGTTTCTTAATGATGATCTGATGATTCATCGTCAAAAAACAACAACACAAATTGAACATTACGATTATCTTGCTGCCTATTTTCAAAACTTAAGCCGGATAAACACAATCCTAATTGATTTTTGTAGGGATATTTGGCTCTATATTTCGATGGATTATTTTAAGCAAAGAATTAAAGAAGGAGAAATTGGATCTTCAGCAATGCCACATAAAGTAAATCCTATAGATTTTGAAAATGCAGAAGGAAATCTGGGAATTGCCAATGCTTTATTGCATCATTTAGCTGAGAAACTACCTGTTTCAAGATTACAACGCGATTTAACTGACTCAACAGTTACCCGTAACATTGGTACTCCTTTGGGTCATATGCTGATAGCAATAAATTCATTACTAAAAGGTGTTGAGAAACTTATTCTAAACGAAAAAAAGATAGCCAGTGATTTAGAGAATAACTGGGCTGTGGTAGCCGAAGCCATTCAAACAATATTACGCAGAGAAAATTACCCAAAACCATATGAAGCTCTAATGGAACTTACAAGGACAAACCAGGAAATAACACGAAATTCCATTTTCAACTTTATTGATGGGCTGCAAATTTCCGATGAGCTTAAGGCTGAATTAAAACAAATTAGCCCTGATAATTATACAGGCATAAGTTTGATATAATCAATTTCGATAATCTCTACAGCAAACGACAAAATAATGTCAAACAAATTTGATTTCCTAGTAATAGGCAGTGGCATGGCTGGCTTAATTTATGCACTTAAGGTTGCATCATACGGAAATGTTTGTGTGCTTGCTAAATTAAACATGGACAATACTGCCACAAGTTATGCACAGGGAGGGATAGCGGCTGTTATGTATTCGCCTGATAACTATAAAAAACACATTAACGACACAATGGTTGCAGGTGCTGGTCTTAATGATGAAAATATTGTACGCATGGCAATAAGCGAATCAACAGAGAGGATAAATGAATTAGTAGACTGGGGAACTCAATTCGATAAAGTATCATCAGGAAAGTTTAGTCTGGCTAAAGAAGGGGGTCATTCAGAACACAGGATTTTACATCATAAAGACAATACCGGATTTGAGATACAAAGAGCATTAAGTGAAAAGGTAAGAAACCATCCTAGTATAACTGTATTTGAAAATTACCTCGCAATCGATCTGATTACTCAACATCACCAAGGGATACTAGTAAAAAGAAATGATAAAGGCATAAGTTGCTTTGGAGCCTATGCACTTAATAAAAATAATGGTAAAATAATCACAATCCTGGCAAAGACAACTATGCTAGCAACAGGTGGTTTTGGTAATATTTATCAAACAACTACAAACCCTACTCTTTCAACCGGAGATGGAGTGGCAATGGCTTATAGGGCGAAAGCACTGATCAACAACCTTGAATTTGTTCAGTTTCATCCAACTTCACTATACAATCCAGGTGAAAAACCTTCATTTTTAATTTCTGAAGCCATGCGAGGCGCAGGTGCTGAATTATTGACAAGAAAAGGAGAAAAATTCATGCATAAATATGATGAACGTGGTTCTTTGGCTCCTCGCGATATTGTAGCAAGGGCGATAGACAATGAGTTAAAACTCAGTGGAGATGAATTTGTTTATCTCGATACTCGCAAAATAAGTAAGAACGAAATACTTAACCATTTTCCAACTATCTATGCAAAATGCCTTAGTATAGGTATTGATATTACTAAAGATATGATACCCGTTGTGCCGGCTGCGCATTATTCATGTGGCGGTATTGATACTAACGAAAATGGACAAACAAGTATTAATAATTTATTTGCCTCAGGAGAAGTTGCAAATACCGGATTACATGGCGCAAATCGACTCGCATCAAATTCATTATTAGAATCTGCAGTTTTCTCACACAGAGCAGCACTAAAGGCATCATCTGTAATTACCGATATAGATTTTGAAACCAATATACCTGAATGGGATGATAAAGGAACTGTACTCAATGAAGAGATGATATTAGTTACACAGTCGAAAAAAGAACTACAATCGATTATGAGTAATTATGTTGGTATAGTAAGATCTGATTTGCGGCTAAAAAGAGCACTCGACAGATTAAATATTATATATCAGGAAACAGAGGACCTTTTTGACAAATCAATAGTTTCGGAACCGATTTGTGAATTAAGGAATATGATTAATGTAGCTTATCTTATTATTAGGCTTGCTATGAAACGAAAGGAAAGTATTGGTCTTCATTATAATATAAATTATCCAAGCTAGGATTTTAAAGAAACAACTTAACAATCTAGAATTCATCTTTTTGAATTCTCATTATCAGCAAAATATCAGTAATATACAGTATAGAATTATGGCAACAATAAGATCAGTAAAAGGCGTGTTACCAAAATGGGGTACAAATTGTTTTATTGCTGATAATGCAACATTAACAGGTGATGTAGTAATTGGAAACGATTGCAGCATCTGGTTTAATGCCGTAATTCGTGGTGATGTACATTATATTATAATAGGCAATAATGTTAACATCCAGGATAATGTTGTAGTGCATTGCACATATCAAAAAGCACCTGTTACAATTGGTAATAATGTTTCTATTGCACATTCTGCAATAATCCATGGCTGCACAATTCACGATAATGTATTAGTAGGAATGGGGGCAATATTAATGGATGGAGTTGTTATTGAAAGCAATTCGATGATTGCTGCCGGGGCTGTTGTTTCTAGGAACACACATATCAAATCAGGAAGTGTATATGCCGGTGTGCCTGCAAAACTTATCAAAATGGTTGACAGCGAACTCCTTGAAGGAGAAATAAATCGTATATCAAACAATTACAATATGTATGCTAGTTGGTATGACGATGTTGATGAATAATTGATATTCGGTAGCATTATTTATAGAGAATATACTTTAATTGTGAGTGGCTATAGCAAGTGGGGAATAATTATTTCTTTGTAAAGTTGAAATTATACCTATATCCTAAATTTATACTTATTGTCTGGTTATAGTAATATTGAGGATTAGGAACCATATCACTCCCTGATGATTTAATAATACTTCTTGTCCAAGATAGTTCTGCAAATATGCTTCCTTTATCTTTTGGTAACGAGTAAATATAACCACATCTGATAAAATATCCAGGTTCTGTTTTATTGGCCTTTCTGTCATTTAAATATTTATAATCTTTTTCAGACATAGTAATTTTTCCTTTTTCCTCTGATTTTATTAAGAATCCAGTGAATAGCCCCACTTGAAAATAGACATCGTTCTTCTCAAAGGGAATGTATGCAGTTATAGGTAACTCAAGAGTCCAGAAGTTCTGATTCCAATAAATTTTTCCGCTAACATCCTCATATGTTTGAGCATCACTAACCCAGTGTTTTGTTACATTAATCATAGCACCTTTTTGAATGTATGAAGAACCAAGCCCTAATGAAATGTAACTATTAAATCGATAATCAACCAGAAATCCCACGTTTAGTCCTGTTTTAAAAGCATCACTTGCAGGATGATTCGCATAATAGTTATCGGTATTATCTCCAAGTAGAATAGTTTCACTTTCAACATCAGGTCCATACATGTTCGCAAAAGTCAATCCTGTTTTAAGGGAGAAACTTAATCCATTTCTAGTTTCTTGTGCAGAACAATAGCTTAATAATGACAATAGAAAGATTGATAGTATTAATTTTTTCATACCAAGATTAGCATCTTTGTGGCAATTATTCCCAACGGTTGGCTTTATGAGCAGTTGCATCAACTCATGGGAGGCTTATTGCATATAACAGTAGGTTATTACATTCAATTATTCTTCACCATTAATATTTGATAATTAATTTCTTGGTAATATCCCCACTATTTGATACTGCTTGAATGAAATAAATACCTTCTGATAAATTAGTTGTTATTAAGGTAGGTTTTCTATTGTTTACAATTTGGATGTCTTTAGAATAGACTACTCCGCCAACTGAATTATAAATATTAAGTCTGTTTATTTCGAAGTTACTCTCGCTGAAATCAATTGTGAAATTACCTTGGCAAGGATTAGGAAAGCATTTCATTGTTGATTCAATTGGATTGAGATCGGAGTAGCTACTTATTATATCGTAGTAATAAATAAAGCGAAAATCATTAATCCATATGCTACCATCCCAAACATAAAAATATTCTAATACAAGATTATTATAAATATCATACTCCATTGGGTTTTGCATAAGATTTACCCATGTAGTACCATCCCACTCTTGTTGAATACCCAAAGTTAAATTATTATTATTATCGTATTCAAAAGTCATTTTAGTCTTATTAATCCAGTCTGAGATTACCCAATCTTGCCTTAGGAAAGACGATTGTAGGTTATTTACATTGTACTCATAAGTATATTTGAAATCATTAACCCAAGCTGTGCCTTCCCATATCTGCTTTAATCTTGATGACTGAAGGTTGTTTGAATTGTATTCGTGGATGTATTGATAATCATTAATCCAGGTTACCCCATCCCAATTTTGTTTTAAAGTCAATAATCGAGAATCATTTATATTATACTCCATTTCATATTTATAAAAATTAACCCAAGTGGAACCATCCCATTGCTGCACTAATTGTAGGGTTGGGTTATTATTTAAGTCATATTCATAAATATATTTAAAGCTATTAACCCAGTTAACACCATCCCAACTGAATGATATTCTAGATATTACGTTCTTATTGATGTCGTATTCTGATGTGTCTTTGGAATAATTATCCCAGCTATTATTACTCCAAAAAAGACTGATTGTCAAAATTTGATTATTGTCGATATCATATGTATAGTTAGTTTTTAAATAATTAGACCATACATTGTTTTCGTATCTTTTGGATTGGTATTCGGTTAACAGATTATTATCATTATAAACATATTCAGATGAATCAGTAGTTTCCCATACATTAGTATTCCAATTATCCGATCTAGCTCCTATTAAAAGATCATTGTCATCTCTGTGAATTATATAACTATTATCAGGCTCTAAATCTGAAGAATTAATTGAGTTATAAAATTTCATATGTGATCCTAATAAATTATCTTCACTTGTAATTAGTGATTGTGCAGTTCCAGATTGGGATAAACCAATCATAAAAATTATTGTGCAAATTGTCAGATATTTCATATTTATTTTTTTTTGGTTATATAAACTTGTTATTCTATTCTATACTATATCATATAAGTGGATGTAACTGTTTGGTTAAGCTGCGTTTTAATGCATTTTAGGTTTTGTTATATATTGCATAATAGCTAGTCCCTTATCCATTTGTATTTCTTGGCAAGAGTAGTCCAATGTCTTGCTCTAAGATAAAGGGTGCTGTAATCATCACCTTCGAACCAGATTGAACATTCACCATAGAAAACTCCATTATCAATATCTGTCATACTTCCATTTCTCCAGTGATCGTTTTCTTTAGTTAAGCCAGACAATATTATCATATTTAAGATTGCTTTCCCCTTGTTTTTACCTTCACAATTTGTACAGACAGCATCATTGGGTAAGTAAACTAGCTCAATCACTTTTCCATAAAGTGTATCGCTACTATTAAAAATTTCAACTTTGTAATTAACCTGATTGTTTTCTTCGTTCATTACTTTCCATAATCCTAATGGAGATTGTGCGTTAACACATAAGCTTGTTGATAATACTAATAAGGCAAATAGCATTATTCTCATAATAAAATATTTAGTCTGTTTTGAAAATAATTTGTCGATCGTTCATTAATAATCTATAACTAGTTAATAAAATACTTTAGAGAAAGTACGAATGACTGAGTTACAAATTTATTTTGAACAGGATTAGTTGTAATATTTTCAGTAGTATACATATAATAATCCTCATCCATTCTTGAGTATACATATGTAAAATCTATTGCATAATTACGTTTTTGATATCCTATCCCACCAGAATACATTTGCCTTTTGCCATCATTAATATTATGAGCATACGGACTTCCATAAAGCGCATATCCTGCTCTGAAACTAAATTCGACGAACCTCCATTCAGTTCCTGCTCTAAAATTATGTGTTGATTTAAACACAGATTTAATATCTTGATTAACATCAGAATAGCTGTAATCTCTGGCTGAAAATTTCGCAGTTGAATAGTTAGCATATTCATACTCCGCTGAAATAAATCCATGAATTCCGATTACGAAGGCTGCACTACCAATTGCCCGTAAAGGTGTTGAAAGGTGATAGTCAAAATTTCCGTCTGGTGAAGTATATGCACTATGTGTCCAAACAAGATCATCTGTTGAGTCATTCTCATACAATTGCAGAAAGGATGTTGTATTTGTAATCCAGTTATCGCTCATGCTCCAATAATATGTTGGAGTATGAAATGATGCCCCAATTCGTAGCCATTCAAGGGGTTTTACAATTGCTCCGATTTTCAAGTTAATTCCCCATCCTGTTGTTGTGAGGTTTTCGGTTGTACTCCAATTGTCAAAATATGGAATAGTATCAGCAATATCAAATTCAGAGTAAGTAGATTCTCTAAAATACCTTATGTAAGGTAAACCGACTGTTGCTCCGACAAAAAGCTTGTCATTGTAGTTTCCAGAAAATGATAGCAGCCATTCATTAGTTGAACCTCGTGTTGTAACTCTTTGCTGTTGCCGAACACCACCATAAGGTACTGGTGTGTAATAATAATTATTTTCATCTGGATTAATTAGATATGTTTGCCACGCAGGATATAACTCAAAATCATCAAGTTGATCCACAGTTTGACCATCGGCAAGTTCGGCGTAAACATCAAGTTTTGAATTCACAATATTGTCGCCCTGCATAAATATTGAGGAATTGAAATTGTTAAGTCTGTTCATTCCCATACCAAACTGAAAGAATCTCCAACCATTTCCGTTTCCTAATTCCTTCACCATTACATATCCAATATTACTTAGATCAAACACTGCTCTTGAACCATCTGCAAGGCTTCCGTTATAAACGGATGAAACATTTCTGCTAAATACTTCTGGTGTAATTATAAACTCACCTTTTCTGAATAAGCCCATGCCGGCAGGATTTGTGCTGGCTGTGGAGAAATCTGCTCCTAAAGCCCCAAAAGAGCCACCAATTGCCATACTTCTGGCAGTTCCTTGGTAATAAATCTGTGAGAACCTTAATGCATCATCTGCATATTGAGCCATAGATGTTAACGACATTAGCACTATAACTAATATGATATTATATTTTTTCATGCTTAAATACTTAATGTTTTTAAAACAATTACTTAATAATGTAATACTTATGAAAGTCTAACTAGGAACAAAATAATAAACAGAATTATACTTTTCTATTAAAACATTCAACACTCTGCAGGCCTGCTCAAACATCAAATTATTTAATATCGTCACTTATAAATTACCTTTTTCCTCCGCCTGTTCTAGTAGGTGAAGATGAAGATCTTCCACCAGAACTACTACTTCTGCCACCACTACCAGAACTAGTACTTCTTGATGGTGAGCTATAACTCTTTGAAGGACTACTATAACTTTTCGAAGAATTACTCTTGGTTTCTGGCGACCTGTAACTCTTAGGTGAAGAATTAGTACGTGTTTTTACATCACTATTTCTAGGAGATGAACTAGATCTGGGCGCTGAATAATTATTCCGTGAATTATTTTGTTCAATAGAACGGTTGAATGTATTTTCACTTTCTTTTGAGTTCATTTTACTACTAGGCTTTGCTTGCCTAACATACTCCTTACTTGTACGTGGTTGCCTTGATGGTAAACTTTCGTATGATTTGGGTTTTTCATACCTAGGTGTAGCTCCTTGCTGTGTACCTCTTTTTTGAGGCTGTTTCTGATAACGATCAGCTGGTTTCGAAGAACTACTTCTATCATCTAGAACTGGTTTCCTCAGTCTTGTTGATTCAGATTGCATTCTTGCATCATCAGGAGTGCCCTTTAAACTTTCAGTCCTGCTCTTTGGATTAACCATTCTTGAATCTTCACTAGCTTTTGTTGCTGATTGTTTATTTATTGTAGGAGATACAGCATTTCCACCGCGAGCAAGTAAATTTTCATCCTCACTAATCATTCTTGAACCTGACTTAGAAATAGTTCCTGATCGTCCACCTGATCTAGGAATAGAACTACCTCCAGCACCTCTGCCACGAGGACTATAAGTTGCAGTGTAACCATATTCTGGATAATAACCACCTGGGTAATATCCTCCAGGATAGTATCCACCACCTCCATTATAATAACCATCGTTATATCCATTCCAATAACCATTATTATAACCTGCCCAATAGCTTCCATAATATGGGTATCCCCACCTGTAATATGGATAAGGATAATATGGATATCCCCAGCTATAATAAGGCCAACCATAGTTATAACCCATGCCCCAACCATAACCCATACCTACTCCAAAACTTAATGAAACATTAGGGCTTGAACAGCATCCACCACTTGTATAACTTTCATCATAATAATCATTGCTATTTCCATTGCCATTAAACCTGCTAATTCTTGAAGCATAATCAGAATCATAATATTCATCAATAAATTCATACTCTGACGAATCTTTGGTACCCATAGCGTTTTCTGCCACCATTCCTGAACCAATACCTTGAGAATAATCTGTATCATATTCACCTACATGGGTTCCTTTATCAACAGTGTTACCAGAATGATTTTGTGCACTCTTTTTATAATCAGCATAGTTGTACTGTGCAGGATTATTAGCTTTTGAAGAATAATATACATCATCAGCGGGAAGATTACCCGTACTAGAACATGCAGCTAATCCACCTATTAATAATAAGAATACTAAGTAGCGATAAGAATTTTTTAGAGTTTCCATTTTTCTGATATGTTGTGCAATTGTAAACATTGTTTAATTTTGCGGTTTACTTAAAAAATACAAATACTGTACCAAACTTAAATAATGGCAAAACAATTAACATCCAGAAAAGAAAATTACTCTCAGTGGTATAACGATTTAGTAATAAAAGCTGACCTTGCTGAAAACTCTGCTGTACGCGGCTCAATGGTTATAAAACCCTATGGTTATGCTATTTGGGAAAAGATGCAATCAGTTCTTGATATAATGTTCAAGGAAACTGGTCATCAAAATGCGTACTTTCCATTATTTATTCCCAAATCTTTTTTTAGTAAAGAAGCATCACACGTTGAAGGTTTTGCTAAAGAATGTGCTGTAGTAACACACTATCGTTTGAAGACTGATGAGAAAGGTAACATTGTTGTTGATGAAGATGCAAAATTAGAAGAGGAATTAATTGTTCGACCAACATCAGAAACTATAATATGGGATACATTTAGGAAATGGATCCAGTCGTATCGCGATTTACCTTTATTAATAAACCAATGGGCAAACGTAGTAAGATGGGAGATGAGAACAAGGCTGTTTTTACGAACAGCAGAATTTCTATGGCAAGAGGGACATACTGCCCATTCTACGGAAGGTGAAGCAATAGAGGAAGCTGAAAGAATGATTGGAGTTTATGGGAAATTTGTGGAAGAATGGATGAGCATACCAGTTCTTACAGGTATTAAATCGGGTAACGAAAGATTTGCAGGTGCTGTTGAAACGTATTGTATTGAAGCTTTAATGCAGGATGGCAAAGCTCTCCAGGCTGGGACTTCTCATTTCTTAGGACAAAATTTTGCAAAGGCATTTGATGTTAAATTTGTTACAAAGGAGAACAAACAAGAACTTGTTTGGGCTACTTCATGGGGTATGTCGACAAGATTAATTGGAGCACTCATTATGGCACATTCGGATGATAATGGACTAATAATACCTCCTAAAATTGCTCCTATCCAAGTTGTAATAGTACCTATATTTAAAAATGAAGAACAGCTCGCTGCAATTAGTGATAAAGTAAAAGATATTGTGCAAGACTTAAAGAAAAAGAATATTTCAGTGAAATATGATGATCGCGATACTCATAAACCGGGTTTCAAATTTGCTGAATGGGAGTTGAAAGGAGTTCCTATACGCCTTGCAATTGGTTCACGAGATCTTGAAAATGGAACTATTGAAGTTGCACGAAGAGATACTCTTGAAAAAGAGACCTTGCAAATTACCGACATAGCTGATAAGATTGCAAATCTCCTAATTCAGATTCAAGATAATATTTATCAAAAGGCATTATCTTTCAGAGATGATAACACGTATAATGTAGATACATGGGATGAATTTACAAAAAGGATTAAAATCGGCGGATTTGTCAGAGCACACTGGGATGGCACATCAGAAACAGAATTATTAATAAAGGACAAGACAAAGGCGACGATAAGAATAGTTCCAATAGGCAAACATCAAGAAGAAGAAGGTAAGTGTATTTTAACAGGTAATCTATCCAAACAAAGGGTGGTATTTGCCAGGGCATACTAAATCATAACATAAATTTACTAATCTGGAATTTTTATAAGCTCACCAGCTCCAATTCTATCCAATTTAATTGTTGAAGGGGCTCCTTTGTAATATATATTTCCAATATTTTCTATTGCAGCCGATAAATATGTATTAGGCCATACATATATATCGTTGCTGCTTCTATTATTTACGTACATAAAGTTAGATTCCAAATTAACCATATCGATAAAGCCAAAGCTGGCTGAATATACATATGATAACCCACAAATACCGCTAAAAAATATATCTGCAGTTCCGTAGTGGAGTTTGCAATATAATGTTTTCACATTCACCTTCATATCTATTTTTCCAGCTCCTTCAGATACCCTGAGCCAAAGGGTATCGGTAACCAAAGTATCGGGAGTAGTAATATCTCCAATAGACCTGTACTCTATCGAATCAAAATCAACATAATTAAGGTAAACATTTATCGGACTATCATAGTTTCTTATCCAATTACAATTGTTGTTATTCTTTATTACAAGAACTCCGTAATCATCTACTTCTGTTTGAACATTGTTTATAAGGTTAGTTCCTGCCTCAACTGTAATACTATTATTCTCTGATCGTAACAGAATTAGATTAACATTATCATTAAGTACGATAGCTCTAAAATCACCAATGTTTCTATTTTCACTGGTCATCTTACCGGTTGAATAAAAACAATCGGTAATTGCCCCTTTTTTGCATGAAACAAATGAGGCCAGAACAAGAATAAATAAACAAAATAGTTTTTTCAAAAGTGTTTAATTTTACGTTTATAGATAAATCTAATTTGATAACCAAGTCCAAATCCAAGATATTCTGCCTTTCCCCAGTGAGCCCCAAAAACCAGATTTGCAAATAGTTTGTTAGTAACAAAATACTTTAGTGTAAGCCTTTGATACATTTCCCCTTCACTCCTATCCCTTCCACTTAAATAAACTCCCGCATTAACCAGAAATGACATTCGGTCCATAATTAACTCATAGGCAATACTAACTCCGGTTTTTGTTAAATTTATAGTACCCGACACAGTATCATATCTTCGTTCTAGAATTAATTTATCAGATCCATCATTAGTTAAATCGAATCCCAATCCAAATTTACTTTTGTATGAGATGCGAGCCATAATGTTAGTATAAGCAGCAAAAACGAGGAAACTCTTTCCATATTGCTGACTCATATCCTTATATGCCACAGCTCCCCCAAACTCAAGACTCAGGTATTTTCTGCCGTCAAATTCAAAAGAATATAACTTGGGCAATATTTTTTTATCTATGGAACGGTTTGGCTTACTTAAATAAGCTGAAAACCCTACAGATGCTGTAACGATATTTAGTCCATAATTGGGAGTTTTCATTGTACCATTAGAGAAGTGAGTTAAACCCAAACCAGTAGTAAAACTTACTGATTTAGATATTTTTCTTCTGTATTCAAAAAATAAACTTGCCGCAATGTTTAAATGAGATCCTATTGCAAAATTTTTATAGTTCTCAAGCCTATCGTAACGATTCGTAAGATAACCTAAACCCAGTCCTAGTTTAAAATTTAACGATTGCTGTTCATCACCAACAAGTGGAAAGTTAATAGTTGGATAAATAGCAATTGCTGAACCTATCTCAGGAAATCCCCCTAAACCAGAATACCACAAACTAATACCAATTAACGGATAATTGTATTCGGCTTCCCATCTTGACTTGCCATAAGTAGCTTTCTGCAAACTAAGCTCAAAAGCAGGAAAATGCGATCTGAATATATCTAATTCCAGATGGTGACTCATCAATAAACCATACTGTAGTTTAAGTTCTGTTGTTAGATTGTGATTTGTTGCAGGTTTTGAAGGTTGAGAAATTAAATCACTGTTAATCAAAACAAATAAAAATAACACTAATATGTATATTCTTGATTGCAATATATTTGCTTTAATTAATAAGGCACAAAGTTAGAAATAATGGGGTCGGCATATTAACTAGTAAATAATTATATCCTTGATAGTAATGATTCACATAACGCACTTTAAACTTTATTGATCCATGGGAAAAAAATATAATGATAACAATCGTTCAAATTTAAAATCTGAATATGTTTCAATAGTCAAAAGAATATCATTTTTTTCTTTACTTAAATATAATTTCTGTTCATAAAGAATAATTTAATAACTTGCACGCTTAAATCGGTAAACAAATTAGCAATAATCATTTTAGAGAACATTCTTAAATGAAAGCAAAGCAAATAACAAAACATGTATTATTGGTTGAAGACAACCTGCTAAATCAAAAATTTGCAATGGCTGTTCTCAAAATGAAAAGTTACACCTGGGATCTTGCCGAAAATGGCAAAATTGCTGTTGACCTTTTTGAAAAGAACGAATACGATGCGGTTCTTATGGACATCCAGATGCCAATAATGAACGGCGTAGAGGCTACTATTGCGATTAGAAAGATGGAAAATGAAAATGGATGGCCAAAAGTTAAAATTATTGCCGTTACTGCTTTTGCAATGCCAGGAGATGAAGAGAAATTTAAAGAAGTAGGCATTGACCTTTACATTTCAAAACCTTATACCAGCCAACAGCTAATATCCTTTATTGAGCAGTAAAGCCAAAAAATGAAGGAAAATTTAATAGCATTTGAAAAGCTTCTTGTAATAATGGATGACCTCAGAAGTAGTTGTCCCTGGGATAGAGAACAAACTTTTGAAAGTCTGAGGCATTTAACAATTGAGGAAGTATATGAACTATCTGATGCAATCCTGAATAAAGATATGGATGCCATTAAAGGTGAACTTGGCGATTTAATGCTGCATCTTATTTTTTATGCTAAACTGGGTTCAGAAATTAATAGTTTTGATATTAAAGATGTACTTGACAAAATATCAGAAAAGCTGATTCACCGACATCCCCATATTTATGGAGATATAAAGGTAACTGGCGCTGAAGATGTACTTAATAACTGGGAAAAACTAAAACTTAAAGAAGGCCGCGAATCTGTACTTGAAGGAGTACCGAAATCATTACCTCCACTAATTAAAGCATATCGAATTCAGGCAAAGGCAAAAGGAGTGGGATTTGAATGGAAAAAGAGGGAAGATGTGTGGGATAAAGTAATTGAAGAACTCAATGAGCTAAAACATGAAGTTGAAAATAATGCCAGTAAAAATAAGATTGAAGACGAACTAGGTGATTTACTTTTTACACTAACTAATTATGCAAGATATATTGGTGTAAACCCGGAAGATGCACTAGAAAAAACAAATAAAAAATTTATCAAAAGATTTCAGTTTATGGAAAACCAGTCAGCTTTGGAAGGTTTAAAACTTGAAGACTTAAGTTTGGAAGAAATGGAAGCATATTGGCAGCAAGCTAAAAAACATATTTAGTAAATCAATATTTGATTATCAGAACTCATTTGCCAGAAATTGATCATAACACCTACAAAATACCATCAATATTTCAGAGTTAGTATCATGTTTCTGATTTTAACTCTTGTTTCAACAAACCTTCATAGCCAATCAGTTGATTTCAAAAACTATTCATACAAAATTGATAAAGATTATGTAAAGTCATACTGGACAGCAACAAAAAAAATTGCTACCGGACCTATCCACTGGAAGCAAAAAGAATGGATAATTGCCGGTTCAGTTGTAGTAGCTGGGGCAGCTCTTTATATTTATGATGATGATATACGCAAGACTTTCCGGAAAAATAAAAAAAGCAACCTGGACTTTGCATCAAAATATGTTTTTGAACCTTGGGGAAGTGGTTTATATCCAGCAATATTACTAGGAGGATACTACGTATATGGGGTTACTGCCAAAAACAAACGTGCCTGCCAAGTTGCACTTGGAGGCACGCAAGCATTTATTATGGCAGCTTTATCTTCACAAATCCTGAAACATATTTTTCACAGGCACAGACCTACTCAGGATAACCCACCTAATCCCTACTTATGGGATGGTCCATTTAGTGGATTTAATCACACATCATTTCCGTCAGGACACACAACTGCCGCATTTGCAATTGCATCGATGATGTCATCGGTTTACAAAGATAAAATATGGGTTGGAATACTTTCATATAGTTTGGCAACAGGTGTTGGTTTATCTCGTGTTTATGACAATCAGCATTGGCCATCTGATGTAATTATTGGTACTGCTTTAGGATATGCAATCGGGAAAACAGTATTCAGCATTATGTCGCATGAATCCAATTTATCAATGGGTATCACAAATAATGGAGTAACTCTGGTATACCGGATTGAGTGAAACCAAAATGCACCACAATTCATTTGTTATCTCAATCTCAGCTTCTTTGTAAATGAGCTGTCCTTTAAAGTAACCTGTATATAATATACACCATTTTGTTTGGAACTAAGGTCGATTCTAATGGCATATTTTCCGTTGATAAGTTCAGGCTTACCGGTAAAAACTTTATCACCAAAATAATTAAACACTGTAACTTTTGGTGTGCCCTCTCCCACTATTGAAAAATCAAGTCCTATTACTCCATTATTAATATCCAGATTATAGTTTTTTACTTCAAGTTTATCATGCTTGTTTTTTATTCCTGCTTCACGTAATTCCTTATCGCTCACCATATCATTTGAATGATGCATATCAAAAATATACTCATCAGGTTTTGGGAAATATGCAATTTCCGGCATGTCGATTTCAATATTTTTAAGTTCCCTAAGGTGCTGTATTTCCTCTGATTTAAGCATTTCTTCGAGATTCTGGAGCTCTTTTAATTCCTTAAGTTCTTCTAGCTCATTCAAAACCAGAATTTTTTCATCATCAAGCTCCTTTAGCATAACCAATTTCTTATCATCAAGTATTAATTTGAGTTCATGCATTCTGCATTCTTCATCCTTTAGTTTTGCTTTTAGCTCTCTAATTGCATCTTCATCGAATTCGAAATCAAAATCGTTATCAATATGAAAAACATATTCACCCCCCTTGTTGTGGTCATCAGATTTAAAGAAATAATTAAATTTCTTATCTCCCTTCCAATAGATTGTGTCACCATCTTTGCCACTCCTCATTATTATAACTTTGTTTCCTTTATCGCTAAAAATATCTGTATCTAAATCCATTGTAACAAATCCTGCTGAATCTTCATCTGAGTACCATGTTATGGTTTTAACAATTTCTTTTTCATCCTCCCCTTCTTTAACAGTAAAAGTAGTATCCATAACTACCTCTTTACCATCCTCAATTTTAACAGTTTTAAGTTTAACTTTTTTCTCCTGGCTAAGGGCATTTAATGGCAGAGAAATAATTAATGCCAATGTTGCAATTACTGCAATACTTATAAGTCTTTTCATTTTTATAATTTTTAAAAGTTTATGGAAGCAAATGTATCCAACAATTAATTATTTAAACGTTAATGCGGGTTAAAAAAGGTTAAAGAAAGGTTAAAGTTAAAATTTATAGCATATGTATTTATTACTTTTGATTTTCAATTGATTGAATTTTATGAAAAAACGATTCCAGATAATATTAGTTTTGATGGTGGTTAGTTTATTCGGTTTGATTCTTATTCAAGGATTATGGATAAAATATGCTATCGAAACAGAAAAAGCACGGTTCGATCAGCTTGTTTATGATGCGATGAAATCAGCCCTATCTAAAGTGGAGCGCAAACATGTTTATGAATTTATAGATAAAAAGATTGAACTACCAAAGCCTCAATACTACGATTTAGAATCAATTAAAAATCTGAAAAAAAGTCTAGAGCCTCTTATTGAGATCGATGTTCCTGAACTTTCGAGTTATAATTATGCTTTTGATCTCCACAACAAAACTTTAAAATTAACAGACTCTTTAGTCAAGCTTAAAAGACTACAGATTGTTTCACCAGAAAGATCATCTGATAGCAATAACATCTTTTGGCTCGACAAGACATCGAAAAATATTCATAAAGAATTGGCTGACGTTGAACATGAGATAATTCACCTGAAAGATAATGATGAGTACATTTTATTGTTTGAAGAAGGAGATTCTGTCAGGTTGATGCTTGATCTGGAAAAGCAACTGCTTCTAAAAGAAAAGGAAAATCTGGTTAAACGCAAGATGGAAATTTTTAACGATAACGTTAACCAATGGGTTTTGGAATATAGTTTAGATGAGGATGTTGACTATTTTAAGAATAGAATGAATACTTATCATAGTTCTATAGCTAAAGCATTAGCAAATAATGGCATAACACTAAGTTTCGATTACCAATTAGTTAAAGAAGATAAGGACACCACTCTAATAGTTTCTACATCTACAGATAATCAAGAATTATTATCTGAAAAATATAAAACAGAAGTATTTCCAGATGATATTTTTACAAAAAATTTATTCTTATTAATCTCTTTTCCTGAAAAGACTTCGCACATCTACAGTAAAGTTTACCTATTAGTTATTGGATCTCTAATTTTTACAATAATAATATTATTAACATTTGGGTCTACCTTATATTATATTATCAAACAGAAGAAATTAAGTGAAATAAAGTCAGATTTTATTAATAACATGACGCATGAATTTAAAACCCCGATAGCAACAATTGGTCTTGCTGCTGACGCACTTGAATCTCCAAAAGTAATGGGAGTTAAAGAATCAACCGTGTATTACTTGAAAATTATAAGACAAGAAAATAAACGAATGAACAATCAGGTTGAAAGAGTGCTGCAAATGGCATTGATTGAAAAAGGAAAACTACAGATAGATCTTCAGGAAACTGACATTCACAGCATAATCAATAATTGTATTGAAGCTGCTTTATTCACAGCAAAAAAGAATAAAGGTAAGATATCATCCTCTCTAAGAGCAACATGTTCAATGTCGAATATAGATGAAATTCATTTTGCCAACGTAATGAATAACCTATTGGATAATGCCGTAAAATATACTAAAAATCCTCCTGATATTATTGTTGAAACATATAACCAGCAAAATTTATTATGCATCAGGGTTTCAGATAATGGAGTAGGAATGAGTAAAGAAGTTCAATCACATATTTTTGATAAATTTTACAGGAAACCAATGGGGAATATTCACAATATTAAAGGATTTGGTTTAGGTCTCAGTTATGTTAAAGCTGTTATTGAAGCTCATAATGGCAGCATAAGTGTAACCAGTGAGCCTGATAACGGAAGTACATTTATAATTAAGTTAAATTGCACATTGAAATAATCAAAGAATTATTGGGTTGTAAATAAGAAATGAAAAAGAAAATCTATAAACTTCTGCTTGTTGAGGATGATATCAATTTTGGTGCTGTTCTAAAATCATATCTCGAGTTAAACGATTTTGACGTCGATTGGGTTGATGATGGTCAAAAAGCCATGCCAAAGTTTGAGTCAGCGGTTTATGATCTGGTACTTTTAGATGTAATGCTTCCGAATATTGATGGATTTACTATCGCCATTAGTATTAAGAAAACTGGGTCAAATATTCCTTTTATTTTTATAACTGCCAAAACTTTGCGTAATGATATTGTTGAAGGCTATAAGACCGGAGCCGATGATTATATTACAAAACCGTTTGATTCGGAGATTCTACTTTATAAAATTAAGGCAATTCTTAGCAGGGGAATTCACGGAGGCATAAACCAAAATATTGAAATCTTTACAATTAATAATTTTAAATTTAACTATTTAACTAGAAGTTTATCCTACAAGGACGAAAAGAAGACACAATCTTTATCCCCAAAAGAAAGTGAATTGTTAAAAATGCTTGTAATGCAAAAAGGAGAAATTCTTCCAAAAGCCATAGCTTTAAATGCAATATGGGAGGATGCAAATTATTTCACTAGCAGAAGTATGGATGTGTACGTGGCTAAACTCAGAAAGCTACTTTCGCGTGATAAGAAAATTAAAATTATTACTCATCATGGTGCAGGTTACAGATTAATTACCGATGAGTAATTACCACCATCACTTAACTATAGTAACCTTATCCACCCCGCTAACCTTGCTTATTTTATGAATTAATTGGTCTAAATGATCATTACTTTTACTCCTGATGCTAACTTTACCAACAAATTTATTACCCTTTGTTTGAAAATTTATTGAGTGCATATTAACCCTTAGATCGTCCGTTATAACTTTTGTTATTGCACCAACAACCCCAAGTTCATCCTCTCCTGTAATACGTAAGTTAGTATAAGAATAGCTCTCACCACTGCCTGTTATCCATTTTATCTCTAGTACCCGATATTCATATTTCTCTCTTAATCTTTTAGCATTCGGACAACTTCCACGGTGAATTGTAATACCTCCCTGTGTTGTTATAAATCCAAAAACATTGTCACCGGGAATAGGGTTGCAACATTTTGCAATACGATAATCAACATTTTTAAGGTTCTCACCTATGTACCATACATCTTTGTCGCTATCTGGTTTACTTTCTTTTAGTACTTTACTATTTTCAATCACCTCCTTTTTCCTACCATTACTATCAATCTCATCATACTTCTTTAATAATCCCTTAATTTCTGACAGATCTATTTTTTCGGTGGCAACCAAATAATACAAATCAATACTTGCATCCAGCTTATAATGCTTAACAAGAAAGTTAATTAGATCATCATTACTTTTTATCTTCCAATTTTTAAACTTTCGTAGTAAAAGTGATTTGCCAATATCGGCCTCTTTATACTTTTCTTCCTTTAATTGACGTTTTATTCTGATCCTTGCTTTGTCGGTAGTAACAAAAGAAAGCCAGTCGAGTTTTGGTGATTGGTTTTTCGCAGTTAGTATGGATACCTTATCACCATTTTTAAGAACATATCGAATTGGAACAACTTTATTATTTACTTTTGCACCTCTACATTTAGCACCTATATCCGTGTGTATGCCAAAAGCAAAATCGAGCACAGTGGAACCAAATGGTAATTGCTTAAGATCTCCGAGTGGTGTAAAAACAAAAACACTTCCATTCTGCATTGCCTGATCGCTTTTATACATCTTATCCTCAGAAACTTGGTCAGAGCTTTCAAGAATTTCTCTCACTTGCATAAGTAATTCTTCAGTATTTTTCTTTTTAGTACCAGTTTTATACTTCCAGTGAGCTGAATGTCCCTTTTCAGCTTCTTCATCCATCCTTACTGTCCTGATTTGCACTTCAATCCATTTCTCATTAGGTCCCATCACAGTTGTATGCAATGATTCGTAACCGTTTGGTTTAGGTGTGGAAATCCAATCTCGTAGCCTTTTAGTATTTGGTGTGTATATATTAGTTATGTGTGAATAAACCCTCCAGCAATCCTCTTTTTCCTTTTTTAATTTTCCATCAATTACTATGCGAACAGCAAACAAATCATATACTTCATCAAATGAAACATTCTGTCTTTTCATTTTTGACCAAATCGAGGGGACTGACTTTGTACGCCATTTAATCTGAACCTTAAAATTATTTACTAATAGTTCTCTTTCAACAGGTCTGATAAAATCTTGTATATATACTTCACGTTTTGCCTTTGTTTGCTTTATATTTTTGCTTATTTCCTCATAAATGTCGGGATGTTCATATTTCATAATACCTTCTTCAAACTCGGTTTTTATCTTGTACAAACCCAGTTTGTGAGCAATTGGCATATATAAGTACTTAATCTCATCAATAAACCGTTCCTTATTCTCGCCAAGAATATCAATATTGCGTATATCGTTTAATCGATGAGCTAATAGTATTAGAATAACTCTCATATCGTCAACCATCGACATAAAGAGAGTTCTAAGTTCCTCAGAATGATATGATATACGCTCAGTAGCAAGCGTAGAGATAGTGTTAAAACCCTTTATTATTTCTAAAACATGCTCTCCAAAATCGGTTTTTATTTTGTCAAGAGTGTAATCTGTCTTAAGATCAATTCCATGAATTAAAGCGCAAATTGCTGAAGTTGGTCCAAGTCCTATATCTTTCAATGCAATAATGGCAATATCCATATTATAAAGAATAAATGGCTTACCATCCTTGGTTACATCATTCCGATATATATCAGCAGCAATTTCAAAGGCTAACTTTATAGAAACCTTATCAACAGTAGCTAGAGGGGACAAACTACATTCCAGGAGCTCCTTGAATTTATCCTCAATAATTTTGTCATAAGATTCCATAGATAGGTATCAGGTTTTTATATCATGATAAAAATCCTCTTTACATGATTAACGCTTTTAACCATAGCATATGTAGGCAAATATACCTAAATTTATACTCATTTCAAAAAACATCTGACATCTTTTCAGAATAGAACTTTACACCATACTTTCTACAATTATTGTACTATTTTTGCGTTGGCAATAAAAAGATTGATCTAAATGAAGCAATTAAAAATTTCATTTGTTATTCTACTGATTATCTGTGGTGTAGAAAACAGTCTCATGGGACAAATTATTAAAGGAGAGGCTATATTAGGGCTAAATCTAACGCAGGTTGAAGGAGATGAGGTTTATGGCTTTAAAAAATTTGGGGTTAATATTGGAGCCGGAGTTCTGATACCTTTTCACAATAATTGGGATGTAAGCATGGAGGTTACCTTTAACCAAAAAGGTGCTACTCAAAGAGACCAGTATAATGAAACAGATACCTTAGGAAATATACTTACCGGTGCTTACAAGTTGCGACTTAACTATGTTGAAGTTCCTTTACTAATTCACTATACCGACAAGGAGTTTATATCAATTGGAGCTGGTTTTTCATGGGGAAGACTGGTTGGAGTGCAAGAATGGGAACATGGAAAACAAGTGAAATCTACAACTTTAGCCAGCGGAGTATATAACAAGAATGATTTCTCTTATATTATAGATGCACGTGTTCGAATCGTAGGTCCCTTGAAATTTGGTGTTAGGTATCAAAACAGCATGGTAAAAATAAGAACTCGTGAATTTGATAATTCTAGTGGTGATACATGGACCCGAGATCAATTTAACAAAGTGCTTACTTTCAGACTTATTTATGTTTTTAACGAAGAGAGAAGCAGAAGTAATTTTAATAAGCCAGCAAATTAATGAGGAACGCACAATACTGGATAAAACATCTTAATCTCATACGGCATCCGGAAGGAGGATATTTTAAGGAAGTATACAGGTCGAAAGAGAATATATCAGATAATTGCCTTCCTCAAAGGTTTTCTTCAGAAAGAGCATTCTCCACATCAATTTATTATTTGCTGGAAAAAGGTGACTTTTCTGCATTCCATAAAATTAAGTCGGATGAACTTTGGCATTTTTATGATGGTGATCCTATCTCTATTTATGTAATTGACGAAGATTGTAATCTTACTACTTACAAACTCGGCCTCTCACCTGAAAATGATATACTGCCTCAGGTTAGTATATTTGCTAATCAGTGGTTTGCTTCTGAATCAATGGGAGAATATTCCTTAGTTGGTTGTACTGTTTCACCGGGTTTTGATTTCAGTGATTTTGAAATTGCTGATAGAGATACTCTGAAAAATAGTTACTCCAAACATGCTAAAATTATTGAAAAGTTTACGAATAGTAATTAATCTGATCGACATATATTTCTTTGTCAGACTTTAAGCATCATTATTGCAACTTCTAACTATTTTTACACTATGGTTTATACTCTTGGTGAATCTTTACTAGATATAATTATCAGCTCGTTAAACGATGTAACTGCCCGACCAGGTGGCGCAATGCTTAATGCTGCAGTATCATTAGGAAGGTTAAATGTAAGTACGGCTTTAATTACAGAATTGGGTGACGACCATACGTCCAGTCAAATTATATCCTTTTTAGAATGTAACAATGTATCAACCAACTTTATTAAAGTATACAGAGATAACAACTCATCTCTTGCTCTTGCATTTTTAGATTCCCATAAAAAGCCCATATACACTTTCATTAAAAATTACCCTGAAGACAGAAGATTAGGTAAAATTCCAGAATTCAGCAATAGAGACATACTATTGTTTGGTTCATTGTATTCGCTTGATAAAAATATCAGAAAGAGTCTCCTTTCGATAGTAAACAGTGCACAAAAAAAAGGAGTAATTGTAATTTATGATCCTAATATTAGAAATGCGCATCACCTTAAAGATGACGAACTCAGAGTGTCGTTAAATGAAAATATTAGAATAGCAGATATAATAAAGGGCTCAGATGAAGATTTCACTAATATCTTCGGCTCAACTAAATATGAGGTTCAAATATCTGAATTACGAAAGTTAAACAAAAAAGCTCCAATAATAATTACGCTTGGTGCAGATGGTGTAGTTGCTGATATAAATGGAAAATTAATAACACTACCTGCCATTGAGACGACTGTTTTAAGTACAATTGGTGCAGGAGATGCATTTAATGCAGGAATTATTTACGCCCTCGGGCAGCAAAAAATTCAAAAAGAGAACCTCCATAACCTGCATTCAGATTTACTGGAAAAAATACTCATTAGTGGTATAAAATTATCTTCTATGGTATGTAGCTCACTTGATAATTATATTTCACAAGAAATATAACAACGAACTTACAAATGCATGATCTTAAAATCAGGATCTCTTCCTAAATTTTCTCTTGGCTTTGGCAGCTAGATCATCCAGTGTATCCCTTATACCATCCATCTCGTCACGAATGGCTTTCTCAATGTTTGAGATCGTAACCGGATCACCATTCATTTCAAGTTTTTCACTAACCGTTCTGGCTGGTGGTATAATTACCCATAAAACGATGTATGCCAAAATACTTAAACCTGAGAAGGTTGCAATCACAAAACCTAATCGGAACCACAATGTATCAATTCTGAAATATGCACCTAGTCCGGAACAAACTCCCCCCAGCATTCTGTTATCAATATCACGGAACATACGCTTTTTACTATATTGTTTAACATCAGGATCGTAATAATCATTTTCTTCACTACTTTCAAAATCTGAAGGTTTACCCATTATAGATATTACTTCATCAACATCTGCTAATGTGATAACTTCCTTTTTACTATTTAGTTTCTGTTGAAACAGTTCAACTATACGCGACTCAATATCATTTATTATCTCATCTCCTCCTTCTGAATCTTTGAAGTGTTTGCTAATTTCATTGAGATAACTCTTTAACCGTTCATAGGTTTTCTCGTCGACATTAAATATAATCCCTCCGATATTTATATTCAGTATCTTATTCATCTTTGTCAGGTTTTAAATTAATTAAGGTATTTACCGAATCAGATAATTGAACCCACGTACTCTTTAGTGAATCAAGAACCTTCTGGCCATTTTCAGTCATGCTATAGTATTTTCTAGGTGGTCCTGATGCAGACTCTTCCCAGCGGTAACTAAGTAACCCATCGTTTTTAAGCCTCGTTAGCAAAGGATAAATCGTGCCTTCTACCACAAGTAATTGTGCATCTTTTAATGAAGACAAAATGTTAGAAGAATAAACCTCCTTAGCTGAAATTATTGAAAGAATACATAATTCCAATACACCTTTTCGCATTTGGGCATTTGTTTTTTCTATTTTCATGGTGCAAACATAGAACATTTTTTAGTACTATGCAATACATAGTTCTATATTTTTTATACATTATTTTTTAACTACTTATATATCTGTATTTTAAATTTAAATGAATTTATAATTTTTCCATAATAATATTATTTAATACGGAAAATAGGACTATTTTTTAAAATCTATGATTCACAAATGGGGTAATTAATCTTTATCGACTATCTTTGTATTAAAGAATCCAGACATGAAACTTTTAATACTTAACGGGCCGAATCTTAATCTTACAGGAGAAAGAGAACCTGACCTTTACGGCACACGTTCATTTGAAGATTATCTTGATGAACTAAGAAGGAAATATCAGGAAACGGATATATTATATTTTCAATCGAATGTTGAAGGTGAGATAATAAACAAAATGCAGGAAGCCAATCTACAGGTTGATGGGTTAATTCTAAATGCTGGGGCATATACGCATACTTCAATAGCAATCGGTGACGCTGTGAGCAGCCTAAAAATTCCTGTGGTAGAAGTACATATCTCTAATGTATTTTCAAGGGAATCATTCAGACAAATAAGTCATATAGCTCCATATTGCAAAGGTGTAATATCTGGTTTTGGGTTAGAGTCCTATTCTTTAGCAATAGAATATTTTCAAAATAATTAGCTGAGCATATGCTTCAGGTCTGAAAACTTCTTCTTTCGAAACAAATAATGGTCAACAACAATATTACCATTGTAAATCATACTCACTCTATTCCTGACTGTGGCTTTACGTTTCCGCCTTATCAACTGCCAGTTTCTGTAAACATAAACATGTGCTCTGATTACAGCAATAAAATCGGCAAATCCACCTTGAAGTAAAAACTTCATACCAGCAAAAAAATCCAGAACAAGTCTGGTAAATAAAACACTAAATAGCTGATTTGCAGGTAGATTCTTATATAACAGCACAAAATTATTTCTAAAATTAAGGTATGTCTTTCTGGCAGATCCTACAGGTAGTGTACCTCCACCTACATGAAATACTGTTGAAGCCGGACATACCATCACTTTTTGACCCAAACTCTTTAACCTCCAACACAAGTCTATTTCCTCCATGTGAGCAAAAAAATCATCATCAAACCCATCAAGTTTATTAAAGAGATCAGCTCTCACAACCATACAAGCACCAGATGCCCAGAACACTTCTGTCGCATCATCATACTGACCTTTATCTTCTTCAAGAGATTGAAAAATTCTACCTCTACAGAAAGGATAACCATAATCATCAATAAAACCACCGCTTGCTCCTGCATATTCAAACTTGCTTTTTTGATAATAAGATCTAATTTTTGGTTGACATGCTCCTATTGTACTGTCCGATTCCATAAGTTCAATTATCGGAGATATCCAGTTAGCTGTAACTTCAATGTCAGAATTTAGCAAAATATAATACTCAGCTTCTATTTGCCCAAGCGCCTTATTATATCCGGTTGCAAATCCTTCGTTACTTTGATTTTGGATAATTTTCACACTTTTAAAGTGTGCTTCTAAGAATTCAACAGAACCATCAGTCGAGCAATTATCTGCCACCCATATGTCTGCATCCTTCGAACTTTGTTCAATTACCCCTGGAAGGAACTTCTTTAAGAATTTGATCCCATTATAATTCAATATTACTAGTGCTGTTTTATTCAAGTTCTCAAATTATAAGTGCAATATCTCTAATTAGGTAATTGGTATAGTGTTAAAAAACCACGAAATTAAAACTCTTTTCTAAGTAATCCTTAACAAAGTAAAAATATAAATTTTAAAATCTATTTGGAAAACAAAATAGACCATACAAGTAAACAAATATAACGATTTGATTTAGAGATTTTGGATAAGAGAAGAATACAATTAAATGTAGAAAATTCGCAAGATTAAGATTCTCTATTCGATCAAATTTACTACAATTATATCACCAAGGTTGCTGATATGATTGTGTTGCTTTACTACCCCATGCTGATGGAATTATTGCATCATCAATACTATGTGGATCCCATGTACGTCTATAAACCACAGTTTCCCATCTGTAATTATTCAATTCACCTACTGCATTTGAGTGAATTAATTGAAAATCGTTTGTAGCATTATCATGCGTATAGTACACAAATTTCTTATCACGTTGGTCACCTAACTGGTAATAGTGCCATATTTCATACGGGTATGCAGCCGGTTCAAAATAATGTTCTGATATAACATTGGGTTGTCCGTATTGCAAATACACTCTACCCCGATCGGTTTGATATCCTTCCAGTGAAACAGATTTGAAATTATGATTCGCTTGCTTCACTCTTAACAAATATTCATTCCAAGCCATTTCAGGATCAAGTTTATCTCGCTCCATCCAAAAAGCTAAAAAATATTTACGCAACTCATCAGTATCTGCATTTTTAAGTTGATTTTCGACATATTTTCGCTCAATATCAGTTGAGATTGGTGATAAATATTTTATGTAGGTTTGGAGAGTATCTCTGTTGCCAATTTTCTCCACAAATGTATTTAGTGTATTCAAAACCAATAAATTCGTTAAACTAAACTCTGAAGTGGGATTATAACGCTGAAAAAATATTTCCTTACTTGATAAAAGCTCATTTGTTCTATTGCGTGCTTCAATAACCAGAAGATAATTTCCACTAGGTAAATCCAATATATCAAATTTGCTCAATAGTACATTTACTTCTTCCGGATTAACTCTCTTTCTAAAGAAATATGCATCTAATTTTTTATCTACTTCAAACGGTCGGATATAATAGTTCAGCAAAAAAGCTTCGTCTATAAGTTCAATCTTACTATTGTATAATTCAGCATAAAAGGCCAACTCATTACTTGATTCAGGATAATAGTTAAACACATAAGGTATTAGCTCGTATCCGTTTTTATCCAGTATACCATTTTTGTCTGATTTTGTATAGGAACTCAATAATTCTATATCAGAGAATTCCATTTTATCTACAATAAAATCAATTGTAAAATTATCATAAGAGACTATTGGTTTTTGATCTTTATTTTTATCACTCAACGATATCACTATATTATATTCTCCATTTGGAAGTACATATCTTTGAACATCAAGCATATTGACTTTCCCTTTCAAAGTATCACTAATTATAGGACCCGACAGATCATACTTCGCATAGTTTACAATAGAGTCGCCTACTTTAAAAAGAATTTGAACATCAATAGTGCCCTGATAATTTCCATCATTAAGTTGTTTGTATTTTATACTGCTACCATTAACAGTAAGGTAAGTTTCAACAAATGAATTATTATCAGGTGTGTTAAAAACTGAATATGATAAATAGGCTTGTAAATTTTGACTTTTACCTGCAAGTGAAAATAGTACAAGAAATATGAGATATAAAGCAAATCTTTTCATATAACCATCTTTTAATTTATGCAAAGTTAATGTAAATGAATTGTATGTCAATAATATTATACAAAGAACGCATCTTGATCTATTTTCATTGTGATCCTATCTTCAAATCAAGAATTACATGTTTGCAGATAACATTTTTTTACGTCACTTAAATTCCAAACCATAATTCATTTTGTAAACCAAAGACACAACATTGGTAAGAAATTATCAAAGATTTCTGCTATTTTGAAGATTCAACCAGAGTCAATATTCTTCTATTTGGAAACAATATTCTAAAGAAATTGAAAAACTTTTACTCTCGTATTTAACTAAGTCATAATCGAAATAGCCTCCTTAGAGTCTGTCCGTTTTTTAATACAAAATTAATGACCCAACCCATCTTGCTCACAATAGCGAAAGCGGCATGTCTTCTTAGTTCTGGAAACATTATCTTTCTTATTCTGTTAAAATAAGCCTTGTTGAATTCCTTAGAAAAATCATTAGATTTAAAACAATCCTTAATATGCTCAGCAGCATATCTTCCTGATCGAAGAGCATTACCCACACCCTCTCCCGACAATGGGTTTACTAAATTGGCAGCATCACCTGCCAACAGTACTCGATTGTCGTAGATTTTTTTATAACCGTTAAAGATAGGAATCCTATAGGCTTGCAACTTACCCTCCATGGTAGCATCCTTAAATCTATCTTTTAATCTTGGGTTATTCTTAATGATGTTTGTAAAAACTTCTCCCAACTTAATTCCTTTTTTTCTTACAGTTCGTTCATCCATACCTAGTCCAACATTACTCATGTTGTTAGGCATGTGAAATATCCAAAAATATCCTGGGACTAATTCCTTTAAATAATGAATCTCGATAACATTTTTATAGTCGCCATCCTTAACATTTGAAAAATAAGCCTTTACGCTACTAGCATATCGAGTTTCATTATACCTATTCGGATTTACAAATTTGGCAATTAACGAATTTAGACCGTCTGCCCCTACAACAATTTTACCTGAGTACTCTCCTACAGTGGTTTGAAGTGTTACCTGTGTATCAGAAACAGAACACATTGTTAGTTGAGTGTTTTCAAAAATATGTATATTGCTGTAATTTCTACATTCCTTAAGTAGCTCATAATCAAAATTGGCCCTCTTCATTACAAAAAGCCTCTGAGATTCTTTAATCTCAAAATAATTTTGGTAACCTTTTGCGGATGTTATGAAACAGCCATCAGGTACCACTTTTTCACCAAAGTTGTAAATTGTTTCGGAGAGACGAGGAGAAAGCATTTTTAGCTGTTTAAGGACATCGACGGTTAGCCCGTCACCGCAGATTTTCTCACGTGGAAATTTAGCTTTGTCGATGAGTGCTATTTTTAATCCTGAATCAGCTAATCTTATAGCAGTTGCACATCCAGCAGGACCAGCTCCTGCTATTAACACGTCAAAATCCAATTTACCCATATGCAATTTTATTATTTAAAAAAGTGGCTAATATAAAAAAACCGAGGACAGAAGAAATATTCTGAACTCGGTTTTCTATATTTAAAATCTATTATCCTTGAATAATAGATAATTCTACACAATTATTGAAGCACTGTATTTACGAGCTCTGCAGCCTCTTCAAGCAATATTGCAGAATGTACCTTAAGTCCTGATTCATCAATTAAAGCTTTACCTTCTGCAGCATTGGTGCCCTGAAGCCGTACAATTATTGGAACATCTATATTACCAATGTTATGATATGCATCCACAATACCCTGGGCTACTCTATCACAACGCACTATTCCTCCAAATATATTTACCAGAATTGCTTCTACAGCAGGGTCTCTTAGAATTATCCTAAAAGCTTCTTCAACACGTTTTGCATCAGCAGTACCACCAACATCCAAGAAATTAGCAGGATTGCCTCCTGACATTTTAATCATATCCATTGTTGCCATTGCAAGTCCTGCGCCATTTACCATACAAGCAACATTACCATCAAGTTTTACAAAATTAAGATCGAACTTACCTGCTTCAACTTCTGTAGGATCTTCTTCATTTAAGTCCCGCATCTCTGCAATATCCTTATGACGATAAAGTGAATTATTATCAATTGAAACCTTTGCGTCTGCAGCAAATATTTTACCATCAGCAGCTTTTATAACAGGGTTTATTTCAAAAAGACTACTATCAGAACCAACATAAGCTTTGTAAAGAGCTGAAACAAATCTCACCATTTCTTTAAACGCTACACCACTTAAACCGAAATTAAATGCAATCCTGCGTGCTTGAAAACCTGTTAATCCAACCTTAGGATCAATCAGCTCAGTAAATATTTCCTCTGGTGTTTCCTCAGCTACCTGTTCAATATTCATTCCTCCACGAGGTGAATACATCACCATATTTTGTCCTTTATCTCTATTAAGGAGGATACTCATATAATATTCCTCAACTTTTTCAGGACCTGGATAATAGATATTCTGCTCAACCAGTATCTTTCTAACAAGCTTTCCTTCTTTCTTGGTTTGAGGAGTTACTAGCATCATCCCAATAATGTTATCAGCATATTCTCTAACTTCATCCAAAGACTTAGCAATTTTTACACCACCGCCTTTACCACGGCCTCCGGCATGTATTTGTGCCTTTACGGCCCATACATCAGAACCAGTTTTTTTCTGTATGGCTTTAGCAGCATCAACAGCTGCCTCGGGTGATAATGCTACTATTCCGTAAGGTATGGTTACTCCAAATCCCTTAAGAATTGACTTACCTTGATATTCATGTAAATTCATATTATGCTAATGTTAAGATGTCCAATTTTGAAGCCCAAAAGTAGCACATTTATTATTAGTGTTCTCAATAAACTCAACAAAGTTTCCGGTATTTATTAATTTAGAATAATTTTTAAATAGTTTTATCTTTGCCAATTATTCTCAGCTTATGATTATTGTTGAAAACATAAAAAAATCCTATGGAAGTGTTAATGTCCTTAAAGGCATTAATCTTAATGTTGATAGTGGAGAGATTGTTTCTATTGTTGGAAAATCAGGAGCCGGAAAATCAACGTTACTTCAAATTATTGGCACTATCGAAAAAGCTGATTCCGGGAAAATAATTATTGACAAAGTTGATGTTCAACTATTGGCTAACAAACCGTTAGCGAATTTCAGAAATTCAAAAATTGGCTTTGTTTTTCAATTCCATCACTTATTGCCAGAATTTACGGCACTAGAAAATATATGCATTCCAGCATTTATTGCAGGTGAGAAGAAAAAAATTGCTGAGAAGAAAGCTTCTGATCTGTTGAAATTTTTAAATCTGTCAAACCGAGCCGATCACAAACCTGATGCAATGTCGGGAGGAGAACAGCAAAGAGTTGCAATTGCCCGGGCACTCATTAATAACCCGACTATTATTCTTGCTGATGAGCCATCAGGAAATTTAGATTCTTCAGCCTCTAACGACCTTCACAAGTTAATACTAAAGCTTAGAGATGAATTCGGTCAAACTTTTGTGATTGCCAGTCACAATAAAGAACTTGCAGATATGGCCGACCGTAAACTTGTTATCAAAGATGGTATAATTTCTATGTAAAATAAACGTTAGGTGTAAAAGTTTATGTGTTTTATACAATTCATAAAAGTAACCACACATTTGACATTTATGCGTTATGTAAATTACGTCATAACCAATTGAACAATAAATATAGAGTACTACAAATAAGATTAATAATGCATCCAGTTTTCAATAAATTCAAATTTAATTTACCAACTAAATCTATAGTGCTGGTTGTAATTCTGTTGCTTGGATTAAACACTGTTGCACAAAAAGCAGCAACTTATGATGAAGCAATTGTTAAAGCTGACAAATGTTTGGCAAATTCGGAACTGTTAGATGCTAAGGGTTATTACCAGTTAGCACTAAAGCTAAAGCCAGACGATACTTATGCTAAAGACAAAATATCAGTTATTGTAGAAAAATTGAAAACTTCAATAGTTGCTGAAGACGAATACTATGACATTATTGATCTTGCTGATGCACTATATGACCAGAACCATCTAAATGAGGCTATTGCTCAGTATAACACGGCTTTGAAGATCCTCCCCGATGATCAGTACGCATTAACAAAAGTCCGTGAAATCAATAAATTTCAGAATGAAGAAAAGGAAAAGATTGATTCATTTGATAAAGCAATGGAGGCTGGGAGATACTACATAACCAATAAAGAATATGATAAGGCTATTGAAAGTTTTAGGGAAGCCGCTGGCATTTTTCCTGACAAGGATGCACCAATAAACGAACTTAATAATGCTAACAACCTGAAATCTGAATACGAACAACAAGTAATTCTGTTTAACCAAAAGATAGAGGAAGCTGACAAATACCTGATAATTAAAAACTATGTTGATGCTCTCAATATATATGTTGAGGCCAGTAAAATTTTGCCCAATGACGAAGAGGCAAAAGAGAAAATTTTACAATTAACTCCATTAGCTGATAATCAGAATAAATACAACAAACAAGTTGATAAAGCCGATGAATTTTATATTGCAAAGGACTTCATATCGGCCCGAAAACAATACCTGGTTGCTAAAGAATTATGGCCTGAAAAGAACTATCCTACTGACATGGTTTTGAAGATAGATGAAAAACTTGATGATGAGAAAAAAGATCTTGAAAATAACTATAATCAATATTTGGTTGGTGGCGACAGCCTTATGGAGCTAAAAGAATATTCTCAAGCACTTGGTAAGTTCAACCTTGCATTAAATCTCAAACCAAATGAAGCTTATCCCAAATCAAAGGTTCAGGAAATAGAAGGTATTTTTGAGAATCAGAGAAAAGCTTTTGAGGAAAATTATGATATAATGATTGCGAGGGCTGACAGTGCATTTATTGCTGGAATATTAAACATTGCTAAAGACAAATATGAGACGGCCCTTGACGTTAAACCGGATGACAAATATCCACAGGAACAGATTAAAAAGATTGAAAGTAGATTGTTAGAATTAGCCGAACAGGAAAAACTAAATAAAGAATATAATGATCTGATTTCACAGGCGGACAAACTTTACAACACTGCAAATTACGAGCTCGCAATTACGAAATACAGAGAAGCACAAGCACTCCGGTCGATTGAAAATTATCCACAAGAGAAGATTGACGCTATAACATTATTGCTTGCAAATGCTGTAAAACAAAAACAAATTGATGATAAGTATAATGAGTTGATCCTGATTGCAATTCAACAAACCAAGAATGATAAACTTCCTGAAGCTCGTATGTCATATGTTAATGCAGCTGAACTCAAACCTGAAGAAATTATGCCTCAATTGCAGATAAAGCAACTAGATAGTCTTATCACTGTTAAAACAGAAACGGCTAAAAATAAACTTAAGTTTGATCGATTTATTAGTGAAGGTGATTCATTGAAGAATAACAACGAGTACGTTTTGGCAATAGTTGCCTATGATCAGGCGCTGACTTTATTTCCCGACAATGTTAATGCAAGACAGAAAAAACAATCTGTTGAAACAATACAAATAAATCTGCAAAAAGAAGCAGAACGGAATAAAGCTTATGAAGTTGCCATAACAAAAGGTGATGAGTTATTTAAGATTGGAAGCTATGAACTTGCAAGAGTTGAGTTCGAAAAAGCTCAAACACTCAGAAAAGATCAAGAATATCCGCGGAAGCGCCTGCTGGCTATTTCTAGTGCCCTTGAAAGATTAGCTGCTGAAAATGAGAAACGATATACAGAGGCACTTACAGCTGCCGACAACTTCTTCCAACAGCAAAATTATGACAATGCGGTTATTAAATATCAGCTTGCCAACAGCATTAAAACGAATGAAGAATATCCTAAACAAAAAATTGGTGAATGTAATAGCTTTATTGCTGAAAGATTAAAATTATTGCAGGCTGAATATTCTGTTGCTATTGCTGATGCTGACAAACTATACGCATCAAAGATATTTGACCAGGCAATTGTTGCCTACAAAAAAGCTGGAAATATCAAACCAGATGAAACATACCCATCTGAAATGATTGACAAGATAACCAAATACATTATTGAGAACTCAATAGTTGATGTAATTAACTCTTCGGACACTTTGGTTTCGGGAATAGATGAAAAATTTGATTTTGAACCAATTAAAATAAATGTTAGAAAAAGCAACTATATCTTTATAAAAGCTAAAAGCCTTGTCGATAGACCAACTAAATTAATTTTTAGCTATGGAAGAGATACAGAAAAGAACGGAGGTTTTGTTGTTCAGATTATTGAAGATGACAATTTTAATGATTATATAGTAAGAGTGGGAAACCAATACAAATGGTTCTCAGAAGATAATAACTGGCTCTCAATAATACCTGAACATGGAGATATTGAAATTACAATGATGAGAATTTCGAAAGGGTATTAATATGGGAAATAATTTGGAAAGCAAGGACTTAGAAACACAAATTGAAGATATCACTAAAAAAATCACCAATACAATTAATGATATTAGTTTATTGCACTTAAGATCGGAACTTTATACAAAACTTCAACAGCATAGTAAAGCAATAAATGACTATTTATCAATATTAAAATTGGATCCATCTGATAAGGAAGCTAAAGTTAAACTTGAAATGATCCGGACAATTGTCAGATATACAAATACCGACATCTACGCAAGTACAAATACTAATATGGATCCATGGATGGAGTAGGTAAATTTAATAAAATTACTTCCTAATAGCATAAATTAGTTCGTCTAAATATTCCCCATTTTTAAATATGGTTTTTTCAAACTTACCCTCTAATTTGAATCCGGCTTTTTCTAAAACTTTCTGAGAACTTATGTTAGTTCCAAAAGGCCTTGCAAAAATTCTATCTACCTCAAATGTTTTGAAACCATAATCCACAATCTGCTTTACAGCCTCAGTTGTAATTCCTTTTCCCCAATATATTTCTGCTAACCAGTAACCGAGTTCCATATTCTTAATATGTATATCGGTTTGTTGGAAAACTCCAATTGCTCCTGATGCCTTTCCGTCAACTTCAATAGCAAATATGTTGGTTGGATTATTGATAATAGCCTTCTTAATAAAACTTTCCGCATCTTCAATTAAGTATGGATGAGGGAATTGATCAGTAAGATTTGAGGCAATTTTCGCATTGTTAGCATAATTTGCCAAAATTTCAACATCATCTAACTTCCAGGGTCTAAGTTTAAATTTCATTTTATTTTTGTTAAACGGTAGTTGCTCTTATGTTGGTTGATTTAACATTTATTATTAGGGACTCTATATTTGACTCCTTAAGCAATATTAAAAAGAAAAGTGATTCATTACCATTTGGGTTTTATGAAGTATAGCGCAGTTCCGTTTGGGTCATTAAAATGCAGGAATTGACCACCTTCTTCATTTCTCTCAGTCAGTTTGATTGATAAACTTTCTAATAAAGACTTGGCTCCCTCAATATCATCAGTTGTAAAACCGATTGAAACGTTCCCGGAACTCCCGATTAAATTTTTAGTGTTTGTCGGATGTAGCCCAATTACAATACCCGGAGCATTTAATAGCGCATAATGGTTTTCCCATCGGTTTTGAATCTTAAAACCAATAGCTTCATAGAATTCAATAGATATGTCTAGGTCACTCACATTGATATTAATACTCGAATCCTTTATCTTCATTTTCTTTCGTTTTTTCTCCCACAATCATTGTCAAAACTATATTGGGTTTCGTTTCAATAGTTTTATAAATATCAGGTTTGCTATGGTCATACAATTGAGAGTGTTATATTATTGTAAAAGTATAAATATTTCTTGAGGAGCAAAACATATAAAACACACCAACAAAATCAATAGGTCAACTAACGTGCTTTGATGTTTACTTCTAATAAATTTTGATAATTAAAAATTGTTTCCAATTATTAAGCTTACAATTATTTGTTTCACAACAATGATTTTTTCACTTTTTCATAGTACTTTTATATCAAATTAGATTTCATGTATTATGAAAATTTTTCCAGTTGAAAAAATTAGAGAAGCCGATGCTGCTACCATCAAAAATGAACCAATTTCATCAATTGATTTAATGGAAAGAGCTTCAATACAGCTGTTCAACTGGGTGAAAGAACATGTAGCACCCGAAAAAAAGATACATATATTCTGTGGTTTAGGTAATAATGGTGGTGATGGGCTGGCTCTTGGCAGAATGCTTGCAAAAATGGGTTATCTTGTAATAATCAACATTATCAGATATTCTGAAAAAACTTCTGGTGACTTTCAAAAAAATTATGTAAGACTTACTGGTATTTCAGGCATAACAATAGTTAATATAAAAAATGTAAATGAGATTCCTTCGATTGATCCCTATGATGTGATAGTTGATGCAATCTTCGGTTCAGGGTTAACCCAGTCGGTAAAGGGGTTTCTTTATGAGGTTATTAGTTTAATTAATAATTCAAGAGCTATAACTATTGCCATAGATATGCCCACAGGACTTTTTGCTGACAGAACTTCCGTTGATGGAAAAAGTGAAATAATCAAAGCTGATTATACTTTGTCATTTCAATTTCCAAAATTGGCATTTTTATTACCTGAAAACGAGATGTATGTTGGGAACTGGGAAGTGGTGGATATTGGATTAAGCAATGATTATATTAATGCTACTAAAACGAAAAACCAACTTGTTCTTTTTGAAGATATAAAGCCTTTACTGAAAGGGCGCTCTAAATTTTCTCACAAAGGCACTTATGGTCACGCATTGCTTATTGCCGGTAGTTATGGAAAGATGGGTGCGGCTATTTTATGCTCACGAGCTTGCTTGAAAGCAGGTGTTGGTTTGTTGCATACTCATGTACCAAAAGTCGGTATTCAGATTCTACAAACAGCATCTCCGGAAACTATGATCAGCATTGACAGGTTCGATAATTATTTTTCTGAAGTTCCAGAAATTGGGAGTTACAATGCAATAGGAATTGGGCCAGGTCTTGGCATGGAGCACCAGTCGCAAATGGCGATGAAGTTGCTAATTCAGAACTGTACTTGTCCAATGGTGATTGATGCTGATGCACTGAATATACTTTCAGAAAATCCTACATGGTTGGCATTTTTACCTCAAGGAAGTATTCTTACACCGCATCCAAAGGAATTTGAACGGTTAGTTGGGAAATGGCAAAATGATTTTGAAAAACTTGATAAGCAAAGAACTCTTGCACAAAAACATGGAATTTATATTGTACTAAAAGGTGCAAATACGAGTATTTGCTTTCCGGATGGTAATTGCTATTTCAACTCAACAGGAAACCCAGGAATGGCAACTGCAGGTAGTGGTGACGTGTTGACTGGAATTATAACAGGCTTACTTGCGTCAGGATATTCATCAGGCACTGCATCTCTACTAGGAGTTTATATTCATGGACTTGCTGGTGACGTAGCCAGTGAACAATTAGGCTATGAAGCATTGAATGCAACTGATATTATAGATGCATTAGGGAAATCGTTTAGCAGATTATATTCATAAGGAATTTAGAAACTTAGTATAAGTATGGGATTAATTTTTTTGTCCTCTTCATGTATGCCCTATAATCCGTGAAATGAGCTAACAATAGTTTTTCCTCATAATTAATTTTCACCATTAAAATAATTGCTAATATGGCAAAGGCAGAGAATCTATACCACGAAAAATAATCAATTACTAATGGTAAAACTGCAATTAACTGACCTATGTACATTGGATGTCTTATTATCCTGTATGGACCAGAAGTAATCAATTCGCTATCCTGTTTTATAGTTGGTGTAATATTAAAGTTCCTTATTTTCATTACATAAATGGAATGCAAGGTAAAAAACACTCCGGTACATTCAATTAACAGGCCGGATGTATTATTTGATAGAAATGGTCCTGAAACAAAAATGAATATCAAGCAGCTAATTTGGACTACTACTAATAAATATGGAAAGAATTTATCTCTTTTCATTTTAAAAATGTAATAAATGTCGGTTTTGAATAAATTCAATTTCTAATTGCAAGTAGAGAGAAAGTGCGCTATCCAAAACCGACATGTAAAAATACAAAATTGCCAATAATAATGCGAGGTATTGCGCACATTACTTATTAGAAGAAAGTGTTAAAACAGGAACAAATTCCCGATGTGGGAATTTTATACAAACCCAAACATCTACTTACTTGTTATTTATCAAATATTTATGTACCTTTGCATGATTATTGGCGTAGTATTTCTTACTAAAACTATTGTTATGAAAAAATATATTAAGGTTAGAAACAATTCCATAATTCTTGCTCTTGCAATAATTACAATAATTGGATATAATGGATGCAGAAATAATAATCCTGTTGAGCCATCCATTAAAGCAGATTTTGGACAATTAAAGATTTCTGATAATTTCAAATTTTCAACTACAAAAGAACTAAGTGTTCACCTTGAAATAATGAGTAGTAACACGAATGAGCCTACACATAAATTTGGAATATACCAAGGAAATCCGGATCAAGGTGGAAAATTGATTCTTTCGGGAATAACAGATCCTTATAAAACGTTTCAAACAACTATTAAAATTCCTACCTATGTAAACGAACTTTATATTACTAATCAGGATGTGAATAATAATATTGAAACTGTTGTTGTTGATGCAGCAGGTAACAGTATCTACTATTCTTTTAACACACAAACCTATACTGCAAATGAGTTCAAATCAACTAATGTTTTGTATACCGATCCTGGGTGCGGAACATGTGATGAAATAATTGCATCAGGTACTTACAATCAAAAAGACATAGATAACAATACTATATATTGTATTGAAGCAGGAAGTACCGTAACATTTACACAAGAGATTGAATTTAAAGGTGGAACCTTAATTGTATGTGGTAATCTTGATCTAAAAGAAGTTAAAGCAAACAATAATGGAGGTGATTTTGTAATAAGTTCTGGTGGTGTGCTGGATCTGGATGATGGTGACATCGATAAAGACCTTACTAATTTCATTAATTTCGGAACTACAAATATTGATGGGCAAACAGAAATTAGAGACATGAATTTTGAGAATCAGGGTACATTGACAGTTGATGGAGGAGTGAATAATCGAACCATTAATTTTTATAATGACGGTACAATGACTGTTAATGGAAACTTCACGAATAATGATGAAGGATTTAATACAGGAACATTAAATATAAATGGACATTTTATAAATAATGGATCACCAGGGACTGAGTTTACTAATGAATGTAAAATGATTATAAGCGGTAATTTCAACTTAAGTCGTATCTTCAACAATGAAGATAATGCATATGTAGAGGTTGGTCAAACTGCAACATTAACGGGAAATTCTAATACAACTATATTAAATATGGGGGTTCAAAGTTTAATCTCAACTACTAACCTAACTGTAAATACTACAATAAACGGACCTTCTGTATCATGTGCCAGAATTGATATTTCAGAAACCACAAACATAAACGGTAGTGGTATTATTACAGGGCTAATGGATATTTGTGATGCTGATGGTATTGAGAATGACAATGGTACTATTGGACCTGATGTTACATTTGATTGTTCATGCTTTGTTGCAACAACTAGTTGTAATCCTGGTGCTGGAACGCCTCCTAATCCTGATACAGACGGCGACGGTTGTCCGGACGATCAGGACGATTACCCAAATGACGCAGATAGATGTTCAAATGATTACTATCCTAACCAAACAGATTTCACAAATCTGGCATGCGAGGATTTATGGACATCTCTGGGTGATTATGATTTTAACGACCTGATATTGGAAACTAATTACAAAATAGTAAAGGATGCACAAAACGAAATAGTTGAGATTTATGGAAAGTTTCATATTGCAGCTGTTGGTGCAAGCCTTAACAATGGATTTGGAATTGAATTCGATATTCCAACATCAGCAGTTGAGATTGTTACCGGAGCAGAAATTGATGGATCTGCCGTAACTATGAAGCCAAATGGTATTGAAGACGGCCCACTTAACAATGCGGTTATGATAGTGTTTAGCGCTATTAACGATTACTTAGGCACTGCAATGGTAAATACAATCCCTGGTGGTAACTCAATGGTAATAGATACAATAACGGTATATATGAAGTTTAATGTACCACAAGCATCTATTGGTACACCTCCTTACAATCCATTTATGTTCATTAACCAAACACGAGGTAAAGAAATTCATAAGATCGATCATGCACCTACAGAGTTAGTTGATGATAGCTACTTTGGTGAAAAAGCAGATGATTCAAATCCAAGTATTGGGAGATACTATGTATCAGAAACCAACCTTCCATGGGTAATTGAGATACCTCAGCAATTTAATTGGCCAAATGAGAAAGCTGATATACTAACTGCTTATCTTAAGTTCCAGTTATGGGCTGAATCATCAGGAGTTCAATTCACTGATTGGTATGAAGACCAACCGGGATATAGAAACACAAGTAATATTTATCAAACGCCATAAAGCTAATCGGTGTTAAAATAATATTGAAAGAGGCTGTCAATTAGACGGTCTCTTTTTTTTATAAAAAAACCTCAAAACCCTACATATACAAATCACTTTCTCAGTACATTTGTAAACAAATATTCCAAATCTAGATTAATGGATAAACAAGGTGTAGCTGGTAATTATGATAGTGACGTAAAATCAGATTGCAGAGTACAATTTGAATTACTCAGTAATGGAGGAATCCAAATTGAATTAATAAGTAAAGTAAAAGCACTTTATGGAGAATCAATAATCAAACTTGCAGAACAGATTACTTCATATTTTGATATTGAGAATGCAGAACTCATTATTGAAGATACTGGAGCCATTGAATTTGTTCTTGCTGCACGTATTGAAGCTGCAATAAAACAAGTTATTGATACTGATAAAGAGTTTTTATTACCACTAATATCGGAGAATCAAAACGCAACTCCAAAAGATCTATTGCGATTTTCACGTCTTTATCTCCCAGGGAATACTCCTAAATTAATGATGAATGCTGGCATTCATAAACCAAATGGGTTAATCCTTGATTTGGAGGATGCCGTTGCTCCCAGCAAAAAGTTTGAAGCACGATTTCTTGTTAGAAATGCACTTCGTAGCCTTAATTTTTACGGGTCTGAGCGAATGGTTAGGATAAATCAACTACCTGGTGGACTTAATGACCTTGATTTTGTTATTCCACATTATGCAAACTTAATTCTTGTTCCGAAGTGTGAAAGTTCCGATAACCTAATTCAGATAAACAATAAAATTAATGAGTTGAAGGAAAAACACGGAATAGATAATGATATATGGCTTATGCCAATTATTGAGAGTGCAAAAGGAGTTATAAATGCATATAAGATTGCAGAAGCCACTGATAATGTTGTTGCTATGGCAATTGGACTGGAAGATTATACAGCAGACATTGGTACGAGCAGGACTTTTGAAGGTAATGAATCTTTTTTTGCAAGAAGTATGATTGTAACAGCATCAATTGCAGCAGGCATTCAACCTATTGATTCTGTATTTTCAGATGTTGCAGATTTGGAAGGACTAGCTGAAAATGTTCGTAAATCAAAAAGTCTGGGCTTTGTAGGAATGGGATGTATCCATCCAAGACAAATAATTGTAATTCATCAGAACTTTGCTCCTTTAGATTCAGAAATTGAAAAAGCCAAACGGATTGTTTTAGCTTTTAACGATGCACAAGAAAAAGGACTGGGAGTAGTATCACTAGGTTCAAAGATGATTGATGCTCCGGTTGTTCTACGAGCTCAAAATACTATAAAACTGGCAATAGATTCAGGAAAACTTAGTGATGATTGGGCAAATAATTAAGTTGCTCTTTTGATAATAACTCAATCGACTTAACAAAATGAAGAAATACGATAAACTCGTTAAAAATGCAGTTGGAAGAATGGTTCCAACTATTATTAACGGAGAAGAACATACACCATTTAAAGGTGTTGGAAAACACCGCCCTTCAGGACGTCGTTATGGTCCTAAGATTTCCAGTTGTGCTGATTATCCTGAAGATGGTAATAAACAAGTTAGTTCATTAAAAGAAGCTTTGATCAAAGCAGGACTGAAGGATGGCATGACAATCTCGACACATCACCACTTTCGAAATGGAGATATTATAGCCAATAAAATTTTTGACATTGCTCATGAACTAGGTGTAAAAAACTTACGTTGGTTTCCTTCTGCATCCTTTCCTTGTCAGGAGCACCTTATTCCTTATCTCGAAGATGGTACAATTAATCGTATTGAAGGCAGTATGAATGGCCCATTGGGTAAATTTACCTCTGAAGGTAAAATGAATGGGCTTGGTGTTTTACGATCACACGGTGGAAGATACCAGGCAATTCAGGACGGAGAAGTAAAAATTGATATTGCAGTAATAGCCGCCCCTACTGCTGATAGCTTTGGCAACGCAAATGGTGTAAACGGAGAGGCGGCTTGTGGTTTGTTAGGATTCGCACTCGGAGACTCACAATATGCTGAAAAAGTAATTGTGGTTACTGATAATCTGGTTCCATTTCCCTGCATTCCATGGCAAATTCATGGAAACTATGTTGATTATGTTGTAGTAGTTGACAAAGTTGGAATTGCTGAGAAGATAATTTCAGGAACAACAATGGTAACTAAAAGCCCTGACAGACTTTTAATAGCAGAAATGACTACTGAATTTTGCGAAAAAGCAGGTTTAATTTATGATGGCTTTTCTTACCAGGCCGGAGCTGGGGGTACAGCATTATCAATAGGCAACTACTTTGGAGACCTATTGAGAAAAAATAACTGGAAAGCCCGTTTTATTCGCGCCGGTAGTAACCAATATCCGGTTGAATTACTTGAAGAAGGTTTAGTTGAGTACATACTTGATGGACAAACCTTTGATCTTGAAGGTGTGCGGTCGATGCGTGAAAACCCAAACCACGTTGACACATCCCCATTTACTTCATATAATTATCATAGCAAAGGTAACTTTGCATCTATGGTTGATATTGTAATACTGGGTGCTACCGAAGTTGATATTAATTTTAATGCAAATGTTGTAACCCATTCAGATGGATACTTACTCCATGGTATCGGTGGATGGCAAAATTGCTTGGCAGCTAAAACTACCATTCTGCCAATTCCTTTGTTCCGTGATCGCATTCCGATAATACGTGATGAAGTAACAACAATATGCGCTCCTGGAGAATTAATTGACGTTATTGTAACTGAACGTGGTATTGCTATTAACCCATTAAGGCAAGACCTTATTGATAAAATAGATGGATCCGGATTACAAATAAAAACTATTCAGGAATTAAAAAAAGAAGCTGAGGCTATATGTGGTGTACCTGAAGAAGTTGACCTTGGGGATGAAATTGTGGCAGTTATTAAATGGGTGGACGGAACTATTATTGATTCAGTAAGAAAGGTTATTACTTAGCATGCAACTAAAAATAATCCGAAATTAGTTTAACAATAAAATATCACCAACTATTTTCATGGCAAATTACTTAATTAGTGCTTTATTACGAATCTAATTATTAGCAGATTAAGTGATATTTAAATAATCCTTGTGCATGATTACATTGTTTCTTGAGTTAATATTTTATCTACTTTTGCCGCCAATAAAATTTTTCAATAATTAATAATACTACAATGGATTTAAACAAAATAATGAACGATCTGGAGAAGAAACATCCTGGTGAGGTTGAATACCATCAGGCAGTTCGCGAAGTACTTGAATCAATAGAGGAAACCGTGAGCGAAAATCCACATTTTGAATCTGCCGGAATTATTGAAAGATTAATCGAACCCGATCGTGTAATTGCTTTTAAAGTACCTTGGGTAGATGATAATGGAAAGATACACGTAAACCTTGGTTATAGAGTTCAGTTTAACAACGCAATTGGTCCATACAAAGGTGGGCTCAGGTTTCACCCAAGTGTTAACCTAAGCATTCTCAAATTTTTAGGATTTGAACAAATATTTAAAAATGCGCTTACTACTTTACCTCTCGGCGGTGGAAAAGGTGGTTCTGATTTTAACCCAAAAGGGAAATCAGATTCGGAAATAATGAGGTATTGCCAGGCATTTATGTTAGAGCTGTGGCAAAATATTGGTCCCGATACAGATGTACCTGCAGGTGACATTGGAGTTGGAAGCAAAGAAATTGGGTATCTATACGGTATGTACAAAAAGTTAGCCAGGGAGCACACCGGAGTGTTAACAGGAAAAGGTTTAGGTTGGGGAGGAAGTCTAATTCGTCCTGAAGCTACCGGATTTGGCACTGTATATTTTGCACAGGAAATGTTAGCTACACAAGGTAAAAGTTTTGAAGGAAGTACTGTAGCGCTTTCCGGATTTGGCAACGTTGCATGGGGAGCAGCTTTAAAAGTTGAAGAACTTGGAGGAAAAGTAGTGACAATATCTGGTCCCGATGGATATATATATGATCCTACCGGCGTAACAGGTGAAAAGATAGAGTACATGTTAGAGTTAAGAGCCTCAAACCAGGATATTGTTGCTCCTTATGCAGAAGAATTTCCAGAAGCTACTTTTCATATGGGAAAAAGGCCTTGGGAAGTTAAAGTAGATGTTGCACTTCCATGTGCTACGCAAAATGAATTAAATGAAGAAGATGCTATTCAGCTTATTAGCAACGGATGTATTTGTGTAGCAGAAGGAGCAAACATGCCATCAACACCTGAAGCAGTTGATCAACTGCAATCAAACCGTATCCTTTTTGGTCCTGCCAAAGCTGTAAATGCCGGAGGTGTTGCAACATCAGGACTTGAAATGACTCAGAATGCAATGAAACTTGCCTGGACTACAGAAGAAGTCGACGCCAAACTTCACTATATAATGAAAAGTATTCACGAAGCCTGTGTAACTAATGGAACAAGAGCTGACGGAACTGTTGACTATGTGAAAGGAGCAAACATTTCAGGATTTCTTAAAGTAGCTAATGCTATGATTGATTTGGGTATTACTTAATTACAAATTCATTTAATTTGAAAGTTCGTTTATTGATATTGCATTTTGTTAATACCAATAATTTCCTAATAGTTGTTTCACAAACAAATTTCATTATTTTTGTCGGCTTACTGAAAATTAATGTTTAACCAAAATCAATAATTATGTTTAAAGGACATCCGAAAGGACTTTTTGTTTTCCTGTTTGCAAATATGGGTGAACGCTTTGGCTACTACACCATGATGGCCATCTTTATTTTGTTTATGCAAGCAAAATTTGGTCTTGATGCCGAGTCAGCAGGTTATATTTACGGCACTTTTCTTTTTGGGATTTATTTTATTCCACTATTGGGAGGTATCATAGCTGATAAATTTTTAGGTTTTGGCAAAACAATTACACTGGGAATATTATTGATGATTGGTGGATATTTTATGCTTGCACAACCTAGTTCAGGACTGGCATTTATATATCTGTCACTTGGAATAGTTTCAGTTGGTACTGGATTTTTTAAGGGCAACTTGCAGGCTCTGGTTGGAAAACTTTATGACGATGCTAAATACACAAAGTTTCGTGATTCAGCTTTTAATATTTTCTACATGGGTATTAATATTGGTGCTTTCTTCGCACCTTCGGCTGCTCAGGGAGTAAGTAACTTTATACTTGGAAAACGTGGACTTAGCTATAGTGCCAATATTGCAAGCATGGCTCATGAATACCTTGATGCTACTGCAAGTGGACAAACATTTGCTGATGCAGGGGAATTAACCAAACTGGCACAGGAATCAATTGTATCAGGTGGAGGATATCAATTTACAAACCTTACAGATTTTAGCAACTATTACATTGAAGCTTTAAGTCAATCATATAGCTATGGTTTTGGTGTTGCTGCTGTTAGTATTTTTGCTTCACTTATCATTTTCCTAGCATTCCGCAAAACTTATAAGCATGTTGATGTTATGCACAAGCATGCTAAAGTACACGAGGATGTTAATTACGTTTCGTTAACGCCACAGCAAAATAAGAAACGATTAATCGCATTAGGGTTATTATTTATTGTAAATATTTTCTTTTGGATGGCATTCCATCAAAATGGATTTACGCTAACTATTTTTGCACGTGACTATACGGTTACAGAAGTAAGTTCATTCACATATATCTTCTTTGATCTGAATGCATTGTTACCGATTATCGCAGCTATTATAGGATTTGTAATGCTCGTAGGAAAGAACTCCGGATTTTGGAGAGGAATTGGCGCAGTACTAATTGTTATTGGCGGTATTCTAGCCTACTATGCCATCTCATCATTTAATGCTACAATGCCTATTACACCAATGATCTTTCAGCACTTTAATCCTATCTTTATAGTATTTTTAACACCTGTGGTAATTGGTATTTTTGCTGCTCTGAACAAGAGGGGAAAAGAGCCTTCATCACCAAGAAAGATTGGTATTGGATTATTCCTTGCAGCAGCAAGTTTCCTTATTATGGTATTAGTTTCTACTGGTTTAGTATCTCCAAAAGATTTTGTACCAGGCGCACTAGCCGACGCTATGCGGGTAACACCTTACTGGCTAATCGCAACATACTTAAGTTTAACTATTTCGGAGTTGTTCTATAGTCCAATAGGTATTTCATTTGTATCAAAAGTTGCACCTCCACAATATTCAGGTCTTATGCAGGGAGGTTGGCTAGGTTCAACAGCTATCGGAAACCTGTTAGCAGGATTAATTGGTCCTTTCTGGGCTAAATGGGAAATGTGGCAGTTCTTTTTGCTACTTGTTGTTATGTTGGTGATTTCAGCAGTATTTATTTTCTCAATAATGAAAACACTTGAGACTGCTACAGAAGATTAGTTAATAACTACTTCATTAATATACAAAAGAAGCAGGGAAAACCACCCTGCTTTTTTTTATAGTTTTACCAAATGAACTTTCTCTGGGGACATAATAGACGTTATAATGCGTATACTCAATATTTCAAAAAGCTTTTTGACACACGAGTTCAAAAGATAAGTGTTGATGCAGGTTTTTCTTGTCCTAACCGTGATGCTGACAGAATTACTGGTGGATGTACATATTGTAATAATAATGCGTTTAATCCTTCCTATTGCAATCCATCAAAACCTATCGATCAGCAGGTAATTGAAGGTGTAGAGTTTCATAAAGTAAGATATCGCAGGGCAAAAAATTATCTGGTCTATTTTCAACCATATTCAAATACTTATGCTAGTGTAGATCATCTGAAAAGATTATATGAACCCGCATTACAACAAGAGGGTGTAATTGGGTTAGTTATTGGTACAAGACCCGATTGCATTAACGACGAGAAACTTAAATATTTGCAACAACTCTCTAAAGATTATTATATAATTATTGAATATGGTGTTGAAAGCATCTACGACAGTACTTTGACAAGAATTAACAGAGGGCATACATATGAACAATCAGTTGATGCAATTCTGAAAACTGCCGCTCACGGTATTAATGTTGGAGCGCACTTTATATTTGGACTTCCTGGTGAAACCAGAGCAATGATGATGAACTCTGCTATTGAGATTTCCAAGCTTCCATTAACAACAATCAAGTTTCATCAGCTTCAAATTGTTAAAGACACTGTTATGGAGAAAGATTTCAAAATTAATCCAAATGATTACGAATTATTCTCTTTTGAGGATTATATAAACTTCATTGTAAGTTTTACAGAACAATTAAATCCAGCATTTATTATAGAAAGATTTGCCGGAGAAGTTCCTCCCAGATATCTTGCAGGACCGGGCTGGGGACTGATCCGAAATGATCAGATTAATATTGCAGTTGAGAAGGAACTTGAAAAAAGAGATAGCTGGCAGGGGAAGTATTATACTAAATAACCAACAAATAATTAATCATTCCCGGTCATTTATTTTTGCGTACAAATAAAAAAAACCTGCCATTGGCAGGTTTAGTGGGCGATGAGGGATTCGAACCCCCGACCCCCTCGGTGTAAACGAGATGCTCTGAACCAGCTGAGCTAATCACCCTAATCGTAGCTTTTTTTAAAGCGAGTGCAAATATACACCTATTTTAATTTTACACACAAATTATTAAAAAAAATTACTGATTATTCAAAAATAAATTCAACGAACAAATTAGCCTCTCTTTTGCTACATTTGCACCTTCATATATATTAAAGATTGATTACTATAAGAAATATTAAGTGGTTATTGATAATCGGAATACTGATTATTCTAAATAGCTGTAATGTTAAAAAGCACATTGCAAAGAACCAGTTTCTGATTAACAAATACAAGGTTGAAATTGAAGGTAAACATTCTGAGATTAGTTCCTCTGAAATAAAAACATTAATCAAACCTGATCCCAATAGTAAGTTTCTGTTTACAAGAATTAAGCTTTTGGTACATTACCGATTAGCTAATAAGAAATCAAAGTTCAATACATGGCTCAATAAGCATTTTGGTGAAGAACCTGTTTTTTATAATGAGAAAGCGATTGATAATATATCGCATAAAATAGGATTATATCTTAACAATATTGGTTTTATGAATTCATCTATTAAGCATGAAACGAAATTTAAGAATAAGGTAGCCAATGTTAAGTTCATTATTGTACCTGCCACACCATATAGGATTGCAGAAATTAATTATGATGTCCCCGACTCTCTTTTAAGTACTTTCTTTTACAAGGACATCAAAAATACCCTCATTAAAAAAAATGATATATATAATGCCTATACTTTTGATAATGAAAGAGATAGAATTACTAATGATTTAAGAAATACAGGATACTATTACTTCAACAGGAACTACATTCAATATGTTGTTGATAGCAACCTGCTTAAACATGCTATGAAAGTAAATTTAGTTATTAACGATGTAAAAAAACAGATTCAGAATTCACCCGGGGAATTTATAAATGAAAACCACAAAAGATACTTTATAAATGATGTTACTATAATACCTGAGTTTAATCCGTTAAATGAAACCGCTTTCGATACAACATTTCACTCTATTCATTTTTGGGACGACACTAATAATTACACTTACTACTTCCTTTATAACAGCAAGAAACACATACTTCCATCAGCATTTAATTCTGCTCTTAAAATTAAACCTGGTCATGTTTATTCTGCTAAAAAGGTTCAAACTACGTATAAGAAGTTCTTTAATTATCAAATAATTCAAACTGCAAATATAAGCTTCGATACAACTGATACTCCCACAAGTAATGCCCCTAATCATCATTACATCAACTCACGTATTCAATTACAGAACAGCAAACGGAATAGGTTCTCAGCAGAAATTGAAGGGACAAATTCAAGCGGTGATCTTGGTATTCGGGGAAACCTCGTATTTCTCAACAAAAATATCTTTAAACGAGCTGAAGTTTTACGCATTAGATTAAAGGGTGGTGTAGAAGCCCAAACAATTAGTGAACCTACCAACAACTCTAATAGATTGTTTAATACATTTGAAACTGGGATTGATGGTACCATCTTTTTTCCTCGATTTCTGTCACCCATTAAATTTAGGCGATTTAATCAAATGTACACACCAAATACAAATTTGAATTTTGGTTTTAATTTTCAACGCCGGCCATATTATTCGCGTAACATTACAAACCTTGATATAGGATACATCTGGAATGTAAATAAAAGTATTAATAACATCCTAACACCTGTTAATATTAATTATGTAAATATTAATCCTACTCACGAATTTGACTCAATCCTTGCAAATGAACCAAATAGAAGACTGAGAGAACAGTATTCTGATCACATGATTGTTGGGCTTAAATATAGTTTCATTTTCAATAATCAGAATTTACAAACTCTGCAACACTTTAATTATTTGAGAGTAAATATTGAAACTTCTGGCAATTTATTATATGCGTTTAACTCACTGGCTAAAACACCAAAATCAGATACCGGATATTATCAGGTACTAGGAGTAAGATATTCGCAATATATACGAGCAAGTATAGATTTTAGGCAGTATTATTACTTTTCGAATAAGACAAAAAGTATTGCATGGAGGCTCCTACTGGGTGCTGGTATTCCATATTTAAACTCAGATGAGTTGCCTTATGAGAAAGGATTTTACGCTGGTGGTGCGAACGACATGAGAGGCTGGCTATTTAAAAGTCTCGGGCCGGGTAGTTATTCAGGTAATTCACCTTATGAAAAAGTTGGTGACATTCAAATTGAAAGCAACATTGAATACAGATTCCCTGTTTATAGCTTTTTTAAGGGTGCTCTGTTTATAGATGTGGGTAATATATGGACATACAATACGTCAACTTCATTTCCTGGTGGAAAGTTTTATTTTAACAAATTTGTATCACAACTTGCTGTTGATGCAGGATATGGTTTCCGTTTTGATTTTAAGGTTCTTATTTTTAGAATTGATGTTGCTGCTCCAATGAGAAATCCAGCATATCCTGAGGGAAACAGATGGAGAATAAAATATTTGCAACCCAAAGATTTCGTCTGGAATTTTGGAATAGGTTACCCATTTTAATATTCTACGTATGGCAAATGTTGATATCAACAGCAAGCAAATTAGCAAATCTGTTATTAACAATTTGCCTTTTAACCCAACTTTAGACCAGAAAACAGTTGCAAGCCACCTTGGGTCGTTTACAATAAGCCAAAAAGTTAATCCTGTTTATATATTGAAAGGATACGCAGGGACAGGAAAAACAAGTATGATCAGTGCTTATGTCACCACTTTAAAGCATTTAAATATCAAATTTAAACTGTTGGCACCAACAGGACGTGCAGCAAAAGTTCTAGCTCAATATACTGGTTTTATGGCTCACACTATTCATCGAAGCATTTTTCAGTTTATGGTGAATAAAGATGGCACTACCAGCATAGCCCTTGCTCATAATAAATTAAAAAATTCAGTATTTATTATTGATGAAGCCTCCATGATTGGGGATGATAGTCAGGTAAATAATTCATTCTTTAACAGAAACAGCTTATTAGATGATATTATTCAATATGTATTTTCGCAGAATGGTAATAAGCTCTTGCTTGTTGGAGATACTGCTCAATTACCCCCGGTTGGAATAATATTAAGTCCGGCGCTGGATATAAATATTCTCAACAATTCATACACAATAACTTCGTTTGATTTTGAGATGAAAGAAGTTATGCGTCAATCGATGGACTCAGGTATTCTTATATCTGCAACTATTCTGCGTACAAAGATTAGTGACAAAAAAGTATCACTTCCGTTCTTTAAAATAAAAAAGACCTCTGATGATATTTCTATTATTGAAGATGGAAATACTTTTGAAGAATTGCTTATTGACTCATTTTCTGGCGATTCGATGGAAAACGGAATTATTATTTGCAGATCAAATAAGCAGGCTAATCTTTATAATAATCAGATAAGAAGCAGAATACTTATGCGTGAAAATGAATTGGAGGCCGGTGATCTTATGATGGTTGTAAAGAATAATTATTACTGGCTTGATAAGGAATCAAAAGCAGGTTTTATTGCCAATGGCGACATAATAAAAATCATCCGATTTAAGGGAACTGAAGAAATATATGGATTTCGTTTTGCAGATGTTGACATTCAGCTTCTCGACTACCCGGAAGAAAAAGAATTAAGTGTAAACCTTTTACTTGATACAATAAACACAAACTCTCCCGGATTATCAGAAAAAGATAGCAGAAGATTGTATGAAAGTGTTGAAGAGGATTATATGGATTATTCAAACAGAAGGAAAAGAATAAATAAAATTAAAGCAAATCCATACTTTAATGCATTACATGTGAAGTTCAGTTATGCGATGACATGTCATAAAACTCAAGGGGGACAATGGAATAATGTATTTATTGACAAAGGATACCTAAAAGAGGATGGTGTTAATATTGAATATCTGAGGTGGCTGTATACAGCAACCACAAGAGCTACAAAAAATTTATATTTGATTGGCTTTGGTGAAGAGTATTATGAAGATTATTAAACTGTTTTATATTTAGCCAATTTAGAATAATAAAAATGTTTAGCTTTACGATTAATTTTTGTTAAAAACAATCCTTCACATAAATCCTTTGGTCATGATACGTTACTTCCTATTAATCTCACTTATGATTAGCGGTCTGATATTTTACGGACAAGCACCCAAATATCAAACATACTCAGCGAGCCTTTTGATAATTGCAACTAAAGGTAGCGAAAACTATCAGTGGAAAAATAGTAATATCATAGTATCTCTAAATTATAAAACTGGTGATTTTAAAGCTATAATAAATAATAACGATTTTTATAATAAGCAAACAGACATAAGGGTTAAAGAAGACAGCATCTCAGGTAATAGTGAATTCCAGCTTATAGGGATAATGCCAATAAATCAAATAATTAATCAAAAGGTAACATCTCAGGATTATGACATTGAACTTCAATTAATTAACAATGACATAAGCCTCAGTGAGATGCTGAATTTCAAAATGAACATAATGTATCCAAAACAAGGTCTTGATAACTACCGTGTATTCAGCTTAACCGGAACTTTATATAATGATGAGCTTAACCTGCAAGCATTTAAGGGATACGACAATGAGGTTGAATTACAATTAGTGTTCAATGCTTTTTGGTCGGGTGAATAAACATCTAATTATTAGCAGAAATAAGCGCAATGGCTTCTGCTGCAATACCTTCATTTTTTCCTAAAAAACCAAGCTTTTCTGTTGTTGTTGCCTTAACTGATACACAGTTAATATCAACTTGCAATATCTCAGAGATATTCTTACGCATTAAAGGAATATACTCGCTAATTTTTGGAGATTGTAAGATTACTGTTGAATCAACATTGACAATACTGAATTTATTCAAACTTAATAGTTCTAGAACTTTGCCAAGCAAAATATTGCCCGATAAGTTTAAATTTCTCTCATCTGTATCTGGAAAATGTGTTCCTATATCACCTAATGATGCAGCACCAAGTAGAGCATCTGCAATAGCGTGTATTAACACATCTGCATCGGAAAATCCTAATGCGCCTAATTTATAATCTATTGAAACACCACCAATAATAAGCTTTCTGTCAGATGCCAATTGATGAACATCGTAACCAATGCCTACTCTAAGGTTTGTCATTTAGCGGGTGTAGTCTCGGTCTTTTTTCCCTTGCCCAGATCAAACAATAGAGAGAAGCGTAGTGTGTTTTGAAGTGGATTCTGATCGTTAGTTACAGGTATCAAATAAGAAAAATCAAGTCCAAAAACATTATATCGGAGGCCAACTCCAAGAGTGGCATATTTACGATTTCCTTTTGTTAGGTCTTCATAATAAAAACCTCCACGTAGTGCAAGCACGTCGGTGTACCAATACTCAGTTCCAAATGCAAAACTAAATTCTCTCATTTCTTCAGAAAATCCTCCCGGAGCATCATACCACGATTGAATCATTCCAGTAATTACACTCACATTTGGATTCATGCCTTTTTCGATAATATAATTACCTCCTGCATCAGTGGAGTCAGAATAAATAGGTGGTGTTGGGACTAATAATTTATTAATATCTACTTGAAATGAAAGAGTATTATAATCATCGAGAGCAAGTGTTAATCTTGGACCAATCCTCAAATTAGTTGGGATAAAATCCTTTTCAATATTCGTTCCCGAATAAGATATCTTACTACCTATATTCGATATATTAATTCCCCATGCAAATTGAGCATCCATACCCTTAAACCAATCAACATCATCTTCCCAATACATAGCAATATCGGCAGCTACAGAAGTACCTGGTTTAGTTTCAACACCAGCCACAAATTGACCCTGTGTTAAATCTGAGTAAATAAAACGACCAACTACAGCCAAAGAAAGTTTATCTGTTAATATTCTTGAATATGTCGCATCAATCGCGAATTCATTTGGTTTATAGGTACCAATTTCTCCTCCATTAACATCTGTAAACGTAATTTCGCCCAACGAAAAGTAGCGTAGGGTAGCTGCAAATGTCGACATAGTGTTAATACGTTTGTAAAACGAAACATATGCAAGGTTAATATCATTTACCAGATTACGTAGCCAAGGTGTATATGAAAATGCGAATCCCATATCATCAGCAATTCTTGCATATTTTGCAGGATTCCAATGCATTGAATTTGCATCAGGTGAAGATGCCACTCCCCCATCGCCCATACCACCAGCACGTGCATCAGGTCCAATCATCAATAGAGGAACAGCGGTTGTAATCACATTTAACTGTTTCCCATCTTTTGTAATAACACTCTGAGCATTACTATTTAAGAGCAATGTTACCGTTATAAAGAATAATAAAATAGTCTGTTTCATTTATCTACTAAATTTAAAAAAAAGGGTTTGCAAACCTAACGAAATAATTTAATTTATATTACTTATCAAACCTAAAATTGGTTTTATCAGTAATTTGTAACAATCAAGGTAATGTACTAACGAAAAATTGTGTTTATTGTTATTTGTTAATCTTTAATAATTTTTGCTGCTGTACGGTAACATTATCATACCCATCTCTAACTTCAATTGTATAAATATATGTACCTGGTGCTATTATGGCTCCGTTACTATTCCTCCCATCCCAATGAATTGGTCCAGGTATATTTGATCCTTCAAGATCATTACTTCCAAGTTCAACTACAAAATCACCATTCATATCATATATTCTAATAATAGTCTCAAGCACAGTGCCATATTTATTATCCACAAATTCAAACCTGGTATTATCGATAAATGGGTTTGGGTAATTTAGCACCTTGCTAAGTTTAATATCAGCAGCATCGTCAACAATGAATTCAATAGTTTTTTCGGATGAATTATTTTGAAGATCCCATGCTTTTATCATTAAGGTGTGAAGTCCTTGAGTGAGTTCATTAAAAGGATATACTATTTTTCCAGATTTATAGGAGTTTATATCCATAATAAAGTAATCATTCATCACCGTTGGATTAGCATAATCATTATCAAGTATCATAACAATATCATGTCCTAATCCGTTTCCGGTAGAATTAATTCCACTTTCATCATACATATATGATAGTAATACTGGTTTATTCACAACAACATCTCCAGAAGTAAATGAATTATCATTAAGGTAAATTTCTATATCCGGAGAAACATCATCAGGGTCTGCATTTTCATCAACACCACCAATATAAAGCTGATCAAAAGCACCCCATGCATCAACAAAGTTAACCGTATCTAGTGCATAATACCTAATTTTTCCATAGCCATATTTATAAGAGATATCCTTGGGCACCATAAATTCGAACTCGAACTCACCATTTTCAACCTCAACCTTTCCGTCAAACAATATCTTATCGAAAAGATAAAAATCAGTGGGATAACTACTTCCATCATTTCCAAGCGTAGTATGAAGAGAAGCTTTATCAACCACCTTTGGGTACACATAGCCATTAAAATTATTAACAATCTGACCATCTTCATTTTGTATCTCCCCGGAAACGTGTACAATCGACAACGCATGAATAGTATCAGATACAGATACTGCTTCACTCCTACTCTGATGTGTAGCTATATTATATTGAGGATAAGCAAGTGTAAGGGCAGGATCACCAAGTAAAACAAAATTCAGATAATTTTCATTTGAAGGGATCTTTGAAAGTCTCACTAAATCACCTAATCTTGGTCGATTATTTTCATCATCGCACGATAATAAATTTGAATAAATCCTACGGTTTACAACATAGTTTGCATGAGCATAGGCCAGCCTTGTAGTTGTGAGCAATGCGATTGACCCACCATTTTTGTTAAGAAAAACATATTCTCCTGCAGATGTAAACTCAGGATCATCATAACGGCTAAACTCACATGTTGCAGTAATAATTAAAGGAAGGTTATCATAATTATCAAATGCATTAATCATGGGTACGTTTAATACCAACTCATCCGACCAGCCAATCAAACCACCATGTCCGGTGTAATTTAGTATCAAAGCACCTTCTGACATTTGTTTATTGATCTTCTTGTTAACATCAGGATACCTGAATCCTCCCGGAACAGTAATTTTACCGTATGCATCAAGATATATTTTATTAATGCCTAAGCCTTTATGCAGAGTGTCGGCAATTTCAGCTAAGCCTTCAGCCTGATCAAGATGAAGGTTAGTATCTTTATCATCTGCGACAAAACAAATGTTAGTACGCCAATCTCTCATTACAACATTACTTCTTTTAATATAATGTTCAATTTTTCCAACTGCAGATATTGCTTCTTCTTTTGTATTTATAGGAAACCTACCAATACCAATATCCAGATTACCTGAAGCACTTTCGCCTTCATTGTCATCCAGTAATCCAAAATAATCGTCAGTTACAAACGAACCTGTCTCCCTTAATGATTCCTTAGCCTCATAAGTAGGAACCAAATTTGTATTTTCATGAATTCTGTGTTTGTAATCAAATGAAGCATCACCAAGGAGCAATAAATATGCACGTTCTTCTCCAAAAGCACCTTTCTTATACAACATTCTCATAAAATCTCTGATACCACTAATATCCTGGGATCCGGATGAGAATTCGTTATATATTTCCTCCGGACTAACACAAATAGTGGTTAATCCATCATATTGACGATGTATATTAGCTAGTATTTCAGCCTCATCTTGAAATATATCAGGTCTGACTATTACAAAATTAACCTCATTAATTCCATGAAGATTCTGATTTGGTATATCCTCATAAGAAACAGGAGAATAATAATCTGTATCGTCGAAAATAACAAACGTTCTTAATGAATCCGTTGGAAGCACAAAATAAATATCATCATTATCAATACTATAAAGAATCTCTCTGGGGTTATGGATATCCGTAATATCCCATATAATATCACTATCACTTGCCTGAGCTACATCAAATCTGGTAATATTACCACTAGCTGATGAATGAGTATTACTAAAACTCATTTGTCCACCGTTAAATACTAACTCTCTATCTGAATTTACTTCAATATAATCAAGCCAGGCAATGGCGTTGACATCCTCTGAGTAATATTTAATTTTAACTGTAACATTATCGGTGTCGGTGAAGAAAGTTAAATTCTTGCTCGACTTACGAGCAAATAAGCTTTGAGATGGTGTTATAAATCTGATCTTTATAGAGTCGGAAACTAATTCATTATTAATGAAAATATCATAATGTGAATCAACTCTTGATCTGGCAATAATATGTAAACTTATATAAACTGGCTCATGTACATTAAGGTTAGGAAATGAAAAGACAAACTCACGCTCAAGAGTATCAGCAGTAAACCTTTCGCCAAACCATTCTTTACCAGTTGAGATCATATTTTCGTAATCACGTTCATGGACAGAATAGCCACTAAATGTTGAAACAAACTGCGTTGGGCTTAATCCAAACCCATCTTCCTTTTCAATTGCCTTTGCAGTTCCCCTATCAGGTGTAAAGAAGTAATATGTTGTATCGGCATAAATGTTATTAAGATGAACATAACGTCTTGTAAAAGGATTATACGACCATGTTGTAGCTGCCTGAGCATAAAACAAGATAAAATCTTCAGTATCGAACGATCCATCCTCAATACCTGAAAAGGCTATAGAATTTTCCTGGAGATCATCAAGTTTAGCTTTATTGTTCGCCTCAGGCAATACACCATTATAATTACCAAAAATTCCAACTTTGCTCAAATCAAGTTGTGAAGGGTTAAACCCCATATTCTCAATATCACTAAATGTTATCTTATGAACACCAGTTTTTAGAATTCCCATTTTTACCCAACTACCTGAACTAAGTATGGATTCAGAAGCATAATTTAGATTTACAACTGATGTATTTTGCTGTGTTGTAACAGCAGTATAATCAATCAACAATTCAAACTCTTTCAACAGTACTATCTCATTATGTGAATTATTCCACTTGAAAGGGAGAATAAATATTTGGGCTTTAGAATTTACATACTTAATAACATGCTTGAAATCAATGTCTATCAAATCGTTATCATTAAGTATAGCTGATTTATCCTTATCTAACGTATCGGAGGTAATTTCTCCAATTTCAATTTCACATTCAAAATACTCACCAGGTAAATCCACTTCATAATAGAAAAGTGGCAATGATCCATACATTAGCAAGTTTTGTGCACCATCAAAAGTGATATAGTTCAACTCAGTCTGCCTTGTTTCTTGGGTAACAATATCAGAATACTCAATTTTAACAGGCATAACTACTTGTGATACAACTACCAGCTGCAACAATATAAAAACACCTATTAAAAAAACTTTTCTCATTTTATCTACGACAAAAATAACAATCTTACAGTTGGCTCACTGTAAATACTTTTTCAACCCCTAACGTATATAAACTAGTTTCGACTGATCTTTACCGGTAGCACCGCCCTCATTTCTAACGGTTACACGGTAAACATAAAATCCTCTTCCAATGTTTCCTCCACTATCTGTTGACCCGTCCCAAACAATTGGTTCCGACCTGAAGCCTTCGGGATTAAGCTTTGACTTAATCGTCCTGACCAACTGCCCGTTAAGTCTAAATATTTCTAATAGAACATCTATTTCGTTACCCTGCTGGTTATGATCGAAAACAAAATTTGTTTCATACATAAAAGGGTTAGGATAATTCATTAGGTTTTCAACTAATAATTCCTGTGAAGAAACTACCAGAAAGTTAAGATATGCCGTAGATGAATTATTATATACATCCCAAACTTTAAAACTAAGGTTATGTTCTCCATCTGGAAGGTCATTAAATGGATAAGAGATTTTCCCTTTATTATACCTGTTTTGTTCAGCTTCGTAATAATCATTCAGCACGAATGTTAATTCCTTATCTTCATTGAGAATCGTAATAATATCATGACCAATACCATTACCTGTAGTATTTATTCCACTCGCATCACTTACAAATGCAAGTAAAGATGGATTCTGGTTAGTAAAATCACCTGGCATGAATGTAGTGTCGTTCATAAATAACTTAATGAGCGGGCCTTCAGTATCAGGTGATGCATTCTCATCGAAACCGCCAACTACAATATTTTTATTGTAACCATGGCCATCAGTCATTTCAGAATCTCTAAAATAATAGCTTATTTTACCTACACCATATTTGTAGGCGATGTCTTTAGGCACCATAAAATCAAATTCAAAATCACCATTAACAATACTTGATTTTCCATTAAAAATAACACTGTTCCTTAAATAGAAAGTATAAGGTGCATTTTCATCACCATAAGTTAATATTTCAGTCTTCTTATCAAAAACAGAAGAGAACAATTCACCATTAAAATCTGTTAATTTGTTACCCTCAGCATCAGTAATAATACCCTCCACCTTCACAAGCTGTAATGCTTTGATTGTATCAGTTTCATCAGGCAATACTATTTGAGAATTTATTTTCACTGTTTCAGCATTATATTCCGGATAAGCCATTCTACAGGCAGGATCACCTACGAGTAGAAATTTTTTGTCATTCGGGGTTCCGTATAATTTCGATTTACGAATAACATCACCAAAGGTAGGATATTCACCATCAATCTTAGTAAATAAATTATTATTAAATATCGCAATATTTAGAGCAAGATTAGAGCCAGCATGAGTAGCCCTTGATGCAGTGAAAAGTGAAATTGCTCCACCTTTATCATTTAAAAATACTAATTCTCCTGCTGACACTCTAGTAGGATCATCATACCTTGTAAACTCACATGTTGCTGTAATAAAGACTGAGAGTTTATCATAATTCTCCCATGACATTATATCAGGAATTTGTACAATTCGCTCATGACCGAGACCAATTTCACCTCCATGTCCGGAATAGTTAACAATCAAAGTTCCTTTTTCGATTCTACTATTAATTGCCTGATTAACAGCTGGTGCTCTCTGTCCACTTGGAGTTGATATTTGCTCATAAGCATCTGTATAAATTTTATCTATATTATACACCTGTTGTGCAGTATCAAATATAGAAGCCAGTATCTCAGCATCCTTTAAATGACGGTTACTATCTCCATCATCAGCTATAAAAGTGACAACATTACGCCATGGCCCCATCGTCTGGCTGCTATTAACCGAATAGTGAAAAGTTTTGTTATTTGCTGCCTGAGCCTCTTCCACAGAAGCTACAACAAACCTTCCGATTCCAATATCCACAAGATCATCTGAAGATTCTACTCCTTCCCCATCATCCAAAAACCCAAAGTAATCATCACTGGCAATTGACCAAACAATATCCAGCGACCTAACAGATTCCCAACAAGGAACAAAGTTTGTGTTATCAGGCAAAACATCTTTATAATCGTACGATGCATCACCAAAAAGCAATAAATACTTTAGTTCTTTACCAGGATCACTGTCATCGTAAAGCATTTTTGCAAAATCACGAATTGCTGTGATGTCTTGTCCCCCTGACGAGAACTCATTATAAACCTGATCCGTTGTTACAACCAATACTTCCAAAGTTCCTTTAGTCCTGTGAAAATCAGCAAGAGCTTCAGCCTCAGCAATAAAATCAGGATGCGTTAATATTACATAATCAATATTACGATAACTATGCAAATTTTGATTAGGTGTTTGTTCAACAAACTCAACTGTAAGATAGTTGTTAGCAGTAAATGCAATATAATCATGAAGTGTTGTTGCATCAGCTTTAAACGACGAACTATTACCCGACACATTTGTAACCACCTTTTGTGGATTAACGGGCGTTGATATATCCCATACGGTAACATTTTGTCCGGAATTTAAAAGATTGAATTTGGCTATTTCATTGCTTTCAGACATTACTTTACGGAACATCATCTGGTCGCCGGTAAATATTAGCTCTCTCTGAACATTTACTTCAACATAATCAAGATAACCAACAGAAGAACCATCTGAACGTTGATAAACCGTTTTAACAACCAATTGGTCATTTGTTGGAGAAAACTGAAAATCTGTAGTAGCACCTTTTGCAAATTCATAACGATTACCCGGTGTTAAAGGTTGGATGTTCAATGTTTCCTCAAGCGTGTTATTAATAAATATCTTAAAAGCATTTGGAGAAAAAGCTCTGGAGGCAAATTCTGCCTTAAGGTAGCCAAGGCTTTCCTTCATTTTAATATTGGGAAAATCAAACACAAACTCATAATCAAGATTATAATCATAAATTTCGCCGTACCATGTACGGCCAATTCCGGCAAGATTCCGCTCGTTCAAATGATGAACACCATAATCCGTGAAATCTTCTATCACGACATCTGGTTGACCTGCAGGAGGACTCAAATCTTGAATTCTTTTGGCAGCATAATTTACCGCAGTAATAAAATAGTAGGAGTAATCTTTATAATAATTCGTTTGATGATGAAAATTTTGAGACACTCCATTATATTTCCATACTACAGGACCCTCTCCATAAAAGATAATATAATCTCCCTGATCAAAACTACCATCCTCTCCTCCTACTAACAAAATAGGATTTTCAAAAAGATCATCATAACGAAATTCATCATTCTTTTCCGGCAGAAGACCACCCCCATTACCAAAAACAGCTATTTGAGATGGTGGAGTTGACATATTAAATCCCATGTCAGATAATTCATTATATGTAACCTTATATATTCCGCTTTGGTTTAGTTTTATTTTAAACCAATTACCAGTTGCCAATACACTTGAATTTGTATAAAACTTAGATTCCCGTGTAGTTTCAGCAACATCAATTACATCTACATATACGTCAAAAGAGATTAGTTTTTCAAAAGTTTGATTGATTTCATTCCATCGTATAGGCATAAGCTCAACCTTCACCATTGGCTCCTTTCGAGAAGTGACAATTTTCGCATTAACATTTATTATTGTGTCAATCAAACCCATTTTGGTTAAAATTCTGTATTCAGAAACAGAAACAGGAATAAAAACCTGATTAATTATCCTTACTTCCAATCGGGCATTCGAAGTATGTATGGGAATTTTATCTATAAAAAATGGCAAACCAGCAATTTGATGGTAAGAAGCACTTTCAAAAGATAATCTTTCTAAAGTAATAGATCCATCGTTTATCAATTGAATTTTATTCCATTTTAAAATCGTATTTAGATTGTATGTTACAGAGTATCCGATAATTGAGATAAGAAACAATAAAAATGTTAACGTAAATTTTCTATGCATCATGATCAGGAAATTTGCGGCAAAAATAATATTATCGCCGAATAGTAGTTTATAAACAAGGTTATAACGGCAGCAATACTTTTTTATTTTAAAATATATCAATCATTAAATGTTTTAAGAAAAAATTAACAACCTATTTATATTATCAAGAAAAAGATTGTATAATTGTGCTCTCAAAACCAGAACCAAACTGATTGTACTAATGAGAACGAAAAATCGTTTTGTAATATTCTTAATGATTATAATGATCTGGGGTGTTGGCAAGGCACAGGATCCCGAGTTTTCACAGTATTATGCAAATCCATTATACCTTAATCCTGCTTACGCTGGGGCAATAGAATGTGGGCGATTAGGTTTAAATTATCGCAACCAATACCCGTCGTTATCAAATGCTTACACTACTTACAATGCAAGTTATGATCAAAATCTACCCGGTATAAACAGTGGATTTGGTTTTTTAGTAATGAGTGATGCACAGGGAGATGGAGGACTAGTAAGAACCTCAGCAGCTGCTTTTTATTCATATAATTTAAAGGTAACAAGTAATATTGATATTAGATTTGGGGTAAAAGGTGCTTATTATCAGGAGAAACTAAACTGGAATAAATTTATTTTCGCTGACCAGATAGATCCTACTACCGGAAATATTAATCCAAACTCTGGAGAAGATCCTCCTCCTAAAAATAGTATTACAGCTGTTGATTTTGCTGCTGGAGCTGTTATGAGCTATACTGACAAATTTTTTATTGGTATTGCTGTTGACCATTTAACACAACCAAATCTTTCTTTTTATGATAACTCCAACAGTAAATTACCAATGAAAATTACTGTTAATGGAGGTGTATTAATAAATGCAACTAGTGGTGGGTTAGGGAATGCCAGTGGAAGTGATCTAATTGTTCAACCTAATATATTATACATGCAGCAGGAGAAATTTCATCAACTTAATGCTGGTTTATATGTAAGTAAATATCCATTTGTTGTAGGAACCTGGTTCAGACATAATTTCGAAAACGCTGATGCTGTAGTTGCCTTAGTTGGAATTACTTACAACAATTTCAGAGTTGGATACAGTTATGATTTTACAATTTCACCAATAGGTGGAAAGGCAGGAGGAGCGCATGAAATTTCATTTGCATGGGACTTCTGTTTATATAAAGAGTCATCAAGAAGACATATTAGGGCAATAAAATCACCGTCATTTTAGTTATAAACAAAATATATTCAATAAAATCTAATCAAAATGTTCAAAAATAGAAAGTGGTTAATTTTAATATCAGGGATTGCATTAGTTGCGATAGTTGCAAGTTCATGCAAAAGCCACGAAAGATCAAACACAACAGGTTGGGAATACAACAATCCTGAGAACGGAGGTTTTGAAGTTAGTCAAACATCGGACCAAATTACTGGTCCTGGATTAGTACTTATAGAAGGAGGTACCTTCACTATGGGAGCGACTAGTGAAACTCCTTTTTACGAATGGGATAATGTACCGCGTAAAGTTACTGTAAGTAGTTTCTATATGGACCAGACGGAAGTTAGCAATATTGCTTACCTTGAATATATTTTTTGGTTGAACAGGGTGTATGGAGAAAGTTATCCTATGGTTATTCAGAATGCATTACCTGATACTCTTGTATGGAGAGATCGTTTAGCCTACAATGAACCTTTAGTACAAACATATTTTCGCCATCCAGCTTATCAAAGCTACCCTGTTGTAGGTGTTAGCTGGGTACAGGCAAATGATTATTCGTCATGGCGAAGCGACCGTGTGAACGAAGGATTATTAATTGAAGCAGGAATCCTTGATTTTGATCCTGATCAAAGAGATGAGAATAACTTTAATACAGATGCTTATTTAGCAGGTCAGTATGAAGGACTAGTAAATGAGGGCAAAGCAGATTTAGACCCAAATGGTGATGGTATAAGAAATGTCCGTTTTGAAGATGGCCTATTGCTTCCTAACTATAGGCTACCTACTGAAGCCGAATGGGAATATGCTGCACTTGGGCTAATTGGTAATACTCTTTACAATAGAGTTGTTGAACGTAGAACATATCCATGGAACGGTGACGGCGTACGAACTGATGAAACAAAATATTATGGCAGCTTTGTAGCAAACTTTAAAAGAGGTGCAGGGGATTATATGGGTGTTGCCGGTAACCTTAACGACGGTGCAAGTATTCCTGCAGCAGTTGGTTCATACTGGCCAAATGACTATGGAATCTATAATATGGCTGGTAACGTTAGTGAATGGGTACTTGATGTTTACCGACCTATGACACCTGAGTTTGTATCAGACTTTAACCCTTACCGAGGAAATATCTTTACAAACAAACTACGTGACATGGATGGCGGAATTGCTGAAAAAGACAGTTTGGGCCGTATTAGGCAAGTTGAAATAACTGCTGAAGAAGCTGCAACACGTAAAAACTATCGTAAAGCTAATAATGTTAATTATCGTGATGGAGATTATCAATCAACAATCAGAGCAAACTGGCTTGATGGCGAAGAAAATATTGAAATTAACTCTGATAAAATGTATGATTATGGACAAACTACTCTAATAAGTGATAAAGCCAGAGTTATAAAAGGTGGATCATGGAATGATGGTGTTTACTATCTAAGCCCTGGAACAAGAAGATTTCTTAATGAGGATGAATCTGCATCTACCATCGGTTTTAGGTGTGCAATGATTAGGGTGGGTAGCCCACTCCCTGGAAGAAACTAATTTTAATAAAAAAATCATAAATTTACCCCGTTCAAATTAGAGCGGGGTTTTTTATTGTCATGCAAAAAATAAAAGAGCTTTATAAGTACTTTTTGTTGTCGGATGGTGTAGTAACTGACTCAAGGAAAGATGTAAAAAATAAGATATTCTTTGCATTAACCGGCGACAACTTTGATGGCAACAAGTTTGCTTCTGATGCATTAATGAAAGGTGCAAAACTCTGCGTTATTGATGATGAATCATTAAAAATTGATGATGGATATTTTTTTGTACCTGATGTGTTAGATGCACTCCAGAAACTTGCTAAACACCATCGTAAAGAAAGCTCTACTACTGTATTTGCTATTACCGGTACAAATGGAAAAACAACTACCAAAGAGCTGATATCCTTGATACTAAGCAACCATGTTAATATCATATCCACTGAAGGCAATCTCAATAATCACATTGGTGTGCCTCTTACTCTGTTAGATATTGAAGGTGACACCAAAATTGCAGTGGTTGAGATGGGGGCAAATCATATAGGTGAAATTCAGAAACTTTGTGAAATAGCTCAACCAGATGTTGGATTGATTACTAATATTGGCAAAGCTCATCTTGAAGGATTTGGTTCCTTTGATGGTGTCATCACTGCTAAAAATGAAATGTACGAATATCTCAGAGAAAATAATGGAGTTGCAATTGTGAATAGTGATGACCTGCTTCTTAAAGATCTTTCCAAAAACATAAAACAATTTAACTACGGCACTAAAGATGCTAATGTTGTGGGAGAAGTAATCGCTTCTAAACCTTCTTTAAAGATAAAATGGACCCATGGTAAAAAGGTAAATGAGTTTACAAGTCAGTTATATGGTAAATATAATTTCGATAATTTATTAGGTGCAATTGCAACATGTATTTATTTCGGAGTTCCTGACAAGGATATAAATAAAGCTATTGCTGGATATATTCCTAAAAATAACCGCTCACAAAAAATAACTACTGAGTTCAATAATATTATTATGGATGCATATAATGCAAATCCAACAAGTATGAATGAAGCAATAGTCAGTTTTTTTGAACATGACTTTAAAGATTCCTGGTTTATACTTGGCGATATGTTTGAACTTGGTGATTATTCAATTAATGAGCACCAGTTAATAGTTGATCATCTCGTAAAAGAAGGCGCTACTAATGTGATTTTGATTGGCAAGGACTTCAGTAAAATACAAAGCAATAGTTATTTAACATTTCGTACTACTGACGAAGCATTATCTTACCTAATGACTAACAAAATCAAAAAAGGAAATATTCTTATTAAGGGTAGCAGAGGAATGAAACTTGAGAGACTTTTAGAAGCCTTGTAATATACGCTAAAGTATTATTGTGGAAAAGTATTATGTCATAGGATTAATGTCAGGTAGTTCCCTTGATGGAGTGGATATAGCATATTGTGAATTTTCTTTTAATAATAGTTGGCATTACAAAATAGTTAATACTCAAACAGTTTCTTGCTCTGAAGAATGGAGAGTTGCACTTACAGAAATGCCATATCAAAAAGGCAATAAATTAATTGAATATGACATCAGGTACGGTAATTATCTGGGCGATCTTGTAGTTAAGTTTTGCGATAATTACAAAGTGAAACCAACGTTAATCGCCGCTCATGGCCATACAATTTTTCACGATCCCGGTAAAGGATTTACCTTCCAACTAGGTAATGGTCAGGCATTAGCTGCAACCACTGGAATAAAAACAATAGCTGATTTTCGGATTGGCGACATTCAACTAGGAGGTCAGGGAGCACCTTTGGTTCCTATTGGCGACGAACTCCTTTTTTCTGAATTTGATTATTGTATAAATCTGGGTGGTATTGCAAACATTTCATTTGTGAATAAAGGAAAAAGAGTTGCATTTGATATATGCCCTGCCAACCAGTTATTAAATTATCTCAGTCGTCAAATGGGTAAATCATTTGATGAAAATGGAAATATTGCACAATTAGGCAAACTCAACAGCAATCTGTTCAAGGCATTAAATAATCATACATACTATACCCAGCTTTATCCAAAATCAATAAGTAATCAACTCGTGACAGACACTTTTATCAAAATTATTTCAGATTCAGATGCAAGCGTAGAAGATAGTCTATATACAGTTTGCAAGCATATTGCATATCAAATTAATCAGGTAATAAGAAATGACAGAAAAAGCAATATACTAATTACAGGAGGTGGTGCACACAATAATTTCCTAATTACAGCAATTCAAAAAGAATTAATGCAAGATGTGAAAATACCGGATATGCTTATTGTAGATTATAAAGAAGCAATGATTTTTGCCTTTATGGGGGTATTACGTATTGAGAGAAAAATCAATTGTCTGGCATCAGCAACAGGTGCCAGGAAAAACAGTTCATCAGGTGTGATCTATGATCCAATTATTTTTTGACCAACCTGATTCTGAGGTATTAACAACTACAAATTAAACAAGTCAATCAAATCAACAACACGACATGAATATCCCCATTCATTGTCGTACCATGAAAGAACTTTAACAGTTTTTCCCTGAACCATAAGACTCTCTTTGTCGTAGATTGAAGAATGACTATTGTGGATTATATCGACCGAAACAATAGGATCTTCCTGAAATTCCAGAATTCCCTTCATAGGACCTTCTGCAGCTTCTTTCATGGCACTGTTTATTTCATCTTTTGATGCCTCAGTTTTCAGATTTACCACTAAATCGACTAACGAGCCTGTTGGTGTTGGAATCCGTATTGCCATACCATCTAGTTTCCCATTAAGGTCAGGAATAACCTTTCCAACTGCTTTTGCTGCTCCGGTTGTTGTAGGAATCTGAGACACAGCTGCAGATCTTGCTCTTCTTAAATCAGAATGTGGAGCATCAAGTATACACTGATCGTTTGTATAAGCATGCACTGTTGTCATTAATCCATTCTCTATACCAAACCTGTCATTAAGTACTTTAGCAATGGGAGCTAAACAATTAGTAGTACATGAAGCATTTGAAACACATTCGTCTTCATCTCTCAGCTCATTATCATTTACACCAATTACGATCATTCGGTCAATTTCGTCTTTTGCCGGGACTGTTAGAATTACTTTTTTGGCACCGTTTTTAAGATGATCGCCATATCCGCCTTTACTACTTTCTTTCGATCTGAAAATACCAGTTGCCTCAATTACTACATCAGGAGTTTCAGCCCAGCTAATATCAATTGGTAATCTTTCAGCAGTAACCCTAATCTCTTTACCATCAACAATTATGCTATTGTTATTATAAGAAACTGTACCATTAAATTTACCTTGTGTAGAATCATATTTTAGTAAATGAGCCAGAGTTTTTGTGTCAGTTAGGTCGTTAATCCCAACAACTTCCATATTGCCCCTTTCATGTGCAATTTTAAACACATTACGTCCAATTCGTCCAAATCCGTTTATTCCAATTTTAATTTTACTCATAGTGATATTTATTTGTTCTAGGAAGAATAATTCTTCAGTCATGTATAACAACCTTATTAAAAATTATTATCCCTATCTTTGTATGTTATACCTTAATTAGTTTATACTCGATGAAGTTTGTTTGAAAAGTTCAAACGACAATATTTTTGACCATAAAGACTAAAATAAAGGATTGAGGAATTGCAAATTACACTTCATGAAGTGGGGCAAAATTAAACTAAAATTATTTATTGTTTTGCATATTTTTTAAATTAATATGACAGAAAAATTCAAATCAAAGGCTCTGGAAGCAAACCTTGCAGAGACAAGATATAAAGATGTTAAGATAGAGCCTGAATATCTGAATTTTGTTGATTTATCAAAAAATTATTTCGGAATTAATAAGCGTGCACTAGATTGCATAATTGAATTTCAGCACCCATTCTCAAACCGAAAATTTGTTACTGAAGAGCTGCGTAATATATTATTAACCGATTATTGGTTCTATATAGCTCTCGATAATCCAAATAAGGCTTTCTCTACACCCATTAAGATACTTGGGATACTTCTTAAGGAACAAAAAAGCTTCGAATACCATGTTCTAATTACAAGAACAATCCTGGAATTTGTACAAAAACTTTCAGTAGAAAAAGAAGAGTATATTGGAATAATTGACAAATGTTTAAAGACTGTCGAAAACGGACTGGAACAAGACCCATTAAGTTCAATAAAATCATCAAAGTACTTCAATCGGTATCTAACAAAACTTGCATCATTAAATCATTTCAAAAAGCAATTATTCAACACTAATGTAAATATCTATAAAACAAATATTGAATATTGGGAAAGCCATACCAGGATTGAAGACTGGATTATCAAACATAAAGATATACTAACCGTTGATCATTCTCAGATAACAAATAAACTTGGTAAAATATGGTTTAATAGTCTGAAAGAAGAACTTGCAACTATAAATGATTGGAATACTCTTGTTGACACTTTGCCGGATTATGATAGTATAGCTGACAGATTTGCTTCTTCCGTTTCATTGTTTAGTGTATTTATTGAAAAATTCTATTATAGCTTCTACCTACTGCAGCTTGAGGGAATGGATTCTCACAAAGAAAGGATTATATGGAACTTAAATAAGATGCTACAGCAAACTGTAGATGAAGTGGATAAAGCTAAAATCGTCAATTTCATCGATCAGATTTTTGAATTTTGCCAGGGACTTAGAGAGGAACACGCTTCTTCAGTGCTAGATATATTATTAACATTAGGCAAAAAGATTATAGATATTGACAAATCTTCCGATTTTAAACTTATTCATTATTTTGAAACTAAATTAATTGATTTTGGTTTTGAAACACCTGGCATTGTATATGTTAACGAGGATTGGCAATTATCATCAAACAAAAATCATATTAAAAATATCGGAGTTTGGTTAGAATTGATTGAGTATTCAAAACTCGAAATGGAACAACTACTCTCTGTACTAATTGTAAACCTTCAACTTGGAGGAATTTTTCTTAGTGATACAGATCTGTTTCAAAGGGAAATAACGAAAATACTAAATTCAAATATTGCTCCTTTCTATAAAAAGGTAAAACAACTTACGCGCATCTTCCCTGTTTATTTTAACGAAATTGGTGCTGAAGGCGAGATCCGGAAAGTCACAACATCAATGGATGAAATATCTTACCGAAAAGATAAACTGATCCATTTTCTGCGGAAGCAGGTTCATACAGAAAGCAATAACACATTAATCGGACTAACAAAACAGATTTTTAATTTCTGGCACAACGGTAACCTTAAGGCTATTAAACATATACTGCCAAAAAACGTTTATGATTCTGTAGATAAAAAGAGTGAATATTACCTGCCTGTTCATAATATGGTTGTAAAAATGTGCAATATAAGTAATAACTCTCCAGAAGAATTACTTGAGTTATCGGAGGAACATTATGAGGAATTGCTTGCAAAGTTGAATCAAGATAATAATAATGACATTGAACGTTTACGCGATATAAGATTGCTTTATGCATTCTTACGAGAGAAATATTCATTTGAAACTGTCGATATTTCAAATGTACTAAAGCGGTATTCCTACATTAAGAATTCAGATATTGATAAATTTAAACTTGCTCTAGATGCAGATGATTTTGAAAAGTCACTAAAATTAATTTACAGTTTTATGGGCAGTTTAAAGGAAATCATCTTTAACCCTAAGCCTAGTCAAGCATGGGAAAATATTTATCATAAAAGGCATATCGCAGTTGGAATACCTTCGATGTATGGGACCTATCGTGAGCCAAAGTTCGAAGCACTTGGATTAACATTTAGATTGGAGAATGTTGCCACCCGTTTAATGGAAAAAGTTGTAAATCAAATCAACTTAAACTACATATCGGCACGAACATTACAGGACATTTATGTAATACTTGATTACTTTAGAGAAGGTCTTGAATTAGATGGTATTACAAATCAAAGTTTTAATTCAAACTTGCTAATGCTTAAATACAGTCTTCGATCACAAAGTTTATCTTTTGATCAATACATTAACATTTTTAAGTTTCTAGCTGAAGATGTAAAAAGGACAATTATTAAATACTTCCTGAAATCATACGAAATACCGCTACGGATAGTTATTCCTCAGCTTTTCGACAAGGACCATAAGCTAGGCGAGAAAGGAGAAGTTACTCTCGTTAACAATATGTCGGAAACATTCTATCGTGATGTAATTGCGGAAGCTTTTCTTATTCAACCATTGGACAATTTTATTACTAAAATACTAGAATCGCTTAGAGAAATGTCTGATAATCTGCATCCTCAAATGATAAATGAAGTAATGTCGTATAATTCTGATTTAGTGATTGCGAGGTTGGGCAAACAAAACCCACAGGTTGATAATCAACTTTTTCTGGGTTCAAAGGCCTATCATCTTAAAAATTTAAGGTTAGCAGGATTTCCTGTTCCTCCCGGTTTTGTGATCACAACAGAAGTTTTCAGAAAACACAGAGCCATCTTTGAGCATCCTGAACTGAAGAGTGAATTTTACGATTTAATTCATCAGCATCTTTCTCTTGTTGAAAAGGCTGCGAAGAAAGAATTTGGCAATTCAAAAAAACCACTTCTGCTTTCTGTAAGGTCGGGAACAGCTATATCAATGCCAGGTGCAATGGACACACTGCTTAATGTTGGATTGAATGACAAAATAGCACTTAGCCTGAGTAAAAAACGCGGATTCGAATGGTCAGCATGGGATTCATACAGACGGTTACTTCAAAGCTGGGGAATGGCATTTGGATTAACAAGAGATGAGTTCGACAATGTAATGGAAAGTTATAAGACAAAATACAAAGTTGATCAAAAAACAGAATTTAGTCCCAAAGCAATGCAGGAAGTTGCTATGGCCTACAAAAAAACAATTACAAGCAATGATATTGAATTTGAAGAAGATGTTTTCAAACAGCTAATAATCACAATAAATCTTGTTTTTGAATCATGGTCATCCATAAGAGCAAAAGTATACCGCAAACATCTTGAAATTGCTGATGAATGGGGAACTGCAGTTGTAATACAACAAATGATCTTTGGCAATATGCATGAAATGTCGGGCACAGGTGTTGTGTTTACACAAGATCCAACAAAACAAAAACAAGGAGTCAGCCTTTATGGCGATTTTACATTTCGTAGTCAGGGTGAAGACATTGTGGCCGGTCTTGTCAAACCACTTCCGGTAAGTAAGCATCAAAAGTCTTCTTCTAACAGTGATAAATCATTACAAGAGTCATGTCCAGAAATTTATTCCAGATTGAATGACATGTCGATTGAGCTTACTGAAGATCTTGGATACAGCCCACAGGAAATTGAGTTTACTTTTGAATCGGATAAACCCGAAGACCTCTACATTCTTCAGATCAGAGATCAGGATATGGCATCACGGAAGTCAGTAGTTGCTTTTAAGAAAGATCCGGAGGCAATGGAATTGGTTGGAAGAGGTATAGGTGTTGGAGGTGGAGCTATGAATGGCCGTGTTGCTTTTGACGAGGATGATATTTCCATAATTAGGGAAAACAACCCGAAAGAAAATATAATACTTGTAAGGCCAGATACTGTTCCTGATGATATAGGTATGATATTTGAAACCAACGGATTACTCACCGGAAAAGGTGGAGCAACATCGCATGCTGCTGTTACAGCAGTAAGGTTAGGGAAAACTGCCATTGTGAGCTGCTCTAGTTTGCAGGTTTATGAAGAAGAAAAACGTTGTGAGATAAATGGTGTTAAATTTAAACCTGGAGACAAAATTTGTATTGATGGAAATCTTGGAAATGTTTACAAAGGAAACTACCCTATTGAGAACCGACAGGAGTATACCGAATTCAAGTTTTAGATCAATAGCTATTTTAACCTTTGGCACATTATAGCCCTAATTAGATTCTATGAATTTATCCAAACTTATCATCCTGATTATAAAAGAATCCACTATCTAAGAAGATGGTCTTGGATTGCACCCTTAGGGCGTTTCAATGTTTTGGTTATTGGTTGGAGTATTGGAGTGCCTGCCTTACATGCCTGAGGCAGTTAAACCGGCAGGCAGGTTGGAGAAATGAATCAATGTGTGTATTACAAATTGTGTCTTGTCCTGAAATAGGTTGACACAAAAAGTAAACAATTTTAGTAAGAATCAGGATGTTTCAGGAGTTTTACCAATACTCCGTTACTCAATAACTCCAGATGAGAAATTTATATGAAACAAACAATAAATAACCACCATCGAATACAGAGGATTTAAAATAAAGATTAAAACTAATTATTTTTTTTAGGTTTTTGAGTTAACATATTTTCAATAAGTTAGTAGTATTAGTTGCCTCCACATCTCATTTAATTTAAACCTATTATAAATTACAAACTTGGGCTCTTTTTAGCAAAATTAAATCACAAATTTTGTACCTTTACACCCACCCTGAAAATGGGCTTATTTATACATAATACTCGTATATATATTTATAATATGATAAACAAAAATTAATAAGAACTATGAATAAAATTTATGTAGCTAACCCTGTTGTTGAACTTGATGGAGATGAAATGACCCGTATTATCTGGGCGATGATTAAAGAGAAGCTAATATTACCTTATCTTGATATTGATATTAAATATTATGATTTAGGAATAGAAAAAAGGGACGAAACTGACGACCAGATTACAGTAGATGCAGCAAACGCTATTAAAAAATATAATGTTGGGATTAAATGTGCAACAATTACACCTGATGAGCTTCGTGTTGAAGAGTTTGGATTAAAACAAATGTGGCGTTCACCAAATGGAACAATAAGAAATATATTAGGAGGAACTGTGTTCCGTGAACCAATTTTGATGAAGAATATACCAAGACTTGTTCCAGGTTGGACAAAACCAATTGTAATCGGACGTCATGCATTTGGAGATCAATATCGTGCTACAGATTTCGTTACAAAAGGAAAAGGTGAGCTAACTATTACATTTACTCCAGAAGATGGTGGAGAACCTCAATCTTTTACTGTGCATAATTTTGATGGTGATGGTGTTGCTATGGCAATGTATAATACTGACGAATCAATTAAAGGTTTTGCTCATTCATGCTTCAACATGGCTCTTGAAAAGAAATGGCCATTGTATTTAAGCACTAAGAATACTATACTCAAGAAGTACGACGGAAGATTTAAAGATATTTTTGAAGAAATATATCAGAACGAATTTATCGATAGATTTAATAATGCTGGTATAATATATGAGCACAGACTTATAGATGACATGGTTGCAGCAGCCCTTAAATGGGAAGGCGGCTTCGTTTGGGCATGTAAGAATTATGATGGTGATGTTCAGTCAGACACACTTGCTCAAGGATTTGGATCACTTGGCCTTATGACATCAGTTCTTATGGCTCCTGATGGAAAAACTATTGAAGCAGAAGCAGCACATGGCACAGTTACCAGACATTATCGTGAACATCAAAAAGGAAACCCAACTTCTACAAACCCGATAGCATCAATCTTTGCATGGACAAGAGGTCTTGCACATCGTGGTGAACTAGATAACAATAAAGCATTAGTTGACTTCGCTAATACTTTAGAGAAAGTATGTGTTGAAACAGTTGAATCAGGAAAAATGACAAAAGATCTTGCTCTAATTATTCATGGAAAGAATCTCACTTCAGAACATTACTTAACTACTGAAGGGTTCCTAAATGCATTAGACAATGAACTTAAAACCAAATTAAAAAAGTAATCTAAAACCAAATTATCATGACTGCACTTAAAGAAAAACTACACGAAAAAATAGAGGCTCACCGCCCTAGGGTAACAAAGTTACTTAAAGAATATGGTGATACAGTAATTGATAAAGTTACCGTTTCACAGGTGATTGGAGGGATGCGAGGGATAAAAAGTTTAATTACCGACATCTCCTATCTCGACCCTCAGGAGGGAATTCGTTACAGAGGTTTTACTTTACCTGAAGTTTTCGAAAAACTGCCTAAACCGCCTGGTTGTAAAATGCCATACGTAGAAGGTCTGTTTTACTTACTTCTTACAGGTGAAATTCCAACCGAAAGTGAGGTTGCTGACGTAATTTACGATTCAGTAAATAGAAGACAGTTACCTCGCTATGTTTATGATGTAATTGATGCATTCCCAAATCATAGTCACCCTATGGTAATTCTGTCATCAGCTGTTATGTCAATGCAGCGCGAATCTATATTTAACCTCAGATATCAAAGAGGAATGGACAAACAAGACTATTGGGAATCGACATTTGAGGACTCTTTTAGTCTGATTTCCAAACTTCCTGTAATCGGTGCTTATATTTATAATAAACTTTATACTAAAAACAAAGGTGTTTATCAGGATCCAACTCTTGACTTTGGGGCCAACTTTGCTTCAATGATAAATATTGATAAGCCATACGATGATGTTGCGAGAATGTATTTCATAATCCATGCTGATCACGAAAGTGGTAACGTTAGTGCTCATACTGGTCATCTTATATCAAGCTCATTATCTGATGTTTATTATTCAACATCAGGTATGATAAATGGTTTGGCAGGCCCATTGCATGGCTTAGCAAATCAGGAAGTATTGAGATGGATACAGGAACTTAGAGAAAAGATGGGTGATAAGGTTCCTAGTGAAGATATAATGAAAAAGTTTGTTCATGACACGTTAAATAGTGGACAGGTAATTCCAGGGTTTGGACATGCGGTTCTTCGGAAAACTGACCCTCGTTATACAATCCAACGTGAATTCTGTTTGGAAAACTTACCTGACGATCTCTTATTTAAGTATGTTGACATACTATATAAGGTGGTTCCTGATATACTGCTCGAACAAGGTAAAGCTAAAAATCCTTGGCCAAATGTTGATGCTCAGTCAGGTGTAATCCAATGGTATTACGGTTTAACAGAGTATGATTATTATACAGTGTTATTCTCTATCGGGCGTGCTCTGGGAGTACTCTCAAATATTATTTGGGATCGTGCTTTAGGTTATCCGATTGAAAGACCAAAATCAATCACAACAGATATGCTGGAGAAAATGGTGGGTATCAAATAGATACTTAACAAAATTATCCTAATCAATATACAGCCCTTTTCGATAATCATCGGAAAGGGCTTTTTGTTTCAATATCATTGTTTAGCAATAGATAAACCAAAAATCAAGCATTCATAGTATTTTAGCAAAAAAGTATTCTAATGGTTGAACAAAAAGAAATTACGCTTGAGCCCATGTCGAAAGGGTTTCACAATATTGATCATATCATTTCTCATGCATTTGATAAACTACCAGATATTGGTATGATAAATATTTTTATTAAACATACCTCAGCAGCACTAATGATAAATGAGAATGCCGACCCTGATGTACAAATAGACCTAAAAACACTATTAGATAAAATGGCTCCTGAAGGTGCTACCTATTATAAACATATTATGGAAGGTGCTGATGATATGGCAGCTCATTTTAAATCTACTGTCTTTGGTCAATCCTTAACAATACCTGTTACTAAGAAGCGACTTAATCTTGGTACATGGCAGAGTATATTCTTTTGTGAATTCAGAAACTATGGTGGAAGAAGAAAAGTAGTCCTTACTTTGTCCTATTAAACCAGTAATAGGCATTAAGATATCATTAATAACCTGTAACTGAGTCAATCAGGTTAACTCCATTTAATGATGCATCATTTGTTTTTTATGGCAATAAAAGTGGCAGAGTCAGGTAAATTCATCACTTGTTTTACCCATTCACAAAAATGTAGGATTTTTATACCTTTTTATTAACTTTGGCAAATTCCACTACTGATTATAACAACTTGATGGATAATAAAACAGACAAGATATTAATTGTTGATGACATTTCAAGAAACATTCAGATACTTGGTAATATTCTATTTCAACCAAGATTCCAACTTGCTTATGCACAAAGCGGACAGCAGGCCTTAGATATCTGTAAAACTCAAGATTTTGACCTCATATTGCTTGATATAATGATGCCTGGAATGGATGGATATGAAGTATGTAAAAGACTTAAAAAGAATCCTTCTACTAGTGAAATACCTATTATTTTCTTAACGGCAAAAGCCGATATGGATAGTATTATTAAAGGTTTTGATGTGGGAGGACAGGATTATATAACTAAACCATTTAATGCAGCGGAATTACTTGCAAGAGTGGATAATCACCTGTTAATTAAGCGGCAAAAGGAACAATTAAAATTAATGAACTACAATCTTGAAGATGTTGTTAAGAAACGTACTCATGAATTAGAAAAAGCAAATCAACAACTAAGCATTCTGGATCAGGCTAAAAGCAACTTTTTATTGATCATTAGCCATGAAATCCGCACACCCTTAAATGGAGTTATTGGACTTACTGAATTATTAAACAGAACTAATATTGACAAAGATCAACAGGAATACATTAATCATTTGAAAGATGTCTCCTCACGTCTTATGAAATTTAGTGATACTGCTTTATTAATTACATCTCTAAAAATAAATGAACAAATTCCTAATTTTAAACCTGTTGCGGTTAACCAACTTATTTCTAATGCAGTTGATAAATTTAAGAAAAACAATTGTAATTCTTCATTAGAAATAATTGTTAATATTCCTGAGGAGGATATCATGATAAAAGCTGACCCGGATCTAATAATGACATGCTTTTGTAATATAATTGAAAATTCATCAAAATTCGCAGGTAATAAAGCACAAGTAGAGATATCTGCAACTTTGGTTAATGATACAATCAATTTAAAATTTTGTGATAATGGCCCAGGCTTTACTGATGATGCAATCGGTCATCTTTTCCAACTTTTCTCAGGTGGGGACATACTTCATGATGAAGGCACAGGATTAGGTCTTGCAACTGTTAAGTTAATTCTTGATGCTCATGAAGGAAGTATTGATGTTAAAAATAATAATGGTGGAGGAGCTGAGGTAAATATGAAACTTAATTATAGTAGGGAATAAATTATTTACCTCTACCCTGTAGGACAATTAGGACTGTGTATATCAATATTTTGAAATCCATTGCAATCGACATATTTTCAATATATAATATATCATATCGTAGTCTATCAATCATTTCTTCGATATTTGAAGCATAGCCGAACTTAACTTGCCCCCATGATGTAATACCTGGTTTAATTTTCATCAATAATCGGTAATGTGGTGCCTTCTTCACAATTTGATCAATATAGAATTGACGCTCAGGCCTTGGTCCTACCAGCGACATTTCACCTTTTAAAACTGTGTAAAATTGTGGTATTTCATCAAGTCTCACTTTTCGGATAAATCTACCAAACTTAGTTATACGCGGATCTTCATCTGAACTCAACTGTGGTCCCATACTTTCAGCATCCTCATACATCGATCTGAATTTGTGCATCATAAACGGTTTACCTCTTTTCCCAATTCGTTCCTGCGAAAACAAAATTGGTCCTTTTGACGATAATTTCACACCAATTGCTGTAAATAAATATATTGGGAGTAGTACCAAAATTGCAAATATTGATACAATAATATCGAAAACTCTTTTAACCGATTGTTGCCATGCAGGCATTAAATCAGGAGATATTTCAATTAGAGGAGTATGAAAGATTCCCGAAACTTTTACAGAACCAAAAATGATATCCTGCATTAATGGGATAACTTTAATCAAAACATTTGTTGTTTCCAGTTCAGTAATAATTCTTTCAACTGTATTAATCTCAAGCCTCTCTATCGCAAGTATCACTTCCTCAACCTGATAGTCAGTTATAACTTTATTCAAATCTTTATATGCTCCAAGATGAGGCATAAATTGTTCTACCTTGAAATTTTCGTGATCATGTACATTAACAAAGCCAATAAATTTATTTCCAGATGATAATTCCTGACTTGTTATATCATTATACACTTTAACAGCATTACCGTTACTTCCGATAATAATTGTATTAAATCCAATCTTTCCGGCATGAATTCTCCTTACGGTTGTGGTAGTGATAGTGAGTCTGAATGCATACGTTAAAGTAAACTGAAAAATGAACAATGCAACAAACGACTGATAATATGACTGGTATGTTAATATTATATCATCCAGGATAAGTACAAAGAATATAAAGGTAACGCCTATTAATGTAACAAAGAAAGTTTGTCCTAATTCTTTCAGACGTGCCTTACGGTATATACGGCGATATGATCCAATTACAATATACAAGGTCAACCAGAAAATTGGAACTATTGCTACTCCAAGCCACAATTTTTGATCGCTCCAAATCGTCTCTGCGTGTGAGAAAACAGTTGGATCTTCTGTATATTTACGATAAATATAAAATAAGCTCCAGGCTATTAGCGCTGCTAACCAATCGAATAATACATATTTTGCAACCTGTAAATGTCTGTTCATTATACTATCTATGTATTACTTTAATATTGTCGAGTAATATACTGGCAGATGTAAATTCACTTTCCAAACCTGCCCTAAAAATTATTTTATAATCCAACGCTGTTGGATACAATGAAAGATTAGATCCCAGATTTATATAAACTTTCTTCCAAGTACTAGAATGATTTAAAATTACAAGATCTTTCTCAATTACATCATACTTGTCTCTTATCAATAAACCAACTGCAATATAATTATCTGTTTTAAAATTCAATTCCAATAATATTATGGTTCCTGGAGTTTGGACATCAAAACTATTATATGATGTACCGCCATATTCTTTCAATTCAGAAGTCAAATCAATAATGCCAGAATATCTTGAATTAGGGCTTAAAAACGCTATGGGATTATTCTCTGGTTTTGTCCTCTCAATTATTGTATCGCTCCATGATGCATTCTCAATTGAAATTTCAGGTTGTTCAAAATCCTCCATCCATACAAATTTCAAATCAGGATAATATGTAGTTGTAAGGTAGCCTAATGACTGCACTTCTGTTCCTGGAATAAAATCAAAATCCTCATAGATAATTGGCTTATAAAAAGGGTAAGGAACTCTTGTACTTGAGATGCCGTTGAGTTTAATTCCGGGTCGAATTTCAAGTTTATGTTTTCCACTAGCTAAAACCGGGAAAACAGCAGGTGTTGAGTCACTTTCGGGGAATTCATATACGCCAAGCAAGGCATCATCAACATAAACCCAAATATCATCAATATCACTTGAATTAGATCCTTCTTCCGGGTAATAAGTGTCCAAATTCATTCCATCTATACTTATGTAAGCTGGAATTGTTTGATCACCTTTAAACTTATAACATCCTGTGGTTGCAAGAATAATGACAATCAATAAAACACTTAATAAATGGTATACTTTTAACCCTATTCTCAACACTAAGTTTCTATATGTTTTTAATAACGAATAACTGAAAATGTTATTGTCATCAGATAAATTTTTAACTACTAAATTGATGACGCTCTTATTTTCTCAATGATCATGTGAGCTACGTTAAGGGCATTATAACCATCTTCAATAGTAACAGTAGTGTTAGTATTGGCAAGTATCGAACCTTTAAAACTCTTTAATTCTTCAACAATAGCATTAATATTCTCAACAACTGGTTTTTCAAAATACACTCTTCGTTTCTTTTTATTCGGTCCGAGATCTATAACCATAGCCATAGGGTCATCAGGTTCTCCATCAACTTCTTCTAACTTTACAATTTCAGAAACTTTTTCAAGAAAGTCAACAGTTATATATGCATCACGTTGAAAGAATCTAATTTTCCTCATGTTCTTTAATGAAATACGACTGGATGTCAGATTTGCGACAGCACCATTTTCAAATTCAATTCGTGCATTTGCAATATCTGGTGTATCACTTACAACGTTTACACCGCTTGCCATAATATTCTTCACTTTTGATCCAACAACGTGAAGGATAATATCAATGTCATGGATCATTAAGTCAAGTACCACGGGCACATCAGTTCCCCTTGGGTTAAAATACGCCAGTCGGTGACATTCAATAAACATTGGATTATTCAGTGAATTGCGAGCTGCAATAAATGCAGGGTTAAATCTCTCAACATGTCCAACTTGTACTTTTACATTTGTACTAGCTGCAAGTTCGATCAATTCACGCGCTTCTTCCGGAGTTGTTACAATTGGTTTCTCAATAAAAACATGCTTATGATTTTCGATAGCAATCCTTGCACATTCAAAATGAGATATTGTAGGAGTTACGATATCTACTACATCTACGTCATCAATTAATTCACTAATATTATCAAAAGCCTTAACACCATACTCTTGCGCCACTTGTTTGCGACAATCAGGGTCAATATCATAAAACCCCACTAGCTGGTATCCATCAATTTCCTTTATACACCTAATATGAATCTTGCCTAAATGACCAGCACCTAATACTCCTATTTTTAGCATAATTTCAAAATTTAGGCAAAAGTAATCCTTTCTTGCTGTCAATATTGCTATTTTCGCACAAAAAATAATCAAACTACATGGTTGATTCATATCGACATAAAGGAATGCGCAAGAAGCTTGTTGAAACTATAAAGCAAAAAGGTATAACTAACGAAAACATTCTTAATGCAATAAACAATATCCCCCGACATCTCTTTTTGGATTCATCTTTTCTGGAGTATGCATATGACGACAAACCATTCCCAATTGGTTCAGGACAAACTATATCTCAGCCATATACCGTTGCATTTCAAACAGAGATACTTGAGGTATCAAGAGGTCATAAAGTTTTGGAAATAGGTTCGGGCTCAGGTTACCAGGCATGTGTGTTGGAAGAAATTGGAGCAAAAGTTTTCAGCATTGAGAGGCAAAAGAAATTGTATCTCAAAACCAAAGAATTCATAGAATCTTTAGGCTATAGAATCCGGTTTTTTTATGGTGATGGAAACAAAGGTATGCCATCTTTTGGGCCTTACGACAGAATATTAATTACTGCAGCTACACCGGATATTCCTGATGAATTAATTAAGCAATTAAAACCAGGTGGTATGCTTGTTGCTCCTTTAGGAAAAGGAGATATTCAAACTATGATCAGACTTACTAAAGACCATGATAATAATATAAAGGAAGAACGTTTTGGAACCTTCCGATTTGTCCCGATGTTAAAAAACAAGGCTGATGATTAATTGTTGATCGCTAGTAACTATCAACAAGCGTGATAATAGTTAACCCTTTTTGTAGCCTTTCAAGATCAGTATTTCCTTTACTTGTGAAAATAACAACCTTCTCCCCCATAGGTAAAAGATCAAAATAATTTTCTGAAAAATGACCTTCAGCCTGGCTTTGCAAATAAGTATTCTTTGCTATCACATCAGTAGTCAATTTAATTAAGAACTCATTCTCACCTTTCTTCTCCGCATCTATTCGCAACTTCGGGATTGGAAGTTTAAGATCCTTAGGAGGCATAAAATAATATTTACTTTCATCGATAATATTATTATTTGAATCGCTCAATTTTGCCTTTATGAGGATACTATTAAGATCAGATCCCTTTGTTAAAGATGCAATGTCTTCTTCGAAATAGACTTGGCTGCTATTTGATTTAACAACAATTTCCTTTTCAAATGTGTTAATAATGTCACCATAAAAATCAATTACCGACAGATTGAGTTTTGCGTTAGTATTTTGCAGTTTATCAGAAATAATAAAGGTGCTGAGAATATTATTGGAAGCTTCAAATGAAATTTTTAAATCCTTGAAAGCTTCTTTCACCTCATAATGAAGGGCTTTCCAATCACCATAATAATCAATACCTGACCATGAAGAAACGGGCCAGCAATCATTAATCTGCCAATACAACGACCCCATACAATAAGGCATATTTCTTCTATGTGCCTCTATTCCAATTGAAATCCCACGTGCTTGCAGCAATTGACTTACATACAAGAACATTTCAAAATTTTTCGGTTTTTGATAGTCGCGCAACAGATATTCCATTATTGTAACATTGCCTATGCTGGAACGCTGATGTGATTTCATAACTTCCGAATTAATATCCCAGTCTTCTTCAATTGCATACTTACTAACAGAATTTATTGCAGGAAACGACTGAAAACCAAACTCCGACATAAAACGAGGTATAACCTCTTCATATTCTGAAAATGGTTCCTTAGCCCACCAAACTCCCCAATAATGTTGGTCTCCTGATTTTCCATTTTCTAGCTTCCCAAACCCGCTACTTGGCGATGATGACCAGTACAATCTGTTAGAATCCAGTTCGCTCACCACTTTAGGTAATATATTATGAAACACATCGTTATACGCTTTCCAAACTGTATCCACAATACTTTGACCCTGGTTTATGAGCACTGTATCCTTCCATCCCCATTTATTCCACGCAGTTAATATTTCATTATCACCACACCACAATGCAATGCATGGATGATTACGTAATCGTTTCACAACTTGAACAGCTTCATTTTCTACATTATCCAAAAACTCTTTATTACCAGGATACATAGCACAAGCAAACATAAAATCCTGCCAAACCAAAATTCCATACTTATCGCATAGATCATAAAATATCTCCTTTTCGTAAATCCCACCACCCCAAACCCTGAGCATATTATAATTTGCGTCAGCAGCAGCTTTAACTATTCTTTCGTAATCATTATCAGTTACCCTGCTTAAAAATATATCCTGAGGAATATAATTAGCCCCTTTCATAAAAACGGGATGCCCATTTAACCTGAAATAAAAACTATGCCCCACGCTATCAGGAGTCTGAATTACTTCAAGGGTTCTCAATCCGATATTTTTTTCTTTGGAAGAAAGGATCCCAGAATTATCTTTAATTATTGTCTCAACTGTATAAAGTTTCTGATCTCCAAGTCCATTTGTCCACCATAATTCGGGATTCTTAATTTTCAATGGGAAAGCTATGCTATTGTTTCCAACAACAAGATCTATCTCTTTCTCAATAACAACAGCAGAATCAACCAAACAAATAATGGTTACTTTTGATTCTACCAGCGACTCTATCTCTAGGTATGACTTAAGGATCACCTCATCTTCAGATATTACTTCCTGAACAATATTTACATCTTCAATTTTAGCTTTGTTCCATGCATTCAGCTTTACATCCTGCCAAATACCGCTGCTCAATAACCTAGGACCCCAATCCCATCCGAAATGGTAGGCAGGTTTCCGAGAGAACACACTAACCTTTGCATCTCCAAGTCCTCCAAGTTCAGATTGATCATTTTCAGCTCCCGGTAATTGATAGCCAAGATTTTCTAGCTTCTCAAGGCCAATTTTTATTGGGGAATCAAAAACAATCTTTAAGGTATTCTCACCCACCTTCAAATAATCTTTACAGTTAACAGCCCAGCTAATGAACATATTATCAGTTTTGAGGATCAACTGATTATTAAAAAAGATATTGGCATAAGTATCAAGTCCGCTAAATTCCAACTCAATGACATCGCTGTCCAGAATTTTTTCTTCCACATTAAAAGTGGTTTGATATTCCCAGTCTTTTTTATCGATCCATTGTACATAATGTTCATTTAGCCTATAATAAGGGTCATTAATTACACCGTTATCCATCAAGTCAGTATGTACATATCCCGGTACAGCGGCCTTTAGCCAAATACTATCACCAACTGCCTTAAAAGTCCAGTTATCAGAAATGACGAAACTATAAAAGTTTGTTTTTTCCTTTGCGCAGGAAAATAGCATTGCACTCAGGAGTATAGATAAAATGAGTTTCAAAAAATAATTTTTCATTTTCAGACTTCCATAAAAAAGCCTAACCGACTGTTAACCAGTTAGGCAATGTCGGAGTGGCCCGACTCGAACGGGCGACCACTTGCACCCCATGCAAGCATGCTAGCCAACTGCACCACACCCCGAATTTATGGTGCAAAGATAATTCTTTTCGTTAAAAACTAATAAGGTGTATCCTCTAAAATTAAGGTTTTCAGATGGGTTCTCATTACCAAAAGTATTAAGATGATACAAATTAGGTTCAATTCAATAGTTCTAATTATTTTTGAATTTTAATTTTAGCAATATGAACAAATCAAGACTTTTATTTTTAGCAAGCCTTTTTATCATTCTTCTAGTTTATTCTTGCAAGGAGAATAAGGATAATCCTGATACTACTCTTAAGGTCACCATGCTTGCTGAAGGAAATACTTTTGACGATCTAAGTTTTTTACAAAGTTGTAAAGAAGGTATGGAAAGGGCAAAGGCCGACTTTAATCTCAGTGTAGAATATAATATCGATACTGCTACGAATCTTTATCTGCAACGTATAGATAAATTCGCCATCCAGAATTACGACCTCATCATTACAATTGGTTATATGTGGAATGATGCAGTACTCGAGGCAGCTATTAATTATCCAAACATCAAATTTATATTGGTAGATGATGACCTTAGTGAAAAAAGAAACAATGTAGTTAGTATTGTTTTTGATGTTGATGAGGTAGCATTTCCTATAGGGTTTTTATCTGCCTGGTGGGCTGAAAATCAGGGGACAGACTCACCCAAAACCTCCTGCGTTGGAGCTCTCAAAATTCCACAAATACGGCAATTTATTGAGCCATTTAATAAAGGCGTTTATTATTATAATACAACATACTTAAGAGGTGTTGATACCTCCGTAGTATATGCCGGTGATTTTTTCAATAAGGAATTGGGCGCATATTTATCCGACAGCCTCATTAATGCATGAGCGGATATAATTTTTGGTGTTGGAAGTGAAACTGCAAATGGTGCATTATTGGAAGCTAAGGATAATAATATATGGGGAGTAGGAACCGATGTTGATCACTATTATTCTTTTCCGGAAGTATCTGATTTCATGCTAACTACTGCGGAAAAGAGACTCGGTACTGCAATATACGATGTTGTAAAATCAACTACCAACAATTCATTTGATGGAGGCACTACATACCATGGAAATCTAGAAAATTCTGGAGTAGGAATTGCACCATATCATAATGCCGACCCACTTATTGCTGATAGCATTAAAACTAAAATTGAAAATATCAAATCAGGTATTGTTGATGGAAGTATTTCATCGGGTTGGTAGATATTGATTCAAGTAAAAGTAAAGAATTTATTTGAAAGTTTTTAAAGGGCCCCTTATAGCAGTGCAAGAAGGAGGCCTAATGAGAGTAACAAATTTTTTCAATAACCCCTCACTCATCTATGTACAGCGAGTAACCCTCTGATATGATTTCACAATACTCAGAATTTTATTTCAGTTGCCGAAACTGACTCCTTCCCAAATTTAACCCATTATCATTAAATATCAATATGATAGGCTTTGATTAACTGTTTTAAAATTGTATCTTTGCATTCTCTATGATTATAATAGCGTTTAGAAAAAATATTCTTCACAAAGAGAATTTATGGATTAAATTAAGATTTCCTTACTTGTTTATTGATCCATAACTTAGCATACCCCTCTCTTAACATTTTTCTAATATTAACTATTATAATTTTCTAAAGAGTTATTTCATGCATTATATAGACCTTATAATTTTTATCATATATTTCCTAGTAATGATAGGTGTTGGTTATTATTTTTTCAAGAAAAATAAAACCGATGAGGATTTTTATGTTGGTGGTCGTGATATTGGCAAATGGCATATTGGATTATCTGTGGTTGCAACAGATGTAGGTGGGGGTTTTTCAATTGGTTTAGGAGGACTTGGGTTTACTATCGGGCTCTCAGGTTCATGGTTACTGTTTACCGGCTTGATTGGTGCATGGTTATCAGCAGTAATACTAATACCAAAAGTATGGAAGTTATCCAATTTGAAAAGCCTGATGACCTTCCCTCAATTATTCGAACACTTCTATAATGCAAAAGTAGCCTTTGTTGCAGGCATTATTTCTGCTATTGGATATATAGGTTTTACAAGTTCACAAATGCTTGCAGGAGCTAAATTGGCAGATGCGGCTTTCCCAACGATAAACCTACATACAGCTATTGTAATAATGGGGATAATTATAATTGGATATACTGTATTGGGAGGATTAAAAGCTGTAATTTTTACAGATATGATCCAATGGTCGGTGTTAATTATAGGACTCTTATTTATTGGATTACCTGTTACATACAATGCGTTAGGAGGATGGGAAGTTATTTCCACTTCACTTCCTGACAATTTTTTTTCCTTAAGTAATGTAACATGGCAACAATTATTAAACTGGACAGTAACCATTGTGCCAATTTGGTTTGTAGGGATGACACTTTACCAAAGAATCTATGCCTCAAAAAGCGCAAAAGAGGCACAGAAAGCATGGTTTATTGCCGGATTATTTGAATGGCCTGTTATGGCATTTCTAGGTGTAACTTTTGGACTACTTGCAAGAGTTGCTTTGGTAAATGGTCTTTTTCAGCATTTAGGTTATTCCGATCCCAACTCAATGGATCCGGAATTAGGATTACCGCTATTGTTAGTCAATGTATTGCCTGTTGGGTTACTTGGAATATTAATGTCTGCATATTTTTCAGCAATAATGTCGACTGCCGACAGCTGTTTGATGGCAGCTTCTGGTAATGTATTAACCGACATTTATCTTAAATTTAATCGTTCTGCAAAACGAAATATCAGTAACATAAGACTATCTCAAATTATAACTTTAGTACTGGGAGTTTTTGCTGTATTATTAGCAGTGAAGATGACAAATGTATTGGATTTAATGATGTATTCATATGCATTTATGGTGTCAGGGTTGTTTATTCCTGTAATAGGTGCTTTATATTTAAAAAATATATACCCAACTGCTGCATTGGCATCAATGATTGTGGGTGGTGGCACTACAATTTCGCTAATAATTTTTCAAATACCATTACCACTTAATCTTGACCCAAATATATTTGGGATTAGTCTATCGGCAATAACATTTTTCACAATAAATAAATTATTAACAATTCAACAAAAAAATTATGGAAATCAAAACATATAATCCACTTAACATAGTGGGAGCAATTGAAAAAAAAGAACTGGTTGACTTTCTCCACAAAAACCTTGACGAATATGGTGACAAATGGGAAGATATCGAAAGAGCCGTTGATTACGCTGTAAACCCAAACACAGCGCTTGGAGGTTTTATTTTATCTCTCATTGATAAAGGTGAAATACAAGGAATGGTAGTAATAAATAAAACCAGAATGAAAGGATATATTCCTGAAAATATTCTGGTTTATATTGCAGTCCATAAAGGAGCCAGAGGAAAAGGATTAGGTAAGAAATTAATGCTAGAAGCCATTAAAACTTCAAAAGGTGATATTGCTTTACATGTTGAACCCGACAACCCAGCACGGTTTTTATACGAAAGTGTTGGTTTTAAAAGTCCTTATCTTGAAATGAGGTATTATAAAAAATAGATTCTCAAAAAAGAGAGTCAAACACATGTAAATTATGGATTTACAATTATCGCAACTTACTAAGCTAAGGAGAGAACTTCATAAATATCCTGAACTTTCTGATCAGGAAAAGAACACTTCCCGTTTGATTAAAGAACATATTATACAGTTCGACCCTGATGAAATTATTGAGAAGATTGGTAAACATGGGATTGCATTTGTTTTCAAAGGAAAACAAGCTGGTCCAACAGTTATGTTCAGGTGTGAGCTTGATGCTTTACCTATAAATGAAATTAATGACTTTGATTATAAGTCTGCAAATTCAGGAGTTTCTCATAAATGTGGTCACGATGGTCATATGGCAATTATGTCGGGCCTTGCGCAAGTATTAAACAACAATCCTCCTGAAAAGGGAAGAGTTGTATTATTATTTCAACCATCCGAAGAAACAGGTCAGGGTGCTAAAAATGTACTGCAAGATTCTAAATTCGAACAAATAAAACCGGATTACATTTTTGCTTTGCATAATATACCAGGATTTCCTGAAAATTCTATACTGGTTAAAGATGATATTTTTTCGTCAGCATCCATTGGGTTGATCATACGATTAACAGGTAGTACATCCCACGCCTCTGAACCGGAGAAAGGTCAAAATCCAGTATTTGTAATGGCTGATGTAATAAAAGAAGTTGAAAAGTATGCCTTACCTGATAACAATCCGGAAAGGGTAAAATTAATAACTCCCATTTATTGCAGATTGGGTGAGCAGGCTTTTGGTACCAGTCCCGGGTACGCGGAGATGATGTTTACCTTAAGAGCATCTGGCACAAAAGATTTTGAAAGTTTAAAAAGCTTTATAATTAATACGGTTGAAAAATCAATAAACAAAACGGCTCCATTTAATAAACTGTTTATGGAATACGAATGGGTAGAAGAATTTCCTAATACTAAAAATGATCTGGCATGTAACAATATAATATTGCAAGCAGCTCACCAAAGTGATTATTCAATAGAAAAACTCCATTTTCCCTTTAGATGGTCAGAAGATTTTGGTTATTTTTTGGATAAATTTTCAGGTGCACTATTTGGCCTTGGTGCCGGGATAGATCAACCTGCACTCCATAATCCTGACTATGATTTTCCTGATAAATTAATCGATACTGGAATCCGGATGTTCCATAATATTTATAAAATCATTCTTAAATAAATGCTAAGTACATCAATAATAGAACTTAAAAAGTCAGCGATTAAACAAAATATACGGTTTGTTCAATCGCTTATGGGAGAAGGAGTTATATTTACTTCTGTTGTGAAAGGAAATGCCTATGGCCATGGCATTGAAGAAATTGTGCCTATAATAGAAAAATGTAACGTATCAAGTTTTGCTGTTTTCAGTTCAGGTGAGGCTGCCCGGGTAGTACATTCACAGCAAAAAAATAATACAATAATTATTTTTGGTTACATTCCGGATGAAGATCTTGACTGGGTGGTTGAAAATAATATTGAATGCTATATTTCTGATTCAGAAAGAGCAGCAAAATTGGTTGAATCTTCGATTAATTGTAATAAGAAAGCTATTGTGCATATTGATCTGGAAACAGGAATGAACCGAACAGGTTTAAACTTTGACGAACTACAAAAAACCATATTGATTATCAAAAATAATAGAGAAAATTTTCATCTACGCGGTGTATGCACACACTTTGCAGGTGCAGAAAGCATCTCAAATTATTACAGGGTCCAAAATCAGTTTAAACTTTATAATGAACTTGTTGAATATATTAAAAAGGAAGGAATAGTACCTGATATACTGCACACTGCATGCTCTGCTGCTGCAATAACCTATCCAAAAACAAGACTAGATATGGTACGGATAGGCATTATGCAATACGGTTTTTGGCCCAACAATGAAACATTTATTCATTATTTAAATGATAATGATAATAAAAAGGACCCGCTTAGAAGGGTACTTCGCTGGAAAACGAAAATTATGGATGTTAAACTTGTTAAGTACGGAGAATTTATTGGATATGGGAACTTCTTTCAGGCTGATAAAGATATGAAGATTGCTATTATCCCGGTTGGGTATTATGATGGTTATAGCAGATCGTTAAGTAACCAAGGTAAGATCCTGATCAATAATAAGCGTGTTTCTATCATAGGTATGGTTAATATGAACATGATCATTGCTGATGTTTCAAAGCTAAGAAACGTAAAGATTGGAGATGAAGTTGTAATAATTGGCAGACAAGGTAAAAACCAATTATCAGTTGCATCATTTAGCGAATTGAGTAATCAGGTAAATTATGAACTTTTAACACGTTTACCACAAGATATTAATCGAATTCAAATCAAATAAAAATGGCATACTTTGAATTAAATAAAGACAAACTGTTTCATAACTTTCATTTCCTGGATTCCCTGTTTGAAAAAAACAATATTCGCTGGGGAATGGTAAGTAAAATACTATGTGGAAATAAAAACTACATTAAACTTCTCTTAGATCTAGGAGTTAAAGAAATTCATGATTCAAGAATCAGTAATTTACAAGTGATTAAAAAAATCAATCCAGATGTTCAGACAGTTTATATTAAACCTCCTCCTAAGAAAAGTATTGTAAGTCTGGTAAAATATGCAGATGTTAGCCTTAATACAGAATTTGAGACAATCAAATTAATTTCTGAAGAAGCTGGACGACAAAAGAAGATCCATAAAATTATAATAATGATTGAAATGGGTGATCTGCGTGAGGGTGTAATGGGAGATGACCTTATTGATTTTTATTCTAGTATTTTCAAACTGCCTAATATTAGCGTAGTAGGAATAGGCACAAACTTAAATTGTTTAAACGGAATAATGCCTACTCATGATAAAATGGTCCAACTAAGTTTGTACGAGCAATTGATAGAAGCAACATTTAACAAAAAAATACCATGGGTTTCAGGTGGATCTTCAGTAACAATCCCAATGATATATAAAAAGCTCATTCCTAAAGGAGTAAATCATTTTCGTGTTGGAGAAACTCTGTTTTTTGGAAATGATTTAATAACCAATAAACCTATGAATGGAATGAAAACGGATGTGTTTAAATTATTTGCTGAAATAATTGAGTTAACAGAAAAACCAATGGTACCCTATGGAGAAGTTGGTACTAATGTTGCCGGAGATTCGCCCGAATTTTCTGAGAAGGATTATGGAAAAACCTCTTTTAGAGCAATATTGGATATCGGACTCCTTGATATAGATACAAAAAATATTAAACCCATTAAAAAGAATTTCACATTTTCAGGAGCAAGCTCCGATATGATAGTTTTAGATATTGGTAAGAATTCAGGCAAGTTGAATGTTGGAGATTTTGTTGAGTTTCGACCTGATTATATGGGAGCCCTTAGGATATTAAATTCAAGTTATATTGAAAAAAGAATTGTTTAAAAATTATTTGACAGTTTTTCGCTGATGAACTAAACCTTGTTGTTTGTTATTTTTGTTAGTATAACTTTCAAAGTATTACCCCTTTGATCCATTGTGACAAAAAAAGTCCCCGCAGATTGTCTCTACGGGGAGGAGTCTTTAGCCAGGCCAAAAACCTATATGCTGAATAATTATTACTTTTTACTTCCTTCTATTTTGCAGAGGCATATTGAATATTGCAAGATTGATTCACTATCGCTGATGAGATATCATCAATGTATTCTTCGTCTTCAAAACAAAATTCTTGTGTTGCTGAATCTGTATTTATTACAAATTGAGAATTGTTAACTATGTCAGAAGGTATGTCATCAATATATTCTTCTTCAGAAAGAGAATAATCAACAGTAAGTGCATTTTCATAAGAAATTTGAAGTATCACTTCACTGGTATTAAAAGGAATGTCATCAATGTACTTTTCATCTTCAAAATCAAAACCAGTTGCAAAAATATTTAGTGATAGTAGAAGTGCTGCGAAGAATAGTGCGGTAGTTTTAGTAAAAGTTTTCATCGTTTTATTTTTTTCTGTGATTAATTATGAAGCAAAAATATACTCAAAATACGCTCATGTAAATATGAAATAGGTGAATAGCATAAGAAATTCGGTGAGTAGAGAACAAACTTTATATTTCCGGTAAATTGTGATAAAAACTATCTAACACTTAACTAACAGGACAATATGTCACAATTTTTATTGTTACATTTATAATTCTCAGAATTAAGTATCTTGGCATTTTTATTGACAGAAAAGAAAAAAAAATTATAAATGATTTCAAATGGAAAAAACTAAATGTCTCATAATTGGATCCGGACCAGCCGGATATACTGCTGCTATTTATGCTGCTCGAGCAGACCTAAAACCAATAATTTATGAAGGTATGCAACCCGGTGGTCAACTAACTACTACAACCGAAGTTGATAATTTTCCTGGTTACCCGGATGGGATTGATGGTCCTAAAATGATGGAAGACCTTAAAACCCAAGCTGTGCGTTTTGGTAGCGATTCAAGATGGGGTATGGTTACTGATATTGACACATCTAAAAGACCTTTTAAAGTGACAATTGATGATGGCAATGAGATACTTGCAGAAACTATCATTATTGCAACAGGAGCTACAGCTCAATACCTTGGATTAGAATCAGAGGAACGATTTAAAGGAGGTGGTGTTTCAGCATGCGCAACATGTGACGGGTTTTTCTATAAAGGTAAAGATGTGGCTGTTGTTGGTGGTGGAGATACAGCAGCTGAAGAAGCTACCTATCTCGCAAATATTGTAAATAAAGTTTATTTGATCCATAGAAGAAATGAACTTCGTGCTTCAAAAGCTATGGTTAACCGAGTAATGAAAACTCCAAATATTGAAATATTGTGGGATACCGAAGTTAAAGAAATTGTCGGGACAGAAGAAGGGTTTACCAAGGCATTGGACGGAGCAATTGTTTTTAACAACAAAACCGGAATAGAACGTAAGATTGATATAGAAGGATTTTTTGTAGCCATAGGTCATATCCCAAATACTGAGCTATTTAAGAATAAGCTTGATATGGATGAGACTGGTTATCTTATTACAAAACCCGACTCAACAGCAACTAATATACCCGGTATATTTGCAGCAGGCGATGTTCAGGACAAGCATTTTCGTCAGGCAATTACCGCAGCAGGAACAGGTTGTATGGCAGCAATGGAGTCGGAAAGGTTTCTTGGGGAACAATAAACTATTTCTGAAATATTAATTGTATTGTTTTACAGTAGTATACTACTGATTAATCTTGCTAAGAATAACAGCTAATTTGTCATTTAATTCAATGCTGCCATCTATCCAGTGTATTTTAACGCCATTCTTTTCCATGCGTCTGAACCAGGTCATTTGACGTTTTGCAAACTGATGAATAGCGGTATTGAGTTTTGTAAACATACCATCATAAGATAATTGCCCGGTTACAAATTGAGTTACAAACTTGTATTCAAGACCGTAATATATAAGGTCTTCAGGCTTTATACCTTTTTCAAGTAATGATTTAACTTCCTCTACTAAACCTTCTTTTAACCTTGCCTCAAGCCTTGCTGTAATTCTTGCGCGAATAATTTGTCTGTCAAATGATATCCCAAAGTTTATTGAAGTAAACTTAGGTAACTGCTCCACCATTTCTGTGTGCATCTTTTGAAAATCAGCAATCTCAATAGCTCGTATTAATCTTTCCTTATCAGAAGTGTCGGAAGTATTATGCAATGCGCCATATGACATTAACTTGCTAATAAGTTCATCTTTGCTGCACTCAGAAAGTCGTTTCCGCAATTCAGAATTTTCATTGACCTTACCCATACTATATCCTCGAAGTACAGCATCAAGATACATACCACTACCTCCACATAAAATTGGGATACAATCAGCTTCGGTTATTTTACGAAATGACTTGGAAAAATCGCCTATAAATTCAAAAATATTGTAACGGAATCCCGGATTAGCTATATTAACAAGATGATATGGAATACTCTTACCATCAACAATATAATCACTCAAATCTTTCCCAGTGCCAATATCCATATCACAATATACTTGCCTGGAATCAGCACTAATTATTTGACCATTAATTATGGATGCCAGGTTAGCAGCTAGAACAGTTTTGCCTGATGCTGTTGGGCCGAGGATTGTAATCAAAGGATTCATATTCGCTTTTTTCTCAATTCCATTTCTGTATGAAACAAAAAATCCCGAAGCATGTTCAAAAGTTGTATCGATGAACCGGCATAACTAAAATCTTCAAGCTCATGCAAAAGATCACTATCAACTTTATCATAATAATAAGTAACCAGATAATCGTAAATTATTTCTTCATCACTCATTTCACTAGTTGAATGCTGCTTTCGCAGAAATTGCAATATACGTAAACCATCAACTTTATTAGCACAGGCACGCATAAAGTTTTTCTGATCTTTATAATTATTCCTGAGTGGTTCCCAAATATTACCCTTGTTGGATTGACCTTCTAAAAATTGATCCATAGGCGTTGAAATATCATTCAGATAAAGGTCATCAAATAATCCATAGGTTTTTTTAACCTCATCAAATAATCGATAATGATAATGTGGATAAGATTCCCAATCTCCGGAATTGCCTTTTATAAGTGCCGGTCCGGTTCCAAAATCAACCCGATCAGATAATCGGGGGGAGGGATGTGCAACAGACGAGCACCATAGTCCCAAGCTTGTTGATTTTACAAGTTTTTGCAGAAAGTAAAAATCCTCACCGGCCGCCACAGGTGTTAATCCTCCAACTTTAAGGTATGCCCAAACCGGGAATGCCATCGCTGAGCCAAGAGCGGTAAAACTATATGGATTACTTATCCTTATCATATTCAACAAATAATACCGCATGTAAATCTCATACCGAAGAATTAATCTGTCGGTTTCATCATTTTTTAGTTGATGATAGTAAGGAATGGCCAGTCCACCACTAGTATTGTTTTCCCTAAAATGATCGAATATCGACTGGAGGTAATCGCTCGGATAATAAGTATCTGCATCTATGCTAACTATTATATCATCAGTGCTTGCTTTATTAACAATATAATCCATTATGGTTTTACGAGCCCATCCTACTCCTCCCCTTTTTGAAGGCCACCCATTACCCTTACTACAACGGTCGATAATCTGTATATCCAAATCATCAGCAATTTTAAGGAGTTCGCAACTTTTTAGATTATCCTCACAAACATCTATTCTATTGCTTTCACCCCACCAACTATCATATTGGTTAACACACACTACTATAGTAAAATTTTGAAAATCCTGTTTTCTAAGGCAATCTAATAGAGTTTCAATGTTATATGATTCATTAAGTATTGGAAGTGCAATATATATATGAGTACTTTTGGACATATCAGCAAAAATGATATAATCTGACAGAATAATGATTTTCCTTAAAAATTATTTCTATTTTTGAACTAATTTATAACGTTTCTAAATAAACTATGTCAATAAAATACATCCTTGATAGGTTACCAAATCATCTAGCACCAATAATGATTGAGCAGAATTATAGTCGTTATACTGCACAGGATCAAGCTGTTTGGAGAGCTGTAATGAAACAAAATATCAGATATCTTAAAAATGTTGCTCATAGTTCATACCTTGAAGGGCTTGAAAAAACAGGTATCTCTCTTGATAGAATTCCTAGTATTGAGGAAATGAACCATTCGCTTGGAAAAATGGGCTGGGCTGCAGTAACAGTTGATGGTTTTATACCTCCTGCAAGTTTTATGGAATTTCAAAAACACAAGGTTCTTGTAATTGCAGCAGACATAAGATCGGTTGATCAAATTGAGTACACACCAGCACCCGACATAATTCATGAAGCGGCAGGCCACGCTCCTATCATTGCTGATCCTGAATATGCAGATTATCTAAGATATTTTGGTGAGATAGGTTCTAAAGCCTTTTCGTCAAAATCTGATTACCGGATTTATGAGGCAATCAGACATCTTTCGATTCTTAAAGCAGACCCAACATCTTCAAAAAGTACAATATGCGAAGCAGAAAACTTGCTTAATAATGAAATAGAAAATGCTGAAATCCCATCCGAAATGTCACTAGTAAGAAACCTGCACTGGTGGACAGTTGAATATGGTTTAATTGGTGATATAAAGAACCCTAAAATTTACGGGGCAGGTTTACTTTCATCAATTGGAGAGAGTAAAGATGCGCTTAAAAGTAATGTGATTAAATTACCATATACTCTGGACACTAAAGATTATAGCTTTGATATTACAGCACCTCAACCTCAGTTATTTGTTACTCCGGATTTTAAATATCTAACCCATATACTTGATGAATTTGCTAATCAAATGGCATTAAGAACAGGTGGCCTTGACGGGATAATGAAAGCCATTGAATCGGGCAATACAGCAACTCTGGAATATTCCTCGGGATTACAGGTATCGGGCACTTTTACAAATACAATTGTTCATAAGGGAAGTCCGATATACATTAATACTACAGGTCCAACTACTCTGAATTTTAATAATATTATGCTCCCTGGCGAAGGTCCGGAAAAACATCCGGATGGATTTGGTTCGCCTATTGGAAAAATTAAAGGTACGCTGGTCCCGACACGTTTTCTGTCAGATAATGAACTGATGGAACTTGGAATAAGGGTTGGTAGTTATTCGTCGTTTGAGTTTGAATCGGGAATTAAAGTTACCGGGGAGCTTCGAAATGTGGTGCGTAAAGATGGCACACTAATACTAATGTCGTTTACTAATTGTAAAGTAACACATAACAGGAAAGTATTGTTTGAACCTGAATGGGGACAATATGACATGGCTATTGGAGAAAGTATTGTAAGTGCATTTAGCGGACCTGCAGATAGCGATGGTTTTGGTCTAAAAATTGACCCACCAAAAGAAAAAACACATAAAATTGTTTATTCCCAACCCACACTTCATTTACATAAACTGTATGAAAATGTAAGAAGGATAAGGGAGCAAAAGCAGAATTATTACTCCTTACACAATATTTGGAGTAATGTGGTAAAAGATTATCATAATGAATGGTTATTGCCAGTGGAGATATATGAGTTAATTAAATCGGATAGTGATTTAGTTAATCTATCGAATGATATTAGAAGTTACCTATTGGATAAAAGAAGCTCAATTCCCGAATCAGAATTGATCATAGATGGTTTACTTATTGAATAGTTCACTATTTAAAATAACTTTGATTGTTTTACTAGAACTTTGGGAGTAACTTTGCAAAAGAGTTTAAATTATCCTTATTATTAATTGTAACCTAAAAATAAAATCATGAGTTATTATTTTAACAAAATACTTTCAGAAAAAATTTTCGAGGAAGTAATTTTACAAGTTACTGACGAATTGAAAAAAGAAGGATTTGGGGTACTGACTGAAATCGATGTGAAAGAAACATTGAAGAAGAAAATTGATGTAGATATCAAAAAATACAAGATCTTAGGAGCTTGCAATCCTCATTTTGCCCATAAAGCGTTACAAGTAGAAAATAAGCTAGGAGTGCTGCTGCCTTGTAATGTCATTGTTCAGGAACTCGAAAATGGAAATATTGAAGTTTCTGCTGTTGATCCAATTGCTTCGATGGGTTTTGTAAATAATTCAGCACTTGAAGATATTGCAAACGAAGTCCAGCAAAAACTGAAAAATGTTATAGACAATTTGGATTAACTATATTTTTTACAATTACAAACATTAATCAGTATCATAACAATAATAGTATGAGGATATTATCATCTATATCATTTATTTTGATTTTTCTAATAGGTTGCAATAACTCAGCTGTTAATAATAAAACTGAAACTGACAAGAATATGAATTCGCCGCAAAATGATAACAAAAGAGTTACAGGAATTGGTGGTATTTTCTTTAAAACCAATGACACGAAAAAGACGAAACAATGGTTCAGTGAAAACATAGGTATTACTACTGACGAGTATGGAGCCATGTTTGAATTCAGATTGTCAGAAAACCCTGATATGATTGGATACCTACAATGGAGTCCTTTTTCCGAAAAAACAACTTATTTTCAACCTTCCGAAAAAGACTTTATGATAAATTACAGAGTTGATAATCTGGAACTGTTATTGAGTGAACTGAAGAAGAACAATGTAACTATTCTGGACTCAATTGAAAGTTATGAATATGGTAAATTCTTACATATAATTGATATTGAAAATAATAAAATTGAACTTTGGGAACCTGTGGATAGTGTCTTCACAACGTCAACGCCAAATACCACTAATCAAAAAACAGGGATAGGTGGTATTTTCTTTAAGTCTAAAGATCCTAAGAAATTGAAACAATGGTACAAAGATAACCTGGGGTTTAATGTTGACGAACATGGCTGCATGTTTGAATTCCGTAATGCAATAGTCCCTGGTGAAATAAATGTTCTGCGATGGTGTCCATTTCCTGATTCTACTGAATATTTTTCCCCGTCTGAAAAACAGTTTATGATTAATTACAGAGTTGAAAATTTAGAAGAATTAGTGACTAAACTTATAACTAATGGCGTAACTATTCTTGATCCAATTGAATATACTGATTACGGTAAATTTATTCATATAATGGGACCCGATAATACTAAGATTGAATTATGGGAACACTGATATGATAATTCTTAAAAGCAAAATATTCCTACCACATTTGCGCCGAGAAATAAGACTTATTTATATAATATTGATTATCAATTCCAATTTTTGAGACCTTTGCAAAAAATAATCATATGGGTATCAAACAAAACCTGTTAAGTTTCTTATCAACAATTCCTGAAAACGTAAAGCTTGTAGCTGTTTCAAAAACTAAACCTATTGAAGATATTCAACAGGCTTATGATGCCGGGCAACGTATTTTCGGTGAAAATAAAGTTCAGGCTCTGATTGCAAAAGCACCCCAACTTTCAGATAAAATTGACTGGCATTTTATCGGACATATGCAAACTAATAAGGTTAAGTTTATCGCTCCGTTTGTACAACTGATACATGCTGTCGACAGTCTCAAACTACTAAAAGAAATAAATAAGCAAGCCAAAAGTAATGGAAGGATAATTGATTGTTTACTCCAGTTCCATATTGCCAAGGAATCAACAAAATTCGGGCTAAACTTAGGTGAAGCAGAAGATATTCTAAATAGTGATGACTTTTTGAGTTTAAATAATCTAAGGATAGTTGGAGTAATGGGAATGGCAACCTACACTGATAACACACAGTTGATCAGAGACGAATTCAAACAACTTGTTCATTATATGAATGTATTGAAAGTTAAATATTTTAACGAAGATTCTTATTTCAAAGAAATTTCGATGGGTATGTCAGACGATTATAAAATTGCCATTGAAGAAGGTAGCACAATGATAAGAATTGGTACTAAAATATTTGGTGAACGTAATTATTAGCACACAATAATGATGGTTTATATATTATTCGTAATAGGTTTTGTCATACTTATTCTTGGTGCTAAATTATTAGTAGATGGGGCTTCATCAATAGGTGTTAAAGTTGGACTTTCACAACTAATTATTGGATTAACAATAGTTGCTTTTGGCACTTCACTTCCCGAACTCGTAATAAATGTGTTTGCAAGTCTGGAAGGAAGTTCTGGTCTTGCTATCGGTAATGTACTGGGAAGTAATATTATGAACACTTTGTTAATTGTTGGAGTTGCTGCAATAATATATCCTATTAAGGTAGATAGTTTAGTATGCAAAAGAGATTCATGGATAAACTTGTTTGCAATATTACTCGTCGCAATTCTCGCTAACGATTTACTCTTTGGAAAACAGCAGAAAGTAATAGATAGAGTTGATGGAATAATACTGTTGATATTTTTTGTAATAATGCTATATGTACTATTTTCAAACTTTGGAAAAAAGAATAATTCCAATGAAAACGAAATACCATCTTTGACTTATTCTAAATCAATTATATTAATAATTTTAGGGAGTTTAGGTTTGTTTTTTGGAGGGAAGTGGATAGTATCGGGTGCTTCAGTTATTTCAATCGAATTAGGTATTTCTGAATCAACAATAGGACTCACTTTAATAGCTATTGCTACCTCATTACCCGAGCTTGTTACATCAATAGTAGCTGCTTTAAAGAAAAATACCGACATCGCCATTGGCAACGCTCTGGGTTCTAACATCTTTAATATCTTCTTGGTTCTGGGCACCAGCGCACTTATACATCCAATAAATTTTGAGAGTAGCTTGAATATTGAAATAGGGATATTAATTGTGGCTTCTTTATTCCTGATGTTAGTCATTCGTTTAGGAAGTAAGAAGCGCACAATTACCAGGGTGGAAGGCATATTCCTTGCATTAGCGTATTTCATTTTTCTGTTCTGGTCATTATTTTATTAGTTTTGGCTGCTGTTATCATCAAGGAAACCATGTAAATGAAAAATCTCAGATCTACCTTACTTGTAATTGTACTATCATTTTCTCAAATAAGCTTAGTTGCACAGCAGCAGGGATTTGGATATATCAAAAGCAAACAATTAGTTTCTTTCTCAGGAATTGATAATGTAGGCAGGACAAATGTTAAACCTGTTGTAAATATGCCTCCTGTTTTTGGCGAAAAAGCAAGAAAAAAAGGAGCGAGTTTATCTCTGCCTTTTGGGGTTGGAATATATTCGTTGTACTATGAACAAGGATATTTAGCCAGTAATTTGAAGCTAACGACTGATTCCTCAGCCATCACAGCTAGAGCCGACACTGTATATCAAAATACAACAGCTTATGAATTCAAAGCACAAATAAGACCGAATTTATGGGTGTTTCCTTTCTTAAATATTTATGGAATATTTGGGTATACTCAAGGTGAAATATCACCCGATCTTTCTGTTCCATACATAGTTGTGGAGAATATACCAGTGATAGATTCAATTATTATCGACACAACATTTGAGATTCATGATAACCTAAAATATATAGGGCCAACATTTGGTATTGGTGCAACTTTCTCCATTGGATTAAAATATTTGTTTTTTATGGCCGATTATAATTATTCAGTTACTAACCCTAAGGATATCGAAGAAAATCTTCACAATCACTTTTTCAGTCCTAAGATTGGAGTTTTTCTTGGTAATAAAAAACGGAAGTCATTTGGTGCCTTATGGGTTGGAGCAATGTACATTAGTAACGATCAATCTTTTTCAGGTAAAATATCAGTTGAAGATATTACTCCTGAGCTTGTTTTTCTTTTTGGTGAGGAGGCAAATTATTCTGGTAAAATTATTGCCAAATCAAGATGGAACATGCTTGCTGGTGTATCATGGGTAATATACAGCCGTCATCATATTGTATTGGAAGGCGGTTTTATTAACCGCAGTCAAATCTCTTTTGGTTACGATTTCAGATTTTAAGAGATTAATTCTTCATATCTTGCACTAATTTATTTCAAGGTTTATAATAATATTTCGCATCAGAATTAATTGCATGCTTCTAAAATAAAGCATCCAAAAAAACACTTAAAAGAAAATATCATGGCAAAAGGTAAAGACTCACAGAAGAATGTTAAAAAAGAAGCCGCTAAAACTCCAAAAGAAAAAAAAGCAGAAAAGAGACTAAAGAAATCTAAATAAGATTACTTGTATTCTAGAAATAATCATTTGCGGTATGGAGCACCGTAACACATATTTATTTTATACAATTGTTATCCTTGTTCCACCATTATCAACTCCTAAAAGTTCTGGAGCAGTAATTATTGCGTCTTTACCACTTCTTACTATAAAATTAATTGCCGCCTGTATTTTGGGAGCCATACTTCCATCAGCAAACTGACCTTCAATTAAGTACTGCTTTGCTTCGGCAATACTCATTCTATCTATAGTTTTTTCTTGAGGCGTATTAAAGTTAAGACATACTTTTGGCACATCTGTAAGAATAAATAATTTGTGAGCATGTATCTGTGATGCCAGAAGTGACGAAGCAAGATCCTTATCAATTACAGCATCAATACCCTGTAACTTATTTTCTCGTTTGTAGAAACATGGAATTCCTCCTCCACCAACTGCAATAGCTATATGTCCTTGACTGGCAATCTTTTCAATTGACCGCATATTAAAGATAACCAATGGTTCAGGTGAGGCGACAACTTTACGCCAACCACCTCTTGCTTTATCTTCTTTAAAAACAGAATCAGACTCCGACATAAATTTTTGGGCCTCTTCTTTTGTAATGTATGGACCAATAGGTTTTGCCGGATTTAAAAATGCAGGGTCGTCTTTATTAACCAACACTTGTGTAATAATAGAGATCACATCAAAGTCAAGGTCATTTTCCATTAACACATTACGTAATTGTTGTTCAAGTAAATAACCTATAAACCCCTGAGAGTATGCAACACTTATGTCAAGTGGCATGTTGGGAAGATCGTAAAGCTTATTACCGGCGGTATTAGCCAGTAGTATATTACCAACCTGCGGACCGTTACCGTGAGTTAGTACAAGATTGTAACCTCTCTTGATCAATTTAATCAGATTCTTACTTGCTTCATAAGCATTTAATTCCTGATCATCAATTGTACCTTTTTGACCTGCCTTTAGTAATGCGTTTCCACCAAAGGCAACAACTGCTAAGTTCCTCATAATCAATAAAACTATTAAATAAAAAAGAGAGCAAATGTACAACTTTTTTCTCATAATATTTAAATAAATTTCAAAGAATAATGACCGGAATAAATTTTGAAATTTTTATTTGTCTAACTTCGCATACTTTGATATTTACATCTTTAAGCATGGATAAACCCAATCATCGGAAGATTAGTACCAAAAACATTTTTGGATTTATTATCGGTCCTGCATTATTCCTGTGGATTACCATATTTATGGATCTGGAACCAGGTAACCCGTCCGTAACTTACACTTTGGCCATTGCAATACTTATGGCAATATGGTGGATAAGCGAAGTTGTCCCTCTTGCAATTACCGCATTGCTACCTGTAGTGTTGTTTCCTTTATTTGGAGTAATGAATGGAAAAGCTGTTTCGTCGACATACTTTAATCATGTAATATTTTTATTTATTGGAGGATTTTTGGTTGCATTAGCCATGCAGAAATGGGATCTTCATAAGCGTATTGCTATACGAATTTTGCTAATAACCGGATCAAGCCCGGCTAGAATATTACTAGGATTTATGCTTGCCACCGCATTTCTGTCAATGTGGATATCAAACACTGCTACAGCAATGATGATGGTTCCAATATTACTTTCAATTAGTAAGAAACTTGAAGATTTTATAGAGGCAAAAGAATTAAATAAATATACAGTCGGATTATTGCTTGGTGTTGCTTATAGCGCATCAATTGGAGGAATAGCAACCTTAGTTGGCACACCGCCAAATTTATCCTTTGCCAGAATCTTTCAGATAATGTTTCCAGCAGCTCCTGAAATTAGCTTTTCGTCGTGGTTTATTTTCGCTCTGCCAATCAGTATAATTTTCTTTTTTATTACATGGTTATACTTACACTTTATTTTCAAACCAAAAAAACCGTTAAGTGTTTTAAAAGAAGTTAATTTTAAAGCACAATATAAAGCACTCGGTCCATCAACGTATGAGCAAAAAGTTGTGGCAATAGTTTTTGCAAGTCTAGCACTACTTTGGCTTACAAGAGCAGGATTAAACATTGGATCTTTGGACATTCCGGGCTGGAGTAGCTTATTCTCATCACCTTCTTATATTAATGATGGAACAGTTGCGATTTGTTTATCTGTGGTATTATTCATTATACCTTCAAAACAAAATAAAGGTGGCAAAATTATGGACTGGGCAACTGCAGCAAATTTACCATGGAACATTGTGCTGTTATTTGGTGGAGGATTTGCATTAGCAAGTGCATTTAAAGAGTCTGGTCTTTCAATTTGGGTTGGCGAACAACTAAGCATTGTTGGAGGTCTGCACCCTATTATAATAATAGCAATTATTGCATTAATGATGACTTTTTTAACGGAACTGGCTTCCAATACAGCAACTACTGAAATGATATTGCCTGTTCTTGCAGGCATCTCAATTAATATTGATATTAACCCACTCCTTTTTATGCTACCCGCAACAATAAGTGCGTCAATGGCCTTTATGCTTCCGGTTGCAACTCCCCCAAATGCAATTGTTTTCGGATCAAATAAAATATCAGTAATGCAAATGGCCCGTACCGGATTTATATTAAATATGATCGGGGTAATAGTAATCACTTTAATAACTTATTTTTGGGGATCATGGGTATTTGGAATTGATATTAATGAAATGCCTTCGTGGGCTGTAATGGTAAAGTAGGAAATAATGTATTGAACCCATTGTAAGAAACTATATTTGAAGAAGTTAACAAAGCAAAATAAAGCGTATTTACTGGCTCTTGTGGCAATACTTTTTTGGTCGACAATGAGTTCGGCATTTAAGTTAACCTTGAGATATATTGCATTCGACCAATTGTTATTGTGGTCATCATTATTCGGAGCATTCACACTACTTTTAATTAATCAGATTGGTAAAACACCCTTAAGCTTTAAACAAATCTCTTTTCATCAGGTAAGATCATCAGCAATAATGGGGTTTTTTAATCCTTTCTTATACTACCTAATCCTTTTTAAAGCTTATGAACTACTTGAAGCACAAATCGCAGGAACCCTTAACTATACATGGCCAATTGTACTAGTAATTATGTCCATTTTCTTCTTAAACCAAAAAATTAGTTTCTGGAGTGTATTTGCGATTTTAGTCAGTTTTTTTGGCATCGTAATTATCAGTACAAAAGGAAGTCTTATAAGCATTGGCAACTCCAATCTTCTGGGAATCATACTTGCTGTTGGAAGCGCTTTTTTCTGGGCATATTACTGGATTTTAAATATGAAAGATAGCAGAGAAGAAACTGGAAAGATTTTCCTTAATCTGATATTTGGCTTTATCTATATAATTATCTACCTGATTTTTACATCTGAACCCTTTTCATTCCCGACAGGTTATGCTTTAGTCGGAAGCATCTATATAGGTTTGTTTGAAATGAGCATTACTTTTGTAATTTGGTTATTAGCACTAACAAACTCAAGTAATACAGCTAAAGTTAGTAATCTGATTTATCTATCTCCTTTTATAGCCCTGTTTTTCATAAGGTTTACAGTGGGAGAAGAAATTCATTTCTCAACATTCATAGGACTTATTTTTATTGTTGCAGGAATATTACTTCAACAACTTGTTCAAAAAAGGAGTTTGAAGAATTAACGTTAACCCTTGATCATTCCATTCTTAGACTATCAATCCCAAATAACAAATTTAAATTTTTGAGTTCTACCCTTCATATTTGCAAATTTGGTTACTTTTAATTTTTATTACCAACCATACTATGTACCCTCGTATAACAGATTTTATAAACGATATTTTTGGAACCGATATCGACTTGCCTGTCCAAAGTTATGGATTCTTCCTGGCACTTGCTTTTCTTGTAGCTGCTCTTCTGCTAAGGCATGAACTTGCCCGAAAAGAGAAAGAAGGATTTATTGGATCGACCACCAAAAAAACTTTTACGGGAAAACAAGCTACTATGGCAGAGCTTATAACAACATTCTTAATAAGTCTGGTTATCGGTTATAAAATTAGCGGAATTGTAGTTCATTATAAGTTAATGGTTTCTGATCCACAGGGATATATTTTCTCTTCAACAGGATCAATTATTGGAGGATTAATAATAGCTGTTTGTGCTACTTATTACCAGTACTATATAAAGAACAAACAAAAACTCCCGGAGCCGGAGCTGACAGAAACTGAGATTCCGGCTCAAGACCAGGTTTGGTCGATAGTTATTGTTGCCGTGATATTTGGAATTATCGGTGCTAAGTTATTCCACCAACTTGAAAATTTGGATGAATTCATAGCCGACCCAATTGGTTCACTATTATCATTTAGTGGGCTTACTTTCTATGGAGGACTTATTGTTGCTGCTGTGGCGTTAGTAATATTTGCTGAAAAACACAACATCCCTTGGCTGCATTTTGCTGATGCTGTGGCACCATCGCTGATTATAGCCTATGGAATTGGCAGGATTGGTTGCCAGATTGCAGGAGATGGCGACTGGGGCATTGTTAATATGCAACCACAACCCCATTGGCTTACTTTTTTACCTGATTGGGTGTGGGCATACAATTATCCACACAATATCTTAAATGAAGGAGTAAGGATAATGGGTTGTGTTGGCCCACATTGTTTTCAGCTTGCGGAACCAGTATTTCCAACACCAATATATGAAACAACCATGGCACTAGTTATCTTTTTCATACTTTGGAGTATCAGAAAAAGTTTAAAAATACCCGGTGCACTTTTTGCGATCTATTTAATGTTTAATGGGACCGAAAGATTTTTAATAGAGAAGATTAGGGTAAATAACATCTTCAATCTACTAGGGATGAAAGTAACACAGGCCGAAATTATTTCCACCATACTTTTTCTGATTGGTCTTATTGCATTAACAATATTAATTATAAAAGAAAGAAAAAACATTACACAATAACACATTCGTGCATTAAAGCATTCACACATTTAAGCATTCAATCATTCAAGCATTTACACATTCCCTATGAACCTCGAACTAATAACAAAACAAGTTGTAAACCTCAGCAGAGCTGTTGGCCAATATATACAAAAAGAAGCTCAAAAGTTTAAGGATAATGATATTGAAGAAAAGAGCATCCATAATCTGGTTACATATGTGGATAAAGAATCCGAGAAAATACTAGTACAAGAATTAGGCAAGATACTTCCTCAAGCTGGGTTTATTGCTGAAGAAAATAGCAGTTTGTCAAGATCAGAACAGTTTAACTGGGTCATTGATCCTCTTGATGGCACTACAAATTTCATTCACCATGTTCCTCTTTACGCAATTTCTATTGCTTTATTGGACAGAGATGAAGTTATCATAGGTGTTATCCTTGAAATCAATTTAAATGAATGCTTTTACGCGTGGAAAAATAGTCCTGCATTTTTAAACGGAAAAGAAATTAATGTTTCAAATACTGATAATATGGATAATTCACTTCTGGCAACGGGATTTCCATATTACGATTATTCATTACTTGACCCATATTTAGAATTGTTTAAAGATTTGATGCGCACAACTCGAGGAGTTCGCAGACTAGGATCAGCTGCTGTTGATTTGGCATATGTTGCATGCGGACGGTTCGAACTGTTTTATGAATATGGTCTTCAGTCGTGGGATGTAGCTGCCGGATCACTTATAGTTAAACAAGCAGGTGGTGAGGTAAGTGATTTTAAAAACAATGACAATTATATTTTTGGCAAGCAGATTATTGCTTCCAACGGACTAATTCATAACGCATTCACAGGAAAACTTCAAGATTATTTTGGGTCACATTTAAGCTAATAAATTTCCATATTTTTTTGTATACTTGTAGGTTGATTGAAATTTGTAATTATGGTGAATAAAAATAATAACGGAATAGATAAAGATAGTCCATATAGAAGCCTGTTTAAAGCTATTAGCTGGCGATTCATAGCTTCAGGTTCTACATTTATAATAAGCTTTACAATTTTTACTCAGACTACAGAAACTGCGTTTAAAGATATCATTGGAGCTGTTTCATTAATTACAGCTATTGATATTATTGCCAAGCTAATTTTATATTACTTTCATGAAAGAATGTGGACAAATATTGTTTGGGGGAAATATTGGAGACATCAGGCTATAAAACGCAAAATCAGAAAACGCAACAAAGAAAATAGTATCAACTCACAACAATGAGAACATCTGGCAACATACAAATATTAATACTTTTCATACTATCATTAGCTTGTAATACAATAAGCGCAGATACAATTGAGAGCAATCCGTCAATAAAAGTTTACAGATTTAAAATTGACAAAATGATTGCTCCGCCAATTTGGCGAACCACAAAACTCGCTATAGAGAATGCACAGAAAAATGATGCAGATATAATTATCATCCATATGAACACCTACGGCGGAATGCTGGATGCAGCCGACTCTATTAGAACAAAAATCCTTAATTCACAAATACCGGTATACGTATTTATCGACAAAAATGCTGCATCAGCAGGAGCTCTTATTTCCATTGCATGCGATAGTATCTATATGGCTCCCGGAGCAAGTATTGGTGCTGCGACAGTTGTTGACCAGGAAGGCAAAGTGCTTCCCGACAAATATCAGTCTTATATGAGATCGATGATGAGATCTACGGCTGAAGCAAAAGGACGTGATCCAGATATAGCTCAGGCTATGGTTGACCCAAAAATTTATATTGCCGGTATAAGCGATACAGGACAGGTTCTTACATTTACTGTTGGAGAAGCCATTGCAAATAATTTTTGCAGTGCTGAGGTTGATGATATGGATGAATTGCTGCAACATGCTGGATACAAGGATTATGTGTTTATTGAGCATAAAATAACTGCAACTGACAATATTATCGGATGGCTAATTAACCCCATGGTTAGCGGATTATTAATAATGATAATAATTGGAGGGATTTATTTCGAATTACAATCGCCAGGAGTTGGTTTCCCTCTTGCTGCATCAGTGTTAGCAGCTCTTCTTTACTTTGCTCCTCTTTATATAGAAGGGCTTGCAAATAACTGGGAAATATTAATGTTTGTAATTGGCCTGATTTTGCTTGCAATAGAGATATTTGCAATTCCCGGCTTTGGGATCCTTGGCCTGTTAGGTATAATATTTATGATTACAGGTCTTACATTAAGCATGGTAGGAAGTGTTGGTCCTGGATTTTTTGAGATCGATACAACTCGAATTGTAGCTGCATCATTAATTGTAATTATAGCCTTTTTCTTAGCAATTACAGGATCAATGATAATTAGCAAGCAACTCTTCACCACAAATGCATTCGGACATTTAGCTCTCGACAAGGTGCAAAATATTAACGAAGGTTACACATCGGCATTAAAGAGCTATGAAGAAATGGTTGGCAAAACCGGTGTGGCTTATACTGTTCTCAGACCGGCTGGCAAGGTTATTATAAACGAAGAACTTTTTGACGCAACCGCACGATCGGGCATGATTGAAAAAGGAAGTGAAGTTATTGTTTTCGATTATAAAAATGCTCAGCTAATTGTAGAAAAAACTTAAGTGCCAGTAACCGTTAAGTACTATTGCGCATATCGAAATGAATCCTGACAACCGAATAGAGCTAATTAAAGATGATATCACAAAATTAAATGTTGATGCAATTGTAAATGCTGCAAATAGCAGACTTGCCGGTGGTGGAGGTGTTGATGGAGCTATTCACAGGGCAGCAGGATCTGAATTATCAGTAGCATGCAGTAAACTAAACGGTTGCCCAACTGGTTCCTCCAAAATAACATCAGGTTATAGTTTACCGTCCCTATATATTATTCACACAGTAGGTCCTGTATGGCGTGGTGGTGATTCAGGCGAAAGACAACTTCTAGAAAGTTGCTACACTACCGCACTTGAAATTGCTGTTCAAAACAATGTTCGTTCTATCGCATTTCCAAATATAAGTACTGGTATTTATGGGTTTCCAAAGCCCGAGGCTGCCTATATAGCAATTAATACAGTGATGTCATTTCTAAAAAAAAATCAACTACCAGAAAAAGTTTTCTTCGTATGTTTTGATGAAGAAAATTACAGACTCTATGATGAGATATTAACTAACAGGTAGTTACTTTCCAGTTTCGTCAACCAAATAAATACCATCTTCTTTAATACTGATTAACCTTTGTTTATACAAAGACCCAATAGCTTTCTTAAATATCTTTTTACTCATTTCAAGTTTAGCTAATATTATTACCGGATCGCTCTTATCAGTAACATTTAAAAAACCGCTATTGTCTTTTAGTTTTTGAAGTATCTTCTTTGAATTTGGCTCAACACTTACATAGCCCTGCTTCTGAAGACTAACATCAATCTTGTTATCTGGTCTTACATTCTTAATATATCCGGTAACAACATCACCCGGTAAAACAGCCTGGAATAATTCATTATCATACAGCAGACCCAAGTGCAAATTATTTATAATAACATTAATCCCAAGGTCGGTTGAATTACAAATTAACAGCTCTACTTCTTCACCAGCTTTAACAGTTATATCATCTCTCTCAAGAATCTTATTTATTTTGGCAGTTGCAACCAGTCGTTGGGTTTTATCATCCAAGTATAGATATACAGGGTAACTATAGCCTACTTTCATTTTCTCAGCTTGCTCCGAATATGGCACTAGAAGATCTTTTTCAAGACCCCAATCAAGAAATGCACCAACCGGATTTACATCTACTACTTCAAGAACTGCAAATTCATTAAGCAATATCCTTGGTGTTATAGTTGTTGCAGTTATTCTATCCTCTGAATCTTTAAAAATAAAAACTGAGATCTCGTCATCAGGTTTCATTCCAGTTGGAACATATTTATTTGGGAGCAACACCTCAACATCCTCACTGTCTATAAGATAATAACCATTCAGTGTTCTTCGCTTTGCTTTTAATAAATTAAATTCTCCTGGATTCATGGCTATTTACTTTGTTATATTGAGACAGCAAAATTAGTTAATATTCGTAACAACATATTTCATTCAATGTTTATACATTTTTACATGCTTAATCTGTAATAACAACAATAGAAGTTGATAGAAATCCGTAAAACTCAGTACAACAATTCTAATAAAACTGGTAAAAACTATGAAATTCACAATATACTTCGTGCAAAAGTTATTGTATTTTTGACCAACCTGTTTTATCAAAACTTAGGACTTGTATGTCGATTAATAAATTATCTAGTTCAGTTAATACTAATGGCAAAAGCGGAACTACTATCTGGTTTACCGGATTTTCTGCAAGTGGTAAAACAACGATGGTTACAAATTTACACAGAGCTTTATTGCACATAAATATTCAATCGGTAATTTTAGATGCAGATGAAGTAAGAACTACAATTAATAATGACCTTGGTTTCACCATCTCCGACCGTGAAGAGAATAATAGAAGGGTTGCAGAAATTGCTAAAATTATTAACAATTCAGGAGTTATCTCATTATGTGCATTTATCACACCTACTAATAAAATCAGAGATAGTATAAGACTCATTATTGGTGAAGATAATTTTATCCTTGTTTTTTTAGATACTCCTCTGTCGACATGTGAGGAACGGGATACAAAATCGTTGTATAAAAAAGCAATGGAAGGAAAAGTGAAGAATTTCTCAGGTATTTCATCAACATTTGAAATACCTTCAAATCCCGATATTGTCCTTGACGGGTTACAATCAGTTGATGAGAATATTGAAATATTGTTAGCAGAACTGATTAGCAGACAAATTATTCCTTAATCAATCAATTCAGTATTATTCATTATCCTATAAACAGGGTATGGATAATACCCAGAACCCCACTGTGGAGTAAGATATCTATCAAAGTAATTCCATTTCAATAAACCGTCAACAGCTTGTGGTTCAAGAAGTGCGGCACTTAATGACCCAAGTTTTTGCTTGGTGTAAACAACATATGTTCCCTTAGGAAATTCCTTTTCAGCTTCAACATAATTTCCTACAACATTTTCTGTATAATGTCCTTGATTTAAATTTGCTGACCCCTTCATTTCATCAATTACAAACTTCTCAACATGTAACTTTGTATCTTTTCCTAGCTGTTGAATAACTATACCATGATTGTTGAGTACAGAAATTAAGTCAGGATCTGAAATAGTTATCAAATATGCATAAGGGAATTTTATACTTTTTGTTGGATAATAATCGGCAATATATGGTACGGTTACTGTTTTTTTACGATCACTGGCTTTGTACCTCCAATAACCCTTAACACCCGGAATTGTATCGGTTTCAAATGATTTAATAGTTATTAGTTCTGGTGTTGGCTCAGCTATGTATTCAATTGCAAATGAGTCTGTAGCAGAAGGTGAAACTCCACGAGCAATAGTTATACTATCAGTTTCGAATAGTAAATTATTAATTTCGTTTTTATTTTCCACTGCGAATTCAAGTATTGAGTTCAATAAGTAATAACATCCAACAACCCGGGTTTTAAAATCAGCATAAACATAATTTTCGTTAAGTATTGCCAAGCGGTTCCTTAAGCCAATATAATTAACAAGATATCTTGGTTCACTTGCATAAGATATCCAGCCTTTACTATAATCCATTCGGTCGACAAACTCTCCATAAAAAATATTCTCAACTTTATATTTATCTCGTAATGTGCTATGTACCGAAGGCATCATATCATCCCGCATATAGTTTATCAGGTTTCTGTCACCATTTGGATTCTGCATCCATGTGAAAGTAATTGGTTCTTCATGAAATGAACCATTTGTTGTGTGACAGTCAACTGTAATTGCAGGATCCCAATAATTTAAAATATTTTTAACTACACCTGTAATTTCTGGCGTTTCGAGTTTCATCGCATCTCTGTTCAAATCAAGATTCTGACCGTTATATCTAATTCCAACTCCGTTAACAGGTCCATTTTGGTTTCGTCTATTATCTTTACTAATCTTCTCATTCCCGTCTGAATTTAATATGGGTACAATTAATACAACTGCATTTTTCATTATTTCTGATGAGGGATTCTTTAGTAGTTCACGTGCCAGCATAAGCGATGCTTCTTTTCCTTCTATTTCGCCTGCATGTATATTTGCCTGAATATAAACAACAATACGATCATCAACCTCATCCAGGTTATCAGGTAATGGGTTCGCAATAATCAACATTGGAACAGAACGCCCCTCTATCGATTGTGCAATAGTATATACTTTAATAAATTGCGACTGCTCCTGCAATCCGTCAATAAATGACATAACATCAGCATAAGTCGAGGTTGATTTATAATCCGATTTTTCAACAACCGTTAATAATTCACCTTGTCCAAATCCTAAATAACCTGCCAAAATAATTAATGCAAGTATCATTGTGCTTCTTTTCATAACTCATACTTTATAGAATTGCTTTGCAAAATAAATTTGCGTAAAAATAATATGTTATTTAAATAAACACCTATAAAAATATTTCAAGTTCCAATTTTAGCTCAAAAAATTCTATAACTTTGAAGTTTAAAAAAACTGATATAATTATGAATTCATTAGAAGGCACATTAACCGAACAAAATCTCCTAAAAGCATTTGCAGGTGAATCACAGGCTCGTATGCGGTATGATTATTTTGCAAGTCAGGCAAAAAAAGATGGTCTGGAACAAATTGCAGCATTATTTACTGAAACTGCGCTCAACGAAAAAGAACATGCAAAAAGATTCTTCAAATTTCTTGAAGGAAGACCTGTTGAAATTACAGCAACTTATCCGGCAGGTATTATTGGCACAACTCTTGAAAATTTAAAAGCTGCTGCTGATGGCGAGAATGAGGAATGGACAGATTTGTATCCTGAGTTTGCAAGAATAGCTGAAGAAGAGGGATTTAAAGAAGTAGCTGTTGCTTTCAAGATGATCGCCAAAGTAGAAAAGGCACATGAAAACAGGTATAGAAAACTTTACGATAACCTTGAAAGCGGGCACGTTTTTGAAAGAAATGAAAGGTTGGTTTGGAAGTGTCGCAATTGTGGATATTTGCACGAAGGTGAAAAGGCCCCTAAACAATGTCCAGCATGTTTACATCCTCAGTCATATTTTGAGTTAAAGGAATATAATTATTGAGTTTCGTGAAAACGGAATAAAATATATAACAAAACAAATCCTTTTCCATATACTTATATGTTGAGTTTTATATTTAACACTTCAGAATAATAAGTAACTAATTATATGCACGAACTTTTTCCAATAATTCGTCAATCGCTAACAATAACACTATTTGTGCTTTCGATGATGCTTATTATTGAATACCTCAATGTATTTTCAAAAGGAATATGGGGTAACAAGCTGAAAACAAGTGCATGGAAACAAATTCTGCTGGCTGCGGTTCTAGGTATAATCCCAGGCTGTCTGGGTGCATATACTGCAGTATCTCTGTACATTCACAAAGTAATAGGAACAGCAGCATTAGCTACGGCTATGATAGCCACTTCGGGTGATGAAGCGTTTTTTATGTTCTCAATTGTACCCGACGCAGCTATGCTGTTAATGATATTAATGTTTGTGATTGCCATTGCCTCAGGTTTTATAATTAACTTCTTTCTGCGAAATGACAAAGGTGGTGTACTATATAGTGAAAAGCATATGGAGGTTCACACCGAAGAGGGCAACTGTTTTTGTTTCAACAAAAGAGATTTCATCTCCAATTTTCAACACTTTACTACTTTACGTGCAATATTAATTTTCATACTTGGTGGTGCTTTAGCTGCAATACTTTTTATTGGTGGTGATGGGCATGATGAGCATATGGAGATATTATCAGTACCTGATGGCGTACATGTTCATCCTGAGTGGATTAAATTTACTTTTATTGCTGTTCTGGGAATATCCTTATTGATGATATTAACCGTAAATGATCATTTCTTATCGGGTCATATATGGGATCATATTATTAAAAAGCATCTTATACGTATACTATTATGGACATTTTTTACTTTGCTAATATTACACTATGTAAATCAATATTTAGATATTGAAAAAATTATTGGTGATAATATTTACATTGTATTGATTGTAGCTGTACTTATTGGAATAATTCCGGAATCTGGACCACACTTGTTTTTTATCATTTTATTCGCATCTGGTAGTTTACCATTTAGCATATTGCTGGCTAATTCTATTGTACAGGATGGTCATGGTAGCCTTCCATTACTTGCTGAAACGCGAAAAGGCTTTTTTATTATTAAAGCTATCAATGTAGGTGTAGGATTACTAGTAGGTATAATAGGGATATTGGCTGGCGTATAAGCCATTTTATGGAATGTTAATATTCCAATTATCAAAAAATAAGCTTACCTTTACGCTCCAATAATTAAAAATATGAATTAACATGAAAAAAAGCTGGATAATAATAATTGTAATTGTAGTAATTGGTATCGTTGCATATGGTTGGTTTAAAGGTACTTATAACAGTATGGTAACTTTATCAGAATCAGTTGACAAACAATGGGCAGATGTTGAAAATGTTTATCAGCGTCGGGCCGACCTAATTCCTAATCTGGTTGCAACCGTTAAGGGTTATGCATCCCATGAAAAGGAAACTCTGGAGGGTGTAATAAATGCACGAGCAAAAGCAACTAGCACAAACATAAATGCCACCGATCTGACCCCTGCCAAAATTGCGGCATTCCAAAAAGCTCAGGATGGATTGAGTAGTGCTTTGTCGAAATTAATGGTTGTTGTTGAACGTTACCCTGACTTAAAAGCAAATCAAAACTTTTTGGAACTTCAGTCACAACTTGAAGGCACTGAAAATCGTATTTCGGTTGAAAGACGTAAGTTTAACGAATCAGCCCGTAACTATAATACTTATATTAAATTATTCCCAAAGAATATGCTTGCAAATATGTTTGGCTTTGAGAAAAAACCATACTTTGAAGCTCAGGAGGGTGCTGAAATAGCTCCTAAGGTTGAATTCTAATTTTACTGACAAATACTAAATCTCATGAAAGTAAAAGCAAAAGATTTCTTCAGCCAAGAAGAAAAATTGGAGATTAAGAAGGCAATTTTAAATGCTGAACTTGATACATCGGGAGAGATAAGAGTACATATAGAAAATGAATGCAAAGAGGATGTTCTCGACAGAGCAGCTTATGTATTTAAAAAATTAAAAATGGAAAAAACAGACCTTCATAATGGTGTTTTATTCTATTTGGCAATAGATAGTCAAAAGTTTGCTATAATTGGCGATAAAGGTATAAATAAGGTGGTACCTAAAGATTTCTGGGTAGACATTAAAGAGGCAATGGCGATAAGATTTAGAGCAGGCGAATTTTCAATAGGATTGACCGAAGGAATAGAAAAAGCAGGATTTAGGCTGAAGAAACATTTTCCCCATCACATCGACGACATTAACGAACTACCGGACGAAATATCGTTTGGGAATTGAAAAGTACAATAGTTGATTATGAGAACAAGCAGATATATTAAGATTACCTCCATTACTCTGGTAATGGTGTTTACATTTATTTTGACTAATTCATTTACTCAATCAATACCTGCAAAACCAAATCCACCACAACTTGTTAACGATTTCGCAAATATTCTTACTCTTAAAGAGCGAAATGAACTAGAAAGCAAACTCGTCAGATTTAACGACACAACATCTAATCAAATTGTAATCGTAACTGTAAGATCCTTCGATGGCTACACTCCTTCGATGTTCGCTTTTGAGATTGGAGAAAAATGGCAGGTTGGTCAAAAAAAATTCGACAATGGTATTGTTATCGTTATAAAACCAAGAATTAGCTCTGTTGACAAAGGTGAAGCCTATATAGCTGTTGGCTATGGACTTGAACCTGCTATACCCGATGCAATTACAAAAAGAATTGTAGAGCAGGAAATGATACCTTATTTCAGACGTGATAACTATTATCAGGGAATTAATAACGGCACTTCCGTATTAATGCAATTTGCCGCAGGTGAAATATCTTCTGATGAATATAAAAATCAAACTAAAACTTCAGATCTACTATCATTATTACCAATTATCGTCATAATAATTGTGGTTCTTTTAATGAGATCAAACCGAGGCCGATCGCACACAATGGGTTCAAATGCTTCACTTTGGACTGCCTTATGGCTGGGAAGTATGATAGGCAGTGGCAGATCCGGTTCTGGTAGTTGGGGTAATTTTTCAGGTGGAAGCTCCGGATTTGGAGGGGGTGGTTTCGGAGGATTTGGTGGTGGCAGCTTTGGCGGTGGTGGTGCAGGTGGAAGTTGGTAAGTATCCATCAACAACAGATATTAAGAATTTCAGAATTAGCAAATAAACTAGCACAAAACACTTAAATTATTTATTCGATTTTTAAGAAATATCTAGTCAGGATATTGATTATAATTGTGTTATTCTTTGATCTAACCTGCTTAGCACAGCAAGCAAAAGATTATGATGAAGCAATTATAGTGGGTGATAGTCTGTTCAGAAAATACAGATTCAATGATGCATTGGTTGAATACAAGAAAGCATTAGAAATACTTCCGCATGATGCTTATACTCAAGTAAAAATTAAAAGAATAGAGCAAATTAATAACTCTAATAATAAAAATTCTGAAGAATTTAACCACTGTATGGCAACTGGTATTTCATTCCTTGATCAGAACAAATTTATCGAGGCGCTTAAAAGTTTCAAAAAAGCAAGAAATTTACTCCCAGAAAATACTGAACCTGACAAATATATACTAAAGACTAAAGAAGCCAAAATTAGTCTTGAGGAAAAACTATCCAAATATAGTAAGGAAATTGAACTGGCAAACAAATATATTGATACTGAGGAATATTTAAAAGCTATAAATCATCTTAAAAAAGCCCAAGAAATATTACCAGACAACTGGGCCATAGCGAACGAAATAAAGAATTATAACTTACTGGCAGAAAAGCAACTTAATGATACTAAAATAAATGAAATTGAAAATAAACAAGCTGACTTAAAATTATCTAAGCCTGTCAATAATGAAATAACCTCAAGAAAGTATTTGGAGGTTATACCGGATATTACTGAGTATAGTGCAAGCCCGATACAGTATAATACATCAACAAGTATAGTAAGTGAGAGTGCTCCGGCAATAATTTATCAACCAGAAATTGATATTATTATAGAGCAAAATCAAAAAGAAATTGATAAAATTGCAACCAACCTGGTGAAGTTTGAAGAGATTGACGCAAAATACACTGCCCAGATTGAAAATGCAGAGGATCTTTATAGCAAAGGGCAATTTCACAATTCTAGAATCCTGTTTATTAGTGCTTCACAAGTAAAACCATTGGAGCAAAAACCTAATAAGTATATTGCCACAATCGATAGTATATTAAGGAATCATGAAATTCAAAAACATATTTACCAACAATACAATTCTTACATAGTTAAAGGCGATTCATTACTTAATCTAAATTTGTTTGATAAGTCGATTACTGCATTTACCAAAGCTGCCACAATTATACCTGGTGACACCTTGGCGCACTACAAACGGAAAATAGCTGAGAATAAAAAAATAGAATTCATTCGGGCCAATCAAACATACGACGAAACCATTACAGTAGCAGATAATCTTTATAAATCATCAAATTTTGTAGAAGCTCTTGTTCAATATAAAATAGCTTGTGATATAAAACCAGATGAAAGCTATCCAAAAAATAAAATAGCGGAAATTAATGCTCATATTGAAACAGAACTCAAACATACCAGAGACAAATATGATATCGCAATTGCAAATGCCGACAAATTATATTCGGTCAAAATTTATGATGAAGCGATTGACGAATATCGTAAGGCATCCAATACTCTTCCTGATGAAAGTTATCCAGATGAAATGATCTCCAAAATAATAAATCTAATGGAAGTAAATGCAATTCTCAATATATTTAACGACACTATAACTATTAATGCGGAAACAACAAAAAGATTTGTTTTTGAACCAGTTAGTATCGATGTGCGTAGAAATAGTTATATATTTTTTAAAGCCACTAATTTAAGTGGAAATATGAATAAATTAATCGTGAATTTTGGCAGTAACAAAGGTAAAAATGGAGGGTTTGTAGTAGTCCTAGCTGAAGGAGTTGAGAGAAATGATTACATTATCAGAGTTGGAAATCAGTATAAATGGTTTGCCGACGACAACAACTGGATAAGTATTTATCCTCAAAAAGGTGATATTCAATTAAGCATGATGCAGATATCCAAAAGCAACTAACTTATTCGTTCTATTCTCTAAACTGTCATATCGTCCAATCTCCTTTTCGCTCCTTTATCTACTCGCTCATTTCGCTCTTTTTATTTACATTTGCATCCAAATAATGAATCCGTGGAAATTATAGATAAATTAGAGGTTATTAAGAATCGCTGGGAAGAGATCGCTGATCAGATGAATGATCCTGAAGTGATGTTGGACATGAAGCGATACGTAAAACTGAACAAGGATTATAAAGATCTTGAACCTCTTATTACAGCATATAAAAAATACAAATCACTTATTGCTAATATTTCTAGTGCAAACGAAGTACTTAAAACCGAAAAAGATCCTGATTTCCGGGAAATGGCAAGAGATGAGATCGAAGAGTTAGCTCCAAAGAAGGAGACTCTTGAAGAAAAGATCAGAATGCTTCTAATTCCGAAAGATCCGCAAGATTCCAAAAATGCTATTATGGAAATTAGGGCAGGAACCGGTGGTGATGAAGCAAGTATTTTCGCTGGTGACTTATTTAGGATGTACCAAAAGTTCTGCGAAAGCAAAAATTGGAAAACAGAAATCACCAGAGTAAATGAAGGTACTGCAGGTGGTTATAAAGAAATTGTTTTTTCAATAACCGGAAATGGTGCTTATGGAATATTAAAATTCGAGTCAGGAGTACACCGTGTTCAGCGTGTTCCGAAAACTGAAACTCAGGGCAGGGTTCATACCTCAGCGGCATCAGTAGTAGTGCTTCCCGAAGCAGAAGATTTTGATGTAGAACTACTCGACAAAGATATCCGAAAAGACACCTATTGTTCCTCTGGACCAGGCGGACAATCAGTAAATACAACTTACTCAGCTATACGACTAACTCATATCCCAACCGGAATTGTAGTTACATGCCAGGATGAGAAATCACAACTGAAAAACCTTGCCAAGGCAATGAGAGAGCTTAGAAACAGGATTTATGATCTTGAGTATACCAAGTATCTTGAAGAGATGTCGGGTAAAAGAAAGACCATGGTTTCTACAGGCGACAGGTCAGCAAAAATACGGACATATAACTGGCCTCAGGGTCGTGTTACCGATCACCGTATTAACCTTACACTTTATAATTTACCGGCAATTATTGATGGAGATATCGAGGATATTATCGAAAAACTTCAAATGGCCGAAAACGCTGAAAAGTTAAAAGAAGAAGTATAAGATGAATCGAAAAGAATTATTCCAATTGATCAAAAAGAAAAGATCATTCCTGTGTATCGGGTTAGATACAGATATAAAAAAAATTCCTGCGCACTTGTTAACTACAGATGATCCCGTTTTTGAGTTTAATAAACAAATTATTGACGCCACTCATTCATTAGCAGTTGCTTACAAACCTAATCTTGCCTTTTATGAGTCGTTAGGATCTAAGGGATGGGATAGCCTCGAAAAAACTGTAAACCATATCAGGTTGGTTACTTCTGATATTTTTATAATTGCTGATGCAAAGCGTGGAGACATTGGAAATACATCTGCTATGTATGCAAAAACTTTCTTTGATACTTATGATTTTGACGGAGTAACTCTCGCACCATACATGGGTCTTGATACAGTATCTCCTTTTCTGGAATTCGATGGAAAATGGTCAATTGTACTTGCACTAACTTCCAACAAAAGTGCTACTGATTTTCAATATATTCAGGATGACAATAAAAAGTACCTGTTTGAGAATGTGTTGGAAACAGCACAAACATGGGGATCAAATGATCAAATTATGTTTGTTGTTGGAGCAACAAAAGCAGATGCCTTAAATAATATCAGGAAGATAGCTCCTGATAACTTTTTACTTGTCCCTGGAATTGGTGCCCAGGGAGGAAGCCTCCAAGAAGTTGCAAAATATGGCATGAATGATCATTGCGGATTGTTAGTTAATTCCTCTCGGGGAATTATTTATGCTTCAACTGAAGAAGATTTCGCAGAAGTAGCCAGAGAAAAGGCTGCAGAGCTTCAAGAAGAAATGGAATTACACCTAAAAGATTTTGAGCTGATTTAACCTCGTCCTCGTTTCCGAACGAGGATGAAATCTCAATCTATTCAAACTCCTGGCTCCTGACTCCTAGCTACCGACTCCAATCTATATCCCCTCAATCAAAGTTGTCCAGCCATGTTTATCTTCAATTTCTCCCTCTTGTATGGCTCTTAATGTGATATAAAGTTTTGTAGAATATGGTCCGGCAATTTCTCCATAGGTATATGTCTTATTCTTTACTCTGTCGTAAACCTTGGAAATTGGACTGATGATAGCTGCAGTGCCACAAGCTCCAGCTTCTTCAAAAGTATCAAGTTCTTCAATTGGCACTCGCCTGCGCTCAACTGACAATCCAATATCTTCAGCAATTTGTTCCAAGCTCATATTAGTGATGGAAGGAAGTATACTATCTGACTGCGGCGTAATATATTTGCCATCTTTAATTCCAAAGAAATTAGCAGGTCCTGCTTCATCAATATACTTTTTCTCAAGAGCATCTAAAAACAATACAGAAGCAAAACCGTCTAAATGAGCTCTGTGTGCTGGCACCATACTGGCGGCATAATTACCTCCTACTTTGATGGCTCCGGTTCCTTGTGGAGCAGCACGATCGTAGTCTCTGACAACTTCAATTGGGACTGGCTTAAACCCTTCTTTAAAATACGGACCAACAGGAGTTACAAATACCATAAACATGTACTCTTCGGCCGGCTTCACTCCTACCTGCGGACCGCTACCAAACAGCAATGGTCGAATATAAAGTGTTGCACCAGTTCCGTATGGTGGGATGTATTTCGAATTTAACTCAACAGCTTTAGTAATAGAATCCTTAAATATTTTCTCAGGTACTTTAGCCATCATTATACCATCAGCTGAGCGTCCCATACGTTTTGCATTTTCTTCCCATCTGAATAAGCGTACTTTTCCATCTTTTCCGCGATAAGCTTTTAATCCTTCAAATGCTTCCTGACCATAGTGTAATGCCGTGGCAGCAATATGAATATTTATTGTTTCTGATGAAGTAATTTCTAACTCTCCCCACTTACCGTCTCTGTAATAACAGCGCACGTTATAGTCGGTTTTCTGATATCCGAAAGGCAGTTTGCCCCATTCTATATTCTTTAAATTATCCATGATAATTATTTTTTTATTAAAAATGCTAATTTACGGATAATTGATAAAACTGCATCAAATATTACAATAATAACGATAGTTTATAAACAGTAAAAATTAGAGAAAAAAGGATTGGCAATTATCAATGCTAAAAAATTGATCTTATAAGGAAATTTAATTTTGGTCTTCATGAGTACAAAACTACAAACTAAATATGTATCTCATTACAATCATAATTCTTCATAATTTTGCAATTTGAAAGAAAGGGAATATTACAATTATCGGCATAATTATTGATTAATATATCATTCTTCAAAATAATTCGTTTACAAATGAGTAATCATAAAATTGTTGATCGCAAATAATGAAACACCAAAATATTATTATAAAATTATTTTTCATTGTATTTATGTTTGCAGGTTTACAAGCATGTAATCCTGAGAAGAAATTAGCTATTGAATTCGCATCTAAGGCAAATACAAAAAACATCCTAGTACTTTCTCCCGATTATATTTTTAAAACAAACCTTAAAACATATTTGATGGATTCGCTTGGTATAGCTGATGATGAGAATAAAGATTCACTACTTCTTATACATAGCAAATTTTTATCAGAGTTAAACGACTCCCTGTTTATTGTTAACTACATGCTGGGATATAACAAAGCATTGAGTAGTTTTGGATTTAGGGTATTTACACAGGATCGAACAGAGGAATTTTTAAAAATAGATTCGAACAGCTACCAGGTTAATATTGCTCAAATTGAGCTGGAGGAAACCCTGTATACTTATCGAGATGAGGTAGTTGTATATGATAAGAACTTCTACCACGATCATAATCTTAACGCCGTATATGTTAATTCGTGGTTTGAGATTTACAACCTTAACGACAATAAAGATAATCATCAGGTTTATTTTACTACTGACATGATTTCGGATATCCCCGATGGTTCATTTGATTATGATATCTTTAGTGGAAAAGTGAGATATATGTATAATATCGACTCGCTAAAAACAGATGTCCTATATGATTTTGCATATAAACTTGGTAAAGATTATGCAGGATATACTTTCGATTTCCTGTTAAATAACGAGTTAAATAAAAGAGTAAACCCTGATGTAAGAAGTAATAAATATTGGCGCTACGATCCAATTAACCGAATATTCTTCCCGGCTACTGACGACAAGTTTATTTCAATTGAGGAGTAGCTAAAATAAGGCTGTAATCTATACAAACAAATATCCCAACGTTTCCTTAATCGATCTGTACGATTCTGAAATTGCTTGTTTGGCAGTACTTTTTTTCATCCACAATGCCTCACTTATATCTTCATCTGTTTGAGGAATAAGTTCACTCACATCCTCCGTTTTCATAAAAAACCAATGCGTTTTTTTCAAATACCACTTCCCTTTTTTCTGATAAATGTGGAAAGTATTTGGTAATGTGTTAATTATTTTAACATTGGTTAATCCTGTTTCTTCACAAACTTCACGGATTGCTGCACCCCTTTCTGTTTCGTGCTTTTCGATTTTGCCTTTTGGCAGATCCCAAATACCAAATCTTTTGATTAATAATAGCTCCTTGTTATCATTCTCCACAACACCACCTGCAGCTTCAATAAACTTTATATGTTGGGGATATTCATGAAATAATTCCAACGAAATATCACCAAGTAACAATAAATCACTCGTAAACTCGCCTCCCAATAATCTATTTAAAAAATCTTCAGATTCAGCTCTTTCTGTTATCCTAATCACATTAATATGTTTACTTAAAAGATGAGACTCATCTGTTAACCAGATTACAATATCGTTGAAATAAACTGTTATCATCATTCGTAAGGTAGCTACATTTTATTGAGAGCAAATTTATGCAACATTGCCTTGCCATTAATTTAATACAATATCATGCTACAACTATTTCATAAGTTTGAATGTCTTTTTTATGTTACTTTGTAGTGACAACCAAAATAAATTTGAAAAATCTAATCTCATGAACAAAAATATTACATTAATGAATTTATTATCAGTAAGTTACGTCGGGGCAATTATCATATCGATATTAATACTTGTACCCTCATTATCTATTGCGCAAAAGCAGAACATAGATAATCGCTATATGCATAAAGAAGTTATCGATGACCCTTACCTCCCAATGTTGCCGAAAGATATTCAAACATCTCCTTCATACCGTTATCGTAGCAGCTCCGTTTTCACGACACAGGTAAATGTAAATGAAGATGGTGAAAATATACTTTATGATGCTGCAAACGAGCCTTCAATTGCAGTTGATCCTACAAATCCAGACAGGATAGTAATTGGGTGGCGACAATTCGATAATATTTCAAGTAATTTCAGACAGGCAGGCAATGGCTATTCAACCGATGGAGGACAAACCTGGACTGTACCGGATCCAATTGATGCTGGTGTTTTTCGTTCAGACCCTGTTTTGGAATTTGATACTTATGGAAATTTCTATTACAACAGTCTTACAATTAATACCTCCGATGACTATGTTTGTGATGTTTACAGAATTCAAGATGGTGGCGAAGTGTGGGATGAGGGTACTTATGCTCATGGTGGCGATAAACAATGGATGCAGATAGACAAAAGTGGAGGACTTGGTGATGGTAATATTTATGCTTTCTGGACTTCTTATTATTCCGTATGTTATCCTGACTTTTTTACACGATCAACCGATGAAGGAGATACTTACGAAGATTGTGTTACCATACAAGGTGACCCATATTGGGGAACAGTAACAGTTGGGCCCGATGGTGAAGTTTATACTGTTGGTACAACTACAAATATTAGTTGTGTTGTCACAAAATCAACAACAGCATACGATCCTAACCTAGCAGTTACCTGGGAACAGCCTACTTATGTTGACCTTGATGGTAGTTTGACAGGATGGACCAATATTAACCCGGCAGGGCTATTAGGCCAGGCATGGATTGATGTGGACAGATCAGACGGTCCAGGCAGGGGGAATGTTTATGTTCTTGCATCAGTCGATCGCAATAATAGCAATGACCCAGGCGATGTAATGTTTTCACGTAGCACTAACGGCGGACTGACATGGGAAGCTCCTGTTAGAATAAATACTGACACCAGCCCTTACAATTACCAATGGTTTGGAACAATGTCAGTAGCACCCAACGGTCGTATTGATGTAATTTGGCTTGATACACGTGAGGGTAATTCAAATCCATATATTTCAGCATTATATTACTCTTATTCAGATGATCAGGGAGATACATGGTCGCCAAACGAAAAGATATCCGAATCATTCGATCCGCATTTAGGTTGGCCAAACCAGAATAAAATGGGAGATTATTTCGATATGGTTTCTGATAATAATGGAGCACATCTTGCATGGGCAAATACTATAACCGGAGGGCAAGATGTTTATTATACTCACATCGATCCGTGGATGGTTGGTTTAGAAAATAAAAATGAAGATCCTAAACTATTCTCATTTAGCAATTACCCAAATCCTTTTAGTACAAAAACTACTTTGAGATATGAACTTGACAAAAGTAATCCGGTTAATATTACTGTTTACGATATCTATGGAAATAAAGTAAAAGTAATTACAGATGAGATGCAACAGGCGGGAATACATAATATTGATTTTAAATCTGATGGAATAGCCAGTGGAATTTATTTTTGTAATCTTACTGCAGGATCAAAATCTGAAATCATTAAACTAACTTTGATAGACTAGTAAGGTATAGCGGTATAAAGGTATAAGGTTTAGCTCATCTTGAAATTTGTTTACTTCTTGTGTCAACCTATTTCAGGACGGGACACTTATTTACCTTATACCTTATACCCTTATACCCCCATCACCCCTTATACCATTATCCTTTTACCATTATCCTTAAATAAACAATTCCCCATATTTCCAATTTTCATTAATTAACCCCATTAACTTTCGAAACTTTTTGTAGGTTTGTTGCATGATACTTAAAGAAGAATCAGCAGAAAAAATAGCACTTAGTTTACTGGAAATAAAGGCTATTAAACTGAACCCGGGTAATCCTTTTACATGGGCTTCAGGACTAAAGTCACCAATTTATTGTGATAACCGGATTGCACTTTCATATCCCGAAAAAAGAACCTATATTAAAGAGCAGCTATGCGATGCAATTCGCAAGAACTTTAGCAATGTGGAAGTTATTGCCGGAGTAGCTACTGCCGGGATACCTCAAGGTGCACTTGTTGCTGAGGAAATGGGATTACCTTTTGTTTATATTAGGTCATCAGCCAAGGCTCATGGCATGACAAATAAAATAGAAGGCAGGCTTGAGAAAGGACAGAAAGTTGTTGTAGTTGAAGACCTTGTGTCTACAGGAAAAAGTAGTTTATTAGCTGTTGACGCTATTAGAGATGCCGGAGCATTAGTTGAAGGGATGGTTGCCATTTTTACTTATGGTCTTGATATCGCCGAACAAAACTTTGCTAACAGCAACTGTAACCTCATTGCCTTATCAGATTATAACACCATGATAAACAATGCCGTAAGCAACAAGTATGTAACATCTGAAGATGAAAAATCATTATTAGAGTGGAGAAAAGATCCAAAAATATGGAGTTCAAAAAATGGAGGATAGTAGATTAATGATTTAATGCGAAAATGGTACAATGATTAAATAAAATGACAATAGTATTTAACATCCTCCCATTCAAAAATTCAAGCATTTACGCATTCACACATTTAAGCATTCACTCATTTAAGCATTCACTCATTCTCACATTCTCACATTCTCACATTCACTCATTAAAAAAATTCACACATGACAATTGAAGGAAAACCTGCCATTATAAACAAAGACATCGTAAGTGTTTACAGCTTCTTAACCGATTTTAATAATTTCGAAAGTTTGATGCCTGAACAAATTACAAATTGGCAATCGGACACTAACTCATGCTCATTTACAATAAAGGGAATGGCTGACATTAAATTAACATTCTCTGAAAAGACACCACACAATTACATAAAACTGGTACCGGAAGGAAAAGTACCTTTCAGTTTTAGCTTAATAATTCGCTTGTCAGAACAAGAAAGCAATACACTGGCTAAAGTTGAGATTGATGCACAGTTAAACCCAATGATGGCTATGATGGCTAAACGTCCGCTCGAAAATCTGGTTAACGTTATGGCGGCAAATATAAACGATGCTATTGGTCGATAGATATAATGAAACTGGTGAAGTTTGTTTGCAACTTATTCTAAAGTTACATAGCTTTTGAGTTTAGTTTATAGAACAAACTCAATTTCCTTAAACATAAATATTTTCTCCCGTCCGTCCTTCATCTTAACTACTAGTCTGCCAAAATCATCTATGTCAATTATTTTTCCTTGAAAATTATTATTCCCATCTGAGTATGTTGCCCAAATATTAAACCTGAAAAGTTTATCAATATATTTAGATTTTAGATCTTGAACATTTATCATCTGTTTATGGAATTCATAGTAAACATCAATTCTATCCAGAAGTTGATCTAAAAATTGTTTTAGATCAATCTTTTTGTTAGAATGATGGACGATAGAAACCGGATTGGGAGCATCTGAGTAAAATTCTTTTTGATTCACGTTAACACCAATCCCAACAATCGAACATTCAATTTCCTCACCTTTGATAAAATTTTGTATTAATATCCCGGCAATCTTTTTATCAGCAATATAAATATCATTTGGCCATTTAATCTTCACATCTTCTTTTGTCACGTATTGTTCAATTACATCAACTAAAGCTAATGAGACCAACTGAGTAATCATGAATTGCTGTGAAGGATGAATTACAAGATGTTGTAATGCAATACTAATTGTTATATTGCTGCCGCGTTCACTTTCCCAGAAATTTTCCCCTTGTCCTTTACCATTCTCCTGATGATAACAGGAAATAACATCCCCATGCCGCAAATCACCATTCTCTAATAAATTTTGAGCATAGCTATTTGTTGATTCCAGTTTGTCAATATTTCTAATGTTAAATTTCATTTTCATTCCTAAAAACATACAAAAATAGCACATTAGATATTCATACAATTAATAAGTGATATTATGATTCTTAAACTTCAATTATACCTTCATAATCAATTTCAATCATCAAGTATTCATATCTCCTCAAGTACCTTCTATTCTATGATTAGGCAATTAAATGTTAAACTTTAATTGTTAAAAGCTAAATGGACCACTAAATTACTAGTATCATAAATAACGTATAACTAATAACGTTTAACTAATAACATTGAACATTCACAATACTCAAGTGTATAATACAGCAAACTAACCACTATTTTAGTACTTTTGTATTATATTTACATTCGTAATATGCAGGGTAATGGTAGTAAAGATGATACCGAACTTATCCTTAAGCAGGTTGTAACTGCTATGCAGGATAAAAAGGCAAAAGATATTATCAGCCTTGATTTGCGGAAGATCGCTGATGCTGTTACTAAGTACTTTGTAATATGTAATGCCCCCTCCGTTACTCAGGTGAATGCTATTTATGATAATGTATTGGAGTTTGTTCAGAAAAACTGTGATGTCAAACCGTTTCATCGAGAAGGTTATGAAAATTCGGAATGGATTTTGATAGACTACTTCGATGTTGTGGTTCACGTATTTCGTAATGACATCAGAAATTTTTATAGGTTAGAAGAACTTTGGGCTGACGCAGTAATGAAGAGATATGAAAGTGATGAGTAAGTCCGTCAAAATTTAATTTTACGACAGAATGGCAGAAAAAGATAATAGCGATACAAATAAGAAAAAAACCTCCGGAACTAATCCTTTCAGTAAATTTACGGGTCAGGGTAAAGATGGCAAACCAAAATTTAATTTTTACTGGATTTATGGGATTCTCGTAGTTATTCTTCTTGGAATTCAGTTTATCGGATTGAATGATGAGGGCAAACAAACAAATTGGCGCGATTTAAAGGTAATGCTTGAGGAAAATGATGTAGCTAAAATTATTTTGGTCAATAAAGAAACCGCTGAAATATTTATCAAACCTGAGAGTTTGTCAAAAGCGCTACATAAAGATGTTAAGGAAAAATCAGGGATCAACAAAAACACAATGCATTATTATTATACTGTAGGTTCCGTTGATAAATTCTACGAAGATGTTGAGATTGCTCAGAAAGGATCATCATACCCGGTATATGTTGAGACCGAAACACGACATAATTGGGGTGGCGAAATAATCAGCTGGATATTTCCAATTGCAATACTAGTTGGCGTATGGTTCTTTTTTATGAGAATGATGAGTAAAGGTGGAGGCGGTGGCGGTGGTCAGATATTCAACATTGGAAAATCCAAAGCACAGATATACGATAAAAATACAACTGTAAGCATTTCATTTAAAGATGTTGCTGGTCTTGCTGAAGCAAAAGTAGAGATTACCGAAATAGTAGACTTTTTAAAGAAACCTGAAAAATACACAAAACTTGGTGGCAAAATTCCCAGAGGTGTACTATTGGTAGGCCCTCCAGGTACAGGTAAAACATTACTAGCTAAGTCCGTAGCAGGGGAAGCCGATGTTCCCTTTTTCTCAATATCAGGCTCTGATTTTGTGGAAATGTTCGTAGGTGTAGGTGCGTCACGCGTACGTGACTTATTCAAACAGGCAAAAGATAAATCGCCTAGTATAATCTTTATTGATGAGATTGATGCTATAGGTAGAGCCAGAGGAAAAAATCAAATTACAGGAGCTAATGACGAGCGCGAAAACACACTTAATCAATTACTTACTGAAATGGATGGATTCTCACCAAACTCAGGTGTAATGATTCTGGCTGCCACAAATAGAGCAGATATTCTTGATAAAGCACTTATGAGAGCAGGAAGGTTCGACCGACAAATACATGTTGAGTTACCCGATCTTGAAGAAAGAAAGCAAATTTTTGAGGTACATATGAAACCTCTAAAGCTTGCCAGAAGTGTTGATGGCAACTTCCTTGCCCGACAAACACCAGGCTTTTCAGGTGCAGATATTGCAAACGTTTGTAATGAGTCTGCATTGATTGCTGCAAGATCTAATCACAAAAGTATTTCAAGCCAGGATTTTATGGATGCTATCGACCGAATTATAGGTGGATTAGAGAAAAAGAATAAAGTGATATCGCCAAGTGAGAAAAAAGTAATTGCCTATCATGAAGCTGGACATGCTTCAATTAGCTGGTTGTTAGAACATGCTCATCCCCTGGTTAAAGTAACAATAGTACCACGCGGAAAAGCCCTAGGTGCTGCATGGTATCTTCCTGAAGAAAGGCAAATAACTACCTACGATCAGATGTTCGACGAAATGACTGCCGCATTAGGCGGACGCGCTGCAGAACAGGTGATATTTGGTAAAATATCTACAGGAGCTCTTAATGATCTTGAAAAAGTTACAAAACAAGCATATGCAATGGTATCTTATTTTGGACTAAGCAAGAAAATTGGTAACATCAGTTACTACGATTCAACCGGTCAACAGGAATATGCTTTTAACAAGCCTTTTAGTGAGAAGACTGCTGAAAATATCGATAATGAAATAAGTAGAATTGTTGAAGACGCATATTTACGAGCTATTAAAACACTTGAAGATCACAAAGAAGGTTTAGAGAAACTAGCTGATTTGCTTATTGAAAAAGAAGTTATTTTTAGCGATGACCTCGAATCTGTATTTGGGAAAAGACCTTGGGGGATTACTACCAATCTGCTTAAAGAAATGCAAAGTGGAACTATAAAAAGAAAACCACGGGCTTCAAAAAGTAAAAAGCAAAATGAGACAACTTGATTGTATCTAATATCCACCTTAGATCAATACAACTGATTGTGTATGAAAGATAGTACAAGCAAAGAAAAAGTACTTAAAAGAGTGCGTAATGCATTGATTAACACTTCTGAGAACCCTTTCAAAGATGTTGATTTCTCAAGTCCGTTATTTCACAAACAGGAAGAAGACCCTGAAGTACAATTTGCCTACAATCTTACAAAATGTTCTGGCATCTTTATTTACTGTGCTAATGAAAAGGAAGTACACGACAACCTAATTACATTGATTAAAAAAGAAGGTTGGGAAAATATTATGAGTACCGACCTATCTTTGTCAGAAATTTTACAACAGCATGATATTGATATAATTGATAACTGGGATGATTTCAACAAAGTTAATGTTGGTATTACCAAATGCGATTTCTTAATTTCAAGATTTGGTAGTGTTATGGTATCATCAGGCCTTGGTTCAGGAAGACGCCTGTTTGTATTTCCTGAAACACATATTGTTATCGCATCAGCTTCGCAGGTTGTACCTGAACTCAAGGATGCACTTGTTGGAATGAAGAAAAAATATTTTGATAATTTCCCTTCTCAAATTACAACTATTACCGGCCCAAGTCGTACTGCCGATATTGAAAAGACTCTTGTAATGGGAGCACACGGTCCTAAAAATCTATATGTCTTTATGGTTGATGATATGTAATTAAATAACAAACCATTTCACCAAATTATTAATCACTCATCCCACATTTCAATCATTTTGTTAGTTTTGCAATCATAATTACTCAGGAAATTTAGTAATTTGAAAGATATTTATACAAGAACCTTAACGGGTATTGTTTTTTTAATCACAGTTATCGGGTCAATACTTTTAGATCCTTTAGCTTTCTTTATAGTGTTTTCTCTTTTTAGTTTTGTTGGGCTAAAGGAGTTCTATCGATTAGCCAATCTGTCATTTTCAGGTACAGACTCAAGAGCAACCCCAGAATATTATATCTTCGGATTGTTGATTTATGCTGTTATTGGTTTAGTAGGTCTGGGCTTTATTGATATAAGATACTCCTCAATTATTTTTATTATTTTCTTTCTGCAGATTGCAATCGAGCTTTTCAGGAAGAAAGACCCTCAATGGAGAAATATCACTATCATACTAACCGGATATATTTATATCTCTTTACCTATGGGATTGATGAACTCACTTTTTTATTTCGGTGCTGTTGATAAACCTCGTTTGGGTATTTTGATTGGAATGTTTGTATTGGTTTGGACCAGCGATATTTTTGCCTATCTGACAGGAAGTATGTTTGGCAAACACAAACTAATGGAACAGATATCACCAAAAAAAACATGGGAGGGCAGTGTTGGTGGGTTACTAAGTGCTTTCATAGCAGCATATATAATGTCAATATTTGTAAACCAGCTAAACATTGTCGAATGGATGATACTTGCACTCTTGATAGTAATAGGTGGAACGTTAGGCGATTTGTCAGAATCGTTGTTAAAACGTAATGCCGGTGTTAAAGATTCAGGAACATTATTTCCTGGTCACGGCGGTGTGCTCGATAGGTTTGACGCAGTAATTTTTGCTACACCAATAGTATTTATTTATATTAATATGGTAAATTTATGAAACTTCATAAAGAAGGAAATATAATAATATTAGTTACTTTTTTTGTTGTAGCAATACTAACAGTAACTACATGGTTTTTTGTACCATGGATAATAGTGCAAATTCTTTTGTACATAAGTTTCTTGATAGAATTTATATGGACTATTAGCTTTTTTCGTGTACCACACAGGTCGGTTAATATGGATGATAATCACATACTTTCTTCAGCCGATGGTAAGATCGTCGCTATTGAAGAAGTTACCGAGACCGAATTTTTTAAAGACAAACGAATTATGGTTTCTGTTTTTATGTCACCATTCAATATTCATGTTAACTGGTATCCGTTTAACGGGAAGGTTGTGTATACACTATATCATCCCGGTAAATATATTGCAGCTTATAACCCTAAATCATCAACCGATAATGAAAGAAATTCTATTGTTATTGAAAAAGCCCCGGGCAAAGCCATCCTTATTCGTCAAATTGCAGGACTAATGGCTCGAAGGATTGTTAGCTATGCTAAAAAAAATGATAAGGTAATCCAAGGTGAAGAGTTTGGAATAATAAAATTTGGGTCACGAGTGGATTTTTTCCTTCCTACAAATGTGAGAGTTAATGTTAAAATTGGCGACAGGGTATGTGCCAAACAAACTGTGATAGCCTACTTCAAGTAACTCCACCACAGCTCCAATCCTCAGCCTTAATCCCTCCTCCTGCTTCCAATGAGCAATCACTCATTTAATCATTCACTCATTCACTCATTTAATCCTTCAACATTTAAATTTAAAGTATCCCCTCAATTTCTTTCAAATGATTTATATAATAAGTGCCTCCGTCTTTATTGTATTTTTTTTCATAATCAAAAAATATTTGCTTCATATTCACTTGTTTAGCACCAATAATATCCACTTCATAATCATCTCCAATCATTATGCTTTCTTCAGGCAGAGCTCCGGCTTTTTCAAAAGCAAACTTAAATATATCAGGGTGAGGTTTCTTTACCCCTGCTTCTTCAGAAGTAATTATCTTCAGGAAATATTTGTCCAATCCGGAAGTTTTTAATTTAACTGATTGAACTTCACTAAACCCGTTAGTTATAATATGCAAACTATACAAGGGATATAGGTACTCCAATATCTCTATAGAATAAGGAAACAGGTTAACCTTAAGCGGACTAATACGTGTATAGTCCTTTCCGATTTTCAAACCCAGAGCTTCATCGGTAATTCCGAAATCTTGAAGAGTTAGGTTAAACCGTAGGCTACTTAACACCTCTTTTTTTATTTCACCTTTTCTATACAAATCCCATAATATGTTATTGTGTATTGTATATGCGTCATGATAATCCTTTATTGAAGGTACTCCTTTTTCGTATAGGTTATAATGATTGTATATTTCTTCGAACGTTTGCTTAGCACTTTTCTCAAAATCCCATAAAGTACGGTCTAAGTCAAAAAATACATGTTTAATTTCTTCTCCCACAATAGTAATTTTAAGACGGCAAAAGTAGCTTAAAATTGTTGGTTTTATGATGATGACATCCAAATAGACTAAGCATGATATCCTTCAAAATACATATAATATCTTAAAATATTTTATTTGAAGCAATGATAATACTGATAACAACACATCATGTAAACTGCCAGTTTCATCTTCCAAAATTTTTCTCAGAAAACTTACATAATATAAAAGTTATGCAACTTTATTTTACATATTCGTGTCAACATAACATCAAATTGTTACTTTTGTGACCAACCAAAAACAAATTTTTACGTAGATGAGAAAAGTTTTTATCCTGGCTTTTGCTGTCATTCTTGTTTTTTTCATTGACACATTTGAAAATACATTGTTTGCCCAATTTAGTTTAAATATTACCCGTTGCGAAAATGTAAATGATGTTATTGCGTTGATTGACACTGTTTTTCTTGATGGTGTTAGCCCATCTCAATATAAAAATATTTCGTTTACCGGCGACCCACATGCAGTAGGATATTTTAGTCAAGGTTATGTTTTTGGATTCAAAAGAAAACAAGGCATAGTTATGGGCTCAGGCTTTGTAGAAGATTTAGCAACTCCTAATAATTGTTCTTCGTATGCTAATGGAAATACAACTGGAGTTAGTGATCCTGATTTGGTAATTGCAGCTGGTGGGTCAATTTTTGATGCTTGCATCATTGAGTTTGATTTTATGCCATCAGGTAATGATGTCAGATTCAATTATGTATTTGGGTCTGAAGAATATCATGAATGGGTTTCGCCAGCTTATAACGATGTTTTTGGATTTTTCCTGAGTGGTCCGGGTATAAGCGGACCCTATTCAAATAATTCTGTTAATATTGCCCTGATTCCCGGTACTAATCTGCCTGTTAAAATTAGTAATATTAATTGTGGTGATCAAGACGCTTCATGCACTGCTCCCCCGGGTGGCGGCTCTAATTGTGAGTTTTTATATGATAACACAAATTCAGGTGCTGGTACCTTTCAACAAACAACATTAGATGCATACACTGAACCTTTTGTTGCCGAAAATGAAACTCAACCCTGTGAATGGTATCATATTAAGTTAGCAATTGGAGATTATGCAGATCCCACTTATGATAGTGGGGTTTTCCTTGAAAAAGGCAGTTTTGACCCTGGGAATATTTCGGAAACTACAGCTTATTCACATCCAACTATTGATTCTGTTTTATACGAGAGTTGTAACAATCATGAGGCTGTGCTGTACTTTGGAATTGCGTCAGTGCGATTAGATCCCTATATTGTTCCGTATACAGTAGAAGGGTCAGCAGTATTAGGTATTGATTACACATTACTCACAACAGGGTATGAAGACACTATATATATTGAAGCAGGAGATCTTTATGATTCACTAATCATCAGACCATTTTGGGATGCAGATGTTGAAGGTATTGAAGATATAAAAATAATTTATAGCCCGGTTATGTGTCCTCCTCCAGTTGGTGGCCCTGCCTGGGACACAACGGTTATCCTAATTTCTGATGTACCCGATTTTCCGGATACAAACCTTGTTTTCTCAACTTTTTGCGAAGAATCCATTGTTGTTGGTTTTGAGGACGTACTACAAGGATTACCTCCCTATACTTATTGGTGGACTGCCGGGGGACAAACAACTGCAACGCTGGATTATATTATTTCTGGATCAGATTCGAAATTTTTACACTGTGTGATAACTGATACTTGTGGTTACCAGTCATCAGATACTGCTTTTGTTATTGTTCCGGATCTTGTTATTGATGCCGGTCCAAATAAATCATTATGTAATCAGCCAAATGTACAATTAGAAGGTTCTGCTCCCGGGGCTCAAACAATCCTATGGACATCAAACCCTCCTGATGCATCGCTTGTTGGACAGGAAAACTTATTAATGCCAATTGTAAGTCCTTTAGTGACAACCGAGTATACATTATCGGCCTCAGACAACTGCACAAATTATGGTCAGGATATAACTACTGTCGATCTTGAAGGTGCTGTTGCTAATGCTGGAGATGATAATAGCATGTGCCGTAATGACTCTGTTACCCTTTCATGTAACCTTGGAAACACAGGTGAGACATATTTATGGACTTCCATTCCTCCTGATGCAGGTTTACCAGGTCAAAATACATACCAAACAATAAAGGTATCTCCTCTGGTCAATACCCAATATTCTGTTCATGTTGTTGATGCTTGTGATTATGAAGCCGATGACGAAGTAGATGTCACTGTTTATAGTCTTCCCAATGCCAATGCCGGCAATAATGATGAAGTCTGCCTGGGTACAGCATACACTTTAGGGGCTTCAGGAGGATTGCATTATCAGTGGGGGTCAATACCAAATGATCCTACTCTCAGTATCAATCAGCAAGACACAACTACATCTCCTGTAGTAACACCCGATACTCAAACTTTGTATAAGTATTATGTTGAGGTAACTAACGAGTATGGATGTGCAACAACCGACACAATGGAACTTATGGTTAATTATGTTCCGGATATTCAACTGAGTGCTGACGTTGATGTAATTTGCTTTGGAGAAACCTCTATTATTACAGCTGTAGGCGATATCGCTGATGATTATATTTGGACATCAAATCCCGTTGATCCAACAATTGTGATTGTTAACCCGGGAGAAATTAGGGTTACTCCTAATACAACTACAGTTTATACCCTTGAGGCAACCGTTGGCGGGATAAATTGTCCGGCAACACCTGTTCAAACAATTACAGTAATTCCTGAATTATTTGCAAGTTTTGAAATTGCCGATAATAAACTTGAAACATGTGAAAACGAAGCTGTTGATATCTACTACACAGGTAATGCATCAGGTAGCGCAGACTACACATGGAATTTTGACAGCGATGCGGTTATAGTTTCAGGAATCGAAGAAGGACCTTACAGTGTACAATGGACAACAGCAGGTGTAAAAACAATTAGTTTATCTCTTACCGAAAATAATTGCCCAAGCGACTTTGTTGAATTGGAGATTACTGTTTATGCCATGCCTGTTACTGAGTTTTCTGCTTCGCCTGAAAGTGGATGTGCAGAACTTGAAGTAAGTTTTACAAACTTATCATCACAGCTGGATAACCCGGGATATGTGTGGACATATGATGGCAATACTAGCGAGGACTTTGAAACTACTCATACTTTTACTACTCCGGGAACTTACCCGATTTCACTAACAACTACTAATCAAAGTATTTGTGCAAATACATTAACAAAAGATAATATGATAACGGTATTTGAGATACCTGTGGCCGACTTTGAAGCCGATCCTTATGAAACATTACTGGAAGATGGTATTATTAATTTTGTTAATAATTCATCAAGTCAGGATATTATGACATACCAATGGTATTTTGGCGATGATGACTCTTCAACCTTAGTAAACCCTGAACACAAGTACACTGAAAAAGGAGTTTATCTTGTGCAACTAATTACAACTACAACAAATGGATGTCAGCATGAAGTAAGCAAAGAAGTAGTTATTCATCCCGATTTTGCAGTGTATGCACCAAATGCCTTTACTCCAAATGGTGATGGCAAAAATGATGATTTCGAAGTTAAAGGTTCAGGGGTAAAGACCTACTTACTTCAAATATATTCGAGATGGGGTGAATTAGTTTATGAATCCACTAACCTGGAAGACAAGTGGGACGGAACATATAGTGGTAGTTTAGTCCCAACTGGAACATATGTGTACAGCATTAATTACAGAAGTATGATCGACAAGGAATATAAACTTCATGGCACAGTTACAGTTATAAGATAATCGTTAACTAGAAGTGTTTGCAAATTATTGCACCTAACCAACGTATAACTTATAACGTATAACAAATAACGTATAACAAATAACACCAATTTTCCTCCCTACACTTACGGTCTATTTTCAAAGTTGAAACTTTGTCTTTTTTCACTAATTTTGCCCCTTAAAATTTAATCAATGACAATAGAAATAACAGGCTCTGGGTTAACCATCGAAAAGGTAATTCATGTTGCCCGAAACCGAGTTCAGGTTGAACTTAATAAAGATGCATTACATCGGATTGTTATATGCCGTAAGATGTTAGAGGAAAAAATTGAAGCTCACGAAATCATGTATGGTGTAAATACCGGAATTGGTGAGTTCTCGGAAGTGGTGCTTGACGATGATCAGGTTAAGGATTTCCAAAAATATCTAATCTATAATCATGCCGCCGGAATTGGTGAAGCAATGAAGGAAGAATATGTACGTGGTGCAATGCTTGGCAGAATTAATGTTCATGCCCATGGCAACTCAGGTATCCGTCCTGAAATTACCACGACTCTTGTAGATATGCTTAACAAAGGTGTTACACCTTTTGTATGCCAAAAAGGATCAGTTGGTGCATCAGGCGATCTTGCTCCTATGTCGCAAATTGCATTATTACTCATGGGTGAAGGAAAAGCTTTTTATAAAGGAGAACTTTTAGAGGGTAAAGAAGCAATGGACAAAGCTGGTATACCGATTCCCGGATTAGAAGCTCGAGATGGTTTAGGTACTATTAATGGATCCAATGTGTTAACAGCAATGAGTGCCATTTTTCTTTATGATGCAAACAACTGGCTTAAACAAGCTGAGATTGCAGCGGCCATGTCGTTGGAAGCTTTAAAAGCAAACATGGGACCATATACTGCCAGACTTCATGAGGTAAGAGGTTTCAAAGGAGCTATAAGAAGTGCATGCGCAATTGGCAAAATGGTTGCAAACGGTGACCTGAAAACAGGTAAGATTGATCATAAGGTTCAGGATGCTTATTCGATGAGATCATCTCCTCAGGTAATTGGTACTGCTCACGATGCATTAGCGTATGCGCGTTCACAAGTCGAAATTGAATTAAATGGTATTGGCGACAATCCTATATTCTTCCCGGAAGAAAATATACAACTATCAGGAGCAAATTTTCAGGGCTCACCTGTTTCGTTACCTATGGATATGGCAGGTATTGCTATTACAATGGTAAGCGTATTATCCGAAAGACGATTAAACAGACTTAATAATCCAGCTTTAAGCGTTGGGTTACCACCGTTCCTAACCAAGGGTGCTGGTATGTTCTCAGGGATGATGCTTAGCCAGTATACTGCTGATATGCAAATTGTAGAGCAACGTATTCTTTCAGCACCTGCTTCAATACAGTCGATACCTGCGGCAGCTGATCAGGAAGATTTTGTTTCTATGGGAATGAATACAGCTATTAAAAACTTTCAAATTCTGGATAATGCTTATGGCATTCTTGGAATTGAATTGATGGCAGCCGCTCAGGCTCTTGATTTCAGAGAATACAAATTTGGTGATGGGGTAACAAAAGCCAAAGAGGTAGTGCGTAGGCATGTTGCATATCTTGATATCGACAGACCATTGTACAAAGATCATAATATTATGAAGGAATTGGTGACTTCATGTGAAATATTGAAAGAAGTTGAGAATGAAATTGGGTCGTTGGAATAATGGGAAGTAAAATGTTGTAGGGTTGGCAACTTGTAGGGTTGGCGGGTTGTCTGTCGGTGAGATAAGAAGGTCAAGACAAAGTATTAAAGACAATATAGTTGAAAGGTATGGAAGAAAAAGATACAAAGCAGATATTGTCAAGTTTTTGATATATAGCTATGCTACACAAATAGAAGCAAAATCTCAGGCAGAATTTATTTATATTGCTATAAATAATGGAATAAAACAACCAGCGAGCTGGACTTACTTGGTATAAAAATTCATAACTTTATTAAATATGTGGAAAAGAGTTGGAAAAATATAGCAAGAAAATTTCAGCATCAACAACAAAAACAACCCGACAATAACAACTATGACAATTCAACAAGCCGACAACCAAGTTACCCAAAAACCAGAATTACTTAAGATACTTTGTATTTTAACATTTATTGGAAGTGGTTTATCCTTTATTTCCAATACTATAATGTTTTTAACGATCGACCTAATTAGGGAATATTATAAAAACGGCAACTTTGATTTCTTATCTGAGGACATGGATTTAAGTGCAATTGAGATACTACTCAGTGCAAATTCAATGTATTTTATGTTCCAGGCAATCCTGTTTGCTCTTTCAATCTATGGAGCATATTTAATGTGGAATCTAAAAAAGGTTGGATTCCATTTTTATACAATAGCTCAAATTCTACTTCTTATTCTGCCTCAGGTTTTTTTATCAGGCATGCCATTTCCAACATTCGAATTATTACTTTCACTTATATTTGTCACATTGTATGCAAAACATCTGAATCTAATGAGTTGATTTCTTTAAAGAAATTCTCATACAGTACAGTTCAGGTATTTAAATTTCCGAAATCAAAATAATTACAAAAACTAAACTTCCTGTTTTCTATTAGGAAGAAACATTAATTAAATCATTGGGATCACTATTTTCTTTTTTTTGTATTTTTAGGTTTGCATTAGTTTTCGATCTAGGTTTTAATTGTAGGAACAAGTGAGGTGCAAATTATTTAAAAGCGTGTCAAAGCTTTCATAATACTCCTCTAAATACTACATTTTGCTATATTTGTAGTCGGCAATTTAATTCTTAAGTGAAAAAAATTACTTTTTTTGCTTAATTATTCAAATTTTTTCTAAGTTTGTTAATAATTGTTAATTTTACATAAATATTTTACTAAGTTTGTACGCTTAAAGTAAAAGGAAAGGTAGGATAAACCAATAAATTATCGGAAATTAAATTAAATTATATGTTTAACTAATTCACTAATCAAAAATTATCATTATGAGAAAAATTACAATTTTGCTAGCGTTCTTGTTTCTTGTTGGTGCCAATTTTGCCAATGCACAAACAAGAACCATTAGCGGTAAGGTTACAGGTTCTAGTGATGGAGCAGGTATACCGGGCGTTACTGTTCAGGTGCAGGGTACCACAATTGGTACTGTTACCGATATTGACGGCAACTATTCGCTGGATGTATCTCCTGAAGCAGAAGTGTTAGTTTACAAATATGTTGGTATGAAAACCGTTATGATTACTATCGGGGATCAAACCAGTATTTTTGTAACTATGGAAGCAGACGCTGTTATGATGGGAGAGGTTGTTGTAACCGCTCTTGGTGTTTCACGTGAAAAGAAATCACTTGGATATGCCACCCAGGAAATTAACGGTTCTGCAGTTAACGAAGTTAAAACTGATAACTTCATAAACAACCTTCAAGGTAGAGCAGCTGGTGTTTCACTAAAAGTTAACAACAACTTTGGTGGATCAACAAACGTTATTATCAGGGGTAATACCTCACTAAACGGTGATAACCAGGCTATGTTCGTTATTGATGGTGTACCTGTCAACAACTCTAACACCAACAACCGCTCACAGGAGCAAGGTGGAACAAGTTATGACTTCGGTAGTGCCATTAGCGACATCAACCCTGAAGACATCGAATCGATGAACATACTTAAAGGTGCTGCTGCGACTGCTCTTTATGGTTCACGCGCTGCAAACGGTGTTATCATGATTACTACTAAAAAAGGAAGCAGCCATGTTGATAGCGGAGAAGACAGAATTGGTATTACCCTGAACTCTAGTGTTCAGATGGGTAGTATTGATAAATCTACCTTCGTAACATATCAAAAAGAGTATGGTGCTGGATATGGTCCTTATTATAGTGATACTGATCATCCAGGTCTTGTTTGGCAATCTATTGATGGTGTTGACAGTTATGTAACTCCGTTTACAGAGGATGCTTCAATGGGACAAAAATTTGATCCTAATTTGATGGTTTATCAATGGGGAGCCTTCTCAGGTCCAAAATCACCAACTAATGGTCAAAAGACACCTTGGGTTGCTGGAAAGAATGATCCTTCCAAATTTTTTGAGACCGCATGGACATTACAAAATACTATCGCATTTGATGGTGCCACTGAGCGTAGTAATTACAGAGTAGCCTATACAAATTTCGATCAAACAGGTATTATGCCAAACAGTTCCCTTAAAAAGAATAACTTCACTTTTAATGGATCGTTTGATTTAACAGACAAATTAACTGTTAGTGCTGCTGCTACTTATGTAAACCAAAATGGTAAAGGACGTAACATTACAGGTTATTCTGGCAACTACATGTCTGCATTCAGACAATGGTGGCAGGTTAACGTGGATGTTCTTGAGCAGAAAGACATATATGATGCTACAGGACGTAACGTAACATGGAACAGAAGTGACACGTATGATCCATTTCCAATTTATTGGGACAATCCATATTGGCAGAGACATAAAAATTATGAAACGGATAGCAGAGATAGGTTATATGGTAACGTAGTACTTAATTACGAAATCACTGACTGGGTAAGTATTATGGGACGTGCTGCTGTTGACACATACTCAGAATTGCAAGAACAAAGACGTGCTGTTGGAAGTACTGCAGCTCGTTTTGGTATCAGCCCTGCTGGTAACTATGTAGGTGCTATTGACGTTCAATCAGGTTACTCTAAGTTTATGAGAACCTTTATTGAAACCAATTTTGATATTATGGCCAACTTCAATAAAAAGATTGGCGAAAATATTAGTTTCACAGGTATTCTTGGAACAAACATCAGGAGAACAAATATCAATTCTACTTACTCATCAACAAATGGTGGTTTGGTAGTTCCTGACCTATATTCAATCAGTAACTCAGCTAGCCCAATCTTAGCTCCTATTGAAGTAGCAAGTAAAGTTGGTGTTAATGGTATTTTTGCAAGTGTTTCATTTGGATGGAAAAACACCCTATATTTAGATGGAACAATCAGAAGAGATCATTCTTCAACATTACCAACTGATAATGCTGTTTATTATTATCCTTCAGTTGCTCTTAGTTTTATATTCTCAGAGTTAGTTGATGTTGATTGGATGCAGTTTGGTAAAATAAGAATAAACTATGCTCAGGTAGGTAGCGATGCTCCTTTTGCTAGTTTAACAGATACTTATGCAAAACCCTCACCATTTGGGTCAACAACATTATTCTCATTACCAAATACAAAGAATAATAGCAAGTTGGTACCTGAAAGAACAACAAGTATTGAAGGTGGACTAGCGATGAACTTCCTACAAAACAGACTTGGGTTTGACCTGGCTGTATACAAAACAAATACTGTTGATCAAATTATGCCTGTTGAAGTATCAAAAGCAACTGGTTACTCATTTAAATTTGTGAATGCAGGTGAAATTCAAAATCAAGGTGTTGAGTTAATCATTAATGGTTCACCTGTTGTAACTAAAGACTTAAGGTGGGACGTATCACTTAACTGGAGTAGAAACAGAAACGAAGTTGTGTCATTATTTGAAGGTACTGATAATTTCCAACTTGGTAACTTCCAGGGTGGTGTAACTATTAACGCTACTGTTGGTCAACCTTACGGAACAATTTTAGGTACTGATTATGTTTATACTGATGAAGCAACTGGTAACACATACAGCGATCCTATCGTAAACCAAGAAGGTTCACGTGCTGGTTATTACATGGTAAGTGGTACATCTGATAATGTTATTGGAGATCAAAATGCAGACTGGAATGGTGGTTTATTAAACAAACTTACCTACAAAAGCTGGGCATTCAGTTTCTTATTCGACTGGCAAAAAGGTGGTGATATATTCTCACTTGACCAGTGGTATGGACAAGGAACAGGTTTATATGACAACACAGTTGGAAATAATGATCTAGGTAATCCATTAAGAGATCCTATTGCCGATGGTGGTGGAATAATTCTTCCTGGTGTTAAACCAGACGGAACTCCTAACGATATTAGGATTGAAGGTGGTGACTATAGAGCTGCTGGTTGGGCACGTAACCCAAATGCAAGGTATGTATATGATGCATCTTATATTAAACTAAGAAACATTACTTTATCATACACTATGCCTCAAAGCGTATTAGCAAAAAGTTTCATTAAAGGGGTAACATTTAGTTTAACTGCATCTAATGTAGCAATTCTAATGAAAAACCTTCCTTATGCAGATCCAGAAGGTGGACTTGGCGCTGGTAACATGCAAGGATGGCAGAGTGGTGTAATGCCTACTACTCGTAATTTCGGATTTAGTGTTAACCTACAATTTTAAAAAAAACAGATATGAAAAAAATACTTATAATTTTAATGACATTCTTAGTTATAGCTTCCTGTACTAAACTGGAAGATCTAAATAAGGATATCAAGAACCCGACAGAGGTTCCTGCTGTAACCCTGTTCTCAGCAGCACAAAAAAGTTTTTCTGATCAAATTGCGAGCACCAACGTAAACATGAATGTTTTCAAGCTTTGGGCGCAATACTGGACAGAAACTACTTACACTGATGAAGCTAATTACGATATTATTAACAGAACCATTGCCGATAATGCTTGGCGCGAATGGTATCGTGACGTGCTGGTAGATTTAAAACAAGCTGCTATAGTAATCAATGCAACTGAATATGCAACTGATGAAGAAGCAGCTGATGCTGCAAACCAATTGCAAATTATTGAGATTATGAATGTGTTTGTATATGAAAGAATGGTTACATTATGGGGTAACATTCCTTACACAGAGGCATTGGATATTGAGAATATAACACCAGTATACGATGATGCGGCAACAATTTATACCGACCTGTTAGCTCGCTTAAATGCTGCTATTGCAGGACTCAAACCAGCTAATGGTAGCTTTGGTAGTGCCGATTTGATTTATCACGGTGATGTAGCATCATGGCTTAAATTTGCTAACACTCTTAAGTTAAAAATGGGAATTACTGTGGCGGATGCAGGTATAGTGGTTAGTGCTTTAGAAGCTGGTGTTTTTACATCAAATGCTGATAATGCAGAATTCGCTTATTTATCTTCTCCTCCAAATACAAACCCTCTTTATGTAGATCTTACTTTAAGTGGTCGTCAGGACTTTATTGGAACAACTATAATCACAAATTACCTGAATCCTCTAGAGGATCCAAGAAGGCCAGCTTATTTCACATTGGCCCCTGATACAAATGTTTATTTAGGTGGTGTTTATGGAGCAAGTAATCCTTATTCCGGTTTTTCACATGTTGCTGATGCTCTTGCAAAAGATCCTACATTCCCATGCTTAATATTAAGCTATGTTGAAGCTGAGTTTTATCAAGCTGAAGCAGCTGCAAAAGGTTTTACTAACGACTTACCAGAAGATCACTACAATGCTGGTATTACAGCTTCGTTTGACTATTGGGGTATTGATGGCGTAGCTGATTACCTTGCTAAACCTGAAGTTGCTTATGCTACAGCAACAGGCGACTGGAAACAGAAGATTGCTACACAAGCTTGGATTGCTTACTATAACAATGGATACTTAGGTTGGACAGTGTGGAGACGTCTTGGACATCCTCTTTTAGATCCTCCTCCAGGAATGACTCAGGCTGACATACCTTTAAGGTTTACATATCCTGTGTTTGAACAAACTCTAAATGGCGCAAACTATACTGCAGCAGCATCTGCAATTGGTGGCGACCTTATGTCAACTCGTCTATGGTATCTGAAATAGATAAGATTGATTAGTTAACAACTAAACATTAAACCCTGTTACACTACTAGTGTAGCAGGGTTTTCTATTGGTACCCTTTTACACGGTTTTATTTTAGCTTAAACTACTTTAACCCATACTAGTTCAAGCTGAAGCAATGCCAGTAAATGGTGGGGACTTGGGCATGTGAAACTACTTTTCGATAAATAATAGTCACAAGTAGCAGAACATATGCTTACTCGTCAGACTTGCGACAATTGCTAATGAATAGGGTTTTAAAGGTATTCGGAGGAAGTAGAAAGTTAATATAAAAGAGCTTTACTAATAAATTTCATTTAATTTAACAAGGTAGTGGTTAACTATTGAATCAAATTCAATCTGATACTTTGAATCAATTGGTAATGATGGAGGAGATTCAACTTTTAAAGGATCAACCGGTTTGCCATTTCTGTAAAACCGAAAGTCGAGATGAGGGCCGGTAGCCAAGCCTGTCGCACCTACATAACCTATCAGGTCACCTTGTCTTACATGATTTCCAACCTTAATTCCTTTCGCATAACCTTTTAGATGCATATAAGTTGTTGAATAAGTTCCGTTATGCTTAATAGTAATATAATTTCCACCACCCCGCTTTTGATAACCCTTTTTAACAACTGTTCCATCACCTACTGTATAAACGGGTGTGCCAGAAGCTGCAGCGTAATCAACACCATGATGAGGTCTTCTTATTTTAAGTACCGGATGCATACGGCTATTAGAAAATCTGGAACTTATGCGATTAAACCGTAAAGGAGATTTCAAGAATGTACGTTGTAAACTATTTCCTTTCTCATCAAAATAATCGCCTTTATTGTTTTGTTCAAAATAAAAGGCATACAAACTATCTCCTCCATGATAGAACATAGATGCCTTTACATCAGCCAAACCAATATATAGGCCATCAACAAATTGTTCCTCAAAAATAATTTTGTATGTATCACCTTTCTGAAGTCCGAAAAAATCAATTGTCCAAGCATACACTTCCGACAATTCATTGGCAAGATTTGGATCTGCGCCACTGTTTACCATGGCATTCCAAAGAGAAGAATTAATTTTTCCCGAGATAGTATCTGTAATTGTAATAATCTCTTTTTCACCTCGCTGAGCTACTATTGAATCAGTAAATGAATAGAGTACATATTGAGAAGCTGAAAGTTCGTAGGCGAAATAAAGCGTTTTCCTTAATGAATCATCTGTACAGATTACAGAGTAGGTTTTACCCGTTACAATCTTTCTTACATCGAATACATCTTTTGTATACTTCGCAATATGATCAATATCTTTATAACTTACATTATATCTAAGTAATATATCAGATAAGAATTCATTCTTCTTCACCTTTGCAGTGATAATAGATAGGGTATCAATGTTGATACCATATGCTGTCCTTGGGATATATGAATCTTCTGTGGGTCTTTGCTCAACCGGATTTTCTATAGGGCTATTACACGCATATAGGAGTGAAATAAATATTGATAATAAAGCTATTTTGATGTTGGAACCGAGCATTACTTATTCTAACGATAATTAATTATAAAACTTATGAACTAGATCTTCAGATGCGAAATTATTTTGGTTTTACTAGGCTAATTCGCGATCTATATAAAAGTATGGCTCCTACAATAATAAAAGGGATGCTTAGTAATTGTCCCATATTTAGGATCATTGTATTCTCAAAATCCACTTGTGGTAGCTTAATAAATTCAATGAAAAACCTAATAGTCCAAAGTACTACCAGAAAATAACCAAAAATTGCACCTTCAGCCGGAGCGCCATTATGTTTCCAGTAATATCTATAAAGAAAAACAAACAAAAACAAATAGCCTATTGCTTCATAAATTTGAGTTGGGTGATGAGCCAGTTGGTAACCCTCACCAAAATATCTAACAAATACAAACCCCCAAGGCAACGTAGTAACATCACCAAAGATCTCTGAGTTCATTAAATTTCCCATCCGAATTAAAAAACCCGCTAACGTTACTGCAATTACTACCCTATCAAGGATCCACAGATAATGCATCTTATATCTTTTTGAGAAGAAATATAATCCTATAAGGATGCCAACAGCTGCACCATGACTTGCCAATCCTCCTTCCCATATTTTGAGTATATCCAAAGGATGAGCCAGATAATAATCAGGTTCATAAAATAGGCAATGCCCTAGTCTTGCTCCAACTACCGTAAAAATAATCATGTAGGTTGCTAATTCATCCAGTACTTTAATTGGCACACCCTCTTTCTTGAACATTTTTTGCACAATGATGTAACCAAGAATAAAACTGATTGCAAACAACAACCCATACCATCTCACAGAAAATCCCCCTACAACTGGCAGATCATCAGGTAAAATGAAGATTTCGGGTCGAATATTCCAAACTATGTAGTTAACAAGCATATATTTTTATTTTGTGCAAAAGTAGGGAAATGTATATTGTGAAAATATGGGTTATTCTTGAAAGTTTGTATTACTGCATACTAAAGAGGATCTGTTGAATTATCAATAGCTTAACCTTGAGCATCTTATACTTTTATTTAAATTCCTTTTTTAGTTGTTTCACCCAGGAAGAAATCCTCTCGTCTGATAGATCAGACTGATTATGATCATCAATCACTAACCCAACAAAAACGCCATCCTTTGCTGCCAACGAAAAATAATAGTCATACCCATCAACAGGCCAAAAACCAACAACACACGATTTATCAGGAAGTCGGCAATATAAAGATCCCAACCCGTCCACAAAACTTTCAGGATATTCCTTTTGGTCACCTAGGCCAAATAATGCAACTTTCCTGTCTGAGAAATTAATACTAGCTAGATTATCAACAAAAAGTTCCCAATGATCCTGCATTTCACCAATTCCCCATGCTGATGTCCCAAAAATAAGATTACTATATTTCTCCATATCCTCTATTGATGCATCCTTTAAATTATAAACATCAACCTTTGCTTTTCCAAAAGCTTTCTTAATTTTTATAGCCGATTTTTCCGTCATTCCATATGTAGATCCGTAAAAAACACCAATTGCTTCCATAATTCTCTATTTAATAATATTGCAAATGTACCTAGTTTTTCGTCTAGTTTAATTATCTACCAAAGTTACAATCAAATGAAATAAGCAAATAAAAAAAGCCCTCCGACTAAGTCGGAAGGCTCAAACCAAATTAATTAATGAAAAAGCTATTTTTTGTCTTTATCCGACTTTTTATCTTTACAGGATTCATCTTTCAACATCTTACTGCTACAGCAGCCAGTTTTAGCTTTACTAGATTCCTGTTTGGCCATTTTATCACTACAACAAGCTGATTTACCCTTCTCAGTAGTACACTTTGTTGTTTCTTTACTATTTTTCTTGTCTTTATCCTTATCTTTGTCCTTATCAATAACAATTGATGAATTAGTTGAATTAACAACCTGTGCATAACTTGTTACTGAAATGCTTCCAAAAAAGAGGAGACTAAGAGATAATGCTAATACTTTTATTTTCATTATTTTTTTATTTAGTTAAAACTTACTGACGCAAAACTAACATTTACAATCTAACAATGCTGTTAATTCGGTGTTAATTTCTGTTAACATAATGTTAATTTTATTATTCATCACTTTTTCAGATTAATTTTAAAATTGAATCTGATACTTTTATGAAGAAGAAAACGATCCTAATACTAATCTTAGTGGCCTCAATGTCATTATCTGGAATATTACTTACACAAATATACTGGGTTAATACTTCTTTTGAATTGAAAGAAGAACAATTCAATAACAGTGTTCGTATAGCCCTTAAGAGTGTTATTAACCTGCTAGTTGAACAAAAGACTGACACTTTGTATAAGGAAAAATTACTCGCTCTCTCATGCCGTAAACCTAAACTAAGCATCGACGACTACATTGACCAAAACCTAATGGATTCACTAATTGCTGCTGAATTAGAATGTATGTTTATCAACACTAAATATTATTATGGAGTATATAGCGGCTATAACAAGAGGTTCATACTTGGAAAGTTTAAGAATCACGAAAAAGTATTATTAGATTCTCAGTTTCAATTCTCTCTTGCATCCATCTATAAACCTGGCAAGTATTTCCTTAGTATCTATTTTCCACGCCAAACTTATGAGCTACTACATCGTATGAAGCTATGGGTTTTTCTTACAGTATTGTTCTTAATAATTTTAATACTCAGCTTTACATTTGTAATAGTTACTTTGCTCCATCAGAAAAAATTATCTGAGATTAAAACTGACTTTATCAACAATATGACTCATGAGTTTAAAACGCCTATTTCAACATCATCGCTTGCAGCTGAGATGATACAACGGAAAGAAATAATTTCAAATCCTTCTAAGATAAAAAAATACGCATCAATAATACTCTACGAAAACAACCGTCTTCAAAATCAGGTAGAACAAGTACTTCAAGTAGCTATATTAGAGAGTGGTAATCAGCAATTTAAAATCAGAAGAACAAATGTTCATGAACTTCTAAAAGCTGTAATAAACAGTTTTGAGTTAAGAGCAAAAGAAGGAAATATAAATCTTAGTTTGAATCTATCTGCGTCAAATCCATTAATTATGGCTGATAAAGTCCATCTATTAAATATTTTTTACAACCTAATTGATAATGCAATTAAATATACTCCCGACAATCCTATAATAAATGTATCAACCTCTAATTCAAAAAATAATATTGTAATTTCTGTTGCAGACAATGGAATTGGCATTAGTAAAGAAAATCAACAAAACATTTTCAAGAATCTATTTCGTGTCCCGATTGGCAATGTACAAGAAGTTAGAGGTTTTGGACTGGGATTATATTATGTGAAAACAATTATTGACCAATTTGGAGGAAAAATTAAACTTACTAGCGAGATAGGAAAAGGCTCCAACTTTGAACTTACCTTCCAATCATATGTAATAAAAGCTTAATTTTATGCAGGAAAATGAAAATATGATTAACATACTATTTGCTGAAGATGATCCTAATCTTTGTGTAATTCTTAAAGATTATTTGGAAATGATTGGCTATACAGTGAATCACGCACAAGATGGTGCAGAATGCATAAAACTGTTTAAGGAAAACAATTATCAGCTGGTTATTCTTGACGTTATGATGCCAATTAAAGATGGGTTCACCGTAGCTAAAGAAATTAGAGAGATTGATCAATCAGTACCAATTATCTTTTTAACTGCAAAAAACCTGAAAGAAGACCGAATTAAGGGATTCCAATTTGGTTGTGATGATTATATATCAAAACCTTTTAGCACCGAAGAACTTAGCTTACGGATAAAAGCTATACTTAAAAGGTGTACTATTATCGAGCAGGAAAAATCTGAGAAGTTTGGTAAAATAATACCTATAGGAAAATTCACATTCGACAGTATAAATATGACATTGAAATATGGCGACTCAGAAAGAGCTCTAACGCGAAAAGAATCAGGTCTGTTAAAACTACTATGTATGAATATAAATAATCTGCTGCCCAGGGAAGTAGCAATGGTAACTATCTGGGGAGAGAATGATTATTTTATAGGTAGAAGCATGGATGTATTTATTACAAAACTTAGAAAATATTTGAAGCCTGATCCTAATGTAAAAATTAGCAATGTTCATGGTATTGGTTTTAAGCTTGAAGTACTGGATTCAGATTAATTAATTACTCTACTAATCTGCTTATTATTAAATTCTCAAAATTCCATTATAAGAAGAACCCACATTGCTAAAATAGTATTAGCCTACAAGCCTTATGATCCATTTATAGTTTACCAGAATGATATATAAACCATAAAATCGGATTATGTAAAAATGAAACTCTCTTGAATCTTCTTAATACATTATCTGAAAGAAATAAGAAGAGAATAATATGAAATTAATAATTATTCTACCAAGTGTAGAAATCGTCTAACGTTTCGTACTTTTATTCCTAATGCGACTTAAACTCTCAGGTGTAATTCCCAGATATGAAGCGATATACTTTTGTGGGATTTCCTTAATAAGTTCCTTACTGTTTTTTATCAGTTCATTATAATAATCTTCAGCAGTACGAGTGTGTATCAGCAGTTCTTTCATTTCACGCTGAACATATAACAATTCAACCATTCTCCTACCAATTCTTTCTGCTATGGGGGACTCATTATATAATGTTTGCATATCATGATATGACATTCTAAAGAGTTTTAAATCTGTTAACGCTTCTACACAAACTAATGAAGGAGTGCGGCTAATAAATGAAGCATATGAATTGAAAATTGATATCGGAAAATTAAAACGGAGAGTATAATCACTTTCATTTTTAAAATGACAAATTCGTGTTACACCTTCTACAAGAAAATACATATAATTCTCAACTTCATCCGTTTCCGACAATATACTATTCTTACTATACTCCTTATAGTATAATCGTTTATCGAAAAGTGACCAATCAAGCTGAGTAATTGGAACTATATGGTTAATATAATCACGTAATTGTCCCTTATAGGCTTTTTTCATTTTACGCTTTCGCAGATATTTTACCGGATCAAATATATGAAAAAATCTATGCATTAACACTTTATATTAAATTATTACAGTTAGAAGCCAGTACCTCAATTGGAATTTTCCTCATGAATTAAATTTGTGTTTCAGATTTCTGCTAATAAATCATTAGTTTTTCTGTTTTAGTATATTTTAAATTAATAATCCTCACATATAAAGACCTGCCTTCAGATTACTAATATTGATTTCCTGATCAGTATTATATTTATCAATCCTTACGACGCATCTCCCATTTAGATCAGATATCAGGGTAACGTTGTAGTGGTTCTTTGTTTTATGAGAGATATAGTTAATCTCTGCAGATACACCAACAGAGTCTCTGGCTAATACCTCATACTTGCTGATCAATCGGTTTTCAGTAGTTGCATAATTAGTATATAACATATTGTAATTATTATACACTTCCATCTCCGGGATTTGGTCTATCGGGGTGCCATTCCAGCTTTCGATCTCATCCCCGCAACGAATTCCGGCAAGATAAGCCAGACCTGCTTCCGGAACAATATTGGCGACAATTTTGCCATTGGAGATAGGGATCATATTAAGTCCAAAGGTTCCTGCCTGCCGGGTCTGACGAAAAGTGTTCATATCCCCCCGATAGGCTATGTGTCCGTCAGGAACGGAGTAGAGATATTTGAACAGCGCTGCAATATGTTTTACAGTATCTGATTCATTGTAAGCTTGTAGGATCTCAGGATGACTGATCTGGTAATTCTCATCCCAGTTTATCGCTTTCCACTCTGTAAAGGGATATCTCTCTGCCATAAGCATATGCAGGGAGTCGAAGGCATCAATCCAGGTAAGAGAGCTGAAATTAAACCACATCATTTCATTACTGTTCTTAGTCTGGGTGAAGTCATGCTGGTTTTGTGCCAATGCATGGAATGACAACAACATCAATATTAGAATTAGATAATTTTTCGTTTTCATACTACTGATATTTTATTATGGATTTCTATTTAGCAATAAAGTAGTCAATTTGAAAAGTTGAATCTGAGGTATTCATACCGTTTCCCGTTAGCACAGCATTATTCAGCCACATATATTTTTTATACCCTGATTCAAAACTCACAATCTCATCTTGTATTGTCCCATCATCATAACCAAGTCCGGTAATATATACGGTTATCAAGGCACTGTCATTTGTTACAATAACAGCATGTGCATTAATCTTATCCGGTTCATCAGGCCTTGCCAGATAATAATCGATACCACTCATATACCCGTTAATTGAATCGCCGGTAATGGGGCCCTCAAAATAAATATCCCCCCTTATACCTTCTGATGTTTGTCCGTATACAATCGTATTGGTCACTACGGCATCAAAGAATGCAAGGCTCTGCCAATTAATCACTGGTTCAGGTTCATCATCTTTTTTGCATGATATACCTGATATCGTTACAATGAACAGTACAATTAATGTTATCCTTAAGATTTTTTTCATGGGTTTTTGTTTTGAATTGAAAGTATATACTGCTACATAAATTTAATTATCTCTTTAAGCATTTAATCAATTATCCTTTACAAAGAAGAAAGGAAAATAACATCTTTTTTCATATCTCAATTTTTAAGGTATATTATTAATCAAATACTATAATTCTATTTATATATCTGGTTTCTTCAGTCAGAACAACGACAGAATAAACTCCAGAAGGAACAGGCTGAATATTGATGGTTATATTTTGGTTTGCATAAGTTTTGATTATATTGGTTTTAAATACGATCTCACCCATATTATTGTACACAACAATATCAACAGGGATGTCAATATTTTTACTAAACGACAGTATGAAAACACCTTGGTTTGGAACAGGATAAAGTTTAAAACCTGAAACATTAGATTCGCTAATATCAGTATAGAGCACGACAATATGATTGGAAGTATCGGAATAACAACCTTCGATGTCTACCTGAGTCCAATATTCACCATCTTCTAAAGGAATGTAGAAAAATTCTGTTGCATAAGGGATAGCCTCACCATCAAGATACCACTGATTTCCATACGGTGCATCACTTAAAAGTGAATCACCGTACTGCACAATCACAGGTGTTGGAGGTATAGGGAACAGAGTTATGGGAAAATCCGGTGAGGCGGTACCCATACCACACTCATTATTTCCTGAAACAGAAATAATACCTGAAATGGCGTTCTCAGCAAAATCAACAGTTATGGAATTAGTGCTTGCACCGGTTGATATTGATGCACCATCAAATAATGTCCAATTATACTCATTGGCATTTTCAATTGGATCCACAAAATAAGGTACGCCTGTTGTTCCTGCACAAAGAGCATCATCACCTGTGATAATTCCTGCTGCATCAGGCTCATCAAGAACAGTAACATCAAGAACTGTTTCTTCAGGGGCAAAGATGCCATCTGAATTAGCCCAGTTTACACTAACCCAACGATCACCAGGAGTAAGCCATTCAACAAAAAGTCGAAATGTACCTTGACCGCTGGTGATGACACCTCCTTCAGAGATTTCCCATATATAACCTAACCTATTTACCTCTGTTAGATATTGAGTAACAGGTGAATTCGCACAAACCTCAGTTTCACCGGTAATTGATGGAGTAGGAACTAAATCAACTGTCTTATCAAGGCTATAAACAGTATCTGTTAGAGTAACTCCTTTAACCCTATAGTGATATAGGAAATTAACATACAAATTTGAGATATCTGCATAAATTGTAGTGCTGTCAGTGCCTGAAATCAGGTATGGAATAGCATCTACCTCTAGTCCATAATCTGTTGATAATCCAAATTCAAATGAAAGAGTTACAAATTCATTTTTCGGCATTACAGCTCCATGGAGGGTTGCAGAAGTTTGCCCAACATCATCTGCTAAATCTGCATATACATCCGGAGCCAAAGCAAACTCATAAGCACCGATATCAGGCGGATCTGTTCGGAGTCTTCCGTCAATATCTGTTGTTACCTCCGGTATCATAATTCCAGTATTATTAACCTCTACACCCTGTGGTAATAGGTCGTTCGTTGATACGAACATTGGGTTAGCATCCAACGAATTAAGATCCTGCCCAGTGGCTGCCTGCCACTCTGCAATAGTGTAGATATCCTGCCCCATCAATTTGCCTATCCTTGGCTGAATCCCATCTGCATAGTAATCATTAAAATCAATTGTTGAAAATGGATTGTAAGTGTTATTCAATGTATATATAAGATAGGTCATTGAAGAGTTTCCTGAGGGTGCAGTCTGGGAATTCTGAAGGATATTGTTCCGAACATCCAGATTGTTGATCTGGTCGTTCAATGCAATGGCCAAACATGCTGAATAAGTAGAACTGGTAGCAGATAGCACATCTCCACTCAGATATATCGAGTTGTTCCAGATATCGATGTTGGATCCGCTGTTGATCAGGATACCATAAGAGTTGTAGATGTTGTAATTCATCCCTGCACCGGAGATGTTATATATCAGGTTGTTTATGATCTTTGTTGGTGTGTCTGAATTTCCATTGTAATAGATCCCATAACAAGAATAGTATGACCCTAGATAATGAAAATCGTGTATTTTGTTATTAAGGATATTGGTGTTTGGTGACACTGAACAGCGGATTCCGCAAGCACTACTAGCTGACGAACCCGTTGGCGATCCCATTATCTCGTTGCCATCAATGAGCAGATTGTCCGTGTAAACGGTAAAGATTCCACAGTAATATATTTTTTCTGTATCATCATATGTACCAATAAAATTATCCGTTATCTGCCCATCATGAGAATCGGCTCCATAGGCTCCGGAAAAATAGATCCCTATGTAGGCATTCTTGATTGTATTATTGTGGATGATGGTGCTATCGTGCCCCCCTTCATTGTTGTTCAGACGAATACCACTATAATAATAGGCGCTATTGCTGCCTCCCATGATAACACAGTTTTTTATCGTTGTATTTGTAGAATGATCGCCCTGGTTGGTAAACAACCCCAGGACATAACCGTTTGAGGAGGAGGAATTATTCACCCAGGTGAGATTCTGTTCATCCCCGTTGTTAGGTGAACCGTCGATCGTAACATAATCGGCTCCGTGGATGGTTAGGATGCCCGGGTTGGCATTTCCTGTTATCTCGGGAGTGACACCGGTATTTGGTATGACAGTCAGTGTGTTGACAGCACTCATTCCCGGATTCGGTAGGATCTCAATAGTAAGGTCATCAGGAAGATTGAAGGTTTCATCATAAAGGACAAACGTAACCGACCCTATCATCTCTTTACCATTGAGGTCATTCACCGCATCCTGAACCGTCTCATAAATTTGGCCAACTCCTACAGGAAAAACACCGGCAATTGAAGCTAATATCTTGTAGGAATGTGGTTTACTCGGCGGAGTAGTGCAAGCAGGTGGATTTGGAGTGTAACCTCCTGCACCATAAGCTGTGACGGATCCAACATTGGGAGTGGGAGTAGCATTATCCTGCGCCACGATATAGTAGAAAACTGAGTCCCCTGCTATCCCACCTGCACCAAAAGTGAATGTAAACTGATCACCACTGGAGTGAATACCAACCGCCGTTTGCCATGTTCCGTTATTGATCTTCCAGTATAACCTGGGTACTCCTACCCCTGAAATAGGAACGCCACTCTTGTCTGATATGGATGCAATCAAGTCGCGGGCAAACGGACTTGAAGTATTGTTTAACAAAGTAATCCCAATCGCCGGTGGGGTATTATCAATAGTAATTCCTGCAAACTCATCAGCTCCTACATCTGGAGCTGTAGCTGGGAATCCAGGATTATCAGGGTACCCAGTATTTGGATAGCGAGGAATATTGTCATAATCTGTAGAAATAGAAATTGGTGAGGAAATAATAGACCCACCACTTTCACATTGTGTTTGAAGAACAGGGTTGAGATGCATGTCATATGGAAGTGAGGTGATGTTCATAAATGGGGGTAACTCGGAGAAGGAGTTTTTGTCCCGGGGATACATCCTCATTTTATATTCTTCAAGCATAATGTCATCATAAGTCCCATCAGAGAAGATCACATTTTGCGGACCGGGTATACCAGCATAAAAGCAGTTTTGATCAGACTCCTGTGAATAGCCACTCAGCTGATAATCGGAACGTTGATATGTAATTGTTTTTCCGCTGGCACCCGGAATAGAATTATTAACAATAATATTGTTCCGCAAATCAACTGAAGTTTTCACTCCTGCATAGATTCCGGCAGTGGAGAAGTCACTCTCTGTGGAAGAGGCATCCAGGTAGATGGTATTGTAATAACAACCCAGGGATATCCGAGAGTCGTCCCACACATTGATTCCGTTGATGGCAGGACTGGCTCCTGAATTGGGGGTATAGAGTCCGGAAATAAAATTGTTAAAAACATTAGGTAACTGTTCAGCGATGGACCCGGATACAATACTGATACCATTGATTTTTGCTCCCGGTTCAATTGCAGTGATGTTTTCAATATTGTTTTGGTAAAGAGAACCACTACCACCAAAAGCAATAGCAGTAAAATTCTGACCGGCTGTAATATTAGTCACGCTGTTGTCATGTACAGAAAGGATCCCACCACCGTAAATCCTAATCCCGTATGAATCGTACGTCGTGCCTCCGGGTGTGTTGTTGTCTACCTGGTTGTTGTAAACATTACAGGTGCCACCTAGCTGAGGACCAAAAAGGTAAAAAGTCTCAGCCCAATCCGGTGTCATCTGAAGCCTGATGTTTCCGTTCACCATGTTATCGTGGACATTATATTCATTACCTTCAAAGCCACTATAAAAATAGATTCCATAAAAAGGATGTGTTCCGGGAGTTGTCAGTGATCCCAGAGTATTGTTGTTAACCTGGTTACCATATATATTGAGATTTTTTGAGCTCCCTAAAATATAGAGACCCCTCATACTCCCTGACCAACGTAGAGCTGTGGATGTAGCATAAGTATTATTTGAGATGATGTTGTTGTAAATATTAACCGTATTGTCAACTCCAGTCGATAAAATGGGATAGATACAGTACATGTTACCTGTAGTGGCAGTACGTTCCATGGATACTGTATTGGAATAAATATCCACATTAGGGTTCCCTCCATTTCCAGTTCCCAGATATATTCCCCGGAGCGTGCCATTTCCCGGAACTATTCCGGTAAGGCTGTTGTTGGCGATCTTCAAGTTGTTCTGGAAGGCGGTCCCGATGCCATAAATATTAGATGTTCCTCCTCCAAAATCAGTAATCTGATTTCCTCCGTCTACTCCTATTTCATTTCCCTGGTCATATAAATATGCTAAAGTGGCTGGAGCGTAATATCCATTAATTACAAATCCGTTATACACATGTGAAATGACATTATTGTAAAACTTGCAATTGTTCATAGCATCGGTGGTAGATGAAAGTGTGAGTGAGGCTGTGGAGTTAGCGGTATGGTTCCCTCCATAGATCCCTGTGCACCAGTTTGCACCTTGATTCAGGCTGATTGTGCAGTTCTTAATGACGGCCGATTGGCATCCGTTGATTGGGTCTGTACTGTTTGCTTTTACCAGAGCATAGCCCCATTCCATTTGCATGATGGAGGTGGTGTTGGCCGGATTCTCCTGAATATCGATCCCATCAAAAGTGATGTAATCTCCTCCAGCGATGACAAAGATTCCGTCAGTGGTACCTGTACCAGGTGTTGCAGCCGTGATCATAGGATTGACTCCTGTACCCGCCTTCTGAAAAAGAATGGGGTTGGTTGCAGATCCAGAAGCAGTTATTAGTCCTGCCGTTGCAAAAGTCAGAGTCTCAGCATGTCCTGAAATAATTGAAAAAGTCACGCCACCCGGGCCTGGTCCCTCAAAGTTTAAAGCTGTGATTGCATCGGCGATGGTTGCATAATCACCAGGGATAGTCTTAATCCCCGTAAGCTGAGCAAAACTGCAATTAATTATAATCAGGATTGCAAGGAGAAGAATAGTCTTTTTCATTAGTTTGGTGAGATTGGTGAATTATTTCAAATTTAAAACTTAAAAACCCATTTTTATCTTAACATATGTTAAGTTCTTAAACTAAATTCGTATATACCGTTTTGAGATAAATATTGGATTTCGAGATGGCATAATCAATCAAATGTTGATGTAAAATATGGCCTTTCTGCTGAATTAATAAAGGTTGTGGTTAAACTAAGATAGATCAAGAGTCAAGAATAAGAATTAGAAATGGAACTTTACCAAATAATTGAAACATTATCCTAAGGTAAAACTAGCAATATTCATGGTATTGGTTTTAAACTTGAGGTTCTGGAAAATAACATCTAAATACTACAGTCCAGAATCGTACACAGATTGTATAGAAGTGAACAAAACAACAAAGTAATCCAAGATCATTAAGCAATAACCTTCTATCATTCAACTAAAACGTAAAAGCGGCATAGTATTAGTTCGAAACCATACTTTTACAAAAACTAATCTTACTAAATACACCTATTAACTTTTGAACTAATTGTATCTTTCACCGTTTAAGTATTTTGATGTTGAAATCATAACAAACTGCATTAAAAAAGCATAACTTTGTTAAAAAGTATATTTTTAACTTTGAAATTAAATTATTCACATTCTGATATAATATATTCTAAATTGTTTCATCACATATAAGAAAACTTGAAAATGACTCAAACACTTAAAAACATTTTCATCAATCATAATCATATTTCCAGGAATAGGATAGCTATTCTATTTGTTGTTTTCCAAAGCTTTCTACTAACAGTGAACTGCCAATCACAATACAACAATACTGGAATAATAGCTCTCCAAGATTCAACCCAAAAAGTTTATGGCGCTAGCGACTTACTCATGAATGGTCCGGTTTTCTATGAGTCTCACCGGTTGGCAAAAGGTACACCCTATTTAATTTCATCCACCTTTAATAAAGGAACCGTTTATATTGAAGGTAAAACCTTTAAAAATGTTGACCTTAATTACGATATAGCTGATCAGCAATTAATTATAATCTATACTGCTGCTACTGGATCAAGATTATATATAAGCATGAGTGATATATTAATCGATTCATTTTTAATTAACGATTACTTGTTTTTCAACCCGACAAAACTGAACTTAAGTAGTAACTATGCATATATGCAATCATTAAATACGGGTAGATATACTTTGCTGATTGGATACAGCAAGGAGTTTATAAATAGATATAATGAGGATGAACCTTTCGGTAAGTATAGCCAGTCGCAGCGATCACTTTTTATAGCAACCGACAGCACATTGATAAGCATAAATACTAACAAGGAACTGTTTAATCTCTTCCCCTCATTAAAAAAAGAGGCTGCCACATATCTTAGAAAGAATAAAATCGTATTGAAGAAAGCAACAACAAGTCAGTTGACACAACTCATTGAATTTTATAATCAGCAACTAACAAATACTAATGAGTAAATTAAAATTAAAATTATATATCCTGTTGATCATTAACCTATTATGGGTTAATAATTCCTTTGGTCAAAAAGAAACAAGAATTGTTCCTGCTTCTTTAAACAATATTCAATGGACTGATTTTAAGAAAGAGACAAATAGATTATTTGGAGTTAGTTTTTACATCCAAACAAGTATAACGGATAGCCTCAGGATGGAAATCAATTCCGACTCTCTTTCATTGATGGAAGTATTAAAAACAAACTTAGAACCCTTAGGTTTTAAAGCAGTGATAGATGTGAGTGGCTCAATATTTATAACAAAGGGAATCTCTATTAAAACGCAGCTGCCGGTGGGCTTTTTTAAGGATAATGATGCTTCTGGTAAATTAAAAGAACAGGTAAGTCAACAAAAGAGACAAGATGGGGAGTTAACCACAACTACCATTTATGTACCTAAAACAATTGTAATAGGTGATTTTAACCGTAACACTCAAAAAAAGAAATGTCAGATTTCAGGGATAGTTACAATTAACTCTGATGGACAACCGATAATTGGAGGGACTGTTTTTGTAAATGAATTGAAATCCGGAACTGCAACTAATGAATTTGGATATTACAACCTGGAACTTGCCCCAGGGACATACACGCTAACATTCAATAGTTTAGAAAGCATTGAACGCAATGTAAAAATTGACCTAAGATCTTCAGGCCAACTTAATATTACTCTCGATCGGAATCTGTTCCAATTACAGGAAGTGGAAATCACCTACTCCCAAAATGATAATGTGAGAGGAACACAGTTGGGCTTTGAGAAAATATCTGGGAAAACAATTAGTGAGATACCTGTCGTACTAGGAGAACAAGATATAATTAAGGTAGCATTACTGTTACCCGGTGTAACAACTATTGGTGAAGGAGCTGCTGGCTTTAACGTAAGAGGAAGCCCTGCTGATCAAAATCTCTTTTATATAGAAAATACACCGGTTTACAATACTTCTCACCTTTTTGGATTCTTCTCTGCTTTTAACCCGGATATGATAGACAATTTTACGCTTTATAAAGGTAGCATTCCGGCACGCTATGGTGGCAGGCTTAGTTCTATATTCGATATTAGTACAAAAACAGGTAATAAGGAACATTTTTCAGCACGAGGAGGTATTAGCCCAATCACTGCGAGGTTAATGGTTGAAGGTCCTATTATCAAAAATAAGGTAAGCTATATAGCCGGAATCCGATCAACCTATTCTGATTGGGTGCTGCAATTTGTTAAAGATCCTGAAATACGGAACTCAAGTGCATATTTTGGAGACGTAGTCCTAGGACTTGATGCAAACGTCAATATGAACAACAAACTCAAATTATTTGGTTATTATAGTGAAGATCGAATAAAACTAACTAACAGCACCAAATATCAGTTTAAAAATCAAGGAGCTTCTTTGGAATGGATGCATGGTTTTAAAAAGAAACACGATCTAAACCTATCATTTGTATATTCCGATTATGAGTTTGAAGAGCAAAATTCAGAGCTGGAAATTGCAGCCTACAAACAAAACTACAGACTACAGCATAACCAAGTAAATGCAGATTTCAACCTTCGTCTATCTGACAAACACAATGTAAATACTGGTGTATCCGGTATTTTGTATATACTAGATCGTGGATCACATTTACCTCTTAATGACCTATCGAACGAAACACCAATTGATTTTGGTAACGAAAAGGCTATTGAATCTGCTATCTACATAAGTGATGAATGGCAAGTTGCTCCACTGATTACAGTTCTCGCAGGATTACGATACAATCTCTATTCATATTTGGGAGCGCAAACAGTTTATAAATATTTGCCAAACTCTCCTTTAACTCCATCAACAATTGTAGATACATTATATTTTGGAGATAATAAGCCCATCAAAACTTATGGAGGATTAGACTATCGCCTTTCTGTAAATTTCTTACTTAATCAAAATATATCAATTAAGGCAGGTTATAACCGACTGCATCAATATATTTTTATGCTGTCGAACACAATTGCCTTATCACCAACTGACACATGGAAACTTGCTGATTACAACATTAAACCCATGGTTGGCGATCAATTTTCTGTTGGCATGTACGCTAACTTTGGAAAGCATCTTGAAGGTTCAATAGAAGGATATTACAAAATTGTAAATAATTTGGTTGAATATAAAGATGGTGCTAATATGGTTACCAGCAAGGTAGTTGACCAGGATGTACTTCAGGGCAAATTGAATGCCTACGGTATTGAGATGATGATCAAGAAACCGTTTGGTAAATTAAATGGTTGGGTAAATTATAGTTACTCTAATTCTTCCGTGCTTGTTGATAACAAAATAACTGGTGAGAGTATCAATTTCGGTCAACGTTATCCATCAAATTTCGAACATCCTCATACATTCAATATTGTGGCAAATTACAAAGCATCCAGAAGGATTATATTTTCAGGCAACCTAGTATATTCAACAGGAAGGCCGATAACATATCCTGCGGCAATTTATTACCTCGACGGTCAAAAAATACTTCATTATAGCCGACGTAATGAATACAGAATTCCTGATTATTTTAGAATCGACCTCGCAGTTAAATTAGAGGGGAACCTGGTGTCAAAGAAACTGGCTCATGGTGTTTTCATATTGTCGGTTTACAACCTTACAGGTCGTAAAAATGCATATTCGGTATATTTTAAATCAGAAGATGGACAAATTAATGGATATAAGATGTCAATTTTTGGCACACAAATATTCTCTTTAACATACGATTTCAAACTGGGCAACTATGCAGATTAAGAACATAATTTTCATATTGTGCCTGCTATTTAGCTTTTCCTCATGTATTGAGTCTTTTTGGCCGGAAATAGATAAGTACCAGAACTTATTAGTTGTTGATGGTTTACTTACAAATAATGATGATCCTACCATAGTGAGATTATCTATTTCAAGTAGTATTAATGATGGAGAATTGATCCAGGCCAGTGGTGCTGAGATGTATATTACCGATGAAACAATGTTAGAGATCCCACTCACAGAAACTGAGGCAGGCACATATCAAGTAATGGATGAATCATTTAAAGGAGAAATAGGCAATTCATATCAGTTACATATTTTGCTTCCAAATGGAAAAGAATATATATCTGATAAATGTAAATTGACAATCCCTTCCCCTATTGACTCTGTTTTTGGAGTTATTGAATCTGCAAGTCAGCAAAATAGTACTCACGACCTGGAAGGAATGCAATTTTATATTAATAATCATAGCAATATGGATGATACTTGTTATTATCGATGGAATCTAATCCAGACATATAAGTTCAAATCCTCATTTAATATCGACTTTACATGGGAGGGTGCCTTTATTCCTTACCCTAAACCTGATTCATTACGTACATGCTGGCATACTAACCAGATTAACTCCTTATATACTTATTCAACACAGTTCCTTGATAAACCAATAATTAAGCATTTTCCATTATGCTACTCTTCCGCAGATACAAAGGAATTAAGTATCAGATATAGCCTTCTTGTGCAACAGTTTACTCTTCCGAAACAAGCTTTTGTTTTTTGGGATGCTCTACGGCAACAGAATATACAAAGTAATCTGTATTCACAGCAACCCATTCAGATTAAAGGAAATATACATAGCGTAAACAATATCGAAGAACCCGTATTGGGATATTTCACTGTTGCTGGCATAACAGAAAAACGTATATATGTTAACCGACCTGCTTTAAAATTTTATTATGAAATATGTACGCCTAACACGGAAGCTATGATAGGAATAGGATTTGCACCAGCAAGTCCACCTATTTACCTTACTCAATTACTTAGCGGTGGTTTAGCGATGGGAAATCAAGATCTTTGCTTCGATTGTCGTTTAGATGACGGTTCATTAACTCCACCAGATTTTTGGGAAGAATAAATACTAATATATGTTATCATTAAATAAATACTCAGTTCTATTTTTCGTTTTGCTACTATCAATGCAAAACCTAGCTTTCTCGCAGAAGTCGGAGATTCAAAATTTTGAAAATATAAATATTGTTACCGACAGAAATCTTTATATGGCAGGTGAACCGATTTGGGTTTATTCTTATTACTCAGTACCTGTTGACACATCAATAATACTAAGTAAGGTTCTATATCTAGAATTATTTAACAACGAAAAGCAGCTAATATCTTCTCAAAAAACACTTATTACAAAAGGCGTTATTAGCAGTAAGCTTATAATACCTGAGTATGCACAAACAGGTTATTATGTATTAAGAGCTTATACCAGATATCAAGAAAATTTTCCAACGTGGCAATTGGCATCAGTTGTTATCTCAATAGTTAACCCTGAACATCCACTCCCTCCTATTCTGGTACCAAATAAAGAAGAACAGATAACAATATCATCCATGCTTGATGGTAATATTGCATTTAGAATCAGAGAACCGATAACACAAGAAGTAAAGTCTGTTGACTTATTTGTTAACGAATCAAAAGTTAACCAAGGAGGAAAATACTATTCTAACGGACTTGGAATATTCAATTATAATCCAAAGCCCACTGACCAGTTAAAGCTGTTAATACACTTAAAATCCGGAGATAGCCTCAAGAGTAGTGCCATAATTATTAAAAATCATCCTTTTAAATTAACTACTAGTTCTAATTCAGATAAAATAGAACTGAATTTCAGAGATATTGCATTCCGGGAAAATGAACTCAAAGTATCATTAACAAACTTTAATAGTCGAAACTCTGTTACTAAAATACTGGAGGTTGTTGATAGTAGTGCAACTTTAACATATTCCCTGGATAAATTAGGAACAGGATTAACTTTGATCTCAATAAGTGATAATAACGGGGATCCTGTTTTCAACACATTTTGTTATATTGATCGAAAGAATGAAGTAGTAAAAGAAATTACCACTGATAATTTGATTCTTCCCGATGAGAACATCTCTGTTGATATGTCAGATATTAATTCAAATGAATATCCACTGGTAGTTTCAATGGTACTTAACGGAGCACAAAGTTCTGACACTGAATTATTACCAGCTTATATTATTGATAATCCGCTTTATATAGATCAGTTTATGCTCTATAATAATGAATCGATTAACAATAAGGCAAACCAGATAACTAATGCTTTAGCTATGGCCCAGGATAAGTTATCTCCCTACTTTAGCAAATCTAACTCAAAATCAAACCTTGTTATTCCGGAGATAGATGGTCTAACTATTCAGGGGAGATTGGTTAATCCTGTTAACAAACAACCGGTAAAAGATGAACTAATATACTGTTCATTACTCGGTAACGAAAATCAATTTCATGCAACCCGAACATCAGAGCAGGGCAGTTTTATAATTCCACTTAACCTTACTATGAATCGACAGGATATTTATCTTACAACGGGATCTACTACTGAGGAAAGTGATCCGGAGATTGTGATTGATAATGGTTTTTATTCAGAACCTCCTATTTGGTTTTCATCTTCTTTCATTATGGACTCTGCTAATAATGAATTGATTACACAAATGTACATTAACTACCAGGTAAACAAAATATTTAATATCAATAGGCAACAGGCAAATCAATATACAATTCCTTATCATCCTGTATTTGGAGACAACCTAAAAGTAATAAGACTTACTGACTTCGTACAGATGTCAACTACACTGGAAGTATTTGGTGAATTAGTGCCTTATGTTAGAGCACGCAAAAAAGACGGGCAATATAAGTTAGTTGTGTCGGATGACCAGCTAAATGTAAGATATGAGGATCCTTTGGTAATTGTTGATCAATTGCCTTATTACAATATTGACGAGATAATGAAACTCCAGCCAACCGAAATTGAAAAGATAGAAGTATCGAACCATACTTATATTTATGGAAATAATATGTTCAACGGAATTATTATGATCACTACTAATTCTGGGAATTTGGCTGGTTTACCACTATCAAATGGCGGAGTATTTGCTGAATATGAAACATTTGAACCAGATATACAGTTCGTACCATTTTCGAAATTGGAAAATAATGTTGATAAGCCCGATTTTGCTAATACGGTATACTTTAATTCAATTGACAATAAAAATGAGCAGAAGCATCTATTAATAAATGCACCTACAGGTATTAACAATTATGACATTCTACTTTTCAGCTTGAGAAGCAAAACCAAAGTCATTAGCAGACAAAAGATCAAAGTCTCAAATGAATAAATGAGTATATAATTATCTAATGTTGAAAAAGAATAGTATAGATTATCTTGATAGCCTTATCAGGTTAATGCAAATGCTATTGGTAATTTTGGTCCTTGCCTTTATCATCACATCTTGTGTGGATAGTTATTGGCCAAAGGTCGACAAGTACGAAGGTCTTCTTGTAGTAGATGGGTTGCTTACGAATGGAAATGACACCATTACTGTGAAATTATCTTCAACCAGTTCGATTAATGATATTGAATACATTCCGGTTAGCGGTGGTGAAGTATATATTACTGATGAAAATAAGAGGGAGACCCCCCTTACAGAAACAAAACCCGGTACTTATATTGTACCCGACAATTCATTCTCCGGTCAAATTGGAAGTTTATATCAATTGCACATAAACCTGCCCAATGGTAAAACTTATGTATCTGACACTTGCAGATTACTTCCGCCTTCGCCTATAGATTCTGTTTATGGAATTGTAGAATCCTTTGAAGTAGCAAATGATATTAGAGGTTTGCACGGTATCCAGTTTTATGTTGACTTTCACAATGATCAACCTGATAAATACAACCTGCTTTGGAGATTATCAGGCACATATAAGTATGAAGCTACAATGGATATTGACTATACATACGAAGGTTCTTTTATTCCATATCCAGATCCTGATTCTCTGAGAACCTGTTGGCGTACCACTCAAATTAATGATATCTTTATATTTACAAACAAGTATCTGGAGGGTAGTGCCGTTACACGTTTTCCTTTAGCATTCATATCATCCAAAACAAAAACACTAAGCATTAGGTATAGTTTACTAGTTAACCAACTTACTGTTTCGGAAGAAGCATTTGATTTTTGGAATTCATTAAAAGAACAAAACATCGATCAGGGAAATTTGTATACACAGCAACCTATACAGATCAAAGGAAATATGCACAACTTAGAAAACTCAGACGAGCCGGTATTAGGATATTTTACGGTTGCTGGCATATCTAAAAAAAGAATTTATGTTAACAGGCCTCCAGTGCCTTTTTTCTATAACCTATGTACTCCGGATTTTGATTTGAGATTTATAGCTTTCACCCCCGAATCCAGCTGGCCAATTTATATCGATGATATTATGTTTCTGGGATACGCAATGGGTCCTGCTAATGATTGCTTCGATTGCCGTTTGGATGGAGGTTCACTAGAACGACCTCAATTTTGGGAGGATTATTAGATTTTAATTCAAATCATATGTTTATTATTGCACACTTTAAAATTGAGCTGCAAGGGAAATAATACAAGAAAGAAATTTATGTCCTCATTTATTAATCTAATTATAGAAATAAAATTTATAAGGATAATTATAATAGCATCAATTGTGATTATAGGGATGACTTCATGTATTGATGAATATTGGCCAGCTTTAGATAAGTATGAACATGTGTTAGTAGTTGATGGTTTGCTCAATAATGGTGATAATCCAGTATTAATAAATCTATCATATTCAAGTGGATTAGATACACAGTTAATTGAACCTGTTATAGGCGGTGAATTATACATTCTCGACGAAAATCAATTGGAAACACCTCTAATTGAAACAGAACCTGGTACTTATGTTGCAGCAGATAGTGATTTTAAAGGTGTGGTTGGTAAATCGTATCAGTTGCATATTCACCTATCTAACGGTCAAGACTATGTGTCGAATTTATGTAGTTTACTTACTCCATCACCTATTGACTCAGTTTACGGTATTAGGGAGACCCATGCAAGTGATGTATATAATGAAACTGAGTATGGAATACAATTTTATATCGACAATCATTCTGACAATATAAACGACACAAGTTATTACATATGGAGGTTAACACAGACGTACAAATATATGGCAGCCTTCACTCTCGACTATCTTTGGGAAGGTGAATTTATTCCATACCCAAATCCCGACTCACTTCGCACTTGCTGGAAAACTACAACTCCACCGAATATTTATCTTCAATCAACAAAATATTATGATATACCTGTTTTAAAACAAATTCCACTTAACTATGTGTCAACTGAAACAAAAGCATTGAGTATCAGGTATAGTCTGCATGTTAAACAACTGACTGTTTCAAAAGATACTTATGATTTCTATAATATTCTACAGCAACAGAATGCCGATCAAGATAACCTCTATTCCAAACAACCTTATCAAGTTAGAGGTAACGTAGTAAATATTAACAATCCTGATGAACCGGTATTGGGTTACTTTATTGTTGCAGGAGTTACAGAAAAACGAATTTATATAAAACGACCTGTTTTAGAATTTCATTATTATGTGTGTGATCCTGATGTAGAATCAATGTATTATATAAGATGGGAGCCAAAGTATAAGTGGCCAATTTACATTACAGTAACTGAAAATGGAGCCATGGCTATGGCACCTCGAAGATCCTGTTTTGACTGCCAAAAAGAAGGCGGAACTTTAACGCGTCCTGATTTTTGGTTGGATTAACAGATCCAAACTAAATTGTTATTTTTATATGCACATTTTAATATTGAGTTAAAAAGGAATGAATACAAGAAATTGACTGATGTCCTCAATTATCAATCAAATAATAGAAATAAAACTTATAAGGATAATTATAATATCCTCAATTATGATGACGGGGATTACTTCATGCATTGATAAATATTGGCCAAATGTAGATAAGTATGAACATGTTTTAGTAGTTGATGGTTTGCTCAATAATGGTGATAATCCAGTATTAGTAAAACTTTCATATTCAAGTTCAATAAATACACAGTTAGTTGAACCTGTTACCGGCGCTGAATTATACATTACCGACGAACAACAAATGGAAACTCCACTTATAGAATCAGAACCTGGTACTTATGTTGCAGCAGATAGCACTTTTAGAGGCGTGGTTGGTAAATCGTATCAGTTGCATATTCACACTAACGGACAAGAATATGTATCGAACTTATGTAATTTACCGGCTCCATCACCCATTGACTCAATATACAGTATTAGAGAGACCCATGCAAGTGATGTGTATAATGAAACTGTGTATGGAATACAATTTTATATTGACAACCATTCTGACTATATAAACGATACAAGTTATTACATATGGAGGTTAACCGAGACGTATAAATATATGGCCGCTTTTTCTATCGACTATCTTTGGGAAGGTGAATTTATTCCATACCCAAATCCCGACTCTCTTCGCACTTGTTGGAAAACGTCTACTCCTCAGAAGATTTATCTTCAATCAACAAAATATTATGATCTACCTGTGTTAAAAAAAATCCCACTTAACTATGTGTCCACTGAAACAAAAGCATTAAGTATCAGGTATAGTCTTCTTATTAAACAATTAAATGTATCAAAAGATGCTTTTGATTTCTATTATATTCTACAGCAACAGAATGCAGATCAAGAAGACCTCTATTCTAAACAACCTTATCAAGTTAGAGGTAACATAGTAAACACTAAAAATCCTGATGAACCGGTATTGGGTTACTTTATTGTTTCTGGTATTACAGAACAACGATTTTATTTAGATCGACCTAACATCCTTTTGCATTACTACGTGTGTGTACCTGATACTGAATCTATGAGATATTTAAAATGGGTGCCAAAAAGATTTTGGCCAATTTATATTACAATAATTGAAGGAGGTTACATGGCACAGGCGGTTCGAATGTCATGCTTTGACTGCCGTCTAGAAGGAGGAACTTTAACACGTCCTGATTTTTGGATGGATTAAATGCACATTTATATATGAGTGATCGGAAATTCATATAATTTTGCCAAGTAATTGTTTATGTTCAAAATGCAATTAGTTACCTTTACTGTTTAAAATAAAATAACTAGAAAGAAATATGTTTAAAAAAGAAGTTTATACAGATAGAAGAACCAAATTAAGAAATGAAATAAAATCCGGAATTGCACTATTCTTAGGAAATGTGGATGCAGCATTTAATTATCCAGCTAACCAATATCATTTCCGTCAGGATAGCCATTTCCTTTACTTTTTCGGATTACAAAACCCGGGATTTGCAGGAATAATAGATTTCGATAATAATAAAGATTACATTTTTGGTAACGATTTCGATATTGACGATGTTATTTGGATGGGCGTTCAGCCAAAAGTAACAAATCTTGCAGCAAAAGCCGGTATTGAAAACACTGCACCATACAATGAACTTGCAAAATTTATCACAACCGCCAAAACAGAAGGCAGGCAAATTCACTTTTTACCCCCTTATCGCGGAGAAACTGTAATAGAATTATCAGCATTACTTGGACTTGCAAATGCTGAGGTAAAGTCAGCTGCATCTGCAGAACTTATAAAAGGAGTTGTTAAGCTGAAAGAAATTAAAAGCGAAGAAGAAATTGCAGAAATTGAGAAAGCCATTGATATTGCCTATGAAATGCATACTACTTCAATGAAAATGGCTAAGCCAGGTATAGTTGAACAAGAAATTGCTGGTACAATTGAAGGAATATCCCTTGCTCTTGGTGGCCCGGTTTCTTTCCCTATCATTCTTAGCCAGGACGGACAAACTCTTCATAATCATTATCATGGTAATGTTCTTGAAAAAGGCAGAATGATGGTAACTGATGCTGGTGCAGAAACCCAGGAATGCTATTCGAGTGATATTACGCGTACAGTGCCTGTAGGCGGAAAGTTTAACAAGCGACAGGCAGAAATTTATCAGATTGTATTGGATGCAAACATGACTGCTATAAGGGCAATCAAACCTAGAATAAAATATCGTGAAATTCATTTTCTAACAGTAGGGGTTATTGTTGATGGACTTAAAAAAGCTGGTTTGATGAAAGGTGACACAAAAGCTGCAGTTGAAGCCGGTGCTCATACGCTTTTTATGCCCCACGGACTTGGCCATCAAATGGGAATGGACGTTCATGACATGGAAAGCCTTGGCGAGAATTATGTTGGATATGACGAAAATACACAAAGAGCTACTGAATTTGGAACCGCCTATTTGAGGTTAGGCAAAGAACTTAAACCAGGTTTTGTTCTTACAGTTGAACCCGGTATTTATTTTATTCCCGACTTAATTGATAAATTCCGTAACGAAGGAAAATACCTTAACTTTATTAACTACGACATAGTAGAAACCTACAAAGGCTTTGGTGGAATCCGAATTGAAGATGATATATTAGTTACAGATAATGGATACCGCGTTCTTGGAAAACCAATACCAAAAACTATTGAGGAAGTTGAAGCAATTATGGCCGAATAGAAATAATTGCCAGATTAGTTTTCTTCCAAAAATTCAAGATTCTTGGCAGAAGCTTGTTTCTTTACAGCTGTAAGTATTGCCTTGTCAAGCATATTGTTAGTGTCATCTCTTCTTTTCTCAGCAACATAACTATCACGTTTCTTGGAAAGTTCATTGATCTCACTTTGAATCTTTGCACGTTCTTGTTGCTTATCAGAAATATATATATTCTTTTCTTCTGTGGTCATTTTTCTCATCTCATCAGGCAGATCTTCCTGAGAGAGTGATTCAATATCAAATTCTTTCATTTCAATAGCATCAACCAAATCCCATTGCGTATTTTTATAGGCAATTTTACTTTTTGAAGCTGCTCTTTTAATAGCAACTCCCTCATTTATGGAAGAGGCATTAGCATCCTGAGCAGCTTGTCGTGTATAGTATTCATCTCCGCCAGAACCATAAACAACATAAGTATTATTTAGCTGAGAGTTCAGTTTCATTATTCTGTCATCGTATGGCGACTTGATGTGAACATAGTTACAATCCTGATCTATATTCATATAATCTCCACCACCAATATAGGCACCATCTTTCCAATTTGTACGAATTCCTTCGTTGAAGTTGCCACAAAAAATTGTGTTTATTGTTATATCCTTTTCACGAGCAGTTTTACAAACTTCTCTATAACTTACATTACCTTGATCGAAAGGCTCATTACCGGCAATAAATATTAATTTAAGATCTTTAGGATAATCTTCCCAATCGAGTTCCTTTAAAGAAGATTGTATAACCTGACCACAGTATTCACTACCACCATCGGTTCGTAGTGCGAATAATTTTTCAGATATCATATCCAGATCACTAGTAAAGGGAGTAACCAACCTTATGTAGCCTTCAAGCATAGGAAGTCGGTCGTTGCCATATTCATACAAGGCAATTTGAATATCTGGTGATTTACCGTCGCATTTTGCTGTAGAAAGTTCATTTATCATGCTCCATAGTTGGGATTTGGCTTGATCGATCAACCCATCCATACTATTACTGGTATCAAGAATTAGTGCTACTTTTATCGATGTTGATGAGGGTGTTTGGAAGGAAAACAAAGGAATCAGAAAGAAGATGATTAAAGCTAATTTTAGTTTTTTCATGACTTGGACTTTTTAGTTTAGCCTTCAAAATCCAAAATGTATGCCAAAGTCATAAAAGTCGAAATAGAGCAAGATTATTATTGCGAGCACAAAAAAAACATTTTGTAAAAGCTGCTACCAATTATTAGATAAGATGGCCTTGTTTCTGGATTTCTTCACCAATTAAAACACTATTTTAACTCATGTAAATGCTAAAATTATTTAACTTTTGAATTAATGAAATCAAATAGTAGTCTCACTCCAACACCGGTTCCTCCAACGGTACGATAACTGTCAGTCTTATTCAAAAATGAAGGAGCTGCAATATCAAGGTGAATATAAGGATAGTCAGTAAAATGTTCCAGGAACTTAGCAGCTGTTATTGCTCCAGCCTCTATGCCACCAATATTTTTTCTATCGGCCACTTCTGATTTCAACTGCTCAGCATATTCATCCCACATTGGAAACTCAACAATACGCTCATGAACACGGTCACCTGATTGCTTAAGACGTTCAAATTCATCATCAGATTTAACCTTCATACCTACCATTCCCTGCGGACCAATTGCTCTCGCTGCAGCACCGGTTAATGTAGCTATATCGATAACTAAACCAGGATTGTACTTTTTTGCATAACTAAGTGCATCAGCAAGTATCATCCGACCTTCTGCGTCAGTATTCATAACCTCTACAGTAGAACCATCAAACATTGTTACTACATCACCAGGCGTGTATGCATTGCCATCAGGCCGGTTATCAGTAGCTGGAATAAAACCAATAACATGTACTGGAAGTTTTGATTTAGCTATAGCATACATAACACCAATAACAGCAGCAGCACCGGCCATATCGCTCTTCATCGTATCCATTGAGTTTGATGGTTTAAGGCTTAAACCACCTGTATCATAAATAACACCTTTGCCAACAAATATATAGGGCTTTTTATTGACACTGTTTTTTGGTTTCCATTCAAAAATTGTGAAGGTTGGTGGATCAATACTTCCTCTGTTCACCGCAAGTAAGCCTCCCATTTTTAGGGATTCTATCTTCTTCTTATTAAAAACCTCAACTTTTGCTCCTGAAGATTGACCAAGAGCTTGTGCTTCTTTAGATAACTGAACAGCAGTCATATATGAGTCAGGTTCATTAACATAATCCCTTGCATAACACACTGCATCCATAACGATTTGAAATTCTTCAATATCCTTCTTAGATACATCTTTTGAATAAATTTCAATTTTGTTCAGGCTGTTTTGCTTCTTATTATCACCGGTTTTATATTTTAAGAATTGATAATTACCAAGTACCATTCCTTCAATAAAGGATAATGTTTCTACCTTAGATGAATTAACAGTGTTAATTACAACCCTGTCAATTTTTGCTTTATTTAGTATCTGGAGAGCATTGTTGCCATCTTTTCGAAATGATTCAATCTTACTATTATGAGTTCCTTTGGCATTACTATAAACTATCAAAGTCCGGTTCTTAAATCTATTGACTTCAATAATTTCTTTCTTATCTTTATGTTCTCTTTTAATATACTTCTGTTCAACCTCATTAAATCCCAATCCGACTAGGTCTGAACTAGTTTTTATAAGAACAATAGAGTCTGCAGTTAGAGACTTTCTATGGGCTTTTTGTAATAGTATATTCATTAATTGGTGCTGTTTATCCATGCAAATATACAAACATAGTTAATATAAGGATATAGTGTTTAAAAGTCAACCGAAAAGAGCAAACTGCAGAAATCTTGTCCACATCAAGAATTAAGTTTACGTAGCTACAATATACTCTTTCACTTTATGGATCACTAGCTGAGTAGCTCCGGCATTACTATGAACATACTTTCTTGCCACATCTGCGCTAATGTTATAAGCGTTCTTGTCGAGCAATAATTTCTCGAAAACAATCAAACACTCTTCAGAATCGATAATGGGGAAGCCTCCACCATTATCTCTTAATTCCCTTGCTTCCTGGAAACGCTTGTAATTTGGGCCAAATATTACTGGTATACCATATGTTGAAGCTTCAAGCAAATTATGAATCCCCACTCCAAAACCACCACCAACATATGCAATATCTGCATAACGATATAGTTGAGATAACATTCCAATACTGTCAATTATTAATACTCTGCTTTTATCGAAATCATTTTCAGATGCTTTTGAATATAATACAGGATTATAATTTTCAAAACGAGTTTGGATATCAGCAATATGTTCATGATCAATCAAGTGAGGAGCTATTACAACTTTAAAATCCATCTTAGAATTAAGAAGTAAGTCGAGTATAACTTTCTCATCTGGTTGCCATGTACTTCCAGCCATTAGTAAAAATGAATCTCCTTTAAATTTCTCAATAATGGGATAGGCAACTGATTCATTGGATAGTTGAATTACTCTGTCGAAACGAGTGTCGCCACTAACTTCCGCGTGATTAATACCAATATTGTCAAGCAATTTTATGGATTCTTCATTCTGGACGAACAAATATGTAACTTTATTTAGCTGGTCGACAAACCACTTTCCCCAAGGCTTGAAAAAATGCTGTGAACTCCTGAAAATCACGGAAGCGAAAATCAACGGAATCTTTTGCCTATATAACTCATCGATACAATTAAACCAAAACTCATATTTAATAAATATCACAAGTTTTGGTCTTACATACTTAATAAAGAGATGAGCATTTTTAGGAGTATCAATAGGTAGATAATAGATATAATCAGCAAGTTCATAATCACTGCGGACCTCATATCCTGAAGGTGAAAAGAATGTAAGAAGTATACTATGATCAGGATATGTTTTTCTCAACATCTCAATTATCGGTCTTCCTTGCTCAAACTCACCCAAACTTGCACAGTGAATCCATATATTTTTACCGTCAGATATATGAGCTTCCTTAATTTGAGATAACACATTTTTTCTGCCATCAATCCATTTACGGGCCTTATTATTAAAAAGTGCTGCAACTCTAACACTAGTTGAGTAGAGAAAAATGAAGATATTATAGAGTACTTTCATTTATTTAATGTTCATCTATAAATTTGGTAATTAACAAATTACAAGAACATTAGTCATAATAGTATTTATTGGGGGCTCTTTTATAAATCGGTAACATCCAGCCAACCTTAATACCAGTAAAAAAATCTATGTAGCTATTATTATCCTTTTGCATTGTGCTAAAATCCCAATCACGCAGACTATGTGTAAAAGCCTGGTGAAATTCGAACCCTGCATAAAAATTAGTGAATTTGGAATTACCAATGTAGAACCATCCTATAAATTGGTTTAATGAAACTCCACCAATAAGCATATCGTAACCTCTGGCATAATCGTCAGAAATCTGTGGAGCTGTCCTGTGCTGATTATCAATTTTCATTCGTGTTACCATATAACCTACTCCTGCCGTAACCATCAATCCGGAGTTTGGATTTGGATTTAACACTGGAAATATCTTGCCAAAACTAACATTGAAATTAAACCCTCTTTCGTATAAAGCATATAGCGCATAAGTACCATTTCCATCAATTATAAAGCCATCATGAGTTTCTACCATCCACAATATTGAATCAGCATTCTTAACTTGGCTTCCAAATATAAAATTACCATCAAATGAGAAAATTAAATTTTTGCTTGTTTTATATCTTACTCCTCCTCCAATCGTGGAATTATTCCCAAACCTCTTAGCAATATCACCTCCGGAAAATTGATAAGAATATGATACATGAGGAACAAACGCTGCTATTGCAGAATCACTTGCGTTTACCTGTGCATTAATCTCACTAAAAGCAAACAAAATGAGCAACGAAAGCAAAATTCTTTTTAACATATAGTTGGTATTTCGATTTTAAGCAAAGATAAGTGAATTATTTTAGTTGAAGGTGCTAGTAATATGTCTGATAACATTAACAATAACTGTACTACCTCTTACTTCCGACTTGCAACTTTAAACTTTTACATCTAAACGCCAAACACTTCCTACAAGTTACCTATCTTTGCAACGATTGGTAGAATATTAACATCAAACATACTATGAAACACAATATGGTGGACCTTGTTGGTCAATATAAAAAGATAAAGAACGAAATAGACACTGCCGTTCTGGAAATAATGTCTGAAGCATCATTTATTAATGGGCCTGCAGTTACAAGATTTCAAAAAAGTTTTGAAGAATATTTAGGTGTAAAAAATGTAATTCCTTGTGCAAACGGAACCGACGCTCTTCAAGTTGCTTTAATGGCTCTGGATCTTAAGCCAGGTGATGAGGTAATTACAACCTCTTTTACTTTTATTGCTACTGCAGAAGTAATTGCGTTGCTCAAGTTAACTCCGGTACTGGTTGATGTAATACCCGAAACTTTTAATATAGATCCGGTTGCCGTTGAGAAAGCAATTACTTCAAAAACGAAAGCAATTATCCCTGTTCATCTATTCGGACAAAGCGCTGATATTCATTCATTAAAAATGATCGCTAATGAACATAACCTGTATATAATAGAAGATACTGCACAGGCAATTGGAGCCGATTTCACATGTCCTGAAAGTGGCAAAACAAAAAAAATTGGGACATTCGGTCATATTGGATGCACATCATTCTTCCCATCTAAAAACTTAGGCGCCTTTGGTGATGGTGGTGCTATTTTTACTGATGATGATGATCTTGCCGATACTATGCGTATGATAGTTAATCATGGCATGAAGAAAAGGTATTATCATGATGAAATAGGTGTTAATTCACGTCTTGATAGTATACAAGCAGCAATACTTGATATTAAACTAAAGTATCTGGATGAATATTCTACTGCCAGACAAAAAGCTGCGGCTTATTATAATGATGCATTTGCTGGTAATCCAAAGATTAAAACTCCGGTAACAGCCGATTTCACAACCCATGTTTTTCATCAATACACATTAGTACTTGTTGATGTTGACAGAGAAGGCTTAATGAATCATCTTGCGAGCAAAGGTATTGCCTCTGCAGTATATTATCCGGTACCCTTACATCTCCAAAAAGCTTATCTCGATCCTCGATATAAGGAAGGTGATTTCCCTGTAACAGAGATGTTAAGCAATTCAGTAATCTCATTGCCTATTCATACAGAACTTACTCCTGAAATTCAGAAAGAGATTACTGACGCAGTACTTGAATTTATTGATAATTAAGACATTATTATAATGGAAGATGGTTTTTTTGCTCATGAAACAGCAGTTATTGACGAAGGATGCAACATAGCATCGGGAACTAAAATATGGCATTTCTCACACATTATGCCAGGTTGCATTATCGGAGAGAACTGTAATATTGGTCAGAACGTTGTAGTATCTCCAGAAGTTGTACTTGGTAAAAATGTCAAGATTCAAAACAATGTATCTATATATACAGGAGTAATTTGCGAAGATGATGTGTTTTTGGGACCATCGATGGTATTTACTAATATCACTAATCCCAGAAGCGGAGTTAATCGTAAAGGGAACTATACTCGCACAATTGTAAAAAAGGGAGCAAGCATTGGTGCTAATGCAACTATTGTTTGCGGGTATGATATTGGTGAATATGCATTTATAGGTGCCGGAGCCGTAGTAACAAAAGAAGTACTGCCATATTCATTGGTAGTGGGCAACCCTGCACGTCATATTGGATGGATGAGTGAATTCGGACATAGGCTGAATTTTAATGGCCATGGAATAGCTGTGTGCCCTGAGAGCAATGAAAAATATCAATTGAAAGATAATACTGTTAGAAAAATAAAATAGTTAATTGAAATTTAATTACTTTTTATTTGGTTCTAAAAAAAGATAAAATTACGATGAAAATATTAGTTACGGGTGGTACAGGATATATTGGTTCTCATACTGTTGTTGAACTGCAAAATAAAGGTTACAACGTTATTATAGTTGATAATCTAAGTAATTCGAGCGCTGATATTATTGATAAAATAGCTTTGATAACTGGTATCAAACCTGATTTTGAGAAGTTTGACTTAACAGACGCTGAACGCACTACCGACTTTTTTAAACGTCATAAAGATATAGCAGGTATTATACATTTTGCAGCTTACAAGGCTGTTGGCGATTCGGTTACGGAACCTTTGATGTATTATCGGAATAACTTAACATCACTAATAAACATACTCCAGGGAATGAAGGATAATGCAATACAAAACATTGTATTCTCTTCATCATGCACTGTGTATGGCCAGCCTGATGAACTCCCCGTGTCAGAGAGCGCACCTATAAAGGAGGCAGAGTCACCTTATGGGAACACAAAACAAATTTCGGAAGAAATAATAAGAGACACTATAAAGGCTACAGATCTTCGTGCAATTGCATTACGTTATTTTAATCCTATTGGGGCTCATGAAAGTGCAATAATTGGAGAATTACCAATTGGCATTCCCAATAATCTTGTTCCATATATTACGCAAACTGCAATTGGTATTCGTGAGTTCCTGAGAGTTTTTGGAGACACCTACCCTACTCCTGATGGAACTGCAATTAGAGATTATATTCATGTTGTTGATCTTGCTTTAGCCCATGTAATAGCTGTTGACAGGATGATAAATAACAACATGAAAAATGATTTTGAAGTTTTCAACCTTGGTACAGGTAATGGGTATTCAGTGCTTGAAGTGATTAAATCATTTGAGAAGGTTACAGGTTTAAAACTTAATTATAAAATTGTTGACCGCCGTGAAGGCGATATAATACAGGTTTGGGCAAATTCGGATTATTCAAATAAAGAACTTGGCTGGAAAGCTGAGAAAGGAATAGATGATATGACCCTGTCTGCCTGGAAATGGGAAAAGGCATTAAGAGAAAACAGCTAACGAATGTTAGACAAGTTTCAAACGAATTAACAAAACAAATGTCACTGTAATAAAAGACTAATGAAAAAAATACTTATCACTGGTGCTGCAGGATTTATCGGCTCTCATGTTGCCAGATTATTTGTTAACAAATATCCTGATTATCAGATATTCAATCTTGATAAACTCACATATGCGGGTAATCTTGAAAACCTAAAAGACATTGACAAGAAACCAAATTATAAATTTATTCTTGGAGATATTATTGATGGTGATTTTATAATGAACCTTTTCAAAGAACACCAGTTCGATGGAGTTATTCATCTTGCCGCCGAATCGCATGTTGACAGGTCAATTGAGAATCCAATGGAGTTCATTATGGCAAACATTGTAGGAACCGTTAATTTATTAAACGCGGCTCGCCATATCTGGAAAGGCCAATATGAAGGCAAACGTTTCTATCATGTCTCCACAGATGAAGTATATGGCTCCCTAGGTGATGAAGGTTTCTTTTATGAAGATACTCCTTACGATCCACATAGCCCTTACTCTGCTTCAAAAGCAAGCTCTGACCATCTTGTAAGAGCCTATCATGACACATATGGATTACCAATAATTATTTCTAATTGCTCAAATAACTACGGTCCTAACCAATTCCCTGAGAAATTGATACCGCTATTTATTAATAACATTCGACATAACAAACCATTACCAGTTTATGGCAAAGGTGAAAATGTACGCGATTGGCTTTATGTAATTGACCATGCACAAGCCATTGATGTTATTTATCATAATGGTGCAGATGGAGAAACTTTTAATATTGGTGGCCATAACGAATGGACAAATATTGATTTGATCAAAGTGTTATGCAAGGTAATGGATGAAAAATTAGATAGAGAACCTGGTACATCTGAGAAGCTCATTACTTATGTAACGGATCGAGCAGGACACGATCTTCGTTATGCAATCGATTCAACAAAACTTCAAAATGAATTGGGATGGAAGCCTTCATTACAGTTTGAAGAGGGAATAAATCTTACAGTTGATTGGTATTTGAATAATAAGGGTTGGTTAGATAATGTTACTACCGGCAATTATCAAAAGTACTATGATAGTATGTATGGGAACAGGTAAGGTTGTAAGTTTACCGTAGGCTTTTCCTGTTTAAGTACTATTATCAAGATCTAAAAAAGTAATCCATTATGCGTTGGTAGTTTAACCATTTAATTTAAACATTATTTATAGTTTAAGAATTCTATCAAGCACTTCTTTAATTAAGTTTTTCATGCTAGTTTCATGATGAGGGTTAAAATCATGTGTTACCCGGTTTGCAATAATATCACAAACTGTTAATGCGTTGTGTCCAAGCATTGATGAAAGAAAATATAATACCGAAGTCTCCATTTCAAAGTTTGTAACTTCTATATCTTTGTATTTATATCTACTTGACCTTTCAACAAGAGTATTATCCTTTACTTTTAACCTAAGCTCTCGTCCCTGTGGTGCATAAAAACCAGGGGATGTTAATGTTATACCCTTGCGCCATTCGAAGCCGATTTTCTCAAGAAGATAATCAGAAGCTTTTACTCCGTACGGTTTTGGAAGATCACTATCCCAATCCATCATGTTCAAGAAACTAGTTGTGAGTTCAGTATCTATTACTTTATCATTCAAATCATAAAAATATGCCAGTGCGTCAAGGCCAAGTCCATATTCCGATACCAGATATGAATGAACAACAGGAATATCAGACTGAAGTGCTCCTGATGTACCAATACGAATTAAATTCAATGAAGTCTTTTCTTGCTTTTCTACCTTTTTATCTAAATCAATATTAAAAAGTGCGTCAATCTCATTTATAACAATTTCAATATTATCAGGTCCCATACCTGTTGACATCACCGACAACCTTTTTCCTTTATAAGTTCCTGTTATGGTATGAATTTCCCTATTGCGCTTTTTGAGCTCAATTGAATCAAAGAAACTTGCCACGAGTTCAACTCTGTCTGGGTCACCAACAAGTATGATTGTTTCAGCAACCTCTCCGGGAAATAGTTTTAAATGATATATAGATCCGTCGACATTGAGAACTAAATCCGTCTTTTTAAATGAAGTCATATTTTCAGTGATAAGAAATAGTAATTTTGCAAATATAAGATTTAGATATTAAAGAATATTTTCAATAACACTTAGTTTCAACCACCCGAGGAATTGAAGACAATTGACAGCCAGTTAAAACAATTAAATGAGAGAAACAAAAGCAGAAATAATTAGTATTGGTGATGAATTATTAATCGGACAGGTTGTAAATACGAATGCTACATGGATAGCATCAGAGTTTAATAAGAATGGAATTGAAGTAGGAAAAATTATTTGTATAAAAGATTCCCTTAGCGATATATTTGAGGCTCTCAACAATTCAAAAGAGAATATTGTAATTCTTACTGGAGGGTTAGGTCCTACAAAAGATGATATCACAAAACGTGCGCTTTGTAATTACTTTAATTCCAAGCTGATTTTTCATACTCCAACATTTGAGAATATTAAATCACTTTTTGGAAAAAGAAATTATCCTTTAACAGAGGTAAATAAGAATCAGGCACTTATACCAGATAATTGCTATCCACTATTCAATAAATATGGTACTGCACCTGGAATGTGGTTTGAGACAGGAGATAAAGTTGTGGTATCAATGCCCGGAGTTCCTTTCGAGATGAAAGCTATGGTGACAAACGAATTGATTCCAAAACTAAAGCAAAGATATAATCTTAAGAATATCATTCACCGTACAATTATGACCATTGGTGTTGGTGAATCTATGTTGGCAGAAATGATATCTGACTGGGAAGATAATCTTCCTGCACATATTAAACTTGCCTACCTGCCTCAACCGGGAATTGTAAGGTTGAGATTATCAACTTACAATACTAATAATGCAAAGGCCAGCTCTGAGATAGAGAGTTACATTATTAAACTAATGGATATTATTCCTAATAAGATCTTTGGATATGATGATGTTAGACTGGAACAAGTTGTAGGCAATCTATTATCAGAAAAAGGCAAATCCCTTGCTACAGCCGAAAGCTGTACAGGAGGATATATTGCTCATTTAATTACAAGTATCTCTGGGAGTTCTGATTACTTCAAAGGATCCATTGTTTCCTATGCCAATGATGTAAAGATCAATCAACTTACTGTATCCCCATCTGACATAGAAATACATGGAGCTGTAAGTAAAGAAGTGGTCGAGCAAATGGCAATTGGTGGAAGAAAACTTCTTAACACAAGTTACTGTTTGGCAACATCTGGTATTGCCGGACCTAAGGGCGGTACTAAAGAGAAACCAGTTGGGTATGTTTGGATAGCCTTAGCCACTTTCGAAGGCGTTAGCTCAAAGCAATTTCAATTTGGGGAACACCGAGGAAGAAATATCCATAGATCGGCTCTTGCTGCGTTAAATATGTTGAGAAAAGAGCTAATTAAACAAATGTAGCACTTTGTGTTTGTATATTCCTGTCAACCTTCTTGAACAGACCTTGCAATACCTTACCTGGTCCAACTTCTGTAATATTGTTAGCACCATCTGCAATCATGTTCTGCATTATTTTAGTCCAACGAACAGGTGCAGTTAATTGTGCTATAAGGTTTTTCTTTATAATTTCTCCATCATTAACCGACTGTCCTGTAACATTTTGATATATAGGACAAATTCCACGATTAAATTTAACAGAATTAATTGCATCCGCTAACTCTACTCTGGCGGGTTCCATTAATGGTGAATGAAATGCTCCTCCAACTTTGAGCAATAAAGCTCTTTTAGCACCAGCCTCATTACATAATTCAATAGCATTATTAATACCTTCTACTGACCCTGAAATCACTATCTGACCAGGACTGTTGAAGTTTGCCGGGACAACAATATCGCTGACACTATTACAAATGTGTTCAACAACAGCATCTTCCAGACCAATAATAGCAGCCATTGTTGATGGTTCAATTTCACAAGCCTTCTGCATTGCATCCGCTCTTTTTGCAACAAGTTTTAATCCGTCATCAAATGAAAGTGTTCCATTTGCAACAAGAGCTGAGAATTCACCAAGTGAATGACCTGCAACCATGTCAGGCTTAAAATCTTCACCTAATACGCGTGCAAGAATTACAGAATGAATAAAAATAGCAGGTTGTGTTACATTTGTTTGTTTTAGGTCATCTTCTGTGCCATTAAACATTAAATCTGTAATATCAAACTTCAATATACTGTTTGCTTTGTTAAATAGATCCTTAGCTTTTGCGGAGTTATCGAATAAGTCCTTGCCCATACCTACATATTGTGCTCCCTGTCCGGGAAAAACATATGCGTTCATAAATATAAAATTATTTGGTTAATATATCTCTTATTTTCTGCCCCCAAAAAAGCGCAGCAAAAATAGGAATAAATTTATAAAGTCCAAGTAAAGTGTCAATGCTCCCATAATAGTTACTTTACGAGCAGCTTCTGTATCCATTGACAATGTATTACCGATCCTTTTTAGTTTTTGAACATCGTATGCTGTTAGCCCAGTAAAAACAATAACTCCTATGAAACTAATAACATATTCCATAGTATCACTTTGCATGAACATATTTATAACAGAGGCAATTATGATACCAACAAGTCCCATAATCATGATACTTCCAAACTTAGTTAAATCGGTTTTTGTTGTATATCCTAATACACCCATAAATCCAAACATGGCAGCTGTTACAACAAAGGTCTTTGCAATTGATGGTAGTGTGTAGATCAGGAATATAAAACTGATACTCATTCCCATAAGAATTGAGTAACCAATAAAAATTAAAACAAGTGTTGATGCACTCAGTTTTTGAAATCCCATCGACATCCATAATACCAAACCAAGTGGAGCTAGCATAACAATCCATCCTGCCATATTCATACTTTGAGTTTGTGTATCATAAAGTATATTCATCATTGATCCGCTGGATGCAAAAAGCCATGAAACAACTGCTGTAATTGACAAAGCTAGTCCCATCCACATAAACACACCTGATAGAAATGTTTTAGCAACAGGAATGGATTCGTCCCTGCTTGCATAATTTATTTGATTATTAGTTAAGTTCATTTTTAAAGTTTTTTGATTAAACGATTACATTGCACTAATATTTTATCAGTACATAAATAAGGTCACTATTTATTATCCTTATTATCTAACTATTCATATACTTAGGAGAAATTTTAACTAAGAAAGCGTTGAAGAAACAAGGCTAATAAACTCAGCTCTAGTTTGAGCTCTTTCAAAAGCCCCGGTAAAATCAGAGGTTGTTGTTACCGAATGTTGTTTTTGAACTCCTCGCATCGACATACACAAATGTTTTGCCTCAATAACAACCGCAACGCCCAGTGGGTTAAGTGTATTTTGAATTGCATCTTTAATTTGTGTAGTAAGCCTTTCCTGAACCTGTAGCCGCCTGGAATAAACTTCGACCACTCTGGCAATTTTACTAAGTCCGGTAATATACCCATTAGGAATATATGCAACATGTGCCTTACCAATAAAAGGAATCATGTGATGCTCACACATTGAGAAAATCTCAATATCCTTAACAATAACCATTTGACGATAGTCTTCTTTGAACTTTGCCGACAATAATATTTCAACTGGGTCATGATCATAACCCTGTGTTAAAAATTGAATTGATTTGGCCACTCTTAATGGTGTTTCCAGTAATCCTTCTCTGTTAGCATCCTCACCGATAAGGTTTAGTATTTCCTTATAATGATATTCTAATTTTGCAATATTATCTGGTTCATATTTCTCAATCTTTTCGTATGACAAAAGTTCTCCCGGTTTTTTCATATTTCTAATATTTCAATCTATTACTGTCAAAAAAAGTGCCAACATTTAATATTAGCACATATTGGGTTTGGATTTTACGATCCATAATATTCCACAAAATTATTTTCCGATTCTACAACTTTAACACAATGAAGGTCAGCTCCTAGCTGCCTGACTTGTGGATTAAGTTCGTTCCAAATGCCAACTGACAAATTTTCCGTTGAAGCAAGTTTGCCATCCATAAAATCAACTTCAAGATTAATATTTTTATGATCTAGCTTACTTATTATAAATTGCTTAATAATTTTACTGAGTGATTTAAGATTCACTAAGAACCCTGTGTTATCATCAATATTTCCCTTAACGGTAACAAATAATTCATAGTTATGACCATGCCAATTTGGGTTCGAGCATTTTCCAAATACTTCCAAATTTTGTTCATCAGTAAAATCGTGCCTGAATAATCGGTGGGCAGCATTAAATCTTTCCCTGCGCGTTATATGTATCATAGCTGTTTATTAACAATCAAAGGTAAAGAATTTTGAATTAATAAACTCTGCTATTTTCTAATTAATGGAGGGGAGATTATATTATTATATTTGCTCCTATAATCAACCTTGTTAACTTATATTGATATGAGGTATTTACCAATTAACAACAATCTGTTTATTGAAAACAGAAAACGTTTTGTAAGTTCATTACCTGCTGATTCAGCAGCTATCTTTTATTCAAACGACCAGCAGCCACGAAACGGCGACCAGTATTTTCCATTCCGTCAACAGTCCGATTTTTTTTATCTAACTGGAATACACCAGGAAAAGAGCATCTTATTGATAGTGCCTGACATCAAGAACAATAAATTAAAAGAGGCGCTGTTTTTGATTAAAACAAATGAACAAATTGCAATCTGGGAAGGGCATAAATTTACTAAAGAAGAAGCTAAGGAGGTTTCAGGAATTGACAATATTTACTGGCTTGACGATTTTGATCTAGCAATTAGGGAAGTTATTTCAGAATACAACAATATCTATTTAAATCGAAATGAATATCCAAAATTTTATTCTGATGTAAAAGATAGGAATCAAAGATTAGGCGAGAAGTTACAAAAAGATTATCCACTACATAATTACAACAGATCAGCACCACTATTAACTAAATTAAGACTTATTAAATCGGATGATGAAATAGCACTTCTGCAAAAAGCATGTGATATAACAAATCTGGCATTTAGAAGGGTGCTATCAACAACTTCTCAAGGTAAATTTGAGTTTGAAGTACAGGCAGAAATTGAACATGAATTTACATTAAATCGCGCAAATGGAAATGGATATGCTCCTATTATAGCTTCAGGAGAAAACGCATGCGTACTTCATTATGTTGATAATGATAAAGAATGTAAAGATGGTGATTTACTGTTAATGGACTTTGGTGCTGAATATTCATGCTACTCTGCCGATATGAGCCGTACTATTCCTGTTAACGGTAAGTTTACCAGCAGACAAAAAGATTGTTATAATGCAGTTCTTAATGTTTTTAAGATGGCAAAGCAATTATATATGCCAGGAAATACAATCACAAAAATTAATAATGAAGTAAATATGATGATGGAAAAAGAGTTGATCAAACTAGGATTATTTACTAAAGAAGATGTTAAAAAACAAGATAAGGAAAATCCACTTTTTAAAAAATACTTCATGCATGGAACGGCTCACTTTCTAGGTCTTGACGTTCATGATGTGGGCGGAAAAGAAGAAGTATTACAGAAAGGAATGGTGCTAACATGTGAGCCTGGATTGTACATAAGAGAAGAAAATATTGGAATTCGACTTGAGGATGATATTCTTGTTACAAATGATGAACCTATTGATTTGATGAAAGATATCCCAATCGAAATTGACGAGATTGAAAGATTAATGAAGAAATAATTTTAATATCACTAAAAACTAAAGATTAATAAACGTGAAAATAATCAATACCTTTTGGTTTATGATCAGTATAATATTGATGGTAAATGTTAATGCCCAATCCGATTCTATTGTATATAAGATAATTGAGATAGGTACAACTGATAATCAAACCATGGATCACCTCGATATTCTTTGCAATCGTTTTGGAGGCAGGCCAATTGGTTCCGATGCTTATGAAAATGCAGCTCTGTGGGCTGCAAGCAAATTTATTGATTGGGGCATGGAAGTTGAAATGGATGAGGTTGGAGTATTACCTGTTGGCTTTAACAGAGGGCCATGGTTTGGTCGAATGCTTTCCGATAATGGCATGCAATTGCATTTTGCCACACCATCATATACATCAGGAACCAAAGGTGTTCAGCGAGGCCATGTACTTATCGAACCAAAAACACAAGCCCAATTTGATAGAATGAAGGGAAGGCTAAACGGAGCATGGGTTTTAATATCAGGAGATAGTGATGGTTGGCCTATAGATTATTCTGAGAAAGGTGACAGTATCAGAAAAACAATAATCACTAAAAATGCCGAAACGGAAAAGGAGAATAATAAAATAAAAAGAGAAAACAGGGAAAACAGGGACTCCGATAAACCCAAAAAAGAATTATTGGAACTAATCGAAGAACCAGCATTATTTTACAAAGAAATGCGTGATGCTGGTATTTTAGGCATAATACAATCAAGCAAAGTACCTATTCGTGTTTTGTACGACAGGAAGAATTTAATGAACATGACATTTGAAACACTTCCTACAGTTCCTGATATAAAACTAGATGAACACCAATACAATATAATAAAACAGATGGCAGAAGAAAGGCGTTATTTTGAACTTGAATTTGACATAAGAAATCATTTCAAGATGGGCCCAATTGTATATCACAATGTAATTGGAATAATACCCGGCACAGAATTTCCGGATGAATATGTGATAATGAGTGGACATTTAGATGCCTACGATGTAGGAACAGGAGGAGTGGATGATGGATCAGGGGTTTCACCTACTATGGAAGCTGCCCGATTGATAATGGAAGCAGGCGGAAAACCAAAACGCACAATTCTTGCTATTCTATGGGCCGGAGAAGAGTTTGGTTTGTTAGGATCACAAAGTTGGGTAGACAGACATCCGGATGAATTAAATAAAATCTCTAATATGGTCAATCGTGATGGCGGGCCAACTGTTCCAAAAAGTATATCAGTTCCCGATACCATGCGTGCTGACTTTGAGCTAATCTGTGAACCAATAAATTCAATAAACCCTGACTTTCCGTTCGAATTAATCAAAAGAGAACCTCGCGAAAAACCAAAGAAGGCTTGGGGCACGGATAGCGGTCCCTTTGCTGTTGCCGGAGTTCCTACTATTGGGCCAAACAATGGAGATCCAAAGGGATATGATTTCAGCTATAGCGAAATATGGCATACTGAAAGAGACCTGTTTAACAAAAGCATTAAAGAATATCAGGAACATGCAGCAGTAGTGACTGCTATTATTGTTTATGGTATTGCAAATCTGGATCATCTTCTTTCAAGAGAAGGCTATTATAAAGCTCCGGATCCCGTTAAAAAATCGAAAAAGAATAAGAGTGGAAAATAAACTTTCAAAGGAAACTATATGAAACCAAATTTATCAATACTACTTATTGTCATTTTATTCTTCCTTTCACAGCAAACCTTCAGTCAGAATAAAACTGTAACGGATTCAGACATTAAACTTGTTGCTAAAGAAATTATGAATTCAGGAATAACATGCGCATTAATTACTGTTGACAAAGACGGGGCTCCACGTGCCAGGACAATGGATCCATTTTCTGTTGGTGACGATTTTATTGTTTGGCTCGGTACAAATTCTCAAAGCCGAAAAGTACAGCAAATAAAAGATAATCCCAGAGTAACATTGTATTATTTAAATAAGGAATCATCAGGTTATGTTGTTATTGATGGTGTTGCATCACTAGTTAATGACCAGAAATCAAAAGATGCTTACTGGAAGGAAAGCTGGAAATCATTTTATTCAGAAACCCGAGAAAATTATTTATTAATTAAAGTAACACCAAACTGGATGGAGATATTAAGTCCTCCAAATATGATATTCAATGATCCTATTACCTGGCAACCACCAATAATTGTGTTCGACAGTATTGATTAAATGATTACTCTATTTCCTATTCAATTATCTAACAACATAATCAAAAAAGCATACTCCAAAGCAGTTTCTTTATATTGCTCAAAACGACCGGATGCTCCACCATGGCCAAAATCCATATTTGTTTTCAGTAACAGGATATTATTGTCGGTTTTCAATTCACGCAACTTAGCAACCCATTTGGCAGGTTCCCAATATTGCACCTGACTATCGTGAAGACCTGTAGTTACAAGTATTGCCGGATAATCTTTTGCCTCCACCTGATCGTAAGGTGAGTAGGATAGCATATAATCGTAATATGCTTTTTCGTTTGGATTACCCCATTCGTCATATTCGCTTGTTGTTAAGGGAATACTTTCATCCAACATAGTGGAAACAACATCAACGAAAGGAACAGCAGCAATAACACCTCTAAATAATTCGGGTCGATAATTAATTACTGCACCTATTAAAAGCCCTCCGGCACTTCCACCAATACCAAATAATTTATCTCGGGAAGTATAATTTTCATCAATTAAATACTCAGCACAATCAATAAAGTCGAAATAAGTATTCTTTTTATTGAGCATTTTTCCACCTTCATACCAACTACGACCTAGCTCTTCCCCACCGCGAATATGGGCAATTGCATATACAAAACCTCTATCTAATAAACTAAGCCGTGATGATCTGAAAGTTGACTCGATACTATATCCATAAGAACCATATCCATAAAGCAATAATGGTGACTTCCCATTGAGTTCAAATCCCTTTTTATAGACTATCGAGATAGGTACATTAAGGCCATCTCGTGAATTAGCATATCTTCTCTCTGTATGATAATCATCAGGATTATAACCTCCCAATACTTCCTGCTGCTTTAACATAGTTTGTTTATGATCGACCATATCATAATCATAAACTGTTTGCGGAGTTTTTAATGACGTATAGTTATATCTTAGTTTTTGAGAATCAAAATCGGGATTGGCAGATGAGGTAACATAATAGTCATCTTCCTCAAAATTTAAATAATAATCCTTATTTGCTTTTGTATTAAATATCCTGAATTTAATAAGTCCGTTTTCTCTTTCTGTAACAACAAAGAAATTTTTAAAAACATCAACTTGCTCAATCATAACATTCTCCCTTCCAGGTAATATTTCCTTCCAATTATCAATACCAGTATTCTTCTCGCCAACTTCCATCAATTGAAAGTTAATAGCTTTATAATTTGTGACTACCAAAAACCTGTCATTCTGGTGATTTATACCATATTCAACATCAGGTAATCTTGGCTGAAAAATTTGAAACTCACCATCAGGATTATTTGCATCTAGAAAACGACTTTCGGACGACAAAGTGCTTTCGGAACTAATAACAAGATATTTCTGCGATTTTGTTTTCCTTATTTGCACATGGAAAGTAGGGTCGGTTTCTTCATAAATCAAAATATCAGTTTCAACAGGTTTGCCAATTCGATGTTTGTAAATTCTGTATGACCGTAAAGTTTTATCTTTAGTCTGATAAAAGACAGTATTATTATCATTTGCCCATACAATATTTCCAGTAGTATTTGAAATAACCTCATCGTACATACTTCCATTGTCAATATTTTTGAAATAGATATCATATTTACGACGACTTACAGTATCAACACTGTAAGCTAGCAATTTATTATTTGTGCTAAAAGCCCAATCACCGATTTGGAAATAAGGGTGACCTTCAGCCATTAAATTTCCATCAAGAAATATATTCTCATCTGCATTCTCAACAAGTTTTTTGCGACAATAAATTGGATATTCTTTCCCTTCCTCATATTTTACATAATATGAATAATCATTATAATCAAAGGGTACTGAAATATCAGTTTGCTTAATTCGACCAAGAATTTCATTATATATTTTATCTTGTAAAGCTTCAGTCTCCTTCATTATATGATTAGTATAAGAATTTTCAGCATTAAGATAATCAATAACTTCAGGATTCTCACGCTCGTTAAGCCAATAATAATTGTCAATACGGGTGTGACCAAGGGCTACAAGTTTCTTTTCTATCTTCTTGGCTTCAGGCTGTTTCATACTACTTGTATTTAATTGTTGACACGAAACTATAATAACTGATGTTACCACCATAAGTAAAACTCTACTAATTGATTTCATATCTTTTAGTAATTTGTTAGTGAAATTGTAAAGTCAAAAAATAATTGAGCACTGGAGTTGTCAAGCCTTTCCATAATGGTCTTGCTCTAAATTAGTTATATTATCAAACTTTTCTTTCTAAAAGTACAAACTAAATCCAAAACTAGGCATAAATGGCAATTGATAAACTTTTTCGTTTGTCACAAGATCTACGTAAAAAATATTCTCTCGATCGTATACATTTGTCACACTAAGATCAAGAACTAATTTAGTATTTGCACTCAGATAGAAATTTCTTTTCAGATCGATATCAAGTCGATGATATATTGGCAACCTACCTTTAAATAAATCGCCATAAATTATTCCTATCTGACCATTCTCCGATGTATAGTCAGTATTAACACCTCCCGGGAAAGTCAGATACTCATAGAACCCTTGTATTTGAGTAAACGGAAATCCTGTACCAAGATTCCATCTTGCTCCAAATTCCCACTCCTGTTTAGGTCCCGTGATGTATGAAAAAACAACATTTACATTATGTCGGCGATCGAAGTGAGGAGTATATTGAATCATTTTCCCATCAACATCCTCATATTGGCGTGTTACAAATCCTAATGAATATACTACCCAAAAATATGCTTTCTTGTAATCGTACTTAAATACAACATCAACACCATAAGCATTTCCTGTTTCAAGTATAAAATCCTTGGTTTCAACATCAGAAGCATCAGAAGGTGCACTTTCTTCTGAATAGATTTTAAATCGGTTAATATTTGTAAGCTGTGGAAAATATTTATAATACCCCTCAACATTTATCGACATGCTATTACTTACATCAAATTCTGTCCCTAAGATTAAATGATCAGCTCTTTGAATTTTGCTCTTCACTGCTTTGCCATTAAAATTAGCAGGAACATTTTCTGGTCCTGAAAGGAATCCATAAAACAAGTTAACAACATCCCGGTCGGATGAAGCAGCAATTAAATTCTGTGAATACATACCCCCTGCAAATTTTATTCGGAATCTGTCGGTGGCATTGTATTTAATAGCGAGTCTGGGTTCAGGAGATATTTCTGACAGAGAAGCATATACCTGTACTCTTAAACCAGGTTCAATAATAAATTTCCCAATTGTAGCTTTATACTTTGCAAATAAACCTAATTGTGTTGTATTCTCAATTTGCTCAATTTGTGCATTTATAAAATTAGTGAACTTATATTCTGTACGATATCCTTCAAGTTCAAATCCAAATTTCAACTCATCTTTTCCAAGAAAATAAGTAAAGTTAAATCCAGCGTTAAACCCTCCAATAAAACTACTTCTTTCATTTAATGTTGATGAGCTTATTTTTGAATTATACTGTGAATAGGCTACAATACCATCAATCAACACAGGTGATTTACCAGGGATAATAACGAAGTTTGCTCCTCCACCTGATGATGTCCATCCAAAATCAGATATAGCCTTATAGTTTTTTACATTATCGTTAAAATTAAACCCGAAAAAACTAACTTTACTACCATTAGCGCCATTTAATGATACCTTTCCGTAGAAATCAGTAAAATTAAAAGGAAGTCCTTTCTCGTCAATATAACTATAAAATATCTTTGAGCTTTCTGCTAAATATGAATTTTTAAAGGATAATACAAATGAAGCGCTTCCCTTATCAGGAGCTTTTTGCTTAACAATAGGTCCTTCAACAATAGCCCTTGCTCCAAATGTTGATGCGCTAAAAACGCCGGCATAATTTTTTTTGTTTCCATCCTTAGTAGTTATATCCATAACTGACGATAATCTTCCACCATACTCAGCATTAAAGCCTCCCGTATAAACATCAGCACTTCTAATAATATCAGTTTCAAAAACAGAGAATAGTCCGATTGAATGAAATGGGTTGTACACTGTCATACCATCAAGCATCACCTTGTTTTGAATTGGTGATCCTCCTCGAATATAAAATTGTCCTCCCTGATCTCCCGTAAAAACAACACCAGGTACAACCTGTAAATATTGAGCAAAATCAGCCTGGCCACCTACTGATGGAATTTGTTTGATATCCTTTGGTGTAATTTTAATAACAGAAGTGTTGGTTTCTGTACGGGCAGTAGCACGTTCGGCACTAATAGTAACAGTTTCAAGTCTTACCGACGATTTGTTTAGGAAAAAATTCTGACTAATAATACCATCAGCAACGATTTTAATGTTTTGGCTTATTGTGTCGTATCCAAGATATGTAATAGAAAGATTATAATAACCCGGATCGATCTTTGAGATTATATAATAACCATTAACATCAGTTGATGCACCATACGAGGTTCCTTTAAGAATAACATTGCAGAATATCGCCGGTTCACCGGTTTCCTCTTCATAAATAAATCCTCTGATAACACCCTGTTGAGCGACAACATAACCATGCCCTAAACATATAAAGATGAGAGCAATAAGAAATAATTTGTACTTATTTTTCATGTATGGAAGTTTCTATTATTTTGAAACGTCCAAAATACTCAAAAAGTGCATGTCTGATGAATTTTATTTAAGGATAAATAAAATTCATTTAACAGTAACTTGCATTTGATCCTGTAACAAACACAAAAGCCCTGCTATAAGCAAGGCTAATGTATAAATATATAGAGATCAGACAGAAACTGTCCTACAAATAAGATAACTAATACCTAATTATTGAACAACTTGAAACTGCAGTCTCAATAACCAGATATACTTTATTTTCAGCTTGATCAAAATTATCAGTTCTATAATGTCCATGGTCAACTTTTTCAAAACCATTAATGCTTTTCCCTGACATTACAGACTTAATCTGTAGATCACAACCAGATTTTTCAGGTACTTTAACTTTTACTGATGAAGCACCTGTTTCAATATTAACTTTTGTATTATTAAATGCATCTCCTAATGTAATAATAATAGCAGCAGCACCTCCTTCAACATTAAGATCGCTAATCTTAAGCCCGGAGAAGTCAAATTCTACATCAGCTGCTCCTACTTCAAAGCCAAGGTCCCAAATTGGTTGCGGGTTTAATGATACTGCAATTTTATTCTTGGAATGAGTTCTAAGTACCATATCATCTTCAATAAAAATATCTATATCTACAAGATTATCAGTTTGTGTAACTGCATATTTGTAATCAATTAGCGACCCTCTCTTTTCAAAGTCAACAAGAGATGCGGTATCGTCAATTAACAAGAATTTACCTGCGACAATCTCCATGCTCAGCTTAGCAAATTCAATACTATCATCGTACGGAATTGTAAATTCCTGACTTATATCTTGTGAGGTACAATTATACTTTATCTCGTACTCATAATCACGATCATACCAATGAACAGAATTATTCATCATATAGTATAACGATCCGGCAAGTACAAGAATGACTAATCCAATTTTTACAATGTTTTTGGCTGGTAATATGGAAATCCCCCATAAAACTAGTACTACAGGCCATAAACGCCACATATTATACCAGTCGAAATCAAGTAAATTTAGGTTGTCGAGAGTAAAGAGCAGCCCAAGAACTATAAGGATAATGCCCCAAAAAATGTTTCTAAATTTCATTGGTTTGTTTTTTAGATGGTTTAAAAAGATCAGGTTTAATTATCAGAACACCCACAAATACTAACAATAGTGGCCAAAATTCAGCTATATTATGCCAAGGTAAAATCCTATCTGCTAAGAACAGCAAGCCAAGAAAAATCAAGATCACTCCGGTGATAAGTCCAGTATTGGATGATTTAGTATTTCTCTTTATTCTATTTTCAGGGTTTGCAGATTGGTTGCTTTCATTATCACTGGCTTCACCCTGAGTGTTTTTATCGTTGTAGTTTTGATTATGTGTATAGTTACTAAATCCATTTTGTGCCGGAACTATTATCCACATCACAATATAGATCAAAACTCCACCACCACCAAAAAATGCCAGGAGAACAAAAACAACACGAGCAAGTACAACATCAATATTAAAATAATCAGCTAATCCGCCGGCTACACCTCCAATAACTTTGTTGACTTTTGATCGATATAGTCTTTCTGTTGTTTCCATTATTTCGATTTTTAGTTAATAGATTTTTTTATTTCTTGGCAAATATATCTTGTTACTAAAGTGTAGCAAACAACAATTCGGTGAGTTGGGGTATTTTTTCGGTGGTTGGGGGAATAAATAAACTATGAGATAGTTTACTTCATCAAAATAAAGTTGTAGGTAATAGTACCACGTTGCAGCTCCGCTGCATTATTATCCTTTATAAAGGTTGAATTATAGGCGGCATCCTCAGCAATCTTTCTTAGGGTTGGATCAAGGATGTTTGTACCTTTTGCGCTAACCTGTGCTTTTTTTACGTTACCTTCCTGGTCAACCCAAATGCTAACAACTACGGTTCCTTGTTCACTAAATCTAGCTGTTGGTTTTTCAAGATAAAGACTTCCTCTGCCGCCCAAACTAAATGATATTCCATCGCCCGAACCACCCTGACCACTATAATCATCACTCTCCTTATATCCATGCGGTTTTCCCTGATCGCCGGTTCCTTCAGTAATACCCTGATTTGTACCTTGAGTATCAGAGGTGCTACCAGTATAGAGAGCTCTCTTATTTACAACTGGCTTAGGTTCTTCTATTGGAACTTCTTCAACTGATTCTTCTTCAACAAATACTGAGTCAATTACCTTATCAACAGGTTTCTCTTCAACAATCTCTTCAGGAATCGGGTCAGGTTTTTTTTCCTCTATTATCTCTTTAACAACTTCTTTTTCAGGTTCCTTTTCTACAACCTTATCTTCGATAACAGGTGCATCTTCAGTATCCTGAGTAATAAATTCTTCTTCTGCAGGTTCAGGAACAGCAGGGGGTTGAACAATTTTTTCCTGAACAGGCATTGGCTCTGACTTTGGTGGTGGAGCATCACTTTGAATATTGCCAATTCCCAGATCATCCCATCCCAAATTAACTTCCACACCCTCTTCACCAGGCAATGGCAAAGGTGTCCGTAAGGCAACTAGTAGCAAGAAGATTAGCAGCAATGAATGAATCATTACTGTCCCAACTATACCCCTTTTTCTGTCCTTATCAATCTTCATCAATTATCTTTTTGGCTTAGTAGCCAGAATAACCTTATGTGTAGTATTATACTTATTGTTTATTTCATTAACAGCGTCAATTACAGTAACAATATCCTGAACTGGTGCAGTTTTATCTGAACGTAGTACTACCGAGGCTGCCTGCTCATTTCTTATAAGACCATAAAGTACATTTTCAAGGTTTGCAGGGTCAACTTTACGGTCTTCTACATATATGTTCCGAGCTTTATTAATATATACTGTTACAGTTTGCTTCGACATTGTTTTGCTCTGGCTGTTTGGTAACAACAGTTTTATAGCATTTGGTGCAACCAGAGTAGAGGTTAGCATAAAAAATATCAATAATAGAAATACCATGTCCGACATGGAAGCCATACTGAAATTAGTATCACGTTTATTTCGCATTTGTATAGCCATAGTTTATCTATTTAGCTGGTTCATGTAACATATCCATAAACTCAGTAGCATTTATCTCTAATTTATAAACCACCGACTGTATTCTGGATACCAGAATATTATAGAAAATGTATGCTGTAATCCCTACAACTAAGCCACCAACTGTAGTTATCATAGCCTGATAAATCCCACGTGATAATAATTCGATATTAATATTATTGCCAGCCATCGACATATCGTAAAACGCTCTGATCATCCCGATTACCGTTCCTAAAAATCCAAGCATAGGAGCAGCACCGGCTATAGTAGCAAGTCCTGCAACATTTTTCTCCAGCCTCGACACTTCCAACTTACCAACATTTTCAATGGCAGCATTAAGATCTCCCAACGGTCTTCCTATTCGAGATAAACCTTTACTTATCATTCTGCCGATAGGTGAGTTATTTGTCAAGCATAAAGCTTGCGCAGATTCGAGCTTGCCATCGTGTATATAAGTGCGGATATTGTTCATAAATCCCTTATCCTCTTTTTTTGCACGACCAATTACAAAAAACCTCTCAATAAAGATGTAAACTGCAATTACTGACAGCAGTCCAATTATTCCCATTATCCATCCTCCTTTCATTACAAGGTCGATAATTGGTAATGTTAATTCACCTTCTGAAGATGAGCCAGATAATAAGTTTGCGGCTTCTTGAATTTGTAATATTATTCCTGTTGTCATTTGCGAATTTTCTAGAATGATTAAAGATTTGTAAATTTACTTTGATATAGATATGAACGCATATTCTATTCTCAAGTTTTTAAACATATTACTGTTAATACTAACTAAAAATTATTATTATTAGTATAATTATTAATATTGGATTGCTCAAATAAACGAAAATTTTTCACCCTCTATTATTATCAATTTTGGATTAGAGAATTTTGGATGTAAATAAAAAATGTACCTTTTTTTATATAAAGTGTAATTTCACGGTTACTAAATCGTCTTAATTATTGAAATGACAATAAAAGAGTTTAAAATAAACTTGTTACCAACTAAGAATAAGTTGTTCCGCATGTCGCTAAATTTATTAAACAATCGCGACGATGCAGAAGACGCAGTTCAGGAAGTGTATATGAAAATTTGGAAAATGCAACATAAAATAAATAGCCTTAAAAACATTGAAGCCTTTTTGATGACGGTTGCACGAAACCACTGCCTTGATAAGCTAAAGAGCAAAAGAGAAAAGTTTATCAGTCTTAATGATAACATCATAAACAATGTTAAATCAAATTATTCTGAGAAGAATGAACTGACCGATTTAGTTGATAAAGTAAAGCAAGTAATGACACAACTGCCTGAACAGCAACGAACAATCATTCACTTGCGTGATATTGAAGGCTATAGCTATGATGAAATAAAGGAAATTACAGGCTGGGATATAAATTATTTAAGGGTAAACTTATCTCGTGGAAGAAATAAAATAAAAGAGACTATTCTAAAACTACAACATTATGAAAACGCAAGAAATTAATGTTCTGATTGATAAGTTTTATGAAGGAAACCTAACCTCCGAAGAGGAGTTATTACTGAACGAACTATTAAAAGATAATCTGGAAGAAAAATACAATTATGTTCGTGTGCAATTGCAAATAATGAATAACTTTTTTGATTCAGAAGACAGCCTTGATGATTCTTTCGATGAAAAAGTATTGCTCGAGATTTCAAAAACAAATCCAGTAGCTAAAAAACGATACTCAATTCAGCGTATATTATCAGGAGTTGCAGCAACAGCATTAATACTTATTTCGATATTGGTTGTAACGAGCGTACTAAACACAAAGGAAGCTTATGGCACCATTAATGATTCAGATGTTGCGTTTGCTGAAACCAAAAAAATTCTTCAAAAAGTTTCGACCAATATTAATAAAGGAGTGAAGCCTGTAACCAAAACTGTTAAAAAAGCAGAAGAAGGTTTAAATAATACCTCAAAAGTTAAAAAAATTAAAAAGTTAAACAATGCAGGGTTACTATTAAAATCAATGAATAAGGTGACCGTGAAATTAGGAAAATAATTATAAATACTTAATAAATAATAATGTCATGAAAAAACAAATTATCTCAATAATCTTAATTACGTTAATAATGCTTCCTGCATCTTTACTTGCCCAGGACAAATATAAAGAAGCACAAAGTGAGTTTAATACTTTATATGAAATGTATGCCGGAAAGGATGGGTTTACAAGTATAAATATATCTCCTGATATGTTCAAATTTCTAGGAGCAATCGATATGAGTGATAGCTCAAAAGATGCAAAAGAAACTCAGGATGTTCTTCACCAATTAGTAGGTCTTAAAATGCTCGTTTATAACAAACCAGAGGGAAGTACCGGTTCCGACTTTTACAAAGATATTTACAAAACAATATCTGTAAAAAACTATACAGAGCTAATGACTGTAAACGACAAAGACAGTGATATCAGATTCTTAGCAAAGAAGTCAGGAAAAAACAAGATTTCAGAATTGCTAATGATAGTTAAAGGTAAAGATGAGGTACTTGTTATGAGTATGGTAGGAGATATCGACATGAATACTATTTCTGATCTTTCAAACTCACTCAATATGAAAGGAATGGAACATCTTGAGAAAATTAACGATTAAGCACTAGCACTCATATTTTCTAATGGTAGGATTATAAGAATTGAATTGCAAAAGAAATTGATAAATTTCAACTGGTTCAGTTCAGTTCTTATAATCTTGCTTATTATTTTTACCAAATTATTCTAACCTGTAATTGTACAATATACTACCAGCAGCAGACACAAGGTTGATCTTATCATTCTCCTCCAAATTTCCAACAGTAAAAGGTGTTTCACCTACAAGTCCTTTACTAATTATGATGTCGCCCTTATTATCAAATAAGTAAATTGTTCTCTCTTCATCAGCAACTACACCTAGAACATGCTTCCTTTTTCCAAAAGTAAAAAATGAAGGTTTAATCGTTATTTCAGACCCAAAATGGTAAGTAAAGAGGACCTTTTTAAACCTGTTGAAAACCGTAAGATCCTTACCATCAATAAAAATAAAATCCTTCGCATTATCGCCATTGAAGTCTTCATAAATAAAAAAATGATCAGGACTAAACTCTCCAAAATCAGTGTAATTAAGTTTCCCTGAAGAACTAATATAAACCAATTTACCTTTCTCGTCAGTAGTTATAATTATGCCCTTACTATTTGTTTGATTAACATAATAATCAGAGTTTTTTGCCTTATTTAGCTTCTCTGATAAATCTATTCGTGGGGTTCCTCTTCTATTAACGATTTTAATATCATTGTCAATATCAGAGATAATTATATAATCCTTTTTGTTAGCAACCAATCTGGTAATAGGTTCAACAACAATATTTTGAGTATGAGGCAATTTCCAGCCTGCTATCTCCTGACCATTAACAGAATAGTTATGTACTTGCTTGTCAGCTTGTGCGATTAAAAGACGGTAATCTTTTGTATTTAAATAATCTAGTACAACAACTCCATTAGAAGCCTTAGTGTGAAGTTTTTTAGGAGAACCTTCTACGTTTATTCCCTTTCTGTCGACTAAATAAATATAATCGGGAGTATTGAACAAATATTGAATCTTACCATTTTTATAATAATCAATCTCAAAAACACTGCTGATAGGAATATCATCCAGTTTCTTTTTCCATAATATACTACCATCAGAATTAATCAGATACATACTGCCTCTTTTGTCGAAAACAATAATATTCTGATTATGAGTTTGATGATTTAACACAAGGTATGGTCCCCATACAATATCATCATCAAGCTGCACTTTCCATTGAGCAAGATTTTCTTCATGATATTCTTCACTATACTTCACATAAAAATTAGTAAAAGACAACGGAATACCTGTTGTCAGTTCCAAAGCAAGTCCCTGAAAAGATTTAACCACTTTTTCATGGATTACAATTTGGTTAACTATATTACTATTAAAATATTTGCTGAGTCTTCCTTCCAACTCCCCTGGCTTAATATACACCAGCAAATTTGATCGTGAAGATACATTATCTGAGAACGATTTGAAATTATCGTTAAGGTCGAGTGTTTTACCCGTTTCAAAATAGGAAGTTATATTAATAAGTGAACTTTCTGAATTTGCGAAAACTGCATAATCACCTACGAAAGTAAAGTAGTTATTCTTAATGACTGAAAAAGCCTCTCCGAAAAGAACATGTATAAAATTCGTTTTACTTATCTTGTATATTTCATATTCCTTATACGTTGTTCTCTTTGTGTTTCCCGTATTTAAAGCCAGCCTCTTCAAACTATTTAATGCTGATTTTGCATCCAACATTTTAACAACCAGCCAGGAGTTTTCACTAAACGATTTAATTGTATTCGCGTTTGAGACAAATACAAGTTCATCTCCTATTACATTTATTAACTCATTAAGATCGAAATTCAATTCCTTAGAAATTGACTTGATTGTTTCTTCGCTATTATCAGTGTAATAATATTTTTTAAAATCAGTGATACCCAACCAAACAACAGTATTTGCATTATATGGTAGTATATTAAGGGCCTGTAGCTTAACAGATTGCTGATCTGTCAGCTTATTTACAAAATCATTCTTTGAGTCTGTTATTGAAAATCCGGAAAGAATTAATTCGGCATCCTTTAGTAGGAGATCCATTTCTGTCCATTCTGCAAAATTACCAATCAACTTCAAAGCATCTCTTTCATTGGGATTAAGGATGGGATTAACTATCTCAGCCAATTCCGGATACTGAATATATACACGGGCCTGTACTTTAGCACCGCTGGTTTTTTTCAATTTATTGAAAGCATCATTTTCCGTCAGTTTTGGCAATTTTCCAGCAGCGGTATTTTTAAGTCTAATTAGTAAATCAGTAGACGATGAATATGCAAACACTCCATCAATAAAAGTAAAGTAACCTGTTTTGTTATCATTAGAACTAACTATCTTAAATCCATCAGTTACTCCCAAAATGTCAAGTATTGCATATTCTCTACCAAGATTGGTGGTCAACATACTTTTGATGCTGGCTAAATCAATATTCCTCTCAACTTTTGAAAGAATTAAGGTTTCCACATTTACAACTGTGTCGGAATAAAATGCGATTGTTAATGGGCTATTCCAAAGTAAATGTGAATAATCATTTTTATCACTAAGAAAATTATTTAGCCAAGTGATTTTTGAATTGAGAATTTTAACATCACGAACCTCCATCAAACTTTCCAAAATCGAATTACCCTCACCAAGCTTATTATACAAATCCGCTGGCTTGTCAATTTCAATTATTAATGCTGCATTATCAGGAATCATTTCCCAAGGATTCCCGGTAGTTTTACTAAAACTATGATACAAATACCAAGTAAGCCCTGCTAATAATAACGCAACGACTACTACAATATTAATAATCTTGATTCTTGACATGAAAACATCATTTATGTAACAAAGTTATATTAAAACTATGATGTTAATCAGGTATATTAACAATGAAAGCTAACATTACAGTGTTAATTAGTAATAATACTGATAATGCGTATGTTAGCTATGAAATGCGAATTGATATGTGACTAAAAGGATGTTAAGAACCCACAGCCTCTTTCCTAATTGATTTCTTTAGGATAACATAAAAAGTACTTGGTGGTAGGTTTAGACAACAATGAAATGTTCAATTGATCTGACGCTTCAGCAATATCCTCTACCCTGCCATCTTTATAAAGAATACCTATTTTATCGGTTCCAATTTTATATGTGAAGTTTGAGGTTTGATCAACGATAACAAAATAATCAATCTCATCTCGATTCAAATTAAGTTTCAGCATGGTTTGGCTTTTAATATCTTCAACAAGTTCTTCATCGAAAGGTTTGTTCTGCAACTCAATTCTGGATAAACGACGATTAACAATGTTGCTGCTAAGGCGCGATAAAATTGGGTCAGAATGTGTAGTCCATACTTTCATTGATGTAAATATGTCGAAATCATCAAGATTTGTGAAATTATCAATTACCATATTATTATTCTCAAACTCGCTTATTGTAATTTCATTTCTCAGAAAAAATTCGAGAGCAGGTGTGGCAAATAACTCAACTCCCTGCAAGCTTAAAAACTTTGCTCTTTTAAGCACTTTCATAATAGTAAATTCAGCTACAAGCACTGTTTTATGCAAATACACCTGCCAATACATTAACCGTCGTGCAGCAATAAACTTTTCTACTGAGTAAATTCCCTTTGCGTCAATAACTAAATTATCATCTACTACATTTATCATATTGAGCAAACGCTCATAGTTTACGATACCCTCTGATACTCCAGTAAAAAAACTATCTCTTTTTAAATAATCTAGTCGGTCCATATCAAACTGTCCGGATACCAGCTTATTCAAAAACATCTTTTTGTAGTCACCATTAAAAATACTAAGTGCAAGATCAAGCTTACCATTAAAAATAGCATTTAACCTTTCAATAAATATTCTTGAGATTTGTTCATGACTAATACCTTCAACAATTGAGTGCTCTAGAGCGTGGGAGTATGGCCCATGTCCTATATCGTGTAATAAAATTGCAATACAAACACCCAAGGCCTCTTCATCATTAATTTCAAGGCCTTTGAACTTGAGCTCATTTATAGCTCTCATCATTAGATGCATTGCGCCAAGAGAGTGCTGAAATCGAGTATGTAATGCTCCCGGATAAACCAGATGTGTTAGTCCAAGTTGTTTTATCCGTCTTAATCGCTGGAAATACTTATGCTCAATTATATCAAAAATCAATTCGTCAGGTATGCTAATAAAACCATACACCGGATCGTTGAATATTTTGCGCTTATTTAATACGCTACCCCTCATAAAATTTGTTAAATTTGTAATAGTATAATACCTGTTTGTACAATAAAAACATTATTTTAACATTATGCTTATCAGAGCTATTTAATCCACGCTATAACTCCACTAAAATAAAGTTTATGTGTAAAAAGGCCTAAATGCTTAATCCTGAAAACAAGTACAAAATTAACTGAATTAAAATAAAAACATAAAAATGAGTAGTATTAGAATACTTTGGGCCGATGATGAAATAGAAATGCTGAAACCACATATTATGTACCTTGAGGAAAAAGGATATATTGTTGATGCTGTGGTTAGTGGAAATGAAGCCGTTGAGTTAGTTGAAGAGCGCCATTATGATATTGTTTTTCTTGATGAACAAATGCCAGGAATGAATGGAATTGAAGCACTTGAAAAAATCAAAAAACATTCGGCAGGACTCCCTGTTGTTATGATTACCAAGAGTGAAGAAGAATCCATAATGGAAGATGCAATCGGCTCCAACATTGCCGATTATCTTATCAAGCCTGTGAAACCAAGTCAAATATTATTATCAATCAAGAGAAACCTGGAAAATAGGAAGCTAGCTGGTGAAAAAGCAAGTATGACTTACCAGCAACAATTTCGAGAATTAGGAATGAAAATCACCGATCGACTTGATTCTAATGAATGGATTAATGTATATAAAGATCTCACCCGATATGAAATTGACCTTGAAAAAACAGATGATAAAGGAATAATAGAAGTTTTGAATATGCAAAAGCAAGAAGCAAATAACGCCTTTGCAAAGTTCTATGAAAAAAACTACCTAGATTGGATTAAAGGTAATACAGATGATAAACCCATACTTTCTCATACATTAATAAAAGATGTTGCTTTTCCATTGTTGGATAAAGGAAAAAAGGTGTTCTTATTACTCATCGATAATCTTCGTTACGACCAATGGAAAACAATTCAACAATTTATTGAAGTCTATTTCAGAGTAATGGATGATAAACTCTATTACGGTATAATACCTTCAACTACGCAATATGCACGTAATGCATTGTTTGCCGGACTATTACCCAATGAAATAAGAAAACACTACCGACAATACTGGGTTGAAGAACACGAAGAGGGAACAAAAAATAAATTCGAATTTGAATTGTTACAGGAACAGTTTAAAAGATACGGTCGTAAAACCACTTTGTCGTACAATAAAATTCTGAATTTAAATGCTGGTCGTAAATTGTATGAAAATATATCAAATCTAATGACCACCGATTTCAATGTGATAGTTTATAATTTCATTGATATGTTGTCGCATGCCAGAACTGAAATGGAAATTATCAGAGAGTTAGCTGATGATGAAGCTGCATACAGATCACTAATGTTATCATGGTTTGAGCACTCATCGTTATTCGACATAATAAAATACCTGTCAACAAAGGATGTTACTATTCTAATCACAACTGATCATGGTTCAGTTAAAGTAACTAATCCTGTAAAAATTATTGGAGATAAGAATGTAAATACAAATTTGAGATATAAATATGGAAAGAGTCTCAATTATAATGAAAAGGAAGTCTTCGAGATCTTAAACCCTGAAGAATTTTACCTTCCAAAGCTTAATGTAAGCACAAGATGGGCATTTGCCCGGGGTGCCGATTTTTTTGCTTATCCTAATAATTTTAATTATTACGCAAATTATTATCGAAATACTTTCCAACATGGCGGAATCTCGATGGAAGAAATTCTAATACCAGTTATAACACTTTCGCCAAAATAATGAAGATATTATCAGCATCTAATCTGGGTGAACTAGAAAGTATTGTAAAATCAATTCTTGAAGATATACCCGACCAATATATTTTTGCAATTGTTGGTGAAATGGGAGCTGGCAAAACTACTCTAATTAAAGCTTTTTGTAAAGAATTAGGCGTTGATGGAGTAGTAAGTAGTCCTACATTTGCCCTTGTAAACGAATATAGCAGAAATACCAATACTCCCATCTACCACTTTGATTTTTACAGAGTTAAGAAATTAGATGAAGTATTTGATATTGGCTATGAAGAGTATTTCTACAGTGGAAATCATTGCTTTATCGAATGGCCTGAACTGGTTTTGGAACTTTTACCCGATTCGTTCGTATACATTTCCATTAAAGAGGAAGATATAGGTAGGCGATTAATTAGCTATTCGTTAAAAAAGAAATAATCTGTCAACCTGTTAGATTCTCCTTAATAGTTTTTCACACTAATGGGTTTCTATTTATCTGGTTAGTTTTATGAACGAAGAAAGTAAAGGTTATCTTAAGCTGAGCAATATAGAACAACTAATGCCTCAGGAAGAGATGTTAGAGTCCACTCCTCATAAAAGCAAAATGATTATTGGACTTCCAAAAGAACTATCTAAAAATGAAAACCGTATTCCAATTATACCTGAAGCCGTTAAACTACTTGTAGAAAGGGGTCACAAAGTATTAATCGAAGATGGAGCCGGAGTAAATGCAAACTTCAGCAATGAACAGTTTGCAGAGGTTGGAGCAAACATAGTTATCTCGGCCGAAGAAACTTATAAAAGTGATATCATACTAAAAGTAGCACCACCACTAGTGCAAGAAATGGAAATGCTGGGTAAACACAAAGTGTTGTTTTCATCATTAATGTTACCCGAAGCAAAGAAAAGTTTCTTTCAGAAACTAATGTCACAGAAGTCAATTGCTTTAGCTTATGAATATATCCAGGATAAATCCGGGGCTTTACCTGTAATGAAATCTATAAGTGAGATAATTGGAAATACATCTATCTTAATTGCCTCAAAATATCTAATGAGCACAGAATTCGGTAAGGGTAAACTACTAGGTGGGTTTCCAGGCATTATTCCTTCTGAAGTCGTAATTATTGGTTCTGGAACTGTTGCTGAGTTTGCCGCACGCACTGCTTTGGGAATGGGAGCATCAGTAAAAATATTTGACAATTCTATATACAAGCTGAGAAATATTCAAAACAATTTGGGGTATAGCATTTCAACTTCAACTCTACATTCTAAATCGCTGAAAACTGCTCTAAGAAATGCTGATGTTGTTATTTCTGCGAAATTTACAACCCATGGTATTTCCAAATGTATAATATCTGAAGATACTGTAAGTAAAATGGAACCTGGTTCTGTAATTATTGATGTAAGTATTGATCAGGGGGGATGTTTTGAAACATCAAAAGTTACCAATCACGATAATCCCGTTTATGTTAAACATGGAGTAACTCATTATTGTGTACCAAATATTGCTTCTTGTATACCTAATACTGCTTCTTGTTCGCTTAGCAATATTCTTGCTCCGATGCTTATGCGAATCTCTGACTATGGAGGGATTGAAAATATGCTTAAGCAAGACAGAAGTTTTAGAAAAGGGGTTTATATATATAACGGAATTCTTACAAATAATTATGTTGGTAACACGTTTGACATCCCTTCTCAGGATTTAGAGTTATTAATGGCTGCTTTTAGATAAATACTCGATCTCCATTCTCAACTTTTAATTAACAAATAGGCTAGTACCTTCCATATTTTATCTGCCACTCAGAGAGAAATTCAATTACCAAAATATTATCTTTCAACATTATAGAATAACCTCTATTCCCTTTAACAATTATTAACACGCGCAAGGAACGTAATTTTATATTTTTGCGTTCTACAGAAAATTACATTAATTATGTTAGAAACAGATATAAGGGAATTAAACGAAAAAATTCAACGTGAGAGCCAATTTACTGATTTAATACACCTTGAGATGAACAAGGTAATAATTGGCCAAAAACACATGACAGAAAGGTTAATGATTGGTTTGCTGGCTAACGGACATATTCTACTGGAAGGAGTACCCGGACTTGCAAAAACTCTAGCCATTACCTCTCTTGCCAATATCGTAGATGCTAAGTTTAGCCGTATACAATTCACGCCCGATTTGTTACCTGCTGACTTATTAGGTACTATGATATATAGTCAGAAGAAGGAAGAATTTATGGTTAAAAAGGGACCAATCTTTGCCAACTTTATTCTTGCGGATGAGATTAACAGATCTCCTGCGAAAGTACAAAGTGCGCTTCTAGAAGCTATGCAAGAAAGACAAGTTACAATTGGTGATACCACATTTAAGTTAGAGGAACCGTTCTTGGTTATGGCAACCCAAAATCCAATTGAACAGGAAGGAACCTATCCCCTGCCTGAAGCACAGGTTGATAGATTTATGTTGAAAGTTGTTATCAACTACCCTAAAAAAGAAGAGGAAAAATTAATCCTGAGACAGAACATTACTAACATAAAATCATCAACTAATACTATACTTAAGACAAGTGATATTCTGAAAGCAAGAGAAATTGTACGCGAAATTTATCTTGACGAAAAAATCGAGAATTATATTACTGACATTGTTTTTGCATCCAGATATCCAGGAGATTACAAATTAAGCAATTTCGCAGGCATGATCCAATATGGTGCATCACCAAGAGCTAGTATAAATTTGGCTCTTGCCGCCAAAGCTCTTGCATTCCTTCGTAAACGTGGATATGTAATACCGGAGGATATCCGAGCTGTTGCCCACGATGTTATGCGTCATAGAATTGGCTTAACATATGAAGCCGAAGCCGAAAATATTACAAGCGAGGACATAGTCAATGAAATACTGAACTCAGTTGAGGTACCCTAAGGAGTTGGCAGTCGGCAGTCGGCAGTTGACAGTCGGCTAGTGGATGAATGTAAATTTAGCGTGTAAATATTATTAGAACTTGAATTAAGAAAAAGATGGGATCAGGATTCAGAAGTTTGATGGTTTATCAAAAAGGGTTTTCACTGGCTATGGAAATTTATGAATTTATTAAATCATTTCCTTCCGAAGAAAAATATGGATTAAGTTCTCAAATCAGGAATTCATCCAGATCGGTATGCTCAAACATTGGTGAAGGTTATCGAAAAAGAAGTTACCCGGCTCATTTTATAAGTAAAATCTCCGACGCCGACATGGAGAATACAGAAACACAAGCATGGTTAGATTTGCTTTGGAATGCAACTACATTTCAAAAGAAGTATATCATGATTATAATAACAAGTCAGGTGAGATTGGAAAACTATTAAATTATATGTTAAACAACCCTGAAAAATATAGTTAATTACAAACAGATTCCAAACTGGCGACTGCTGACTGAAGACTGGGAACTGTTGACTGAAGACCGATTATCAAAGAAATATGGATTCAATAGAATTATTCAAGAAGGTAAGGAAGATTGAAATCAAGACAAGAGGATTGTCGAATCAGATATTTTCCGGAGAATACCACAGCGTATTTAAAGGGAGAGGTATGGCCTTTAGTGAAGTTAGGGAATATCAATTTGGTGATGACATCAGGAACATTGATTGGAACGTAACTGCCAGATTTAACCACCCTTTCATAAAAGTATTTGAAGAAGAGAGGGAATTAACTGTGATGCTCTTAATTGATATATCAGGATCCAACAATTTTGGAACTCAGAGTCAGTTAAAGCAGGAAGTGGTTACCGAAATAGCTGCTGTACTTTCATTCTCTGCCATTCAAAATAATGATAAAGTAGGTGTAATCTTCTTTAGTGATAAAATTGAGAAATTTATTCCACCAAAAAAAGGCACTTCTCATATTTTGAGAATTATTAGAGAATTAATTGATTTCAAGGCCGAAAATAGTGGCACTAATATCTCGGAAGCTTTAAGATATCTTACAAACGCAATAAAAAAGAAATCAACAGCTTTCATAATCTCTGATTTTATGGATAATGGATTTGAAAAGGCTATCCAGATAGCAAATTACAAACACGATTTAATTGCCATAAGGGTTACTGATGAGCGTGAAAAAGAAATGCCGGATGTAGGAATGGTTAGAATGCTTGATGCCGAAACAAATAAACAAATGTGGGTAGATACATCAAGCTCCAAAATCAGAAAACTTTATGCAAATAGAACTGCGGCTAAATCTGCTTCACTCGATAAGTTGTTTGCCCGTTTTGGTGTTGATATGGCTAAGATCTACACGGGGAAAGATTATGTAGTTCCATTAATGAATTTATTTAAGAAAAGAGAAGCAAGAAGATAAGAGCAGAAGGTAATGAAAGACTTAAAATACATATCACTTTTAGTTCTATTGGGATTGTTATTTATAAATAGCGCCAAAGCACAACAAAGCGGGCCATGGTCCTCGCTCGATTCAAATGCTATTATGATTGGTGATCAGATAAATTATGAGTTTGGTATTACACTCCCTAAAGATATGATAGTAAACTGGCCAATGTTTGCTGACACATTAACCTCAAATATTGAAATTATAAAAAGAGGTAATATTGATACAACATATTCATACTCTGATATATCATTGGCACAAAAACTTGTTATTACATCATTCGACTCTGGCTATTTTGCAATACCACCTGTTGATTTCAAGTTCAAACATGAGAACGATTCTAATTATTTTAGTAGTTCTACAGGCACTCTTTTCCTTCAAGTTTATGTTCCTGAAGTAGATACATCAAATGCGTTCAAACCAGTGGTAGGACCAATTAAAGAACCATATACTTTCAGGGAACTCTTACCTACAATACTAGCAATAGTTGGAGTTTTATTATTAATCGGACTGATAATCTACTACATCATAAAACGAAGAAAGAATCAGCCGGTTTTTCAGCGAAAGCCAAAACCATTAATTCCTGCTCATATATTAGCCATAAATAAGCTTGAGGAGTTAAGACATAACAAAGTATGGCAATCAGGTCATCTCAAAAAATACTATTCCGAACTAACAAACATCATTCGGGAATACATGAAAAACAGATATAATTTTGATGCTCTTGAGATGACTAGTTATGAGATTCTTGAAAAATTAAACGAGTTTGACATAAATAAAGAAGTAATGTCAAAGATGGACGGTGTACTTAATCTGTCGGATATGGTGAAATTCGCCAAAGCTGTTCCTACAGCCCTCGAAAATGATCAGGGACTTAACCATTGTGTTGATTTTGTAAATGAAACAAAGAAAATATCGGAGCCAACACAGACCGAAGAAGATAATAATACTAACCATAAAGAAATCCAATAAATGTTGAATATTGATAACTGGGCAAATCCCGAATATTTATACATACTACTGGTAATTCCGTTGCTGGTAACTTGGTATTGGTTTAAAAACAATAAAAACAACGCATATCTTAGAGTATCAGGGCTTCAGATATTTGATGAAATTAAAACATCTCCTAAAACATGGTTGATTCATAGTTTGTTTTTATTACGAATGCTTGCAATTGCACTTATTATTGTAGCACTGGCAAGACCTCAATCAATTTCTACTAAGCAAAATGTAAGTATTGAAGGTATAGATATTGTTATGACTATCGACGTTTCCGGAAGTATGTTGGCACGGGATTTTAAACCAGATAGATTAGAAGCAGCAAAAGATGTTGCGGAGGAATTTATTTCACGCAGACCAAACGACAGGGTTAGCCTTGTGATATTTAGCGGTGAAGCATTTACACAGGTACCTCTAACAACAGACCATACGATGATCTCAAATATTTTTGAAGAAGTCCAAAGTGGAATGATTGAAGATGGAACTGCTATTGGAGATGGATTAGCAACTTCTGTAAGCCGACTAAAAGATTCGGATGCAATTTCCAAAGTGATAATTCTTATTACTGATGGGGTAAATAATGCAGGTTCTGTGGATCCAATTTCTGCTGCCGAAATGGCAAATATGTTTGGAATTAGAGTTTATACCATCGGAATTGGTTCATTGGGAATGGCTCCTTACCCTGTTCAAACACCATTTGGTATCCAAATGCAACAAATGAAAGTTCAGATTGATGAAGAATTACTTCAAAAGATTGCAAGCATGACCTCTGGAAGGTATTATAGAGCTGATAATAATAAAAAACTTAAAGAAATTTATAATGAGATAGACACTCTTGAGAAATCAAAAATAGATGTTCAGGAATTTCGTAAGAAACATGAAGCTTTTGTACCTTTTGCATTATGGGCATTAACTTTATTTGCACTTGAAATTATTCTTAGATATCTGGTTTTTAGAAAGATTCCATAGAGTACACTGAGGAGAGATTTAATCTACTTGCTATTTATATCCTCCTCAAATAAAACTTTGACAAGATAAAAAGATGTTAAAATTTGCACATACTGAATATTTTTTACTACTAGCAATTATTATTGTTTTTGCTCTTTTGTTTTGGTTTTACAAAGCCTGGTATAGTAAGGCAAAAAACCGATTCGGAGATGAAAAAGTTATTCGGAACCTAATGCCTGATGTTTCTACATCTAAACCTTTACTAAAATTTTTCTTAATAATAATTGCTACTGCTTTTTTAGTAATTGGCATTGTAAATCCGCAAATTGGATCAAAACTTGAAAATATAAAACGTGAGGGAATAGACCTTTATCTTGTACTCGATGTGTCGAATTCAATGCTAGCCGAAGACATTAAACCTAACAGGCTGGAAAGATCAAAGCTTGCAATTTCAACACTAATTGACAAACTGCAGGGCGATAGAGTGGGGATAATAATTTTTGCCGGAAATGCATATAAACAGCTTCCTTTAACAACAGATTATTCTGCTGCCAAGATCTTTCTTTCAGCGGTTGACACAAAAATTGTTCCTACGCAAGGAACTGCAATTGGAGAAGCTATTGATTTGGCAACTTTGAGTTTTGGAGAAACTGATCATAATAAAGCGATTATAATTATTACCGACGGTGAAAATCATGAAGGTGATGCAATTGAAGCAGCTAGAATGGCCAAAGATTTGGGTATTAATGTTTTTACTATTGGAATGGGGTTGCCCGAGGGTGCTCCAATTCCTATCTACAATAATTATGGCATACAAACCGGTTTTAAAAAAGATAAAAATAACACAACAGTTATTACTAAGCTCAGCGAAGATATGCTACGTCAAATTGCTGCGGCTGGAGGGGGTGCTTATGCCAGAGCTAATAATGCCAGTACAGGTTTAAGGCGTATTTTTGATGACATTAGCGCAATTGATAAAAAAGAAATTGAGACAAGGCAATTTACTGATTATGAAGATCGCTTCCAGATTTTTTTGGGACTTGCTTTATTTCTTCTGACCTTAGAATTGCTGATCGCCGATAGAAAAACCGCATGGGTTAAGAAATTCGATTTTTTTGGAAAATAAGAAAATGATTATGCGACATATAATATTATTTATGGCTTTTACTATTTGCGCTTCATTTGGTTATTCGCAGAGTGAAAAAAAGAGAATTCGAAATGGCAACAACGAATATAAAGAAGGGAACTTCCAAGAGGCCGAAAAAGAATACCGAAAAGCATTAATGGAAAAACCAGGTTATACAAAGGGAACTTTTAATCTTGGGGATGCAATGTACGAACAAGAGAATTATGAAGAATCGAATAAATTATTTACAGAAGTAACCGAACGGGAGGCGAATCCTGAACAAAGATCTGCGGCTTATTACAACCTTGGCAATTCTCTTATGAAAGAGAATAAATACAAAGAAAGTATAGAAGAGTTCAAAAAGTCTCTACGCTTAAATCCTGATAATGCAAATACAAAATACAATCTGGAGTATGCCAGAAAGAAACTAAACGAGCAGCAACAACAGCAAAATCAGGATCAGAATCAGGACCAGGACAAGAAAGATCAAGACAAAAAAGATCAGGATAAACAAGACCAGGATAAAAAGGATAAAGAGAAAAAAGATAATAAGGATCAGGAAAAACAGGATAATAAAGACAACCAAGATCAGAACAAGAAAGATCAGAATCAAGGTGATCAGGAAAAGGAGCAACAGCAGAAACAGCAACCTCAACAAATCTCAAAGCAGGATGCACAACGTATGCTCGATGCTTTAAAGAATGATGAGAAAAATACATTACAAAAATTGCAGAAACAGAAAGCAAAAGCTGTGAAAGGTAAAAAAAGTGATATTGATTGGTAGATTTATTAATGAACTAATTTAAATAATAATACATTCTGTAAGCGATATATACTAAGATAGAATTATTTTTGTTCATGTATTGAAGCTTTGTAAATCGTAATATGATTAAACAAATTCTAATATTAACCTTAATAATAACTTCAGGCTTTTATAACCTGGTTGATGCACAGGTACAGTTTACCGGTCAGACTAAACAAGTTGTTATAGTAGGTGAACGATTCAGAGTGGTTTATGAAGTAAATCAAGAAGCTAGTAATTTCAGGTCACCTAATTTTGGGGGGTTACAAGTGCTCTCAGGACCAAGTACGTCTACCAACTCCAGCATCCAGTATGTAAATGGGAAAATGACCCAAAACTATTCAATGACTTACACTTACTTAGTACAAGCAGTTAAAGAAGGTGAAGTAACCATAAGTGAAGCAACAGTTACTGTTGACCGCAAAACCGTAAAATCGAATAGTATTAAGATTCAGGTTGTATCAGGTACAAATGCTCAGCAAAGAAATACTAACCAACAACAGGACAACAATACATCTGATGATGGCATATTACAAAATGATGATGTGTACATAAAAGCAATTGTAAGTAATAAGTCTCCATATATCGGACAACAGGTAATATTGACTTTCAAGATATATACAAAAGTGCCTATTTCGAACCTCATGGTAAAAAGGCTTTCTTCGTTTGAGGGATTTTGGTCGAAGAGTTTAATGGATGAACAACAACAATATCAGCAAAAAACTGAAATAATAAATGGCGAAGAATATATTGTTGCTGAAATTAACAAGTTTGCAATCTTTCCTCAAAAAACAGGCAAACTTATAATTGATCCCACAGAAATGGAATGTACTGTACAGATGCGGGTTCAAAATAAAAGAAAACGCGGTTATGACCCATTTGAAGATTTCTTTAACGATCCATTTTTTAACAGAAACGTTAAGAATGTAGCTACTGTAATTAAATCAAATCCAGTATCAATAGATGTTACACCATTACCTCAGGAAGGAAAACCTACTGGATTTATCGGAGCAGTAGGAGATTTTAAATTGAGCAGTAGAATTGACCGAACAAATCTCAGTGCAAACGAGGCAATTACTATTACATATACAATTTCAGGAAATGGGAATCTAGAATTAATCAATCTTCCAGATGTAAAATTTCCCGTTGACTTTGAAAGTTTCGAGCCCAAAGTAACAAGTAATATTAAAACTGGCGATTACGGTATTTCTGGCAGTAAGAAATTTGAGTTCCTTGCAATTCCGCGTAACTCAGGAAACTTTGAAATAATGCCGGTTACCCTAAGTTATTTTAATCCAATTGACAGAAAGTATTACAACGTTACAGCTGATAAATATGATATAACCGTATCAAAAGGTGATGTTTCATCAAATGGAATCTCATATAGTTCATCAGCACAAGAAGATATTAGATTTATCGGGAAAGATATACACCATATTAAAACACTTCCGTTTAACTTTAAGAAACATGGTGAATTCCTGTTCCTATCACAAACATTTTTTATTTTCCTGCTTCTTCCAGTCCTTATTATGATCATCTTAATAATTATCATAAGTCGTCTTGAAAAAAGAAAATCAAATGTTGGATTGATAAAAAACAGAAAAGCAAATAAAATTGCCAGATCAAGGCTCAAGACTTCAGAAAAATATAAATCTGCCGGCAACGATAAGGCATACTATGATGAAATAGCACAGGCGCTATGGGGCTATATTGCTGATAAATTTAGCTTGAAACAATCAGAACTATCAATTGAATCAGTAGTTTATATACTTACGAAAAGAGGTGTTGATAGTACTGTAATTGAAAGTTTTATTAACACGCTAAACAATATTGAATTTGCCAGATTTGCACCTGGAGATTCATCAGGTAAGATGGAAAGTATTTATAACGAATCGGTGGCTGCGATAATGCAAGCTGAAAAAGCTCTAAAATCATAAGTTGACATGATTAGATCACTAAAATATACACTCTTAATTCTATCTTTTCAACTGATAGCCAATACTCTGCTAGCTTTCAACGCTGATTCCCTGTTCCTTGCTGCAAATAATAATTATAATAACGGTTTATACGACTCAGCATTAATAAAATATCACAAAATAATTAATAACGGACTTGAGTCGGGTGAATTATATTATAACATTGGTAATGCTTATTTCAAAAATAATGATATAGCTTCAGCAATTCTTTATTATGAGAAAGCAAAAAGATTACTGCCAATCGATGAAGAAATTGATTACAATTTAAATATCGCAAATAGCATGATAGTTGATAAGATTGAAAAGGTGCCTGAATTGTTTTATCAGCACTGGTGGAATTTCTTCTATAATAGCCTTGGCGCAGATGCCTGGACAATATTTACATTAATATCATTCGCTTTACTAACTGTTACGATTGGTTTATTTATTATTTCAAAGAAACGGAGTAACCGCAAAGCCTCTTTTTATATTGGATTATTGTTTTTGGTTATTAATCTGGCTTCATTTGCGTTAGCATCTCAGAAATATAATACAAGCATTAACCAAAATGAAGGAATTGTATTTACATCATCAATTACAGTTAAAAGCTCGCCTACGGAGAATGCTGTCGATCTTTTTGTGATTCATGAAGGAACAAAAGTTAAAATAATCGACAAAATAAATAATTGGGTTGAAATTAAAATTCAAAACGGAAGTATTGGCTGGCTTCCCGAGAAATCAATTAAAAGCATCTAAGTCAATAAATTATTGTAACAATTTACTAATTTTTCAGTATACTATTTTCCACTTATAACGCTTGGTTTTGCTTATAAAGAAACTTGGTCTTTATTTTATATTATTGTTATCAGCAATAATAATTGTCAGTTGCTTGAAAAACAAGAAACCTGGCATCCCAATAGATGTGCAGAAGAGTCTTAATAAATCAGGGATAAGAAAACCCCACCTAATGAGTGTTATTCTAGAATTTAATAAACCAGAAGACTCGATTAAACTCCATGCCACGTATTCCCTTATCGTAAATCTTGAGAACAATTATTCAATTCGTACGCTGATCTACGATTCTAATGGTAGGGTTATCGGAATCGATCCAATGGAATTTCTAAATTACCGATCTTTTAAAAAGTATAAGGATTCTGTTAAATTGGTTTTGGAAAAAATAAGTTACAAAACAGATACAATATTACTGGATAGCGTTAGAATTAATTCGGAATTTATAATTAATCATATAAATTGTACATATAATAGCTGGCAAAACGGTGAATGGGATACTGTCTATGATTTTAATACGTACTGCAATTTTATTTTTCCTTATCGGGTTACAAAAACACTAAGAACAAATTCTGGCAAACTTGAGAGAATAAAATAATTCGTAAATAATTACTGATCACTGCTTTACAGGTTTGCCATTTTTATATTCGCCCATAACAGTAACTTCTTTTGTTTTGCCGTAATGAAAGGCAGCCTGATTCATTTCTTCTAGTGTATCTGATCTGAGTTTTATGCCCGTTTTACTACCCTTAGTTCTTACTTCTATATAGAAACCGTCTCTTAATTTACCCGGTCTAGTTGGAGGTCGTCCCATAACAATTCTTATTATATTATTAAAATTAAGTTACTTTTCTATTTACGAATCTAATATAAACGCTTGAATATCTGTTATATTATCTACTTATTATCTTTCATAGCATTTGATATTGTAATCCGTTTGTCGTTTTTATAAGCAACAACAAAAGCTTCCTTAATACCTTTATCCTTCATAATATAGCTATGTTGTAGCGCTTCTATGTACGAGCTAAAACTTCCGGTTGAATACCTATACATCCCATCCTGATAGTTTTCATATATATCTCCTTCAATATTAAACCTTTCCCTCAAGTAATTAACAGAATTCTGGTTATTTCGTTTTGCGAGAATCTGAACTCTGTATATAACACCTGTAGGTTTATCTATCTTATTCTCAACAGGTACATCAATAAGAACAATCTGTTGTTCATTACCACCTGTCTTATTTTTACTTCCATCTTGCATATTGTAATCATACAAAGGAACAGGATTAACTGGTTCTAAGTTAGTTGTCCTTTTTTTCTTTTTCTTATTATTGCTATTCGATTTCCGGTTAATGAAATAAGATATTCCAATTGAGGTATAAAGTACCTGGTCATACTTAAAGCCATCACGCCACACATCAACATCATCATTAAATACATTTCGTAAATTCATTTCAATATTTAAAGCCCAATTATTACTCAACATAAAATTGACACCTAAAGCTAACGGAACAACAAATCCTCCTTTTTTATATGTACTATTACCAATTGTGTCACCACTATTCTTTACCGTATATGTAAGAGAATCTACTAATTTACTGTTCCATGCTGCGTATCCAAGTCCAACTATTCCATATACTGATACTTTCCTAGCACTTGGTCCCCAAAGCAAACTATTAAAGTCGACAAGAAGATTTACATTACCATCAAAATACTTTCCAGTCAAAATAAAATTAGCAGAATCTCCTGTTGCTCTAACTACTTTATTGCTTTTTAATCCTGAATACAAAAAGTTTATACCTAAGCCAAATGAAGGATTAATATACTTACGAACAGTAGCTCCACTTGCAAATGAAATTTCTCCCGAAAATTTTTTAAAATACCCATTACTACTTGCATCTCCATAGAATTGAGTAAATCCCAAGTTATAATTTATTTGCAGGTTTCCTGCTAAATTATTTTTTAAATTAGATGTTCTTTGCCCAAAGTTTTCCAGCACTATCAGGACAAGAATAACAGTAAAAAATATTTTAGTCAAACCTCTGTCAGGCATCTGAATTTACCATTTCTATTTATTCACAATAATCCAATACGTAAAAATAAGCTTGACCAAAACCAAGTTCAAGTGCCTTATTCCAATCCTTACAAGCACCTTCCAAATCATTCAAATAATATTTTGCTACACCACGATTAAAATAATTTTTCACCCAGTTTGAATACTCCATTATTTCTTCCGGTTTATGATCAAGTGCCCGATCAAAATCATCGATTGCATCAGTAAACAGACGCATTTTACTTCGAGCATTGCCTCTGTATGAAAATATTAGAAAATCGTCTGTATTTGGTCTTATTTGCAATGCTTGATTAAAGTAATCAATTGAAGCTGGCCAATCACCCATTTGATATTTAAGTATTCCCCAATTGTAATTATTCTCATACGCTTTCGCAGGAGTCAGGTTATTTACATCTTCCGAAAGATCTAGTACAAATTCTTGTGCATCCCTGATAAATGACTTAAATCTAAAGTAATTTGTTTCATAAAATGTCATATCAAAATTACTCTCCCAATTAGCAGGTGCATCATAAAAACTAGCCAAATAATTCTCATTAAATGATTTTATCAATTTAAATCTTACAACTTCATTATCACCATTTTTAATAGGGAATACAGCAAATATAATATTCCAATCGTTCACAACTTCCTTACGTTCAACACTCTGAATTATTCTTACAATCTCATCATCCGGGTTCTTTTCCTCATAATCTCGAATAGTCCCTCTTGCAAACACTTTCAAATTCACAGCATATTGCTGATTAAAAGGAATTACTTCAGGTAATATCTCTGCTAACTTTGAACTTGGAAAAACATAAAAATCCAACGACTTAAATCCCCTCCAGTTTTCACGAAGGACTGGAAATTCATATTCACCATCATAATATTTCTTAACAAGAACATTATATTGCTTGTCATCAATCATAACTTTTCGTAACTCCAAGGTAATAATATTATCTTGTCCTAGTTTACGGTCTCCTCTTGTACTTTTATTGGTTTTCTCATCAGTAAATGGAATTCGGTTACGAGCTGACAGCCAGGTGCCATTATCCTGTTTAGACCACCCTCTAAGATTATCGATCTCAGATTGTACAGGACTTAAGGATGAAAAATTAATTAATTCAGGATCACTCTCATCTATTGTAACCTGACACATTAATAGGCTATGTAAGCCAAGAAATAGTGACACCACAATCAGAATTCGGATTTTCAGGATAACCTTTGACATAAAGTTAAGCAACATTTTATTGTAAACAGCCAATGCGGTAAATTTAAAAAAAAAATGATGCCCACAGTTACTGATACTATTTATTATTAAATTATTTACTAACAGCAGATATATTGCAAAAGCTGTTACAGATTGGCCTAAGCTAATAATATCCCTTATCTGTATTTAAACGACAATATAGTATCAACTTAAACTCGAATTTATTAAATCGTTTCTAAGAAATTATTGATATTATTTTCTATTCTCTTCAGCACCTTATTTGCCGATGATTTTACAAATTTCTCACCTGTAACCTGTTCGTAAAGTTCGATATATCTGTTGGATATCATGGTAACTATTTCATCTGTCATTTCAGGAACCTTTTGACCTTTATCTCCCTGAAATCCATTCTCCATTAACCATTCGCGTACAAACTCCTTTGAAAGTTGTTTTTGTTGTTCTCCTTTTGCAAATCTTTCTTCGTATTTATCAGCATAAAAATATCGAGAAGAATCAGGTGTATGTATCTCATCAATTAAATATATCTGATCGCCAACTTTGCCAAACTCATATTTTGTATCTACAAGTATTAATCCCTTTTCAGCAGCTATCTCAGATCCTCTTTTAAAAAGCTCTTTAGTATAGTTTTCAAGCTTAGCATAATCATCAGGTGAAACAAGTCCTTGAGCAATAATTTCTTCTTTTGAAATATCTTCGTCGTGACCTTCAACAGCTTTAGTTGTAGGAGTTATTATTGGCTCAGGAAATCGTTCATGTTCTCTCAATCCTTCAGCAACCGGCACTCCGCAAATCTCCCTTGCACCATTTTTATATGTACGCCACGAACTTCCTGTTAAATAACCTCTGATTATCATTTCTACAGGAAATGCGTCGCAATAATGACCTGCTGTTACCATCGGATCAGGAGTTGCCATTTTCCAGTTAGGAACAATATCAGAAGTTGCATCAAGGAATTTTGAAGCTATCTGATTAAGTATCTGGCCCTTATAAGGAATGCCCTCAGGAAGTACTACATCAAATGCAGATATTCTATCACTGGCAACCATTACAAGCAGTTTTTCACCAATGTAATATACATCACGAACTTTTCCGTGGTAAACACTTTTTTGATTAGGAAAATTAAAATCGGTTTTTGTTATTGCTTCAATCATGGTTTATTAAGTTTATCGTCATTATTACTATATGCTTCAATTATTTTTGTCACGAGTTTATGCCTTACTACATCACTTTTATCCAAATAAATAAATTCAATCCCTTTAATATCCTTAAGCAATTTTTCAGCTTGAAGTAATCCTGATTGTTTTTGCCTTGGGAGGTCAATTTGAGTTATATCTCCTGTAACAATAAATTTAGAAGATTTACCCATACGTGTTAGAAACATCTTGAGCTGACTTTCCGAAGCATTCTGGGCTTCATCAAGAATTGCATAAGCATTACTTAATGTTCTTCCACGCATAAAAGCAAGAGGAGCAACTTCAATTGTTTCATCTTCCAGATATGATAGGAACTTTTGAGTGGGTAACATATCCCTCAGTGCATCATAAAGTGGCTGAAGATAAGGATCCAGTTTCTCTTTCATATCACCTGGCAAAAAACCAAGGCTTTCCCCTGCTTCTATTGCAGGCCGGGCTAAAATAATTTTCTTAACCTCTTTATTTTTAAGTGCTCTTACAGCCAGAGCCACAGCAGTATATGTTTTACCAGTACCGGCAGGACCAATTGCAAATACCATATCATTTTTCTCGCTACTTTCAACCATGCGTTTTTGATTGACAGTAAGAGCCTTAATTAATTTGCCGTGTCGTCCAAAGACGAGTACATCATCTGAAAGTTCATTTGGAATACTATGTGAATTTTGTTCATCTCCCATAATTCCTACAATCATTTCTTCATTTATTTTTCCAAATTTTTCAAACTGAACCATCAATAAATCTAAACGCTTTTCACAAAGGCTAATATCGTTTTTAGTGCCAATTAATTTTACATAATCACCCCGTACAACAATTCTCAATTTAGGAAATAATGACTTAATAAGGTTTAAATGAATATCACCAGGACCATAAAATTCAAGAGGACTGTCTATCTCCATCTGTATCACCTTCTCACTCATATGCTTAGCATGATTTTAGTAATTATTATCTATATTTCAAAAATATTAAAAAAATACTCTTTACCAAGGGGCAAATTTTATAATTTTGATATTTGTGATTTATTCCAAGATAAAGGTCTTGATTATATGTAAAACAAGCAGAAAAGTAGATCGATAATATCAGCACAGGAAAATATAATTATATTTAACAACAACATGGGGATAATTACTTTAATTAGCGATTGGGGGATAAACGACTATTACGTTGCTGCTGTTAAAGGTATGATTTACAAATTTCACCCTGAAGCCCATATTGTTGATATAAGTCATCAAATTCAACCGTTCAATTCTGCGGAAGCAGCACATATATTGAAGAATACTTATCCTAGTTTTCCGGATGGAACTGTTCATATTATTGGCATTAATACCGAAGAGTCGCTGAAAGAAATGCATATTGTTGCATACTATAAAAAGCAATATTTTATTGGTACTGATGATGGGATATTCTCATTAATATTTGATTCGGAACCCGACAGTATTTACGAACTGGATGTGGCTTCAGAATCATCCACATATACATTTTCAAGTCGTGACAGATTTGCAAAAGCAGCCGCACATCTGGTAAAGGGAGGCAAACCAGAAGAACTTGGCGCTGTAAAAAACGAGCTTGTTAAAAAAATGTTGTTTAAACCTGTTATGAGTGAGGATTCCTTGAAAGGAATGGTTATTCATATTGACAATTATCGCAATCTAATAACCAACATATCAAAAAGTGACTTTAAAAAGTTTACAGCTGGTTCGAAATTTGAGATTTCATTCAGGTCGAATAAATATAAAGTAACTCAACTTCATGAGTCGTATGGTGATGTACCTCCTGGAGAAATTGTAGCTTTATTTACTGGTAATGATATGCTCGAAATAGCTATAAACAGACATAAAGCTGCATCATTACTTGGTATACAGAAAGAAGACCCAATATTAATTACCAGAACAAGTAGCTAATTTTACTTCTGGTTTATTAATGATGAATTTTCACAGCAATTTCAATTAAAATATTTTATAAACCTCTCATCCATTCAGGTTTTAGATTTATTGACTCAGGGTTATCCAGTACCTTATGGATTCCAGAGAGAAGTTTATCCCTATCTCGATTTAATATACCTTTTAGCACCAGATAGTTTGATGCATGATCACTTCTAAAGATAGTATTATGCAATTCGAGTTCAGAAATAAAACTACCCATTTCTGAAATTAATTCATACTTATTCATTTCTTCAAAATCACGTAAAAACCTATTTTTGAAATGATCCACTCCAAATGGAAAACTGAGGACAAGAGTTGACAAGTATTCTGGTTTTATTTCATTAACAACCTTTGCAGAATTAAATGCATGCTGTTTTGAATATTGTTTGCCTCCTAATCCATTTAAAATCATAACTGATAGTTTCAATCCTGATTGCTTAGCTTTAACCAAACCATCAACAGTTGAAACAGATGTCTCTCCCTTATTTACTAATTTCAACAATTCATCATCACCGGTTTCAATACCGGTATAAACCAGTTTTAATCCTGCTTCATAAAGTGCTTTGAGTTCTCCATTTGTCTTGGAAATTATATCTTGAGGCAATGCGTATATAGATATTCTGTTAAGATTTGGAAATGTGTTGTTGAGTTTTTCAATTATTCTAATCAGTTTATCAAATGACAATACCATTGCATTTCCATCAGCAAGAAATACTTTCCGTATTTGAGATGAATAAGGTGCCATTAAATCTATCTCATCAAAAATATCTTTCTCTTTTCTAATTTTAAACTTCTTGGAAGTATACATTTCACAAAATGCACAATTATTCCAGGAACAACCATTGGTTACTTGTAAAATTAAAGACCTGCCCTCACTAGGAGGCCTAAAGAGGGGCTCAGAATATTGTATTGGAAAGTAATGCATAAGGCAAAAATAAACTAAAACTTAGCATATGGAATAGTAATTCATAGAAGGTTAAACATTACTTTTTATAAGTCTTTATCTTCCTTTACATTTAACTTTATACTTTTGCTTAGTATATTATTACTATTGTAAAACATATTTGAAATATGATTCTCGTTACCGGTGGAACAGGATTAGTTGGCTCACACCTAGTTTATCATTTAATAGAGGCAGGGGAAACTCCTGTAGTATTAAAACGATCTACATCTGATATTTCTATGATTAAAAGAGTGTTTTCATACTATTCCAATGATTCTGAGACCCTTTTTAGTAAAATAAAATGGGTCGATGGGGACATCTGCGACTACAATTCGGTATTAGATGCAATGGAGGGGATAGATCATGTTTATCATACTGCTGCCAAAGTTTCATTTCATTCTTCTGATAAAGAAAGTGTTATTTCAACAAATATTGTTGGTACAACAAATATTGTAAATGCTGCAATAGAAAAAAACATTAAAAAGCTTGTGTATGTTAGTTCTATTGGAGCTCTTGGAAGAGCAATTGATGGTGTCGTTACCGAAGATTCACATTGGAACTCGAAAAAATCTTCGATATATTCAACCAGCAAGCATCATGCTGAAATGGAAGTTTGGCGGGGTATTGCCGAAGGACTTAATGCGGTTATCGTAAATCCATCCATAATTCTTGGACCGGGCGACTGGAAGTCTGGAAGTTCCAAACTGTTTACAACTATGTACAAAGGACTTAAATTCTATTCTAAAGGAACAAATGGTTTTGTAGACGTCAACGATGTTGCAAAGTGTATGATACTACTTATGAATAAAGATATAGCTGGAGACCGTTTTATACTGAACTCTGAAAATATCAGTTATAAGAATTTTTTCTATTGGATGGCTGATGCTTTGGGTGTTGCTCCTCCAAAATATGAAGCTGCCAGATTTCTTAGTGAATTAGGATGGAGATTACTGTGGCTAAGGGGAATTATAATAGGAAAGATTCCCACAATAACAAGAGAAACTGCCGAAACAGCAAATCAATATTACCAGTATTCCAATGATAAAATTATTGAAAATACAGGAATAAAATTTATCCCTGTCAAGGAAAGTATAAAAATAAATTCTGCTTTTTTTTTACAATCTTGTAATAACTAATCCTAATTCTCGTTTTTGAGAAAAACAGCGCCTATTAAATAGAAAAATACGTTTCGCAATCATTAATCTTAAAACAAATTTATTATGAAACGCTATTTTTTAATTATTTTCATCGCAATTATTGCATTCCAATCCTGTAAAGAAAAGAATAACCCTGATCCTGAAATTTTGGGACCTGTAACTGACTTTTTACCACTTAAAATTGGCAATTATTGGGTCTATGAAAGGTCGAGCTGTGACTCAACATGGACCGATTGTACCACATTAAGTCAGGATACTTGCAGAATCACAAAGGACACTATTATCAATGATAAATTATATTATAAACTGGAAGGAAAGAACATTCTTAATGTTGATGTTCCTCTTTTTTTAAGAGATTCTGGTGATTATATTGTAAACAGTATGGGATATATATATTTATCTATTGATGAAGTGAATATTATTATTTCTGAAGAGTACATAATTAATACACCAGATACTGACACATTATATTATATGTTTCGTGATATGGTAGGTTACCCAAACAAAGTAGTTGTTCCGGCTGGTACATTCGATTGTATCGACAATCGCACAACTCTATTTAAGGTTAAAGAGGGAATTAATGAGGGAATTAGTGCTCATAATTATTATGCCAAGAATGTTGGTCGCGTTTATGAAAATGTTCTATACACATCATCACTGGGCGGAATACAGAGCCAACTTATTGGTTATCATGTTGATAATTAATAAATACTCTTGATGCAATAGTTAGCATTCAAGAACCACAAAAGCATTTGCCATTTCTTTTACGTGTGAAATTGAAAGGTGAATGCTTTTTATTTTTTTCTCTTTGAGATATTTCTTTACTTTTCCGTGGGCCACAATATTTGGTTTACCCAGTTCGTCATTCAATACTTCAATTTCATGAAATGCCATTCCATATCGGTAACCAGTGCCAAGTGCTTTAAAAAATGCTTCCTTGGCGGCAAACCTTGCTGCCAAACATTGATATTTTGTAACCTTACCCTTATTACAATATTCCCGTTCTAAATCAGTATATAACTTCTTTGCTAAAGCGTCATTTTTTTCAAGATGCTTTTCCATACGTGCTACCTCTATTATATCTGTTCCGATTCCGAAGATCATTGTTATGTGTTGTGGGTTAAGTGTTCTGAGTTGTGGGTTAAGTGTTTTGTGTTCTGAGTTCTGGGTTAATTATATTTTCTTCCTTTATTATTGCTCGATTTTATATGTTTAATTAGGCCCTCTATCATTTTCTCTATTGTTTCTGCTCTCTTAGTTAGCTCAATAAAATAATCATTATTAATCCAACCTCAATCTTTACATCTATAAAGTTGAGATCTTAATTCTGATGATGAGCCCTTTGATACCCAAAGATACTGTTTAAATTCTGCATTGCCTCCTCTCGCATACCCTTCAGCAACCTGCCAGCCGGCAGGCTGGTATTATCCATTACCGAACCAGATGATCCATTCATTTGACTTCGTAATCGTTTATCACTATCAAACACTGAGCTACTTACTAATTTAAAAATATCATTAGATATGATACGCGCTAACTTCCATGCTTCAATATCTTCGAATCTACTGAAAGTAGCCATAGTATATATGCTTTAATAAAATAACCTAACTCAATTCTAACAACCCAAAACCCAAAACTCTCAACTCTCAACACAAATCTCTATATCACATCCAATTCTTTACCAACCTTTGTAAACGCAGCAATTGCTTTGTCAAGATGCTCCCGCTTATGTCCTGCCGATAACTGAACTCTGATTCTTGCTTCTCCCTTTGGCACAACCGGAAAATAAAAGCCAATAACATAAATACCCTCCTCCAAAAGTTTAGCCGCTACATCCTGCGACAGCTTAGCATCATAAAGCATAACTGCACATATCGCTGACTGTGTAGGTTTTATATCAAAACCAGCTTTGAGCATTTTTTCCATAAAATACTCTGTATTTTCATGAAGTCTGTCCTGAAGCTCATTTGTCTCACTCATCATGTCGAACATACGGATACCTGCATTTACAACCATTGGTGGAAGTGAATTCGAGAACAAATATGGACGAGATCTCTGACGCAGTAATTCTATGATTTCCTTCCGGCCTGTAGTAAAACCTCCAACAGCACCTCCAAATGCTTTGCCCAGTGTACCTGTAATGATGTCTATCTTACCTATAATATTAAAATGCTCACTAACACCTCGTCCAGTTTTTCCCACCACACCAGCTGAATGACATTCATCAACCATAACCATAGCATCATACTTTTCTGCTAGCTCAACAATCTTATCCATCGGAGCAGTATTGCCATCCATTGAGAATACGCCATCAGTAACTATGAGTCGAAAACGATTAGCCTGAGCCTGAATCAAAACTTCTTCCAGAGCAGCCATATCTGCGTTCGCATACCTGTATCGCTGAGCCTTACAAAGCCTCACTCCATCAATTATGGATGCATGGTTAAGACTATCTGAAATTATTGCATCATGTTCAGTCAGTAATGGTTCAAAAACGCCTCCGTTTGCATCAAATGCAGCTGCATAAAGTATTGTATCCTCAGTGCCAAAAAACTCAGCAATCTTTTTTTCGAGAGTTTTATGCAAATCGGTTGTTCCACATATAAACCTAACCGATGACATCCCATACCCATGAGTATCTAATGCACTTTTAGCTGCTTTAACCAACTCTGGATGATCAGATAATCCTAAATAATTGTTAGCACAAAAGTTCAATACTTTTTGGCCTGATTCGAGTTCGATTTCAGCACTTTGAGGACTTACAATTATTCTTTCATTTTTATATAACCCAGCTTCTCGGATATCTTTTATCTCCTTAATAAGATGGTGTTGAAATTTTCCGTACATGATGTTGTATTTCTAATAAATTAATTGAAATTAATCCTCAAAAGTAATAAAACTATGTACTTGATTTGTAATAGTGATAATTTAGAACTAATCAACAAATTACCGACCTTTGCAAAAAATTTGCAGATGAACATTGCAGCATTAGTTTCAGGCGGAGTTGATAGTTCTGTTACCATTCCACTACTTAAAGCTCAAGGATATGATCCTCATATTTTCTATATTAAAATAGGTATGGAAGATCAGGACTCATTTATGGATTGTCCTTCTGAAGAAGATATTGAGATAACCACCTGGATTGCTAAAAAGTATGGGTGCAAATTTGATATAGTTGATCTTCAGGAGGAATATTGGTCAACAGTTGTAAAATACACCATTGATACTGTTAAAAAGGGACTTACACCTAATCCTGATATCATGTGTAATCTGCTTATTAAATTTGGAGCATTTAAGGATAAGCATGGCGATGAATTCGACAAAATAGCAACAGGACATTATGCAACAAACTATGAAACTGAAGAAGGTACTTTTTTAAGCACTGCAGTAGACAAAGTAAAAGATCAGACTTATTTTCTTGCGCAGATTAATTATTTGCAACTAGAAAAGACAATGTTCCCAATAGGTAAACTACCAAAATCAGAAGTACGGAGAATCGCTACCGAAATGAAAATTCCCAGTGCTTCAAGAAAAGATAGTCAGGGAATATGCTTTTTAGGGAAAATAAATTACAGTGAATTTATCAAAAATCAGGTTGGTGAGATACCTGGAGAAATTCGTGAACTGGAAACAAATGAACTACTAGGTGAACACAAGGGTTTCTGGTTTCATACAATTGGTCAGCGAAGAGGCCTAAAACTGAGTGGTGGGCCATGGTTTGTGGTAAAAAAAGACATCGTTAACAATATTATTTTTGTTAGCAAAGGTTATGATCCTGTTTCAAAGTATGATGATACTATCAACCTTGAAGAAATTCATTTTCTAAACTCGAATCATAATTATAACAATCTCAGTAAGATTAAGTTTAAAATTCGTCACCAATCTGAATTTAACTCAGGTACAATCATAAACGGTGAAAACCAAAGAGCCATTTTAAGTGACATAAAGATATCAGGAATCGCACCCGGCCAATTTGCAGTAATATATTCTGAAGATGAAAAAACCTGCGTTGGAAGTGCTGTTATTTCAGAATAACAAACAACAGAATCTACATCAAACTCTAACCTGAAAAGTAAGGATTAATAATACTTATTCTTGACCAGATATTTTGTTACATATTCGTTAACACCGTATTCAAGTGATGTAAAAGGTTTATTGTAACCACTATTGAATAACTTATCCATTTTGGCCTCTGTAAAATACTGGTATTTATCACGGATATCTTCAGGTGTATTAATAAATTCAATTTTAGGTTCAAGTACCATGGCATTAAAAGTAGCTATGGCCAAATCTTTAAATGTTCTTGCTTTACCGGTGCCAAGGTTATATAATCCGGATTCGGGTTTGTTTTTCATTAAAAATCTAATGACATCAACAACGTCCATTACATAAACAAAATCACGAAGTTGCTCACCATCTTTAAAATCAGGATTATGAGACTTAAATAATTTCACTTTACCAGTTTCTTTGATTTGACCAAAGGCGTGAAATATCACTGATGCCATTCTATCTTTATGATATTCATTTGGTCCGTAAACATTGAAAAACTTCAATCCTGCCCAAAAATGAGGTTGGTTGCTCTGTTTAAGAACCCACTTATCGAAATCATTTTTTGATACGCCGTATGGGTTTAACGGTTTGAGTTTATTAACAATTTTATGATCATCAACATAACCAAGCTCACCCAATCCATAGGTAGCAGCAGAAGAAGCATACACTAACGGTATTTTGTATTCAGAGCATCTTAGCCATATTTGCTTTGAGTATTCAAGGTTTAGTATATCAAGGATCTTGCTGTCAAACTCAGTTGTATCTGTTCGTGCCCCTATATGGAAAACAAAATCAACATTAAAGAAATAATCATCAACCCACTGAAAGAAATCATCTCTGTGGATTTTTTTTATATAATGCTTATCTACAATATTACGTTTCTTCTCAATATCGTCAAAATCATCAACAAGAATTAGGTTTTTATAACCATCCTTATTCAAACGCTTGACTAACACACTACCAATAAATCCTGCTGCACCTGTTATTACAATCATTTTTAAAAAAATTTTCCCAAAGGTAAAATAAATAATTCAATAACGTGAAGTTAAAAGATAACGTGCATTTTGCTTCCATTTTTATAAACCTTACCCAAATATCTTTAACTTTGTTACGCTCATTCTTAAATTAAAATCTTAAAATAATCAGATAAAAAATATTTAAATGAAAAAATTTACTGTCTTTTTTGTGTCCCTGATAATTATTATTTCAGGAAGTACGTTTGAGGGTTTTGCTCAAATAAGTAATGGAGGAACTCCATACAGCACTATGTTTCAGGTTGATAATCACTATCAGCATCTTAATTTTATTCCTCCAAACATAAATAATATTATCCAGGAAGATTTAATAAACGAAACTGCAAACCCTAAAAAACCTCGCAGAATGGGAGTTGCAGTTTCTATAAATAAGTCATTATTAAACTCCGGCACTTGGACAATAATTCCTGATGTTGGTAAAATATGCAGGATGCAGATACGTGTTGATGGTGCTTTAGCCCTCGGTGTGTACTTTGATAATTTTTATATTCCAGAAGGAGGTGAATTATTTTTGTACAATCACAATAAAACTCAAACAATTGGCGCTTTTACCAGCAATAATAATCCTGATTCACAGCTTTTTTCAACACAATTTATTGAAGGCGATAAGGTAACAATTGAATATTTTCAACCGGCAGATGTTACGCAAGAAGCAATTATTAGCATTAGTGAAGTTGCTTATGCATACAGAGATATTGAGTTTATGAATGATCAAAGCAGAAGTTCATGGTGGTGCATGATAAATGTAGCATGTGAAGAAGGGGATAACTGGCAAAATCAAATAAAAGGAGTTGCACGTATGTCGATAAAAATTGGAGGCAGTTATTATTGGTGCTCCGGATCGTTAATCAATAATACTGAAAATGATCGAACACCATACTTTCTATCAGCAGCCCACTGTGGTGAAGGATCGAGTGCAAGTGACAGAAACCAATGGATTTTTTATTTCAACTATCAGGCTAGTACTTGTAATGGAACTAGTTCCGGATATAACTCAACAACAGGTTGCCAGCTAAGAGCAAACGACCCTAGCTACGCAAATGCCGGCTCCGATTTTTATCTTGTAGAGTTTAATAACTCAATACCTAATTCATATAATGTTTTCTACAATGGCTGGAATCGCACAAACTCTAACGATGATGCAGGAAATGGTGTTGGAATTCATCATCCCGCAGGAGATATAAAGAAAATATCAACCTATTCTACTCCTATCACATCATCAACTTTCTGGAACGGACTGCCAACCCATTGGAAACTAACATGGGCAGAAACTGTTAATGGTAGATCTATCATGCAGGGTGGTTCTTCCGGGTCACCGGTTTTCGATAGTAATGGTCTTATTATGGGTGATCTTACTGGTGGATATACGTCAAATTCGTGTACTACCCCATCTCCTGCGTATTATGGAAAAGTTTGGTATTCGTGGGATCAAAATGGGAACACTGCTGCTACTCGTCTCAAAGATTGGCTAGACCCAAACGACACAGGCATGGAAAAACTACCTGGAGTTTCCTGGCAAATTATACCTCCTGATGCAGACTATATTGCTAATGATACAGATATAACGCAAGGTGATACAGTGTTTTTTACCGACCTGTCAACTCCCGGTATTTATGAATGGGACTGGACATTTGAGAGTGGTGAACCCGGAACTTCAACTGAAAGCAACCCATGGGTTGTTTATTCCGACAGTGGATATTTTGATGTTAGTCTAACCGTTACAAATGCTGATGGTACTGATACTGAGACAAAGGCAGATTATATTCATGTTAATCCAATGCCATTGCCTAATGCTGATTTTGAAGCCGACGATACTCATATTCTACCTGGTGCCTCAGTACATTTTACTGATTTATCCACTGAAAATCCTCACGAGTGGGAATGGACATTTGAAGGAGGATCACCTGGAACATCCACACAACAAAACCCTACTGTTCGTTATAATACTGAAGGTATATTTACAGTAACTCTTATTGCAACTAACCTTGGAGGATCTGACACAGTAGTTAAAGAGGACTATATTATAGTTGGTGGCTCTGCTCCAGCAGCAGATTTTATTGCTGATAATACAAATATTATGCAAAATGAAACTGTGAATTTTACTGATTTATCTACAGGTGATCCAATCGAATGGGCATGGGAATTTGAAGGAGGTACACCTGCCACATCTACTGAGCAAAATCCTGAAAATATATTGTATACTGTTGGAGGTGCATATAATGTTAGTTTAAACGTAACTAACGCAGTTGGTAGCGATTTGAAAATAATGGAAGACTACATACTTGTCGACTGGGTTGGTATTGAAGAATTTGAAGGACCTGATGACTTTAGAATATATCCAAATCCTGGTTCAGGCATTTTTGTTATCCAGTTCGCAAACGCAGATAATGAAGAGGTAAAAATAGAGGTATCTGATGTTAATGGCAAGGTGATTAGTGAAAAGAAATTATTAAGGGATAACACTACTACTGTTCTTGACCTTAAATCACAACCTGATGGACTATATTTTGTTAGTATCTTTAATGGAGAAAATCACGTTGTAAAAAAACTCAAAATAGTTAGATAGATCTTAGTTATTCCCAAGGAATATAATTATATGAAGAATCGGTTTTTTTTAGTACTAATATTAATTTTAATTCATGCTCTATCAATAGCTCAATTATCAATTAAGAGTACTCCTGTAAGTTTCAATATTTCATTGAATAGTAAAATCCCTTTAATTGAAATACAAAATACACCAGATAAACTGCCGATTGGACAAGATAAAATACCCACTCAAGCCGGTTATACACTGCCTTTTAATTATGCTTTATCAGAAAATGGTATTTTGGACAACACAAAGGAAGGCTTTATTTGGAGAGTTAAAGTAGTGGTTTCTGGAGCTGTTGCTGTTAATCTATATTTCAAAAACATCAATCTGGATAATGGCGACAAACTATATCTGTATAATCAAAAAAAGAAATCCGTGCTTGGAGCATTTACCAGCTCCAATAATGGCTTGTTTATGTGTTCAGATTTTGTTCAGGGTGACACATTAATTATTGAATTAAATTCTTCTGTACACTACAAACAAATCCCATTTTCTATTCATGAAGTTGGTGTTTTACTTATGGATAGTAATTACGGGAATAGAGGTTTTGGAGATGCCGGTAGTTGTGAGGTTCATATAAATTGTATTGAAGGAGAAAATTGGCAGGCTGAAAAGCAGGGAGTAGCTCGCATTCTGTTAAAACAAGGAAATAAAACTTTCTGGTGTACCGGTTCATTAATAAACAACACAAAAAACGATGGTACTCCATATTTCCTGACAGCAAACCATTGTGGCGAATATTCAGATTCATCCGACTATGCACAATGGCTTTTCTATTTTAATTTTGAGTCGGAGAATTGCATCCAACCACAAGTGCAACCTGAATTAAAAACTTTGTCAGGTGCATCATTGTTAGCTCATAGCGATGGAGCAACCAGTAGTACCTCAGATTTCAAGTTGTTGCTGCTTAAAGATGATGTACCTCCCAACTATATGCCTTACTTTAACGGTTGGAACAGGACTGAAGATGGCTCTTCATCCGGTGTAACAATTCATCACCCGCAAGGAGATTTGAAAATGATATCTACTTACGAGAACCCATTGGTATCTGTACAATATGATAATGAAAATGAAGAACCTGACGGAAAATATTGGAAAGTACACTGGAATGAAACAGTAAGTGGGCATGGTGTTACTGAGGGAGGCTCCTCAGGTAGTCCGTTATTTAATAACCAAGGTTATATAATTGGTGCCTTAACAGGTGGTAGTGCTTCATGCATAGCTGAAAATGAACCTGATTATTATGGTAAATTTAGTTTCTCTTGGGAGTCAAATGGCGAAGACTCAACATCACAACTTAAATATTGGCTGGACCCACTTGAGTTAGGCATTACAGCCTTAAAGGGTACTAATCTTGATTCAACCAATATTTTCGCGGGATTTTCAGTCGAATCAAATAAAATTACAATTGGGGAGTCAGTATCATTTATAAACACATCTTTTGGTAACATTAGCTCATATAGCTGGTATTTTGAAGGAGGAAGCCCTGAGTATTCTGAAACAAAAGAACCAGGACCAATTAAGTACGAAAACGCCGGTATCTATGACGTTCGTTTGATTGTTTCCACAACTGAAAAAACAGATACTCTTACTAGGATTGATTATATTAAAGTACTACCAAATATATCACCTAACCCTAGTAACGGAAAAATTAAACTTGATTTTGGCAGCGTAATACCGGATGATTTTTCAATTAGAGTATTTGATGCTCTTGGCAATGAAACAGGATATAGAGGTCTTGAAAAAGGTGATAATTATTTGGATATTTATCTTAAAACCAGAAGTCAAGGGATATTTTTTGTTAACTATTCATCAGCTGGCATAAACAACACCTATAAAGTTATTGTAGTTGGTAAAAAAGTAGATTAATAAACCTGTTAAATGCAAGGGTTAATGTTTACTCTAAATAGATACAAATGAGATTTTTACTGATAACAATACTAACTATAACATGTTTATATTCAAATCTATTCTCCCAGATACATGAACATGCAGACAATCATGAGCATCATAAAAACGAGATTGGAATTGCAAACTCCGCGGTGTATTTTGTACAAGAACAAGTCTTTGCTTATGGTCTTCACATGCATTATGTGAGAAATATTCCAAAATCAAAATTTGGTATTGGCTTAGGATATGAACGAATATTTGACGAGCATAAACATAACACTATTGGACTTGTAGGTACATATAGGCCTATTGAAAGATTAAGCCTCAACGTATTACCCGGTATTACTTTTGAAGACAAGCCTTCCACTACAAACTTTGCTTTGCATCTTGAAGCTTCTTACGAATTTGAAATCAACAATTTCCATATCGGGCCAGCTCTTGAATTTGCATATGACCCAGAGGATTATCATATAAGTCTAGGAATTCATGTTGGTTACGGCTTTTAGAAGAAATATGTGAATAGAAAGCTAACCATTACAGAATCATGGCAAATTAGTATAGGAGTACAATTTAATAAACAGTAATATGAGTGAACAGAGAAATTATCGATTTTTAATAGCAATCGCCTATTGGCTCGGTATAATTGCTGATGCGTTTTGGGCAGTTATTTTGCTATTCCCCCAAATATTTGGAGCTATAACAGGTAATCCTGGGTTCAACCCAGATTTACAAACCAGGCTTATTATGGCTATTGGTGGAATATTGATGATTGGCTGGACCTTACTTCTGATATGGGCGTTAAGGAAACCAATTGAACGCAGAGTAGTGATACTTGTAACCGCTTTTCCTGTTGTTTTTGGATTATTCATCGTGGCCTTAACAGGATATATGGATGGAAATACTGGTAATATATGGATCTTAATCAAAACCCCCATATTATTCATAGCAATGATTACAAGTTATATCCTTGCTGGAAAAGTAAATAGAAGACTGTAATTATAATTACAGCTCATCTTCCGGGCGATTTGCAATATATCCATCCCATTTTTTGAGAACAGCTTCAAAATCTGAAGGCAATTCTGATTCGAAATATATTTCCTTTTTGCTGGTAGGATGTATAAAACCGAGTGATCGAGCGTGTAAAGCCTGTCGGGGTATTAACTTAAAACAATTTTGAACGAACTGCTTGTATTTAGTAAATGTTGTTCCTTTCAGTATGCCATCTCCACCATATCGTGCATCATTAAATAATGGGTGCCCCAAATAACTAAAGTGAGCCCTTATTTGATGAGTTCTACCTGTTTCCAGCTTACATTGCACATGTGTAACATACCCGAATCGTTTTAAAACTTTATAATGCGAAACGGCTTCTTTACCATATTCTCCATTTGGGAACACAGTCATAATTCTTCTATCTTTAAGACTTCGGCCTATATTACCTTCAATTACACCTTCATCATTTTCAATATCCTTCCAAACAAGTGCTTCATATTCCCTATCAATAGTATGATCGTAAAACTGTTTTGCAAGTTTGGTTTGAGCATATTCGTTTTTTGTGACTAAAAGGAGTCCGGTAGTATCTTTATCAATACGATGCACCAAATATCCAAAACCATTCTCAACATTAGATTGATTCGTTTTTTCAAAATAATGAGCAAGGCCGTTTAATAATGTACCTGTATAATTTGCAAAACCGGGATGCACAACTAATCCTGCTTGCTTATTGATTAATATAAGATCATCATCTTCATATACAATATTAAGAGGAATATCTTCTGGCAATATATCAACATCCCTTGGAGGATATGTCATCAGCACAGATATCTCATCAAGCGGTTTAACTTTATAATTTGATTTAACAGAAGTACCATTAACTAGGATATTACCAGCTAAGGCAGCTTGCTGTATCTTGTTACGGGTTACATTTACAATTTTATTAAAAAGAAACTTATCAATTCTTAATGGGGCTTGTCCACGGTCAACAGCAATATTGTGATGCTCGTATAATTCAAAATTCTCTTCAGTATTCTCGTTTACACTTTCTGTATTCATCGGTTAATCAATAATTTAGCAGTGTAGTATATATTATTACTATTCACTCTTACAATGTAAATACCAGCTGAAAGACTGCTAATGTTGATATTTCCAATAAGACCCTTTTTGTTTACAACATTCTCGCCGAACATATTAATTATATCTAATTCGGCACTTGGGTCATTTTTTATTTCTTCGTTTGAAAAAGTAAAATATGTAGAAGCAGGATTTGGATAGACTTTAATCCTATTAATTTCTTTATCATTAATTACTTCCTCAGTGGAAAGCACCATATTTGAACCAACAATAGGTCTGATCATTAATGCTCCGGGTACTGAAGCATTGAACCAGACAGAATCAGTTTTATAGAATATTTTGTCCCGTTTGTCATTATTTGCATCCATTCCAATATTCATATTATCAGGCTGATATTTCTCCCAACCAATGTAGAAAACTCCTGCCATTACTTTGGGTTCGCTTAACATATATGGATAAAAACGGTAAAGTCCGTTCTCCCATTCTACTTTCTGGTTTTCAAGTCGGTAAACCTCTTCACCTGGTCTCCCATTATTATCGCTCCAAACTAATAAGTCAAACCTAAATTCATTTGCGGCATTCAGCGTGCGATTGAAATACATTTGAACACCCCATAGTGTATCAGACATACTCAGAGCAAATTGATAAGCTATCTGTGCTCCGGTAGCACCATCTACACCCCACCCTACTTCCGGCGTACCATCATCATAAGCATAATAATTGTAAAACCCCTGTTTGTATATTGCCGAATCAACTATAGAATTCTGATCAGATGAATCGCTTATATAATGCTTAATAATATATGATGTTGTATCGCGATCATAATCAAGAGCAAACAAAGAGTTAACATCCGGACAAGCGTGTGCTGCACCACAACCTACACATTTTTGAAAACCGTCCTCATAGAATGGCAACAAATTACAGCTACCCCCAAAGTAATCGTAGCCAAATGTTCCATTAACCTGCTTTACATGATATGAATATTTTGTATTGTGTTCGATATTGTCGAGATTAGCAATATACATTTGGAAACTTTCACGAGTATTTTGAGTAGGTGAAAATCTATATTGACGATAAGGCATTACCTCATAATTTCTTAGAAATGAAGGAGCTCTTTGAGAAAATGTAAGTGCACGGTAAGTGGTATCTCCTGCAGAGCGATTATAGTTTAGGTAAACATAGTCGATATTCCATTGATCACCGTTGCTACGCCATGAAGCAGGATAATTCTCATTTGCAAGGCTTGCGTAATTCCTAAATCTAAATCTGAACTTATCACTAAAATAAGCAGTATCAACTACAGGAATCATAACCTGAACCATGTTTTTATTATATATAGCGTTGAATTCTTCCAGAGTAGACCCTTCCGAGAACCACATTAGATCCCAATCAATTTCAGGAATAAACACCGAATCACACCCAACAGTTACCGAGTCTCCCCAAGGTATATTTACATAGGCAATTGTGAATACTAAAGGGTTACAGCCCATTGAGGCAGGTGCCCAAAGTGTATCCAGAAATCTGATTGTATCTCCTGGATTCTGCAAATAGATGTTTGAATTTACCGTTATCGAATCCATATGAGAGAAAACCATATTACCAGTATGTCTGGAAAATTCAAGTATCAATGAATCACGCAATTGCGGATCATCACCAACACCTTGAGGCTGATAAAAAAAGCTTAGATATACTGAGTCGGCAGGTGTAAGTTTCCTGCCAACGGGAATAAAAATTGAATCGAGGCGAATATTCTGACTTGTTAACTTATCTGCTTGAAAGGGAGCTATTGTTCCATTACTATATACATTTCCAGAGCTGTCAATTGCATCAAATGTAGCAGCACCAATGTTTACTGGCATATAAGGAAAATCTTTATTTACAAAAACAGATCTTCCATCCCATAAGGATTGATCGGGAAAAATATTAGATGTAGAAAAATCATCAAAAAATGGTAACAGGTTTGATACTACATTCCTGTCAGAACCGCAATTACAAGAATTATTTTCCAGAGCAATTTTTTTTGCTTCCAGTACAACAGCTTCATTTATCTGAATACCAGTTACAAACTCTTGTGAAAACACTAAAGAGCTTATTCCTAAAAGTATAGTTGTAGTTAATATCTTAAAATTCATCCTCTGTCAATTTATTTTGCATATCATCAGGGTCTCCAGCTAATGTATCAGGTTCAAATTGTTTTAAGTATTCCTGAAAGTCAATTAATTCATCCGAACGGTACCATATATTTACAGGTTGTCCCAATATCAGCAAATCTTCAGATAATGTTTCAGGATCAGTTTTGTATACTCTGGCATGAGCAATATCTCCATCATCTAAAAAATATTCACGACCAATGTTTAAGGAATAGTAATGCAACTTTTTTCTTGCTTCCAATTGAGATAAAGCAATTAAGAATGGCATTGGTACCTTAACAACAAATTCGCCTTTTCCGACAACAAGGTTTATGACAGCACCCTTCCGAAGTTCTGTATCAGGCTCTATCGGCTCATCATCAAGAAGCTGATCAACAACTGCATTGCGAGCAAAATACTGAACATACTCGAGGTCACCGACCAGTAACCCATTCGACTCCAGTGTCACCAGCGCCTGCCTTAGTGACAGATTTTTTAAATTAGGCATCATTACTTTCTCCGGAGACTGGGCAACTACGGTCAGGTAGACATGTCGACCTTGCTTAACTTTTGAGCCAGCCAAAGGGTTTTGTATGACAACAGTACCTTTTTGTTTACTCTTAAAATATACTGAATCAATTATTTCGAATGTAAAATAGTCATCATAACCCCTTTCTGATAATTGTTGTAATGTTTGTCCATCGAAATCAGGTACAATATATACATCACCATGCTGCGTAAAAACATCCATCGACTTCAGGATCACCCAAAGTAAAAAGATTGATATGCAGATTATTATTAGAAAATGCAAATAAAACTTTCTTCTTCCTAAAAAATAAAAAAAACTCATTGCAGTTTATTAATTGAATCCCTTTGTTAAATAAGGATACAGTTCCATAACTTGAATCATTTGAAATTATTGTATAATAATGGCAAAGGTAAAAATTATTACCCATCTGGATATTACTTTATTATTTGATAACAAAAAGGAGTTAAATTTGTACCAGCAGGAATTATTAGATTAATCTGAATAATAAATACGGATGAAAAATATTGCAATTGTTTGTGGAGGATACTCAGGTGAATACCAAATATCATTACAAAGTGCTGAAATGGTAAAAAACAATTTGGATAAAGAGAAGTACAATTCATACGTTATTGTTATTGAAGAAGATCAGTGGTATTATAAGGATGGTGATAATATTAATCATCGAATAAATATTACTGACTTTACACTTAATCTGTCCAACACCATAATTAAATTTGATGGAGTATTTAACGCAATACATGGCACGCCTGGTGAAGATGGGAAATTATTGGGGTATTTTGATTTATTAAAAATTCCTTATACATCATGCTGTATGGATATTTCTGCACTGACATTCAACAAATATTTATGTAATAGTTTTGTGAGTTCCCTTGGAATAAATGTCCCAAACTCTTTCTCATTCTTAGATGGAGAAACTATTAATAAAGAAGAAGTAATAAAATCATTAGGCCTTCCAGTATTTATAAAACCAGCGAGAAGTGGTTCCAGTGTAGGTATTTCTAAAGTAAACGATGTTAAGGATTTTGACTCAGCCGTAGCAAAGGCAACTAAAACTGATAACAGAATTTTGATTGAAGAAAATATTGTTGGCCGAGAAATCACATGTGGGCTCTATTTAAAAAACGATAAGCTAAATGTATTTCCTCTAACTGAGATTATCAGTAAAAATGAATTTTTTGATTATGATGCCAAATACACAACATGGCTTGCAGATGAAATTACACCACCTTCTAATCTCACTTTTGAGCAGGAAACTGATATCAAAGCAACCTCTTCACTATTGTACAATAAACTCGATTGCAAAGGTATAGTTAGGATTGATTTTATCTTAACCGATACAGATCTTTATTTTATAGAGATAAATACAGTTCCAGGATTATCCCCTGCCAGTATTATACCACAACAGGCTGAGGCCATGGGAATAACTGTTGCAGAGTTGTTTAATTCTCTTGTTGAAAATATGTTCGAGTAAAGGGTTCAACTTCAAGTAAGAGTCAAACCCCTAATATTTAAACTTACACACTTTTTAAGAAGTGTATTATAATTTATGAATCAACTGGCTTTCTTTGTTTCTGACCTTCATGGCAGCATTAGTCGTTTTAATAGCCTTTTTAAGTTAATAAAAGAAGATCTTCCGTCTGTTGTTTTTATTACTGGTGACATACTACCCTCGGGGATGTTTGCTTATACTTCCAATAATCTGGTCGCCTCAGAGTTTATTGAAAATATCTTAAAAAAAGGATTTTTAGATCTTAAGAAAGAACTTGGCCCCTCTTACCCAGAAGTTTTTTTGATTCTCGGTAATGATGACGGCAGGTCGGATGAAGTAACATTTGTAAATGCTCAGAGACTTCGTATATGGAATTATATTCACGGGAGAAAAGTTAGATTCAATAATATTGATGTTTACGGCTATTCATATATTCCCCCGAGTCCTTTTATGCTTAAGGACTGGGAACGTTATGATGTTTCAAGATATGTAGATCCGGGTTGTGTGCCACCTGAAGAGGGTGTATTTTCAAAATATGTTGATAAAAAGAAATTACTATATAAAACCATAAAAAAGGATATTGATAATCTTGTAGGCAGTAATGAATTAAATAATGCTATTTTCCTATTTCATAGTCCACCTTATGATACTTTTTTAGATCGTGCGGCTTTAGATGGTAAAACCTTTGAACATGTTCCTTTGGATGTACATATTGGCAGCATAGCAGTAAAAGAATTCATTAAAGAAAGGCAGCCAATGCTAACATTACATGGACATGTACATGAATCAACTTCACTAACTGGAATTTACAAGCAAAAAATAGGTGATACACTTGCCATAAATGCTGCCCATAATGGACCTGAATTGTCATTAATAAGGTTTAACCTTTATGCCCCAGAGGGTGCATGGCGTACGCTAATTTAAGTTGTATAATCTTCAATATCTGTACCAATATTTAAGGGCCGTGCAGCATCAGTTACGGCACCAATTTTAATAGCAAAACTATTACGGTCGCTAATATCTTTGTCAGTTACAATATGAACATCTAGCAATCCGGATGTTTTATGACCAGTCCTTATGAAATTAATTTGTGCAAGGCTCAAACTCCAACCTTCTAGCCACATCATAAGATCATGCTTTTGCGATTCTTTCCCTCTAAAATGTATTAATATATCAATATCACTTTCAGCACGTGCAGTAGCGTTTTTTGTGCTTCCAAATACATAAAAACCTACAACACCAAAACGCTCAGGATCAATCTTTGCAGCAAGTTTTTCAACGTTGCGCAATCTCCATTGCCAATGTATATCTTTGTCAATAGATGGTTTTTGGCTAATTGATTTAAAATCGATTTCGATTTTGTGTTCGGTATTTTCAATAACTCCGATAGCTTTTTCCTGTTCAGAATTTAAATAAATATTCAGGTTGCTATCTTTATAAACTGATGGAATATCTATCACTTTTATTACATTTTCCAAATGTGACATTTCTGGTATTAATTGCGAAAAAATATTTGGGGCTGAACTCAGGAAGTCTTCATTAAATATGTTTCCCTTTTCATCTGGGTATAGCGGTAAGTACCGAATATTAGTTTCTACCAAATCCTGAAAGAAATGTGTACCGAACGAAAGGTCGGGTACATAGTCGTTCTTTACTCTGGCAATTTCAATCAACATGGAGGTGTTGTTGATTTCTGAATATGTTATGCTAACACCTAGTTTAATATCTCCTCTACTGCCCCATCTTCCGGGTCCCATCAAAATAAATTGCTTCTTAGGGAGGAGTTGGTTTAATATTCCAACTGCTTTTCCTACCTTCAGAAGGTCCTGATGTTCTTTTATATTGGAATATCCATCCGGATCAACATAAACTAAGTGAGTTATTCCCGATACTGTACCGTTTGAAATAAACTTGTTAGCAGAGAAGATAGTTTTTTCAAATTCCACATCCAAGGGTATCTTAGCAGGAACACTAAACTCATCGTAACTTTGTGAGCGGCATTGTAAAAGATAAAAGTCCTTTCCATCATGTGCGAATTCGATATCCACAGGGTGGCCGTATGTGTCTTGAAGTACAGTCAGCATCTCTTTAATTTCTTTAAGAAAATCTGTCCGCTTAAACAGGCCTTCAAAATTTATCACGAAACTATCCTTTTTGAAATCAGTTACTAGGGGTCTGGCCGGCTGCAAATGATCCTGCTTTATGATTGAAATGATTCTGCTAAACATAGGAAATTCTTTTCCATAACGCTTTAAAAGGGAATCAATTCTTATAGTTTCGAAAGTTTCATCCTCCAGATTGATAACATCGATGAATTTTGGCGAGTAACGAATTATTTCATCAATTGAAACATTTACACGCAGATTGGGTTGACCAGGAGACAAAAGCACAGGGTAATCATCGCTTAAGCGATCAACGGCTCTCGTACCTAAACCTGGAACCATTCTAACCAATCCATCTTCAGGTTTGATGCGACCCGACCACCTAAATTCATTCCTACTAAATGCAACACCAGCGAATGAAGGAAGATAATATGGTCCAACCTTAACACCAACTACTTCCTGAATCATAATGCCCATTTCCTCATGAAAATCAAGCAAGTTGTTATTTGACCTATACCCTATTGGGTCTGGACCAAAAGTAGAAGCATATACCTCGGCGATTGCATCAGTTAGTTCGTTGAGCCTTTTTTCCTTTGAGCCCTGATTTGCAATGAAGAGACTCTTGTATTTTCCGGCAAAAACAGCACCAACCCTGTCTTCCAGAATACTTGAACTCCTAATTATCAGAGGTGTATTGCCAAAATCTTCAAGTGCCATAAGAAGACCTTTGATGACATCTGGTGAATGCATAGAATTTTTAAAAACATGAATAACGTATGGATATTCTTGCCTTACTTGCCCAACCTCCTTATATTTCTGTTCTATAATCTCATCAAGATTATTGTAACTCATAAAGTTCAATATTCCATCTGAGATAATATACCATGTTTTCGGAGTTTTAATATTTGTAAGAAGTTTATTATGTTTAGAGGCATTTTTTAATATGTGTTTTGCAAGAAAAAGTCCTGAGCTTTTACCTCCCAGTTTACCGTAGCCTCCTGGTGGAGAGATTACATGATGCAATAAATCATTGAAATCTTGAATGTCAATTTGGTCTTTTGCAATGTTTATGAAGTCATATTGTTCTGTAAGGAGTCTGCGTATAAGGGCTACCGTAAAACTCTTTTTTCTATATGCGGTCAATATCAGCATACTAGGAGCAAGATGGTTGTATCTTTCAACTGATGATGCTATATTTGCCAATGAAGAGCCCGAATTCTCAAGTACTTCTGACAGAAATCCTGATCTGTCTTCTTTTGTCCATTTATGTATATATTCCAGTATTTCTTTTTCGCGTAAATTTTGGCTTGCAACATTAAATATTTCATAGGCAAGTTTAATTAGATCCTTGTTTTCTTGTCTTTGATAAGGTTTATTAACTTCACTTGTTAATTTCTCTCCACTTTTGAAAACCGGACTGAAATTTTCCAAAAGCTTTTCAGCATCACTTACACCTGTCCAACACAAATAATTAACCATTTTCCTTGCTAACCTGACTAGCAACCTAGGGTCGGTTTGTGATAACATATCAAGTATCACCCACCATTCCGCTTTGAGATTCTCTACCTGTTTTGATTCGAATACCGATTTAAGCTGTTCGTGAAACGATTGCAATCCAATTCTTTCAGAAATACTATCCAAAAGTTTTCTTTCTTCTTTTAAAAACGGTCCTTCGTATAATTTGGGCATTTCCTTAGAATAATACACACAAATATGACCAACAGTCACATCCTGTACTACAATGTCTGATCTCAGCTCCCATGGTGATTCTTCAAAGTTTTTTGAGGTATGTGTGCCTTTAGGGCAACTTAATATAGCAGATGAAATATCCGGATATTGGAATCCCTCAGGAATTATGTCAACAATATTTTGGAGTGATTCGCTATTAAGTTTATCAGACTTATTTAATATTTCTTGAACAAAATATAGGCAATTAAGTTCTTTTGCCCTTTCTTTTAATTCATCAATAATTTGTTCTAATGGTTTGTTTTTGCTCATGTCTTAAGTATTAGTTATTTTAACAAACCCTCTTCCACTTTCACCATCAACTTTTACCTGTAATGGTTTAGTAAGTTTTAATTGTGCAATATAGTCAGTTTCAAATACTGGTTTAATCATTTTAATCCAGTCCCAGTTAACAGGATACTGCCCAGAATATGGTATTGAGAAATACATTACTTTGAAAGCGCTTAGGTTATGAAAAAAGTGCGAACCCTGGCTTAATTCGGAGTTCATCCCATCCATAGGTGCCTCAACTATAACGCTTGCTTTTGATATTTGGCCAAAACCAACTGGAATGCCTGCCCATGGGTCTGAGGTACCCCAACGGCCAAAACCCATTAATACATAATTCCTATCTTGGCTTAAAAATTGATTGTTAAGTTCTTCGATTTCTGAGGCGATTTTATAGGCTGTGTTTGCATTAATTTCGGCTTTTTTAAGATATACAATGTCGGTAATAGTATTATTGGTTCCATTACCCAATGCAATTGGGGAGGAGCAAAGTATGTCATCACCAATTAACTCGTCAATTTCAACATTAACCAATTCATTTGAAACATTCATAGGCCTAATTTGCAAAAAACCAAACTTATGCATCTGGTTATTGCTTAGTGTTAATGCAAACTCTATTTCAACAGGGTTTTCAATTACTTCCTCACTTATTTTAATAAGATGCTTTATCAGGTCGTTTAAACGAATATCTCCTAACTTCAATAGTGGTGCAAAGGTTAATATTCGAGGGCCAGGCTTACCAGTACCCATAATTATTATGCCCGACCTTGAATCAAGGGTCGATACTAGGTTTTTTAAAGCACCATGTTTTTCAGCAACTTCAAGATCACTTTGTGTTAAGAACTCAGTCTCAGAAACAGGATTATAAGTTTTTGTTCCTGACATATTTACCGCCCAAAATTTGTTTTGGGTGTTTTTCATCATTTCACCAATGTTATTAAATGGAGGATCAGTTTTTGGGAAACTAGGTGCATAATACCACGTGGGTTCGTTTTCAACAACAGTTTTCCCCAAGCCTAGCGCAAGGTTAACCACTCCATCTTTTGGTTTACTGTTTCCAAATGAATAATAATTATATGAACGTGCTACACCCGACACATGAGGGTAAAAAAGATTACTATGTTGTTTGCCAACCACCTCCTGTATTACAACAGCCATTCTTTCTTCTTCGGTTTTGTAACTGGTGGCTTTTATATAATCTTTGGCAACCTTGAAAAAAGTAGATGCATATACAAATTTAATGGCTTCAACTAGTTTTTTAAATCTACTGCTTGTTTCAGCTTGATTGTTTGGAATCATCTTGGTTTCGTAAATACCAGCAAAAGGCTCATATTTAGCATCTTCCAGCATACTTGATGATCGAATAGCCAATGGAGAATGAACTTGAGAAATAAGTGATCTTAAGTCTCCTAGTATTTCAAATGGTAAATCGGCATTTTGAAAAGCATGTGCAATACGGTCATCAGGAAGATTAGAAAGAGCTGTTTTATATAAATTATTTCTTTGCATAAATGCTTCGAAAACATTGGTCCTTATTATGCACAAGTTTGGTACGCTTACATAAAACTCCTGAAACAGTTTGGATTCAAGACCTTTCTTCAATATTTCGTTTATTAATAATAACCCATTCGCCTTTCCTCCAATTTCACCATCTCCTATATAAGTGAGCTTATTCTCGGCGTTAAAGAATGAACTTCTTTTAAATGGGAGTAATGCGTCTGAGCAAGTTACCATATCTCAAAATATTTAACAAAAGTTCCAGGGAATATATCCCCGGAACTTTTAGAATGACTGAAAGTTATTGCTTAAACCCAACCTCTGTCATGACAAGCTCGTGCCACCCTGTCAACTGATATTGCATAAGCAGCGTCACGCATAGGTAAGTTATTTTCACAGGCAAAATTACTTACATCAAAATAGGCTGAGGTCATTTTTGTATCCAATTTACTTAACACTTCATCTTTAGTCCAAAAGTAATTCATATTACTCTGTACTTGTTCAAAATAGCTACAAATTACTCCACCGGCATTAGCCAAAAAGTCAGGAATAGTAAAAATACCTTTTTGGTCTATAATCTTTGCGGCTTCTGGTGTAGTAGGACCATTAGCACCTTCGGCAAGTATTTTAACTTTTGCGTTTATATTGTCAACATTTTCTTCAGTAATTTGGTTTTCGAGTGCTGCAGGAATAAGAATATCAACTTCCTGCTCAAGCCATTTGTCACCTGAGATTACTGTATATCCAAGTTCTGCAGCTTTTTCTTTGTCGATGCCTCCATAATTATCGGATATCGTCTGAAGTTCTTCAAGATTTACACCATCCATTTTCTGAAATGCATAAGATACTTGGTCTTTTTGATCCCATGCAGAAACACATTGTACTATTCCTCCCATTTGTTGATATAATTCGATGGCATACTGAGAAACATTGCCAAATCCCTGAAAACTTGCCGTGGTTGTCTCAGGATTAAGTTTCAGTTCTTTTAGGGCTTCCCTAACGGTAATTATAACCCCATATCCTGTGGCTTCGGTTCTTCCAAGTGAGCCACCCATACCAACAGGTTTCCCGGTAAAAGCCCCGGGATATTTAGAACCGCTCAACATCTCATACTCATCAAGCATCCACAGCATGTGTTGTGCATTGGTCATAACATCAGGAGCAGGAATATCTGTATTTGGTCCAATATTTTTATATACCTGTCTTACCCAGCCTCTACAAATTCTTTCTTGCTCATTAGAACTTAAGTTGTGAGGGTCGCAAATAACTCCTCCTTTTCCTCCCCCAAGAGGTATGTCAACAACTGCTGTTTTCCAAGTCATCCACATAGAAAGAGCCCTTACTGTGTCGATTGTTTCCTGAGGATGAAACCTTAGTCCTCCCTTAGCGGGTCCACGTGCATCATTATGCTGAACGCGATATCCCTGAAATATTTTTACTATACCATCGTCCATTCTTATCGGAATTTGAAAATGAAACTCCCTTAATGGATTTCTTAGTAGGTCTCTTGTTGCCTGATCTAAATCAAGCATTTCCGCGGCATTATCAAACTGAGTTTGTGCAGCATGAAAAGGGTTATAATTATTTGATGTCATTTTATTGAAATTATGTTATAACTAGCTTAAACATTCCCTCCAAATTACTTGGTGGTTAATTAAAGATCAAAGATACCTAAAACTTATACTTAGTGGTACATTTAACCTAAAAAGATATTGGATTTCAAGTATATTTTATATATGTATAATATGTTGGAAAACAGGACTTTCATTTAAGATAATTTGGTTTACAATTAAGAAAATATTCTATCTTGGTAAAAAAATAAACTATAGTTTTTTTATCACATAATTTATAGTATTTATAGTACTTTACAGATCTTTGAATTGACAGCCTTAATCTCCTAAGTTGCAATCAAAACTATGTGGCAGTCGAAATATTTAATCAGCTTAATGATGAGTCTCTTGCTCATGTGTGATAAATCTCAAAAACCATTATCAAATAGCATCAGTTCATAATTAGTTCATTAAGTATTGACTAATATAGTGTATAGCTTATATTCCTGTACTCAATTTTTACTTTATTTGTACCATGTTTCCATGACCATCTATATTTCTGCACATTATTACATTCATTATAGATAACTAATTTAACTGCTTATTCAGAAAAACCACGAGTTTCTCCATTGCTTTCCCTCGATGACTAATTTTATTCTTCACATCTGATGACATTTCGGCAAATGTAATATCGAACCCATCAGGCTTAAATACCGGATCATATCCAAATCCACCATCACCATGCTTCTCATTGGTTATATTTCCTGACACTTTTCCATCAAACTGATGTTCTACACCATTAAGAATTAATGATATAACTGTTCGAAATGCAGCTTTTCGGTTTTCCTTACCATCAAGTTTTTGCAGTACTTTATTAACATTATCATCATATGAAGCATCTTCACCAGCATAGCGTGCAGAGTAAACACCCGGTTCTCCATCTAATGCATCAATATCCAGACCTGTGTCATCAGAAAAGCAATCAACATTAAACCGTTTATATATAGTGTGCGACTTTTGTGAGGCATTCTCAGAAAGAGTATTCCCTGTTTCTGGGATATCCTCGTCGTAACCTATATCCGACAAACTCAGTACATCAAATTTATCCTTAAGTATACCTTGAATCTCACTCAGCTTATGTTTATTATTTGTAGCGAATACAATTTTTCTCATTATATAACTGCTTTTAAAATTGGAATAAGTAAAAATGTAATACCAGAAAACTGAGGATAAAATACTCCAACAATTATTGCTACAACTGACACAAAAATGAAAATAAGAACATTTTTATTACCCTTCGCAATATTCTCACTACTAAAATCCTTTGGTATTAACTTATGATTTCTAGACGCATATCTCCAATTAATCATAAAAAATAAACCTATTATAAGCATATTGCTGCTAAATATTGTTGATGAAACAGAGTCGTAACTGTAAACGGACTGGAGGCTTGCAGAAAAAGGAATTAGGCAAATAAACATTAAAAGGAAAATATTAAGCCAAATATAAATAGAATCAGCTTTTTCGATAACATTCATTTGCTTATGTTGTATTCCCCAAAATATGCTTAACAGAAAAAAACTAAGAAAATAAGTATAGAATTCCTGACCATTAGCAAATATAGCATTCAGCAGTCCCAATTGCTTTACAACGACCTTATCAGGTATGCTAATGTTTAACACTAATATAGTCATTGCGATAGCAAATATTCCATCTGATAGCGCGGCTATACGGCTTGATGAGAAAAATTTCTTTTCAGGATTCATAACTCTAGTATAGGTTTCAAGAAGGTATATTATTAGATGGATTCAAATTCATATAGTCACAAAAGTAGTCAGAATACTGTATTAATTTTAGAACACAAATATTTTGTTTCTCATAAAAGAAATTGAATAGTTGCCATATTAACACTATTTTTGTAAAGTGACTCATTCTAAAAACCAAAATATATAACATGAAGATTATAAGATTATTATTCTTAGCAACTGGGTTGTTCCTATTTGCAAGTGCATGTAACTCAGATTCAAAAGCCGATACATGGAACAGTGAACAAAAAGCTCAGTGGACCGAAAACTGTATGAAGTTTATGGAAACTAATGGTACAGAAACAAGGAATGCTGTTGACTTTTGCGATTGTATGTTGAAGAAAACTTCAGAAAAATATACGCCAGATGAAGCTGCTAATATAGATGCAGATGAAGAAAGAAAATTGTGGGAATCATGTGACTACAGCTGGTAAAAGTTCCATTGCAAAACTCTTTGTCCAATATTCTTTCACTAAATTATCTTCATAAAGATTTTCCTTCCACTACTAATTAAGGGAAAACCATTGCTGGATATGATCCAACGATAACCTTTGGTATGTTTGAATTATATGTAGAGTTTATTACCTCAATAAAATAATTTGCCACAACTGCATTACCTTGAGGACAAAGATGAATACCGTCAAGAGAAAACATATTTCCTGTTACCAACTCTGTAGTAAATGTGATACCATCAAATACTAATCCAGTTGTACTAGCCTCTATTAATATACTATTGAAGTCTACATAAGCTAATCCCTTCTCTTCGGCTGTTTGTTTTATAATACTGTTATATGCTGAAATAGCGTTTGTAACTTCCTCAATTTCTGCAGTTGTTAAAATAAAATTATTAGGAACAGGTTTTACACTCCCCCACATCGCACATTTAATCGAATCCTGTGGTAAGGAAAGAAGCACGAGCTCATCGCTTGTCATCTGTCTGAATTTAAAAGGTTCAGGTACAGGCATTGATTCATCGAAAATCACCATTGGATTTGAACCGACCTGAAAATTTATCCTGAATGATTCACCTAATTGCTCCATAGTTGTGTTATATACTGCATAGCCTGCATTCAATTCGTCAATAGTAGTTTGGTCACTTATATCAATAACATTAAAAGGGATTGTGGTGAAAAAAGCAGCCGACGTAACTCCCGGAATATTTGCAAGTACACCTTTATCTGCAGATTCAAGCACTGATTGAACTGCAGCCACATATGTCGCAGCAAAGCCAATACCAACAGCTCCATCAACAGGTGTTATTGGATGAATGCCTCCCGAAGTTGCATAATCAAGTACATCGTTATTTCCAACCCACAAACTAAAGAATGTTGGATCCACTTTTGCAACTTCATCTATAATCCTATCAGTTTGAGGATTCTCGGCCATCCTTCCATAAAATGGATTTAGCATACCTAGACCAGGTGCAAATAAATGAGCAACTTTAATTCCAGGGACACCAGTATTATTAAAAGGTCCGCTGGAAGCAACCGAAGTAGTTAGCTCAGTCATTAGCTTCAATTGATCAGGATTTGCAACTGCCCTTACAGGTCCTAATGAAGTAGTGCCAAGGCAGTCTTCACTATACCCAAGTATTAATTTTGTAACAAGTCCTGAAGAAATTCCAACACCATCTTCAGTTGACATCATAGGAATATTAAACTTGCCGTTACCACCAACTTCTTTAAACTGACCTGCGAGAATATTGGTCCATCCATAATTCTGACCAGAAGTATACAATGCTCCATCAGCATAACCAGCTGTTAGTGAATTGCCAATTGCAACATAACTTGTAAAATTGGCATTACCACTACTTGGTGTGAATTCGTTGACCTCTGGTTTACACGATGTTATGAAAGCCAGAATAGCAATAATATATGTATATTTAAATTTCATGATATTTCTTGTTTTATGATTAGAATTTTAAACTGACTCCTAATCCTGGTATATAAGTAATGGTTTTATATGTTCCTTTAAAATTGTCAGGAGTATAGCTCATCTCAGATTTTTGTCCAAACAATTGGAGGAATGAAACATCTATACTCAACATCTCAACCGGAGAATATGATAATCCAAGAGTATAAGCAAAAGTATTTAAGCTAACTGTTTCAGGAGTAAAATAGTCAGGATTAGTTGGCGATGAATCATAATATGCACCAGCTCTCAATTGCAAATTTTCCATCACATTATATTGAACACCAACACGTGGTATAAAGGTGTCCTTATATTTTCGCGGATTGCTGGAATTCAGAAGTGAGCCACTTTCCGTAAAGGTGAAAGAAAGTGAGTTGTAAGTTTTCCACATAACCCAATCCAGTTCAAAAGCTATTAGTAGATCCTCGGTTGCCCAATATGCAACACCAAAATCCAGATTTCCAGGAAGGGGAAGCTCCGTATCAAACTTATTTGTAGCAGGTATCAATGTATTCAACGAGGAAGGGACATTAAATTTTGAATCTCCTCCTCTAACTTTCATGGTTACTTTAGAACGATAGTTTAAGCCAAAAGAAAGTTTATCACCAGCTTTATAAAAAATCCCAAGATTAAATCCAAGTCCATTAGCATTAGCCTTTAGGTTTACCTCAGAAATAGCGCCATAATTTAATGCTTTGTTAATTTCAACGCCACCAATTGTATAGATAAATCCGGCCCCAACTCCAAACTTCTCATTTATATTAAATGATATCGTTGGTTGAACAAAAATTGCCTTTAATGAAATATTCTGGATTAAGAATTTCCCCGACCAATCATCTTTCCATTTTGCAGAACTTCCAAATGGTGTATAAACACCAACACCTACAGCAATCAAGTCATTAATTTTAACTCCTCCATAAACATAAAAAGGTGTGCCTATGGGATTTTCTGTTTCAGCTTTATAACTACTACCTGATTGCTGAAAGGCAGCATTAGACATAATACCGCTAGCACCCACTTCAAAGTGCATCTTATCCTTCATAAATGATAAAGCGCCGGGATTATAAAAAATTGAGCTTGAGCCCCAACTTAAAGGAGTTCCAATTAATCCAAATCCATTTTGCTTGTTTCCCTGCAAACGAACTTGGTAGCCTCCTGCAAAGATCTCCATCGAAATGAAAACCGATGTTATTACTAATAATACAATTTTTCTCATAGATTAAACTTTTAAAAACACGCAAAATAGTCAAATTAGAAATAAAAAATATGACTAATTAAAAATTATATATATTCGCTAATTAGTATTAATTAAAACTTAAAATATGAAAAGGTTTACTTTATTATTTCTTGGAATCCTCCTCTCAGTAAATTTCTTAATTGCTGGTGGATTAGTACATAACACTAATCATAGTGCTGCATGGACTAGAATGCTCGTCAGAGATGCAACTACTGAAATCGATGGGGTGTTTTATAACCCAGCTGGTTTAACAAAACTTGGTGATGGGTTTCATATTTCTTTATCTAATCAAAGTATTTTCCAAACCCGTACAATAACATCTACTTATCGTTACCTAAATACTTCTAAATATGAAGCAAGTATGACTGCTCCATTATTTCCTTCTGTTTACCTTGCTTATAAGACTGGTAAATTTGCTTTCTCTTTTGGTGTAATGCCTATCGGTGGTGGTGGTGAAGCTAAATTTACTAAAGGTGTACCATTAATGGAAGTGCCAATAGCTTCACTTGTTCCAAATTTTACTGATCTACACGTAACTGGATATTCTGTTGATATGGCAATGGAAGGAAAATCTGTTTATTGGGGAATCCAGGCCGGTATTAGTTATGCTATCAGTGAAAATGTTTCTGTTTTTGCTGGTGCCAGATACGTTATGGCAAAAAACACATATACTGGTCATATAAAAGACATCAAACTTAAATTTGCTGATGGTAATGAAGCACGAGCTGACGCTTTTATGACTGAATTAGGGACAACAGCTATTGAAGGTTCTGCAGTTTTGTCTGGTTATGCTAATGCAATGACCCCATTGGTAAGTGTAATGGGAGGTTTAACATTTGATCAAGCAATAGCTGCTACAGTTGACAACCCTGCAGTTCAGGCCCAAATTACTGGGTTAAGAGATGGATTAATAGGCTTGGGCACTACAAATGCTGGAGATTTAACACTAGGTCAAGGTCAAGGAGCATATTATGCATACTCCGCTGGCTACTTGGAACAAGGTCAAATGGCATTAGCAGGAGCAGCGTTAATGGGTGATCAAGAAGGTGATATTACACAAACAGGAAGTGGAATTACACCAATTATTGGAGCTAATTTCTCATTTTTGGATGATGATCTGAACTTCGGTTTGAAATATGAGTTTCAAACAAATATGGATTTAAAGAATGATGTTGCTGCAGGGAAAGGATTTACAATAGGCATGAATCCGGATGGCACTCCAATTGAAATGTTTCCTAACGGAGCAACCACAAATGCTGATATACCAGCAATGTTCTCAATAGGTATGGATTACAGAATAGCTGACCCATTTAAAATATCACTTGGCTATCATACTTATTTTGATAATAAGACCGGATGGGCAAAACCTGAAGGTAAACCATCTGTTATTGATAATAATTTTTGGGAATTGGCAGTTGGTTTTGAATACGACGTAACTGAAAGTTTCCTTGTAAGTGCAGGGTTCCTTCATGCACAAACTGGTGTGAACAAAAATTATCAATCTAATTTAAGCTATAGTCTATCTTCAAATACAGTAGGTTTTGGAGGTGCTTATAAACTTAACGATACCTTTAAATTTAATCTTGGCGGATACTTTGTGTTTTATGACAGCGAAACATACGACTATACTGAAGGTACATTTGAACAATCAGTATCCTATAAAGAAACTTATGAAAAAAGTACTTTTGGGATAGGAATTGGTGTTGATATTACTTTGAGATCAAAAAAATAATCACTTTTTTATACTCAAAAAAAAAGAGGCTGTCCATAACTTTTTGGACAGCCTCTTTTATAAATATTGAGAATTGATTTTATCTAATAATCAATTTTTTCGTCAACTGACCACCTTCTTTAAACATTACTGTTACAAAGTAGATCCCGTTTTTCCATCCTCTGTGATCCAACATGTATTGATATCCATCAACTTCAGCATTAAAAACAACTCGTCCTATGGCATCCATAAAAATAATCTCCTTCATTTTAGCTTCATCATTTTCAATAACAACAGAACCAAAAGCAGAAGGATTAGGGTATAATTTCATTGCATTTTTAACTTCAAAAGACTCACCGATTCCTGTAGAAAGATCCAATTGTAACACTGCTCGTGGTTGCAAATATCCCATAATTGTATCAATGTATGTTAATCCTTGTTCCTGGCTCATATTAGGGTTAGAAAATAAGCCTGATCCATTTATCACATTAGCGTCAAAATTTGTTCCCATTTGAGCATTGGTAGCTGCTACAACAGCTTCAAGGGTTGCAAAATCCCACCAATCCCATGGTGATACCTGGTTACCGAATACACTAATTTCTCCGTTAAGTGGTAAAATAAAAGGATATAAGCCCTCTGCACCTTCGCTTACAGTCATGGTAGGTTGTGCTGCATAAATATATTCATAAGTTTGGCCATAAGTAGCACGTGCGGCATCGGTATAAGGATTACCATCTGGTATTGAGGCGAATGCATCATTATTTCCAAATTCATTTGCTTTGCGGATAAATACATTTGCCCCATCAACGGGTACTACATTTTCATTAGTGGTAGGTACCACAACCATTCCATGATCGAATGGTGCAAAAGGATCGCGTAGACAATGGAACGCAACCATTGCAGCATCACCCTGATCTAACCATGTAGAATCGGCCAATGCACCACCCATATTAACCGACATACTTACTTCTTTGGAAATACCAAAATCGAAAAGTGGATCGTGCAATCTTAAAAATCCTGGGCCACCATCTATGGTTCCGTCTCTGGGTTCGAGAACAAATGGTAATCCTGTATTTGTATCTATAAATTTAGGTAGTCCGGCTATCTCGGTGTTGTAATCATCTAAAGTGGTATAAGCTTGTGTTACATATCCCCCGGAACCTTGACCGAGGAGGGCAATTTTAGCTGGGTCTATTCCAAATTGACCGCCAGCAGGTGAACGAAGAAATCGTACAGCAGATTGTACATCGTGGATAGCACGATAAACAGCTTGTAGTAGAGTTCCCCTTCGAACGTTCTCATCAGTAGATAAAGGGTTCCATCCTAAACGATAGTTCATGTTTACAGCAACATATCCTCTCTTTGCCATTTGTTTGCAGATATTTACGCCAACACTGTCAATTTTATCACCGGTTGTTGCACCGTTATATAAAGCTGGCAAAAAATTTCCAGTATGTACATTAACAAAAACCGGTCGATTTGTAACCTCATCACTTGCAGGCGGAGTATAAACATCCATTAGTAACTGGGCTACTTTTACCATTGTCCATTGTGTTGTGTCAGGTAAAAGCGCATTCGGGTAAAAGAAATTCATATAATATGCCATTGTGTCGGGATTAAGAACAGCTGCATCAATCACGCTATTCAATAAATCCATTTCTCCTTGCCATTGTGCCATTTCAGCAGGTATTGCAGGATTTGGAAATGTAGCTATCAAAGGGCTCACATTAGCTCCAAAAAGCACGTCTTCGCTTAATAGATACGAATCGAAAATTTCGGTTATGTAGCGTTGTGCATTAATTTGTGTAGAAAATGCAACAACAATTAAAATGATTAGAATTTGTAGAATTTTTTTCATAGGATGTAAATTTTAATTAGATAAATTTTAATTATTTGCGGCTAAAGATAATAATATTTTTTAATATTAGCGATTTATCCAGTCGTATGAAATGGAAAAATAAACTAAACGACCAACCAACGGTCCACCATAAACCTGATAAACTTGATTATTCAGAACATTAGAAGCCCCTAATTTAAAGTTCATATTAAGCTTTTGAAGATTGTAATTAACTTGTGCATCAACCATAGAATAAGAATTGATAAATCCGGTAAACTGTGGTGATCCTTTGAACTCGAATCCCTGAATCCATTTGTAATTGACACCAAATCCAAAATTCCTTGCTCCAAACAATACAAAATCACGACCATTGATCCCTACGTTAAATTTGTTTTCAGGAGTGTTAAATGCAGGAATAATAGGATCATCGGATCCCTTTAGGTCTAACTTATTCCATGAATAATTGGCATTGATTACCCAATTGTGTCCAAGGTAATAATTGGCTCCAACAGTTGCCCCTTGTGTAGTAACCTGGTCGGTAGCATTGGCCGCAATACGATAGACTTGAAAAGTTGACGGCAAAGGATTTGCAGGATTATAATCAATGTCGATGCCGATGTTATAACCTATAAAATGCTCATACCAACTGTGATAATAGGTAAAGTCGATATAAAATTTATCGCTAAACGTGCCACGGTATCCAATTTCTATGGTTTGTACTTGTTCAGGTCGAATCGGTGCAACATTAAAAAAAACGAGCTTATCCCACCCAAAAGTGGGTTTTGAATTTATAGCGTCTCTAAAAGAATTTACCGTTACCAACGAATCCATACCGTTTAAATTACCGATCAAAATTGCTCTGCCAACGTCATAATATAAAAACTGATCAGCCATGGTTGGATTTCGTACTGCAGTGGAGTATGATAGTCGAAATATATGTTCTTTAACAGAATTATATACCACTGAAAATGCAGGTGATACAACCGGATCGAAGTTTTCATTTTTATCAACCCTGACTGTCCCTAAAAAAACCATTCTATCGTCTAATATTTTATATTCGATACCAAGATATGCTCCAATATTCCAGTTGGTAATTTTTATGCCTGCTGTATCTGCGAATATGGTTCCTTTTGAATTGGGCGTATAAAGGCGATAATTACCACCTAAAGTAAATCCTACCGGTCCTGCTTTAAACTGATATTGCCCATCGATATTATAGAGCGAAGATTTATCATAAAATCGCGACCCCCCCTCTGTAAATAGATGGGATGTTATAACGTTTAACAATGAATCATATCGTTGAGTGCCAGGTTCAAAAAGGGGATGCTCGGACTCGGAGGCTGTAGCATTATCTGAGAATTCGCGTGCTTCGGCATGCCAAACCAACATACTGTCTGTATTTTGGCCCATCCAACTATCTTGAATACCAACAGTTGCTGCTTGCCATGCAAGGTTTGCTTCACCAAAAATGACTAAAGCTTCATCAATGCTACAACCACATGTGGCAAGTATATCTCCGAGATTGGGTCTGTTTTCTTCATTAGTTGGTAATCCGGCATCATACATACGTGGAACAATAACAGTCTGATAAAAGGAGGAATAATCTTTATAAAAAACGCCTTCTTCTTTTGCTGCATTCTCCATTTCGAAAGCGGTAACAACAGCATCGTATGAATCACCTGCATCTTCATGCGTCATGTAAGCCCTTACGAAAAATTTATCAGGTTGACTTATCTCGAGTTTATTCTGAAAAAATTGAATATTCTTTAAGCTATACCTATTATCACCCTGGTAAACTGTTGTTCCAAAACTATAATTAAACCCATAGTTGATTTCTATTTTATCGGTAATTTTGTAATATAGTCCTATATTGGTTTTAATGTTTCTTGTATCATAATCAACAATTTCTTTTTCCATATAACCGGTTCTGTATATTCTTCCTAAACCAGGAAAAGTAATCGGGTTGCCACTATAATTATTACCACCTGTAAGTACCTCATCTCCATAGCGGTTTACTGCATCATATCCTGAAAAATTTGAAGGTGTATCTTCTGAAGTAGTACTTGCATCAAGGTTTCCTGCTATCCAATCGTTCGCTTGCATGCCCAGAATATTGAGTTTGTAGCCAAATTTATCATGGCCTGCTTTATTTTTTATCACCTGTGCCCATCTTACACTTAGCTGAGTGAGGTTACGTTCGCCAACTTTAAGATCCACCGATAAACCTGGAAATAACCAAGGTGATTTACTGGTCATATTAATTACCCCATTAAAAGCGCCAGGTCCGAAGTATGCAGAACTAGCACCTGCAACTATTTCCACCTTCATTAAATCTAGTTCGGGTGCTCCTAAAAAATTACCAAGCGAAAAGTTTAAGCCAGGTGATTGATTATCAACCCCATCGATCAATTGAAGTGACCTAACAGGTGATGTAGAATTAAATCCACGTGTATTAACTACTTTAAAACCCATACTTGCCGATGTAACATCCACACCTTTCAGATTCCCAAGACTTTCATAAAAATCACCTGAAGCAGCCTCTTTTATGGACAACACATCCATAGATTCAGTTGTTAAGGGTGACATTTTTTGTTTCTCGCTTATTCGACTACCTATGATCTGGACTTCATCCATTAAAACAATGTCAGGTTCCATCTTAATTTTTATCGGAGCGCTAAAGTCATTTACCGAACGTTCAATTGAGAGATATCCCAAAAAATTTACACCAATTGTAACAGGAGGGGTTTGGTTCGTTTTTAATTCAAAATTCCCATTCAAATCAGTTACGGTTCCAATTGTGGTTCCTTTTATAACTACAGTTGCGCCAATTAATTCCTCACCTGTTTCTTTGTCAGTAATTTTTCCATTAACGATGTTTTCTTGAGCAAATACACTTGACAACCCAAATGTTAATATCAGAAGTGGTAAAAAGCCAATTCGTATGTAAGCAAGTGTTGATTCCATAAAGTTGGTTAGTTTTCAGTTTTTAAGTTGGCAATTTAGAACTTTTTACGGAAAATAAAAGAAATTTTAATTACTCCCATTCTTTAAACAGCGATCTTTCAAAGATAAGTTATCTTGTGGCATTTATTTATTCTGTCAATTTCCAATCGATAGGCTCAAGTCCATTTTCTCTTAGAATGCTATTTGCTTTTGAAAAATGCTTACACCCATAAAAGCCCCTGTATACTGAGAACGGTGACGGATGGGGGGCAGTAAGAATAAAATGTTTGTCAGTGTCAATCAAATCGATTTTATTTTGTGCATATTTCCCCCACAACAAAAAAACAATACCAGCTCGGAGATCAGAAATTGTTTTAATTACCTGATCAGTAAACATCTCCCATCCTTTTCCTTGGTGTGAACCTGCATCTCCTTGCCGAACAGATAAAGTTGCATTTAATAACAATACTCCATTCTTGGCCCAATTCTCCAAATTACCTGACATTGGTGTTTGAATACCTATATCGTCAGACAATTCTTTAAATATATTCTTTAACGAAGGGGGCAACCGAACACCTTTCGGTACTGAGAAACTTAGTCCATGAGCCTGACCAGGCCCATGATAAGGATCCTGACCTAGTATTACTGCTTTAACTCGTCGTAATGGCGTATGATTGAATGCAGCAAACATTTCAGATCCTTTAGGATAAATGTTGTACAATTTCTTTTCCTCACTCAAAAACTCTTTTAAATCACTAAAATAAGGTGCAATGAATTCATCTTTTAGGGCCTCGCTCCAACTCTCTTCTATTTCTGGTTTCTTATGTGACATTTATCTGGAAAATTAAGATTAAAAACAATAAAAGTAAATAATTCTTGTTATTTAGTTAAAATCTGCTTTTCTTTGTCAATCGCAAACTAAACCTTATAGTAGTAGAGTTATGAAAAAAATAGTTATCCTTATTTCAGCAGTAGTTCTTATTGTTGCATTTGCCAGTTCATGCAAATCATCAAATAAATGTGCTGCATACGGGGAAAATCACAAATATCAAAAAGAAAGCAAGTATTAATCTTCCGCTACTAATTTGGCTTTCTAATTTATTAAATATTACCGGTAACCGGTATTTTTCTAACTCTGGTGATGAAAAGATTTGAAAAAATACTAATTCTTTTCTTACTGATTACCATCAGTCTTCCAACATTTGCTCAATTCGACACTGAATTACTAGATAGTCTTGAAAACAAGATTCTTTACAATAGAGAAAGAACTTATGGTGTAGTATTACATAGTCTTGGCATTGGTGTTAATTACCGTACAGGAAAAAGAATCACTTATTTCAAAACCAGAGTACTTGAATTTGAATTTGTTAGTATGAAATCATACAAACAGGTTAAAATGATAAACCCGTATGTAGTAAATTCAAAGCGTTATGTGTACGGAAAAAGTAACGATGCATTTATTATCAGAGCTGGTGTTATTTGGAAAAAGCTACTAAACAGAAAACCATATTGGGGAGGAGTTGAAGTAAGGTTCACGTATGGTGGAGGGTTAAGCTTAGGAATTGCAAAACCTTATTATTTATATATTATTAAAGATATCTCCGGTTCAGGTGAAACATTTACAATCGTGCCTGAGCGTTTTGACCCTACAAAGCATTCAAATACTGACATTTATGGCAGAGCGCCATTTTCTAAAGGCTTTAACGAAATTACAATTCATCCAGGGATACAACTCAAGACAGGATTAAACTTTGAGTTTGGTACACAAAATACAAAAATTAAATCACTTGAAATTGGAGGCACGATTGATATTCTGCCAACAGGACTTACTATTATGTTTTCGAACTCAAATCAAATATTTTTTCCAACAATATATTTGACTATATCCTTTGGCAAACGCTTTAATAAATACTAAAAAAAAAGGTGCCCTGAAATAGGACACCTTCAATTGAGTATTATTTTATTTATTGAATTACAAGTCGTTTTGTTACAACCTCACCCTTATTACTGATAACAAGATTATATGTTCCTTTATTAACATTATCAACTGTAATTGGTATGTAATTACTTCCAGCCTGACATTCAAAATCTGTTGTATAAATCAGCTTACCACTGACATCGACTATCTTAACTGAATAACTATCATTCTTAAAACTATCTATATACAGATTAAACTCACCATTACCAGGGTTTGGATAAATATTAACAGCATCACTGCTAAATTGTTCATCAATTCCAATAATTCCCTCTGTAATAAAGCTCCAGGTATCGCTCCATTCGGATATATCAGCACCAGCAATTCCTCTTACTTTCCAGTAATATGTCGTATTTTTTGTTAATGGAGTTTGACATGGCACAAAAGGTTCATCAGTAGTAACAATTTCAGGATTACTAAAACTAGCATCAGTATCAATCCAAAATTCATATTCGTGAGCACCTAAAACAGCCTCCCAAGTATAAATTGGACATAAAGGTATATCAATAGCATTATTTTCAGGACTTTCCAGAACAATAGTATTTACCGCAGTAATATTCCATACTTCTGACCAGTCAGAAATATCTAATTGATGTTGAGCAGCAACCCTCCAATAATATTTCTCTCCAAAATATAAGTCGTTTACTATTAAGGTATCTACTTCCGGAGCATAAGTTCTGGGCTGGCTAAAATTCTCATCATCGTCAATTTCAAAAATATAGTTTGTTGAACCTTCATACTCATCCCATTTAAATTTAAGACGAAGATCAGTTTCAGAAGAATTTGCAGGATAATCAAGTTCAGGAGATGCATATGTTGTAAATGATTTAACTCCTGACCATTGTGAAGTATCAGCATCATGAATTGCACGAACATGATAGTAGAAAGTTTGTCCGAAAAATAGGTTAGTTAAACCCCAACTTGCATCCTCCGCAGGAATATTGAAAGTTTGCAAGAATGGGCTATTGAAACCGTCATCAACTTTTCGCATCATAACTCCATCATCGCCAACCAATAAACCATTATCTTCTGTTATCATCACACCTTGTAAATCTTCACTCACACCAGATGTAACCTGACTCCATGCTCCGTTGAAGCTTAACATAGTTCCACTGGCACCCACAGCATATCCTTTCATACCTTCAAAACTTATCCCAAGTAGGTTTTTAGTAGTACCTGAAGCTTCTTCATACCAGAATACTCCATCCCAACGGAAAATCTTACCACTCTTACCAACTGTCCATCCATTATTATCATCTATCATAGCTATAGCATAATGGTCTTTTGTTCCAATTTCATTTGCCATCCACTCAGTTCCATTATAGTTAATAACAATATTCCCGGTGCCGCATGCCCAAATATTCGAAGAATTCAGCATAACAACATCATATAAATCATTATTGTCGCCCGTTGAGGCAGTTTCCCAAGTGCCTGCATTGTAAATCACAACTTCACCACCTTCGCCAACAACAACTCCATTATCAGCATCAGCAAAACTTACTCCTAATAAGTTCTCGGTTGCACCTGCATCAACTGGTTCCCATGTTGAACCATTGTAATATAATACTGTTCCTGCGTCACCAACTGTATAACCATTTGATGAATCAATAAATGTAACATCATTTAAATTTTCATCTGTTCCAGCATCCATAGTTGTCCATCCAGTACCATCATTGTGAAGCACAACCCCACCAGCACCTACAGCCCACATATCATTGTCGCTTACAATATAACTACCATTAAGACTTGATGTGACCCCCGAAACTTGATGATTCCAGGCATAAACAGTATCTACTTGCAACTGATAACTTGAGATTCCAGTCATTTCGTCCCAGCTTAGTTCTGGGTTTGCATATACCATGGCAGCATCGTTTGGTTTATCCATTTCCACGGTCCAAACAACTGTAAACGACCAAGTTAATGACCAATTCGAAGGTTCTGGATCTGATCCATCGTATGCTCTTACTCTCCAAAAATATGTACCTCCAAACTTTAAGTAACTCATAGATTCTGCAGTTACATCTGTTCTGGGAAAAGTTATAGCATCTGTAAATTCAGGGTTAGTTGCAATTTGTACCTCGTATGTGATATCAAGTGAAATGCCAGTCACAGCATCCCAGTCTAAAACTACATCGGGCATCTGGTCAATCTCTAAATCTTCAGGAGCTCTAAGGTTAGGAGCATAGATTCTTGATTGCCCAAAAACTGATATTGAGAATAACAACAGAGATAAACTAAGAATGGAATAAATATTTTTCATATTCGCAGAATTTAAAATTATTATCTGATTAATTAGCAATGAATTTTTGTGAGTAAATGTTTGAACCTATCACAACCTGAACAATATAAGTGCCACTATTCAAATCCGAAAGATCTAAATTAATTTCATTAAATCCTTTCTGAACGCTTTTTGTTAACGACATTGTTTTTCTTCCTGCAAGATCATAAACAGAAATATCAGCATTAGAATTTACAAAAGCTTCTAACTTAATAGTAGCATAGTCTGTGACAGGATTTGGGTAGATTGTTAGATCAAGAATTCCATTATTCTGAGTATAAGGAATTTCATTTACTCCAACAGGCTTTTCAAAAACATTACAACGCAACAACCCTCTTCCGAAAGTAGCTGCATAAATTACTCCATAATTATTTGTACCAGGGAATGGTATCTTGATTATTTCAATCCCATTAACAAGAATAACTGTGTCGGCTGTTTTTGACACTATCTGTTGTTCCAACTGGAACACTGGAACACTTCCCATTAGGCTGTCTTGTTGCATCCAAACAGGTGAAGAAGCATGAATGTTTTCAGTAAGAAATATTCCATGTTCTGTCCCAATAATGCCCAAATTAGAATCACTCATTTCAATTAATGAAGAATATACAGGCATTTGAGGCAAATTGCCTTGTCTTGATTCAAATACAGGTACTTCAGCCAATGCATCTTCACTAAAAAGTACATATGAATCATTACCATAATTTCCAAGAGTAACCATAACATTCGAAGGATTTTGAGGATCAATAGCAACTGATGTAACAACTTGTGTTACAGGATCAGATGTGCCAGGAATATATAAAGGTATTTCTTGAGTAGACACAATGCATTCAGAACTATTTACATCAGCACGATCATAGTTATATGCTAATGCGAGATTTGAGATTCTATAAAGTTTTCCTTCACGTGTCCCGACAAATACATGATTTGCTTCAGAAGAATATGAAATACATTGAGGAGCTCCTACAAAGCCAACTGTATTATTTGAGACTTCGAACCACTCAGGTGTTTTATCAAAATGATGGAGTTCAGTAGTCATATACACTTTGTTAAATGTTGCTATGAAATATTTGGAAGAAACAACATCCTTAACCATAATAGAGTCACCAGGCATAAGCGTAACATCATTTGGTGTGGTATAGTAAAATGGTTGACCACTATTTTTACTCTGTACCTGAACCTGTGTTCCTCCAGGGATTTCAACTTTAGCAAAATACCAAAGTGAATCGCGACTGTATTCATTATTAAAACTCTCCCATAACGCCATAGGTGTATTAAAGAAGCTAGTTGCCAGACTCAAATCATCAACGAATTGTGATGAATAATTTGCTCCTGCATCTTCTGATCGGCGTAAATCAGCACCAACATCACTAACAACAAGAACATCCTTGTTAATTACTGATACTACGCAAGCACCCCCATCGCCATTGAAAATTTCTTCGCCTTGCATTGTTGTGTTTCCATTACCTGTAATTAGAATTGAACCATTGTCCTGGGCTCCACCCAACACGTAATTTTCATCACCTGAAGGTCCAATATTATAAAACTGAGTTGTAAAATAACTTCTGTTACTTCCTTCAAAAATAAATTCGCCTTCAGTAAAGGTCCCAATTGCTACACCACCATCAGTACCAACCATAAAAGTACTATTTGAACCAGGTTGAAAAGTATAAATATGATGATCATTATGTAGATAATTTGGCGAGAAAGTAGGAACCATCCCTGTAGAGATACTTTCCCATGCGAAAAAACCGGTTTCTTGAATTTTACTACCAGTCCAGGCATCAATTCCCCCTAATAGAATTCTACCAGGCTCTTCAGGAAATACAGCAAGAGCATTATCGTATATTCCTTGGTCACCAAAAATTGAAATAGAAGATGAGCTGGGTTGAATAACTCTCCAATTCAACCCCTTATCATCAGAAAGATAAACACTATATAGAGATCCATCAGTACTAACCACAGAGGCATACAAAATATTTGGGTCTGACGGAGCAAAAGCAAATTCAATTCTTCCCACATCTGTGGCAGGTAAACTTACTGAATCGCCCGTTGATCTATTTACAAAAGTATTTACACCTCCTGATGGTGAAATATAGCATAAGTTATCTACGGAAGCTACTATAGCCCCATCTGAAGAAACCTGTACATCCATCGAGTTCATTGTTAATTCAGCGCCTGAAGTATCCATGGCTATCGACCAAGATCCACCACCATCAGTTGAATATTTTAATCCTCCATTAGTTGCTGCAAACAAACTACCACTATTTAGATTTACTGCTAATTCATTCACAAACGCCCAATCACTAGTTGCGTCATTAAATTGAGGTTGGGTAGATAAAATTACAGAAAAGTTGTTTCCATCGTTTGACTTAAAAATTCCCTGACCCATAAAACCACCTGTAAATCCCATTTCTTCTAGCCCTGACATTGTCTCTGCAGCAAAACTTTCACCTGTACCGGCATATATAGTTCCATTAGCATCTTGTTTCATGCAAGAAACATTTAAGTTATAACTTCCATCAACATTAATTTTTTGCCAGCTAACTCCAACATTGTCCGACTTCCAAATACCACCCGATACACCAGCAGCATAAAGTGTTTTTGATGTTGGATCTTGGTTATCGAACATAATTGCTCTTGTTCTTCCACCAAAATTATCAGGACCTAATTGACGCCATGATAACTTATCAGAAGACCTAGATTCATTAAACCCCTTTAATTGATTTTGTACCCTTTTTAGGTATTCGGGAGCAATTACACCAGTGCTTTGATTATTACGAATTAAAGCAAGATACTCCACAGAAGGCTTAATTCCATACACCACTGACTCATTATCACATGTTCTTGGTATGTATTTTGAATCACTCTGATAGTTTGAAAAACCAAAGATCATCCCTCCTAAAACAATGGATATCAACGCTAAACTTAAAGGTAAATTTTTTCGTTTCATATTTTACAACTTTATAATGCTAATTATTATGAATTCACATTTTCGAACGCACAATTTACAGCTTTTCTTTAAAATGAAATAATATTATTAAAAAAAATAACCAACAAGTAATGATTTTTATGTTAAAGTGTTGTTTTTATTGAGAACTACAAGCCATTACTTACTGGTTAATATGTAATTATGTTAGAAATACAAAAATAATAAAGTCCCATCACATTTTAAGCAAATGAACTTAGATATGAGCTTTTTTCAGGCAATAGCATAAAAAAAAAATTACTGATAATAATCAGATGATTTAGAGCAAAAAAAAGCCTCCCCAAAAAGGGAGGCTTTAATATCTTTGGCGACGACCTACCTGCCTGCCGGCAGGCAGGCTTTCCCATCCACCTGATGCGGACATTATCATTGTTACTGGAAAGCTTATCAGCCTAAGGCGAATCGGAGTGGGAAGATGTGTTAATCTATAAATGATTAAATAAAACATACAGATGGATTTTTATCATTTTCCCCAATAAAAAAAGCCTCCCTAAAATAAGGAAGGCTTTGATATCTTTGGCGACGACCTACTTTCCCACTTGGTATAGCAGTATCATTGGCGCTGGCAGGCTTAACTTCTCTGTTCGGAATGGGAAGAGGTGGACCTTGCCGCTATAATCACCCAAAGGTCTTTGAGATTTTGAATGTTAGATTATAAATTTTGAATTTTGTAGTTTAACAATCTTGTCTCGTAATATTTTTTTGATTTATGATTTCTTCCGACTTCCATCTTCCGACTTCGGTCTTCATCAATAAATCAAAGACAATAAAGAAAGAAAGTAAAAAATATTTTGCTTGTAAAAGAACTTTACGAGTTAAAAAGTCTACGGGTAATTAGTACTGCTCGGCTTTGATGTTACCATCTTTACACCTGCAGCCTATCAACGTCATAGTCTATAACGACCCTTAAAGGAAGCCTCATCTTGAGGTAAGTTTCGTGCTTAGATGCTTTCAGCACTTATCTCATCCAAACATAGCTACCCTGCGATGCTACTGGCGTAACAACAGGTACACTAGAGGTTTGTCCAACTCGGTCCTCTCGTACTAGAGTCAGGTCCTCTCAAGCTTCCAACGCCCACAACAGATAGGGACCGAACTGTCTCGCGACGTTCTGAACCCAGCTCGCGTGCCACTTTAATGGGCGAACAGCCCAACCCTTGGGACCTTCTCCAGCCCCAGGATGTGACGAGCCGACATCGAGGTGCCAAACCACTCCGTCGATGTGAGCTCTTGGGAGTGATCAGCCTGTTATCCCCGGCGTACCTTTTATCCTTTGAGCGATGGCCCTTCCATGCGGAACCACCGGATCACTATGCTCTACTTTCGTACCTGCTCGACTTGTATGTCTCACAGTCAAGCACCCTTGTGTCATTATACTCTACGCACGGTTACCAACCGTACTGAGGGTACCTTTAGAAGCCTCCGTTACTCTTTTGGAGGCGACCACCCCAGTCAAACTACCCACCAAACACTGTCTCCCGATAAATCGGGATTAGGCACCGAATAAATAAAGGGTGGTATTTCAAGGTTGACTCCACGAAACCTGGCGGCTCCGCTTCATAGTCTCCCACCTATCCTACACATCATTTATCCAATGTCAATGTTAAGCTGTAGTGAAGGTGCACGGGGTCTTTCCGTCCCGTTGCGGGTAATCGGCATCTTCACCGATACTACAATTTCACCGAGCTCATGGCTGAGACAGTACCCAGATCGTTGCACCATTCGTGCAGGTCGGAACTTACCCGACAAGGAATTTCGCTACCTTAGGACCGTTATAGTTACGGCCGCCGTTTACCGGGGCTTCAATTATGAGCTTCTCTTCCGACAAGTCGGAAAATAACCCCTCCTCTTAACCTTCCGGCACCGGGCAGGTGTCAGGCCTTATACATCATCTTTAAATTTAGCAAAGCCATGTGTTTTTGATAAACAGTCGCCTGGGTCTTTTCACTGCGGCCCCGACAAGTCGGGGCACCCCTTCTCCCGAAGTTACGGGGTAATTTTGCCTAGTTCCTTAGCCATGAATCACTCGAGCACCTTTGGATTCTCTCCTCGACTACCTGTGTCGGTTTACGGTACGGGTAGCTTGTACCTGACGCTTAGGGGTTTTTCTTGGAAGTCTGATTAGGGTCACTATCCACTCATCCGAAGACTTGTGGTACTATCCACCTTTAGCAAGCTCTGCGGATTTGCCTACAGAACCTATACCTACAGTGTTCAACGTACTATTCCGTCAGTACGCGGACCTTTCACTACTCCGTCATCCCATCGCAGTACAAGCTAGTACTGGAATATTAACCAGTTGTCCATCGACTTCCCCTTTCGGGTACGCCTTAGGACCCGACTAACCCTGATCCGATTAGCGTTGATCAGGAAACCTTAGTCTTTCGGTGTGCGGGTTTCTCACCCGCATTATCGTTACTTATGCCTACATTTGCTTTTCCAGACGCTCCACAATGTCTTATCAACACTGCTTCAATGCAGACTGGAATGCTCCCCTACCAATTGCGAATAAATTCGCAAGTTTACAGCTTCGGTAATGTGTTTTATGCCCGATTATCATCCATGCCCGATCGCTCGACTAGTGAGCTGTTACGCACTCTTTAAATGAATGGCTGCTTCCAAGCCAACATCCTAGCTGTCTCTGCAATCAGACTTCGTTAGTTCAACTTAACACATATTTTGGGACCTTAGCTGGTAATCTGGGTTCTTTCCCTCTCGGACGTGGACCTTAGCACCCGCGCCCTCACTGCTGAGGAACATGTCATAGCATTCGGAGTTTGTCAGGGTTTGGTAGGCGGTGAAGCCCCCTAGCCCTATCAGTAGCTCTACCTCTATGACACTTATACTCAACGCTGCTCCTAAAAGCATTTCGGGGAGTACGAGCTATCTCTTGGTTTGATTGGCCTTTCACCCCTACCCACAGTTCATCCAAAGACTTTTCAACGTCAACTGGTTCGGTCCTCCATTGCATGTTACTGCAACTTCAACCTGACCATGGGTAGATCACCAAGTTTCGCGTCTACCCCCTCTGACTTTAGCGCCCTATTCAGACTCGCTTTCGCTTCGACTACTCCCGTTATCAGGATTAATCTTGCCAGAGAGGAGTAACTCGTAGGCTCATTATGCAAAAGGCACGCTGTCATTCCGATAAATCGGAACTCCAACCGCTTGTAAGCGCACGGTTTCAGGTTCTATTTCACCCTCCTGTTCGGAGTACTTTTCACCTTTCCCTCACGGTACTTGTTCACTATCGGTCTCTCAGTAGTATTTAGCCTTACCAGATGGTGCTGGCAGATTCAGACAGGGTTTCTCCGGCCCCGCCCTACTCAGGATACCAATAAGGCTCTAAATCGATTTCGTGTACGGGATTGTCACCCTCTATGATCTAACTTTCCAGTTATGTTCCACTATCAATTTAAAGTCCTACGACTTGGTCCTACAACCCCAACAATGCCGTAACATCGTTGGTTTGGGCTATTCCCCGTTCGCTCGCCACTACTTAGGGAATCACTATTGTTTTCTATTCCTCCGGTTACTTAGATGTTTCAGTTCACCGGGTTCGCCTCCCTTGCGGGATAACATGTCTTCAACATGCTGGGTTTCCCCATTCGGAAATCTCCGGATCAAAGGTTATTTGCACCTCACCGAAGCTTATCGCAGCTTATCACGTCCTTCATCGCCTCTGAGAGCCTAGGCATCCGCCGTACGCTCTTATTAACTTTCTTAACCTATTTCGTTATGTGCTCTCGCACTTGCAAAATATTGTAATTACTTTCTTTCAATATGTCAATGAACTTGTCTCATCGCCGAAGCTTTATGCGTAGGCGATTAGAAGCCGACTTCGCAGTAAAACTGCTTCGTCGAGCCAATGGTGGAGAATAGGGGAGTCGAACCCCTGACCTCTAGAATGCAAATCTAGCGCTCTAGCCAACTGAGCTAATCCCCCTCTGAGTGCCGTAGCTTTAGCGAAGGCACTCCTTCGTGCTTTCGTTTTAACTCTGGCAGATTTGTCCTCCTTCGCTATAAAAGCTTCGGCGGACGAAGTAGTCCCGCGCAGATTTGAACTGCGGACCCCTACATTATCAGTGTAGTGCTCTAACCAACTGAGCTACGGGACTGCTTAATTATCCCTAATTGTAGCTGTTTGATACCTACGCCTTTTGACAGTGGAACACTAGTGCTCCCTGCCTGCCGGCAGGCAGGTAACCAACTGAGCTACGGGACTCTCTTACTTATGAGTTTTGAATGTTGAATTTTGAATTCTGAATGTTAAAAAGCTTTACGCTCTTTTAATTATTCATCTTTCATCATTCTAAATTCAATCATCCGGTAGCCTTTCCTTAAAAAGTTAGTCTAAGAACATTATTACTAATTTCTTTTCCTCTTAGGAATTGCTGCTCTCCATTTAAAAAAAATGAAGGCCAAACCAATATAAATTATCCACTTAACACCTTTTTCTCTTGCCTTAAGATCTCTCCAGAAAGGAGGTATTCCAGCCGCACCTTCCGGTACGGCTACCTTGTTACGACTTAGCCCCAGTCACTAGTTTTACCCTAGGCAGCTCCTTAACGGTCACCGACTTCAGGTACCCCCAGCTTCCATGGCTTGACGGGCGGTGTGTACAAGGCCCGGGAACGTATTCACCGCGCCATGGCTGATGCGCGATTACTAGCGATTCCAGCTTCACGAAGTCGGGTTGCAGACTTCGATCCGAACTGAGACCGGCTTTAGAGATTCGCTCCCTGTCACCAGGTGGCTGCCCTCTGTACCGGCCATTGTAGCACGTGTGTAGCCCTGGACGTAAGGGCCGTGCTGATTTGACGTCATCCCCACCTTCCTCTCTACTTGCGTAGGCAGTTCTCCTAGAGTCCCCATCATTACATGCTGGCAACTAAGAGTAGGGGTTGCGCTCGTTATGGGACTTAACCCGACACCTCACGGCACGAGCTGACGACAACCATGCAGCACCTTGTAAATTGTCCGAAGAAAAATCCCTTTCAGGACCTGTCAACTTACATTTGAGCCCAGGTAAGGTTCCTCGCGTATCATCGAATTAAACCACATGCTCCACCGCTTGTGCGGGCCCCCGTCAATTCCTTTGAGTTTCAACCTTGCGATCGTACTCCCCAGGTGGATCACTTATCGCTTTCGCTTAGTCACTGACTGTGTATTGCCAACAACGAGTGATCATAGTTTACGGCGTGGACTACCAGGGTATCTAATCCTGTTCGCTCCCCACGCTTTCGTGCCTGAGCGTCAATATCGGCTTAGTAAGCTGCCTTCGCGATCGGTGTTCTGTAGCATCTCTATGCATTTCACCGCTACATGCTACATTCCGCCTACTTCAACCGTATTCAAGACTAACAGTATCAATGGCAGTTCCGGGGTTGAGCCCCGGGATTTCACCACTGACTTATTAGTCCGCCTGCGCACCCTTTAAACCCAATAAATCCGGATAACGCTTGCACCCTCCGTATTACCGCGGCTGCTGGCACGGAGTTAGCCGGTGCTTATTCGTTTAGTACCTTCAGTCTCGTACACGTACGAGAGTTTATTCCTAAATAAAAGAAGTTTACGACCCATAAGGCCTTCTTCCTTCACGCGGCATGGCTGCGTCAGAGTTGCCTCCATTGCGCAATATTCCTTACTGCTGCCTCCCGTAGGAGTCTGGTCCGTGTCTCAGTACCAGTGTGGGGGATCATCCTCTCAGAACCCCTAGACATCGTAGCCTTGGTAAGCCGTTACCTTACCAACTAGCTAATGTCACGCATGCCCATCTTTAACCGCCGGAGCTTTAACCACGCTGTCATGAAACAATGTGGTGTTATGTGGTATTAATCCCGATTTCTCGGGGCTATCCCTCTGTTAAAGGTAGGTTGCATACGCGTTACGCACCCGTGCGCCGGTCGTGTACTCACCGAAGTGAGCCTTACCCCTCGACTTGCATGTATTAGGCCTGCCGCTAGCGTTCATCCTGAGCCAGGATCAAACTCTTCATTGTATATTTGTTTGTCCTTTTTTTCAAAAGAAAATTTTATACTTTCAAGACCCTGGCAAAAAAAAATTAACTCAAAAATTGTGTTCCTGTTATTAAAAAAATAACAGGGGTGTTGTGTGTTACTTTACTTGGCTTGGCTTCATTATGTCTATGAACTGTTTCGCTATATCAGCGAAGATCTTCTATTTTTCCCCTTAAATTGGGGCTGCAAAAGTAATACTCTTTTTTTAACTGACAAAACAAAAAATGAAAATAATTTTGTGTTTATTTAATCGGGATGTTTACAAAGAAGAATTAGTAAAATAATTTACCTTGGAATGCGCTATAAAAAAGCACTTTACAATTAATATTATTTTAGAAACCTAAAATTTTTTCCGAGATAAATAGCTGCGTCACCAAGCATTTCCTCAATTCTTAGTAGCTGATTATACTTAGCAATCCTATCTGTTCTACTTGCAGAACCAGTTTTTATAAGTCCTGTGTTCAAAGCTACAACCAAATCTGCAATTGTTACATCTTCAGTTTCACCGGATCTGTGACTAATTACAGAAGTATAACTATTTCTTGTAGCCATTGAGACTGCATCTATTGTTTCTGTCAAGGTTCCAATTTGGTTCACTTTTATAAGGATAGAGTTAGCAACTCCTTTTTTTATCCCATCAGCAAGCCTGTTTGTATTTGTAACAAATAAATCATCCCCCACTATTTGAATTCTGTCGCCCATCTTATCAGTCATAAGCTTCCATCCATCCCAATCATCTTCAGCCATTCCATCTTCAATTGATATAATTGGATATTTCTTTGACCAGTTATCCCAATAATCAACCATTTCAGACGGTGTCAGCTTATCGCCGGTTGACCATTTTAAGTGATAAACATTTTCTTTAGGAATATAATACTCAGATGAAGCGGGGTCGAGTGCTAAAAAGACATCCTCTCCTGGCTTATAACCAGCTTTCTCAATAGCTTCTAAAACAACCTTTACAGCTTCTTCGTTTGATTTAAGATTTGGGGCAAACCCACCTTCATCGCCGACGTTAGTAGAATGTCCACCTTTCTTTAACACTGACTTCAAATTATGAAAGATCTCAGTCCCCATCTTTAAAGCCTCACTAAAACTACCGGCTCCAACAGGCATAATCATAAATTCCTGAAAGTCGATACTATTATCTGCATGAGAACCTCCATTTAGTATGTTCATCATTGGGATTGGCAGTAATTTTGCGTTTACTCCACCAATATATCTAAACAGATGCTGGTTGGTTTCCTGAGCTGCGGCATGAGCAACTGCCAATGAAACTCCTAATATTGCATTTGCACCAAGGCTTGCTTTATTAGGTGTGCCATCTATTTCAATCATTCGTTTATCAATATCAATTTGTTCTGTCACATTATACCCATTCAATTCTTCAGCAAGTATATTATTAACATTTTGAACTGCTTTAAGAACTCCTTTACCAAGGAATGTATCTTCATCCTGATCCCTAAGCTCAACAGCCTCATGCGCGCCTGTTGAAGCTCCTGAAGGAACTGCTGCTCTACCTACTACTCCAGATGCAGTATAAACATCAACTTCAACTGTTGGATTGCCTCGTGAATCTAAAATTTGTCTTGCATGTATATTTGCGATTTGACTCATAATATTTAATATTAAGGATTTGATTAGCTAAATTACATCTTTTTTTGAGTTAGATTGAATGGTTTGATACAATTTCAACCTAAAAATAAACCAAAAAAAAAGGATAAGAGAGAACCTCTTATCCTTATATCTATTAAGAAATTTGAAAAAGATCAGAATTACTATTCTTTCTTTTCATCTTCTTCTTTTTCAACTTCTTTATTTTCAGTTTTAGTTAATGCTTCCTCGTTATCTTCTTTTATATCCTCAACAGCTGCTTTCACTTCTTCCACCACTTCCTCTGCTACAACTTCTTTCTTCTCCTCTTTCTCAACAATGGTTTCTTCTGTTACAGTTTCTTTGGTTTCTTCTTTAGCTGGAACTTCAACAACCTCTTCCACAACAGCATCCTCTACAACATCTGCTGCTTTAGCTTTTACTTCAGTTTCTGGTACTGAACTTTTTGAACCACCTCTACGACGTCTGGTTGATTTTGTTTTTTTAGATTTATCACTTATCAACAATTCGTTATAATCCACTAACTCAATCATTGCCATTTCAGCATTATCACCAAGACGTTTTCCAAGTTTAATAACTCTTGTATAACCACCTGGACGGTCAGCAATTTTCGCTGATACGTCTCTAAACAATTCAGCTACAGCAAATTTATCTCTCAAATAACTAAAAACAACCCTGCGAGCGTGAGTAGTGTCGCTCTTCGATTTTGTAATCAAAGGTTCAACATAACCTCTAAGGGCCTTTGCTTTTGCAACTGTTGTAGTGATTCTTTTGTGTAAAATCAGTGAAGTTGCCATATTTGAGAGCATAGCTTTCCTATGTGAAGATGTCCTTCCTAAATGATTAAAACTCTTTCTGTGTCTCATCTCGTTTACTCCTTATCTAATTTAAATTTTGCTATATTCATTCCAAACTCAAGTCCCTTTTGCTCAACTAATTGATCAAGTTCAGTTAGAGACTTTTTGCCAAAGTTTCTAAACTTAAGTAAATCATTTCTATTATATGCTACAAGTTCACCAAGTGTTTCAACATCTGCTGCCTTCAAACAATTAAGAGCTCTTACAGATAGATCCAGATCAACAAGCTTCGACTTAAGCAACTGACGTACATGTAATGTATTTTCGTCAAACTCTTCATTTACTGATTTCTCTTCAGTTTCAAGTGTAATTCTCTCATCTGAAAATAGCATAAAATGATGAATCAATATTTTTGCAGCTTCTTTCAATGCTTCTTTTGGATGAATTGATCCGTCGGTTTGTATATCAAATACAAGTTTCTCATAGTCAGTTTTTTGTTCAACTCTGAAATTCTCAACATGATATTTAACGTTCTTAATAGGTGTATGGATAGAGTCTATTGCTATTACACCTAATGATGCATCTTCATCAACATTCTCATCCGCAGCTACATAACCTCTACCTTTACTGATGGTTAATTCTATGTTTAACTTAACAGAAGGATCAAGATGACAAATAACTTCATCAGGATTTAAAACTTGAAAAACTGAAAGAAATTTATTGATTTCGCCAGCATTAAAAACTTCCTGATCTCCGATTATAATATTTACTTTCTCAGTGTTTTCAGTTTGAATTTGTCGTTTAAAGCGTATTTTTTTAAGATTTAAAACAATCTCTGTAATATCTTCAACAACACCTTTTATAGTAGAAAACTCATGAAAAACGCCATCAATTTTTACGGATGTAATGGCAAATCCTTCTAATGAGGATAATAAAATTCTTCTAAGGGCATTACCTATTGTTAAACCAAAACCTGGTTCCAAAGGACGAAATTCAAAAATTCCATGGAACTCATCGGCTTCATTCATTATTACCTTATCGGGCTTCTGAAATGCTAAAATTGCCATAATTTATCTTTAACTTTAAAATGTTTAATTAATTTATTGGTTACTATTTTGAGTATAACTCAACTATAAGTTGTTCCTTGATATTCTCAGGAATTTCTTCACGAGGAGGATAATTAAGGAATTTACCCAATAGTTTTTCAGAATCCCACTCAAGCCATGAAAAGCTCTTATGTGGGTGTTCAAGAGATTCAGAAATAACGATCATACTTTTCGATTTCTCTCTAACACCAACTACATCACCTTCTTTAAGATTGTATGATGGTATGTTCACAACGTTACCATTTACTGTAATATGGCGATGTGAAACTAACTGACGAGCGCCTGATCTGGTAGGCGCAATACCTAAACGAAATACTGTATTATCAAGACGTGATTCAATTAATTGAAGCAGGTTTTCACCAGTAATACCTTTCTTTCGTGAAGCAAGCTTGAATATATTACGAAACTGTCTTTCAAGTATTCCATAAGTATATTTAGCTTTTTGTTTTTCCTGAAGCTGAATACCGTACTCAGACTGTTTTTTTCTTCTTTTATTAGCACCATGTTGTCCCGGAGGGAATGCTTTTTTTTCAAGAAACTTATCAGGTCCGTAAATTGGTTCATTAAATTTACGAGCAATTTTGGATTTTGGTCCTATATATCTTGCCATAGCTTAGATTTTTTTCAATTAATAATAGAGTTATACTCTTCTTCTTTTTGGTGGACGGCAACCATTATGTGGCATAGGGGTTACATCAACAATTTCAGTAACTTCAATTCCGGATGAATGGATAGTTCTGATAGCTGATTCTCTTCCTGAACCGGGTCCTTTAACATAAACTTTGACTTTACGTAAGCCAAGGTCGTATGCAACTTTTGAACACTCGGTAGCTGCCATCTGAGCAGCATAAGGAGTATTCTTTTTAGAACCTCTAAATCCCATCTTCCCAGCAGATGCCCATGAAATCACCTGACCTGCCTCATTTGTTAAAGAAATAATAATGTTATTAAAAGAAGCTTTAACATAGGCTCTTCCTATTGGGTCAACCTTAACAACTCTTTTCTTTGTACTTCTAATTCTTTTTGCCATACTTAATCTTTTTACAAGACTATTAATTGATTATTTATACTATTTAGTAGCCATTTTTTTGTTGGCAACAGTTTTCTTACGTCCCTTACGAGTTCTTGCATTATTCTTCGTATTCTGACCTCTAAGAGGTAAACCGATACGATGTCTAATACCACGATAGGTTCCAATATCCATTAATCGCTTAATGTTCATTTGTGTTTCCGAACGTAATTCTCCCTCAACTTTGAAATTATCACTTATCACATTACGGACATCATTTTGTTGATCATCTGTCCACTCTTCAGCTTTTAAATTCCAATCGACACCAGCTTCCGTCAAAATCTTTTGAGCGGTACTTCTTCCTATTCCATAAATGTAGGTCAAAGCTATTTCACCTCTCTTTTTGTTTGGGATATCTACTCCAGCAATTCTAGCCATAATTATTATTTTATTAAGTTAAAACAATTACAGGTTACCCTTGTCTTTGTTTATACTTAGGATTTTTTTTATTAATAATGAATAATTTTCCTTTACGACGAACGAGTTTATCGTCCGCTGTTCTCTTTTTTATTGATGCTCTTATTTTCATCTTATTTCTATTTATATCTAAATGTTATTCTACCTTTTGACAAATCATAAGGAGACATTTCTAATTTCACACGGTCACCAGGCAATATTTTAATGTAATGCATTCTCATCTTACCTGAGATATGGGCTGTGATTTTATGCCCATTTTCAAGCTCAACACGAAACATTGCATTTCCGAGAGATTCAATAACTGTACCGTCCAGTTCTATTGACTTCTGTTTTGCCATAGTATTGACTATTTATTATTTAACACTTGTTCAATATATTCAAATGTTGACAAAATATCAGCATTTCCTTTTCTTACAACAACATCGTGTTCAAAATGCGCAGAAGGAAGTGAATCAACAGTCCTTATTGTCCAACCATCCTTATCCTGAACCACTTCCTTAACACCAAGATTAATCATTGGTTCAATCGCCAAACACATACCTGATTTTAACTTTATCCCCGACCCTCTTCGTCCGTAATTAGGAATTTCAGGCTTTTCATGCAGATTTCTGCCAACACCATGCCCAACCAAATCTCTCACAACCGAATAACCAAATCCTTCAACATAATTCTGAATAGCATGTCCAATATCTCCAACTCTTTTACCTACAACTGCTTGCTCAATTCCCAAATAAAGTGACTGCTTAGTTCTTTCAAGAAGCAATCGAACTTTTTCATCAACCTCTCCAACAGCAAATGTATAAGCAGAATCACCATAAAATCCATTCAATAGTGTCCCGCAATCGATAGATACGATATCGCCATCTTTTAACTCCCGATTTCCAGGTATACCGTGCACAACCTCTTCATTTACAGATATACATAGTGAAGCAGGAAATCCTCCATATCCTTTAAACCCTGGCTCTGCACCGTTATCACGAATAAAAGTCTCTGCGACTTTATCCAGTTCTGCAGTAGTAATGCCTGGCCTAATAATTTTGGCTACCTCGGCTAAAGTTTTTCCAACAAGTAAAGAACTCTTTCTTTGTATTTCTACTTCCTCATCTGTTTTAACGTAAATCATCAAACGGAAATAAAATTACATATTAAATGTTGATGACTTACCCTTTATGCGGCCTGACTTAGTCAGTCCATCATAATGACGCATCAGTAAATAACTTTCTATTTGTTGTAGAGTATCTAACACAACACCTACAAGAATTAATAACGATGTACCTCCATAAAATTGGGCAAAACCACTGTTTACTCCAGCAATCATTGCAAATGCAGGCATGATTGCTATAAATCCCAGAAAGATAGATCCAGGCAATGTGATACGTGATAGAATATTATCTAAATATTCTGCCGTTTTTTTACCTGGTTTTACTCCGGGAATAAATCCACCATTCTTTTTCAAATCATCCGCCATTTGTTTTGGATTTATTGTAATGGCAGTATAGAAATAGGTGAACAGGATAATCATTATAAAGAAAGTGAAATTATACCAAAACCCAGTGTAATCAGCAAAGGCTGAAGCAAAACCTGTCATAGCTTCAGAATCTGCAAAACCAACTAATGTAATTGGGAGGAACATAATTGCCTGAGCAAAAATGATTGGCATAACACCTGCAGAATTTACTTTTAGTGGTAAATACTGTCTAACTCCACCATATTGTTTATTACCTACAATTCTTTTCGCATACTGTACCGGGACTCTTCGTGTACCCTGTACAAGTAGAATTGTAAACAAGATAACAAATATCAAAATCACAAGTTCCATTAGGAAATAAACCAGACCACCCCCAAGAGCACCCATCTTTGATACAAATTCTTGTACCAGTGAACTGGGCAGACGGGCAATGATACCAATCATAATGATTAAAGAAATCCCATTACCAATACCTTTGTCAGTTATTTTTTCACCAAGCCACATTACAAATAATGTACCGGCTATTAAAATAATTGTTGATGATATCCAGAAGAAAATAGAAGGATTTGTAACCGCTGCATTGAAAGGCGTAATAGCCTCTGCTGGCAATTGTGAAACAAGATTAGCGATATACCCTGGAGCTTGGAGTCCAACAATTGCTACAGTAAGATATCTTGTTATCTGATTAATTTTACGTCTTCCACTTTCACCTTCTCTCTGCAACCTTTGGAAATAAGGGATTGCCATACCCAGAAGCTGGATAACAATTGATGCGGATATATATGGCATAATACCAAGAGCAAAGATGGATGCATTTGAAAACGCACCACCTGAGAACATATTTAACAATCCCATTAAACCACCAGAGCCTTGTTGTTTAAGGTTAGCCAGCATATTGGGATCAACACCTGGTAATACAATAAATGATCCTAAACGATAGATCAAAATAATACCAAGGGTATAAAGAATTCTATTCCTTAATTCCTCAATCTTATTTATATTTCTAATGGTTTCGATTAACTTTTTCATCCAATTTTAGATTTTATTAACAGTGCCGCCCTGTAATTCAATGGCTGCCTGTGCTGTTTTTGTAAAACCATGCGCTGTAACTTCAAGTTTTGCTTTAAGTTCACCCATGCCCAATATTTTAACCAGGTCATTTTTTGAGGCCAGCCCATTATCAATAAGAGTTGCAATATCAATCACTGCAAGGTTTTTCTTTTCTACCAACTCCTGAAGATCATGCAGGTTAACACCTCTGTATTCTTTACGGTTAATATTTTTAAATCCAAATTTAGGAACTCGCCTATATAATGGCATCTGACCACCCTCAAAACCTAACTTACGTTTGTAACCTGATCTCGACTGTGCTCCTTTATGTCCTTTTGTGGAGGTACCTCCACGACCAGAGCCTTGTCCTCGTCCTATTCGTTTTTTGTTCTTAACAGAACCTTCTGCAGGTTTAAGATTACTTAAATCCATTCTTTATATCTTTTAAATTTCTTCTACCTTCAATAAATGCTTTACCTTATCAATCATGCCAGCCACCTGTGGTGTTAGTACATGTTCTTTAGGTCGGTTGAGTTTTTTAATACCCAAGGCCAACAGTGTCAATTTCTGCCTATTAGGCCTGTTAATTGCACTTCTTGTTTGTGTTATCTTTACTTTCTTCATAATGCAAATTTTTAGCCGTTAAAAACAGTGTCTAACTCAACATTTCTAACCTGTGCAACAGTGTATGGATCTCTCATTTTTGTCAGAGCATCAATAGTAGCTTTAACAACAGAGTGAGGATTTGACGAACCTTTTGATTTTGCCAATACATCTTTTACACCAACACTCTCAAGTACAGCACGCATAGCACCACCAGCAATTACTCCGGTACCAGGTGCGGCAGGTTGCACATAAACTCTTGCTCCACTATATTTTCCAATTTGCTGATGAGGCAGAGTACCTTTTAGAACAGGCACTTTTACCAAGTGCTTTTTAGCATCATCAATACCTTTTGCTATCGCAGAGGTTACCTCTTTGGCTTTACCAAGACCATAACCAACAACTCCGTTTTCGTTTCCTACAACTACAATTGCAGAAAAGCTAAAGGTACGACCACCCTTTGTAACTTTTGTTACTCTTTGAATACTAACCAGTCTGTCTTTAAATTCGATGTCGCTGGATTTAACACGTTTTATGTTTGCGTTTGTCATGATCTTTTAAAATTTAAGTCCACCTTTTCTTGCTGCTTCAGCAAGTGATTTGATTCTACCATGATATAAATAGCCATTTCTATCAAAAACAATATTATCAACACCCGCTGCTATTGCTTTCTCAGCTATAAGTGAACCAACCTGTTTAGCTTGTTCTATTTTATTTACTTTATTGTCAGCGTAGTCTTTTGCACGCGATGATGCAGCAACAATTACATTTCCATTACTATCATCAATAAGCTGAACATAGATTTGTTTATTGCTTCTAAACACAGTTAACCTTGGTCTTTCAGCAGTGCCAACAATGGTTTTTCTGATTCTTCTTTTTATTCTCAGCCTACTATATGCTTTTTTATTCTTTATTCCCATCACTAAGAGGTTTTACCTATTAACAGTTTCAATAGTTTATTATTTTTCTCCAGCAGCTTTACCAGCTTTCTTCCTAAGTTCTTCACCCTGAAATTTAACACCTTTACCTTTATATGGTTCAGGTTTACGTTGTGACCGAATTTTAGCTGCAACCTGTCCAATTAATTGTTTGTCGATTGAAAAAAGTTTAATCATAGGATTCTTTCCTCTTTCAGAAACTGTTTCAACTTGTACCTCAGCAGGTAGCTCAATATAAATATGGTGAGAGTATCCCAAAGCAAGATCAAGTAATTGTCCATTAGCTTCAGCCTTATACCCAACGCCAACTAATTCCTGCACCACTGTATATCCCTCAGAAACTCCTTTTACCATATTCGATATCAAAGACCGGTATAAACCATGTTTGGCTTTATGATCCTTCTTTTCTGTGGCTCTTTCAACTATAATATTTCCATCATCAACTTTTACAGTTATTGCAGGATCAACAAGTTGTTCAAGCTCACCTAATTTTCCCTTAACTTTTACAAGATTTGTATCGGTAATATTTACTTCAACATCTTGTGGCAAATTTATGGGTGTATTTCCTATTCGTGACATTGTTCTACTCCTTCTATTTAACTTACATAACAAATAACTTCGCCACCAACTCCAAGTTTTCTTGCTTCTTTATCGGTAATAACACCTTTTGAAGTGGAGAGTATAGCTACGCCAAGGCCGTTTAAAACTCGTGGCAAATCATTTGCATTAACATATTTTCTTAAACCTGGTCTTGAAACTCTTTCAAGTTCGATTATAGCCGGCAACTTTGTTACCGGATGATATTTTAATGCAATCTTTATTGTTCCCTGAACTTTATCTTCCTCAAACTTGTAGTTTAAGACATATCCTTTTTCAAAAAGGATTTTGGTAATATTCTTACACAGGTTTGAAGAAGGTACTTCTACCATTCTGTGTTTGGCTGCAACAGCATTTCTAATCCTGGTTAAATAATCTGCAATTGGATCGGTTATCATCTGACTAAACTTTTTTTTTAAATTATTACCAACTGGTTTTTTTTATCCCTGGAATTAACCCTTTTAATGCCATCTCGCGAAAGTTAATTCGGGAAATACCAAATTGTCTCATGTACCCTTTGGGTCTTCCTGTTAACTGGCAGCGATTATGCAAACGTACCGGAGATGCATTACGAGGCAACTTTTGCAGACCCTCATAATCTCCTGCAGCTTTCAGAGCTGCACGCTTTTCAGCATACTTTGCTACCATTCTTTGTCTTTTGCGCTCACGCGCTTTCATTGATTCTTTTGCCATGAGCTATGCTTTTTTTTGATTTTTAAATGGTAAGCCGAATGATTTTAATAGTCCAAATGCTTCCTCATCAGTATTAGCAGATGTAACTATAGTGATATCCATACCATTAATATTACTCACTTTATCTATATCGATTTCAGGAAAGATCAACTGTTCAGTTATTCCAAAAGAATAGTTACCTCTTCCATCAAAACCTTTATCATTTATTCCTCTAAAGTCACGCACACGTGGTAGAGCAACAGAGATAAGCCTATCTAAAAACTCATACATTTTAACTCCTCGTAGTGTTACACGTACGCCGATAGGATTACCTTTTCTGAGTTTAAAGTTAGATACGTCACGCTTTGATATAGTTGGAACAGCTTTTTGACCAGTAATAGCTGACATTTCAGTAATTCCGGTATCGATAAGTTTTTTATCGGTTAGCGCAGCACTAATTCCCTGGTTGATCGCAATCTTTGTTATTCTTGGCACCTGCATTACAGATTTATAGCTAAACTGTTTCATTAGTGCCGGAACAATCTCCTCAGTGTATTGCGAACTTAATCTTGATTTTGCTTCCATTACTTAATAGCCTCCCCTGATTTTTTTGAAAAACGTACTCTTTTTCCTGTACTTTCATCCATTCTCAAGCCAGTACGTGTTGCCTGACCCGCTTTATCTACGAGCATTAGGTTAGATAAATGTACAGCGGCTTCCTTTTTAACAATTCCACCTTTAGGATTATTAGCACTGGGTTTAGAGTTTTTTGATATTAAATTTACTCCTTCTACAATGGCCTTTTTATCAGCAACGTTAACAACCAGAACTCTACCTGATTGTCCTTTGTTGTTACCTGAAATAACCATAACGTTATCCCCTTTTTTTATGTGTAACTTAGCCATAACTAAATTTCTTTCTATTAAAGCACCTCAGGTGCCAATGATACTATTTTCATAAATTGTTTCTCACGCAGTTCGCGGGCAACCGGCCCAAAAATACGAGTACCCATCATCTCTCCAGCCTGGTTTAATAAAACTACCGCGTTGTCATCAAAACGAATGTAAGAACCATCATTACGACGAATTTCTTTTCTTGTTCTCACAACAACTCCAGTAGCAACTGCACCTTTTTTGATATTACCTGATGGTAAGGCATTTTTTACAGTTACGATTATTTTATCGCCAATCGATGCATAGCGACGTTTTGTACCGCCAAGCACCCTGATGCAAAGTACTTCTTTAGCTCCACTGTTGTCTGCAACAGCAAGTCTTGATTCTTGTTGTATCATGGTTATTTAGCTCTTTCTAAAATTTCTACTAATCTCCAGTTCTTATTTTTACTCAGCGGCCTAGTTTCCATAATCCTTACTGTATCTCCGATACCGCAATCATTTTTCTCGTCGTGAGCTGTGAACTTGGTAGTTTTCTTGATGAATTTCCCATAAACAGGATGCTTAACACGGCGTTCCACTTGAACTACAATGGATTTTTCCATTTTGTTACTTACAACCAAACCGGTTCTTTCTTTCCTCAGGTTTCTATTTTCCATCTTTGATTACTTATTATTGTTTTCTGCCAAAATTCTTTTTCTCAACTCGGTTTCAAGTCTTGCAATTGTTCTTTTGTTCGACTTTATGTCGTGTGGATTTTCCAAAGGAGAAACAGTATGATTTAACTTTAAACGAGTTAAATGTTTACGCTCTTCTTCTAATCGCTCTACGATATCTGTATTACTAAGCTCTTTAATTACTTCTTGCTTCATTATCCTATAGTTTTACTCTGAATAATCTCTTCTAACAACAAATTTGGTAGTTACCGGTAGTTTTTGAGCAGCAAGTCTCATAGCTTCTTTTGCAACTGCAACAGGAACTCCTTCTGCTTCAAACAATATTCTACCAGGTGTAACACGTGCCACAAAAAGTTCAGGAGCACCTTTACCCTTACCCATCCTTACCTCAGCCGGCTTTTTTGTAACCGGTTTGTCAGGAAATATTTTTATCCAAAGCTGTCCTTCACGTTTCATATAACGGGTAACAGCCTGACGAGCAGCCTCGATTTGGCGTGCAGTAAGCCACCCCTCTTCAAGAGTTTTAATACCAAATGATCCGAAAGCTAGCTGATGCCCTCTTTGAGCATTGCCTTTCATGCGACCTTTCTGCTGCTTTCTATATTTCGTTTTCTTAGGTTGTAACATGCCTATTTAACTTTTAAATTATCTAATAACTACTCTTCTATCTTCTTCTTCTTTGTCTACTACCACCACCTTTTGGTGCAGTTTGTCTTTGCTTTGTGGTACCAACGCTAGGTGCAACTAGATCAGGTTTTCCGTAAATTTCACCTTTGAAAATCCAAACTTTAATACCAATACGACCATAAGTTGTATGTGCTTCAACTAAAGCATAATCTATATCAGCACGAAGAGTTTGAAGAGGTATACGACCTTCTTTATACATTTCGCTACGAGCCATTTCAGCACCACCTACTCTACCAGATATAAGAACCTTAATTCCGTCAGCGCCAAGACGCATAGTTGATGCAATAGATGTTTTTATTGCTCTTCTAAAACTAACACGTCCTTCGATCTGGCGTGCAATACTTGTTGCAACTATATGGGCGTCAAGTTCAGGTCTCTTAATTTCACTAATATTGATCTGTACTTCTTTATCTGTTAGTTTCTTTAATTCTTCTTTTAGCTTATCAACTTCTGAACCACCTTTTCCTATAATAATACCAGGACGTGCAGTAAAAATTGTTATTGTTACTAACTTAAGTGTACGCTCAATCATAATGCGAGACACACCAGCTTTAACAAGACGTGCGTTTAGATATTCTCTAATCTTACCATCTTCAACAAGTTTATCGGCAAAGTTTTTTCCACCATACCAGTATGAATCCCATCCTTTGATGATTCCTAACCTTAGTCCTATTGGATTAGTTTTTTGTCCCATTATTTATCAGTGTTTTCAGTAATAACTTCTTCTACTTCTTCTTGTTGCTTTTGCACTCGGTTGCCCAAAATAAGTGTAACATGATTTGATCTCTTACGGATACGGTGTGCCCTACCCTGAGGCGCAGGCTGAATTCTTTTAAGCATTCTTCCACCATCCACACTTATTTCTTTAATATATAGTTGATTATCTTCAACTCTTGCTCCTTCATTTTTTACTTCCCAATTGGCAATAGCTGAACGCAATAATTTATAAAGTCGACCAGCAGCTTCTTTTGAAGTGTGCTGAAGTACACCCATTGCAGTTTCTACGTTCATGCCACGAATCAGGTCGGCAACAATACGCATTTTACGTGGAGAAGTTGGTACATTACGAAGGCGTGCCATGTAAATCGTTTTACGAGCTTCTTTCCTTTGTTCTGCACTTTCGTGTTTTCTTGATCCCATTTTACTGTACTTTATTTGTTACCTTTATTCTTTTTACCAGCATGACCTCTAAATAATCTTGTTGGCGCAAATTCACCGAGTTTATGTCCTACCATATTTTCAGTTACATAAACAGGAATGAATTTATTTCCATTATGAACTGCTATAGTTTGACCTACAAAATCAGGAGAGATCATTGATGCCCTCGACCAGGTTTTGACTATGGTTTTTTTACCAGACTCTACATTGACCATTACTTTTTTTTCGAGTTTAACATCGATGTAAGGTCCTTTTTTTAATGATCGGCTCATATTAAATACAATTAACTCTCCTTAATTATTTCTTTCTTTTCTCTACAATATACTTATTCGATGCCTTTTTCTTGGCACGAGTACGGAATCCCTTTGCAGGTATTCCTTTACGTGATCGTGGATGACCTCCAGAGGCTCTTCCTTCACCACCACCCATTGGGTGATCAACAGGGTTCATAGCCACACCACGTACTCGTGGACGTCGACCTAACCAACGACTACGACCAGCTTTACCAGATTTTTCAAGGTTATGATCAACATTTGAAACCATACCTATTGTAGCTTTACACGTCTGTAATATCATTCTTGTTTCACCAGATGGCAATTTGATAATTGCAAATTTACCTTCACGTGTCATTAACTGAGCATATGACCCAGCACTACGCGACATCTTTGCACCTTGCCCTGGACGAAGTTCAATATTGTGAATAACTGTACCAAAAGGTATTTCGCTTAGATACAAAGTGTTTCCTACGTTAGGAGCAATCCCTTTACCAGAAAGGATTTCCTGACCAACTTCAAGACCGTGAGGAGCAACTATATATTTTTTGTCTCCATCAACGTAATAGATCAATGCAATCCTAGCTGTACGATTTGGATCATACTCGATTGTTTTAACTATTCCAGGGATATTTTCCTTTTCCCTTTTGAAGTCAATTATTCTATATTTCTGTTTATGACCACCGCCAACGTTGCGAATAGTCATTCTGCCATTATTATTTCTACCGCCTGTACTTTTCTTGCCAACAAGAAGACTTTTCTCAGGTCTATCGGTAGTAATATCGTCAAAAGCGCTAATTATCTTAAAACGTTGACCTGGTGTTGTTGGTTTATATTTTTTTAGAGCCATTATTAAATGTTGCTAAAGAAATCAATTGATTCACCCTCTGCTATTGTAACAACAGCTTTTTTGAAGGCATTTGTCTTACCGGAAATTACGCCTGATTTTGTATTGCGTGATTTCCTTTTCCCAGAGTAATTCATCGTGTTTACAGAAAGTACCTCAACACCATAAAGCTCTTCCACTTCACCTTTAATCTGGATTTTATTTGCCCTTTTATCGACAATAAAACCATATTGGTTAAGCGCTTCAGCCTTGGCTGTCATCTTCTCTGTAATAACCGGTTTTAATATTACACCCATCTCTTTTCAGTTTTATTTATTTGCGAATACTTCAACGATGGTTTTTAACGAGCTTTCAACAAAAACAATTTTATTGGCATGAAGAACTTCATATGTATTAATTCCTTCAGCCCTTAGAACTTTTAGATTTTGGATATTTCTTGCTGACAAATAAATATTTTCATCAGACTGATCCAAAACGAATAAAATTCGTTTATTGTCAATTTTGAAGCTTTTTAAAATTTCTTGAAAATCTTTTGTTTTAGCATTCTCAAGCTTAAAGTCTTCTACAATTAGTATACTATTTTCTTTCGCCTTGTATGATAAAGCAGATTTACGTGCAAGACGCTTAACTTTTTTATTAAGCTTAAAAGAATAATCACGTGGATGAGGTCCGAATGCACGGCCACCACCACGAAACAATGGATTCTTTATACTGCCAGCACGCGCTGTACCTGTACCTTTTTGACGTTTAATTTTACGAGTACTTCCAATTATATCACTTCTCTCCTTGGAATCGTGTGTTCCCTGACGCTGACGTGCCATATACTGTTTTGCATCAAGATAGATGGCGTGATCATTGGGTTCAATCCCAAAGATGGCATCATCCAGCTCCACTTTCCTTTTGGTAGCTACTCCGCTAACATTATGAACTACTAACTCCATCTTTCTAATATTACAAGTGAATTATTAGGACCTGGAACAGCCCCTTTTACTACAACTACATTTTTTTCAGGTACAATTTTCAATACTTGAAGATTGATAATTTTTACTCTATCGCCTCCAGTACGACCTGCCATACGCATACCTTTAAATACTCTTGATGGATATGATGATGCACCTATTGATCCCGGAGCTCTTAATCTGTTATGTTGTCCGTGTGTAGCGTCATTAACACCTTTAAAATTATACCGTTTAACAACACCCTGAAACCCTTTTCCTTTAGATGTTCCTACCACATCAATATATTCACCTTCCTTAAAAACATCCACAGTTAGAATATCTCCGAATTTTTTCTTATCTTCAAATCGGCTAAATTCAGCTAAATGTCGTTTTGGAGTAGTTTGTGCTTTCGCAAAATGACCTTTCATAGCTTTGGTTGTATGCTTTTCCTTTTTTTCTTCAAAAGCAAGTTGAATAGCCTCATAGCCATCAACTTCCTTAGTACGCACCTGGCTCACAACACAAGGACCTGCTTCAATAATAGTACATGGAATATTCTTTCCATTCTCATCATATATTGAGGTCATGCCGATTTTCTTACCTAATAATCCTGACATTGTTTTTAATTTTTACAACGTTATTGTTAAACTTTAATCTCAACCTCAACACCACTTGGAAGCTCAAGTTTCATCAACGAGTCAATGGTTTTTGAGGAAGAGTTAAAAACATCCATTAATCTTTTATAAGTGCTTAACTCAAACTGTTCGCGTGCCTTTTTATTAACAAAAGTTGAACGGTTAACAGTAAATACTTTTTTATGAGTTGGTAAAGGTATCGGGCCACTGATTACGGCTCCGGTTGATTTTACCGCTTTTGCGATCTTCTCTGCTGATTTATCAACTAGATTGTGATCGTACGATTTAAGCTTAATTCTAATTTTCTGACTCACTTTTGTATAGATTTATCTAAAAAATTCCTTTTATTTTCTTTATTATTTCTTCTGAAACAAATTCTGGAGCTTGTTTGAATGAGTTAAATTCCATGCTTGATGTAGCTCTACCAGAAGATAATGATCGTAACTTTGTTACATATCCAAACATTTCCGACAATGGTACTTTAACTTTTACAATTTGATATCCAATTTTTGCTGTTACATCGTCTAATATTGCCCTTCTTTTATTGAGATCTCCTGTTATATCTCCAACATATTCTTCAGGAGTAACAACCTCAACCTTCATTATTGGCTCAAGAAGTACAGATTTTGCTTTTTTTGCGGCTACCTTAAATCCGATTTTAGCAGCCATCTCAAATGATAACTGATCAGAATCAACAGGATGAAATGAACCATCAATAAGCCTTACTTTCATATTATCTATGGTAAACCCAGCTAATACACCGTTTTGCATTGCTGTTTGGAAGCCTTTCTTTACTGAAGGAATAAATTCTTTTGGAATATTACCACCTTTAACCTCATCAATAAACTGTAGTCCTACTTCGCCTTCATCAACTGGACCGAGTTCAAATTCGATGTGAGCAAATTTACCTCTACCTCCTGTTTGTTTCTTATAAACCTCTTTATGATGGGTAGTACTTGTAATCGCTTCTTTGTAATTTACCTGAGGATTACCAATATTACACTCAACACCAAACTCACGTTTCATTCTATCAACCAAAATATCAAGGTGAAGTTCACCCATTCCTGATATAATAGTTTGTCCTGAGTCAAGATCTGTTGCTACTTTAAAAGTTGGATCTTCTTCAGTTAGTTTTGCCAAAGCCTGCGACATTTTATCAATATCTTTTTGTGTTTTAGGCTCAATTGCAATACTTATAACCGGATCAGGGAATGTCATTGCTTCGAGAATGATAGGATACCTTTCATCAGTTAATGTATCACCAGTACGAATAGTCTTAAATCCAACACCTGCACCAATATCCCCTGCTTCAATTACCTCAAGAGGTTCCTGCTTATTTGCATGCATTTGCATAATACGGCTAATTCTCTCTTTCTTTCCTGTAGTTACATTATAAATATATGAACCGGCTTTTAGCCTTCCAGAATAGACCCTGAAAAAACAAATTCTACCAACAAATGGGTCAGTAGCAATTTTGAATGCTAAAGCACTAAATTTATCATCAGGGTTAGGATCACGTACTTCTTCTTTTCCTGTTTTTGGATTAATCCCAACAACAGAATCAACATCAAGCGGACTTGGCAGAAATTCAATGATCGCATTCAGAAGCATCTGAACACCTTTATTTTTAAAAGCGGAACCACACATTACAGGAGTAATCGACATATCAAGAGTTGATTTCCTAATAACACCAATCATTTCTTTTTCAGAAATTGAGTGAGGATCATCCATGAATTTTTCGAGAAGTTCATCACTTTCTTCAGCAACGCCTTCTATAATTTTCATACGATAATCTTGTGCTATTTGTTCTAGTTCCTCGGGAACAGGTATTTCAACTATTTTGGTTCCGTCTGATCCTTCTTCCCATACAAATGCTTTATCTTTAACCAGGTCAACAACTCCCCTAAAATCATCTTCAGCTCCAATTGGAATTTGAATTGGTACAGGGTTAGCGCCTAATCTATCTCTCATTTGCTCAATCACACCGAAAAAATCAGCACCTGATCTGTCCATTTTATTAACGAAACTAACACGAGGTACCTTATATTTATCTGCTTGTCTCCAAACGGTTTCTGATTGAGGTTCAACACCACCCACAGCACAGAATAGTGCAACGGCTCCGTCTAATACCCTTAAAGATCTCTCAACCTCAACAGTAAAGTCGACATGCCCTGGTGTGTCGATTATATTTATTTTACATTTGTTATTGAACAATTCCCAGTAAACTGTTGTTGCAGCTGAGGTTATTGTGATACCTCTCTCCTGCTCCTGAATCATCCAATCCATAGTAGCACCGCCATCATGAACTTCACCCATTTTGTAATTACGACCTGTGTAATACAAAATTCGCTCTGTAGTAGTGGTTTTACCGGCATCAATATGAGCCATAATACCAATATTACGAGTATTCTGAAGTTGTTTTATATATTTTTCTTGGGTTGCCACTAATAGTTATTCTTTATATGCTATTAAAATCTAAAATGTGAAAACGCTTTGTTAGCCTCTGCCATTCTATGAGTATCTTCTTTCTTTTTAAAAGCTGCGCCTTCTTCTTTATAAGCTGCTAATATTTCACCTGCCAGTTTTTTTCCCATGCTTTTTTCATGACGCTTACGTGAGTAACTGATTAGGTTTTTCATTCCTATTGACATTTTCCTACTTGGGCGAATTTCTGAAGGGATCTGAAAAGTAGCACCACCGATACGTCTGCTGCGTACTTCTACAGCAGGTGTAACATTTGCTAATGCCTTTTTCCATACTTCTACCGGATCTTCACTGCTTTTTTCAGCTACAATATCCATAGCTTCATAAAACAATTTATATGCAGTACTTTTTTTACCTCCCATCATCATATTGTTCACAAATTGAGTTACCAATACATCCTTGAATTTAGGATCTGGAAGGATTATACGTATTTTTGGTTTCGCTTTTCTCATCTATATAAAGCTTATGCAGTTACTATTATTTTTTAGGACGTTTTGTGCCATACTTTGACCGACGCTGTGTACGTCCCTCAACACCAGAAGTATCAAGTGCTCCACGAATGATGTGATACCTAACTCCTGGTAAATCTTTAACACGACCACCTCTAATCATTACAATTGAGTGCTCCTGAAGATTATGACCTTCACCAGGAATATAAGCATTGACTTCTTTTCCATTTGTAAGTCTAACCCTGGCAACTTTTCTCATAGCTGAGTTAGGTTTTTTTGGTGTAGTAGTATAAACTCTTACACAAACACCACGACGTTGTGGACATGAATCAAGAGCAGGAGACTTACTCTTATCGATAAGCTTCTTCCTTCCCTTTCTTACTAACTGTTGTATTGTAGGCATATTTATATTATTATTAACTCCTCAAATTTTGGAGGCGCAAAAGTATAAAATCATTCTATACAAACCTCATTTACTTTTTAATAATTTTCAGGAAATTTTCAAGGAGATATACCGGAGGTGGATTTTAAACCACACAACAAACTTTTAATTCAAATTGTTGCGTCCGAAACCTATATCGTTTTACCTTGTCAGGTCCCTTTAACTATTACTGTTTCAGTAAGTTTCGCAATATCTTACTCAAAACGGGCTGCAAAGGTAAAAATTTATTTTTTAATAGCAATAGGTTGGTGAATTATTTTTGAGAAATTTTATCTTTCAGGGATGGGGGGTTACTTTTAATGATTTAAAATAATGGTCCAAGTCCTGTAACTGTACATTCCTGCACCAAGACTTGAACCAATGGGAGTTTTTAGACCATACTAATGTGTTATATTAAAGATCCCTGTTATACATGGTGTACTACAAATATTCAAGTTGTATGATAAAATATAGTATTTATAATCAATATAAATTAGACCGTTTTTTCAAAATAATTCAAAAAACAGGTAGAAAAAATGATTTTTTCGGTACTTAATAGTAACACAAATTAACCACCAAACAATGTTGCAGTACCTTACATCATTCCAACTGCTACAACCTTTTATACAGGCTTTTAACAGGTTTGCGATGCAAAGCTGCATAGAATCGGCTATACCCGAAAGGAATATGTTTATTCTTTTTTCAAACCTGTTCCGCATCAGTATAGTTGTATGGTATTATAATTTCTTGTACCGCAACCCCTTGGTTGAGCCCTACATACATACATACATACATACACCTTACAATTAGGCCTCCCCCCTCCTTAGTTACTTTATTTTAACCAAAACCAAAAATCAAATTTTAACCTTATTAATTAATTCACAAAATCATGAAAAAATATACTATTATATTTATTACCATACTTTTTACAAGTTTAGCAAACAATATAATCGCACAACAGCTATACGGAAAGTGGGTTATACCAACAAATACTAAAACTTATGAATTAACATTTAGCGAAACAGGAATTTCATTAGACAATTCACTTATATTTCCACTTACTTCTCCAGTTGAGTTTTCGGGTGGTGGATACAATGAAAATTATGATCGGAAATTTTATGTACTCGGTGAAACTTTTTGTTATGGTACTACTAGTTTTGATTGGGTAAGTACAAATAACCCGGAATTACAACCTGAATATCAAATTATTCCTAAACCGGGTATCCCTGATGAATATTACTCCTTTTACACACATTTTTATGGTGGCGTCGACTTTCATTTGATGTATAATGAGATTATTTTTGAAGGTGGTGAACTATTGCCTTTAATTGATAACGAAATACTTGCAGGTGCTGAGGATGATGGATATTATGCTTATGCAATTACCACTGATGAAAACTCACCAAGATACCTTTATACATCGTCACCCAGGGTTACGCCAAATACTCAACCTTACCTTTTCGCAGGAATAAGAAAATGGATAATTACTTCTACGGGAGTTTCGTTTGATGAAATGATCATCAGTGAAGAAGATCTCCTGTTTGATCGATGGGATTTTGATGCATACAACCTTGAACTATATGAGAAGCCAACCGGTGAAGTTATAATTGCATATATACATGGCACTGATGATATTGATAATGACCAAATTGTTACTGAGTTAATTGTTGTGAATAATGGTGATGGAGAGAAATTTAATTTAGAACATGGAAGGCTTGCAGGTATTGAGTTTTCCGCATGGGAACCAAATATGATATATGTATCATGTGAAGGTGAGAATGGGAATGGGGGGATAGTAAAGGTAAACTACACCAATGGTCAAATTGTTGAAACGGTCTTTTCCGGCGACTTCGAGAGGACCTTCCTACAAACCGCACCTGACGGACATATTTATGGTGTATCTAATAGTGGCAACCTACTGGGAAGAATATATCAATATGATGTTGTAGCAGATAATAAGGTAGCTGGCGACTTTATATCTGATGCAGTCGAATTCCCACCAACCTATCAGGTTAGCTCAACAAAACAATTTGGCTCAAATATTTACTACATACTCCCCGAAAATAGTAATGTCTTTAACCAGATTGCTACTGATGTTTTAGCTGAAGATGTATCTTGTCCAGGTTATGCCGATGGCGAAGTAACAATCTATGTTTCAGGCGGGATTCCTTTTGAAACAGGCGATCCCTACATTATAAATTGTGATCCTGACGTTTCGTTCTTTTGGGATGAAAATATTGGAGCTTTTACAGCTACTGGCCTGTACGAAGCTATTTACGATTACGAAATAACCGATAATGCACAACCAACTCCCAATGTATTTTACGGTCAATTTATAATTGATGTTGACTATGACGATTATACATACCTTGAGCATGTAAGAATTGGTGAAGATACACCAACCTCATTTAATGATGGTGTGTTCTCCTTTGCAAAAGGGTTTACTGTACCTGAGGATATAACAGCAACATTTAATAATTCAACTGTTTTAATGGGACCATTGGCAAGTATTTATGTTCATTCGGGTACTGTTGAAGATTTAGGTAATGGTATAGCAGGAGTTAATGGAGGTGAGATGATACTGAACGGAACAACAATTACAAATCATACCAATTGCAATGAGGAATGGCAGGGTATCGAAGTACACGGCATAACAAATGCTTCGCAACTGCAATATACTAATGGTTTAGTTTATCAGGGTAAACTTGTTGTTGAGAATAATTCAGCAATTAAAAACGCTGTTAAAGCTGTTACTAACCATCAACCTGGTAGCAGTAACTCACACGGAGGCATTATCCTACTAAAAAACTCTGAATTTGTTAATAATAGTACATCGATTGAGTTTATGCCATATGAAAACTTTAATTCTGTTGTACCTGATATTAAACTTCCTTACAGATGTGAATTTATTAATTGTACCTTTGACATCAATGATTCATACTTATTTAGTTCTGATATGGAAGATCATGTTAATCTTTACGATGTTTATGGTATCAATTTTAGGGGGTGTACATTTAGCAATAATAATTCATCATCTCAAAATACAGGAATTGGAATAAATTCCCAGGATGCAGGATACAAAGTAGTAGACTATACTTTTGCAGCCAACATACAGCGAAGTGAGTTTTATAACTTGTATAAAGGTATTAATGCGTCTAATACTATAAGCAATAACATTATAATTGTTGATAGCGCTAATTTTATTAATAATAGTATTGGGGTTTATATATCTAGTGTTAATAATGCCGTGATTATTGAAAGTGATTTTGAAGTTGGTTATAACCATATAGACTTTCCTTCATGCGGTTACTCTATGGGCTTTGGAATTGATATTCACACTTCTGTAGGTTTTGCTTTTGAGGAAAATAATTTCTCAAAATTTATTGGTGCACAACAAGGGTTTTACACAGGTATTAGGGTAAATGATTGTCCTTCTGATGTTGACGTTATTTATAAAAATTATTATGATGGACTAAGCTACGGCAACTATGCCTATGGAACTAATAGAAAAGAGTATAACGATGATCGATACGGCGTTGTATACGAGTGCAACGACAATGCCAATAATACTGTTGATTTTATTGTTACGCATGAAGATGATCTTTTAGCAATGATTCATACACACCAGGGCATCAATAATGAACTGGCATCGGGTAATACTTTTTCTGAAATTGTTTTTCCCGAAATACAATGGCATTTCCGCAATGAAGGCAGACAAGACATAAACTGGTATTATTGTGAAGATGAAAATAACTGCCCTAATGAAGAACCTACTAAGATATTTGAACTAATACAAGGGCAGTATTTTACAAAAATACCTGTTCCTGAAAATTTATGTCTGTCTCATTACGGAAATGGTGGTGGCATTAAACTTAACGGCTCTGAAAGGCAACAAGTTGAAACTGACTATGCTAATAACCTTTCAGATTACGGCAATGTTAAAACACTATTCGATAATTTGAAAGATGGTGGTAATACAACTGCTGAACTACTTGATATTCAAACTGCAACACCCGATGATATGTGGGTATTAAGGACTCAACTGCTTGGTGATTCGCCTCATCTGTCTCAGGAAGTATTAATGGAAACCGCTGACAAAACAGATGTTTTCCCTGAATCAGCAATTTTCGACATTATGGCTGCAAACCCTGACGAGATTAGAAACGAGGAAATGATAAACTATCTTGAAAACAAGGAAGAACCCCTGCCTGATTATATGATTTCTATATTAAGGCAACTATCTAATGGCAGTACCTACAAAACAGTTCTGTTGAACGATATGGCAACTTATCATGTAGCAAAAACCAAAGCGACACAGGATATAATCAGGAGCATTCTCTCCGATTCGATAGTTGACCATACAGATTACCGCAACTGGTTAGATAATTTGGGTACTCTGGAAGCCGATAAACAAATTATCAGCTCTTATTTAACAAAAAACGATACAACAAACGCATTAGCCCTGCTAAATATGTTACCCGGTTTATACGAACTGCAAGATGAGGCTCTTGATGCTTATGACGATTACAGTTACATGGTAAACCTGTATATTACTATGCAGTCTCAAAACAGGGATATTTACAAATTAGACAGTGTCGAGATGACTGATCTGCTATGGATGGCAGATTCTGCTACAATAATTGCAAAGGAACAAGCTCGTAATATACTAGAGTTTGCTTACGATTATTATTATTGTAATTGCCAATATATTAGCGATACAACTGTTATGAAAAGTTCAGGTACTTTTAATCAGGATATGGGCAAAGACATGGGGCTTAATATAACTGCTAAACCGAACCCTGCTAGCGACTGGGTTCAGTTCAATTACCAATTGCCTTACAATGCTGTTGAAGGTGAAATAATTATTTCCGATATAACTGGTAAATTTGTCAACAGATTAACTGTTACGGGAGCCATAGGCATGAAACTTTGGGATATACGAAATATACAAAATGGAGTTTATTTATACACTTTAAGTGCAGTTGGTTTTTCAAGTAGTGGTAAAATTGTAATTTCCAGGTAATGAAACCAAAAACAGGTTGTGCACATTGTTCAACCTGTTTTTTTCTAATTTATGAAGATGAAAAAACTAATACTTATATTAATAAGCATACTATATTTATTACCTTCACTTTATTCTCAACAAATGGATTTAGTTTGGCAACAGTGTTTAGGTACTGCTAAAAGTGATTATCCAAGATGCATTGCAAAAACAAATAATGGTTTTCTTACAAGTACTACTGTTATTGACAGTTTCCCTGGTATATCTAATTATCACGGTAGTGCTGATGCATGGTTAGTTGAACTTGATACTCTAGGCAACATCATCTGGGAAAAATGCTTTGGAGGCAGTGATGGGGAAGGTATACATAAAATAATTGAACTTCCAAATAATGAATACTATTTATTTGGTGGTACTAGTTCAAGTGATGGCGATGTTCAATCATACAACCATAACAGTTACGATATTTGGGTTGTTAAAATTGATAGCTCACGCAACATTATTTGGGAAAGGTGTTATGGCTCTTATGGAATGACAGCACCAAATGATGCTATTGTAACAGATGATGGAGGGCTATTATTTTTGGGCAGTTTTTTTTCTTCCGCCGGTGGTGATATAACCACACATTATGGTAGCGATGATGCATGGCTTTGCCGTATTGACTCACTTGGCAATATCCTCTGGGAAAAAACATTTGGCAATCACAATTCAGATCAATTACTGAAGATACTTCATACAACACGTAATACTTATATGTTAATAGGTAGTTTTAAGGAAAGCGGTGGCATGATTGAGTGCCAAAAAGATAGTTCAGCTTTGCAGAGAGACATGTGGTTAATTGAGGTTGACACTACCGGCGAAATAATCAGACAGTTTTGTTATGGTGGAAGTTATTGGGACCAAGGTTATAGTATAATTGAAGTTGAGAACGGCTATATAATGATTGGGCATACTAGCTCCAACGATATGGATGTGTCTGGCTTACATGGTGTACCGGGTGATATAACAGTTGCCGATATTTGGGTTGTTAAAATTGAATATGATGGTAATATAATTTGGCAAAATTGTTTTGGTGGTGTATTAACTGATTTTTCATATACTATTTTTACAACACAAGATAACGGTTATATGTTTTTTGGTAATACATGGTCAATTGATGGTGACGTGATTGGCAATCATAATCCATATGGTGACAGGCCAGATATTTGGATTGTTAAAATAAATGAAACAGGGGAATTGCAATGGCAACAATGCATTGGTGGCCATGGACTTGAGAGGATTACCCTGCATAGTGTATTAAAACTAGATGATTACAACTACGCAATTACAAGTGAATCGACTATGTTAAATGGTGATGTGGAATGCAGGATTGATTCATCGATTTATAATCAAACTGCTGATGCCTGGGTTTTTCAGATAAAAGACTGCTCCCAATACCAGCCCTCTATACCCCAACAACCTACCGGGCAGGATACCCTTTGTGTTAATACAGATAGCATTACAACTTACACAACTCAAACAGCAATTGGTGCATGGACATATGAGTGGGAACTTACGCCAGAAGAAGCCGGAATAATAGAGCCCGAGAATCTTACGGCAAATATACATTGGAATCCATTTTATGAAGGAGAAGCAACCATTAAGGTACGCTCAACAAATGATTGTGGTGAAAGTGCATGGAGTGATAGTATTATTGTTAACACTTATATTTGTCTTGGCACCGAAGAGCATGAAGATGCAAGAATTCCTGTTATAACTGTTTATCCAAATCCGGCAAGTAGTATTTTAACAGTTAAATTTAACCCACATAATAATAACGGTTTAACAACAGTTGAGGTGATTGATGCTTATGGCAGAAAGGTGTACAATAATGTTCTATCATTTAGCACAAAGCAAACAAAAATTAATGTTACCAATTGGGCTAAAGGTTTATACCTCATTCGGGTTATTGAAAATGGTAAAGTTGTGGCATGGAGGAAAATTGTTGTTGAGTAAAAAGTTTATTCATTTCTTTGAATTTCTGTTTAGTAATTAATGTGCCTTATCAATTAAGAAATTGCAAAGCGAATTTCAAATAGTAAAAATCAGCAAATAGTTGATCTTCTTTATATACCTACCCCTGCGCCCCTTCCGGCAGGGGAACTAAGGAAACTATTTGCTGATTTTTCAAAACAACTCTTCATTTATGCTTTAACATTGATTAGTTACACCTGATTAAATAAGCTATATCTAACCGAATTACCGGTCTTTTTGTAAATATTAATATTCTTAATAATGAGTTCCGTTTTAGCCGTATTCCAAACATGAATATTAAGCACCAAATCTGACAAATCTTTCCTTCTATTTAATGCTGTTTGAAAATCTACACTTAAAAATATTTTTTTCCACTCTCCTGGTTTAGGATTGTACGATTCAAAATTAGTGGCTTTCCAGAATAAAGTTTCTTTCTCCTCTGTAATGCTGGCCACTATCAGAGCTTTTTTAATTGTATCCGGCATCATCATCTCTAATTCCACATCTATTATGCCCAAACCACCGGTAGCAATATCATTTAATGAAAAACTTATAAAAGGACCCCATTCATCAGAAGATGACATTCTGCATTGATGAATATTGTTCAAAGAGTCATACTCTACCAAATGATGAAAATCTCTCCAGTTTCCGATCTCATTTTGGAAATCATTTTGTGCGATGAGATTTCTTTCGATAACAATACCATCAATAGGTTTATTTTTTGAGAAAGTATATATCTCATATGTAAACCCATTCTCATATCCAACCTGATATGGAAAATATGACTGAATAATCTGTAGTTGTTCTCCTGTTAATGCTTCAACAACAACTGTACTTTCTTCAATATTGGCAACAACTGTTTCAAAACCGGCTAAATCAATATTTGCATTTCTTTTCGTGAAATAAGGTACTCTCTTATCATATTTATTAAAATAGTATTCATGATAGTAAGGAATGCAATCATCAATAAGAAAAACGTCCTGATTATCATTTGCTAATAATGCTAACTTAAATGTTTCTTCGTATGGCTGCTTATAAAATATATCATAATAGTTTCTGCCATATACCAGTGTTAAAATATTTGCCAGCAACAACAGCAATACTAAAAACACATTTTGCAGATGCGGCAATTTTTTATGGTAAGAAAACAGCAAAATGAATAAGTATGGTGTTGAGAAGATCAACATTGAGTATTGTATTATCGGGTTTACAAATATTGAATATGCAAAACCAATTATAATTGGCAACAAAAACCATGTAAGTAGAAGCCGCCTCTTTTTCTTAGCAATATCGAATGCTACTAAATCACCCTTAAAAAAAATCATGTATAAGATAACGGCAGCAAGTGTAGCCCATGCCCAGATGGAAAAATGAAATGTCCAATGCAGAAACTGAAATATAAAGGTTGATTCTGGTTTGGAAAGCCAACCACCCTCTCCTCCTATGCCACCTTGTGATAGTTGACTGAAGAAAATATTAAGGTGCGGTATATAAAGTATGAAGATTGCAAGTCCTGCCAGAAAATAGCTTATAACATTCTCCTTTTTTACTATAAATAACCCACTTATACCAACTATTGCAGTGAACAATAAGCTAAAATGATGATTATAGGTTGCCATTGCACCACATATAATATATAATATAAGGTATATAGTTTTCCTTTTTTTGAAAAAGTACAAACTCCACATATACACCATCAACAATGTGACTAATAATCCGCTAACGTATGGACGGGCAATCTGACTGTACATTACGAAGAACTGCAGTGATGACACACATGTTGCTGCTAAAAAGCCGGTTGTTTTATCGAACCACAATCTGCCAACCAAATAACTAATCCATATTGATGCTATCCCTGAAATTATAAAAGGTAACTTCACCATTGGTTCACTTGTGCCAACCAGGCCAGTCCAGTAATAAAGAAAAACCTGAACTCCGGCAGGGTGAGTATCACCAAGCATCACTCCCTCACGAATAAGATCTCTAAAATTTGAAAATTCAAGCCTGCTCAAAGCACTTAGCTCATCATGCATAAAAGGAATATTGCCATAATCCCAAAACCGCAATATTGTACCAGTTAATATTATGAGGAACAATAGAGAATATTCGTATAATTTTGATGTGCTGGTACTCATTTTGTCAAAATGCTAATTATGATGCCAAAAATAGCCATTTGCTGAAAACGAGTTTAAAAGATTTGTACACTCTTTAATACAAAATGAAAAATTCAATAATTGTGACAACTTATTTCAGGACGAGACACAGTTATAAAAGAAAAAGACCATGCTACTGAAGCACAGTCTTTATTTATTTTCATTGCCAATTCGTTAGAATAGCAAAAACTATATTTATGAGAAGGAACTAGCTAACTATAGCTCTGTTGTATCTGGCTTCAACTTCAGCCCAATCGACAACATTCCAAAATGCACTAACATAATCAGGGCGTTTGTTCTGATACTTTAAATAATAAGCATGTTCCCATACGTCAAGGCAAAGTATTGGTGTACCATTACAGGTATGTACATCCATTAAAGGATTGTCCTGATTAGGACTCGAGCAAACACTTAATGAATTATCTTCACCCACACATAACCATGCCCAACCACTACCAAATCTTGTTTTAGCTGCAGTTTCAAACTCAACTACGAAATCTTCATAAGTTCCAAATTTGGAAATAATAGCTTCCAACAATTTTCCAGTTGGCTTCCCACCACCTTCAGGTGACATAATGGACCAAAATAGAGTATGGTTAAAATGCCCTCCTCCATTATTCCTAACTGCAACAGGATGCATACTAATATTTTTAAATATATTTTCTAAAGTTTCATTTTCTAAATCTGTTCCTTCAACAGCAGTTTTTAAATTATTAAAGTAAGCTTTATGGTGATGTGAATAGTGGATCTCCATAGTAGTAACATCAATATGAGGCTCTAACGCATCAAAACTATACCCTAATTCAGGAAATTCTAAATTTTTTATTGTTTTCATTTTATCTAATTTTTTTATCATTTTAAAGTGCAAAGATAATAATATTTGCTTATTTAGAATTGTTTTAAATAATATTTAACACTAATTAACTACGATAATATAACAACCAAGTCTGTTCTGACATATGTTTTACCTTCCTAAATTTAGCTTTTAAGAAATTATACTTCTTCTGCTATTGGAAATCATTATTAATTTTACATCGAGATTATTATCAAAAACTCAATGAGTTCTAATAAATACAAGCAGATATGAAAGATTTCGTTTTTCACTATGAGATGGAAGTAAGAGATTACGAATGTGATCTGCAGGGTATTGTTAATAATTCTGTTTACCAAAATTATCTTGAGCATACTCGCCATTGTTATTTAAAATCGATAGGGCTTGATTTTGTTGAATTAGCAGATAAAGGAATAAACCTGATGGTGAAAAGAGTAGAAATAGATTACCAATCTCCATTAAAGAGCGGTGATAAATTCATTTCTGCATTACGTATGGAAAGGATCTCCCCTTTACGTTTTGGTTTTGTTCAACATATTTATCGTATTCCCGATAATAAGCTAATGATTAAAGCACTTGTTATTGGAACGGCGGTTAATCAGAAAGGAAGACCTGAGTTACCTGAAGAACTTATTAAAGTATGGGGATTAGAATAAATTTATGTCCGGTTCTATAGAAATTAGTAAAAGTGATTTTGCAAATAAACCTGTTATCATTTTTGATGGTATATGCAACCTCTGTAATTATTTTGTGAATTTTATAATTAGAAGGGACAAAAAGGGTAAGCTACAATTTACTCCTTTGCAATCTGATGCAGGCAAAAAACTTCAAGAAGAATATAAAATTAACATACCATCAGCCGAAACAATAATATTTATTAATAATGATATTGTTTACATAAAAAGTGATGCTGCAGCAGAAATAGCTAAGCACTTGGATGGAGGATGGAAATTACTTGCTATCATAAAGATTATCCCAAAATTTATCAGGGATAGCATATACTCTAAAATCGCAGAAAAGAGATATAATTGGTATGGGAAAAAAGAAAGTTGTATGATTCCTTCTGCAGATATCGCAAATAGATTTTTATAGAGACATTAATTCTACAAATCTCTAATCATAATTATTTTCTTCAAAATAATTCGAAAAGTAGTTCCTTTATTGGTAGCGGAACTTTTTACAAAGAGTTTCCCTTTATGATAATCATGAATAATTCTTCTGGATAATGAAAGGCCTAAACCCCAGCCACGCTTTTTACTTGTATAACCGGGATTGAATATTGCTTTTTGTTCAGTTGAGGAAATTCCCTTTCCAATATCTACTATATCAATAATAACATTCTTGGGTTCATCATATAAATCAATAGTTATAACCCCTTTACCCCCCATTGCATCAATTGCATTTTTGCACAAATTCTCAATTACCCAACTAAAAAGTGCAGGGTTTACCGGAACATTAAGCTCGATATCTTTATCGAAATTTAAAATATATTCTATTTTCTTAGGACTACGTGGTATTAAATAGGATACACTATCAAAAAGAATCTTAACTATGTCATTTTGTTCTAAGGTAGGAGACGACCCAATTTTCGAGAACCTCTCAGTAATCATTTCTAATCTTTGAACATCATTTTCAATTTCAATCGTTGCCTGATCAATATTTTTCTTATCAATTTTAATAAGCTCCAGCCAAGCCATTATTGATGAAAGGGGTGTGCCAATTTGATGAGCTGTTTCGCGTGCCATTCCTGCCCACACACGATTTTGCTCCGACTTTCGAGCGAAGCTGAACAGCAAATAAGCAATAGCAGCAAATACGGCAATAATTAAAATTTGAGTTAATGGGAAGAATTTAATGATAGTAAGTAACTCAGAATCCTGATAATATATATAAGAAACGCCCTGATCACCCAGTTTAACTTCTATCGGACGATTTTGATTTGCCATTTCATCCAACTTTTCTTCAACGTAGAAGGGATCGGCCATTTTAATCTCATTTAGGTTTCCATACATTAAAACATTTGTATGTGTACTGTCGGTTATGATTACAGGTACACTAGATGAATTTAAAGCCACTTCTGACATAAAAGCTGCAACATAATTATTAAGTACATCTCTTAATTCTGTAAAAAACTTAGAATCCTTGTAATAGAGATAATTCTTTCTATTAGGTAATTGTACTGTGATTGGATTATAAACAGTAAACTCCTCTTTTATTTTACCCGACAATCTTAAAATAGTATCCTGCTCAGTATCAAGGTTTCTGGAATCGATAATCCATCCTTTATTATCAGTTAGTACAATTGGTATTGTATTATTGTCAGATATAATTTCGAGATAAAAAGTAAATTCTGATTGTTCCGCATCCAGCAACTGTTTATAAACATTAGCTAAGAGCTCTACTCTTTTACGTTCCTGTTCCTGCAACTGTCCGAAAAAAGACTCAGTATATTTAACAAGCCGTGCTTTGCGCTGAACAGCATCCGCCCATAAGCGAACATTTTTACGTTCTTCACCGGCAAACTTCCTTACTAACAGGTTTGTGTAAAATAATGATGCACTAATAATTATAATACCGAGAACCGAAAGTACTAATTTCCATCGCCTTTTTTTGGTATAAATATCCATTTAATAAACTGGTTAATTGCGAAACTGTTACGAGACAAAATTATAACTTATTATGAATCGCATTATTGCATTTAGCAAAAACTTGAAATCGCTTTAAAAATAATTCAAATAATAACTCAATTATTACTGGTCTAACTACTGTGCACGTTTTCGCACACACTATGTAATATGCACGAACACTATTTAAAGTTACCTGATTATATTACCAGCACATTATCAACCATATATACACAATGGCATAATTATCGCTAAGAAAAGTTGGTTTACAATAATTCGCAACTGGCATGATAAATCTTAGAAATATTAATAAAACATATTATACTGGCAAAACAAGTCTCCATGTTCTTAAAGGCATCGACTTAAACATAAAACAGGGTGAGTTAGTATCAATAATGGGTTCATCGGGTTCGGGCAAATCTACTTTACTAAATATTATAGGTATGCTTGATAATTATGATAAAGGGGTATTTAACCTTAACGGTAATATCATTAAAAATCTTAGTGAAAAAAAAGCTGCTCATTTGAGGAACAAGTTTATCGGATTTGTATTTCAATCGTTCAACCTTGTTTCATTTAAAAATGCAATGGAAAATGTTGCCCTTCCTCTTTATTACCAGAATGTAAGCCGAAAAAAAAGAAATTCGTTGGCAATGGAATATCTTGACAGAATGGGACTTGCCGATTGGGCTCATCATCTTCCTAATGAACTTTCGGGTGGTCAAAAACAAAGACTTGCTATTGCACGTGCTCTTATTTCAAAGCCAAAAGTTATACTTGCCGACGAACCAACAGGAGCACTCGATTCAGCAACTTCAATTGAAGTTATGAAACTCTTCAAAGAAATACACCAATCCGGAATCACAATATTAATCGTAACACATGAAAGAGAAATTGCTGCTGAAACAGAAAAGATTATAAGATTAAAAGATGGCTTAATTGACTCAATTGTAGAAAACGGCGAAAGAAGAAAGTGGCTTGCCTCTCAGCAGATGGCCTAAAAAATTCAGATTATGTTCGATATCGACAAATGGCAGGAGATTTTCAGCACGATTAGCAAAAACAAAATGCGAACTATGCTCACTGGATTTAGTGTGGCGTGGGGAATTTTTATGCTTGTAATTTTGTTAGGATCCGGTTATGGTCTTGAGAATGGTGTAAGAAAAGAGTTTGAAGGTGATGCGCTAAATTATATTTCAATAAGCTCTGGTGTTACTTCAACTCCATACAAAGGAATGAAACCGGGCAGGCGAATACGCTTTAGTAATGAAGATCATGACATGCTTAGCACGATTGAGAATGTTGATTATAGTTCAACCCGTACAGCAATCTTCCAAAATAATACAATATCATATAAGAGTGAATATGGTAATTTTGACATTTTTGCAATTCTTCCTGCATACAGACAAGTGGAATCGTTGGAAATGATGAGCGGAAGGTTTCTTAATAAAAAAGATATTGACGATTACAGAAAAGTAGTAGCTATTGGAAAGCTGGTTTATGAGGCTCTTTTCAAGGGTGGAGTAGATGCTATTGACAAATATGTGAAAGTAAGCGGAGTGCCGTTTAAAGTCGTGGGTGTTTTTGACGATCCTGGCATGGATCGAGATCTGCAAAGAGTTTATATACCGATTTCTACAGCCCAACGAGTATTTAATATGGGTGATTATATTCGCTCCATTCATTTTAATCTCGAAGATGGTACAGTAGAAGAAAGTATGCAGGTTATTGAAGAAGCCAGAGAACAATTGGCTTCAAAGCATAAATTTGATCCGGAGGACACACGGGCTTTATTTATTTTTAACAACCTCCAAAACTACCAACAGTTTATCAGCTTATTTGCTAGTATTAGGATGTTTATTTGGGTTATTGGAGCTGGAACAATAATTTCAGGAATTGTTGGAGTTAGTAATATAATGATGATAGTTGTTAAAGAACGAACTAAAGAAATCGGCATTCGAAAAGCATTAGGAGCAACTCCGTTTTCTATCGTCAGTTTAATTCTGCAGGAATCAATATTAATTACTGCGGTTGCCGGATATATAGGGTTAGTAATTGGAGTTGGATTACTTGAATTTGTTTCAAAAGCACTTCCTGCTATTGATTATTTTGCCAATCCTGAAATAAACATGAATGTTGCTCTGATAGCAACAGGATTATTAGTTGCAGCAGGAGCTGTGGCAGGATATGTTCCAGCCCGTAAAGCTGCATCTGTAAAACCTGTAATTGCACTCCGAGATGAATAAAATTTAATTATATGTTTTTGTTTGATAGAGATAAGTGGACCGAAATATTTCATGCTCTTAGTAAAAATAAACTAAGAACATTTTTCACATCTTTTGGTGTATTCTGGGGAATATTCATGTTGGTTATTATGTTGGGATCTGGTAAAGGACTTAAAAATGGAGTTAATCAAGGCATGGGAGATATGGCTAACAACGCCCTCTTTGTCTGGACACAGGCAACTACAATGCCATACAAAGGATTTCCGAGGGGAAGAAGATTTAATTTCAGGAATGGTGATACTCGTGCTCTTAGAGAAAATATACCAGAACTTGAATATATTGCGCCACGTTTACAAATTTTTGGTGGACAGGGTAATAATAATGTTGTAAGAGGTGAACGTACAGCAGCATATTCCATACAAGGTGATTATCCTGATATGAACAAAATTGATCCGGTAAATATTCACGTTGGTCGGTTTATTAACCAACTAGATATTGAAAACAAACGAAAAGTAATTGTAATTGGTACAAGAATACAAGCCGAAATGTTTGAGAATGGAGAAGACCCAATTGGAGAATATTTAAGAATCCGCGGTGTATATTTTAAAGTTGTTGGAATTTTTTCCTCAAAAAAGAATGATCAACAAGCAGAACGTGAGAACCAACAAATTTTCATGCCTTTCACAACGTTGCAACAAACTTACAATATGGGCGATATAGTTGGTTGGTACTCGATGGCAGCCTATAAGGATATCTCTGCATCAGTTGCACTGGAAAAAGTAAAAAAACTATTACGTGAACGGCATTCAATTGCTCCTACAGATGAAAGAGCTCTAGGCTCCTTCAACGTTGAAACTGAATTCCGGAAAATGGAGAACCTGTTTGCTGGAATAAATGGATTGATTTGGATTGTAGGTATTGGAACGCTTTTAGCAGGTGTGATTGGTGTAAGTAATATTATGCTTATTGTTGTTAAAGAACGTACAAAGGAAATTGGAATTCAAAGAGCAATTGGTGCTACACCAATGGCTATTAAAAGTCAGATTGTTTTAGAATCAGTTTTTCTAACAACTTTGGCAGGATATATAGGATTGCTACTTGGAGTCGGTATATTAGAGCTGATAAACTATATGCTGGTTAAATTTGGTGCCTCAACCGATATGTTTGCCAGACCAGAAGTTGATTTCGACAAAGCAATTACAGCTTTAATTATTTTGATTATAGCAGGTGCATTTGCAGGCCTAATACCGGCCAGACGTGCAACACAATTAAAACCCATTGATGCTCTTAGGGATGAGTAATGAATGCTGAAATGGGAGAATGATTAAATGGGAGAATGCTGAAATAAGAGAATATAGAATTAGATATTAATTAAACAGCTAGTTAGATAGCAAGTAAAGAAATTTAAATACAAACGAATCTTAAATATGAAAACATTTTTCAAAATATTATTAGGAGTAATTATATTAGGTGCGATTGGATACACCATGTATTTCCTTTACCAGAAATCACAGGTTAAACCTGTTATCTATGAAACAGATTCGCCAATGGTAATGGATATCATAAAAAAAACATCTGCAACAGGATCAGTTGTCCCACGTAAGGAAATTGAAATTAAACCTATTGTTTCAGGAATAATTGATGAATTATATGTTGAAGAAGGTACGATGGTTAAAAAAGGTGATTTAATTGCCCGAATCCGAATAATCCCAAACATGATTAGTGTTAATAATGCAAAATCCAGAATTGAAGTTGCTAATATTAATTTGAAGGAAGCGAAAAGTAACTACAACCGCCAATTAAGCTTACTCGAAAAAGGTGTTATTGCCAAAGCTGATTTTGAATCTTATGAGACGGCATATAAGAATGCATTGGAAGAACTTGAAACTGCTAATGAAACACTTGACTTAATACAAGAAGGACAAACTAAAAGTTCTGGAAATCAAACCAATACACTTGTTAGGTCAACTATTGACGGTATGATTTTGGATATTCCTGTGGAGATTGGTTATCAGGTAATTGAGGCAAACAATTTCAATGCAGGTACAACTATTGCAAATATCGCTGATATGGGTGAAATGGTATTTGAAGGAAATATTGACGAAACCGAAGTTGGAAAAATAAAAGAAGGAATGCCATTGATACTAGTTATTGGAGCACTTGAAGATGTTCAATTTGAAGCTATACTTGAGCATATCTCACCAAAGGGAGTGGAAGTTAATGGTGCCGTGCAGTTTGAAATAAAAGCTGATGTTAAACTTCGTACGGATCAGTTTATTAGAGCGGGATATAGCGCTAACGCAAATATCGTACTTAATAAAGCAGACAGCGTTCTGGCTATATCCGAAAGTTTACTACAGTTTGAGAATGATACTACTTATGTGGAAATAGAAACTGCTCCTCAAGTTTTTGAAAAAAGATATATCACAACTGGTCTTTCCGATGGCATTAATATTGAAGTTGTTGATGGTTTATCAAAAGATGATAAGATTAAGAAGCAAGGATAAAGTCCTGGTTTGGATTTAATCCAATTATTTACATCTGGTTAATTTTCTTTTTTGAATTCAAGACCCGCTTACCAATCTTTATGGCAAGCGGGTTTGAACTTTTATACTCACATGAAATATTTACTACAATTATTATTTCTAACGATAATTGCAATATTTTTGACTCGCATATTTTCCAACCAAGTCAAGTATGAAAAAAAAATTGAAATTCCACAAATATTTAATTATCTCCTTTATTGTAACTACTAGTTTGTTTGCTAGATCGCAAACAATTGTAGATACAACCATCTTTACATTTGTGGATTCAATGCCTGAATACCCAGAAGGAATGCAAGCTATGTTCGGTTTTATTATGAGCAACATTCATTATCCAGCAATAGCTGTCGAAAAGAATGTAACAGGAAAAGTTTATATAGGATTAATTGTAGAAGCCGATGGTAGCCTTTCAAATATCAAAACATTTAAAGGTATAGGTTCCGGATGCGATGAAGAAGCTATCAGGGTAGTATCACTCATGCCAAGATGGAAGCCCGGGACACATAAAGGTAAGAATGTCAGAGTTTCAACAACAATTCCTTTTTCTTTTCAATTGAACCCCGAAAATGACGAACCTATTTACAATAATGCTGATGTCCTACCTGTATTTACAGAAAGCTTATTCAACTTTGACTATTATGTTAGTTCAAATCTAAGATATCCTGCTGGTATTTCTATGGAAAGGATTGTTGATACAGTTAATATCCTATACATTGTAGAAACGGATGGAAGCATTTCTGATGTTAAGCTAATGGAAAGTAAGAGCAATCTTAATGCATTTGATTATGAAGCTATTCGAATTATGAAGAAATTATCTGGTGATTTTGAGTCAGGATATATTGATGAGAAACCCGTTCGGGTAAGACTGACTGTTTCTATAGTTTTTGATTACAATAAGATTGACACTTTAGATTGTGAGCTAATGTTATATAATTATGATGGCATTGATTATACCTATTATAAACAAGAAGATGTTATTTACACAGTAGTTGAAGAAATGCCAGAATTTCCTGGAGGAATGGAAATGCTTTTTAAATTTCTCGCCAAAAATATTCATTATCCTTTAGAGGCAAAAAATAATAATGAACAGGGAAGAGTGTTCATCAACTTTGCCATTGAAAAAGATGGCAGTATTTCAAATGCAAGAGTACTTAGAGGTGTCTCTCCTTCAGTAGATGCTGAAGCTTTGAGGGTTATAAATCTAATGCCAGATTGGAAGCCCGGTATGCAAAGAGGAAAACCAGTTCGTGTTGGTTATAATTTACCCGTTAAATTCAACCTGGAAACTGGAAAGTTAAAGAAAAGAAAACGTTAACAAACTTCTATTTCCAATTAACCACTAAAAATATAATCTCTACCTTTGTATTTTTAATTGACATCCCTAAAATCTTAAATTATGTTTAAAACAAAAATATTTATCATTTTCGCATTAATCGGAGCAATTGCATTTACCAGTTGTGAGCAAAAAACTGAAAAAGCTGAGCAACCATACCAGATGAAAAAATATGCAAAAGTTAAACTAACCGCTGACCTAAATCATCTTAGCGATAACCAAAAGGAAATGCTAAAATTACTTTTCATGGCTGCCGATCAAATGAACGAAATTTTTTGGGTAGAGAATGTAGAAGAAAAAGATGCTTTTATGTTAGGAATTAATGATGAAAAAGACCGGCAATATGCTTTGATTAATTACGGACCGTGGGATGAAATGAATAATCTAGCTCCATTTATTAAAGGTTACGGAGAGAAGCCTGCTGGTGCTCAATTTTATCCAGAAAACATGACTGTTGAAGAATTTGAAAGATTTGACAGCCCATATAAGAAAAGTTTATATACCTTAATAAGAAGAAATAACAAAACCCAAGAATTAGAAACCGTTTGGTATCATGAAGGATTTAAAGAAAATACTGAAAAAGCAGCGGAATTGCTCGAAAAAGCTTCTCAATTAGCAGAGGATAAAGGATTTAAAAACTATTTAAATCTTCGTGCCCAGGCACTCCTGACAGATAACTATTATACTAGTGACATGGCCTGGCTCGACATGAAAGACAACCTTATTGATTTTGTTGTTGGGCCAATTGAGAATTATACTGATAAATTATTTGGCTATAAAGCAGCACATGAGGCGTATATTCTTATAAAAGATGTTGAGTGGAGTAATAAACTTAAAAAATATGCACATTACTTACCAGATCTGCAGAAAGAACTTCCTGTTGATCAGGCTTACAAAAATGAAGTGCCCGGGTTAGATGCACAACTAAATGCATACGATGTTATTTACTATGCTGGCGATTGTAACATGGCAGGAAAAACTATAGCCATTAATCTGCCAAATGATGAACGTGTACAACTTGAAAAAGGAACCCGTAAACTGCAGTTAAAAAACGCTATGCAAGCTAAATTCGACAAGATACTGGTACCTATTTCCGACATACTTATTAGTGAAGATCAGCGAAAGTATATCACTTTCGATGCTTTCTTTTCAAATACTATGTTTCATGAGGTAGCTCATGGAATGGGTATAAAAAATACTATTAATGGAAATGGATCTGTACGAACAGCTCTTAAGGAAAAAAGTTCAGCTATTGAAGAAGGTAAAGCCGACATACTAGGAATATATTTAGTTACTAAATTAAACGAGATGGGTGTATTTAACGAAACCGATCTGATGGATAACTACGTAACTTTCATGGCCGGTATTTTTCGTTCTGTGAGATTTGAAGCATCCAGCGCACATGGTATGTCAAATATGCTTCGCTTCAATTATTTCCTCGAAAAAGGTGCTTTTACAAGAAATGAGAATGGCACTTATTCTATAGATCTCGACAAAATGAAATCTGCTTCCACTGGACTCACTCAAAAAATATTGAAACTTCAGGGGGATGGTAACTATGAAGAGGCAACAGCTTGGATAGAATCTCAAGGAAAAATTTCTCCTCAATTACAAGCCGACCTTGATCGTGTAAATGAAAAAGGAATTCCTGTAGACATTGATTTTATTCAAGGTCCTGAAGTGGTTGGTCTAAAATAGCACCTGATAATTGCAGGTGTACGAATCACAATAATACATGTGCATTTTTGAACAGTAAATCAATTAATCATCATTCATAATAATTACAAACACATTATTACCAATCATCTATATTTGGTGGTACAATTTATGTTCAAAGCAACAAATTAATAACAAAATAAATCTAAATGAAAAAATTTACTTACTTATTTGCTGTCGTTATAATTATTTCAGGGTTAAAACTAAAGGCCGATGAAGGCATGTGGCTTCCAATATTTCTTGAGAGATTAAATTATGTAGATATGGAGAAAATGGGACTGCAGTTAACTCCTGAAGAAATTTATAGTGTTAATAAAGGTAGCTTAAAAGATGCTATCACCGGGTTATCAAATAGCGACAAACCAACTGGTTTCTTTTGTACTGGAGAAATTGTTTCTAATGAAGGACTTATGTTCACAAATCATCATTGCGGGTTTGATATTATTCAACAACATAGCACTGTTGATCATGATTATTTGGCTGATGGTTTCTGGGCTATGAACCGTGAAGAAGAGCTGCCGAACGAAGCACTTACAGCGTCAATTCTATACAAAATGGCTGATGTAACTGATAGTATTATGCTAAATATCAGTGATACTCTTAAAGGAGACGATCGCAGCTCTGCAATCCGAGAAATAACATCACGCCTTAAGAAAAATGCTTCCGAAGATGGCAAATATAATGTGGTTATAAAGAGTTTTTTCAGTGGTAACGAATACTATATGTTTATTTATCAAACTTATCTGGATGTACGTTTAGTTGGAGCACCTCCATCATCAATTGGAAAATATGGCGGTGATACTGATAACTGGATGTGGCCACGTCATACCGGTGATTTTAGCATCTTCCGTGTTTATACTGCACCCGATGGGAGTCCGGCAGAATACAATGAAGAGAATATCCCTTTAGTACCAAAACACTTCTTGCCTATTTCGCTCGATCCTATTAAAATGGATGAATTTTCAATGATTTGGGGATTTCCCGGAGGTACTGAACGCTTTCTAACATCATCTGGCATAGATTTTAAAATTGAAAACTTCTATCCCCCAATTATTGAAGTATTTGGGAAAAAGTTGGAAGTATGGAAAGAACACATGAGTAAAGACCAGGAAGTAAGGATTAAATATGCATCCAACTATGCTGTCATTGCAAACGGCTGGAAACTTTTTATCGGTCAAACAAAAGGTATTAAGGATCTTAAGGTTTACGATGATAAAAAAGCATTTGAAGATGAATTTTTGCTTTGGGTTGAAACAAACCCTGAAAGAAAAGAAAAATATGGTGAAGTATTGGCTATTATTGATAAGGCCAATACCGATAAGGCTGTTGGGTATTCTGACCTAATATATGCAAGCTTAAGTGGAGTTAGCGGATCTGATATAATTGGTTATGCAAGTGATTTTTCTGCACTTAAATCATTTATGGAGAAATATAAAGAGGAAAAGGATAAAAGGAAAAAAGATAAGATACAAAAACAAATAGACGAGGAAATTGAAAAGCTAAAAGGTAATATTGAAGAGCAATTCAAAAATTACGATATATCAACTGATGAGGATGTTTTTGCGGCTATGACAGAAATGTATTATAAAAATACACCTAAAAACATGCATCCTGAATATCTCAACAAACTTGTTGCTAAGTATAAAGGAAATTATAAAGAAATAACTGATTACGTTTTTACAAAATCAAATTTTTCAAGTCCAAATAAAGTGATGGCATTCCTTGATAAACCATCTCTCAAAATTATTGAAAAGGATCCTGCTTTTAAACTTTCGTCAGAATTAATGGCAGCGCTTATGAATGCCTCGTCTAATATTAAGAGAGGTGGTGATGAGTTGAAAACAGCCGAACGATTGTTTGTTAAAGGCACACGTGAAATGCAGCCTGATAAGAGCTTCTATCCTGATGCAAATTCAACACTTCGGTTCTCATATGGAAAAGTAATGGATTATTATCCTGCTGATGCAATTCACTATGATTATATCACTCATCTTAGTGGTGTGTTAGAAAAAGAAGATCCTGAAAATGACGAGTTCATTGTACATGAAAGACTTGCTGAGTTGTATGAAACAAAAGATTACGGACAATATGGACAAGATGGAAAGATGATAGTTTGCTTCTTAACAAATAACGATATTACCGGGGGAAATTCCGGATCGCCAGTAGTTAATGGCAAGGGTGAACTTATAGGGTTAGCATTTGATGGTAATTGGGAGGCAATGAGCAGCGATATTGCATTTGCTCCTAGTTTACAGAGGACAATTGTTGTTGACATTCATTATGTACTCTTTATCATAGATAAATTTGCCGGTGCAACACATCTTATCGACGAACTGAAAATTACAAGAACTCCTGCTCCTGTTCCGGTTATGGAAGAAGCTGAAGTAATTATGAATTAGAATTTATAACTTCAAGTAAGGAAGAATGCTTGAAATTGTAATTAAACGCAAAGAAGCTGGTTAATAAATAAAAAGGGCGTTTCAACAAAGTAGATGATTTGGAATCTACTGTTAATCTTGATCGCTTTTCAATAGCTTGCTGTCTTTATTTTTTCTCTTCTTCTTACTTTTACTGGAAGTAAACCACTTTAATCTTTTAATTAATTTAATGGCAAATACTGCAACATTTGATGTAGTCATTAGTGAGCTATAAGCCTTTCCTACAAGCTGATAAGCAATATTTGAGAAAGTTAAGATTTTCCCAAGGTCATTAATTTTTTGATCCAGCACCTCATATTGTTGTGTAACTTCATCGCGTGCTTTCTTAATATTGTCAGCCAGGGTCTGACTTGAAGCAAAAGCTCCTGAATTGTCAACAGATTCGTCTTCACTAAAGAAAATGGTACCAAATAATTTACGGATTGGATTATATATAAATCGCTTACGATAAACCAATACGATTATAATCAACCCGATATAAAAGCCTGCTACAACCAAATAACCAGTACCTATACTAAGGTTAGTTAGATCAGCAAACCATCCGGCAAATGCAAATGATAAAAAGAGCAATACAAGACCGCTAAAACCAAGCACTAATATAAACAGAATCAGAAATGAAGAAAATTCTTCAGCCCGTTTTGTTATTAAAAGTTTATTGTATTTAACCTGGTTTTCAATATAGGTCTTAAACTCCTCCAATGTTTCTATCAGTGGAATGCCCAGATTATCATTTTCCATAAAACAATAAGTTAATTACACTTATTTTGTTTTTGCTTTTACATCGTCAATTAACTCACTGGCATTTTTCTTCACAGATTCAAGTGTTTCTGTTGCACTTTGCTTAACTTCTTCCAGTACTTCAGACATCGACTCTTTAAAGTCATCAAATTTGTCGTACAAGTCATCTGCTAGTTCTTTCGACTTATCACCAATTTTTTTTCTGGTTTCTTCACCAGTTTCAGGTGCAAATAATATACCTGCTATTGCTCCGATTGCAAGCCCAACTATAAAAGGAAAGCCTGAACATGAATTTTTTTTACTCATATCATTATTTATTTAAGGTAATACGTATAGTTTTTATACTGTTTTTACAACAAAAAGTTACAAGCTGCAAATAAAATATTATCTCATTTCTCTTGCTACACAATCATATATTTCTGAAAAATCAGTTCTTAATAAACGAACAAATCACGAATCACTTACAATTTGATTTGCATGTTTCACATTATCATAATTTATTTGTGAGACAGGATTATAGCTCTTTAAGTCAACTAAGTTGTGCGTTTCAAAATTACAACACTTTGCCCAGAATTACACTAACTATCTTCATAAATTTAATAATGTAATTGCATTCATTGTAAAAAAGTTAATTTTGCCAATCATATGGGAGCACTCAAAGATTATAAACAAGGTATGGATTTTACTGCCAAAACCTTTGCCGGAATTGAAGAACCGTTAGCAAACGAACTAAAAGAACTGGGTGCTGATGATGTTAAAATAATAAAAAGAGGAGCTACTTTTCGTGGCAATAACGAATTACTTTACAAAGTAAATTATATGTCACGCTTGGCAATTAGAATCCTCAAACCTATTGGAGTATTTGATGTTAAGGATGACCAGCAATTATACGACAAAGTCAAAAAGATAAATTGGATGGACGTTTTTAGTCTGACTCAAACATTTTCTGTCGACGCAAATTTGTTTTATTCAGAACTAGACCATTCAAATTATGCAGCTTTAAAAACCAAAGATGCTATTGTTGACCAGTTTAGGGAAGCTACCGGAAAAAGGCCATGGGTTTCTAACGAAAACCCCGACATTTATATTGATGTGCATATTAGTCATGATATTTGTACAATTTCACTTGACAGTTCGGGTGAATCGTTGCATAAACGTGAATACCGAATTGCTGCCGACAAAGCCCCTATCAATGAAATACTGGCTGCAGGCATGATTAATTTAGCCGGATGGAAAGGGGATTGCGATTTTTATGATCCTATGTGTGGTTCAGCTACAATACCAATAGAGGCGGCCATGTTAGCTATGAAGATTCCGGCTGGTTACTACCGTAAACGGTTTGCTTTTATGAATTGGGAGGGCTATAATGAAGAACTTTGGAATAAGGTCAAAAAAGAAGCTGATGATGAAATTATCGAATCTGAATGTAACATCTTTGCCTCTGATCGTTCTGAAAAAGCTATAATTCTAGCAAAAAGGAATTTAAAACATGCCGGACTTCATAAGGATATAAATATTAAAGTTGGCTATTTCGATAGTATTGTACCTGAAAAGGAAGGGATATTGATAATGAATCCTCCTTATGGAATTCGCATGGAAGAACGTGGCGAGTTGCGCGATTTGTACAAAGGTATTGGAAATGTACTGAAACAGAATTTTACCGGATTCCAAGCCTGGGTTATTAGCCCTAATTATGATACAGCAAAGTTTATTGGATTAAGGCCATCAAAAAAAATCACACTGTACAACGGACCGATAGAAACTCGTTTTTTGAGATTTGATGTTTATGAGGGAACAAAAAGGTATGGTGATAATCCTCAGGAAAGACCAGATAATGCTGAAAGAAAAGGCAATTATAAAAAAGACAAACCCAGAGAATTTAAGGATAACAAGTCAGATGGTCGCAAACGTAACTTTGATACTAAAAAAAGTGATTTCAAAAGTTCACGACAAGAGGGTTCAGTGGATCGCAGAAAAGATTCTGAGGTACTGGATGAAAATTACAGAAAATCAAATTATCCAAGTTCAGATAAACGGAAACGTGATTATGATTCAGAATCGACAGATTCTAATTCTGAAGAAAGAAGAAAAATAAATCAGGAAAGAAGCAAGAATTTTGACAGACATATGGAATCGCTCCGAAGGTTTACAAATTCAGAAAATAAAAAATCAGAGGTCAAGAAAAAAGGTAGAAAAAGAATTATAATAAAAAAGCCTCATAAGGATGATTAACGCTATAAGGGTATAGTGACGCAAGGCATTACAAGACTATTTCCTGGCAATTTAAACTGATCTAATATACGTACTACTAACCTTCTAAAATCATGTCATTTGCATTTAAATATGATTCGTTAGCATTTTATTTATCCACAAATTACAATAAAATTAGAATATAATTTTGATGATTCTAGGTTTAAATCCGAATTAAAACAATCACGGAAACCTGTCTTGCTCATGCTGGCGTACATGCGTTTTGGGCGGACTTGAATTATGAGTGTAGTTAATATTTACACCGTTTAAAGTTAAGAAACATCCCTTTTTATAGTTTGTTTTTTGAGCTTATGTTGTAGTAGATATTTTTCATTCATTCTCAATATCTTGGATAATTTGCTCAAAGGTTTCCAAAAACGAATCAATGTCTTGCTCATTTATTGTTAAAGCAGGATCCATTCGTAAAACTTCTACACCTGATCGTTTTACTAAAATAAATCCCTGTTTTAGTAGTTGTTTGCGAATTAAGTCAGCGTACTTAGTTAATTCAATAGCTATCATTAAGCCTCTGCCCCTTATCTCTTTTATTAAGGGGTTAACTTCTTTTATTTCATTCAAACGATGTACAATTTTATTTCCTAATTTTTTACTTCGCTCAACTAACTTTTCATCAGTTATTGTTTGTATGACTTCATTTGCTACTGCAGCCCCTAAAGGATCATTTTGGTGAGATTGAGAATAGATATATTGTTTGGAATTCAATGAATTAGAAATCTTTTTTGAAATAGCAGTAACACTAACTGGGTATCCATTTCCAAGTCCTTTTCCAATAGCTACAATGTCTGGTTCAATATTATAATGTTGAAATCCAAACCATTTCCCAGTACGCCCAATGCCAGTTGTAATTTCATTTACAATAATAATTCCATTGTTACTTTTTACTCTGTAGATAATCTTATTGATTAATTTCTCGGATGGAAACCTTACTAAGCCTGAAGAACTTCCTGGTTCAAACAAGAAGATCCCAATCTGTTTAAAAGGAATGTTGTTAAATCCTGAGCATTCACCGATGCACCCGCCTTGATTTGTACTACATGTACAGTCAAGCCAATTGTAGATATGCCAACTATCGTTGTCTCTTTTGCTGGCTTCTCCGTATGCCCCAAAATATGAATCAGAAAATGTTAGTGATAATGGTTTATCGGTAATAGTTTTTGCAACTCTCATTCCATATTCGACAGCCTCACTGCCCGAACATATAAATTCACATTTGCCATTAATAAGATTAGTGATCTTTAGAACTTTCTGTGCCGTGTTCTCAATAATTGGATTACCGTAACAATATCCAGTATGACATATACTATTAATCTGTGATTGTATCACATTATTCACTTTTGGGTTACAGTGTCCGAGACTTGTGCACCAAATCCCTGATTCTAAATCAATGTATCTTTTCCCTTTTGAATCATGGATATAACAATTTTCTGCTTTAACAATATCGTCAAGTTCCAGATCATGTCCAATTGACCAAATCACATGTTTCATTTTTGCATTTGTTTTTAATTTACCATTAACTTTTTATGGTATGACGTAGCGCGACATTACAAGGCGATTTCCTATCAGTTCCATAAGATCTTATTTACGGGTTACAATCCTTCGAGAACTTCTAAAACTGTATGCAATATACCATTTATAGTTTGGATGTTTTTAATTCATTCCAGTCAAATTTACTAATATTTATTCTACAAAACCATTGCCACGGAGGTGATAATCCACAAAGAAAAATAAAAACCGAAATAAGAAACCATCTTCTAACTAAAACCCAGGGGACAAATAACATTTATAGACCAATCAAATACGATAAAAAACAAACAATACTAAAACCATTGGCTGTTTTAAAACTACTAAAGGAACAGCTAATCTTAAAAAAACAAAATCAACTTATTCAATGTGCAATGAGAAGGTGCTTGTCATTGGTATTTACCCCAACACTTGCTTCAAACTTGGTTTTCAAACTGGTCGAAGCCAATTTATTGTAAGGAGATACTTATATTGTTATGTAGTTAATTTAACCAATGTTTTTTAATGGCTAACATTGAGAACCACACGAGGAATATGCCAACAATAACAACCAAAGCAGGCATTGTAACCGCTTCCACAGCACCATAAACATCAATAGCTTTTGTAAAAAATACATTATGAATCATTTGTGGAATGACAGCTAACAATGAAACGATAAAAGCCAATTTCGACCATTTTTTCTTCAAAACTAATCCGATTGCTCCAATCATTCCAGTTATTACAGCAATAGCAAATACAATGGTTGTCCATAGTGGATAGTCGCCATAAAGTTCCCTTTCATTTGATGGCATTTCTGCTAACGCTTCGCTAGAAATAAAAGTATGAACATAAAATGAAAATACTCCCAATATATTCCACAGAAGAAAAAAGATTGATACAACCCAAAACCATATTGGTATTTTTGTTTTTACATGTTCCATAATTATTTGATTTAGTTTAATGTATTGTATTCCAGCGCACCACAATTAAGATTTAAGTGGTAGCGGCATAAAAATACATAACTTTCATTTTGCTAAGCTCGAAAATTGCGATTATTTCAAATTACTAACAATGGCATTCTATCGATAAACTTCATTGATTGATTACCAAAGACTAAGCGCCCTTTATATTTTGTTTTTCGTAAATCGGTTTTATTTAATTATGCCTAACGTTTTTATTATGTTGCGAGCCGAGCACTATTCAATATTTTAAATTCTTCCAAATCAAAAGGGTTGGGATAATAGCGGTACCAAACCACTTAAATGAACTAATCCCAGTAAGAACCTATCTTCTTTTGCTTTTCTTTCTTTGTCTTTGATGGTTTCGTTTTCAATGAAAAAATTATAATCTACTTCCAATGCTTTTGCAATCATTTGAAGCGTATATGAGCGAGGATCTACTTCGCCTTTCTCAATACGTTGAATAGTCCTTGCAGTAAGTTCAGTCATTTCAGCCAACTCTTCCTTAGTCAGGCCCTTTTTAATTCTTAATTCTTTTATTTTTTTCCCTGTTTCCATTTTCTTTTTTGAGCACAAAGGTTAGACTAATCAGGGTAACTTTCCAACAACAAAAACACGTCATTTACACGCCATTTTATGTATTTACGTTCTCATCCAATATTTTGATTAACTTATATTTAAAAACACACTAATTGATAACCATTACTGTTCCTGTTTTTATAACATTTTGATAGTATGCACCAGCAGGGTCAAATTTATAAGCAATTTTCCAAACATACGATCCTGGATTTAACTTGCTGCCTTTATATGTTCCATCCCACCCATTATACTGATCAGATGTCTCAAAAATTAATTGCCCCCATCGATCGAATATCTGCATTTGGAATTCATCTAATATTACACTACATACAATTTTAAATTCGTCATTTAAGCCATCTCCGTTAGGAGTATATGCATTTGGTATGCCAATATTGAAATCATAAACAATAACGATCTGAACATCTTTACATGAGCTCATACCACACTGGTTTAGCCAATATGCATAGTAAACAGAGGTTTGTTCAGGACGTAATATTTCAAGTGGAGATCCGGTTCCAATAGTAACTCCATTACAATCATCTAAACTCCAAATTAACTCATCACCCGAACCGCCTTCTGCTGTTAAGGTAATATTAATTACGTCGACAATATTAATTGTATCCTTATCAGATATAACATAATCAGGAGGTATCGAAAGAGGATTTATCTCAACAGCACCATCAGCTAAAATCATATCAGGATAAAAGCCTGGTTGGTTTGTAACATTACTGAGCTGATGATCCCAAATAATATCTGAAGTGCCGTCAGAGAGCGCTATAAACACAAAATCAAATAATTTACCATCAGGTAATGTAAGATCGTTTGCTGAACTCCAGGAAATTGTTATACTGTTGCCTGATGTTGATTCTTGTATGTCTACTAATAATATTGGAGAAACATTTGTTATTCTGCTGTATATCATTAGGTTATTACCAAATTCAACAGCAAGGTTAAAGTCGATAATCTGTATAAAATTTGATACGGTACAAGCAATTAAGAACGTGTCGCCAACACAAACATTTGCCTGATCAAGACTACTTACAAAATCAGTTGAACTAATAACGCTGAGAATTGCTTCTTCACTTGTTATATTATTACAATCCCCTGAAATTATACACCTGTACATATTACCGTTCATCCCACCATCAACAGGATTAATTGTTAGTGATGGATTATTGGCACCACTGTAAACACCACCATCAATCAAGTCACTCCAATTGTTTCCGCTGTCGGAGCTTACCTGCCATTGGAACTCTGTTGCAAAATCGGTAGTAACATTAAATGTAGCAGAAGCACCAGAAATCAGAACTAAGTCCTGAGGTTGAGAGGTTAGTTGAGATACAGGCAATACAGCAACTTCAACCGACGAAGAAGCAATATTGAACTGATCATTGACTTCAGCAAAATAAGTTGTAGTTTCTGTTGGGCTAACACTAACACTCATTTCTGGTCCCTGGTAATTAAATCCGGGTGGATTAGAAGTCCAGGTTACATTATAATTACCAGAACCTCCTGTAACATTCAACAACAATTCTGATGGTAAACCTGGGCAAATTATATCAGGGGTACACGTAAGTGATATAATAGTAAGTGGCCCGCCTGTAACTTCTATCAATATTGAATCGACAGAATTACAACTACTTGTCAAGTCAGCTACATTAATAAAATACATGGTAGATGCCTCCAGTGAAATTGTTTGAGGATTCTGATTAAGAGGGTCTACAAGCATGGATGCAGGAGACCATTCAAAGTCCAGGGGTCCTGGATTACCGCCCATTACCCCGTGTAGTATTGTGTTAGTCCCATAAGGAATGCTTGTTGCATCTGCCGTAACATCAATATCAGGATTTGGGTTTATTGTTATAATATTTGTTGTTACTGCAGAAAGGCAGTCAGTTTCAACCCACAGTGTTACAGTTTTTACCCCTGAAGAAGTCCACTCAACCAAGTAAGGTCCTTCATCAGTTCCATTAAGAATATTAGCATTTGTACCAAAATTCCAATGATAGGTGGCAGTTGGAGAAGGAGGAGCATTTCCAGTATATGAAATAATTGCAGAATCGCTTAAGCATAGTTGTGATGCCATATTAAAGGTTGACGTTGGGATATCCAAAACATCTACAATACAATCATCTGCATCTTCCAGTATTTCAAAAAGAGCAACATCATCAATTGCGAAGTCATTTCCAAAATCCAGTTCTATTGTAAGGTTAACAATTCTTATAGTTGCCGATGTTGCTGATTGAGAGTTCCATGTTCCTAAAAATTCATTCCATGTACATTCTATTGCCGAAGGAGTTAGATGTCCTATTACAGTGCCATTTATTTCAAATTGCAAATCAGGAAGGAATTGTTGAAGTGTCCATGTCAGATTTGTAATCCAAGTAGAAAATTCATAATTGGTATTTGGCTCAATATCTAGTACAGTTATTTCATAAAGTGTAGTATTTAAAATGCCTGCTCCATTAACTATCATCATATTCCCACTACCTGAAGTATGGTCACCACAGGAAGGAAAATCTACATGCAGAAAGTTTGGATCATTACCAACCCCATATTCACCATTTAAAGGTGATGAGGACAAACAATTTGCATAATCGCAGTAATCATAGTCACTTGTAAACCCGGTGTTACCTTGCTCAAAATCTCCATTATCAACAAGGTTAATATCAGTCACCTTAGTTCCGGTAAGTGTATAAACTGTTGACTCGTCGGGCTGTACTTCTGGGTCTAGAATATTTGGGTTACTAATTGTTGGATCATCTGGCACTGAAGTCCAGATATAGTCCCAATCTCCTGGACCTGATCCTTGAAGCGTAGTTGTTTCACCACGACAAATAGTATCATTAGGACCGGCACTTACTTGTGCTATGGCTATTAATCCGCAAAGGAAAAAAAATACTGATATAAGAAACCATCTCATAAGTGGAACTATGGCGCCAAATAATCTTTAAAGATACTACTATTTCACTATTTACAATATTTCACTGGGAAAGCAAATTAGTACAACACTTCCATGAATAGCAGCATACATCACAAAGTAAACCCCTTACATTTTGCTATCAAAACATTAATGTAAGGGGTGTATTAAAATATTAGATTTCCAATATTGACTTCAGAATCACTACTTCTTCATTGACTCAGCAAAATACTGATAGAACCAAGCAATTGTTTCGATACCGTTATAAAAATTAACTACAGGATAGTTTTCGTTTGGAGAATGAATTGCATCAGATTCCAGACCAAATCCCATAAGAATAGATTTTATCCCCAATATATCTTCGAATGTTGAAATAATAGGAATACTACCACCACTACGCATAGGCACCGGAGTTTTTCCATACACCTTAACAAAGGCATTTTCAGCCGCTTTATATGCAGGAAGATCAATAGGACATACATAGGCCTGACCACCATGCAACGATTCTACTTTAACCTTAACCGATTTTGGAGCAATACTTATAAAGTATTCCTCAAACATCTTAGCAATTTTTTCATTGTTTTGATCTGGTACTAATCGGGTAGATATTTTTGCATAGGCTAATGATGGAAGAACCGTTTTTGCTCCTTCGCCGGTATAACCACCCCATATTCCACAAACGTCAAATGACGGACGAATACCTGTTCTTTCAATAGTAGTATAACCTACTTCTCCATCTACTTCATCAACATCTATAGCTTTCTTGTATTCATCAATGTTAAAAGGAGCTTTGTTTAGCAATTCTCTTTCTTTTGCAGAGGCAACAAGTACATCATCATAGAATCCTGGCATTGTTACTTTACCTTCATCATCAGTCATGGAGGCAATCATTTTTGCTAGTACGTTTATTGGGTTTGCTACTCCACCTCCGAATAATCCTGAGTGAAGATCTCTGTTAGGTCCCTGAACTTCAACCTGCCAGTATGCAAGTCCTCTTAAACCTATAGTAATTGATGGGATATCTTCCGCGATCATACCTGTATCAGAAACCAGAATAATATCTGCCTTAAGCATATCTTTATGATCATCACAAAAAGCGCCCAGGCTTACAGAACCTATCTCTTCCTCACCTTCGATCATAAACTTAACATTAGTTGTAAGCATATTATTTTTAACAAGAGCTTCAAAAGCCTTGATGTGCATAAATCCCTGACCCTTATCATCATCTGCACCGCGAGCATATATTTTACCATCACGAATTTCAGGTTCAAAAGGTGGAGTTGTCCAAAGTTCAATTGGGTCAACCGGCATTACATCGTAATGTGAGTATACAAGTACCGTTGGCAACGATTCATCTATTATTTTCTCAGCATATACAACAGGGTTACCTGCTGTAGGCATAACTTCAGCCTTGTCAACTCCCGCTTCCAATAAGCTTTTTTTGTATAACTCAGCCATTCGGATCATATCATCTTTATGGGCCGATAATGAAGAAACTGAAGGAATACGAATTGCCTCAAACAATTCCTCCATAAATCGTTCTTTATTTTCTTTAATAAATTGCTTTACGTTTTCCATTTTTTGAATTTAAAATTAAGCTGCAAAGTTATAAAGATTAACCGAAAGACGATAGCCACATAAACCAATTTAACAGGATATTAAGTATTGAGAGAATAGGAAAGTAAAAACTAGTACAGATTTATTTTATTTGAAATCCACTTAAGTTGATGGTTGGTACAGTTTGAGAGTCAACTTTCGTAACTCTTGACCACTGAGGTCCGATGTTACACCAATCAATAAAAGCCAAGAGGTCGGTATGGTTGCCTTCTGCTTCAATATAAACTGAGCCATCAGGTTTATTTTGCACAAACCCAGAAATATTTAACTCAGCTGCTTTTTTGTTTGTATAATATCGAAAACCTACACCCTGTACCTTACCATAAACTTTAATTATAGCTGCTTTTTTATTTTGGTCTTTGGCCTTTGGTCTTTGGTCTATAGTCATTGGTTAATTAGTTATTGGTGTAGTTTTAATATCTCTTGTAATATCCTGATTCTTTTATCCTGATTTCATAATCATCATATACTAAGTCGCTTCATAATTATATTGTTTACTTTTTCAAATAGTTGATCAGGCAGCAGTGTTCGCCAAACGAAATCGTTAAACTCACCTTTAAAAGCGATATAATAATCAATATTGCAATCTTCAAACTCCTTAATTACAAAATCTCTGAAGTTAATTCCAACAATCCAACCATCGTCAATATTTGAGAACCATTCTTCGTAATAGTCGTCAGTATCATAATGGAAGTTTAGCACATTTTCGCCTATAAGGATGAAATATTTAATATTGTTTTCGAGCAACGTTTCAATCACGTTTCTATATAAAAACATAATATCGTTATACAGTAGATCGTTCCATTCTCCTAACATTTCAATAATACAATATTGAAGATCGTAATTAACCATCAATATCTTGACGAAAAGAGTATGCGAACCAAATTCGTCCCACTGCGGATGAATTAAGAAATTGTAGATAGAATTTGTAAAAGTAAATTCACTGTACTCTCTATCGAAAAAAGGGGATTCAGGATCATCTGCAGCTACATAGTTACCACGCCAGTTATAATATGGTTCAATTTCGTGCATTAGTTAATTTTTGACAGGTAATAGCCACCATACGCAAGAGCAATTCCAAATATATTAGTTGCAAATATATAGAGAAACATGTATTTAATACTGCCATCTCTACCCAGGCTAAATACATCAAACGCAAAAGTTGAGAATGTTGTAAAGCTTCCAAGGATTCCGACAAACAAGAAAAGCCTGACTCCAGGCGATACGTATATTTTATCAAAGAAACCCCACAGAAATCCAATTAAAAATGAACCTGCCAGATTTATTAAAAGTGTTGACCAGGGGAATGATTGATTATGAGTCCTTTGGAAAAATATAAAAATAAGATATCTTAAAATGGCACCAATACTTCCACCAAGTGCAACTGCCAGTACCTTTTCTATCATAATGCGAATTTTATGCCTGGCAGATCCTTTAAATCAGAATAAAGTTTATCTAGTTGTTCCTTGTTTTTCAAAGTAACTTCAAAATTATAGCTCATGTAGGTGCCTTTACTGCTTTTCTTATTACCCTTATATGAGTTAGTAACATTTAACCTGCCAAATGCATCCGAAAGATTCTTCCTGATTTCATCATCAGATACAGTGGTGTCAAATACTACTTTTAAGTCATAAGTAACCGGAAAATTAATCTTAACATCCTCAATTGCCTTCAAATTTTTTATATTTCCGTTACTAGGTTGCTTTTTAACTGTCATCTGATTAATTAAAATTGATAAATAAATTTAATTCGTCCCCATCTAAAATCGTATGCATTTATAAACTCCGGTGAGAGGTAAAAATTCTGAAATTCTACACCTACCCTATTATAATACATTGCAAATCCAACACTTAATTTTGCAACAAATCTGTTGATATCCTGACTTCTTATAGTGTATGGATTTTTTGCGCTAAACAATCCTCCCTGAAGTGTTGCATCGTAAAGAACCAAATTCCCTTCTGCACATACAAAAAACCAATATTGCAATAGACTTCTTTCCTTGTAGTTCTTTGAATTAATTTTCATGCTATTTGCCAAACCTCTAAACACAGGAATAAAACTTCCGGCTCTTAAATATAAACCACTGGAAATATTATTAAAAACTGTGCCTAAATTGCCACCAGCCATTAAATTGAATTCAAGGTTAGGAGTACTTATTATCCCTTTTTCAAGCTTTACAGAATAATCAATTACAATGCTATTATTAATTTGATTATTCCAGCCAACAGGTTCAATATTGTGAATTGAAGACTGAACAACACCTCCCATTGATGCCGGACCAAGTACACCAAAATTAATACTGCTTTTTATAGAAGTATTTTTTTGAAGATTATAGCCCTCTCGGAAATGTCCAATAGTTAGGAACGCAGAAAAAGGGCGGTCGTCAATTGAAATTTCTTCAATATCAGGATTAGTAGGTGTATAAATATTTTGTTTTAAAGAAAATCCATACATGTTTATTTGTGACTCTGGATCTCCAACAAGTAGTTTTGAAATTGGTGAACGCTTTGCAATCGGAGCAACTAATTCCATGTACACACCATTTGTGTAGTAATAATCAGTGTTGTTAAATATATCGTTATCAAAAACTAATTTGAGAATAATGGGGGAACCCTCAACAACATAATCAGTATTTAAATAGTTAACATGGAATTCAGGGTTCTTTAGGGGAACACTTGAAGGATTCATAACAATCTCACTCATTTCAAGCATTACCCTATCCCCAATATCATTAACTACTTTTGCAGTGTAAATAAAAGAAGTATCCTGCTTTATATCAATCCCTATCAGAGATCTAGTTGTTAGTTTCTTAATGGTAAGAATTTGCTCATTACCCCTAACTTTATTAACATTTGATTCTGTTCTATTATTGGTCAGCTTATTACTTTCCGTACAAGAAGCAGAAATAATAAGGATAACAATAGCTGAAATATATGTTAGTAACCGCAACATAATGCAAAGATAGTTATTTGACAGTAAGTGACTTTACAAAGGCAAAATTTCCATTTTATGGCGACACCAATATGTTAGAATATTTTGGGATATTTTTCCGGGTTATAATCGTGCATTACATTGTAAATCCCGTCAAAAACATCTTCAGCATTTGGGTTAGAAAAATAATCGCCATCGGTACTGTAAGCTGCTCTATGAGGTTTAGCAGTAATTGTACGAGGTTCAGCATCAAGACTATAGTACCCGCCATGTTTTTCAATTACCATCTGCATCATATATGCTGTTGCTCCTCCTGGAACATCCTCATCAAAGAAAACAATCTTATTTGTCTTGCTTAGCGATGAACCTATAATATTGTTAATATCAAAAGGAATTAATGTTTGTACATCTATTAACTCAACACTGATATCAAAATCCTTAAGTTGTTTTACAGCATCTTGAGCAATGCGAACACATGATCCATAAGTAACAAGTGTAATATCACTACCTTCATTTAATATATGAGGGATACCTATGGGTGTTTTAGTTTCTCCGACATTTAGTGGTTTTTTTTCGCGTAAGCGATAACCGTTCAGAGGTTCGATAATAAGAACAGGTTGATCTGATTCAAGATAGGTATTATAAAATCCGGCTGCCTGAGTCATATTGTGCGGAACGGCAACATGAACACCCCTAATTGAATTAATTACCATACTTAATGGTGACCCGGAATGCCATATACCTTCAAGCCTATGGCCTCTGGTACTAATAATCATAGGCGCTTTTTGTCCACCTCTGGTTCTATAATGTGTTGTTGCTAAATCATCACTTATAACTTGTAATCCGTAAAGTAAGTAATCGAAATATTGAATCTCGGCAATTGGTCTGAATCCACGCAAAGCCATCCCAAGGCCTTGTCCTATAATAGTTGCCTCACGAATACCTGTATCGAATATTCTATCTTCTCCATACTTTTTTTGAAGTCCTTCATAGGTTTGATTAACTCCTCCAATTTGGCCAACATCTTCACCAAATGCAACAACTAATGGGTTGCTACTAAAGATATGATCAAAATTGTCTCTTAGAATTTCTCTTCCGGGAACATATTCAGGTTCGGCAGGATAAACCGGATCGACCTTTTTAACATTTAATGCTGACAAACTCGACTCACTATAAAGATGTGAACTATATCTACGAGTATGTTCTTTCATTTCCGTTTCTAACCAATTTGTAACATTTATTTTAAGTGAGTTGTGAGGGTTACTACAACTGTTACAAATTAAACGAAGTATCTTTTTTGCCGAAGAGATTATATCTTTATAGATGGGTTCGCCAATTCTGGCCAATTCTTTCATGATGTCATCTATACCATCTGTTTGAGCACAATTACAAGTAGTTATATCGACAAGATTAAGGAACTCTTCCTTTTTAGATATAATTGGTTTTAAGTAATTATTCCAGGCATTTTTTCGTGCCTGACGGGCTCTTTTGACAGCTTCTTTTTCAATTTCATCAAGCTCATTTTCAGATGCGATACCATCGCTTATAATCCATTGACGCATTTTTAAAATGCAATCAATATCTTTTTCGAACTGTAGCTGTTTTTCTGTTTTATATCTTTCGTGAGACCCGGAAGTTGAGTGACCTTGAGGCTGAGTACAATCACTAATATGAAATATCACAGGAGTATGTTCTTTTCGGCAAACAGCTATCCCTTTTCTATATGTTTCTACCAAAGATGGATAATCATAGCATTTATCTCTATAAATATAAAAACCATTAGTACCCTTTTGCTTTTCAAAGCCGGAAAGTATTTCACTAATACTACCTTTTGTTGTCTGATGTTTGTTAGGTACTGAAATACCCCAACCATCATCCCAAATTGAAATAGCGAGTGGAATTTGCATCACACCTGCTGCATTTATAGTTTCAAAGAAATGTCCTTCAGAAGTTGATGCATCACCAATAGTGCCAAAAGCCACTTCACCTCCATTATCGCTAAACTCCTTAAACTTACTAAGTTTCTTATTTTGCTTAAAATGCTTGGATGCTAGTGCAAGCCCTAATAAACGCGGCATTTGACTTGCAGTGGGTGATGAGTCTGCTGATGAGTTTGGCTGTTGCATTAGGTTAAGCCAATTCCCATTTTCATCCAGACTACGTGTTGCAAAATGATTATTCATTAACCGGCCACCATTAGCACGACTTGCTTCAGGATCGGTATCTCCATACAACTGTGAAAAAACCTCTTCCAAAGTCATCATTCCAGTTGCCAGCATGAAAGTTTGATCGCGATAGTAACCTGATCGCCAGTCACCTTTTTTAAATTCGCGGGCCATTGCAAGCTGTGGGACTTCCTTGCCATCACCAAAAATTCCGAATTTTGCTTTGCCTGTTAATACCTCACGTCTACCTAATAAACTAGCCTGCCGACTCTCGTTTGCAATACGATAATCATCTAATATTTCTTCCTTTGTCAAATTAATGACAGATTTCGGTACAGGTATTTTTTTCGCAGTTTTAATAGCTTTTCAGTTGGGTTTAAATATTAAGTAGATAGATCAATTTATCAGAATGTTTTAATAATGAATATTCCTTTTCAAATCCTTTCACTAAAAATAATTAATGATAACATCCCTATCATTCACCATGCGAAAAAATTTTGATTTGCAAAGGTAATTAAAATTGATTCTAAATAAAACTCATACTATAATTTGAGTGTAATGCCCACAGGACAGTGGTCGGAGCCACTTACTTCGGGAAGTATAAAAGCGTCAGTTACATTTTTTGCAATATCATGACTAACTAAAAAATAGTCGATTCTCCAGCCAATATTCTTAGCTCTTGCGTTAAACCTGTAACTCCACCAACTATAAGCTACCTTTGTTGGGTACTTCATCCGAAACGTGTCAACAAAACCGCTGTTAATCAGATTACTGAACCCGTCAATTTCAACCTGAGTATATCCTGCTGTTTTATTGTAATTGCTTTTTGGATTTGCCAAATCGATTGGTTGATGAGCAACATTCAAATCACCACATAGTATTACCGGCTTTTTTTCCTCTAGTGCTTTTAAATATGACAAAAAATCTGCATCCCACTGTTTTCTATAATTAAGACGAACTAATTCTGAACCAGAGTTTGGAACGTAAACATTTACCAGATAAAATTTATCATATTCAGCAGTCATTACACGTCCTTCCTGATCATGATCATCAATTCCAATGTCTTGTATTATCCTAATAGACTCTGATTTACTCAATATTGCAGTACCTGAATATCCTTTTCTTACCGCAGAGTTACTTGCAAAATGGTATCCCGAATCGAATAATACGGTATTTACCTGATCATCCTGAGCTTTAGTTTCCTGGATACAAAGAATATCAGTATTAAGACTTTCAACTATTTCATTAAGTCCCTTCTTTTGAAGAGCTCTTATTCCATTAACATTCCATGAAATTATTTTGAGTTCCATAATATTTTATTTATTGCTTAAGCAGCAAATTTAGTTTTTATATAGAATATACTAAAACAGATATAATGCAATAACAGATGCTATTCCACCAATAATCATAATAACAACAGTATATTTTATGATCGATTTCGCTTTAACACCTGTAATTGCAATTAATGGGATTGCCCAAAACGGCTGAATCATATTAGTAAGCTGATCACCATATGCGAGTCCCATTATTGTTTTGGGAACTGAAACCCCGAGTTGCTCTGCTGCTTCTACCAAAATTGGGCCTTGAACAGCCCATTGGCCTCCGCCACTTGGTACAAAGAAATTAATAATAGCAGCACTTACAAAACCATAAATCGGTAATGTTGCTGAGGAAGAAATAGATATCAGGCTTTGAGTAAAAACATCTGCCAAGCCTGAATACTTCATTAACCCCATAATTCCAGCATAAATTGGAAATTGGATCATAATACCACTTGATGAAGATATTGCTGAATTAACTGCCTTCATGAATTGCTCAAGATTGGCATACAATAACAAACATAACGATAGTAAAATAAGGTTAATCATGTTGATGTTCAGCGCAGATAATCCATTCAAATAAAACTGATAAATTGATGTAAAAGCCAGAATTATTCCTAAAGCAAAACCCAAGTAATGCCTGCTATGGATAGATTTTAAAATTACAACTGTTTCCGGCAAATCTATTTGCTTTGTAAAATTATCTGATCTTAATTTTGATAGTATCATAAAAGTCAATGGGATTAGCACTAAAAGAGAAGCATTAAGTATCAGATTCATGGTTGAAAAAATTGTTTCATTAACTGGAATTACTCCTATCATATCAATAAGAAAGTGATTACCATCGGCTACAGTAAGCGGAGCAGATCCACTAAGTCCACCATGCCATATCATCATTCCTGAGTAGGCAGCAGCTACCAACAACGGATAATTGAGCTTCATTGAAATATGCTTTGCTCTTTCTGCAATGGAGCGAGCCAATAATGCACTAAATATCAAACCTAATCCCCAATTAAAATATGATAATAGCATACTAAAAACTGCAGTAATTAATATGGCCGTTGTACCACTGTTTATTCTTGACAGAATAATCCTTATTAACTTTTGAAAGACAGGAGTTAATGCCAGTACATTACCGAGTACCAGAATAAGCATCATTTGCATAGCAAACGCCAGTAAGTCCCAAAATCCTTTTTGGTAGAAGTTAAGAAGCTGTAATGGGTAATAACTTCCGTTAACCTTTGGATAAGTAAATATCAATGCGAAGATGTAAACAACAAAACTTAGTATGATTGCAAGCGCCAGGGTAGATGGAATAATACTTTTTCTGGTTGGAATTGCCATCTTTAGCTCTTATTTATTTTGTAGGATATGACAAATTTTGAATCAAAGAGTAATGAATTAATATCTAATGGTTAATATTAATGCCATCCTTATCAACAAAATCGAGCGTTTGTGTCGGGTAAGCAATTTTAATATTTTCCTTCTCAAAACGACTTTTAATTCTCATAATTGCCTCACTCCTGGCAGATAAATAGTCAGGGTTATTTACAAATTTAATCCAAAAACGAACTTCAAAATTATACGCGTAACTACCAATACTTGTAAAGTAAAAGTCGATGACTTCTGTTTTTAGGACTCCATCAATATTATTTATTTCATCAAGTGTTACACGTTTTACCAAATCTAGATCATCGGTATGTGTTACTCCACTTTTTAATACTATCCTGCGTTTGGTATAGGTTGAATAATTTAAAAAGGGATTGCTATATATGATGCTATTTGGCACATATACTTCTTGCCCTATATTGTTATTTATGGTAGTCGTTATCCAACCAATTTTTGTTATTGTGCCAAAATTATCATCAATTTTAACCCAATCATTCACTTTAAATGGTTTTTGTATATTTACTAAAAAACCAGCAAAAATATTTGATGCAATATCCTTAAATGCAAAACCTGCAACAATACCAATTATTCCTGCACCAGCAAGCATTTTAGTAACAACACCTTCTAGACCCAGAATATCCAATGCAAGGAATATTCCTACAAAAATTAATACAACGAATAACACTGAAGAGATGACCTTAGCCAATTCCGTCTCCTTTTTTAGCACTTTGGTATAAGCTTTTAAGGAGTAATGACGAATTAATTTAGCTAGTATATAGAACAATACCAATGCTAGTATTGCAAGAAATATTCTGGGTAAGAAATGATAAATTGATTCACCCCAACTATCTAATACTGAGAAATTCTTAAATATATCGATAATCATTTTTGTACATAATTTCTTTCAAAAGTAATGAAATTTACAGCTTAAAACTTGGATATCCGCTCTCTTTGCTTGGGAAACTAATAATAAATGAAACACGGAATCCTTGTAATAATAAGAATTCCGTGTCATATTATGTTAACATACAAAAATATTAATGATGGAATCCACCGCCTTCTTTTTCACTTATAGGAGTGGCAACCTTATGGTTTTTGAAATATTCAAGGCTACGTTTTACATCTTCCACAAATAAGTCGCATAAATCACGACTTACACCATGTCTTACCATAATTCTCATAACCACAACATCTACTATGTTTGGAGGAAGAGAGTAAGCTGGCGCCTGCCATCCTCTTGTCCTAAGTCTGTCAGAGAGATCGAACAAGGTAAATCCATGATCAACGCCTTTTTTAATTTTCCACAGTAAGGCAGGGATACCACCCTTACCATTGTATATTACTTCAAAAGGTCCTAGCTTATCAATTTCATTACCCAAATGAACGGCGGTATCATAACAGGCTTGTTGGATTCTTGTATATCCTTCCTTTCCAAGTCGTAAAAAATTATAATACTGTGAGATTATTTGTCCGGCAGGCCGTGAAAAGTTAAGAGCAAAAGTGTCCATTTCTCCACCAAGGTAGTTTACTTTGAATATTAGATCCTCAGGTAGGTCTTCTTTATCACGCCATACAACCCAGCCAACACCTAGTGGAGATAATCCATATTTATGTCCTGATGCATTTATTGATTTTACACGTGGAAGTCTAAAATCCCAAAGAAGTTCAGGGTCGATAAACGGTGCTAGAAATCCTCCACTTGCACCATCAACGTGAATAGGAATATCAATTCCTTTATCTTGCTGGAGTTTATCCAAAGCATCGGATATATCTTTAACCGGTTCGTACTGGCCTGAGTATGTAACACCAAGAGTTGGAACTACTCCAATTGTATTTTCGTCACATCTTTTTATGGCTTCCTCGGCATTCATAATCAATCTGCCATCATCCATAGGGACCTCACGAATTTCAATGTCCCAGTACCTGGCAAATTTATGCCAACAGATTTGAACCGGTCCGCAAACCATATTAGGCTTATCGGTTGGTTTTCCGGCTTTCTTCATTTTATCGCGCCAACGCCATTTCATTGCCATTCCACCAAGCATTGCGGCTTCACTTGAACCTGTTGTAGAACAGCCTGTTGTGTTTGCTGCCGCAGGTGAATTCCATAAATCAGCAAGCATATGTACACATCTGCTTTCAATTTCTGCAGTTTGTGGATACTCATCTTTGTCGATCATATTTTTATCAACCGATTCATCCATTAATTTGTGTACTTGTTCTTCCATCCAGGTTGAACAAAAAGTTGCAAGGTTTTGACGTGAGTTTCCATCCAACATCAATTCATCATGGACTACTTGATATGCATGACTAGGGTCTTGTTCTTTATTGGGGAACTTATACTTAGGAAGACTTACCGAAAGATCTTCGGAAGCAAATACATCGTCAATTAACGATTCTCTTAAAGAGTTTCTTTCATGTAGTGGCATAGTTTATATTTTTTGGGATTAATTTAAAATCATAAAGATTGTTTTTAATAACTAATAAAAAAACGATTTTCTATAGTTTTTTATTTGGTCTAAAATGATAAATGATATGTGGTAAAAAGAATATTACAACAAAGCCGATAATTAATATAGTTTCATAAGATCCAACATCGCTTGACTTAATCGTTGAAGGAGGGAAAAACGCTATTATGAAGGCGCCAATACTCATTAGAAGTCCAAGTAGTGGAATAATAGTTCTTCCAAATTTACCACCAGGTACAACATATGCTCTGGCAACTTCCCCATGTTTATGTCGCAATCTAAAATACGTGAAATATAGTAAGATGTACATTGTAAGATATGAAACTACAGTAAGAGCCATGGCTAACAAAAATGATAAATTTCCACCAGTACCTCCAAAGGTAAGTAAAGCTGCCCAGAGGCTAACAATAATTCCCTGTACAACTATTAAGCTAGTGGAGACTCCATTTTCATTTAATTTTTTAAAACGGGCTGGAAGTAAGCCATCCATAGCAGTGGCTTGCAAACCTTTTATAGGTCCTGAAACCCATGCTGCAACTTCACCAAATGCCCCTAGTGCAAGCAAGAATGCTGAAACCGGGATTAGCCACTTAATATGATAAAGGCCAAGATAATGTTCAAAAGCCTGCATAATACCGGCATTTAATTCTATTTTATCAACAGGCACAACAAATCCAACACTTAGTGAACCAAAGATATTTAGGACTATTGCACCAAAAGCAAGAATCATTATAGCTATGGGGTAATTTTTTTTAGCATTGTCAAGTTCGTTAACGTGTACTGCAGAAGCCTCAATTCCAAGATATGAGAGCATAAAGGCAACCAGGATAACTATTGTTTTTATTTTCGTGAAGTCAGGGATGAAAGTATTCCAATCCATTATTACCTCAATCTTGTTTCCTTGCACAGTATAAATAACGGCCATAACAATAAGTAAAACTGCAGGAAGAATTACCCCTGCACTAAATGAATAAGTGGTCAGTTTACTGATAAAGCCGGCTCCTTTAAGATTAAGGAATGTAACTAACCAAAAAACCGCCATGATAACTAAAAATTTATATACTTGACTAGTGTTAATAATTGGCGCATCAAATAGATATGATAATGCTCCAACAATAAAATATAACATAGTCACAAATCCAATAGTAATTTGGAACCATTGGAAAAAGATTGCTGCAAAACCCCATCGAGGGCCAAATGCAGTTCCTGCCCATTTATAAACACCACCTTGTTGCCAGCCTTCACCGGTAGCCATCTCAGCAGAAATCAGAGCAGTGGGTAGAAAGAAAAAGATACCTGCCAGGAGCAGATAAAAAACTAATGCAAAACCTGATGATGCAAACGCGGGGTACCCATAAACGGTTGCCACCATCGATCCAGTTAGAGCGATAAAACCGCCCGTTGTGATCATTTTTTTTGTAGTAGAGTTTTGTGTCATAAAAGTATTTATTTAAATGTTAAAATTATTTTGAGAAATACTAACTGTACATTCAAAAAGTTTTCGTTTTTCCGTAAAGAAATCAAATACAGGTTCATTATAATATCAATATTGCAACATTAAATACATAAAATATGATCTTAATAAACTATTTCATTATGGTATTTTTTCTATGTTCTAAAGCTAATGACAAGAAGTTGTAAATCATTGGTTTCCCCTGGTTTGCACTAATATCTACTTCAGCATGAAACTGCTCGCCAAATATCATTCTCTCCTTAATTTTTTGCACCTGAACATATGATGATTTTGCAAGTAACTCAAAACCGATAATTGGAAAAACTTCTTCTGCCGTTGCCCAACTATGTATTTCAACTCCAAAAAACGGGTTTGGGATGTCTTTAAACACTGGTGAATTTTTAATAATTCTTATTGAGTCAGGAACTATCTTGGTTTCAATATCTAAAATTGTATTATCAAACCAGCCTGTACTGTGAGCATACGTATATCCGTATGCCATTACTTCTAACTGATGGCCGGCACAAATCCCTAATATGGGTATATCACTATTTCTTACTATCTCAAATCCACCATTAAACTCATACATTGGAAGATTTGGATAGTTTCCATTATTACCACTAAATATTATTGCTATGGGTTGTGGATCTAATGACTCAAGAATATTTAGAGAAATCTCGTAGTGTGGCACTGTAACTGTTTTCAGATCAAGATCAAGTCCTTCTATATAATCTGCAAGTTCGGTAAAAGTAAAGCCATTAAGCTGATCACCTATTATCAAAACATAATCTTCACCAGGCACAACTGGTGGTTCAGGACTACCTTCAGAATAAAATATTGTAGTGTATAATTGTGGCGCATAACCATAAAAATCATTAATTATGAGTTTAAGATACTTCGCTGAAACTGGTGTAATATCAATAATATTCCTGAATGTATAATTATCAACTCTTACCGTTTCATCAATCTTAGTCCAGCTTTTTCCATCTAAACTACTCATCCAGTAAAAGTTAATTAGCCAACCTTCTTTTGCATTAGGGTTAGAGAGCATCCAAATTCTGCTAATCTCAGTTAATTCTGACAAAGTAAATTCTACCCATGGAGTTGACTTGTATGGAGGTGGGGGTTCCCAATGAGTGGAATTTCCGATATCTGTTATATCATTAATATTCTTTGAATTAGCACCAGCTGATACATTTACGACATCCACTTCTACTCTTGTAAGGCCCATAAAATGATCATCGGATTTAGTATCTAAATAAAACCTTGATGACGCCCAACTACTTTCATTACCGTGCGAGTCAATTGCTTTAGCCCTCCAATAATAATATTGTTGATCATTGATTAACCTGTCCTTCTTTTCAAGTAGTTTTGAAGCAATATATTTGCTTTTGGCTTTTATATTATTGTATTCAGCAATAATTTCAGTAAAGTTTTTATCAGATGCGATTTGAATTGAGTACACTAGCTGCCCTACTCCACCCTCGGCGTTAAAAAATGAGAACAAAGGCATGTTATTTGTACATATCACATCAAAAGAAGGGTTGTTGGTAAGTCGTGGTGGAGTAATAGGATTTGTATTTTGGTAGTTGTTAGTGCAAGAACTCAATATAAGACCAATAAAAATAATGAGCGAAAAAAAATTGAATTTAATGGTGGCTAAATTCATAATTATGTGAGTTAGGTTTTATGAATGCCAAATGTAACGAAAAATATTAATATTTTCAATTAAAGATACTTGTTAAAATTAATAAGACCCAACATTTAATTGCACCTGATTAAACTGTAATTTTGAAAACATATTATTAAAAAGATCAATGGCAAAAATTATAAATATAACTGAAGCAGTTGCTATAGCTTTACATAGTGCAATATTGATAACTAATAATAATTGTAAACCGGTGAATGTAAACTATATTGCTGAAGCTACCGGCAGTTCAAAATTTCACATTGCAAAAGTGCTTCAAAAGTTAGTTAGAGATGGTCTATTAGGCTCACATAGAGGTCCTAATGGAGGTTTCTATTTAGTTTCTAAACCAGAAAATATAACTTTATTACAAATATTTGAATCTATTGAAGGTAAGATAAAAGTATCCCACTGCCCAATTCATAAAGAAACTTGTCCTTTTAGCAGTTGTGTATTTGGTGACCAAATAGCAGAAATGACTGAAAATTTCAAAAACTACCTCGAATCAAATACTCTTTATGATTATATAAATAATAGTAATAATTAAAAGCTATATCGAAAAGCAACTATAAAATTCCTGCCTGGTGCTGATATGCCTGATGAATATGTCCTGTATCTATAATCCAGTATATTATCTATTCCAAATGAAGCAACAAATTTTTCATTGAAAGCATAACTTCCCATAAAGTTTAAAGTCCACCAACCTGGTGAATAAGGATTCCCATTAGCATCTTTAGCATATAAGAAAGCTTTATCTCTTTCACTTGGGGCTAAGTTGCCATAACTAATTTCGGTGTTATAATCAGCGCCTAAGGCCATTCTCAGCCTGTTCTTCTCATACGTGATCTTGGTTTCACCGTATAATGGAGGAGCATGTCTAATCGGTTCTCCTTTATCATCTTCTCCTTTAATAGCAGTAAATATTGTTTTTAAAGCGAGGTTTTCAAATATTTTAATATCAAAAATAATACTAGCACCGTAAATTACCGCATTACCGGTATTAACTATGGCCTGTACACGACTTAACTCACCATCGTACATAATTGAATCATGTCCGTTTAATGTAAAATCCCTCCTTACCATCGCATTAACCAGGTATGAGTAGAATGCTGATAACTCTAGTTTAGCTACTTCATCAAATTTTCTGATCAAGCCAACATCCAGATTATAAAGATATTCAGGTTTTAAGTTCTTATTTGGAACTACCACATTACCAGGTTCTGAATCAAATATTTTAGCAATATCATCAAGATTTGGAGCACGAAATCCTGACGATAAGTTTAGGTTATATTGCCATTCACCTGGATGATAAACCAGACCAATACTTCCTGTTATTGCTCCGTTTTTAATGTTTATATCCTTATACGGAAGATGATAATATGTTGTATCATTAAATTTTGAATCTAAACTTACATATGAAATTCTTATTCCAGTTAACAATGTTAATGGCTTACTAAAATTTCGTTTGTAGCTTAAATATGCCCCGGACTGAAAAAACTTTGTTCCACCATCAGGGTATCTACTTGAAATGCTTTCTTTTTCATTAGTTCTAATATTTTCTTTAACACCATCTGATTTAACATTATTGTAAACAAGTTCAATACCATAGAAAAGATAATTATCATTTGTTATGATTTTATCAAAATCAATATTCATAGAGAAGATATCAACCTGCTCTTGTCTTTTTTGCAACCAATCACTTTTATATTTTCTATCCGACCTGCCCTCTTTTACATTTTGATAACCCAAAGTAAAAACAGCATCATCATACCATGATGCATTATTTTTTAAATTTAAAGATAGCCTATTCATGAGCCATTGTTGTGGTTCATAATTCCATTGTGCATATTTAGGCTCTGAATCTGGATCATCAATATCTTTTGTCTGTAATAGTCTATCATAACGCGGTACTGCCGAAGATGTAGTAAGATATAGACTGTAATCCCAGGTTACGTATTCACTAAATTTATGTTTAACTTTCGTTATCATACTTATTTGATCATACCCTGAGAATCGTTGCACTTCAGGATCAGAATTAGATATAATTGTATCATTCCCATTAATAATATCCACATATTCATTGCGAAGATTATAGCTATTATGCATACTACCCATACGTAAATCATCAAATTTACTATATGTGATATTCGCCCCTAAAGCCCACTTATTATTCGATAGATTAAAATTTGCATTTAATGTTCTTTCAAAATCGGCTGATGAAACTCGTGCCAAAGCATTTCCTTTCCCTGTCATTTTATCTCCACTGGAGAAAGTAGGGATTATAGTATGTAGATCAATAACTCCACCTAATGCATCACTACCATAAATGTTAGTTCCGGGCCCGAAAATTATTTCAGCACCTTCAATACTGTTAACATCTGCTTGTAGAACATTGTGCAGATTTCCACTCCGGTATATTGCATTATTCATCCTGATACCATCAACCACCATTAGTATTTTATTAGCTGCAAACCCTCTTATCATTGGGCTTCCTCCACCAAGCTGACTTTTTTGAACATATACCTGATTACCCTGAGCAATCATATCAGCTGATGTAGCCGGATTATTAAACACAATGTCTCTTCGCTTTATCTGTTCAATTTTATTTGGAACTTCACTCGATTTTGTTTCCCATTTGCTTGCCGAGATAATTACTTCATCAAGATTAATCAGTTTTTCATTGAGCGGTACTTTATATTTTAGTCTCTTAATATTGCTTTTACTCAGAAAAATCTCATTATAAGATGGGTGCTGAAAATAAATATCCTCTGAGGCTGAAAAACTGGTAATATCAACAATGCCAAGATTGTTTGTAAGGCCTGTATTTGTTTTTTCTATATTAAATATGACAATATTGGGAATTGGTTTGCCCGTTTGCTGATCATAAACAAAGATGTTTTGGGTTATTGCTTCTGTTGTTATTACGGCAATTAAGAAAGCCAGTAGAGTGAATTTACTTAGGTTCATTATCATAAATGTGATATGTCTAGTCTTTCTGGAGAATAATTGCAGAGAATTGTATAAAACTTAGCGTTTTTTATTATAACCCTTTTGTTTAGCAGCTTCTTCCAGTCTTTTCTGGAAGGCTGATTTCTTTTTTGCTGGTTTCTTTTTATTTTTTTCAATCGTTGCACGTAATTTGTTTTCATTTATAGCATATCTGAAAACAAACATCTGACCAAAAGTAATTACGTTGGCAAGAAAATAATAATAACTCAAGCCCGAAGCATAATTGTTAAATATACCTAAGAACATTACAGGCATAATGTACATCATGGTCTTCATACCAGGCATTTGAGTGGCCTGTGAAGCCATCATCTGGTTGTTAAGATATGTGTACATTATAGTTGAAACCGTCATTAATAATGTAAAAAGGCTAATATGATCACCATAAAATGGTATATCAAATGGTAAGCTTGCAATCGAATCATAACTTGACAAATCATGAGCCCACAAAAATGGCTGTTGTCTCAATTCAATCGATGCAGGAAAGAACCTAAACATTGCAAATAGAATAGGCATCTGAAGCAGCATCGGTACACAGCCTGCTGCCGGGTTTGCTCCAGCCTTCTTGTACAATGCCATCACAGCTTGTTGTTTTTTCATTGCATCCTCTTTCTTAGGGAATTTCAGCGAAAGCTCATCCACTTCAGGTTTAAGGACCCTCATCTTAGCTGATGAATAATACGTTTTGTAAGCTATAGGAAACAGTAATGTTTTCAGCATGATTGTTAAAACTAAGATAACAATACCGTAATTCCAGCCATAACCGCCAAGCCAATCAAATGTGGGGATTACAATATATTCATTTATCCATGCAAGAATGAAAAATCCCCATCCAATAGGTATTTGCCTTTCAAGATCAAGTCCGTAGGATTTAAGTGTATAAAACTTATTCGGACCAAAATAGAAAGAGAACGGTATACTTGTTTCTCCTTTTATGTTTATCGGTAGCTCAAAATCAGCTTCCATGGATTTCAGGTATCTGTCGGAGCCGGGATTTTCTTTTTCAAAAACTGTGAGCTTGCCGTTATCAAAGCTATTTTTAGCAACTATTGTAGATGAGAAAAATCGTTGTTTAAAAGAGACCCACTTGAGTTTAGTGGCGATCTGTTCTTCATCATCATCGGTTTCTGACATATAATCAACCTCATCCTGATAGAATTTATAATAAATGGTTGAGCCGTTAAATTGATCAACCGTTTTCTCCTGTTGACGCAAATCAACGTACCAGTTAAGATCAGCATAGCTTGAATTTGGCGAAATTGCTCTATCCATTCCAACAATGTTGATCGTAAAATCAAACATGTAATTGTTGCCAACTATCTTGTAAAGATATTCGATGTAGCTGTTTGGGTTTACAACACCTTCTCCTGTATCGGTGTACAATCGCATACTAAATGTAAGAGACTCATCACCAGAAACTTTTAAGTGTGTGAAAGCATTTTCACCTGGAGTAAAATATAAATCTTTAGTATTTATTGACCTATTATTGCTAGAAAAGAATGATAACCCAAATCTTGTAGTTTCAGGATTAAATAGTATAACGGGAAGAGAGTCAAAAGTTTCATATTTTTTTAACTCAACAGTTTTAACATAACCACCTTTATTACTAATCTCCAATTTAACAAGATCGTTCTCAATTATATATAATTGTTCATCCCCATGCGCTGCATTAGCGAAAAGCTCATATTTATTTTGTAATTCAGAGTATGTTTCAGATACATCTTCAATATTCACATTATTTACAATTTCAGGCTGGGATGATTGCTCGACTATTTTAGCAGACTTTGCTAGCACTTCCTCATTGTGCCTTTGTATTTGGGCAATAGAATCGGCTTTACGTTGTTGTTTGGCAAGTTCCTCCTTAGAAGGCGTCATCCAATATGTATAACCAATCATTATACCAGCAATAAGGATAAAGCCAATAATTGAGTTTTTATTCATTTGATAATATTTATCGGTTTTGTAATATTTCCTGATATCAGAAAATAGGTTTGCAAATATATTGAGAATTATTAAATGCATGACAAATATTATGCCGTGTAACAAAACTCATAACCAATCTCAAATCAGTATTTTATAATGTGTACGATGTCATATTTCTAATAAAATCCAATATACTACATCTCTTTTTAAAAAAAAATACGCAAAACACTTGACAAGTATTGTAAAATGAATTAGTTTTGTGATATCATTTTAATATCATTTTAATATAAACATACCGTTATGAAAAAAGAATTAGAATTTTCACCAATATCGGGCTATCTAGCCCTTTTTGTACTCTTTATGCTTATAGTTCCTCCTGTGCTGGCTATTATTTTTGTTAAAATAATATGGATGGTGACATTTATCATCATAGGACTATTTGGAATTCCTGGACTGCTTATTGTAAACCCAAATGAATCAAGTGTACTAGTTTTATTTGGAGCCTACAAGGGAACTGTTAAGAAGAATGGTTTTTGGTGGGTTAATCCTTTTTTTAATAGAAAACGGATATCTCTAAGAGCTAGAAATCTGGATAGTGAGCCAATAAAGGTAAATGATAAAATAGGAAACCCAGTAATGATAGGTGTAGTTATGGTATGGCAAGTTGACAATACCTATAAAGCAGCTTTTGATGTTGATGATTATGTACATTTTGTTGATATTCAAAGCGAAGCAGCGATTCGTAAGCTTGCAGGACATTATTCGTATGATAATTTTGAAGATGAAGATGCAAATATTACTCTTCGTGGTGGTGGAGAAGATGTAAACCATATGCTCGAAGCCGAAATCACAAAACGCTTATCCATTGCAGGAATTAGGGTAATTGAAGCTAGAATTAATTACATTGCATATGCTCAAGAAATTGCTGGTGCAATGCTTAAACGTCAACAAGCAACGGCCATAGTGGCAGCAAGGTTTAAAATTGTTGAGGGTGCGGTTAGTATGGTTGAGATGGCATTAGATTCATTATCCGAAAGAAATATTATTGAACTTGATGAAGAGAAAAAAGCAACTATGGTTAGTAACTTACTCGTTGTATTAACATCCGACAAGGATGTTTCACCAATAGTTAATACCGGATCTATTTATTAAAATGCGAAAATGCAAAAATGAGTGAATGCGAAAATGATTAAATGATAGAATGAAAAACTAATATAGTTATTTGATTATGAAGTTTTAGCATTATCTGTTTAATCCAAAAAATACTACTATGAATAAGATCTTTTTCAAAGAGGAACAAAAATTTGGGTCCAGGTCCCTATACTTAATAATGGCAGCTATTTACGCAATCCCTGTATCAATTTTTTTGTATGCATTTTATCAACAATTTGTTTTAAAACAACCCTGGGGTGACAAACCAATGTCGGATAGTGGTTTAATATTAACAGCAATATTAGTTTTAGCTGTTCTATCTATTACAAGTTTTTTATTGTTTGGGTCAAAATTATCTGTGGAAGTTACAAACGAAAACCTTCAGTTCACATTCAAACCGTTTATCAATAAAACAACTAAGTATTTTAAATCAGATATTGAAAAATTTGAGATTAGAGAATACAAACCCATAAAGGAATATGGAGGATGGGGCATAAAGCAAGGAATCAAAAGTATTGGTAAAGCATACAATGTTAGAGGTAATATTGGGTTGCAGTTGTATTTGAAGAATGGAAAGAAAGTGCTTATTGGTACCCAAAGAGGTGTTGCAATAAATAGAGCAATGATAAAAATGATGGAGGCAAAGTAGAATGGCTAAGAAAAAACCATTTGTGTTACGTGTTCAGCCAGAAATGATCGAGGCTCTTGAGATATGGGCTCAGGATGATTTCCGCAGCATTAATGGACAAATTGAGTGGATACTGAACAATGCTCTGGTGAAGGCAGGGAGAAAGAAAAGAGACAAATCCTAATTTGTAATCTGTTTTTTATGCTTTATTGCGGCCCTTATAAATCCTGTAAACAAAGGGTGAGGTTCTTTTACAGTGCTTTTATATTCAGGATGAAACTGCACTCCAATAAACCACGGATGATTTTCAAGTTCAATTATTTCTACAAGATCTTTGCTCTGATTTATTCCAGCTAATCGCATACCGTTTTCTTCAAAGCGTGTTCTGTAGTCATTATTAAATTCATACCGATGGCGGTGTCTCTCCTTAATATCCTGACGCTGATATTCTTTATAGGTTAAAGTGTCTTTTTCAATATGACAATCATACAACCCTAACCTCATACTACCACCAAGGTTTAATATATTTTTTTGCTCCTCCATGAGGTCGATTACTGGATATGGAGCATCAGTATCAATTTCTGTTGTATGTGCCCCTTCTAATCCCAGAACATTTCTTGAAAATTCAATTGCAGCACACTGCATACCTAAGCAAATTCCCAAAAATGGAATATTATTTTCTCGCGCAAACTTAATGGCATCTATTTTCCCTTCAATTCCTCTACCTCCAAAACCAGGTGCAACCAGTATTCCATCTAGCCCGGTAAGTTTCTTTTCAACATTGGAAGCACTAATTTTCTCTGATTGTAAACTTACTATATTAACGTGGTATTCATTTTCAGTCCCACCATGAACAAGTGATTCGTTTATTGACTTATAAGCATCTTTAAGTTCAACATATTTTCCAATTAAACCAATATTTACGGTTCCTATAGGGTTCTTTAGTCTGCTTACGAATCTTTCCCAATTCGCAAGGTCGAGATTCTTACTAATGGGTGTATTTGTTACTTTAAGTACCTCTATATCTAGTTTCTCATCGCGCATTAAAAGCGGAACATCATAAATAGTATCAGCGTCAATTGATTCAATTACAGCCTCTACTGAGACATTACAGAACTGAGCTATTTTACCCTTAATACTCGCGTTAAGATGATGCTCTGTTCTGCACACAATAATATCTGGTTGTACTCCTTGTTCCAACATTGTTTTTACAGAATGTTGAGTTGGTTTTGTTTTAAGTTCCTCTGCAGCTTTTAAATATGGGACAAGTGTAAGATGCACTACTGCACATCTATTACCAAGTTCCCATTTCATCTGTCTCACAGTCTCAATAAACGGGAAGGACTCTATATCACCAACAGTTCCTCCAATTTCGGTAATAACAAAATCGTATTTATTAGTTTGTCCTAATATCTGAATACTTTTTTTAATCTCATCAGTAATATGTGGAACCACCTGCACAGTTGTTCCTAAATACTCTCCTTTTCTTTCTTTACTTATTACGTTTTGATAAATACGTCCAGTAGTTACATTATTTGCCTGTGATGTAGGTGTGTTTGAGAACCTTTCATAATGACCCAGATCAAGATCTGTCTCTGCACCGTCATCAGTAACGTAACACTCTCCATGCTCATAAGGATTAAGTGTGCCAGGATCTATGTTGATATATGGATCAAGTTTTTGAATAGTAACTGAATATCCTCGTCCCAAAAGCAATTTTGCCAATGAAGCTGAAATAATTCCTTTTCCAAGAGATGATGAAACACCTCCGGTTACAAAAATGTATTTTACATTCTTTTCCATATTCTCAACGAGAATTAATTTTACATAAATGAAAGTACAAATATAATAATCGAGTGTTCGACTAAAGATTAAGACCGATAAAGTTTTTCACACCTAATTATAAATAGCTCTCTAATTGAGCAATCCGCATATCTTTAATAATATGTAGGACGTTTAACTCCAGCCATATTTTTTGCTACTCTTATTACCTGAAGTGCATATCCAAATTCATTGTCGTACCATACATATACAACAATACCCTTTTTATTAGGTGAAACTAATGTTGCAACACTATCAAAAACCAAAGTAGCAGGTTCACTTGTGAAATCCGAGGACACAGCATCAGCAGAGGTAGAATATTTAACCTGAGCAACAAGATCTCCTGTTAGAGATGTTTGTCTCATAAGTTCATTGATTTCTTCAACGGTAGTTTCCTTATTAAGTGTAAGCTTAAGAACCACCAACGAAACATTAGGGGTAGGAACTCGTATTGCATTACCAGTTAGTTTGTCTTTTAGACTAGGTAGAATCTTAGCTGCGGCACTTGCAGCTCCAGTTTCAGTAATTACAAGATTAAGTGGTGCAGACCTACCTCGGCGAGTTTTCTTATGCATATTATCGAGCAGGTTTTGATCATTTGTATATGAGTGAACCGTTTCAAGGTGTCCCTGAACAATTCCAAATTCCTTATCAATAACTGCTAAAACAGGTGCTGCAGCATTTGTTGTACATGATGCTGCTGATAAAACAGTTTCCTTTTTGTAGTCTACTGTTTTTTCATTTACGCCGAAAACAATATTAGGAATATCTCCTTTTCCAGGTGCGGTTAGAAGAACTTTCGCAATTCCTTTTGCCTTAAGGTGACGACTTAATCCTTCGCGGTCCCTATAAATACCCGTGTTATCTATTAATACTGCATTGTTAATACCATATTCTGTATAGTCTAATTCCTCAGGACTATTTGCTGCCAACATAAGAACCTGATGACCGTTTATGTAAATAGTTTTTTCTTCTGGGTTTTCAATTGCTATTCCTCTAAAAGGTCCATGAACCGAGTCGTGGCGCAATAATGAAGCTCTTTTAATTATCTGTTCTTCATCGTTCCCTCTGGTAACTATTGCTCTAACTCTTAATTGATGTCCATTACCTTGAATAATTAACTCACGGGCCAACAACCGTCCAATCCTTCCAAATCCATAAAGTACAACATCAACAGGTTTATTAAACTTTGGTTCATTCTCAATATAACTTTTTAGTTTTATCTTTATAAAGTCGTCAGCATCAACATAATCCATTTTAGTATCACACCACTCACCATTAAGTTTCCCAATATCAATTTTAGCAGGTTTAACATCACAATGAAGGATAGCTTTGGCCAATTTCAATGAAACTTTGATATCAAGTTGCCTGTTGATAATATTCTCAGCATAAGAATGTCTATACAAAATCAAACTTGCACTTCTATCAATAAGTTGACTTCTAAACAACACAAGTTCGACAGATTTGTTATAAAAAAGCTTGGATAACACACTAATAAACTCATTAGCAATCATTTCCTGCCTTGCCCAATCGTTTAAGGATTTCTCGTAATTACCGTTTAAATTCTTTATATTTCCCATTGTTAATTATTTATGAATTGTAATTAGGTTGCGATAATTAATATTATGCAAAAATAAAAAAAGAAGATACTTGTTAATACAAACATCTTCATTTATATACATTCTTAATAATAGCATAAAGTAAGAGGGTCTTCTCTTATAGAAATATCTAAAAATGAAGTATAGAATATTAATTTATTGCCCTAAATATGCTTTTAGGAGCCGACTTCGTGCAGTGTGTTTTAACTGTCGTATTGCTTTCTCTTTAATCTGCCTGACTCTCTCACGTGTTAAATCAAATTTTGCACCAATCTCCTCAAGAGTTAAACTATAGTTTCTGTTAATACCATAATACATATTTACGATGTCTCGCTCTTTTTCGCTAAGTGTAGCTAGAGAACGTTGAATCTCACTACCAAGAGATTGCCGCATTAACTCTTCATCAGTATCGTCAACATCTTTTTGAACAAAAAAATCAAGGAATTTGGCATCTTCATCATAAGCTAAAGGGGCATCCATTGACAAATAGTTTGTTGCAATGCTCATTGTTGATTTAACTTTATTATCAGAAACCTCAAGTCTATCAGCAATTTCAGACTCGGAAGGAAGTCGTTCAAATTCTTGTTCAAGAAGCGAAGTAACCTTTTTAATTTTATTAAGAGACCCAACCTGGTTGAGAGGTAGTCGCACCATCCGAGATTGTTCGGCTATTGCTTGTAATATTGACTGCCGAATCCACCAAACTGCATATGATATAAACTTAAAGCCTCTTGTTTCATCAAACCGCTGTGCAGCTTTAATCAGCCCAAGATTACCTTCATTTATCATATCAGGGAGACTCAATCCCTGATTTTGGTATTGTTTGGACACTGAAACAACAAAGCGAAGATTTGCTTTAGTAAGTTTTTCCAATGCTATGCTGTCACCATTTCTAATTCTTTGAGCCAGCTCAACTTCTTCCTCAGCAGTAATCAATCCCTCCCTGCCAATATCCTGCAAGTATTTATCAAGAGAAGCAGTATTTCGATTGGTTATCGACTTAGTTATTCGAAGTTGTCTCATGCTTTGGGGTAAGATTAATTGTAAGGCTCAAAAAAACGATCACGCAATATACTAATAATATTCTTAAAAACAAAATATTAGAGCATAAATTCAAACGAAATTCTTACCCCATTTGGGTAAATCCCTTTTAATAGTACAATATTTCTTCTTGAATTATTTAGTGCTGATGTTAGATTATGTTGTGAATCGACAACACGGTCATTAATTTCAGTAATTATAAAGCCTTTATTAATACCACTTCTTTCTAATATACCGTTACGGATATTTATAATTTTTAAACCATTTGATATTGCAAGATCTTTAAGCTCGTCTTCTGGTACCTGCTGTAAATCAGCACCTAGAATACTATTGTAAAATGAATCATCAGCCCTGACTAATAATGTGTTTCCATTTACATTTTTTAAAGTCACATCGTAAGTAATCTTTTTGTTATCTCTACTAATCTCAATTGCTACGACAGTTCCTGGATTATATTGAGCGATTATTCCAAGAAGTGAGGATAAACTATTTGTTGCAATTCCATTAATCGATAATATTACATCACCCACTAAAATTCCAGCATCATCAGCACCACTATTTTCAATAACACTGCTAACATAAATACCTTCAACGTTTTCAAGATTAATCGATTTAGCGAAATTGGCATTTATATCTTGTATTTGCACACCAAGATAACCCCTTTGTATTTCTCCATATTCGATAATATCATTAACTACTTTTTTTACAATATTTACCGGAATGGCAAATGAATATCCCTCATAAACACCCGTATGAGATGCTATTGCAGCATTAATTCCGATAAGCTCACCAACAGTATTTACTAATGCTCCACCACTATTGCCTCTGTTTACAACTGCGTCAGTTTGTATAAATGACTCTATTGATGACTGTCCTCCCAATATGTTAATATTTCTTGCTTTAGCACTTACTATACCTGCTGTTACTGTTGAGTTTAGATCGAACGGATTACCGACTGCAAGCACCCATTCACCAATCTTTACATTGTCGGAATTACCAAATGTTAAGAATGGCAAATTTTCTTCATTAACTTTGATCAATGCCAAATCAGTATTAGGGTCAACCCCAATTACTTCGGCTTCTGTTTCACGCTTATCATTAAAAGTTACCGATATTTTATCAGCTCCATCTATAACATGATTATTTGTTACAATATATCCATCCTCGGAGATTATTACACCTGAGCCAAATGCAACATATCCATTACGGGGCTGTGGATATTGATGAAAGTATTCTCTAAACTGTCCAAAAAAGTCATCGTACGAATTAGTTCTGGAATTGATTCTTGTTTTTATATGCACTACTGCATCAACAGATTTCTCAGCCGCATTTGTAAAATCAATAACTTGAGGGGGAACATAATTAACCTTATGAGCGGGAATTAACCTTTGGTTTGTATTAGCTTGTATTATCTGACTATCCGATTGCTTAACATCACTGTTATTGAACTCATTTATTGCAAAAACAGCAACTATAATAAACAATGCCACTGCGGCACCACTTAAAAAACTTTTAGAAATTGATATAGGTTTCATTAATCTCATGTATTTTTGTTTTTAGAACGGCAATTTAACACACAAATTTTTTTGTAATGGTTAAATTATGTTAAATATCGTTCAACAAATCAACGCTTACAGATAGTATTTGTTGTGATAAACTAGCTTTAATGAAAGTACAATTTCATAAATTTCAAGGAAACGGTAACGATTTTATAATATTTGATAATCGTAATAATATAAATAAGTTAAGCACATCGCAAATTCAGAAGATTTGTGACAGAAGATTTGGAATAGGTGCTGATGGGTTGATCTTACTGAATCTTTCTAAAGAATATGACTTTGAAATGGTTTATTACAATTCTGATGGTAAGATCAGTAGTATGTGCGGAAATGGAGGTAGATGTATTGCTGCATATTCGTATATGATTGGAATAGTAAATAAAGAAATCACATTCACAGCTCATGACGGTCTTCATAAAGCCATTATCGAAAATGAAATAGTAACAGGAGTTGAATGGGATATAAGTTTACGGTTATCTGATGTAAGTGAAATTGAAAAGAACGAAGGGTACTATTTCCTCAACACCGGATCACCTCATTATGTTGAGTTTGTTAACAAGGTAGCAGAAATTGACGTTGTTAGTGAAGGAAGGAAAACAAGAGAAAGTGAGCGGTTTGCACCGGAAGGAACAAATGTGAACTTTGTTGAAAAAAACGAGAAAAGGATATTTGTGCGTACTTACGAAAGAGGAGTTGAAGATGAAACTTTGTCATGTGGTACCGGAGTAACAGCATCTGCAATTGCTATGTTTATGGAAAGTGGCATAAAAGATATTCCAATTCACACAACCGGAGGTGATTTCAAAGTTAACTTTTCTCATTCAATAGATGGGAACAAGTATAAATTTACAAATATATGGCTCAGTGGACCTGCCAAGTTGGTATTTGAAGGAGAAATAAATATTAAATTTTAAATTTTAAATGGATAATCCAAGTAGGCAGAGTTGGCTTCCCACAACAGCTAAGGAAGTTAAAGAACGTGGATGGGATCAACTTGATGTTATCCTTTTTACCGGTGATGCCTATATTGACCACCCTTCATTTGGTATTGCAGTTATTGGGCGTGTACTTGAGGGTCTGGGTCTGAAAGTTGCCATTGTTCCACAGCCAAATTGGCAAGATGATCTCAGGGATTTTAAGAAACTTGGCAAACCCAGATTGTTCTTTGGGGTTTCTGCTGGAGTAATGGATTCAATGGTAAACCATTATACAGCTAATCGGCGCTTACGTTCAAATGATGCCTATACACCAGGAAACAGAGCTGGGTTTCGTCCTGATTATCCTACCATCGTGTACACAAAAATCTTAAAAAACATCTTTCCTGACACTCCAGTAGTCATTGGAGGTGTTGAGGCTTCATTACGAAGGTTTACACATTACGATTACTGGAAGGATAAACTGAAACCAAGTATGTTGTGGCAATCAGATGCTGATTTGATGGTTTATGGCATGGGAGAAAAACCTATAATACAGTTGGTTAACCTGCTTAACAGAGGTGTTCCATTTAATAAGATCAACACTATACCGCAAACAGGATTCATAGTAGAATCTGAATCAGAAATACCTTTAAATAAGAATTGGGAAACAATTACACTTGCATCACATGAAGAATGCTTAAATGACAAGCTTACTTTTGCAGGTAACTTCAAGATAATTGAAGTTGAATCCAACAAAGTATATGCAAAACGTCTTGTACAGCAAATTGAGGATAATTTTTTGGTTGTAAACCCCGCAATTCCATTTCTTACCGAAAATGAAATTGACAAAATTTATGATCTTCCCTATACACGTCTGCCTCATTTTAAATACAAAAGCAAAGATAAGATTCCGGCATATGAAATGATCAAGTTTTCTGTAAATATACACAGGGGTTGTTTTGGTGGTTGCAGCTTTTGTACGATTTCAGCTCATCAGGGCAAGTTTATTTCCTCACGTTCAGAGAAATCTATAATTAATGAAATTAACAAGATATCAAAACTACCTGATTTCAAAGGTCGTCTTAGTGATTTAGGAGGTCCATCTGCAAATATGTATCGCATGAAGGGTATCGATCAAAGCATTTGTGATAAGTGCATACGGCCTTCATGTATTTTTCCGAATATTTGTACAAACCTTAATACATCACACAAACCAATGCTCGAACTTTATGAGAAAGTTGAGGCATTACCTGAAATTAAAAAGGTGACCATCGGGAGTGGTATCAGATATGACCTTATTATGAACAGGTCAAAGTCAGGCGGCGATAATGATCAACAAACATACTTGAAGAGGCTCGTACTAAATAATGTTTCAGGTCGACTTAAGGTAGCCCCTGAGCATACATCAGATGATGTGCTAAAGATTATGCGAAAACCTTCATTCGAGCTTTACGATTCCTTTAAAAAGAAATTCCTTTCGATATCTGAGAATGCTGGCTTAAAGCAACTAATCATACCATATTTTATATCTAACCACCCGGGAAGTACAGAGGAAGATATGGCAAAGCTTGCTGCTGACACTAAAGAAGCCGGGCTGCATCTTGAACAAGTACAAAGCTTTACTCCTACTCCAATGACAAACGCTACTGTAATGTACTATTCAGGTGTAAATCCATATACATTAAAACCAGTTTATGTAGCCCGTTCAAAAGATGAAAAAGAACGTCAGCATATGTATTTTTTTTGGTATAAGACTGAATTTAGAAAAAGGATTAAAAATAGCTTACTGAAGCTTGGCAGAGTAGATCTCATAAAGAAGTTATTGGGAAAGTATTGAATTCTACAAGTTATTAGTACAATCTGATAACTAATTATGCAAGTTTATTTTGGGATAGTAATTATAAACTCCGAACCCACTCCTTCCTCTGAATTTATTTTCAGTGTGAAACCATGTGCATCTAAAATCTTTATTACAATACTCAAACCAAGCCCGGTACCTTTCTCACCATCTGTGCCCATGGAACTATTACTTGTAAAACCTGATAGCAGACTATCACTCACTCTTTTCGACATACCTACACCAGAATCATTAACAGAAATTTGAAGATTTTTTCCTTTTGTAACGTTTATAGATACACTACCATTGTCAGGAGTAAATTTAATGGCGTTGGCTAATAAATTGTTGAGGACTTGCAAAAACAATGTACTATCTACATCTACCTCAATATCTTTCTTAATATTAGTTGAAACACTAATGTGTTTGGAAAGAAGTTTCTTTTCTGCGGTTCTAAGCGCCGTACTAATAATCTTGTTGAGACTTACTTTTTCTTTCACTATCTGAAAATTACCAAGTTCCAGATTCGACCAGTGATACAATTTATCATTGTAATCTAATAGTCTTAACATTTCGTCCTTAATACTGTGAATCATCTCGATGTAAAATTCATCAAGTTTTGACAGCTCCTTTTTATCATTAACAAGCATATCAGCAATTCCCAACACAGCAGCCACTGGTGATCTCAGATCGTGCGATACAATTGAAACAAATTTATCTTTGTATTCCAGTAAACTTTTTAATTTCTTTTCAGCCTTTTCAAGCTTTTCATAGGCTAGTTTTTGTTCACGAGCTAGCTGATAACCAACTTGTTCTTTATCAACTTCTTCCACCGGTTGGATAAATACATTTTTTAGGTCGTTATAATAAACAGCATATGCATTTAAAGCCAGATCATGTCCATCCTCTAATGTTTCGACCCAGATTCCTGATTTCATTTTACCGTTAACTTTCTTTACCCAGAATTCTTCTGCTTCGACAAGAAAAACTTCAAAATACGGAAATACTTCGGTAATATTTACTGTGTCATTCTCTGAGAATTCAGGATATAACAATTTAAACCACTTAGGAATATTTGAGCCAATAATTGCATTCTCATTATCCTCAATCTTTAAATTTAGATAATCAAACACAGAAAAAGGATTAATGGAATCTCCTTTTATTTCTGTTGTTTCTGATTCCGCAAAGAGCTTATCTTCATTTATTTTCTGCATGATATCTTTTATGCATTCTGCTTCACGATTTTGATCTACAAAAAATACCCAGAATTTGTTCTGATCATCCTCAACTATATGAATATCTACATAAACACCATTGTGAGATTGTAACATATTGATAATCTCAGGAGATACGAGAGGAGGAATCATCGAAAACAATGCCGGAACATAATCGTGAACAGGCTTCCCAATTACTGGTTTTGTTACTAAATATTCATTATGTGGTCCATGGAGATCGAGAATTATACCCTTCTCACTTGTTTTAATTATTAATACTCCAGTAAAAGGCGGTAATTCATTTACTAGGTATTCTAATATGTTGTGTGGTAAATTATTGAGCATCCTATTTAATAACTAAATGTGCGAGCTTTTCAAAAGCCAATTCAACAGCTACGTTAGCTTTAGCACTGGTTTCCATTACTTCAAAACCACTGGTTTTAAGTTGTTTTATATCTTCCTCGCTAATTTCCCATTCATTCTTACAATCAGATTTGTTAATTAATATCAATATCTCTGAATCTGGAATAGTTTTATTGACTGTATTTATTAGTTCATAGCCAATATCAAGGGTTGCTTTTCTTGTTCCATCCATAACTATGAAGCAACCTGAGGCTCCCATAATGTAACCAGTTTTAACCTTCTGGTAATCATCTTCACCATGCAAGTCCCATATCAACAAATTTACTTCTGCACCATCTACCTTTAAAATCTTTTGGTCGATTTTAACGCCAATTGTAGTGTGGTATTTCTCAGAGAAGATACTGTGGACGAATCTTTTAACCAAACTTGTCTTTCCAACGGCAAATGAGCCCAGCATCACTATTTTTTTCTTAATCATAAATCTTCTGGTTTCGAGTAAATAACTTTGAACGAAACTGATCTCACAGGAAAGGCATTATCAATATCTTCAATGTAATCGGTTTTAGGAACTAGCACTTCTAGTGGAATACCCGATAGTATCATCAAGTTGATAAACTGCAGCGCCCTATCAAATGCAACTTTCTTATTGGCTAATGCATTTCCTTTATAACTAGTATGTGCAATTACATTTATTACGGGTACGGAGTCTTGAGCGAAATCGAAATTCAGCACATTATTTACTTCTTCAATAAGGTTTTCAAATTTAATCTGCTGCTCTTCATTGAGATCAACAGTTCCGTAATTGAAGACAAAATAGTATTGTTCAATTAATAGAGAAATCTGTTTAATGATTGGCGTGTTTAATTTCTCAAGGTTAAAATCTTTAACACCTGTAATAAAAGGATAAGTTATCAGAGCATTTTTTATCCAATCTTCTCCAGCTAGTCCTGTTGCATATAATACACCGTCATTAAACGACAGTTTGGCAGTAGGTGGTGGTTTTAGCATGGCATAAGCTCTTTTGAGTATCAGATTACTTTCAAGCGAAATATAATGAGTGAAATTAAATGCTACTTCAGAGGTATCAACATTGTGATTGCGGGAAATTTCAAAAGGGTCCTTTGCTAATGGGTCACGTAAACCCTCGAATACAGTTTTTCCGTTATCGTTGTAGTCATTTGTAATAACAATTCCGTACTCAGTCCTAAGTTCATCTTCAAGATTGTTGAGTCTGATTTTTTGTTCAATTACAATATATGTCCAATACGATGCAAGCACTAAAATTGCTATAAATAATAAAATTACTATTACGGGTTTTTTCTTTTTTTTCTCCTTCTGCTCACTAATTAAACAATCTTGCAAATAGGGATCTGATTTTTTGAAAATATCAACATCGCCACTGAAATTATCAAGTTCGTATAGATGTTTTAGATGTACATTTTCAACAGTTTCTTTTAGTTGTGTTCTAAATCCTGAGTGTGCATCTCCTTCTACAATGGCGGCAATAATTACTTCAGGTCCTTGCTCAATCCAAATATTAAATTGCCCAACCTTTATTGTTTCAAGCTCGTTACTTTTCTCAACATCGAACGAATCTTGAACAAAATCTTTAATTGCGGATAACATTGATGACATCAGATCAGAATCCTTGGTCACAGAGTTTTGAATATCTGATGTCTCGTTAAGAAGAAGTCCCGTTTTTTTATGAATTAAGAAGACCTGTTTAACCTGAAAGATATAAGCATTAGATAACACAATCTCGGCATACGACCTGCCACTAAACATAGCCTTAAACCTCCATCCAATTCTTTTTGGCGAAAAACCATGCTCAAGAGTAGTATTTAAAGAATCGACCATTTTTTTTATAGCTTCTGCAACAGCTTTCCTGATAGCAGGCATCATTATAGGAAATAGTAAATCTGAAATTTTCCTGGGATCCTTGTTTATACTCTCTTTCAAGGCCGATTCCAATACCGAAGTAAGCTCAGAATATGAAATATTATCCTTATCCAACATCACTTTAATGCTATGAGGCAGTAACTCGCTTATCTCTTCAGAAAATGCTTCCGGATCATTCACTAACAATGCAAGCCTTCGAAGGTCTTCTGTATCTAGACCAACCATCATCCTTCGAAGTTCATTCAATTTAACCTCCGACATACTTCCAAAAATGCCCATATTTCTTTCTGATTTAGCCATATTGATTGAAGGTTATTTTCTGAGTTTTTCGGCTAACTCAGTCAATATATCAGCAAGTACATCCTTATTTATATTGTTCTTTCTAAGATCATTTACTTGCATTTCGTTGTACTGTTTAACTTTGTCAATAGTATTATTTATGGCTTCTTCAAGAGTGGAAAGAGATTTGGCAGTCTGCTCAACACTTTCATTAACCCTGTTTTCAAGATAATTTTTTTCATTGCTGATTTCAGTGTTAATGTTCGCTATCGTCTGTTTAAGTTCATCATTAATATTACTTTGATTCTCTTTGCTATCACTATGAACTTTCTCAACTTCCTTGAGTTTTTCTTGCAACAGCATATCCATTTTTTTAAAGCGGTCATCAAGCTCTGCCTTAAGTTTTTCATAAGCAGATGAGCTTGCATCTTTAACAGTGTCTAGCTTATTCTCAATACTCTGTAAATCTTCACCAAAAAGAATATCTTTTATACGTGATAAGTTATCTCCTTCAGAACCTGAACTTTTATCTGCCATTTATTAGTTAATTTTATTCGCCATAAAGATAGTCAAATAAAAGTAATATATTGATTGATGAAAATTGAAATAACTGAAAAAGGTTCATTATGAATAACTTGTTACGAGTCAAATTTTTGAAATTAGAGCTATTGTTTTTAGATTTTTCAATTACAAATCTGTTATTTATTATATTTTTGCAAAGCATAAAATCTTATTTTGATTAACAACAGATTGCGTATTACTGATGATGGTTCGCATACAATATATAGCGATGAAGCAGGAGAAAACTACCATTCATCATATGGAGCCATTCAGGAATCAGAACATGTTTTTATTGGTGCAGGATTAAATACAGTAGCCGATAAAGCCTTAACTAAAGTAAGAATACTTGAAATTGGAACTGGTACCGGTCTTAATATACTATTGTCATATCTTTGGTCAGTTAAAAATAGAATGTCAATTGAGTATCATGGCTATGAGCCTTTTCCAATCAAGAAAAGTGAAGCTCTAAAACTTAATTATCCAAAGCAACTAAATATTGATAGTTCATTGTTAATGTCAATTCATAATAATGTTCATGGTTGTGTAAACTTGTCAGAGAAATTTAAATTATTAATGAATAAAACTGCAATTGCCGAAGCAGTCCTTCCATCTAATTTTTATAATGTTATATTTTTTGATGCTTTTTCTCCGGAAGCACAACCGGAAATGTGGACCCCTGATATTTTTACTGAAATTTATCGATCACTTCGGTATAGCGGAGTATTAACTACTTATTGTTGCAAAGGAAGTGTTAAAAGAGCTCTAAAGGAATCTGGTTTTGAAATTGAAAAACTCTCCGGACCACCCGGAAAAAGAGAATTTTTAAGAGCCTGGAAGTTAGAAAATTCTAGTAGGCAATTTGATTCAGCCATTCAAAAAGAGCAATTGAAAGGGCGTGTGAAACATTAAGTGATGATACTGGACCAGGGATTGGAATATATACTTTTTTCTTTGCGAGAGATAGTACCTCTTGGCTGATTCCATGTACTTCATTACCTATTATAAAAGCAATTTTTTTTGGAAACTTAACAGAGAATATATTATTTGCATCCTGAGAAGTCTCTATAGCTACAATCTCATAGTCATCAGGTATAAGGTCAATTAACTCATTTGGTTTTATAATTTTCCAATTTACTTTAGTAACTGCCCCTGAAGATGTTTTAATTATTTTATGTTTTTTAAATTTATGTCCTTCTTCAGAAATGAATAAGGTATTAAGTGCATTAATATTACCTGCTAAACGCAAAATCAATCCCATATTTTCAGGTGTACGTAAGCGATCGGCAATAATAATTGGTGGTGATACACCTACTAGAATATCGGACGTACCCAATTCGTTAAATAGATCAACAGATGATTTTGTCATGGCATAATAAAAAAAGCCTCGCTATTTAAATAACGAGGCTTTTTATTAATTTATAATCTTATTGAATTAAGACTTTTTGAGTGTTTGTACCATTCTTTGTGTCAACCTGAATGAAATAAACTCCTCTTTCGAAATTGCTGATATCAATATCAGCAGCTGTGGAGCTAGTAAATACAACTTGTCCGATAGTATTAACTAAACGAACATTTGTTATTTCACCATTTGATTTTATACGAAGCATTGTACTAGCTGGATTAGGATAAACGGCGATGAATTCATTTTCACCATTTTCACCAACTCCAACAAGAACACCAAGAGTTACAGAAACAACAACTTCATCATTGGTTGGATCATTGTTTCTTACTTTGAGTTTACCAGAATATTGTCCGGAAACAAGGCTTGAAGCATCAATTGTTACATCAATGTCTTCGTATTCATCTGTAACCAATGATCCTGAAGTAGGATCAGGTGAAAGCCACTGAATCATCGCATCACCACTTACGTTTGCACGTATATTCCAGTTGAAATCTAAATCAGGGTTGTCAGATAAATGACTCCATCCTGGACCTGTTGCTATCCAATCACCGTTTGGATCCGCAGGGCCTGCATCAACACCAGGCACGTAGGTATCTCCATAACCAGAAAGCCAATATCCTACCCAAATATCAGAACCATCAAGGGCGACAGGTGGATCTATTGTAACGTCGGTCCACATACCTGCTGAAGCAGTAAATGGTTCCTCATATACCAGGGCGCCTGGTCCAGGAGTAATGTAAGATCCCATGCCATAAATTTGCGCTTTATATTCAATTCCATCCTGATATAACCAAATTGACATTTCATCAATTTCCATTCCGATAAATGGCTGAACCATAGCTGCAGGGAACATTGCTGAAACCCTATATTCATAGTCGGTAGCTCTACCAATTCCATTAAAGTTTTCAGTATCGTAGTGTAAAGTAACATCACGAGGTGAAGGATTGCTTCCAGTATTGATACCAGGATTAGGACCAGCAATTACAGGATTGTGTAAATCTTTTAGAGTATGTACACCAGCAGGTTCATGTGTTAATGCTTTTCCTGTTTGTGGATAAACTGTAACGATTTGATAGTTAAGCTCTTCTTCTCCTAAATTACCAATTGAAAACATATCGGTTGTAACTTCACCTTCTTCAAGTGTAAGGAAGAAGGATGTTGGGTCAACATCAATAATTGGACTTGCTATACCTGGGTCAACAGCAATATATGCCACATTATCAAAATAATATTTTGGTGTTTCACCAGTAGGCGCACCGGCATAAATATTAACACCACCTAATTGATTAGTTCCTGGATCACCAAAAGATTGCAAACTAAATTGCCACTCAGCGATTACAGTTTCGTCAATCATACAATAAGCTAGGTCTTCATCTATATCAATATAAAAAGCTATAGTAAACCATGTATCTTTTGGGTAAGTGAAGAAAATTTCATCTGGTGCACCAGCAAAGATCCATCCATTATCACTTCCACCAGCGGTGGCAAAATATAGCTGTGTTGCCCATTCTGTACCAGGTGCTTCCCAATGCTGAAGATTAATATAAGCTCCAAAACCAGTTGGTACATAATATTCTACACTTACTACATAAACTCCTGATGTTTTGTTGCCCAATAGAAGCACAAGGTCGCTAATTCCTTCAACAATACATGATTGTGTAGGACTTGCTGATTCTACATCTGTTATTAATGCATCCTCTGCTGATCCAGGATCGTTAGACCATGTTGTCCAGAAACCTGTTTCATCTGATTCTGCAAGATAAGTGCCTAAAGTATAACTTTCCAAATCATCATAGAAAATGAAATCTACACCAGCTTCAATAACAACTCCGTCAATTCCGGCTAGGTCACCATCATTACCTACATATTGCCAGGCAATTTGAAAATCGCCTGCAGCATATGCGGAAATATCGATAGACACAAAATTCCATGCCCAATCAGCAGCAGGATCAATTTCGTCATATGCGTCCCAAAGCTCTGTCCATGTTGTGCCACCATCATCAGAAATGTGGCATTTCAGTGTTGCGCCTCCTAACCATGGTCCACTTACTCCAGCATAGAAATCAACAGATAAAGGAGTTTCTCCCATAGCATCTATTACAGGTGTGATTAACCATTCATCCTGATCTTCTGCAACCCATGGAACCAAGGCAGAGAAAAGACTGTTAGGATCTATCTCATCAAAATTGTTGTTGGTTGGGTTTGACTGAATCCATGTGTAGCTAGCGTTAAAAATAGACTGAGTCCAATCTCCAGGAGGGAAATCGCCATCAACATCAAAACCTTCTTCAAGCAAAACAGTTTGTACCCCATTTTGATTTGCAGTTTCATCCACAACGTTAACGGTGGTGCCTGTTTTTAGCCCAAGGGCTTGTGCTTTTGTCATAAGTGTGTTTTGTGCAAATATGCTGCCAGATGCAAAAACAACCACGACAATTAGTGATACTAATCGTAAATAATGTTTCATAATAATATTAGTTAGTGAATAAATAAATTAATGCCAAGCTACAAATTTAGTTAAATCTGCTATTTAAGCAAATATTAATACAATTTTTTAAATAATTTTTAACAAGTGAAAAAAACAATGCTAAGTCTTTATTAAAAAACGGTTATACATCCATAAGCAAAATGCTGAAAATAGTCCTATGCCAAGAATTACAAACCAAATATCTTCCGGATGATAAGCATCCCAAAGATAATTTGTTAACTCCTGTTGTGTCATATCCATTCGAGAAGCTGCCTCAGAAAAATAATTATTGAGTGAAAGTCCATCATTTATATCGATCCCTCTCAAACTTACCTCCTTAACAAGCAACTCATGTTTATCCGACATATCTTGATAAACACCTCCAGAAATGAAACCTGCAAATATACTCCCCAAGAATACCGGGAGAAATGAATACCCCATATAAAGAGCTTTACTATCAACAGGTGCAATTCTCCCAATATATTCAGTAATCTTTGGTGAAGCTGTCATTTCACCTATTCCGAAGATCAGCATTGCAATAATTGTATAAATTACATTCTGAGTCATGAGAGTAAATGCCATTCCAATAGAAGCTATGATAAAGCCGGCCAACATTGTATTCAATGGTTTCTTTTTCATTACCAAAGCAGATATCAGAATCTGAAATAATATTATAAAGAATGCATCAGAATTTACTATAAACTCCGATTCCATTTGCCCGTTATCACCATACACTTTTGCAACAAAAGGTATATAATTACTAAAGAAATTGTAAAGACTTGCAGTATCAACCCATTGCGAAATAAATACAGGCAATGTAAAAAATAGCTGGTAATACATTGTCCAGAAACCTGCTACAATCAGCAGGAAGATGACAAACTTAAAATCATGTAATACAAGCCATATATTTTTGAAAACCTGTTTTATTGTTGACCATAGCGTTTCATTTAACTTTACCCTACCGGGCTCAGTATAGAAAATTAAAAGAATGAAGTTTAGTGCAATAATTCCAGCCGAAATATAAAAAACAAAATGATAATCATTTTTAAAAAGAAGAGTTACCATCGGACCAAAAAATGCCCCGATATTTACCATCATATAGAACACTCCAAATCCTATTGATGAAGTAGTACTATTTGTAGTTTTTGCGATTGTTGCTGAAATAATCGGTTTAAATAGGGCAGCGCCAACGGCCAGATATAAGTACATTGCGAATACTCCAATGAAGGTGTTAAACATTGGGAGTAAAATAAATGCAGATGTATATATTACGAATGCAATAAGCAGCACTCGTTTATAGCCATACTTATCAGCAATTGAGCCTGTTAGCACGGGTAAAAAATAGAGAATCCCAGTACCAACTCCCATTATAAGACCCTTTTGAGTTTGAGTAAATCCAAGTCCGCCAACATCGGATGAACCTGTAAGATAGTTCGCGAACAGCATAAAAAATCCATACCATGCCCATCGTTCGAACAACTCAATTGTGTTAGCAATCCAGAATGTACGTGGGAATTGTTTAAATACTTTGGTAATAGAAGTCATATACAGATTTTATTTTTTCGGGGACCGAATATACAAATAATAACGAACCTTATTAAATGTTGAATCGTGGATATCGTCAATTAGTTTTAGCTGATCCAAAGAAGAAAATGCCCCAATTTTATTACGCACATCAAATATAGATTTTGTTGTTGAATAATCGAAATAAGGATGATTGAGTAATTTTTTGAATTCAACATTATTGATATCAATCTTTATAACTAAACTTGTGTCAATATCAATATAGCCTTCTATGAGATTGTATATGCTGCCGGTAAGACCATAAACTTCTTTAAGCTGCTTCTTATCTATATAACCACCCAAAATATTTCTGTATCGTAATATTCTATTCGCCAGCCAAGACGGAAATCCTAAAGACTCTATTAATATGGATGTATCAGCTGAGTTTATCTCTACATTTTTATAGATTATCTTAGTACTAGTATCCTTCTTAACATCAATCTTTTTTGGTTGTGATTTAGTTCCAGATGCAATAGAAATATAAGGTTCTATTATTTCATATTCTGTGTCGGAGATAGAATAAATCTTTTTCAAATCTTCCTTATCTTTAAAAGTCCCACCCTTGGCTTCATAATTTTTAATTGTCCTAATCTGATTATCAGTAAAACCCATCTTTTTCCATGATTCTACAGGCAGATTATTTGGGTCGAACAAAAATGGATTGATCTTTTTCTTTGCGCTTGCTATGTCAAGTTTACCTGAATTTTGCAAATTAATTGCATTTACTGAATCATCAAGTAATTTTTGTTTGGAGAGAAATTCCTCAATCTCAGCCTTGTATTTGTTTGGATACAATTCAGATTTTGAGTTAACAAAATAAGGCAATAATAAATTAGCTACAGCAATCAATAATATTATCACAACAAGTACAATTATACCTCGTTGCTCACTTTTGTTTAAACTTAAAAATGTTTTGAGACTTCTATTTAGCCAGCGGGGCATTATTTATATCTCTTAATTTCTCCGGATTTAAGTTTACCCCAATAATCATTTAAATCCTGTCGTATTTCAGGTAATAGAATTAATAGTCCTATTATATTAGGGAAAGCCATTGCAAGTATCATCATATCCGAAAATGTGATAACCGACCCCAGATTAGATGAAGCACCTACTATAATGAATCCAAGAAAGATAGTAAAATAAGTATATTTAGAAACTTCTTTATTTCCAAAAATCTTCTCAAAGAAACCTCCAAATAGAAAATCAAATCCTTTCAGACCATAATATGACCATGAGATCATAGTTGAGAATGCGAAAAGAAAAATCGCAATTACCAATACATAGGGAAACCAGGAAAATACTTTCGAGAATGCCAATGAAGTAAGCTGAGCACCTTCGTAGCCCATTGGATTTTCGTAAGTTCCAGTGTAAATAAGAACTAAGGCTGTCATTGTACATATAACAACAGTATCAACAAAAGGTTCTAATAAAGAAACAAACCCTTCCGTGATTGGGGTATCGGTTTTAACAGCTGAATGTGCAATAGCTGCAGAACCAACTCCAGCTTCATTTGAAAAAGCAGCACGTTGAAATCCAACAATAAGGACACCTATAATACCTCCCTTTAAAGCATCAGCGCCAAATGCACCATCAAAAATTAGCATAAATGCTTCACCTGTATTCTCTATGTTCATTAAAATAATCAATAAGGCAGCCAGAACATAAATGGCAGCCATGATAGGGACTATCTTGTCGGTAACTCGGGCTATACTCTTTATACCACCAATAATAACAAACCCAACTAAAATTGCGAGGATTACCCCAAACCACATTCCATAGTTTTCTATTGAAGGAACCAAATAAGCAAGTTGGGAAAATGCCTGATTAGCTTGAAACATATTTCCACCTCCAAACGATCCACCAATTACTAAAATTGCAAATAGTATTGAGAGAATAATTCCCAACCATTTCATGTTTCTTTTCTTAAGTCCATCACGTAAATAATACATTGGCCCCCCTGACACAACTCCATATTTATCAATTTGTCGGTATTTAACTCCCAATGTACATTCTACAAATTTTGATGACATGCCAAGAAATCCGGCAATAATCATCCAAAAAGTAGCACCCGGACCTCCTATAGAAATAGCAACAGCTACCCCTGCAATATTACCAAGGCCCACTGTAGCCGACAAAGCGGTAGTTAGCGCCTGAAAATGTGTTACTTCACCTTTGTGATCCGGATTGTCATAAACACCTCTAACAAGTTGTATCGCATGTTTAAACCCTCTGATGCTTATAAACCTCAGCATTATTGTAAAGGTAACCGCTCCAAAAATTAACCATATTACAACTAACGGAATTGATGATTCTTTTTCTTCTCCGTCAGTATCCATAACAGCTTTACCTTGAGCATCATAAATTACCGGGTCATGCAAATCAAGTGTTTCAAGTGGATCCCAAAATAATACTACTTCCAACCCATCAACAATTGGAGTGAAGGCTTCGTCAATTTCCTGACTTAGAGTAAGATCTGTTTCAGGTATTTCTGATGTTACAGCAATTCCTTCACTTATGATAAATAATGTATCGGCCTGCCTATCATTTTGTGCAACAATTGTAGATATAGATACCGCAATGAGAAAAAGAAAAATCGAAATAAATTTTTTAATCATAATATTGGGGGTTTCGAAATATTTGATTTACAAAAATTCTTGCAAGTATAAGAAAAATGGAGTTTTTACTTATAGTCAACTTCATAAAATATTTAATTATATTTTTACAGTTCAATTAACAACAAAACAATTCAGTATGAATATAGCAATACTATTATTGAATAAAGGCCGCGGTAGTGGCGAAGTGGCACGCGAACATGTACGACATTTGATTAAGTTGGGTCATAAAGTATATTTTATTTATCCGGGTAATGAAGGAGAGATTGAGGGAGCCGTAAATGTTGATGTGAAATTGCATTCTGAAATAATTCCTGTTCATGAATACCTGCCGTCTGCAGGCAAACTACAAAGCCAGGTTGCCCGAATGAGTCACGAAGAGATGCTGGAATATCTTCCTGATTATGAAGGGGCTTTAAGGTCTATTGCTGAAGATGTAGATATATTTATAGGTCATCATGCAAATTTAAGCACGATAGCTGTGCATAATGTAGCCAAAGAATTCAATAAACCATACGTATTATTTGTTCATGGAACCGGAATTGAACCACGTCATGAAGGATTATGGAATGATGAGAACTGGGAGATGATAGTTAAAACTATTGTAGAAGCAAAAGGATTAATTGTAACTACTGAATACGTAAGAGATATCCTTGTGAAACCTTTGATTGATTTACCTGATGATCGTTTTCTGATACTGCCTTGCGGAGTAAATCTAATAGATTTTAAACCTGGAAATATTGGAAATATCCGAGAAAAATATGGACTGCCTAATACATATGTTATTTGCCCCGGGGCATTAACGAGTTCTAAAGGACCACAAAATGTTGTTGCAGCTTCAGCGGAATACTCTGATCTGGCCCCTACAATTTTTATCGGGGAAGGTGAATTGCAAGATGAACTTGAAAAAAAACTGGGTAATAACGGGAGTTTTTTAGGCTTCGTTTCTTCAGAGGACAAGGCAAAACTTATAGTTGCCGCTACATTACTTGTTGCTGCTCCTGATAAACAAGAACACTTTGGAATAATTTATGCGGAAGCTCTTGCTGGTGGCACTCCTTGCGTTGCGTACGAAGGTGGAGGTGTTGGGTCAATCATTACACCTACCGAAGGGATATTAACTGACCGCAATCCTGAACAGCTAGGAAAAAAGGTTAATTATTTATTGCAAAATACAGGATTGAGAAAACAAATGTCTGTTTCTTGCAGAGCCAGAGCAGAAAAACTCTACGACTATAATATTCTTGTACAGGAGCTTGTAGATTGGTTGAAAATGGTTAGGTGAGATTATCTGGCGCGTTGACTGGCGTGCGAATTTTTCGCGTGCCTGTGCTACAACCGTTACAGTATTAGCACGTGAAATAGTGATAATATTAGCACGTGAAAAATTCGCGCGCTAGTGTTAGTTATACCAACCACTAATCACAAAAAGTTCCCTTTGCAATCCAGAGAGGAGTAACTTTATAATTAAGGTGACCTCTAATAACCGAAGGATGTTTCTTTATAATCTGTTCAGCAGTTTCACTATCAGGAACATTTAATATTAGCACACCATCATTATCATTATTGAATTGACCATGAACAACAAGCTTATCAGTATTATTAGCCAAGTTGGCCATAAAAAACCGATTGTCGTGTAAGGTTTTTCTTATATCTTCTTCATTTTCGCTATTTGTAATAAGTCGTACCAGCTGGTAAGTGACCATAGTATAAGGTTCTTTGGCACCACACATATCACCATTACATATATTAAATGGGAACACTTCTATATTAAACCTGTTAGCAGATATAGCTGGATCTGTAGTAAGAAAATCGTAGGCTTCATCAATATTGCCAGCATGGAGTATGAACATTCCACCGCCACCATCAAAAGGGCCGGCAGCGAATAGCTTACCTTCATCTTGCAGTTTTCCAATATTTTCAAGGTGACCTTTTTGAAGTTCCTCAACTTTTGCTTCACTAATTTCTTCCTTGTCAGGATTTGAATTAAGGAATACAAAAAACAGGTTCTCATTTGTTTGAGCAGTAACTTTATCATTTGATACCGTAAAGATCAGAATGAGGATAATTGGTAATAAATATTTCTTCATTTGTAATGATTTTGGTTGGCGGTAAATGTACAAATATTTTTAAATGTGTTGTTTTTTCAACCAGTAAAACGGTAATCCTAATAATATTAATATACTAATTAATGCTATCCCTGTGCCAGGATTATATAAATCGGCTACCAGACCAATAACTGGTGCAAATATCGCTGCAAAAATTGATTTGGCTTGTGAAGTAACTGATAGTATTGTTGCCATCGAATCATCCCTTGATATGTCAGCAACTAATCCTATCCCAACAGGCTTTCTTAAGTTTTCTATCATCATAATAATTATAAATCCGATCACAGGCATAACATATAGACCGACATGAAAGGTTAATCCGGTTAGTATTCCTGCCAACAGTCCTATTACTAAAGTCAGGTTCATTGGTTTACTAAGATATTTGAACAGCTTTGTGAATTCTCCGGAGTATTTGGAAACAACAGCCGTGAGCAAATAAATTATAAAATATATAACACCGGTAACAACTGCAATTTTCTTTTGGTTATTCAAATAAGCAAAAAATGGCATACTTAGGGCAACAAACTTGAACAGTGGCTGAATATAATCTTTTACTGCTTTATAGTACCCGGTATAAATTGTCAGGTTTGTCAGTATCCTGAAGAAACCAATGTGAGTAATAGTTTGAACAAAAGCTTTTAAAACTAACTTGAACTTCTGACTTATTCTCTGACCGGAAAAACTAAATACTTCTCCATCAAGATATTTTGGGTAGGAAAAAATAAGAGCCATATCAGCAAGATATGGTACAATTGAAGCTATAAATACAACATCGTAATTTTCGGAATAAAACACAAAGAATGCTGCTAACAGTGACGAGATTGCTGACCCCGATTGAGACCATGATCTTGTATGTCCATAATAATCAATTTTATGCGCACTCCAGTTATTAATCTTGAGATATTGGAAGATCATTGCTTTATGAATACCGGTCCTGGTAGCATCTGCGGCAGCGAATAATATCATTGCAAGTAAGAGAGTGATATAACTATTAGAAAAGTAGAAGACAATAAACGATATAATATAGGCAAGAAAAGCAACAATAAGGGTTTTACGCCTGCCAAGTGCATCAGATATTACTCCACTTGGTATTTCCATAATTAAAATTACTATTTCGCGGGCAGAATATAGAATCCCTATTTCCAAGAAATCTATTCCTCTTTCTAAGAAAAACAACATTAAGAAAGCATCAAAAAAACGCAGGTTCTTAAAAAAGCCATACATACAAAATTTATAGTATTGGATGTCTTTTTTAAAGTCAGTTTGCATATTGCGTTTTTTTCAAAAGTAAAACTATTTTTAATGGAAGGAATCAATAAGTGGTTTATGAGATTCAAGCAATAAACCAATTAATCCATTTCCTATCTTTGCGGCTTTTATGACCAAAACTCAAATTACATATAATCGAATTTGGCAAGTTGCATATCCGATAATTTTAGGGAGTATTGCTCAAAATATACTAAACTTTACGGATACGGTATTTTTAGGCAGACTAGGTGAAATTGCCTTAGGTGCAGGTGCAATTGGTGGGTTATTCTATTTGGCTGTTATAATGTTAGGGCTTGGATTCGGAACAGGTGCACAGATAATAATAGCACGTAGATTAGGCGAGGGAAGGTTTTCTGATATAGGAGAGATCGTAATACACAGTATCATCTTCTTAGTATTTTTGGCCTTGCTAATTTTCCTACTTCTTCATTATTGGTCAGTAGACCTTCTGAAATATGCTATTAACTCGAATGCAGTTTATACTGATTCAATTGCTTTTTTGAAGATTCGTGCGTTTGGAATCTTCTTCGCATTTATCAACATTGCCTTCAGGTCGTTTTATGTTGGGATAGCAAGAACTAAAGTTATTACTTACACAACTATTGTTTTGGCGGCTGTTAATATAATTCTGGATTATGGATTAATATTTGGTAATTTAGGAATGCCACAAATGGGAATTCGTGGAGCAGCATTAGCCTCAGTAATAGCTGAAATATCTGCTGTTATCTTTTTTGTGCTCTACACAGTTACAACAATTGATTATAAGAAATATGATTTGTTTTGCTTTGGCAGATTTAGGCTGGCAAAACTTATAAAAATTTTCAACGTTTCAATTCCTATGATGATCCAACAATTTGTTTCATTATCAGTTTGGTTCTTATTCTTTCTTTTTGTAGAGAAGATCGGAGAAATGGCTCTGGCCGTATCAAATATAATAAGAAGCGTTTATGTAATGGCTATGATTCCAGTATGGGGGTTTGCTGCAACAACAAATACTTTAGTAAGTTATCTAATTGGCATGAAAAGGCATAACGATGTATTCTCACTTATATACAGAATTACTTTTATGAGCTTTTGTGGAGTTCTAATTATCGTAAGTTTAGGGCTATTTTTTCCAAGAATGATTTTTGAGATCTATACTGATCAGAAAGAATTGATCGATCTTGGCGCACCAGTTTTGTATATTGTTAGCATTGGCGCCTTATTTTTGTCAGTAGGGTTTGTCCTGTTAAATAGCGTTTCCGGTACTGGAAAAACAAATATATCCCTTTTGATTGAAATGGTGGTGCTTACAGTATATGTAAGCTACGTTTATTTTATGATATTCGTTTTCAAAACTGATGTGTTAGGTGCCTGGACATCAGAAATAGTTTACGGTTCATTGTTAACTTTAGTTTCATGGGGATATTTAAAATCGAATCATTGGTTAAAGTCAACTATTTAACCCATCTCTTCCTGAAATATTTACTCAATGTCTTAAATATAAAATAGTTATATTTGCATAAATCAATGCAAATATCCATGCTGATTCTTAAAAAGAATAAGAAATTATTTGTTGTAGCAACAATTATAATTTCATCTCTGGTATTATTAATATTAATTGCCCAGTTCATTCTTGGGAATATTCTTCAGAACCACCTTGAGGATGCACTATCGGGCAAGGATAAAAAAGAGTATAAAATAACTGTTGGCAATGTTAAGGTAAACCTGTTTACTATGACATTAATTTTAAAAGACGTAAACATTGAACCCGATAGTTCTCTTTTAATTAAGATCAAACAACAAACAGGGTCACAAAAAATAGGATTCAGGATCAACATACCTAACTTGAGATTAAGAAGAATTGGTGTTTTCTCCTATATTAGTGAGAAGTATTTAGATGTTGGAATTTTTATCATTAAAAATGCTAAAATTGATATACTAACGTCAGGAAAGAATAATACTTCATCAACAAAAAAAGATAAAAAGACAGCAAATCATTTCAATATTGATAGCATTGTACTTCAAGGCATTAGTGGTGCTAATTTAAACAAGTTTCAGGTTAAAAACTTTGGACTCAATGTTATCGACATTAAGCTCAGTGACACAATCTTTAGAACAAAAAGTCTAAATATTTTAATACAGGATATCGCTTTAATTAAAAATGAATCTGATTCATCAAGTTTCCGGTTAGCAATCGAGGACTTCAATCTTCGTATGTCTAAAGAACGGTTTGATTTGCCTGGAGATAAATATATACTATCCTTCGGTGATATGAAATTTGATATGACACAAAAGCTTCTAGTTTTTAAGAATTTAAAAATAGTACCTAAGTATAGCTTGAGCAAAATGGTTGAATTGAGTGAGTTTCAATATGAAATATATAATTGTGAAATTGAAAAAGTAGAGGTTAACTCTATTGATCCTTTAAACATTATTAGAAACTCAAAAATATTTATATCGGATGTACTGGTCGATAATATGCAACTCAGCATATTCAAAGATAAACGTCGTCCGTTTGACACAGAGAAGCGACCTAAATTGCCTCAGGAATTATTAAAATCAATGAAGCAGGATTTGTATATCGACAGCATCATTATTAATAAAAGTGAACTTATCTATTCTGAAAGGCACGATATGATGGAAGAACCAATGGTTGTTACACTTGGCAGCCTGGATGCTAAAGTTAAAGATATCACATCCATACTTGATAGTATCAATAAAGGAACAATTATGTCGATTAGGCTGCTTGCTAAACTACAGAAGAAAATACCAATGGGTGTTAATATCTATTTTCCAATGAAAAGTGTTGTTGATACTTTTTCGTTTAACGGGTGGCTTGGAAATGGTGATCTGGAATTATTCAATAACGTTGTACTTCCTGCCATTGGGGTAAAATTCAAAAGTGGTTATCTTGATGGATTAAGTTTTAAAGCACGTGCAAATCCTACATACGCTATGGGTGAGATGACAATGCTATATCACGACCTTAACGGAATTGTTGTTAGAAAAGACATGAAAAAGACTAACAAATTCCTTTCATGGGCTGCTAACCAGATAATAAACAAAGACAATCCGGCTAAAAATAAAGAGAATCGTATTGAGCCAATGTTTTTCAATAGAGTTATGTATAAGGGATTGGGCAATTTTTTATGGAAAACTTTACAGACTGGTATATTAGCTACTATTATTCCAGGAATGGATCACAAACCTGAAAAAGAAATTACTTCTGCCCTGGGTGAGGATAAAAAGGATATAAGAAGAAGAAAACGAGAGGAAAAAAAGAATAGCAATAAAGATAATATGTAAAGCCAACCATAAATCAAGATAGCTTAAACCATCGATTCAACCGAAACAAATACTATTATTTAATTCCATATTGTTTGCAAAGTGTTACGTAAAGTTTTTTATTATCTTTACTATTGATCTTTAACAAGTTGCGCATTTTGTATTTCTTTTGGCGTACTGAAGTAATGTTAATACTTTGATATTCTGCATTATATTATCAATGATTAGTTACCATAACCTTAACTTTTATATTTTTGCCACTCAGAATAAATTTTGACTTTTTATGGAAATGCCCAGTAAATATAATCCTGCCCTAACCGAAGATAGATGGTATAAGCATTGGATGGGGAAAAACTATTTTCATTCAGAACCAGACCACAGAGAACCATTTACTATTGTGATCCCTCCACCTAATGTTACAGGTGTGCTACACATGGGTCACATGCTTAACAATACTATCCAGGATGTACTAATCAGAAGAGCAAGAATGCAGGGAAAAAATGCCTGCTGGGTACCCGGAACCGATCATGCATCAATAGCAACTGAAGCTAAAGTTGTAAATAAATTAAGTATAGAAGGTATTTCGAAAGAAGCTATTGGACGTGAAAAGTTTATTGAACATGCATGGGAATGGACACACAAACATGGTGGAATCATCCTTGAACAATTAAAAAAACTTGGAGCATCATGTGATTGGGAGCGTACTGCTTTTACAATGAGTGAATCATTATACGATTCAGTAATTGATGTGTTTATTGATCTCTATAAGAAAGATCTGGTATATAGGGGTGTGCGGATGGTTAACTGGGATCCTTCTGCCAAAACTGCTGTTAGTGATGAAGAAGTAATTCATAAAGAACTTAAATCAAAATTATATTATCTGAACTATAAAGTTGAAGGTGAAGATAATCACATTACAATTGCTACTACAAGGCCTGAGACTATTCTTGGTGATACTGCTGTTTGTGTTCATCCTGAAGATGACAGATTTCGTTCCTTTCATGGAAAAAATGTTATTGTGCCTCTTGTTAACCGCGCCGTTCCAATAATTACGGATGAATATGTTGACCGTGAGTTTGGTACAGGAGCGTTAAAAATTACTCCAGCACACGACGTACACGATTACGAAATTGGCATCAAACACAGATTAAAAACTATTGATATTTTCAACGATGATGGCACAATGAGCGAAAGTGCTGAGTTATATATTGGCAAAGATCGCTTTGATGTTCGTGATCAAATATTAATAGATCTTGAAAAAGCAGGCTATCTTGATCATACTGAAAATTATGTAAACAAAGTAGGATATTCAGAACGCACGGATGTAGTTATTGAGCCAAAGCTATCACTACAATGGTTTTTAAAAATGGGTGAGTTTGGCAAGGCTGCTCTAGAAGTTGTGGAAAATGGTGATATTAAGTTCCATCCACCAATGTATAAAAATATCTACAGGCATTGGATGGAGAACTTGAGAGATTGGAATATTTCGCGTCAATTATGGTGGGGCCAGAGGATTCCTGTATATTATTTGCCTAATGGTGAGATTGTTGTTGCCAAAACTATTGACGAAGCAATATTAAAAGCCAAAGAAGAATATAACCTGCCAGACCTTGGCGATGATGATATTAAACAGGATGAAGATGTTTTTGACACATGGTTCTCATCATGGTTATGGCCAATATCAGTTTTTGATGGAATAAGAAATCCAGATAATAAAGATATCAAGTATTATTATCCTACAAATGATCTTGTTACTGGTCCTGATATAATATTCTTTTGGGTAGCACGTATGATAATGGCAGGTCAGGAATACAGGAACGATATTCCCTTTAAGAATGTTTATTTCACTGGCATTGTACGCGACAAAATTGGACGTAAGATGTCAAAAACCCTTGGAAATTCACCTGACCCTCTCGATCTCATAAAACAATATGGAGGCGACGGTGTGCGTATTGGCATGCTGTTAACTGCACCAGCTGGAAACGACCTTCCATTTGACCCTGCTTTGTGTGAACAAGGAAGGAATTTTAGTAATAAGATTTGGAATGCACTTAGGTTAGTAAAGGGATGGAATACCGACGATAACCTTGAACAGTCTGAAAATAATAAACTTGGGATACAATGGTTTGATGCTAAGTTTAACCAAACAGTAGCTAAGATTGAAGATCATTTTTCAAAATACAGAATATCAGATGCACTAATGGCTGTGTATAGGCTAATATGGGATGATTTCTGTAGTTGGTATCTTGAAATTGTAAAGCCTGTTTACCAGCAACCAATTGATACAAATACCCTAGAAAGTACGGTTTTGTTCTTTGAAAATATCATGAAAATTCTGCATCCTTTTATGCCATTTATTACAGAAGAAGTATGGCATTTATTAAGAGACAGAAATGATGGTGATGACATAATAATCTCAAGCATACCTGTTTCATGCAAGTATGACAAAAAAATAATCAAGTCATTTGAACAGGCCGAAAACATTATTGTTGGAATCAGGAATGTGCGTAAAGACAAAAACATACCACAGAAAGAGCGTATTGACATACTTGCTAAAAAAGGACCAATGGCTCACTCTATTTTCAATCCTGTAATTGAGAAAATTGGTAATACTAGTAATATTAAGAATGTAGATGAAAAACCCGAAAGCTCTCAAACATTTACTGTTGGTGCTCAGGAATTCTACATCCTAATGAATACAAATATAGATATAGATGCTGAAATTGCGAAACTTGAAGATGAGCTTAAGTACACAAGTGGCTTTCTGAATGCGGTGATGAAAAAATTATCGAATGAAAGGTTTGTTAATAATGCACCACCTGCTGTTGTTGAAAACGAGCGTAAAAAGAAAGCCGATACTGAGGCTCGAAAAAAAGTTATTGAGGAGCAATTGAAATCTTTTAGAAAATAAAGGTTAAAAGTCCACCAGTCTATTCAATTATTTATCTCAATTGAATTTTAGTACCTGCTTCTACCTGAATACCTTGGGGTAAGTTATTTATTTTATATAATCGAGTTAATTTGATACAGTATAATTGTGAAATTCTATGCATTGTTTCGCCAGGTTTCACAACGTGAATCGGATATTTCTTGTCAGCTTTACGCTTCTTCTTTTCTAAATATATTATTTCACCAATTTTTAATACATGATCCTTTTCCAGATCGTTATATTTTTTGAATTGCCATTGGTAAATTTCAAATTCCTCTGCTAGTCCGTTAAATGTATCGCCTTTTTCAATTATAATAAGTTTAATCCCATTATTCTTAAACATCTTTCGGCCCGACGACCAGCTTTTTATCTGCTTATAGTTGGCAATTGTGATTGCTGTATAATTATCAGTTTTTTTAGTTGTCCTATCATCGGCATTTACATCCCTTTCATTCTTTTTATAATTCTTGTCATATTTGTCAAGATTATATTTTTCAATAATCTTGATTAACAATTCTGGATATTTTGGATTTGTAGCATAACCGGCTTTCTTTAACCCGTAAGCCCATTTTTTATAATCAGTAGAACTATACTCAAATAAAAACGAATATCTGCCTCTTTGAGTAAGAAATTCTGAATGGTCATTGTAAGAATCCTCTGCTTTTTTATATTTACGAAAACACTCATGATTTGTATCATCATCTATATAGTATTTTTTACCACTCCACCCTTTATGACATTTTATACCAAAGTGATTATTTGCGTGGCGTGCTAACTTACTATTACCGCTTCCAGATTCCAATATTCCTTGCGCAAGTGTTATAGATGCGGGAATACCATACTTTTTATGCTTCTTAATTGCAAGATCTTTGTAGGTATTGATATATTGGGAAGTTGTTATTTTCTGAGCAAATAAGCTATCAACCAATACTATTATGACAGCAATTAAAATAAAACTTATAGCTTGTTTATTCCGTTTTGTCAAAATTGATATTTAGATGATAGTAACAAATGTAGCTGAATAAGGATGTCCATCCTAGCAACCAAAACGAAATTTTACACAAAACATTGTTATTAACCCTCAACTACCCAATTAAAAAAAGCTTGGTAATCTATACTTGGATTAGAATCAGAATATCAATGTTACCACTCGTAAAGATATTCACGATTTCTATCTACACCATCTATTACTTTCAATTGCTTAAATTGTAGAATTTAAGAATTATTTTGAGATAATCGATGCCGCTGTTATACATGGAGGATTTCCTGGAATACCTCCTGCATTTTCTTTCCAAAGGCTAAGTTTTTTCTAGTTGATTCAATTGTGAGAAAAACTAAGTTCCTATTCTCTTATTGCATTAATTATTCCACTTTTTAAGAAATTATCTTAATTTCGCAGGTTCATATAAAAACGATAAAAATGACTGAAACGATTAGAAAAACATTGAGGGACTCTAAAGGTGCACGATGGACTGCTTTGGTGATACTTTCATTTACAATGTTTGCTGGTTATCTTTTTAACGAGATAATCTCACCAATGAAACCAATTATCGAACGAGTTTATGGTTGGGACGGTTCAGATTTTGGAATGTTTTTTAGTGCTTACGGTTGGTTCAATGTTTTTTTCCTGGCATTAATTATTGTAGGTATACTCCTTGATAAATTCGGAATACGAATTAGTACAATCGCATCAGTTTTAGTGATGATTTTTGGTGCTTTACTGAAATATTATGCATTTAGAACAGATTTTGGAGGAAGCACACTATTTGGTTTTGACACACAATTAATGTTATCTTCACTTGGTTTTGCATTCTTTGGTGTTGGAGTTGAGTACGCCGGCATAACTGTTTCAAAGGCGGTAGTTAAGTGGTTTAAGGGTAAAGAAATTGCAATGGCGATGGGAATGCAGGTTGCTATTGCCCGTTTAGGATCTTTTGTTCCACTTGCTTTTGGGGCAGCGATAGCAACAGCTTTTAACGTTCCAACTGCGGTACTATTTGGTTTGTTATTTCTCATTATTGGCTTTTTTGGGTTCCTGGTTTACAATGTAATGGACAAGAAGCTCGATAACCAAGAATTTGCAGAGCATGGAGCAACATCTGATGAAGATAAGTTTAAACTCTCTGACCTTAAAGTAATTATTACCAATAGAGGTTTCTGGCTTATTGCAATATTATGTGTTCTGTTTTACTCAGCTGTTTTCCCATTTTACAAATATGGTCCCGATTTAATGGTTAATAAATTTGGTGTTTCAGATAAATGGTCGGGGTTGATTCCAGCTCTTGTTCCATTTGGCACTATCTTCTTAACGCCTTTATTTGGTGGAATATATGACAAAAAAGGTAAAGGCGCGACAATTATGATAATTGGTGCAATATTGCTAATCTTTGTACATTTTATCTATTATTTACCAGCCATCACAAATGTTTATATGGCGTTTGTAAATGCTATTATTCTTGGTATTGCATTTTCACTTGTTCCATCAGCTATGTGGCCTTCTGTTCCTAAGATAATTCCTGAAAAGCAAATAGGATCGGCATATGCATTTATATTCTGGATTCAAAATTTTGGATTGTGGGGAATACCTCTATTAATAGGAATTGTACTGGAAAGAACCAATCCTGGAGTTGCTGACAGAATTCAGGAAGTTATGAGTAAGCTTAATGCACAGGGTTTATCCGGCGATCAAATTAGTGAAAAGGTTATCTTAATTAAAGAAGCAGGAGAATATCCAATTTACAACTACGAAACAACATGGATGATCTTTGTTGGCTTAACAGTTTTAGCCCTAATAGTAGCAATAATGCTTAAAGCGGAAGACAAGAAAAAAGGATACGGACTTGAACTTCCAAATATTCAGAAATAATCAATAAATTTAAAATATAATGAGTAAAGACATATTAAAACTGAAACCGGAAGCTGTTTGGAAAAGCTTCTATGAACTTACACAAATACCACGTCCATCAAAAAAGGAAGAACAAGTTAGACAATACCTTAAAAAATTTGGTGAGGATCTGGGACTTGAGACTATTGTTGATGAAATCGGCAATGTGATTATCAAAAAGACTGCTACTGAAGGCATGGAAGATCGAAAGGGAATAATATTGCAGGGACATATGGATATGGTTCCTCAAAAAAATGCAGATAGTGATCATGACTTTGAGAATCATCCAATAGATGCCTATATAGATGGTGATTGGGTAACGGCAAAAGGGACAACACTTGGAGCAGATAATGGGATGGGTATAGCAGCAGGAATGGCTGTATTAGAAGATAAAGAACTCGCGCATGGTCCTGTTGAAGTACTTATTACCATGGATGAAGAAACAGGAATGACGGGTGCAGAAAACCTGAAAGCAGGTGTATTAGATGGTGACATACTGTTGAATCTTGATTCAGAAGATGAAGGTGAACTTTATATTGGTTGCGCTGGCGGTATCGATACTTTCGGCGTATTCAAATATACAAGTGAGGATGTTCCTGAAGGAATGATACCATATAAGATTAGTGTAAAAGGATTAAAAGGTGGTCACTCTGGTCTTGATATTAACCTGGGCAGAGGTAATGCTAACAAAATAATGAATATACTGCTTCTAAAAGCAGGTGAGAAATATGGAGTACGCCTTGCTCAGATTGATGGAGGTAGTCTTAGAAATGCTATACCAAGAGAATCTTTTGCAACAGTAGTTGTTCCTGAAGATAACAAAGAAAATTTTGAGCAATTTGTTGCTGAGTTTGAAGCTATAGTCCAGGATGAATTTAAAAAAGCAGACCCTGGAGTAGTAGTAATTTGCGAACCGACAAAGAAGCCAAAGAAACTTATAGACGAAGTAATTCAAGGTAACCTTTATACTGCAGTAACTAATTGCCCTAACGGAGTTATCAAAATGAGTGAAAGTGTAAAAGGTATAACTGAAACCTCCAGCAACTTAGCTATCATTAAATCAGGCAAAGGAAAGATTGAACTTGCCAGCCTACAACGTAGTTTAATTGATGTAGATAAAGATAATCTTGGTGCAGAAATAAGAAAAGTTTTTGAAGCTGCTGGTGCTAAAGCCAAAAGTTCGGGTTCGTACCCAGGATGGAAACCAAATCCTGATTCTCCTATTTTGAAAGAAATGAAAGAGGTTTACAATAATAAGTTTGGTAAAGTTCCTGAAGTGAAGGTAATTCATGCAGGTCTTGAATGCGGAATACTTGGAGCTACATACCCTCATTGGGATATGATCTCATTTGGACCAACCATTCGTAATCCTCATTCACCTGACGAAATGGTGAATATTGAATCTGTGCAGCTCTTCTGGGATTTCCTTGTTGAGACACTAAAACATGTGCCAAAAAAATAATATTAATCACTGCAAGAGTTAACAATTTTATATTGCAAGATAATCTAATATATTCATCATGGATGTTATCATAGAGGCTGTAAATTATTCCAAAATCTTTTATAGCTAAATTGTTTTGAGATATTAAATAAATTTATACTTTTGCACTCCCTAAAGTAAATTATAAGGCGATGACAAAAAGAACATTTCAACCATCGGTAAGAAAGAGAAAAAATAAGCACGGATTCCGTGAGAGAATGGCAACCGTTAATGGTCGTAAAGTAATAAAAAGAAGAAGATCCAAAGGAAGGAAGAAACTTACTGTTTCTGACGAAATGCGCTAGTCTATATAGCGTATTTATATCTAATAATATTTAGGAGGCATGCGAACATGCCTCCTTTTTTTGTTTATTTTCTAATAGCTTTTCTAAAGTTTGGAACTAAGCTTTTCTAAAGTTTGGAACTAAGCTTTTCTAAAGTTTGGAACTAAGCTTTTCTAAAGTTTGGAACTAAGCTTTTCTAAAGTTTGGAACTAAGCTTTTCTAAAGTTTGGAACTTTAGAAAAGCTATTAGCTAAAAATAAACAAAAAAATAATAAATTCGCAGAACATTAAAAAATCAACATGATAGAGGCTTTGCTAAGATTTTTATTTGTTGTTGTTATTATATACTACGGTTTTAAACTTATTTTTAGATACATCGTTCCTTGGGTTATAAAAAGAGTAATCAAGAAACATAGTGATAATTTCAATCAAATGAATGGATTCTCTAATTCTGACTTTGAAAAAAAGAAAGAAGGAGAAGTAAATATCAAATCAAGGAATATCAATAATCCAGATCAAGATAAGGACTTTGGTGAGTATGTAGACTTTGAAGATGTTGGCAAGGAATAATCCCATTTACTAAACCAATTAGAAAAACAGTTTAATGATGAATGATACGAAAATCAAAAAGAATGCAATTGCTTATATAACGGCCATTGCTGCATTTTTAATTATTACACTTGTTTACTTTTCACCGTTGTTGGAGGGTAAAAAACTCAAACAACATGATATAACAATGTTTAAGGGCATGTCGAAGGAAATTGCCGACCATCGTGATGCAACAGGAGAGGAAGCTCTTTGGACTAATTCAATGTTCGGAGGTATGCCAGCCTGGCAGATATCAGTTCAATATCCGGGAAATCTAACTTCCTATATCGACAAGATCGTAACACTATGGCTACCATATCCTGCAAATTATGTCTTCCTGTATTTTCTTGGATTTTTTATCTTATTGTTGGTGCTTAAGATAGATCCATGGGTAAGCCTTGTTGGAGCAATAGCATTTGCTCTATCTTCATATTTCTTTATTATATTAGGGGCAGGGCATACATCAAAAGCACATGCTATCGGTTACATGGCACCTGTAATGGCAGGTATAATACTTGCATTTAGAGGCAAGTACTGGCAAGGAGCACTTCTTACTGCTGTAGCTCTTGCTCTTGAGATCAGGTCTGGGCATCTTCAGATTACTTATTATTTATTAATCATAGTAATCGTATATGGAATTTTCAAATTAGTTGAAGCTATAATACAAAATCAACTCACCCATTTCTTTAAAGCAACCGGAATACTTTTGATTGCAGCAATATTAGCAGTTTCAACACATTCTACAAATTTATGGGCAACCTATGATTATGGTAAAGATACTATGCGCGGCGCACCTGAACTTACTAAAAATGCAGAAAATAAATCTAGTGGTCTTGACAGGGATTATATCACAGATTGGAGTTATGGTATAGGTGAAACATGGTCGTTAATGATACCAAATGTGAAAGGCGGTGCATCAGGATTACTTGGAAATGTAGATGCTATTAAAGAAGCCGATCCCGCATATAGAAATGCTATTTCTCAACAAAGTAATGCTTATTGGGGTGATCAACCAGGGACCTCTGGCCCTGTTTACGTTGGCATAATTGTTATGTTCTTATTTATATTGGGGATGTTTATTGTTGATAACAGATTAAAATGGGTACTATTTACTGTTACAATATTATCGATACTTCTCGCCTGGGGAAGAAATTGGATGCCGTTTACCGACTTCTTCATTGATTACATACCAGGGTATAATAAATTCAGGGCAGTATCAATGACGTTGGTAATTGCTGAATTTGCAATTCCTGTTCTGGCATTCTTAGCGTTAGGGAAATTAGTTACTGACCCTGGGATTCTAAAAACAAAGAAGAACTCTTTATATTATTCTTTTGGGCTAACTGGCGGTATTCTACTACTATTCTATATTGCACCTTCAATGTTTTTTGATTTCTTAAATACTAATGAGAAATTTCAATTTGCCGATCTACTAAAAGGCAATAATGCTGACCAGGTTGGTATTTATATGTCAAGTCTTGAAAACGTGAGGATATCCATTTTTAGAGCAGATGTAGGGCGCAGTCTCATTTTTGTCAATCTGGCTGCTTTGTTGGTATATTTTTATTCTTCCAACAAAATTAAAAGTGGTGGGTTGATTGCTGGATTAGGTTTACTAATACTGATTGATATGGTATCAGTTAACCGTAGGTATTTAAATAACGATAATTTTATCAGAGCAAAACAATTTGACATTCCATTTAAGGCAAGTGCAGCAGATAATTACATACTAAATGATAAAAATCCTGATTTTAGAGTACTTGATTTATCTAAAAGTACTTTTAATGATGCCAGTTGTTCATATTTTCACAAAAGTATTGGTGGGTATCATGGAGCTAAATTAAACCGCTATCAGGATTTAATCGAAGAGCATATACAGCAGGAGATACAATCCATAACGGGAGTCCTAAAAGAGGGGGTCACTTTAGCAAAGATCGACATGATGTTCGCCCAACAACAGGTGCTTAATATGCTTAATATGAAGTATGTTATTGTTAATCCTGATGCGATGCCCTTAATAAATAATTCAGCATTTGGACATGCTTGGTTTGCAAATAATGTAACCATGGTAGCAAGTGCTGACGAAGAAATTAATGCTCTAAGCAAGAATAATTTGAAGAATACTGCTGTTGTTGATAATAGATTTGCAGCTGAACTAGAGGGCAAGCAATTTACCAGAGATTCAACATCATCTATTACGCTTGTCGACTATCAACCTAATAACCTACTGTATAATTTCAATTCATCTTCAGAACAACTGGTTATATTTTCAGAAATATATTATGATAAAGGATGGAATGCATATATAGATGGTATAGAGGTTCCTTATCTAAGAGCTAATTACGTTCTAAGAGCATTGGTTGTTCCATCTGGTAAGCATGAGATTGAGTTCAAATTTGAGCCACGTATATGGGTTATTGGCGAACGGATATCTTTTGCTGGTTCATTACTGCTCATTTTACTATTGATAACGGGTATTGTATTTGAGGTTAAAAACTATATTAGAAAAAACTCAACCGGTAAAGTATAATCTATATTATAATTTGAAAAAAGTACTTATCATAACCTACTACTGGCCTCCAAGCGGAGGTGGTGGCGTGCAGCGTTGGGTTAAATTTGTTAAGTATCTTCCTAAGTTTAATATTGAGCCAATAGTATTAACAGTTAAACCTGATAAAGCTTCGTATGCAGTAATTGATGAAAGCCTAATTGCCGAATTGTCAGAAAGTCTTAAAGTTTATACTACTAAATCTCTTGAACCATTCAATATTTATAAAAAATTTTCAGCAAAGAATGAGATACCTTATGGTGGTTTTACCAATGAAGAAGATCCTGGATTCTTTAAAAAGGTATCAAGGTTTATTAGGGGTAATTTTTTTATCCCAGATGCAAGAATTGGCTGGAACAAATATGCTTATAAACAGGCTAAAGAACTAATTGAAAAGTACAATATTAAAACCGTAATTACCACAAGTCCTCCACATTCTACACAGCTTATTGGCATAAAGTTAAAAAAACAATTTGACATATTTTGGATTGCTGATTTAAGAGATCCTTGGACTGATATATATTATTATAAGAGTATGTATCATACATATTTTGCAAAACTGCAGGATAAGAGAAAAGAGATTGAAGTATTACGGAATTGTGATAGAATAATTGTTGTTAGTAACTCAATCAAAGAATTATTTGCATCCAAGATTGAACAGTATAATAGAGAAAAAATTAACGTTATCTCTAATGGATTTGATTCTTCTGATTTTGATTCCAGGGTAGATACTAATAATGACAACTTTGTTATAACTTATACAGGAACTTTAGCTGATAATTATAATATTGAAAGTTTTCTAGAAGCATTAATTAATGTGGTTAATAGGTATGGGGATTTAAAAATTAAACTGCAATTTGTGGGCAGAGTATCTCAGAAGTATAGAAATATTATAGATAATTCTGCACTAAAGTCTATTTGCAATTTTGAGGGCCATGTTGACCATAGTTCTTCAATAAAATATTTGAAAAATTCTAATGCGTTGTTTTTGGCAATTCCAGATGTAATGCAAAATAAAGGAATACTTACCGGCAAACTTTTTGAGTACCTAGCTGCTCGTAAACCTATTATTGGTATTGGTCCAACTCAAGGAGATGCTTCCATTATAATTGATGAATGTTGTGCCGGCAAGATGTTTTCTTATTCAGATGTTGACTTGATGACTTTGTATATCCATGACTTATATAGGAGATGGCAAAAAAATCCCGGGGACAAGCTGATAGGGGAGATATATAATAATTACTCACGTGAGAAACTCACTGAAATGCTGGTTAAGTTAATACCTTAAAGTACTTTTCTCTATTCAATACATTTTCATATTGCCTTATTTGTGTGCCTTTGATAATCATATTAATATAAATTTGTTATTTAACCTTTTATTAATAAATTTGTGGGGCTATCTAAAAAATCCAGTAACTATGTCCAGAAAACTAAAACTATTCTTACTTGGAGTTTTGTCTCTACTTTTTGTAAAAAGTAATGCACAGGATACAATTAGCGTTGAAATTGGCTCTGATTATATTAAAGATGCTTATATAAACATTGTTAACAATTTCTCAAATGGTAGTTCTGAGAGTTTAATTGCATCTGTTTGGACTCATTTTGGTGAGTTTGGTACAGGTAGGAGTTTGATAGGTTTTGATTTTTCTGAGTTTAGAGAAGATTATGTTGTGATTGATGCAAGGCTGAATCTTTTTCATAACCCAACATCTGGGCATGAGGGTCATTCTACAATTGGTGGTGATAATACTGGTATGATTTTCAGAATTACAGAACGCTGGGAAGAAGATTCGGTCAACTGGATTAATCAGCCAACTACTACCAATACAAATGCGGTTATAATTCCTGCTCCTGAAAATGATACAGCAGATTTTCTTGATGTTGATATAACACCGATTATTAAGGATATGATACGTCATCCAAATAGTAGCGATGGATTTATGATAAAACTCTTTAGTGAGGTTACGCTATACAGGAGCCTTGTTTTTGCTTCTTCAGATCATCCTGATGAAAGTTTGCATCCATCTATAACAATTACGTATGTAGTTGATTTGCCAGTCGATTCTGCTTATACCATTCAGCCGGATGGTGAAACAGGTGAAGATGCATCTATAATCTCAATTGTATCATCCTCAAGGGAAGATCAACAAAGCTTGATTTCTACAGTTTGGGAATATAATGAGGGATGGGGTGTAGGCCGTAGTTTTATCAACTTTGATTTATCCCAAATAAACCCTGAATGGACTATAACATTAGCGGAGTTAAGTTTATTTCATGACCCAAATTCATCAATTGAAGGTCACGTAAACAATGGAGAGTCGAATGAATTGCGCATAAGCCGAATAACTGAAAGCTGGACCGAAGATGATATTAATTGGGATAATCAACCAGAAACTTCATTGGAGAATATGATATTAGTAGCAAGTTCAAATATGGGAGATCAGGATTATCTAGATATTGATGTTACAGATTTGGTTTCTGATATGTTTAGTAACATAGACAATTCATTTGGTTTTATGCTACAGTTAGATGATGAAACAGTTGGAAACTACAATAGAAATGTAATATTTGCATCTTCAGAACATGAATTACCTGAATTAAGACCAAAACTTAAAGTTTACACACAGGATTATACAAATATTGATGAGCCTGGTAATATTAAAAGTAATGTCCTTGTTACTCCAAATCCTGGATCAGGCATTTTCTTGGTTAAGCTAAATAATGTAAAAGATGCTGTACAATATACTGTGTTTGATTGCTTTGGAAATCTTGTTAAGAATGGAGAAGCTGTTAAAAGTGAATTTTTAATAAACCTCGCATCTCATCCTACGGGAGTATATTTTTTAAGAGTGGCTATCGAAAACAAGGTATTTACAAAAAAGTTGATAAAACTCTAAATTCTAGTAATATTTGACACAAAATTATTAATGTCATATTTTTCTTCATTAAAAACTCTGTAGAGCTCCTTAAGCATAAGGTTCTTAGTTTTTATGCCACGTCTTTTTGCTATTTCTTCAACAAATACATTTACTGCTATTTTACCTTCCAGCACAACTTTTTCTGAAACGTAATCAGTAAAAAAACCTTTTCCTATAAGCAAACCCAATGTACGATTACGACTTAGATCGTTAAGCGCCGTAAGTGTGAAATCACCAATACCACAATAGTTAAACATAGTATCTTCTTCTCCTCCAAATTTAGAAATGATAAATCTCATTTCCTTAATAGCTTTTGTAAGTATTAACGATCTCAAATTTGGTGAGTCAAAATGCGCATCAACTATTCCAACTATTATTGCATATATATTTTTAAGGATACTGGCCAGTTCTACACCAGTAACATCTGTTGAAAAATCCAGGTGAATTGATGTTTTATCAAAAATCGTTTCAAAAAGTTTAAAATGTCTATCCCTTTTTGAGGCTATTGTAAAAGCCGTTGGCATATTATTGATAATCTCCCTTGCAAATGAAGGACCCTTCATACTAAATATCTGATTGGGAATAATCTTGGCAAGTGCCTGAGGAATAATCTTCTGACCATCACCGAACCCTTTTGCAAGATTTATAATTAGAGCATCTTCGCTAATATATTGACTATTTTCCAGTATATATGACACAACCACATTTGAAGGTATCCCAATAAAAATAATATCACATTCACTAAGTATACTTTTATCGAAAGTAGCCTTTAGAGATTTATCCAAATCAATATTAGGAAAATATTTACGGTTAACATGGTCGTTACTAATTGAGTCAACAACTTCCTGCTCAACTGATAGCAGAAATACTTCGTATTTATGCTTTAAAGCAATCACATTTCCCAATGCAGTTGAAATTGTACCACTACCAATAAAGCATATTTTTAAATCTTTGTCCATTATATATTTTTGCAAACTATACCACAATATTTTAATTACACATTATGATAATATATTTGCTAGTTTTTTAAAAGTTGAGTCAATTTTACTATTAATATCATCCGAAATCTTAAAGTAATAAACCAGTACCATAAATACTATTGTGATAACACTGCTCCTTAGGATTATATCCCCTATATAATTCGATTGTTCTGGCAATAATAACGAAATGCCATACACACTAATACCAATTATATACACTAATACGGTTTTAAAAGTAAATGGTTGCAATTTGTATTTATTGTAAAGAAATAAATACTTAATTAAATTATAAATAAATTTTGATATTAAAGTTGCCAATGCTGCGCCTACAATACCGTAAATAGGTATTAATATTATATTTGAAATTACAAGTAATGCTGCGAAAATTATGAGGAAATATGATAAGTATCTGTAGTGGTTGGAATTAACAATTATGTGTGGACTCACTCCAAGTGCAATATCAAACAGGCTCGCAATCCCAATAAATAAAATTACATATTTACCTTCGATGTATTTAACAGGGATTATTTGAAAAACATTATCAATATTTCCCCAAACCCCTATCAGTAAAAGCAGTCCAATTACGCTTAGGCTGATACTGCTTTTTTTATATATAGAATCTATTGTCAGAATATCATTTTCTTTCCATGCATCTGAAATTACAACTGAGCTGATTTTTCCCATTGTGCGAAGCGGGACAAGAATTAAGCTACCAAAAAAGAATGTAACTGTATAAATTCCTACCGCACTCAGATCAATCATTCGCTCCACCATTATTGAGTCAATCGTCATTGATAACACACCTGAAAAACTTGCAAGTATTCCAAATGCTCCAATATTTAGCATCTCACGAGATAATTTTTTATCGATAAAACCCAGATCAAGATCCAGGAGTAATTGCTTATTATAAATTAAGGAAAGGAAAAGAAGTATTGTTGGGGAAATAAGAGCTAATGTATATAATATTACTGCTTGATGAAAATCAATAGTGTTAAAATAAAACAGAAAGATAACACTGAATATAAATATCCTTTGAATAACTTCCTTATAAATAATACCCTTTACTGCTTTGTAAAGCACACGGTAATAAGTATCAAATACATTAAAAAGAAGCGTAGCAATTATTAATGGAACTATGTAGTAAAAATAACTTGTAAATAAATCGGATCCAGACTTGCCAGTATCCAGTATTGAAGATTTTAGTAGTAAAAATGCAGAAATTGCTATAACCAAGCCAACTGCTGAAACAAGTAGTGCTAAACCAAGGTATCCATTATGTTTTCGTTCATAATCTCTGAAATACGGAAAAAGTTTAACTGTTACCGTGTTGATACCCAGTCCTGCGAATTGAGCAAATAGTAGAGAATACGAAACAAGTATCCTTAAAAGTCCAACTTCTTCAGTTGAAAATATTAAAGGATAAAGCAACCCGGTGGTGATAAAGCCAAGCACAACCCCCACATACGAATATATGGTTCCTGAAATTGATTGTTTTTTAATTATGCCCAATGCTATTTATTATTTATTACGGGATACAAAATTATTCTTTTTCGAAGACTGCAAAAAGCCAATATGGTTTTTTGGGAGATACAACAATATTTAGTAAATCAAAGCCCAGTGAAAATAAATTGAATCTGTAATGATTTTCAAAAGAGAGTTCACAAGACGGGCATGTGGTTTTGCGCTTATCTTTCGGCATCCAATAGTAAGGAATCCACGATATTGATGGTGTCAACTTAGTTTTGAGTTTTAATATAATCCTATTATAGTATCTAACATTAGTACCGTACGTGAATGTTTTAATCAATTTGTATTCTGGAAAATAACGTTCTAGATTCTTTATATTGAAACTTCTTAAATGATTGGGACTGTTGTATTTATAACCACATTCAGGGCACTTTATTGAAAGCTTATCAGGATTTTCATTATTCGGAACTGTAATAAATATGTATTTATTCGATAGACGTTTAAATTCACGTACAGTTCCTTCTAATATATCATTGGGCAAATGTTCCAGTAATTCACTTGAAAAAACCATATCAAACTGATTATCATCAATTGGCACGGAATCTGAACTAGCTTGAACTTTTTCAGTTTCTACAAATTTAAGTGCCTGTTCACTACGATCAATTGCAGTTACCATATATTTCTGTCCCAGAACATTTGTGATAAGACCATTACCACAACCAATATCTATTATCGATCGAACATCATCCGGGATGTTTTGAACAATTTGCGTTACTTTCCCTTTTAAAGCATCAGACTTAAGAGATGTCCAATCAAAATTTTCATACACTGCTTTATTATCCATGTGTATTTATATCTATCGATTTATATAGTTTTAATAATTCGTAATTTCCAATTTCGGTATTATACTTATTCTTAATTGCTTCAGAAGAGTTATCAGACATTTGTTTCAATAAAGCTTTATTATTCTTTAACTGCAAGATTTTATTTGATAAATCTTTGGCATTACCAGATTCAAAAATTATCCCTGCATTCTCTTTTAATAACAAGTTTTCCTGAGATGCACAATTGCTTGCAATTATTGGTTTTCCAAAATACATAGTTTGAAACATCTTGTTAGCGTATGTAGTATCATGATGATCATTCTTAATAAACGGACATAAACCAACATTTGATGCTTTCAAAAAACTAATTATTTTATCAAAATGTAAATACCCTGTTAACTCAATATTTTGCAAATCCCTTTTAATAATTTCTGACTCCAATATTTGTTGTTCTTTGCTATTTCCAATAATAATGAAATTGATATCATCGTAAGTCTTCAATAGATCAGCTGCCTCAATTATTGTCATTGTACCTCTTCTCAATCCAGTGTCGCCAAAGTAAACTAACGAGAACCTTGAGGAATATTTATCAACTATCAAAGAGTCGATTTCTATAGACCTCAAACTATTAATATCAGCATAATTTGGTACAACAAATATTTTTTTCTCATCAACTCCATATTGCTTTACATAATAATCTTTGGCTTCAGGTGTAACCAAAATCAACTTCTGAACCAACCTTGCATATTTCAATTGATATCTTTGCCAGGACTTATTAGAAATAAGAATCTTTCCCAATAGAGAGTTTGTATGTGAGTAATGCTTCATTATTTCGGGTCTGTTCTCATGAAAATCAGCAATGAATGGGATATTAGTTCTTTTACTGATTTTGTTAACCACTTTGATTAATGGCAAATCATGTAGATGGATGATATCAACATTATGATTCTCAATATAATTCTCAATGGATTTCTTCCAGAAATGGAAATAAAAAGGCAATAATAATGCTAATGCACTTAACTTGTAATTGAGGTTGCTTTGGTAAACTCTATAAACTTTAATTCCATTAATTTTCTCGTATGCAGCAATATTTTTATCTCTAGTGGAACATAAAATTGTAACTGAATATCCATTTGAGATTAAAAATCTAGCCTCATTTTCAACACGGACGTCAGGTGGAAATCCACTTTCCAGAATCATTAATACTTCCATCAATTCACATTATAGAACAGAAAGCAAAGATGGAACTTTCTTTTGTATTTTTGTACAAACCTTTTAATGTATTAAACAAATTAATTATGAAAGAGATCTTTCGAATTACATTTTCAATTTTGTTTATCGTATTGTTAACTACAACGTTCTGCGGTGCACAATCATTGCAAGACAGCTTATTAATACATTATAAATTTGATGGAGATAGTTTAGATTATAGTGGTAATAATTATGACCCAATGTTCTTCCAGGCTTCTTTCACAGATGATATTAATGGAAACCCTAATTCGGCATTATATTTTAATGGTATAGATGATTATATTATCCTGCCTGATAAAGATGAACTCAGACCTGATTTCCCGATGACAATCTCTTTTTGGATAAAGATGGATAATTTGTCCCCTGAAAATAATGTGTTCTTCACAAATGATTTCAATATGATTACCCATTCTGGAGTTTGGTTAAATCTAAACTCTTATCAAAAGATGGCATTATCCTTTGGTGATGGTAGTGGTTTTTATCCATATAGCAGAAAGTCTAAGTTAACTAACATATCTCTTCAGCAAAATGAGTGGTATTTTGTTGCGGGTGTTATATGGAATGAAGATGACATGAGGATATATATTAATGGCATGGAAGAATACGGATATACAGAAGGTGGAGCCACTCATCTTACATATGCTGGAACCCCAGGAAATATAGGACGAAAAGATGGTAATTATCTGTTAGATCCCTATTATTTTAAGGGATGCCTTGATGATTTCAGGTATTGGAATAGAGGTTTGACTGATGAAGAAATCTTTAGCTTATATGATATGGTTGTTGATATTAACACCAAACCATCAGAAAGTTTAATTTCTATTTACCCAAATCCAGCAAGTGATTTTATCAACATCAGAGCAGGAGTATTAAATGAAACAAAATTCCAAGTCAAGATCTACAATATTTTAGGAGAACACGTTCTGACTCAAGATGATAGTAACAAATTAAACATTCAGGCTCTTCCCAAAGGAATATATTTTATCCATGTAAATAATGGAGCAGCGTCTAATGAAATATACAGTTTTAAATTCATCAAAAACTAAACAACATTTACCTCTAATTCCAAACTAACCCCAAACTTTTCAATTACACTTTTTTGAATAGAATTGGCGAATTCCAGTATTTCGTTTCCGGTTGCTTTGTCATAATTAATTAAAACAAGTGCCTGCTTTTCATAAACTCCTACATCTCCTACTCTTCTACCTTTCCAACCACATTGTTCTATTAGCCATGCTGCTGGTATTTTGTATTGTTCTTTACCAGCTGGATATGAAGGCATGGATGAATATTCTGCAACTAAACTATTTAATTTATCCAGGTTAACTATAGGATTCTTAAAAAAACTTCCAGCATTGTTGAGCTTTTCAGGATCTGGCAACTTTGAGCTTCTAATCTCAGAAATTCTTGCACTAACTTCTTTTAAAGAAATTTCACTTCTATGCTTCCCTGCAAAAGCTTCTGCCAAAGGCTGGTAGCTCAGATTAATCTTTGGGTTTTTTGTCAATTTTATCAGTACACTCGTTATAAAATATCTGTTTTTGAATTTTGTTTTAAAAACACTACTTCTGTAGTCAAACTCACATTGCTTGTTAGTAAAATTAACCAACTCACCATTACACATGTCGAATGCTTCCAAACTAATCAGTACGTCCTTTAATTCGGCTCCATAAGCACCAATATTTTGAATTGGAGCAGCACCTACTTTACCTGGAATATCGGTCATATTTTCAAGACCACCCCAGCCCCTATCTACAGTATATTCAACTAAATCGGGCCAGGATTCACCCGAAGAAACTTTAAGTATTACATTCTCTTCATTTTCATCAATTACTTCTTTACCAAAAATCTCATTTAGCAATACCAGATCACTTACATTATCTTTAAACAATATATTACTACCCTGACTCAGAATTAGCACCTTGCTTTTTGTCAATTCCCCATTATTGTAAAGATTACGTAATTCAACCAGTGACGGAATAATTGCCAGACGATGAGCAAACACATCCAGTCCGAATGTATTATAGGGCTTTAAGCTAAAATCTTTTTTAATCAGCATTATGTTTCAAAAATAGTAAAATGATGCAATAAAACTTGCATTAGAATGTTATTCATCTAAAGTCACTAAGTTTACATTTTCAAACACAAATATTGCAGAAAAAAGTAATAGTTTCGGTAATTAACGATTTAGTAACTGATCAGCGGGTTAATAAAGTATGCCAAACGCTGTTATCAATGAAATGTGACGTATTACTTGTTGGCAGAAAGATGCATAACAGTCCTGAGCTGGACTCAAGAGAATACAAGATGCATCGAATGAATTTGATGTTTGAGAAAGGCCCGCTTTTTTATACTGAATTTAATATACGACTCTTCCTTCTTCTAATATTTAAAAGGGCTGACATGTTAATATCCAATGACTTAGATACCCTTATTCCTAATTATCTTGTAAGCAAAATAAAAAAAACACCATTAGTTTACGATAGCCATGAGTATTTTACCGAGGTTCCCGAACTAGTTAAAAGAAAACATATTCAACACATTTGGAAGTTCATTGAAAGGAAAATATTTCCAAAGCTTACAAATGTGATTACTGTTAATGATTCTATTGCAGATTTATACTACAATGATTATGGAATTCGTCCATATGTAGTTAGAAACATTCCCAGAAGTACAAAATCGCCAATTAAAGCAACCAGGAAATCATTAGGGTTACCAGAGGATACTAACATTTTAATATTGCAGGGATCAGGTATTAATGTTCAACGTGGAGCCGAAGAACTTATTGAAGCAATGCAGTTTGTCGATAATGCAATACTATTAATCATTGGTGGCGGTGATGTAATCAACCATCTCATTGAAATGGTTAGCAAATTGGGAATAAAAAACAAAATTATTTTTAAGCCACGATTACCATATGATCAAATGATGCAATATACTGCTGTTGGGGATCTTGGGTTAACTTTAGATAAAGCAACTAATCTTAATTATAAGTACAGTCTTCCAAACAAGTTGTTTGATTACATTCAGGCAGGAATCCCTGTATTATCATCACCACTACCCGAAATTGAAAAGATAATTACCAAATATGATGTAGGTGATTTTATATCAGATCATAAACCTCGCAACATTGCAGAAAAGATCAATCATATACTTAATAATCAGGCATTAATAACTAAGTGGAAAAAAAATTGTAGTTTAGCCGCCGAAAAATTGACTTGGGAGAACGAAGAAACAATTCTTAAAGAGATTTACTCAAAATATGTCTGAAAAACATCTACATATAATTTCATTTGATATACCATTTCCAGCAAACTATGGTGGGATAATTGATGTTTTTTATAAGGCAAAAGCCCTATCTGATCATGGAGTAAAAGTGCATCTGCATTGCTTTCAGTACGGTAGAGAGCATTATTCAATAATGAAAGACACATTTTATTCGGTGGATTATTACAAACGTGATATATCAAAAAAACATCTCTTTAAAAGCATACCATATATTGTAAGCTCTCGAATGTCAGACAAGCTCATTAAAAATCTTACCATGGATAATTATCCCATTTTAATGGAAGGGTTACATACCTCAGCATTATTGGATGTTCCAAAACTGAAGACAAGAAAGCGAATGGTTAGAGCTCATAATATTGAACACGAATACTATTATAACCTTGGTAAAGCTGAAAACGACATTTTTAAGAAATATTATTTTTATAACGAAGCTGCTAAACTTAAGCGTTACGAAAAAATACTTGAAAAAGCAGACTGTATTCTAGCCATTTCCGAAAATGACAAAAATTATTTCAGTAAAGAATTTAGTCGTGTTGAACATATTCCTGCTTTTCATCCTTTTAAGGAAGTAAAATGCAAAAAGGGTAAAGGTGAGTATGTTCTCTATCATGGAAATTTGTCGGTTGCCGAAAATGAAAATGCAGTTAACTTTCTTCTTGATGAGGTTTTTAACGATCTTGATATACCTTTGAAGATAGCCGGTCTGAATCCCACAAAGCAACTTAAGAATAGGTTAATCAATGAAAAGAATATTGAACTTATTGCAAACCCTAGTAATGAGAAACTTCAAGAATTGATAGAAAATGCTCATATTAATATTTCAATAACAGCACAAAGAACGGGGTTAAAACTTAAATTACTAAACAACTTATATAATGGTAGATATAGCCTCGTAAACAATAAGATGCTTAGTGGCAGTAATTTAGATGGACTATGCGTGGTTGCCAATAATCATGTAACTCTGAAACGCAAGATTAAAATATTGTTTAGAAAAGAGTTCACCTCTGAAAATATTGAGGAGCGGAAATTAAGTTTAAGTAAGATTTATTGTAACGGCAACAATGTAAAAAAGCTGATAAGTTTAATTAAATAAATGCTGTGAGTTTAAAATAAAGTCCCTTCTTCACACTTAATAACCCTTCCTGGAAACTTATGAATAAGATTATAGTTATGAGTTGCCATAATCACTGTTTTCCCAAGTTCACTTATTCTAAATAGAATTTTCATTATACCATTTGAAGTTTCGGGATCGAGATTACCAGTTGGTTCATCAGCTAACACTACATCTGGTTCATTTAAAAGAGCTCTGGCAATAGCTATTCGCTGTTGTTCGCCACCAGATAACTGATGAGGCATAATATTCAGTTTTTCGATAAGGTCAACTTCATCCAGTACCTTAAGAATTCTCTGGTCAATTTGCTTTTTATCACTCCATCCAGTTGCTTTGAGTACAAACTCCAGATTCTTGCCAACATTCCGGTCATCGAGCAATTGAAAATCCTGGAAAACAATACCCAGCTTCCGCCGTAAGAACGGTAGGCTTTTTCGCTTAATAGATTTCAAATCATATCCACAAACAACTGCTTCTCCAGTCTCAACAGGTAAATCAGCATAAAGTATCTGCATTAAGCTCGACTTTCCACTTCCGGTTTTGCCAATCATGTAAATAAATTCCCCTTGTGAAATATCAAGATTCACATTAGTAAGAACCAGTTTGTTCTTTTGAAAAACGGAGAGATTTGAAAGTTGGATTATCGGTTGAGCCTGCATCTATAACAATAATAATTATCTTCAAAGATAATCAAATTAAGAAATAAGACTCAAGAATATTATGATTACAGTTTCCCCGTATAAGACTTAATTTCAGGTTTATTATACCAAGCCTGTAAAACCAAAAAATGATAACGCTAATATTCCTGCCACTATAAGAGCAATTGGTACACCCTTCATACCTTTTGGAACCTCCATTAAATCCAAATGCTCCCTAATTCCGGCAAAAAGTACAAGCGCCAGAGTAAAACCAATTGCATTTGCCACAGCGTAAACAACACCTTCTAACAAGTTAAAGTCTTTTTGTATTGTCAGAATTGCAACACCAAGCACTGCGCAATTAGTTGTAATTAGTGGAAGAAAAACTCCAAGTGCAGAATATAATGACGGACTTACTTTTTTTAAGATAATCTCAACCATTTGCACTAATGAAGCAATTACAAGTATGAAAACAATTGTTTGCATAAATCCCAATCCAAATGGGTTAAGCACGTAATACTGCATAATCCATGTAACCAAGGTTGCAAGGGTTAGAACAAACAATACAGCTCCACCCATACCCACTGAGGTTGACAATTTTCCGGAAACTCCTACAAAAGGACATATTCCAAGAAATTGAGCAAGTACAATGTTGCTAACAAATATCGATCCTATAATTATTACAAAATATTCCATATCTGTTTATTTTAGGCTTTAGTTAATTTGTTAATGAGTGCTATCAGGTAACCAAGTGCTATAAACGCTCCAGGCGCAAGGATAAATACAAGCATCAGGTCGCCCTCAAGTAAGTTAAACCCGAAAATTGCTCCAGCTCCAAGCAGTTCTCTCACTGCACCCAAAAGAGTAAGAGCAAAAGAAAATCCGAGACCCATTCCTAAACCATCAATTATTGAAGATCCAATACTATTTTTTGAAGCGAAGGCTTCGGCACGTCCTAGCACTACACAATTCACTACAATCAATGGGATGAACAATCCCAGTGCATCAAACAAATCAGGTGTGTATGCCTGCATAACTAACTCAACAATAGTTACAAACGAGGCAATGATTAGTATGAAAGAAGGTATTCTTACCTTATCAGGAATAACATTACGAACGATTGAGACCACCAGATTAGACATTACCAGTACAAAGGTGGTTGCTATTCCCATTCCTAATCCGTTTATTGCAGAAGTAGTTACACCCAAAGTTGGACATAAACCTAACAATAAAACGAAGACAGGGTTTTCTTTTATAAATCCTTTTGTGAAGTTTTTTATTTGATTCATAACTTAATATTAAACAAATTAATTTTAGATATTACTTCTTGATTTCTGGCTCTTGACTCCTCTTTTCAAATGCATCATATGCTCTTTTTACTGCATCGCAAAATGCTCTTGAACTTATTGTAGCAGCTGTAATAGCATCTACATCACCTCCATCTTTTGTTACTTTTAACCTGTAGTTATTTGGGTTCTTACCTTTAAACTGAGTTGGAAATTGTGATTTTCTTACATCCATTTTATCTCCGAGACCTGGTGTTTCCTTATGAGAAACTATCGCTGTATTATTAATAGTACCGTCTTGCAGAAACCCAACCATTAATTCTATTTTACCACTAAAGCCTTTCATTGTGTAGGTTTTAACTGCAGTTCCAATTATTTTCTTGCTTTTTGAAGCAAAATAAAAAACAAGAGAATCTTCACCATCACCTAATGCTATCTTCTCAGAACGAAGTGTGTCAAATTCAGGCAGGACTGTTTTTATGGCGGCTTCCAGTTTTTTCTTCTTAGCCAAAGCTATAGGTTCCTTAGTAACTGTATAAACACCTCCCAAAGCAAGGGCAGCAACTGCAGCTACAATAAAAAGTGTAACCACCATGTTTATAAAATTCGATTCTCGTTTACTAGCCATTTGGAATTTATTATTAAATATTTATAACAATTCTATTTTTCACTAATTATTTAGCAATTTGCCCAAATCTCTTTGGTTTAAAGCCTCTGTTGATTAATGGTACCACTGCATTCATAAGTAGAATAGCAAATGATACGCCTTCAGGATATGCTCCCCATGTACGAATTAGTATTGTTAATAAGCCAACACCAAATCCAAATACAAGTTGGCCGCCTTTTGTCATTGGAGAGGTTACCATATCTGTGGCCATGAAGATTGCACCTAACAACATACCACCTGTTAACATATGAAATAATGGATCAGCATAATGTTCAGGGTCAAATCCCCAAAAGATTCCAGAAAAGATCGCTACGGTAAGTAACATTGAAACAGGTATATGCCAAGTTATGATCTTTTTCCAAAGCATATAAATTCCTCCTATTAGAAGTGCTAATGCACTTACCTCTCCCATCGATCCTCCCATTTCGCCCATAAGTCCCTGTGTATACGTTGGTAAATCGGAACTTAATTCTGAAATGGTTTTACGACCATCAAGGCCTTCTTTAAGAATACCAAGAGGTGTGGCCCCTGTAATTACATCAGCTATTCCGTCGGTTAATGGAGATGGTTTTGGCCAGGAAGTCATTTGAACAGGAAAAGAAACAAGAAGAAATACACGGGCAACAAGCGCAGGATTGAATACATTCTTTCCTAGTCCTCCAAATGACATTTTTGCCATGCCTATTGCAACTAAAGCACCAATAATAATCATCCAGCCCGGTAAATTTGAGGGCACGTTTAATGCTAATAAGATAGCTGTTACTAGTGCAGAACCATCATTTATTGTTAAAGGGCCTTTTATTAAGAATTTCTGGATTGCCCATTCAAAAAATAAACTTGCTACTATAGCAAGAAGAAAAACCCTAATAGCATCAACACCAAAAAAATAAATTGAGAAAAGCACTGTAGGTATCATTGCAATAACTACTCCGTACATTATTTTTTTGGTTGAGTCATCCCCATGGATATGAGGTGAGCCTGAAACCGTAAACTTATTCATTTATTATCTTTTATTTACTATTATTAGCCTAATTCCTAGTATTTATTGTTGATCAAAAAACGATCATTTCTTACTTCTGTCTCTCATTATTTGTCCAGCTTTCAACTTACCTAAACGCAAATAATCCAATAGAGGAATGCTTGCAGGACAAGTATATTGACAAGATCCACATTCAATACAATCCATAATCGATTCGTTTTCCGCTATCTCAAAGTTGCTAAGCTTACTAGCCTTCGACAACAGGAACGGTTCAAGACCCATTGGGCAAACGTATGTACATTTGGAACATCTGATGCATGGACTTTCAACCTTTCTGGATGAATCTTCTTCCATCATCAAAAGTACTCCCGATGACCCTTTAACTACAGGTATATCAACTGAACTAAGTGCTTTGCCCATCATTGGTCCACCACCGATAATTTTCCCGGTATTAGAAGGAAGACCCTCTGCGGCTTCAATTAAATGACTAATAGGCGTGCCAATTCTTGTAAGAAAATTTGAAGGTTTTTTAACCGCCTTACCTGTTACAGTTACTACCCTTTCGAAAAGTGGTTTATTTTTTTGTACAGCTTCATAAACTGCAAATGCTGTACCAACGTTATGTACTACACAGCCGACTTCAATTGGTAACTTACCAGAAGGTACTTCTCTGTTAACCGATGCTTTGATTAGCTGCTTTTCACCTCCTTGTGGATACTGAACCTTGAGAGTTTGCACCTCAATACCATCCTCTGACTTAACTAACTCTCTCATATGGTTGATGGCATCAGGCTTATTGTTTTCAATCCCGATAAATGCTTTATTAACCTTTAGCGCTTTCATTAAAATGCGAGTCCCCACAATTATTTCCTGTCCTTTTTCCAACATCAACCTATGATCCGCTGTAAGATATGGTTCACATTCTACGCCATTAATAATAAGATATTCTGCAGTTTTTCCAGGAGGAGGCATTAACTTAACATAAGTAGGGAATGTTGCTCCACCCATACCTACAATACCTGCATTTTTAATTTTGTCAATTATTTCTTTAGAATCAAAATTTATTTCACGAATAAGATTCGTTGAAGTATCAATCCCCTCAGCCCAATCATCACCAACAACATCAATAAAGATTGCCGGTCTTTTGTAACCAGAGCCATCAAGAGCATTATCAATTTTAAGCACTTTCCCTGAAACCGGTGAATGAATATTTGAAGATATGAAACCGCTAGCTTCAGCCAAAAGCTGTCCAACTTTAACAATGTCGCCTTTAGTCACAACAGGTTTTGAAGGTGCTCCAAGATTTTGACCCAAAGGAACAATTGCCTGTACCGGCACTTCTATAGTTTCTATAGGTGCATTTGACGATAGCTTATTCTCTGTGGGATGAATTCCTCCTAAAGCAAATGTTCGTAATATTCCCATACTATCTGATTTATTCTTTATTATCTTTATTTTCAAATGGCTTTTCTGCAGTAACCTTTTCAACATCTTTGGAAACAGCTTTGTCACTATCCTTTACTTCCGAAGTTTTCTGGTCAACAGTTTTATCTTGAGGAGTAGCCTCAACTTGAGGTTTTTCAGGTTTTGGTTTTCTTGGCCTGAAATTTATTTCATGAATAGAATTTGTTGGGCATACTTCAACACATTTTCTGCACAGTGTACATTTTGAGAAGTCAATATAAGCAAGGAAACTTGTTATTGTAATGGCGTCAAAATTACATACCTTATCACATTTTCCACAGCCAATACACGCAACATCACAATTTTTCTTAGCCGGGGCACCTTTCTCTTGGTTAATACAAGAAACAAATATTCTCTTGTCTTTAGGTCCCTTCTTTCTGAGTTCAATTATATCTCTTGGACAAGCAACTACACATGCTCCACAGGCAGTACATTTATCGTTTACTTCTGGCAAACCAGTTTCAGGGTTCATGTGTATAGCATCAAAATCACATGAATCAACACAATCGGCAAGGCCTAAACATCCAAACTGACAACCACCCTCTCCAGCATAAAGAGCATGAGCAAATGCACAAGATGTGGCACCTTCATAATTAACTTTCACAGGAGAATTCGCCCGTGAACCGTTGCACCTAATTACAGCAATCAATGGATCTGTTTCTACAACCTCCAGCCCAAGTATACTACCTACATTTTGAGCTACATCATTTCCACCAACCGGGCAATTTAAACCTTCCAGATTCCCCTTTTCTTTTGCTGCCTTTACAGTAGCTTCAGCATATGCTCTACATCCAGGGAAACCACATCCACCGCAGTTAGCAGAGGGTAAGGCTTCTTCTACTTCGTCGATCTTTGGATCCTCAAAAACTTTGAACTTGTTGGCAATAAAATAAAGGATAACAGCGGCTATTAACCCAAGTCCACCAAGTGCACAAATTGAAATTATAATAATATTATCCACAACAATCAGTATTTATAAGTTGTACTAATTTCAAAAAAAACAAAAGTATAATAATTAGAAATACAGTGAAAAAAGAATTCATTATCTGTTACACGTGTAACATCAATAAAATCAGTATGTTAAGCATCCTTATTGCAGGGCTTTATGCTAAAGTCTTACATATTGTCTTGATTATCAATAACTATGAGTATCTGCTTAGAACGGCTCTAAATTAGTGATCTGAATTAATTTAGAAAGATTATGGTCTAATATTATAATTGAACTTTGAACCAAGAAAATCTCTTGATAAATACAAGGCCAAATAATAAGGTACGAGAAGTAAAATTGCTAAAATACCAGCTAATCCCTGATCAAGACCTAAACCAATAAATATAAGCAATCCAATGAACAGAACTAAGAAAGGGAATACATAACCCAATAAAACAGCCCATGTGCCAAGAGTTTGTTTCATTTCGATGGTTATATTTTGGCCAATCTTATAATTATCATTACGATCAGTATTAACCATGATCGATTTTTCCTCAATATCACTTACCGAGCAAGCACCCTTTATTTCACAAGAAGCACACCCAGAAGTAACCATTATGGCTATCTCAATACTTTTATCCGAAACTTTTTTAACAATCCCGGGATGAGTAACAACTTTATTCTTCACTATTACTGCTTATTAATATGCAGCAAAAGTAACTAAAGTTGTTGGAATTTAGCAGCAGGAATCAGAGTGAAATATATGCTCTGCAGTCATTGAATTATGAACAACAAAAGTTACGTTTTTAAGGAGTAGAAACTGATATTGGCAGAATTTTACCATTAAAATATTTATTGCCGTTTAAAGCGAAATCATAAATAAATTCAGCCATTTCATCTGCCTTTATTGGAGCTTTATAACCTGGGAAAGCAGCATTAAGCATTTCTGTTTGAACTGCCCCCAGTGCTAAAGCATTTACTGATATCTTTTCTGATTTAAATTCTTCGGCCAAACATTCCGAAAGTATAGCTAATGCTCCTTTAGCAGCACTATATAAGGACAGTCCTGGAAATTTAGAGCTCCCTTGAAAACCACCCATGCTACTAATGTTAACAATATGTCCGCCATTATTCATATTTGGCAATATATCTCGGATTAATCTGAAAATACTTTTTACGTTTAAATTGAACATACTATCAAAATCATTGTCTGTTAGCTCTCTAAAAGGTTTATTGATTAGTAGCCCGGCATTATTAATGATTATATCAATAGATGGTAATTTCTCAGTGATTGACGGAATTAAACTTTCGGTATAGTTTGAGTTAGTTAAATCGAATTTTAAATATGTAAAATTTTGTCTGTCATTTGCATTTTCTGACATTATCCGTTTGTCAAATAGGTTATCACTTCTTGAAATAGCAACTATATTATGGGTTCCTTTATTAATAAATTTACGGCAAAGTTCGTAACCAATCCCTTTGCTAGCACCTGTTATTAATATATTCATGTAAATTCCTTTTGAACGCTTCTATCTTGCCACACAAAACATCACTTTACCTGCTTTTATTTTGCATTATATGAGACAGTCAAACCTCATATTAATACCAACTATTCTCCATCTAGTTGCATTAATAAAGTATGAGTATCAGTAGCATTAATTGTTAATGTACCATCATCCTTTACTGTTATCGATATATTGTATCTTGGGTTGTTATCCGATCCAAGTTCAAAATTCAGGTAAGAAGCTCCTTTTATTGAATTAATATTATATTTCTCGGAAAGTATTATTGCATCCTCATATTCCTTACTCATTGGAATATTTGCTTTTCCGGCGATTATCCCAGCTTGTTTCATTGCTACATCATAATCTCCGCGGTACACTAAGGTTACTGAATTAAACCCCTCACTCTCGTTGCTCTCTGATGTTATTTGGCTATAATCTTTATCTAGCACCATGCCAACTGGTTCCGATAGCCCTAACTCCTTTGCCCATGAAGGTAACCCATCTACAGGATGAAAATTAGAGACCTTAGCTATTTTTCTGCCTAAGGTATTATTAATCTGATTTAATTGTTCAATTGCTTCGTCGTCGCTAATTTTACCAAGTGCCCTCTGCTCTTCAACATTATCTACTTCTTGTTGTAGCTCATCAATTAAATCAAGTGTGCTATCAAGCTTGGTCATAGTACTATTAAAGGTATTGAGGTTTTCCTGAAAATCTTTTTCCTTTTTGGGTTCAGGTTCATCACATGAAATCAACCCAATAGTAACGGCAATATAAAAGAGAAAAGTTATGACTGATCTTATACGCATCAATAATAATTTTATTCAAAAGTATAAAAACATTTGATGTCAAAGTTATTAATTTAACATCAATACTGACATTTACTTTTATTGACAATGATCAGAATAAGAGCATAGTAATTATAATCAATTTGATATAATATTAATTATGGTTATTTCTTACTTTATTTTATAACGTAAACGTTTTGAACAATTATTTTAGAACTTTTAATTATAACTAACATGAAGTATGAATAAGGAAAAGAATTTAAATGAATTTAATTTACTTTTGCATCAATACTAGGATGATTGAGAGAATTAATAATGTAGCTGTATAATGTTGAAATAAGATAGTTAAAGAACTGTTGATTATTTACGGATGATAATTATTTGTAATGACTGAAGAAGAAAGAAAAACAATTAGCAAGTTAATTGCAGACGCTTTAGCAGAAGACCTTGGTGATGGTGATCATACATCACTTGCAACAATTTCATCACAAGCCAGGGGTAAGGTTGAACTAATTGCAAAGGATAGTGGGATTATTGCTGGTGTAGAAGTTGCAGCAATGGTATTCAGGGAATTAGATAATGATCTTAATATTAATATTCTTATAAAAGATGGATCTGTAATTAGACCGGGCGACGTGGTAATGATTATTGAAGGTAGTTCACAATCATTATTGTCGGCAGAACGAACAGCTCTAAATTTTATTCAGAGAATGAGTGGGATTGCAACTTTTACTAATAAAGTTCATGATAAAATTGCTGACCTAGACACTAAGTTACTTGACACAAGAAAAACAACACCATGCAACAGAATTGTTGAGAAACTTGCAGTTAAAATGGGTGGTGGTACAAACCACAGATTTGGATTGTTCGATATGATAATGATCAAAGATAATCATGTGGATTTCGCGGGAGGAATTAGTAATGCAATTAATTTGACAACCAATTATCTTAAGAAAAAAGGTAAAGACCTAAAAATTGAAATAGAGGTCCGTGATTTTGATGAGCTGAATGAAGTTCTCAAGAATGGTAGTGTTGACAGAATTATGTTAGATAATTTTTCTCCTAATAACATTAAAAAGGCCGTTGAACTAATAAATGGAAGATATGAAACCGAGGCTTCGGGAGGAATAACGATTGATAACATTAGAGAATACGCTGAAACTGGTGTCGACTTTATTTCAGTTGGTGCTTTAACGCATCAAATAAATAGTCTTGATCTAAGTTTGACAACAATAAAAAATTAAACAACGCAAATTAATTTGAAAAGGCAGATTGAATTTCTGAATATTAAATTTGAGAAGCTAAGTCAGGGCATCAGTAATAAACTTAGTTTTATTGTGCTTCCTGGTTTTGATGGTATGCCTTTATATAATGTGCTTGTTTTTTTCTTTCATGGTTTATTTAAAGGAGTATTAACTTATCGTGCTGCTGCAATTGCGTATAACTTTTTCCTTGCACTAATACCGTTAATACTTTTCCTTTTTACATTAATCCCATACGTTACATCAAGTAATTTGCAAGGAAGTTTGTTGGATTTAATGAATCAGTTGATTCCTTCAAATATCTTTTTAATGATAAAGTCAACCCTTGTAGAGATAATCAGCCGTCCTAAAACCGGACTTATGTCACTGGTTTTTCTTTTAGCAATCTATTTTGCCACTAATGGAGTTGATGCTATATTAGAAGGTTTTAATCAAAGTTATCACAGAATCCAAACATGGCCATGGTGGAAACAAAAATTTTATGCCTTTTTACTTATGACAGTAATTTCATTTCTAGGTTTTATTTCGATGCTATTCCTAACCTCCGGCAAACTAATTATCAATACCTTAGGAAAATATGATATCATCACCAGTGATGTAACACTCTACTTATTATTGATTATTCAATGGTTTATAATTGTAGGTAACTTATTATTGAGTGTCTCGATGTTGTATTATTTCGGATCACGTAAAGATAAGGATGCAAAATACAAGTTTGTTTCAGCTGGATCAATACTGTCAACAGGTTTATTTATTGTTGGAGGATTATTGCTTAAACTTTATTTTGAGAATTTCTCCAATTACAATGTGCTTTATGGTTCGATAGGTTCACTGATAATATTGCTGGTCTGGATTTATTACAATTCACTAATAATATTAATTGGGTTTGAGCTAAACATTAGTATTAGACGATCGAAGAAAATTGCCGATGCAAATAAAACGATCAATTAATACTCATGAGTAGAGTAATTGAAATCTCTTTCAGAAAAATCATCTAATAATTTGTATTATTCTACCTACTAGTTATTTGACCTAACAGTTAAATTCTTGCAGGTTTGAAAACAACACCAAGGTTCTTTTTGCCATCTATCATAATTGTAGCATGGTCTTTTAATCTGACATGTCTTACATATTCATTTTCAAATATAGCCGGTAGATTATCCAGAAAATAAATATCATAGTGACCATCTCTGATAAATGGATTAACAGTAAAATATCCAACTCTGAATGAAGTCAGGTTTTGAAAGAAGTGTGTACCCTGACTTGGATCAATTCGGTAATTTTCAAGACCTGACTCCACGATTAACCTTGCAGCAGAGATATTTGACCAGTTAACGGGTATGCCAAGCCAGGGATCGTTTGACCCCCATCTCCCGGGTCCAACCAGGATATAATTTGAATGATTCTCAACAAACGTATGGTTTATATCGTTTATACAACGTGCTATTTCCTTTGTTTTTGCCGGATCAAAATTCTCAGGACGAACATATACAATATCAAAAATATCCTCAATTACACCATTTCCTAATGCAGATTTTGATACAATGATTGCATTATCGTTATCCAATTCTTCAATATTAATACTAACGCTTTCATCCTTTGATACTATCGGTCGTATCTGCAAAAGCTTGAAAGATACCCTTTCATCTTCTTGAACATTTAGGTCGACTGCAAATTCAATCTCTACAGGATTTCCCATTTCCTCTTCACCAAACTTTAGTACTTTATCTATAACCTCTGCTAATGGGAGAGTATCATGCTTCAGGATATTAGAAAATGTTATTAGCTTTTTTCCCTTATAATTATACCCATCCCGAACAATGTTATCTTGTAAAATATAAGTGGAAGCGATCTGTCGAATTGAATTATCTTTTTCAGCATCCTTTATTGATAATTTTAACAAACCGGCACTATCATTTGGTTCAGGTTTAAAATCACTATTTTTAATATCAAGTGCATAAAAAGTTTTTTGAGTTTCCCTGATTGCCATTTCAGGTGTCGATAGTTGAAGGATATTTTTAGGATATTTTGGACAAAACCTAAGAGATAAGCCTCCATCAACGACATGCTTACCAAGTCCAAGTGCAAGACTAACTGTTCCGTCACCAGATTTCCCCGGTTCAAGTGGGTAATAATCGATTGATCGACCAACTCCTGAAATTGTTGGATAGAATCTATCACCATATTCACTACCCACAACTTCCTGTATCACAATAGCCATCTTTTCCTCATCAATTACATTTGATGTGGCGTGCATATATGCCTTACTATCAGCATAGAAGGCAGAAGCATAAACTGCTTTTATTGCTGTTCGCAGCATTATAAACATTTCGTCTTTGTTATTATGAAAACAGGGAATCATATAAGTGTTGTAAATACCTGCAAATGGCTGATAGTGTGAATCCTCCAACAAGCTTGAAGATCTTATTGCTAAAGGACTTTCAACTGAGCATGCAATTTTGAATATATCAGCATGTACGTGATCCGGCAAGCTTGCTTCGATAAAACGTTTTAATATACCTTCATCACTAATATTATCAGACAAAGCAATTGGATAGAGCTCATTATCATCCATAAATTCGTCAAAAATATCAGTGCCAATAACAACCGTCCGCGGAATATTAATATCTATTTTATCGAAATATGTATAAAGATTATTTCTTTTAATTAATGAATCTAAAAAAGCAAGTCCTCTTGCTTTACCTCCAATTGATCCTTGACCGATTCTGGAAATGCTAAAATATTTATCGAAAGTATCCCGATTAAATGACGAGATTACGCCACGAGCTTTAGACATCCTGAACTGTGATATTGCCTTATTTAGAAACGACTTTACTTCGCTGACATCCTTAAAGTCTTCACTATTAAAATATCTAAACAACTCTGCAAGCGGAAATAATGCCCTTGCACGAAGCCATTTTGAAAAGTGGTTGCGTTGCATATGATAGCGTAATGACTCTATTGGCACGGAAAGTATTTTTTCCTGCAACTCTTTAAGATCCCGGGCTTTTGCTATTATCCTTCCCGATTTTGGATCGATAAAAACAAAGTCGCCAAATGCAAAAAACTCTTTAATGAATTCTCTAAGATCAAAAGTGAGTGATTTCGAATTCTTATCAAGAAATCCAACTCTCAACTTTTTGGCAAGCTCTAAATTTTTAGGATCTGATGATTGAAGCAGCAAGGGTGTGAATGGATTATCCTTTTTGATATGTGTACACAGGTCTATTCCTGCATTCTTATCAATAATTCCATTTTTTGCATAAGTAATATCAGAAATAACGCCAAGCAGGTTTTGCTTGTATTTTTCATAGAAATTAAATGCATCTTCATAGTTAGTGGCAAGCAGTATCTTTGGTCGGCCCCTCATTCTTAGCATTCGCTGATGTTCATTAAGGCCTTCTCTAACAAATGACGTTGACTGTTTAAATATTATCTTATACATTATGGGCAAATAACTCGAGTAAAATCGGATATTGTCCTCAACAAGAATTATAGCTTGCACTCCAACCTCAGCAACATCATTGTCAACATTCATATCATCCTCGATCAATTTAATTATTGCCAGCAGTATATCAGCATTGCCAAGCCAGCTGAAAACATAATCAAATGCACCAAGGTCAATTTTTTCAATTTTCAAACTTACCTCTCTGGAGAATGGCGTAAGCATAACAATTGGTATCTCCGGATATTCCTTTTTAATATTATTTGCCAGCTCAAAAGTAGATGATTGCTCTGCATTAAGCATAGAAATAACAAGGTCAATATTTCCTTCCGCTAATATTCTTGTTGCCTCTTCAATATTAGTTGCGTTAATAAACTGAGGAGGATACCTGAGGTTAAGCAAAGTATATTCATGAAAAATTTGTTCGTCAATCCGGCCATCTTCCTCAAGCATGAATGAATCATAAACACTGGATATTAGCAGAATCCTGTATATCCTCCTTTTCATTAGATTAATGAAAGGTGTTTCGCTAAAACGGAAATCCTGACTGAGAACTTCTTCTTTTGAAGAAAACATAATATATTATTTGCTTACAAATGTAACGATTTCAAGATTGAGTTTAAGAAATAGATAATAAATCAGGAAAGGGAAATATAACTCAATAAATTTTTAGCAGGTTGTGTTTGTGTAAGATATCCCCATGTTATATGCTAAAATTTACCAATTACACTTTATTATGACAGAGGAGGATTATTTTTTAAGAGGCAGAGTAAACATGAACGCAGTGCCCTCGCCTTCTTTACTAACCACACTTAACAGGCCCCTATTATTTTTCACAAACTCATTAACAATAACTAGTCCGAACCCTGTCCCCCTTTCATTATTTGTGCCTCTTTTCACTTCTGCTTCACCAACACCTGTCATTATAATATCGATCTGATCCTGACTCATTCCAACCCCTGAATCTATAATCCTAACAACAGCCATACCCTCCTGAATATCAAAAGTAATAGATACAACACCACCACGATTTGAAAATTTTATTGCATTTGAAATCAAATTTCTTAGTACAATTTCGAATTGATTTCTATCAGCTGCTACTTGTATTGCTTTATTTCCCGAAATTACCAATTTTACAGATTTCCTTTGAGCCTGGTCGTTCATCACATGAACAACATCTTCCACAAGCTTATTTAATAGTATGTTTTCAAAACTTGGCTTTAGTTTATCCTGTTGTATCCTAGCCCAGGAAAGCAAATTTTCGATGAGAGAATAAGTTGAATCCAGCGAAGGCTTCAACGAAGTAATAAGTGTGGTAACTTCTTCATGTGATAATTCATCAACTTGCCCAACTATTAAATCAACAATTGACTTATTTGTACCAATAGGACCGATAAGGTCGTGAGCAATAATTGAGAAAAGTTTTTCTTTCGATGTATTGGCTTCCATCAGTTTAGCTTCTGATTTACGTATTAGGTCTTGATTCTTTATTCTAGCACTGATGTCATGTATTACACCCTGGAATGCAACCGGAATACTATTATCATCAGTAAAAATAAGTTCTGCTGATAAAGAGCAATGAATAATAGTTCCATCTTTAGTAACAACCTTAGTATCATGATCATGCATAGAAACTTCAGTTTCAAATTTAGCAGTAATAGTATCCCAATCGCTGATAAAATCATTAAATTTTTTGGGGGATAATTTCAATACTTCATCCCTTGTATATCCACTAATTTTATATACCGAAGGACTAATCTCTGTAATAACACCATTAAGGTCGGCTTGAAAATAAATATCAGGGAATGCGTTAAAAATCTGCCTGAACTTAAATTCATTTTTATGTATAAGTTCTTCATCTTTTTTTCTTTGGGTTATGTCCCAAAAATTAACTACAATTCCGTTAATCAATTCATCATCAAACATATTTTGGCTATATGCATGTACATAAATCCATTCATTATATCCATTTTTTATCCTTACATCAAGACTACGGGATTGTTTATCAATTAAAATACCTTTGAATTCTTGTTTTACAAACTCAATATCATCGGGATGTATGAATTCAAATGTACTTTTGCCAATTCGACTGGCGACCTCACGTCCCATTTTCCTTGCATAGGACGGGCTTATATATTTTATTCTTGCATTTCTATCTGTAACAAACACAACATCCTCAGATCTTTCAAGTAGTTTTTCAAAATATAGTTTTTGATTATTGACAAGTTTCTTTGAATGTCTTATTAAAATAATAATAATGAGCATCAAAATTATAACAGATGAGATCACAATGATTATAGTAGTTAACAAATGTGTATAGACAGATTCGCTTGAACTTTTCTTCTTTAGTTTACTAATTTCGATTTTTTGTTTTTCATCATCATATCTAGCCTTTATCTCCTCCAAGTATTTGCTCTTATTAAAAGTAAAAATAGTGTCATATAGATGTTTGTATTTAACAAGGTAACTATACGCGGCTTCATAATCACCTATCTTAGCATAGATTTTACGCAATATATCGAAAGCATTAATTATTTGTTGATTGGATTCAGCTGATTTGGCTAATTCGAGACTTTCAAGCACACAGTTAAGTGCCCTGCTATATTGCTTTTGTGCCAAATATACCTCGCCAATATTAGAAAGAGCAGTAGAAACCACAGAGTAATTATTTGGCCTCCCTATTTCAATACATTTTTGGTAATAGCTGATTGCTAATACGGTATCAAATAGATACCTGTAACTATCTCCAATATTATTCAAGCCAATGGCCACTCCCTCATCATCTCCTAAACTCTTATCTATTTCCATTGATCTATGATAATAATCGAGAGCTTTTTCATGTTCAGAAATTTCACTGTATACAATACCAATATTATTCAAACATATAGAAACTCCAATCTTATCGTTAAGACTTACGCAAATATCAAGAGCACGGGAAAAGTACTCAAGAGCAGTGCTATAATGCTTATTATCCGTGTAGAGTGAGCCCAAGCTTATTAACGTAGAATTTAAGTAGGCACTATCATTCTCCCATTCAAATATTTCTAATGCACCCATTAAGGCATCTATCGATTTTGTGTAGAGCCCTAATTCGGCATAGCTATTTCCCATTCCAAAATAAAACTTAGCCTTCGAGATGTTTTGTCCTACAGAATCAGCATAGGCCAATCCCATTTGAGCAAATTTAATTGACTCTTTATATTCATATTTTCTTATAAGAACATCACTAATATAATCGATTGTCTCAATATTTCTATCTACACTATTAATTTTTGAATAGTTGGTCAATACTCTATCAAAATAGTAGAGTGAACTGTCGTAAAGGGAGTTATTGTAAAAGACAATACCAAGATTATACTCAGTTTCAGCAATGCATTCTTCACACTTAATTTTATTGGCAATTCCAACGGCAGAATGAAGCAATTTTAACTTGTTTTCAAAATTAGTAAGGTTGTTTATTGCAGAATCACAAAGTCTATATACTTCAGAGGAGTCATTGTTTTCGGTTACAATAGTTTGATACCCAAAAGTGCTTATATTGAAACATAACGATATAAGTAACAACAATAAAAATATTCTTATTCTAAGAAAGTGGTAGTAAAGATACTCCAGCATATAGAATTTGTTTTGCATTCGAGACAAAGCTACGACAAATATGTTAGCAATCTTAAGTGTAACTCTATCCTCAATGTGAAATATTCTTCACATCAGCATTACGATTTTAACTAAAAAGTGAAATGATCGATGAATTAGGAGTAACTATTACAGCATTTTAATAACTGTAAAGTGTGTTCCATAAATTAATTACAGATTATGAACAACCACAGTTACCATGACCTACTCCACGTAATTCAGCAGGATTTCCACAACTTGGACAATCATCCTCATAAACTTTTTCGTAATCATGATTTGTTGAACAACATGATGAAGATTGTGTCTCTTGCTTGCTATTACATCCACAACCTGATCCACATTCACCAGTCTCTACCAAGTCTTCATCTGTAACAAGTCTTACCTCATGAACAGTACCAGTAACAAAAAGACTACTGTCAGCCAGCTTGTGATTAAAATCCATCTTAACAACTTCGGAACTTATCTCAATTACTCTGCCTAAAACTTTATTGCCGCCATTATCCAACATTGATATTTCGTTTCCCAGATATAATAGATCCTCCTTTATTACACCATTTATTTCAAACGAAGATTTAGGAACATCAATAATCATTTCGCTCCGGTATCTACCAAAAGCTTCTTCAGGTGAAAGCTTAAACTCAAAGTTATCACCTTCAACCAACCCTTTCATATTGGCCTCAAAACCAGGCATAAGTGAGTTATTTCCAAAAATCATCGATCGAGGATTATTTTTATCGGCAAATTCAATTAATTCACTGTTATTCTTATCAGTTATTATTTTATATGATACTGTTGCAACAGTGTTAATAGATATTTTCATATTTAGTAATTTTAGTTTAATCTGCTATTTTAGCACACATAATGGGTGCAAAAATAACGATTTTCTTTTATTTAGAATGATTTTAAATAAAAATATTCGGCAGGTATTTATGTTACAAAAAAACCTCTGCCAAATTATGACAGAGGTTAGTCAAAATGATTTGTTTTTATTATTTATACTCGCTAAAATACTTCATGAACTGTATTCTTTCGAATACGTTATTATTAGTATTTTCCGACTGGCTTAGTTTACCACGAAACTGATCAACATAGTTATATCCTTTTTGTTCCATCCAATCGTTAACAAAGCTTAGCATACTAACAATAACTTCAGGACCGTGCTTATATACAGCAGATGTAACCTGTGTTACTTTTGCTCCTGCTAATAGTTGTTTTATTACAGATGCTCCATCATGTATTCCGGTTGAAGCTGCCATATCAAATTTAACACGTTTAGCCATAATCGCAATCCATCGAAGGGAAGTTGCAATATCAGTAGGAATGCTATAAACATCAGCTACAGTGACTTTCTCGTTATCAATATCAATATCAGGATTTGAGAATCTGTTAAACAGGACAACTCCATTAGCACCGGCATCCTCAAGCTTGGTAATAACCTTACCAAGGTTAGCAAAATACGGGCTAATCTTAACTGAAACAGGAATACTAACAACACTTTTAACTTTACGAACTATGCTGTAATACATTTTCTCATTTGCATCACAATCGTTTTTCAAATTAAAAGGCATTATAAAAATATTAAGCTCGATTGCATCTGCACCTGCATCTTCAATTTTTTTTGCGAAACCTGTCCATTCCATATCTGTTACTGCATTTATACTTGCAATTACCGGAATTGAAACTTTATTTTTAGCCTCGCGAATAAGTTGAATATAATTACCAAGCTCTTTCTCCTTAACATGCACATCTATATAATCAAGAGTTTCGGAATAGTCAGAATATATCATTCCATCCTCCTGTGCTTTTTTAAGGCTGTGATCAGCTTCGAGTAATATCTGCTCTTCAAAAAGTGATTTTAGCACAACTGCACCAACTCCATTTTTTTCAAGTTCAATAATTTTTTGAACTGAATCAGTTAGGCCTGAGCTTCCAACAATAATAGGATTTTTGAGTGTAAGGCCAAGATATTTTGTATTAAGGTCTGGCATATCTAATTTATTTATATCGAATTAATATTAATTTGATTTTATCTTTTGCTGAATATACTGGTGCATTCCAGCTGCAGCCTTGCGGCCATCGCCCATAGCGAGTATAACTGTAGCACCTCCCCTAACAATATCACCACCGGCAAAAAGATCAGGAACTGATGACTGCATTGTGTCTTCGTTAACTACTATGGTTCCCCACCTGGTTACATCTAGATTAGGTAAGCATGCAGGAATTAATGGATTTGGTGAAACACCGACAGCTACAACAACGGTATCAATATCAATAATAAACTCAGAACCTTCAATAGGAATTGGTCTACGACGACCTGAAGAATCAGGTTCACCGAGTTCCATCTTCTGAATTTTCATACTATTAACACGTCCGTCCTCATCAGCATAATATTCAAGTGGATTATGAAGATTCATGAACTCGATATTTTCTTCTTTAGCATGAATTACTTCTTCTACCCTTGCAGGCATTTCTTCTTCTGAACGACGGTAAATAATTATTGATCGATCCGCACCAAGTCTTTTGGCTGTACGTACAGAATCCATGGCTGTGTTACCACCTCCAATAACAGCTACTAATTTCCCACTGATAACTGGTGTGTCATATTCAGGATTAGCAGCATTCATTAGGTTAACTCGTGTTAAATATTCGTTAGAAGAAAAGATACCATTATAATTTTCACCCGGAATATTCATAAAATTTGGTAAGCCTGCTCCCGATCCCACAAAGAAAGCTTTAAATCCATCATTTCTTAGGTCGTCGAAAGATGAAGTTTTGCCTACAATGAAATTAGTTATGAACTTAACTCCCATTTCACGGAGATTGTCAATCTCGAAATCAACTATTTCATTCGGTAACCGAAATTCGGGAATACCATATTTCAGTACACCGCCAATTTCATGCAGCGCTTCGAAAACAGTAACATCGTAACCATATTTGGCAAGATCACCTGCTACTGCTAAACCTGCAGGACCAGATCCAATAACTGCTACTTTTATATTATTTGACTCAGCACATTCGGGAATTGATGCACTACCGCTATTTCTCTCGTAATCAGCAGCAAACCTCTCCAAGAACCCAATTGCAACAGGTATGGCGTCCATTTTTACAGTATAGAAACATTTAATTTCGCATTGTTTTTCCTGTGGACAAACACGTCCGCAAACAGCTGGTAGTCCGTTAGTTTCTTTTAGAACAGCAGCTGCCCCAAGAATATCTTTGGATTCTATTTTCTTAATAAACTTTGGAATATTGATTCCAACGGGACAACCAGTAATACAAGTAGGGTCAGGACAATCGATACAGCGTTGCGCTTCTGCCACAGCTTGATCAAACGTCAGTCCTGTATTTACTTCAATATTACTTTTGTTTCTAATTTCAGGCTCCTCTTCTGGCATTTTGGCGCGTGTCTTAGTTGTACGCTCCTTTGTTTTGATACTTTTTCTGATTTCCGCCCTCCACTCCTGACTTCTTTCAGCTTTTAAATATTCTGCTATATTTTCCATTTATACAACTGTTTCAACTGTTTCTAAATACTTCTGATAAGCTTCATGTTCCTGGTTCTTATAGGCCCCTAATCGCATTAACATCTGATCAAAATCAACCTGATGAGCATCAAACTCTGGTCCGTCAACACATACGAATTTAGTTTTACCACCAACACTCACACGGCAAGCACCGCACATTCCTGTGCCATCAACCATGATTGTATTGAGACTTGCCAGAGTTGGAATATTATATTTTTTTGTTGTTAATGCAGCAAATTTCATCATAATTGCTGGGCCGATTGTTACAGCCAAATCAACTTTCTCACGATTAATTACTTCTTCCATTCCTGCTGTTACCAAACCTTTTTTTCCTGAAGACCCATCATCAGTCATTATTATTACTTCATCCGAAAACTCTCTCATTTGCTCTTCAAGGATAACAAGGTCTTTATTACGAGCTGCAAGAACCGTTATAACTCTGTTCCCGGCTTTTTTAAATCCTTCAACAATTGGCAACAAAGGAGCAACACCTACGCCACCACCTGCACAAAGTACGGTACCCACTTTTTCGATATGAGTTGCCTGACCCAATGGTCCAACTACGTCTGTAACATCATCACCAACTTCAAGAGCTGCCAATTTTGACGAAGTAACTCCAATGGTTTGAACAACCAGAGTAATTGTCCCTTTCTTTACGTCCGATCCAGCTATTGTAAGCGGTATTCTTTCGCCTTTTTCTCCTATTTTAATAATTACAAAATGCCCTGGTTTTCTGGACTTCGCAATTTCAGGAGCATCCAGCACAAGTTTTACAACATTTTTTGAAAAAAACTCCTTTTCAATTATTTTGCTCATATTTACTATTTTATCAGATTTTTAATAATGAAAAAAATCAGGCTTGCAAATTTTAGTAAGTTAATATAACCTCAAATTTCATTCAGAATATTGAAAATTTTAGCGGGTAAAAATACTAAATAAAACATGGTTTAATTGGTTAATATAAAGGCAAATACAGTAAATGCAGTAAATCAATTAATTAAACAATTAATTTATAATAAATCTAATTTCCAGATAGTTATTAATGAATGGGTTAATGCAACATGTCTGAAGGTCGGGGATTATTTTATTGTGATAAGGGGACAGGGTATCAGGGTATAGGGTTATATGTAGTCGTAGGTGGTAAATTGGTCATAAGGTCTCTATTTCTGCAACTTTGTTTGATAAAGATAGTTGTAATATACCTCAACACTTTACACCTTATACCCTATACCCATTACCATCAATTTCCCTTGTGGGTTTATTTCTCGTAAAAGTGCATTTCAAGGATATAATTATAAACTGAATCCGGCATCCAATAACTCATATTCTTCTTCTCTTTGATTCCATTTCGGATAAAACTTGAAGATATTTCCATTTGCGGTGCATTATGAATTTCTATGGAGGGATGATCACTATATTCGCCGAGCTGATAACCAGGTCTAGGATAAACATATAACCTATATTGATTTAATATTTCTTTATAATTCTTCCACTTATGGAAAAAAGGAAAAATATCAGTACCACAGATAACAACAAATTCTTTGTTAGAATTATAATCTCTTAACCAGGTTAAAGTATCAATAGTGTATGATGGTTTTGGCATATTAAATTCAATATTCGACACTTTCAATTTGACACTATCTTCTATTGCAAGTCTCACTAATGCAAGACGATGATAATCAGCTAGTAAATTACTCTTATCCTTCAATGGATTTTGTGGTGAAATAACAAACCAAACTTCATCAAGATCAGTAAATTCTACCATATAATTAGCAAGAATAAGGTGACCTTGATGAATAGGATTGAATGACCCAAAAAGCAATCCGATTTTCTTTATATCATTTACATTTTCCTTCATCAATATTTTCAACTACAAATTATTAATCTATTATGGTTTAATCAGAATCTTACCGGAGCTCATATCTGATATATAACTTCTGAGACCGGAAACGACATCATCCAACGAATAAAAATCTTTGATTTTCGTTTTGTAGCTCCCTGAAATAAATTTGTCCTGCAAGTTTTCTGTAATACTGTTAAATTCCTCATTATCAATCTCCGATTTCCAATCAACAAGGTTAAAACCTGAAACTATCTTGTTATTGAAAATCATTTCCATAACATCAATATCAGATATAGGTTTATTAGATAATCCACCATATACAACTAACTCCGAATCGGAAGGCATTGCATTAAACATCAATCCTGATAAACTTCCGCCAACAGCATCATAAGCAATAGTGGCGTTTAGATCATTCACCAGATTATTCAGTTTCTCTACAAAATCCACATTATTTTCAACAAGGACATACTTCGCCCCTTCCTGAATAAGTTTGTCAGCGCTTTCTTGTTTTCTAACAATATCGATAACATGAATATTGTTCTCATCAGCCATCATACGAATAAATGCAGGAACTTGTCCTCCGGCAGCATTTTGTATAATAGCTTTACTCTCTCGAAGTAATGCAATATCAAACATCCCATATGCTGTTATTGGATTTACAGTAAAACAAGCAGCCTGATCCAAATTCATATTATCCTTAAGCACTATTACATCATTTTTATTTGCTACAACAAATTCCGACCAAGTTCCGCTTTCATCATCCTGCACAAAACAGCTCACCTTTTTGCCTAATAAGTTCCTAGTATTAATTCCCGTATTAACGACTGTGCCAGATGCTTCAAAACCAGGTACGGCCGGTAAGGATTTCACAACATTATATGCACCTTGGATAAAGGCAATGTCAGACGGGTTAACAGGAGCTGCATGAACTTTAATTAAAACATCATTATTTCCTGGTTCCGGTATCTCTAAATCTGCTATTTTGAGACCAAGCATGGCCCTAATAATATTTTTGTTGTAAGATGGAAGAATTACTGATTTCATTCGTGTTTTACTAGTTTAATTGCTTAATAGCACTCATGATTTAGTTTCTAAAAATACTTTAGCTGCGTTAATGGTTTCATTTTTTGCATTCTCAAGATCGTCATTTACAATAACTATATCAAACTTATTTGAAAATTCCAGTTCCTGTTCAGCTTTATTAATTCTTATGTCAATATCATCCTCATTATCAGTACTTCTTGCCTTTAGCCTTTCTTCAAGTACTTTTATAGATGGTGGCATCAAGAATATTCCAAGCGCTTCATCCCCAAATAATTTTTTCAAATTAATGCCACCAACAACATCAACATCAAAAACAACAGTCTTACCTGATTTCTGTATACGCTGAATTTCTGATTTCAAAGTACCGTAAAATCTATCCTTATAAACTTCTTCCCACTCGGCGAAATCATTATTTCTAATCTTTTCTTTGAATTCATCAATAGTTAAAAAATAATAATCTTTACCATCAACTTCACCTGCTCTTTTATTGCGACTGGTTGCAGATACTGAAAATGAAAGATTACTCATTTTCTGCATAATAAATTTCACTAAAGTTGTCTTGCCCGCCCCAGAAGGAGCAGAAAAAATTAGAATCTTACCTATGGAATCCCTATCCTCCATCATTACAAAATATTAAACAGTTGTTCTTTAATCTTTTCCAGTTCATCTTTCATTAGCACAACTATCCTTTGCAAGTCTGAATCGTTTGCCTTTGATCCCATTGTATTAATTTCACGGCCAATTTCCTGACTAATAAATCCAAGTTTTTTACCCGATGATTCAACATTGTCAAGATTATCCAAAAAGTAATTACAATTATTTCCAAGTCTTACTTTTTCCTCTGTAATATCAAGTTTCTCGATATAATAAATCATTTCTTGTTCAAATCTATTGTTATCAATAACCGGCTCCTGAATGAAATTATTTATCTTCTCCGTAATCCGTTGTTTTATTTTTGCAGTTCGTTGCTTTTCAAAACTATCTACTTTGGATAGTAATCTTAATATATTGTTAATTCTCGACCTTATATCTTTTTCAAGAACAGCACCTTCCTCGATTCTAAATTTATCAACAGCTATTAATGCATCTGTCAAGCATTGTGACACCGAGTCAAATTCTCCCTCATTAATTTCCATGCCTTTTTGTACTAAAACATCTGGCATTTTGATAAGTAATGAGATATAATCCTTAAAATCATTCTGATCGACAGACTCAGCAAGTGACTTCAACTCATTATAATAATGTTTCGCCATGTTGATATCAATAACTGAAGCTGATTCCGCAGAGTCTTGTTCAACTAAAATAATGACATCAATTTTTCCTCTTTCTAACTCTGTACCTATTGATTTCCTAATCTCAATTTCTTTGTGTTTTATCGATTGTGGTATTCTAAGGTTAATATCAAGTTGTTTACTGTTAAGAGTGCGAATTTCAACAGTAATAATTCTGCTTTCTTCCTGGGCAACTTGTTTTCCGTAACCCGTCATTGATTTTATCATATTCAGCTTATTGAATTTTATACAAATATAAAAGTATAGTCTGATCATTCAGTCATTAAACCAATTAAGTTTCTTTTATTAGATTTGCAAATAGGTATTAATCGTTAACAACTAACTATAATAGTAATCTGACTGTGTGTGAGAAAGTTTTAATTTTATTTAGTTTTTTCAGTATCCCGTTTAACGTATTTTTGATTTATTATAGGATAAAATAATGAAGATTAAAGAACCATATCATCTGTTTGATGACCCATTGAGGTATTACAATGAGATGATCGAGGATATTGAAAAGGCTAAGAAATATGTTTTCATAGAAACATTCAGAGTTGGTAAAGATGAAATTGGTCACCGCTTCAAAAGAGTTCTTACTAAAAAGGCAAAGGAAGGAGTTGAAGTTAAGCTACTTATAGATTATTGGGGCGCTGGCTCGATTGATCATGATTATTTTAAATCACTAATTAAATACAAAGGAGAGGTTCGGTTTTTTGAGAAGATAAAATACAATTCCGACATTTTTACAAGAGGCCATCGCCGAAATCACAGAAAACTGCTATTGATTGATGATGAGATCACCTATATCGGTTCATCTAATCTAACCGGTTACAATATGAACTGGCGCGAATCAGTACTTAGAATGAAGAGTGATATTACAATTACATTTGTAAAATTATTTAAGCAAGATTTTAGAAGTTTCAACAAATACAGTTTTAACAAGCCGTATAAAACTCAACCGATTTTACATGATGGTTTTGAAATTATCAGAGATGCTCCATCCATTACCAGAAAACAAATTAACAATAAGTTTATTCACCTTATCAAAAATGCAAAGAGTGTAGTCACAATCGAAACACCATATTTTTTACCAGGATACTTCCTTAGAAAAGCTCTTATGGAAGCTTCTCAGCGTGGAGTAATTATAAACATAGTTTTGCCCAGCCACTCTGATGTAACACTTATTGATATTCTACGAAATAAATATCTCGGTCCTTTATATAAAGCAGGGGTGAATTTCTTATTTTATGAATTAAATAATCTCCATGCCAAAATGATGCTTATTGATAAAAAAATATTTGCCATAGGATCATCAAATTTTGATTATCGCAGTTTCAGATACATGTACGAGATTATGCTAATTGGTAATAGTAAAGAAATTGCGACTCAGGTTAATGCTCATATGAAAATAACAATGGCCGATTCAACAAAATTTGATTATAATCATTGGAAAAAAAGGCCATTGATAAACAAATTTTTCGAATGGATACTACTACCATTCAGGCATTTACTCTAGTTACAGATAGTGAAATCTATTAATCCAAAACTTTAATTGACAATAACTATCTTACTTTTAAAATATATTTTGTGAATTATCAAAAAATCGATTTTCTTTCAGTCTAAAATACTAATTTTGCACTCTAATATTTTATCATTTTCGCTTTGAGCGGATAAAAACTCAATTAATAATGTCAAAAGTCATAAATACAAAAATTGCCATAGAATTAGAGGACAAATATGGTGCACATAATTATCATCCATTACCAGTAGTTCTGTCTAAAGGAAGAGGTGCTAAGGTATGGGATGTTGAAGGAAAAGAATATTTTGATTTCCTATCTGCATATTCAGCAGTAAACCAGGGTCACTGCCACCCTAAAATTGTTGCTGCTATGGTTGAGCAGGCACAAACACTCACGCTTACATCGAGAGCCTTTTATAATGATGCTTTAGGTATTTACGAAAAGTTTATTACTGAATTCTTTGGTTACGACAAAGTGTTACCAATGAACACAGGTGCTGAAGCCGACGAAACGGCACTCAAACTTTGCCGGAGATGGGGCTATGATGTTAAAGGAATCGAAAATGATATGGCAAAGATTATTGTTTGTGCAGATAATTTTCACGGACGTACAATATCTATTGTTTCCATGTCAACCGACCCTGAATCAAGAGTTGGATTCGGACCATTTACTCCCGGTTTCATAGTGATTCCTTATAACAATTTAGATGCGTTAAAAGAAGCACTAAAAGATCCAAATGTGGCAGGTTTTCTTGTTGAGCCTATTCAAGGTGAAGCTGGTGTTGTTGTACCTGATGAAGGTTATCTGAAAAAAGCTTTTAATCTATGTAAAGAAAAGAATGTACTTTTTATAGCAGATGAGGTACAAACAGGAATTGCTCGTACAGGAAAATTATTAGCATGTGATCACGAAGATGTTCACCCGGATATTCTAATTCTTGGCAAAGCTTTATCAGGAGGTACTTATCCTGTTTCTGCAGTATTAGCTGATGATGAAATAATGCTGACAATAAAACCTGGACAGCACGGATCAACATTTGGAGGAAATCCGGTTGCTGCAAAAATAGCGACTGCTGCTCTACAGGTAGTTAAAGATGAAAATTTAGAAGCAAAAGCCGAAGCTCTGGGAATTATTTTCAGAAACGAGATGAATAACATTGATTCTGAAATGGTAGAACTTGTGAGGGGTAAGGGACTTCTAAATGCAGTAGTTATTAAGCCAAAGAATGGAAAAACTGCTATGGATGTTTGCTTAAAGATGGCTGAAAATGGAGTACTGGCAAAACCAACCCATGATCATATTATTCGTTTTGCTCCACCCTTGATAATAAGTGAGGAAGAATTGATGACTGCAATTGGAATTATTCGAGATTCTATTCTTTCATTTGAATAATATAAATGAAGGGTATAAAAAAAGACTGTTTTTGATAAAACAGCCTTTTTTTGTTTTGCGTCATCCAAAAAGAGGTTGACATAATATTATTTTATTGAAGTGTAAACTTAACAGGTAAGTTGTATGAAACTCTAACAGGTTTTCCTCTCTGCATACCAGGTTTCCATTTTGGCATACTGTTTACAACCCTAATTGCTTCTTCATCACATCCGCCACCAATACCTCTTAGTACTTGAACTTTAGAAATACTCCCATTAGGTTCTACGACGAAATTTATAAATACTCTACCTTGTATTCCACTTTCCTTGGCTAATGGAGGATACTTAATGTTACTACTAAGAAAACCCATAAGTTTTGCCATTCCCCCCGGGAATTCAGGCATAGCCTCAACAACTGTAAATATTTCCTGTTCTACTATTTCTTCGTCATCATCATCTGGTGGAATATACTCTTCCATCTCAGTATCATCATCTGCATCAACATCTATATCAATATCTTCGTCAACTTCCTCATCATCATCAACAATAGTGATTTTTGTAACCTGTTTTGGAGGTGGAGGTGGAGGTGGTTTAACTTTCTGTTCCGTAATCGGAATTATCTCCTCAGGAGTATCATCTATATCACGAGAAGCGAGGTCAATAGTTATTTTATCATAACTTTTGTACTCAAAGGCTCCAAAAACAATTAACAAAGCAACAATAAGACCTATTTCAAAAAAGTAACTTTTCTTTCTTTCAAGGTCGGCTTTTGGTGTTTTTCTAGCTTTCATTTTAATAATTTTATGATTAACGGTTTATTTGGACAAAAATAATAAAAACTATTAATCTGTTTTAGAATAAGTTTCTTTCTTTTTAACAAGCAAATTGTATGCCAATAATCCAACAGCTATTCCAACCACGTCAGCAATAAAATCCAATACATTGCCATCTCTCCCAAAAAATACATATTTCTGAAGTATTTCTGTTAGCGCTGCAAAAACAAATATTATTCCCAGAATTACCAACATGTTAAAAAAACGATTTGTTCCGGATAAATATTGCAATCTAACAGCAAATAATACTAAATAGGTTTGCACTGAAAAAATAAATACATGGATTATTTTATCTGGTGACAGCCATTCCCAAAATGTTTTAACTTCAGGAAAGTATTTACCAGGCGTTCCGATTAGGAATAATGTCATTATAGCCCACGCTATTGCAGGCAACAATTTCCAGATCAAAAGATTTTTATGCTTTAACACTGTCAGAATAGGCATTATGATCTAATAACTCATTAATCTGTGTGCTATCTTCAACCTTAATTTTTACTATCCATCCTTCACCGTAGGGATCTTTATTTATAACTTCAGGGTCTGATTCAAGGTTCTCATTAAACTCTACAATAGTGCCAGTAATCGGCATAAATAAATCAGAAACAGTTTTAACAGCTTCAATTGTTCCAAACGGCTCACCCTTATCAAGTTCTTCATCAAGAGTTTCAACTTCTACGAAAACAATATCACCTAGCTCTTTCTGAGCATAATCAGTAATTCCAACAATAGCAAAATCGCCATCAGCTTTAACCCACTCATGGTCTTCAGTGTAAAATAAATTTTCTGGGATATTCATTATTAAATGATTTAATTAAAACAGCGTCAAATTTAATTTATTTCTTTAGCGCATTTAACTAAGTAGTACTTTTTTTCTGAAGGTCAATATTCCTTACTGTGCCAAATTAAACCTTAAACTAAATCCTCCACTAGTTGTTGCATTTGGCATCTGCGATGAAACATATGGAGTATTACTAGTCCAATTATAGTAAATTTTTAGTTGAATACTTTGACTCAACATATAATCACCGGCAAAATTTAATGTGTATTGTTTTGCCCCGGCAGAAATCTGGTTATTCACTTCGTCAATTCGCCTCAAAGTAGTTTTGTTATCTCTTATTCCAAAATCAATTTTTAGATTTAAATCGCTTTTAAAATTTTTCTTTTTGCCACCACCACTCACAGAACCAATAGTAAACTTAAGGTTTTTTATTCTATACCCCAATCCGATAACAACCTCTGCTCCAACCACTTCTGTAAGTTGATTATTAACAAAACTCAAATCAAGTTTACGCGATTTTTTGTATTCCATTTTAGCCGATAAGCTATTATGCATTGTTACATCAATCCCAATCAGAGGGCTATACTGTTCCATAACAGAAACAATTCCAACATCATATTGCGTAATATAATTTTCTGAATTCTGAAATGTCTGATTTGCATTCTCAGGATCGAAGTTAACGTTGGTTGCCCATGTAGCAATACTTAACATCGAACGATATCCGTGAGTAATATTAACCGTTCTGAAAAGTTTTTCAATACTTTTAATTTTTGTTAGGCCACTAAACGTAATACGCCAATTTGGAATAGGGAATTTTGGAAATGGGCTGGCAATACTAACAGAAGATGCGCCTTGTCCTGAATATGCTGATAAAAATGCATAATATAACACCGGCTGTGATGTGGATGTATATCCTCTAGGGAAATAATCTCCGGCAAGACTATCATAAACCTCTTCATGATCCCACGATTTATTTTCATTGGCCAGCCTGTAAGCAATCTCCTTCCGAGAGTTCAGGAAGGTAATAAATGTTTCAGAAACATCGGCTGTATCCGATTTTGCAAATGAGGTCTTAATTATTGAATATGAAATACTAAAATTTCCTCCATCCATTGGAGTGAATTCCTGGAATTCCGGATTTGAAAAATCGGAAGATACATTTCTAAAATATGATCTAAAGTTACTTGCATGTATTCGATCACCATCAATATCTATCCTAATGGCGCCCAGAATATCAGCATTTACCTTATATGACAACGATTCCGTTGATTTTCTCATATATGGATTATTAAGAATAGTGTCAGGTGTGATCCACCCATTAGTAGCGGCTTCCCATTTGATGTCCCTCTGATCTCCAAACACAAATCCCAGACCAGGCGCTGAATTTGACAAGTTAACACCCAGTAGATCAGGCTCAGGACTAAACCCTGGCAGCAACATACCATACCCGGCACTATAAGTTAGAGATGCACTTTTAATAGACAACAGTGTCTTAATTACACCTTCACCAATAATCTTAGCATAATTAACTTTTGGTTTTTCAATTGTATCATTTACAACTGGAGGAGGTTCAGGCGTGACCCCTCGGGATCTTGATGAAGGTCTCGATGATCTATTTGCAGATGCATTAAGCTTTTTAAGAAAAGGAACCTTATTGTAAAGCTGATTCATTTCCAGTTTCCCATTTATTTGCTTTTGGTTTGAATTCTCGATTGAATTCCCCATACGAGATTGAATAGATGCTGGAGATGCTGTCCATTTGTACAAAGCCTGATAGCTCATCGCAATTGTAACCCAATCGAGCAATGGAATTTTTTTAAAAGGAACATTATAAGTTGCCTTAAAAGTCTGACTATATATTTGCATGGTTCCTCCGCCATAAATATCCCTCCATACATCCTTTTTATATTCTTCCCATTCCTGAGTATCCTTATCAGGATAAATAACGGGCTCTTTAATGTAAGCATTTGCACCAGCATTAAACTCGAATGATAACGCCCGTGAGAAATCATATTTGAAGTCATAGATCCTGTTCCATTTCCATTGTCGGTCTATTGTTGGTTTAATTATAATATCACCAAGACTTTTATCCCTATATAACATTTTTCTTATGGAACGATCCATGTCTGTTCTAAAACTTAATGTTTTTGGGAGCAAATAAAAGTTGAAATCTTGAATAAGTTTTAAATGCTTATTTGAAAATAATTTAGATTTACCTAACGGTTTGTAGTTCTTTGGTTTAGGATTGAAATTATATCCTAATCCTCCACGATACTGATCCTGATTATCATACTCAAAATCAATATCTCTATGATCGTTTTGAGAATATGCAAATGAAACATCCAAATTCTCAACATCATAAATTCTTTGTTTTTTAGTATTACCAACCCTATCTTTACGAACATTCATAAGGTTAATATTTTGCCGGACTGTGTTATCAATAACAAGCTTTTTTACAGAGTCGCGCTTACTCCTATTAACATAAGTATCCAGATCATCTTTAAGCAGGATATCAGGATCTAGTGGATTATATTCCGGTGTAATTCTGGTTAAGGCGTAGTCGTAGTGCACCGGTATTCTAACACCAGCTTTCTCTCCTAAGAATTTCCCCAACTCAAGATCTGTTGCAAACATAAAGTTAGTTACATACTCTAAAGGAATTTGGCTTATTTTCTTTTCAAGACTGGCAAAACCAGCTGAACTATGTGAACCAGAAACAACAACTCTACCTAAATCGGCAAGATCGGTTTCTACCCTACCTGTAGCAGCCCAGCCAGCATGATCATTGAAATCAGTTAGTCTTAGTTCATCAACCCAAATTATTGCACTTCTTGGATAACCATCATCATCAAATCCAATACGCTGTTTAGGGTTACGAACACCAATAAGTATTCCTTTTACATCACTTATGCTAGGACTTCCCAAAACTGTAACTTTATTGTTCCCAATATATTCAACATATGGCTTATCTAATCGCAGATTTGAATTAGGATCACGTAAAGCAATATTCCTGTTTTGTTTTACATGAACAAGCTCCTGAAGGTCGATATCAAAGTTATTTATTTCAGGCCATATTGAATCGGCAGCGGAGGCAACCGTCCCCCACTTTGTAAATTCAAGTGGTACCTCGTATTCATAATAGTTATGAGTAAAATCGGATCCTATCCTTATAAAGGCTGTCATATCACCATACTTCAATTCTTCATTTTCCAGCAATTTCTCAGCATGCACAAACATTTTTAGCCTTTTATACTGTCTGAAATCGAAATCAGTAGTTTTAAAGATTCCCCGAGCATCACCATCAAACAATTCACTTACGTTCATCTCAACTGATTGCTCATTTTGAAGCACATAACTTGTGGTGCCAAAATTAGATTCACGTTCTATTCCAGGTGGGATAACATATGGAATAGGTTCTCTTTTCCCATTTTCTTCAATGTTAACAGTAGCAACAGTAAAGTTTGTTTCATTACCATAATCACCGGTCGAATAATCTCCAGGCTCCAATAGGGGATGATCATATCTCCTCCATTCACCTCTTACAAGTTCGAAAGTTGCGAAACGTACTACCACCTCACGCTCAAAATCGCGCATAAACATTCTCATAAATCTAATCGATCTGAAATCACTAATATTTCCAATAATGTCATCTGGGTTTTGAACAGGAATTTTAAACTGGTACCAATGGACGCTGGTTATATCACCATTTGCAAGTTTAATATCCTTAGCCTCAAAAACATCTGTAATATAATTTTTACCAACTTCCATTTTTGTTGGATCAAGTTCAACCTTGTACTGGAAGTATCTTTCAGATTCACTAAGGGTATTATCACGGTTAATATCTTCAACATTAGGATAATTTGTAGCCGCGGTTGGATAAGCTTCAGGATTTTGTGCATCAGTAGGTGAATTGCCTTCTGAATTATTGAATTTCTTATAGCGCTCTGTAACACTTGAGTACTTAGCTTCACTATCATAATCACCACCCCTGAAATAGTGGTAATTATCTGAAGATGGGTCTGCATCAGCTTTCAGATAAGCATTTGAAGATGCCCCATATTTTGACCTTATTATGTCAAGGTATGATTTATCATACCACGATTTTTCGTCGTCAGTACTAATTCCATCATAACCAACATCCTGAAACTCACGAGATCCACCAGCACTACTAAATGATTCAACAAGTGCTTGAAGTGAAGGTATGCGACCCCAGATAGTCGTGTCCACATTTTCAACATAAGATGAAGTAGGTAATCCATTTTCATAACTTTTTCTTCCATCTTTGAGAATATCCTCCGAAATCTCACCAAGGTTAATATACAAGTTACCTTTATTGTTCTGGTCTTCAGTAAACGGATCCATCATCCAGAATTCGATGTATTCAATATTTGAGGCTTCAAAGTCAGAAGTTTCTATTTCGCGCATCATCCCACCCCATCTTGTTTCAGGATTGACAAGTTCTCCATTTTCATTAATTCCGTCAGAATAAGGATTTGACTCAACATCATAATTATATGATCCCTTTTCTGTAGGATAATAAGCAAGATTTAAGACGGCAATATTTGTAGGAATATTATTCAAATAATTATCCTTATTTGGAAAAACCTCTCTTTGAAGTATCTGTCTTACGTCATTTTTAGAAATCTCATTTTTATCAACATTAGGCGGTCTGAACCCACCTCTTATATCATAAAACAGAGGGTCGATAATATACCAGGCAAGTTTTGCCCTATTTTTTCCATATGCATATCTGTTGGCGAAAGAAGTATCTGATAACTGGGCTTCAGGAAACATATTAGGTTGGCCTTGAGGAGTACTTGCCAAAAACCACATATTAGTATTTTTTAGGTCGATCGAAGAAGATGCCCCTTCAAAATCATCAATATAGGAAGTTCCTGCTTTTCCAATAGCCTTGGAATGGCCCGGAATGAACTGAGCAAATTCCCCATCAACAGAAATCTTGGAGATCTCTTTAGTAGAAATACCCGGCAATTTGTCGATCATCTTGGTTAACCATCTTGATTCTGTTCGATAACTCATATCAATACCCCACATAGTATTTGAAATTGGGTCATCTCCATAGTTTACCTTTTGAGTTAATGGGCGTTCATGAAGATTTAACAGGGTACCTCCAATATGAAAATCTTTGTTAATTTCATGGTCAACATGAATACCCATCATCCTCTTTTGTTGTACAGCAAACATTGAATTACTTTCAAGTGAAACATTAATAGGCACACCTGAGTTCATTATCCCATCATTTATAATTTTTACACGTCCAAGAGTATAATCAACAGTATAATCAACATTTTCTGTTAGCGGTACACCACCCGCTGTAACCTTTACCGATCCCTGAGGTACGTTAAGAGCATTTAGACTAATATCTGATCCTCCTGTTGAGCTATACATTCCTTCTAAAAGAAATTTATTCTTATCCGGATACTGCTCTGCTCCAGATTTGGTCAGAGTATACAACGAATCGTATGCATATAATTTAGCATATTCAGGATTATTAGGAAACACGGAGTCGTGGATATATCTACCAAACGGTTCCGTTGATGTGAAATATATCCGGCCATTTGAAGCTTGAATTGTACCACCGTTCATAGTTGCTCCATCTATAAAGTCAAACATTCCGTCACCACCAGGAATTGGGTTAAGCTGATTATCAAGATTATCAAGACCAAAGAGATGGATTAAAGGAACTCCGGTAACATTATCAGGACCTTCTGTAAAATATCCGGTTGGAACGCCTTGCTTATTTCCAGAATAGAGAATGTTAAACATGAAATTCTGTTTCTGCACCTGGTATGCACCAATCGCATAAACATTCTTCATCATCAACTTCCACATTGGCATTTTAGTATTTAGTGTATTACTTTTTAATAATTTAACAACCAGGTTATCAGGTGCTACAACACCCTGGTCTGAAAACTCACCTACCTGATATACACTATCACTACCAATAACGGTATACTGAATTGCAATTGCCAAAACCTGATCTGAATACAATGTCGTGTTAAGTGAAATAAATCCAAGTTTTTGATTTATATTGTACTCTGTAGCTCTCAGCTTTCGGGCATTTTCAAGCTTTACATAATCTTCACCAGCAGTAAAATAATTTGTCTTCCCAATGTGAAATGGGTCACCTGAAAGATAATTAGTAACAGAATTAATTCGTCTAATTTGATTTGTATCCAAACTGTTCATTAAGCTGTTCGAATAATTTGAAGGTCTTACTCCACCCGGTAAAGCATGAATATAAGGGCTATAAATATCTTTTTGAGTTCCTTCTCCAAGATCAGTAAAAGCAATTATATTTCTATTCTCTTCTGTAGCAGCACCAGTATTTGTAACCCATACTTCAACCTTTGTTATATTTACGTCTGATGCTATTATCGGTAAAGTTGCCAGTGCTTGTGGATATAACTCACGGAATGAATGCGCAAAGAAGAAGTGCTTATTTTGTTCATAATCAAGGGCTGTCATTTTAAATCTACTGGTTTGTGCACCACCTTCAACCGTTATATTCTTAGTTTCACTTTGCTGCTGAGAAAAAATAGCTGTAACGTGAGTTTTGCCAAATTGCAACTCTGTTTTTACACCAAATAAGCTCTGACTGCCACTAATTAGAGTAGAACGAAGAGGAAGACTAACATTACCGGCTTCGATAAGCTTAATTATCTCATCCTCTTTTCCTTCATATTTAAGCTTAAGAGTATTTTCAAAATCAAATGAAGATTCTGTATTGTAGTTTGCTTTGAATTCAATCTTATCACCAATCTTTGCAACAACATTCATTTGAATTTTCATGTTGAAGTCGAAATTAGTAGTCTTTCTTTGTCTCACATCAAGAGCAGGATCATCCCTTTTAGTTGATAATATTCCAAAGCTAACTTCTGCTGAACCTTGTGGACGAATATCGATAGTATTACTTCCAAATATCCTGTCGAAAGCTTCTCCTCCAATATAAATTTTAGGTATTAATCTCTCACCCTCTGCTGTGCCTGCGGTTTGGGTTCTTTCATTCCAATAATCAGCAACATCACGATTGAGTTGATATTTCTGAAACTCATCAAAATCCATCTCGGTTGGCGTACGATATAAGAAATCACCAATCTTGTTTACGAACTCATACTTATTTGTTTCTGGATTGTAAACTATTTCTCGCTCAATATTTGATGGCGGACTCAGAAATAATGGACTTGAATTTTGCCCATCAATGTAGGGGTTACCAGAAAAATCGTTAAATGGAAATATCAGTCTGACATCTGAGGTATCTGACACTGAAGTTGAATCTGGAATAACATTATTTTGTGATAATACTACATCGGTGCTCAATAGCAAAAATGCTATTAATCCCGAAAAAATAAATCTAATTAATGAAATGTATATATTATCAATCTTCAAAATCTTCAGTTTTTATCGCTTTTATCGGTTAGCGTAAATCTTAAAGCATTTTCAATACTTCTTTTATTAACCCCTCAACATCAACTACTTCGCCAGCCTTTAGGACTTTATCAATCGCTTTCTCAGCACTTGGCTTATGGAAGCCTAATATCAGTAACCCTGATAACGCTTCTTCCCTAATTGTATTGTGGGTTTGGTCCAATTTTTCGATATCAATTCCTGATTTAATTAATTTATCTTTCAAATCGATAATTATACGTTGAGCTGTTTTCCCTCCAATTCCTTTAACTCCTTGTAAGACTTCTGTTTTAGAAAGTACAATAGCATCAAATGCTTCTTCTGTTGAAAGTGATGACAGGATTAGTCGTGCAGTATTAGCTCCAACTCCGGAAACAGTTATTAGCTGTACAAACAACAAACGTTCATTTTCATCAGCAAAGCCATATAATAATTGTGCGTCTTCGCGGACAACAAAATGGATAAATATTTTAATATCTTCCTTATCCTTAATCTTTGAATAGGTTGTTAATGAAATGTTTACCATATATCCAACGCCGTTAACATCAATAACAACATAAGTTGGATTTTTTTCAACCAGTTTTCCCTTTAGGTAATCGTACATACTACTTTAGTGATTTTGTAATTGTTGTAAGCGAACCATAACCGGCAAAAATACAATTTATAGGAGATTACACAAAGTGATTTTTATAAGATAATAAAACCTAAAAATGTTAATCTCATTCTGGATTAAGTTTTCAATTTGTTGACTTAATATTGTGGCTCAATAAATATACTAATCGTTTTTCTTTTGGTTTAAACTACAACCTTAAACCAATTGCATACTAATGACAGCAGAAACGATTCCATCAACATCATAACCGCAATCTTTGTACAAAGAATCAAGTTCGCCATGACTGATAAATCGATGTGGAATACCCAGCGAATTTAGAGTGTTATTGTACCCATAATTGCTTTTAAAAACAGCAATTTTTGTTGCTAAGCCACCAATAATACTACCATCTTCAACGGTTAATATTTTGTTGTAATTTTTAAAAACAATATGCAACATTTTTTCATCAATTGGGGATAGAAATCTCAAATCAAAATGGCCAGGCTTGATATCATCAATAGCTAATTTTTTCAAAGCCTTCTCAACAAAATTACCTACATGTCCAATGCTTAATATGGCAACATCATTTCCCTCTCTCAAACATCTGCCCTTACCAATTTTCACTTTTTCCAACGGCCTATGCCAATTTTCTGCAACTCCAGTGCTTCTTGGATACCTTATAGAGAATGGACCTTCTTTATAATCAGCAGCTGTATACATTAAATTTCTTAAATCCAATTCATTCATTGGAGCACTAATAACCATTCCCGGAATGCTGTTCATAAATGCCAAATCGAAAGCTCCATGGTGGGTTGCACCATCTTCACCTACCAATCCGGCTCTATCTATACAAAAAACAACAGGCAACATCTGCAGTGCAACATCGTGAATAACCTGGTCATAAGCGCGCTGTAGAAAAGTAGAATATATTGTACAAAACGGCTTAAACCCCTCAGCAGCTAGTCCAGCTGCAAAAGTAACAGCATGCTGTTCAGCAATTCCAACATCAAAAACCCTGTGAGGAAATTCTTCCATCATGTATGTAAGTGCAGAACCAGTTGGCATAGCAGGGGTTATTGCCACTACTTTTTCATCGGTCTTGGCGATTTCGAGCAGCGTTTTTCCAAAAACTTCCTGATATGTAGTTGGTAAAATCCCTTGGTTACTTCTCAATAATTCGCCGGTTTGTCTATTAAACTTACCTGGAGCATGATATACTGTTTGCTCTTCTTCAGCCTTCTTAAACCCTTTCCCTTTAGTAGTTATCACATGAAGTATTTTCGGGCCACTTATGTTTTTAATTTCAGATAGAATTTCTATTAGCTGTGGCACATCATGCCCATCCACTGGTCCAAAATATTTGAAGTTCATTGCCTCAAACAAGTTGCTTCTCTTTTGAAGTTTTCTTGCAATTGCTGGTTCACCACTTGCTGATTTACCTACATAATTAGCTGCTATTCCTAATTCTTTCCAAGTTTTATATTTTCCCTTTTTTGAAGGGCTTATGTGCGATAGATATTCCTTAAGTGAGCCTACATTTTTATCAATAGAAATGCCATTATCGTTGAGTACAACAAGGATGTCAGCATTTGTTGATCCGGTATTGTTCATGCCTTCAATTGCCATTCCTCCTGTTAGTGCACCATCGCCAATAACTGCAATATGTTTTCGGTTGGATTCACCTTTGAGTCTTGAAGCCTCAGCCATTCCTAACGCAGCAGATACAGATGTTGAGGCATGCCCTGTACCGAATGCATCGTATTCACTTTCTTCGCGAATAGGAAATCCTCCAATTCCCCTATACTGCCTGTTTGTATGAAAAACATCCCTTCTGCCAGTAAGTATTTTATGGCTATATGCCTGATGGCCAACATCCCAAATAAGACGATCGAAAGGAGTGTTGAAAACATAATGAAGAGCTATGGTAAGCTCAACAACTCCTAAACTTGATCCTAGATGTCCAGGATGCACGCTTACTACATCAAGAATAAAACTTCTTAATTCATCTGATAATTGAATTAATTCAGATTCATCCAACTTTTTTAAGTCAGCAGGTGAATTAATTTTTGATAATATTGTTCTTGAGCCCGGTGTCATTTTACTTAAAAGTGCAAATTTATTAGATTTAATAAATCAAATGAATGTCTATAGAATTGTTGGGATAATTGCTTTTCTGTTTTTTGGATAATCCTTAAACTTGCTTTTATACCATCGATGGTGGTCAAGTGCGCGTGGTATTAAATTTGCCATTGTCCATATTGCAAATGAAAAACCCGGTAAGCACCAACACATTATAGCCCAACCTGTCCATTCAATAATTTCACCAAGTAAATTAGGAGATGAAACATATTTAAACAGGCCGCCATAAGGAATATAATATCCTGACTTTCCCCCTTTACGCAAATTAAACAATATTGTATCTGACGACATATTTATATACATACCGATAAAGAATAACAATCCGCCAATAATGAATCTTGGATCTAATATCCATGAATTATCATAAACAGGTGATAAAGTACCAAACCAATAACCGTTAAAGAAGCCATTAAAAAGATTGAATATTACAGCTAAGAGCACTATTAACAAAGGCATACGTTTACCGGTTGTTTTCATCCTAAATGGAAAGACGAAGATTCGATTAGTATAATGAAGCATGAATAGACCATAAAAGATATAAACTGGAAGTGTTTTTGTTGCTGACCCCATAAAAAATAAAAGTGAGAAAACGATTACTACGGGAAGTTCCATTAAAAACCAACCCAATCGATTACTTATTCTAACTCCCCATGTATTTGTTGTATGCCTGCCATAGGGTGCTGTATAAAATAATAGAACAGGGAAGGTAACAACCGCAATAGCAATCCAGGAATAAAGCAATATGAAAAAAAAATGTTGTGTAATCATTTTTAGAGGTAGTTATTTTCCTTAAACCAATGGTATATATCTGATATTGTTTCTTCTATTGGCCTTGGATTAAAACCAAGTTCACTTTTAGCTTTATCTGATGAGATATGCTTGTTGCTGGATTGCAGAATATCTAATGATCCGCTTGTATAAACAGGTCTTCGTCCTGTAAGTTTTGCAAAAATCATCATAAAAGGAATGCCTAATCTGGCCAACCATAATGGTAGTACGGTCAAGTATGTATTCTTATCGCTGCATTTCACAAAAATATCAGCAAAGTCTTTTACACTTACCCATTTCCCTGAAAGGATATATCTTTCTCCTCCTCTACCCTTTTCAATAACTGCAATTACAGCTTCTACAACATCACGAACATCCACCCAATCGTAACCTCCAGGAACCATTCCGGGAAGGCGATTATTATATAACATTTTCATAAACACACCCATAAAAGATGGCTTAAAATCTTCAGGACCTATTATAGCTGTTGGATTGATTATTACAACTTCAAAATTATTGCTATGCTGTTCCATCACCCATTCTCCGGCAATTGCTTTAGTACGCTCATATGCTATAGGTGAATCAGTTGCAACTGCCCTCGTTTCATCCATTGGAATATCAAATGGAGTATGAACCAGTGCATGAATAGAACTAAAGTGGATAAACTTCTTTACACCTGCATTTCTGGCTGCATTTACAATGTTTTTCGTGCCATTTACATTTATATCGAACACTTTTTGATCTGAATCAGCACCAATGGAAATTAAAGCAGCAAGGTGATAAACAACATCTGTGTCTTTGCAAAGTTTATCTAATGATTCAATATCTAACAAACTGCCTGCTACTGTTTCAATATTTAGACCATCTAATATATCAGTTTCCTTAAAGACCAGAACTTTCAAGTTATGACCCTCATCAATGAGTCTTTTTACTAAATTAATACCAACATGTCCGGTTGCTCCTGTAATAGCTATCTTCATTCACAAAATATTTTAATACTTTTATTAAATATTCAAATTATCTTACTGACTATCTATCGATTGCAACTTTAATAAAGGTAGGTATTACCAGTATAATCTAGTTTCTATTTAGGCTTTCTCCAGTAATAATGTTATTAATTGCTACGAAATTCCTTTACCCCATTTATAGGAGATTGATTAAGCAAAAATAAACATTTGTTGAAAACACACATCACAATTTTTGTCGCACTTTCTTTTAAACCGTAATTTTGCATGCGATGATTGATAATACTAATAACTTCTTAAAACAATTAAATAAAGAGCAGCTTGATGCTGTTCAGAAAATTGAAGGCCCTATAATGGTTATAGCTGGAGCCGGAGCTGGAAAAACCAGAGTTTTAACATATCGTATAGCCTATTTATTATCAAAGGGAATTGACCCATTTAACATCCTTTCACTCACTTTCACTAACAAAGCTGCTCGCGAAATGAAAGACCGGGTAATTGATCTAATCGGTGATGGCGATGCCCGTAATGTTTGGATGGGCACTTTCCATTCGGTTTTTGCTAAGATATTAAGGATTGATGGCCACCATCTTGGATATCCTTCCAATTACTCAATAATTGATAGTGCTGATAGTAAACGGTTGATAAAGAATATTATTGGTGATATGAAATTAGATCCTAAACAATATTCGCCCGCATATGTTGCCAGCCGAATCTCGATGGCTAAGTCTACACTTATCTCTACAGAAGATTATGCTAACGACCCCGATATTCTTTCTGCCGACGAAAGTTCACGCAAACCTCTGATTAAAGATATTTATAATAGGTACCAGGCAAGATTGAGACGTGCTGATGCAATGGACTTTGATGACCTGCTTTTTAACACTTATCTTCTTTTTTCACAATTCCCTAAAGTGCTTTATAAGTATCAGCAAAAGTTTAAATATATACTTGTTGATGAGTATCAAGATACTAACCACGCGCAGTACATTATAATTAAAAAACTGGCTGCAAATACTGAATATATATGCGTTGTTGGAGATGATGCACAAAGTATTTACGGTTTTAGAGGAGCAAATATTAGTAATATCCTTAACTTTAAAAACGATTATCCTGACTTTCAACTTTTCAAACTTGAGCAAAATTACCGCTCGACAAAAACAATAGTAAATGCTGCTAATAAGGTGATTACGCATAACAAAGATCAGATTAAAAAAACAGTTTGGACAGATAATCAATCAGGAGCGTTAATAGGTTATATAAAAGCAACAAGCGATAATGAAGAAGGGAAATTAGTAGCCAATTCTATATTTGAAAAGAAAATGAATGAGCAGCAAACTAATGATATGTTTGCGGTGTTGTACAGGACAAATGCTCAATCAAGATCAATAGAGGAAGCACTGCGTCAAAAGAATATCCCGTATAGAATTTATGGCGGACTCTCATTTTATAATAGAATGGAGATAAAAGACCTACTGTCATATTTTCGACTTGTGATAAATCAAAACGATGAGGGAGCCTTGCAGCGGATAATTAATATACCGGGAAGGGGAATCGGAAAAACCACAATGGAAAAAGTAGTAGTTGCTGCCGACAACCACAATGTTAACATTTGGGATGTGGTCTGTAATCCTTCTGGATTCGGTGTAAACATAAATTCAGGAGCTCAAACAAAGCTGAGAAATTTCAGCACAATGATAAAAAGTTTCATAGTTGAAAATAAAACAAAAGATGCTTTTGAAATAGCTTCTCATATTGCTAATTCATCGGGGTTGATTAAATCACACAGAGAGGAAGATACTCCGGAGGGAATTAGTCGCGTTGAAAATATTGAAGAGCTTCTTAATGGAATCAAAGAATTTACTGAAAAAGCTATTGAGAAAAGCGATGGTGATCTATCGATAAAAAAAAGCCTGGAAGAATTTATGGAAGATGTAGCCTTACTTACCGATGCCGACAACGATGATAAGGAAGATAAGGATAAAGTGACTCTGATGACAATACATGCATCTAAAGGACTTGAGTTTCCACATGTTTATATAGTAGGCTTGGAAGAGAACTTGTTTCCTTCTATTCAATCTATTAGTACTCGCAGTGAGCTGGAGGAAGAAAGGAGACTTTTCTACGTAGCTTTAACGCGTGCAATGCAAACAGTAACATTATCGCATGCAGAAACAAGGTACCAATGGGGTAATTTTACGATTACAGAACCAAGTCGTTTTTTAGATGAAATAGATGATAGTTTAATCGACAAACCAAAACCTGTTTTTATTAATCCACGCAAGGTCACTACTTCACTAAGTGAAAGTTATAACAGTCAAAAAAGAATCGTAAAAAGAAATCTAAAACCTATACCACAAAGCAACATTAGTTATTCAGATGATAATTCTCCGTCTGATGATATACAAGAAGGAATGACTGTTGAACATGCTAATTTTGGTAAGGGAAAGGTTGTAAGTGTAGAAGGTAACGGACCAAATAAAAAAGCTACAGTATTCTTTGATAGTGTAGGGAACAAGAATCTTCTTTTACGCTTTGCAAAGCTTAAAATCATTTCATAGAGAATATAATATCTATTTTGATACAGTCGTTATAAACTGATCTGTTTATAAAGGTGGTAATTTCGTTAGAAATTAATATGAGTCCTTTTAGTACTTTTGCCTAAAATTATTTTCATTCAGAATTATGATAACTGTAGAGATAAAAGATATTACAAAATATTACGGCCAGCAAAAAGCACTGGATAATATTAATTTAACCATTAACAAAGGTGAGGTTGTAGGGCTCTTGGGGCCGAACGGTGCTGGCAAATCTACACTAATGAAAATAATTACTTCATTTATTCCACCATCATCAGGAACTATTGTGGTTGACGGGTGGGACGTTCAGGAAAACTCCCTTGAAGTAAGAAAACGACTTGGGTATCTGCCAGAACACAACCCGCTATATCAGGATATGTATATTAAAGAATATCTTGAATTTGTGCTTAAAACATATCCAGGACAAAAGAATGTAAAATCAAAAGTCGATGATATTATACATCTTACAGGATTAGACTTGGAAAAAAAGAAAAAGATCGGTGCATTATCTAAAGGATACAAACAACGTGTTGGGCTTGCTCAGGCATTAATACATAACCCGGATATACTTATTTTGGATGAACCAACTTCAGGTCTTGATCCAAATCAATTAGTTGAAATTCGGAAAATTATTATTGAACTTGGAAAACAAAAAACTATAATTCTCTCTACTCATATTATGCAAGAAGTAGAAGCACTTTGTAACCGTGTGGTAATAATTGATAAAGGTTGTATTGTAGCTGATGACACTCCAAAAAACCTGTTGAAAGGTGGCAAAGTAAGTACAGCCTACAGAGTTGAGTTCAAGGAAAAAGTTAGTCAGCAATTACTTAAAAATATTTCCGGAGTAGAAAATTTAACAAAATTGGAAGATTCTGTATGGTTACTGTATTCTGTTGGAAACAAAGATATTCGTGAGAACATATTTAAATTTGCTGTCAAAAATAATTTCAGCGTACTTTCTCTATCCGTTGAAGAACAGAAAATGGAGGATATTTTCCAAAGGTTAACCAAATAAAAAAAATTCGCATAATAATTCATTAGTACCGACTAAATTATTTACATTTGCCCCTTCGTTTTACTTAAAAAACGAATTGTGGAAAGATTTGATTGATTGCAACCACGGTAAAAAATGCTAAAGCAATTTTACCTAAGCTGCAATCACATCTCCACTTTTTTTGTTAAACTTTAAACTAAAGATATGTCATATTTATTTACGTCAGAATCTGTATCAGAAGGACATCCGGATAAAGTATCTGACCAAATTTCAGATGGAGTACTTGATGAAATGTTACGTCAGGATCCAAATTCAAAGGTTGCTTGCGAAACACTTGTAACAACAGGACTTGCCATGATTGCAGGGGAGGTTAAAACTGAAGCCTATGTTGACTTACAAAAAGTTGCCAGAGGAGTTATCAGACGTATAGGTTACACAAAAGCAGAGTACCGTTTCGATGCAGATTCATGTTCTGTAATTTCTGCATTACATGAGCAATCGACGGATATAAATCAGGGTGTAGAGCGTGCTACTGATGAAGAACAAGGAGCTGGTGATCAGGGTATGATGTTCGGTTTTGCAAATAAAGAAATGGAAAATTACATGCCAATAACCACTGAGTTATCTCATGATCTGCTTTTTGAACTTGCTAAAATCAGACGTGAAGGAAAAGACATGTTATATCTTCGTCCCGATTCAAAATCTCAAGTCACACTTGAATATGACGATAATGGGAAACCATTACGAATAGATACTTTAGTGATCTCAACTCAGCATGATGATTTTGACTCTGAGGCTAACATGCAAAATAAAATTAAAGAAGATGTTGCAAATATTCTCATACCAAGAGTTAAAAAACAATATCCTGCAGAAATTCAAAATTTATTTGGCAACGACATGAAACTGTTGGTAAATCCAACTGGCAAGTTTGTTATTGGTGGCCCTCATGGAGATACCGGACTTACCGGAAGAAAAATTATTGTTGACACTTATGGCGGACATGGTGCCCATGGTGGTGGTGCTTTTTCTGGAAAAGATTCTTCTAAAGTTGACAGGTCGGCAGCATATGCTGCTCGTCACATAGCTAAAAATTTAGTGGCAGGTGGAGTGGCAGATGAGATGCTGGTTCAGGTTGCTTATGCTATTGGAGTTGACAAACCGGTAGGGTTTTATATTAACACATATGGTACAGCACATGTTAAAAATGATAAGGGAGAATTACTTACAGATGGGGAAATTTCAAATATTGCAACTGAGATTTTCGACATGAGGCCTTATGCTATAGTTTCCCGATTTGGTCTTAAAAATCCCATATTTGAAAAAACTGCATCTTATGGACACTTTGGCAGAGATACATTTAACGAAAATATAGAGGTTTTTTACGAAGATAAACACACAACATTTAAAGAAAACAGAAATGGCGTTAACGTCTATACCAAAAATGTTGAATTTTTCAAGTGGGAAAAATTGGATTACCTCGACAAAGTAAAAGAAGCATTTAATCTTTAAGATTATATTGATATTACTAACCTTTAAGGTCTTTTTCGACCTTAAAGGTTAGTAAGGACAAACAAAAAGCCCAGCATGCAATTGCATACGGGGCTTTTTTTGAACTATCAATTATATTTATCTAACCACTAATTTCTTAGTAATAAAAGCTTCTCCATTAATAAATAATGTATAAAAATAAATTCCTTTATTTAAATCCATAATATTCATAGTCAGCTGATTACTCCTTGTTTCAATTTGTTGCTCTTTCACAACTACACCCATCAAATTAAATATTTTAACATTTGCAGTATTTACCTCAATAGGCATTTCATAGTCAATATTTACATTGTTTATTGCCGGATTTGGGTATATTTCAGAGATCCTTATGTTTTTGAGAATATTCTCATCAATAGCTGTAGGCGAAGAGTCATACTTCACAACTATCTGTACATTCTCGTCAGGATTATCTAAATTAAAAAAAGTGTATTCAATAATTGAGATTCCAACGGCATCTTGTATTCTGTAATTACCTGAGAAGTTACCAGGTGTACTTGATCCTCCAGCAGGTACGAACTGATAATTTGGAGAAAGGTTTGTTGTATCATTAAAATAATTTGGACCCCATTTGAAATAGCTACTTGTACCTTCTAACATAAAAACTTCATTCCTTAATACTTTAATGTTAGTGCCATTAACCGTATTATTATTTACAACTGCCTGAAAAACAATCTCACTAGCAGGTATAACATCAGGCACAACAGTAACTGTATCGCCTAGAACTTCACCATCCATTGATAGTGTAAAGGATTGGGCATATATAGAAACAGCAGCAAAGAGCAAAACTGTTAAACAAAGTATTAATTTTTTCATTTATTAATTATTTTTTGATTATGAATGCTCAAAAATTTCATCGTAATCAGTAAGTATTTTAAACTTATTAATCAATATTTGTTTCAAAAATAATCAAATAAAACTCATCAGATTAATAAAAAAGACCCATATGCTTATTGCTATATGGGTCTTTATTGTTAGTATATTATGTATTATCTCTTAACGAATTATCAATTTCTTAGTGTTGTAAATTTCACCATTAATATAAATCGAATAAAAATAAATTCCTCCTTTGAGATCAAAAATATCCATTTTCATATTGCTGGCTCTTGTATCAATTGGGTCTTCTTTCACAACCGTACCAAGCAAATTAACTATTTTAACACTTGCTTCATTTACATCTATTGGCATACTATAATCAATATTTATTTGATTTGAAGCCGGATTAGGGTAAATATCAGAAACCCAGGTGTTTTTGAGAATGTTTTCATCAATACCATCAGGAGATGTATCAAACTTTAGAACAACTTTTATATTCTCACTTGGATTATCCATATTATAAAAAGTGTATTCAATTATCGAAACTCCAATTGTTTCATGTATTTCATAATGAGCGGAATAATCACCAGCTACACTTGAGCTATCTTTATTAATGAACATATACTGTCCTGAAGTATCAACCACAGGTGTGTAGCAAACACCCCAGCAAAAATAATTTACAGTATTTTCAACTAGATAAATTTCATTTCTTGCTACTTTAACATTGATGCCATGATCAGAAAGGTTATTAAGTATTACTTCAAAAACTATAACAGTAGTTTCGGGCGATTCAGGGTGCAAAACAACAGTGTCACCAATTGCTTCATCCTCCCATGTGAGACTGAACGTTTGTGCGTTCACATAACAGAATGTAAATACTATTAATGAAATAGAGAGTATTATTTTTTTCATAGCTATAATTTAATTTTACATAATTTTAAAACAAATATTGTACCGAAAATTCCGTGCAAAGATAATTATTAAATTTATACAAGAATGAAATAATGTTAATGTTTGTTAGGACAACATTTGCACAAACATATTTGCTCAATAAAGATAATTGTGACCTTTAGTTAAGTCTTTCGAGCTTTTAAACTTTAAAATGTATAAAATATGATAGGAAGAAGGGACAAAACACTAATTTATTTTAATGAGTAGGGCAAGTTCTCTTATTACCATTTATTCATTGTTTGATTAACTTATCCACAAAAAACAACCAATTCAAAAAAATTATTGTCCTATTTTATGTATTACATAATACTGAGTTTTATAAATCAAGTTTATATTTTAAAATAATAGTACATTTGTCAACCAAATACATAAAAAATACTTTAACTAAATCTTAACATAATGAAGAAACTATTTACTTTTTTACTGATCTCGATGTTTTCAGCATCTGTATTTGCTCAGGTTATTGTAGGAACAGACCCTGAAAATAAGAATGTTGTACTTGAAGAATTTACAGGAATACATTGTGTATACTGTCCTGACGGACATGCAATAGCTCAAGCCATTCAGAATGCACATCCTGATGATGTTGTGATAATGAATATTCATACAGGAAGCTATGCCGTACCATCTGGTAATGAACCAGACTTCAGAACTCCTTGGGGAGATGCTATTGCCGGACAATCAGGTTTATTAGGTTACCCTGCAGGTACTGTAAACAGACACTTATTTCCTGGTTGGTCACAAGGCAGTGGAACTGCTATGAGCAGAAACAGATGGTCTCAAGCTGCTAATCAAATGCTTGCGGAACCAAGTTATTTAAATGTTGGATTAGTTGCAACTATTGTTACGTCTACTCGTCAACTTATAGTTGAAGTGGAAGTTTACTACACTGGCGACAGTCCTTTTGAAACTAATTATCTTACTGTTGCAATGCTGCAAAATAATATCCTCGGGCCACAAACCGGAGGAGGTATGGGATGGAATTATAATCATATGCACATGTTACGACACATGTTAACCGGCCAATGGGGTGTTGAGATCACTGAAACAACTGAAGGCTCTCTTTACAGCCAAACTTTTGCCTATGAAATCCCTGAAAATTACACTGATGTTGAAGTAGTATTGGAAGACCTGGAAATAGTTGCGTATGTTGTTGAAACACATCAGGAAGTTGTTAGCGGAAACAATGCAGGCGCTATAAACATTATGGAATCAAATGATTATGATGCTGCTATAGTTTCTGCAATTATTCCACAAAGTGCTTGTTCAGATGAAGTAATTCCTGTGGTAAACTTAAAAAACTATGGTGAAATAAATCTAACCAGTCTTGAGTTTGTTTATTCCCTAAACAACGGAGAAGAAATGACGTATTCATGGACAGGCAACCTTGCCCAAAATGAAACCGCAGACATAAGCTTGCCTGCATTAGTTTATACTCCTACTGACGAAAATCAAGTTAGTTTAAGATGTGAATTACCTAATGGCGTGCCGGATGAGCTTCCACAAAATGATACATATAGTCAGACTTTCCAAGGTTCACAAAACTATCCTGAAGATATTAGCTTCGGAGTGCAATTACTAGGAAACCCTGAAGACATTACATGGAGCATTACTGATGCAAGTGGTGGTATAGTTGCAGAAGGTGGCCCTTACACAACTGGTGGCTTCCACATTGCTCCTGTCGCTTTTCCTGAAACAGGTTGTTATGTATTAACATTAAATGACGCTTCCGGAGAAGGGTTATCTGGTGGTTTTTATTTAATTCTTAATCCTAATAATGATATTCTCTGGAATGGAGGTGATTTTACTTATAGCACCACTGCAGAACTTGCTTATAATATGATTGTAGATGTTGATGATATGTTAGCACCTGAGGATATTTCAATCAGACCAAACCCTGTTACACATAATGCAAACATTGGGTTTAGCTTAAGCAATAGCGCTAATGTAAATATTGCCGTTTTTGATATTCTTGGAAAGAAAGTAAAGGATATTTACTCTGGTGATATGACAGCTGGCTCACAAAATGTAAATGTGAATGTTAGTGAGTTAAATAAAGGTGTTTATTTTGTGAAACTACAAATCAATAGCGAAGTAGTAGTAAAGAAAATAGTTGTAGCAAATTAAACAATATATAAATTATCAAGAAGCCGTTATTGTAACTACAGGTTATGATAACGGTTTTTTGTGCTTAGAAATTATTGCGGATCAACATCATACTGTACAATAATCGATCTGAATTTAGTTATCGATTTAGTTCTTATAAGTGATTTATGAATGTTATCTTTCACCTCTCTAAGATTCTCTCCACGGGGTACCTTTAGAAGAGTTTGTTTTATATAATAATTTCTCACCCTGCCTACCAAAGGATATTCCGGTCCGTAAACAAATTTTCCAAACTTTTCTCTCAAGTCTTTTGCAAAGGATGCAGCGCCCTCATTTAATATCTCCGCTTTTTTATTCTTCATCCTGATTACAATAAGTCTGAAATAAGGCGGATAATTAAATTTCTTCCTTTCAGCTAATTGACGAGTGTACATACCAGTATAATCGTGGTTAACAACGTTATTAAGGATAGGGTGATTGGGCTTCCATGCCTGTATTATCACGATTCCCTGTTTGTCCTTTCTCCCGGCTCTGCCACTAACCTGTAACATAATCTGGAAACTCCTTTCATGTGCTCTGAAATCCGGAAAACTAAGCATATTATCAGCGCTCAAAACCCCGACTACCTGAACATTATCAAAGTCAAGGCCCTTAGTTATCATTTGTGTACCAGTTAGGATATCAGTTCGTTTGTCCTCAAAATCAGAAATAATTCTGCTAAAAGAATTTTTTGTGCGAGTAGTGTCAAGATCCATTCTGTCAATTTTCACATCAGGATATAATAACCCCAGTTCTTCAGCAACTTTTTCTGTTCCAAAACCCTGCATTTTCAATCCCGTATTTCCACAATCAGAACATGTGCTAGGTATTGTTGTAGAATATCCACAATAATGGCATTTTATTAATTCGCTGTGTTTATGGTATGTTAACGTGACATCACAATTTTTACACTGAGGGATCCAGTGACAAACGTCGCATTCTATTCTAAGTGAAAATCCTCTTCTGTTTTGAAATAATATAACCTGATAGTCTTTCTTCAAGGCATCATCAATATTTTTAAGCAGGACAGATGAGAAATGTGATTTCATCATCCTTCTTCGGTGTTCCTCTTTCAAATTTACTACAACAATCTTTGGCATGCTCACGCCACCATACCTTTCGTTGATTTCAACCAGACCGTATTTTTCGGATTTTGCATTATAATAACTCTCAATAGCTGGAGTTGCTGATCCAAGCAGTACTTTTGCATTATGCAAAGTAGCGAGGTAAATTGCAGCATCTCTAGCATTATACCTGGGAGATGGATTGTACTGTTTGTAGGAACTGTCGTGTTCTTCATCAACAATTATCAACCCAAGATTATCATAAGGTAGAAAAAGTGATGAACGAGGACCAAGTATTATATTAAACTTCGTGTGAATCTTATCATCATCACGATTAGCAATATTATTCCAAACTTCGGCTCTTTCATTTTGACTGTATCTGGAGTGATAAACTCCAACCTCATCACCAAAATACTTACGAAGTCTTGAAATGATTTGAGTTGTTAATGCAATTTCAGGTAGCATGTAAAGTACTTGTTTCCCTGATTTAATTGTATCGGCAATCAGTTTTATATAAACCTCTGTTTTCCCCCCTGATGTTACTCCATGAAGTAGTACAACATTATGCTGATTGTATAATTTTAAGATATTTTGATAAGCATCTATTTGATGAGGACTAAGAGTAAGTTCTTTCTTATTATCATTAGTGTCATTTTCAAACCTGCTTACTTGTTTATCAATTGTAATAAGTACATTTTTATCAATTAGTGATTTCAGTGCTGATACACTACCACCGGATCTTCTTAGCAATTCTGACTGTTTAACAATCTTATCATCCGCAATTGGTAAACCAACAATGGCAATAAATGCAATTAGCAATTCCAGCTGTTTATGAGCTCGTTTTCCGAGGTCATCCATTAATTGCTGAAGCTTTTCTTCATCAATGAACTGTTCAGAGACCCCAATAAATCTTTCAATTTTTGGCTTAAATCTATCCTTAAGTTCTTCCTCCATCACAATAACCTTTTGTTCAATCATTGTTTTTAGTAACGGCAAAACTTTTTGGTATCCAACCAGTTTTGAGATGTCATCAATTGTAAGTTTCCTTTTTTCGATTAATGCCTCCGTAATTTTATATTCGTACGAATCGAGGATATTGAAGTCGGGAATAAAAGAAGGAGATAACATCACTTTAGATTCGCTTGCCAACTTAAAAGTTGTTGGAAGAGCAGCATTCATAACTTCCCCTTCAGTACTCATATAATAACTTGCCATCCACTCCCAGAACTGAAGTTGAAGATCACTTACAATTGGTAATTCATCAAGCAAGGTTATGATATACTTTGGAACATAGTCGGGAGGAACAACAGTATGGATTTTTTTTACAAGTCCAGCATAAATTTTCTTACGGCCAAACTGAACACTTACCCTTTGCCCAACCTTAATAAATTCATTAAGATCAAATGGAACTCTGTAGGTAAAAGAGCCTTCAACAGGTAGTGGGAGCAGCACATCGGCAAATAAGGTAACACGATCCATTCTATTTTACAGTCATTGGTAGTTAGCAAAACAAATATACACATACTGCCCGATAAGCTAAGTATAATTATCAACATCAATAAGATAATATTTATAGATTTGTCTTGTAATTATAAGTGTACCTATAGTAAATCTGAAATAATTAAAATCATGGAATACCAGGCACAGATGTTAATTGTTATGATTTCTTACATGGTATTTATCATTTTCCTTGGTTTCTATCAGGGCAGAAAGGTAAAAACCGGAACTGAGTTTGCTATTGCCGACCGCAAATTACCTGGATGGATAGCTGCACTATCAGAGAGGGCAACTGGTGAATCATCATGGGCTCTTCTTGGTCTTCCGGGAGCAGCATATGCAACAGGTTTACTGGAAATATGGACTGCCATCGGTTGTGTTTTGGGAATACTATTTGCATGGATAATTCTAGCCTGGAGACTTCGGGATGAAGCAGAAAAGTATAAGGTTGAAACATTTACAGATTATATTGCCAAGCGTCATGGGGAAATGGGGAAATGGCTCAGAATAGTTGGAAGTTTTACGATCGTATTCTTTTTCTTCTTTTATGTGGGTGCCCAGTTTATTGGTGGTGGAAAAACACTTGAGAATCTTTTTGGCATTGAAAAGATTTACGGGATGCTAATTGTAGTAGGCCTTGTAATTCCCTATACTATCTATGGAGGATTCAGAAGTGTTACTTACACAGATGTTGTTCAGTCTATCATAATGATAATTACTTTGATTGCAGCTCCCATTGCCGGAATAATTTATTTATCCAATTTATCGGAAGGAACTGTTTTTGCAACTAACATATCAGAAGCGTTAACTAGAGCTGGTGTTTCATATTCTACCTTGACAGGAGGAGCTGTTCTTCAGGAAGGAACACCCTTATCTTCAACACTGAATAATCTATTTCCAAATATGCAAGGAATAATAAGTGGACTTGGCACAGGAATCATTATTGCAGGTGCATTCTCATGGTTTTTTGGTTATCTTGGTGGTCAACCTCAGTTAAGTATGCGATTTATGGCAATCAAGGATGCCCGTCAGGCTAAGATCGCTCGTAATATTGGAGTTATATGGACAATAGTAGCCTATATCGGTGCACTTATGATAGGATGGATTGGAATTGCTTTATTCGGACCTGAGGGGCTGTCGGATCAAGAGACTGTTATGCCGGAAGTAATTACCACAATCTTTCACCCAATAATAGCTGGTTTGCTGATAACAGGTGTTCTTGCGGCAATTATATCTACAGCTAACTCTCTGCTTATACTTTCCTCAACTGAACTATCCGAAAATATTATCAAACCCCTGCAGAGAAAAAGTCTTGACACCAAAACTTCACTAAGATATTCAAGGGTAATTACAGCAATCCTTTCTGTTATAGCCTTAATATTAGCATACTTCTCCTCTGGAAATCTAATATATACTATTGTGGGATATGTGTGGGCTGGCATAGGCTGTACATTTTCAGTAGTTATATTACTTACACTGTTCTGGAAACGTTTTCATGGTATTCCTGCTTTACTCACAATAATTACCGGATTGCTATTTACAATAATTTGGATAAGTACCGGACTTGAGAAAATTGTTACTTCACGACTCCTTACTTTTATTGTGGCTGGCTTAGTGGCAATTATTTCATCTTATCTCATCAAAAAACCGAAATTACTTTCCTCAAAGTAAATTACTGTTTCCCAAAACAACAAAGAAGGCATCCTTATAAGTAGCACCAATGGGTATAAATTTATTTGCTATTGAAATACGATTTCTCTCAATACTTTTAATCTTATTTATTGCAACCAGATATGATTTATGAACACGAATAAAATTGTCAGAAGGTAATACTTCTTCAATATTTTTAAAACTTTGGAGAGTCATAATTTTCTCAGAAACAGTATGAATCATAAGATACTCTTTCATTCCTTCAATATATAGAATGTCGTTAAAATCAACACGCTGCATTCTAAATTCCGTTTTTACAAAAAAGTAATCACGTTTATATTGAAGCTTTGGTATTTCACCTTGCTTGCTTTTAGCAAACAAATCAAATATTTTATCAATTGACTGGATAAAACGCTCAAATGAAATAGGCTTAAGCAAATAATCACAAACGTTCAAATCAAATGCTTCGATGGCATACTGATCGTAGGCGGTAGTTAATATTATTTGTGGGGGATGTTTTAAAGTCTTTATAAGTTGTAACCCTGTAAAACCCTCCATTTCAATATCCAGAAAAATCAAATCCACCTTATTACTTTGTAAAAAAGTAATGGGTTCAATTGCATTATTGAAACACATCAGCAGTTTTAGAAATGGTACTCTAGCAATATAATCTTCCATTTGCTGGATAGCAGGCAACTCATCATCTATTACAATACAACTAATACTCATCTAATTGAATATTTAATTCTACAGTATATTCATTATTTTCAGTCATAATTTTCAACTTATGTAATGATGGAAATAATAGATCAAGTCTGCGTTTAATATTCTCCATCCCCAATCCTCCGGGATGTTTTTTCTCAGTCTCGTTTAGTACCCTTATCTTATTCTTACTTCTAAAAAAGATCTGGTTTCTTTCTGTTCGCAATAGAATCTCAATTGAGTTAGCCATGCTCACAGTTCCATGTTTAAATGCATTTTCAATAAAAGGTAAAAAAATCATTGGTGGAATAAATAAATTTCCTGTTTCACCTTCAATCACAAATCTTACAAACTCACTCTCTTGATACCTTATCTTTTGTAATGATATAAAATTATTGATGTATTCTATTTCCTTATCCAGCAGCACCTTGTCTTCAGTTGCATCATATAACATATATCGCATAATTTCCGATAGTTTGATAATGGCAAAAGAAGCTTTTTCAGGATCACGAATACTAAATGAGTTAATATTATTGAGCGTGTTAAAAAGAAAATGAGGGTTGATACGAGATCTCAATAATGCCAACTCTGTGATACGGTTCTGTTTTTCAAGCTCTTTTTGTCTTTGATAGCTATAGAACCAATCAACAGATAGACGAAGTACAATAGCATATAATGTACTTAAAAGAGTGTGCCCGGTACTAGCTTTATAAATAATAACGCTGCCTTCATAACTATCAATTCTACCTGTAATTTTATACATCCAACTCCAAACAAATCCATAAGCAATCCAAAATAGTATTGTTAGAAATATGTTTAATGCGATACGCTTTTTCCGAATAATGTTCGGGATTATCAGATAATAAAATAATGCAAAGGAAATAATATCCAGAGGAGTGGTAACCAATAAGGTGTTCAGGGTGTTTGCTAGAACCTGTCCGTCATACATCGGGATAATTCTAATTAATTTTATAGTAATCAGAATTAGCCAAAAAACTACAGGAACAAAGTTAATAACACGTTTGTTAAGCATTACTTTTTTATACAAAAGTATGAATCTTCAGTCAATTCTATTGATTTAAATCCCAACAATAAACCAACTACAATATTTAATCAATAATCCTTCCCAATTGATAAACAAACATCAAAATTACCGGTTGCAAATTAGTATTATCAGTTTGTTGATTTCTTTTGTTAAACAAATACTAATGGCGTTTTTTTGTTAAAAAAAACAGAACCATGAATTATAAATCTACAATAATAATCCTTGTTATTTTTCTCTTCTTAGGATATCAACAGCATTGTACGGCTGAATCAATAAAAAAACCTTCAATAATTGGAATCATAGTTGATTTTGCATCAAACAATCCTATTGAATATGCAAATTTAGTATTAACCAGTACCACCGACAGCAGCATAATAACCGGTACTATCTCAGCTGCTGATGGCAGTTTTAGAATTGAAGACATAAAAAAAGGAAACTACAATTTAAGAATCCATTTTATCGGTTATCAAATAATAGTTATGGACAACATTGAAATAAACTCAAAAAATGAGGTGATCGATCTTGGAACAATAAAACTAAAGCCAACAAGCATCGACTTAGAAGAGACTGAAATAGTAGCAAACAATAACTATATCGATTTTAAAATCGACAAAAAAGTAATTAATGTTAGCGAACACATTAATGCCGATGGAGGAGCTATAGTTGAGGCCTTGCACAATGTTCCTTCTGTTCAGGTGGATGCAGGTGGAACAGTCTCAATACGAGGCAGTACAAGCTTTACTCTATTAATTGACGGAAGGCCTACGGTAATGTCGCCATCCGATGCACTTAATACAATACAAGCAAGCACTGTTGATAAAATAGAAGTTATAACTAATCCTTCAGTAAAATATGATGCCGATGGTACTTCAGGAATTATTAATCTGATTATGAAGAAGCAAAAAAATACCGGAGTGAGTGGACAAGCAACATTAATGCTTGCAACCGGTGACAAATATACCACTAACATAGCGTTCAACAAACGAACAGATAAGTTGAATGCAAACCTGGGAATATCATACTCAAACAAACGAAAACGAACAGAAAGCAGGGATGACAGAGAGGTATTTGCTGGCGACAGTACATACTATCAAAACATAAATTCTGACAGGGATATTTACCGTAAGAATTATAAACTAAATGGAGGAGTTAGCTATGACCTAAATCAGTATAATTCATTCAATCTAAATTTTGACTTAGGCCAATGGGAATTTGACAGAAACATTGATTCAAAAATCCGATTATACAATAGTTTTGATACTACAAAAAGATACTTCACCTCCAAAGAAACATATATTGTTACTAACGATTTTGGAAGTGCTGACTTCGGTTATAAACGTAACTTTAGTAAAAAAGGTCATAAACTGGAGGCAGATGTGTACTTTTCAAAAGTGAACAACAAAACCCCAAATAATATTAGCGAATACGAATTTGATAAATTAGATAACGAAATTCCTGACTCTGCTAATTATTATAATATATATAATGCTTCAAACAGAAATCATCTTCGTTTTAAAACTGACTATACATTACCAATTTCTGATGCTACAAAATTTGAAGCTGGCTATCAGAACGACAGTAAAAATTCATCCACCAATTATTCATATAAGTTTCGTAATAGTTTAAATCAAAATTGGAATTCTGATAGCACACTTTCAGGAAAATTGGATTTTTCAAGGATGGTAAACTCAGTCTATGCTAATGTAAGCACAAGTGTTAAAGGAATACAAATACAGGCTGGTTTGAGAATGGAATATGTTGTGCAAACATTACAGCAAATTGAGTTGCAGAAGAATTATGACTACAATGATCTCAATTTGTTTCCTTCTGTTCATTTATCAAAATCATTAAAAAATGAACAACAATTAAGCTTGAGTTATAGCAGAAGAATTAACCGGCCAAATGAGTGGATGCTACTTCCGGCAGTAAATTCAACCGGTAGAGATATGTTACAATTTGGTAATCCAGAATTAAAACCAGATTTCACAAGCTCATTTGAATTTGGTTATTATATGAGAACTAAGCTGATAATGCTAAGTGCTGAATTGTACGTCAGAAATACAAAAAACTCTATAACACCTGCTATGATGGAAAGTGATGGTAACTTTTATCAAAGCTATGAAAATCTTGATAAGGAGTTGTCAACAGGTATCGATCTAATGAGCAATATCAATATTCAGAGTTGGTGGCGAATGAATATTTCTGCTAACGCTTATTATTACAAATTAACCGGTACACTAAATAGCGGATATGTAGTGGACAATTCAAGTTTAGCATGGAATGGCAGGTTTAGAACAACATTTATCGTAAAAAAGAAAACATATCTTGAATTTATGGCAGTGTACTATGGCCCTTCTATTCTGACCCAAGGAAAAACTCAGGACTTCTACTATTTCGATTTTTTCTTAAAACGTAATTTCTTTAATAGAAAATTAACGGTAGAATTACGTTCTCATAACACCTTTGATACAGGTATTTATATTGAAGACACAAAAGGCGTAGATTTTAAAACACATACGTGGTTCAAATATGAAGGTCCTACTTTTATGATGACACTTACTTATAAATTGAATAATTTTAAACTTAAAAGATCAGTAAACAATGTAGATATGAATTTTGACAGCGGTTTGGATCAATAAAACATGTTAAACCAAGCTATTGTAAAAAGCAGTTAGCATTTGTTGAAATTACTCTCTGCTAGGTCTTTTATTTGTATATCAGCTATGATATATAAATTAAAAAATCTTACTCAAGAAAAACCCCGCATGAAGCGGGGCTAAAAATCACCAATTATGAGTTTAATCAGAATTAATATTAGCTGTTACTACTAACAAATGAGTCATTCACATTTTTAATTCACTCCAAAAGTACTACACAATAATAAGCGCAACTGTTAACCTAACATAACAACTGTTAATAAATGTTAAAAGCTGTAAATCAATTATTTGATACTTTACTTTTGTTGAATGAACAAATGGGTTACAATAACAATTATTATGCTGGTTACATTAGCTACTACCGGATTAATGATGATCCAGGTTTATTGGATACGTGATGCAGTAAAACTTAAGCAGACTCTATTTGTTAATGATGTTAAACAATCCATAAACCAAGTAATTTTTGAACTTGATAAAATAAGGCTTGAGGAAAGAATAAAAAAACGGCGTAAATTTATTGAAGAGAACCAAGGCTTTTTACGAGTTTACGATTCTCTCAATCGCGTATTATACTATAATTTTAACAATATTAATAGTCAACATGATATTGACAGATTTGTATTTAATTCAGATATGGCAGATAAGTTATTACGTGATCTAACTTTCAATTACAACCATCAGGAATCGGGCAATTTTTACTATTCAAATAAGGACCTAATAAATGGTCTTATTACCGTAGCACTAAAGAAAAAAGAAATAAATACAAAATTTGAGTTTGGCATATACAGTCCGGCTACTAACTCGATGATCCTTCAAAAAACTGGTAAGTATCCGGAGAAACTGTTAAATGACAGTTTTGTTTTCGACCTTGCTCCACTGGGTAATATTTTATCATATACAAACAAGTTGCTAATATATTTTCCGAATGAGAAAATATTTATAATGAGTCAGTTATGGATACTGCTTTTTGTTTCTGTAATACTTTTTCTGATTATTATATTTTCATTCTCATTAAGTATTTACATAATTTTTAAGCAAAAGAGGCTAAGTGAGATGAAAACCGACTTCATTAATAATATGACTCATGAGTTCAAAACACCTATATCAACCATAGCACTAGCATGTGAAGCGTTAAAGGATAGTGATATTCAAAAAACTGAAGTATTGTATGACAATTATGTAGGAGTTATTAACGAGGAAAACGGACGTCTTGGGGTAATGGCTGAGCAAATCCTTCAAACTGCTATTATCGACAAAGGACAGTTAAAACTCAAAAAGTCGTTGATTAATATAAATGATATTATTAATGGAGCGGTAGGTAGTAAAAAAATGGAAGTTGAAAGTAAGGGTGGTAAAATTGAATTACAACTTTATGCCAGGCACTCGGATGTAATGGGTGACAATGTTCATCTAACAAATGTAATAATCAACCTGTTGGATAATGCCATTAAGTACTGTGTCCAAACACCTGATATAGTTATAAACACAAATAATAACGGTAACAATATTTTAATACGAATTAGGGATAATGGTATAGGTATTAGTAAATCGAACAGAAAAAAAATATTTGAAAAACTATATAGGGTTCCTACGGGAAATATTCATAACTTTAAGGGCTTTGGTTTGGGGCTCAGTTATGTTAAATCAATTGTGGAGAATCATGATGGCAAAATTATGGTCGACTCTGAACTGGGAAAGGGCTCTACTTTTACGTTTCAACTACCAGCAAAATAGAATATATTGGAATTACCACAAGATTAAATATGCATATTGTTTTAATTAAAATATCTTTTTACTATACTTTTTGTCTGCATACCAGACATAATAATGATAGAAAATAAAATTAAACACGGATGAAAAAAAACACTCACATACTTCTGGCCGAAGATGATAAAAACCTTGGTAGTGTGCTTACAGCATACTTAGAGGCCAAAAACTACCCTACGGATTTATGCTCTGATGGAAAGATAGCTTTCGAAACATTTAAAAGAGGCAAATACGATTTTTGCATTTTAGATATAATGATGCCGGAAATGGATGGTTTTACTCTTGCTAAAAATATTAGGAAAATTGATAAAGATATTCCTATACTTTTTCTAACTGCAAAGTCGATGCAGGAAGACAGAATTCAAGGATTTGAAGTTGGTGCTGATGATTATCTCACCAAACCATTTAGTATGGAGGAATTGCTTATGAGGATAAAGGCAATTATGAGAAGAAGTAATGCAAGTGCAGATGACAAAAAGAAATCAGTCTTCAAGTTTGGAAAATACGTTTTTGAATATAACCGACAATTATTAATATTTGACGAGAAAGAACAGAAGCTGACCTCTAAAGAAGCCGAACTGTTAAAATTACTTTGTGAAAATATGAATAGTGTACTTGACAGAACAGCTGCGTTAAATAAGATATGGTTCGACGACAGTTATTTCAATGCACGATCGATGGATGTGTACATAACTAAATTACGTAAATACTTAAAAGAAGATCAAACCGTTGAGCTAATTAACGTACACGGCGTTGGATTTAAACTAGTTGTGAGCTAAAGAACTTAACTTTTACTGTTTATTTGATTACACTAGATCTGCCAAGTGGTAAAGTATCGGCTTTAATAATATTCCAGAAATGGGCAGAACCAGGGCCTTTATCTTTATTTGTTAGAACAATCAGCGTTTTCTGGTGTTTCATCTCACGAAAATAAAATGTTCGAAAACCTTTCCACCAGCCAAAATGAAACACAGTACTGTCCATATCCTCTTTAACACGCCAGCCGAAACTATAATTATTTTTTCTTTTCCAATAAGTTGGACTACCTGATTTAAACGATTCAGCGATAATATCCTCAGGCAACAAAGTAAAATTATCAAGTGCACGGTCGTACTTATATAAATCTTCAACAGATGTATAGATATTCTTATCTCCCATTACACCGTTCAGGTATTCGTTAGTCATTTCGCGCCAACGCCAACCCCTTTTATAAAATCCAGGTATACCTTGCGCAACATACAATGAAACTGCTGTATCATTCCTCATATTATAAACAAATGAGTTTTCCATATTTAGAGGAGTAAATATCCTTTCCTCTATAAAGTCCTCAAAATGTTTACCCGATACTGATTCAACAATATTTGCTAGCAAAGCATAATTTGTATTACAATAATGAAACCCGGTATTAGGACCAAAATACTTATCTGGTTTGTATTCCATAAAAAGATCCAACATATCATCATTATCTAATGGAATCTTTTTATTTTTCCATTCGGTATGTGCAATGCTCATATATCGTGGTAACCCCGCGCGATGAGTCATTAGTTGCCTTAATGTCACTCCTTCATATGGGAAATCAGGTAAATAAGCACTTATATCTACATCGTAATCAACTTTGCCATCATTTTTTAATATCATGATAGCCATTGCGCTGAACATTTTTGAAACAGAGGCAAGTTGAAATGCGTCAGATACCTCCAACTCCTCTTTTTTATTACGAATGTTTCTATATCCGTAAGCTTTTTGAAATATCACTCTACCTTTTTCAGCATACAAAACTGTACCATTAAACCCATTTGTTTTAACCAACCGCTTAAATTTATTATCAAGCTCTAACGCTTTTTGGGCAATGACAGCACTATCCAGGTCATGAAAAATTTCTTTCTTTATTTCCGGAATTGGAGAACTTAAAACAACTTTAGAGCTATTATCTTCACTATTACATGAAGCCAGAACAACCAAAGCGATAAGAATCAAATAATATCTATATGTTAGATAGTAATATTTCATTGGTGCGCAAAAATAGTAAATGAGAATTAGCTTTATACATTCTTAGAATTATTATTAATTAAATTTCGTTTGATCATTAACCAAATCATTTAATGGATTATCTATTACTAATGCATAGTTTTTTGTTTATACACTGAAGCATATAACGTGTGAAATAAAATTATCAGTACATTTTTCTATATTTTCTTCTCCGAAATTGGATGATTTCTCAATATGAATCGTAGAGATATTTTCTACATCTCACGTAATCTGTTATATATAAACTACGGCATCAAATTTGCAAACTTCTGACAAAAAATTTCAATGCCAACCACCATGGTTTATTTTATTATTTATCTATTAATAGTTATATCCTTGTCTTTTTTTTCACTTGGGAAAAGGATAAGCTTTGTAGAGATTTTTTTCATCAGTTTAATTCTAACACCAATAGTTGGATTGATAACCCTTATAAAGGCTAAAAATAATATCAGCACTCACCATTATACTATGACATACACATGTAAATCATGTGGTAATGGAGTTGAAGAAAATGAAAAAACTTGTCCGAAATGCGGCCGTGAAATGCAAGTGCTTCATATTGCCAAAAACAAATTTAACCTTGCTAACAGTCAGCGTTGATCTTCCCCAATTTTTTACAAACTTGTTAGTCTAAATGCTAATTTCGATTCCTTTGTTTTTCATCCAAAGCAAAGCTTCGCGTTTACTTAATGGAGCAATTTCATTATTTGCCACGTAGTCAATTACAAAAGCCGGATTAGTTTTTGAATACTCACGCAATACCCAGCCAATTGCTTTTTGAATAAAAAATTCTTTTGACTTATACAGTTTAGAAATAAAGCTACAAAGCAACTTCGTGTCAACTTGTGTTTTATATTTTAATTGAAAAAGAATACACGACCGATGAAGCCAAATGTTATCCGACTTCATCCATCTTGATGTAAATTCCACAATCAACTCAGGATAATTCCTGAAATAAACCCCTGCCAAATTAATTGCAATATAATCTACTGTATCCCACCATGATTTATTTATTATCATATACTCATAAAGGTCAATGATGTTCTTTGATTCTTTTTTAACTGTCCGGCCAAGTAGTTCCATTGCAAATAGTTGATATTCGCGCTGTGGGGCTTGCCAGCACAATTGAACAATTTCCGTTTTGTTTGCGTTTGGGATAAGGCCGTTTGTTTTTGTGAACTCTTTGTAAATCTCACGTCTTTCAGGTGATTTAATTCCATAAAAAGGAAAAAGGCTACGCATGTATCTTCCCATTTGAAGTGCAATTTCAGGGTTTGCTTTACTTTCAAATGATTCAATTAATGGAGTTAAATAGTCAATAGATTTCATAATAACTATTCCACTAGTATTATTTTTTGAGTTGCTACAGCTTTTCCATTTTCGCTGATATAGGCAATAATTACTCCTGAACTAAGATTATTACTTCTCCAGTTCCATGAGGCTTTCTTTGAGTTTATTTGAAATCTGTCAATTTGTTTTCCATTTTCATCAAAAAGCATTACTGTGTAATTGCTTTTATATGGAAATTTAAAATTGAGCATCCCATTAGATGGGTTTGGATAAATTTTAATATTATCCTTTAGAACAGAGTTTTCATTCTCTCCAACTAGTGCTCTATCCCAAACTGCAAGTGTGTACTCACCCGGATAAATATAATCCACAATAATATTTCCAACCGACCAAACTCCAATCCTTGTTTGCTGCACCTCTTGCCAATCAGCAGAAGTATTTTCCCGGTAAAGTATAACTACCGAATCGTTATCTGAAAGTATCAATCCATCATCAAGATTACTGGAATTAGTGTAAAAGAACTTACCATATGCCTTAAAACTCTCATCAAATACACCTTCCACTTTCCAGTATCGGTATGGTGAAAGACGTAATCCTTCAACCGGGACTTCCAAGCTATCGGGGGCAACCCAATTATGAGTAACTCTGATTAAAGAAGAATCCACAAGATCATCTATATAGAGTGTAAAATACGTAGAAGGGAACACATAATCAGATGGTTCAGTAAAATATTTATAATTATCTGTTGTGGCATCATTAACTTTTTCAAACATATCGATAAAAGCCGAGACCGGTGCTGCAGGCATAGTCTCAAAATCATAATACTTTACCGAATGGCCGTTACCACCAGAAAAATGTACAGTATCAGTATAGAATGTAAAATTCTCATCAACAAAAGTTACCTCAACAATGTTATCATCAGCTAAATAATCATAACCTTTGTACTTTTGTTTTAGCCATATATCTATCATAAAACTTGCCCCTCCCTCGGTAACCTGCATTGAATCAATAGAGAAATGAGGTGTGCCGGGAGTCATTACCCAGGCATCAAAAAATGGTGTCATATTGATTCCAGTATAATCAGATAAAAAATCACGTAGTTCATATGAAGAAACAGAATAGTATGCTATTGTGTCATTATCTAGGAAAGAAGTCATGGCATCAAAAAAGATTGAATCGCTTAGATAATTACGTAACACATTAACTACTGTACCTCCCTTATCATATGCTGTTTTGCCATAAGTGTATTGCTGAGGTATATTATTTAATGGCCAGTATCCACCATCAACAATATGTGCATTCTGAAGTACATCTTTATGATTATTACGCATTTCCGTAATAAACTCATCATAACTGTATAAATCTTGCAAATAATAGATAGCGCAAAAAGTTGCCCAACCTTCGTTAAGCCACATATCTTCAGCAGTTGAACAAGTAACTTTATCTCCAAACCACATATGTGAAAGCTCATGTGTATATAGGTATTCGTACGATGTTCCTCCATTTATTGCAAAATGAGGATATGCGATATTAGATGCATGTTCCATTGCTCCAATTGCTGTTCCTGTATAACCAACTTTCTCAAAAGGGTATGCTCCAAAATGACTTTCAAACCAGTCCATTATTTCATGTAAGTTAACAAATGAACCAGCAACTTTATCAGCTTCAGATGGTTTAGTAAATATGCTAATTGGTATAGTATCTTCCATGCCAATATATTCATCAGTATATTCAATATAATTGCCAATGGCTACCGATGCCAGATATGTTGGAATATTGTGCGGAAGCTTCCAATGCCATGTTGTTGTATTACCACTGGAAACAGTATCTACGAGAAATCCACCAGCAGTAACTGTAAGTCCTGCATTGGCTTTTACAAACACATCATAATTGGCTCTATCAGTGAAATTATCAATGCAAGGGAACCATGTTTTTCCAAGGTTATGAGGAATAGATACAAAACCAACCCCAAGATTAAAAGCATAATCGCCAGAAAAATGAAACCCACCCCAAGCCTCATGAAATGGTTGCCCATGATAGTAAACCTTAACTAATACTGTATCACTAGTATTTATTGGCGTATCTAGAAAGATTGTTAGCCTTTCATTGATATGATCAAATGCAGCAATATTTTGGTCGACAAAAACTGAATCAGTAGTCAAGTCAAGCAATTCAAGCGGAATATAATTAAGTCCTGAGACTAATGGTGTGATCTCAACCTCAGTATACCCGGCAATTGTCTGCTCAGATGTGTTAATCTCATCGAGATGTATCCCATAATGGATTGCGTGTATTGTATCACCTATTCCCTGATTTAGATATTGAGCAACACCATAACTGTATATCAGAGACATTATCAAAAAAAATATTAACCGTTTCATATTCCTACTTTTTATTATTTGTAAAACTAAAGTTTTTTTGATTTGCTTTTTGTAATTAATAATTCATTTAAAGCCAATCCTGATTAATTTACTTTCATGATTTTTAAAAATAAATTACAGGTTCGATGAATACCTAAAAGGCTCCTCATTTACTTAATTCTAATTACAGCACCTATTGTCTTGAATTGAATAATGTCATGCACAGCATTTAGTATTGTCCGAATTCGAACAAATATGTGTTAATATCTGGACACTTTTACTCAAAAATAATTTAACATTCTTTAATCATAAACTTGTCCTTCAATTAATTAACTTTGTGGCACATTTTTAGATAACATGAGTAGAATCAAAAAACTTAAGAGATGAAAATTAGGCCGGCTTTGTTAATGATCATTATTGTGTTAATTGCATTTGGAATAAATGTGACGGCACAAAAATTATGGACATTAGAAGAATGTATAAATTATGCATTTGAAAATAATATTGAAATCAAACAGAGTGTATTATCAGTTAATGCCGCCGTCAAAGATGTAGCACAAAGTAAATATAATCTAGCTCCATCTGTGAACGCCAGCACATCACACACATTTGGATGGGGACGTTCGTTTGATCAATCAGCAAACATGTATGCATCAAAAAACACACAATCAAGCTATTTTAATTTAAATTCTCAGGTAACTTTATTTAACGGACTGCAGTTGATAAACAATGTTCGTCAAAAGCAATTCGATTACCTTGCCGAAAAATATACTTCTGACAAAATTCGTAATGATATGTCATTAAATGTGGCGGCCGCATATCTTCAAATACTATTTAATATTGAACTTGCAAACAATGCTCAGCGTCAGGTAGATATTTCAAAGCAACAAATTGACCGCACTAAAAAGCAAGTAGATGCAGGGGCAATAGCTATGGGGAGTTTATATGACATTGAAGCTCAGGGTGCTGTTGACGAAGCCAATCTTGTTAGCGCAAAAAATAATGTTATGATATCATATCTCGATCTTATGCAATTACTGGATATGGAATCAGGTACTGAGTTTGATATTGACAAGCCAATTCTTGAAATACTAGGTAATCCTTCCTTACTTCCTGCAAGCATGATTTATGAAAAATCGGTAACTATTATGCCTGAAATAAAGAGTGCTGAATATAAAGTTGAAAGTGCGTATCGTGGACTATCATTGGTAAAAGGTCAAAGAAGCCCTAGATTATATGCAAACGGATCATATGGTACAAATTTTTCTGATCAACTTATGAAAAGTTATATTCCTAGTGATCCTGGATATAATGTAATGATTCCTTTCGGAGATCAATTTAAAGAAAATCGTAATGGAGTGCTAAGTCTTGGTATATCTATTCCAATTTTCAACGGTTATCAGGTTTCAACAAATATTAAGAAATCGAAGATATATTATGAATCTGTGAACCTTAGTCTTGAGTCAGAGAAATTACGACTAAGAAAAAATATTGAGGAGGCATATGCTGATGCTATTGCAGCATATCAAACCTACATATCTCGCCAAAAAAGCGTAGCAGCCTTTAAAGAAGCTTTTAAATATACTGAAGAGAAGTTTAACGTAGGGATGGTGAATTCAACTGACTATAACGTAGTTAAAATCCAACTTACCAACTCTGAATCTGATCTTGCTTCATCAAAATTCGATTACATTTTTAAAACAAAGATTCTCGACTTCTACTTAGGCCGAAGTTTATCGTTAAGTGATATTGCAAATGTGAAAGTGAATTAGTTTGCATTTGAAACATAATATTCATTAATTTTATGCAATATTTTACTTTTCGTAAAACTAAATCTAAATGGTCATAAATAACAACAAAAAAAAGATCTGGATTGTAATTTCGATCGTTGGACTCCTTGCAATTATTATAGTCCTAGCTATAAATAAAAGTAAAAATTCGGGCAACACAAAAGTAGCGACAGAGTTGGTCGAACTTAGGAAAATTGTTGAAACTGTTTCCGCAAACGGGAAAATTCAGCCGGCAAAAGACATTAAAATAAGCCCGTATATTTCAGGTGAAGTTGTTAAACTTTTTGTAAAAGAAGGCGATTTTGTTTTAAAAGGTGAAAAACTTGCAAAGATTGATCCTGAAATTTATTTACGAGCTTATGAAAAAACAGAAGCTTCATTAAAAACAACACAAGCTAATCAGGCTAATGCAAAAGCCAGATTGGCACAAAGTAAAGCCCAGTTAACTAAATCAGATCTTGATTATAATCGAAGTAAGACTCTATGGGATAAAAAAGTTATTTCCGAGGCTGATTTTGAAGCAGCTAAGTCGAATAACGACGTTGCCACTGCGGAAGTTGAAGCTGCCATGGAAAGCTTTAAATCAAGTCAGTTTCAAGTAAGTAGTGCACAAGCATCATTAAAGGAAGCAAAAGAAAACTTAAACAGAACAACAATTTATGCTCCAAACGATGGTACAGTTTCAAAATTAATTGTAGATGAGGGTGAACGGGTTACAGGAGCATCTCAATTTTCAGCAGGAACTGAAATAATGCGTATTGCTAATTTGGATATTCTTGAGGTTAGCGTTGAAGTTAATGAAAATGACATCGTGAGGGTTTCATTATTTGATACAGCAATAATTGAAGTAGATGCCTATCTCAACAGAGATTTTAAAGGACTTGTCACCGAAATAGCAACATCCGCTAACACAGTTGGAGTTAGTTCTGATCAGGTAACGAATTTCGATGTAAAGATTATGATGCTAAAGGATTCATATGAAGATCTAATTAAACATAATGCTGCTATTTCTTCACCGTTCAGACCAGGAATGTCGGCTACTGTTGAGATTGAAACTGAAACTGCCAACAACATTTTAACAGTAGCTATTCAAGCCGTTACAACAAGAGCTGATACTTCAGGTAGAATTAAATCAGATAGTGAAAAACGTGAAGAAGAGAGGGTTGCGAAAGACAAAGGAGTTGCAGCAGATGAGGAAGTGGTTGAATATGTCTTTTTGTTTAAAGATGACAAAGCAATACTTGTACCTGTTAGTACAGGAATACAAGATAACACCTACATTCAGATTACCGAAGGTTTATCAACAGGCGATGAAGTAATTGTTGCACCTTACAGGGCTGTATCCAAGACTTTAAAGAATAATGCAAAAGTTGAAAAGGTTGATAAAAAAGACCTCTTTAAATCAGACAAAGAGTAAATTATTTATACTATTAGACCTATTTTCATTTTTTTTTGATCTTTTTGTTTAGTAATTAGCATGGCACATATTCTAAATATAGAAACAGCAACAGCCGTTTGTTCAGTTGCATTGTCGATTGACGGTGAAATTTCTGCCGTTCAGGAATCATTCACAAGAAATTCACACTCAGAACTAATTACAATCTTTTGCGAAAAAGTTATAGAGGATGCTGGAATAAGGTTTTCACACCTCGATGCAGTTGCAATAAGTAAAGGCCCAGGATCATATACAGGACTTCGTATTGGTGTATCTACAGCCAAAGGTTTTTGTTACGGATTAGATATCCCGTTAATTTCATACGATACATTATCAGCTATGGCCATTGGCATGAAATCTAAACTAGATTATAATAATGGTTCATTCCCAACATTATTTTGCCCTATGATTGATGCAAGACGCATGGAAGTATACACAGCCTTATTTAATGAAACACTCGATGCGATTGAAAATACTTCAGCACAGATCATAGATAAAGATTCATTTAGCAAATATCTTTCAACGCATAAGATAGTTTTTGCCGGTGACGGTGCTGCTAAATGCAAAGAGATATTGAATCATCAGCCAAATGCTATTTTTGTTGATGACTTCCACCCTTCTGCTACTTACCTGAGTAAAATTTCTGAACAAAAATTTCAAGCCATGGAATTTGAGGACACAGCATATTTTGAACCCTATTACCTGAAAGATTTTGTTGCCGGCAAACCAAAAGTCAAAGGGCTTAGGTAATAATTATAAACGAGATTAATTATTAATAAGAACTTAAACTAAACAGCAATATTCCTGCTTATTTATTTTCTGCCAAGATGCTTTTTAACTGCTGATGTAACTCTGGTATATTCCCATTATTTTCAATTACAAGGTCAGCCATTTCAATACATCTACTCAAATTCTGCTTGTTTGGATCTGAAGTAGTAAATTCTCTTTTTTCGTTTTCCAAAAATGTATCGAAACTAATTTTGTCTGTTTCTGAGGCACGTATCTTTATACGATTGTATCTCTCTTTAGGAACTGCATCAACTGCAATCAAAAAGAATCCTCCCTGCTTTTTAAGAAAATTTATTTCTCCCGGAGTTCTTATGCTTTCAATTACAGCATTACCACCCTCTAATACAGCTTGCTTAAATAATTGTTCAATAATATATGAAGGTGAATGAATGGCTCTCAATTCATTAGCTACCGATGTCATTGTATCACGATTAACCGGTAATCCGGCTATTCTAATTTGATCAATTAAATATTCTCTAACCGAGTAATGCTTAAAACCCATATTATTCACAAGGTAATCAACCACAGTACCTTTTCCTGCCCCTAATGTACCTGTTATTCCAATAATTTTCATTCACAATTTGTTTGTAATTCCCCTCTTCGAATTTATTAACGGGTTGATATCCCACTCCAATATTTGTTTCTACTTAACTATCATTACTTTCAATCTTAATGTCCTCAATCCATTTAGTCATAATAACGGGTTTGTAATCATTCATTTTCTTAACCAAACCAACGATAGTAGAAGCAACAATAATGTTATCTCTATGTTCCTTCCGTACAAAACCGGAATTTGCTCCAGTATCAAAAAATTGAAGCAAACTGTCAAAATAGCCATCCACATTCAATATACCAACTGGTTTATCAACTATCCTTAACTGATTGTGAGTTAATATCTCTGTAAGCTCATCAAGTGTACCAAACCCACCGGGCATTGCTACAAAACCATCCGAAATTTCAATCATCATTTCTTTGCGCTCAGCCATAGTATCAACGCTAATTAGCTGAGTTATACCTTTATGAACAACTTCCTTTTCTATAAGCATCTGGGGCATAATACCAATAACTTTAATTCCTCCTTTTAGAACAGTATCTGCGATAATTTTCATCAATCCAACATTGGCACCTCCATAAACAAGTTCAATACGATTTTCTACAAAATACTCACCAACCTCTTTCGCAGCATAACGATATTCATCCTTATTCCCTATACTGGAGCCACAAAAAACACAAATTCTGATCATCTTTTTACAATTAAGAAGAACAAATTTAGGTTAATTTTGCCACATGAAATGAGCATAAATAAGTTTAATCATTTAGATACCAAACGAATGATTAAAATTTTTATGCGAATTCCTGAATGTGAAGAAGTTTTTTATTTTCTTCATTTTCAGTTAAATAAAAAACTTTGAACAGATGACATTAATTGACACTCACACTCATTTATATTTAAATAATTTTGATGAAGACAGAGACAAAGTGATTCATCATGCTGTTAATGAGAGTGTTCAAACAATGTTATTACCAGCCATTGATTCCTCAACATTTGGAGCAATGATGGATCTTGTAAAAAAGCACCCGGAACATTGCCTTCCTATGATAGGGTTGCATCCAACTTCAGTTAAAGATAATTACGAAGAAGAGATTAAACTTGTTGTAAAAGAACTGGAAGCAGGAGGTTACGTAGCTGTTGGCGAGATTGGAATTGATTTATATTGGGACGATACATTTGCCGATCAACAAAAGGAAGCGTTTCGGCAACAACTACAAATGGCAAAGAAATATGAACTTCCAGCTGTTATTCATACTCGCAATTCATTTAATGAAATTTATCCTATTGTTAAAAGCGAATCAACAAATAAACTAACAGGTGTATTTCACTGCTTCACGGGTACGATGGAGGAAGCTAAAAAAATTATTGATCTTGGTTTTAAACTCGGAATTGGTGGAATAATTACATTTAAAAATTCCAGACTTGCTGAAATTGTTCAAAACATACCAATTGAGTTTTTAGTACTAGAAACCGACGCCCCATTTTTAACACCGTCACCCTATCGTGGCAAGCGAAATGAAAGTGCATATATTAATTATATAGCAAATAAGTTGGGTGAAATAAAGAAAATCAGTGTTGAGCAGGTGGCAGAAATAACAACAAAAAATGCTGTTGAACTATTTAAATTATAAAGATGATGAACGAACCTTCAATTTTAATAATATATACTGGTGGCACAATTGGTATGATTGTCGACAATAATACAAATACACTTGTACCTTTTAATTTCGAAGATATTAAAAAGCAGATTCCTGAACTCAGTAAGTTTAATTATAATATTGGATTTCATTGTTTTGACCCAATTCTTGATTCTTCTAATATGAATCCTGAAGTTTGGGTTGAACTATCGCAGATAATTAAAAATAACTACGAAGATTATGATGGCTTTGTTGTATTGCATGGATCAGATACAATGGCATATTCAGCATCAGCTTTGAGTTTCTTATTGGAGAATTTAAACAAGCCTGTTATTTTCACGGGATCGCAATTACCCTTAGGTGTTCTAAGAACTGATGGTCGCGAAAACCTTATAACTGCAATTGAAATTGCCGCCGACAAAAAAGATAATACACCAATTGTTCCCGAAGTTTGCATTTATTTTGAAAACCGACTAATGCGTGCTAACAGGACATCAAAATATAATGCTGAGAATTTTAACGCCTTCGTTTCAGGCAACCTTCCCCTGCTTGCTGAAGTTGGAATTTATATAAAGTACAACAAGAACATAATATTAAAACCAAATTTTAAAAAGCTAATGGCTCATAAAAATATGGATACAGGAGTGGCAGTACTTAAGCTATTCCCTGGTATTTCTCCCGACTTTATAGATTCATTTTTAAACATACCCAATATAAAAGCTATCGTTCTTGAGAGTTTTGGATCCGGAAATGCTCCATCCGGATCATGGTTTATAAATTCATTACATGAGGCAATTAGAAAAGGTATTATTTTACTAAACGTAACACAATGTATGACTGGAGCGGTTAAACATGGTAAGTACGAAACAAGCGTTAAACTAAACGACATTGGGGTTATTAGTGGCCGGGACATAACAACAGAAGCAGCACTTTCTAAGCTTATGTATCTATTTGGGAATGGTTATGATAACAATACAATTCAAAAATTATTGCACATGTCATTACGTGGAGAAATGACAACAAACTAATGCATACTAATAAAGATGTTTCTCTAAGGAACCAAGAAGCTGATCTAACATAATTGGCTTTGTAATGAAATCATTTGCGCCAAGTTCATAGCAAGCAGCTTCTTCACCCGATAATACGTAAGCTGTTTGCACAATAACTGCAAGATCTTTATTTGTTTTTCTAATCTTCTTTAACACATCAAAACCGCTAATACCAGGAAGGTTTAGGTCAAGTAATACAACATCAATGTCATTATTTTCATTTAGCCTTACTAATGCTTGCTCACCATCCAAAGCCCATATCAACTTAGCATTTGTACGACTCAAAGCAGCATTATAAAACCTGTTGCTTGTTTCAGTATCTTCAACAATAAGGACTACCTTTCCAGAGAAATCAAAATCATTTAAAGTACTCATCTCATATAATTATTACAAGGTTTTGAAACTATCGGTTAAAAATACAAAAAAATGATTACGACTGTCACAATTATTATCATAAAAAGTGGTAAGGTAAATTCGTTATAAATATAATTATTCCGGTTTATAAGATATTACATTGTTTGAAAGTAAAATTAAATTCCGGGTTTGTGGTTTACCAGGTTCTTTTCAAGCCTTACGCTAAGCAATTATGATAATGAAATAACTGTAATTAAGTAAGAATTTGGCCGATACTTTCTTTCCTTTTTATCTTTCCAGTTTCAGTTCTTAAAAATCTTGGCAAACAAATTACTTTTTTTGGTATTTCATATTCTTTCAATTCTTGAACAAATATTTGCTTCAATGAATCATATACCTTATGTTCATTAGCACTACTTTCTATAAACAGAGTAAGTTTTTCACCTAATTTTTCATCAGCAATAGCTCCAACAAAAAAGTTATCCGTCATATGCTTTGCTATTTTACTTTCAATAATCTCGGGAAACAACTTAATTCCTCCACTAATCACCACAGTATCTGCTCTCCCAAGTATTATAAAAGTACCATCAGCATTAATGCTTACAATATCGTTTGTGACTAAATCGAAAACACCAATTTCCGGAGCATCAATAATAAGCTGATCATTCGGATTTGCACTAACCCCTATTCCAGGTAATAAAGTAAATTTTCCTGTATTGTTATCAGGTGACAATTTTCGCAGTGCTATATGAGTAATAGTCTCTGTCATACCATACGAATGCCATGCATTTATATCAGAAACGGATAATAATCTATCCTCGAGCTCTTGTGAAATTCCGGATCCACCAATAAGTAAGGTTTTGATTTTTGATAATTGCCTGACGCCATCCTTGCTAGTTAACAGCTCAAAAACCTGATTAGGAACCATCGAGACAAAATCCACATTTGCGTCCATCTCAATAACCGGATTAGATGCCGGCTTTGAGTATAACAGATTAAGTCCTCCCACAATAGATCGAACAATCATCATTTTTCCGGCAATATATTTAACAGGTAAGCAAAGCCATATATTATCATTTTGTGCCAAGTCAAAAAATGTTAACGTGGCTATGGCACTGGCTATTAAGTGCTCTTTTTCAATACTTATTGTTTTCGGATTGCCAGTGGATCCTGATGTTTCGACGATTATTGTTTTGGATGAGGAGAATAATTCTTGCAGGAAATAATAAATATCTTTTTCCCAGTCAGCCACCTCAGGGTCGTTAATTATTTCTTTGCAATGTACAAGTAGATCTCTAACATTGTAGCGCTCACCAAAAATTTGTATTATTTTGAATTTATCAAACATTCAAGACTTCTTTTAAATGCCATTTCTTTAACCGGTTATAATGTAATCCATTATCACTAATATAAAGTGGTGAAGGGATATTGTTGGAAAAAAGTTGACCGGTTCCTAATCCTTGTGGCAAACTATTATCTAAAGTATAAGTCCATTGTGCAATAGCATTAAGACCTATATTAGATTCTAATGCAGAAGTAACCCACCAGCCGATGTTTCTATTTTCTGCTTCCTCAATAAAAACATTGCTTTGCTTAAATCCACCTAAAAAACTGGGTTTAAGTATTATATAATTTGGATTTATAACATCCAACATTTGTTTAATCTTTTCTGAGCTATAAACCTCAATCAATTCTTCATCAAGTGCTATTGGAATTGGGGATCTTTCACATAATTCAGCCATCCTCTCCCATTGATGTGGCTTAATAGGTTGTTCAATTGAATGGATCTTATATTTGGATAACCGGTTTAGTTTATCCATTGCTTCATCTGGTGAAAATGCTCCATTGGCATCCAACCTGAGTTCTATATCCTTTTCTGAGAAATCACTCCTAATCAATTCTAACAACTTAAGCTCATCTTCAATATTTATAGCACCTATCTTAACTTTAATACAGCTATATCCGGCTTCTATTTTTTCAATAATCCTGCTCCTCATTGTTTCATAATCTCCCATCCATACCAGTCCATTAATTGGTATAACATCCTTGCCTTCAGTAAATAAAGATGGGAATAATAACCTTGACCCACTTGTAGCCAAGTCTTTAATAGCTGTCTCAATCCCAAACCGGATAGAGGGAAAATCAACAAGGCCGTCATCTAACCAATATTGATAATTATTAATATCGCTACAAACTTCACCGAGCTTTTTTTCAAAATCAGGACGATCATCGATGCTTAAACCTTTAATTATACTACACTCTCCAATACCAATAATATGAGGCTGATCACTATTAATTATTAAAATAAACCAGGAGTCTTTTGATGTTAATACTCCTCTGGATGTACATCCTGGTTGATTAAAATGAAAAGTATGCTTTTTTGTAAAGGCTTCCAGCATAGTTACTTTTTTCGTAAAAGTAATATTAATTCAGTTTCTGAATGCTGCTAAGAATCAATCTGTAGTCTTAAAATAACTTAGCGGTTTGATGATCTTGTCGAAAACATAATATTGCATTAAAACAAAATCCTCTCCATCATTAATTAAGGCATAAAATCTGTCGCGGTCATCAGGAAGAAGTTCGTTGTAGGTTTCATCTCTTATTTCCTCAGACAATTCTCCTTTCATATAAGTTATGATATAAGTAGTATCGTTGTTATCATCAACAAGTGTTACATCAAACATTGGATGAGATTGCATAATGGAGTCGATTGTTGCTGGAGACATTAGGTTGTTTAACCTTGTTTCATATCGAAGATCACTGAATGAGGTAAGAAAATTTAACAGTCGGAGAGTATCAAACCTAGTAACTTCCATGTTATCGTTAAGGGCTGTAAGTTTATAACTTCCATCAGAATTTAATATTTCTATTTTGAAACTCTCCTCAGGTATCTCAAAAAAATCCATTGACACACTTGCAATATCAGCAAGATTATATTTAAAAACAGCATGACTTTTCCAATCATCGGGCAAAGGGGAAAAACGTGGGGTAAGGAACCCTCTAAATCCTGGAATATGAACTACATATGGATCCGGGGCCTCCTCTATCAACATATATGTACCAAGGTTGTTTGGTGTAACATCCCCAACATAATAAACCTTTGCTAGTTTTTCATATGGAAACATTTTGTGCTTATCAAAAAGGTTAATCCTGTATGCTTTTTGATAAATCTCAACTTTTCTGCCTATACTAGCCATTCGCTTGATAACATTATCGCGGGCAGCCGTTGGAACAGGTGATTTAACTTTTAATCGCTTCATAGTTTCAAGAAGAAACTCAACCACTCTTTGATTGGTATTATATTTTTCATTTAATATCCAACCGTTATCTGTTCTATTTAACACGATAGAGTTATTTTGCTTATCAGCAATAAATATTTTTGTAACTAAAGAAGTATCATTGATTGCAAATTCTGATTCGCTTTCTTTTAATGTGCTTTTATTATTTTGCATTAATATCCATAACGCAACAGGTGTAAGTATAAGGGCTATGATTAGTAATTTCTTATTTTTCATAATAACTATCTTGAGTACTTTCTTTTTCTCAACCAAACTAAAAGAACACCTATTACAAGTACAAATATAACAGGGACCAACAAATTAATTAGTTGCCAAATAACGCGATCTGAACTTATCTTAGTTTTATCAAGTAATCTTAATTTCATTTCCCTCGACCGTAATGAAATTATGCCTGGTCCGTCAGTTAGAAAATTCATTGCATTCAGGATAAAATCTTTATTGCCAAAGGTTTCTCCGGTAAACTGATCAAAACCAAGAGGGAGTGGATATCCTTTTGGTATATGGAACTGATTTCTAATAATATCACCATCACTCACAACAATCATGCTTGTTGGAACGCTTTTGTCTCTAAAACCAATCTCCTTATCCGTAATGATTGCCTGTGGTAACCTATTTCTAAAATCTGACTGGAATACTCCTTCTAACAACACTGCAATAGCTCTTGGAGGTCCTGGATACTCCCTGATATCCGGATCTGAAGTTAGCAATCTAAGGCTAATCATCGATGGCACCGCTTCGGTTTTCGAATAATCAGAAGTCTTCAATAGTATTGTTTTCTTTAACCCTTTTACAGAAATAGTATCAATACTACTAACAAATTGGGTTTTTATTGCGTTTAGATTTTTTACTATAGGATGTTTGGATGTTGGCATGATTACAGGGAAATAAAACCATGGAAAAAAATCAATTTGTGCCTGACCGCCAACCTGTCCGGTTCGAATAGGAATAGGCAGTCCGTTAAGGTCTAACACCAAATCCCTGTTTAATCTTACTCCATAATTAAAAAGTTGACCCTGAAGATCAAGGTTGTTTTCAATAGAAACAGTATTTTCTTTGCTCTGAATACTATCCATACTTGCAAAAACCGGATCGAGCAACCACAATACTTTACCTCCGTACATAATATATTGGTCAATTATAAACCTGTCCTTTGGAGAGTATATTGAATCAGGTTTTGCAATTATAATTGCATCATACTTTGGCTCTATCCGATACTCTTGATTAACAGAATCAATAAGTGACCTTACTACTAAAGAGTTAATTTTACCGTCAATCTCTAACCTGTCAACAACATAATTGTCCTGTAAAGAAAGAGTGATATCATAGGTTTCCTGATCATCAAGCTCACCATTACCTTCAATAAATGCAATTTTAGGTTTGCTCCTGTTTATAAGTCGGCTAATTACACTGGCAAATTTAAATTCGAGGTTCTGGATTGAATTGTTTAAAGCAGCTTCCGGTGATGCATTAATCTGAGCATCAAGTAATTCAATGGGCATTTCATTATTTTGATAACTCACCAAAGCTCCTGGAAAAATAACTTGTTGATCTAAACCACCTTTTGTTTTTACCTGTAAATTAGTAGGGTTAAGACCCTGTTCAACTAGAAGTTGGTAAGTGTCATTCCGTTCCTGGACACTTTCACTTGAAGAAGGATTAATGAATTCGTATTGTATATTCTTATTGTGCGCTCTGAACTCATCCAGAAGCTCTTTTGTTTCACGCCTTAACCTTTTGAATCCAGCAGGAAATTCGCCATCAAGGAATACCCTAAAGTAAACAATATCATCAACATTTTCAAGCAATTCCAAAGTTGCATCAGAAAGTGTGTAACGTTTCTCACTTGTTAGATCAATACGTGTAAAAACATATGATCCGATAATATTTACTACAATAATGATAATAACTACAATAAGTAATTGCACAGAATAATGATTAAAAGCTTTATTTCTAGTGACCTTCATATTATGTTATAGAATTACCATTTCCGTTTTGATAATGCAAAATTTGTGAGAAATAAAAAAAGTAGGATTACACTTAAAAAATATATTATATCACGAGTATCAACTACTCCCCTGCTGATTGAACTATAATGAGCACTCATACCCAATGATCTTATGAACAAATCTATATTACCAAACAGATCAAGCGAATAGATAAACTCAAACCCCATATATAAAAATGCAGATAGCAATATTGCAAGGATGAATGATATTACCTGATTATCTGTTAGCGACGATGCGAAAACTCCAACAGAAGCAAATGCTGCTCCTAAAAACAACAGGCCAATGTATGATCCCCAAATACTACCAACATCCAGATTCCCGGGTGGAAACCCCAGTTTATATACTGAGAAAAAGTACACAAGTGTAGGTATCAGGGAAAATAATACTAAGGTAACAGCTGCAAGAAATTTTGCTGTGATTATCTGCATATCCGTTAAAGGCCGGCTAAAAAGCAATTCAATTGTACAACTCTTTTTCTCTTCAGAAAACGAGCGCATTGTAACCGCCGGAACAAGAAATAAAAACACCATGGGTGCGACTATAAAAAGTCCATCAAGAGATGCATATCCATAATCCAGTATATTCATATCAGATGGGAAAAACCACAGAAATAATCCTGTTGAAATTAAAAAAACTAGAATTACAACGTATCCTGTTATGGAACTTAAAAATGTTCGAATTTCTTTTAAATATAATGCGATCATATTTTGCCTCAATTAGCGTGTGCAAAAATAACACTTTTTTTGTGCTTCTTTAGTGTTTTTTAATACCCAGACTGCCAGGTAATGTATTGTGTTTGTCTATTATTACTCAATGATAGTTTCGGTAAATAAGCACCGGATTCGACATTAATAAGTTTTGTACAACTTGCCAGGTAAACTCTGTATCATCCCTTCAAACTCAAGGGTTAGCAAAGCGGAGGCAACTTTTGAGGCGGGCAAATTGCTTTTAATTACCAACTTATCAATACTTATTTCTTTAACCTCTCTAATTATATCATAAATTAATTTCTGATCTTCAGTGAGTTGGAGAAATAGATCTCTTTGCTTTTTAACATCCACTTTTACATCATCCCAACCCATAATGTATGCGATGTCCTTTTCTGACTCGGCTAATGCAGCTCTGCTTGATTTTATAAGCATATTACAACCCTTTGAGTATTCATCAACTACACGCCCTGGAACAGCAAAAACATCCCGATTATATGAGTTGGCAATTCCGGCAGTTATCATAGCGCCACCCCTGATACCCGACTCTACAACTACAATTGCATCACACATACCTGCAACAATTCTGTTACGCTTTGGGAAGTTTTCACGATCGGGATTTGTTTTCATCCTAAATTCGGTTAGCAAACCACCATTATCAAGCATTTTAGCTGCCAGATTCTTATTTTGTGAAGGATAAATCCTATCCAATCCATGGCCAAGAACCCCAACAGTTTTCAGATTTTCATCTAAAGCAGCTTTATGCGAATAACTATCAATCCCATATGCTAATCCACTTACCACCAGAACACCTTTTGAACTCAGCCCTTTTATCATACGTTCGCAAATTATCCTACCTTGATTTGTGGCTTTTCGCGTTCCAACAAAACCTATTACGCGAGGAACATTAAGATCCGCATTGCCTTTATAATAAAGTAGTAATGGCCCATCTTCACAATTCAATAGTCTGGCAGGATAATCAGGGTTTGTGTAAAAAAGCGCTTTTATATTATTCCTCTCAATAAAATTAATCTCAGCATCAGCTTTATGCATAACCTTTTGGCTAATTATACTGTTCACTGTTGAGCTGCCAATTCCAGGTATTTTCATTAATGCGGATTTGTTCTCTTTAAAAACAGCTTCCACTCCACTACAATATGCAATTAGCTTTTTACCTACAATATCACCTATTCCAGGAATTAAAGTCAATGCGATTTGATATTTAAGCAGGTTGTTGGGCACAGTTCAAAAATAGATAAAATAGTAATTAGTTTTAATATTTAAGCTTCATTCATATGTTACCATGATCTTAAAAATGCTAATTACTCTATGAAGTAAAATTGGTATTTTAGCAATGTCATAGATCATATTTTCTAGCTCCAAATAATATCTGTAATTAAACATGAATTCGGGCAAAAATATTTTGGTGTGTCCATTAGATTGGGGACTTGGTCATGCAACCCGCATGGTTGCTGTTATTGAAATGCTTGAAAGAAAAGGAGCAAATATTTTTATTGCTGCCGACAATCGGCCTTTGGAATTTTTAGCACAACGTTTCCCTCAGAATAAGGCGATAAAACTCCGCGGTTACAACCCAAAATATCCTGCTAACAATAATATGGCATTGGCCATACTAAAGTCAATTCCAATAATGATTTTAGAAGGAAGGAAGGCGAATAAAGAATTACATAAAATAATTAAAGAATATAATATTGATGCTGTAATATCAGATAATCGTTACGAACTATACACATCAAAAGTTCCAACAGTTTTTGTAACACATCAGCTGAACATTCAGACTAGTGGATGGCAAAAAATTGCCAAACCAATTATCAACATAACAATTAATCACTTTATAAATAAGTTTGATGAAATTTGGGTGCCGGACATTAAAGGTAAATACAGCTTATCAGGAGAACTTTCCATATCAGATAAATTCGCCACAAAGATTTTCAATATTGGTTTTCTAAGTAGGTTTACTAAACCTGAGGTTAATCTTATTCCAAAAACTATCGATATTCTCATAATTCTTTCCGGGCCTGAACCTCAACGAACTATCTTAGAAGAACTACTTACTAAACAGGCATTGCAAACCGATTTAAAAACAATAATACTTCTTGGAAAACCCGAAGAAAAGGAAATCAAAGAAATCAAAAATGTAAAATTAATATCACATGTTGCTGATGAAGAGTTCTCATTATTAATTCAATCAGCTGAGATCGTGATTAGCAGGCCTGGTTACTCAACACTTATGGATTTAGCAGTAATAGGGAAGAAAGCAATTTTTATTCCAACACCTGGGCAAACAGAGCAGGAATATCTCGCTAATAAGTTACTAAATGATGGTATAGCAACTACACAAAGCCAGAGTAAGTTTAACTTATCTGATGCAATAAAAGACCAAAAACAAACTAAATGTTTATTGATTGAAAATAATCCTGAATTACTAGAATCAAGAATTGACAATTTATTAAATATCTGCTAACTGAACTAATAATACAAAATCTTCTTTTCCGTTAATCTATTTTTACACCCCTAATACTTATCATCAAATTGAATTCTAAAATAAAGACATTTTTATCTAGTATTCCTAAGCCTGTTTGGAATGTGCTTGGGAGCATTTTCGTAGGGATAGGGATAATTGGAATATTAGTTCCACTATTACCAACAACACCGTTCCTCTTACTGGCGGCATACTGCTTTAATAGGGGGTCAGAGAAAATGAGGAACTGGTTTAAGAATAACAAACTTTTTGGCTCTTACATGAATAATTACTATGAAAAGAAAGGTGTTCCTGTTAGAACAAAAATAAATTCGATAATTATACTATGGATAACCATTGGCATTTCCATGCATTTAATACCAAACACTTACATTAGAGTATTACTTGCCATAATACTTGTGGGTGTAACAATTTACTTAATTAGTTTGCGCACACTGAAAGACAATTAAATGGTAGTATTACATTTTGTATAATTTTGTTACAAATATTCTGAAAGATGTTACTTGAAAAAGAAATGAAACTTGCTGATGTAATCCATCACGATTACAATCTCATACCTGTTATCAGTCGTTTTGGTATTATGCTAGGGTTTGGTGATGCAAACATCGAAAGTATCTGCATAAAAAATGAAATAAATGTTGACTTCTTCCTTACGATACTTAATGCATTTCACGACCCACAGTATCTGGATAATAATTATTTGCAGAGTTTTTCAGTTTCGCAATTAATAGAATATCTTCGGAAAACTCATAACTATTATTTACAAAACAAGATTCCTGAAATAGAAAGTTTGATTAGTGATATGGCATCAGAGTTAGAGGTGGATGAAGGATCGCATAAGCTATTACAAAAGTTTTTTGAAGAGTATAAAAACGAACTCGTAAAACATATTGAAAAAGAAGAAAACCTTGTTTACCCATATATTCTTAACCTTGAGAAAGCATTATCAGCAAAAGAAGTTTCGTCTGAGTTAATTTCTCAAATTAAGAAAGACTCAATCAGATCATATGAGGAAGAACATGATAATGTAGAAGAAAAGCTGATGGACTTAAAAAACATTATTATTAAATATTTACCTTCTTCAGAGAGTCAGCAAAGTAGATATAAGCTATTTAAAGAATTAACTGTTCTTGAGAAAGATTTAATCGATCATGCCCGAATGGAAGACTTGGTACTAGTACCAAAAGTAGAAATCCTTGAAAAACTTGTCACGGAAATTAGAATTTAGTATGAGCAAGGCAATAAAAGTAGTCGTAGTATCAAATGCTTTCCTTCTTTCTTCAGGAATTGAGAACTTAACACTTGAGTTAAACAGTTTATTGGTTGATAATGTGTATACTGGTTCTGAGAAAAATCTTTATGAAAAAATAGTGGCTAAAAAGCCAGAGATAGTAATTATTGACCCTGTATCAGTTTCTGAAGTATTAATTCCTTTGCTTCGCAAGCTCAACAAAGAAAATGATATTAAGGTTATTGGACTTGTTACAGCAAATACTGATGATAATATTATAAGCCGATTTAAATTCACTCTAAATACTCAGAATAATAAATACAAACTACTAGATTCCTTCCAAAAAATTGTTGGAAAAGAAACAAAAGACAAAGACAACACTGAACAGATTCTAAGTAAACGTGAAACAGAAATATTGCGACATTTAACTTTAGGTCTTACCAACCAGGATATTGCCGACAAGCTTTTCTTAAGTGTGCATACAGTAATGACACACCGAAAAAAAATAACACGAAAGCTTGGTATTAAATCTCTTTCAGGACTAACAGTTTATGCTCTAATGAATAAACTTGTTGATATTCGGGAAGTAGAGAGAAGTTAGGTTTATTCAACCAAAAGAAGCCGGCAGTTATTTCTAATAATTATCCCAATCCAAACAAAGCACAATTTTTCTACTTTTGCACCTCAATTTTCAATTGTACATGTCGAACATTAAAGAAATAAAAAGGCGCCGAACTTTTGCCATTATTAGTCATCCGGATGCAGGAAAGACAACATTAACTGAGAAACTTCTACTTTTTGGCGGAGCTATTCAGGTTGCTGGTGCTGTAAAATCTAATAAGATAAAAAAAACAGCCACTTCCGACTGGATGGAAATTGAGCGACAGAGGGGTATTTCGGTAGCTACTTCTGTAATGGGATTTGAGTACAAAGAGATCAAGATAAACATACTGGATACTCCTGGTCACCAGGATTTCCAGGAAGATACTTTCAGAACTTTGACAGCTGCCGACAGCGTTGTTGTTGTTATTGATGTTGCAAAAGGTGTAGAGCCTCAAACTGAAAAACTTGTAAAAGTTTGCAGGATGAGAAAAATCCCGATTATTGTTTTCATCAATAAAATGGACAGACCCGGAAAAGATGCATTCGAACTGCTGGATGAAATTGAACAAAAACTCTTTATTAAAGTTACTCCTTTAAGCTGGCCAATAAATATGGGCCCTGGGTTTAAAGGTGTTTACAATATATTCTCCAGTTCGCTTAATTTATTTTCACCCGGCAAACAAGTTATTGAGGAAGGTGTTAGTATAAAGGATTTATCTGATACAGACGTTGATGATTACCTTGGTGAAGATGCTGACAAACTAAGAGAAGACATTGAACTTATTGAAGGCGTTTATCCCAAATTTAAGGTGACTGATTATCTCAACGGAAATATTTCACCTGTATTTTTTGGCAGTGCACTTAACAATTTTGGGGTTAAAGAACTTCTCGACAATTTTATTGAGATTGCACCAAGCCCTATGGGAATTGAAAGTGATGCCAGATTAGTTTTGCCCGAAGAGGATCAATTCAGTGGCTTTGTGTTTAAAATACATGCCAATATGGATCCTAATCACCGCGACCGAATTGCATTTGTGCGAATTGTTTCCGGAAAATTCCAAAGAAACACATATTATCAGCATGTTCGATTAGACAGGAGATTGAAATTTTCCAGCCCTACTGCATTTATGGCTCAAAAAAAATCAATAGTGGATGAGATGTTCCCAGGGGATATTGTAGGTCTGCATGATACAGGTAATTTTAAAATTGGGGATACTATAACTGAGGGTGAAAATTTTAATTTTAAAGGGATACCAAGCTTTTCACCTGAGCTTTTTAAATATGTGGAGAATGCCAACCCTATGAAAGCTAAGCAACTTGCAAAAGGTGTTGACCAGCTTATGGATGAAGGTGTTGCCCAGCTATTTACAGGTAAACATACTGGCCGTAAAATTATCGGAACAGTTGGTGCTTTGCAATTTGAAGTAATTCAATACAGGTTGGAGCATGAGTATGGTGCTAAATGTAGATTTGAACACATTACACTATACAAAACTGCATGGTTTAAAAGCAAAAACGAAGCACAACTTAAAGATTTCAGAGCCAGAAAAGCTAACCAAATTGCATTAGATAAAGAAGGCCGGGAAGTATTCTTAGCCGACACACAATTTTCCCTTCAAATGGCCCAGCAGAAATATACCGATATTGAATTTTATTTTACTTCGGAATTTTAAAAAAAGGTGTAATCGCGAACCGACCAAAGGGAGCGGTAGAGATCTCACATGATTTATTACCTGATTAAGTTTGTAGCTTAATACTATAAACAAAACAATTCATATTTGCGGGGTGGGTTTAAGTCACAGACTTAAACCAGTTGGTTGGTTAAAGTACGTCTTTGCAAGGAAGTATGACGAAGCAATCTCCTTGCTATAGTTTAATAGAGATTGCTTCGCTTTGCTCGCAAAGACGCATCTATCCTTAAATAATTGATATTGGTCTAACAGCAGACCAGTCTCAAAAATGACAAGTTTTTATTATTTCACAACCATCTTCTTGGTTATGGAACTCTCTCCAAATTCAACAGTGTAGAAATAAATTCCTGATTCAAGATTGCTAACATTTACATTAAATGTATGCGCTAGTGCACTGTTATTTACACTTTCCTGATGAACAACTTGTCCGAGGATATTATTAACTCTTAAATTAATAACTCCTTCTTTTTCTGTAGATACCAAGATGCTGGTGTTGTTAATAGCTGGGTTAGGTGAGTTTTGTGAAACTGAAAGGTAATCTGTATCAACCTCAATTTCATCCATCCCTATTGACCCAAATTGTATTACAAATCCTTTTATATAAATATAATTGGTTTGACTTGATGGATTACCTGGTTCAGTAAATTCAGCAATTACAAACGGGATCTCGCAATCAGCCATATCCTCATATTCTTCACTAAAAACATATTGAGACATACTTCCATAAAATGCACTAAACCAATATAGACTAAGAGCGTTTACATTTTGAACACCATATGGGTGATAAGTCTGATCTTCTGAATCATATCCTACAACAAAAATATTTGGATTAGCATTTTCTTCAGCGCCATCAAGGTCTGTATCAATCCAGGAAAAGAATAAATAACGTCCATTCACAGTTGATGCGGCATAAGGACGGTTATATTGAGCCACACCTCCTAAATCACCAATAAGGAAATAATTGTCATAAAGAGCATCAGCTTTCCACATACTACCACCATCATCTGAATAAACATGCCATGTAGCCATTGTGCCTTCTCCAGGATACCAACCATCCTCAGTACCAAGAGCAATGATGCCAGTTATATGAGGATTACCTTGACTATCAACTATAATATCTCCATGGAAACCAAGGTTGTAATAAATCTCATTCCTGTTAAATCCTGCGCCGTAAACCATTTCCATAACTTCATCCGACCAATAATTTTTTATTGATTCAATACCATCAACACCCCCTAATTGTAGATGAATAGGGTTGCTCCATGTTACACCGCCATTGGTGGTTTTAAGTAGTATAGGGTGGTAACTTGTATATGGTTGATGATCGCTTTCTGAATCACTCAAAATCATTATATAACCTGTTTGTCCATCAGGCGCAAATGCAATTTTTTGGTCGTTGATACCGTCACTAGGTGCAAGAAAGTCAAAGATTGTATCCTGATATTGAATAGTTCCATTATCAACAATAGCATTACTAACTAGTAATTGCCCACCATAATCATAATCAGGGTAGCTAGTTTTTATGCTCACATTCCATGCAACACCTTGTTGAGTAATTGTAAACGCATTAGTTACATCAAACTGAGCACTATCAATCACGTGATTTACATATGAGAAGTCGGGTGAACCAGTATTTGTAAGTACATTAACTCCATAACTTAATCCATCTGTTATACTACTAAAACAATTATAGTAAGCATTATCAGGATCGGTATTTCCCTCAGCGTTAATTATCCCTCCCTGTGCAAAGGAGGGATCTAAATCAGGTACATCAATTATATTATTTATTGACCACGTTGAGCCCCCATCTGTTGAAACATCAAAATTCAACATCGGATTTTCATCATTACTTTTATGTGTAAAAACAACACTATTCACATTTGGGTCCGCCCACAAATATGTTCGTGAGTTGCCTTCAAAACCATAAATATTACTCGACTGCCCAATTGGCACATATGTAACATAACTTCCCCCAATTTTTTCTGTTCTTGAAACTGGTTTATCAAGTGCAGTTGAATTTGAAGCACTTTTAGGAATTGATTTAGATAATGACATACTTGGCATATCCAAACTCCTCAAAACATGTTTTTGAGCCATTAATGATAATGTAAATAATACTAATATCGCAGCAAAAGATATCTTTTTCATGATGGATTTGTTTAGGTGTGCTCAAAGTTAAGATAAATCAATTTATAGAGCAAGAAAAAGGCTGCCTAATTAGACAGCCTTTCTTGTAAGTATTTAGAAAAAATTTATTTAACAAGCATCTTCTTTGTTATTGAACTCTCTCCAATTTCAACAGTGTAGAAATAAATTCCTGATTCAAGATTGCTAACATTTACATTAAATGTATGTGCTAGTGCGCCGTTACTTACACTTTCCTGATAAACAACCTGTCCCAGGATATTATTAACTCTCAAATTAATAACTCCAGCATTTTCTGTTGTTACCAAGATGCTGGTGCTGTTAACAGCTGGGTTAGGACTATTTTGAGAAACTGCAAAATCAGCTAAACCTTCATGACTATCAACTCCAACTGGCATCGGCATATTATATCCTTTAATGTAATAGAAATTCATTTCAGATGCCGGATCACCCGGTACAGTATATTCAGTAAACACAAATGGAATTTCACAATCCCACATATCACCATTTTCAGTACCGAATACATATTGCGACATACTTCCGTAGAATGCGCTAAACCAGTAAGCGCTAAATGCTGTTACATTTTGAACTCCACTTGCATTATAATTATGATCTTCTGAATCATATCCTGTTACAAAAATATTTGGGTTAGCATTTTCTTCAGCACCATCAAGGTCGGTATCTATCCATGAGAAGAACAGATAATGCCCATCCATTGTTGAGGCAGCATAGGGACGGTTATACTGTACCAAACCGCCAGGTAAACCATCAAGGAAAATATTATCGTATAATGGATCAGCAACCCATGTGCTGCCACCATCATCAGAATATACATGCCATGTAGCCATTGTACCTTCACCTGGATACCAACCATCAACTGTGCCAAGAGCTATGATTCCGGTTATGTGTGGATTACCTTTGCCATCAACAATAATATCACACTGGAAACCCATGTTATAATAAATTTCATCTCTATTATAACCGGCTCCGTATACTTCTTCCATAACCTCGTCAGACCAATAATTTTTTATAGTCTCATTACCATCAACACCCCCAAGTTGTACATGTATAGGATCGCTCCATGAATCGCCACCATCAGTGGTTTTGAGTAGTATTGGGTGATAACTAGTATATGGCTGTGGGTCACTCTCCGAATCACTCATTATAAGCATGTATCCAGTTTGGCCATCAGGTGCAAATGCAATTTTAGAATCGTTCATACCGTCAAGTGGTGCAAGAAAGCCTATTAATTCTTCTTCATATAATATCTCACCATCAACTAGTTCTCCTCTTCCAAGCATTAAATCACCAGTATAATCAAAAGTACCGGTAAATTCTTGGCTGGGTTCAAGATACCAAGCCACACCCTGCTGTGTAATTGTAAATGCATCAGCGACCACTCTATAGAATCCAGGTTCTTCACCTAAATTTACTTGAGATGGAGCTGGGGGATCGGTTTCGGTAAGTACATTAGAACCATATGCATATCCACCCCAAATATCGTTTGTATTAATGATAGTGGTAATAAAATAAGTATAGTATGCATTATTTGGGTCTGTATTTCCTTCAGGATTGAGTATTCCTCCCTGAGGATATCTACCTGCTGCTTCAGGATATTGAGGTCCGGGTCCCAGAGGTGTATAAACCTGAGTGTTTGTTTCCCATGTTGCACCACCATCGGTTGATACATCATAAGCAACTCGGCTATTACCTTCAACCTCTGTACCACCAGTCATGCGATGAGTAAAAACAACACTATTGATATTTTGATCAGCCCATAAATAGGTTCTGGGATTAATGTAAAATCCGTAGGCATTACCAGCCTGACCAATGGATATAAATGTAGCAGTTACTCCATTAATTGTTTCGGTTTTAGGGGCAGGCTTCTCGCTTGCCATTATTGTTCGAGCACTTTGTTGAGGTGCCTTTTCCAATGATAGTTCCAAATTTGGAGCTTTTGTACTTCTTACCACATGCTTGGTTTGTGAAAATGAAACAAAACCGATTGCGAAAGCTAATACAGTAAGTAATAATTTTTTCATGATTTCAAATTTAGTGATTAATAATTATAGAATTTGGATGAATTGTTTTGATTGTATGACATAACAATTCACCATTCAGTTGCTAAAATTACGCAAATAAATTAAAGTCACAAAAAAAAGGCCGCCTTATTAGGCAGCCTTTTAATTCTTTGTGGCTTAAGTTACAAACTTAAGCTAGTTTTAATCGATTATTTAACAAGCATCTTTTTGGTTACAGAACTTTCTCCTATCTGAATTGTGTAGAAATAAATTCCTGATTCAAGATTGCTAACATTTACATTAAAAGTATGTGCGAGTGCACCGTTGCTAACACTTTCCTGATGAACAACCTGTCCGAGGATATTATTAACTCTTAAATTAATAACTCCTGCTTTTTCTGTGGTTACCAAGATGCTGGTGCTGTTAACAGCAGGGTTAGGACTATTTTGAGAAACTGCAAAATCAGCTAATCCTTCATGGCTATCAATTCCAACTGGCATTGGTAGGTTATATCCTTTTATATAATAGAAGTTCATTTCTGCAGCTGGATCACCAGGTACAGTATATTCTGTAAATATAAATGGAATTTCACAATCCCACATATCACCATTTTCAGTAGCAAACACATATTGTGACATACTTCCGTAGAATGCGCTAAACCAGTAAGCACTAAATGCTGTTACATTTTGAACTCCACTTGCATTATAAGTATGATCTTCAGAATCATATCCGGTTACAAAAATATTTGGATTAGCATTTTCTTCAGCACCATCAAGATCAGTATCAATCCATGAGAAGAATAAATAATGTCCATCCATAGTTGATGCAGCGTAAGGACGATTATACATATTTAGACCTGCTGGAAGACCATCAAGGAAAATATTATCATATAAAGCATCGCCATCCCAGGTTGTACCACCATCATCAGAATACAGGTGCCATGTAGCCATTGTACCTTCTCCAGGATACCACCCATCTACAGTACCAAGAGCAATGATACCTGTAACGTGTGGATTACCTTTACCATCAACAATAATATCACATTGGAAACCCATGTTATAATAAATTTCGTCTCTGTTAAATCCGGCTCCATAAACTTCTTCCATAATTTCATCTGACCAATAATTTTTCACTGATTCCATGCCATCAGTACCACCGAGTTCAACATGGATAGCATCACTCCATGAATCACCACCATCAGTGGTTTTATACAATATAGGGTGATAACTGGTATAGGGTTGAGGATCGCTTTCAGAATCACTCATAAGCATAATATAACCAGTTAATCCATCAGGGCCAAAAGCAACTTTAGAATCATTAATACCATCAAGATAGGCAAGTGCTTCAAAAAGGGTTTCCTCATAAACTACCTCACCTCCTGAAATTTCACCTTTTCCTAAAATTACGTTTCCGGTGTATTCACCTGATCCGCTTGACCAATCAATGCTTGGGTCAAGACCCCATGCTACGCCACCAGTAGCAACTGTAAATGCTTCAGGTACATAGCGAATATAATCACCAGAAGAGGTTAAATTTACTTGTGAAGGGTTTGAAGGATCTGTTTCGTTAAGTACATTTGAACCATATGCAGTACCACCCCAGTTATCAGCATTACTTCCATCAAGTGTACAAATATAATAGGTGTAGAATGCATTAGCAGGATCGGTATTTCCTGTAGGGTTGATAATTCCTCCCTGTGGATATCTACCGGCAGCATCAGGATAGGTAGATCCAGGTCCTAAAGGAGTATAAACATTTACATTAGTTGCCCATGTAGCTCCACCGTCAGTTGATACATCATAAGCAATACGGCTGTTACCCTCAACCTCTGTGCCACCAGTCATACGGTGTGTAAAAACAACACTGTTCACATCTTGGTCGGCCCAAAGGTAAGTTCTTGAGTTATTGTAAAAACCGTAAGCATTTCCTGCTTGTCCTATAGGAATAAACGTTGCTGCAGTATTTTCAACAGATTTCGTTTGAATTGCAGGTTTTTCACTTGCCATAATGGCACGTGTACTTTGTTGAGGTACTTTTTCTAATACCACATCTAGATTTGGAGCTTTGGTACTTCTTAACACATGTTTAGTTTGTGAAAAAGAAGAAAAACCAAGTCCAAAGACTAATACAAAAAGTAAAAAATTTTTCATGATTTTAATTTTAATTAAACAAATGGTTATTAATATTTTCAGTTTTGAGGAAACAAATATAATACTTTGTTCTAATACAGTCAAAATATTATTCATAACTTAACAGTAATTACAAAGATAACCAAATAAGGCAAAAAGGTTGCTTTGGTTGGATAAAAAAAATCAATTGCAAATATTAAGCCACTATAAAAGCTATATACAGGTCTCCAAACCATAACTCTCTTATAGTTGGGATCTTCTGGAAAATGTAATTTTCCCCTTTTGTAAAATTGATGAACTAAAAGACTCTTGTTAATGTTATATTAATAATTCAAAATGCAAAAATCTATATGAAGAGTTAATAAAGAAGCTCAAAAACCGTTATTATTTTCAACTTTAACAACTCTAAGCTATCTTTGCATTAATAAATTATTATTGAACTACTCATGAAGAAATTAAACATATATATGTTACGGTCGTATTTGGGACCATTTGTGTTTACTTTTTTCATTTCACTTTTTATCTTATTACTACAGTTTTTGTGGAAATACATTGATGATCTGGTTGGGAAAGGTTTAGAATGGTATATTATTGCTAAACTAATGTTTTATGCCTCTTCAACTTTTGTTCCTCTTGCACTCCCTCTCGCTGTACTTCTATCGTCGTTAATGACATTTGGAAACATGGGAGAACATTATGAACTGGTTGCAATGAAAGCTGCCGGCATTTCTTTAAGGAAAGCCATGAAGCCATTAATTATACTTTCGTTAGTAATAAGTTTGTTGGCTTTTCTATTTTCGAACTATGTATTACCTGTTGCTAACTTGAAGTTTGGCTCATTACTTTATGATGTACGACAGCAGAAGTTGGCATTTAATATTAATGAAGGCATTTATTATCATGGGCTTCAAGGTTTTGTAATTAGAGTGGGGAAAAAGGCAAAGGATAACAAAACCATTTACGATGTTAAAATATATAATCACTCAAAAAATCGTGGAAACTTATCAGTTACAACAGCTGAAAGTGGCACAATGCAACTTTCTCCAAATGAAGAAAGCCTGATTTTTACACTTTATAATGGAAACACTTATAACGAAATAGTTAGTACAGCAAATAATAGAATAAACAGGCCATTTGAATCAACAAAATTTAAGAAACAGATTTTAAATTTTGACTTGTCTCAATTTCAGTTAAGCCATACCAACGAAGAATTATTTAAATCGCACTATTCAATGTTGAATATTAAACAGCTGAATAAATCGATCGACTCACTGACCACAAAGTACATAATGTCTGAAGATCGAAACAAAGATAACTTCTACAGGGAGTATCCCTTTCTGGCAAAAATTGACACAACAAATAATGATATTATTGACGTTGATAGCATAGTCCATTCCGACACAATTGTACTTCCAATAATCGACAATTTTGAAGTAGCCGAGAAAATTGCCATAATTGAAAATGCACAACATGCTACCCGCAACTCTAAAAAGAAAATCATAAACAATGAAAAAGATCTGCAAACGCGACAGTTAATAATTACAAAACATCAAGTTGCCTGGCATCAAAAATTCACACTACCAATAGCTTGTTTTGTTTTCTTTTTTATTGGAGCCCCTCTTGGTGCTATAATTCGAAAAGGAGGATTAGGGCTTCCGGTTGTTGTGTCGGTAATATTCTTCGTACTTTATCATGTTGTTTCCATGACGGGCGAAAAAGCTGCTAAAACAGGAGAGTGGAATGTTGAATTCGGACTTTGGTTATCAACACTTATTGTTCTGCCCCTCGGATTATTCCTCACTTATAAAGCCACAACTGATGCTCAACTGATGGATACTGAAAGCTGGACTAAGTTCTTCAAGAATTTTGATTTAAAAAAAAGAAAACGAATTGATACCTAGCACATTAAATATCTTGTTTGTTTGTAATAAATCTCCATGGCCAACTCATGAGGGAGGGCCGATTGCAATGAACAACCTTATTGAAGGAGTTATTGCGGCAGGTCACCACGTCAAGGTTCTTGCAATTAATACTAATAAATATCATGTTAACACATCAGCTATTCCTGAATCCTATAAAAAACAGACAAATATAGAGCTTGTCTACATTGACATAGGTCTTAAACCAATTGCTGCTTTCTTAAATTTATTCACAGGTAATTCATATCATGTTGAACGATTTATCTCAACAGAATTTAGAAATAAATTAAAAGAGGTATTATTAAACCATAAGTTTGATATTGTTCAAATTGAGACCCTCTTTATGTCACCTTATATTAATACAATAAGAGAATTTTCTGATGCATCCATTGTACTAAGAGCACATAATATTGAGCATCTGATATGGAAGCGTGTTGCTTCAATCACAAAAAATCCATTCAGGAAAGCTTACATTAAGCATCTCGCCAGAACTTTGGAACATTACGAGAAGGACATCCTTAATGATTATGATGGCATAATCCCTATTTCCGCAAAGGATGAGATATTTTTCAAACAAACATCCAATAAACCAGTACAAACAATTTCGTTTGGCATAAACACTGACAATCTTAAAGACTCCGATATTGTTGAAACCGAACATGCACTGTTTCACATCGGTTCAATGAATTGGATTCCAAATGAGGAAGGAATTAAGTGGTTTCTGGAATATGTATGGCCCAAAGTAAATGTGGAATTACCTGATCTAAAACTATATTTAGCAGGGAGGGAAATGCCCCATTGGCTGAGAGAATTGAATCAGAACAATGTTATTGTTGTTGGAGAAGTAGATGATGCATATTCATTTATCAGGTCAAAGTCAATTTCAATAGCTCCCTTATTTTCCGGTAGTGGTATTCGAATAAAAATTATTGAAAGCATGGCACTTGGAAAAGCAGTAATTTCAACTAGTATTGGAGCTGAAGGGATAAATTATATAGATAATAAAAATATTATGATAGCTGATGACGCTGAATCTACCATTGAGGCAGTTATAGAGTTGGCAACAAACAAAGTTAAGTGTGACAATATTGGTAGAGATGCTCGTCAATTAATTTTAAGAGAACACGATAATAGTAAGCTAATTGAACGAATGGTAAAATTCTATCACAAAATTAGGTGAGAAGTGTTTGGTATTAGATTATGCTAAATAACAAACTCAATTATATTTGTACAATTATAACGTTAACATCCCGACGTAAATATGAGAATCTTTGTTTTACTTTCGAGAGTGCCATATCCACTAGAAAAGGGTGACAAGTTACGTGCGTTTAATCAGATAAAAGAACTTGCTAAGTCCAACGAAATTATACTTTGCGCTCTAAACCCTAACAAAGATCTCGATAAACAAAAAGCATTTAGCAAACTTCAACCTTATTGTCACTCTATCAATTTTTTAGACCTCCCCTGGTATCTTAGATATTGGAATATGGTTATTGCATTTTTTGGAGAGATTCCAATTCAAGCCGGCTATTTTTATAACAATAAAGCATCCAAAGAGATAAAAAGGCTAATAGCTACTTACAAACCCGATCACATTTATTGCCAGTTTATCAGAACAACAGAATATGTAAAAAACCTAAACATAAAGAAAACCATTGATTATCAGGATGTCCTGTCCTATGGAATAAAACGAAGAATGAATAATACTTCTCTTTTTACAAAGCCATTTTTTAAGATGGAGTATAATAGACTTCTTAATTATGAAAGGGATATATTTGATTATTTCGATAATAAAACAATAATTTCAGAACCTGATAAAAATCTTATACCACATAAGGATAAAGCAGAAATTCATGTTATCCCAAATGGCGTCGACCATAGCTACTTTACACCCATTGATAAAGTAAAAACATTCGATGTCCTATTTAATGGCAATATGGCCTATCCTCCAAATATTGATGCAGCAGAGTATCTAATAAAGGAAATTATGCCAGTCGTATGGAGGGAAATGCCTGATACCAAAGTACTTCTTGCGGGTGCCAGTCCTGTAAAAAAAGTATTATCCCTTAAATCAGGTTTAGTTGAGGTTAGCGGATGGATGGATGATATCAGAGATGCTTATTCAGCAGCACGAATATTTATTGCTCCTATGCGGATTGGAACCGGACTTCAGAACAAACTTCTTGAGGCAATGTCTATGAAAATACCTTCTATTACAACACCGCTTGCAAACGATGCACTTCAGGCAAAGGATGGTAAAGAGATACTAATTGGTTCTACACCTTCTGAACTTGCAACCCAAATTATTAATTTATTACACGACAAGAAATTATACAACGTTGTTGCTCAAAAGGGTTATGATTTTGTACATGAAAATTACAGCTGGAAGAATGCAACTGAAAAATTAAATGAACTAATTAAGAAAGCTTAAATTATGATTAAGGATCTTGTGTTAAAAAATAGAAGCTATCGTAAATACCATTACAATAAGAAAATATCAGTAGGACAGTTAACTGAACTGATTGATCTTGCAAGGATAACCCCATCATCAAAAAATCAGCAACCGCTGAAATACTTAGTTGTTACCAGTGAAGAGGATGTGAATCTTGTTGAAAGCAACTTAAAATGGGCAAAGTTTTTAGAGAATTGGGATGGTCCGGAAAGAAGCGAACAACCACCATCGTACATTATAATGTTAACTGATACAACCCTTAATAAACAAGCTGACATTGATGCCGGTATTGCGGCACAAACAATACTTTTAGGTGCTGTTGAGAAGCAACTAGGGGGGTGCATTTTAAGATCTGTAAACCGACAGGCCGTATCAAAACACTTTAACTTTGCATCAAATTTGGAAATTATTCAGGTTATTGCCATTGGATATCCAAATCAAAAAATTGAATTAACATCTCCTGATGAAACCGGATCGGTGAGATATTATGAAGGAAATGATGGTACACATTATGTACCAAAGCGTAGCATTGATGATGTAATTATTTTTCCAGATATAAGTTCCTGACCAAAATAGCCGTAAGGATCGAGGCAATACTTATAACACAGTGCTTTCTCATTTTACCCAAATTTCTTTGTTCCTATAATTTTTCCGGTCTGTTGAAATTACTACTTTTGCAACTCATTTTATGAATTAGATCATGGTACAAAAGCCATCAATACCAAAAGGGACAAGAGACTTCACTCCTGAGCAGATGATTAGGAGGAACTATATATTTGACATAATAAGAGGTGTGTTTCAAAAATATGGATATGAACCTATAGAAACTCCTGCAATGGAAAATTTATCCACTTTAACAGGAAAATATGGTGTAGAGGGCGATAGGTTAATATTCAAGGTTCTTAATTCTGGTGATTTTCTCAAAAATGCAAATCCTGATTTACTTTCTGATAAAAACTCAGTTAAGTTAACATCTGAGATATCCGAAAAAGGATTGCGCTATGATCTCACAGTTCCTTTCGCTCGCTTTGTTGTTCAAAACCGAAATGACATTACTTTTCCTTTTAAAAGATATCAGATTCAACCCGTATGGCGTGCCGACAAACCTCAAAAAGGACGTTACCGTGAATTTTATCAATGCGACATCGACGTAATAGGCTCCAACTCCTTACTTAATGAGGTTGAGCTAATTAGAATTGTTGATGAAGTATTCACAAAGCTAAATATCAGTGTTACTATTAAATTAAATAATAGAAAGGTATTAAGTGCTATTGCTCAAATTATTGATGCTCCCAACAAACTCACTGATATCACAACTGCCATTGATAAGCTTGATAAAATTGGGATTGATAAAGTTGTTGATGAATTACTTAATAGGGATTTGACTAAAGAAAAGATTGAATTTATTTTACCAATAATTAACTTGTCGGGTAGCAATATTGACAGAATTAATAGTCTTAATAGCACATTAGGAGAAAATGAAGATGGCGCTGCTGGAATAAAAGAACTGCAAACAATCATTGATCATCTGGAAAACCTGGAGCTAAATTCTAAAATTGTAATTGATCAGTCGTTGGCACGAGGATTAAATTATTATACAGGAGCAATTATTGAAGTCACAGCAGATGATGTTGAGATTGGTAGTGTATGTGGAGGTGGCCGGTATGATGACCTGACTGGTATTTTTGGTTTACCAGATACTTCAGGTGTTGGTATTTCATTTGGTGCTGATCGCATCTACGATGTTATGGAGGAGAAGTTTCTATTTAATAATCAGATGCAAAGTACAACTCAGGTGATGCTTGTTAATTTTGGAGATTCTGAAGCTAAGTATGCATTATCGGTACTTGCAAAAATTCAACAAGCTGGTATTCGTGCCGAACTATATCCTGATTCGGATAAAATGAAGAAGCAGATGAAATATGCTGACAGGAAATCAATCTCCTCGGTATTATTAATTGGTGAAGAAGAAATGAAATCTGGATTATATACTCTTAAGAACATGGATACAGGCGATCAGCAAAAAGTTAGCCTGAATAATCTGATAGCCATATTAAAACCCAAAGTAAATACTTAATTTTTTTCAAGCTTAGCCTTACACACAAAAAATAAAGATGTCTAAAATCAGGATTGCAATAAACGGATTTGGCCGTATTGGTAGAATAACTTTCAGAAGACTTCTGGAAAAAGATAATATGGAGGTGGTTGCGATTAATGATTTAACCGACCCGGCTAACCTTGCACATTTATTAAAGTATGATTCTGTTCAACGTTCATTTATCGGAAAAGTAGAACACAATGGCAATCATATCATTGTAAATGATAAAAAGATTATTGTGCTGAATGAACCTGATCCCGCTAAATTACCCTGGAAAGAGCTTAATATAGATATTGTTATTGAATCAACTGGTGAATTTGCCGATCGAGCAAATGCTATAAAACACGTTGAACAATCAGGTGCAAAAAAAGTAATAATCTCCGCTCCAATTAAAGGAGAGTTTGATGATGTGAATTATGTTGTATTAGGTGTTAACAACGAAATTATTAATCGTAATGATGTAATTATTTCAAATGCGTCATGTACCACTAATAATGTAGCGCCTCTAATAAAAATTATTGACGATAATTGGGGAATTGAAAAAGGATTTATTACAACTATCCATTCATATACAAAAGATCAGAACCTTGTTGATGGTCCTCATAAAGATTGGCGGAGAGGACGAGCAGCTGCATATTCAATAGTTCCAACAACAACCGGAGCTGCAAAGGCAGTCACCAAAATATTTCCACATTTGAAAAATGACCTTGGAGGAGCCGGATTTAGAGTGCCAGTACCTGACGGTTCTCTAACTGATTTAACATGCACTTTAGAAAAGTCAACTTCCGTTGAGGAAATAAACACCATTTTTAAAGAAGCATCCCAAACTTATATGAAGGGAATTATTGAATATACTGACGACCCGATAGTGTCAGTAGATGTGATTGGTAATACTCATTCGGCTGTTTTTGATGCTAATCTGACGGCTGTTCTTGGTGATAAAAATAAGTTGGTAAAAGTTGTTGCCTGGTACGATAATGAAATGGGATATTCAAGTCGCCTGGTAGAACTTATTGAGAAATTTGTTTAGTGTAAATTAGTCCTTGCTTTCGAAGTATTTCAAACTCATTTTACCATCTTCTAATTCTCCGTAGGTAAAATAATTAATCCAATCGCCAAGAATTATCATTTCTGACTTATGGCCAACCTTTTCATGAATAGGTAAATGCCGGTGTCCAAAAATAAAATAATCAATTTCAGGGTTCATAGCTGCTTTACGTTCAGCATAATTAAGTAACATTTCATCTTTTAGCGCAACTCCGCTATTCTCTTTTTTTTCTTTCGCAAATTTTGCCTGATTAGCAAGTCGACTCTGTTTTGAGAAATACAACCCTAACCTACATCCAATATCGGGATGTAACCACTTGAACATAAATTGATTAGGTTTAAACTCGAAAACTTTTTTTAGAAACTTGTAACCATTATCTCCAGGGCCCAAACCATCACCATGCGCAAGAAAAAATATCTTCCCATCAAACTCTCTGATCATTGGTTTCCGATGCAAAACAATATTTAGTTCTTTACTTAAATAATCGAATGCCCAAATATCATGATTGCCTCTAAATACATGAACTGGTATACCCTTATCCGTAATTTCCGCCATCTTACCTAATAATCTTACGTAACCTTTTGGAATAACATTTTTATACTCAAACCAAAAATCGAAAAGATCACCCATTAAAAAAATTTCATCTGCATCAGCTGATACCATGTCAAGCCATCTTACAAACTTTTTTTCTCTTAATAAGCTACTTTCATAATTAGGTATTCCTAAATGAAAATCAGATGCAAAATATATTTTCGATTTCTTCAATTAGTGCTATTTTATGACAGCATTATATTTCCTTAACAATTCCCTTAAAAAGTGTTACAAGTTTTGGGGCAACCCTACCAACAGCTTCAATAACTTCCTCATGAGAAATCTCAATTATCTTACCTGCAACACCCAGATCAGAAATAATTGATACTGCAAAAACAGGTAAACGAATTTGTCGTGCAACAATAACTTCAGGTACTGTGGACATCCCGACTGCATCAGCTCCCAGAAAATGTACGTATTTGTATTCAGCTGGTGTTTCGTATGTTGGACCGGTAACGGCAGCGTAAACCCCGGTTTTATAATATATGCCATTTTGCCGTGCAACTTTTTTTGCGATACTAAGTAGCCTACTATCATAAGCTTCACTCATATCAACAAACCTTGTTCCATACTCCTCAGTGTTTTCACCAATTAAAGGGTTAGGCATAAGGTTTATATGGTCGTTGATAAACATTATATCTCCAACCTCAAATTTAGGATTAACTCCACCACTGGCATTTGAAAGAAGTAAAGATTTGATACCCAAAAGTTTCATAACTCTAACAGGCATAGTTATTTCCTGCATACTATAGCCTTCATAATAATGAAAACGTCCTTGCAGAGCAACAACTTGAACCCCATTAAGTTTACCAAATATCAGCTGACCCAAATGTCCGTCTACTGTTGTAACAGGAAAATTTGGAATCTCATTATATGGAATTTCAATTTCAGCTTCAATTTCATTTGCTAGCTCACCAATTCCTGACCCTAGTATTATGCCAATATGAGGTACATCTTTTATTCGCTTTTTAATGTATGCTGTTGTCTCTTTTATTCTCTCTAACATATTTTTTTATTTGATTCGAGAAGTTTGCATTATCAAGGCCATGAAATTTTATTTCTATTGGAATATAAAACAATGGCACTTTTCCTAACATACTAATATATTCTGATTTAATCAAACGCATTGCATCTTTTTCTGTTGTAATAATTATTTTTTTACGTGTAAATACATCATCATAGGTTCTTATAATATGTTGCATATCTTTTCTACGATAAGTATGATGATCTGGAAAATCCAGAACAAGTAAATCGACACACATATCACGTAAATATTCCTGCAAAGGATATGAATTGGCTATTCCGCAAAATAGTACTATCGTATTTATGTTTGCCGGGGCAATATTATCTTCAAAGCCAGGTAAAGGAATTAGATCACCATAACTTATGTATGAATAATAAAGACTCTGATTATCATGAGGTTTCAAAATACCTTTTATTCTGCGCCTTGTTATAGGAGATAATACTTTGTAAGTTTTAGTAACTATAATAATATCAGCACGTTTTGCTTGTGTAACTACATCGCGTAACGTGCCTGCCGGAATCAGATAATCCTCCATAAAAAGATTATGAAAATCGGTTAGAAGTATTGACAAACCAGGTTTTACATAACGATGTTGAAACGAGTCATCTAATAAAATAACATCAAGATTCTCATCATCCTGCATTAAATTTTTAATTCCAATGCGCCTATCTTCACAAACAGCTACTTTTATATTTTGCTTGAATTTATTGTGATATTGAAGTGCTTCATCTCCAATATCCTTATGGCCTGAATATTGATTGGCTATTAAAAAACCTTTTGTGTTACGACCATAACCGCGGCTCAGTACAACAAGTTTATGTTCATCCGACAGAAGTCTTATTAGATATTCAACAACAGGTGTTTTACCTGTTCCTCCAAGACTAAGGTTACCAACACCGATAACAGGTAATGGGTATGATAACGACTTAAGTACATTAACATCAAACAACAAATGTCTTAGTCTGATAACACATCCATACAACCATGCAAATGGAAACAATAACACCTTCCAGAGATCCATAATTATAAAATCAAATCAGATTTAAAAATTTCCAATAAAATCCTTTCCAAATAATATATTTTTGTACCAGTTTTACAAAAAAGTTGTCTAAATTACACAATTTTATAGATATTAAACAAATAAACCAAACCATGCTCATTGAAGATATTACAAATTATCTGGAAAAACTAGCACCTGTCTCATTACAAGAGTCATATGATAATACAGGATTATTGATAGGGTCGGGCAAAAATAATATAGAAAAAGCCCTAATAACCCTCGATGTTACAGAAGAGGTAATAAACGAAGCTATCTCTGAAAAATGTGGGCTCATAATAGCTCACCACCCTGTAATTTTTAAGGGACTAAAGAAGCTAACCGGCAGCAACTTAACGGAAAGGTTAGTGATAATGGCTTTAAAATCAGATATTGCAATTTATGCTATTCATACTAACCTCGATAATATAATGGGAGGAGTTAACAGCATATTAGCAGAGAAATTAGGCATTAAGAACACCAAAATTCTAAGTCCTAAATATGGCGAACTTGCAAAAGTAGTTACTTTCTGCCCGGCTAAACACATGGAAAAAGTACAGAAAGCAATGTTTGATGAGGGTGCCGGTAATATTGGTGATTACGATAGCTGCAGCTATTATTCACCCGGAAAAGGAACCTTCAGGGCACTTGAAGGAAGTAATCCTTTCGTTGGAGAGCATAACAAACTTCATAAAGAAGAAGAGGTTCGTATTGAAACCATTGTTCCAAAACATCGGGTACCAAATGTTATTAATGCACTAATTAGTACACACCCCTATGAAGAAGCAGCTTATGATATTTATAATCTGGAAAACATTGTTCCTAATATAGGTAGCGGCATAATAGGAGAACTCGATTCGCCCCAACCTGCTAAAGAATATTTAGAATCGGTAAAACAAATCTTGGGAACAAAATTTATCAGACACAATAAGCTAATAGATCGACCTATTAAAAAGGTAGCAGCATGTGGAGGTAGTGGAAGCTTTTTGATTGATGTGGCTGCCCGCAATAATGCTGACCTTTTTATAACTTCTGACATTAAATATCACGACTTTTTTGAACATGCTGGAAATATGACTATTGCAGATGCAGGTCATTATGAAACAGAACATCTTATAAAAGAATTATTATATTCATTATTAAAGAAAAAAATACCTAATTTTGCACTCCAAATTTCGAAAAAGAATGCTAATCCCATTTTTTTTCTGTAGTAAACTGAAAATAACGTTATTATGGCGAAAGCAAAAGTTACAAAAGACGAAGAGGTTAGTGTTGAGCAAAAACTGATTGCACTATATACGCTGCAGCAAATCGATTCACAAGTAGATAAAATAAAAATTATCAGAGGTGAATTACCTCTTGAAGTTGAAGATCTTGAAGATGAAATTGCTGGTTTAGAAACACGTATTGCTAATTTTCACAAAGAAGAAGAAGATTTTAACAATTTAATTCTTGAGCAAAAAGGTGTAATAAAGGACAGCGAATCTTTAATCACAAAATACAAAGATCAGCAAATGAATGTTCGAAATAACAGAGAATATGATTCACTAACCAAAGAACTTGAATTTCAGGCTTTAGAAATTGAACTTGCTGAAAAGAAAATCAAAGATTCAATTTATAAAATTGAACTTATTAATGCTGAAATAGAAAAATCTCAGGAAAAGTTAAATGATAAAAAAAATGATCTTGATGCTAAGAATAAAGAGCTGAGTGATATTGTAAAAGAAACAGTTAAAGAAGAAGAAAAGCTTATTGAGAGATCAGTAAAAAATGAAAAATTCATTGAGGAGCGTTTATTAACTGCTTATAAACGCATACGATTGAATGCTCGCAATGGCTTAGCTGTGGTTCAAATTGAAAGAGATGCCTGCGGTGGATGCTTCAATAAAATACCTCCTCAACATCAGCTGGATATACGTGTTCATAAAAAAATAATCGTTTGTGATTATTGCGGACGAATACTTGTTGATAATGAAGTTGCAGAAATTGTTGATGAAAGTATGAGTAAATAATTTTTTTAGACAAACTCGTTAATTTATGAATGGGCCCAGGTTCATTGAGTATACTGGAAAATCAAGAAAGAGCATGAAAATCATGCTCTTTTTTTTATATTTTTACATCTGTCATGACAAGAATTCTAATAGTATTACTTACTCTTAACTTACTAGTTACAAGCTCCTTTGCTCAAAGGGTAATTATTAATGAGAATTGCAGAGAGGCATATTCAGAGATATTATCGTTAAAATTTGATGCAGCCCTAAAAAGAATTCAAGTAGAAAAAGTGAGTAACCCTGATAACCTATTTATACCATATCTCGAAAATTATATCGATTTTTTAAAAGTTACAGTAAGTGAAGACGAGTCACTTTTTGACTCTGTTGAAAAGAAAATATCAATACGCACTAATGAACTTAAGCAACTGAATGACACCTCAAAATTTAAAAACTATTTACTGGGAAACATAAGTTTACAATGGGCAATAGTAAATATAAAGTTTGGCAATTATGTTACAGGTGCGATTAAAATTAATAGATCATACAGGTTATTAAAGGAGAATAATAATACATTCCCCAACTTTATTCCTAACAAAATTACACTTGGTATTCTTCACATTATGATTGGGATTGTTCCTGACTCATATAACTGGTTACTTGACCTTGTATCAATGAAAGGGAACATTTCACAAGGCCAAAATGAACTAAAGGATGCATATGAATTTTGTCAAAACAATCCTGAATATAGTTATCTTAAAGATGAAATTTTGTATTACTTAGGAACAGTTAATTTAAACCTGAACCCTGATCCTGAAGTAGCCAAATTTCTAATCTCAAAAATCAGAAATTCTAACAATCAGAATTTAACGCTAACGTATCTTGCAATTAACACAATGATGAAAAATGGCGACAACGATAAGGCTCTTGAGTTATTTGCTGCTATTGATACTACAATAAATTATTATCCATTTTACTATCTTGATTTTTTGCATGGAGAGTGCTATCTGAGAACTCTGAATTCAAATATCGCAAAAAAAGAGTTTCATCATTTTTTGTCAAATTTCAAAGGACAGAATTATATTAAAGATGCATGGCAAAAAATTGCCTGGGCTGATCTTATTGAAAATGACACCCTTGGTTATAAAAAAAATATTCAGCAGGTTTTAAGGCATGGCGGTACCTTCATTGATGCCGACAAACATGCTGAGAAGCTTGCAAAAAGTGAAGATATTCCTAACATAGAGTTGCTAAAAGCCCGACTATTGTTTGATGGTGGGTATTATAAAGAAGCAGAAGAGATATTATTTTCCATTATTGATAGTGAAATACCATTAGCAGAAAGAGTTGAAAAAAACTACAGGCTCGGAAGAATTGGTCATACAACGAACAATTATAAAAAGGCAAAAAAATATTACAAAATAACGATCGAAACCGGAAGTGATCTTACATTATATTTTGCTGCAAATGCTGCATTAAAATTGGGGAATATTTATGAACTCGAAAAGAATAATGCACTTGCTTCACACTATTATAATTTATGCCTGGATCTTGATTTCGACGAATATCGAAACAGTATCAGAGTAAGAGCAAAACAAGGATTGAAGAGGGTAAGTGGTAATTAAAAATACCTACTGCTTAATAATTTTTTCCGTTTGGAAAGTATTTCCGCTTCCATCAATAAAACTGAAAAAATACACTCCATTATCAAGTTTAGTAAATTGAGGGTCATTTACATTATTGGTGCTTAACATCAACAATCCTGCAGCATTATAGACCTTGATAACCATATCTTTATTAATATTCCCTTTAATTGACAAACTGTTGCTAAATGGGTTTGGGGAAACTCTTATAGGGTTTGAATTACTAGTCAAACCATCCTTAACCGCTACAAGATCATCAAGATTCAATCTATACATCGAAACACCATAAGTACCAATTACCAGTGAACGTGAAGGATTGTGAATTTTCATTGCAGAAACAGAAACATTGGGTAATCCTTCAGATAACATAAACCACTCTTGCCCGCCATTATCTGTGAAAAATACTCCTGCATCAGTTCCAATATAAATATAGCCTGGCATAATAGGATCGAGTACAATATCGTTTACAGGTAATTCTGGGAGATCCCCACTTATATTTTGCCATGTTTGTCCCAGGTCAGTCGATTTATAAACATGTGGCAATTGTTCATCCCACCGAAATCCTGAAATTGTTGCGTAAATTGTATTTTCATCTATAGGGTCAGCAACAACATGGGTTACCCACCTATCGGGAATACCATTAGTAACATTTTCCCAACTAGCGCCCGCATTTGTTGAAATATGTATTAAACCATCACCTGTTCCTGCAATTACAATATCATTATTCACAGGTGATACGGCGATAGTTGTAATTGTATGGAAATATTGATCGATTCCTTTTGTTATATCACCGCTAACATCACTCCATGACGACCCGCCATTCATTGACTTAAATACTCGATAAGTTCCAAAATACAGTACACTTGGATTTACAGGATCCATTGCAAGTGGTGCCGCCCAATTAACACGATCATTCTCCCATGTCCAGCCAATATAATCCATATTATTTCCACCATCTGTGGATTTATACAAATTCCCCCACTGATACTCTGCATATACAATATTAGGGTTAGAATAATTTATTAAACAATACATTCCATCCCCTCCAAGAATTGGGAACCAATCATCCAGTTCACCGGTATTAGTCATGATTGTATTATTATCCTGTGTACCTCCTACAAGCCGATCAGGATTTTGATAATCAATATCTATTGCATAAAATTGTGTGAAAGGCAGATTATTGATTTTATTCCAACTTCCCCCATTATTAGTTGAAGAATAAAGTCCGCCATCGTTTCCAAGTAAAATGCGGTTATTTACTTCATCGAAATACATCGCATGATTATCAACATGAACCGGCCAATCTGCATTTACCTGCCAACTAGTGCCACCATTAATCGTTCTAAAAACAGGAACTCCCATTACCCAAACCATATTCTGATCATCAGGATGAACTCTAATTTGGCCGAAATACCACCCAAACGAACTATTCATGCCATCTAACGCATTATCATTTGTTTGTGTCCATGAGTCACCACCATTCTGTGTTTTGTAAACGGCCACTTGATAATTAGGTAAATCGTAAAAAACATACACTACATCAGGATTTGATTTTGAGATAGCCAGACCTGGTCTTCCTAAATCACCAGTTGGCAGACCAGTTGTCATTTCTATCCAGGTATCTCCACCATCAGTAGATTTCCAAATTCCCGTACCTTCACCAAAAGAGTGTCTGTATTCAAGGCCTCTTGTACGCTCCCACATTGCTGCATATAATATATCCGGATTATCAGGATGCTGAACAATATCGATAGCTGCAACGGTATCATTTACAAACAACATTTGATTCCAGGTTTCTCCGGCATCGTCGCTACGATATATACCGCGTTCATCACTCGGAGTAAATATATTCCCACAAACAGCAGCAAATATTCTGTCAGAGTTATTATAATCTACGATAACTCTTCCAAAATAAGCTGAAAGTTCCAGTCCTAAATGTTCCCATGTCTCTCCGGCATCAGTAGATTTGTACATTCCATTACCAATAAAACTAAAACTTGAAGAATTGGCTTCACCGGTTCCAACATAAATAATATTTTCATTATTTGGGTCAATTGCAATATCTCCAATAGAGATTAAACTTACACCTTCAAACTTATAGTTCCAGCTTAATCCATTGTCAGTCGATTTCCAAACACCTCCTGTTGAAGCACCTAAATAAATCGTTTCAGGTGAATTAGGATGAGATTCAATATCGGTTATCCGTCCTCCGATATTAGTTGGTCCGGCAAACTCCCATGTGTAATCCAATAACATTGATGTATTTCTATACGAATCCGCTTGCTCCATAGCTTGTAAATAATTCTCCTGTTTTATCTCATTATATGGATACATTCTTTGCTGAGCCATGTATTCACCTGGTGCGAGTTGTACAACTTTGGCTTTACCGATTTGTGAAGAATTAACCGACCTGATATCATCAAACTTTACAATCACAAAACTTACAATTATTATAATTAAAGCCGGAATAGCATATTTTTTCATTTTTCTAGATTTTTATTGAGAAATTAATTCAAGAGAATAACATTGCTATTGATACTGTTTTCCTCCAAGATTTACAATCACCCACAAAATTAATCCTAATATCAATACGTTGTTTAGAATACTTTAATTCGTGCTAATAATCCTAAGGATATTATGGTTTAATAATCAGAAACCCTAAAAAAATCACTAACATCAGCCTTTTGGCTATTCTGTTACCAACCATTCATTGCAAAAAATTACATTTAATTTAGTTAAGCAGACTTATTAACAATATTTTCAATTTATAATTTGTTAATAAGTCATCTTTAGTTTCATACCTGCAACTTATCTTTCTGATTTTCTGTAAATAACCGTTTTTTTAAATAAAAATAAATTGTTAAAAACGAAACCTTTTATTAACAATGTGGTAAAACGTGTTAAATTATGTTAAATTGTGGTAAATAGTTATTACATTTACGCCATAATTCTCTGTTTTTAATGACCAACATATTAGGTACATACGAATGTAAAGTGGATGCGAAAGGAAGATTTATGTTTCCTGCCTCATACAAGGTTCAGTTAGGTGATGATCTAAAATTAGGTATGGTTATAAAGCGTAGCATTTTCAAAAGGTGTCTTGAGCTCTTTCCAAATAAGACCTGGCAAGAGGAATCGAAAATGATAAACCGATTGAATATGTTCAAGAAAAAGAACGCAGAATTTGCAACAAAGTTTATGGCGGGTGTGAAACCTATTGACTTAGATGGAATTGGCAGAATACTAATTCCAAAAGAATTGATCACATATAGTGGTATAAGCAAATCCATTGTGCTCACATCAGTTGTAAACCGTATTGAGATCTGGGATAAGGCAGCATATGAACAAGCTGTTGACTATGATCCTGACGACTTCGCCAAGTTGGCAGAAGAAGTTATGGGCGAGTTTGAAACTGAATAAAAAACTATGTATCACAATCCTGTACTGCTAGAAAAAAGTATAGAAGGACTAAACATCAACCCAAATGGCACTTACGTAGATGTTACCTTTGGTGGTGGTGGTCATTCCATAGCTATTTTACAGAAGCTTCAAGAAGGGCGACTAGTTGCTTTTGATCAGGATTCGGACTCGTTAAAGAATACAATTATTGACGACCGTTTTGTACTAATAAATCATAATTTCCAATTTCTAAAAAATTTTCTTAGACTTCATAACGCGCAAAAAGTCAACGGTATCTTAGCCGACCTTGGTGTAAGTTCACACCAGTTCGATGTTCCTGAACGTGGATTTTCCACACGATTCGATGCACCATTGGATATGCGAATGAGCATTAATCAGCAAGTTACAGCTGCTGATATAGTAAACTCATACTCTGAACAAGAATTACAAATACTATTCAGAAATTATGGGGAAATTAAAAACAGCAGATGTTTTTCAAATGCGATTATTGAAACCCGTAAGTCCAGCACAATAAACACAACAGCAGAACTAATTGATTGTATAAAGAAATGCTTTCCTGAATTTAAAAAAAATAAATATCTAGCCCAGGTTTTTCAGGCTTTACGTATTGAGGTAAACGAAGAAATGCAGGCTCTAAAACAATTATTGCAACAAGCAGAAGAATCTCTTATTCCCGGAGGAAGACTTGTTGTTATTTCTTATCACTCATTGGAAGACAGATTAGTAAAGAACTTCATAAAATCAGGGAATTTCAAAGGAGTAGTTGAGAAAGATTTTTACGGAAATCCCATAGTTAATTTTAAACCTATCACCAGAAAGCCAATAGTTCCGGATGCAATAGAAATAGAAAATAATAGCAGAGCCAGAAGTGCGAAACTTAGAATTGCAGAGAAAATATAACAATGACACCTAAATCAAATAAAATACTTGATAAAGCAAATGAGCCTGAAAACAAGCCCTTAAAAAATGATGGCCATTTCAGAAAGTTTGTTAAAAATGTTCTTGGTGGTGATCTCATTTCAACCGGAACATTTAAGTTCTTCAGGTATCTGCTGTATTTAGGATTGCTTGCATTTATTTATATCGCTAATAACTATTACGCTGAGAATAACATTCGTCAGATCAATAAACTAAGGAAAGATCTCAAAGAGTTGAGATATGAATACATTAACGTAAAAACTACTTTAATGCAAACTGAGAAGCAATCTCAAATTGCTAAGAAACTCGAGAAAAAAGGAATCAAAAAAAACAATCAACCCATTAAAATAATAGAAGTAAAGTGACCGAGATCAAGAAAGACATATTGTGGAGAGTCTATCTCATATATTTCGGGATACTTATATTCGGTATCGCTATAATTGCCAAGGTTGTATATATACAGGTTAAAGAAGGAGTACAACTAAAAGCAAAAGCGCAAACGCAAGAATTAAAAGTATTTGACCTGGAAGCTAATCGTGGCAATATTCTCGACAAGAAGGGTAACCTGTTGGCAACCACAGTTCCAATATTTGAAGTTCGCTTTGACGTATCATCACCATATATAAGCAATGATCTCTTTAAGCAAAAAGTTGATTCCATTGCACATGGATTATCAAATATATTAAACCTAAGCCAAACAAAATTAAAGAGTTCACTTGTTAAGGCACGCAATAAAGGTAATCGGTATTTCTTAATAAGCAGAAGGGTAACCTACAACCAGCTAAAACAAATCAGAGAACTTCCAATACTGCGAAATGGCAGATACAGTGGTGGCTTAATTGCAATTCAAAAAACAAAAAGAGCAATGCCATATGATGAGTTAGCTGCCCGAACCATTGGTTATGTAATTGAAAAGGAAGATCTATTTGTTGGTCTTGAAGGTGCATATACAGATGTATTAACCGGGAAAAATGGAAAGATGGTTATGCGACGAATAAACCATGGAGACTGGATACCAATTCATGATGAAAATGATATTGAACCCCGAGATGGTTTAGATATTGTTTCAACTATTGATATTCATATACAGGATGTTACAGAAAATGCTCTTCTTAAACAATTGCTCAATCATAAAGCATATCAGGGATGTGCTGTTGTAATGGAAGTTAGTACAGGGCACATAATAGCTATTGCTAATCTACGATACGACAGTAGTGATGACAAATACAAGGAAATCTACAATTATGCTATTGGTGAAAGTATAGAACCAGGTTCTACATTTAAATTAGCTTCAATTCTTGCTGCTCTTGATGACGACAAAATAAAGCTTACTGATAGCCTTGTTACTGGTGAAGGATATACAAGATATTATAGCAGAGAGATGAAGGATACTCATAAAATTGGTAATGGAAGGATTACAGTAAGAGATGCCTTTGAACAATCTTCAAATGTTGGAATATCACGTATTATTTACGAATCGTATAAAGACAAACCTGAGAAATTCATTGATAAGTTGTACGCAATGTCTTTAAACAAGCCTATCGGGTTGAAGATTAAAGGTGAGGGTATTCCAAGAATTAAACACCCATCTAAAAAGCAAACCTGGTATGGTACTTCATTACCATGGATGTCGATTGGTTACGAACTCACTATTACTCCATTACAAACTCTAACATACTATAATGCAATTGCGAACAACGGTGTAATGGTAAAACCCATGTTTGTTTCAGAAATAAAAGAAGGAGGTACCGTTATTGAAAAATTCAGCACTGAAATCATTAATAGCAGTATCGCTTCACAAAAAACAATTGATTCTGTAAAATCACTTTTGGAAGGAGTTATTGAGCGTGGTACGGGCAAGTATGTGTTCAGAAACAGCGCTTACAAAGTAGCAGGTAAAACCGGTACGGCACAAATTGCCTCTAACGGAGGTTATAACAAGACAAATTATAATGCAACATTTGTTGGGTACTTCCCTGCTGATAATCCGCATTATTCCGCGATAGTTGTAATTAATAATCCAAGTGCAGGAAAATATTATGGAAGTAGTGTTGCGGCTCCGGTATTTAAAGATGTTGCCGACAACTTGTATTCTACATCTTTGGTTTTGGAAGAAAATCGCATTTCCAATGACAATCAAAGTATTCCAATCCCACAAAAAGTAATCTGGACAGATGATGTTAAATCTATTTACTCCAATCTTAGTATTGGTGATGTTGTAGAATTTCCTGCAATCGGAGATTGGATTAAGGCAAGCTCGGATGATGATAAAATAAGATTCGACGAAGTAGCCTTTAGTGAGGTTCGGGTTCCTAATGTCATAGGAATGAAAGCTAAGGACGCAGTTTTTTTAATGGAAAATGTCGGGCTTCAGACATTAATATCCGGAAAAGGGAAAGTAAGACATCAATCAATAAAGGCAGGACAACCTGTTTCAGATTATAAATCGGTAAAACTTCAATTATCTACTTATTAAACATAAAAATTGACAAAACTTCAAGACATATTATATCGTTCGCGGACAACCGAAATAAGAGGATCTCTTAATAAGGAGATTAGCTCAGTTGTTTTTGATTCACGAAAAGTAGTTGAAGGGTCATTATTTGTAGCTATAGTTGGAACTCAGGTTGACGGGCATTCATTTATTCATAAATCTATCAACAAAGGTGCCGTGGCTGTTGTATGTAACATACTGCCAAAAGAAGTGAGTAACGATGTAACATATATTGTTGTACGTAATACTGCAGAAGCCCTTGGTTATATTGCTTCAAACTATTATGATAACCCTTCAGAAAAACTAAAAGTTATTGGAATAACTGGCACTAATGGCAAAACCACTATTGCAACATTGCTTTACAATCTCTTTATAGAGCTTGGATATAGCACAGGAATGTTATCCACAATACAAAACAAGGTCAACAACCTTTCCATTCTATCTTCACACACAACACCCGATGCTCTAAAGATCAACGAATTACTCAGCAAAATGGTTGAAGAAGGTTGTGAATATGTATTTATGGAAGTAAGCTCTCATGCAATAGATCAGCATAGAGTTACAGGATTAAAATTTTTAGGAGGTGTGTTCACAAATATTACGCATGATCATCTTGATTACCATCTTACTTTCAAAAATTACATAAAGGCAAAGAAAGAATTTTTCGATCACTTACCTCCTGATGCATTTGCACTCACAAACTCTGATGACAAGAATGGGAATGTAATGTTACAGAATACTGTTGCTAAGAAGTACAGTTATGGGATTAAAACCTTGGCCACTTTCAAAGGTAAGATTATCGACAATGATTTGGAAGGTATGTTGATGAGAGTTGATGGAGATGAGCTATACTCTCTCTTATCCGGCAATTTCAATGCATACAACATACTTGCAGTTTATGCAACAGCCGTACTACTGGAGCAATCCAAGGAAGAGGTTCTCATAGGAATTAGCAAACTTAAAGGTGCTGAAGGCAGGTTTGATACTTTAAAGTCAGCATCCGGTATAACAGCAATTATAGATTACGCACACACACCCGATGCTCTTAAGAACATTATCGATACAATAAACTCCATACGTACACATAACGAACAGTTAATAACAGTTGTTGGTGCTGGCGGAAACCGTGACAAAAGCAAACGACCCTTAATGGCAAAAATAGCTTCTCTACTAAGTACCAGAGTAATTCTAACATCTGATAATCCAAGGGATGAAGACCCTATTCAAATATTAGAAGAAATGCGCATGGGAGTTGATCCTGCAAAAAAGAAAACATTAATGGTAATCCCTGATAGAACCGAAGCCATTACAACAGCATTTAACCTGGCCAATGATGGTGATATGATTCTAATTGCAGGCAAAGGGCATGAAAAGTATCAGGAGATAAAGGGAGTTAAGTACCCTTTTGATGACAAAAAAATAATAGCAGAACTAATGGATATAAACGTATAATATGCTTTACTACTTATTTAAATATTTAGATCAGGCTTTCAATTTACCTGGGGCAGGTGTTTTTGAATATTTGTCGTTTAGAGCTGCACTTGCAATTATTACTTCACTTATTATCAGTCTTTTCTTTGGTCGAAGATGGATATCATTTCTTAACCGCAAACAAGTTGGTGAAACTATCCGTGATCTTGGTTTGGAAGGCCAACTTGAAAAGGAAGGTACTCCTACAATGGGAGGGTTAATTATTCTTACTTCTATTCTTGTTCCGGTAATCCTCTTTGCAAAATTAAATAACATCTATATTATATTGATGATATTTACAACTGTATGGCTTGGTGGTATTGGCTTTTTAGATGATTACATAAAAGTATTTAAAAAGAAAAAAGAAGGATTAAGTGGTAAATACAAAATCTTCGGACAAGTTATCCTTGGATTAATTGTGGGATTGGTGATGTATTACAATTCCAATATTGTAGTTAGGGAAAAACTAAAACCAGAATCTGAAATATATACAACAGTTGAACAAGCAGGACCTTCGTCGAAATTTGTTTATCAGCAAATAAGGTCAACAAAAACCTCAATACCATTTGTTAAGAATAATGAGTTTGACTATGCCAGTTTGCTTAAGTGGACTGGAAAAGACTATAAGTCGTGGGCTTTTTTAGTATTCATACCCATAGTAATATTTATAATAGTTGCAGTATCAAATGGCGCAAACTTAACCGATGGTATGGATGGATTGGCGACGGGTACATCGGCAATAATAGGATTAACTCTTGGACTGCTCGCCTGGGTTTCGGGTAATATAATTTTCGCCGATTATTTGAATATCATGTATTTGCCAAATGCTGGTGAACTAACAATATTTATTAGTGCATTTGTTGGTGCAACAGTTGGGTTTTTATGGTATAACACATACCCGGCACAGGTTTTTATGGGCGATACGGGCAGTCTTGCTCTTGGGGGAATAATTGCTGTTTTTGCGATCATAATTAGAAAAGAGCTCCTAATTCCCATTCTCTGCGGGATATTTTTAGCAGAAAGCATTTCGGTTATTATTCAGGTTAGCTATTTCAAACATACCAGAAAAAAATATGGTGCAGGAGTTAGAATCTTCAAAATGGCACCCCTGCATCATCACTTTCAAAAGTTGGGTTATCCTGAACCAAAGATCGTTTTACGGTTTCTGATCGTAGGTATTTTTCTGGCTGTATTAACAATTATAACACTTAAGCTCAGGTAATGAAAAACAGTTATGAATACTCATTTTCAAATAGTAATACTCGGTGGTGGAGAAAGTGGTGTTGGCGCAGCATTACTGGCGAAAAAAATTGGTAAAACTGTTTTTGTTAGTGATAATAATAAGATAAAACAAAAATATATCAACGTTCTTAAACATTCTGAAATTGATTTTGAAGAAGGAGGACATTCAAAAAATCTGGTGCTTTCTGCTGGTGAAGTAATCAAAAGTCCGGGTATCCCGGAAACGGCAGATATTATAAAAGCAATTAGAGAAAAAAAGATTTCCATAATATCTGAAATTGAATTTGCAGCCAGATACACTTCAGCTAAGCTAATATGCATTACAGGTAGTAATGGTAAAACAACAACAACTTTACTTCTGTATCATATATTAAAGACGGCGGGAGTTAATGTTGGAGTTGCCGGAAATATCGGGTATAGCTTTGCTAAGCAGGTGGTTGAAAATAATTATGATGTATATGTACTGGAGATAAGCAGCTTTCAATTGGACGGGATAGTGAATCTTAGGGCAAACATTGCAATACTCCTAAACATCACTCCGGATCATCTCGACAGGTACGATTACAACTTCAGCAAATATGTCGATTCTAAATTCCGGATAATTCAAAATCAAACAAAAGATGATGCACTAATTTATTGCTTTGATGATGCTGTGATAACAGAAAAGTTAAAGAATACAAAAGTGCTGGCACAACAGTTTCCTATTAGTCTCAAGAACAGAGATTTTAAACAAGGAGCGTATGTAAATAACAATGAAATAATAATTATAAATAATAAAACTAAGATACATATGACATTAGAACAATTAGCACTACAAGGTAAACACAACAACTATAATTCTATGGCTGCTGGTGTTGCTTCCAGGCTCTTGGAAATCAGAAGAGAGACGCTTAAAACATGCTTATCCGATTTCCACAATGTTGCACACAGACTCGAGTTTGTGTCAAGTGTGCATGGTATAAGTTTTATTAACGATTCGAAAGCTACAAACGTAAATTCGGCTTGGTATGCACTAGAACATTATGACAACCCAATTATTTGGATTGCAGGTGGTTTAGACAAAGGCAACGATTACAGCATATTAAAAAAGCTTGTAAAAGACAAGGTTAAAGCAATTGTTTGCCTCGGAAGTGATAACGACCCAATACATGATGCATTTGGTGATATTGTGGAAACAATATATGATACTAATAATGCTAAGGAAGCAGTTAATACTGCCTATAATATTGCAAATAAAGGTGATGTTGTGCTGCTTTCACCAGCTTGCGCAAGCATGGATCTTTTTGAGGACTATGAAGACCGCGGTAATCAATTTAAATCAGCTGTTAAAGAACTATAGTAATGGCCTTTCTTTTTAAAAACATAAAAGGTGATAAAGTTATTTGGGCAATAGTTTTTTTATTGTCGCTATTTTCATTTCTTGCTGTTTACAGTTCAACAGGAACTTTAGCTTATAAACATCAAGGTGGAAATACCGAATATTATATGTTCAAACATGGGTTAATCCTTTTTCTTGGGCTGGTGCTTATGTATATGGCTCATATTGTTAAATACACCTACTATTCCAGAATTTTTCAGATTGTTTTATACATTGCAATACCTTTATTATTTATTACATTATTTTTTGGATTAAATCTTAATGAAGCAAAAAGAGCCCTTCCTCTACCCTTTGGCCTTTCATTTCAAACATCTGACCTTGCAAAAATTACATTAATCATTTATTTAGCAAGGATGCTAACCAAAAAGCAGGATCAAATTCACGATTTTAAATCAGCATTTATTCCACTAATGTTACCAGTAATTGCTGTTACCGGATTGATTTTTTGGGGCAACTTCTCTACAGCTGCTTTACTTTTTATAACAAGTTTAGTGCTAATATTTATTGGTAGAGTTAAGCTTACATACATATTCGGAATGATTGGCATAGGTATAGTATTACTCGCCATCGGATTAACACTATTATATAACTTGCCCGATGGACAACAAGGCCGGCTTGGAACCTGGAAGAACAGAATAACGAACTATGTTGATGGTGGTGGAGGTGAAAGTTTCCAGGTTGAACAAGCCAAAATTGCAATCGCTACAGGAGGGGTTTTCGGCAAAATGCCAGGAAATAGTACTCAACGTAATTTTCTTCCCCACCCATATTCAGATTTTATTTATGCAATTATTATTGAGGAATATGGTCTGATAGGAGGCGTATTAATTGTCCTGCTCTATTTGATATTACTTTTCAGGGCTGTAAAAATAATAACAAAAGCACCAGGTACTTTCGGGTCATTCCTGGTAATTGGAGTGACCTTCAGTTTGGTATTTCAGGCAATGATAAATATGGGGGTGGCTGTTGGGTTACTGCCAGTTACCGGGCAACCACTTCCATTAGTAAGTATGGGAGGAACTTCAATTTGGTTCACCAGTCTTTCAATTGGAATAATATTAAGTGTTAGCAAAGAAATAGACAAAAAAGATACAAACAACTCAATTCCAAATAGTAATACTGTATATGCCTAATGAAATCAACATATTAGTTAGCGGTGGTGGAACAGGTGGTCACATTTTTCCTGCAATATCTATTGCTAATGCAATACAGAAAAAATTAGTGAATGCTAATATTCATTTTGTTGGTGCATTAGGTAAAATGGAAATGGACAAAGTACCCTTGGCAGGATATCAAATTACCGGATTATGGATTAGTGGTCTTCAGCGAAAGCTAACTACTAAAAACTTATTGTTTCCATTTAAAGTTGTTTCAAGTATTTACAAAGCATATCGCATTATTAATAAGTTCAAACCATCAATTGTTATTGGGACTGGTGGTTATGCTAGTGGGCCATTACTTTATGCGGCATCCAAGAAAAATATTCCAACACTTATTCACGAACAAAATGCCTTTCCAGGTATTACAAATAAATTACTGAGCAAGAGAGTTAATAAAGTTTGTGTTTCTTATCCCAACATGGAGAAATACTTTCCAAAGGAAAAAATAATTATAACAGGAAATCCTATTCGAAGAGAAATTCTAAACCTTGCACCATCGAAAGAAGAAGGTCTGGAATTTTTTAATCTGGATAACAAAAAACAAACTCTTTTAGTAATCGGGGGGAGTCAGGGAGCTACGCAGATTAATATTGCAATTGCTGAAAATCTAAAACAACTTCTATCATTAAACCTGCAAATAATTTGGCAAACAGGAAGTAGCTCGAAAATTCTAGCAGATAATGCAGCCAAGGGCAATAAACATATAGTGGTTACCGAATTCATACATAAAATGGACATGGCCTATGTTGCTGCCGATTTTATAATTTCACGGGCAGGTGCAATTGCAATTGCTGAAATAATTGCAGTAAAAAAACCGGCCATTTTAATTCCACTGCCATCAGCTGCCGAGGACCATCAAACAAAAAATGCATCAACACTAGTTGATGGTGATGCGGCTCTTATGATCAAGGAAGAAAATGCAATCAGTAGTTTGCCAGTTGTGATTAAATCACTGGTTGAGAATACTAAACTTCAAGAAACCATAATTAAAAATTTAGACAATTTTAGCTACCCTGATGCGGCTGAAAATATTGCTAATGAAGCCATTAAAATGACAAATATTTAATATGAATAATAGTGACAACATAATGTATTTCCTTGGTATTGGCGGTATTGGCATGAGTGCCCTTGCCCGTTGGTGCAAACACCAGGGAGCTACTATTTATGGTTACGATATTCAAAGAAGTAAATTAACTGATGAATTGATAAACGAAGGAATGAAGATTCATTTTACATCAGACATTAATCAGATACCTAAGAACATAAGTATTGCTGTTTATACACCTGCGATTGCTGAACAAAATATAGAACTTAAGTACTTAAAAAGCCTTGGAATTCCAGTCCTGAAAAGGGCAGAATTAATTGGCAGTATAACAAACTCCTTCTTTACAATTGCAATTGCCGGAACACATGGAAAAACCAGCATTTCGGCATTAACAGCCCATTTGCTTAAAAATAGTGGAATTAACGTAACAGCTTTTGTTGGAGGTGTTTGCAATAATTACAACTCTAACCTTGTTCTGTCTGAATCAACTGAATACCTGGTTATTGAGGCAGATGAATTCGACAGATCTCTCCTTCACATTGAACCAGATATTGCGGTGATCTCATCAATTGATGAGGACCACCTTGACATATATAAGGATTATGAGGACCTAAAATCAACATTTGACGAATTTGCACAAAAACTACCGAACGATGGATCGTTAATTTACAATTCTAATCTTGGGTCAATGGATTGTACTCATGCAAAGAAAATTACTTACAACGTTAAAAGAGATGCCTCCGTTTATGCCTCAAACATACATATTGCAGAAGGAAAATTTGTTATCGATATAGATACAAAGGCAGGAAAAATGGAAAATGTGGAAATTCAGGTTCCGGGATTTCATAATATTGAGAATACTTTAGCTGCCACAGCAATTGCAGTTGAAATTGGTATATCATTAGAAAACATAATAGCTGGCATCACTACTTTTAAGGGCGTGGAACGAAGGATGGATTTCAGAATTAGCAATAGCAAAACAATATTTATTGATGATTATGCGCACCATCCCGTAGAAATTAAAGCGACTATTAGTGCCATTAAACAACTATATCCTAATAAAGAAATAACCGGGATATTTCAGCCACATTTATTTAGCAGGACAAGAGACTTTGCGTCTGAGTTTGCAACAGAACTCAGCAAACTTGACAAGCTAATCCTGATGGAAATTTATCCCGCCAGAGAAGAACCGATAGAAGGTATCACATCATCAGTGATACTGAATAAGGTAATCAATAAGAATAAACAGATAATGAGCAAAGTGGAAATCTTGGAGCAACTATCTAAAAACCCACCTGAAGTTTTGCTTACTATGGGCGCGGGTGATATTGGACTCCTTGCGAAAGAAATTGAAACTCAACTATTAATGAATTGAAACGAATAATTTACATATCGCTTTTTACTATAATTGTTATTGGTTTAATAACTTTAACCGGATTTATTGTCATTCATAATAAATCTAACCAGGTTTCTGATATCGAAGTTAAAATTTATAGGAATTCAGAGTCAGGATTTCTTAACCATGATGAAATATTAACGACAATCCAAAACATGGACGATCTTTCTCTTCATCAGACAGTAGATTCCGGCCAAATAATCAATAACCCTGAAACTGATAAAATTGAGAAATTTTTAATCAAAAACCCCTATGTTGATAAGGTTGATAGTTATTTTACTGTTGATGGAAAGTTACTGATAAATATTAAAGAAAAAGAAACCATAATTAGAATTTATGATGTTGGAAAAGAAGGATTTTATATCGATAAAAATGGTGAGATATTTCCAATAAGCAGGCAATATGCTCCACGCGTGATAATTGCAAACGGACATATTAAAGATAAGGTAAGTGACTTTAACAGTAATATACATGATTCTGATTACAACAAGACCGTAATACAGGAACTATTTAATCTAACCAAGTTAATTAATCAAAACGAACTACTAAAGGCTCAGATAAATCAGATTTATGTAAACAGCAAAGGAGAATACGATCTAATACCTGAATTAGGTGACCACGTAGTGCAGTTTGGAACATTTGATAATGCTCAAACCAAATTAAATAACCTGGTTGCCTATTATGAGAAATGTCTTAAATCGGATAATTGGGATATCTATAAAACAATAAATCTTACTTATAAAGATCAAATAGTGTGTACTAAAAAATAATTGTATGGAAAGTGAAATCATTGTCGGACTCGACATCGGCACAACTAAAATAGCTTGTATTGTAGGCAGCAAAAACGAATATGGAAAGATTGAAATACTTGGTTATGGTAAAACCGAATCTATAGGTGTTAAACGTGGCGTTGTAGCAAACATTGAGAATACAGTTCAATCTATCCGAAAGGCAGTTAAGCAAGCTGAAGAAAAATCGGGTGTAGCAATAAAATATGTTAATGTGGGTATTGCTGGGCAACATATTAAAAGTCATCAGCACCGAGGGAACATTATTCGTGATGATGATGACAAGGAAATAACCATAGAGGAAATAGACAGCTTGACACAGAGCATGTATAAGCTAAGTATGGCTCCCGGTGAAGAAATAATCGATGTTATCCCTCAGGATTATATTATTGATAATGAGAGCGGTATAACAGAACCCGTTGGTATGCTTGGAAACAACCTGGAAGCTAACTTTCACATTATTATTGGGCAAACTGCATCAGCCAAAAATATTTACAAGTGTATCAAGAAGGCGGATCTGGAAATGGTTAATCTAATTCTTGAACCAATAGCATCTGCTCAAGCAGTGCTTGGGGAAGAGGAAAAAGAAGCTGGTGTAGTATTGGTTGATATTGGTGGTGGAACAACAGATATTGCAATCTTTCAGGATAAAATTATTCGTCACTCAGCAGTTATTCCATTTGGTGGAGATATCATTACTGAAGATGTAAAAGAAGGCTGCACAATAATAAAAAAACATGCCGAAGAACTAAAAGTAAAATTCGGGTCGGCTCTTGCAAGTGAAAATCGTGATGATGAAGTGGTAGCAATCCCGGGTCTGAGGGGTCGACCACCTAAAGAAATAACACTTAAAAACCTTGCATCCATAATACAAGCCCGGATGGAAGAAATCGTGGAACAGATATTTTTTGAGATAAAAAATTCAGGATTTGAGAAAAAACTAATTGCCGGCATTGTGCTAACTGGCGGAGGGGCACAGCTTAAACATGTTGATCAGCTAACCGAATTTACAACCGGGATGGCAACTCGTATCGGATATCCAAATGAGCATCTAGCTGTTGATGTTACTGATGAAATGGCCTGTCCTATGTATGCAACAGGAGTAGGTTTGGTAATTGAAGGAATTTCCCGATTCGATTATGAGAAAGCAAAAGAAAGTAATGCATTCAAGAATGATGAGAACGAGGCTTCAACTAAGAAAGGAACAAAGAAATCGCGTAAAAAAGAAAAAGACAGTTCTTATGAATCTGGGACTTCACGATTTCTTAACTCTTTGAAAGACTGGTTTGAGAGTGATACATCAGAATAATAATAGTAACAATTAAAATAGTGTTTCACTAATAGAATGAATTTTGAAATTTTCAAAAAGGAGTTTACAGCAAAATATGATCATTTTTTAATACTGGTTTATCAACTCTACAATGAATTTTTATAATTAACTTTTTATTGTTAAAAACTACTTGTTTCAACTATAATTAGCGCATATCAATGATTTAATTTTAATACATCCAAATTAAAATGACTAATATGATTACTTTTCAACCAAAGCAACACCCATCAATTATTAAGGTTTTGGGAGTTGGAGGCGGCGGTTCCAATGCTGTAAACCATATGTTTAAACAGGGTATTACTGGTGTTGACTTTGCTGTTTGCAATACCGATGTTCAGGCACTTGAATCGAGTCCTGTTCCAACAAAAATTGAGATTGGCAACAAAGGAGGATTGGGTGCAGGAGCTAATCCGGATGTTGGAAAAGCTGCGGCGGAGGACTCAATTGAAAAAATTAGAGAGCTATTGGGTGATGATGATACTCAAATGCTTTTTATTACTGCTGGTATGGGTGGAGGTACTGGCACAGGTGCAGCCCCAGTAATTGCTAAACTTGCCAGAGAAATGGGAGTGCTAACTGTGGGAATAGTTACTCTTCCTTTCGGATTTGAGGGCAGAAAAAGAAAACAGCAGGCAGAATTAGGTATTAGTGAGATAAAAAAACATGTTGATGCACTTCTAGTAATTAGTAACGACAAGTTAAGAGAGCAGTACGGTAATCTTGTACTAAGTGATGCTTTTGCACAGGCTGATAATGTACTTGCAAATGCTGCAAAAGGAATTGCTGAGCTAATTACTGTTACAGGATATGTAAATGTTGATTTTGAAGATGTTAGAACCGTTATTAAAGATAGCGGTAAGGCAATCATGGGATCAGCAAAAGCTGATGGTCAGGACCGTGCCGGAAAAGCAATTGAAGAAGCAATGAACTCACCACTCCTTAATGACAATGAAATAGCCGGAGCCACAAACATACTTCTGTATATCACAACAGGGGATGAGGACATCACTATGGATGAGATTACAGAAATAACCGATTATGTCCAAAAAGAAAGTGGTAATGAAGCTGAGACAATCTGGGGTGTTGGAAAAGATGAATCACTTAAGAATAATATCGGCATTACAATAATTGCTACAGGCTTTGATAATGCTACTAAAGAAATTATAAAACCAGTAGCTGTAGTTGGAACCATAGGTGAGGACAAAGAACCAGGCACAAATACAGCTACACCAATACCTGCCAAGTTAATTGAAAATGAAATCACTATAAAAAAGGAAATTACAGAATTTGAAAGGATTAGTAATGAAACTATAGCAAGTTTAGTTAGGAAACCAGAGGAAAATAAAATTGTTCATAAATTAGGTGATATTGAACAAAAACCTAAGGAAGAGGAAATATCTATTAGCAAACACGAACTTAGCACCTCGGTTAAAATTAAACGCACAGACGAACCATATCTAAGTATTGGTCATACCATTTCTTCTAAAAGTATTGAACAAAAAGAGGAAACTACGGAGCAACCTGAACCTGATGAAAACATCACCAAAAATGCCGCTGAAAGAGTGAGTAAATTAATGAATCTTAGCATTAACTTACGCTCTCATGAGAACGTTACTAAATATGAAAATGAACCAGCATTTGTAAGAAAAAACGTTAAACTTGACGAAACAAATCCTTCTGATGAGTCTGTTATCTCAAGGTACACTCTAAGTGAGGATTCAAAAAACCAACCGGTTATTAAGTCAGATAATTCATATTTGCACGACAATGTGGATTAGGATTTAAGATCATTCTTTTATATCAATAATTGTAGAGGTACTTTTGTGTCCTGACTTTTTTGTGCCAAATTTTTTAGCTATCCTGTTTTATAAAAATAGAGTTAAGATTCCGTAAAGACGTTTCCATTAAATTGCTATTTATTATTGAAACCTTGATAAATCAATATGATTATATTTGCACACTAACTATGGAAATATGAGTCTTGAAATAATTATTAATGATGACATAAAGCAGGCAATGCTTGCACGTGATAAACGTAAACTAAATGCTTTACGAGCAATAAAGTCTGCTTTGCTGCTTGAGAAAACAGGCACAGATATTAGTGGTGCAGAAGTACCCAAAAGTGTAGAACTTAAAATTTTGCAAAAGCTTGTAAAACAGCGAAAAGAAGCTGCTGTTATTTACAAGGAACAAAACCGTGCTGATCTTGCTGATGAGGAGGAATTTCAAGCTATAATAATAGAAAAATACTTACCTGCTCAAGTTAGTGAAAGTGAAATATCAGAGTTAGTAAAAAAAATAATTGATGAAACAGGAGCCTCAACAATAAAGGATATGGGTAGAGTAATGGGGATGGCTTCAAAACAACTCGCAGGAAAAGCAGACAATAAAACTGTTTCAGGAATTGTTAAAGAACTCCTTTCTTAGTAATATTTTATATTATTGAATTATACGTTTTCATAAATAATAATACTTACCCAATTTAATTATGGACAATCCATCACGTGTAAATAGCTACACTTCCGCTTTCATTAGCCTAACATTCCTGTTTTTCATGTGGGGATTTATTACTGTAATGAATGACATATTAGTAAACACTTTTCAAGGGATTTTTGACTTAACACCAATTCAAAGGTCTTTTGTGCAAATGTCATTTTTTGGAGCCTTTTTCATTGTATCTTTTATTTATTTCTTAGTTAGCTCGATAAGTGGAAAAGATCCTATTAATAGAATCGGCTATGGCAATGGCATAATGATTAGCCTATTTATTTGTGGAATTGGTTGTCTAAGTTTTTACCCTGCTGCAGAAATGAATTCATACGGAGCATTTCTAGCTGCACTTTTTATACTGGCAACTGGGGTTACATTGCTTCAAATCTGTGCAAATCCTTATGCAGCAATTCTCGGGAAGCCAGAAACATCCTCTAGTCGATTAAATTTGGCTCAAGGATTTAATTCGTTGGGGACAACAATTGGCCCAATAATAGGCGTATTATTAATTTATAACCTTTTTTCTAAAGGAGAACAGGATGTTTATTCTGTTGGTAAAACATACTTACTTTATGGCTTCGTTTTCATACTTATTGGAATTTTAGTAAAGCTTGCCAAATTACCATCTTTCATAAATAAAGAAAAAATAGAACCTGGACTAGGTGTGCTTAAAAACAGACATTTAGTTTTAGGCTTTTTTGCTATTTTCTTTTATGTTGGTTCTGAAGTATCTATCGGAACCTGGTTAGTTGAATTTCTAAAAGATAAAAGAAATATAGGATTAGGAGAGGAAGAGGCATCGTATTTTCTAGCTTATTTCTGGGGTGGTTTAATGATAGGAAGACTGATGGCCAGTCAGTCGTTAAATGAAGATATATCTACTATAAGAAAATACGCATCAATGATTTTAATAGCAATTGCAGTATTCCTACTAATTTATTTTGCAACTGCGATCAAACTAAATAATGGTAATTTTCATTTCGAACTATTAAGCTTCTCCAAAGTATATTTATATTTGACATATGTTGCACTGTGTTTTGTAGCTTTTGTAATTGGAGCCGGTAAACCAGGGAGGTCTTTAATGGTATTTTGCCTTATTAATGCCTTTTTATTACTGGTCGCTATTTTTTCTACCGGATATATTGCTATGTGGTCAGTTATTGGAACAGGATTATTCTTCTCAATAGGATGGTCCAATATTTTTACTTTGGCTATTAAAGACTTAGGTAAATATACAAGTCAAGGATCATCTTTACTCATAATGGCAGTCGTTGGAGGAGCAGTACTGCCAAGAATTCAAAGTCAGATAATAGAATCATATGATATTCAAACTTCATTCATTATTCCACTTTTAGGAATGATCTACTTGATATTTTACGGATGGAAAGGACATAAAATAAAATTGCATAACTTGCATTAAATTTCCAATTTGGAATAATTTCAAGAAAATGATCAACAGAAGGAAATTTATTGAAAAAGTTGCAGCTGTAGGTGCTCTCAGTTTAGTTCCTAATATTGTTAAATCTCAAAAGTTACCTACTTCAAAATTTGACACATCTGGTAAACTTCCAGTAATTATTTCAACATGGAACCATGGTATTGATGCTAATGCAGCAGCAATGAAGGTGCTAAATAACAATGGCAGTGTTGTTGATGCGGTTGAACAAGGAGTTTGGGTACCGGAATCCGACCCTAAGAACATGAGTGTTGGTTTAGGCGGAATTCCGGACAGGGATGGACATGTAACTCTTGATGCATGCATAATGGGCCCGGATGGTAATGCCGGATCGGTATGCTTCTTAGAAGATATTATACATCCGATATCAGTTGCACGTTTGGTTATGGACAGCACTCCACATGTAATGCTATCTGGTGAAGGTGCACTGAAATTTGCTTTGGAGAATGGCTTTGAGAGACAAAACTTATTGACACCTGAAGCTGAGAATGAGTGGAAGAGAAATCTAAAAACATCGGGTTACAACCCACAACCAAACTGGGAGAACGAACCAAATAAATTTCATGATACAATAGGTTTGTTAGCAGTGGATGAAAATGGTGACATTGCCGGTGCTTGTACTACAAGTGGCATGGGATTTAAAATGCATGGAAGAGTTGGGGATTCACCAATTATTGGTGCTGGTTTGTTTGTTGACAATGAGGTTGGTGCAGCAACAGCAACAGGCATGGGTGAGCTGGTTATGAAAACCCTAGGCTCATTTTTAGTTGTTGAGCTGATGAGAAATGGAAAAACCCCTCAACAGGCTGTTGAAGAAGCTGTAATGCGAATTGTTAAAAAAGTTCCTGAACACAAAAAATATCAGGTCGGATATATTGCAGTCAACAAACAAGGTGTAACAGGTGCTTACTGCTTACAACCCGGATTTAATTATGCACTTTACCAAAATGGCCAAAACCTGCTTATAGATAGTGATTCATACTTTAAATAAGTATTTTACTACCTTTGTCAGCTATGCAAAACACTCTTTAATGAGTCAAAACTTACGTGAAAGTATTTCGGTCGATGAACAAAACATTTGTGTCATTATTCCCACTTTTAATAATGCCTCAACAATTGAAAATGTTATTGAGGGAGTGCTCAAATATTCAAACAATATTATTGTTGTAGATGATGGTTCAACTGATGATACTTCCCAAGTTTTAGAGAAGTTTGAAACTATTGATGTAATCACATACGAAAAAAACATTGGTAAAGGATGGGCTATTCGACAAGGATTCAAAAGAGCGCTTTCCAAAGGATTTGATTATGCAATAACTATCGATTCTGATGGTCAGCATTTTCCTGATGACCTTCCTCTTTTTATTGAAACTATAGCAAAAAATCCGGATTCTCTAATTATTGGATCACGCAATATTACAGCTGATGGTATGCCTTCAAAAAATACTTTCGCCAACAAATTTTCTAACTTCTGGTACTGGGCCGAAACAAATATCAAGCTGCCTGATACTCAATCGGGATTCAGATTATATCCTATTAAGCACTACAAAAAAACAAAATTCTATACTCCTAAATTTGAATTTGAAATAGAAGTTTTGGTCAGATCTGCATGGAGTAATATCGTAACTATTCCAATCCCAATAAAAGTTTACTACGCTCCTGCTGAAGAACGCATTACACATTTCAGACCAATTCCGGATTTTACAAGAATCAGCATACTTAATACTGTTCTTGTATTAATTACATTATTATACATTGTTCCGTTAAAAGTAACTAAATACCTTACTAATAACAAGTTTACAAGAGTCATTAAGGATCAAATTATGCTGCATAATGAGAACCCTGCAAAAATTTCTATTGGTATTGGATTTGGGTTATTTATGGGAATTGCCCCAATCTGGGGATTTCAAATGATAGTAGCTGCATTGTTAGCTCATTTTCTAAAACTCAATAAAATAATTGTACTTGCTTTTTCCAATATAAGTTTACCTCCTGTAATACCAATTATTATTTATTTGAGCTATGAATTAGGAGGGCTGGTTATGGATAACCCTGTTGAGTTTACTACAGAAAAAATGTACTACCTGAAGGATCAAATCATGCAAGGCAATTTCTATAATACACTAAACGAATTCGGATACAGTATATTACAGTATATCATTGGTAGTATCCTACTAGGATTATTGGTTGGCAGTATAGCCGCTGCAATATCATATATAATAATAAGACTATCAACTCTGAAACAATCTAAAGTTGAAATCACTAAATGAAGAAGTGACATTTATGAGTAAGCTATTTCTGGTGATATATAAACGGATTAAAAAGCATAGAATTATTTCTCTGATTCTATTAACAATCTTCATATCTACAAGCGCATACTTTGCTAGCCGGCTTAAGCTTTCGGAAGATATTACAAAAATACTACCGGAGACTGAACAAATAAACAATATGAATTTTGTTTATTCAAATTCAAAATTCCTCGACAAGGTTGTTTTTAACATCAGTTTGGCCGACTCAACAGACAATAACCCAAAATTACTTAGCGATTTCTCAGACAGGTTCGTTGATTCTCTATCTACCAGATTTATACCTGAGTTAATTCAATCCATTAACCTCGCCCCTGGTCAGGATGATATGCTTAAAGTTTATGATCTGGTTTATCAGAATCTCCCTATATTTTTATCTGAAGATGATTACAAGATCATCGATTCAATTATTGCCACTGAAAACATTAATAAGACAATTGCATCTAACATTTCAACATTGATGTCGCCAATATCAATGGTTATGAAAAAAATGATCGCTAACGATCCTCTTCATCTTACACCAATAGCATTACAAAAGTTTACATCATTTAATATCAACAACAACTTTAAGGTTTACGGCAAGTATTTTCTCTCTAACGATAATCGCAATCTTATAATTTTAGTTACTCCAGCATCAACAAATAATACAGCTAGTAATAATACACTGTTTGATGGTATTGCTGAAATCATTAATAATATCTCAAAAAATGAATTCCCAGATGTAAGGGTAGAATATTTTGGAAACGCAGTAGTAGCGCTGGGAAATGCTAATCAAATAAAGAAAGATATAATCATAACTGTAACATTGGCATTGCTTATACTAATTACCGTTATAACCCTCTTCTTCAGAAGGAAACGAACTTTTATGATTGTTTTTATGCCGGTAGTACTCGGGGCATTAATATCACTGGCATTACTATTCATTTTGAAAAAGGAAGTCTCAGCAATATCATTAGGCATTGGCTCTGTATTGCTTGGGATATCAGTTGATTATGCATTACACATTTATTCTCACTTCAGACAACATGGATCACATAGTTTGATCTTTAAGAATCTTTCGACACCTATAATATTAAGCAGCCTGACAACTGCATCTGCGTTTCTATCATTGTATTTTATTAATTCAGAAGCGTTAAACGATCTTGGTTTATTTGCAGCCATCAGCATATTAGGTGCAGCTGCTTTCTCACTCATTGTTCTGCCACATTTTCTCGGCAAGTTAAAAACTAACAAAAAACTTAACTATTCAAGCTGGATTGATAAACTCGCTGCTACTAAGTTTTCTAACAACAATTATTTAAAGGCGGGAATAATATTGGCAACTATAATATTTGCGTTCACTTCCCGGAATGTAGGCTTTGATGCTGACATGATGAAAAGCAACTATATGAGCCCTAAACTACAACAAGTTGAGCAACGTTTAAATGCAGTTACCAACCTTAGTAAAAAGACAATCTACATAGTTTCTCCCGGGAAAGATCTTCCCAAAGCAATAGAGAATAATACAAACACTGCAAATATCATAAACAATCTTAGAGATGAGCAATCTATCCAAAATGCAGTTGTTGTAAACAATATTTTTCCTTCAAAAGCCCAACAACAGATAGCTATTGCCAGGTGGAATAATTATTGGACCAAGCATGGAGAGAGGGTTATTGAGGATTTGGGTAATGCAGCTACAAAAGCAGGTTTCAGGGAGAATGCCTTTGCCCGATTTAAAGGTTGGTTATTAGGTGATTTCATGACTATGGCTCATGATAGTGCAGGAATTATAAATCAGCTGTTTTTAGATAATTTCATTATAGAAACCGATACTATGTCGGCTATAATTAATGTTGTAAAAGTAAATAACAATGAGGAAGATATTAATAAAGTGTATGATGCTTTTAGCAATGAAGAAAATGCCTGGATTATAGATAAACGTTTAATCACAAGTGAGTTTGTAACTATATTAAAAGACAACTTCAATAAACTCATTATTGTATCAATATCCTTTGTTTTTATAATTCTTCTACTAGCCTACGGTAGAATAGAGTTAACAATTATCACAATGATACCAATGATCTTCAGCTGGATATGGACTGTTGGGATAATGGGGCTCTTTGGTATTGAGTTTAACATCTTTAATGTAATTATACTCACATTCATTTTCGGACTTGGTATTGATTACAGCATATTCATAATGCGCGGATTGCTTATAGGATATAAATATGGAGTCCATGATATCAGCTCATACAAGGTTTCAGTAATATTATCCGGAATAACAACTTTGCTTGGAATTGGAGTTTTGATTTTTGCAGTCCATCCTGCTCTGAGGTCTATTGCAACTATGTCGATAATTGGTATTCTATCTGTTATCTTTATAACATTCACATTACTTCCTGCAATTTTTAAGTGGCTCGTTACTTACAAAAAGGGATTAAGAAACAGACCTATTACGTTACTTGATTTTATCTTTTCGTTATGGGCGCTGTTCGTTTTTGTTACTGGATCACTATTCCTTTCAGTATTATCGTTATTGCTTCAAATCACACCTCTGCCGGTTCATGCCAAAAAAACATTTATTCATAAACTTTTCAGGTATCTGACATGGTTTATGATCTATATGAATTTCCTTTCAAAAAAGATCATTATTAATCCTGACAATGAAGACTATAGCAAACCTGCCATAATAATTACAAACCATCAATCGCATATTGATTTGATGCTAATGATGCTGCTTAACCATAAAGTTGTTGTGCTTACAAATACCCGAAACTTCAGTAGCCCAATGTATGGTCCGGCACTTAGATATGCTGGATTTATTGAAGTAGATGGCAGTTATGAATCCATTCTTGATAAAGTTAAAGATCAGATAAATCAGGGTTATTCAGTAGTAGTTTTTGTTGAAGGACATCGCTCGGATACCGGTAAACTAGGTCGATTTCATAAAGGAGCGTTTTATCTTGCTAACGAACTAAACCTCGACATCCTGCCAATCATTATTTATGGTCAGAAAGAATTATTAAAGAAAAGTGAATTCTTTTTAAAGAGAGGACCTGTAGTAACAAAATTTCTTCCACGTATAAAACTCGACAATGGAAATTTTGGAACCTCACTTCGTGAGCAGACAAAAAATGTGAAGAAGTATTTTGAAACCGAATATATCAAGGTAGTTAGTATATTGGAAACTCCAGATTATTTCAGCGACTTTATCAGAAGAAACTATCTATATAAAGGTCCGGTTGTTGAATGGTATACCAGAATCAAACTACGGTTGGAAGAAAATTACAATATTTTCAATGATCTTATTCCAAAGGAATGTGTGATAACAGATCTGGGATGTGGCTATGGTTACCTATCATATATGCTCAATCTCGTTAGTAAGGAAAGAAGGATAACAGGAATAGACTACGATTCTAACAAGATTAATGTTGCAGCAAATTGTGCAATAAAAAATAAAAAAGTAAAATTTATTACAGCCGATATAACGGAATTCGAACTTACACCTTCCGACGTATTTATCATTAATGATGTCCTGCATTACATGCCTCAACATTTACAGGTCATGGTTATTGAATCGTGTATTAAAAAATTGAATGAGAATGGTTTAATTATTATTCGGGATGCTGACAAGGACCTTAAGAAAAGACATTGGGGAACCAGGATTACGGAATTGTTTTCTACAAATATTGGGTTCAATAAAACTAAATTCGAATTAGAATTTATTTCAAGATCAATGATAGAAACAATATCAAGCAAAAACAATATTTCACTTGAAGTAATTGATAATACCAAACGTACATCAAACTTAATTTATATACTAAGAAAGCAAGTTAATAACAGTGGTAAATAATATCATACTATCTTTGTTTTGCTTTGATTTCGCAAATTACTATGACTGAAAGATATGACATAATTATTATTGGAAGTGGACTAGGTGGGTTACAGTGCGGGGTTATACTTAGCAAAAAGGGGTATAAGGTATTAATCCTCGAAAAAAACCATCAGATTGGAGGTTCATTACAAGCATTTAGACGAAGTGGCAGCACATTTAGTACCGGTATGCACTATATTGGCAATCTTGATGAAGGTCAAGCCATGAACAAAATATTCAAATATTTCAATTTATTTGATGGAATTGAATATAAAAGACTTAATGCTAACGGGTTCGATATTTTTAATATTGACGGAGCTGAATACAAATTTCCTATTGGATTCGACAACTTTAAAAAACAGATGCTTGAGTATTTCCCGAATGAAAAGGAAGCTATCGACAACTATCTGAAAGAAATTGATAATACTATTAACACTCAGGATCTTTATCTCTTAAAAAATACTAAGAACAGCTCTGGTGATCTGGCTAAGTACCTGAGTTTAAACACATGGGATTATGTGAAATCAATCACTAAAGACGCAAGACTAAGACAGGTTCTATGTGCTCTTAATTTTGTTTACGGTGGTGTTAAGGAGAAATCACCATTTTATGTTCATGCACTAATAAATTATCATTTTATAACAAGTTCATATCGGATTGTTAGTAGTACGGGCTTAATAGCGAAAAAACTAAAAGATACGATTAGTGAAAATGGAGGTCTTGTTTTAACAAAAAAGGAAGTTTGTAACCTTGTAATTAAAGATAATAAGGTATGTGCTGTTGAAACCAATGATGGTTTCGAATATAAATCCAAATATGTCATTTCAAATATTCACCCTGCTTCTACGATGGACCTTATAGGAGAGGGATTGATAAAAAAATCATTTCGTAACAGAATGAAAAATAAGGAAAATACTATGTCTGCATTTGCAGTACATATAATCCTTAAAAAGAATTCATTTAAGTATCTAAATGCAAATTACAATTACTATAAACGCAATGATGTTTGGTATCCATCTTATTATGACAAAAATAAGTGGCCTGAGCATTACTTATTGCATTGTTTAGCTCCTGATAATGGTAGTGAATATGCAAACTGCCTTGGATTACTTACACATATGTCATTTGACGAAGTTGCTAAGTGGAAAGATCTGCCAATAAATAATCGAGGTGCCGATTATATGGCCTTTAAAACAAAGAAAGCAGAAGAATTAATAGAACTGGTGTCAGAAAATTTCCCTGATCTAAAGGATAACATAGTTGATTTTGATGTATCAACGCCACTTACTTACAAAGATTATCTGGGCTCACCGGAGGGATCAATGTATGGCACATTAAGAGATAGCAATAATCCGGTAGGCTCTTATATTTCGCCTCGCACAAAAATTAGCAATTTATTTTTCACAGGTCAAAATTTAAACCTGCATGGAATGTTAGGTGTGAGTTTGAGTGCCATTATAACGTGTGGTGAATTTGTTAGTTTTAACGGCCTTCTAAAAGAAATAAATGAAAGTGAGTAATAAAATACATAAAGGTAGAGGGACTAGAAGATTCCGCAATATAGCCCTTGTAACTGTGTTAATTATTATTTCGCTAATTGTTTATTTCAATATAGCTACAAAGATATCTCCTCCCGAAATTAAAGACATGTCGGTTTTGGAGGTCGTTCGTGAAAACCCATCTCCCGACTTTTACAAGATTAAAAACAGCTGGCTTCGAAAGAATAAATTTGGTTTATGGGAAATGTATTTGGAAGGCAGCCCTTTCGAAATTGGTGTAATAAACGGCAAACTTACAAAAGAACTAATTAAAATTCAGGAGGATGCTTTTGTAGAGCAGATCAATACTTTGATTCCATCAAAATCATATCTCAAGTTTCTGAAATATTTCATCTCATGGTTTAACAGAGATATCGACAGCTACATTCCTGAAGAGTATCTTATGGAAATTTACGGTGTATCGTTCAGTGCCTCTGATGATTATAATTTTATTGGGAATAACTATGAAAGGATGCTGAATTATCATGGAGCACATGATATAGGTCATGCTCTACAAAGTTTAGCGTTGGTGGGTTGTACTTCATTTGCATCAAACCTCAATTCGAAAGACAGCACAATGGTTATAGGCAGAAACTTTGATTTTTACATCAATGAAACATTTGCCAAAAATAAGATCGTGGCATTTATCAATCCTGATAACGGTTATAGATTCATGTATGTAACATGGGCCAGTATGATTGGCGTTGTATCAGGAATGAATGAAAAAGGATTAACTGTTACTATTAATGCAGCTAAATCAGATATTCCCACAAAAGCAGCAATGCCAATCTCTTTGCTAACTCGCGAAATATTACAATATGCTGGTAATATTGAGCAAGCAATTGAAATTGCAAGTAAACATAAAATATTTGTTTCTGAATCTATTATGGTAGGTTCGGCAGCTGATAAAAATGCTGTTATAATTGAAAAATCACCATCGACTCAAGACTTTTATTCGACAAATGCTAATAACCTTATTTGCTCTAACCACTTTCAGAGTGAAGTTTTTAGAAAAAACATAAAGGATCAAAATAATATTGATGAGTCTGTTTCAGAATACCGAGAGTTGAGATGCGAGCAGCTTATAGAAGAAAAGGAGAATCTTGATTATTTAGCTGTTGCAGAAATCCTTCGTGATTATAAAGGGTTAGATGATAGAAATATTGGAATTGGAAACGAAAAAACTATGGCTCAGATGATATCTCATCACAGTATCATCTTTCTTCCTGAACAACTCAATACATGGGTATCAACGTTTCCATATCAACTTGGTGATTATCTATCGTATAATCTGAATCAGGTTTTGAGCGAAGCTATATATGTCGATTCAAATACTTTGCTTTATGATTCGGTTTTAACCATTCCACAATCTCCGTTTTTAGGTTCCAATGATTACCTTAAGCTAATCGAATTTAGGAAGTTACGCAAAGAGCTGAAACATAATACTAATAAAAGTATTCAATTAAAAAATGATGTGGAATTTATCGAAGAATTCATTAATAGTAATCCTGAATATTATCAGACTTGGGTTCTGGCAGGTGATTATTACTACAATCAAAAAGAATATCAAAAAGCTCTGGTTTATTACAAAAAAGCTTTGACTAAGGAGTTCGAAAACATAACATATAAATCATCAGTTGAGGAAAGGATTATCGAAATTGAAAATGGTAGTTAATCGAAATAATAAAGAATGAAAAAAGCATATTTACTTACTTTAATGATTTTGATAGCTGGTGCTTCCTTCGGGCAAAACATGTCTACGCTAACTATTAGTGTTTCGAATATAGAAGTAGTTGGCAGTAAAATATTTGTTGCATTATATGATAATGAATACAGCTTCAACAAAAAATCAGGTACAGTTGATTCCTTAAGAATCATCCCAAAAACCAAAACTGCTGAAGTAAAATTTAAAAATATTACGCCCGGAAATTACGCAGTTGCCATTTTTCAGGATATAAATAATAATGGAATACTTGACATTAATAGAATTAAAATTCCTCAGGAACCTTTTGGGATATCTAATTATACAACCGGCAAAATACTAGGAAAGCCAAAATTTAAAAATGCACAATTTCATATAAGCAAGGATACGGCGATAATAATTCCTCTTCAATAATAATATGTCTATCTGTAATTTGATTAATGATAATACTCTTACTACCAACCCAGTATTCTTCTAAAATCAAATTCTTCAGGATTTTTCACAAGTCCTCTGGCTTTTTCATAATCACCAGAGCTAATAAATTGCAATCCCTGATTAAAAATCAATTGTGATTTATCTCCATTAATATCAACAAGGCGTGGTTGAACCTTCCCTGATTCATTAGTGACATCATCCAGGTAAAGTGGAGCTATCTTACCAACCTGATCTGCTGTCACCATACAACCGGTTTTTCCTTCATCATAAAGTTTTTTAACCCCAAAACCAAGCATGCTGCAATACATTAAATCGTATGCTGTTGGAGGTACACAACGCAGTTCATAACCAAGTTCAACAGGTCTGCTCTTAACATCTAATCCTATTTCCTTCAATTTATTCTGAACTAAACCATTGAATATGTGCGCCTTACTAACATTACCAAGTTCAGGATGCCCGTGATCATCATAAGAGAAATTAATACCGGAATTTTCGATCTCAGCATCACTCATAAAATGAAAAACTCCCTCACTTATCATTGCGGCTCCGTAACGAATACCTTCTATTTTACGTTTGATAATTGATGAAATAACTAGATTTACAATTCGATCAAAAGTAACTTCCACCTTGTCAAACATCTCAGGTATAATTATCATTGGAAAATGACAAGCGGCACCAATTCCAAATGCTAAATGTCCAGCTTCTCTACCCATTGCTACAACTACAAACCAATTACCACTTGTTCGGGCATCTTCATAAATAGTTTGTGAAATACGAACACCTTCCTGCTTGGCAGAATGATATCCAAAAGTTGGAATACCTGCTGGCAAAGGCAGATCATTATCTATTGTTTTTGGAACATGAATATTTTGAATACTTACATTGTGCTCCTGTAAATATTTTGAAATTCTATTAGCTGTTGATGCAGTATCATCACCTCCAATTGTTACAAGAAGTTTTACGTTGTTATCCTTAAAAAATTTAGATGAGAATTCATCATTCTTTGGTTTATGCCTACTCATTTGCAGGGCCGAGCCTCCCTGTTTATAAATATCATCAGCAAAACGAAAGTCTATTTCCTGTATGGTTGGATTTTGCGCAAACAAGCCCTTATATCCATCATGAATACCAATTACTCTATATCCCGATTTTAGAAAAACTTGTGCTACTGAGCTGATCACTGAGTTGATTCCTGGTGCTGGTCCTCCACCACATAATATTGCTATTGACTCCTTCATTGTTGAGTTATTAATTTTTAAAGCTGCAAAGATAAACAATGCATTTAGGAATAATTAACAATGCTAAAAATAGATAATTATTAAATTGATGTTATATTTGCAACCATATTGCATCAAAACCAATCTACTAATAAAAACTTAAGGCAAAATGAAAAAAATTACAAATTATTTATTCTTGCTAATTGTCCTATTAATTTCAGGACAGGTATTAGCTCAATCTTCAACTAATGTAGCAGAACTTAACAAAATGTCCGTTGAGTTTGAAAAAATATGGCAAGAAAAATCGGCAAGAGTTGTGGAATATTCCCTTACTCACAACGTTCCAATAAGTTTCGAGTCGGATGAAGGGGTATATTACCAAATGGTAGATGTAATAAATGGTATACCAGAATATTACAGAACTGATAATTTAGGTGCTGCAGCTACTACTCGTGCAGATGAACTATGGGTAGGAGGAAACAGCGGATTAGAATTAACCGGAGAAGGATATAACCAGCTTGGTGAATGGGATGCAGGAAATGTTAGAGTTTCTCATCAGGAATTCACAGATCAGGGGCCTTCTCGTGTAACGGTTATGGACGGAAACCATGCTACTCATTACCATGCTACTCATGTTGCTGGTACAATGGTTGCTGCCGGAATTGACAATAACGCAAAAGGCATGCTATATGGTGGCAACTTAAAATCATGGCAATGGACAAGTGATGAATCTGAAATGGCTGCTGCCGCTGCTAACGGTCTTGAAATTTCAAACCACTCTTACGGCTTTGCTCGTGGTTGGGATTATGTTAACGGAAACTGGATATGGAGAGGTGTTGCCAGTATTTCTCCAGACGAAGATTATAAATTTGGTTTTTACGATTCTGGATCCAAACTTTGGGACCAGATGGCATACAATGCACCAAACTATTTAATTGTTAAATCAGCAGGTAACGACCGTGGCGAAGGGCCAGGAAATGCCGGTAATGGTGAACCTGAAAAAGATGGTGGTGATGATGGTTATGACTGTATCTCACCAAGAGGAGTAGCAAAAAATATCATGACAGTTGGTGCAGTTACCGAAGTATTAGATTACACTGAACCGGATGATGTACATATGAGCAGCTTTAGCTGTTGGGGACCGGCTGATGACGGAAGAATTAAGCCAGATATCGTTGGTAAAGGTGTTGATGTTTTTTCAACATCAGATGGCAGCAATACATCTTATCAAACTTTACAAGGTACTTCAATGTCCGCACCAAATGTTTCAGGATCGATGGCATTGCTGCAACATTACTATCAAGAAACTCATAATGACGAAGTTATGAGAGCCTCTACATTGAAGGGTTTGGTACTTCATTCAGCTGATGAAGCTGGAGAGCATGAAGGACCGGATTATATATTTGGTTGGGGTTTGATGAATGCTGAGAGAGCAGCATGGATTATCTCTGACGATATGAGTCAAAATGTAATCGACGAATTAACTTTATCAAATGGAGAAACTTACACAAGAGACATTAATGTGCCTGAAGGTTCAGATCTAAGAGTAACAATCTGCTGGACAGATGTTCCTGGAACGCCTACCTCACCGCAGTTGAATCCATCCACTAGAATGCTTGTAAATGATCTTGATCTCGAAGTTGAAGATCCTAGTAATAACACTCACTATCCATATATGTTAGATCGTGATGATCCTTCTGCTGCTGCTACAACATTGATGAAAAACCATGTCGACAATACCGAAATGATTTACATTCAAGGTGCTGAGGCAGGTACATATACAATTACAATAGACCATGATGGAACGCTAAGTACCGGAAGTCAGGTTTATTCATTAATAATAAGTGGTATTGAAGAATACTCAACAATACCAGATTGTTCTGAAGCTTTAAATATTCCGCTTGACGGAAGTACAGATGCATTTATTAACCAAAAAGTATCCTGGAGACCTGCCCTCTTTGCTAGCAGTTATGATGTATATTTTGGAACTGATGGTAACGGAACAGCAACACCTACTAATATTTATAACGGTGACAACTTTATAGAAAACGAGTTTACAACATTACTCGAAACTAACACTACTTATTATGTGCAAATTGCTCCACGCAACAACGTAGGAGTTAATGATGGGTGTAATCAGATTTGGTCGTTTACAACTATGGATGCAATTAATCAGTATCCTTATTTTATCGATATGGAAGATCTAACCACACCTGAACTGCCTGAACTTTGGCAGTCGAATGATTTTTCAGATGCCTATTGGTTTAGTTCAAACCAAATAAGCCATTCCGGAAGTAAATCGATGGCCTGCTATGATCCAAGTGACTTTAAACTTATGGAATATAATAACTGGTTTATTTCTCCTCCATTTAGTGTTGAAGTTGGTAATGAATACAGGATAAGCTATTTTTATAAACCTCTGATTGGCGGAGTAAGTGAATCGATGAACTTGTATTGGGGTGATACACCATTTATTGATGATCTCACAAATGTTATTTATGAGGATGGTGACTTTTCTTCTGATTGGATTGAAGCATTAGCTCTTTTTGTTCCCGCTGAAACAGGAAACATTTTCTTAGGTTTTCATGCAAACACCGCCAATGGTTATGGTGTTGTTTTAGACGATGTTAAAATTACTGATTGGGGTACAGTTGGCATTGATAATGAAACCAATAATGACCAGGTTAGAATATATGGTTATGCTGATAATATTATTATTGAAGCGTCTGACGATTGGGATAGTGCCGAAATTATGGTAACTAATATGATGGGGCAGAAAATATATCAAGGTCGTTTGGCAGGAAAAACTAACATACAAATCTCAAATAAAAACTCATCAGGACTTTACATTGTATCATTAAACAAAGGTGATAACTTGATAAGTAAAAAACTTTTTATGCGGTAATAACATAATTTATTACAACAAAAAGCCGGTTGGAAAATATTCCAACCGGCTTTTTTACATTACGGATAATTGTATCAACTTCAGGTTCCTTTTTTTATGTTTTTAATAATACCTGCACTGTAACACGACTCTTTTGAACAAGGTAAACTTCTTTATCTCCAACAAGTTCATCAACAAGTTTATCGTTATAATGTCTTATTGTAATAAGTTGCAAGCCGGTATTATATTTCAAAACAAACTTCTCTTTTAAATCAAGAAGTAAGGCATCAAGTTTCACTAAGTCTTCGTTAAAGCAAACAGAAAAGCTTACTGCCGAGTTTTGCATAAGGTTGATATGAATCTTATTCTTACTGAAAGCTTCAAAAATATTCTTTAGGTTTTCCTCTTCTATAAACGATAAATTAAGTGTATTGATTGATAATAATACCTGATTATCCTTAACAATAATGCAAGGTAGCTCACCATCATTTGCTGTGTTTTGTGTTATTGATGTAGCGGATAAAGATGAGTTGTAATAAGGTCTAACATATAAAGGAATGTTTTTTTGCTTTAGCGGCTGTATAGTTTTTGGATGAATTATAGAAGCACCGTAATACGCAAGCTCTATTGCTTCATGATAGGATAGCGTGTCGAGTTTTACAGAATTAGAAAATCTTGCAGGGTCAGAATTCATCAAACCGGGAACATTTTTCCAAATCGTTACTTCATCAGCATCCAGTATATTACCAAGTATTGCTGCGGTAAAGTCTGATCCTTCCCTGCCTAGAGTTGTTGTTTTGCCATTTATTTCAGAACCAATAAATCCTTGTGTTATAACTACTTCCCTATTATTCAGCAAGGGAACAATATTTGAAACAACCGAACTCGAAGTAAGATCCCAATTAACTGACGCATCTGTGAAATTATTATTTGTAATAATAAGTTCCTTTGCGCTTACCAGTTTAACCTTTATTTTGGAATAATTTAAATAATGATATATAAGGCAGCTGGAAAGTTCCTCCCCGATTGAAACAATACTGTCATATGCTTCATACCGGTCATTATATCTGGAATTCAATGCAGCCCAAAGATTCTCGAAGAGAATGCTAAAGTTCGTACCTAATTCTTCAGGTAATGAAGGCATAATATCCTGAGCAATGCTGAAATGATACTGCTTTAATTCCTGGAAATCATGGTCGAAATCATTTCCTTTTAAAGAAAGTAAATATAGTTTTTCGAGCTTATTAGTGGATTTACCAAGAGCTGATACAACTACAACTAAAGGGTCACAACTATATTCTTCAATAAGTGTTTTAACCGTTTTTATGCTGGAGGCATTATCCATTAACCCTCCTCCAAATTTCATAACTCTTTTCAATAATTTCTTTTCTTCGTGCACTATTTATCTTTCAATAAAAAAAGGTTCTCCCACAATAAACTAATTATTTAGCTCAAGTATTGTATCTAATTATAAATTATGTAGTTCATTCTCCAAGATGTTGGTTTTCTATGACTCTTTCCTTACAATTAATTAAAATGTATGAATTGAATATGATCAACGTTTCTCTTTAATAATTCCATTTTTATATGTTGCCAATAACATCTTCAAATCGTCAATTTGATCCCTAAGAACCTTACCAACATCTGTATCTCCAACATTTTTTCTGGCAGCATTTGGCTCGGTAAATACACGGTCGGAGATAATATCTTTTTCATCTTTTATAGCTTTTGACTTCGACTCAAACTCCTTATGCTCAACCAAAACAAGACCATATGAGTTATAAATAAGTGTATATCCAGAAACACCGGTAACTTTTTGATATGGTATCGACATCCCTCCGTCAATAACAAAAAGTTTTCCATTTGCTTTTATCGGACTTTCACCTTTTATTACTTTAATTGGCACATGACCATTTACAACATGGGAAATATCCGGGTCTAAATTAAACTCCTTTAATATCATATCACAATACTTCTCATGTTTGAAAGCTAATGTGTAATAATAATTCCTGTCTTCTTTATGAGTTTCCTTATCTTCTAAATAATATCTCTCAAAAGTAGCCATCTTTCTTTTGCCAAATAATGGTGACATAGGACCGCACCATAGATACCACATATGATCAAGAACCGTGTTTTGTTTACTTTGTAAACTCCTGTTGAAATGTGCCTCACGAGCAACTCTGTCAAAATAATCGCACAATAACTTCCCAGAATATAATTCTCCTGATCCATCAAACTTCTGGAACTTTCCATTCTTATCCATGGGTATGCATCCATGATACAACAAATTGGAATTATATGTTAAATACATACTTCCCCGGGTAAATAGAAAATCAATATGTTTTTGAAGCCGCTGACTATTTAAGAAGCTTGACTTAAGCTGATCCATAACTTTTTGCTCCGTTTCATCTAAAGTATACGGATCATCAGGATTAACTGTAGGAAAATCTGAATCTAACAGGTCATGTTTTTTACCATCAATTAAAATAGTGCCTTTTTCAAAATCCATTTTATCAAAAACCAATCTGTCATCCATTTTAAACTGAGGGTTTCTTTTAACTGTTTGTCCTTCTAATTTAAACTGGATTATTGAAATTGCCTTTTGCATTTGCTTCATCAGTCTGATATCAGCATGTTTGGCCTTGCCTTTTATTGCGTACAAACTACAAGAATCGTTTTTATATTGATCCATTGCGAAACGTGCAAGAGGTAACATACTTATACCATATGCATCTTCAAGAGTATCGAGGTTATTATAACGCAACGAAATCCGAATCACATTTGCAATAAGGGCAAGGTTACCTGCCGCAGCTCCCATCCATACGATATCATGATTACCCCATTGAATATCAACAGAATGATAACTAATAAGCCTGTCAATTACTTTTTCAGGATTTGGACCTCTGTCAAAAATATCGCCAATAATGTGCAATCGGTCAATCAAAAGACGCTGAATAAACTCACAAATAGCAATAATAAATGCTTCTGCCCTGTCGATACTTATAATTGAGTTTATTATGCTTTCGAAATATTCTTCCTTTTCTTCACCACTCTCGTTAAGTAACTCATCAATAATATATGCAAAATCAGCTGGCATGGCTTTTCGTACTTTCGAGCGGGTATATTTAGAAGCTGCTGATCTTGCTACCTGAGCTAGGCGCTGTAAGGTAATTGCAAACCATTCATCAATATCATCTTCACTTTTGAGAATTAATTCGAGCTTTTCTCTTGGATAATATATTAATGTTGCCAAAAGTTTTTTTTCCTTTTTTCGCAAAGTCTTACCAAATACATCATCAATTTTACGTTTAACAACTCCTGATGCATTGGCCAGCACATGACTGAAAGTTTCATATTCGCCATGAATATCCGAGAGAAAATGCTCTGTTCCCTTTGGAAGATTTAGAATGGCTTCAAGATTAATGATCTCAGTACTTGCAGATTGAACATCAGGAAATCTGTCGGCCAGCAGGTTTAAATATTTAATTTGCTTTTTAAGATCTTTGGAAGTATATTGTTTAGGATCAAATTTCTCCATTTGTGTTAATTAGTGTATTCAAATATAATGGAAGCAAAATTACAAAATACATAATCAAATATACGTTGGTCAAAAAACGAGCCTGTTTTTTATTTAGTTTTGTCCGCTTGCTTTAGCATTGTTCAATCAGGAAGAACTGCCTGGCAAATAAACTTTGAATTATTGAAACCGAACGAGCTAATAAAACTTTTCTCCCATAGTCCGTCATTTGTGAATCTACGCAATCATTTTGACAAGGATAAGTTTCATGTCCTTGCTCAGGGAATGGTTGGATCTTCTGTAGCTATGGCTGTTACCGCTCTTTTTGATGAAAAAGGCAAACAACAACATTTGGTTGTATTACCCGATAAAGAACTAGCTGCATACTTCTTTAATGATGTTGAGGGATTGCTTGATGAATCCGATTTTGAGCTAAATAAAAAAAAGGTATTGTTTTACCCAACATCTTATAAACGACATTACGAACCAGAAACTGTTGACCGCGCTTATCAGCTATCCAGAACCGAAGTGCTGAAGCGTACAATGTCGGGTGATAAAAAAACTATTATTGTAAGTTATCCTGAAGCTCTTGCCGAAAAAGTTATAACTAAGAAATACCTTACCAAGAATTTGATGAAGCTCAGGGTAGGTGAAGAAGTATCGCTGGATTTTATAAGTGATTTACTTTTTGAACTTGATTTTGAAGTTGTTGATTTTGTAGCTGAGCCTGGCCAATTTGCCATCAGAGGAGGAATTATTGATGTTTTTTCATTTTCAAACGAAAATCCATATCGCATAGAATTTTTCGGTGATGAAGTTGAATCCATCAGAACATTCGATCCTGCATCGCAATTGTCAATACAAAAACTTAATCGTATTACATTGCTACCTAATGTTCAAAGCAGAGAGATAATTGAGAATAGGGTTAATTTTTTGGATTATATCCCATCCTCAACTGTACTTTGGTTCGAAAATATTGAACTTGCTATTGATCAAATTAAAATAGAATATGAAAAGGCCATAACCGGATTTGAAAAACTCGATAATAGTGAAAATATTAACAATCCTGAAACACTCTTCTCCTCCAGCGATTATTTTTGTAAACGAATCCCTGATTTTTCAACTATTGAATTCTCGAACTCTAGCTTTTTCAAGGAAGTCTCAAAAGTAACATTCGACCAAAAGCCTCAGCCATCCTTCAATAAAAACTTTGACTTGCTAATTAACGACATAGTTCAGAAGTCGTCAGTTGATTATAAATGTCTGATATTCTCTAACAACCAAAAGCAAATTGAACGGCTTTATGCCATTTTCGAAGATCTTCAGGCTGATCAACCAGAAAAAGAAAGGGCAAAGTTCACTCCTGTTTACTTTAGTCTCAGTAATGGTTTTATTGACAACGATATTGGACTGTTGTGTTATACTGATCATCAGATATTCAATCGCTATCACAGGTTTAGGCTACGGGAAGGGTTTGGTAACAATGAAGTAATCTCAATTAAAGAACTTTATGACCTGAATCCGGGAGATTTTGTTACACACATCGACCATGGCGTTGGACGTTTTGACGGTTTGCAAATTATCGACAACAACGGCAAAAAACAGGAGGCAATCCGCTTAATCTATAAAAACAACGATATCCTTTATGTTAGCATTCATTCATTGCACCGAATTTCCAAATATGTTGGAAAAGATGGAACTCCTCCCCCTCTCAATAAGTTAGGGAGTAAATCATGGGGTAACCTAAAGGCCAAAACAAAAAGCAGGGTAAAAGATATTGCAAGAGACCTGATAAAACTTTATGCTCAAAGGAAAAATTCAAAAGGGATTGAATACTCGCCGGATACATATCTTCAAAATGAACTTGAGGCTTCATTTATTTATGAGGACACACCTGATCAATTAAAAGCAACTATTGATACAAAAAAAGATATGGAAGCCGAGTTTCCTATGGACAGGCTTGTGTGTGGGGATGTTGGTTTTGGAAAAACCGAGATAGCCATACGCGCTGCATTTAAAGCAGTTAGCGAGAGCAAACAAGTGGCTGTGCTAGTACCTACTACAATACTTGCTATGCAGCACTATAAAACATTTTCAGAAAGACTATTTGATTTTCCGGCAACCGTTGATTACATTAATCGATTTAAGAGTACTAAACAGCAAAAGGCTACACTACAAAAGTTAAAAGAAGGAAAAATTGATATCTTGATAGGCACGCACAGGCTACTCAGTAAAGACATAGATTTTAAAGATCTTGGACTTTTTATAATTGATGAAGAACAAAAGTTTGGTGTTTCGGCTAAAGAAAAGTTAAAACAGTTTAGAGCTAATGTTGACACCCTTACTCTAACTGCAACTCCCATTCCACGAACATTGCAATTTTCATTGATGGGTGCTCGCGATTTAAGCATAATAAATACAGCGCCACCAAATCGTCACCCAATACAAACACAGATCAGGTCGTTTGGAGCAGATGTAATACGTGATGCTATTAATTATGAGATCTCAAGGGGCGGACAAGTATTTTTTGTCCACAACAGAGTTCAAAATATAATGGATGTGTACGACATGCTGGTAAAGTTTGTTCCCGGCGTCCGTATTGGTATCGGACATGGCCAAATGGAAGGGCATAAACTTGAAAAGGTAATGCTCGATTTTATTGATGGTGATTACGATGTGCTTCTTGCCACTACAATTATTGAATCCGGCCTTGATATCCCAAATGCAAATACTATAATTATAAATGATGCGCAAAATTTCGGATTAAGCGATCTGCATCAACTTAGAGGAAGGGTTGGCCGATCAAACAAGCAAGCCTTTTGCTATCTCTTATCACCTCCACTTTCAACTTTAACTTCGGAAGCCAGAAAGAGGCTTAAAGCAATTGAAGAACATGGCGATTTGGGCAGTGGTTTCAATATTGCTATGCGTGACCTTGATATACGAGGTGCGGGAAATATACTTGGTGCCGAGCAAAGTGGGTTTATTTCCGATATTGGTTTTGAGATGTATCAGAAGATATTAGATGAAGCTATTGTTGAACTTAAAGAGAGTGAATTTGCTGCATTATATAATAAGGAGCAGTTGGATGAAAATTATGTTAAGGATTGCATACTTGAAACTGATATGGAGATACGTATACCTGATGACTACGTTACTAACATAACTGAGCGGTTAAGTTTGTATAAAGAGCTTGATAATATTGATAATGAAAAAGAAATTGAGAAATTCAGTAACACTATGGTCGACCGTTTTGGACCTCTCCCTTCTCAAACAGTATCCCTTATTAATATAGTTCGCTTAAGGTGGCAGGCAAAGAAGATTGGATTAGTAAAGTTATATTTAAGAAATGGCCGAATGACCGGCTACTTTACCGGCAGCCACGATTCTCCTTTTTTTCAATCCGATAAATTCGGAAAGGTCCTGGAGTTTATCAAAGATAATCCATCAGCTGCTGTTATGAAGGAGATAAAGGGAAGTTTATCTCTGCGATTTGAGAAAGTAACATCTGTTGAAAAGGCGATTGGCTTGTTACAGAATATCAATATGCATGAAGCTGTGAATTAGATACCCTATTATAACTTTATCAAAATTGGCTGTCATACCTGCTAATTCCTCCTCTTGTTACAATCCAAATATTCTTTTGCTTGTCTTCAAAAATCTCTTTTACTTGATTGTCGTTGAGCCCGTTATCAGATGTATAATGTTTGATGCCAGAATTTGTAAGAACAAAAATTCCATTTTTATCGGTTCCAACCCAAATTTCCCCATCTCCTTTTTCAAATATCGAGGTTACTCTCCAATTTTTCTCCGGCTGATAGTTTAATTTTAGGCCATCACTGGTTAAGTTATACAGACCTTTTTGTCCTGAAAACCAAAGTGATTTATTTTTTACAACAGTTAAATTCTCAAAATTATCATCTGTGATCTTATACTCCTTAATTAAACTCTTCCAACTCTTACCATCAAAAGCCGATAGTCCCTTTGCAGAAAATGCAATCAGTACATCATCAAAATCAACTAATCGGTCTATGTTTCCTTTGGTTTTAATATTGTCTTTAAAAAAAGGTTTCCATTTGTTATTTTCATAAACAACGAGTGAGGTAAACCTTTTATTTCTATTAGTGTAGGCCCAAAGTCTGTTTTTCTTATCCTCAAAAAAATTGTAAGCATTATTCCCTTTTATGCCTCTCTGTTTCTCATACTTAATCCAACTATCAACAGTCTGTTTTGCGATTCCATACTTTGTAGCAACCCAAATTTCACCGTTCGATAACTCCACAACCTTATTACATATATCTGAAGGCAGCTCTTCTTCATTAAACTCAACCCATTTTTTACCGTTAAAAATGTATAGGCCATCCAGACATGTAAACCAAATATTCCCTTGAGTATCCTGCATATGAGAAGTAAAGTAAACCATTGGATCTCCGATTGGGACTGCTGCTGAACCGCCTATATCACCAGGAAACTTGATCCACAGAAAGCCGTTAAACACTTGAACCTTACCCTCAACTAATGCAAAACCAATATCTGAAATATCTTTTAGGCTTTTTCTTTTTTCAAGTGTTACCCATATCCAGCCGCGCCTGTCCTCAAATATGTCAATAACACTAAAATCATCATTCTCACCATCATAAAAAAATGTCCAATACTCACCATTATATATAAATATTCCCTTTTCAGTGATAACCCAAAGATCACCTTTTGAAGTCTCAAACAAATTAGTTACCCTGCCCAGAGTATTGTTTTTTCCTGTATTGTCGGCAATACTTTTAATCGACACCCATTCCTCTCCATTAAAGGCATTAATACCTGAGCTGGTTGCAGCCCATATAGTTCCATTATGGTCTACTTTAGTTGATAATATATTGGAGGAAGTAAGTCCGGCACTTTTGTTATAGGTACTAAATACCTCTTGAGCATTTGAAGAAACAAATATCACACAAAAGAAAAATATCAATATTTTGTTGGTTGCGAAACTCATTTAATATTGTATGCTAATGAGTCATCAAAGATATGTATTTATACTTATTGTTAAGCTATGGTGAGCCATGCTAAATATATAGATATCAATTTGTGATTCCTATATATTAATAAACAATATTTATCGAACGATTTTATGTAGAAAGCATAGAAATAATACAGAAGCTACTTATCCAGTCTTACTAATCTTCTTCAACAACTCCTTATTAATAATCTCAAAATCGTGAAGACTGCATTTTATTATTCCTTCACTCACAAACTCCTTTAATACTCTTATGGCACTATCTTTAGTTATAGATGACATATCAGCCATATCCTGGCGAGTTAATGGTGTATAAAAGGTATCACTATTATATATCTCATCGCTAAGATAAAGCAAGGTATCTGCGATCTTTCCATGAGTTTGTTTGTATGTAAGGTGGAGCATCTTGTTAAAATATTTGATAATTCTTTCATTCCTGCTCTTAATCAACTCCAACGAAAATTCAGGATTATTAAAGATCACATCCTTATAGTCCTCAACTCTAACGAAGCAAGCTGTTGTTTCCTCAAGGGCAACAACTGTAATGTAGTGCCTGTCGTCAACTAAAAAACCTGGGCCGCCAATCATTTCAATTGGCTTAGAAATTGATAATAGAATATTCTTTCCGGAACTAGGGTCTTCAAGATAAATTTTAACCATACCGCCGGTTAAACAAAGTATGTGTGTTAACGGGCTACCAGTTTTAAAAATAGTTTCGCCGGGTTTGAATACTACTTGGTTCCTATTTTTATCAACAAGCTCCAATTGTTCTTTAGTCATGCAGCTAAATAAGCTAACCTGACAACTGCAATCAATACAACTTCCGGTTTTTATAAACTTTGCCATATAACTTTTTGTACCAAAATATCACTCATAATGCGACTTCCTTAACTAAAACCAAATTTATACGACAAATATCGTATTTATTTTGATATATATCGTTTTATTTTATGTTTTTGTCGTCTTATATACGATGAATTTTGTAAATAATTATATACTACAAATAAGCATTATGTCTAATATTGTGTTGTAGAAATTTACTAATTATTTAAACATATTATTATGAAAAGAAGTTATTATTTTTATTCAGTTTTTTCAGCGCTAGTTGTGCTGATGTTCATTTTTGCAAGTTGTACTAAAGAAGGTCCTGCTGGTCCTGCTGGTAAAGACGGCACGAATGGTACTGATGGTACAAATGGTACTGATGGTACAGCAGGTTGTATTCAATGCCACGATGCTGACATGACAATTGCTACAAAGCAGTCACAATGGGAAAAATCACGTCACGCTAGAGGTACTGCACTTTCACGCGCAGGTAGCGCAAGTTGCTCACCTTGTCATTCACAACAAGGTTTCTTGATTTCAGACGGTAATAACATAGACAAGCAAGATCAATGGGAAGGTGTTAATGATCCTGTTGTCCTTAATTGTTATACTTGTCACCCAATTCACACAACCTATACCAAAGCTGATGTTGAGACAAAGAGATTCCAGGACCCACCAGTTTGGCAGGTTACTTACGGTAAACCTGTTGATATGGATTTAGGTGTTGCAAACCTTTGTGTACATTGTCACCAATCAAGAGTAAGAACTCCTGAAGTTGACATGAATGACCTTAGCATTATTTACTCAGGTATTTCAAGTCACTACGGACCTCACTACAGTGCACAAGCCAACTTATATGGTTCATTCGGTGCCTATGAACTTGAAGGATCAACTAGTTATACAGCAGAAAATTATCACCGCGGTGCTGAGAAAGCTTGTATAACATGCCACATGGGATTCTCAACTGCAGCTGGAACAGGTGGACATACATGGATTATCAATCATGAAGATGACCTAGAACTAGCTTGTGCTCAATGCCACGAAGATGGTGCTGGTGCTCCTGGAAAATATGAAGAATGGTATCAAGAAGCTTTTGCAACTATTGATCATGACGGCGAACATCCAACTGTAAATACTACTTCATATTACTCTATGCTTGGAGATGCTTTAACAGCTGAAGGTGTATATACAAAAGTAATTGATAGTGTTGGTGGTTATCCAGAAGCTGTACATTATAATATAAATAGTGGTTTAGAAATTAATGGTACTTTAACAGCTGCCATGTTCAACCACAGATTTTTATATCAAGATCACAGCCACGGTATTCATAACCCATGGTATGCTAAAGCATTGTTGAAAAACTCACTTGAAGCAGTCGAGGCATTAAACTAAGCGTTAAACTTAGAATTAAACCAAATTAAATAGTAGAAGGCTCCATTAACTGGAGCCTTTTTTTTGATCATACCTTCCTAAAAAGATGATAGAAAATATAAGTGTGTAACTAATCAGTATTCCGAAATACTATTAAATCAGTTAGCTTGCAAATATGTTTTTTCCTTTGTGCTTTCTTCGTGCATACCTTAGTGCTACTTAGTGGTTAAGTTTTTACTACTAAGCCTGCCAGACGCAGGCAGGGCTCACAAAGTACATCACCAAGGCATCTAAAATCAAATAAAGTATTAAACATCTGAATAATATCTCGTTTTCTGTTCTTCTGCTTTAATACTGATTTGTAACATCAGTTTAAATTTTGATTATTATTTTCTAATTCAATACTAAAGTTAATTTCAATCATTAATAGTTTATTGTTGAATCTGTTATACATCTTCAATAATTAGTGATACGTATAATTAGCGATTGGTTTATGGAAGGAGTTTCTGATAATTAATAAACAATGTAAATGCAAGAAAGTGAAGCAATGGCTAATATTTCTTCTATCTGCTGATCTTTCTTAATTTCGCCTTATCAAGAATTTCGAAATGATGAAGATCGCACTTAATTAAACCTTCTTTCTCAAGTTCCTTAAGTGCTCTGATTGTGCTTTCTTTGGTGAGGGCTGACATATCAGCCATATCCTGGCGGGTTAATGCAGTACTAAAACTATTACTGTTGTAAATATCATCGCTAAGGTAAAGCAAAGTTTCTGCTACTTTCTCTTTTGCTTGTTTATGAGTAAGGTGGATTATTTTATCGAAGTATTTAATAATTCTCTCATTCCTGTATTTTATCAATTCCATCGAAAATTTTGGATTATTCATTATTACCTCTTTATAATCTTCAACCCTAACAAAGCAAGCCGTTGTTTCTCCCAAAGCAACAACCGTAATGTAATGTCTGTCATCCACCAGGAAGCCGGGTCCTCCAATTATTTCAACAGGTTTTAGAATGGATAAAAGTATATTCTTTTCAGAGTTAGGATCCTCTAAATATACTTTAGCTAAACCATCTGTCATACAAAGCATATGAGTTAACGGACTCCCTGTTTTGAAGATGGTTTCACCGGGTTTAAATACAACTTGGCTCCTGTGTCTGTTAACAGTATCTAATTGCTCATGTGTTAGTTGACTAAATACATCAACCTTCATACTACAATCAAAACAATTTCCCGTTTTTATAAACTTAGACATATCGTGATTATTAATCTACAACAAAATATTTTTAATATTATTACTAATTCTGATTTGCAAATATCAACATTATTTTGATTTGTGTCAATATTTTTTTAACAATTTTTTAACAAATGCCGATGAACTTCATCGTTAAATATTAAATGAGAATGAACAGAATGCTATAATATTGTGCATTGGAAATTTACTAATTAATTAAACATATTATTATGAAAAAGAGTTATTATTTTTATTCAGTTTTTTCAGCGCTAGTAGTGCTGATGTTCATTTTTGCAAGTTGTACTAAAGAGGGTCCAGCAGGTCCTGCTGGCGCTAATGGTACTGATGGTACTAATGGATCAGACGGTACAAACGGCGTTGACGGGAACGTATCTTGTTTAGTATGTCATACTGCCGTTAATATGGATGAAATTGCTGCTACATTGGATACGCACAAACACGTAACTGGTTCGTCTTGGGGACGTGGAACTAGTGCTTCTTGTGGTATGTGTCACTCAAGTGATGGTTTTATTGAGTTTGCAAGATCAGGTGAAGCAGTAGGTGCTGCCGTTTCAACACACTTGACATGTGTAACTTGTCACTCAAACCATGGTAGTTTAGAAGATGGCATAGATGCTCCAATGAGATATCTTGGCCCTGTACAGAGCATTGCTGTTGAAGGTCATGTTTATGATCATGGTGCAGGTAATTTATGTGCCACTTGTCATCAGGCAAGAAGAGCTTCAAGTGGAATTGATAATCAAACAGAACACAAAACTTATTCTAGAACATTTACTGGTGATGACATTGCTGTTTATCAAGCTCATGGTGCTATAGGACCTGCTGGTACTATGGAACTTATGAATGATACATTATTTGTAACATTTGATGTACCTACAACTTATGTTTATACTAATAGCACTCATGCTGGTCCTCATCATGGTCCTCAATCAAATATATTTGCTGCTGATATTGGAACTGTTGCAGGTACTCCATTTACAAGAGATCATCACACTGATTGTGTTAGCTGTCACGTAGCAACAGAATTACCTGGTGCAGGTCACGGTTTTGCTCCAGATGTGGCAAAATGTAATGAATGTCACGGTGATGCATTTAATATGTTTGCAGAACAAGAAGGAATTATTATTAGATTAGCTGCTGTTGGAGCTGCTCTTGAAGCAATTGGAGCTATTCATATTGCTGAAGATGGTGTACATCCAATGTATGCTTCTTTAGAAAGAGCAAAATGGAATGCATTTTGGAACTATATGTGCCTTGTTGAAGATAAGAGTGCAGGTCTTCATAATTTTGGTTATGCTAAGCAATTATTAACTGCAGCTGAATCAGCTTTAGGTTTATAATTTATAATTTGTAATTTATAAAATCGGAAATCGGATATACCTACCTCTTGTAGTATATCCGATTTTTGTTTAGATTTGAAATTAATGGTACTTTAACTGCAGCAATGTTTAATCACAGATTTTTGTATCAAGTTCACATTCATGGAATGCATAACCTTGGTATGCAAAGCATTATTGAAAAACTCACTTGAAGCAGTCGAGGTATTAAACTAAGCTTTAAACTTAGAATTAAACCAAATTAAAATAGTAAAAGGCTTCATTTTTGGAGCCTTTTTTTTACTAGTTTTACGGATATAAAAAACACACTAAATATGAGAAAATTATTTCAAAATCTGATTGTTATTTTTGTGATCAGTACTGCAGTAGCATCCTGCCAGTATAAGTTTATGGTTGAGCCAATTCCTCCTCCTCCTCCTCCTGGAGATACCACAAGTTTTTCATTAGAGGTTGTACCTATATGGGCAGAAGTAGGTTGTACATCCTGTCACAGTGCTGGAGCAACAGCACCTGACCTTACTTCACCTGATGTTTATAATATCCTGTTCGATATGGGACTTGTTGTTGCCAATGATCCAGCTGGTAGTAAAATTTATTATTATCCTCTACCTGATGGAAGTCATTACAAAAAATATTCTTCAGCACAAGCACTTCAGGTTCAATACTGGATTGAAGAAGGAGCAAAAAACAATTAATAACCTTAAAACTGTAAGAAAATGAAAAAACATTTAATATTTTTCCTTGTAATGATATTCGGTATTGGGGTAGTTTTTGCACAAGATGAAGAAGCGACACCCAAAAAAAAGAAGAAAGATAAACCGGTAAGTGAAGTTTACAGCAGCGGTTTACTAATAGATATGCAAACTTGTGTTATTCCTGCAAAGAAAACACTTGAAATGCAAATTATGCACAGGTTTGGTCTTATTAAAGACAATGGTGTTAAGGACCTATGGGGCGTATACGCACCATCAGCAAATACAAGAATGGGATTGAATTATAGCATTCTGGATAATCTGGTTGTAGGATATGGCATTACACGGAAGAACATGTATAGCGATTTCCAGATTAAATACAACGTATTGGAACAAACCAGAAAGAACACAATTCCAGTAACAGTAACACTGTATGCAAACATGGCTATTGATGGTAGAAACAAAGATGTATTTAATACAGCCACAGCCGATTCTGCTTATAAGTTTATAAACAGACTTTCATACTTCACTGAAGTACAAGTAACACGTAAATTTGCAGATTGGTTTACTTTTTCTGTAAGCGGTAACTTCACTCATTTTAATGCTGTTAAGGCCGATACTATTCATACGGGAGTAAGGGGAATGAATCATGATATAATTGGTGTTGGGTTTATGGGTAGATTCAAATTCTCTCCTCAATCATCAATCGTTTTCCACTACACAATTCCTTTAGATATAAAGTCAATATCAGAGAATTCTCAAGTAACAAATAAACCTAAACCAAATTTCGGAATTGGATATCAAGTAGCTACAGCAACACATGCTTTTGAGGTATTTATTACCACTTCCAATAGTATTATTCCTCAAGATACTTATATGTATAATAATAGTGAGTGGGGTGATTTCCGTATCGGGTTTAATATTACAAGAATGTGGGGATTTTAATTTATAGATTAGAATTCAATGATTAAACAATAAGCAACAACTGAAACTTCATATTTGCTTAACGCTTTTTAAAATCTTTCTTAATTATGAGACTGCCAAAATCATTTTACAGCTGGACCACCATATCTGGTGCTGTTCTGGCTTCCATTAGTTTTTTACTAATAGTATTTACAATTGCTCTAACTTTTATCTTTCCTGCACAAGATGGAGGTTATCTGGGTTTATTCACTTATATCATACTACCCGTCTTCCTTGTTATCGGGTTAATTCTGATACCAATAGGGACAGTTAGAAAGATGAAACGTGATAAAAAAAGGGAAATTAAGAGGGAAGTTAAATTTCCTATAGTAAACCTTAACGACCCAAGTCAGAGAATGGTAGTTTTCATTTTTATAGTTGGAACTGCTATTTTCTTACTATTCACCGCATTGGGCAGTTATGAAGTTTTTCATTATACAGGATCTAACGAATTTTGCGGAGAAACTTGCCATACTGTGATGGAACCAGAATATGTTACATATCATGGTTCCGCACACGCTCGTGTTAGTTGTGTTGAATGTCATGTAGGTTCTGGTGCAAGCTGGTATGTAAAATCAAAACTTTCAGGACTATATCAGGTATATTCTGTTATCGCGAAAGCATATCCAACACCAATTGAGACACCCATTCATAATTTGAGGCCGGCACAGGAGACATGTGAGAAATGTCATTGGCCACAACAGTTTTATGATCCTAAATATGTTACTGTTAAGCAATATCTTTCTGATGAGGAAAACACAGAATGGAATATTCAGTTATTAATGAAGACCGGACCTCAGCATAGTGCATTAGGACAAACTGAAGGTATCCACTGGCATATTAATCCAAATATATCAATTGAGTATACATCTTCTACATGGAAGAGAGATACAATTATCGAGGTGGTTTATACAAATCTCGCATCCGGAGAAGTAAGAGTTTATAAGGATGAAGAGTTAGATGCTGAACCATCAGATGCAAATCAAACCAAAATCATGGATTGTCTTGATTGCCATAACAGGCCATCACATAATTATCTTTCACCATCTCGTTTTATTGACAACTTCCTTGCTGAAGGTCTGATATCACCTGGTATTCCTGAAATTAAGAGCGTTGCGATGGGAATTCTAGCTAAAGAATTCCCTACATCCGACAGCGCCATGAATTACATCTCTGCAAAAGTTAACAGTTACTATATAGATAATTATGAAGATTTTCTGGATACCGGCAGAGTTGTTTTGGATCAGGCAATTTTGGCTATCCAGGATGGATATAACAATAACGTATTTCCTCATATGAAGGCGGACTGGAGTGTGTACCCTAATTATATCGGTCATGTTGAATCAATGGGATGTTTCCGTTGTCATAATGATACTTTCAAAAGTGATGACGGGCATATAATTTCAATGGATTGTGAAATATGCCATACAATTAAAGCACAGGGTCCAAAGGGCAATATGGAATATGCAAATGCTGATAGTTCGCTTGTTTTCAATCATCCATATGAAATGACTGATTGGCAAGAAATGGCATGCTTTGAATGCCATCGGGAATTATACTAATAAAGAGTATTTACGTAATAAATATTATATATGTTCTGACGCTTATAAAATAAACCATAAAGATTACAGAAAATGAAAAAGCAAATCCTTCTGTGCCTGCTAATTTTATTAAAAATTATAGTCTTCTCACAGGATAACCCTGTGGAAATAACCGAACATTCACCCGAAAACAGTATATGCTTCAACTGTCATGGTGGACCAATGTATACATATTTCAATGAAGTACAGGGACGAAATGTAACCAAAAGAATGAATCCATATCTAATTGTGGATTCAGTTGCTTATTATGCTCAAAATCACAAATCGTTCGAATGTATCGATTGCCATGCTTATGATTATAAAAGCTTTCCACATGACAATGTGTTACAGATGGATGCTATTCCAAGCTGCCTTGATTGTCATGAAGGTGATGAAGCAACCTCAAGTTATAATTTTGAGATGATATACGAAGAATTCCATGAAAGTGTGCATTCAACCAAACACAGCGAAGAGTTTACCTGCTGGATGTGTCATAACCCTCATTCATACAAAATAAATGCTCGAAACAATGAAAATATAAAGGAAACAATTGTTTACGATAATAATATATGTTTGAGCTGCCATGCAGATATTAATAAATATCAGCTAATTACTTCTAAAGTAAATCCTAATGTTATCGAAATGCACGACTGGCTCCCTAACCAAATAGCACATTTTGCGCATGTTAGGTGTATTGAGTGCCATGCTCTTACGTCAGATAATATATTAGTAGCACATCAAATTAAACCTAAAAGTGAGGCAGTAAAAAAATGTGTTGAATGTCATTCCCAAAATTCTATGTTGATGGCATCACTATATAAATTTCAGGCGGCGGAGAAAAGAAACCAATTTGGTTTTTTCAATGCTGCAATTTTAGAAGACTCATATATTATTGGTGCAAACAGAAACTACTATCTTAATGTAATGAGTGGGTTAATTTTTGGGTTCATGGTACTACTTATTGTTATTCACGCCATATTAAGAATATTACTAAAATGAAAGATAAAGTTTATTTATATCCTATTTGGATCAGATTATGGCATTGGTTGAATGCCTTGTTGTTTTTAGCTCTTATGGTTACTGGTTTATGTCTACAATATTCTAGTAGCGAATACTCAATAATTTCATTTAGATATGCTGTATCTATACATAATATTACCGGGATAGTTTTGTGTGCAGCTTTTGTTTTTTTCTTATTTGGAAACCGCTTTACTTCAAATGGTACTTATTATCAATTTCATCTAAGGGGAATGTTAGAGCGAGTAATGAAGCAATTCAGATACTATTCGTTTGGAATATTTAAACATGAAAATGCACCATATCCTATCTCAATCGAAAGGAAATTTAATCCATTACAAAAAATCAGTTATGTTATTATAATGTATGTGCTGATGCCTATTGTAATTCTAACAGGTGTTGCTCTCTTTTTCCCTGACATATTACCTTCAAAAATATTTGGTGCCAGTGGAATACACATTATCGATTTACTACATATTACTACTGGCTTTATACTTTCCATTTTCATGATAGTACATATATACTTCTGCACAATTGGAAAAACACCTTTAGCTAATTTTAAAAGCATGTTTGATGGTTATCATTAACATAATAACTTATAAATTTTAGATACAAATAATAATAATAATACACATAAATAAGCTATGAACAACCGAGTCATATTATCAGGAATTCTGGTAAAGATTTATTTTATTCTATTCATTTTAAGCGCTTTCAGTACAAATTTAATAGCACAAGCAGATGATGACTGTTTGATGTGTCATGATGATCCTGCATTAACTACCGACCGAAACGGGAATATTGTTTCGATGTTTGTGCAAGCTGATAATCTTAAACGAACAGTGCATGCTAAAGTTAGCTGTATTGAATGTCATAGCGATGTTAATACTGATGAATTTCTGCATGCTGAACAGTTAAAAAAATTGGAGAAAGTTAATTGCGGCAAATGCCATAAAGCAAGCGAAATGCAATTTTTTGCTGGAATTCATGGTCAGGCATTGAAATTAAACGAACCTTATGCACCAGATTGCAAAGAATGTCATGGTACACATGATATACTTTCTCAGTGGAATTCAGATTCCCGTACGTATAAAATGAATATTCCTATTTTATGTGGAAATTGCCATAAGGAAGGTTCACCTGTTGCGAGAATTTACAATATATCTGAACATAATATTTTAGAAAATTATAGTCAGGGTATTCACGGTAAGGGATTGTATCAAAGCGGCTTGCTTGTTACTGCCACATGCAATAATTGTCACAACAGTCATTTAATACTACCACACGAAAGTCCAAATTCATCAATTAACCCGAAACGAATAGCTCGTACTTGTATGAAGTGCCACGTTAGGATCGAGCAAACACACAGAAAAGTAATCAAGAGTGAATTATGGGAAAAAGCGCCAGGAGCTGTTCCATCGTGCACTGCGTGCCATCCACCACATAAAGTTGAATATCAAAATATTGAGGATGTAATTCCTAATCAACAATGTTTAGAATGTCACTTAAAAAATGCGTCAAAAGGTGAGTATTTAATTTCAAAAGCCGGTGATACTCTAAAATTCGATTTATCTCATCTGGCAAGTTCTGAGCATAAACAGATTCAGTGTGCAAAATGCCATACAGATGTATCACCAAAGCTAAAGCGTCCTTGTGAAACAGTTAATAAAGTTGACTGCTCAAATTGTCATATTGAAACTTCAAGTACCTATTTTTCAAGTGGTCACGGACAAAGCTATTTAGCAAAACACAAAGAGGCACCATATTGCACTGATTGCCATGGAACACATGGAACAAAGTCAAGGTTCGACGATACATCTCCAACATACAGAGGAAACATCCCTCAACTGTGTGGTAATTGTCATATAGAGTCAGGCGAAGCCAATAAAACTGAGACTGATCTGAAAGAAAGGAATGCTTATTTCGATTACTCTACTAGTATTCATGGCCAAGGACTGACAGAAAAAGGGTTGTTAGTTAGCGCTGTATGTACCGATTGCCATACAACGCATCATGAATTAAAAGAAAGTGATACTCTTTCATCTGTCCACCCTCGAAACGTACCCATGACATGCGCGAAATGTCATAAAAGTCTTTACGATGACTATATGTCAAGCGATCATTCAATTGTAAATCAGGATAATGGTAAAAAATATCCTACATGTTCTACATGCCATTCAGCGCATTTTATAAGTCCAATCGATCAGGATGAATTTATGACAGAGATAACTGTTCAGTGTGGTACATGTCATGAAAAACTATCTAAAACTTATAAAGATACATATCATGGCAAGGCTTATATGCTGGGTGATTTGAATGCAGCAAGGTGTTCAGATTGTCATGGTGCACATAAGATCTTAAAAGTTAATAATCCGAATTCAATGGTTGGACATAACAACATTGTGAATACATGCAAAAAATGTCACAACAATGCAACACTTGAGTTTACAGGCTATCTTACACATGCAACTCACAATGATAACCCTATATTATTCTGGTCGTTTTGGGGAATGACCACATTGCTTTTGGTTGTATTTATATTTTTTGGATTACATACAATTTTTTGGTTACCACGTTCATTGAAACAGCGTAAAATAAACAAACATAAAATTCCAGTTGGTCCAACCAAATATTACAGACGCTTTAATAAAAGGCAAAGATTTACACATATGATGGTAATACTTAGTTTTGTTTTGCTGGCGTTTACTGGCATGATACTAAAGTTTGCCCATATGGAATGGGCACAATGGATGGCCAATTTAATTGGGGGAGTAAAAGCTGCCGGAAATATTCACAGATTTGCCGCAGTTATTACATTTGGCTATTTTACATTCCATTTATTAACCTTAATTCAACTTAAGGCGAAGGCAGGGGTAACTCTAAAAGAATTCTTTTTTGGAGACAACTCGCTCATACTTAGTAAAAATGACTGGCGAGATTTTATAGCTTCTATCAAATGGTTTTTTGGAAAGGGTCCACGTCCGGAATATGGCAGATGGACGTATTGGGAAAAATTTGACTACATAGCTGTTTTCTGGGGAGTTGCTGTTATTGGTTTCTCAGGATTAGTACTTTGGTTTCCTGAATTCTTCACAACATTCTTACCTGGATGGGCAATTAATGTTGCACAAATTATTCATAGTGATGAGGCATTGCTGGCTGTAGGGTTTATATTTACTATTCACTTTTTTAATACTCACTTACGTCCTGAATCATTCCCAATGGATACAGTAATTTTCACAGGATATGTTCCCTTGGAGGAATATAAAAAGGACAGACCTCGTGAGTATAAAGCATTGGTTGAGTCTGGCAAATTAGATAAAGTAGTAGTAGAGAAGGATATGTCTCCTTCATGGATTAAATCTGTAAAATTGTTTGGCTATTTCTTCTTAGCACTCGGTATTGGAATGGTATTCCTAATTATTTATTCGTTGATTGCAGGAGTTTATTAGGTTAACACATATTATTACAGTTAAATTTGGAGTGATTATTGCATTACTAATATTATTTAGTAATTTTGAGGTTATATATCAATTAAACGAAATAACATAATTAAATAAATTACAAACCATAAATTTTAATGTCATGTATATGAAAAGTATTTTAATAGCTTGTGTTCTTCTTTTTTTAGCAGGAACAACCTTAACAGCCCAGGATTACGAATATATTGGTGCTGCTAAATGTAAAATGTGTCATAACAAAGCAACAACAGGAGCCCAATACAAATTATGGGCAGAATCAAAGCATGCTAAAGCGATGGAATCCCTCGTTGGTGATGAGAAAACAAATCCACAGTGTACGAAATGCCATTCAACTGCAGCAAGTGTTGACGAAGACTTAATTGCAACAATAACTGTTGATGAAGGTGTTTCATGCGAATCATGTCATGGCCCTGGTAGTGCTTATAAATCAAACACTATCATGAAAGATCGTGCAAAAGCTTTGGAAAAGGGAATGATAATGCCTGATGAAGCAATTTGTCTACAATGTCACAATGAAGAAAGTCCTAATTACAAAGGATTTAACTATAAGGAATATGTAAAGCAAATTGCTCATCCTGTTCCAGCAGCAGAATAAGTGACTAACTTTCAAGCACAAAAAAAACTCCCTTTATTGAATCAATAAAGGGAGTTTTTTTATTTGTACATTTAGTTATTCCTTCTTCTTTTTATTTTTCCTAGAATAGTAAATAGAAAGTCCAATTGAAATAGTGGCCAGGAACATTAATGCAAGTATCCTAAACACCAATTCAATTTTAGCTAAATCAAATATAAACAAATAAAATGCTGCTGCTAGCATTGTAGCAAGTGCCAGATACCTATACTTTATATTATTTAATATAAAGCTCAGAACGAAGTAAATAACCGCAATAGCAGTCCATGATACCGTTATATAACTTGGTGGAACTAATTGATAAAGTGTTATCAGCACCATAACAAATCCTATTACCAGATAGATGTTTCTAAGCATATCTGATTTTATTATCAGCCAATCTTTTTTCCAATATAAAATTCGGGCTGTAACTAATGCCACAAGTGAAAAAGAAATATTTATGGCATCCGTTTGCTCAGATGTACTTAAGTAAAAAATTAATAATGAAATGAAAAGAACTGTATTCATTCCTACAATGAACTTGCTTCTAAACCAGATTGCCATCGATACAACCAGAAGACTTTGAATCGCAAGGAGAAAATATGCTCTTGGGAAATCATAAATGCCATGAACTGCAACGCTAAAAGTAACAAATCCATATAATGCATAAAGCGCAGCAAGTATTTTCCACTCAGAGCGTATTTGAAGCAGTACTGAATAAAGCAAACAAAATACAGACACTGAACTTATTAGTACTACATAATTATCGGGAAAGAAGGTAATGACAGATAACAAGAGTAGTGTAGAAAACCCAAGTCCATTGACAATAATTGCTCCAATAATACCACTTGCAGAGAAAGATTCTGATTTGCTTATTAATGCAATTGAGGAATATAAGCCCGCAATTACAAAAAGATATATATAACCAAAGTTATGAACTTTAACGGCTTGAATAGTGTTCCCCATGATTGGATTGTTAAAGAACCAAAACAAACAAATCAAATAAACAAGAACAATTGAAAGATAAAGCAACTCCACCCAACCATAACGATATAGTAATACTACAGAAACTGCTGTTAAAATAGTAGCCATTGGTAGCATAAAATGAGGTGCATCACCAACAACAGCTGTAATACTTAATAGTACTAAAGCAGTCCCAATTTGCAAAGTAGATCTACGTTTTACAGAAAAGGATAATTGAACAATTGCTACAAGTGTCAATAAAAACAAGCCAATTGCCTTACTAGATACAATAGGATCTACAGAGTAAAAATGTAGTATAAGTGTTACATAGAAAAGAAGAAGGTATGCATTCAAATTAAAAATTGATGCCATTTTTGGATGGCTCTTCTTGAGAAAATGAGCAAGTATAAAGATTCCGGCAACTGCAATAAAACCAAATACTGATGCAGCTAATTGGTACCCTGAGTCTTGGATATACTGAATCAAGAATGTCATTCCGAAGAATAATACAATATTTCCTAACCAGGCTAATACGGATTCGCCTATCACAGATTCTATAGCTATGTCACTGGATAGTTTTCTGTAATCATCACCAGATTCTACATCAGAATACTGTTCTTCATTCTTAAATTCAAGATGCAACTCTTTTTCGAGACGTAATACTCTATTCTCTAACTCGGCTAGCCTTAAACTGACATCACTTTTGTTCAATTCATCATCTTTAGCATCCATAAATGCAGTATTTTTCTAATTATTTACAGATAATTGCCCGCAAAAACATATACGGACAAATATAAAAATCAAGAATCTACAATTCCTTTGCCTTTTTCCATGGTGGAAGAAGCCATAACAATACCCATAAAATAAAGAATGGTACAACGAACCATAATACAGATAACCAAACATCTGCTCCTCCAATTAAGTTAACTTTATAAGTGGTGAACCCATAGAAACTCTTTGAAAAAAGCTGACCTCCAATAACAACATTCCATCTCATATAGAAGATTCCTACAAGAACACAAATGCTTATAACCCAATAAATAAATTTCCTTATTTTTTCACTTGGATTTTTAAATTGCAAAATTCCCAAAGAAACTACCGGGATAACTACACCAACACCAATCTGCATTATAAAGAATGTAAAGAATAATTTACCACGCACCAGAATTTTGAGGATATCAAAAGATTCATCAGCTTCGTAAATTCTATGGATTTGATCTAAACTTTCCAAAGTAAAATCAATGATCAATATATACAAAAGATATTTAGCAATTGTATCCAATGCCAACATTGAAGGCTTCTCCTTACGCAGATATGAAACTCCCAGATAAATAAACATCACCAGGGCAATTCCGGATACCATAGCTGAGAAAATAAAAATTACAGGCATCATAACAGTTGACCACCAAGGGTTTGCTTTAATAGAGCCAAATATAAATCCAACATATCCATGTAACAAGAATGCAGAAGGGATACCAACCACAGTGATAAAATAGCCGATCTTCTCATCTGTTTTTCTTGATTCATCTGAAGTCTCACTAACCCACAAACTAAGAACTTTGTACACAAAACTCATAAATCCCTTCTTTTGATGGGACCATAGTACCATATCATACCGGTAATCAAACCATATTTCCAGTAATAACACAACCATTAAATACCATAAATACACAAACCCAAATATGGCCATCGCAGAAGTTAAGTGAGGGGTAACCAGCATTTCATAGAAACGCCATGGCTGACCAAGGTGAGTAATTAATGGCATTGTAGCAACTAACATAAAAGATAATGCAGTAAGCAATGATATCTCATATGTAGGCCTAAGTGCTTTAATATCAAATACTCTGTTAAGAGAAGCAAGGATAAATGCTCCCGCCACGAGTCCTGTAATGTATGGATACATTACAATTAACAAATCCCAGTTCAAAGCAATTTCATTGGGATAAATATAGCCATCAAGGTTGGCTAATGCTTCATATAGTGTTTCATACTTATTCATTAATGTACCTCCTGACTTAAATCGTTATAAAATAATTTAGATTCTGTATTTAATTGTGGCTTAAGTACTGCACAATTGTTGTCTTTTATGAATTGAGATATTGCACTTGATTTATCATTCAGATCACCATATATTCTAGTTCCGGTTGGACAAGCCATCATGCAAGCAGGATCTAAACCTTTTGTTAGGCGATGATAGCAAAGTGTGCACTTATCAACAACTCCTTTTGCAGGATCAACATATCTACAACCATATGGACAAGCTTGAACACAATATCCACAACCTATGCAATAACTCTGGTCAACTAATGCAATTCCCTCAGGAGAATCAAACGAAGCTCCAACAGGGCAAACTTGAGTACAAGGTGATTTTGCACAATGATTACACATTTTAGGGACAAAAAATGTTTTATATATCTGATCATCAGGGACTGGCTGTGTATAACCATCCATACCACCGTTTGGTGAAGAAACTAATATCTCATCATCATTTGTAATAGTATATTGTTCAACCCAATTACGGAAGAAAAAAGGTTCATCTGGTACATCATTTTCAACCTTACAGGTTCTGACGCAACTAGCGCAACCTATACATTTTTCAAGGTCCATACCTATGCCGTACCATTTCCCTTTTGCGTGGGGTTTTTTAGTGGCATAAACCATTTTTAATGGGTTAAGCAAGGAAACCATTACAATGCCTCCTGCAAAAATACTTGAGTTCTTAATGAAATCGCGTCTTGAGAAATCTTCTTTTTTTATAGCCATGGTTGATGTGGATTATGACAAGTTATACATTCTTCTCCTTCACTATGCTCTTCGGCATCAATTTGTTTTATAATATTTTGTGGTCTTGCAGGATTTTTAGTGTGACATCGCAAACAAAACTTACTGTTTTCCTGTATCATCATCTCTACATTTTCAGGATCGTCAACATGTAAATATCCAGGTCCGTGACATAGCTCACATTCAAGCGACTTATGCACACCTTGAGTTTTTAACTCAGCGATTGAATCGTGACACATTGCACAAGTTTCAATTTGTACATATTTTGCTGGCTTATCTGCTATTTCAATAAGAGCATCTCCACGATAAGCACCGTATTGCCTCCATGAATCAGGAGTAAACATATACTTTAGGCCAAACATAAGCCCAATAAATACGGCAAAAACTACTAATAATCGTTTTACTTGAACTGGCATAATGGTTTTATAATTAAGGTTTATAGATTATTTTATTCGGCTGAATTATTGTAATAATGATAAATTACTAAGTAAAAAGAAAAAACAGTTTTATTCACATCTTATAATTTTTTCTTCTTCAAGCTCTCAAAACTAAATCCCTCATAAAGAATAGCGATAGCAATTTTTGAAATGAAAGTAAAGAGCAAAGCACCACTTGAGAAAATCATAACAGCAGTACGAATTTCTGTATCCGAAGGAACATAAAAGTAATACTGACCCAATACATCTGGTGTAAATCCTGGTACAATCAAAGTTATTCCTTTTTCAAGATAAACACTAAAATAAATTAAGACAGCCCCGATATTTAAAGTAAGAAAGTTTTTCCTCGTTTTTGGAATTAAGAAAAGTATAAATGCTGTTAAGGCCATCAAAAAGGAAGACCAGCCATAAACTGCAATTTCCCTGTTTTTCTCAACTCCTAATAATAAATATTCCCAATAGACAATATGTTCCGTATCAGAATAAAATTCTTTAAATAATTCTGAAATAGTAAAGAAAATATAAATAAACATTGCATAAACCATTAGTTCTGCAATTGTGAAGATAGCCTCATCTTTAATCTCAAATTTTGTTGTCTTTCTAAGAACTTGAAAAAGCAAAATAAGTATAGCAGGGCCTGAACAAAAAGCGGTGGCTAAAAACCTGGGTGCTAATAAGGCACTATTCCAAAATGGTCGTGCAGGAAGCGCATTGAAAAGAAATGCTGTAACAGTATGAATAGCAATTGCAGCTGGAATACTTAATAATACTAATGGCAAAATAAACGATCTATTATACTTCTTTTTATGAAATTGTCGGTACAACAAATGGGTAACAATAATTAGATTTAACAAAAAGTAGCTGAGTAATGCAAAGAAATCCCACGCTAAAATAGAAGCCGGGAAATTCATTGTTCCAATGATTGGTACCATATGCCAAAAACGAAGAGGGTCGCCAATATCAACAGTTATAAACAATAAACACATTATTACAGCGCATATAGCTAGTATTTCGCCAAAGATTACGATTTCTTTTATAGGCCCCCAATCGTATATATATGCAGGAATAACCAGCACAACCGCAGCAGCGGCAACTCCTACTAAAAATGTAAAATTACCAATATAAAAAGCCCAGGAAACAGAGTCTCTCATATTTGTTACAATTAAGCCTTCTTGCAATTGATCATAATATCCAAGTGCCCCCCATGCAATTAACACAAAGAGAAAGAATATACATGAGTAATATATTCTTCCACCTTTTGTAATAATCTTAAAACTTCCAACTATAAATCTTATAAAGTTCATGTTCAACTATTTTAAATGTTTGAATCACTAAAAAAGATAATGTTATACACCAAAGAAATAATAGAATTTAGGTTGAGTATTAAGTTCTTCCTTAAAAATAAGTACACGTTTATTATCAAGTATATATCGTATTTCGCTATCAGGATCTAATAAGTTTCCAAATTTTCTAGCTCCCGTAGGGCAAATTTCAACACATGATGGGTATAATCCACTTCTGACACGCTGGATGCAGAAGGTACATTTCTCCACAACCCCTTTTGTACGAGGTCTGTTTCCCAGATAGGCAGTTACAGGGTTAACCTCATCATCAGGTATAGTTGGTTCGCCCCAATTAAAATGCCTTGCCCCATACGGGCATGCTGCCATGCAGTATCTACAACCAATACACCAGTTATAATCAACCACAACAATTCCATCTTCCTCCTGCCAAGTTGCTTTGGTTGGACAAACTGTTGTACATTGAGGGTTTCTGCATTGCTGACAAGCAACAGGCATATAGAAATGTCCTTCTTCCGGAACTGTTTCAGGATTATAATGAATATCTGCATGAGCAACATCAATACCTTTTTGATTCTCCATTTGGAGGACTTGAATCCAGTGAACCTGAGGCTCACGCGATTGATTATTTTCCTTAACACAGGCATATACACATCGTCGGCAACCAATACAACGTGACAAATCGAGCGCATACCCAAATAACACTCCTTCCATTGGAGGTTTATCAGTTACAGTAAACTCTTTACCATATTCTTTGGTATACTTTTTCTCAAGGTTTTGAAGGATCTCTTTTTTCTCTTCTTTAGTCAGGGTTCGGAAATTTTGCTGAAAAAATTCATCTAACTCTTCTGAGCTGCAGCCTGCTAAAGCTGCTGTTCCTGCTGCCAATACAGGCAATTTTTTTAAGAAATCCCGTCGTGAATTATTCTTTTCTTTTTCTTGCATACATCACAAAATTAGTATCAATGTTTATTCTACTATCCCTTAATATTCCTGTCTCCAACAGGGACTTGTTCAGGTTTAATTTTTGTTGGGATGGAGAACTTCTCATTTTTAATAACTCTATCTGCTTCAGACTTAGATATAGTTTTAAATTTCTTTTCAGAATAACGATTTTGCTTTTTTAGCTTGAATAACGAAAAAGCACCAATAGAAACAATTGCTAGAGGTATCTTCTTTAAAAAATCTCGTCGTTGATTATTTCCAGTTTTCTGCATAATATTTATAGATATTAAGATAGTTCTTTAATAAATATCCTCCTGTCGTCCTGGAGGTGGTAAAGGTTTTAACGATTTAAATTTAGGTGAGTGAGGGTTATGACAATGCACGCAAAGCAGATATTCTTTCTTTCCATTCCACTCACCAGTTCTTTTCCCATGAACGCCCACTTTCCAATCTCGAAGTTTATCACCATGACACTGACCACAAAGCTTGTATGACTCTTCATAACTAACAAGTTTGCCGCTGGCTAGTTTTAAATAGTCACGGTTATCAACATTATGACAATCTAAACACCATCTGTTGTCACTATCATGATTAAACGATTCTACAATCTCTTCATGCATATCCAATACACGTCTTTCCTGATTTGTTTCCCATTCTTCATCATGGCATCCGGAACAAGGAAATATGTCCTCACTAAAAGGTGGTGCAGAAACCGCAATTTCAGTACTCTGAAAGGGATGACTATGAGAAATTCCTATATTATCCTTTTCTTCTTCGGAATGTGTGCTTCCACCACAACCAGATAGCATTAGCTGAACAGCTATGAAAAGAAATACAAATATTTGGTATGAGTGACTATTTGAATTTTTCATCATGAATTTACATTAAAAATTAAACGTACTACTTCAATCAATTAATCCTGGAATTAATTCAACTGAATTCGGATCACAATAAACTTATTATAAAATATTCAGCTGTAATAAAACATATTCATTTTAACAACCTGACATAAAGATGGTTAACAACCATAGAAATTGGTTTTGTTTGTAGAAATATGTCAGTTGTTACATATATTTTTGTGTAAAATTAAATGCTTAGAACTATAACCTTGTATAAGAGGATATGATATAAATCATAATAAGTTCAATTTAGACCGAATCTAAATATTAAGATAAGTCAATCACTATTAAAAAGTAAGAGAACCTGGAAAGCATTTAATGTGGCAAATATTCACTTAATAATCTGATAAATAAACACTTAATAACTCATATTATGTGTGTCTGTCAGTGCATATTATGGGTATTCGCTGATTAATTCTGACGGACAAATACAACCATTTTATGGTACTGAGATTAATGAATATCTAATTGATAAATCATGTAAAGTGAATGGGTAACAGTTTTGAGAATTTCATCTAAATATTCATTTACAGCTCTGCTATTTCCCGGAAGACAGTAAATGATAGTTTGATCAATTATACCAGCTATTGAACGACTGAGTAAAGCTGCAGGTTTCTCACTGCCATATTTTGTTCTAATTAAGTCCATAATGCCTGGAATTTGTTTTTCCAGCATAGGTTCCACTACTTCCGGAGTAATGTCTTTTGGGCCAATCCCTGTGCCTCCTGTGGTATAAATAAAATCACTCTTATTCTCAATGGCTTTCTCAATGGCTTTCTTTAATAACTCCTCCTTATCAGGAATAAGTAAATAATCAACCTCAGATTGTCGGCCAACACTGTTCCAGAATTCATTCAAGCGTTTTTCAAGCTGCCTGCCACTTATATCTTCATAAACTCCCTGAGATGCTCTGTCGCTTAAAGTAATTACTGTTGATCTTATAACTCTGGGCTTATACTCTAATTCGTCACCTGCTTTAATATGGCCATGCTTTATTACTCGAGCAAAAATTCCCTCTTTTGGCATAACACAATTACCAACCTCACGAAATATTTGGCAATTACTACCATGGCATTTTTTTCCAATCTGAGTAACTTCTAGTTCAATATTATCATTAACAAATCTGTCGAGAGGTAAAGTTTTATAGATTTCAATTCCTTGTGTGGTTATATTCTCGGCAAACTCACCATAGGCAATTTTTCTTCCTGCTTCTGCAGAGAAGCTATTAAAACTCTCAACACCTAACAAACTAACCTGACGATTCCATGGACCTGAGTGCGCATCACCCACTACGCCAACATCCGTTAAAGAAATTGAACTAACAGGTAACTTAACTGTTCCTTTCTTTTTTGAAATATTAACCGATAGTATCTTTAAGGTTTGCTTCATAACTTATAAGTCTTCTTTTATTTTTTCCACTAATTGAACATCACCGATAACCATACTACTATCAACTGCCTTACACATATCATATACTGTAAGTAATGCAACCGAAACACCGGTAAGTGCTTCCATCTCAACACCTGTTCTTCCTTGTGACTTAACAATGCATCTTACTTCAATTCCGTTTGCAATGATTGATGTTTCAATTTTAACTTTGTTCAGCATAAGTATGTGACTAAGAGGGATAAGACTTGGTGTTTGTTTTGCTGCTTGGATTCCTGCAATTTCTGCAACAGTTAGTACATCACCTTTCTTAATCTTATTTCTTTTAATAAGTTCAATTGTTTCAGGCATAAGTTGTATAATGCCTGATGCTGTTGCTTGTCTAAGCTGTTCAGGTTTAGCACCAACATCAACCATTTCGGCTTTACCTTCTTCGTTTACATGACTTAGATTCTTTTCCATTTTAACCTCCGATATTATAAAATTTATTTGACAAATTCCTTTGTCCCTTTTTTGGCTTCTTCCCTATTGCATTAAGCATTGCATTCTTTGCTCCCCACTCTCTAACATTATAACCGTAATCATTAAACAAACAGGGTTTAACATCACCCTGAGCCGTTAATCGTATTCGATTGCAAATACTGCATTGTCCACCTTCACCACCTTCAACCGGATAGAATGTCCCATCAGTTAGCGACATCTGCCGAATAAATCTCAATCTGTAATCATTTTCTTCACAAAATGACCGAAGCTCAATTTTGTCTTCTTCAACACTATGGTCATTTAATACACAGTTAATCTTTATCGGGTTTAAACCTGCCCTCTTTGCAGCCTTAAGGCCAGAAAAGACTTTTTGAATATCACCTCCTCGTGTAAGCTTCCTATACTTCTCGGGGTTTAGTGTATCAAGACTGACATTTACTCTGTTAAGGCCAGCAGACGAGAGTTGATTTGCATATTTGTCGAGTTGTTGACCATTTGTTGTCATAGCGAGATCAGTAACACCAGGTGTTTCTGCTATCATTTTTACAAGATTTACAATACCCTTCCGCACAAGAGGTTCACCACCTGTTAGTCTGATCTTTTCCACTCCTAAACCTACCGCCTCTTTTACAACATCTATAATCTCCTCAAAACTAAGTATACTGTCATGATCCATCCATGTTATTCCATCCTTTGGCATACAATATATGCAACGCAAATCGCACCGATCGGTTACTGATATTCTGAGATAACTTATATTTCTTTTAAATGGGTCTAACATCTATTATTGTTCCTTTTTTAAGTTCAACTAAACCGATCGGAAAACACCCCATTCCGTCGGCTTTTTGATATGAATGCAAATGGCCTGAACCAAAATATTCAAGTGGTTCGGCTTGCATGCTGTGGTTAATCTCACTGGAAAAAACGGGATTGCATATATCTTCTTGTAAAATTGTATACCCATCCATCGCAGATTTTCTAAAAGAGTGATAGTCCATATCTGTAAACACATCCTCAACTAAAACTCTGTTCAATGCAACATCAATATTAACCTTATGTGACACTAATGTATTAATAGAACAATTACTTAAGATACTATTTGCCGCTTCTAAACTAATCATGATCATTCTTATTTAATGTCCACTGTACATCTGAAAAACTAATATTTGCACTTAGATTAGAACTAATAAATTCATCAGAAGAGATAATTAGTTCTGCTTTCTTCAAATTTAATTTGTATGACTTTTTTGTTTCATCTGCATTAGAACCATCAACCAGTATATGTAATCCGGGTTTATAAAAATTGGCAAAAGATCCTGATTCACAAACTATTGGATAGCCTACCGGGACTATTTGTTTGAGTTTCTCGCCAACCTCCATCAGCTTTTCATCCGTGCACTGTACAAAGTAAACTTCTTTTGCTCCAGCAACTAACATCCGCGAACTGTCTTTTCCAGAAGAAAGATCTGTTTCACGAAAAATCTTGTAGTTGGGTCCGGATTCAACTATTTGTTGTCCATCTCCTGTTCTATGAAAATGAGGTGTTATTTTCAATCCAAATACAATCCCGTTTTTTCCTAAATGTTGAATTATATCACAAGCAACTGTTGTTTTTCCACAATCTCGACCTGATCCTGACACTAACAATATGTTTCTAAATTCGTTCACACAATAATCATTCAATTTTATTAAACCAAGATTAATTTTATACTAGCCAATAAAAGTACAAAAGCAAGCACATACCGCAACCGTACAAACGACACTTTGACACTCCCAATATAAGCGCCTAGTAAACCTCCGAAAAAAGCAATAATAACCCAGTACAATAATTGAGGACTAATACTAATACCTGATGAAATCAATCCGGCAATTCCGGAAACAGAATTCAAAAGAATAAAGCTGGCTGAAATTGCTGCCGTTTCCTTCATATTGGCCCAACCCAATAATAATAGTATAGGGCTCAAAATAATGCCACCACCTATACCTATTAGTCCTGAAAAGAAACCAAGTAATGCACCAATACAAAAGGCAATAATAATGTTAAATGGTATAATTTCTTTATGTTCGGTTTTCGGAGAATATAGCATTCTGGTTACTGCAATAACAAGAAATCCACCAAGTATATATTTGAATAACAATGGTTCGATATTCATTCTTGCACCCAAGAAAGCCATTGGTAATGATCCTATGACAAAAGGGAGTAATATTTTGATTTTAAAATATCCCCCCTTGTAAAAAGCATAAAATGAAACCGCAGAAACAAAAACATTAAGTATAAGTGCTGAAGATTTCATATACATAGTAGATATTCCGAACAAAGCCATAAGTGCAAGATAACCGCTAGCACCTCCATGCCCAACTGAGGAGTACATAAACGCAACAACAAAAAGTACAATTAAAAATAGAATGTTGACTTCCATAGTTTCTAATTAAAAACACTCCTATGGAAACAAGGGTAAACATCCAAAATCTGGATTGTCAACATTCCTCCTTTCCAAGTCATCCCCTATAGCGGGAATCGGGAGGATGACAGGTTTCCCTGATATCCCATTGGTACAATTTCCATATGCTTTGCAGTTAGGAAACGTACTCGGAGTTTTACGTAATTAAATCATTAAAGTGTTTAAATGACATGACAAAGATAATGAATTTTTTAAACGAAATAGTATGATTCAAAATATGCGATATTCAGGAATTGTATGGTTATATGAACCAACACAAGTTCACTATATTAGTGACGGACATCAGTTTAACAAGATTTACAAATATTGGTGGTTTATATTAGGGAGCCACTAATTCATTCCCGGAACATCTAGTTCTTTTATGATTTTAGACATACCTTTTACGAATTTAATCTCAGATTGGTAATATACTTTTACTAATATAGTCTTATTATCCGAATTTGCACTTCAAACAAAAATATAACCAAAGAAAAACGTCAACTGAGCCGTCAACATTAGTTTTATGGTAGATGGTCAAGGTTTTAAATATTACTCAAGTTTCACTTTTAGAATTAGTGAAACATAGCGTTAAATCAAGTAAGCAAACCTTGAATATAGGTACTCGGGTGTAGTTGATTTAAGTGTTTTGTTTTTGTAGTATAATTGATAGAAAATCTTCTCCTAAGCACTAAAATATTTTCTTAGGGCAACCAAGTAAAGTTTTTTCATCTGTTTAAAATTTATTAATTACCTGAATATAAATTAATTAAAAATTTGCGCACATCTGCAACCGCCGCGCTTTCGCATAAACTTATTTTAATCATTTTCGGTATGGTATGCCTGCCTGTTCGGCAGACAGGCTTAAAAAAGTTTATGCTCATTTCATGTTATGATTTATTGTTATTTACTGTATTTGATAGCTGGAAATTACACTTTCTTATCTCACTTTAAGTACATCTCAAATTACACCGATCAGTAACTGAAATTCGTAAATAATTTATTTTTCTGTCAAATTTGTCGTACATCAACTAACTCTCCTATTTCTAATTTTTCCTTTCCTATATCAATTGAAATTATACCATAGGCATTAACATATGAGTGTATATGCGCTGAGCCATGATATTCAATTGGGTAAACTTTTCCGTCATTTGAGATATTGACAGGAATAAATGATTTTCTGAATGACTTCCGTCTGCTATACTCTATACCCATGGGTAATTTAATTAATTGTTCAATCTCACTAGCGCCCATTAATTTCCCAATAAGTGGTTTAACCAGAATTTCAAATTGTGTATACGATGATACAGGATTTCCAGGTAATCCAAAAATGAATTTATCATTGTTGAATGTCCCAAAGATTGTAGGTTTCCCGGGTTTAACTGCCAGCGACTTGAATTTAATATCAACTCCACACTTAACCATAATTTCAGGAACAAAATCAAAATCACCCATAGAAACACCACCGGTTAGCAATACAATATCATTTTTATTGAGGGTTTTTGAAATTGTATTGTAAGTGACCTCTTCTGAATCTTCTGCTATCCCAACATAATCAGGAATCGCCCCCACCCTCTTTACTTGAGCAACTAATTGATGACCGTTGCTATTACGGATTTGTGATTTGCCTGGAAATATATCCGGTTCTACCAATTCATCACCTGTTGATATTATACCAACTTTTGGTTGTTTGAAAACAAAAGGCCGTGTGTAACCAACAGAAGCCATCATTGCAATATGCTGGGGCTTAATTTTGATTCCTTTTTCCAGAACCAGATCGCCATTTTTAATGTCTTCAGCAAAATAGCAGATATTATTATTAGTATGGTCAAAAGTAAACCTTATGCTGTTATCTCCAATTTCTTCTGTGTATTCAATCATAATAACACAGTTAGCACCTTCAGGAACTATCGCACCAGTCATAATCTTTGCACATTGGCTCTTCCCAATACTTTTCTCTGGCACTTTACCAGCTGGTATTACGTCGATTACTTGAAGTTCACTACCTAGATCTTCTCTTCTACAAGCATATCCATCCATTGCTGATTTATCAAAAGGTGGCATATTTATATCTGAAGTAACATCTTCGGCAAGAAATCTCCCCAGGGAATCAGCAAAATCTATTCTTTCACTTTTAAGAATGGATTGAACCGAGTTAAGAACTATATTCAAGGCTTCTTCAATTTCTATCATTTTTTTGTTTTTGATTTTTACAATTAGTCACAGACTTAAATAGGCAGTCAAACTTTCTTGTGCTCGGTTTATTGAATCATAACCTTTCTTAAAATTACAGACTTGCTCTTTATATTTTCAATTTTCAAGATGTAAATTCCTGAATTTAATTTTGTAATATCAATTCTAGTTTCCGTTTCAGAATTTGATTCAACAACATGTTTTCCATTGATATCATACAATTCTACTCGCCCCTTTGATTCACTTTGAACAATAATGAAATCAGTTGCCGGATTTGGGTAAACAGAAATAACTTGCCCTGCGAACAATTCACTATCGTCATTAATTAGGTCTCCAGTAAAAAAAATATTATCAATCTTAGATTTACCATCTTCAGTCACAATTGTTCCGTCAGTTGCAGTATCGGAGATCATAATCCATCTGATCTTAACATTATCCTGATCGTCACACACATCCGGAATAAGGAGATCTGTTAGAGCTCCTGTAGTCCAGTCGTTTGCAGTTTGAAACTGTGAATCTGCAACATCTGTCCAATCACCAGTATCTAAACTATATTGAACTTTAAAGTCTCTAGGTCCAGGATCTGTTCCCCCAGAAGTAATTATTGAGGATAATTTTATGTTTGTATATCCTGTTGTTATAAATTCTACATTCCAGTTTTTTTCATCTTTGCCATTATCCCAACCCGTTGCCTGAGCAGCTTTTGTTGTGAATCCATTTTTAAATTGTATTCCGCTTGTGCCACCAGCAGTTTCTATAACTTTCGTTAGATTGGCACTAATTGCTCCACCATCCGCCTCAGCTGATGCATTAGGAAAGGTCCATTGTACAATTGTGTCCTGTGCGTTTAAATTAATTTGGATTATGCCAACAACGGTGATAACTGCCAGTAGCCTTAACAAAGTATTTTTTTTCATGTTTGAATAATAATTAAAATTTAAATTTGATTTCTCCGGTAATAAATCTGCCAGGTGATAAATAACCTTTTCTATCTATATAATCGTTATCAAGAAGATTCTGAACATCTAGAGAAACAGAAAACTTCTCTGCAAATTCTTTCGATATTTGTAAATCGATTATGTCGTATGCATCAATTTGAACAGTATTCTCATCATCATTCCACTGATTGCTTATATAGTTATAAGTTACTGTTGCATTGAAATACTTATTCTTCCATCCGATACCCAAATAAACCATGTGTTTTGGCACCTCTATTAAGAAATTACCTTTCAGATTCTTATCTAGTGCTTCAGGATCAACAAACTCCTTAATTGTTGAATGATTAAAAGCATAGTTTCCAACAAGATTAATATCCTCTAAAAGTTTATATTTAGTTGATATTTCTGCACCAATTACTTCAACCATGGCTACATTTCTTCGTTGATAAACAGGTTTTAGATCATCACCTCCGGTATCTACAGAATCACCTGTTCCAACAAAATACTGAAAGTCTTCACCCAGTGAATAATAGAAAGAAGGTTCAATGGTAAGTTTATCAAAGAAAATTAACTTAGTCCCAATTTCATAATTCGTGATATATTCAGGACCAAGCTCAGGATTTGCAAGTTTAAATCCTCTACGAATCTTCCCCGATTTACTTAGGTCATCCAATTTCGGAGGCATAAATCCTTTGGAATACGAGATATATATTGAATGAGATTTGTGAAAATTATATTTAAGGGCTAGCTTCGGGCTAAAGGAATTCCAACTAGAATTAATAAAATCTTCATCAAAAGGTGTAACAAAGCCTGTATTTGAAGTTGGATTCTCTACTAATAACTGACCATTATAATATCTTGCAAAATCCAATCTTGCGCCAGCAACAAAGATCAGTTTCTCATTTAATAATTTTATTTCATCTTGAATAAAAAATCCATAGAAATCCAGAATTCCTGAATAAATCAGAATATCTGTGGAGGTCCTATAGATATTAGTAACATCTGCTTTCCCCTGTTTTAGATCGATCCCATAGGTAAGTATATTTTTACTTGAAAGATATGTTGTTGCATTAATCCAAAGTCCATAATCATCTTTTCTAGCATCACGATCACTCAATTTATATTTTCCATTATTTGAACTGATCGATTCAGATTGTTTAGTTTCTTTTTCCAGTTGATAAAATGCCAGCACATTCAATATGGTATTATTAAAAACTCCCTGATAATTTGCACGAAAGAAGGACGTGTTAACTGACATATAATCACCTAGTTCTTCATAAATCTTTTTTCCTTGTCCTCTTAAATCGTCATATACCTGTACTCCAAATTCAACTTTATGGTTCTGATTAAACCTATACCCAAGTTTTGCCGCAATATTATATTCCATCAGTCTGGCTTTAACATCTGTAGAGTCACGTAATTCATCAGGTGTAAGGATATAACCATCGCCTTGTCGGTAGAAGGAATTCACGCTCCAAGTAAGCCCTGAATTATTTTTAACATTAGTACCCGAAAGATTAAGATATCCACCGAATGTATTATATGAACTTGCAAATAGACCTGTTTCGCCCTGTAATTTTTTAGTGGGATTCTTAGTGAGAATATTAATTACGCCTGCCATAGCATTATTTCCATAGATAGCTGACGCAGGACCTTTTATAACTTCAATTCGATCAATATCATTTAACGATGTAAGATGCCAGTTAATTGAGCCTCCGGCAGATTTGTTCATTGGAACATCATCAATAAGAACTAATACTCTGGAACTTGAACTAAGACCCCGCATCGTTACACTTGAGTTTTGAGAAAAAATCCCCCAACTACGGTTTACATAAACATTTGCAACGTATTTTAGTATTTCGTCAACATTTTGAACCGGAAGTTCATCAATGGTTTTAGAATCAATAATTGTAACTATACCAGGAACTTCAGTCACATTTCTTGAACTTCGGTTTGCAGTCACAATAACTTCGGAGATATTTACTGTGTCTTTGAAGTTGATACTTTGAGCTATAAGACCATTATTAAGCATTAGTGCAATTAGGATAAATAAAATGATAATACAATTAGGATTGAGACCTTTTGTCATTCTGAGTGAAATGAAGAATCTGAAATCATTGAATGATTGAATATTTTGAGGAATTCGGCGGAGGCTCAGGATGACATATGTCTTCTGGATGGACAGTAAAATGAAACGAACCAAAAGTTTCAATATGTTATCACTAATTTTCACTTTTCCTGAACTTTTATTGAAATATTAATTGTCCCAGTTTCTGTCCCTAAAACTGAATTAACCCTTATTAATCCTAGTTTTCCATCTTCATTTCTGAAAGAAAATATGTCTCCTGTTTTTATATTTTTTGCTTTACGATTGCCTTCAGACTGACCATAAGCTACCATAAGCAAACTATCATTAGTAGCATTCAAGAAATCACTTTCAGAAATAGTAGCTGTTTTAAACCTAGTTGTTCTACGAGTTACCCAATTAGCTAAACCGCTAGATCCAGTATATACAGATTCGTGAATGTTAGCTCCAGGAGATGCAATAGTGTTTGCATCGGTTTCGATATTATCATAGAAGTAGCAAAGATCAATTTTACTTTGGTTGTTAAATGCTGAAGTTAAACTGAAGACTGAATCTTCGGATAAGGAATAAAAGCTGCCAAGTGAGTTATTCTGAGCACCCATATCCACAGAAGGTAAATAATGAATGTTCCCATAACCAGATGAAGTATCTTTTGCGATAATCAGACTAGTTTCAGAAGATTTTCCTTGTCGATCGCGAATAATAAAAGTCCATTTCTCTGACTCACTAACCCCCTTTATAATAGTTCGCTCGAAATTAAGAATTGGTGTATTCATTCCAGAATCAAGATACGTTTCAGTCACATCACCCTCAACTCTTATTATGAAATTAGTAAGATTAATTTTGGGGTTGTTTGCTATAATCCCAATTTTAAAATCATCTCCTATCTTCAAAACAGTATCGTTGCTCACAAAACCACTACCAGTAATAAGTTCAATTGATGGTGGAGGAAAATCAGTATTTTCCTTTTTACATCCAAATAATACAAGTAACATTAAAAGCATTGCTACAGCTAACTTACTCATATTAAAACGATATGTAAATCTATGCATAACGATATTCAAATAAAAAGCGGTAATCAATCATGATATAACCGCTTTAAAATTTAGACTTTTTTTAATAATTTCTTACCAAGAAAATAAATTCCAGTTCCTAATAGCCCACCGAGTATTCCAAATATTAGAAATGTTACAAGCGGAGTAATAGTGCCATGTTTTATAAATGAAGTATATGGATATCCCGTTATAGTAGTGGTTATTAACCTGCTTACCGGAATTAACATATATCCCAATCCAGCAGCAACCGCAAGGAGTATATTTCTGAACTTAGTGCTTTTAATGTAATTATAGGCAAGGTCAATAAAAAAACAAGGTAACATATAATTGAATCCCATCATTGGGTCTTTAAAACCCAGAACAGGGAACAGTATAAATATCCCAATTCCAAGTGCAGAGATACTAGATGCCCACTTAATACTTGAACTTAGTCTGGCTGCTAGAATTATTGCCATAAACTCAATGCCATGATGACCAGGTATGTTTAATGGCGTTCGTAATCGTGCATGAAGCACAATCGCTATAACACCAGCAAGTAGAAGTAGAACTATTTCTAATACATTAGCAAGGATACGATTAGTTAGAAACCCCCTTAACAAACTCTTTTGTTGCACATTTCCATTCATAACTATTATTATTTTTTATTTTTTCTACTAATAAAACCGAACTGTTGTTTCTGAGTACTGGTCTTGCCCACTCATTCAAATAAACTTTATCTTTCAGATTAACAACTTCTTTTCCAATGGGCTGAACAATATTAATTCCGGCTTTATTTACTAATTCTTCTACATCATAAATACCATATTCGATATCTCTCAAGTTTTTCTTTGAGTTCAACCATATAAACCGACCATCATTTCCTCCTGTTCTTAATCCAACTGCTGCCAAAGCACCAATTATTCCATCTTTAGTGCCAGTTAGTCCTTCGAGATAAATTTCATTTCTTTTTGCATTTTCAATTGCATCTTTCATTTTTAGCACAATTGATTTTGCATCAATTCCCCATTTAATTATTTCTTCCGAAACTTTATTTCGCTCAACTATACAGAGGCCAACATCAGAACCATCAGCTCCTATGTCAAGCATAAACTTCCGGCAAAAATTAATAACTTCATTATATTTATCCGATGTAACTTCAAGACACGCAGAACTATTCTGAGAAGTATAAGGAATATCAGGGTGCACAAATAGTTGATGCCGAGTTATTCCCAGTACATGGCCAAGATTTTCAGCTTCAATAGCTGCAGCTAATTGTCTTGAGTTGTATCCAGTCCCCCTACTTTCCTTGTTATCAGTATCGTCTATGCCTATCAATAGTTTCATTGTACCAAATAGCCTTTGATTTTATTTAATTGATTCTTTAAACTCATCATATGCATCCTCAATAGCGCTATCCATTTTTTTGTGTAATGCATAATAAGCTTCGAGTAAGTTCTTTGCCCTTTTTGTAAGAATTGATTTCCCACCGTCTTTACCACCCCGATGTTTCTCAGTAAGATCGTAACCAAGTAATTCTTCAGCCTTTTTTATATCACCCCAAGCCTTTCTATAGCTTGTTTCTAATTCTACAGCTGCCGCCATTAGGGAGCCATTTTCTTCAATTGCCCTAAGCAAAGAGTATTGGCCCTCACCAATAATTCCCTCACCTGAGACAGCTGACAACCATAACTTATACCTTAAAAAGACATCATATTTTGAGCTCCGTGGAGGCTTCATACATAGTTTTATTCGATATGCTAGTAAAAACATATCGGTTGCAAAAGTAAGCAATGAAGTATTACATTGAGTAAAACTCTGACTATTTAATATATAGAAGAAAAAAGAAGATATGTTAGAAGCACTCTATTTAAAGGTTGTACAGGTACCACCCAGAATTATTCTGAAATGTAAAGTAAGGTTCACATAGTAGCAACAATGAAATAATGGTACATAATTAAACTTGATGAAGGAAATGCACGAAATTGTTTTCACTAAGCAGGGATAGGTTGTATCATTGCTTTTTCTAAAGACAAATTTTCTATCTCTAATTTTAAAATATGCAAATTTCGTTTACAGGCTTCCAAATCACTCTGTATTACGTGTTTTGTATCTTCAAATTTATCCTTCAATTCACTAAATAAATCTGTATAATAATTTACACCGTCCTTTAGATTTTTTACAAAAGTCAACAAGCTATGTTCTTGCTTATTAGTCATTGAAACTTTTGTTTCCTCAATTTTGTTTTTCAGAAAATCCATATAAATCCTTAACTCCTTTATAAACATATTTGGACGATCATTTCTTGTTATCACACTAGCTCTTCCATAAATATGATCAATCATTTCATGTAAACTAGTGATTTTTGAAAAATAGGCCATGTTCGGTCCGGGGCAAACTGAAACGCCATTTCCATCAACTTTAGTTGCTGCATTATTGACCATTAGTGCGGATGTGGCTAACCCAACACATAGACATGATTTGTCCACGATACTATCAAATTTGTCCTTATACTCATGAGGAAACAAAGGTTCGCTATCTAATTCCCTTATTTTTAGTCGTTGATATTTAGTGGATGCCGTACAAACTGCTTTTTCTGTAAACTCTTTATTAGAAACAAGATATCTTTTTGGGCATGAACTTCCAGGTCTTCCTTGATCAACCAGGGAGAGCTTTTCAACATCCTTTGAATTACCTTTAAGACTATTAAATGGTACTCCTAAAGGAGAAATATTGCTTAAATATAAATCTTCTTCTTTAGCTTCACTAAGCTGTTTTCTTGTGTCGTCGTCAAGACATGTTGCCTCCGGAACCAAAAGAAAAGGTGATCCCCATCCTACTGAATCAACCTGATATTCATCAATTAGAAACTGATGCTCCTCTGCAGTTCCAACACCTCCTTGAGCAGTAATTATAAGTGGCAGTTCTGTTTTTGGCACAGTACGATTTTTATCTATTAAAGCCTGTACCAATATTTCATGAACAGACGAGATAAGTTCTTCCCGGTTATTCTTGAATTCGTACAAAATTGGTCCCATAAGATTCCCTTCGGTTGCAAATGCATGTCCTCCGCAATTAAGTCCAGATTCAATTCTGTACTCTGAAACCCATAATCCCTTTTTTGCAAAATATCTTCCTTGAATTAAAGCCGATCTATAATCGCTAACTTTAAGAGCAATTTTCTTTTTTAATTCTCCATTTTCATTAGGAAAGAAATCATCAAATTTCTCAATATAACTGTACAATCTTGGGTTCATCCCCGCTGAAAGAATAACTGATGATTTTAAATCGCTTTTTGCATAACCACGTAATGCAGCATGGGCATCATTATATTCTGTTGGCAATTCGCCATCTTTATCATAATTAACTTTATCAACTTTGGTCATTATATTTACATCAATACTACCCATTGATAAATTATACTTTATCCAAGTTTTTATTTCATTAAAATTGAAATACTTTTCAGTTAAACTTTCAAACTCTTGTTTGATATCTGAACTGTCGGGCAACATACTGAAGTATTCTTTTATCTCATTACTCTTATCAATAGTTGCATTCTTTAATTCTTCAAATTTTTTCTCTGCCAGGCTATTGATAAGGTTAAGATAAGATGTGATTCTTTTTGCTCGGGAATCTTCAATTTTTTCAGAAATCTCATCATAAGGGATTTCAAACTTACTACAATATACTTTTCTTAATTTTTCAAGAAGGATATCATCAACTATAGAAATAACTGAGTTTATTCCAAACTTACTAACTTTTAAAGGTGTGTCAATTGTAAACCCAATTCCCATAACGGGTATATGAAATGAATGTGCTTTGCTCATGGTTAAATCAATTTGAATAAATCTCCGTACCAGTAAATATTAGAAGTGATCCTTACGGTTATTATGCCTTCTTCGCAGTTTTTAACAAAAAATCAGCTACAAAGATACGAAAATTCTTGCTTGGTTTTCCTTTATTAACTATAAACTTATTCTGTTATACATACTATTGGAGTTATCAATTCAAATATTGTTTTTATATTGCGCCTCATTTTGTAAATATTTATCAAGAACTAAAAAGATTCATTTATGAAAAAATCTAAGCTTATTGCTTTATTTATTTTCCTGACAGTTTTTGGTTTCGGTTTAAACTGGGCCATTAGTAAAGGAAAAAGTTCCGAACGTGAAACCCGAAATAAGGTTAATACAAGAATCGACAACTTGAATTATTGGGTTGATATGGCCAAAAAAGGATATATTGAATTTAATCCCGAGATGCAGGTTGAGCCGGCCATATTTACCGGAAGTAAAATAAAGGCTTTCGGAGTTATTATGGAAGACTCCCCGGATGTACCAGTTACAGAGATTAATTCTACTCAAAGTGAGAATTCAGTTTTTGTTGATCCTGCGAATTCGGATATACTTTTAAACTCAAACAACTCAACACCAAATCCGGTAAGCGGCATTTATGGAGCGAATGATTTATATTCCTTTGATGCTTCTGAAACATGGGAAGGTGAAGTTCAGGGAGCAGGAGGAAGTAATTCAGGCGATCCAACAACTGCAATTGGTCATAATGGCAGATGGTATGTTAACTATATTGCAAATTCTTACGGAATGGGTGTTTCATTTAGTGATGACCAGGGTGCATCCTGGACTACTAGAACAGTTGCTCCCAACCCAGGCGATTTGGCTGATAAAAATCATATGTGGATAGATAATAGTTTAACAAGTCCTTACGAAGGCAATCTATATATTGCATGGACAAACTTTGGTGGTTCGAGTGACAGTGAAATTGCCATTAGTTATTCTGATGATGACGGCGAAACATGGAACAATAACAACAATATCAGTAGTGCTGTTAATGCTGGTAGCCATAACCAAGGTGTAAATATAGGCACAGGACCTGATGGGGAAGTTTACGCAATCTGGTCAATTTATGATGGATGGCCAACTGATGAAACTGCAATCGGAATGGCTACTTCATTTGATGGTGGTGTTACATGGGAGCCTGCAACAAGAATAATTACAAATATCAGGGGTATTCGTAATACTGAAACGAGTAAGAATATGCGTGTAAATTCATTTCCGGTTTGTGCTGTTGATTGTAGCAATGGTCCCGACAGAGGAGCGATTTATGTCACATGGGCAAACGTTGGTACACCTGGCATTAATACCGGCTCCGATATTGATGTTTATGTTGTTAAATCAAGTGATCAAGGTGCTACCTGGTCGGAGGCTGTGAAAGTTAATCAAGATGAAGCAGGTTTGGGTAAGGAACATTATTTTCCTTGGATAACATGCGATCAAGCAAATGGTATATTAAGTGTTATATTCTATGACGACAGAAACGTAACAAGCTCACAAGCTGAAACATATTGTGCTAATTCAGAAGATGGAGGCCTTACTTGGGAAGATTTTAAAGTTAGCGATGTTTCTTTCACTCCTTCACCAATTCCAGGTCTTGCAGGAGGATATTTTGGTGATTATCTTGGTATATATGCTCAAGATGGTTGGGTTTATCCGGTATGGACTGACAACCGCACTGGTACAGCCATGACATATTGTTCACCGTTTCAAACAAATCCTCTTAATAAACCACGTGACCTAGTTGGGGAAGTTACTTTTGAAACAGGACAGTGTCATTTATCGTGGACATACATTGTAGGTGAAAATTTCTTAAATTTTAAGTTATATAGAGATGGAGAATTTTTTGCAGAAACTACTGATACATCCTTCATTGATATACTTCCTGATTATGGAATTTATGGATATCAGGTTACTGCATGGTATACTGATGATATGGAATCGAGCGCAGCAGGAACCAGTGTTCAATGGGGAGACGCACATATAAGCGTTAATCCTCTGGCCTTATCTGAGCACTTAGTTGTTGACACTATGTCGACGAAGTACATAACGGTTATTAATACAGGTCAACTAGAACTATACTATGATATAACTCCTCTAATGAACAATAAAAGTGGTGCACGAAGTTATTGTGATGCATGGGGTGGCAGTGATGAATATATTTCGAAGGTGGAAGTAGGTGACATATCAAATCCTACAGGAAGTAATAATTATGCGGATTATACTGACATGTCGACAACAATGGATGTAGGAAGCTCATATGATATTACTGTAACTAACGGAAACCCATATAGCTCTGACCAGTGTGGAGCATGGATCGACTGGGATCAAAACGGCGAATTCGACGATGGTATGATAGTATTTAATGGCAGCCCCGGATATGGACCATATACTGGAGTAATAGAACCCCCTGAGGGTGCAAAAACAGGTGAAACTCGTATGCGGGTCCGAATAATTTGGGTTGGAACATTAAACCCATGCGGAAGCACTCCATACGGAGAGGTTGAGGATTATACAATAAACGTACAAGGCTGGCTTGAGTTAACACCTACAACCGGAACCATTTTACCGGGCGATACAAGTATAATAGATGTTGTTTTTGATTCACACGACATGGATACAGGTTTCTATTCAGCAACAGCATTATTTACTTCAAACGATCCTGATGTTGATGAGATTAGTGTTGATATTAGCTTACAGATCAGTAATATGATCACCATTGCTAGTTCTAACAAGGAAGAAATCTGTATTGGTGAAGATGCTACAATTTCTACTGAAGTTTACGGAGTTGCTGACACTTTAATTTACTCCTGGACTTCATTACCAGAAGGGTTTGAATCTGACATGTCAACAAATGATGTATCTCCGGATGTATCTACATGGTATTTCGTTACCGTTAGTGACACTTCCGGAAATATTGCACAAGATTCAGTACATCTAACCGTTCATGATCTGCCGGTTGTTAATTTAGGCGCTGACACAAGTTTGTGCACCGGGTATTTAACTCTGGATGCAGGAAATTCTGGGTCAACCTATTTATGGTCTACAGGTGAGGATACGCAAACTATTGATGTTGATACCGTTGGTTATGGTTATGGGACAAGACAAATATCTGTTGATGTTATAACTGAAAATGGTTGTGTAAATTCAGGCTCAATAAATGTTGAATTTGTAGATTGTACCGGGATTGATGAGTTTGCTCAAAATGTTGATGTTAGTGTGTTCCCGAATCCCTCAAATGGTATTTACAATATTACTCTTAATTCACTTGAAAAAGTTAATGTTGATATGATTGTAATAACCAATACAGGAAGTGTTATTTACAGAAACGAAAAAGTTTCTTTAATGGGTGAAACTAACCTGCAGATTGACATAAGCAATTTTGCCAACGGGGTGTATCAACTTATTATTAAAGGTGAAAATGGCATGATTAACAAGAAGCTAATAATTAGATAGTTTATTAAATTATTTATACACCAACTTTTCTAAACTTATTGAGCTGTGTTACTTAACACAGCTCAATTTTTTTTAATTATGTTTTTATTATTTTTTCGCCGCCAAATCAGCTCAAACTGACTTATACTCTCTAAAAATCAAATATTTTTTAATATTCTTATTAAACATTGTCAAAAAAGCTAAAGCTAAAAAGTTAACTAAAAACAAATATCTTTGTAATTACCCATATGGGTATATTCATACTAAATACTCGAACAATTATGAAAACATTTTTTACTTTTTTCATTGCGATTTTTTCAATTTCTTTATTAGCACAATCAGTTGGTGACTCTATCATTATTCCAACATACAATTATTCACAAACACAAGGAGGTGGTATAAGAGATACTATGATAGATTTCCCGGACGACCCTACTCAATCTTATGAGAAAATAATTATGCTTTATAACATGAGATGTAAGGATGGATTGGTTTCGGTACCCGGAAATACAAACCGTGGCTGCGGTGAATGGGACTACTCATGCAATACTTATATAACAGACTCATCAAGAGTTGATTCGGTACTAAGTTACACATCTTCATATTATATATCAGCTTTCACAGGTACAACATTTAATTATGTAGAAACACCTATTTATGATTACTATCAATACAGACAAAAACAAGTTGAAATAGATAACACAATTTCAGAAACCTTACGCTCAGTTGGATCGGGTAATCTATCGCTGTCAAATGTTCTGGCTACTACAAATAATTCAGGTAAATCGCAATATTTATATACTGCGGCAGAATTATCGGGAGCAGGAATTACAGCCGGTGATATTAACGGGATTTTGCTAAATGTTATTAATAGTAATGCTGATGCAGAATATCTGCAAATAAAGATCAAACAAACAGATAAAACCGAACTCAATAGTAACGACCCAGATATTGAAGAATTTACAGAAGTCTACTTTTACGATTATTCTCTTTCAACCGGAATAAACAGATTTCAGTTTCATACACCTTTTACATGGAATGGTATATCAAATTTAATAGTAGAATTTTCTTTTACTAACAACAGTACAAGTACTGCTCTAAATGTAGAAGGCGAAAGCACTGGCACTGTATCAGGAATTTACGCATCGAACGGATTTAACCTGAATTCTGTAAACGGTAAAATTGATATCCCAACCGGACCTATGTCTAACATAAGTGATGAAATCACAATTTCATTCTGGAGTTATGGTAACGAACAGGTACAACCAATTCATAACAGTATCTTTCATGGAGTTGATAACAACAATAACCGACAGGTAAACCTGCACTTACCATGGGGAAATTCAGGCATATATTGGGATTGTGGTAATGATGGAACCGGATACGACCGTATCGATAAGGGCGCAACACCTGAAGAATTCAAAGGAAGCTGGAGTCATTGGGCCGTTACAAAAAACACCAACAGTGGCGATATGAATATATATCACAATGGTGAACTATGGCACTCTGGAACAGGCAAAACACGGCTTATAGATATCCAGGAGTTCATAATTGCTACAAGTGGAACTGCTGACCGTTCATATTATGGCAAAATTGATGAATTCCGCATTTGGAATAAAGCACTTGATCAAGAGACTATACAAAACTGGATGTATAGGCCGGTAAGTACATCACATCCTGATTATAGTAATTTAACAGCTTACTATATGATGGATGAAGGCAATGGAAACTCAATTGTTGATGCTACAGCTAATGCTGAAATTGGTACAATCAACGACTTCCTTTATTGGGTATACGAGCGTGGTAGTAACTTGACAAGAGGTTTTATTGAAACAACCGATAGGCCAAATATTACTTTTGCACAAGGGGATTACAATCTTACAATCACCGACAAAATTGTAACTGATTCTGTATCATTAACTCCTAACATTGTGAGGGAATATGATATTATACCCCGATATGGCACAATGTTACACGACAGCATAAACGAAATTTCCGTTAATGAATTCTGGCAGGCACAATATCAACATATCTATGATCCTGAAGGAATTTTAATTGATTCTATAGAAGTTATTGCTACAAACACAATTGAGAATTCAGAGCTTGTTTACTATAGTAGATACCCTTCAAAATATGAGATTATGTCGTTCGTGACACCATATGGGATCTATCTTGATTTAGGCATGGAAGGAAAAACATGGGCATTTGATGTTACCGATTACACACCCATCCTTAACGGAAGGAAAAGAATGACGATCGAGCGGGGAGGTCAGCGCCAGGAAGATATGGATATTAAATTTATGTTCATCGTTGGAACACCTCCTCGAGAAGTAATAGATATAAATCAGTTGTGGAGACCTGACAGCAAGGGTTATACCAGTATAATGCAAGATAGATCTTTCGAAGCAAGAGATTTTCATTTTAATCCTGCCGGGGAAGTTTTCAAACTTCGCTCAGTTATAACAGGACATGGACAACAAGGGGAGTTTACTCCTCGCCAGCATACTTTTAATATTAATGGTGGAGACATTGAATATGAATGGACAGTATGGACAGAATGTTCCGAAATTGCAATTTATCCTCAGGGAGGAACTTGGATATATGATAGAGCCGGATGGTGCCCTGGTACACCAAGTGATTTATATGAATATGATATTACAGAATATGTGAGTGCAGGACAAACTCACTTAATTGATTACGGACTGGTTTACGCTAGCGGAACCTCCAATTACATTGTTAATAATCAATTAGTAACCTATGGAGGACCCAGCTTTAACCTCGATGCTGCATTAGTTAAAATATTGAAACCAAACAGTAAGGAAGCTAGTGAAGAAAGATTCAATCCTGCATGTTCCTATCCGGAAGTTATTATTCAAAACACAGGGTCAACTACTCTCACAAGTTTAGATATTGAATACTTTGTAGAAGATGGAGAAATAATAAATTATACATGGTATGGATCGCTTAACTTCCTTGAAAAGGATACCGTTATCCTGCCAATTAATGATGTAACATTCTGGATTAGCGGATCAAATATTTTTACAGCTAATATTAGCAATCCAAATGATCAGGAAGATGAATATGAATACAACAATACTTATAGTTCGCACTTCGACGATATTCATGTTTACCCTGACGGACAATATTATACAATACTATTGAAAACTAATAATTTCGGTTATCAGACTTCATACGAATTAACTGATGAACAGGGTACTTTACTTTACGAAAGACATAACTGTGACAATAACACTATATATGAAGATGAATTTTATCTTTTCCCCGGGTGCTATAAATTACGTATTGATGATTCGGGTGATAATGGTCTTGAATTCTGGCATCAACCGAATCAAGGGGTTGGATATTTTAGGATAAAGGATTCAAATGGTGGAACTCTTTATTCATTCGATCCTGATTTTGGAGGATTCGCTATTTTTGAATTTGGCATTGGTAGTATAACTCAAATTGATGATGTTAGTGACCCCGTGGTACTAAGCGTTTTCCCAAATCCAACATCTGATAACGTAAGTATAAAACTTCTAGGGTTAGAAAATAGTGACGTATCTATTAGTTTGTCAAATTCACTTATGGAAACATTAATGGAGAAAGAATGGTCAGCAAGCGGTGATGAATTCAACACTGAAATCGAGTTGGAACAACTTCCTGCTGGTATCTATTTTATTCAGATCAATTATGGTAATCATTCAAAAACTAAAAAGATCATTAAGTATTAAACAGAACGCTTCATAGATTCCCGTTTTATCGTATTCTCAATAGAATAATCATTTGGTTATTATCTAAGGATTAGAATATTCTTGGCTTCGTTAACTTTAAATAAACACTGTGTCAGAAATAAAGAAAAAAATGATTTTGAGGAATAATCCAACCCTATTTCTATTTTTGTGAAACTAAACAAAATTGAATCCAATGAGCAATCCATTTTCGGGAACTTCATATAGTTTGATGTCGGTAGCATCAGGAAAAATTTTTACTGATTCCGGATGGGATCTTGATCCGGTTAACGAATCAACACCCTCCTTAATTAGAGCAATATATGATCAAAGGGAGTTGCAATTGCTTGACTCATCATTGGGTGTTTATCGTTTTGCTAACTGGTTACCAATAAATAAAATACTCAAGGGTTCGAGTGCTCCTGTAACATATAAAAGCGAAGGGCTAGCAGGTAAGCTTCGCCTCACGAATCTCTATATTACTTTCAGTGGCTACTGGCCTGAGCGCGGTGCAAATATGAGAACTTGTTCATTTAAAGAAACTGAAGCATATAGTGTTTGTGGGAGAATAATTAGTGATGAAAAAAGGATATTGGTAGTTGCATCCGCCGGTAATACAGCAAGGGCTTTTGCGCAGGTTTGTTCAGATAATAATATCCCTTTGTTATTAAGTGTACCTGAAGACAATATAAATTCACTTTGGTTTGAAAAACCTTTGACGGATTGTGTTAAGCTAATAGCAAGTAAAAGTGGTGGCGATTATTTTGATGCTATTCATCTTTCAAATATTGCATGCGAATTAGACAACTTCTTTGCCGAAGGGGGAGCCAAAAATGTTGCTCGCCGAGATGGAATGGGAACAACAATGCTTTCGGCAGTAACAACAATTGGTGAAATCCCCGAATACTATTTTCAGGCAGTTGGGAGTGGAACAGGAGCAATTGCGGCATGGGAAGCAAATTTACGATTATTGGAAGATGGACGATTTGGCACAACAAAAGCAAAGCTAATGGTAAGTCAGAATTTCCCTTTTCATCCAATTTATGATGCATGGAAAGCTGACTCAAGTGCAATGTTACCAATGGACGATGATGTAGCAAGAAGCCAGATTGAAATTATTGATGCTAAAGTACTTTCGAACAGGAAACCGCCTTACTCTATCACCGGAGGTTTATACGATGCAATGAAAGATGCCGGTGGAGATGTATTGATTGCAACAAATGAAGATGGAAGACAAGCATCTGAACTATTCCTTGAAAATGAAGGTATCGACATACATCCTGCAGCAGCTGTTGCAACAGCAACATTAATTAAAGCAGTGGAAGATAATACTGTTGACAAGGATAGTTTAATAATGCTTAATATTACTGGAGGTGGTGAATTTAAATTTAAAGAAGGACGTGAATTGCATTATTTAGAACCCACAATTATTTTTGATATTGATCCTGATGAAGATTATGTAAAAGATAAGCTTAGTAGTCTGGTTTGGTAATTAATTATTTATTTTCAAATAAGTCATCAGGTGTATTTAGGTTTTTAAAAAGTTCTTTCGAATAACCTGACATAGTATCTACTTTAATACTTTTAAATTTTACCTCCCTAAAAAAGTTAAGCAACTTATAGTTATTTCTCTCTATTGAACTCCTCAAATGGGTAATAATATCTGATGAATAATATGCCGCAAGAGTTTCAATAAATGAATTACCGTGTTCAGGAACCACAATATCATAATTATCAGAATTTGCAAGTATATATTCCAATAATTGTGTGCTTAAGAATGGTGTGTCACATGAAATAATAAGGTTTTGCTTGGTTGTTGATTTCCGGAGACTACTATAGATCCCACCCATTGGCCCTATATTCTTGTATTCGTCAATAATAACCGGATACCCAAGTTTCTGATAATCTAGTACATTGTTGCTGCTAATTAAAATATTTTTACAAAGTGGGATTAGCACGTCTATGGCATAAGTAATTAGAGGTTTCCCCTGAAATTCAGTTAACCCTTTATCACTTCCCATTCGGCTGCTTGCTCCACCGGCAAGAATGATTCCAGTGACTTCTTGTTTATTCATGATAAGCAAAAGAAAAGGTATAACAACTATTGTTATTTACGGTATGTAACGTCATCCATTAACGACTGAATAACAAGTTTCATTTCAGTTAGCTCAAGTGCTACCAAATTACCATAACCTGCGCGGTCATTAATATATATTCCGTTATCCAGATCAATAAATTTATATTCAGAATTGTTTATAGAAAGTTCAATAAATTCAAGATTTACTGGTACATGGCCATGGATTATCTTTTTGTTTGATATTTTCTTAGAGTCAACTTTAAAATCCCTTATCCAAATCATAGCACGTTTATCAGCAAATGGATCATCTTCTTCAAAATTAAGTCCGGCATGAACAATTATAAAGTTATCAACTTCAGTATAATAATCCAGAGCTTTTAACCAATCGATATATTTCTTTGGAATATCTCTAGGTGATTCGGCATCAAAGCTTGCAAGAGTTTCAACACCACCATAATTTTCCCATTCACGCTGAATCTTGGTTTTTTTTCTAAATCCCAAAAACCCCATGCGCTTTATATCATCTTCATATGCCTTTATACAATAATCTTCGTGATTACCCAACAACGCAGTTACATTAAACTCATTTCGTTCCAACTCCATGATGTAGTCTATAACACCTTTGCTATCGGGACCACGATCAATATAATCACCTAAAAAAATCAGAAGATCATTTTTATTGGGTTTAATCTGTTTCTCAATTAAGGTTTTTAAGGTAAAGATGCAACCATGAATGTCAGGGATAACCCAATTTTTTACCATTTATAAATGTATTAACAATAGTTAAAATACTTTCTTCGCTAATCCTATTTTCCTTTAGCCTGATTAGCTACCTGCTCCATAAGTTTCTTTACTTCTTCCGGATCGCCAAGAAAATAATCCTTAATGAAATTCAGGTCATCATCAAGCTCAAACACATAAGGAACACCGGTAGGTATATTAAACACTAGTATCTCTTCACGACTCATATTCTTCAGATGCATTACCAAGGCTCTCAAACTATTTCCATGTGCAGTTATCAAAAGATCATCATTCTCATGCAGAGCGGGTTTTATTTCTGTTTCCCAGTATGGGATTAGTCTTTCTATTACTTCCTTTAGCGATTCTGTTAACGGAAGTTCAGCATCTGTTAAATCAGCGTATCTTGGATCTAATTTCGGACTTCTTTCATCATCAGCATCCATAGGGCTTGGTGGTGTATCAAAACTTCTTCTCCACAACTGAACCATATCGGCACCATATTTCTCGGCTGTCTCAATCTTATTTAGACCCTGTAACATTCCATAATGCTTTTCATTAAGCCGCCAGCTTTTTTTCTCTTCGATCCACATCAAATCCATCTCTTCTAAAATAAGCCAAAGGGTTTTTATAGCTCTTGTAAGATATGATGTAAATGCTACTTTAAAAGTATAACCTTCCTCTTTAAGAATTGTTCCAGCCTTAATTGCCTCTGCTACACCTTGTTCAGATAATGGCTTATCAGTCCAACCTGTAAACCTGTTATCTTTGTTCCAAACACTTTGTCCGTGACGCACTAAAACTAATCTCTTCATATAGTATTGGTTAAGGATATTATTTTTTAACAAAACTAACAAATAGTTATTTACTAATCCAATACAATGTTACTTTTGTATATGATGATTGTAAAATCGCCTTCAATACTAAAGAAAGTATTTCCTGATCTAACCTGGGAAGTTAACACCCATGAAAAAGAAATATTCCTCACTTTTGATGATGGCCCTCATCCGGAAGTCACCCCACATGTACTAAACATACTTGATCAGTATGATGCAAAAGCAACATTTTTTTGTGTGGGAGAGAATGTAAATAAGTATTCGAATATTTTTGATTTGATATTGAGTAATGGTCATTGTGTTGGAAACCACAGCTATAATCATTTAAACGGATGGAAGGTTTCTAATAATGACTATTTTGAGAACATAGAAAAAGCAGACAAATTAATAGACTCGAATTTATTCAGACCACCATATGGCAGGATTGTTCCTTCACAAATTAAGGTGCTTAAAGAAAAGTATTCCATTATTATGTGGTCGATATTAACATACGATTTTGATAAGAGAGTAAGCAAGAAAAAGTGCCTGAAAAATTCGATTATAGCTACTAAACCAGGATCAATTATTGTTTTTCATGACAGCTTAAAATCAGCAAGTAATCTCAATTATGCCCTACCATTATTTTTAAAACACTTTTCTGAAGATGGTTTTGTATTTAAATCATTATCAGAAATGTAGTTTGTGAGGTTCCCTCCTTCGTTTTCGCTCCGTCGGGCAGGTAGGTTGAGATTGAGGCTGAGATTGAGGCTGAGATTGAGGTTTCCACCAGAGGCGGACAGGGAGGTTGAGAGAGTTTGAAGTAATAATAAGTTGCCAGATCAAAAAATAACACTATTCACTACTACATAATCACCATTCATTAATATTTTGCATCTTTGTAATTCATTTAAATTGAGGATTTGTGAATAGGTTCTTGCCAATTATTTTTTTGTTCTTTATTGCTGCAATTATCATTAAATGCGCACACCCGGGCACTCCAATTGGAGGTCCTAAGGATGTCACTCCTCCACAAGTTATAGAATCAATACCTGAAAATGGAAGTGCCCGGTTTAATACCGACAGGTTTAAACTTACATTTGACGAGTATGTTACTCTTATTGAGATCCAACAACGAGCTTTGATATCTCCTCCAATGAAAGAGGCACCTGATTTTAGGATAAAAGGAAAATCAATACAAGTTAAATTTAAAGAAGAACTAAAACCAAATACTACTTATTCAGTTTATTTTGGTGATGCAATAGTTGATATCACTGAGCAAAATCCGCTAATGAATTACACATATATATTTTCAACTGGTGATTTTGTTGACTCACTAAGTTTACGTGGACATATTACAAATGCATATGATCTAAAGCCTGTTGAAGGAGCCTTTGTAATGCTTTTCAAAGATAATAACGACACAATTTCATTAGATTCATTACCATATTTGGTGGTTCCTTATTACCTCAGCAAAACAGATGCAAATGGCAGGTTTCAGTTTCGTGGTTTATCTGACGATGAGTTTTTGTTGTTTGCTCTAATTGATAAAAATAGCAGCATTATTTTCGATCAGCCAGGGGAAGAAATCGCATTCCTTGACTCTCTTATAAGACCTGTGTATGTTGAAAAACCAATATTAGACTCAATAGTTAACGATAGTATTACTAACATTGATATAACTGCTGATTCAATTATTGTTGATACTGAGGCGTTTTTATTTGAAACTGATAGTAATGATATTGCTAGTGATGTAGAGTTATTTATGTTTTTATCTCCTGATACAATTCAAAGATTGATGAAAGCTGAAGTAATTGTTAGGAATACTATTCGGTTTGCTTTTTCACAACCAGCTACTAATGTAGAAATTGAATCGCTTAAGTTTTCGTTGGACAGTATTTTGTATATTCAGGATTTTTCAATTAACAAAGACACTCTGTTTTGGTATTTAAATAACCCTCCAACCGATTCACTCGAACTTCTGATCACTCAGTTTGACGACACTCTTGGGTTTGCATATTTGAAACTTGACCCAAAAAAGAAGTCGGCCAGATTGAAAAAAAAGGATGAGGCTGAAGAGAAAGAAAAACTTGGTTGGAAATCGAACATTAAAAGTAACAAGCTTGACCTAAACAAACATCTTGAGATAAAATTCTCACAACCAATGGTTCAATTAAATACTGATTCTGCATTGCTTGTTATTGGCACCGATAGCATATGGAACCCTGAGTTTAATTTTATTGACAGCATACGGATGAAAATAAGATTCCCTTTTGATTTAAATGAGGATACAAAATACAGCATTTATTTTCCTGATTCATCATTTACCAGCTGGAATAATATTCATACTGATGCCATCCAACTTAAATTTAACACTTTGAAATTAAGCGACTATGGAATCCTGACATTTAACCTTCACCCAAAGAAAATTCAGAATTACATACTTCAGGTATTGGATGAAAAGGAAATTCTGGTTAGAGAACTCTACTTTAGCAATGATACTTCCATTACTTTTAATTATATAATACCAGCAAATTATTTGTTTAAAATAATATTTGATTCTGACAATAACAAACGATGGGATCCTGGAAATTACAGTTTAAAGATTCAACCCGAAAAAGTTGTTTACTTTCCTAAAGAAATTAAAGTCAGGGCTAATTGGGAAATTGAGGAAAACTGGATCTGGTAATATAAAATACTTTTGAATAGGGAAACTACCTTCTAAATTTAGCTAAACGCATCAATGCTGATTACATCTGTTTACACACTCTATAATATCTGAAAGTGCAACATTACTTATTGCATAGTAATTTTTCTTTCCTTCACGTTTCGAAACTAACACGCCATTGTTCTTGAGTATACTAAGATGATGAGATACAGTGGCCTGTTCTATCTTGAGAGCTGTGTAAATATCAGTAACACTTAGCTTATTATCTTTTGACAACAATTCCATAATTGCAATGCGTGTAGGATGAGAGATAGCTCTCAATTTATTTGCAGCCAACTCAAATTTTCTTACATCTATATCATTTCTATTCATCTAGGCAATTTTGTGCAAAAATATAAAATATAACACGTATACAACAAACAACCATTTACTAATACATTTTTGAAGATGTTGGCTTCATGTTTTACTAAGAGACTATTCAAACAAATTACTGAACCTAAAGGTTTCACCATCAAATAACCCTTTGTCGCTCAGCTTTAATTTGGGGATTACGAGCAATGCCATAAACGACAATGTCATAAATGGAGCCCTGAGTTTTGATCCCATTTTGTGTACTTCATCATCCATTTTTTGATAACTACTTGCTACTGAGTAACCATTAGAAGTTGACATAAGACCTGCTACCGGTAATGGTAGTACCATGCTTTCTGCTTCGTTAACTAATGATATACCTCCTGATTTGGCAATTACAAGATTAATTGCTTTTGCAATGTCCTTGTCTGAAGTACCCACAGCAACAATATTATGACTGTCATGAGCTACACTTGATGCAATGGCTCCTCGTTTCAGATTGAAATTTTTGATAAACCCAATAGCAGGATCCGCTACTTCATATCTATTTAGTACAACAATTTTAAGTATGTCGTTTTCCACATCACTAATAACATTATTATTTTCCACCAAGAAATTCTCATATAAACAACCTGTGACTAACTGACCATCATAGGCTTCAATAACTTTTAGCATTTTGCCCTTTGGTGCCACTTTCAAGGTGCCATCAGAAATTGGTCGAGTATTGAAGTTATTTGGCTGTGTTTCGCTCACCGACTCAATATAGCTTGTGCCATTTTCTGCTACAAGAACACCGTTCACGTAGGTCTGTAATATTTTGAAGTTTTCAAGATTATCTATTACAATCATGTCAGCCTGATCTCCAACCTGCAATACGCCTACATCAAGATCGTAATGTTCAATTGGATTAAGGATAACACTCCTAAGAACTTTCACTGGATCGTGACCCCTTTTAATTGCCCTGACAACCATCTCATTTATGTGACCTACAACAAGATCGTTTGGATGTTTGTCATCAGAACAAAACAATACATTGTCATTATGATCATTCATTAAATCAATTAATGCATCAAAGTTTTTAGCAGCACTACCTTCACGAATTTGAATTTTCATTCCGTAGGCTAGCTTATCAAGGGCCTCTTGCATAGTAAAACATTCATGGTCGGTTGTAACTCCGGCTTCAGCATATTTCCTGGCATCGTCTCCCATTACACCGGGAGCATGGCCATCAACTGGTTTATTATGAAAGTTCGCGATCTCTATCTTTTTCATTTCCCATGGGTCACGATTAATTACCCCTGGAAAATTCATCATTTCGCTTAAGTATTTTATCTCTTTCATACTTAGCAATTCCTCCATTTCGGCTTCATGAAATTGAAATCCCGATGTTTCAAATGGAGTTGCCGGTACACAAGCCGATGCCCCAAAGTAAAATTTGAAAGGGACCTTTTTGCCATTCTCGATCATGTATTTTACCCCATCAATTCCCAGCACATTAGCAATTTCATGAGGATCAGAAACTGTAGCTACTGTTCCATGTACAACCGCAAGTTTTGCAAATTCAGATGGAATAAGCATTGAGCTTTCAATATGAATATGCGAATCGATAAGTCCCGGCAATATGAAATGGTCTTCTTCAACTTCTTCCTTAACTATTTTAGTTATGATTCCATTTTCAATATGTACCGTTCCTTTAAAAATTGCAGAGGCTTTGATGTCTACAATATTGCCTGAAAGGCTAAAGTTTTGTTCTGATTTCATGTAACTATTTGTTTTCAAATGCTTATGCAAAAATACAAAATCCAATGCACAATTATTCAGTATAGTAATTTTGCATTTTAGCTACAACAAAAAATTGGATTATAAAAATGAATCCTTGTCCATTTTATAAAGCAGGACCGGTATAGGAGAAAATTGTACTAAATCCCCTTTTTTGCATATAATTTCTTAGTTTGCTCTCTGGGTGATTATTTTTAGCTGATATATGCTAACATGTTAATAATTTTGCATATCTGTCTGAAGCGATCTGTCTCATTACCTCTACTCTGAAAACATGGAGGAGCAAGAGGACTTTTTTGCTGATAAAATAAGTTTTTATTAATATTAATTTAACATTTTGTACTTTAGTGATATAATTTGATCCATATGTATCAATTTCTGGATTCTCCTGAGCTAAGGAAAGAAAAGCGGCTGATATGGGCAGCTACCCGATCGGTGCTGGAAAATGTAAATTTTACGCACAAAAGAAGTGGGAAAAAGAGTAAAAGTCATTGGAATTTATTCCTTCGGCTACTTAAAATATTCGCATTTCTTCTTAAGATAACCGGGTATTACCATAAGGGCTATAGCAATGCAAAAACTATAAGGGTAAATGAACTAAATTTGAGATTTACCAATCTTCCTGCATCTTTCAATGGTTTTAAAATTTTGCATTTATCCGATCTTCATATCGACAGTATTCCGGGCTTTGCTTCAATTATCATCGACAAAATCAAAGACCTTAAATTCGATATTTGCCTACTCACCGGCGATTATCGTCGGGATAATTCCGGAAGCTTTAGTCAGATTTTGAAGCCTCTTCAGGTACTATCCAAATACATTCATACTTCAAATGGCACTTTTGCTGTGTTAGGAAACCACGACACTTACCTTATGGCTCAATATGAGCAGCAATCGGGGATGGAATTGCTTGTTAACGAATCTGTTGAAATTATAAAGAATGGGCAGAAGATATTAATTACCGGAACTGATGACCCATATAATTTTTTCACAGAACCGGCATTGTTATGTCTGGAAACAAAAGGCTACAATTTCAAAATAGCCATGGTCCATACTTCTGAATTGGCCAAAATCGCCTCTGCTAATAAGTATGATCTTTATTTGTGCGGACATACCCATGGCGGTCAGATTTGTTTAAAAGAAGGCGTACCACTTATCAGTCACCAGTTTGAAGGCAAGCAATTCAATCAGGGTAAATGGAATATTGGTAAAATGACCGGCTATACCTCCAGAGGTGTCGGGGTTAGTGGGATGCCAATCCGGTTTAACTGTCCCGCCGAGGTCACTCTCATTACTCTTACAAATTGACAAACCGCAATAAATGGAGATGTCTATTTGATTCTCATTGTTCCACGACTAAGTTGGATAGGCTGTTTATTGATATACGATATTCTATCTTTTTTTTGGACTCCGAAAACAATCCCCTTTCACCTTACTAAACTTTCATAAGAAAAAATCGTTTCAAAACCTTTGCGTTGCATATAGAGTCGCAATTTGTCCTCAGGCTGATTGCTTGTAATCATTACCATATCTCCACCCCAGGCCCCAAGCGATTTAACGACCCCTGGATAATCCTTAAAATATAAAGAACTGGCAGTAGGAATATTCAATATGCTTTTCATTATACTTTCATGCTCTGCCAGTAATGCTTCAAATTCTGTTAATTCACTGGCAATTAGCAATTCCGTTGTGATTGCAGAAATTGCATCAATATCCACTGAAGTGAAGTTGTTGTGTTTCTTAAATTCAGATATGCTATCAGCTGAATTTTGCTTTTTTCCGAGATATACGAAATATAAATTCTTTTTAAAATCCGGATCAAAACTCACATCTGAAACATTTATGCTTTCTCCTATTCGTTGAAAAACAATTGGATTTTTACTACTTGCACAGGCAATATCATATCCCGAACCTCCAAATGTAAGTTCGAGCAATTTGTAAGCATCTACTTTTGCCCAGTTAGCAATATTCGCAATTAAAGTTGAACTTGTTCCAAATCCAAAGTCAGGGTCAAAATCGAGATGAGTAATCACATTGTAACCAGTACCAGATGTAAGAAAGTTATGTGATAATTTTCTGGTAGCTATTAATATTTCACATAATCTTATAGCAAGTTCTCTGCAGTCCGTGTCAATTATCTTAAAATTTATTATATCAAGATCTGCAAAGAACCAGTGACCATCATGTTTGTTAGCCTGCCAGTGAATAACTTTGTTGGAGTTAGGGATAATGGATAATGATTGTCCTACATTTAAAGGCATAGCAAGAGCTAATGCTCCCTCCATAACCAAGTATTCTCCGGTAAGGAGTAGCTTGCCGTTAGATTTCCAACTATTATTTAAGGAGTTCAATTTTTTCGGATCTTATCTATAAACTTCTGAACTGCTCCATACGACACTCTATGAGTTACAAAATACTCAACGGCTTTTTCCTTTTCTTCTGTAGTTGTGTCGATATGATTTAGAATATTATATAAATGCATTTTCATATGACCTATCTGAATACCTTTTGTTACTAACGATCTGATAGCTGCAAAATTATTGGCAAGGCCAACAGAAGCAACAATCATCATAAGTTCCTGGGCTGAAGGATTGCCTAACATTTCAAGGGAATGCTTTGCAAGCGGATGAAGAGAAGTTAATCCCCCAACTGTACCAATTGCAATTGGCATATTTAGGTCATATCTAAATGTAGTATCAGTTAATGTGACCTTCGTTAAGCTACTATAACTTCCATCGCGTGTGGCATACGCATGTCCAGCTGCTTCGATGGCCCTGAAATCATTGCCGGTAGCAATGGCAACTGCATCAATTCCGTTAAAAACTCCTTTATTATGAGTAGTGGCACGATAAACATCAGTTTCCGCAATTTTAACAGCAGTTTCAAATTTACGTGCAAATTGCTCCCCGCTCATGTCTTTAAATATTCCGTCAAGTTCCTTTAAATCACACTCAACCCAAGCATTAACTAAACAATTAGGAGTATAATTTGATAAAATTGACATTATTATCTCACACTTTTTCTCATCCTTAGTAAAAATCTTATGCGTTTTAAAGAATCTCTGGAGGGCCGCAGCAAACTCTTCGAGGCAAGAGTTTATAAAGTTTGCACCCATCGAATCCACTGTATCAAAAGTGACCCTTATTTGATAATAATTATCGATCTTATCAGACAAGTCAATCAATTCAAAATCTAAAATACCACCACCCCTCGTCTCCATATTCTTAGTGAGATCTTTAGTTGCCCCTCTTAAGTAGTATTTTAATTCACCAAATACTTTAACAAGCTTTTTTTTGTCACCGGTCCACAGAAAGTGAACCTGACCAATCTTTTCAATATCAACTACTTTGGCTTTAAACCCACCCCTCTCCGACCAGAATCTTGATGCAGACGAAGCTGCTGCGACTACTGAACTCTCCTCAATAACAACCGGTACATGGTAAGTACGGCCATTTACAACAACATTGGGTGCAATTCCATATGGAATATAAAAGTTTGAAATTGTATTCTCACTAAACTCATCAAATATCTCCTGCTTGGATGTATCTGAATGCCAAAAGCTTTTAAGAAGTTCCATGGTTTCAACCTGGTTGTCCATCAACTCACTTACAATCTTGAGCTTATCCTCTTTAAGAAGTTTTGAAAAACCTCTTATTAAAAGATCACGTTTTCTCCTTTTTGGCATTTGAGTTTTGTTTGCTTTACCAATCATCCTCAACCTTTTCAGGCTCAGGTTTCATTTTTTCTTCAAGAGTCCGACTCCAATTATTGACAAAATCAGCAATTTGCTGCAGATAACTATCCCATCTTGGATCATATGCCGGATCATCTTTATCAAGCCATTTCTCAGCAGGAATATTCGTAGCTGATTTAAGAATGATCTCATCAATGGTATATCTATATCTCCCATCTCTCATCTCAACAGTAAAAGTATAGTTTATCATGCCACCAATGTGCTTAATACTGTCTCTATCCCAATAATATATCCTGAATCTATGTCTTCCAACTATTTTACCTGTCTCCTTATCTCTAACAGAAGTAACTCTTACCGGATCTTTGTATGTGTCGTTCAGCCAATAAATACTTCTTTTAAACAATTCATATTTATCCCCTTGCTCATCAACCACTCCCTGAAATTTTATCTTTTTTGTTTCATCGTCAACAGGAATAATTAAATCTCTGCTCACCTGAGCTGATATTTGTACACATGAAAACAGAATTGCTAAAAAAAATATAAACTTCTTCATAATTTTTATTTTCCGGTTAAGATGAAGCAAAGTTAATGGAAAATATTTGAGTTTAGTTTATAATTGCAAAGTTAACCCCTGATTCTGTTTATATTTTTTCACAAAACAAGGGTTTTGTTATTTACAAATTAGTCTGATTCTAAATAGAAGACTAACAAAAATAACAATGAATACTTTTTTATATTTGTTGGTTATTTTCATTTAATAATGTAATAATTACTACAATTATGAGTATGCTATATTCTTCAATTACCAAAAAAATATGGATGTCATTAATGGGTTTGTTCCTAATGTCGTTTTTGGTGGTTCATTTGGGTATTAATTCATTGCTTGTGTTCGATCCTTCTAGAGAACTGTTCAATGAAGTTGCCCATTTCATGGGAACCAACCCAATTGTTCAAATTCTTCAATGGGTGCTTTTTGCTGCTTTTGTTTTCCACATTATTCTGGGTGTTGTCTTACAGATACAGAACATGATTGCGCGTCCTAAAGGGTACAAGGTTAAAGCAGCTTCTGAAGATTCATTCTTCTCAAGGTACATGATCCACACAGGATTAATAATATTTGTCTTCCTGATAATTCATTTTGCGAATTTCTTTATCAAAGCCAAGGTATTTCACGGTGCACCTGAATTTTTTATTGATGGTTCCCCTGCAGGAATGGAAGATATGGGAATATTAGTCATGCAATTATTTGAAATACCCGGATATGTATTAGGGTATGTAATTGCATTATTAATACTTGGCTTCCATCTCGACCATGCGTTTCAATCTGCATTCCAGTCGCTTGGTATAAACCATAAAAAATACACACCGTTTATAAAAGGATTTGGCCATCTTTATTCAATTGTAATTACTATTGGATATATACTAATTCCTCTGTTTATTTACTTTACATAATAGAAGATATGACAAAGCTCGATTCTAAAATACCAGCTGGTCCATTGGCCGATAAATGGACAAATTATAAAGCTCACCAAAATCTTGTTAATCCTGCCAACAAACGGAAGATTGATGTAATTGTGGTGGGCACAGGACTTGCCGGTGGTGCTGCTGCAGCAAGCCTATCAGAACTTGGATTCAATGTAAAAGTATTCTGTATTCAGGATAGTCCACGCAGGGCTCATAGTATTGCCGCTCAAGGCGGGATTAATGCTGCAAAAAACTACCCAAATGATGGTGATAGTATTTATAGGTTATTTTATGATACCATAAAAGGCGGAGATTATCGTGCACGTGAAGCAAATGTTTATCGACTTGCTGAGGTCAGTAACAATATAATCGACCAATGTGTTGCACAGGGTGTTCCTTTTGCACGCGAATACGGTGGATTACTTGACAACAGGTCGTTTGGTGGAGCACTTGTTTCAAGAACATTTTATGCTCGCGGACAAACAGGACAACAGTTACTCTTAGGTGCTTATAGTGCTCTAAGTAAGGAAATTAATAAAGGTGCTGTGAAAATGTACACTCGTCGTGAGATGATGGACATAGTTAAGATCGACGGCATAGCAAGAGGCATTATTGTTAGAAACCTTGTTACCGGAGAACTCGAACGCCATGGTGCACATGCTGTGTTACTGGCAACAGGTGGATACGGCAATGTATTCTTCTTGTCAACCAATGCAATGACATCAAATGGTGGTGCCGCCTGGAAAGCATATAAAAGAGGTGCTTATTTTGCCGACCCTAGTTTCGTGCAAATTCACCCTACTTGTATTCCTGTTCATGGTGATTATCAGAGTAAGCTTACTTTGATGAGCGAAAGCTTAAGGAATGACGGCAGGATTTGGGTGCCGAAAAAGAAAGCTGATGCTGAAAAAATTCAAAAAGGAGAATTATCACCTGTTAAAATACCTGAAGAAGACAGAGATTATTATCTTGAAAGAAGATATCCTGCTTTTGGAAATCTAGTACCTCGCGATGTAGCTTCACGTGCTGCAAAAGAACGTTGTGATGCCGGCCATGGTGTTGGCAATACTGGTCTTGCTGTTTACCTCGACTTCGAAGATGCCATAAAAAGACTTGGTAAGAATGTAATAGAAGCCAGATATGGTAATCTGTTCCAGATGTATGAAAAAATTGTTGATGAAAATCCATATGTAACACCTATGATGATTTATCCTGCAATACATTACACAATGGGTGGCACATGGGTAGATTATGAATTACAAAGTACTGTTCCCGGTTTATTTGTCGGTGGTGAAGCAAACTTCTCCGATCATGGAGCAAATCGTCTGGGAGCTTCTGCTCTTATGCAAGGATTATCAGATGGATATTTTGTACTTCCTTATACAATGCAAAATTACCTGGCTGACCAAATTAATGTTCCACATTTTGATACCAGCACTGATGAATTTGATCATACAGAAAAGGAAGTTCAGGATACAATCGACAAATTATTAAGTATAAAAGGAAATCATACAGTCGACTCTATCCACAAAAGGTTAGGCCATATAATGTGGGATAATGTAGGAATGGCTCGAAACAAAGAAGGTCTTGAAAAAGCAATTACTGAGATCAAAGCATTGCGTAAAGAATTTTGGGAAAACGTTAGCGTTCCAGGAGAAAATACAGGAATGAATGTTGAACTTGAAAAAGCATTACGCCTTGCTGATTTTCTTGAACTTGGCGAACTGATGGCTCGTGATGCATTGGATCGTAATGAATCATGCGGAGGACATTTCCGTGAAGAATATAAAACTGATGAAGGAGAAGCCATGCGTGATGATAAAAACTATATGTATGTAAGTGCATGGGAATATAAAGGTGAAGATAATGAACCAGTACTTCACAAAGAACCTCTTGTTTACGAAAATATTGAGGTTAAACAACGGAATTACAAAACAGCATAATCTAACTAATGAAAAAACTTAACAATGGATCTTAAATTAAAAATATGGAGGCAAGCCGGACCAGATGCCAAAGGTAAATTTGTAGATTACCCCGTACATAATATATCAAAAGATGCTTCATTTTTAGAAATGTTGGACATTCTGAACGAAGAACTTGTAGCAAACGGCGATGAACCTGTTGCATTTGATCACGATTGCCGTGAAGGTATTTGTGGTACTTGTAGCTTATTTATCAACGGTCGACCTCATGGACCTGATGACTCTATCACAACATGCCAACTTCACATGCGCAAATTTAAAGATGGGGCTACAATTGTAATAGAACCATGGCGAGCAAAACCATTCCCTATTATAAAAGACCTGATGGTGGATCGTTCAGCATTTGACCAGATTATGCAAGCCGGAGGATATGTGTCAATAAACACAGGAGGAATTCCTGATGCGAATGCCATACCTATTAAAAAGGAAAATGCTGACCTGGCAATGGATGCCGCAGCATGTATAGGTTGTGGTGCATGCGTTGCAGCATGTAAAAATGCATCTGCCATGTTGTTTGTGTCTGCAAAGGTCAGTCAGTTTGCACTCTTGCCTCAGGGTAAAATAGAAGCAAAAAGACGTGTTGAAAACATGGTAGCTAAAATGGATGAAATTGGATTTGGAAATTGCACAAACACTTATGCATGTGAAGCCGAATGTCCTAAAGAAATAAGTGTTACCAATATTGCAAGGATGAACAGAGAGTTTTTAGTAGCAAAAATATCGTAAAGCATAGTTATTATTGTTAGCAAGTTAACCTTATCAATTTATAAAATAGTTGGTGGCAGTTTATTGAAGCTGCCACTTTTTTTATCATCTTGAAAATAACTAATTTTGAATCCTGAAATTCAACACGATGCAATTTAAGTCAATAATAGGACAGCGATCCCTGATCGACAAGCTTATAACTAGTTTTAATGAAAATCGGGTGGCACATACTCAATTATATTTGGGTAATGAAGGTTCGGGATCTTTAGGCTTAGCTATCGCATTTGCTCAATTTTTAAATTGCACAAATAAAATAGAAAATGACAGTTGTGGTGAATGTGCATCATGTATTAAATTTGAAAAACTTGCCCACCCCGATCTACACTTTTATTTCCCAACAGCAACTAACACATCTGTAAAAAAAGATCCTAAATCAAGTTTGTTCTTAACAGATTGGCGAACATATCTTTATGAAAACAAAACATATATCTCACAAAAAGGATGGTACGAATACATGGGTGTTGGCAATAAGCAGGGTTATATCCGTAAAGATGATGCGAATGAAATAATTGTCAAAATTTCTTTAAAATCGTACGAAGCAAAATATAAGATTGTTATTATCTGGATGGTTGACAGAATGAATGAATCAGCCTCAAACAAGCTTCTTAAAACTTTCGAGGAACCACCAGCGAATACAATAATAATATTAATCGGTGAAAAATACGAGCAACTACTTCCTACTGTAAGGTCAAGAGCACAGCTAATAAAAGTTCCACAAATAAAAGATGCTGACATTATCGATCAGCTTGTAAAAGAAGGTGTTGAAGACAGGATGGCCAGAGATGTTGCTATGCTTTCAAATGGTAATTGGAATCTTGCAAAAGAAATAATTAATAATGCCGAGGAAACCCAATCAAATTTCATAAATTTTAGACTTTGGTTGCGATTGTGTTTTCAGCCGAAAGATTATACGGAATTAATAAAGTTTAATCAGGAGATAGCAAAACTTGGTCGTGAGAAGCAAAAGAGTTTTTTATCATACGGACTTGAAGTAATACATAACTCAATATTACATAATAATGAAACTGGGAGCAAAATTAAAAAGACCGGGGAAGAACTTGATTTCTCACAAAAGTTTGCTCCGTTTATTAATGAAAGTAACCGCACAGAAATATATGAAGCCCTTAACCAGGCAATTTATCATATTGAGAGAAATGCTCACGCCGGCATATTATTTTCCGACCTCAGTTTTACCATTGTCGACCTAATAGCTAAAGGTCGCAAACACATGGCAAGTTCAAAGTAGATAATCTCTGTCGATTTTATTTTAACAAATTCTCTTTAAATGCTACTTTTGCATTGTGATTAATCTCTTCAAAGAATATATTGATCAAAATAATTTGATTCAAACCAATGATAAAGTATTACTGGCGGTAAGTGGTGGTATTGATTCAGTTGTTATGTTAGATTTATTTGAAAAATTGGGTGTTAATTATGCTATTGCCCACTATAATTTCAAATTACGTAATGATGAATCAGATGATGATGAGAAACTAGTTAAGGAACTCGCCAAAAAATATAAAGTTGATGTATTTGCCGACTCATGCGACACCAAAGAATTTGCAAGAAATAATGGTTTATCTATCCAGGAAGCCGCCCGTGATTTAAGATATACATGGTTTAATAAAATATGTAAAGAGAACAATTATTCACTCATAGCCGTAGCCCATAATAATGATGATAATATTGAAACATTTTTTATCAACTTATTTAGAGGGGCAGGAGTGAAAGGTTTAAAAGGCATCCCCGTTAAAAGACAAAATATAATAAGACCATTGATGTTTGCAACACGAGCTCAGATAGAGAAATATGCCCACGCAAACAATCTGGTATTCAGGGAAGATAGTTCTAACAAATCAGATGATTATTTGAGGAATAAGATCCGACATCATTTGATTCCCGTAATAGAAGAAATATCCCCCGGATTTGATTATGCAATAAATAAAAGTATTGATAATCTAAACGAAGCAGATTTATTAATGCGTTCGTTCATTAACGAAAAGAAACAGCAACTTTTTAGTTCCAACAATGGCGGAACAGTTAAAATAGACTTAAAGGAACTTCAGAAACTTTCTCCTATTAGTATTTGGTTGTATTATCTTCTTACTGAATTTGGTTTTACCAGAAAAATAACTGATGCTGTTTGTTTATCACTCGAAAATGAGAATCGCATCGGTCTTAAATTTTCTTCTTCTGAATACGAACTGCTTATTGATCGGGATTATCTGCTTATTAGAAAAATTGCAGAAAAATCTTCAACTAAACAATTCACTATATCCTTTGACAAAAGTGCTATCTCTGAACCTATTGAGATAGTGATTGAGCATCATAACTACTCACCGGAGTTTATTTTCAGCCATAGCAATAATGTTGCATATTTTGATTCTGAAAAGTTATCATTTCCATTAGTTATTCGAAAATGGGAACATGGCGACAGGATGATACCTTTTGGGATGAAGGGAAGTAAGCTTATCAGTGATATTCTAATTGATAATAAGGTGGATTTATTTGTTAAAGAAGACACATATGTTGTGACCAATAATAAAAAAATTATATGGCTTGTCGGACATAGGTCATCTAATGAATTCAGGGTAACCAAATCAACGAAGAAGATATGTATGATGAAACTTGGTTGATATTAAAATAATTGGTCAGGTTTTAACAAATGTTATGACTATACACTTGATATTGCAACAAAAATCAGCAGAAATATTGACTATTTTTGCAAACCAAATTTAATAAATCTATTTATGAAACATAGGATAACAACAATAGCTCTTTTATTGTTATTTACTTTAGGATTAAATGCACAGATCTTCGAACCTGTAACCTGGAGTTTTTCATCAAACAAAATAAACGAAAAGGAATACGAACTTTTGTTTACAGCCAAAATAGATCTTCATTGGCATTTGTATTCTCAGGATATTCCGATGACGCCACCTGCCACAACTTTTACATTCAAGGAAAATAGCAATTACGAGCTTGTAGGTAATGTAAGTGAAGAAAGTGTTGTAATTGAAGAATTCGATCCAAATTTTGAGATGACATTGAAATACTTTGCCAATGAAGCTGTCTTCAAGCAGAAGGTTAAGCTCACAGGCGAAGGAGCTGTTGTAACTGGTTTTGTTGAATTTATGAGTTGTGACGACACTAAATGTTTGCCTCCTGCTGAGGTTGATTTTAAATTTACGTTGGGAAACCCTTCTCAACATGGAGAACAAGGGTCGGAGATAGTAAAAAAGGAAACAAAAAGTGAATCAACTAATAAGATTAGTTATGATGAATCAACAAGCACATGGGACCCGGTTATCGATCAGGTAAAGAATTTTAATAACGGAGGAAATACAAAAGAGGTCAAAACTTGGTGGTACATCTTCATTGCTGGTTTTATTGGAGGATTAATCGCACTTGTTACTCCTTGTGTATGGCCAATAATTCCTATGACAGTTTCTTTCTTTATAAAAAGGTCAGATAACAACAGAGGTAAAGGGATAAGAGATGCAATGTTATATGGTTTTTCAATTATTGTTATATATGTGGCACTAGGCTTAGGAATTACTTTAATATTTGGTGCTGATGCACTCAATGCGTTATCCACAAGTGCCTTTTTCAATATTCTCTTTTTCCTACTATTAGTTGTATTTGCTGCAGCATTTTTTGGTGCTTTTGAACTTACTCTGCCTTCAAAATGGACGAATGCAATGGATAAAAAGGCTGATAGTACAAGTGGTGTTCTGAGTATATTTTTTATGGCATTTACTTTAGCTTTGGTTTCCTTTTCATGTACAGGACCCATTATTGGAACACTGTTGGTAGAAGCCGCCGTATCAGGAGAACATTTGGGACCATTTTTAGGTATGCTTGGATTTTCGTTGGCACTAGCTATACCATTTACTGTTTTCGCAATATTCCCATCATGGCTTCAATCGATGCCTAAATCAGGTGGATGGCTAAACTCAGTGAAAGTTGTTCTTGGATTTCTTGAATTAGCATTAGCGTTCAAGTTTTTATCAGTAGCCGATCTAGCTTATCATTGGGGAATTCTTGACCGTGAAGTATTCCTTGTTTTTTGGATAGTGATTTTCGCTCTTTTAGGCATGTATTTATTGGGTAAGATTAAATTTGCACACGACAGTGATGTCCCGTTTGTATCAGTTACACGATTATTCTTAGCAACTATTTCGCTTGCTTTTGCAATGTATATGGTGCCAGGTTTATGGGGAGCTCCTCTAAAAGCTATCAGTGCATTTGCACCACCACTTTCAACCCAAGATTTCAGTTTGTATGACGATGAGGTTCATGCTAAATTCGATGATTACAATTTAGGTATGAGTTACGCCAAGACTATGGGGAAACCGGTAATTGTTGATTTTACTGGGTGGGGATGTGTTAACTGCCGTAAGATGGAGAATTCCGTTTGGATCGATTCAAAAGTAAGGGAATATCTGCTGGACGATTACGTTTTGATTTCATTATATGTTGATGACAAAACAGAATTACCCGAGTCGGAAGTCATGGAGATAACTGAAAATGAGGAAACAAAAAGACTAACTACTGTTGGGAAAAAATGGAGTTATCTTCAAAGATATAAATTTGGAAATAATTCACAGCCATATTATGTGATACTTGATCACGATGGAAATTTACTCAATGCTCCACGTACTTTTGATACTGACGTTGATGAGTATGTAAAATTTCTACAAACAGGTATAAAGGAGTTTGATAAAAAGTACAACAAGTAAGATTAAGGATATTAAGTTTATCAGTTAAGACATTCTTTGAATATCAGCACCTAATTGCTGTAGTCGTTTGTCAATATTTTGATAACCCCTGTCGATTTGTTCAATATTTTCGATAATACTAGTTCCTTGTGCAGAAAGTGCGGCAATTAACAAAGCAACTCCGGCTCTAATATCAGGTGAACTCATATCTATACCTCTCAATGGATAATTATGATTCAACCCTATTACTGTAGCCCGATGCGGATCGCATAATATTATTCTGGCTCCCATATCAATCAGTTTATCAACAAAGAATAATCTGCTTTCAAACATTTTCTGATGAATAAGAACACTACCCTCTGCCTGTATTGCAGTTACCAGAACTATACTAATTAAATCAGGTGTAAATCCTGGCCATGGCGCATCAGCAATGTTCATAATTGATCCATCTATAAAAGTTTCAATGGAATAATTATCATATTTAGGGACAATAATATCATCTCCATCTTGAGTTACTGTAATACCAAGACGTTTAAAAACCTCAGGGATTAATCCCAGATCAAACAGGTTTACATTTTTAATTTTTATCCTTGACTTGGTCATTGCGGCTAACCCAATAAAGCTGCCTACTTCAATCATGTCTGCTAATAGTGTGTGGTTTGTTCCCTGTAAAGTTTCAACACCATCAATTGTGAGAAGGTTGGAACCAATACCTGAGATTTTGGCTCCCATTCTGTTAAGCATCTTACAAAGTTGAACGAGATAAGGTTCACAGGCAGCATTAAAAATTGTCGTTGACCCCTTTGCCATAACAGCTGCCATGAGGATGTTTGCAGTTCCTGTCACAGAAGCTTCTTCCAACAGCATGTAGTTTCCAATCAAATTTTTTGCTACAACACGATAACTTTTTTTATTCACATCATAGTTAAAAGAAACCCCTAGTTTTTGTAGCCCAATAAAGTGAGTATCGAGTCTTCTTCGTCCAATTTTATCACCTCCGGGTTGTGGTAGATAGCCTATGCCAAATCGTGCCAATAAGGGTCCCAATATCATCACGCTTCCGCGAATGCTTGTTGCCTTATTATAAAAATCTTCTGTCTCAAGATAATCAAGATCAATATTACAGGCCTTAAAAGAATACTGACTTTCGTCAATCTTTTTTACAACTACACCAAGCCCTCTTAATAACTCAATTAGTTTTTTAACATCACTTATGTTTGGAAGGTTACTTATAACAACTTCTTGTTCCGTAAGTAATACAGCACATATTATTTGAAGTGCTTCATTTTTAGCTCCTTGAGGTATTATTTCACCACTAAGAGAGTTTCCGCCGGATATTTTAAAAGCTCCCATTTTTCAAAATTTACGTATAGTAAATAAACGAAAAAACAACCACATTATGGTTGTTTTTACAAAATAATTTAAATTATTTTCTTTAATAAGAATGGTACAAAGACAGTCAATAAAGCTGAGTTATCAATGGGACAGTTAATGGAATTCCTAATTATTTTTCTGACTATAACTACTCTTTCTCCGCTTACCAGAATTATCTTTATTAGATTTTTGATAAGATTTCTGATTTGTTTTTCTCTTCTTAATTTTTGATCTCTGAATTACTTCACTAATAGCAACCAGCTGAACGTCATCAGGAAGGCTCAGTTTGCCATCAGATAACTCATGCAAATGTTTACATATAGTTTGATCATTTACAGATTCCCTGTTCCACTTCAAATACGACTTCTTCATTGTATTAGCAATTGCCATGCAGAGGGCATGCTTTTCTTCACCATCTTCGTACTCAGTAGCTTTCTTAATTATATTAATAATGTTTTTGCCGTAATGTCTAAGAGTAAAATTCTTGTCGCTATACTTTAATCGATCAGGTTTTAGATGAAGCAGGTCTTTTGAAGGTACTGGAAAAGGCCCATCTACATCCAGCTTGAAATCAGAGATTATATATAAATGATCCCAAAGAACATGCTGATAATCTATTGTTTCCTTTATTGAAGGATTCATCTGTGCCATAGACACTATTATTGCATGTGCGGTTCTTGTACGCTTTTCTCTGTCTTCAATTGTAACAGTGTAATCAACCATTTTTTGAATGTTCCTACCATATTCAGGTATTATTAAATGACCACGTGCAGTATTATATTCCATTTGTAATTATTGTATTTTAGATCTTGTTCGATCAGGATAGTTAATTATTTGGCAAAAGTAGTTAAATATTCTATTAGATAGAAAACAAATTAATGTGAAGCAGTAATATTGCTGCTAAATATCCCAGAATTATCTCTACTTAAATATAAAAACCCAAGCACTAATTCTCCTTCTTAAACAAATATCTGGTAATAAATATACCATTTGAATTGTTTTCATTACCTGAGAATACACCTGATGTAACATCATATAACTCCCAACCCTCATTAGAAAGCTCATCTATTTTAGTAGTTATACTCAGATCGTTTTCACGAATATTACCAAAGTTAATGCCAGCTATACTAAAGAAGTTTTTCATCTTGACTTCCTCCATTTTACCATTAGAATCAATCGATATCATTCTTGAGCGACCAACTCCACCAGGGACAACTGACTCAACAGCAGTTATTTGCAGCCAACTGGTTTTCTTTTTTGTATCACTTTGTTTAAATCCATAAAATGCAACAATACTCACTAATATAAGGCCTAATACAATTTTGTAATAATTCTTCTTTTTCATTTCTTAAAATTTTAAATTTAACAATTGATTTTTATAGTAGGTCTATTTCAAATTCACCAAAACTATTTATAAACAAATTTATAATTGAAGCTCACAAATATGCTACTCATCGATTTCTTTTCATACAAAATGCTTTCAGAAGATTTGCCTTCAAAAAACCCGGGAACTGATACTTTAAGCTCTTGCATTTCCTTTTTCTGCTTGCTGTAAATCCGTTTACCATTGCGCATTTCAGCAAAAGTTCGTCTAACTAGTTTTGCTCTCTTACCTTTAAACCTATAGGTAAATTCGGCATAATAACTTATAACATTATTTTCATAGATTAAAATATCACTGGGTACATCCGGAACCATTCTCTTTGTTATGACAGTATCAATTTCTATATTTTTTCCATTAATCTCAATCATAAATGAACTTAGTGTTATTTGATTTATTTTATCCTGACCCTGAACTTTGAAACTCAAGATGATCAACATTGCTACAACTACTATCTTTAATTTGAACATATCACACATTTAGTTTATTAATAAATTTTATTGCTGCAAGTTAAATTAAAAATATAACATATATACAGCTGAAAATCACTTAAGTAAATTATCTCATTAATGCTGGAAACAACAATCACACAATCTTCTACAACTTTATTCACAATTAGTTGTTTACAAATTTGGTTGTTCGGGAAATAGTTTCTATTTTTGCAGCCCGATTTTAAGGGGTATTTAGTAAACTGCTTAAGAAACAATAAGATAGATGAATACATTGAGTTATAAAACTGTTAGCGCAAGCGCAAACACCGTAACAAAAGAGTGGGTGTTGATTGATGCTGAGAATGAAGTGTTGGGAAGAATGGCATCAGCTGCTGCTTTAGTTCTTCGCGGAAAGCATAAACCTAACTATACTCCACACGTTGATTGTGGCGATAACGTAATCATTATAAATGCTGATAAGATAAGACTTACCGGCAATAAATGGGACACAAAAGAGTATATCCGTCATAGTGGATATCCTGGAGGGCAGAAGTCTATCAATGCTCGCGATTTAATGGCAAAAAAACCAACATCAATGGTTGAAAAAGCTATTAAAGGAATGCTTCCAAAAAATAAACTTGGAGCTGATCTATTCCGTAACTTATATGTATACGCTGGAAGTGAACATAATCAGGAAGCTCAAAAACCAAAGAAAATAAATTTAAATACAATCAGATAAAATACCTATGGAAGTAGTTAATGCATTAGGCAGAAGAAAAACTGCAGTAGCCAGGGTTTATCTTCAGGATGGAGACGGAAAAATCACTATTAATAATCGCGATTTTAAAGAGTATTTTCCAACTGCAATCCTTCATTATGTTGTTGAACAGCCTTTACAGCTTACCAATAATTTAGGCAAATACAACATAAAAGTTAATCTGAGTGGTGGTGGTATTACAGGTCAGGCAGAAGCTTTGCGATTAGGCATTGCTCGTGCACTTGTTAAAATTGACCCTGAATTCCGTCCCGTTCTAAAAGAAAAAGGATTAATGAAGAGAGACCCACGTATGGTTGAACGTAAAAAACCGGGACAACCAAAGGCTCGTAAACAATTCCAGTTTAGTAAACGATAGTATTCACACACATTGGAATGAGTTTAGTATCCAAATTGCTATAACCTTTTTAACAAAAGCTATATAGTAATTGACAAAGAGAATGTAAACAAATTAATAAAATTAAAGATGGCAAAAATTAGTTTTGATGAATTGCTTGACGCAGGTGTACATTTTGGTCATTTGCGCAGAAAATGGAATCCAAACATGGCTCCTTATATCTTTATGGAGCGTAACGGTATTCACATTATCGACCTGTACAAAACACAGGCGAAACTTGAAGAAGCACAAAATGCTATTAAACAAATAGCAAAATCCGGGCGTAGAATATTATTCGTTGCTACCAAAAAGCAAGCGAAAACATTAGTAGCAGATCTAGTACAAAAGATCAATATGCCTTATGTTACTGAGCGTTGGCCAGGTGGTATGCTTACCAACTTTGCAACTATCCGTAAAGCAGTTCGTAAGATGTCGAACATAGATAAAATGGCTTCAACAAGTTCTTGGACAAACCTCTCCAAAAGAGAAAGACTTCAGATCACTCGTGAACGTGCCAAACTTGAAAAAAACCTTGGTAGTATTTCCGACATGAGTCGTTTGCCAGCAGCATTATTTGTTGTAGATATTAATAAAGAAAGAATCGCAGTAGCAGAAGCAAGGAAGTTAAACATTCCTATTTTTGCATTGGTTGACACAAACACTGACCCAACTTTAATCGATTTTGCTATTCCTGCAAATGATGATGCTTCAAAATCAATTTACTTGATTGTTAATGCTGCTGTTCAAGCTATTGCTGAAGGGTTAAGCGAGCGCAAAATGGCAAAGGAAAAACAAGATGAAATAGACGAAGCAACTGTTAACATTGAAGAAGTAGATATTAAATCTAAATCTGAAGCTCTCGTTAAAGCTGAAGAGGATGCTGATACATCAGCAGAAAAAAGAGCTAAAACTGATCTTGTTGAAGGAAAACCAAAGCGTAAAAGAAAAACTGTTTCCAAAAAAAATTAATTGGTAATAATTTAAAAATATAGTAAGAAAATGAAGATAACTGCCCAACTAGTAAACGAACTCAGAAAAAGCACAGGTGCAGGAATGATGGACTGCAAAAATGCCTTAGTTGAGACTGAAGGTGATATGGAAAAAGCCATTGATGTACTAAGAAAAAAAGGACAAAAAGTTGCCGCTAAGCGGGCTGGTCGTGAAGCTACAGAAGGTGTAGTACTTTCTAAAGTTAGCGCTGATAAAAAGTATGCTGGTGCAGTAATGATAAATTGCGAAACAGACTTTGTGGCAAAAAATGCTGACTTTATTGCATATGCCGAAAGTATTCTTGATGTTGCTATCGCAAACTGCGCTAAAGATATTGACGAGCTAAAAACTTTACAGTTAGCAGGACGTACAGTTGAAGAAACTATTATAGATCAAACAGGTGTAATTGGTGAAAAGATCCAGTTAGGGCGTTTTGATAAAATTGAAGCTGAGAGCACATATGCATATATCCATCAGGGTAATCGTATAGCAACCATTGCTGGTTTTAATAGATCAGGTGATAATTTGGCTGATGCAGGAAAAGACATCGTTATGCAAATTGCTGCAATGGATCCTGTTGCTCTTGACAAGGATAGTGTTTCTGCTGATATGATTAAACGTGAGATTGAAATTGGAATGGATCAAGCTCGCGAAGAAGGTAAACCTGAAGCTATGCTTGAGAAAATTGCTATGGGAAAACTTAACAAATTTTACAAAGAGAATACTTTGTTGAACCAGGCATTTATTAAAGATGGCAAAATGAATGTTAGTCAATATTTAAATGATGTTGAAAAAGGATTAACCGTGACTGATTTTAAACGTCTGGCTCTAGCATAGAAAAGCATAAATTTTTGTTAAAAAGCCGATTCAAATGAATCGGCTTTTTTTGTTTCATGTTTTTATTTAATTTAGCACAAGCAAGAATTAATATTTGGATGCTTAATTATCCTATTATTAATCATATACCTTTAACCAAACAATAAAAACATGAAACCTATTTTAATAATTATATTAGCTGTTATTATCTCTCTATCTTCTTTCTCACAAACAACAGGTTCAGGAGATATTAATAAGAAATTTTATATCAGGGGTGGTCTTTCTTTGCCAACATGGACATATTACGGATTTAAAGACAGAAAAACCCTTGAAGCAGGATTAGGAGCAGAATCCAGGATTGGTGGTATATTTGAAATTGGTGCAATCTTTATGCTAAATGGCATCAATGTTGCACCAAACATGAGGTTTGGTATTAATGTTGATTTTTTGTCATTGAAAACTCAGATCTTTAATCTCCCGGGAAGTGAAAATATTTATAACTTTTTTGTAGGGTCAAAAATTGGACCTTCTTTTACTTATGCTCCAACTAAAGCAGTCGCCTTCGATGTATTCGCAAAACTAAATCCTGTATGGGTTGGGGCAGTTTATAATAATCGCCAGGATTTTAAAGGCTTTGAATATTATTATAGCTATGTTCAGATGATGTACTCTGTTGGTATAAACGTAGATTTAGCTATTTTTTATTTGGGATTTGAATATGACTTTGGCGGCATGAAATTGAAAAATGATAAAACCAATGGTTATTATGATCCAGCGCAACCTGGCTGGAATCCTGAAACAGAACCTCAAATGAAAGCTACTAAAGTAAAAATGAATGGTTTCAACGTAACAGTTGGATTCAATTTCTAATAAATACAAAGCTATATTTTCCTAATTAGATTTTGTTTTAAATAATATCAATATTTGTACTTTTGCACCACAAAAAATATTGATACAATATGACCCTGTCTGATCAATTAAACTGTGTAATTACACAATCGGTACAAGTATCACCGATAATGAAAATAATTAAAGTTAAACCAGAAGGATGGAAGTTTCCTGAATTTGAAGCAGGGCAATTTGTTGCACTTGGTTTGGCCCCTGATGCAAAACGATGTAATGAAGCTACTGAAGAATTTGAACAGCCTAAACCGGATAAGCTTATAAGACGAGCATATTCTATAGCTTCTTCTTCTACGGAAGATTCGATAGAGTTTTATATAACTTTGGTTAATTCCGGCCAATTAACTTCTAGGATGTTCGCATTAAACATTGGTGATAAGATTTGGATGGGGAAAAAAGCTGTAGGCATGTTTACTCTCGATCAAATTGATAATGACAGAAATATAATATTAATAGCTACAGGAACAGGGGTTGCTCCTTATATGAGTATGCTACGATCGAATGCTCTGAAACGAGAAGGTAAAATACTAGTCATACATGGTGCCGCTAATAGTTGGGATCTCGGTTATTCCTCTGAATTAAAATTGTTAGCAAGCATGTTTAGCAACTTTAAGTATCATCCAACTATTACTGAACCTAATAAAGAGCCTGTAGGATGGAATGGGGATACACGCTTTATAGGTGAGATCTGGAAATCTGGGATCGCTGAAAGTACAATAGGATTAAACCCTACTCCTCAGAATACTGATGTATTTTTATGTGGAAATCCTAAAATGGTAGAAGGCATGAAAGAGTTGCTTTACAAAGACGGATTTAAAGATCACAAGAAGAACAGTCCCGGAGAAATACATGCTGAAGAATTTTAGCTACTCTACAATAATTTTCACATAAGTTTCTTTAAATTTCATGCAACATGCTATTTTAAAAACTAATTACTACCTACAATCCAATTTTTTGAAACTTACCACTATGGATAATGACAGAATAATCTGTAACTGCATGCAAATAACAAAAGGAGAAATCATAGAAGCTATCAAATCTGGTGGTTTAGTGACTATTGATGAGGTTGGTGATGAAACGGAAGCAGGCACAGTATGCGGAACTTGTCATGATGATATTGAATCTATACTTAACCAAGTTAACAATTAAATCATCCTTGTGCTATTGATAATGAACTAGTAACATTTATTGTCCAGGGAAATATTTAGTTCATATTTTATCAAAATCCGCTTTGACGAACCAACCCTTCCTTTTCCTAACTTTGCACACATGATCTATCCGGCTAACTTTGAGCAAAAAATAGGTTTTGATAATGTAAAACAACAAATTAGCAGTTTGTGCATCAGCACAATGGGAGAGTATTTTGTTGAAAAAATCAGATATTCATCAAATATCACCTTGATTAAAAAACTACTTGATCAATCTTCTGAATTTGTTAAACTACTTAGCACAGGCAATTCATTTCCAGCACACGACTTTTTCGATCTACGTAGTGATCTGGCACACCTAAAAACTCCCGGAAGTTATATTGAACAAGAAGTTCTATTTAACTTAAAAGCATCGTTAAATACTATCAATGAGATAATCAACTATATTAATGATACAGAAGAGAATGCATTTCCTGAATTAAAGAATCTGGCATCCCAAGTGGATTTCCCTTTAGAATTATTACCGGAAGCTGAAAGGATCATCGATGAAAAAGGTGATATTAGAGACAATGCATCTGATAATCTTAAAAGTATTCGACAAAGCATAGCTGGAAAACATCGTCGGGTTTTTCGTGAAACAAAAAAGGCTTTCGAACATGCTAAAAAATCAGGTTACGTTCCTGAAAATTCTGAGATTACAATAAGAAATGGTCGGTCTGTTATTCCACTTAGTGTAGCCCACAAAAGATCGATAGGAGGAATAATCCATGATGAGTCGTCAACAGGACAAACAGTTTTTGTTGAGGCACCTATATCGTTTGAGATCAATAACGAGATTAGAGAACTGGAAAGTGAAGAACGTAGGGAAATCATAAAAATTCTTGTAGGCTATACTAATATATTACGGCCTTCAATCCCCTATTTATTTGATGCATATCGATTTCTAGGATTAATTGATTTCATACGTGCTAAGGCTCTTTTTTCAATAAAAACAAAATCATCACAACCTACAATCTCTAAAACAAAACCTATCTACATCAGGGATGCCAAACATCCTCTTCTATTCCTTACGCTTAGTGCACAGGAAAAGGAAGTTATTCCTCTTGACATAGAATTCTCTCCAGAGAAAAGAATTCTAATTATTTCGGGGCCAAATGCTGGAGGGAAATCGGTTTGTTTAAAAACAGTTGGTATACTGCAATATATGCTGCAATGCGGACTTCTTATTTGTGCATCACCTGATAGTGTTTTTAAGTTATTCGAAAACCTCTTTATAGATATTGGAGATGAACAATCACTTGAAAACGACTTAAGCACTTACAGCTCTCACTTGTTAAATATGAAGTATTTTTTGCGCCATGCTAACAAAAATAGTTTAGTCCTTATTGATGAATTTGGAACTGGCACTGAACCGCAACTTGGGGGAGCAATTGCAGAGGCTACGCTTGAACAGTTAAATGAAAAAGAAACCTATGGTGTTATAACAACTCATTATACAAATATTAAACTAGCGGCTGAACGAATGCCTGGATTAGTAAACGGGGCTATGCTATTCGATTCAAAAGAAATGCAGCCTTTGTATAAACTTCAGATTGGCAAACCGGGAAGTTCGTTTGCCTTTGAAATTGCCAGAAAAATTGGTTTCCCGTCATATGTGCTTAAAAAGGCCAAGAAAAAAAGTGGGGGGAAACATGTTCGTTTTGATCAACAACTACAACAATTAGAAATTGATAAAATTAAATTGCAGAAGCAACAACAACAAATTGACTCGACTGATTACAACCTAAATCAAATTATTGAGAAATATAATGTTCTCCTAAGTAATTTAGAACAGTCGAAAAAACAAATAATCAAGGAGGCCAACGAAAAAGCATTAACGATAATTGAATCATCAAATAAAGCAGTTGAAAAAACCATACGTGATATTAAAGAAGCAGATGCTGATAAAACAAAAACCCGTGAAATAAGAAAAGAACTTGTAAAGAAAAAAGAGGAATTATCTGTTATTCCTGATACTTCCTATGAAAAGAAGGATAAAAAAAGAAAAAAGAAAAAGGAAGGTGTCGATGATAAATTGCCTGCAAAAGATAATAGACCTCTAATTACCGGTAATTTTTACAAAGTAGTAGATTCGAATATTGTTGGAGAACTTATTTCTTTTAAAGGTGATGATGCTGAACTACTTGTAAACGATGTTAAGCTCAGAACTTCAGCCTCTAAACTTGAAAAAACCACTGCTCCAAAATCAACTATTATAAAAAGAAAAGGGTACAATGATATCACAAGTGATATAAATCAAAAGGCTGCCAATTTTCAATTAAGTATCGATCTTAGGGGCAAACGTGCTGACGAAGCCATGTCGTTGCTACAAAAATATATAGATGAGGCCATATTGTTGAACATGAAAGAAGTTAGTATTCTTCACGGTAAAGGCTACGGAATCTTACGCGATATTATTCGTGAGTACTTACAAAGCCTTGATGAAATAAAGAGTTTTAGTGATGCCCCGGTTGAGATGGGAGGAACTGGAATCACCAGGGTAATTTTATTCTAGTTAATATAATTTACTATCTTAGAACTTTAAGATTTTTACTATTTTCACAATATAAAGACCAACTATCAGGTTTTCAATAGTGTCGTCAATCATGTTCATTATTACAAAGTTGGTTTTGGTAATTCATTATCAAAAAAGTAATATTTGAGGTAGGGTAAAATCGTTTTAATTCGGTATGAAGATGTAAAACACATTTTTTATTTAAATCTTAAATCATGAAAAAATTAAATCTAATTATTGCAACACTGATGATGGTTGGAATTGTTTCACTTTCCACATCCTGCAAAAAAGATGAGCAACAATTTGCTGAGGACACATCAGCATCAGCTGATGATGCATTTGCTGAAAGTATTTATTCCAATGCAACAAGTATTGCTGATGAGGCATATGCCAATGGCTCAGGAGGCTTGAAATCTGGTGATGCAACTAACCAGTTCCTTAGTGGTTGTGTTACAGTAACACTTGATACAACCGTTATACCTCGAGAATTAACGATTGATTTTGGTGATGAAAACTGCTTATGCCAGGATGGTAGATACCGTAGAGGAAAGATCATTATTACATTCACTGGTGGGTACAGATGGCCTGGTACTGTAATAACATATGGTTTCGATAATTATCATGTAAACGATAATCACGTTGATGGAACAAAGATTATTACAAACATGGGGTTAAACGAAAACAACAACCTGTATTATAATATTGAAGTTGTTGGAGTAATTTATAGAGCAAACAATGGAGGTGCTCTTAGTTGGAATTCATCCAGAGTAAGAGAGTGGATACATGGAGCCTTTACCTGGCCTGTTGTGGATGATGTTTATCTTATTACCGGTACAGCAGATGGAATTAGGCCAAACGGTCAGACCTGGGAGCGAGTAATTGTTAATCCTCTTCGTGTAGAACTAAACTGCAAGTGGATTGTATCAGGCACAATGGAAATCCAACCTGAAGGTAAACCGCTAAGAATATTGGATTTTGGATCAGGTGATTGTGACAACATTGCAACAGTACTTATAAATGGGGTTACTTATACAATTTTTCTGCCCTAATACAAGTTATTTGATTAGTTAAATAAACCATGAAGTTGTCTTAAATGTGCATAAAGTATTTTTAAGACAACCTCATTTTTATAATTTTAAAATGTAATATATGGTGAGTTACTACTCTAATCTCAAAAACCATTTCTTTGACACGGAATCTATTTAAAGATATTTTTGACAACCATTTTGATGCTGTACGAAACTACATTTATTATCGGTCGGGTGATGGTGACCTGGCAACGGATATTGCTCAAGACACTTTCATGAAAATATGGGAGAAACAAATGCATCTTGGTGAAAAGAAAAATATCAAAGCATTACTTTTTAAAATTGCAGGAGATTTGTTAATAAGTAATCATAGACGACAAAAAGTGATTGACAAATTTCAATTGAATTTGACAACTTCAGAAGAACGGCAATCACCTGCAGATGTGATGCAATTTAATGAACTAAAAGACAAATATGAATCTGCTTTGGTGAGATTAACCGAAAAACAGAGAACTGTGTTTTTAATGAGCAGGATTGATAATATGAAATATTATGAGATTGCTGAATCAATTGGAATAAGCATCAAAGCTGTTGAGAAAAGGATGAAATATGCACTATCTTTTTTAAAAGAAGAGCTAAATTACTAGAATGGAATACAATAACGAACATAACGCAAATAATATAAACCTTGATGAACAGGAATTCTTTTCCAGAGTTCAACCCAGTTATAATAAATCCAAAGAAGATATTTGGAACGATATCAACTCAAAAATTGACTTGAAACAAGACGATAATTTAGTTGCAGAAAATAGTGTTTCATTAAACAATCGTATCTTTTTTGGTATCGCTGCAAGTTTAATATTACTCCTTGGAACAGTATTCTTGCTTCGATACTATAGTCAATCAAACTATTGTCCGGAAGGAAAACAATTAACTGTTAAACTACCTGACGGATCTGAAGTGACTTTAAAATCACATACAGCTATAACGTATTATCCATTTTGGTGGAACTTCTCAAGAATAGTAAATCTATCTGGTGAAGCTTATTTTGATGTTAAAAAGGGAAAGGACTTTGTTGTTGCTTCATCATTAGGTAAAACAGTTGTTCTGGGAACTACATTCAATATTTATGCAAGAGAAAATGAATATAAAGTAACCTGCTTTACCGGAATGGTTAAAGTAATATCTCAACGTGAGCGTTCAGTACTCCTTAACCCGAACTATACAGCTGAGGTTGTTTATAATGGTGATATAAAGGTTTCGAAATATGACCCTACAAATGAAATACTTGATGAAGAAAACAAGATGTTTGATTTCAAATCTACTCCACTTACTAAAGTGATAAAAGAGATTGAAAATTACTACAATATAAAAATCACTTCAAGTGCTGCACTAAACTATAATTATACCGGATTCTTTTCAAAGCAAAAATCAGTTAACGAAGTGCTTTATTTAATCTGCAAACCATATGATCTTACTTTTATTGCATTGTCAGATACAAAATATCATATACTTGAAAATTGAAAATTGTTATAAAAAATTCTGCAGTACTTATATTTATTCTACTATCTTTCTTCTTTTCCTCAGCGCAAGAAGTAAGAATTGAAGTAACTCAAACACCTCTAAATAAAGTACTAATAAGCATTATCGATTCAGATAAAGTAAATATTTCATTTGATGATAATAGCCTTTCACATTTTCTAATTACTCAAAACAACAAGTATCCTACAATAGAAAAAGCACTTGAAGGCTTGCTGACCGGTATACCTTATAATTACGAGCTAATTGATGGAGTTTGGGTTATTTATCCAGAAACAAATACTTCAAAGAAGAAAAAAATAACAGTTACTGGTAGAATTTTTGACATTTACACTGATGAACCACTACCCTATTCCCATGTTATTATAAACGGTTGGCCCTCCATATCGAATTTGGATGGATATTTTTCCGTTGTATTAAATAAACCTGACAGTACAACAAATATCAAAGTTTCCCATTTAGGGTATTATATTCTTGATACAATTGTTGAATTAAATGAAACTCATGATTTCCCTTTAGTACCTTCCAGTATAGGTTTGTCAGAAATAGTCATAAAAGATAAGTTGGTTGAGAAGTCAACTCAAATTGGTGATAAACCCGGATTAATAAAACTGAACCATAAAATAGCACATTTCTTGCCAGGATATGGAGATAATTCGGTTTTTAATCTTATCCGGCTAATGCCCGGTATTCTTGCCTCCGGTGAGCAAACAAGTGAACTAATTATCTGGGGTAGTTATGCAGGGCAGAGTAAAGTTATGTTTGATGGTTTCACAGTTTTTGGACTAAAAAATTTTAATGATAATATTAGCTCGTTTAATCCACTTATTGCCAAAGATATTGAAATACACAAAGGAGGATATGACGCTGGTTTTGGGGGAAGGGTTGGAGGCATAATTGATGTAATTGGTAAAAATGGAAACATAAATTCAACATCGTTTTCATTTAGCGTTAATAACATGACTATGAGTGGGATTATAGAAATTCCGATTGCAAAAAAAGGGTCTTTGATTTTAGCTTTCCGTCATACATATTACGATTTGTATAAACCATCCGACATGAGTGGCCTTTTTAAGAAAAATACAGATGCCGACACTACTAATGATGTAGATATTACTGTTACCCCTAAATATTTATTTAGAGATCTAAATATTAAATATTCAACAAAAATTAATAATGATGATCTGTTTTACATTAGCTTGCATGGTGGCACCGATAAGTTTTCATATATAATTGATGAAGTTGTAAATAAACGTGAGGTTGATAAAAACACAAAAGAGGAAGACGGGCAGCTAGGAGGAACAATATATTTTACCCATAATTGGAAACAAGGGTATACAAGTGATTTTCAGTTTAATTTTTCAAGTTTAAACTCTTTTTATAGTGATGATTACAAAATCCGAATTCCGCTAAATAACAATACCGTATATCTTACTGACTTTAGGAGCAATAATAGACTTGGAGAATCTACAATTAAAAACAGTAATAATTTTGCTCTCAATCAAACACATACAATTGAAGGAGGTGTTGAACTCACTCATAACTCTGTAACATTACACGAATACTCCTTTGATGCATTAATTGGACAAATATCTTCCACAGCTACCCGAAGCACAGTTTTTGTGCAAGATAATATTTCATTAACAAAAAGTTTTAGGATTGTTGCCGGAGCAAGAATTACTTATGCTTTAAACCTAAAAAGATCATTTATCGAGCCCCGAATATCATCAGTGATCAATCTTGGTGATAATTGGAAAATTAATGCAGCATGGGGTATATACAATCAATTCATTTCTTTAAGCTCAATAGTTGATGATCTGGGAAACTATCGATACTTGTGGGTAATAAGTAATAATACGGAAGTACCCGTTTTAAATGCAACACACTATGTTCTTGGCACTTCGTTTCATGCCAATAATTTCACATTTAGTGTTGAAGGTTATTATAAAAATACCTCAGGTTTAACAAGGTATATTAAAAGTGCAAATGAAAATATTCAAGATATATATTATGGTAAAGCTGAGAGCTATGGAGTAGATTTACTGATAAAAAAAGATATTCTAAAGCATTCGGCATGGATTGCCTATTCTATTGGTCGTACAATGGAACATTTCAATTACTTTAAAACAGAAGATATGAGAAGGGCTCCCCAGGATCAATTACATGAATTAAAACTGGCCGCAATGATGAATTTCGACCCAATATTCTTCTCTGCAAACTATGTTTTCGGATCAGGTTTTCCATACAGCAATAACTCATTGCAAAGCAGTAATACCATTTATAGCCGATTAGATGCCTCAATTATTTATAAATTTCTTAATCGTGTAGTGAAAGGTGAGGTTGGTATGTCAATATTGAATGTACTAAACACACAAAATCTAAAGTATTCCAGTTTTGAAAAAATACCTGGGAATCAAACTAATAGCATTAATATTTTTACTGAAGCTATCCCTTTCACCCCTACCTTATATTTAAAAATATCAATGTAGTTCTTGCTTCAACTTTTTGGGAAGACTTTCTACAATAAGAGTATATGAATCGTCAATCCATTCCATTATTAAACTATCTCCTATTATTTCATCCAGTATAATGGTATTCCAATGTTGCTTATTCATATGATATCCAGGTATTACAGAATCATAATGCGCTCGCAAAATTATTGCTTGCTCAGGATCACACTTCAAATTCAACCTGGGATCATCATCAAGGTTAACTAAGGCAAACATTTTACCCATTACCTTGAACACCAGCGTAGTATCATCAAAAGGAAAGCTCTCCGTGACTCCTCTTTTCTCCAGACAATATAATCTAATATCCTCAACATTCATAAAGTATTATTTAATTGATTATTACACTATTAATAATATTTATATCATTTAGCACTATAAAATAACTTGCTTTAATGCTATTTTGATATACATTTGCAAATGTAGAGATAAGTTTTCCAATTAGGAAAGAAGGCTAATTTAGCTGAACTTGTCTCTTTTTTTGTTAACCCAAAACTAAATAAAAAATGGGCATCAAAGAAAAATCCACAGATCTAAGGAAACGAATGCGTACGGCTTTAAAGGGAGGTGGCTCAAAAGCTATCGAAAAACAAAAAGCCATTGGTAAACTTACCGCACGCGAAAGAATTATTGCACTTCTAGACCCTAAATCTTTTCATGAGTATGATCTGTTTGTAGAGCATGCTGCGAAGGATTTTGATATGGATAAGAAGTACCTGCCTGGTGATGGTGTAATTTCCGGAACCGGTACAATTAATAACAAACCGGTATGTATATATGCACAGGATTTTACAGTTGCCGGAGGGTCGCTAGGATGGATGCATGCAAAGAAGATCACAAAAATAATGGATCATGCTTTAAAATTAAAGGTTCCGTTAATTGGTATAAATGATTCAGGTGGGGCACGTATTCAGGAAGGTGTTAACTCACTGGCTGGTTATGGTGAGATCTTTTTCCGCAACACTCTTGCTTCCGGAGTAATTCCACAAATATCTGTTATATTAGGACCTTGCGCAGGAGGTGCAGTTTATTCACCTGCATTAACAGATTTTGTTTTTACAGTTGACAAAATCACCAAGATGTTTATCACCGGACCAGAAGTAATAAAAACAGTACTTGGAGAAGAAATCTCTATGGAAGCTTTGGGAGGTGCCAGGGTACATTGCGAGGAAACCGGTAATGCTCATTTCTATGCCGAAAGTGAAGAAGAATGTTTTAATCAGGTAAAACAACTTATAAGTTTCATACCATGGAATAACATTAACAAGGCTAGAAACTTTCCAAAAAAAGAACCAAAAACCAGACGTTATAAAATTAATAGTGTGATGCCCTCAGATGCTAAGCAGCCATACGATGTGAGGGATTTGATAAAGGCTTTTGCCGATGACTCTGATTTTTTTGAAGTTCAGGAACTCTTTGCTCAGAACATTGTAATTGGTTTTTGCAGAGTTGATGGTGAAACAGTTGGTATTGTTGCTAATCAGCCACTATATTTAGCAGGCGTTCTTGATGTCGATTCTTCCGATAAAGCAGCACGCTTTGTACGCTATTGCGATTCCTTTAATATACCACTAGTAACTCTTGTTGATCTCCCAGGATATTTACCTGGCGTTGATCAGGAACATGCAGGTGTAATTAGGCATGGTGCAAAATTGTTGTACGCATATTCTGAAGCAACAGTTCCAAAAATTACATTGATAACACGTAAGGCTTATGGTGGGGGTTATATTGCTATGTGTTCGCATCACCTAAGAGCTGATTTTGTATTTGCCTGGCCTACTGCAGAAATTGCAGTTATGGGACCTGAGGGTGCTTCAAATATTATTTTCCGTAAAGAAATTATGGGTGCAGCTGATCCCGACGAGATGCGCAAAGAAAAGGTTGCTGAATATAAAGCAAAATTTGCTAACCCTTATGTTGCTGCTGCTTATGGTTATGTTGATGCAGTAATTGAACCTAATGAAACGCGGAAAATGCTTATTCATGCTCTTGACATTTCAAAAGATAAAAAGATTCAGCTTCCAGCAAAAAAACATGGAATTCCACCATTTTAATCAAGATATATTATGGCAGAGGAAAAAAATAAACAACAGTTTGTCTCTATTGATATTGATGGTGTAAAGTATAAAACTCTTCTCACACAAAAGTACAAACAACGCAAAAAGTACATTGAAAAGAATCCCAGAGAAGTTAGAGCATTTATTCCAGGCACTATTTCCAAGATTTGGTTCAAGCAAAAAAGACAAGTAAAGGAAGGTGATGTAATAGTTACTCTGGATGCTATGAAGATGTTGAATAAAGTAATGGCACCAATGGACGGCGAACTAAAACTGTTAGTGAAAGAACGAGATGTGGTAAGTAAAAACCAAATTCTATTTAAAATATTAGATTAGCTATATACTAACACTCATAAATCTTACTGCCTAGCTTGTAATTAACGGTTTTCTATAACATCCTCTTTACCGAACAATTTATTTGTGTCTTCAATAAAATTAAGTAGATCTTCTCTTCCCAAATCTGTGGTTGAAGAAGTAATTATTATGGTTGGAAGCTCTTCCCAGCTCTCTCTTAGTTTTTTCTTATAATTATTAAGATTAATAGTTATCTGATTTATTTTGAGTTTGTCGGCTTTAGTAAAAGTAATAACAAACGGCATGTTTGAAACTCCGAGCCATTCAATAAACTCCAGATCTATTTTTTGAGGTTCAATCCTGATATCAATAAGAAGAAATAAAGTAAGCATATTTGTTCTGCTTAAGATATACTTCCGAATCATCTTCTCCCATTTCAACCTCTCTGTTTTCGATTGTTTTGCATATCCATAGCCTGGTAAGTCAACTAAATACCACTGATTGTTTATTATAAAATGATTTATTAAAATTGTTTTTCCAGGAGTGGAAGAAATTTTTGCGAGTTTTTTTCTCTCCGTTAACATATTAATCAACGACGATTTACCAACATTTGATCTTCCAATAAAAGCATATTCAGGTTTATCAGGGGGAGGGCAACTACTAACATCGGTATTGCTTTCTATGAAATTGGCATAATTAATCTTCATAACGAGAATTCTATTTTTTAGTTTGTGATGTTAGATATCTGTCCTTCTTACCAGGAAAGATATCATCAACCGTAAGAAGTATTCCTGTTTCCTCAACTTCTCCAAAGTGGTGATTTACAGCAGTGCCAAAAGTTTTCATTGTTGACGATAAGTTCATATACGCATTTACAAGAGGTGGTACATTTTCGCCCAGTTTTCGTACCTTTTGAATCAATATCCTATAATCCTCATCGTAATTACATCCTGTGAAAATATTATTCAGTATCTTTTTTGATGTTCCGATAATTAGTGGTTCAATTGGATATATCAGTTTTTCATTATCAGGAAAATATTTATTTAAAAAGAACAATATCATGTCTCTTGCCAATGTGTCGAATTGAGGATACATGGTAACTTTGCCAAACATAAATTTAATATCGACATTATCTACAATTACGGCTCCAATACCATCCCATAAGTTATCAAGTGCGTACAAACCTCTCCTCAAATTAAACGTAGGCTGATATAATGGTTGCACAAAGGAACGACCTAGTTCAATTGTAAATGGGAAATATTCTTTGATAAATTTACCTGAATACTTGAATAAGCTAGCAGTAGGAGACATAACGATTCCATTTTTATCTATTTCAAGGTCGTTACAATGAATAAAACGATAGCCGCCAATTATTTCCCTTCCAAAAGGATCCCATAGAACAAGTTGCTTAAAAGCGTGCTTGCCTATATCAAATGAGTCAAGATCAAGATCTTTACCCGTTCCTCCGCCTGCATCCCGAAAAGTTACTTCACGAAGTCTTCCAATCTCCCTAATTACATTTGGTGAATCAGTTTCATTAACAAGATAAATTTCATTATTACCATTATTTGTTTTTCTTAGAAATCGGTCACTATTTAGTTCGTTAACCAATAACCGTTTATCAACGGGAGGAATTATAGTCTTCATCTCATTATTTTTTAAATCATAATGCAAATATACTACTTGACATTATAAAATTGCTAATTTGTTCTGCCCATCTCGATAAATGTAAATCTGTTTATAAATAACAGGCTTCTAGATTCCTAGCTCTTTACCAATTAATTCATTATAACCGGTATCTAAACCATACGAATATTGTCGCATTAATTCAGCCCATTCAGCTTTAGTATGCCTGCTATCAAAAGTAGTGTATGATATGGGAGGGCCAAAAGTAATTTTAAGAGTACTGTTTTGCTGTTTAACAAACTCATCAACCAGGAAAAGCATTTCTATGTTAGCTTTAATACCAAATACTTTACGAAAATTAGATAGGTTATAAAAGAAGTTGGTATTCCTGCCTCCAATAAATGTTGGGATAATATCACGCTTATATCTTATTGCTTTTGAAATAAAGGTACTTTTCCATTCGATATCCTTTATTTCTCCTTTCCTTTTCCGTGAAACAAGGCCGAATGGAAAATAGCAAACAATTTTGTCGGAGGCAAAAGTATCATTGATAATCTTTATATTTTGTGAATTACTACCATGCTTGTTAATAGGGATAAATAATGGTTTCAAATTTTCAACATTCATCAAAATATCATTAACAGGGAACACAATATCCTTTCTAACTCTACCCACAGCAAGCATTAATGCAAGTCCATCAAGGCCACCGAGGGGATGGTTTGAAGCAATTATATATCTCCCTTCCTTGGGAACATTATTAATGCCCGTAATGTCAAGTTTAACATTCATATCGTTCAATACTGAATCAATAAACTCAACTCCGGAAAGATGCCCGTAGTTTTGTAAATACAAGTTAAGGGTGTCTTCGTGAATAATTCGCTTAAGATAACTAATCACAAAACCTGGCAGAAACTTTTTAAGAAGAGGACTTTTTTCGGACAGAACTCTTTCCAGATCGATTCGCACTGATTTATTATTCAAAGTAGAATTATCCATAGTTTACTAAAATAGTAGAATTATACGATTTAAATCAGATTTGTGAATTACTAAACGAATAATTTGGAACTATTCTTATGCATCAATTGAGAAATCAATATGCCTAACAAAACAAAACCCCGCAAGTTATAAATTTACCTGCGAGGTTTTGTATATTTTTTTGGGCTTATTATTTAACTCCCAATTTAGCTTTTACTAAGGGAAGAACGTTGTCCCCAGTTTCGTAATAAACAAGAGCTCCAGTTCCTACGTCAAAAATATAATTATAATTATTTTCGCGTGCAACTTCAGTAATGGCAAACTTAACTTTTTCGATCAATGGGTTGAAAAGTTCAGCTTGCTTTGCTCCAAGATCCTGGTCAGCTGATTGTTGAAAAGCCTGAATTCGGTTTTGAAGATCTGTGATTTCTTTTTCTTTGGTTTGTCTTATCAAATCAGACATAGTAGCTACATTTTCCTGATAAACAGAAACCTTTGATTGATATTCCATAGCCATTGTCGACATTTGCTCATCAAGATAATCAGCATATGCCTTAAGTTCTTTTTGAAGTGAATCTGTTTCGGGCATTAATGTTAATATTTCATTTGAATCAATGTATCCGAATTTAACTCCTGATTGTGCGAATCCAAAACTTGAAATAAGAACAATAAGAGATACCAATGTGATAACTTTTTTAATAGATTTCATCTTTTTGATTTAATAATGTGGTTACTAATATTCTAAATTTAGGGATGCAAACTTAATTAAAAAATAGCAACTCCAAAACAATTAATAAATTATGTGAGGATAATTATGAAATATTAACAAATTAAATTGTGTGGTTTCTTTATTAAAAGAAGACCATTATTTTTATCCTCAGAAAATAGTTTGTTCCTTCTATTCTCTGGTTCGGCTATCGCGTTTTACAGTTTGCATTACATTGCCAACTTCATCAAGAACATCATCACTTATGTCGTATTTTGGATTAGTGTAAAGAAGGGTCATTCCTCCCGATTTATCAAAAACAAACGAATAGTTTTGGGTTGTTGCAATGCTTTCGATAGCATTATATACTTTTTCCTGAATTGGTTGCACTAGCTCCTGACGCTTTTTAAATAGCTCGCCCTCAGCACCGAAATACTTACGCTGAAGCTCTTTTACTGCTTTTTCTTTTTTAACTATATCTTCTTCCCTTTTTTTCTTTATGTCTTCAGGTAGTAAAACTGATTCAGCCTGATATTTCTGATACATTTCACTAACCTTGGCATAATCTGTCTCAATCTCCTTCTGCCACTTCTTTGAAAGCTCATCTAATTGATCTTGTGCATCCTGAAACTCAGGAATATTATCAAGTATATATTGTGTATCTACATAAGCATACTTTTGAGATTGTCCTAATGCAGAAAAATTAGCTAACAAAAAAGTAGTTGTTAAAAGTAAAAAAGCGGATTTAATAATATTATTCTTCATGATTATAAGTTTTTTATTTCACTAAATATAGCAAAAATATTGCCAAAGTTAATCTAACGACTGGTTAAGTGAGAAATGGAAGTGACTACCGCTAGCACTAGGAATTCCATAAATAGGATCGAGACCGTATGCCCAATCTAGGCCAAGCATTCCAAACATTGGGAGAAAAACTCTAACGCCAACGCCCACAGCTCTTTTCATATCAAAAGGATCAAAACCTTGTGATCCAAGCCATGAATTTCCTGCTTCAATAAATGTTAATGCATAAATTGTAGAACTAGGGTTTAACGATAACGGATACCTTAATTCAAGTGTGTAGCGAGTAAATACTGTTCCACCTATATTTTTGTTTTGATAAAAGAATGGTGTTATCGACTCATTAGTATAACCTCTCATACTAACAATCTCACGACCATCAAAATTATTTGTTCCCGACAAACCATCACCACCCAGATAGAATCTTTCAAAAGGAGTAACCCCCAGATCAGCATTATAATATCCGAGATAACCAAACCTGAATTTAGTAGCGAAAACAAGTTTGTCGATTAACTCAAAATACCAATATGCCTTAAACTTCCATTTATGATATTCAATCCACTTATATTTTTCCGTATCTCCAATTTGAGTATAATCCTTTTCGGGTGTAAATAAAGAGTAAGGTGGTGTTAACTCAAGACCTAATGAAATCTCTGATCCCCTACGGGGGAAAATAGGTTGGTCAATAGAATTCCTTCCAAAAACAACTTCATAATTTAAATTGTTATAAGCTCCGTTCCCACTTCCTATATAAAATATAGTAGCATAATTAGTTAAATTATAGAGTTGAACATTAACACCCTGGTATAATGTAAAAAAGTCATCGGGCCATGTAAGTCTTTTACCTATACCAGCGCTAACTCCGTCGATAACAAATGATGACCTCAAAGTATCGGATTTAGGTAATCCATTTGAGTAAATCGAGTGAAAATAAGAAACGGTTAACGCATTTGGTTTTCTTCCTCCCAACCACGGTTCCGTAAACGAAACACTCCAACTCAAATAATCTTTACCATAAGTTTGAAATCTCAGCGATAATTTTTGTCCGTCACCTGACGGAATAGGTTTCCAGGAACTTGCTTTAAAGAAGTTTTTTAACGAGAAATTATTAAAACTTAAGCCCAGCGTACCAATAATCCTACCATATCCCCATCCACCAGAAAGTTCTATTTGGTCGGCAGAAGTTTCTTCTACCTGGTATTCAATATCCACAGTTCCGTCAACAGGATCAGGGTTGATATTTGGTGTTATTGATTCTGGGTCAAAATATCTAAGATTAGCTAACTCACGCGTAGTTCTGATAACATCTTCACGACTAAACAACTGACCTGGTCTGGTACGCAATTCTCTTATAACAACGTGATCATTGGTTTTAGTGTTTCCTTTTACCGATACGTTTTTAATTCGTGCCTGTTTACCCTCGAAAACTCTAATTTCCAGATCAATAGAATCATTCCCAACATATGTTTCAACAGGAGTAACATTAAAAAACAAATACCCGTTATTCATATAAAGGGAGCTAATATCAAAACCTGTAGGATTATACTGAAGATTGGTTTCCAATAATTCAAGATTATATACATCACCAGACTGAATGCCAAGGATGGTGCTTAAAAATAAAGAAGAATACACAGTATTTCCTACCCATGTTATGTTCCGGAAGTAATATTTATTTCCTTCGTCAATAGTAATATCGATCCCAATGTTTTCCTTATTTATTTTGTAAACAGAATCAACAATAATTTGGGCATCACGGTAACCTTTTTTATTATATTTTGCTATGATGTTATTGAGATCATCTTTATAATTTGACTCAATATATTTTGAGCCTTTAAAAATATTAATCTTAAAATTATCTTTATAATATGATATAAAATCTTCTTGTACTTCATTAAATTTAAGCATTACCAGATCACTGGTAACATCAATAATAAATGGCGCAAGACTATCCAATGGTTTAAATGAACCCCTGGCTTTTGTTTCCTTCATACTTGCTTTTACAGCATCTGCTGAAAGACTTTCTGTACCGTAAATATTAATTACCTTTATTTTAACTTTCCTGTTCTTCTTAATGTCGATAGTAAGATCTACAAAGTTATTGTTTCGTTTATCCTGTTTCTCAGTAATATTAACTTCACTATTCAAATATCCTTTATCGGCATAAAACTGAGTGATAATATTTTTTGTGCGGATAATTAGGTGGTCTGTTACTACATCACCACGGGTAAGATTTATTTTTTCACGGATATCATCAGCCTCGGTTTTCCGAATACCTTCAAATGAGAATTTACTTAACCTCGGCCGCTCATGTAAGATGATTTTTAGAAATATTTTGTTGGCTTTAATATCGGACGCAACAATACTGATATTATCAAAAAGACCTTGTTCCCATAACTTCCTGATTGCGCTAGTGATCTCATCACCCGGAATTTTAACACGTGTCCCAATCTCAAGATTAGAGAGCATTATAATAACATTCTTATCCAGATACTCTACACCTTCCACTTCAATACCACCTATTATATATTCAGTTGGGGCATCGTAGCTAATTTTTGACAAATCACTTCCTATATTAATTTGGCTATAAATAATATCAGAAAAAAGTAAAATACTAATTACAACAAATACAAATATTACATTCTGGTAATTCCTCCTCATACAGCGATTCAGCTTAATAATTGTTCACTTGTTAATCCAAACCTTCTTTCCCTATCTTGATAATCTACAACCGCCTGAAATAGTTCTTCTTTTCTAAAATCGGGCCACAATACATCTGTAAAGTATAATTCAGTATATGCTATTTGCCATAATAAATAGTTGCTTATCCTTAATTCACCACTTGTTCTAATTAATAATTCAGGATCGGGTATATCATTAGTTGTTAAATAACTTTCAAATAATTGCTCATTAATATCTTTACTCTGAAGCTTACCAGATTCAATATCGGCAGATATTTTTTTTACGGCATCAACAATCTCCCATCGAGAACTATAGCCCATTGCCAGAGTTAGTACCATCCTGCTATTGTTAGATGTTTTCTCCATTGTATCCAAAAGCTTTTGGTAATTCTCAGCAGGTAAAGTTTTTATATCACCAATTGCATTTAAGCGAATATTATTTTTATTTAATGTATCTAACTCTTTAACTATTGTTTCGATAAATAAGGTCATAAGAGCGTCAACTTCATCTTTTGGCCGGTTCCAGTTTTCAGTTGAAAAAGTATATAGAGTAAGGTACTCAATACCTAAGTCGGCTGCAGCCTCTGCAATATCTCTTACAGAATCAACACCCTCATGGTGACCATCAACACGATCAAGTCCATGCTGCAATGCCCATCTTCCATTGCCATCCATGATTATGGCAATATGTTTAGGTAGTTTCTCCAGATTTATTTTTTCCCTATAGCTTTTCATTAATCAGAAAGATCATTTCCAGTCTAAGTTATTACATTGCTTTTTGCTCTGTAAGTCAAATTTATATGTTACTGTAATACCAGTGTAGTTATACCAGTCACTAGTTTTATCGTCGCCTCGTTGCATATTTGGGTCATGACTCCTTGTAGGATCGCTCAATATTCCTGCAGTATTATCGGGATTAATGTTTGAACCCTCCAGATAATACGTAGTACTAATATCATCAATATAGTCTGTCAAGGTTTTCCGCATTCCCCATTCAAATGAAAGCCCTATCCTTTTGTTAACGCTATATTTAAAACCAAATCCAAAAGGAAAAGCCAAACTAGACTGATTGTATGGGCTTCTGCCTTCAAAACCAGCTTTTTGCCCTTCAGTTCCTATTGGTTGTAAGGCAACCCCACTAAATGATGTTGGTTTAAAAGTGAAATAACCTATCCCACCAAAAATAAATGGAGTTACATAACTCTTTGTACTTCCTGTAAAATATTCCCAAAAGTTAAACTCAACAACTAAAGAGAAGTCGTTGATATTTGATTTAAAATTAAGATCCCGATCTATAGTTTTGCTCCCGGTAGCGTCACTACCCTGAACTTTGCCTCTATAGTAAGATAATTTAATTGCCCAACGGGAGTTAAGATTATATCGCGCAAGGGCTCCATATGCTAACTGAGTTTGATTGTATGGCAGTGCGGGATTTAACTCTCCCAGGTAATACGAAGTACCACCAAACCCACCAACCTCAATGGTTTGAGCATTCGAGATTGTTGTAAGCATCAATATAGAAAACACAGGTATAGCTTTAAAAGCTAAATCCCAAAAACAGTATTTTCTAATTTTTTCTAACATTATAATTTTGAGCGGCAAAAATATCATTTTTTTAGTTATACTTAACATGTAATACTTAAGGTTAAATCCCTACATGACAAACTAAATAAATCAATAAATATTATTCGCAATATTAATTCCTGTTGTCAACTCCCCAAAGCAATTTATCACGAATTGTTGAATAAAAATCTTTATTGTTAATCTGAATAAGGTTCACTTTAAAACCGCAGCGTTTTATAACAATTTCATCTTTCTTACTTATATCAGATTGCCTGGAGTCCATTGTTATCAAATATTTTTCTTCCCTTCCTTCAATTCTGATTTTAATTACGCTTGAATCCTCAATAATTATAGGACGAACGGTTAGGTTATGTGAAGCAATTGGTGCAATTATAAAATTTTTTGAGCCAGGAGCTACAATCGGGCCGCCAACACTAAGTGAATACGCTGTTGAGCCTGTGGGTGTAGACACAATTAATCCATCTCCCCAATAAGAATTTAAAAATTTATCATCAACATATACGTGAACTACAGCTAATGAAGTAGTATTATTTCGATAAATTGTTAAGTCATTTAAGGCATAGTTTATATCCCCAAATAAACTCTTTGGTTCTACTAACTGCAGCAATGATCTCTTATCGATAACATAATTTCCGTTATAAATACTAACAACAGCATCTGCTATTTCGTTTTTTGAAACACTTGATAAGAATCCAAGCCGTCCAAGATTTATTCCGAGAATTGGAATCCCTGAATTCCTAACAATAGGAACAGTATCCAGTAGGGTACCATCTCCACCTATTGAAAATAGCATATCAACCTCATCCTTAATATCTTTATTTGTGCTAAAAAAAGATATGTTCTTGTTAAAGCTTACATATTTTTGAATGGCTTTATAATAAGGCTCATAAATACAAATCAGAGTGTTCTTTTTTGTTAACTCATTAATCAATAATTGCAAGTAACCTCTCTGATTATCAGCATATACTTTTCCAAATAATGCTACTTTCATATTATTGAAATTTTTAATGGCAAATGTAACTTAAAAACCCCTAATCTATAATTATTAACGTTTTTTAACGGAATATTATTAAAGTAATCAACCCAACCTATAAAAGTTTAGACAACTGTTTAGTATGGAAAAGAAACTCATACAAATGTGTATAACAGTTGGAAATTATTTACAAAGATACTTATAGGTTCTAAAAAGTTGAACATTACTGCCTAGCCACATAGTCGGGCAATCTCGAATTATTTACTTTCAGCATATTTCTTATAAAACTCCAACAATCTAATCAATAATTCAGCATTACCTTTTATTTCATCATTACGTGAAGCTACAAGCTTTTCCAGTTCCACCACCGCATGATTGCTCAAGTCTTTATCCCAAATAACAAGCAGTGCACACAGTTTTAAATAATCAATCATTTCACTTTTTGTGAGCTGATCAACAGGCTCAGTGTTAACATAATCCATTATGGCTTTTTGACTTTTGTTGATGTACTCGCCACTAACATTATCATTATTATGATCGTATTTCAACTGCATCAGTTTCATATTGACTACGGTAGGTATAAGCCTTGGGTATAACAATACAGTATTCCAACCTACTGAATAAATAACAAAACCATCTTCAAACTCGATATTAGCATATGGGGTTAATGATTTATTGCTTTCATTATTTTGTGAGAAAACAAGTACCGGAACCAACAATATTATTATTAATAATCTCTTCATAACTAAATCTACTTAACAACAAACTTACCACCACCGCTCCCACCATTACTACTATTTGCAACAACAATATACATCCCACTTTGCCATTTGCTTACATCGGTTTGTATCTGTATTTCACCATTGGGCAGTAGTTGTTCAAACACCTTTTTGCCGTTTACATCATAACAAGTTAGCATTATGTTGCTATGGTGTTCTGTATTTTCCATTTCAAAAGCAATACAACTTGCTGCCGGGTTTGGGTATATATTTACAGGTATTGTTTTTATGTACTTATAGTATTCACCTGGCGTTAGTACTTCATCAATGCCCGTCACTATGCTGCAATTGTCCAGATAAATTGTATCTGATAAAATTGGCAGGTCATCGCAAAGGCTATCATAAGTATAAGTGTTAGTATCTATTTCTGATTGTGAAAGGTCTGGGTTAAGTTTGTAAAGCATAATATCCAAATTTGAATTATCATTCTTTGCTAGAAACACAAACCCACTGTCAACTGTTTTTTCAGTTGGACGAAGAGTGCATCTTGCCCCAGAATGGTTCTGATAATTATAAACAAATCCACTCGTATCCATTGTCCACTCTCCTATTGGATTAAGCTCATAAGGAATATCGCCTACTGCTGCTGTACATAAGTAAGTACTATCATTTATTATTTGTAAATCTCTTAAATCATTATCTTCTACTTCGGGTGAAATACTACTATTAGAGATTCCTTTATATCCTAATTCATTGCCATCAGCATCAAAATCCATTAAAATTGAGTTCATAACATTTGGAGCAAAAGAATACCTGCCATAACCTCTGAAATTTACTGAATCAAGGGGAACTGTACCCCATGCAGTACCACCAATATAATAAGACATCCCAAAAGGTAAAAACCACTCTTTGTTAAACAAGCTGTCAACCTTAATAAACATTGATCGTAAATGTCCAACATTAGGATTGCTTGGATATGCATAGTAACAATCACCTGAAATAATATATGAATTATTTACTTTATCTATAGAAACCGGTAGAGGCATATACAACAAAGTGTCTGATACGGGGCTGGCTAGCTCTTTCATCCATAACAGGTTACCGCTATAATCAAAATTTAATAAGTCAACACTATAATTATCATCATAATCCTTAAAATTACCAACTGCGAGAATAGAATTGTCTAATAATAGTACATCAGTAAAAAAAGACCTTGAATATTTTGTGCCATTAAAAAACTCATTACACCAAACCAATTCATTACAACTGTTTAGAAGTATAATCCATGCATTTACATATTTATTACCAACTATAATTCTATTCCCATTTTTATCTTCAGCTATTGCGGCACAATTAACATCTTCTTTTATAACTATTTCCCATAATAAATCCCCGTTTCTATCTGTTTTGTGCACAGTAACATGATGTAAATCGTTATGACTACAAATTAAAATCCCCTCATCATAAGAGTTTGCAACATCTACAGCTCCATCCCACATATCAGGATTACCAAATGTCACTTCCCACCTATGCTGTGCAGATGACAACATAGGAAAAAGTGAAATAATAAGAAACAAGATTAACAGTCTCATCAAGAGATTTTTTAATATTTTACAAATTTAGAACTTTGAATCAGGCTGCCTTTGTTTGTTAAACTAACAATATAAGTACCATTGTTCCAATTTCGCAAATCTACAATTTTCAAACCACTATTACTATATAAACGGAAAGCATCTACCCGAAATCCCGTAACAGTTAATATTTCTACGACAGGACTGGATATTCCATGCTCTAATTCGTACTCAATTGTGATGTAATCATTTGCAGGATTTGGATACAGTTTAAGGTAGCTAGCACTTTCCCATAACTGCTCATAGGTATTTTCACTAACTAATGATGATTTGTTTGATGAAGTATCGGGCAGTATGTATGGCTCGCTATAAACCATATTATCAATTAAAATAAGTTGGTTACGAGTATATGCATGCAGCAACCCTTCAGTATTATTATAAATGGTATAACTTACATTTTTTTGTAGGCTGTCCATCTCCATAACGGTTTTGCTTTGCGACAAAAGATCAATTAACATGGCAAAGTAATCGATAAAGTAATTATGATAATCAATTTCAGCACTACTTAAATCAAATTCATAAGGGATATTATCTAACAAATTTACTATACCAAGGCTGTCGCTGCTGTTATACCTACAAAAAGCTTGTTGATATTTTGAAGTTAAACTATTAATGTTTGATAAAGCCTGCTCAATACTATCATGTATTGCTAATCCCGTTGTATCTGTTATAAATAAATTTGTCAATTGATAAACCGCCCTTGCTTTTTCGCCGGAGTAATAGTAACGTTTGCTTTCAAGTGATTCTTTATGGCCAAAAACAGTATCGTTTGCATTTATACTTGCCATTTGATTTACACTTGGAGGGTTATTGCGTTCATCAAGTGCATTTAGTACATTTTCAGCCTTTGCTGACTGTGGGTTGGCAACCAATACCTCGGTAATAATCGAATTTGGCAGTACGTCTTCTTTTTCAGCAGCATTTACCATTACAGTATCGCTTAAGTATGGCGAGGCTGATAATAATTCGTCTCTTAATATCATTGTTTCGGGTGGAATACTCGTTGATACATCAAGGTTTAACCCTGCAGTATTACCATCATCTACCAACACATTCAGCGAATCAGTATAAGTTACTTCATAACTTTTGTTATTACTTATGTAAGTTCTAATCTCACCCTCTGTGCGTATTCCAAGATTTGATGGACATCCACTAGTGATTGTCCAGTCATAATCATAAGGAGAAAAATCTCGTATGATTGTTTCATAAGTTATAGAATCAGGGCGTAATCTAGGCATATTTAATACAGTGTTCCAATATGGCATCCAATAATAAAAATCTTCACCTTCATTGTTGTAATCGCTGGTAGAGGTTTTCCCCAGCTTACTAAATCTGTTACCTGCAGGAGCGATTACAATATCAGCTTTGCTACCTTGTTCAAAGGCAATACCATTTAATGGGCTTGGTGTTCCATCCCACGTAACTGCAATATCCATGTAGTTGTTTATGAAGTTATTACATTTAAATTGAAGACCCTTGTGCTTTTCAATATCACGGTTATGGTTTTGGGCAATTGTGGCCCATCCAAGTTTACTAAAGTTGTTTTTGTAAATAAAATTATCCTCGGGACCTGAATTATTTACTACAAGGCCAATACTACGTGAATAAGTGAGTTCATGAAAAATTGGGAAATAGTTAGCATAAAATTTATTTTCTTCAATCTGATATCCGGTGCAAGCATCAAGATAAAGACCTGTGAATCCGTCAGGTAATTCAATTGTGCCGGTAGTTATATTAAACGTATTACGCGTAATACTGGCATAGGTTTCAGCACCAAGGTAGCAGCCTGTAATATTGTGGTTAAACTCATTTTGGTCGATTAATATTGGTTTATTGTTACCAAAAAAAGCAAAGGAACGAACACCATAATCCATACCATTGAAAACATTGCCTATAGTATCACTTCCATATGGTAACAGGTAATAGCCCGAATTCCAACTATGAATCCCTATACCTCTCATATATCTTGAAAACGATAGTGAAACGGAATTTTCAAAAATATTGCTTTCGAATAAAACACCAATTACATCAATTAGTTCAACATGTTGTAATGGGTCATCATCTAAATAATAATAGGCACTATCGTAGGTAAATGTACAGTTTTTAAAATAACTTTTGTTGTCTTCAAGTGGAAAATCGCCATATGCGTGTGGATACGGGAACATCTGTACTGAAGAAGTATTATTTAAGAAATAAGAACTATCTGCCCAGATTAGTCCGCCAGCAAAATTCAAGTCACTAATACCGGTTGAGTCAATATTTTTAATTGTTGCAATTGCCTGTTTGGCATATTCGATAGTTGCGCCATTTCTAAGGACTACCAATCCCTGATTGATAGTGTCTTGTACTGCGTTTGAATTTCCCCAAAGTTCAATTCCATTCCAAAAATCAGGGCAGCCTTTAGTTATAGTGCCTCCATCAACTAAAAGTTTGGCTCCCCGTTCTACAATTATTTTGCATCCAGCCCCCATACTTAACGTACCATAAATTGTATAGGTCAACCCGGATGGAACTATTACATCGCGAAAATACTTTTTATATATACCGCTATGAATTACATTGGTATTAGATGATATTGTGTAAGGTTCTCCTGAATTGTTGCACGAGGGAGCCGAGGCAAACCAAACCCCTCTTCCATATGTTCCGGCATAAATCCTATTGTTTATTGCTTTTATATCTTTTACCTCACAGTTGGGCAGATTTGTAGTGTAGTTTACCCATATGTTCGATCCTTCATCAAGATAAAAAACACCATGTTCAGCTCCAAGCCAAGTCTTGTTATTATTTCTGTGAATACTATTTATATTACCAGCATCAAGATCAAATGTAACATCGTACCAAACAGGTATTGACGGATTAGTAGTATTAACACAAAAAAGGCTGTCTCCTATTGCAACTAGCACAGAGTCAGTATTATCAGTTATTTCAATAGCAGAAATAAATCCTTCTGAGGGGGTATTATCAATTTTAGCCCATTTTGTTGTATCTTGACCACCACCGTCAATTGATTTGTATAGATAATGATAGTAAGGATTTTCCTGGCGTGCACTTGCATAAATTTGATGCGTACCATTGGCATCTTTAGCAGCAACCCGCCATGTGCCTGAAATAGCACAGCCAATTTGTTCTGTAAAATTTGACCATTTCTCCCATTTGCCATCAATTGTTGGATACTTCATTACTTCTTTTTTGCTTACTCCATATAAATTATCTTGCAATCTTACGTAATATGTTGAAAAGTTTGCAATCGGTATTGTATCTTCAGACTGGTTACATTCCTCAGCATATGTTCCCATAAAGCGTGAATCAAAATTATTACCCTGATAATATTCTCTTATTACTCCGTTTTGAGCACTTACAAAGTAATTTTCATCGCTAACAACCACATTCTGAAAACCATCACCAAGTGTCCTTTCCCATATATACCAATCAATCTCATTGCTGGATGTATAGGTGTTGCTACCGCAATCGAACTGACCGCTAGTAACAAGATTGCCGTTACTGCTAGCATCAAGGTGCTCAATTGTTGCAACACCAAGCCCTCTTGATTTTGCCACCCAACTAACAGTTGTGTCATTGATAAATTCACCCTTATATATCCCGCCGTCTGTTCCTGCCCATATTGTACTATCGTTGTCCTCAATTAGTAAATAATGCATATCAACATGTGGTACTACATTATCAGCAGGTATAATTTCTTTTTTCAATGAAATGGTGTCGCTACTCAAGCCATTGTATATTAACCACAGGGGTAAAAAGGCATCCTGTCCAAGGATATGAATTTGTCCGTTACTATTCTTTTTTGGCCTTATAGCCCATCCAAGTTTCCTGGCATAACCATTGAACGATGAGTTTGCATAAAATTTATGCCATATTTGGTTATAAATATCATATCTATAGATTGCTGTATAATTATAATCGCGCATTGAAAAAACTGCAAACAGATAATTTGAATCTGCCTTTGATATCTTCAATGAAATCCTTCTTAATTCTGGACGTGTTATCTCCATAGTATCATATGGGAGTGTTATTGTATCTACATCAAATATCTTTGTGCTTACACTATTGTTTAGGTTATAGCTGTAAATTCCTGTGTTGTTTGAACCTGAAGCATATATTATATTATCACTGTTAAGGTCTTGAACTACATCATAAAACTCACCAGGAATAAGTTCAGTCCATGTGGGCGTTTCTTTATTTGCATTTCTCGTTTCATATAGGCCTTCAGTTGTTGTAACAATCAGATGTGTACTGTCAGTATTATTAGCTATTTTAATTATTTTACGCATATGATAAATATAATTATTTTGACTGCTCGAATCCAGGCCTATGGTACTCCATGTTAGGCCAAAATCGGATGATCTCCAAACACCAATTGCTGTTTGCCATGCTTTATCACCATCAAAACCTTCACCATTACCTGTACTTAGATATAATGTTGTTTCAGATGTCAAATTCACGATTTTGTGATCAATAACAATACTGGATACACCTGGACGCGGTAACCCTTTGTCGGTTCCAGCGTTAACCCAATTATTTCCATCGTCTTCACTTCTAAATAATCCACCAACGGGTGAGCAGGCATAAAGTGTATTTTCACTATATAGATCTTTGTAAATATAATGAATTTGACCGGTGCCTTTCGCTATCCCCCCTAAATCTGGTATGTCATTGGGCCCAATTAAACGCCATGTTGGTGTAGAATTACCATTTTGAGTGTAGTTGTAGCTGTTTGAATAGTCTAACAAATCTGCCTGGTAATCATCATAATCGTAATTTGAACTTAATTTAGGAGCCCAATACCTGTACCAACGTTTAAACTGAGTATAACCTGTGCCTTGCATACTGTCTGCACCCAGTACGGAAATGAGTGAGTCGTAATATGATTGTTGTTGTTGAAAATCGGACAAAAATTCGGTTTGGGCTGATACTGATAATCCAGTTAACAGAATTATAGCAATTAAACAGTTGCACAGTTGCTTAAAATTGTTTGACTTTGAGGTAATAATGTTTCCTGATTTCATTTTTTTGAGTTTAGTTAGTTTAATTATAATAATCTATACTGTCGGTCAATATAATAAATCGGATTTTTTCTAAGACCAATTATATTGTCATATTATTATGCTTTTCACAATAATTAAACAGTAGGGAAGCTTTTTAGTGGTTTTGTCTTGTCCTGAAATAGGTTTACAATAAAATTGTAAATTTATTCGCACATTATGGACAAAAAAGAGATTAACAGAGAAGAAATTATTGCCGAATATTTAACAGGCAATATTAGTTATCGAGCTTTAGGGAAAAAGCATGGAGTTCCATCACGCAGCATTTGTGATTGGGTTATGAAATACCAGGGTCGTTTGTTAAGTTGGAAAGAAAAAGAGAAAAGGAGAAAAGAAAAAACAACTGGTAAGAAAGAACAGAAGTTATCAAACGATGTAAAGGTTCTACAGCAAGCTTTACGAAAAAGCGAGCTCAAGAGCGAACTTTTAGAAGAAATGTTAAAGTTGTCGGAAGAACATACAGGTATTGCTTTGCGAAAAAAGTTTGGCACCAAGCAATAGCAAAAGTAGAACAAAGAAGAAGCCGCAGTATAACTGCTCTTTGTTCGTTGCTTGGTTATAGCAGACAGGCTTATTACCAACAGAGAAAGCAAATAGAAAAAGAATCGTTACAATATGGCATATTGATAAATGAAGTATTGGAGATTCGAAAAACCCAAAAACGTTTGGGATGTCGTAAGCTTATGCATAAACTCGAATCATTCATGGCTCAACATCAAATTGTTATAGGTCGAGATGCGTTTTTTGATTTGTTATCAGAACGCAACTTGTTGGTAAGAAAAAGAAAACGAAGAAAACCTATAACAACGTTTTCGGATCACTGGATGAGAAAATATCCAAATTTAATAGAAGGCTTCTATCCCACTGCGCCTAATCAGTTATGGGTAAGTGATATAACATATATTGTCATTGGCAATGGTTTTGCTTATTTAAGTTTGATAACAGATGCTTATAGCCGTAAAATAGTAGGGTTCTATTTATCAGAAGATCTATCAGCAGAAGGCTGTATTCGGGCTTTAGAAATGGCATTAGACAACAATCCCATATTGGGCAGGCTTATTCATCATTCTGATAGGGGTTCTCAATACTGCTGCTCAGATTATGTTAAAATACTAAATTATAATTTCATTAAAATCAGCATGACACAAAATGGAGATCCAAGGGAAAATGCGATTGCAGAAAGGGTGAATGGAATATTAAAAGATGAACTATTAGACAAGTCCCATATAAATTACAATGAAGCTGTCAGGAATGTTTCTATAGCAATAAGTATCTATAATCATCAACGGCCACATGGCAGTATTGACTATTTAACCCCAATAGAAGCTCATTTTAGGTCAGGGAAATTAAAAAGGAGATGGAAAAACTATTACTCTAAAAAGAAAGATATGGAGTCAGAACTAGTATTTTGACAGGACTTTAAATCTCTCTTTGTTCCGTTCCGCTACGCTCCACTCCACAAAGAGAGATTTAAAAACAGTAAACTGTATTTAGGATTAAAAATAAAGTGTAAATTTGAGACAGGACTAAGAAGTAAAAAGTGTAAACTAAAATCAGGACGAGACATTTTTTTTGGTAGGATTTAGCAGCCCCTTGGTGTAATATACCGCTAATTTATAATAATTCATTGCAAAAATGCAAGCTGTCCTAGCGTGAAATGTCTCAACAATTAATTATTACATAGTATTCTCAAAAAATTAATAGTGCTATTGAACTGTATTTGAGATTATTTATGATTTTATTTAGAATGATTATAAATTTTGAGAATAGGATTATGCATCAGGCTGTAAGAAATATATCTTTTTTTAATTCTGACCGAAGAGTGGGGAGTAAGGTAGACCGCTCCAACTTGTGCCACCCATACCGGAGTTATTGTGCCACTCATACCGGACTAATGTGTGCCACTTGTACCGATTGATGTTGTGCCACTCATACCGGAGCAAGTTGTGCCACTCGTACCGGAGCAAAGTGTGCCACTCATACCGGAGTTATTGTGCCACTTAGAACAGAAGTAATTTCTACCGTATAAGCTTTAAAATTAAACTAAAGCTTATGGCCGCAAAAAAGGTAGATATTATGGAATTAAGACAATTGTTATTATTAAAAGAAAAAGGTGAGAGTAACCGTTCTTGTGAACGACTGCTAAGCATCCACCGTAATACGATCAACCATTACATCAGGTTGTTTAGGGCATCGGGATCAAGCTACACCCGTTTATTAGAGCATGACAACAAGGTATTAGGCGAACTATTTCCTGCCCGCAAACCGCTTAATACAGAGAGGTACAGCATACTTGCTAGGTACTTTTCGTATTTTGAAGGAGAGCTAAAGAAGCCCGGTTGTACCCGTGAAGCCCTATGGCGGGAGTACTTAAACAAACATCCGGATGGATATGGGTACAGTCAATTCAACGAACATCTTGCACGTTGGAGGAACAAAGTAAAGGCCAGCGGCAAACTGATTCATAAAGTTGGTGACAAAGTATATGTTGACTACACAGGTAAGAAAATGCAAATTACCAACAAGCAAACAGGTGAACTTACCGAAGTGGAAGTGTTTGTGGGCATACTTCCTGCAAGTCAATACACTTATGTTGAAGCTACCAAAAGTCAGCAAAAAGAAGATTTTATAACCTCAATGAACCATTGTTTGGAATACTTTGGCGGCGTTCCCAAAGCTATTGTTACTGACAACCTAAAATCAGCAGTAACCAAATCAAGCAAATATGAAGCTATATTAAACAAAAGCCTGAAGTCTTTAGCTGTCCATTACAAAACAAGTATAAACCCCACCAGGTCTTATTCGCCGCAAGACAAAGCCCTTGTAGAAGGAGCTGTCAAATTGGTTTATCAACGCATTTTTTATCCCTTAAGCAAAATGACATTTTTTAGCATAGAGGCGTTAAACAAGGCCATTAGTGAAAAACTGATTGAGTATAACAATTATCAAATGGCGCAATTGGAAACCAGTCGCTACAAGCAATTTGTTGATATTGAAAAACCCTATCTCGAATCACTGCCCCCACAACCTTTTGAGTTAAAAGAATACAAGAAGGCAAAGGTGCAAAAGATGGGTTTTGTGTATTTACACGAGGATAAAAATTACTACAGTGTCCCGTTTCGTTATATTGGACAGCATGTAGAAGTTCAGTACAACTCCGAAGATGTTGAAATATATTATAACTCACAGCGCATTGCCATACATAAACGCAATTACAGAAAAGGATCCTATACAAAGAAAGACGAACATCTAAGCAGCTCACATAAATTTTACCAAGACTGGAGCCCGAGCTATTTTTTAAGTTGGGCCAAAAAATCGGGTGATTATGTTGAGGCATATGTTGGCAAACTTTTACAACAAGCTTCATATCCCGAGATAGCCTACAAACAATGTCTGGGTGGTGATCAACTTAAAATCATTATACACACCTCAAAGGCTTGATAACGCTTGCAAAATGGCACTAAACCAGTCCCGTCACGGGTATCACATTATTAAAAATATCCTCGCAAATAAAATGGATCTGGCAGATCAAGTAACAGTTACAAAACCTCATATCAGGACGAGACACATTAATATTAGGGGAGCTGAATTCTATAACTAAAAAAACAAGAAAATGAATAATCAAAATACAATCGAAAAAATGAAGCAAATGCGTTTGGGCGGAATGGCTGAGATGCATTACACAAACACATCAAATAACATCAATCTTGAATACACCATTGACCAGTATGTTGCCATGCTTGTTGACCAGGAGTGGGAGAACAGACAGAACAGAAAAATCAAGAACCTCATTAAAAATGCCAAATTTCGTTATCCGGCCACTATTCAAGATATTGACTACTCTGCCAATAGACAACTGGATAAAAATACTTTTGAAAGGTTGGCTTTGTTAGACTTTGTACGAAGCCATGAAAATGTAATTATAACAGGGGCAACCGGTACAGGGAAAAGTTATCTGGCTCAGGCCCTCGGCACCCAGGCTTGCATGATGCTCTTCAAAACACTTTACTATAATACGGCAAGGTTAATGGATCATTTAAAACTCGCAAGGCTCGAAGGTAGTTACACCAAACATTTAATGAAGATTGAAAAAGCAGAACTTTTAATCCTTGATGATTTTGGGTTGTCAGCTTTTGACAATCAATCACGGCAAAATCTAATGGACATAATCGAATGCAAATATGACAATAGTTCAATTATCATTGGCTCACAGATACCCATCTCAGGATGGCACGACATAATTGGAGAAGGAACTATTGCTGATGCAATACTTGACCGTATCGTTCATTCATCACACCGCATTCAACTAAAAGGTGAATCACTAAGGAAAAACAGACTTATTAATGAGGGAAAATAAATACAAAAGAAGATTGAGAAGAAAAACATATAGTGGAAAGGAAATATGAAAAAGAAAAGAAAGAATAGTAAATGGATAGCGTGTGATGTTCTCCGGTCGCTACGCTCCCTACGAATATCACACGCTATCCATCCCCCATAAGTGGGAAACTTCTATTTAAAAAAAAGTAAACTTAGATTTACCAATCACACCTAAAAAGATAATCTAAAACTACGTGTGAAAATGAAAAAATTAATGTTGAATATTTGAAAAAATTAATGTTGAAAAAACTTAGAAATTAATGTTTAATTTTGGTCTTGAAATTACATCTGTTTTAAGTGGCACAACATGTCCGGTACAGGTGGCACAATATGCCCGGTATATCCAGTAAGGAATCAAGACTTGCAATTTACAATCCTGGTTATTGCATCCTGATTCCTGTCTGCATCCAAACTTGCTACGAAAATTATATCAATTCTACTTAAATAGGGGCTGTAAAACCGATGAAGAATCCTTTTTTGTTTTGCTTATTTACTGACCACTCAAGTCGTAATACGAGATCATAATATGTAATCAAATCTATGCCAATGCCGGTACTCCAGAGTAGTTGGTTTGACAATGGATTCATGCTGTAAGTATAAATATCATCTACATAAGCCATATCAAAAAACACGTTTGCATATATGCCAATGTAAGCTTCGCTGAATTTTGTTGATTTTATCCAGCTGATATTGAAGTTAGTTTTTGGGATAACCTCATATTTTATATTTGACTTTACAATACCCAATTTCTGTCCATCCACTACATACAGTTCATATCCACGGATAGTATTCGGAAAATACCCAAGTCCTGAGGTAATAAAATATGGTGTGCGTTTTTCTTGGTTAGTAAACCTTGCCCTAAAATTATAGGCAAAATACCACTTGCGATAAATATTTACATATTGATCAAAATTGGCCTCGACTGCATAGTCGTTAATTTGATCATCAAAAATACCAAGTCCGCTCTTCCGAAGACTAATGTCAAAGAAATAACCTATTAGAGGATATGGTTTATAATCCCGATAATCGAGTTTAAATTGATAATTTAATGTAAAAAAACTATACGTGTTTTGAGAAAATGCATATTCAGGATTTAATTTCAGAATTGTATCCTGTACAATGTATTGCTTAAACCCGATAGAAAAACTGTGTAGATAATTAAATTTTGGACGAAAAGTAAAGCTTGCATCAGCAAATGTAAATCTTTGAGCATACCCCTGTTGTGAATAATAATATTGTTCCTTATTATCAATGGTTTGATACGCAATCTCATGATTGAGTTTTACTCCCCCATCTATTCCCATTCCAAAAATCTGATTTTTAGTAAGGTATGGCACACTCCATCTAAATGCCAAAAGTAAGTCATATCCACCTTGCACAGTAATATTTAGATTTTCCATCAAACCTCTAAAATTCTCAACTCGTAAGTCAACGCCATAATTTATGCGAGAGAAGTCTCTTTTATTCCACCAAGAATTTATGTTCCGATCAGCAAATTGAATTATAGGGATCGGCCAAATATACCATCTCTCGATAACTGAAACTTGAATATTGCATGTATTATTAATAACTTGCTTTGTGACTGTAACAAAATTAAACAGCGACCTGTTCATTAAGTTTTGCTGACTTTTTATAATCAAACTGTCTAGAACGGAGAGTTTAAGTTTACTTCCCTTTTCAAATTCTAATTCTCGAAATATGATCCTGTCTTTTGTAATTTTATTGCCTATCAGAGTAATCGAATTAATTACTAATAAAGAATCACCCGTTACATCTTCACTACCATGTGCAGTATAAACTTGCCCACACGTAATTGCAATAAAAAAAAATATTGGGATGAAACGTAATATAATCACTTCTTAAATATTGAGATAGTTAATTAAGGAATCGTAATTCTCTTTTAGTTCGTCTATGTCAACGTCTTCCTCGAAAGATGCATTAACCTGATATCCGAATCGTTCAAAAGTTTGGAGGATTGAGCCAAGTTCCAGCTTGCTCACTTTTATTATGACTTCTATTTTGGTTGAATCAATTTTGGATCGTATATATGAGCTTAGCACTTTTGCATCATTCGATTCAATAATATTTGCAATCTCTGTTAAACTATAGTCGTTAACGCTTACCTCCAAAACAATTACGCCACCTGGCAAGTCAACCGACATGCTTTCTGTAAAAAAGCTGATAAGATCGCTTTGAGTTATGGAACCAACATATACCCCTTTACTATCTATTACCGGAACTAAGGAAAGCTTCTGGCTACTCACCAATTTTAGAATGTCAAACACATACTGTTCTTCGTTTACATAAAAATTATCAAAATGGATAAATTCTTTTTGTAGTTCTAAGTTTTGATCAACATGATTATAAATATCTTTTTCAGAAATAACTCCAACGAAATGTCCGTTATCGACAACAGGAAAATGCACAACCTTATATTCAATCATTCTACTTAATGCTTCATTAGCAGTATCAGTTACCAAAAGAGGTAATATTTCTTCTTTAATTAATCGTAAAGCAATCATTGATTCTATTTTAAGGTTAACGCAAAACTATGTTTATGTCAAAATATTCTAATTTAATAAAATTTCAAATTGAACTCAGCATATTTAAATAGTTGTTATATCTGAATTCGTCGATATCACCTTGTGTAACAGCATTAATAACGGCACATCCAGGTTCATTCAAATGCAGACAATTATTAAATTTACATTGTTGCATCAATTTTCTTATTTCCGGAAACCTCTGTCCTAACTCAACCTTTTCAAACTCTACCAAACCAAACTCTTTTATTCCGGGAGTATCAATAACAAATCCGCTAAATTTAAGACGAAACATATTAGCAAAAGTTGTTGTATGTATCCCTTTACTATGATAATCTGATATCTCACCTGTCCTTAAGCTTAATGAAGAGTCGATACTATTTATCAAAGCAGATTTACCAACACCTGAATGTCCTGATAATAAACTAATCTTTCCTTTTAATATTGCCTTAAACTGAGTTAATCTCAGCTTCTCCGGTACTGATGTAATTAAACACTTGTACCCTATTTTCTCATAGGTTTTCTTTAAAGATTCTAGAGAACTTATAGTTTTGTCATCATAAAGGTCAAATTTATTAAATATAATTACAGATGGTATATGATAAGCTTCAGATGTTGATAGGATTCTATCAATAAAACCAGTTGATGTACGTGGTTTTATTAATGATACAATAATAACAACCTGATCGATGTTTGCAGCTATAATTTGTGTTGCTTTGGATAGTTTTGTGGATTTACGGATAAGATAATTTTTTCGATGATGTATTTTTGAAATTACACCCGTTTGTTCATCTTCCGAAATTGTAACGTCAACAATATCACCAACTGCAATTGGATTTGTTGTCATTATCCCCTTTGTTCTGAATAGCCCCTTCAATCTACAATTAAACATTGTTCCGGCGTCATCCATAACGGAATACCAACTGCCAGTAGATTTTATTATCCTACCACTAAAACTATTTGTCATGAAAAATTATAATGCTTTTTGACAGGTTTTTTAATATCCCAAACACAAGATAATCCTTTTTTGAAAGCCACAAAATCACCTGGTTTAATATTATAATTTCCATCGTTTGTTTCAACTGTAAATTCCCCTTCAATAATATAGCACTGCTCATCTCCGGAATATTTCCAGTCAAATCGCGACACTTCTTTCTCCCAGATTGGCCATGAATCGATTCCCAATTCCACCTTTTCAGGCTCATCTAGTTGTTTTACAATCACTTTCGACATGTGTAACAGCTTTAATATTTATTTTAAAATTTACGACCAAATTACAAACATTTGTTATATTTGACACACTGTTCACTAGCCACTGATAAATATGAGCCTTGCAAACTACTTTTCTTTTGCTATCTCACCAATTTTAATTCTTGCATTTGTACTGTATCTGAAATTCAAATTTTCGATAAAAAGTTATGTAAATATCCGAAATGCAGTTTTATTAGGGATTATAGGGGTAGTTGTATTATTATTGGCAAATTACCTGATTGAACTTCAGTGGGGTGGAGATTACAAGAATATGCGACGTATGGCATTTTTTGTTTTTGTCGTAATCGCATTTAGTTCTGAATTGGCTAAATTTATACCATTAAAGTTTTCGTTTTATAAGCTTAGTAACTTTAGTGGTCCGTTTGAAGGCATAATTTATTCAATATTCATCAGTTTGGGCTTTTCGATGGTAGCAACAGTTTTATATGCATATGATATTGTTGGTTCATTAGATAAATTTCACAATTTCACGTTATTTCTGTACACATTACCATTGGCAAGTTTAGTGTTTGCAATAGTAATGGGGTTTTTTGTTGGCATGGCAAAATTGAGAAAGAATGCTTTTATTGATTGCGCGACAGGTCTTTTTGTAGCAACTTTTTTTCACGGTCTTTTCTATTTTAGCTTTGTAACGGCAGATACCAGGTTATTAATATTTGATACAATTGGATTTCTTGTAATAGGTATAACCTTTATTGTGAAGTCAGTTTCTATAAAGATTGAAAACAGAAATTAATAACACATACAACCTTTAACTTTCTTTATTAATGCTTAACAGATCCAACTGGTGGGTCTTTAGTTGTTTTGTTATCTATTATGGTAGAACCTTTGAGATATTTACCTATCAATAAAGCAATGATCATTGTAAGGTATAACTGGCCTGAAAAACTAAGGAATACCGCAATATTCTTTGTTAATGGTGAATTAGGGGTTATATCACCATAACCCAGGGTTGTAATTGTTTCAAAACTAAAGTATACCAAATCGGTTGTAACCAGCACATTCTCATCGCTGACATTAATACTATTAGGGTCTGTAGTATAAAGCATTCTAAAAACAATACCACCTGCAATTCCAATCAAAAAATATATGTTTATTGCTCTCAAAAACTCAAGTTTTCCAACCTCTTTGCTTGTTGCAATTCTTATTATCGAAACTACAATTATGTATATAAAGAATACAATTGTTATTATTGAATTTGCATGAACAATAATATCAAACTTAAAATAAGTTGACACCCATGTTAGTAATGTTAATATTACTGCAAAATAAAGATATCGGATATGTTTGTCGGAAATACTTATTACTGCCGCGAAGAAAATACACGAAACTGTAAAACTGTATAATTCGGGTATCCAGTCGCTATTTGGAACAAGTCCGATAATAAAAACAAAAATAAAACACAGTGAAAATAAAAGAAGGCTATGCCTAAATCTAGTCTTCCTAGTAGTTAAAATTTTAATATTTACCAGCTTCGAAAAAATACTCATGTTCAAAAGTATAAAATTTGTATTGAAGAAGCATAAAATAAAATTCATTTTCTTTAATATTCACAATAATTGCAAAGCTTATAGCTATTAAAATAAAGACTGTCTCTTGTTAATTTCCTTTGCTATTTTTGCATTGTAATAAATGAACTTAATTTGGAATATCAATATCATATACTTAAAAACGGAATTAAAGTAATTCATCGACAAATACCAGGCACTGTATCACACTGTGGCTTAATGGTTAATACAGGCTCTAGAGACGAAAATCAAAAGGAAAATGGAATCGCGCACCTTATTGAACATTTAATTTTTAAAGGCACTAATAAGCGAAAAGCATACCATGTACTAAGTAGAATTGAGAATGTTGGTGGTGAACTAAATGCTTTCACAACAAAAGAAGAAACTTGTGTTTACGCTTCATTTTTATCCCCATACTATCAACATAGTCTGGAGCTTTTTGCCGATGTAGCGTTTAATTCAATTTTCCCACAGAAAGAACTGGAAAAAGAAAAGGATATCGTTATTGACGAAATAAACTCATATTACGATAGTCCTGCTGAACTAATTTTTGATGATTTTGAAGACTTGGTTTTTGCAGGACACTCTTTGGGGAGAAATATACTGGGCAATGCTGATAATATAAAAACAATCAACCGAAAAGATATCTTTCGATTTATAAAAACAAAATATAGTACAGATCAAATGGTTATAGCATCAGTTGGTCAAATAAAATTTCCAAGACTCATTCAACTTGTAGAGAAATATTTTGGCAATATTCCTCCATCTAACCGAACAGTTGACCGTTCTGCATTTAATACATATAAGCCCGCTAACGAAACTAAGATAAAAAACTCCTATCTATCACATTGTATTATAGGCAATCAAGCATACCCAAGAACCCATCCTAATAAACTACCACTCTTATTAATCAGCAATCTTCTGGGGGGACCGACATTAAATTCACGTCTCAGCATACTTATACGTGAAAAATATGGATATGCTTATAATGTAGAGTCAAGTTACCAGCCATATTCAGACACAGGAGTATTTAATATTTACGTGGGTTCGGATAAAAATTTTGTTAATAAAAGTATTAATCTGGTGCATCGAGAGCTTAAAAAAATAAGGAAAACTAAACTTGGAATTATGCAACTTCACACTGCTAAACGTCAACTAACCGGGCAACTTGCGATCTCAAGTGAATCATTTCTAAATGAGATGTTAGGTATTGCTAAAACACATCTAAGCAAACCAAGGGTTAAAAGCATTAAAGAAATATTTACAGATATTGAGAAAATTACTGCCGAACAAATACTTGAAGTTGCTGACGAAGTATTTGACCCAAAGCAATTAAGTACATTGATTTATAAAGTAGAAGATTAAGTTTCTTTCCAAAAAAGGACTAAGTAACGAACAATATAAACAATCCTTAATTTGTTTTAAACTTATAGGACACTAATTTCAGATCTTCGTTAGCCTTAACTATTTTCTGCTTAAGTGATTTCTTATAACTACTTAATTTCTCCATAATATCAGAATCACCAGTTGCTATCATTTGTAAAGCTAAAATACCGGCATTTAATGCGCCGTTAATACCAACGGTAGCTACCGGAATACCGGGAGGCATCTGCACAATAGCTAGCAAAGCATCCATACCATCAAGAGTAGCATTTATGGGAACACCAATAACAGGTACTGTTGTCATAGAGGCAATAACACCTGGAAGATGTGCTGCCATACCAGCTCCTGCAATTATAACTTTTATGCCATTTTTTTCTGCATTTTTTGCAAAAACCTCAACCTCATTGGGTGTACGATGTGCCGAAAGTGCGTTTATCTCAAACGGGATTTCCATTTCATCTAAAAACGCAGCTGCTTTTTCCATTACCTTTAAGTCGGATGTGCTACCCATAATTATACTAACTATTGCTTTCATATCTATAACCGTTATGAATTTATTTTGTATGCAAAAATAATCAAAATGCGCTTGGTAATAATACCTTAAATTCTATCTTTGTGGCCTTGATTTTTTTAATTACATAGGCTTTTATTTCAACACATTATCCAAAATAACCATTAAATGAGCAAGGTTAAATTATATGATAAATATTTTGAGCCCTTTATTCACTTTGAAAAAATTGAAGAAGCAATAAATAGTATTGCTAGTAATATTAATAAAGATATTGAGGACGTTACTCCAATATTTCTTGTTATACTTAACGGTTCTTTTATGTTTGCCGGCGATTTACTAAAAAAGATTGCCATGCCTTGTGAAGTATCTTTTGTTAAACTTTCTTCATATGATGGTACTAAAAGCACTAAGAAAGTAAAGGAACTTATTGGATTTAATGAAGACATTAAGGGAAGATCTATAATTATTGTTGAAGACATTGTTGATTCTGGAAATACACTGGAGAACGTTCTTGGTCAACTTGATAGAATGGGAGCAGGAGATGTTAAAATAGCAACATTGTTATTTAAACCTAGTGCGTTTGAAAAGTCATATAAAATTGATTACATAGGGATTGAAATTCCGAATGATTTTATTGTAGGATACGGATTAGATTACAATAATCAAGGAAGGAACCTTAAAGATATTTATAAGATAGTTGAATAAACAAATACTATTAAAATGCTAAACATTGCTTTATTTGGCCCTCCCGGAGCCGGGAAAGGAACCCAATCTGAGAAACTATTACATAAATATAACCTTACTTACATATCGACAGGTGATATACTAAGATCAGAGATTAAAGACAAAACTGATCTTGGCCTAAAAGCAAAAGATATTATCGAATCAGGTGGATTAGTTCCCGATGAGTTGGTTGTTGAAATAATTGAGAAGAAGATCAGAACAAATCAAGACTCACGTGGGATTCTTTTTGACGGTTTTCCAAGAACAGTTGTCCAATCTTATATTCTCGACGGGTTATTACTTAAACTTAATACATCCCTCGACATGATGATTAGCCTTGATGTACCTGAAGATGAACTCATCAAAAGATTATTACTTAGGGCTAAAGGTTCAAATAGGTCTGATGATACACTAGATGTTATTAAAGTCAGGCTTCGAGAATATGAGGAAAAAACCACACCGGTTGCAGATTACTATCAAGACCAGAATAAATATCATAAAATAGATGGTGTTGGGGGATTAGACGAAATTTTTGATACTATCGTAAACCACGTTGAGGAAAATAAAAGTAAAGAATATACAAATATTGTATTATTAGGTAAACCGGGTGTTGGAAAAGGTACTCAAGGGCAGCTATTGGCTAAAAAACATAATCTGGTTTACATTTCAACAGGGAAACTCCTTAGACGCGAAATCGTTAACGGAACTGAAATTGGAAGAATTGCTGCGCCATATATGGAAAAAGGAGAAATTGTTCCTGATGAAATTCCAATTAAGTTAATTGCTGATCAGATAAAAGAAAACCCGAATGCCAATGGTTTTATTTTCAAAGGATTTCCAAGGACAGTAATACAGGCCTATATACTTGACGGTTTGCTGCAACGGGTAAATATGAGGGTATCAAATATGATTGAGCTTAAGCTCAGTACACTTAAAGCAATTAAACGGCTTAGTGATAGAGGAAAGAACAAGAAACTTGCCCGCCCTTATGATTTAAGTACAGAACTTATTGTAAACAGACTGGAACAGTATAGAACCAAAACAGTCCCTGCAATAACCTTCTATCAAAAGCAAAATAAATACAGCAGAATAAATGCGGATGGTACTGAGGAGGAAGTTTTTAACAGATTGTCAGAAGAAGTTGAAAAGACACTAAAGAAGAATTTTTAATAGGATTTAACCATAAAAAAAAGAGACTAGCTCTGCTAATCTCTTTTTTTTGTTTAACTACCTAAAGTTAAACTATGCTTTGTAATGTCCCTTTTCAGCTGCATCTTTAAGTGCTACGGCAATTCCCTTTTTATTAATTGTTCGAATACCATTTGCACTTACCATTAAAGTTATCCACTTCCCTGTTTCTGGCACAAAAAACTTTTTTGTGTGTAAATTCGGGTGAAATTTTCTTTTAGTTTTCGCATGTGAGTGACTTACATTGTTTCCTGAAATCACCTTCTTTCCTGTTATCTGACAAATTCTTGACATCTTTCCGTAGTTTTTTTATTCCCTTTAAAAAAGGAGTGCAAAATAAGACATAATTTTTCAATTATTCAAATGATTTGCAAAATTAATTTTTCGTAACCCAAATAGGAAGCAATTATACCACGGTACTTTATTAATACGTTCTTTTAAAATACATTACAAGTGATAACATAATTAAAATCATAAATATATTTTACATTACATAATAAGAGAATCTTAGACTTTCGAATATTATATGTAGCTATTATGACAAATAATTATTGGAAACTAATATTTAGTTACAACTGTGACGAGATTACATTGTTGATCAAACTCTTATATATGATATCATATAAATCATGAGAATTTCGGTCTTCATCAAAAATATATGTAAATTTGCCTCTATTAATTTTTTTATTATAATTTAATCTAAATAAACAGAAGTATGTCAAAGTTCATCACAAATCACAATGTGACTGATGCATTAAAAGAGGTAATTTTTTTCGCTAAGCAGAACAATATTGTTGATCTGAACATGGTCGACAATATTGAAATCAAAGATAACAACATTACTATTTCCATTGTTTTTCCAAAGTTAGATGACCCTTCAGTTGGGATTGTTAGTAAGTCAATAGTAAAGACTATTAAGGGAAAAATTGGGGATGAAATAAATATTGACGTTAAACCAATATCCGAAAAAGACAAAGGACTTGGTCCTTTATCTGGTGTAAAAAATATTATTGCTGTTATTGCAGGGAAAGGAGGTGTAGGAAAATCTACCGTTGCAGCAAACCTTGCAGTAGCCCTTGCTAAAACAGGAAGCACAGCTGGAATTTTGGATGCAGACATTATGGGTCCTTCAGTACCTATGATGTTTGGTGTTGAAGGTCAAAAGCCCGGGGTTATTGAAAGAGAAGGAAAATCAGTTTTGGTGCCGCTGGAGAATCATGGTGTAAAAATACTTTCCCTTGGATTCTTCGTTCAACCCGGTCAGGCATTAATGTGGCGGGGATCTATGATTAACAATGCATTTAATCAATTAATGAAAGACTCAGAGTGGGGTGATCTTGATTATCTTGTTATTGATATGCCTCCAGGAACCGGTGATATTCAGCTTACTTTGGCACAGTCGTATAATATACGAGGAACTGTCCTTGTTACCACACCTCAAAAGGTTGCAACTGCAGATGTCCGCAGAGCTGCTATGATGTACAAGCAAGATAAACTTACAATTCCATTGCTCGGAATAGTAGAGAACATGTCGTACTTTACACCTCCTGAATTACCTGATAAAAAATATTTTATCTTTGGCAAAGGAGCAACGGATGAGTTAGCAAAAGAGCTTGGAATCCCAGTTTTAGGATCCATTCCAATTGTTGAGAATATTGTTGTATCAGGTGATGGTGGATCTCCTATTGTTTTGGATGAGGATGAAATGGTAGGTGCCGAATTTTATAAAATTGCTCGAAACGTTCAAACCGAAATTGATAAATTGAAAATAACAAACTAAAAATATACTACTATGGATCATACAAATGAAGAATTAATTCAAAAAGTACAAAATGTACTTGACCAGGTAAGACCGTATTTACAAGCAGATGGTGGCGATATTAAATTTGTTAATATTACCGAAGACAAAACGGTGAATGTTGAACTTACTGGCGCTTGCGGATCATGTGCATTTAGTACTGTTACGCTAAAAAATGGGGTTGAAACTACTCTAAAAAAAGTACTTCCTGAGATTAAAGAAGTTGTAGCTATTAACTTATAATTAAGCTACTAAAAGGATAAGAACAAATAGTTTGTGTGCAAACATGAACATATAGAAATCTTGTTCAAAGAGTTAAATTAAGTGTTTCTGTCAAGGCAGGAATAAACAACTATCGCCATAACTCAAAAAACGAAATTCGTTCTGCAGTGCAAAATCATAAGCTGTTTTCCAGCTATCGCCCACTAATGCCGATACCAACAGCAATAATGTACTTTTAGGCTGATGAAAGTTTGTAATCAAACCATTGGCTATTTTGAAAGTATAGCCGGGAGCAATCATTAATCTGGTTTCTCCTTTTAATTCACTCAGTTTATTATCTTCCAAATAGCTTATCAATAGGGATATCGCTCGTTCGGAAGTGAAATCTGGATTAACATTTAAGATATATGGATCCCATTGATTTACGACAAACCTAGCATCTCCATCAATTAATTTAGCAGCCATCCAATACAGACTTTCAAGAGAACGCATACTAGTTGTTCCAATGGGAATTATTGCATCACTAAGTTTTTTGTGAATATGTTTAAGCGTATCTAATTCAATAACTACTTTTTCAGTATGCATTTCATGATCAGCAATTGTCTTTGAAACGACAGGTTTAAAAGTTCCAGCCCCGACATGTAAAGTAAGCTTATCTGTTTCAATACCTTTTGCAACAATTCTATCTATAACATTACTAGTGAAATGCAAGCCAGCTGTTGGGGCAGCTACCGATCCCTCATAATTTGCATAAATTGTTTGATAGCGAATATTATCTTCTTCATTTGCCTTTCTGTTTAGATAAGGTGGAATCGGAACTAACCCAACCGCATTTATAATCTCCAAGAAAGTGACGTCTTTATTATCCCAGCTGAAAGAAACCAAAAACCCTTCAGGCAATCTATCTGTCTTTTCTGCAAATAATGTCACTAGTTTTCCATCAAGAGATAATTTGAGTTCCAGGTGACCACTTTTCCACCTATTAGCATTTCCGATAAAACATTTCCATACAACCGGTGATTTTTGCTGATATGCTAATTGAAAATCAGTAACAGGTTTAACAGGTTCAAGACAAAATATTTCGATCTTGGCACCTGTGCTTTTTTCAAATATTAATCGTGCATTTACAACTTTCGTTTCATTTAAAATCAAAAGTGAATTTTGTGGAAGAATCTCCGGCAAATCAATAAATTTCTTTTCAACTATCTTATTACCTAATTGAAAAAGCAGTTTCGACATATCTCTCTTTTCGAGAGGAAACTTTGCTATCCTGCTATCAGGAAGATCATAGTTGTAATCCTCAATTTCTATTTTACCAATAGTATTCATTCTTGCAATTTGTGTTGACAAAAATAAAAGTATTAGGCTAACTGATCTATCATTACTTAGCTGCTCAGTAAAATTTATGCTGATTTTCAACTAGGTTGTGAGAATTAATGTAAATTTGATTCATTGTTAAATCAAATTTATCATGAAAAATCATATTCCAAATATCATTACCCTCTTTAACATGCTTTCAGGTATCTTGTCTATTTATGCGGTTATGAATGAGAATTTAAATTTAGCTGCATATTTTGTTTTTATAGCTGCAGTATTTGATTTTTTAGATGGTTTTGCTGCCAGATTATTAGATGCAAAGTCAGAAATTGGCGGACAGTTAGATTCGCTAGCAGATATTGTTTCTTTTGGTGTGGCTCCCGGATTTATCTTGTTTGGTATGATTAAAATAAGTCATGGTCAGCCTATAGGTCAATCTGAAGAGTTTAACATACTTCCTTTCTTAGCATTTGTAGTACCTGCTTTTGGTGCACTTCGTTTAGCAAGGTTCAATCTTGACGATGAGCAATCGAATTCATTTCGCGGGATGCCTATTCCTGCTTTGGCAATCTTAATTGCTTCTCTGCCTCTGATCAGGTCATATTTATATGGAGATAAAGAAAGTGAGTTCCTTTATATGACTATGACTAACACCTACTTTCTAATAACAATTGGTGTAATTGGATCATTATTAATGGTCTCCAGATTTCCAATGTTTGCTATTAAGTTTAATGATTTTGGCTGGAAAAGCAATATGATAAAGTACATATTTCTTGGAGTGTCTCTTATAATGTTATTGATTCTAAACGTTATCGCGATACCCTTTATAATCCTTTTTTATCTATTCCTTTCTTTGGTGATTTTCCTTGTCGATATTCAACAGGACGTATGATTTGTTGAAGTCAGGTTATACCCAGCTCATAGCTTACTGCTGGTGAGTTAAAATTCAGCTATCAGTTTAATATTCAACAACCTAGGAGTAAGGTAATTAGGTACAGCGAATTGCCTGTTGTTAATGTCTTTTATCCAAATATATGAAACTGTATTATAAATCTGTAATAGATTAAACACTTCCAGACTGAGCCACATGTTTTTAAAATGTTTAAGTGGGTTTCCTGAAGCAAAACGTGAACCTTCATTAATAAACTGATAGGAAAAGCCTATATCAACTCTTCTGTAATCAGGCATTCGCAATGTGTGTTGATACCTCTCAGTATCCGGTGCTCCAAACGGCAATCCTGTATTAAATAGAAGTCGAAGGTGCATCTTGAGATATGGATGACCAGGAATGTAGTCTTGAAAAAAGATAGAGAAATTAACCCGTTGATCAGTAGGACGAGGAATATAACCAGGCTCAACTCTTACACTATCAAATACTTTATTATCAATTGTAACTCCCGAAATTATTTTATCTCCCTCAGCATTGTAATAATCATAGTAAAAGTCATTGTAAATATCTTCCTTGGTTTGCATTAACGACAGGCTCATCCAACTATCAATTCCCTTTACAAACTCACCATAGATTTTAAAATCAATACCCGTAGCATATCCCTTAGCAAGCTGATCGCTTAGATATCTGATTCTAACATTATCAACATAGTAGGGTATCAGGTTATCTAAAATCTTATAATAAACCTCTGTAGTAAAAATGAAAGGTCGGTTCCATGACCTGAACCTAAAATCACTACCTGCAATAAAATGAGTTGATTTTTGAGATTTAATATTGTAATTTATGGTTCCGTCAACATTACGCATCTCCCGGTAGAAAGGAGTTTGGTAATAAATTCCTGTAGCAAATCGAAAAACCAAATTTGGTTTTTTTGCAGGTTTGTAAGAAAAATTACCACGGGGAGCAAGAAGGAACTCATTATTAAAATCCCAATAATTAGCCCTTAATCCAACTGTAAATGTAAATTCATCATTATTCTTTGCAACCAGATTCCATTGGTTTGATAAATAACCTGTAAACCTATTAGTGTTTAGTTTGTTGGTTGCACTCACAAAATCTTTTAATTCAAGATTCTGATTATCCGGATTTGGATTACCAGGAGTTGCTGTAGGATTTGGTAAAGAATATCCTGCTGAGTCAACCATCTCCCATTCACGTAATTTATCATCAACTGTTTGGTTCTGATACCGAAAGCCCCATTTCAAATTGATTTTGTCCTTAATTATTGTTCCTCTGTGTTCGGCAGAAATTACATTTGCTTTAAAATAATTACGGGCATGTAACAAATAAGTACCTACACCTTGTGTTTGAACAGCATCACCGTACTCTTCACTTCCTGGATTATTTTCAACTTGTCCTATCCAATACTGACCCTGAATATCATAAGTTTCTGATTCATTTGTGTTAAAAGCCGACAAAATCAATTTTAATTCCGTGTTTTTATTAGGCCTGTGATTAAGAGTTAATCCCCCCTGAAACATGTCGTAGCGATCTGTTTCGTTACCATCAAAATAAACCTTGAAGCGTATTACTTCCTGAAATGTACCAAAGTCTGTTTCACGATTAGCAGGAACAACTTTGTATTTATTGTGTGAATAATATCCCAGAAAAGAAAGATCCCACCGCTTACTCAATTTATAAGTAATTAGTGACTGGATATCCATAAATTCGGGTTGATACTCGCCCTCGGTTTGAAGACTGTTAAGTAAGTAACGATTAGTTTTATAACGAGTTCCTACCAGATAGGTAAGCTTGTTTTTAGCAGCCACCCCTCCAAAATTCAATTCTGCGCCAAGCAGACTAGCAGAAAATGAACCCCCAAATTCAGTAGGAGTTTTGTATTTAACATCTAAAACAGATGACATTTTATCACCGTATTGAACACCAAAACCACCAGCGGAAAATAATATTGATGAGACCAGATAAGAGTTAATAAAGCTGAGACCTTCCTGCTGCCCAGAATTTACCAAAAATGGGCGGTATATTTCTATATCGTTTACATACACCAGGTTCTCATCAAAATTACCACCCCTAACAGAATATTGTGAACTCATTTCATTGGATGAAGAAACACCCGGTAAGGTTTTTATAATATCAGAAATCCCTTCCGTTAGTGAAGGTGCAACAATAGCATCTTTTGGGTTTAAACGCACCATACTTTGGGTACGCAGCTGTTCATCTTTAACCTCAAAGCCTGGTAGGTCTGTAGACATTGATTCGAGATCTATGCTTATTTCTTTGGTCTCATCTGGTTTAAGGTTCAGATTCACTTTATAATCAGCATAGCCAACATAAGTTACTTTTAAAGTGATATCTTGATTTGCAGGGACTTTAAGACTAAAATTTCCTTTTTTATCTGATGTAGTACCTCTACTATCACCAATAACAGCAATATTTGCGAGTTCAATAGCATTGCCAGTACCGCTGGTAATTTTGCCTTCAACAGTGGCCGTTTGAGCATAAACTTTGTTTGGAAAGCCTGTTACTACTAAGATTAAAAACGCTAATACAGAAATATATTTAATGCCTTTGGCCATCATACATTGTAAACTAAAAAGGTGCAAATTTATTATAAAAACTTAACTAATAAATATCCTGTTAAGGTTGTATTATTATATACATCGAACTCTAATCCAAATAATAAAATTCAATATAATAAATGAAGCAAAACCATTGTACTATCAACTAAATCATCTGAGGGTTTACCATCTAATTCTTCTTTGAGTTGTTAAATTATTATACATTTGCTGAGTCGTTTAAAATGTAAATAATGAATACTACCAGAAACCTTCCAAAGATTACTACTCATGTTCTTCAGGAGATGAAGCAAAAGGGTGAGAAGATTGCAATGTTGACAGGTTACGATTATTCCACAGCTCAGCTACTTGATGAAGCCAGAATTGATATAATTCTTGTTGGCGATTCTGCCTCAAATGTTATGGCAGGCCACAAAACAACACTTCCTATTACTCTTGATCAAATGATTTATCATGCATCATCGGTAATGCGTGCAGTTGAGAGAGCTTTAGTAGTCGTTGACCTGCCTTTTGGGACATATCAAGGTAACTCCAAAGAAGCTCTAAATTCGGCAATTCGAATTATGAAAGAATCAGGAGCAAACGCAGTTAAGATGGAAGGTGGTGAAGAGATACTGGAATCCATTGATAGAATTATAAGTTCCGGCATACCTGTTTTAGGGCACCTGGGTTTAACACCACAATCGATTAATAAGTTTGGGACGTATGTTGTTAGGGCCACTGGACCGGAAGAAGCTGAGAAATTAAAAAGAGATGCTAAGATTCTTGAAAGTGCAGGCTGCTTTGGTGTTGTATTAGAAAAAATACCATCACAACTTGCGGCTGATGTTACTCGTTCTATTTCAATTCCAACAATTGGCATCGGAGCTGGGAGTGAAGTTGATGGCCAGGTGCTGGTATTACATGATATGCTCGGTATTAATCAGGATTTCTCTCCCCGATTCCTTAGACGATACCATAATTTACATGATGAGATGATCAAGGCATTTGAAGCCTATATAAATGACGTTAAGGAAAAGAGATTTCCTAACAAAAACGAACAGTATTGATAGTGTTGTTGTTGTAATTAGATAATTAAAGTCATCAAATCAATATCCTGACAACATTGACAACAATTTCCGATAATAAAAATTACGTATCCGAAAGAATTCTTTACGAAGACAACCATCTGATAGTTGTAAACAAACTTCCTTCAGAGATTGTTCAGGGTGATAAAACCGGCGATACTCCTTTGAGCGAAATAGTTAAAGCATATTTGAAAGACAAATATCAAAAACCAGGTAACGTTTTTACAGGTGTTATTCACCGTATCGACCGTCCTGCAAGTGGTGTTGTAATTTTTGCAAAAACCGGAAAAGCTCTTACCCGGATGAATGAAATAGTGAAAACCCGAGGAATAAAAAAAACATACTGGGCTATTGTTCAGAAGAAACCCGAATCTCCTCAAGGGGAACTGGTTCATTACTTGGTTAGAAATAGCAAGAATAATAAATCAACAGCACACCTACGACCTGTACCTGATTCAAAAGAAGGCATACTAAGCTACATAACCATAGGTAAAAGTGATAAATATTATTTGCTGGAGATAAATCTGAAAACCGGTCGTCATCATCAAATCAGAGCTCAGCTGGCTACTATAGGAAGTCCTATTAAAGGAGATCTCAAATATGGCTTCTCAAGAAGCAATAATGATGCTTCAATTAGTCTTCATGCACGTTCGGTGGAGTTCATACATCCGGTAAAGAAGGAAACTATTAAGATTGTCGCTGATCCTCCAAAAGATTCATTGTGGAATTATTTTTCCGAATTATAAACCCCAACGTCATAAATTAATAATCATCATTATATTGAAGCTTAAAAAAGTAAAATATCTTTGGCACATGAATTTAATCCGAACTACTTATTTATTACTTACAATCTTACTGATTTCATTATTGCCCTTTAATAAAATCGTTGCTCAGTATTATATAGTTGGACAGGATCCTGCCTCCATAAAATGGCAGCAGCTTAACTCACCTTATTTTAAAATAATCTATCCTTCCAACTTTGCAGAAAAGGCAAAGGAATATGCGAACATGCTTGAACTATCACACACAAGTGTCAGCTTACCATATTTACATCAAAACAAAAAAATTCAGATAGTACTTCATAACCGTGCAGTAATATCAAATGCAATGGTCTCCCCTACTCCAATGCATGCCGATTTTTTCAATATGCCCGGTCAAACTACATACCCGCAAATATGGTCAAAGCAACTTACTCTTCATGAATACCGTCACGCCGTACAAATGCAGAAATTAAATCAGGGTATGACAAAGGGTCTTTATTACATGTTTGGCGATCAGGCTATTGGTGGGGTATTGGGAGTATTTCTTCCAATGTGGTTTATTGAGGGTGATGCCGTTTTTAGTGAAACTATTTTTAGTAACAGCGGCAGAGGCAGATCTCCTGATTTCACAATGGACCTTAAAGCACAGGTTTTAAATAAAAAGATATATCCTTACGATAAAGCACTTTATGGATCATTTCGTGATTATGTACCTGATCACTACACTCTTGGTTATGAACTTGTGGTTAATGGTTGGCTAACTTATGGTCCTGATATGTGGAATAATACCTTAAACAAAGTAGCACGAAGGCCTTATACTTTAATTCCTTTTACGAAATCGATAAAAGAAGCTACAGGTACAGGGAAAGTAAAATATTATCAGAATGTTCTTCAAACAAGAAAAAATCAATGGGCTGAAATTGATTCTACTAAAAATGATCCTTCATTTATCGTACCCGAAAATAATAAAGACTTTACTAGTTATCGCTTTGTTAATCCAGTGTCGGATAGGAGTATAATAGTTGAAAAAAGTGGTATTGATGACATAAATAAATTTGTGAAAGTATTTCCTGATGGTTCAGAAAAGAAGCTTTTTACTCCTGGTTATGATTTCAACGAGTCACTTTCTGCAAACGACAGTCTGCTTTGCTGGAATGAGAAAACTTTTGACCCTAGATGGTCTAATCAGGATTATTCTATAATTAAGATTTATAATTATAAGACCAGAAAACTAAAACGACTCACCAAGAAAAGTAGATTATTTTCACCTTCATTAGCTAATAAGCAAAATAAGTTAGTAGCTGTAAATGTTAGCCAGACAAATGAAAATTCGCTTAGGATATATGATATTGTGACAGGAGAAGAATTAAACAAATTTCAAACTCCTGACAATTTATTCTTTATGTTTCCACGATGGTCGGATGATGACTCACATATTATTGCAACCGTACTTGGAGAAAAGGGAAAATCGATTATTGTGATAAATTCCTCAACATGGGATTATGAGTTTCTTCTTCCTTTTAGTTTTACAGAAATCAGCAGGCCTGTGATGAAAGGTAATAAGGTTATTTATTCAGGTGCATATTCCGGAACAACAGATCTTTATATGATTGATGTTTTGTCAAAAGAAACATTTAAACTTACGAATGTCAGGTTTGGAGCTTCTGATCCAACATTCTCTGCTGCCGACGATAAAATATATTTCACAACATATACTGACAATGGCTACCGCATTGCAAACTTGTCCACTAAATCAAGTCAAATTAATAAGGTAAATATTAATGAACTTCACGCTGATTATTTGATTGATGAGTTAACACCCGAAAATGATTTTATACTTGATGATCAAATTATTCCAAACAAAGAATATCCAGTTAAAAAATATAGTCGCCTTGGGCACTTATTTAACATACATAGTTGGGGTTTAGCAGCTGTGGATTTGAACAACTATGATTTTACTCCCGGCGTTTCGATACTTACTCAAAACATTCTTAGTACTGCATATGGTACATTGGGTTATTATTATGATCCTAATGAAAGAGCTGGTAAAGCAAAACTCAATTTCGTTTATGCAGGATGGTATCCAGAAATAAATCTTAGTGCTGATTACGGAATGCGTAGAAGCAATTACCATGACAAACATGATGATCTACAGGAGATCAAATGGATGGAAACGAACTTGTCTGTTGGAGTTTCATTACCACTTAATCTAACCCGAAGCAAATGGATAATGGCTATGGGTCCATATACATCTGCAACTCTGAAGTTTCTCAATAAAATAAGTCATGACTCTGCAGAATTTAAAGAAAACCAATATACATCACTTACTTATGGGTTTTATGGGTATACTCAGCTAAAGCGATCAAAACGGGATATTTATCCCAGATGGGGTTATACCACAAATTTAATTTACCGACACACCCCATTCTCTGATTCAGCTAGCGTTGTTTACGGTATTGGTGAAACTTTCTTTTTCCCTGGTATTATTAAACACCATAGTTTAATGTTCTATTCAGGTTACCAGTATAAAAAAACAGGTAATTACAGCTACAGTAATATTATAAATTCGCCCAGAGGTTACACAGGGATTAATTTAAAAGAAATGTTCAGTTTGAAAGCTGATTATACCTTCCCGATAATTTATCCTGATCTTGATTTACCGGCTGTTGCATATTTAAAAAGAGTATATACTCAACTTTTCTATGACCATTGCACTGGAAAGGATAGTAATAATCAAAAGCAGCTTTACAATTCTGCAGGAGTTGAAATATACACCGATTGGAATTTCCTAAGTCTCATACCCAATATAAAACTGGGCTTAAGAAGCACATACCGTTTTAAAGATTACCAAACCAACTTCGAGTTTCTGTTTGGGTTCAGTATTAATTAGCTAAACTGGTTAGAATTCCAAATTCATAGGTGTACGTGGGAAGGGGATTACGTCGCGTATATTACCCATCCCGGTAATAAACAATATAAGGCGTTCAAAACCCAATCCGAAACCTGCATGAGGAACAGTTCCAAACTTTCTGGTTTCCAGATACCACCACATAAGCTCTTCAGGAATACCACACTCTTTAATACGAGCATTTAATTTATCATAATCTTCTTCACGCTGCGATCCGCCAACAATCTCTCCAATTTGAGGGAAGAGAATATCCATAGCCCTAACAGTTTTTCCGTCATCATTCTGCTTCATGTAAAAAGCTTTGATTGAACTTGGATAATCGGTAAGAATAACTGGCTTTTTGAAATGTTTTTCTACAAGATAACGCTCATGCTCCGATTGCAGATCAGCACCCCATCCTTCAATAACAAATTGAAATTTTTTCTTTTTGTTAGGATTTGAATTTAGAAGAATCTCTATTGCCTGGGTGTATGTTAGCCTTTCGAAAGGTTGATCAATTACGAATCTTAATTTTTCTAAAAGCTCCATTGAGCGCTCATCAACCTTCTTATTCTTTTCCTCTTCCAATAATCGATTACTAAGAAATGTAAGATCTTCCATGCAATGTTCCAGCGCATAGCTAATTACATATTTTAACATGTCTTCTGCAAGATTCATGTTATCAATGATATCTCCAAATGCAAATTCGGGTTCTATCATCCAGAATTCAGCAAGATGCCGCGCAGTATTCGAATTCTCAGCACGAAATGTTGGGCCAAATGTATAAACCTTTGAAAGGGCAAGTGCAGCAAGTTCAGCTTCAAGCTGACCTGAAACTGTAAGGTTAGCCGGTTTTCCAAAAAAGTCCTGTTTAAAATCTACAGAGCCATCATCAGTTTTTGGAACATCCTCTAAATTCATAGTTGTAACCTGAAACATCTCTCCGGCTCCTTCGGCATCCGATCCTGTGATAATTGGTGAATGTATATTGTAATATCCTCTGTCATTGAAAAATTTATGAATAGCAAATATCATATTATGACGAATGCGTGCTATTGCAGCAAATGTATTTGTACGATAACGCAAATGTGCTTTTTCGCGCAAAAACTCAAGTGAGTGTTTCTTTGGCTGAAGTGGATATTCATCAGGATTTGCTACTCCTAATACTTCAATCTCTTTGGCATGAACTTCAACATTTTGACCACTACCTGCTGATTCTACCAATTCACCTACAATTGATAAGGCAGCTCCTGTGTGTATTTTGTCGAGGACAGATTCCGTTGTATCGTCAATATCTACAACAATCTGTACATTGTTAATAGTAGATCCATCGTTTAATGCAATAAATGCAACATTTTTACTTCCGCGTTTGGTTCTAACCCAGCCTTTAACAACTACTTCTTTTCCGATCTCTTTCGATTCGAGCAATGATTTAATCTCAGTTCTTCTCACTTGTTATAGAATTTAATAATCTGCAAAAAAACTAAATTTCAGGGATATATGAGCTTATTATCAGTATGAATTTTCTTGAAAGATAAAGAATTGTATTGATCAATAATTAAATGGCCTGTTTAATTCGTTGTCGATTAGATTAGTAAGTTTCTTTAACTCAAAATATTCTTGTTGCAGAAGATAAATTTCAGCTTCATCAGTTGTGGATTTTAACTGCTGAGAGATATCATTAAGTTTCTTACTTATGTGCCTCGATTTAAACGCCATTAATATTGATAATGCAAGGTTAAACAAGTTGTCGTCCTCCTTCTTTACAAATATTTTATTCCTTTCCCAATTATCGCTAAGTTCGTATGGAGTGGAAATAAGTTCAATTGCAACTGATGAAATATGTGGATCATTATGATTAGTAAAATAATTAGGACTTAAAGCTACCTCATCTTCTTTTGCTTTTCTTATCTCATCAATTATTTTTTTATATTGTTTGTTTTCGAAACCCAGGTTATCATTATCAAGGTCACTTATTATAAAATCCGAAATTGATATGCTTATATCATTACCCTCATCTGTTTTGTCCTGCACATGCATATCTCCAAAAAGTAACAATAATCTTATCAAATCACTTTCAATATAACTTAGGTCGAGTGGATCAATATCAACTTGATTAAGCCTTGTATCTTTTACAGGTTCAATCTGAACTACATCTGCCGGTATATTTGTTTGATTTCTGAACTTTTGCCTAAGTAATTTATTTAGTTCGTTCATTAACGTTTGTTCACGAACATCAAGGAGTACACTACACTCTTTAATATAAACAGAACGACTTATTCCATCAGGAATCAGTGAAATAGTATGAACAATATCTTTTATAAGTGCGGTTTTACCGGCAGGATCGTTAGCAGTTTCTTCATTTAACAGGGAAGTTTTAAACTTTATAAAATCAACTGCAGTATTAGTAATAAAATCCTCTGTTTCACTTGTACTGTGGTTTCTGGCAAATGAATCAGGGTCTTCTCCTTCCGGAAATAAAACAATCTTTACATTCATTCCCTGCTCCATTATCAAATCTATTCCACGAAATGAAGCTTTAATTCCAGCGGGATCACCATCATAAAGAATAGTGATATTAGGAGTATATCTGCTGATAAGCTTTATTTGATCAACAGTTAAAGAAGTGCCCGACGATGAAACAACATTTTCAATACTTGCCTGATGCAACGAAATTACATCAGTATATCCTTCAACCAGATAGCATTTGTTATTCTTTACCATGGCATTACGCGCAAAATAAATGCCATACAGAACTTTGCTCTTATTGTAAACATCGGATTCGGGAGAGTTTACATATTTTGCTTTTGACTTCTCAGAAGACAATATCCTTCCTCCAAAACCGATAACCCTACCTGTAAGATTATGAATAGGGAAAATGATCCTTCCCCGGAAACGGTCAATAAGCTTGTCATCTTTTTCGATACTAAGTCCTGTTGCAACAAGCATTTCCTTTTTATAACCTTCTGATAAAGCATGTTTTGAATAATCCTCCCAAAGATCGATAGCATATCCCAATTCAAACTTTGCAATAGTTGATTCCCTAAATTCTCGTTCTTTCAAATAGCTTAATCCAACAGCTTTACCTTCATTTTTCTCAAACAGATTTTTAGAAAAGTATTTTGTAATAAAGGCGTTTAATGCAATCATACTTTCAGTATCGTCCAACTGCTGCTGCATTTCGGGTGTTACCTCTTCCTCTTCAACTTCGATGCCGTACCTTTTTGCAAGATATCGAAGTGCTTCAGGATATGAGTATTGCTCGTGCTCCATAACAAACCCAACAACATTACCTGCCTTACCACAACCAAAACATTTATAGATACCTTTGGTCGGGGAAACACTGAATGAGGGTGTTTTTTCGTTGTGGAACGGACATAATCCCAAATAGTTAGCCCCACGCTTTTTTAAAGTCACAAAATCACCAATAACTTCTTCTACGCGTGCAGTTTCAAATATGCTGTGTATGGTACCGGGATTTATCACTGGCTATTAAAAATTTTATACAAATCTAAGTTAAATCAGTGAGACTTTAATTTCAGGAACGATAGTGAACTGAAATTATCTAGTCAAACTAATCCCGAGAGAAGTCGAGGGATCTCTTGGGGTTACAGGGAAGTTTCTTAAGTTACTTCAACAAATATCCTTAATAATCAAATTCATTCCATTAAATACTATCTCATTTCCTTTTCTTTTTCCTTTCAGAGATATAAAAATTGGCACTAGTGGCGAAATTGCAAAATACATCTCACCATCCAGATCAACTTTGCCCAAACCCGCCGAAACAAAAAGTTTTTGCTTATTGGTGATAACCAGTGCTCCAAATTCAACTTCCGTAATTTCCTGATCAAGATCGATTTTCTGCAAAGTATTAATTACAATATTTGCTTTATCCAACTGCTTGGCATATAGCTCAATCTGCTGCATTAGTTTTGTACGGAAAGCATCATATCGATCTTTGGGCTGACCATAATCATTAGCTTGTTTCTGGGCCTCGGAAATTTCCTGATTCAGTTGCCTGATAACTTCTGATTGTTGCTCAATGCATTTGGCTAATAATTTTTTCTTTACCTCATGTAATTCCATCTCAAATAATTTTAGTAAAAATAGCTGAGAAATTACTCAACCCAAATCTCGTCAGCAAATATCCATGCAGGATTACCGGCACCTTTATGCCAGTCGGGGCAATTTCCCTGAGCTTCACCAACTACCTTTATAAACCTTAGAGGTTGATTAATCTTATTAACAACAAAATCATTAATAATTGCACCTCTCTTTCGAGGGCTTATTTTGTTTTCGATAGTACCCAACTTAATGTAGTTCTTACCATCAACCGAGCCTTCAAATGTTACGGATACTGGCATAAATATCCATGAATTTTCATCCTGGAGAAATCCAATCCCTGCTTTCGAAATATTTCTCACCTTGCCAAAATCAATAACAACGTCAAGGTTTACACCATAATATCCTTGCCAATTGCCTGTTTTAAAATCGTAACCACCTCTTATTGTATTTATTAACGCATTATCTCCACCAGCTGTATACTGATTGCTGTAAGGTATGTTGATTGATATTTTTTGTCCGGGCGGGATTTTGATAAACTTTGCATCCTCTCTAAAACTCTTTACCCCATTATTTTCCGCGACAGCGGTAAGTACCGTCGTCTTGTTGATAATAAATTTCCCAGAGTAGTTTTGAGTATTATCACTATTATTTGAGAAAACAATATTTGCATTATCATCTATGTCTCCGATCGATATTTCCATTTTATCAATAAAAGTTTTTGCAGGAGCCTCAAAATAAGGAACGGGTGTAATGATGAAATCTGTAATTTGCTGTTTAGGTCTGTCGGAAATCGGTAATCCAAATTCTTCGTTTGGTTGTGAACCCATTTCAAAAACAAGCTCACCCCCAGCCATTATCATATTGTGAGTTATAAATGAGCGAGTGTAATCATTTCCGTTGTAAAATACTTTCTGAACAAAAATATCTTTTTCACTATTACGTATTGATTTGATTGTAAATACGGTGCTATCTTCAAGATTAAGAACTATCTCATTAAAGAGTGGCGCACCTAGTACATATATTTTGCTTCCCGGTGTAACCGGATAAAATCCCATTGCGCTCATTACATACCATGCCGACATCTGACCGCAATCTTCGTTACCACTCAATCCATCCGGTTGATTAGAGTAAAGTTCCTTACTAATTTGATCAACAATCTTTTGAGTTTTCCATGGTTTGCCCACATAGTTATACAGATAAGCCATATTATGACTAGGCTCATTACCATGTGCATATTGGCCGATTAAACCGGTTATATCCGACTGGTGTCTTCCTGATACATTTGATTTAGTATTAAATAAAGTATCAAGTTTAGCTTCATAGCTGTTATTACCACCAAGAAGATCAATATGCGTATTTATATCCTGCGGTACAAAAAAGTTATATTGCCAGGTGTTTGCTTCAGTAAGCATAAAATTTACCTGAGTAGCATCAAACGGACTAACAAAGCACCCATTACTTTTTCCTCTAAAGAAACCAGTTTGCTTATCGAATATGTTTTTATAATACTGGGCTCTCTCAGTAAACTTTCTGAAATTAACGCTGTCGCCTAAACCTTTAGCTAAACGTGCAATACACCAGTCATCATATGCATATTCAAGTGTTTTCGACACCGACTCCCCTTCCCTATCTGCTGGAATATATCCTTTAGTCTTGAAATACTCTAATCCAAACTGATCAGCGTTGGCAGTTTGTATCATAGCTTTAAGAGCAAGTTCGGCATCGAAATCTCTTATTCCTTTCACCCAGGCATCAACAATTACAGGTATTGAATGATATCCGATCATGCAATTTGTTTCGTTTGCAGCCAGTTCCCAAACCGGTAACAAACTATCATGCTTATACATGTCAAGCATTGAATTAATAAGATGGTTTGTGCGATCCTGTTCAATTATTGTAAACAGTGGATGTAAGGTTCTGAAAGTATCCCATAATGAAAATACAGTATGCATTTTAAATGAGTTATCCCTGTATATATTATCATCATGAGCGCGGTAACGATAGTCGACATCAGAATATAAATTAGGTGCTATCATTGTGTGATACAGCGATGTATAAAAGATTACTTTTTTATCTTCATTATCATCAGTAACACTAATACTACTTAACTTATCATTCCATGTATTTTTGGCATTTTGTTTTACTTTGTTAAAATCCCAATCAGGTATTTCTGATTTACAATTCTCCATTGCACCAGTATAATCAACAGCTGAAATACCAACTTTAACCAGAACTGGTTCACTTTTTAATGTATCAAAATTCAGAACTGCTATTAAACTATCACCTGTAGCTGAGGTTTTGTTTTGCCAATAATTCCCGTTAACTACAATTCCGTGTGATGTAAATGGTTCTGAGAATGAAGCATAGAAATAAACTCTTTGATTTGCCGACCATGCTCTTGTTCTCCGATAGCCAATCACCTCATGATCGCTGATTATCTTGATTTCAGATTCAATTATTCTTTCAGTTACCACGCTTTCAATCAGGTCTATCAATATATGAGCCTTATCAGAACCTGGAAATTTATAGCTATGAAATCCGGCTCGTTCCGTTGTGGTTAACTCAACAGCAATCCCATTATCCAAATTAACGCTATAATATCCGGTAGAGGCTTTTTCATTTTTATGATTGAATTTTGAACCATATCCTGAATTAGGATTCTCAGAAGTACCAGGTGTAAACTTCAATTCGCCAACTGTTGGAACAAATCTAATATCGCCATAATCACCTACTCCTGTTCCACTTAAATGTGTATGACTAAAACCAAGGATAAAATCATCGGAATAATGATAACCGGAACAGCCATCCCAACTATCTTTTCTTGTATCAGGACTTAATTGAACCATCCCAAATGGCATTGTGGCTCCGGGAAAAGTATGCCCATGCCCACCGGTTCCAATAAATGGATTTACATAATCGGCTGGCACTAAAGGTTTTGTATTGCAGCTTGCCAATACAGTTGATATAACTATTATAAGAAATCCAAATCGGGCAATATGTCTTGATTTCAGAATATTATCTATCATATTAATACATTTAAAATGGGTGGTCACAATAATTATAACCTAACTTCTCGTAGATCGTAAAGTGCTCTTGAATGCGCTTTTTAAATAATTCCCAGTCCTTCTCACTCGACCAGTTTACCTCACTTAGAGCTGCCATTCGTGGCAAAACCATGTATTCGACATAATCGGGAGTTTCCATGTATTCGGTCCAAACATTGCCTTGTGCTCCAAGAATATGAACTGCCTCCTCACTAGTTAAAGAATCGGGAATTGGATTATAAGAATATACCTTCTCGAGAGTAGTAAATCCCCCAATTGCAAGAGGTTCTGTATCCGGATTACTCTGATAATGATCAAAATAGCAGTGAGATCCCGGAGTCATAATAGCATCGTGATCTTGTCGGGCTGCAGCAATTCCACCATCAGTCCCTCTCCACGACATTACCGTTGCATTTGGAGCCAGACCTCCTTCAAGTATTTCATCCCATCCAATAATACTGCGGCCATTTTTGTTGAGGGATTTCTCAATTCTCTGAATAAAATAACTTTGTAATTCATGCTCATCTGCCAAACCTTCCTGTTTAATAACACCCTGGCAAATAGTGCATTCCTTCCATCTTGCTTTGGGAGCTTCATCACCACCAATATGAATATATTTTGATGGGAACAGTTCCATAACTTCTGTTAATACATTCTCAAGGAACTCGAAAGTTTCTTCCTTTGTACAATAAATATCCTTGAAAACTCCCCATCGTGTTGCAACATCATAGGGACCGGTTGTACAACCAAGTTCGGGGTATGCTGCAAGGGCAGCAAGAGAGTGTCCGGGCATTTCAATCTCCGGAATTATTGTTATCTGTCTTTTTGCAGCATACTCAACGATATCGCGAATTTCCTCCTGTGTGTAATACCCGCCATAAGGCTTGCCATCGTACTCCTTAGGGTTTTTTCCTCCATGTCCAATTAATGTTTCCTTGCGCCATGAACCGGTTTCGGTAAGTTTAGGATACTTCTTTATTTCTATTCTCCAACCCTGATCTTCTGTTAGATGCCAATGAAAAGTGTTGAATTTATACAGCGCCAGTAAATCAATATACTTTTTAATAAACTCAACGGGGAACATATGTCGACACACATCAAGATGCATGCCGCGGTACTTAAATCGTGGAAAGTCAATAATTTCTAAATTAGGAATTTCAATTGCGGTTTGCTCTGTTGACTTTGAATTTGATATTAGTAATTGAAACAACGACTGTAAACCATAAAAAGTTCCTTTAGGAGAAGGTGCAGTAATTATCACTTCATCATTATCAATATTCAATTTATACCCTTCCTCACCCAAATCTATTAAATTTTCATCTATCACTAAATTAACTGTACTTACGCTTTTTGTCCCTGTATTCTGAACCAGTTCTATTTCATAACCAAATTGTGAGTTAATAATTTCTGAGAAATAATTAGCTTGTTGTTTTAGGTTTTCGTCATTTCCAAAATCTATCACAGTATTTGAACTAAAACTAAAAGAGGAAGTACCAAGTTTTACTTGCTGAGGCTGAGGGATAATGAATATCTCTTGTTTTTTGGTCGTTTGACACGATGTTGCAATAAAGAGAATTGCCAATACCAGATAAACAATTTTTTTCATTGTTGTTACAATTTAGTTGATATTAAACTTGTTGCTAAACAGCCCAAACAAAGTTAAAAATTTTGAATTAACAATTGATGTGGTTAGAACATTAATCTATTAAGAATTGTATTTACATCCACCAAGATTGGCTTTATTAACAAATTAAGTAAGACATGAATAGTACTTTTTCAAAAAGCTAAAAAAACTTCGGTTTATGATCTGAGATTTTGACCCAGAGTTAACTTGAGCAAAACCGCCAACAAATTGTAATTGATGATTGAAGGAAATAACAGAAATTTATCTAAATATCATGTTTTCAAATAAATAACAAATTTAGGTAAATAACAAATTTAGGTAAAAAAGTACTTTTTTTCTAATTTACTGCTTTTAGTGAGAAAACTTTGCTAGATTTGGCGAAATAGGCTACACAATATTTAACTTAAATCATTAAAAACTAAATTTAACTTTTATGAAAATTATTAAATTATTTATGGCGATATTTATCTTCGCATTAATCTTTACAAGTTGTAAAAAAGACAGTCCTAAGACAGATGATCCATACGACACAGCGGTCATGTCGAAAGGTGGAATTATGTATGACAAGTTTTGGACTCCGGAATCTGGTTTTGACCAAAGTAATCAATACATGGGGACTTTTACTACATCAGGAGACTTTTTCCGTTGTAAGCAGTGTCATGCGTGGGATGGATTAGGCAATGCTGGTTCATACATTAGCAGAGCTCCTAAAACTACACGTCCGAATGTTGCTTCTTTAAACCTTTATCAATTAGCTCAAACAAAAACCGTACAGGAGTTGTTTGATGCTCTTAAGGCTACTGAAAACAGAAGAGCAATGTCATACGATTTATCAACCTATAACCCTGAAACAAATCATGAAGAAGGTGACAAAATGCCAAATCTCAATGAGTTTCTAACTGACGCCGAGATGTGGAACATTGTTAAATTCATGAAAGAAGGAATGTACAATGTAACCAATCTTTATGACGCAACTTATACCGGGACTTATCCAACCGGAACAGCAACATTCTCAAATATTGGCCTTAATGGAAATGCTGAAACCGGAAGCGCATATTATGTTGCAAATTGTGCAGCTTGTCATGGTGCTGATGGCACAACACTGGAATTGGAAGGCAAAACATTAGGTAAATTTACAAGAAGTAAACCAAATGAAGTCCAACACAAAGTTCATTACGGTCAACCAGGATCAGATATGTCAGGTCAGTTTGATGCTACGGTGGACGAAGTTAAGGATCTATACAAAGCACTTGCTGATACGGAAACATTCCCAGATGAGGTTCCTTCAACTGGTGACATGGCTTTAGGAGGTATTATGTATGACAAATTTTGGACTCCTGAGTCTGGGTTTGACCAAGGTCATCAGTATATGGATGTTTTTACTACATCGAGTAATTTTTTCCGCTGCAAACAATGCCATGCATGGGATGGATTAGGAAATGCAGGTTCATACATTAGTAGGGGTCCCAAGACAACACGTCCAAATGTTGCTTCACTTAATCTTTATGACTGGGCACAGTCAAAAACCGCACAGGAATTATTTGATGGGATGAAGACTACTGAGAACAGAAGAGATATAACCTACGATTTAGCAAGTTATGATCCGGCAACTAATTTTACTGAAGGTGATAAAATGCCTGACCTAAATCAAATTTTTACAGATGAAGAAATTTGGAATATGGTTAAATTTATGAAGGATGGTATGTTTGATGTATCAGAACTTTACGTTGGTACTTATACTGGAACGTATCCTACCGGTAGTGCTGCATTCACAAATATTGGCCTTGACGGAAGCGCTTCAAGCGGAAATGCATATTATACAGCAAATTGCGAAGTATGCCATGGTACAGATGGAACAACCTTAATTATGGAAGAAAAGACACTTGGGAACTTTTTAAGGAGCAAACCAAATGAAGTACAGCATAAGGTAAAGTACGGACAGCCTGGATCTACAATGACACCACAATTTGAGGCCTCTGTTACTGAGGTACGTGACCTTTTTAAAGCTGTTACTGATACAATGGCTTTTCCTAATTAGATATATGATTAGTGCATTATGTTGAAAGCAGTCAATCGAACGGTTGGCTGCTTTTTCATATCTAGATAATTGATTTTTGTGGTATTTTAATACAGAAAATTTATATGGCGTGTTGCAATTCGAAGTATCGCTATATTAGATCACAATACTTTCTTTTATCTATAGACTATTTAATGTCTTTTCAACAAACTCAACCCATTTGTATTTTGAAATATCTTTCTCAATGTAATAATCAGGTTGAATACAAACAGTCTTGCCATCAGAAATATACAACCATTAAAACTAACTGTCAAGTTTAGATCGTTTATTTTCAGGAAGATAGGTATTCAATCATGCTAATTATTACAAATGGAGCATGGATTTTATGTAAGCACGAAAAAAACGATTAAAGGGTGATACAGGTCGTAATGCAAATAGTGATTAAGTAATAAACAGTTTATTGGTAAAGCAGCTGCAAAAGGATATATTTTCTTTTACGAATAATTAACAGTAAGATAATAGTAATTAACTTCTTGTTAACAATTTACAGAATATATTAGTTTAGATTCGCACTTTAATTACTAACCATTAAAGGTATAAATTTTGAAAACATTAACACTCTCATTATCATTGACATTAATAATTTCAATGACAGCATGTAAAAAGAAAAGTGATCCTGTAAACGGCACACTTCTTGGAGGCGGAAATCCAAGTAATACTCTTACTATTGTCAATAACTCGGGAAACCCTGTTTATGTTTATGATTGGGACATGAGTTTAGCTAATCCCGTACCAATTTCTCCTGTAACTGGTGGAAACCCATTGAATAGTATGAAAGACGGAAAAGGAGGTACACTGGAGCTAACTATGCAGAAAGCGAGCAGGCCAAGTGTTGCTGCCCGAAGAATATATATATCTGATAAAGAATTGAACGAAAGCCTTAACAAACACAACCCCGACCCCAAGAAACAACCGCCTGCTGCGCCCGATCCATATTACTACTATTATGATGCTACTGCTCAGTATTCGTTTGTAGAGTATAATTATAATGATCCTTCTACTCCTACTTCTTCAAATAGTTATACTATAGATTTATCCTATATTGATGAATATTCATACCCGGTAACCTTGAAATTTTCTAATGTAGGAACCTATACTGGATGCGTAGAAGGTCATGAGTATGGATTTACTAGTATGGTAAGTGTAAAAAATGCATTAAAAGCAATCAGTCCACCAGTAAATGGAGCAGAACATGCATGGGACGCTCTCATCTGGCCAGATATTGTAAAATGTGAGTATAACAGCGAAGATTATCCTCATGGGATGGTTAGAATTATCGGTCCAAATAAAGTTTGGTCTGAAAACCCAGGTAGCACAGTAAAAGCGTGGGTGCCAGACAGCTACCTGCCATTTATTCAGTCTCTTCCAAACACAGGACACCAGCTTTTTGGCGGCACAGCTGCTAGTACAAGTAACTATGCAGTATGGGAAAAATATACATCTACAGATAACCCCAGTCCATCAAACACAGGTTATGTGAAGGCTCTTCATTCAGTAGCAACCGCAGACAAGAATGGTAAATATGGTTTTTTCTGCTATCCGAAAGATAATACAGCTGGTGAGTTTACCTATGTGCCTGATGATGTAGGCTGTACCATAACAATTTATCCTTTATCAAACTAAGGTTCAACTATACTGCGGCATAAGCTAAATATTTTTTTACCGCCAGTATTTTTTATTTCTTTATTGCTTTTAATATTCTGTCCTCTTTAATCAGTACGTCTTTCAATAAAAGTTGATAAGGAAATTGGTTGTGTTTAGAGTCTCTAAATCCATCTAGAATATTCACTAATGATCCCGCTGTAATAAGCGATAAGTTTATTTCAAACTCCAAGTCACAGTCGTTAACGAATTCATCACTAAAGTCTGGCGCAACAAGAAGTGATTTAACTACATGAAATCCATTCCTTTTTGCCAAATCAACGTATGATTTTATTTGTCTTGAGACGGAACTAAACTTATTGTAACCGCTTTCTTTTACAGTTTTACATTCAATGATTATAAGGTTGTTATTGCCTAGATTTAAGACTAAGTCAATTTTGTTTTTATTTGTATTAAGATTCTTTTTTAGTTGCTCATCAATAGTAAAACCTAATTGCTCGAATATGTTTTTTGTAATATCTTCGAATTTCAAACCTAATTCCGCTTCTTTAAGTACAATCCCATTTTCTTTTAAAGTAGCTAAATCTCTGAACCCGATTGCAACATAGTTTTCTACTAAAAGGTTTTCTGTGTCTTTATAAGCATCCAGAATATTAAGCACCAAATCACCTCTTGATTTCAATGATTTTGATGCAATGAATATTTTCAGGTCTTCGTTTGGTAATATGTCAAGTATATCGCGAGGTTTTATATTGTAATTAAGTAGAGTACTGCTGCTAATAATTGAGCCTTCAGGCATCTCAAATTCTTTAAATACTAGTTTTGTAAAGGATGGTAGTTCGTCATTTAATTCAATTATAAGTTTCTCATATCCTTCAATTGATATTCCTACTTTATCATCTTTCTCTATATTATCGAAATATGTAATTACATTTCCTATTTTCTCTTCAAGTGAATTACCTTTAAGTTTACTAGGTACTTTTAAGCCATTTGACCAGAGGTCATTAATGAACTTTTTCTTGTCAGTTAGTTTAGTTCCATCTTTATGAATCTCATTTGCTAAGAGATTTGTGAATGAAATTCCTTCTTTTATTATTTCCTTGATCTTATTTTCATAATCGAGATCTTTTATGTCAATATTATGTTTGCGGCAAACAAGATTTATCTGTGATTCTCTAAATGTTTTTAATATTCTTCGAAAATATTTGTCGGCTACCTCTTTTTCTCTAATCTTTCTCAAAACTCTAACTACTTCATCAGCAACATAAACTCGATTGTTCTTTTTTGAATAAAATATTACACCAATATTTTTTAGAAAAGTTATTACACTGTCTGTATCAGTTTTTACAGGTGGAATTATTGAGTAATTAATAAGTTTTACTTCTTCTTGTGATAGTTCAAGCTGATTAGTTAGGGTTATGAGAATTGATAATTCGTCGTCAGTGATTTTTGATTCTCGGTTATTCTTTTCATCATTTATATATGCATTCTCAACACATGCTTTGTATATTTTATAGTCCCTTTTGCGTACTTCCTCAATTTCAGATTTTTCAGATTCTAGTTGTATTTTTAGTTTATTGGTTTTCTTTTTGATATTTGCTAATTCTCGTTCGTAAAGACGACCGAGCCACTCATGTTTTAAAATGCTATTTCCATCTTTAATTAAAATATCTATTAGAATATCTAACTGTGATGTTGTATTAACAAATTCAGCTCTCACTGTATTTGCAAATTCACACTTTACAAGATCAAATACTTGAGCTATATTTTTACTATCAACACTTTTAAGGTTATTACTGCTGTCAGATAAGATATTATCGATTTCTTTACTATTCTTAGGATTGGAGGATTTTATATTATCAATTATTTTTAAAAATGAGTTTTTCTCCAAGGAGTTAACAATGTCAAGTATTTTCTCGAGTTTCATCGTGTTTTATTTTGGTTAATATTTCCGTAAGTTTGGAATCTATTTTATCTATTTTCTTTTCTAATTCGTCGTTATTATCACTTACCATTGAGTCTACAAAAATCGAATTGACAAGAGACAGACCAAATATGCCACCTGTCATTACAACAAAGATGAAATAAAGATAAGTAAAAAATGTTGCTGATTTTGAATACAATACTGTAATTTGTTCTGGTATTTCGAACCATCCTTCAATTGTAAATATTTTAAATGTTGAATAAAGGGATTTTAATGGGTCACCAAAATATTCAGAACCACTATTATGAAAAAGGTAGAATGAAAGTATACCAATTATAAAAATATAAATTATGAAACTAACAAAAATGAAAAGGGATGCTTTTAATGCTCTCTGAATACCAGAAACTAAATCATCAACGTTTGGAATAAACTTGAAGAATCTAAAAGCTTTGAAGACTCTCAAAACTCTAAAGACTAGCAGAAAGCTAAAGTCAATGAAGCTAAGATTAAAACTAAATGTAATTAAGGCAGGTACGGATAGTACTATGAGAATAAAGTCTAGTTTATTCCAATTAGATTCAAAATAGGCTTTAAAACCAAATTCATAAAATTTGACAATTAACTCTACTAAAAATAGACCTGTAATAATATTATCAAAAATTGCTAATAAAAATTTATTATTCTTATCAGGTAAATATCCACCAGCAAAGAGAATTGCCGAATTCAAAAGAATTAGTCCCAGAATAAATTTATCGTTTAAAAATAGTTTTCTAATCATTTGATAATCTTTGGTATATGATTCATGCAGCCTAACGGTTTGGCGATGGTGCGTGCCGCTTTTTTTAATATTTCTGAGTTTTAGATTTCACTTCAAAATTAAAAATTAATTTTTCTACGAAGCCATTGCCACGGCTATGGTGTATGGGTATTATTAGCGTTTCTTGCTTTTACAGTACTCGTTTTAATTTTATTCAAATTATATTTCTCGGAATAATAACGTGACATCAATACTAATGTTCGGTTTAGTAGATCTTCATTTCGATAGCATTTTCATACCTGACTTTCATGCCGACCGGAATAATATAGATAGTTCGGTTTCCTAGTTTTAATGATGTTGTGTGTATACCTTCATCGCTTACATATGAGTTTTCCTTGACAGGTATTTCATTATTTTCGGCGACATCAGATTCTTTATTTTCAAATAATTTTTGATCACCGTTTCCTCTGAGAATAATAAGTTGACCTGGTTTTAGATTAAAGGTTGTGTAAAGCTGTTTAAAAATACTTCCTTCCATATTAGCAATGGGGCCTGTTTGGTCTTTCATTATTTCCTGATCCACTTTTTCGGCTAGTGCCATTCCTGAATACATATCAACGGCAAGCTCGTTATAGGCTGAATTGGATGCAACTTTTTCAAACATCTTTCCTTTAACTTCTGAAAAAAGCAATGAATAAAGTGACTCTACATCCCCATTGTTGATGGCAAATAAAGCATCGGTTACCGAAAGAATAGCCCCATATCCCATAAGATCAAGTGCTGTTGCTAATAATTTACCTTCTCGTGTCTGAGGTTTAAATGGGTTGCTTATGAAAAAAATTTTCGCAGCATCAGCATCGATTCCTGTATGAATATTGAAATATGCTTTCCTAGCTGGATGCTTTGATTCGAATACTTCATTTCCATCCTGATCAATGAGTGTTACCCTGGCTTCATAATAATGGTTTCCAACCGTTGTAGGTCTAATCTTTGGATATCCTGTGTAATTTTTTGCACTAACTTCTGGCATCCATAACATATTCTGCACACCCTTATCTTTAAAAGATCTTATTCTCATATTCTGCGTAAACATTTCATCCGGATAATTCTCTAATGTGAGCTGCTCCAAAAGATATGTGGGTACTGTACTGATTTTTTCTATTTCAAGTTTGACTTCTAAAGAGACATCTCCTGATTTATCATTCACTCCCCCCCAGTAATTTACAATTTGTGCCAAATCAATTGATGGATTCCAGCAATCTTTGATTTTAACGCGTAACGGTATTTCTTCGCCAGCATTGATTATTCCTTTACCTTCTTTTGTGTTTTCTACCATCTCAAATATAATATTGAAGCCAATTGAAATTTCAGCTTTAAGAGGCCTAATCATATTGGAAGATTTAACTTCAACGATTTCTGTTACGGCTTTAATGGGCGGATCAGCAGCAGCATAGAAATACTGTACTCCTAAATTTCCTTCAGAATCTGTTTTTACACTCAGTTGTTTAGCTTCTTTACCTGTATTATCTCGTAACAGACCCAATGGATTGTCCCCTAAAATTGATATACTTACTTCTTTATTTACGAGGGGTTTTGAATCTTCATCTTCAATGTGAGCGCTAATTTTTGCGGAATAACGTTTGTCAGGAGGTACTACTCCTTGATATGAAGTAACACCATTATTAGGTTCAACCCTTATCTTTCCACTTTCAATAGGAAAATTGATATTCATTTCATCTTCTAAATTCAATTCTTCACAAATTACCTTTACAGTTGCATATTCAATGAGCATATCCGATTGTTGAAGAAGTTCTATATTGGGAGCTGTAAAAATTATCTTGGCCTGACCAGCAGCATCAGTTACAGCCGTTGTACCTGATAAACTGCCTGGAGTTATACCTGATAGCTCATATATTAAAAATTCTATTGCTTTTCCTGAAATGGGTTTTGAGGATTGATTGTCTCCGGGCGCTTTCTCTAATAGGGTCGCTATTATTTCAACCTTTGATTCACCATCTGGTAAAATATCATAATGTGATGCTGCGGCTTTGAAAGCGTATTCTAATTCTTCCTGAGAACCATTGTCTCCAGATGTTTTTTTAAATGGAACTGGGTAAGTTCCGTAAGTTCCATATAACAAGCCAGTTATATAACAGAAGCCAGGCAAGTTTGTTTTATCCTTTCTATCAACCAACATAAAATTAATATAAGGATACCAAGTAATTTCATCCCCTTTTTTAATATGAGATTGAGAGGATTTTAGTTTCCAAGTGTTTGAAGATTCTACTATTAAGGGGGCTCCTTTTTTTTTGGGAAAAAGAATCTGAATCCAAATACCTTTCAGCGAGAGGATGTCTTCTATTTCGTCATAACCTCTACCACTAGGATATATATTCATAAAACCATTAGATATATTTCCCAAGTCAATGTCTGCCATTAGAATATGAGTAAAATCGTCAACTGTAAAAGTGCTATGAATTTTATTATAAACAAAGTATTCAGGGGTTTTCCCACTCTTAAAGTATGGATTTTTTTTTAAATAGAATTTTATTTTGTTTCCTAATCCGTCCTCCCACGTACCGAGAATATTGTTTAAATCATTTTTCGCTCTGGTTGAATGACCAACTAAAATTTTCTTTTCTCCTTGTTCTAAAACCCATAGTTTTTGAAAAAAGTCTTGTCCATAACTTACAATAGAAAAGAACGGTGTTAGAACGAAAATTGCAATAAAACAAAGGTTGATTAATAAAGTATTAGTTTTCATATCTTAAAGCTTTTATACATCGTACTGATAAAAAATTCCGTTCGTTCATGCTATTTTTGTGCAAAGTAGGTTTGTCTAAATGAAATTCATAAGAAGCCACTGTATTTCTCCCCAGAGAACTGTTAGTCCACCAATAGCCCGAATTATCTAGGTCGGAAAAAGGGGAAATTTCCTGAGGGTTCATAAAACCACCTAGTAAGAGGTTTAATTTCTGATAGTATTGCGTATCTATTAATTCGTGCCAATCTTCTTCCGAAGGTACATGCCAACCTTCAGGGCATATGCATCCTTCCTGAATAGCATAGTGGTTATATAGTTTTCCGTATTTTTCTCCGTTAGCTTTGTCGTTTTCGTATAAAACATACATTCCTGTTACCCCGGTTTGTAAAAAACCTCCACCCGCATACGGTACAATGGTTTTTCCATTGTTGTATTTAGATACATTGAGGTTGCCAGCCATCCAAAGTTTGTTACCAATCGCAACAACAGGATACACGTTCCCATCAATATCGGTTAAAGTCGAATCATTTAAAGACTTACTCTGAACCTTCTCAGTTACAGGAATAATTTCATCAGAAGGTATATGAGTAGAAAGTTTATTTTGACCTGAACAATTCGTTAATAAGTACCCTAATAATAGAATAATAAATGGTAGCAGGTGTTTCATAATCATAGAGTTTACTACATATTTTTGGGCTTATCTTTTTATAAAGTTTTCTAAAGTATTGTTGTTTAGCTATTTATGATTTATAATTATATTATTAGGTTTAGGGATATTTGCAATTTATTTTCTTAAAATTTGAGTTAATATTTTAGTCCTTAGAGGCATAGTAGGTACTGAATAGTATTACCATAATAGTTATTCAAATATACAATTATTTCCGAATCAATTATTGATAATCGATTTATCAGCTTAATACTGTTGTGATCTGAAATGTGATGTTACGATTTGCAAATATTAGAAGGTGGGCGTTTTTATTATTCATCTATTCTGGCAACTATCCAATCAATGATTTCTTGATTTAAGCCTGCTATGCTAAGCAAATTTGTTCCATGGTCTCCACTTCCTGAAATAATTTTTAATTTTTTTGGTTCCTCCGTAATATTAAACATGCTAGTGGCTTCAGTTGCAAAATTGGTTCCAATCATGTTAACATCGTTTTCTCCGGCAATAAAAAATGCAGATTTGATTTTTAAAGTTGGGAAAATTGAGTAAATACCTAATTGTGATGCAGATAAAGCAACTGTTGTTTTTACTTCAGCATATCCATTACCGGCAATTGCCATTATCCCTCCCATTGAACCGCCAACTAATGCCAGCTTTTCAGCATTTACATGATCAATTGATTTCATAAAATCAATAGAGGCAATCAAATCATTGCTTACATTGTTAATAAAAGCTTCAACCTCAGAATAATCTGTAGGTAGGGGAACATAATCTGAAGAAAAGTGCCCTCTAAAATCCAGAATTAAACACACATATCCTTGCGCTATCAAACCAGTTACAATATCAGATGTTTGCCAATTATTGCCCCAGGCATTAAGCTCATGCATAAAAATAATACCTGGGTTTTTACCATCGTTACTTTCCAGGTATTTCAATTTTCCGGCTAGCGTAATTCCATCAGAAGTCGTAAAAGACACAGACTCAACCTTAAAACCTGTGGTTACAGTATTTTCCTTACTCAATACTACAGTACCATCGTTAAGTGTAGCCTTAATTCTATAGTAATAATTTGTAGCTCCCAGTAACAGGTTAATTACCAGACTGGTTTGGGTAGTACTTACAACATCGATTTCTTTGTCGATAACTTCAAATGTACTTTGCAAAGAGATTTCAATGAGTATGCTTTTTATATCGGTTGAATTTGTCGACCAATTGATTGTAAATCCGGTTTCAACTATTTCTGAAACCCCCTCAATAGTTATGTTTGCAGGAGCATTTTCTTCTTCTTTTTTGCAAGAACAAATTGAAAACAGGATAAGGGAATAAATAAATAACATAAACAATGGTTGCGATTTCATAATTAATAAGGTAAATTTATTAAACAATAAAAATAGCAATAAAGCATCTACAAATTATCTTAAATACAAGAAAATTTCTCTTGTTTATTTGGATTGTAGAATGACTCAGTTGATAGTGAATATAATATATAAACGTAATACATCTTATAAAAAAAGGGCTCTGCTAGTGAGTGCCCCTTCGTTTTTTGTACCCAAGGCCGGGATCGAATGCTGACGTTAGAGTCAGCATCCTGACAATTGATCCAAATGGATCAATGCGTCAGGGCCGGCACAACCATCTTTATATTTAAATATGAATTCAATAGTTTTAGATCTTGATAGGTTTTTAAGTTTTCTTTCAAGCTTTATGGCTTGAGATCTATTTGGTTTTTCTGTTACCCAGATCAGAATCCATGGCTTTCCCTTGGAGGTAAACTTTTCACTGCCGGAGTTATGTCTTCTTAACCTATCCCGAATATCATTGGTTTGTCCTTTGTAAAAATACTCGGATGATGGTGAATATAATATATAAACGTAATACATCTTATAAAAAAAGGGCTCTGCTAGTGAGTGCCCCTTCGTTTTTTGTACCCAAGGCCGGGATCGAACCGGCACTCCTTGGAAGGAACTGGTTTTTGAGACCAGCGCGTCTACCAATTCCGCCACTTGGGCAACAAATTTATTATTGGTGTGCAAAAGTATAAAAAAGCAACTACAATGATGATAATTACATTTGTATTTTTATTTGTGAAATAACGTAAAGGAAAGAGATGGAAGACAAATGAAATATCACAACTTTCCATCCTAACATCACTCCTTTCCTGCATTATTAGGAACTCTAAGCATTCATACCTGCCACCATTATCATATCTACAATTTCCTTAACACTGCTGCCCATTCTAAGTACATGTGCGGATTTATTCATACCTGTTAATATGGGTCCAATTACTTCCAAATCTGATATTTCCTGTAATAGCTTTTGTGAAATATTTGCAGCAGCAAGATTTGGGAAAATAAGTGTGTTTGCCTTCATGTTGTTAAGCTTTGAGAATGGGAAATTATTCATAGCCAAATCTGTGTCTAAAGCCACTGAAGCTTGCATTTCACCATCAACAATCAGCTCTGGAAATTCGTTATGCAGAATCTCAACTGCTTTACGCTGGCAATTGGTACTTTCGCTTTTGACAGAGCCAAAATTAGAATATGAGAGCATGGCAATATGTGGTACAATCTTGAATTTTCTAATTTCTTCAGCTGATTGAAGAGTAATATCCACTAAATCTTTTTCACATGGCATTTGATTTACTGTACAGTCAGCCAGGAATAGTGGCCCTTGCTTTGTATTAATAATATACATTCCTGAAACAATCCTGCAACTCTCCTTTTTACCTATAATTTGTAAAAATGGTTTAATGGAGTCAGGATAGTTACGAGTGAGGCCTGAGAGAACCGCATCTGCATATCCGGTTTCCACCAACATTGGAGCGAAATAATTCCTATGCAACATTAGATCGAGGGCAGAAATAGGAGTTATCCCTTTACGCTGTTGCTTTTCAAGTAATTTATTTGCAAATCTTTTTCTTCTTGCTTTTTCAGCATCTGCCTTATTATCTATAATCTCAACACCAACTAATTCCAGCTCATGATCAGATATCATTTTACGTATAACATCTTTATTTCCAATAAGTATTGGGATAGCTAATTTTTCGTTAAGTACAATTTCGGCTGCTTTTAGCATATTATAATGTTGGCCATCAGCAAGCACAACTCGCTTAGGTGAACGTTTACATGCTGATTTCATTTGCATTTTCAGCTTATTGCTCAACCCCATACGTTTTTGCAATTCTTCTGTGTAACTGGTCCAGTTTGTAATCGGATTCTTTGCAATACCAGTATCCATGGCAGCTTTTGCAACTGCAGGAGCTACTCTTTCAATGAGCCTTGGATCGGTTGGTTTTGGTATGATATACTCAGCTCCAAAGGTAAGGTTTTGAATATTAAATGCGATATTAACCTCCTCAGGGACTGGCTCTTTAGCCAATTGTGCCAAAGCCTTTGAGGCAGCAAGCTTCATTTCCTCATTTATTTCTGTTGCCCTCACATCTAATGCACCACGGAAAATAAATGGAAATCCAAGTACATTATTAATCTGGTTAGGATAATCGGAACGCCCTGTGGCCATTATAACGTCACTACGAGTATCCATTGCTTCATCGTATTTTATTTCTGGATTTGGATTCGCCAATGCAAAGACAATAGGTTTGTTAGCCATCGACAGCAGCATTTCCTTTTTCATCACACCAGCAACTGATAAACCCAGAAAAACATCACTCCCATTAACCGCTTCAGCTAATGTATGGATTGGTCTGCTTGTTAAAAATTGCTTTTTTGTTTCATTCAAATCTGTACGGTCTACATGAAGAACTCCCTTACTATCAAGCATTACAATATTTTCGGGCCTGGCTCCCAAAGCAATGTACAATCGTGTACATGAAACAGCTGCAGCACCGGCACCGTTTACAACGATTTTAATGTCCTTAATGTCTTTGTTAACGATCTCCAACGCATTCAACAATCCGGCTGAAGTTATAATAGCCGTACCATGTTGGTCATCGTGCATTATTGGAATATCAAGTTCTTCCTTGAGTCGTTGTTCAATTTCAAAACATTCAGGGGCTTTAATATCTTCAAGGTTGATACCACCAAATGTTGGGGCGATTGCTTTTACAACAGCAATAAATTTGTCAATGTCCTTTTCGTCTACTTCAATATCGAAAACATCAATATCGGCAAATATTTTGAAAAGAAGTCCTTTACCTTCCATTACGGGTTTACCTGCTTCAGGGCCTATATCACCAAGTCCCAGTACGGCAGTACCATTTGAGATAACTGCAACTAAGTTCCCTTTGGCTGTGTATTTATATACATCATCCTTGTTTTCATATATTGCAAGACAAGGGTCGGCCACACCAGGTGTATACGCAAGTGACAGATCTCTTTGCGTTGAATATGGTTTTGTGGGTACAACTTGAATTTTACCGGGTCGCCCTAAGGCATGATAATTAAAGGCATCTTTTCTAAATAGCTTATCCATTTTTTTTTGTATTAATTATGTAGCGAAATTAATACTTCTTATGGTGACTGTTAAACTTTTAGCTATTGACTTTTATAATTTTATTTGGGACTTCAAATTTGAGAAAATGGAAGTTAATCTACATTTTTACAATCTTACCTGATGAGATGACTACTCTATCAAATAGCAGACGATAATAATATATTCCTCTGTTACTCATACTATTTTTCCATGAAAGCTTAACTAATCCGGATGTAACTGATTCATTATATTGATAAATGATGTGTCCATATTGATCATAAATTTCAACAACGGTTTCTCCTGATTCATCAGCATTGAAGTTAAACTCTACTAGTTCCTTAAATGGATTTGGGAAGACTATTATATTTGATGGGCTAATAACATTTTCAATGCCCACATTATCATAAACAAACATTTTAGTTGGAATATGCTTTCCATCAATATTTTCTACATCAATATTTATACTGCAATAATAACTACCAGTATCAACATCATGAGAATCAAATTGCATTATAATTGAATCAGGGAATCCGTGAATCACATTTCCTTCATATTGTGAAAGTGTAATCCAACCCTGTTGACTAAAAATACTGATATGATAATGTAATGTATCAGTACCTGAATTAGATATAATAAGAGTGTCTGATTTATTAGAATTTAAAGGAAGTTTTACCTTAACTGAATCAAGATTAGTGGTCAGTTTAGGATTATCAATCATCAACATTATCGAATTAAAAATATTAAGACGTCCTCCGGTAACTGTAATTCCTTCCAAGGAGGGCAATGTTTCAGTACCATTTAGTATAAAATCTTTAATTAAGAGTGCTCCTTCAACAGGATTGTTTTTATAGTTAGCGATAAATGCAGAGTCGGCGGCAGCAAAAAGCAAAGCTGCAGCGCCTGTTACATGTGGAGTAGCCATTGAGGTGCCCGAGCTGTTTCGATAAGTATTGTTAATTCCACACGACATAATAATTGTTCCAGGAGCACCAAGATCAATTGTATTTAATCCATATCCCGCATTCGTATATTTAACATCCTGTTTAGTTGTGTTAGTTACTGAAATCATAAAATCAGTTGTAAAAGAGGTAGGCACATCTCCAATAGTATCAATATTCCAATTCCTGTTTGCAGTAGCTCCCATACTTAAGATGCCCAATTGGCCAAGCGAATCATACATGGCTTCCCAAATTGGAAAATCCTCGGGCTGACCTTTGTCAACACCAAATGAACAATTATCAGCAACAACAAAAGCGCCTTCTGCACCATTTGTTTGATCATACCTTTCTCTAACAACATACACATACGACAAAGCTTCAACCACAGTTGATTCATTTTCTGATGATCCGGCAACAGGCAAGGTTTTTACATTCCAGTTAACTCCTGAAACCCCAACATGGTTATTACCAATAGCACCTGCAATACCTGCCACATGTACTCCATGAAGATGTTTTGGAATTGTACCGTTATGATTATAAGCATTCCAACCATGATAATCATCAATATATCCGTTGTTATCATCATCGATACCATTATTTGGGATTTCACTATAGTTCTTCCAAAAATCAAGATCTTCATGATCAAGATCGCAACCGCCATCAATAATTGCCACAACCAATGTGTCCCCTAAAGCCGTAACTCCTCCCGTAGTAATATCCCAGGCTAAAGTTGCATCAGTATCAGCACCAAGTGTTCCTCCGGCCTGCCCCGTATTCAATAACGCCCACTGATCATTAAAAAGTGAATCATCAGGTAAGGTTTCATTTGGTTCTCTCAAGCTAACAAGGTGGTTATTTTGAACATTAACAACCGACTTGTCACTACCTAACAGACTCACAACTTGATGATTGCTGGTTCGTTCATTATTAAATTCAATCAAATAAATATTGAATCTTTCAGAAACAACATGCTTCAAAGTAAGGTTATAATTGCTAAGAATAGCCTGTAACTCTGTTTTGCTTGTTAGCTGAACCATAACCTCTCCGGCAATAAAATTTCTGTCAGTAGATGTTTGACCTACCACAATTAGTAAATTGAAAAAGGTTAATAATAAAATAAACGAGAGTTTTATTTTCATTAGATCAATACTTTACTTAGTAATTCGTTATGACACAAAAATATATAAAATGGTTGGATATAGAAATTATATAATTTTGCAGTCGAGTAAAATGCTCCTGTATGTCTAGTAAAATGCTCCTGTATAAAGATGTGACTTCAAGGTTTGCACTTACAAATTATGCATTTAATGTGGACCAGACAAGCAATTATTACATCATTAATTGATAAAGAATTTAATAAATTGGATAAGGCACAAAGAAAACCTTCATGGTTAAAAAGTAAAATACCTTCAGGGAAAGAATACAGACTGGTTAGGGACATAATTGATAAGAATAAACTTCATACTATTTGTACAAGTGGCCATTGTCCTAATATTGATGAATGCTGGGGACGTGGAACTGCAACATTAATGATTCTTGGAAATATATGCACACGGTCGTGTGGATTTTGTAATGTTAAAACCGGAAGGCCTTTACCTGTTGACTTAGAAGAACCTGCAAGAGTTGCAAACACTGTTAAACTTATGAAGCTTAAACATTGCGTATTGACATCTGTTGATCGTGATGACCTGGATGATCTGGGTGCCGAAATTTGGGTTCAAACTGTGCAGGAAATAAAAAAGATGAACTCTGAAGTTACTATTGAAACATTAATCCCTGATTTTGATGCCAGAAAGGAGTTGATCGAAAAAGTTTGCGCCGCCGGACAGGAAGTTGTTTCTCATAATTTGGAAACAGTAAGGAGAATAACACCATGGGCCCGAAGCAGAGCAAAATATAACCTCAGCCTTGAAACTCTCAAAATAATTTCAAAAACAGGAGTTGTAACAAAGTCAGGCATTATGGTTGGGCTTGGTGAAACATCAGATGAAGTTATCGAAACTCTTAAAGACATGAAAAATGCCGGTGTTGATGTAGTTACTATCGGACAATATCTGCAGCCAACAAAAAAGCATCTAATGGTTAAAGAATATATAACCCCGGAGCAATTTGAAGTATATCGCAAAAAAGGATTAGATCTTGGATTCCGCTATGTTGAAAGCAGCCCGTTAGTAAGGTCGTCATACAGAGCTGAGAAACATGTAAATTTGTAAATCACAAAAAGTGAGTTGCTCTAAAACATCAGGTTTTGAATAAAAAAACAACATTTAAGAATATAGGCCTGCTTGATTACAAAAAAGCATGGGATTATCAGGAAGAGTTGTTTAATGAAGTAGTTTCGGTTAAAGAAGAAAACCGAAAAACAGATAACAAGCAGCCAACACCAAATTATTTAATTTTTTGTGAGCACCCTCATGTTTACACTATTGGAAAAAGTGGAAAAGTAGAAAATCTTCTTATTTCTGAAGACTTCCTTAAAAGTAAAGGCGCCACCTTACATAAGATAAATCGTGGAGGTGATATTACATACCATGGACCGGGTCAGATTGTAGGTTATCCAATACTTGACCTTGATAATTTTAGGGTTTCCATAAAGGATTACATTGATAGTTTAGAAGAAGTGTTAATCCGCACATTGAAATATTATAACATTGTTGCAACTAGATTGCAAGGCGCAACGGGAGTTTGGCTTGATGCAGGTAATCCTCAAAAGGAAAGAAAAATATGTGCTGTTGGAGTGCGTACAAGTCATTGGGTAAGCATGCACGGATTTGCATTTAACGTAAACACAAATCTGGATTATTTCGGATATATCGTTCCTTGTGGGATTCAAGGCAAGGGAGTTACGTCATTACAAAAGGAGCTTGGTAATCATATTGATATCAAGCAGGTTCAGAATGTGCTTAAAGAAGAGTTTCACAGTGTTTTTGGAATGGAATTTCTTTAGATTATTACCATGAAATGAGCATAAATAAATTTAAACATTTATATACCAACCCTGCCTTTGCCGGCCCGCCTGCCAGAGCAAAGCGGCGGACAGGCAGGCAGGCGAAATGATTAAATTTTTTATGCGAATTCCTGAATGTGAAGAATTTTTTTATTTACTTCATCTTCAGTCAAATAAAAAAATTTAAACAGATGAAATTATATTCTCCATCCATACGGAAACAATCAATTGCATTTGGTTTATTAAGTGTGTTGTGGATTACATATTTAATAATCAGGGCATATTATGTCCCTATTACTTTTGATGAAGCAGCTACATTTTTTCATTTTGTTCACAGAGGTGATATGTGGTTTTTTGATGCCCTTCCTGATGCTAACAACCATTTAGTAAATTCATTATTAACTTATTTGAGCTATCATCTTTTTGGGGTATCGAAACTTGCCCTAAGGCTACCTAACTTGATATCAGCAATCATATTTCTTTACTTTCTATTTCGTATTTCACTGTTTTTAAAGAACATAACTCTACGGTGGGTGTTTATAATATCGCTAATGTTTTCCCATTATTTCGTTGAATTCTTTGCTGTTTCGAGGGGATATGGGTTGTCGATGGCCTTTTTATTTGGTGTACTATATCATCTGATTAAATTTTCAGAAACCACAGCAACAAGGCATATATTATTTGTTTCATTGTTTCTGCTTCTTGCTGAATTTTCAAATTTATCTATACTGGTATTATCAACTGCAATTATTGGTTACCAGATAATATTTATAATAATCAATAAGAATATAACAACCAGACCTAAAATATTTCAGACATCTATAATTACTGTATTACAGGTTCTTCCGCTCATTTTCGCAGGGGCTTATATGTTTTTCCTTAAAGAAAAAGGATCTTTATACTATGGTGATAGTAGTGGCTTTTGGTCGTTAACAGTGGTCTCACTTATAAAGATGCTAACAGGAAGTAATTTGATTGTTATGTCGATATCTATTATTGTACTAACTGCGTTTGTAATTATTTCTAACGGATATATTCTGGCAAACAGTAAATTCAGGAATGTATTTCAACCTTATTTTACTTTTACTTTTCTATTAATTACATCAATACTAGGCATACTATTACTTGCCAGCTTCTTTGGAGTTAATGATCCGGAAGATCGTGTTGCGATGTATTTTATTCCTCTGTTTTTTGGAGCAATAATAATTTCTGCCGACAAGTTGATTGAGGTAACTAAAAAATGGGGATATGGATTAGTTGTGATACCATTGTTGTTTTTTCCTGTTCATTTCTTTTACGTTATGAATCTGCAATATGTAAATGGGTATAAAACAGAAGTTATTCCTGAACGCTTCTATGAAGTAGTAATTAATGACAAAGACAATCAGGGTGAATTTCCTGCAACAATAGGTGGTTACAGAATGCGAATGTTTTGCTGGACTTATCTGAATTTTGTGAATGGAGGGTCTCAAAATTTAATCGACTATCAGGATTACCCCGAAGTACAATCCGATTATCAAATTGTTGATATCAATGAAAACCCTGAGTGGCTGGATTATTATGATGTAATTGATACTGAGGAGGTACTGGGGAGGTCGTTGCTAAAGCGTAAGAAAAAAAATGAATTAGAACTTATAAGCAGTGCAGATCTTAATGCTAAAGCCGATCCGTCAAAAAGAGAATACTTTGATCTATACAATTGTGATACTGATACACTTATAGGAGAATCTCTGTTAATCAACATCGACATTGACATCCATTCTGATAAAACTCCATTCCATGCATGGGTAATTCTTCATATTAACGATAACGACAACAATACTATTCAATATAAATATATTCCATTAGACTGGTTACAAACCAATTGGGATAAAGGAGGCAGGCATTTCAAACATACTTTTTTAACAGGTAAAATAAGTCCCAACTCAAATTCTATTAAAATTTATATTTGGAATATTGATAAAGTTACTTACACATTAAACAGTTCGGAAATCGAATTGTATTATATTGAAGATTAAATCAGGATTCAACAACTTGAATATTGAGTATTTTATTTCACTAACGTAAAAACATCACTCAAGTACAACCGACAATACATCCAGCGACTTAAAATCCCCAATAGATGGTAAGTGAAGTTTGTAATAACTGATCAGCGTTTCTAAAACAATTCTTCTGCTTTTGTTGTTCAAATTAATATTGTCAGCATCTTCAAATTTTGCGTCTTGTATCTGATATATTAATTCAGATATTTCTCCAGTAACATAATAAGGATGCACAGGCACATTGTTACTAAAACGACCTTCCTGCATGTCGAGTACTGTATTATTTCCACTCAATTCCTTTTTAGGATAAAAACCCAGGAACATTGAAAGCTGCATCATAAAAATCAAATGAAAATTAACAAACCCATTATCTGCAAGGTCAAGCCATACCAGCGCCTGATGTATCCAATTGAACAAATCCTTATTTGCATCCTCTTCATGTAAAGATTTATGCAGCAATTCATCTATAAAGAAGAGAAGGGTTCGTTTAATCATATTTTCATTAATCGAGCGATATGCATACCATATTGAAACTTCATTAATATGATGTAGCGATTTTTTTTCAGAGTGCGAAACAACCAGGTTAAGCATCGTTAATGGCTGGTACATAGCAGCTTTACTTATTGAGCCACTTTTCGAACGAGCAGTTTTTTTATTTCCTAAACCTCTCACAAAAAAAGACTGTACACCAAGCTCTTCGGTAAATATTTTTACAATAACCCCTGAATCGGAAAACTTAGTTTGCTTTATTACAATACCTTTTGTTTTGATGAGCATAATTACAATTGTGAAACACAAAGATATTTAATCTCGGTGCAAATACTGTTATGATAATCATTTATTGAAGTAATACTTGGAGGCCCAATTATCGATAGTGAATTGCGAATAATTTTTTGATGTGAAGAAGAAAAAATAACATTCCCAACTAAACCCGATTAAGTCAAAACATCAAATTCAGAATTGTTGGGAATGGTAAATGTAAATGTTGAGCCTTTACCAATTATACTTTCGGCCCATATTTTACCTTTGTGTGCTTTTATAAACTCACCGCAAAGAATTAATCCCAATCCTGTTCCCTTCTCGTCCATTGTCCCCGGAACTGAAAAGTTTCCTTCTATCCGGAATAATTTTCCAATATTATCTCTGGAAATCCCAATACCATTATCACGAACAGACAGCTTTAAATATCCTTGCTTCTCTTGTATTGATATGTTTACCTCTCCATTAATATTAGTGAATTTTATTGCATTCGAAATTAGATTTCTCAATACAGTATTTATCATATCCTTATCAGCATAAATCGGAACACTTACGGGAATATCTTTTGTAATGGAAATAGATTTTTGCTTTGCAGATATCTTCAATAAATCGATAACTTCACTTATTAGCTCAGTCATCTCAAAATACTGTGGATTGAATTTCATCTTACCTGTTTGAGAGCTAGCCCATTCCATTAAATTTGTAAGTAAATCCATGGAATGATTTGCTGAGGCATGTATTATCTTGGCATATTTTTCAATTCCTTCATACTCCTTTTTACTCATTTTTTCTGCAAGAAGGCCGCTAAAACCAAGTATGCCATTAAACGGGCTTTTAAGATCGTGGGCTATGATAGAAAAAAACTTATCCTTCTCCGCATTTAGTTGTATAAGTTCTTTGCTTTTACGCTCTAGTTTATCATTAGCAAGTTTACGCTCCGTAACATCACGCAAACTACCTTCATGATATAATATTTCGCCATCTTCATCAACCACATGTCTTCCATGATCTTCAACCCAAATTTCTGTGCCATCCTTTTTCTTAAGACGAAAAATAGCCATTTCTTCCAGCATTTCTTCCAAATCAGCACTTTCACGTTCTTTCTCTTCAAAATACAACTGTGTTTTAATATCGATACTAAGAAGTTCCTCTTTACTATCATAACCAAGTATATCAACCATCGCTTTATTGACTTCAACAAATTTCCCCTCATGAGTACTGATATATATTCCGTCTGTCATTTTTTCTATTAGCTCACGGTATTTCTTTTCACTATCTTTTAGGGCTTTTTCAGCTATTTTTCGATTAGTAATATCATGCCAATTGCTAATAAGAATGCCCTGTTCCTCATCATCTTGTTTATCAAGCTGAGATATATTTATACTAAAATACTTTGTTTCCTTATTTATGTGTAATTGAAATTCAAAGTTTTTTACATTTTTGTGCAGTTGCACTTCCTTTTCAACTTCACTCCAATGTTCAACCGCCTCTTCAGAAAACATCTCCAACCATGAAAAAAGATTCGAATCAATTACCTCCTTTCTACTTTGCCCAATAAATGAACAAAAAGCATCATTAACTTCAATTATGTTCTGGTTAGCATCTGTAATTAGTATACCATCGTTAGATACTCGTAATACTTTTTCATAGAACTTAATTATTCTCTGGAGGTGTTCTATAGTCTGCATATTATTTAAATTAGTAGTAGTTTATATATTTTGAAAATACATATATTTTTCCCAAAATCACAATATAATTAATCGTGCAATTTAATACTATTTTGTAATGACAATAGTTTAAATCCCCCCTTTTCTTTCAATGCAAATTACAATAATCTATTCATTTGCATCTATTTCACTTACTTGAGTGTTGTATCGCCATTTTCTGCCAATCCTGAAATGCAAAGCAAAATATCAACTAACTACTCGTTTTATGAATAATTATAGTAGTAATAATGTTGGCGTACAAATAATTCCAGGACTAGTCATTGTAATAAAACAAAAAACCCCTGTAATCTAATGATTATCAGGGGTTTTATATTTCAAAAATGTGGTGCCACCCGGGATCGAACCAGGGACACATGGATTTTCAGTCCATTGCTCTACCTACTGAGCTATGGCACCAACAAATTTTGGTGGGGCAAAAGTACACAAATTTTCATTTTATCAAAAAAAATCATAAAAAGTTACACTCTGTTATTACATAGTCTTATTTTTGCTGTTCCTTAGATTTTTTATTTGAAACTTATTATTGACATAGGTAACTCTTGTACCAAACTTGCTGTATTCAACGGTGATAAGATAATTGATTTTATCACAGATGAAATTGTGTCGATAGAATTGCTTAAGTCAATATTTAACAAATACCCTCAGATAGAATCTTCTATTCTGTCGAGTGTTGCGAAACATGATCCAGGTTTAGTTGAATTTTTATCACAGATTGGATTCTTTATTGAACTTAACCATAGTACAAAAGTTCCCTTTACAAATAATTATTCTACACCCAATACATTAGGAAAGGACAGAATTGCAATTGCAGCTGCCGCATTTCAAATGTACCCTAATAAAAATGTACTGGTTATTGATACAGGCACAAGCATAACATACGACTTAGTGCTTAGTAGTGGCGAATATGTTGGAGGTGCTATTAGTCCCGGTTTAAATATGAGATTAAGTGCCTTACATAATTTTACACATAGATTACCGTTAATAAACTTACCGGATCCTGATGCAAAGATAAACCTTGTTGGTAATTCAACTGAATCTTCCATTTTAAGCGGAGTTGTTAACGGATTAAATGCGGAGATTGAAAATATTATTAATCAATATAATAACTCGTTTTCACCTTTAATAGTTATGATTAGTGGGGGTGATTATAAATATTTTGAAAGATTAGTAAAAAGTGACATATTTGCAGCCCCAAATATTGTAGTATTTGGATTAAAATATATTCTTGATTTTAATGAGAAAGTGTAAAGTATTTATATTACTGATTTTTACTGTTTTAAGCATAAGTGTTTATGCGCAAACAGGTATAAATTCTCCGTATTCCCGATATGGCCTTGGGCAGCTATATGGTGAAAACATGAATACAGTTTCAGTGAGTATGGCAGGCCTCTCATTAGGAATACATAGTCCATCTGCATTAAATCCGGCAAATCCAGCTTCTTATGGGTCACTAGATTCACTGGCATTTTTATTCGAAATGGGTGTTGCAGGCAATACAACAAACCTGAAAACCACAAGTCTTTCAGAGAATGGATATGACGCAACTTTGAATTATATTTTTGCTGGTTTTCCAATTACACGCTGGTGGAGATCCGGCATCGGAATAATGCCCTATAGCAAAATAGGTTATAATGTTGAGACAACTATTGAAGTGCCCGACTTTAGCGATGTTGTTCACTCATTTACAGGCGACGGCGGTTTGAATCAGGTATTTTTTGGGAACGGTTTTAACATTTATAAAAATCTCAGAATAGGTATTGATATATCTTATCTTTTTGGTGAATCATCACGAACTAGTATGGTTTATTATCCCGACTCCTTATTAATATTTGGGACAAAGGTAGAAAGCAAAACAAGGGGTGGAGGTTTTATTTTCGACTATGGTGTTCAATACGATATTGATATAAACAGCACAACTCAGGCCACTATTGGTGTTATTTATGCAAATAAGTTCAACGTTAAAGCAAAACGCAGTTATCTTTCAAAAACAATTTCTGGTGGATTTAATGGTGAAGTTGAAGTTGTAAAAGACACAATCGAATATATGGCCGATGAGAAAGGAACAGTTGTATTGCCACAACGCATGGGGATTGGTTTTGCAGTCAACAAAAAAAACAGATGGCTAATAGGTGCGGATTTTGAATGGCAGAACTGGAAAGAATTTGGCGCTTTCGATGTTACAGATACACTTTCGAACTCATTCCGTCTTGCAGTTGGAGGTGAGTTTAAACCTCTGCATTCAAATATTTCACCACTGTTTAAACGCATGACATACAGAGCCGGGATTAGATATAATCAATCATATCTTAATTTTGACGGAACTAATATAAATGAATTTGGCATAAGTTTTGGTTTTGGTTTCCCGATGAAGAAGTCAAAAACTGAAATTGATCTAGGCTTTGAATTTGGAAGAAGAGGAACTACAAATAACAATTTAATTCAGGAAAATTTTATTAATGTTTTTCTGGGTATCTCAATAAAGGAACATTGGTTCCAAAAACGTAAATACCAATAATTAATAATAAAAAAATTCGCAACACTATGAATTTAAAAGCTATAATAACTGGATTTAGCCTACTAACAATCTTCATGTTGCCGGTAACGGCATCGGTTGAATTGAACTTACGCCAGGATAATGGTGAAAAATATGGAGAGGATAGCGTGAAATGTATTATGAAACTCTCATTATACAGAGAGTTCTATAAGCAATGGAAGCAATCCAGATACAAAAATGCCACGTCATTGAATGATGCTTTAAAATCCTGGAGATGGGTTTATAATAACTGCCCCAGAGCAACAGAAAACATCTATGTTGATGGTGTGAAGATGGTAGATTATAAAATAAACAAAGAAAAAGACCCTGGTATTAAGAATAAATTGATTGACACATTAATGATGATTTACGACCAGCGAATCGAATATTTCCCAATTCACTATAAAACTAAAGAACAACAGGAAGGTAGCATTCTTGGCAGAAAAGGTGTTGATTATTATAAATTTGATCCGGCAAATAACTATCTAGAGACATATAAGATACTTGGCAGAGCAATTGAGCTTGACAAAGTAGATGCAAAAGGTCCGGTTTATGTTTACTACTTTAGATCGGTAACTAAAATGGCGCAAAAAGGCGATTCAGATACAACAGCTGTTGTTGATGCTTATGATATGTTGAGTGATTATATTGATGCTAATTTGGCTAACTACCAGAAAGCAGAGAACAAAGAAGAAGTTGAAGAATGGCTTAATATAAAAGGTAATATTGAAAATACATTTGAGCCATTTGCAAACTGTGCTGATTTAGTCAGGATTTATAAGAAAAAGTATAATGCTAACCCTGAGGATATCAAATTATTAACAAAGATTACAAAGCTCCTCGACAAAAAGGATTGCATCGACTCAAAGCTTTATTTTGATGCCACAGTTGGACTACACAAATTATCTCCTTCACCAGAGTCGGCATATTTGATTGGTAAAATGTTACTTTTAGAAGAGAAATATAATGAAGCAGTACCATACCTTGAAGAAGCTATTAAAATGCAAAATGAAGACAGAGCATATATGGCATTAATTTTCCTTGCAGAAGATTATTTTTCTCTTAATAAATATGAAAAAGCACGGGCAGTTGCACTAAAAGCTGCCAAACTAAAACCAACAGCAGGGAAACCTTATATAATTATTGGCGATATGTATGCTTCAAGTGCCGACAATTGTGGTGACGATGAGCTTACAAAAAAAGTGGCTTACTGGGCAGCAGTTGATAAATATAAAAAAGCCAGTAGTGTTGAACCCGATCTGGCTGAATCAATGTCAAAACGAATTGGCAGATATCAAAAATATTTTCCTCCAACAGAACTGTTATTTTTTCATAATCTAAATGAAGGTGATAGCTATACAGTTGGTTGCTGGATTAATGAGGTTACAAAGGTAAGACCAGCAAAATAGTTTTAAATTAAAATATTATGTTTTCCGATTTGAAAAAAAGCATCCTTATGGCAATTGCAGTAGTGATGCTTTTTTCTTGTGAAAATTCTATCTCCAAGATTGCTGAAATTACTAAAGAAGATACACTTGCAGCCATTTCAACATATGATATCGTTTATGAAAGATCTGACTCAGGATTTTTACAAGTTAGATTAGAAAGCTCTTTAATGAAACGATTTGGAGGAAATGATCCGTATGATGAATTTCCAGAAGGCTTTAAAATTTCATTTTTCGACAAAACAGGAGCTGAGACGTCAAACATTAAGGCCAATTACGGTATTTCGTACGGTAACCGAAAGTATATGAATGCACAGAATGATGTTGTTATCAGGAACTTTGAAACTGATGAGCAACTTTACACGGAAAATCTAATCTGGAATCAGAAAACAAATATCATAAGATCAAATACTTTTGTAAAATTAATCATGCCCGATAAAACTATCTTTGGAGATAGCATGTGGGCTAACGAATCCTTTACCGAGCATGAGATATATAATATTAAAGGTGAATTTGATGTTGTTGAGGATAGTATTAAATAGTTAAGTGTGTGATAATTAATTACTATTTTTGCAGTTAAGATCCTGCATTTTTACTTAACATCTAAAGTATTGCAAGTTTCATACTTACATTAAATGAATACTAACGGGCTGATAATAATAATTTCACTTCTTCTTTCCGGTTTCTTTTCAGGGATGGAAATTGCTTTTGTTAGCTCAAACAGGCTTATGCAAGAGCTGGACCTTAAACGTAAAATTATTCCTGCTCGAATTCTATCTGCGTTTTACAATAACCCTTCACGATTTATTGGCGCATTATTACTGGGTAATAATATTGCTTTGGTTATTTATGGGATTGCAACTGCAAATTTAATGGAACCAGTTATTGCTCGTCTACTACCTGACTTTTTATCATCTGAATATATTATATTACTTATTCAAACAATTCTTTCAACACTTTTGATATTAATTGTAGCTGAGTTTATCCCAAAAGTATTATTCAGGATTAATCCAAATTCTATCCTTAAAGTTTTTGCTCTGCCCGTTTGGATATTTTATTATGCATTTTATCCATTAATAATTATTTATCTTGGCATTTCAGAAATTATACTTAAAAGCGTTTTCAGGGTTAAATTGGCAAGAAATTCATATTCTTTTAGCGCAATTGATCTTCAAGAATACGTTAAGGATTCCATCACCGACAATGAAACTCAGGAGGAGATTAATCAGGAAATCCAAATGATTCAAAATGCTATTGAATTTAAGCATGTTAAATTGAGAGACTGTATGGTGCCTCGTACTGAGATCAAAGCACTTGAGATTAACAAAGACATTGCTGAGTTTCGTAAGTTACTGGCTGAAACAGGTCACTCAATAATTTTTATTTACAAAGAATCAATTGATGATATTATTGGGTACGTTCATGTGTTTGATTTGATAAACAACCCCAGTTCAATAAAAGATATTATTCGTGAAATTGATCCTTATCCGGAAACATCAACAGCAAAAGATCTGCTAAAGAACTTCATCGAAAATCATAAAAGTGTAGCAGTAGTTTTAGATGAGTTTGGTGGCACCGCTGGTATTGTTACTATGGAAGATGTAATTGAAGAAATTTTTGGTGAAATTGAAGACGAACACGATAAGGGTGAGGATATGGAAAAACAAATATCGGAGAAAACTTTTCTTTTTTCAACACGCCTCGAAATAGATTACCTAAACGAAAAATATAAGTTTAATATTCCTGTTCTTGATGATTACGAGACGCTTGCCGGTTATATATTGCACAATTATGAAAGTATACCAGTTGCTAATCAAAAAATAATTATAGGGAAATATCAGTTTACAATTCTGAAATCAAGTGGTAACCGCCTCGAAGAAGTAAAAATGGAAATTGTAGGGTAAATCTATTTATTCTCACTCAAAAACACATTTTTCAAAACACAAATATTCGTTTAAAAATCTTGTTTTTAACCTGATATCTACTATTGTTTTCTAATTACTGCAATATGTTGAAATCAAATGCGTTAAACCTTGTAATAATCAAATTATTACATAGCTGTCAAGCTTCTTGTTTTTGGAATTATATTTGCATTGATTTTTTAATTGATGCGGAGAGCGTGGAGAAATTGCTTCAATTTGATTAAAGTTGTTAAATATGGATTGAATAGCAATTTGCACAAGTTAGATTATTAGAAAATACATTTAATTTTGGCAATAAGTGACAAATATCAATTATAAAAGAAAATAACTATAGCTGTTAGATTGGTACACTTAAGGAGCTAATTAGTTACTGTAATTAAAACAATTTTGTTGACAAATAATTCTATTATTAAATTATTATCAAGACTCTGGTTGGTGTTCATTTGTTTTATTCCTGCTGGTCTAAATGCTGGTTCGGTGTATCTTGTTTTCGACAAAATTCCTGATACATTATTGAGGTCAACCCGTGATTCAGTCTCAACAATATCCATTGACACTTCAAATTTTAATGATACTATTATTGGTGATACTATTATTGTAACCAATAAATCCGGAGACACGATTATTGATGAAAATATTGGACGCACAAAATTAGATTCAAAAGTTGAGAGATTTGCAAAAGATTCTATTGTTCAGGATATTGCAAACAGAAAAATATTCCTTTTTGGAGAAGCTGTTGTTAAATATGAGGATATTACTCTTAAAGCTAACTATATTGAAGTTGACCTAAATACAAATACTTTATTTGCTTCTGGTCTTGAAGACTCAACTGGAAAATTAAGAGGACTTCCAGAATTTACGCAAGAAGACCAAACCTTTAAGTCAAAAACTATGCTGTATAACTTTGACTCAAAGAAAGGATTTATTTCTGGTGTTTTAACAGAAGACGGAAACGGATTCCTGCATGGTAAAACTGTAAAAAAACTTGATGACAATACGGTTAATATTCTTCATGGTACTTACACAACTTGTAACCTCGAAGAGGACCCTCATTATGGGTTTAATTTTAAAAAAGCACGTGTAATCCCTGATTCTAAAATAGTTACAGGGCCTGCGTATATGGAAATTGAAAGAATGCCAACGCCATTGGGTCTTCCTTTTGGTTTCTTCCCAAATAAATCAGGACAAACTTCAGGAATTAGAATACCATCCTATGGAGAATATACCAACCGGGGTTTCTATCTGGAAAATGGCGGATATTATTGGGCAATTAATGACTATATGGATTTGGATCTTTTAGGTGATATCTATTCACGTGGAGGTTGGGCAATTAAACCTAGTTTTAGGTATAAGAAGAGATACAAGTACAGCGGTTCAATAAATCTGGGTTATGCTACAAATGTTGTTGGAACAAAAGGAGCACCGGATTTTTCCAAAAGTACAGACTTTAAAATTAGATGGTCGCACAGACAAGACCCTAAAGCACGACCAAATAGCACCTTTTCAGCTGATGTTAATATAGTGAGTGGTAATTATGTTAAATATAATGTAGTTTCAACTGAGGAGTATCTTTCCAATGAGTTTCAATCGAGTGTTGCTTATCAGAAAAATTGGAACGGTAAATATTTTCTCACGATTAACGGAAGTCACAATCAGAACACAAAAACACATATTGTAAATGTAAGTCTTCCGGAAATTAGTTTTACAGTTAACAGGTTTTATCCTTTAAGAGCACAAGGCGGTAAAAAACGATTTTATGAAGATTTAAGTGTATCTTACAATATGGACTCCAGAAATTCAATTAGCACTACCGATTCGGTGCTGTTCGATAAAGTTACACTTGAACAAAATATGCAAGCCGGAGCTATGCACAAGGTACCAATTAGTTTGCCAATTAAAGTTTTAAAGTTCTTCACGCTTAGCACTTCTGCTACTTTTTCCGACAGGATGTATAGCAGAAGTATAAATAAATCATGGGAAAGTGATACAACATACATTGGCGGAGATACAATAGCCCCCGGTGTAAGAATTGATACTATTCCTGGTTTTAGAAATGCATTCAGTTATAATTTCTCAACCTCATTGTCGACCAAACTTTTTGGGATGGTGGCATTTAAGAAAGGTCCTCTCAGAGCAATAAGACATGTACTAACCCCAAGCATTAACTTTTCTTATACGCCAGATTTTGGAGATGAAAAATACGGCTACTATGGATCATATGTTGATGGTAATGGGCAAGAGAGAAGTTATTCTCATTTTGAAGGAAGTTTATATGGGTCACCACCCGGACAAAAATCGGGAAGGGTAGGAATTACTCTTGGAAATAACCTGGAGATCAAAGTCCCCTCAAAAAAGGATACAATCACAGGTCTAAGGAAAGTGAAACTCATAGAAAGCTTTAACATTTCAGGTAATTACGATCTATCAAGAGATTCACTGAATATGTCGATGATAACAATGTCAGGAAGGACAACTCTTTGGAAAAATTTAAATATTCAATATGGATCAGTTTGGGATCCTTATGCATCCGACTCCTCTGGAAGAAGGATCAATAAGTTCGAATGGGATGTAAATCGCAGACTTTTGAGGTTAGATAATACTTCATGGCGTTTGAGTTTTGGATTTAAGTTTGGTGACGAAGACTTCCAGAAGGGGAAAAAACCTAAAGATGCTACAGAGGATGAAATGAATGAAATAGAAAACAACCCTGATGGCTTTGTGAACTGGAATATCCCATGGTCGTTGAATTTCAATTACAACTTCACATACACAAACAAACTCGATTATATTAATTATGTTAAAGTCCCAACTGAAACTATTGTTCAAACCCTGTCATTTGCTGGACAGGTAAACATAACACCAAAATGGAAATTTACATTCAATTCAGGATGGGATTTTACACAAAACAAACTTTCATACACTTCAATTAATTTGTATCGGGATTTGCATTGTTGGGAAATGCGTTTCAGCTGGATACCACTTGGAGTTAGGCAGAGCTGGAATTTCTCAATAAATGTAAAAGCTTCAATTCTTCAAGATTTAAAACTTAACAAAAAAAGGGACTTCAGGGATTATTAGTAATTTTACAATCTCCTTATTTAAAACAAGCAAGATGAAGAGGTTCTTATTATTAGTATTTCTAGCCACATTAGTGACTGGTTTTTTATTCGCTCAAAATCAAAAAACTGATTTAGTGCCCACTGGCTATTCTGGGAAAGTGAAATCAGTTAGAGAAACAATATATTCGAGGTCGAACAAACTAGAATCCAGTGGTAGCGACAGCATCATATCTGACAAGTTCATCTCTTTCTTTCCTGATGGAAAAAAACAAAAAATATCTATATATAAATTAGGAATACTATTTTCATATACTGTATTTAAATATAATGAGCAGAATGTTAAAATAAGCAGTGAGGAATATAATGCTGATAATAGTCTTTATTTAACAATTTCATTCACCAGCAATAAAGATGGTTTTGTTACCAAGGCAAACTATAATAGAATAACACAAAAATCCTATGACGATGAACGTTATTCCATAGATGTGGAATATGATAAATATTACCAGAATCTGTTCACAAGTATTATATGCAAGAATGATTTTAAAGGATATATATTGGAAGAAAAGTATATAACTCAAAATGGCACTTTATCATTTAAACTTTTGTACAATTACGATTATAAATATAATAGAGTTGGAATAAAATACTACAATAAAAGTGGTCATGTATCATGGCGTAAAAAGCTTAAATACGACTCCCTAGGTAACGCTATGGAGAGTAAACTGTACGAAAGTAACAGACTGGCATTAGTTTCAAAATTTGAATACGAATTTGACATGAATAACAATTGGATTAAACGTATAGAAACCAGAAAATTATATGATAATTTCTTTGCCGACAATCTAAATGAAAATAGTCATACTACGATCAGAAAAATAGAATACTACTAATTATTTTGGAATTTTATTTGGAATTCTTTTATAAAATGTATTACATTTACACCCGAAGAATGTAACGATTGAATATTTTTCACGTGAACAAACAAGCAATTCACGACTTTTATTTCATATTTAAGTAACTATCATTTCTTGTATATCAATCGTCAAGTTTAGATCAAAGCAGGAAAATGATAAAAGCATTAAAGTAACCACTCCCCGGTGGTGAATGATTTAATTTTTAATGTACGTTTTTGAATGTGCAGGTATTTTTCTGCAAAATCAAAAACAAAAAACTTAAATACTCATGAAACCTACAATGTGGTTAGTAACATGCATCTTTTTATTGCTTTACAATGTAACGATGTGTCAGATTGGAGTCTTCAATATGAATCCGGATCAATCGGCCGAGTTAGATTTAGTAGCTAGCGACAAGGGTCTGCTAATCCCAAGAGTTACATTGAGTTCTGATCTGAACAGCTCTACTCCTGTTTCTTTTCCAGCTGAAGGAATAATAGTGTTTAATATTGGAGCTAACCAACCTCAGGGATTCTATTTTTGGACAGGATCACACTGGTCCTTCTTAACGGCTAAAACCGGTATGGAAATTACTAGTCCCGGAATATCAACTGATAATGCAGCAGTACGTTATGATGGTACTTCTGGTAAAATCATTCAAAATTCTCAGGTCATCATTGGCGATCTTTCAGATATAACATCTGTTAATAGTATCACAGTAAATGGTTTTACTCTCACAACGACTCCGTCAGTAGGCAAAATACTAATATCTGATGGAGCTGGAGTTGCTACCTGGCAGAGTGCACCACCGATTGATGTTGAACACAACGACACTATTATTACAATAAACGCTAATACACTAAACTTTGAAGGGGGGAGTAAAGTAATTGAAAGTAGCAATTTAAAGTCTACTGTAAGATTTTATAACAACAATGTAACCCGAGATATTATTCAACTATCAAGTGATGATTCGCTTGATCTAAATGTCTTTACATCTACAATTGCAATTCCTTGGAATGTTGAACACGAAATAGACTACTCATCTTTTGTGCATTCAACCTCATCAAACCCATCTCAAATACAGGTATTAACAAAAGGTATTTATGAAGTGAATTTTATGTTTAGCATAATCAATAAAACAATAATGCGTAAAACTGTAAGAGCAAGGTTAATAAAAAATGGGATTGACATTATTCCATACGCAATCTCATATTCCTTTTCATTTAATATGGAGGATGACAAAGTCTCACATATAAGCTCTTCATTTTTAATCGAATTAGATGCTAACGATTATGTTGAACTTGTTACTAATGGGCAAACAAACCCAGGACCAGTCAGACTTATCCCTTATGAGAACGTACTGTATATGAGGTTAATAAGGGAGCTGTAAACTAACGTAGATATTAATTATGAAACAACATACAAAACGTAGGCTAGTGATAGTAAAAGACAGAATAAAATATTGTAAGGTAATTGCCTATATAATCACACTAACTATTTTTCTAATAGCCAACAATAATAATGCTTTCTCTCAAATAGGTATTCAGACTGATAATCCTGATGCTTCATCAATTTTAGATATTGTATCTTTAGATAAAGGGCTTCTAATTCCAAGAGTTAGCTTAAGCAGTAATTTATCAAGTCCAAGCCCTGTAACATCACCTGCAACCGGATTACTGGTTTACAATTCTGGTAGTAATCAAGTACACGGATTTTACTTTTGGACAGGTTCAGTATGGAGTTTACTAAAAACACAGGAAGCTGGAGATGTTCTAGGACCGTCCTCTTCTACAGATAATGCAATTGCTCGTTTTGATGGTACTACAGGTAAAATAATTCAGAACTCTTCAGTTATTCTTGACGATGCTGGCAATCTAACTGGCATTAATAATATTACAACTGCAGGATTTACTATGCCTATCGGAGCTGGTATAAATAAGGTACTAACCTCAGATGCATCTGGTGTTGGAACCTGGGGTGATGCATTGCCTCTAGATATAGAGGAAGACGATGTGATAGTAGCTTCCGGAGTCAATACACTAAACTTTCAAGGAGCTGTAACAGTAGTTAATGAAGGTGGAAGTAAGGCAACTGTAACCGTCAGCGAGAGTGTATCAGAAGAAGAAATTATGCAGTTAGCCAGCACCAGCAATCTAAACTTGAATGCTTTAGTAACACCTGTTGAAATACCTTGGGATGTTGAACTATTTAAAGATATAAGTGCCTTTTCGCATTCAAATTCAACTAACCCAAGTAGGATTATTGTTCTTTATAATGGACTTTACGAAATCAATTATATGTTCAGCATTCAGAACGATGACAACCAAAGAAAAACATTAAGATCAAGAATACGAAAAAACGGAACATTATATCTTGACGAAAGCGCTTCATATTCATTCACTTACAGTAAATTCGATGATAAATCAACACATGTAAGCAGTTCATTCCTTGTTGAGTTAAACACAAATGATTATCTGGAAGTGCTGGTTAATGGGCAAACAAATCCAGGTCCTGTTTATATGATACCAAATGAAAATTTAATTTTTGTCAGAATAATAAGAACATGGTAATGTGAAAAAAATAAACAGACATATCATCTTTATACTTGTTCTTCTGGTTTGTAATTCACCATCCATTTGTCAACTGGTTGTAAGTCCGGGTAGTTCAATAACAATAAAAGACGGAACAAGCCTATATGTTGGAACAGACCTATACTTGAAATCTGACGCTATTGGTTCAGGTCATTTAGCTGACCAGAATGCAATTGGAAATTGTACAATTTCAGGATACAAAACTGTTGAGAGATATTTAACTAATACTGGCTGGCATAACGTATCATCTCCTGTTAACAATGCTAACAGTAGCATATTTACAGGAACAGATCTGATATTTTATTATGATGAATCGATCATACTTAATGATTGGAATTTCGGTTGGGTTTGGTATGATGGCTCATTAATAGTTATGAAAGGTTATGATATATTTCTGCCTTCAACCATAACATCATACTACACAGCAACGAACGTAGAAACATTAAATACAGGAATTTATACCACGGGTATCACGCGAACTGATGTATCAAATGGAGAAGCAGAAAATCGAAAAGGCTGGAATTTGATAGGCAACCCATACCCCTCTCCCGTTGACTGGTTAATGGAATCAGGATGGGATAAGTCGTATATAAATGATGCCAAATATATTTGGGACCCTGACAATAACAATTACACGATATTCATTGGTGGCAGTTCGCCTACAGGAATAAATGGAGGAACCCAGTATATCCCATCAAATCAAGGCTTTTGGGTACAGGCCATTCAAAATGGAATTACTACTATAAATAACACATCCCGCATTGGAATTATGACTGCAACTCCTGACTATTACAAAGATTTAAATTCAACTAATCAGGAATTACGTTTGATTGCTTGCGGAAACGGGTTCACTGATGAAACAATGATTAGGTTTGTAAAGGGAACAACCCCAGAAGTGGATATTAACAACGATGCCACTAAGTTATTTAGTACTCATGATAGCGTACCTCAATTATACACAATAGCCGAAAATATGCCAATGGCAATAAATTCACATTCAGAAATAATTGATGGCCTTGCAATTGATATGGATTTTCAATGTAAAACAACGGGTAAGTATAACATTTCTATTGATGAAGGTTCGACCATTGATAAATTACAATATATTTATCTTAAAGATTTGAGAGAGGAAAAGATGATTTGTTTGAGTTCAGAAAAAGTATATCATTTTTACCATCATACATCATATATCAACTCCAGATTTGTAGTTTATTTTAATCCATCTGAAGAGACTATTAAAAACTTGAATCCCCAATCATATTTCAATATTGTTACTTATAAAAACACTTTAACGATTACAAGAAATACATCTGAAGATTATAATGGTGAAGTTAGAATATATAATATGTTTGGTCAAAGTTTAACATCTTATCCATTAAGTGATAACATAAAAACAACTATTAATGTAAATCTGCCGGTAGGATATTATATCGCAAGTATCGTCGCCGATAATCTAATTATAAACTCCAAAATCTGGATTACTCATTAGGCCAATAAACAAAATTATTACTGTAAATTACTGATTATTAAATAAACATATTATATTTGTAATGAAAACAAAAGCAAACAAAACAAACATACTTGATTTTACATCCTTTATGTTTGGTCAGCTATGGCCTTAAATCAAATTTTAAACATATGAAAACATCCGCCACATTCAGAGTATTGTTCACTGCAATACTAATTTCGTTTTTCAGTATTAGTTTAATTTCACAGGAACTTGAAGTAACTCCTGGCACATTAATGTTCAACACTAATCCTGGATCATCACAAACACAACAAATTTATGTAAGAAACAAAGCAAAAACAGAGCAATCCTTTATTTTTAACGTGGCTGACTGGCTAACAGATGAACAGGGAGAAGTTAAATATTTCAGTCCGGGAACTACAGGACGCTCTTGTGCTGACTGGATAACAGTATCTCCATCTTTGGTTACATTACAACCAAATGAGTCGGTTAGAGTAAATGTTACCATGTTAGTACCTAATAGCAATCCTTCCACAAAATGGGCAGTATTATTTGTAGAATCAGCCGTTGAGAAAACAGGTGCCAAAGCTATTGATAAAGATGTTCAAATGGGGTTGAAAGTCGCAGTTAGAATTGCCGTTCCTATTTACCAATCACCAGATGCAAATACATTGTATAAAGGATCCATTGATGGTCTTACGGAAACCATCAACGAAGATGGTAACAGAACTTACAAGTCGCAGGTAATTAATCTGGGAGATAAAATTCTTAACTGTAAGGTTTACTTTACAATTTCTAATTTGGATACAGCTGAAGAGTTTACATCAAGCCCAACGGAGTTTTCATTGTTACCTGAGTCGAACAAGAATGTAGAGTTTACAACTGACGTACCTCTAAAAAAAGGAAGATATTCAGTTGCAGCGATTCTCGACTATGGCTACAACGATGAATTGGAAGGAATTCAGCTCGATATTGAAGTAAATTAAATAAATCTATGAACAGATTATCAACTATTGTCTCCCTGATATCTGTAATTCTTATTTCATCAACAATACTAGGTCAGTCCAATTTAGTAACTGATACTACTTTCCATTTTAATAATGGTAAAATAAAATCCATTTTACAATATACAATCATCGATGCAGATACGATATATGAAGGACCTGCTTTCTTTTATTATATAGATGGTAAACCATGGCAAACTGGCAGTTATAAAAACAACCATATGAACGGTGTTTGGACCACATACCAGAATAATGGTAAAATTAAACGAAAAGCATCTTATAAAGATGGGTTAAAGAATGGGGAAATTATAAATTATTACGAAAACGGGTATGCCAGAAACATATTGAACTATATAAACGATACATTAAACGGATTAGCAACCCTATGTTATAACAACAATAAGTTAAAGGAAGCCAGATATTATAAGCGGAATAAACTTAACGGAATTACTACTGGTTATCACCCCAATGGTAACCTCAGCTACCGAATAAATTTTGTCGACAGTATCCAAAATGGCCTTTATGAAAAATACTACTTATCAGGTAAGCTAAAAGAGAAAAGTACTATAGCTGACCAGAATTTTTATGGCAGATATAATTCCTTTTATGAAAACGGACAGGTAGAAAAAGAGTATTCATATAAAGCCTATTCAATTGACGGCCCTTATAAAGTTTATTTCGAGAATGGAAATATTATGATTACCGGAAACTATTTTGATGGGAAACTTGAAGGGTTGTGGCAAGAATATTATAGTGATGGCAGCCTATATGAAACAGGAATTTTTCGGAACGGAAAAAGAGAAGGTAATTGGGTATCATTCTATCAAGATTCAACAACATATATGAAAGGAGTTTACAATAACGGAGTAGCAGAAGGATTATGGGAAGTTTTTTATCCCAATGGCAACAAAAAACAGATTGGTAGCTTTATAGATGGTAAATCTAACGGGGTGTGGGAGTTTTACCATGATAACGGCGAACTTCGTATAAAAGGCAAGTATATCAATAACAAAAATGAAGGCCATTGGGTACATTATTACAACAACGGAAAAGTTAAATTGGATCTTTATTACACAAATGGGATGCTTAATGGGATCTTGACAGCCTATGATGAAAATGGCAATATGATTGAGCAAGCAGAATATAAAGATAATAAGTTGGTGAAACAAATATGGTAGTGTCACTTGGTTCGTGGCATTATCAGAAACAACAAGCAAATGAAAATTAAGCAAAAAATAATGCTGTTAGCAATACTTTCAGCAGGGCTTACTGTGAGAGCACAGGACATCCCACCACCTAACCCATCATTAGTTATAAATATTGTATCAGGGTACAGTGTTGTTTTTAACTTTGATGAAATGATAGAATATAAAGATGGCATCCTTAATGGTGGTCAGGCAACTTTTATAAGAGTTGGATCAATATGGGATTGGAAATTACAATTTTCTGCAGACCAGACAATATTTTATGGTGAGAATAATCCTGCGAATCAAATGGAATTAAATAATGTAGGTGTTGTTGTAATTTCCACAGGAACTAATTTAGATAATGGCACTAATATTATCAACTATGCAAAAACAGCTCCTGTTGCTCTTGCGAACACCGATATAACATTACTTACCAAAGGAACGAATACAAACAAAGGGTTTGGTGTAAGAAATGCGTTTACACTTAACTGGGAGATGGGCACAAAAAGAGGGAATATGAATAATCAAAGTTTACTACAACAAATGATTGTATCCGATACTTATTCTATAAATATAATTCTTACTTTGTCAGCGTTTTAACTATAATATTTAAAATCCTACCCCCCAAAAGATGAAAAAAATATTAGTAATCGACGATGTTGAAACAAATCTGCTACTAATCAAGTCAATATTAGATAAAAAACTACCTGACTACAAAGTACTATTAGCAAACTGTGGCACTGAAGGCCTCGAAATGGCTAAAAGAGAAATACCGGAGACGATCTTACTTGATGTATATATGCCTGGTATGGATGGGTTTGAGGTTTGCAGAATATTGAAGAGTGATGAAGTGACAAGAAACATACCTGTACTAATGATTTCAGCTTATGGCCAGGATTCTAAAGTAAGAGTTAAAGGTTTAAATATAGGTGCAGATGCTTTCATCCCTAAACCATATCATATGGATGAGCTTATTGCGTTGGTTAATGTAATGCTTCGAATTAAAAATGCTGAAGACTTATTGCGCAAACAAAATAATTATTTGGAATCGACAATTTCAAAATTGAGAAAGGCTGAAAAAGTTCAAAAGAAGAATTTGACACAAATAAGTAAATATCAAAACAAATTGAAAGATCTGAACTCAGAGTTACTTCTTATTGAGGAAAGAGAAAAAAAGGCCATCGCAGGTTACTTGCATGATGGTATTGGTCAAACACTATCAATAGCGCATATTAAACTCACTTCTCTATTGAATAATGCTTTACCCTCCAAAACCAAAAAAACAATTGATGAAACATCTAATCTCATCGACAGTGCAATTACTGATTCCAGACTTCTTACTTACGATCTCAGTCCTCCAATTTTATATGAACTGGGTTTAATTCCCGCGTTAAAATGGAAGCTTAAACAATTTAATGAAAAGTCAAATATTACAACCAATTTTTTTAGCAGTACAGAAACTATAGATATAATAGGTGACTCACGAATCCTAATCTACCGCATTGTTTGTGAACTACTCGCCAATATAATAAAACATTCTGAAGCAGACTTTGTTAATGTAGAAATAACTCATGATAAAAAAAATCACTATATTACCGTGGATGATAATGGTAAAGGATTTGATTATAAAAAAGAGTTGATGCTGAATCAGACAGGAGGTTATGGATTATTTAGTATTAAGGAGCGTCTTGACTCTATCAATGGAGAACTTGTTTTAATATCAGATAAAAAATCCGGAACTAGCGCAAAAATTATAGTACCTATTAAATAAAAGGAATAATGAATATAAAGATTCTTATTGCAGACGATCATCAATTATTTAGAGAAGGCTTGATAAATCTATTGTCAGATACGCCAGAAATTGAAGTGGTAGCACATGCCGAAAATGGAAAAATAGCCGTCGAAAAAGCAATCATTTACAAACCCGACATAGTGATAATGGATATTGGAATGCCTGTTATGGGTGGAATAGATGCTACGAAGCTTCTGAAATCCAAGATGCCTGAAATAAAAGTCATTGCCTTGTCGATGCATTCCGACAGACACTTTATTAAAGGTATGCTCGAAGCAGGTGCCTATGGTTACTTATTTAAAAACTGTACTCATTCTCAACTTATTGAAGCAATTGAAACTGTTAATGCAGGCAAGAAATATTTAAGTGATAAAATTACAGAGGTCCTTATTAATGATTATCTTGATAAAGGCGACAGCAAGGATGAAATTGATGAGGATCTCAGCGAACGAGAGTCTGAGGTCTTAAAGCTTTTTGCAGAAGGTAAATCAACTCGTGATATAAGCGAAAAACTTTTCGTAAGTGTAAAAACAATTGGAACACATAAACAGAACATTCTTAAGAAACTTAAGCTTAACTCAACTGTAGATATAATTAAGTATGCTATAAAAAAAGGCATTATTTCCTTAGATTAATCAAATACCTACATTGCACTTTTTGGCAAAGATTTGTTTAGATTGTAGGCTTGCTGCCTGTTCACATTGCAGTCATTGGTTAATCTCTGCAACAATCAGGTGCAAATAAGCAGGTTACTTTAAGTAATCTTGAATACCAAAATCAGTTTTCTTAACCCAATATTTCAGCAAAAAATTCTACCCGACAGGTTAGTATTGATGTATTTTTACACAAATAATTTTAGTTAACAAACAAGCAACTTCAATAATACAACTAAAATTAATCATTAATAATTAAAACTAAAGCTATGAAAAACTTAACTATTATTGCAGGCCTCTTGTTTCTATTTCACACAGCTGATATAAACGCTCAGGCAACTGATGCAGAAGTAGTGAACTTTACGGCTATTCTGTCGTCAGTATTAAATCTTAATGTTACTTCAGGGGACAATCAAACAGCAACTTTTGATACGCCTGATAAATACAATTTGGGTATTGATGCTGTTGGAACAACAACAGTAACAATGGAGTCAACATCCAATTGGGATCTTAAAATTAATGCAGCGGATTTTTCCGATGGTGCTGCTGCTATTATTCCTATTAACAACTTAGGTGTTTGGTGTGAAGCAACAGGAGCACATACAATAGGCACAGAAGTAACATGTGCTTTCACTACTCTGGGCACTTCACTAGGCATTACTAATACCGATCAGATGCTGATAGATAATGGAACTGGAAACGGTGGTGATGCAACAGATAATGCTTTTAACCTGAATTGGACCATGGGTACAATGAATGGGTCAATGAATGCAGCCAGTATGTTTGATCAGTTAGCAGATGGTACGATTGCCAACCTAGGAACATTTACAACAACAGTGAACTTAACTTTAACTGCCTTACCATAGTCAGTTTTTCATTCGTATCGGGGAGTGAGGGGGCGGAACATGTTTTCGTCCCCTTTTTATGATTATTAACCCTTTTTTAGACATAGACTATGGTAAACTTCAGAAAATATCTTTTCACTTATTTAATAATTCTTGCCTGGTTAATATCCCCATCCCAAGAGATAGATATTGCAACAGGAGTAGAGGCAAGACTTGAATCTGTTCTGATACTAAATATCGATCCTGAGGCAAATATCGAATTTGGCATCAAAGAAATTAATGATAATCTTTATCAGGTTACAAAGAATCCTTCAGATGTTAATTTTAGCATTGAAGCAACCGGAAACTGGAACCTTAGCATATCTGCCACGAAACCATATTTTAGCGGAATTAATGATTCCAGTCAAAAAATACCGATTGACTTTATTGGATATTTCATCGAAAATAAAGGAACTAACTGGGATAATGGGCTGTTTTCAAATATTGCAAATAAAACAAAAGACACGTTACTTCCTTTAACAACAAAAGAAACAACAATCCTGATTAACGGAAGACGAAATAATATTGGTGGTTCCGAAAATAACTCCTTTGTTTTAAGGTGGAAATTTATTTATGAGGATGATATCACCAAAATGAAAGAATTCTCAAGCTTCAAAATAAAAGATGATTACTACATAGGTGGGTTTTATATTACCCTATCTGAGAGTAGTATTCCTAACAATAACTAAGTTTTGAAAAATAGGTGTATGACACGAAAAATACAAACCGAAATACAGCATTGTATTTACTTTTGGCAATGTCTATGTTTCTACACCAAAATGCACATTCTCAGAAAACCAATATAAACTCCGTTCTTGAAGCTTCATTTATATTACCTCAAATCTCACAAAAAACAGGAGAACTTAGCTTCAATGTAGTGGAAGTTAAAAATAATTCCGACGAAGCTATTCGAATACTGCCAATACTTGATCTGCCATATGGCTGGGTTATGTTCAGCACATCCTTTACAGATACAATTGTTCCACCAAATTCAAAGATCTCTTTGCCATTTAGATTCCGAACCCCGACTAAAGCTATATCTAATATTGAACATACTATATCATTTAAAGCTTTATCTGCCAAAGACAAAATATTAATTGAAGCTAACTGTATAGTAAAACTTGAAGCATTCCACAGTTGGGATGTTCTGATACCTGAAAAAAGAGTGTTTTTCTATCCAAGAATGAACCTTACACATTTTGATATTGAAGTTATCAACAATGGAAACACAGATGAAATAATTTCACTTGATATAATACCTGATAGCAAGATACTTTTAGAAGGTATAAATATCTCTGATTTTAGGCAGGAAATACAACTTGGTCCGAATAGCGACACAACGCTAAGGTTTACAGCCACATATGTATATTCCGAAGATCGTGTTTTTGATGTTAGCAAAGTTCAGATACATGCTTCTGTAGAGGATAAAAAATTATTCAGAGCAGTACTAATTGAAAAATATTCAGATAACTATGCTCCTTTTGAAGTTGACAGAAATTTGGCACATGAAACAGAATTCGGCGTTCGTACATTTTCAAGGAATGATGATGTACTACCTTTCATCAAAGCAAGGGGATCAACAGAATTCAAAAACGAAAGCCATTTTAACTATAACTTTACATATTTTGATTTGACCAAAACAGAAAATTTCATTAGCAACAGCTATTACAACTTTCTGTACACTTGGGATGACTTTAATGTAGGGTTGGGTGCATTTAGCTCGCTGTTAGGACGTAACCTTTATAGCAGAAACAGTATTATGGTATCTGATATAATTGGTGTCAGTTCAACATCCAGCATCGAAGGGTATGCAAGTTACAGCCTGATGTCACCAAAAACAAGTCTTGCAGCAGGTTATCACTTCAAAAATGACAAAGTGAACATGTTGGGATCTGTAGCATACGATGTGGATGGCCTAAAAAATACAAATACAGCTTCTCTAGTACTAAATTCAGGTAGAGTTCAAATTGCAAATAACCATTTTGCAAGTGCAATTTTATATGGATACCATGAAAATCACTATTTAGCAAATAAGTATCAACAATTTGGTTATGCATGGGATATTAATTACTACGGAAAAATCACTAACAATCTAACATTTCATTTTACAAATAATTTCGGGTCACCCGATATACCCGGTCCACAGATGGGTCTGCTTAATATATTTACTAGATTGAAATATAGTTTAGCTAATTCAAAGAATTATATTACAGCTCAATATCTTAACAGTTCACGAAATTATTATAATGTAAATAATGAAGGTTATAGATTACCTGAGATAAGATTAAAAGATCAATATGGAAGTATTCTGTATAATTCTAATACAAACAAAAAATTCAGGTGGTATATTGGCCCAAGTATTGAGTATTATCATTCATCAAATCCAATTCCAAAAGAAAATAAACGCGTCGAATTCAATATACAGAAATACCGAATGGAATTTAAAGGATTCTTCGGCAGGCATCTTATGTTAAATATCAAATATGGGCTAGGCAAATTCCAGTATCAGGAAATTGAGAACCAAACAGAGACACGTTACGATTTTCATCTCCTTGGTGATTATCACAACAATGGCTATGGATTAAGAATCTCATACGATTACGGACCAATGGTAAATATGGGGCTTTATCAATATGCATTGGATGCAGGCAACAACAGTGTAAATATTTCTCCGTCTGCAATAAAAACATATTTTAAAGGAAGGGTAAGCCTCTCTATGTTTGCTAATTATATGTATAGGTTCGACCTAAAGTATGGATCCCTGAATGTAAACCCAAAAATTGAAACCTATGTTTACAAAGATTGGTATTTAATAGTTGGTGGCACATATAACTATACTCAGCAAACCTACAATGAGTTCGACTCAAGAAGGTCGTTTTACTATTTAGAGTTTTCCATTAAGAAACGATGGGGGAAATCGGATAATAACAAGTGGAAGAAAGATCTGCGTAGGCTAAAAGTACAGCTTTTTCAGGATGAAAATGGGAATGGTGAGATGGATAATTATGAGAAAGGAATCTCTAATGTTAAGATCAGACTCCAAATTATTAATTTGGCTAGTAATACACTTCGAGGAAATTTTCCGGTGGACATAACACTACTGTCAAATGATAAGGGAATAGTTACTTTTAATAGTATTCCAAAAGGTTTTTATAAGATCACTATCATACCATTAAGTGATTTGAAAGAATATTTTTATGTTAACAAAAGTAATGAGCAGGTTGAATTAACCAAAAATTCCGTTTACTCTATTCCATTTCAAAAAGCAAGCAAGATTGTAGGAAATGTAAACCTAAAGCGTCAAAAATTTACACAAGATGCTAATGGCATAATTGAACTGGCAAACATTAAAGTAACGGCTTATAATAAATTAGGAAACAACTACTCCACTTTTACCAAAGCGGATGGAAGTTTCACAATTTATGCTCCCGGTAATCATGATTATCAAATACGCATAAAAAATGTATTCGGTGATAATTTCAGAATACTAAAAAATGATATTCAAATGCAATTAGTTGATACAACATCGACTCATGTAATTTTCGAAATTGTTGAACAAAATCGCAAAATAAATTTCAAAAAAGCAAAGCCCTCAATTAATGGAACTGATGGTCCAACATTGCAGAAAATAAAAGTGCTCCCTGGTAAAATCTACGATAACTCAAATCGCAAAGCTGTAAATAAAGATGCTGTTCCTGACTTTAAGATACCATATATGTCTCTTGAAGTAAACGATATGATAGATGGTGGTTATTATATAATTGCTGATCGTATCCACAACTTTACTGATGCAGAAAAATTGATAAAGATACTTCATGAACTGGGAGTTAAGAGCCAACTAGGCGGAACTGGCGACAGTGAATCATACTATGTATATCTTGGGGTCTTTAATTCAAAGGCTGAGGCCAGACTAAAACTTATCAATTACAAAAGAGCTGAAATAAAGCCACTTACTATCATTAAGTTTACTAATAAAGGTAAAGACGATGCACGTAAATAAAATTCAAGAGTAAAACCCAAGCCCAAAAAATATTACTTTTGCACTTCTCTTTTTAAAAAAAGGGATTTTGGCCCCATAGTTCAAGGGATACCAGCCCGTACCGAACGGCACGTTCGGGCGGGGAATAGTAGTTTACTGAACTATGTTGCCAAGTGATTATATTAGTACGATTGTAAAAAGTAAGGCCCCGTAGTTCAACGGATAGAATAAGAGTTTCCTAAACTTTAGATAGTGGTTCGATTCCACTCGGGGCTACCATAACCCAATAAACTACAAATAATTACCGTGTACATCGTATATGCCATAATAAGTGAGGTAAACGGAAGGATTTATGTTGGTTTCACAAAAGACTTCAATCGTAGGCTTAAACAACACAATAGTGGTAAAACAAAGTCAACTAAAGGTATAGGCCATAGAAACACCATTACACTGAAAATGTTGCAACCAGAATTGAAGCTAGAAATCTAGAGAAATATTTAAAGAGTGGTTGTGGTAAAGAATTTCTAAAGTCAATTATTAATCCCAAGAATAGTTAAACGGATACCTGCCGGCAGGGAATAAGAGTTTCCTAAACTTTAGATAGTGGTTCCCTGCCCGTCCGGCAGGCGGGGAGTCCTAGTGGGGCTACAACTCAAGCTGTATCAATAGATAATGAAAGTTATCGTTTCTACCTGAATTCCTTTGGCTTCTTTATTGTAAAAGAACGGCTAATGTTAAAACCTAAATGAATATCACCATTTTGCCATTTTCCAGAGGTACGGCCAATAAAATGCGGCTCAATGATGCCTTGTGCGTTTGTTAAATATAACTGAAATACATGACCACCTGTTTCAATATCAATACCTATTGAGAAAGGATCTGAGTAGGATTTTCGTGTTTCTTTTGAAAGCAGTAGATAATACTCAGCATTTACGCTAATTCTTTTACTTAATTTAAAGCGACCACCCATACCAACGGAAAAAATATTGTTTTCCATATTTCTTGTTTCAACAAGATTATAATGCACATGCGTGGGCATAAGTTGTAAAGAAATCCCAGGACTAAGCTTGCGGGCAATTAGCAACTGATTTGAGAAAGACAGACGTGATGAAAAGTAATTTTTTCTATCAGGCTCCGACCATTTTACAGCACTCACAGCAATACTACCAAAATAATCAACAGAGATTGGCATATTTCGAAGACCTGAACTCTGTCGCAAGATTTTTACTTTTGCCCATCCATCATATGTTTTTAGATATGATGATCTTCCAATTCCAATTCCCAGCCAATTGTTAACACCATATTGGAATCCAATTCGTGTATTAGCCTGATCGAGTCCGAAGAAATCATACAGTCCACTATTAATTGAGCCAAAACGATGTTGTACATTAAGCAGGAGAGTACCATTAAGTGGGGTTTCAATAGTTTGACCGATCACCAGAAGTGTTGTTTTAAATGTAGCATCTGTATATTCAGTTTTAGGCTCACTATTATCAAACATGGCCATCAAATCATCTTCCTGAGCAAACAAATTTAATTGCAGAAGAGTTATTAAAGCCACGTAAATAATTTGTTTCGAGATCATAACCAAAGTTAATTTTAATTTATTTTTTAAGTTCCTTAAGATGCAAGTCTACATTAATTTCAACTTCATCAGCAATTTTGCCTGTAACAGCCCCCGGAATACTTATGTCGTAGTCTGCAATCATTATGGTGAATTTTGCTCTACTTTGAATGCCATCTGACTGAACAATTAAGATTCCCGTCGTACTTACCTGATTAGTTTTACCATGTATTGTAAGGTTACCGGTCACCTGAACATCATTAGAGCCCTCCTTATCGAAATCGATGGAATCGATATTAGTTACTTTACCTTGAAAGGTGGCGTTCGGAAATTTATCACTTTCAACATAATTTTCATTAAAGTGCTCTTGCATTAGCGCTTTCTTGAAGATGAATGATTTCATGAGAACCTTAAAAACTATCGAACCAGTTTTTAGGTCAAGTGCAGCGTTTACCTGATTATTATGTGCTTCAATTGTTTCGAGCGGAGCTTCAGAATGAAACCAGATATGTCCTGTTTTTGTGAGATATCTCTGGCCATATGTAATTGTGACAGAGAGAATTAAGACAGTTATTAATAATGTGATTTTTTTCATCTGTTTTTAGTTTTTTATTTAGAGATTAATGAGCATTGATCCAGTATAACATCGGTATCGTTATAACCGGTACAATGTCCCTTTATTGATATATTTTCTGTAAGGTTGAGATTGCCTGCCAATTTTTGATGACTCTTTATTATAGAACATCGTATTCCTTCATCTCCAAACATTCCTGAATTATAGGCAAATACTATTGTTACTGTTGAGTCGGTTTTTTCAATTGATGAAGGAATACCATCAATAATCAGAACTTTATCAAGATATTTTTTAGATTCTGGTGTTCCGTTTGCATAATCGTTATAGAATACTTCTGCTGGTAGTATGTAGTCAGCTACTGCATTTTCGTAATCAGTATGTGGCTTGTTGTATACAAAAAACCACACATACATAACCGCTGTGATGCAAAGAATAACAAAGACAAGGCTGATTTTAATTAGTTTATTCATTTTTTAAGTTTTTTGATAAAAGAGAGATTAGCATACTAATTACTAGTTGTCTGGGGCACCTGCATTTACCCATGTTGCAATCTTTTCTATATCACATTTAGGTAATTTCCCACTATTCTTAGGCATTTGTGGAAAATTTGGTTCATGACGAATCACTCCAAGTAATCTACCATCAAGTGCTACTGCACTTATCCCATCATAACCTGACAGTGAAACATTACCTGAAGGAAATTCTCCGCCATGGCATACGATACAGTTTGCATCTATTATTGGCCATACCGTATTTAAGTAGGTAACGTTTGTTGTATCACACGAATTTGTATCCGGATACAAGTCCTCCACATTATCGTTATAGCATGAGTGCAATGACATTATTATAATTGCAGCAAAGAATATTTTTGATATTTTAATTATTAGGTGTTCCATTTTCTATCCATATTTGTATTTGATCAATTTTACAATCTGATAATTTCGGCGCATTACGAGGCATAGGCTGAAAGTTGGGAAGATGATTAATTGCACCAAACAACTTGCCATTATTGATCTGAACCATTATCGTTGTATAATCAATTAGCTCAAACCCTCCTGATGGTTGTGATCCACTGTGGCAACCATTACAATTCAATTCAATTATAGGCCAGATAGTTCCACTGAAAGTAACATTGGAAGTGTCACATTCTTCACTGCAAGAATTATTTATTGCTCCTTGTTCAATCCACTTTTTAATAACCTCTTTTTGTTCAGTAGTTAATGGATCTTCTGGTGGTGGTGGCATCCTTTTATCAGGATCATCTTCCGTGATCTTTTTATACAATTTACTTTCTCCTGGATCCCCTGGTTCAATATCACCATATTGAATAATACTTGCATAATCTAACAAAATAACATCCTGCTCATCTGTTAGTTTATCATGGCAGTCAGTTGTTGTACAATTGGAAATTATTAAAGGTAACACATCTTTTGTGAAATAAATTGTATCTGGATCACAGGAATCATCGTTACCTCCACCGGGATCGGTGAAGGTAGTATCATTAATCCATATCTTGATCTTATTAATGCTGCAATCGTCAAGTTTGTTGCCATCCTTTGGCATTGGAACATATCCAGACTCATGATTAATTGCACTAAGAAGTACTCCGCTTTGAGCAACAAAAGCAACTTGATTATAATCATTATAATCAAGATTACCAGATGGTGTTTGACCTGAATGACACCACAAACAATTTTCCTGAATTATGGGAAACACTGTTCCATAATAGGTTACATTCATCGTGTCACAATCTGTAGGTTCAGGATTAGGCAATGGATTTAATTCGGGATCATGTTTACATTTTGTATTAGTAAGCACAACAATTAAGAGGATCCACAAAGATATGTTATATTTCAGATTGCTAGTTAGTCTCATAAGTATTGAATTCGAATTGTTATGCTTACTATTTTCTATTAGTCGACAATTTTATTAATGTCTTACAATTAATTTTTTGGCAATAGTATTATTTCCTGAAGATATTTTTAAGAAATAAAACCCTTCATGTAAAGTTTCAGTGTTCAACTTAAGTGTTTGAGAAACTTTAGGATTTACAATATTTTCATTTAATATAACCTTACCAGTAAGGTCGATCATTTGAATTTTATATGATTGCTCACTACTCCCTAATTTCAGGTTAACCATATTATTAGCTGGGTTCGGATACAATTTTGCTTCAATATTAATCTGAGAATCTTCTATTCCCAAAATATTATTGGTTGCGATATTTGAAATTGATCTGCTAATGTTTCGTCCAGGAACATTGCAACCAATGTCGTTTATAACTTCTATGTAATAAAATACATTACCATTAGGAGCATTAACGTCAGTATAGGAGTGAAAACTGGAGGATATAGTGGATATCAATTCATAATTTGATCCGTTAGCACTACGATATATATTGTAAGATGATACATCAAAACCTATATATTTTGTCCAGATCAGGTTCCATGAATCACCGACTCCTTTATTTATTGCTAGGTGAATGGATTGGTGCATTAATCCCATGGGGTATTCATTACCTTCAGAATCCGAAAATCCAAGTCGGTAACGGTACGATTTAACTGCTGGATTTGAATTAGTGTCGATAAATATAGAATTGCTATCGTAAGCTATGGTTCCTATCGGCACATATGTATTCATAATGTCAGATTCTTTATAAACAATAAACGAGCTGATTAGATCGTCAATTGGTTTATCCCAGATAATCATATTATTATTTGTGATACTATCAACAGTAACAATACAAATAGGTGTTTCCGGGAAGGTTCTAATTGCAAATATACTACTTGTATCGCTAACAAAATCCAAATAAGAATCACGAACACGGATAAGATAACTATCTGACTCAAACTGAGGTGTTTGCCATTCTATACTGCCCTGGTCGTTTTCATTTATACTATACCCCAGATAGTTCCAGTTCTGACCATTATCATTCGAATAGTCGATATAAACATAATATGCATCTGGATTGTTATAAGTCCATGAAATCGTATGAAGAACATTTGTATTCCAGATTTCTCCACCAATGGGATTGTCTAAAGTAATAATTGGTGTTGCAAGTAATGTAAACTCATCACTTATTCCAAATTTAGTGGCATCTGATGCATCTGAAACACGAATTTTACAGTTAGTTGATGGGCTCCCTGAGATTTCCCATTGATACCATCCCTGATCTGCATCAATATTTTGATCTATTGATGTCCAAGTAGTACCACCATCAATAGAAAGATCAATATTCACCTCCGATATTCCTGAAGTCAACCAACTTATCCATGTTCTATCTTTAATATAAAATTGTTGACCTTCATAAGGAGAATACATTATTACTGGTGGCACATAAATTGTAAAAGGTTGATCACTTTCATCAAGAATAATATCATAGTTTGGATCCACAAGTCTGACTAAAGTGTTAGTGCTTGGTTCGAAAGGTACATATACTTGTGTTGATCCTCCTGTTTCATCACCATATCCATAACCCAAATAACCCCAATCTTGGCCACCATCAGTGGAATATTGAAGATAAAGATAAGTTGGGAGATTAGTTCCGCTCCAGGAAACGGTTTCAGTATCACCATAATTCCATACTTCACCTCCATTTGGAGAAATTATAGAAGCAGTAGGTGTTTCAATAATTGAAAAAGTAGTACTAAGGCCATAGTCAGATGGGTCGTTTGCATTAGCTACTTTTATCATACACTGATCTGATACTACAACAGGAGTAGTCCACTCCAGGTAGTTTCCGGTATAGGAGCTTTCTATCAGATTCCATGTTGCCCCTCCATCCATTGTATAAGATACATCTGTCGTGTCAAATGAATAGTTATACCATGACAGAGTAAAATCATGTCCACCATATATTCGTTGTCCATTTGAAGGACTATAGAAATATATAGGATTATCAAGAATAGTTAGATATCCATCAGTCTCATCAAACACATCAGGATCATCGTAAAGTGAAATCCTAATTTTCGCAGAATCATTTGCATATAAATAATTTGTAAATGTAATTGAGGTGATACTATCATAAGCTGATACATAACCAAGGTAATTCCAGTAGGTACCATCATCGGCCAAATACTCAAAATATAGATCCTCAAAACCTCCATCAAGTTGCCAGGCAATTGTTTGAGTAGTACCATACATCCATGTCTCGCCACCGTTCGGTGAAATAAGGGTAAGGTTTTGCGATTTTGCTACAAAAGCAAATATTATGAACATACTTAGCAGTAATGCCCATTTAGGCATATTCATTAATTTAGTTTTCTGATTAGTCTCTCTCTTATTACTTAAAGAGGAATTAAAAGTGGATTGTTTTTTCATGATATATAGTTTTAATTTTAGCACAAAGATGGAGCACCATAATTGAGACAACAAAAGAAAATAGTTGAACAGGGAGATTTTTGGGTTGAAATGGGAAATTTAAACTCTGAACAGGATTCTTAGTTGAGATATTATTCCCCTTTTAGCCAATTTTTAAATTCACCAGAGCGTTCAGAACTAGTAAAAACATCATCGTTTGACGGAGGTTTTAGAATTATCTTAACACGTGATTTAGAGTAGGATGTCATCGAAAGTATTGCATCAAAAGTAATGATATAACGGCGGTTGATTCTAAAAAACTGTCGCTTATTGAGTACACTTTCAAGATGGTCTAATGAAAAATCAATAGGATATCGGTTCCCGATGCTGAGTACAGCATATACAATCTTATTTTCAATTTGAAAGTAAGCGATGTCTGAAATATTAACTGCGTTGATTTTTTGACCTATTTTAACAATTATACGTTTCATCTCAGGTTCTGATTTACTCTTAAAAATTTCCATCATCTGATCTACATACAACATATCAACTAATACGGGTTGAGTATTATCCTTGAATTTTTTCAGGCTTTGAGCAAGCTCATCTTTTTTTATTGGTTTTAACAAATAGTCAATACTATTTACTTTAAATGCTTTAATAGCATATTGATCATAAGCAGTAGTAAAAATAATAGGACATGTAATTTTTACCTGTTCGAAAATTTCAAAACTGTTGCCATCAGCAAGATGAATATCCATAAACACAAGATCTGGATATATTCCATTTTTAAAATAATCTATACTATCCTCCACCGTATCAATAGTATCTTGGATAAAAATATTTGAATCCAATTCAAGGAGCATTTTTTCCAATCGTTGAGCAGTTGCAGGTTCATCTTCTATGATCAATACTTTCATAGTTTTCTATTTTATAATTGGGAGAAGTATCCTAAATTTTTCTGAGTTAGATTCTATTATGATTTCGGTTTTTGAAATCAATTTATATCGCTCCTGAATATTCCTTAACCCAATACCAGTTGACTTTTCAATTTTCTTTTTTAACCTGACATTATTTTCAACGATTATCCACTTATTAGTATTTTTAATTGTAACCGTTAATGGTTTTCCTTTAGCTATTACATTGTGTTTTAGCGCATTCTCTGTTAGCAACTGAAGAGTGAGCGGTGGGATTTTTGTTAACATTACTTCCTCATCCAGGTTAATCTTCATTTTAAAAATATTTCCAAGACGTTTTTGGTGGATGAGTGAATAATTTTTCATCATTTTCAATTCTTCATCTAATGGGATTAGTAGCTCGTCTTTAACTTCAAGTATATTTCGAAAAAATGCCGATAATGCTTCGGCATAATCGACTGCATCTTCTTGATTGTCTTCTATAATTGAGATTAGAGTAGAAAAACTGTTGAATAAAAAATGAGGGTTTATTTGATTTTTTAATGTCTGAAACTCAAATTCAAGTTGTTCCATTTTTTGCGCTTCTCTTTTCTTGAGATTTTGTTCCCTCAGCTTGATAAACCAAAAAATTGCCAGTAAAGCACACAAACTTACAGACATGATAAACCACCAAGTAAAATAGAATGGTTGGGAAATTGTAAAATAATATGAACTTGAAACATTCTCCTGGTTTGGATTGTTCAAATATGCTTTTACATAAAAAGTGTAATCTCCAGGTGGTAGGTTAGGGTAAATTGCTGAACGATCAAACGTGCTTTTCCAATTATGATCATATCCAACTAATTTTACCAGATACTGCAACTTTTCTGGTGCCTGCGGCCAGCTACCTGAATAATCGAAAATAAATCTGTTTTCATTAAAAGTAAATTGTTGGTACTCAGCAGTGTTAACGGGTTCCAGATTTACAGTTATTCTGTCAATTGATGATGCAGGCTGAAGTGATATACGGTTTATAAGATCGAGGTCGATTTGAATCACTCTGTTATGCGTAGCAAAACATATTAGCTGATTACCTTTACAAACACTATTTAAGTCTGAACTAATACGATTTATACCCAACTCCTCATTGAAACACACAAAATTATTAGTCAGATAATTATAAACATTTAATCCTTGCTCTGTTAGAATAAACAAGAAATTACCCTCCGTTGCCATTGAAAATATATTGTTTCCTTCGTACCCATGACTGGGAGTATATTCAACAAAATCAGAACCCTCAAATCGATAAATTAAACCACTGGATGTACTAAACCAAATGCTGCCAGTTCTATCCTCGATTATTGAATAGATTATTTTGTCGTTAATGCCATGCATCTCGTCATAGGTATAAAAAATGTTGTTTTCAAGTTTTATTATCCCATTTCCATCTGTTCCAAACCAAATCCTCCCTTTTGAATCAGCAAAAACCGTGTAAATAAAATTACTGCTAAGTCCATTTTCCTTGTTGAAACTTTTAATGTTTAGAATTTCTGCAAACTCATCCAGTAGAATTGCCGAAGTTCCACCAAGAGTTGCCACCCAAATGATATTATCCGCAATTACCATTGAAAGAATATTGTCGTTTATCAAACCTTGTTTTGAGGTAATAAACTTATTCTTACCACTTAATGGTTCATAAACCAGAATTCCCTGGCCTAGGGTTCCTGCCCATATTCTTCCCAATGGATCTATTATAGAAGAAGTAAAGATTGTTGAGAAGTCAAGTATATTTTCCAAATAATGTTGGAAACCGCTTTCATTCAACTTCACTAAGTTCTTATTGCTTGTTAACCAATAGTTTTGATAATGGGTTATATTTATTGAATGTAACATATTATGATCTTCGTCTGATACAAAATCAACTATCTTGATTGTACCTCCATTAGATATGTAAAGATTCTTTTTAGTTAAAATCCAGAGGTTACCAAAATTATCAGATACTACGTCACGGATACCTTCATTGATACTTTTATCCTTAAACCGGATGGCAACAAGAGTATCCGAGTGCGGATGTTTTGAATAGAAAAGGCCATGTTGACTATCTACAATCCACACATCTAAGTTTTGCATACTTAGGGAAATTACTTTACTTAAATGACGATCATTTATGTCTTTAATTTTGTAAAACATTTTTGTTTGGGGATCATAATACCCAATACCCTCCTGATGAAATCCAAACCACATAAAACCCTCATGATCACGCACTAGTGTTTGTACAATTAAGTCTGGGAGTTCAGCCGGAAAAGCCTCAGGGACTAGAGTATTGCTTAATGTATCCAGATAAAAAACATTAACTCCATTATCAGTAGCTGCCCATACTTTCTCTTCTTCTCCAAAAGCTATTTCATACACATAGTTGTCAGTTAAACCATTATGCTCATTTAATGAGAACATAAGGTGATTGTAATAACAATACACTCCGCTTCCATATGTTGACCACCAAACATTTCCATTCCGATTTATCAATATATCTGAAACAGAAGCAGTATCATTTGAATAACCAACGGGCTGGAATGAAATTAGTTTTTGCTGAGAAGTAAATGCCAAAGAGCCATCTTTACACCCAATCCAAAACTCTCCTGTTGGCGATTGACTTATAGCTGTTACATTCTCTGACCCTGATTCTTTAAAAAATTTTAAGGCTTTCACTCCATCCCATCTGTAAAGGCCAGTAGATGTACCCAGCCACAAGAATCCAAGTGAATCAGCATATATAACGTTGATATGATCAGCGGATAACTCTCCTGTAAGTTCAACAGGTTTGATTGATATATCAAAATCATCAGCCCTGGCAAGCGAAAGAATGCACACCACTAATACTAAAATAAAATATTGGACTTTAGCTCTCAATCTGTTTGTTTTTGGGGTAATAAATTGGCACGAACTTCAATATTAATGCTTTCAGCTATTTTTTGATATACAATGGTAGGGATTCTTATATTAAGATCTTCTAGCATCACATCGAATTCAGATGATATTTCAATTGCTTCATCATTAATTTTAATCTTGGCATTTATTATCATTGCTAGCTCAACACCATGAATTGTCAGGATCCCCTTTGCTCTAACATTTTGAACTTCTTTACTATTTACATCTATCTTTTCAATGATTTTCCCTCGGAAACTAGAAGATTTGTACAAATCGGTCTCCATATAATTTTCATAAAAATGAACCTGCTGCAGAGCACTATTAAACCCTTTCAAACTACGAATATCAATTTTGAATGCAAATCGATTATTTGACATGTCGATTGCTCCATTAAGTTCATTAGATGAAGCTTTAATCAGTTCAAGCGGAGCATCAGACACAAATGATACTTTCCCATTCTGAGTAAAGTATACTTTCTGAGCATTAAGAGTAGTAAAGAATAATCCAGTTAATAAAATAAGAACTACTTTCTTGCGCATTGTTATGATAATTAAATAGCGAATCTATTAAAAAAATTGGAGTTGAGTAAGGGGGGAATGCTTAATTTGAAAACATTGTGTTAGATATAATAATTCTTGAAATTGCAATAAAAGTTCATTACTTCAACTTTTAAACTATTTATTGCTTACTCCTTCAATTATTGCCTTGCCTTCAATACTGAGATGAATTTCAGAAATTTTTTAATAATTTTGGATTATTTTTGACATTATGCATAAAACATTTTCTTGATGCTAGAGATATCTATTCTCGAAATTATATCGATCATAACAGCATTTCAGTTGCTGATGCTTGGGATAGTTTTATTATCCAAGAAAAGTATAAAAAGAGAAAGTATCCGCATACTTTCATTATTTATGTTTTCTAATTTCCTGTTGATGGTCAGTTTTATTATTTACCTGTTTAACATTTATGATTTAACATCCATTCCCGTTTTTTACTATTTGCTTGGTCCTCTCATGTACCTTTATGTTCTATCGATGTGCACAAAGAATTTTATTTGGCAAAATAAATATTGGATTCATGGTCTCTTATTTATAATAATGGTTCTGATTGTTATTATCAAAATTGTATTCTTTGGAGATGAATCAAATAATAGCTGGCAATATTTTGAGAGGATTATTGCTCAAGGAATTCTTCATGTACAAATTGCTTGCTATATTATAGCATCATTTATTATCATTAATAAATATCGAATAGAAATTAAAAATCACTACGCTGCTATCGAAAAAATCAATTTATCATGGTTGATGTTTATCATTATCGCATTTGCTACTATGTGGGGTACTGATTTCATAGCATTTGTAATTAGTATTTCCTTAGAAGATGCAAGAAGTATGGGCTATTATTTGGTTACGATTTCGATAACTATTAACTTGCTGTTTGCGAATTATCTTGTTTACAGAGGCCTTCGTCAGCCAGATGCATTTTCAGGAATTATGGCACCTGCAAAATACTCGGGATCAAAAATTACAGAAGATGAAAGCATGAAAAAAGCAGATCAGTTAGTACATTTAATGCAAAATAAAAAACTATATCTCAATCCCAATCTCACCATAAAAGACCTTTCTGAAGAGACTAACATACATTATAAATTTTTATCACAGATTATTAATTCAAGATTTGGTCAGAATTTTTACGATTTTGTAAATCAATATCGTATTGATGAAGCAAAGGAAATTATGAAAAGAAATACTGATGATAAAAAGACTATTCTTGAGATTCTATATGAAGTTGGATTTAATTCAAAATCTGCATTCAACAATGCATTTAAGAAAAATACCGGACAAACACCTTCTGAATTTAAGAAAACTGCGTAGTGAAAATTGAGAGTTAAAGAAGAATTATATGAATAAATATTATCAACTACTGTTAAAATTAGTATTTATTCCTGAATCAGGTCGATTAATTGAATTTTTTTAAAAAAATTTGCCAAAAATTTAACGCTATGAAATCTACACTAATCATTATTGGAGGATTACTCCTTATTTGTTTTTCACTTCAATCACAAATACTGTATGTTCCACAAACTTATGGGACTATACAGGAAGGAATTAATGCAGCTGTTGATCATGATACAGTAATGGTGTCACCAGGTGAGTATTTTGAAAACATCAATTTCAATGGAAAAAATATTGTTTTATGTAGTAATTTTGCGACTACAGGTGATCCTAACTATATAACTACCACAATTATAAATGGTAGTTTACCCACATATGAAGATACTGCAAGTTGCGTGCTCATCGTTTCAGGTGAAGACTCCACGGCAGTACTACAGGGTTTTACGATTACAGGTGGGGCTGGAACCAGATGGGAAGATGAGCACAATCTTAATTACTGGTATACCGAAGGTGGAGGTATTCTGATCCAGTATTCATCACCTACAATTAAAAATAATATTATTACCGGTAATGAAGCCACCAATAAACCTGTTGGAACAACCAGTGCAGGTGGAGGTGCTATTCGAAGCGGCGATGGAAACCCACATATTCTAAACAATGTAATTTCATACAATCAGGGACGATATGGAGGAGGAATTGTCATGAATTATTCAGGAGCCGTTATTAAGAATAACATTATTTTCGGGAATTCAGGTGGACAGGATTTTGGTGGAGGAGGTCTCTGGTTTTTGTCAAATGGAGATAAACCTCTGATCCTGGAAAACAACACTATTGTATATAATGCCTCCAGCCTTGGCGGTGGAGGGATTCGTCAATTGAGTAATTCTACTACGATAATAAACAATATAATTTGGGGTAATACTGCAAGTTATTCAGCACAAATACAAGGTGGCGGAAACATAGATTATTGTTGTATAGAGGGAGGAAACTATGGAGTAGGAAATATTGATGAAGATCCTGACTTCACCCCAATTTCATTCATCCTTTCGGATAATTCTCCATGTATTGATGCTGGTAGCTCTGATGAAATATTCAATGACCCAGAAGATCCCAATAACACCGGATATGCTTTATATCCTGCACAAGGAGGTTTGCATTCAGATATTGGCGCTTACGGTGGGCCTGGATGTATCCAACTGCCAGATATCGTTACATCTATCGATCAATCTCCAATAAACAAACAATCAGTTATTTGCAACGTCTTTCCAAACCCTGCTACTTCTACTATAACAATAGATCTTGCAACAAATCATGAAGACGCTGTTGAAATACAGTTATTTGATTCAAGAGCTGTATTTTTAAAACATGTTGCACGCAATTGGGTAATTAATAGCAGGATGAATATTGAAACTGATGTTGCTGATCTTTCATCTGGAGTTTACTTCTTGAAAATAACCTCAAAGAATGGGGTACAGGTTCACAAATTCATAAAAAATTAGTAGAATATTATTTTATTCCGAGACTTGATTCAGGGAGAATGGAGGCAATACCCCATAACAACTATTAATAATTACCAATCTTTATTTACAATTTCTTTACGCGATTTTATGCCAAGTCTGGTAAAGATCTTATAAACATGACTTTTAACCGTACTGACCTCAATATTGAGTTCTGAGGATATCTCTTTGTTTGATGCACCGGTACGTATAAGGTCAAATACTTTTTTTTCCTGTACAGATAATTCCTGAATCAAATTTGAGTTAACAGGCAACATGCTCTCCTTTTTACGACCTTTTCGATTAAAAATTATAAGTCCAATAAAAATCAGTAACAATATCAGACCTGTCCATTTTAGCCATGAGGAGCTAGGAAATATAGATTGACCTGATTGGTACCTTAAGTATTTAAGTTGATCAAGAAATTTCAGATAATAAGGATTTGAGGAATCAGAAATATGTAATTCCTGTCCGGTTTTTTCCATAAGTTCAATCTGTGGTGATTCAGCAGATTCATTGATCAAATGAAGGGCCAGCAACTTGGTGATAGTATGTGATGAAGTATCTGCTACATCCATATATTTATTAATTATCTTCTCTTTTTGGAACTCTCTATTTTGTTTTGATGGCAGTGTGGGAGGGGTGAGTAATTCCTTCTGAAGGTTCAATAATAAAAAAAGGTTGTTATTGGCATCATTCCCTTGTACGATATTATTTTGAAAAAATGGCTTTTCTCCATCAGTATGAATAACTATCACTGATTGGTTATTCATCAAAAAATGGATAAAATTCTCATCTTTACCTCCAATAATTATTGTTGAAACAGGATCATTCTTCTTACAAATATGTAAGCGATATATTCGGTCTCCTTCCGGAAGAATCAGATCCTTCATCTCAAAATTCCCTAAAGAATCGATCGAGGTTTGATATACCAGAAAATCATAAGCTGCAGTGTTAAAATCATCAAATGAATTGATAGCTGATAAATATATTACAGGTTCCCAGCTTTCATCTATAACTATCTTGCCTTTAATATCTGCTGCCAAAGTTGCAAAAGTCAAAACACTAAACAACAAACTTAGTATTTTGACTTTGCTTAACCTTATATAATTCAAAAATGACATGCTCTCAAAGTTAGTCATATTTTAGATGTACCGAATATTTTATTCCTGATCAAATGCTACATTCAGCTTTCCTGTAACATTTTTAGCGGAAATAACAATCTTCCATTTACCTGCTGCAGGGTCGGGTAATATCTTATTCATAACCCCTTTTGCACCCTTCGAATCACTGCTCGATGAAGAAATAGCATAAGCACTACCTAGTGAAGATTTACCTATAGTTACGCTGCTAGATGAACCAACACCGGATGTTGATGTGGTTGTTATCGAAGTACTGCTACCTGAAGAGGAAGTTGATGTAGTTACTTGTGTGCCTTCATCATTCTTACCCGATGACACTTCAACACTTACTTTTGCATCATCAGACCCATCGCTAACAAGTAAAAAGCCAGGAATTTTATCTCCATCAGGATTAAAAACATTTACTTCCAGTGTCCCTTTTTCGATAGCACCGGCAAAACTCATTAATAAGCTTGAACTTTTCTTTTTTACATCAACGTACAAGGTTTCTGTTTTATTTGCATCTGTCCAATCAAATTCTCTATCGATTGAAGTTTCAGTCTTTTGTGCAAATAAAGACATAGGTATAAGAAGTAGGATTGTACTGATAATAACTAAATAGGTTGCGATTCTTGTTTTCATTTTCTTTAATATTTGTGAGTTAATAGTTCATTTAATTTCAACAAACAAAATTAAGTATCCCAAAATAAAAAAGGTATTAAGTATTGGTTGAAAAGAGTGGGTAGAAAGTAGGAATAAAGTGCTAATAAATATATAAATACACTAGATTGCTGAAATCCACCTTAACAGAATCTACATAAACTACTTCATTAAATTTTTTCAGTTGATCATAATTAAATGGGAAAGATTATGATTCGTTAGTGTAAAATTCAAAGATAATTTAGAACTTTATCCAAGTATAAGCATTTCATTATTACATTTATGCCTCATTTAATTGATAAAATAATAATTAACTATTCTTCAAACATCTAATTTTTATGTTCAAAAGAGCCATAGTTAGAATACCAGGTAAAAGTATGACAGAAGGATTAAGTTCAGCCGATCTTGGTCCTCCAGATTATAAACTAGCATTAAGTCAGCATGAAATATATATAGAGGCACTAAGAAATTGCGGACTTGAAGTACACATTTTACATCCTGATGAAAAATATCCGGACTCAACTTTTGTTGAAGATGTAGCTCTATTAACCGATAAATGCGCAATTATTACAAATCCGGGAGCTCCATCCAGAAAAGGTGAAATAAACGAAATAAGAAATGTACTCGAAGAATACTATGATGATATTGAGCAAATTGAAGAACCGGGTACTGTTGAAGCTGGCGACATCATGATGATAGGATCACACTTTTATATTGGTTTATCGGAGAGGACGAACGCCAAAGGTGCTGATCAACTAATTGGTTTTCTGGAAAAATATGGTAAAACCGGCTCAGTAGTTAAATTGGAAAAGGTCCTTCATCTAAAAACCGGATTAGCATATTTGGAGAATAATAAACTTGTGGCTTGCGGCGAATTCTTATCTAAAGAGGAATTTCAAAGTTTTGATATACTGGAGATAGATGAAACTGAAAGTTATGCAGCAAATTGTATTTGGGTAAATAACAATGTAATATTGCCTAAAGGCTATCCTAAAGCTCGGAAAACAATAGAAAAAACCGGATACAAAATTATTGAAGTTGATGTGTCTGAATTCAAAAAACTTGACGGTGGGCTAAGCTGCCTGTCATTACGGTTTTAATTATTGTCTTATCTCAAATTCCTAACCCTGATCATTTTTTTACTTTCTTAACCGGCAGTGTTTGATGCTTCTTTATTTTGAAACCGGGAATTTAGCTAATATTTGCGAAACATTTTTTGGAAGTTTTCTGTCTCGTTTATCAAGATTTTCTTCTACTTCACTCGAAGCTATTCCCTGCCAAATTAAATTTTTATTGGCCATATTAAAAGCATCGATAACGAGCGTGCCCTGATCATATTGGCTTTTTGTAACTTTAGTAATCGAATATCCAGGACCATAACCATATCCATAACCAAAACCTGAATATCCCCATCCACCACCATATCCGGCCCATCCATTATAGTGATTAATGTAAGCTTTGTAATTTGTTTTACCTTCAATAGTAAGAAATATAGAAATCGCTATCTCTCCTCCACTTTTTTGGTATTTGTATCCCTTCTTTTCCATTTCACTTTTAATAGTCATCAGTATTGTCTCCTTATCATATTCGTTTATCTGAAAACCATTCTTATAATCCCACGGATAAAAACTAAATGATTTAAACTGGTTAAAGTCAACCGAGTGGTCATAATCATAATTAACTTTTAATGAACTACAAGATGACAGAAATAATAAAATAGCGAAGGAAGTGAGGAATTTTTTCATGGAATTTTTTTTACGAAAATAAGCTTATTTCATAAATGCACAAACTTAATGGATACAACCCAGAAAATTTCAGTCACAATAATTTACTGTCCACAAACTGAAAATCCACTACCTTTGGGAAAGTTAATTATCCCCAAAACACTCTCTAATGAAAGTAGTTGATTCCCACCATGCACTGGCAACAAGAAAACCAAAGGAAGAAATATTTGCCGAGACGCAAAGAATTAATGAAATTAGTTATCTCAATCAAATTCTAAATGCAATGCCTAATATTGCTGCCATTACTAATAAAGAAAGACAGATTCTGTATTATAACAAGGCATTACTCAATTTCGCAAACTCTGAAAAAAAAGGGTTATATGGTTTACGTTTGGGAGAAGTGCTAAATTGTATTCATTCAGAAGAGATGAAGGCAGGGTGTGGAACATCGGAGAGCTGTCGTTATTGTGGTGCAATTAATGCCACTCTTAAAAGTCAGGAACTTAATGCAGAAGTAGTTGAAGATTGTCGAATCTCATCTATAAATGTTCAGGGTAATGTTTCATATGATCTTAGGATTACCGCAAACCCGTTCTTTTATAAAGACGAAACCTACACTGTATTGGGAATTGAGGATATTAGTAGTGATAATCGCCGAAGAAATCTGGAACGTATTTTCTTCCATGATGTAATTAATACAGCTGGTGGAATTCAAGGTTTTATAGGCTTTTTAAAAGATGCGCAAAGTGAAGATGAGATGAAAGAGTATATTGGTATTGCTCACCGATTGAGTCATGACCTTGTAGATGAAATCCAAGCACACAGAGCATTAACTGCAGCAGAAAATCAGGAGCTTATTGTTAACACCAATGAGTTATCAGTTCATACACTACTTAATGATGTTGTAAACAGTATTAGCTTTCACCAGGTGGCAGAAGATAAAAATGTTGTGATTGATAAAGATGCTATCGACCAATCTTTCATTTCTGATGAAGTAATACTAAAACGTGTGATCGTTAATATGACAAAAAATGCTCTTGAAGCCTCAACAGAGAGTATGACAGTAACATTGGGTTGTGACAAGGAGGATGGCTATCTATCAATGTGGGTTAAAAATGAAAGTCATATGCCGCGAAGTGTTCAACTGCAGGTTTTTCAACGATCATTCTCAACCAAAGGATCTGATCGTGGACTAGGAACTTACAGCATTAAGTTACTTACTGAAAAATTTCTGAAAGGTAAAGTTTCATTCACATCTACTGAAAAAGAAGGAACTATATTTTATGCAAAGATTCCGGATAACAAGTAATTAAACAGTAGGTATGTGTAATACAAATTAACGGCACTGCATAAATACTTGCCGATACAGGTATTTTTTGAAGTAATGTCTAATAATTGAAATAGTTGCAATACAGAATTTATATTGCACTGCTGATAAAATTAGATTATTTGGTTAAACGTAACTCTATCGTAATAACCAAAGTAGTTTCATCTATTCCATCTTCATTAAAATCAACCTCTTCAGTAATTGGGGCTAAGCCTAAGATAAGTAAATTAGATGTCAGGGTTTTAATGCTTAGACTATCCTCACCAGAAACTTGGGAATTAAGGTTAAGTGTTTTGCCATCATTAGTTATCGACCATGTTCCATCTTCATTGCCGTCCATTTGGCTAACATGATAAGTATTGTCGTCCTTAAAAGCAATAGTCCCGCTATTTTCAACAGTGAATTCTTCCAAAATCATATCCAATGCCGCTTGAGCTTGCGCTGCGGTTAAACCATAGGTCGATATCAGATATTGAACCAAATCAATTCCTCCTGCTGTAATTGTAATGTCTGGATTACCCATAGTCCAGGTGCCAATGATTTCACTTTTAGGAGTATTGTCATCTTTCTTACATGATGGCGCTAGTACCACTAGAAACCCTAGGATAAAAATTAGCGCAAATTTTGATAATGCATTTTTCATTTTATAAGTTATTGTTAGTTAAGCTGCAAAGATACGCTCTTTATTTAGATTTATTCTAAATAATAACATTTATATTCACTCTTTCTCTAATATCAGGCTTTGATTATATGTCAGAAGAATTAGTTTAGATCAATAATTAGTATTTTTATACCTAGAAAGACAATAATACTATGAGACCACCAATATGTGCAATTTGCGATGAAGATTTCATAGAAGAACCCGAAAATGGTGATGGCATCTACTTTGCATTATCTGATATCGATAAACAATACAATAAAAAACTTGAACAAGCTGGTATTGTAGGACATCCTGCTGGGTTTGAATGGTTCTGTAATAAACATTTGAAGATAGCAGTTAAATACAAACATCTTACTTTAGCTGAAGCTTTTGTAAGTATACGTAATGAAATTACTTGATAGTGAAAGAACTAACAAAAAAGGAAATAGAATCTCAGAGAGAACTTGAAAGAAATTTAGAATTCAGATTAACTGAATTTAAGAAGGTGATGAGAAGCAAAACAAAAGAACAACAACAAAAAGAACTTTCATCATTAAAGCATTACATTGACGGTTGCCGCAAAAGTGAGATTGATGACACTTTGGTTAATATCTGTTTTTGTGAGAGTAAGATAGCTATTCTCGAGTCATTGATCTGAAAGTGATTCAAAAATTAGAAATTCTATTCTTTAATAACCTTTACTCTGAAAATTATGCCAGCTTCATTTGTAAGATGAATAATATAAATCCCTCCAAGATATCTGCTCATATTAAAAGAAACATCATTTAATCTGGAAATATGACCTTGATCCACTACCTTTCCCCCTATGGTTACAATCTTGTAATTAAATTTATTGCCATCCGGTAAGGAGACATTAACAATACCATCTGTTGGTATTGGATAAGCATGAAGGCTCTCTTTGTCTTTATTCTGGGCAATATCATAAGTAATGTCAGTGCATCCAACAAAACTGAATTCAGCGGCTGATGACCAGGCATTGCCATTTACTTCTGATAACCCAACAAGCCTAAAGTATCTACCTATTATTGATGAGCTAAAAGTTATCGTCTGAGGTGCTGACGTGTTTACAAACTCACCTATACTAACAGGCTCTCCCCAATCTAAACTATCCTCGCTGATATAAAGCTCATATTCTTTAATCCTGCCATTAGGTCCGTTTTGTCTGTTTAACAATGTAAACTCATAAAGACGATAAGTTTCTCCCATATCTACCTGTATTTCATGGGGATACGGATCTGAACCTGTGCTCCAGCGGGTATGCCAGATTGTTGTAGGATCACCATCAAACGACATTATTGCCAACCCCGGATAGTTGACTTCCTCGCTGTCAACATATATCAAATTCCAATCATCCTTTGGAATCTCGGCTGGGTTATCACAATCATATATAGATGGACATGTTGTTGCAGTGATTACATTCTCCATATATTTTGAATATGTGCTATCGTTTTTAGTAACCGAAAAATTCACACTATAAGTTCCTGGTTCTCCAAGTACAACTCTTGGGTTTCTTATATTAACATTGTCAACAAACTCAGGTTCAGGAGTGATCTCCCAATTCCAGCTTACTCCATTGTGATCGATAATAGAGTGATCTTCAAATTGAAGAGTATCGGTCATGCAGTTTACCCATGGCTTCTCCAGCCATGGATTAATAATTGGTATGAACTCTGTTTCTTTCATTGGAGATTCCCAAACTCCTGCATTCCCAGCTACTCGTAATTTACTATCTCTAAAGAAAGGTAAAGCCAGATTCACATAATTTCCTGCCGGATAATTATTATCAAATGTTTCCCAATCACTCATTACCTGATCTCGATAATAAACTTTAGCAACTTGTCCGTTTCTTGCATTTGTAAATAAATATACTAAGTCCTCTCCATTATTGTCTGGTTGAATAACAAGACATTTAGTATATTCCGAAAGGCTTCCAGTCCAGTTATCCCAGGTATCCCCTCCATCAGTTGAACGGAATATTTTGCCAATATCTGATGACCAGGTTCCATTTTGCAGACAGGCATAAATTGTATTTTCATCATAAGGTGAAATTGCAACAAAGGTTCTCCCTTTCCAGTATGATGTTCCATAAAGGCCACTTGTTAGTGATGGTTTTAATATCCATGAAGAGCCTCCATCAATTGTATAGTACAAACCTTTACCAACAACGTCGGCGTAAAGCACATCCGGATTGCTGTAACTGATTTGAAGGTATCTTACTTTATCACCAAAGTCAAAAAGCATATCATAAGATATACCGCCATCAACACTTTTCCAAAAGGCATTCCCTTCTCCAAGGTAAATAGTACTATAGAAATTAGGGTGTAATACAATATTACCACGCCTGCCTCCATATTCGTCCATGTTAGGATACTTGCTAAAAATGAATCTGCCTTCCGGCGCTCCTTCAGCCGTTTGAGGCAATATCCAGCCATTACCCAAGTCATTAAATGCCACATGTCGGCTTTTGCCATGGATCACCCATCCGGTTGGAGATTCTGCTCCACCCATTCTTAAAGCCTTAGGTTGGTAGAAATCGGCAAGAGCAGTATTGCCGTTGTGATATCTGCCACCAACAACAATATCTTCATTCCATCCCTGATCAAATCCCCACATATCTGAACCTACAATACCATTAATACGTGCGAAATAATTATTTGTGTTAGTAAAATTATCCGTTGTAATTGTTAATCCGCCGTCTGTGCTTACCCATGTTTCTCCATTAGTGAGTAATTTCATGTCCTGAATATCAGGATGGATAGCGAAATTGCCTGAATAACCTCCTATTGCTATAAACTCCACCCCGCCATTTGATGATTTAAATAATGTTGTTGTTCCTGCAAAGATCAAATTTTCATCAATGGGTGAAATATCAAGAACAAGATCAAAATAACCTTGCCCATTGTTCATTGGGAAATTTCCTGTTTGTCCGGTTGCCAATAAACTCCAGCTCCACGAAATCCCCACTTTGGTTCCTTTATAAAGATAAGGTGTATTATCAGAGCTTAACATAACTGCCAATAATACATTTGGGTTATCAGTAGTAACGGCAAGCAACCCTCCGCTTACATTCACAATATTGTTAGGAAAATCACTATTTTTTATGAAGCTGGTCCCACCGTTTTCTGACATATAAACTGTGAACATATCACTTTCTTCAGAGATCACAAAAACATAATCACTATTATCAGGCTTAAATTCAATATCATATGAATGCAAACTTAAGCTTTGCGACCAAGTATCTCCTGCATCATCACTCTTATAAACTCCTGATGATCCCACCGCAATGATTATGTTTGGATTGCTGGGGTTAATCTTTATTCTGTTACTCTGAAACATATCCCCGGTTGTTAGCAAAGGTGTCCATGTATTACCTCCGTCAATAGTTTTATGTACCTGATTGCCAGCAGTTACAAATACAATGTCTTCATTTGTTGGATGAATAGCAACAGCAGTTACACCTCCTCCAAAAAAGTAATTAGGAGATACTAATTCCCAACTAACCCCTTTATTTGTGGTTTTGTTTACGAATCCTGTTTCGGTTCCGCAATAAATAACATTTTCATTAGATGGGGCTACATCAAAGGAGTAAACATTTACTTGCCACGGACAAGCATCCGGCGGATTAGGATTACCTGATTCATTAAGCCAGTAAGTTTCTTTCGGTCCCAAAAAACTCCAGTCGGAGTTTGATTTTGTATCATTGATTATATTATTAACTGCATTAATTTGTGATTTATGAAGTACCTTGTAATATGATTCTAAATCAGGGAGCACAATACTGCCATCATTCATAACATAAGGTGATATAGCACGTTGCCAGTTTTTAAAATATCTAATCTCAGGTGATTTTTCTCCCTGATGTTGAGAGATATAGGCTTCAAACTCTTTAGTAATTTCAAAATAATTTATCGGGTACTGATACAACATTTTTGCCCAATCAGGAAATGAATTACTGTAAGATGGTTTATCGCTTTTAATCATTCCGGGCATATTATCATACATCGTATAAGATGTTTGTGCAAAAACTCCGATTATGATAAAATTGAAAACTACTAAAGTTATGAAATGATTGAATCTAATTCTCATTTTGTGTTGTTTTAAGAAGTCAAAAGTAACCAAATAATGTATTTAGCTCAAAATAAATCATATCTAAACGCGGCACCTCAAGTTAATTAGTGAATATCTTAAAATTGTGACAATGTTGCTAATTTAAATTCGTTTGCATGTCAATATTCCTAATTTTGCGGAAAATTTTGAATGCTATAATAATGTTCTATTTAAAAAGTGTTTTACTAATCTTCATTTGCTCTATTCTATTACTCTTTCCGGTTATTGCTAAAGCAGATGGTGAGACCGGAGAAGATGGTAAGATAAAGGGTGCTGTTGTTGAAGCAAATACTAAAGAACCAATAGAATATGCTACTGTAGCTTTATACCGTGAGAGTGATAATGAACTAATATCAGGAGCAATAACTGATTTCATTGGGCATTTTAAAATTGAAAAGCCAAATCCAGGAAATTATTATTTAATAATAACTTTTATTGGGTTTCAGGATGTTAAAACAGATGTATTTGTAGTTGACAACGCCCACCGAAATAAAAACCTTGGCAACTTTATTCTTGAATCTTATGCCAAAAATCTGGATGCAGTTGAAATTATTGCCAGAAGAGCTCCAATTGAATACAGAATAGATAAAAAAGTAATTACTGTCGACAAACAAATTACAGCCCAGTCAGGTACAGCTATAGATATTTTGGAAAGTGTACCATCGGTGCAGGTGGATATTGAAGGAAACGTTACCCTGAGGGGAAGTAGTGGGTTTACAGTACTTATTGATGGAAAACCAACTATTCTTGATCCAAGTGATGTATTGCGACAAATACCTTCTACAAGCATCGAAAATATAGAAATAATTACAAATCCTTCTGCTAAATACGAACCGGATGGCGCAACTGGGATTATAAATATTATTACCATAAAGAATAGGTTGGACGGATTGAGTGGAAGTATAAATGCAAGTGCCGGGTTATATGGTCAATATTCCGGAGATCTTCAACTAAGTTACAGAATGAATAAAATCAATTTTGTACTTGGAGCCAATCATCGTACCCGAACGCGACCAGGATATCAAACATCAAATAGGACAACCTATTCAAACGACACAAGCTACTTTGTTGAATCAATGGGTGATACAAAAAGGGAATACTCAAGTAGCAGTGTGAGTTTTGGAATTGAATACGACCCTACAAAAAGTGATTTTATATCAGTGTCAGGAAGAACTGGTCGTTGGGATATGAATACTAATTCTACTCTTAGATACAATGACTGGACTTTCCCGGAGACTGATATGTTTTCTTATAATAGTTTAGACCATGCTGTTAGAGGGGGAGATTATTATAGTATTAATGGTGTTTACCAACATACTTTTTCAAAGAAAACCCAGAAGGAGGAAGTAGTTCAGGAAAAAGATATCAGCATAAGCCAAAATGATAATACTATTGAGGAGGTTAGTAATATGATAGCAGGAGCTCCAGTAAATCATAATTTAATATTCAAAATGGATTACAACTATAGAGACTTTAATGAGTCTGTTACAAATGAACTGCGAGATCTTTCTGATATACTTATCGATAAGAATAAAAATATTGAAGATGGGCCATCTAGTTCAAACAGGTTAACAATTGACTATACTCTACCTGTGAAAGATAAAGACAAGTTTGAAGCAGGAATGCAATGGAGGAATAGAAAAAGCGTCGATAATACTGAGTTATGGCTCTATGATGACACTACAGGAAAGATTGAACGTATTGATGAGTATAGTCATAAAGTTGATTACACTAACAACATTTATGCAGCATACGCATTATATGGAGGGTTTGCCGGTGATTTTGGTTACCAGGCAGGACTAAGAACTGAGTATACTTACAGGAATATTGAAATGGCCGGGGAAACACCTGCTATTATTGATCGTTGGGACTATTTCCCTACAATACATATATCCTATAATCTACCATTGGAGCAACAAGTTATGGCAAGTTATTCTCGTCGTATCGATCGTCCACGGGGATGGTGGCTTGAACCTTTTATTACCTGGGTAGATGCTTACAATGTACGTCAGGGGAATCCTGGCTTAAAACCTGAATATATTGACTCGTACGAAATTGGCTATGTTAAAAAGTTTAATGACAATTTCATCTCGCTGGAAGCCTATTACCGCGTCACACATAATAAGGTTGAGAGGATATCGTCTGTTTTTGACGAGAATGTTATGATGCGCAGACCTGAAAATATTGGCAAAGACTTTTCTCTGGGGATTGAAGCCATGCTTAATGTAGGGATTTTTAATTGGTGGGATTTGGAGCTAAGCGGTAATTTTTTCAGATACAAGCTTGAGGGTGAAGTGATTTATGAGGATATTGGGGGGGATGTCAAAGAGTCAATTAATCGCTCCTCACGAAACTGGAATACAAGGTTCAATAACACATTTAAATTATGGAGAAATGGTGAGTTTCAGCTGAGCAGCAGATATAATAGCTCTTCTGTTACTGCGCAAGGAACATCAGCTGGTTATTTTGTACTAGATGCTGCCTTTAAAGTTACATTCCTTAACCGTTCATTGACTGCAAATATCCAGGGAAGAGACGTACTGGGAACTTCTCTTCGCGAAAGAACTTCAGAAGGACTAAATTTTAATTCCCATTACAAAAATGTTCCAAAGTCACCTGTTGTTACTCTAACAATAACATACCGTTTTAATAATTTTGATGTGGGCAAGCGTTCTGGACAAAATGGGGAAGGCGAAGGAGGTGAATTCTAAGTTTGTTCAAAAAATTTGATAGCCTGAATCAATTGCGGAATAACTCAAAGGGTTTTATACAAAGAAGCATAAGTTATTATAATACGAAGTGACATAAATTACTACGGAAACAGCAGCAGCTTCATCAATCAGCTAATTTAAAAAAATCACTTTCTCTTTCTCGCAAACATTTGTTATGGTGAGTGATAATATCATCCAATTGCTCTTCACTAAATCCGTTAACTATATCAAATTTTTCACCTATAGGAAGATCCCGTAGTTCGAGCGCAGGACATGTATCCATAGGTTTATCCAATGGACATTCGATTAAAAGTCCGAAAACAATAGATACTTTTTCTATTTGCTGTTCTCTACTCATTGGGAAAGGTTAAGATACAAAGATAATAATTTTCATATTCAAAACCATACCTCATTTTTTGTACTAACTTACTGAAATAATTACTATTACAGCGCTTGTCCAAATTTTCTATTTCTTTTGTTTTGCAATTTTGGTGATGCAATCTAATATATCTCAATGATTCTTCAGGAACTCTGCCGTATTTTGAAAATACTCCCAAAGATATTCCTTGTCTTCCTCCCCTATTTCCGATTTATTGAGGGCAACTTTCATACTATTTAGCCAGCTTAGTTTTGCTTTTTCATCAACTACGAAGTTTACATGACGCTTCCTCAGCCTTGGGTGACCCCTCTTTTCATTGTAATGCGTTGGCCCGCCAAGATATTGAATCATAAATAAATACAACCTCTCTTCAGCTACTTCTAAACCATCCTTATACATCCGACTGAGTAATTCATTCTCTCTAATTTCAAGATAAAAGTCGTGGATGAGCTTTTTTATATTCTCGTCACCAATTCTGTTATAATAACTAAGTTGCATTGTTTGCTAAGCTAAACGAATAATATTTTAAGACCTGCAATATTATTCCGGTTTTTGAGTGTAAGATCCCTTACACTTTCATTGATGCATTTAAGATCTTAAAGAACCACATTGGCAGTGGCCGTTTTTTCTTCCTTTTGGTAATATTTAAATACCAGCCTATTTTCTTTATTATTAGTATTTTGTGTGTTTCAACAAATTCTATCAAAATACCATCAGGATCCTCGATATAGGCGAAATGACCAGCGGCTTCGCCCATATCAAATCCAATTGCACTATCAACTGTAAAATTATACCCCGCTAATTCGCATTCATTCTTAAAGTCGTTTATTCCAATTATGTCAAAACACAAATGGATGTAACCTAAATCACCCCAAAGTCTGTTTTCATATATTTTTCTAGGTATCCGATCTAATGCCTGTACGAGTTCAATTGTGCTATCTCCCAACATTTGGCTAAATGGACCCGTTTTTTTGTTTTCGTGTTTTAACAAAACTCTTCTATACTTCTCAATACCTCCAGGCAAATTTGAATAGTCATCAAAAACTCCCTCTTTGTCATAAACTACAGTTTCATAGTCAAGTAATTTAGAATAGAAATTAACCGACTTATCCATATCACTAACTCCAATAATTACACCTGAATTCCCTCCTGTCACTTTTTTTTGTTTTAAAAGCCAATCTGAACCTTGTTCTATCTCAAAAATATTATTGTACGGATCTACAATAAAAAAATGTTGCTTACCCTCTGGTGAGATAGTAATTTCAGAAAGAATATCTACCTTTAATTTCCTAAACTCATCGTATGCTTTTTGAACATCAGGAGCTTTTATCTTGCTGGCAATAATGCCTAAATCACCCAATTTAATTTCAAAATTTGGTTCTTCAGGTTTGCGGCTAGTATATTGCCATACTTCGAATCCGCCTCCGCCCTTCATATTATATGCAAGAATAGCATGACGTTCTTCTACCTTGTTATTAGTGTATCTCAACATCAATCCAGCCTCAGCAGCTTCATCAAAAATTACAACATCAAAACCCAGTACACTTTTATACCATTGTCTTGCTTCTTTCAGATTTGAAACTCCAATTCCTAATTGTTGTATGCCTGCTATTTTATATGACATCTATTTATGCTGAATATTATTTACAAATCTATAAAAAAGAAAGGGGAAAAATTTCCTGATCCAAACCAAATAGATCTCTTTACCACCAATAAGCACTTCTTTTTTATTCCTATCAACCGCTTTAATTATTTGTTTTGCACATGAATCCGCACTTATACCATTCTCCTGACCAGCATCCATCTCACCATGTTTACTACCATCTTTTAAAAGTGCATTATATGAAATTCTCGTCTTAACCCTACCAGGAATTACTATTGTAACATTAATATTATTCACTTTTTGCTCGGCACGCAAAGTTTCAAAATAACCATGAAGCGCATGTTTTGACGCAGAATAAGCAGACCTGAGTGGGAAACCAAATTTTCCGACAACAGAGCTTACAACAATAATGTGTCCCGACTTTTTAGACATCATTACTGGTAATACTGCTTTTGTAAGAGAAATATTCCCGAAATAATTTATTTCCATCAATCGTCTGTCGATACTAATTGGGGTTTCAGATGATAAGGATCTCTGACTAATTCCACCAACCAAAAAAAGATAATCAATATTATTACCCAGTTTGCCAACCTCCTCTACTTGTTTGCTGTAATCATCATTTTTCTCTAAATCCAAAGGAATTATTGAACACTGCTTTGATACCTGCAAACATTCTTCCTTAACTTTTGCTAATTCTTCTTCTCTACGTGATGATAATATAAGATTAACATTATATTTTGACATATTAATTGCCAACGACTTACCTATTCCGGAAGATGCACCAACAATCCATACTGTTTTATTATAAAACGTCATCTTAAAAATTAATTATTCATACTATGAATTTAGAGAGTCTAAAAATATCAAATAATATTAACATCTGTTAAATCACTTTAAATAAAGAGGCAGAGTAAAGTAAAGAATCTTACGACATAAAGGAAACACTCAACAGTACCATTACCAGGTCTCACTTATTGCGTTGCGCACTATTGTGCAAGTTGCACTATCATCAACAATACTCCAATTGAGCGACTTATTAAGTGTTGTTTTATCATCATTATCGTTGAAAAATATTAATGCCTTTAATCTTGGATAATCCTTTGGTATATTATTAAATGCTTCTTTAAACCAATCCTCTCTGCTACCACCAACTTTTAAACATCCCATTTCGGTAATCATCATTGGTTTATTTAGCATGTCGAGCCATTTATAATAGTTTCCATAAATTTCTTTGAAAGACCACCATTTTGACCAGGAAGCTACAGTACCATAATTTAATGCACCAACTCCAACCCAGTCAACATATTCATCTCCCGGATAATATTCACCGTAACGCAAATATGCAGGTTGTGGAGCCCATACCCAAATTACATTTTTTACACCCAGTTCTCTGAATTTTTTAACGACATGCTGCCAGGCAGCAACAAATTCTTCCGGTTTATTATTCTGAGGACCCCAAGGATATCTGTATGGATCATTCATTTCATGACCGAATCTTATGAAAATATTATGACCAAAATTAGCCACATCCCTTGCCCAAGTCTCAATATAAAAATCATAGTCTCCCCTGGCAATGGCCAACATTCCCTGAACATTAGGGTCACTAACAACCTGCAAATCATGTTTTTCTCTATCAAAATCATTTAACCATGGTTCCCATGTAATTACTGGCATTGAACCGAGATCATAGATTGTTTTTGCGTAAATTGCTGGAAACTTTTCTCTGGCCATATCGCCCCAGGCAGTATAAATTTGTATGAGAGGCAATGGTGCCTTTAGCTGATCATCTAGTTTTATAATTTTATCAAAAGATTGCAGATAATCATTTTCATAAACCCCCAGAAAGATAGTATCCGGATTTTTCATCAACTCAATGCTATCTCTGTAAGTTTGAAACCAAGACAACTCTTTTGACCTGATTGGTTCTCGCTGACTAAGTAAATAATCTTGTTCAACTTCAATTACTTTATTCCCTAAAGCATCCAAGGCTCCGGAAATAGGGCCACTTGTTTGTTTTCCAAGAAAGACAAATACCAGTACTAAAGCAATACCAATTATAGTTGCTGTACTCACAAAAACAAAACGTTTCATCGAATTCTTCATCTCTATATTTTTTTACTTTTCTTGTTTACCCTGATCTTTTTTAAATCAATTTCTGCCCAAGGTTCTTCCGGTTCCAGATTACTTGATTCATAAGCAGCATAAATTCCTCCAGAAACCATAATTATCGAAACAAAAGCAAATGCGAACATTCCCCAGATTTTCTGGCTGGTTAGTATTAATATTCCCTCAGATGCCAGGTATAGCCTTTCATAAATTATATATGCAAATGTTAAAACGAATAAGATAACCTGAAAAATCAGAGGTCGTGTGTACGGACTTAGCCCCTTAACAGCTTTTTTTGCAGTTGGGATATAAGGTATTTCAGCATTTACTACCGCAAGCAATGCTCCTAACAGAAATACAGGCCATGTGGCAAATTTCAATATCATTCCACGCCAATGAAGGCCTCTTTCAGATTGAGGATGACTTAGCCAGCGTTGTACATATAAATAAATCATAATTGCCATAACAATAATTGGAGTGCCATAAATTAAGAACTCCCCGAAATCCATTTTTGCAGGCAACCATCCACCCCAGAAATACATGAAAGGAATAACTATATACAAAAAGGTGGTTACCCCTACTAAATAATAAGTTGATATAGCCAGATAAGAAATACGTTGCCACAAGCTCAATGTTTTTGATAATCTGGGCAACTCACTAAATAGTATTTCAAATACTCCCCGCGACCATTTTAATTGTTGTTTACAAAATGAGCCAAAGTCTTCAGGGACAAGACCACGACTAACAACAACAGGGTTAAAAACAGATTTCCATCCGGCTGCATGAAGTCTTATGGAGGTTATTAAATCTTCCGCTAAACCAATTCCATGCCCACCAATAGAATCCAGTGCTTTTTTACGGAAAGTACAGTTTGCACCAATAGCAACACTTGTCCCATATCCGTACATACCCATCATTGTTGGTCCATAAAAAGTATAGGTTTGTTCGGCGGCTCCCCGAGCTGTAAACGAACGGTATTGATTGTAATACGTTTGTGCAACTTGAACGAAACCAACTCTTTCATCTTTAAAATAACCAAGTACTTCATCCAGAAAGTTGGGAAAAGGTATATGATCAGGATCCATAATTAACACAAAATCCTCCTTAATCATTTTTAGGGCTTTATTTACTTTTCCTGCTTTAGCACCTGGCAACCCTACCAACTCAAGCCAAACAGCACCATGTTTTTCTGCTACTTCCTTAAAAGCAGGATCCTGTGTGTCATCCAATAAATAAGTTGTATGAGGATATTCTATATTGGCGCAAGCCTCAAGAGTTTTATCAAACATACTAAGTGGTTCTCCGGGCGAGCTGGTTGTAAAGATTGCAACTCTAAGTCCGCTCTCTGCATTTACCTTTTCGGGTTTCTTTATCCCTAAATAGTTAATCCAGATTAATATTATTCTGAGTAATGCGTACCAGGTAATTAACGAAAGGATAACAAACAATGGTAATGATGCCACATGATCTTCATGAAACCACCAATCGAAAAATCGCACAATGCTTATCACACCTGCTATAACCAGAATAAGGAAAAAGAATCGTCCGGCTTTGGTAACTTCTTTAGCTTCCCAAAACTGCCACAATCCATTAGAATTTACCTGATTACTTTTCATTATTTTAAGTAAATTTTAACTCCAATATCAAAATTATTGGTCACGAAATAATATGTTGACAAATAGGAATATGAAATGCTTAAATCTAACCTTTTAGACAGCTTAGATTGTAAGGACATCCCAAAATCAAGAGGAGTATAATTTTGTTTACCATACCCTTTTACAACAACGGTTGCGTCAACTTCATTATTATCCAAGTATAAATATGGAGCATCAGTTGTAGAAAACAACCCTACCGAAGCATGGCCATAAATTTCTGTGGATGAACCAAGTTGGTACTTAATATTTACCAGTAGCGAATTTGACATCTGATTCAACGGTGTGTAATAAGGATTATAAATCCCTTCTATTTTACCAGTTGAACTCAATAATATCTGCGACAAGCTATCTATTGCTACATATCTGTCCTCCTTTGAAGTCATAAAATTAAATCCATAACCGAAATAGAACTTGAAATTTGCAAATCCAACAGGTTTACTAAGAAACCATAGGTAGTAAGAACTAACTGAATTATTATCAGGAAATACATTCAATTGTGTTCCTATTAATCCATTCCAATTATCCTTTTTACCTAAAGAAACATTTAGTGAGAATCGAGAGACTAACAAAATACTGTCTCTTTCAACACTGCTAACCGTGTAATCATAGTTTACTCTTTCCGCCATCAAATCAATTTGTATGGGTTGAGTAAATTTCTTAACCAGATGAAGTCCACCTATCCAATTTAGTTTAGCTGCATTTTTAGAGCTAATTCCACCAACAAACATTTTCAAATTAATTCCGGTACTGTTAAAATTAAAACTATTTGAAAGTTGTGCTGAAACAATTGCATTTGATTTGGAAATATTTGAATACCTCACTAAGTTACCTGTAATACTAAAGTTAAGAATATCAGACCTGTACCAATTAAACTTTAGGATAGGACCAAACGCGTTCATGGGTTGATCGTCGACACGGAACTTGCCTCCAATAGATAACTGCGGAGCAATTATTCGCTGTAAATCCCTGTATAGCTCAGTTATACTTTTATCATCAGGATTTAATTTAATAGCATTTTCCAGATGTTTCGAAGCATCTTTAAATTGCCTTTGGTAATAATATATTTTGCCCAACATTAGTTGAGCTTCTGCATTTTCTTTATTAAAATCTGTGTATTCTAGTAGCAATTTCTTTGCATATTCATACTTACAATAATCGAATAACATAATTGCATATTCAAACTTCACATCCATATTGTTGGGATGGAAACCAATTGCCCGTTCATAAACTGTTGATGCTTGATCAAAGTCTTTCATCCAGAAAAGTGTTTGTCCGTATAACCGCTCAATATAAATATTGCCAGGATATTTGTCCTCAAAAGCCCCAAGTATATGGGCAGCTTCGGTGAACTTCTGGTTGTCGATCAATTTTCGGGCATTATCTAGAGTATTATCAACAAGTGCATTCTGCGCATTCACAGCTCCTGTCAATAAAAAAACAATAAAAAGTATCAAAACAGACCATCTGGTCCATCGCGCACTTGAACACGACATAAATTCTCTTTTTAAATGTATCTGATTAAGTTTCCTAATACAATGTATTTGGAATTGCAAATATACAAACCGTTATGAGATTAGTAAAAATGTAGCTCTAGGATATAACTTTGAAACACCAATAAAATTATACTATTTCAACTATTTAACAATACTGAACCTAAAGCTTAGATTCTAATAGTTGAGGATATCATTTCGTTAAGAATAACACACTTATGTAAGGAAAATGTTCTTGGATAATGAATAAAAAAAATCTTGTTGTTATTACAAAGTTTCATTAATTCTTGATATTAATCATCGTCGTCGTCATCATGGTCGTCGTCATCATGGTCGTCGTCATCATGGTCGTCATCATCATCGTCATCATCATCTTCATCGTTGGCTATTTCTTTATTAATGACTTTGCCATCGGTATCGATAGTGACTTCCATTTCAACTTCACCTTTTTTCATTTCAAATTCATAGAAAGTACCTTTAGGAGTTTCTGATATTTCGCTTTCTTCTATTTCAAATCCTGGAAACTCACTATCAAGAGTAGCTTGTATGGCTGCCGGTATATCTTTAACGGCATATTCTGTTTCCAGCCAAGTACCATCAATATTATAATTGGCAGAATATTCTTTCCCATCCATTTCAAATTCTGCTTCCCATTCCTGATCATTCTCCTTTTCCCATTTTACATTTTGTACATCAGGGAATTTTTGAATAAAACTAGATGTCACTTTTTCGGGAACACCCTTGGATAATTGACAGCATGAATTCAAGCTGACAATGGATGCAATCATGATTAATAAAATAAGATTCTTCATGTCTATAATTTTTTGGTTAAATAATTATCATAAAAAGTATCTATTAATGTTGTTGTTGCTTTCAATACAATGTTTGAGTTTTTGTAATGTTTGAAGATGATTTATTGCTGGACCAAACGTCAAACAAAAACAATAGAAATGCAAGTGAAAATGCAATTTTTAGTGTTTTCATTTTGTATTTGTTTTTATGCTAAGCAAATGTAAACAATTTTAATTGATTTATTATCATTTAAGTATGGGTAATATACTAAGCATAATGAAAAAAATTCTTAATTTTACAAGATTAGTTTTTGGAACAAAACTTTAATAGTTATTAATAATGAGATCAGCATTGCTAATACTATTTATGGCTTTATATATTCTTGTAGGAGCTCAAAACAAAATTCCCCATAATATTGTTGAAGTTACTGTTGATAATGACCTTGTTTTTATGAACGACAGATATTATTCGAGTGGAGTTACTTTAGAGATTTATTCAATAACTATTAAAAAATCACCAATTAACCGAATCCTGTTACCTAGTGATGGTGATGAAATTACATATTATGGCTTAAATATAACACATCATATGTATACTCCTGATGACGTAACAACATCAGAAATTCAGTTAAAGGATCATCCATATGCAACGTATTTATTGTTTGGTAATAGTAAGATATCATTCAATCATAAGAAGCGAATTAAAAAAACATCAGGAATTGAAATTGGTTTAATTGGATCAGTTGCAGGTGGTGAATTTCTGCAAAATCAATCTCACAATATCTTTCCATCTGCATACCCGTCTGCAGGATGGAATAATCAGGTTAAAAATGATCTTTGTTTGCAATATAGTGCTGTTATTGAAAAAGGATTGCTAAATCTCCCCTGGTTTGAAATTAATGGGTTGATTGGCGGCAAACTCGGCATACCACACACTGAAGCTGACATTGGAAGTTCTTTCAGGATTGGGTATTTTAAGGATTATTTTAGAGGAATAGGTATTGATATATTTTCGGGATGGCAAGCATGGTTATACTGCAGTGGGTCCATCTTTTTGGTAAATTATAATGCCTCATTACAAGGGGGTACAATAAATCAGGAGAGTGTTCATACCATCCTTTACATAAATAATTCATTGTTGCATGCATCATTTGGTGGGGTATTGCAATACAAAAGATTATGTGTTAAATATGGAATGGAAGTACGCTCACCTGAATTTCCTGATGCATTTTGGCATCGATGGGGACATCTCAATGTATCAATAGCATTTTAGATATCTAAATAATCAAACCCATTTTAGTGCATAATAAACATAACTAGCTGTCAAATATCGCTTCGTAAAAAAATAAATAACTGCTATGTTAATAATCTTAAGGATATTTGCAAAGTTAATACCACAACTAATCCATTCTTAGAATTTACTGATGAAGAAAAAAAATACATTTTCAGCTCAAAAATCAAAAGAACATCAACACACTAAGAAAACTTATAGCAAGAAAGACGCTGAAAATACTAGGCCTGCTATTGTAGAAAATGAAGGTGTAAAATCTATCAGATTAAACAAATACATTGCTGATGCAGGCATTTGCTCCAGAAGAGAAGCCGACAAGCTAATTGAAAAAGGAGAAATCCTAATTAACGGAAAACCTGCAACACTTTTAGGGACAAAGGTAGGACCCGGAGATAAAGTTTCCTATAAAGGAAAAATCTTAAGAGGTGAGAAATTTAGATATGTACTGTTAAATAAACCAAAGGGATTTATTTCAACTTCTGACGACCCTCAAAACAGGCGTACGGTTATGAACCTTGTCGAAAAAGCATGCTCTGAAAGAATCTATTCAGTAGGAAGGTTGGATCGTAACACAACCGGACTTCTGCTTTTCACCAATGATGGGGAACTAACAACACGCTTAACTCATCCAAAACATGGAGTAAGAAAATTATACCATGTTGTACTTGATAAACCGCTCACAAACAATGATATGTTAAAGATAATTAGTGGTATAGAGCTTGAAGATGGTATAATAATGCCTGACAAAATAGATTGGGTGAAGGATGAAATGGATAAAAGACATGTTGGCATAGAACTGCATTCCGGCAAAAACAGAATTGTTAGACGAATTTTTGAGAAGATCGGCTACGAAGTAATTAAACTCGACAGAGTAATTTTTGCAGGTCTGACCAAAAAAGATCTGCCAAGAGGAAAATGGAGATTCCTGGAAGAGAAAGAAGTCAATATTCTTAAGATGATTGAAGCAAAATCTGAAGCTTAGTTTATTCGACCTTCACTCTTATTCTCTTATATTCTGTTAATACAAATATTTTTTTAACTTTGGAAGCTAAACTTAAAAATTACTACAATGGATAATGATATGTATGGTTATGATGGTCCTGGTACAGGATTCTGGATATTTATTATTTTTATAATTGCTTTTTACCTTTACGTATATTGGCGTATATTTGAAAAAGCAGGTAAACATGGTTGGGCCGCACTGATTCCAATCTATAATACAATTATATTATTAGAGATCGTTGGCAAACCATGGTGGTGGATATTACTATTTTTAATCCCAGGAGTAAACCTCATTCTTGGCATTTGGATGACTAATTTATTATCATTAAGTTTTGGGAAGCAAGTCGGATTTACTCTTGGACTAATATTCCTTAGTTTTATTTTTTACCCTATTCTGGCTTTTAGCAATGCTGAATATATTGGACCAGCAGGGCTTATGAACTCAAGTCCTCCTCCTGAGCCTGAATAGCAGTAATAACAACTGTATTTACAATATCGTTTACCAAACACCCTCTACTTAAGTCATTCACGGGTTTATTTAAACCTTGTAATACGGGTCCTATTGCCACTGCATTTGCTGACCTTTGAACAGCTTTGTAGGTATTATTTCCTGTGTTCAAATCCGGGAAAATAAATATTGTTGCCATCCCTGCAACTTCACTATCCGGCATTTTTGTTTTAGCAACCGATGCGTCAATAGCAGCATCATATTGTATCGGTCCTTCAGTTTTAAGTTCTGGCCTTTTGCGTTTTACAATTTCTGTAGCTTCTCTTACCTTTTCAACCTCTTTACCTTTTCCGGAACTGCCGGTTGAATATGACAACATTGCAATTCGCTGTTCAATTCCAAACAGGGCAGCAGTTTTAGCAGAACTAATTGCAATATCAGCAAGTTGTTCCGCATCAGGATTTGGGTTTACAGCACAATCAGCATAAACCAGTACACGATCTTCAAGGCACATTAGAAATGAACTAGACACACTTGAAATCCCTGGTTTTGTTTTTATGAACTCGAAAGCAGGTCGAATGGTATGCTGTGTTGTATTTATTGCCCCCGAAACCATCCCGTCAGCGTGACCTTTATGCACCATCATTGTGCCAAAATAACTAACATCATACATTACTTCTTTTGCAGCTTCTTTTGTTATCCCTTTATGTTGCCTGAGTCGATAATATTCAGCTGCATATTCTCCTATTAAGTCGTTATCATAAGGATCAATTATAAAGGCATTTTTAAGACTTATGTTTAATTCATTGGCTCTTTTAAGTATCTCTTTCTCATTACCTAGCAAAGTAATGTCAACAACTTTTCTTCTCAACAATATGCTGGCAGCTCTAAGTATTCTGTCATCACTTCCTTCAGGAAGTACAATATGTTTTCGATTTTGTTTTGCACGACTAAATAACTCATACTCAAACATAACCGGAGTTATTACTGTTGATTTAGCAATCGTAATCTTTTTTGCAAACTCATCAATATTAATATACTTCTCAAAAAGACCGAGTGCAGAAGCTATTCTTTGCTCATTCTCAGGAAACAGTAAAGGTCTTACTTTATTAATTTCAGTGGCAACTTTAAAAGTATCACATTTAACAGATATTATGGCAATAGGCAATTTCTTAAGACCATAAATCAATTTCTTGAATTGATTATCAAGTTTCATACCACCTGTAATTATTATACCAGCAATTCTAGGATAATTGTCGCTTAATAAAGATAAAGACAAACCTAACAGTATTTCGATCCTTTCACCTGGTACAATAATTAATGTTCCCTCAGTTATATTATTCAGAACAGTATCAATATTTTCGGCAGCAACCCTAATATCTAATACATCATGATTAAGACTAATGTCGTCGCCATATACTTGTTTTGCATTTAAAGCTCCCTTTATTTGACGCATTGTCAATTTCTGCAAAAATGATTTTTCAGGAATTACAAAATTTGCATCGCTTTCTGGCATTAATTCTTTTAGAAGCTTTCTTATTTGTTCAATTTCATCTTTATGTGCTCGGTTAACAATTGTGCCAATTTGCGTACATTTTTCTTTAACCAACACACTTCTCATTACTTGAATTGACTCAAGAATTTCTGAAACGTCTTTGCCAAACCCATTCACAACGGTAATGATTGGGCAATTCAAATGATTAGCTACTCTTAAATTGAAATCGAATTCATATTGACTCAAATAGCTTCTGAAATCACTCCCATCCACAAGAATAAAGTCACATTTTTCTTCAAGTTGCTTGTATTTATTAAGAATTGAAGTATACGCACTTTCTATATCTCCTATTTTATTAAATAAGAACATTTCATCACTGGTCAATCCGTACATTGATTCATAACTGAACTTAAGATTATAACGTGAGGAAATAAGTCTGATGTGATTATCCATCACTTTACCAGATCGGACTACAGGTCTGAAAAATCCGATTTTTTCAATGTGTCTTGAGAGGAATTCCATTATTCCCAATACAATCATTGACTTGCCTGTTTCAGCTTCAGTAGCTGCGATATATAAATTTTTTGACATTGCAGTATTTCGGGTTAACTCAATAAAATTAATAGTGCAAAAATAGGATGATTATCACATTTAACAGGCTAAAAAATCAAGTATTTTACCTCTAAATTCAAAAAATATTTCATTTTCTTAATAATCTGTTTAAGGTCTTGATTAAACTCTGTTGCAACAACAATTATGATAGTTTTAGTTACAAACAATAGCACTCAACAAATAAATTTGCTATTTTCGAATTTCTAATCCACAATATGAAAAATAACTACATACTGATTCAGGTATCCAATAAAAAATCTATTAAGGAATTTCTTGATTTTCCATCATCTATTTATAAAAATGACAAAAACTGGATCAGACCTTTAGATGAGGATATTGAGAAGATATTTAATCCGGAAAAGAATAAATTATTTAAAAAAGGGAATGCCATAAGATGGATTCTAAAGGATAATAATAAAGTAATAGGAAGGATTGCAGCCTTCTATGATGAAAAAACAGCATCAAAGAATGATCAACCTACAGGTGGATGTGGTTTTTTTGATTGTATTAACGATACAAGTGGATCTGAAATACTTTTTAACGCTTCAAAAGAATGGCTTGAAAATCATGGCATGGAAGCAATGGATGGTCCTGTAAATTTTGGCTCTCGTGAACATTTTTGGGGTTGCTTAACAGAGGGATTCTATGAGCCAATATATAATATGCCATATAACTATAAATATTATAATGAACTTTTCGAAAGTTATGGTTTTCAAAATTATTTTAACCAGTTTACTTTTCACGTACCGTTTGTCAAAGGGAACCTGGATCCTATCATTAATGAAAAAGCAGCTAGAGTAAGAGAAGACCCTGAAATAACTTTTGGGTTTCATGATAAAAAGAACGTTAGCCGAACAGCAACTAATTTTATGGATATTTTCAATGCTGCCTGGGCAAAGTTCCCAGGAGTGAAACCAATAACGCTACAACAGGCAAATTCATTATTTAAATCGATGAAACAAATTATTGACCCAAAACTGATCATATTCGCATTTTCCAAGAACAGACCAATTGCCTTCTTCATAATGATACCTGATTTATATCAAATAATCAAAAAGTTCAATGGTAAATTCAACATAATTAATAAAATTCGGCTTCTTTATTTATTAAAAATAAGGAAAATATGCAATCGTTCTATTGGACTAATTTTTGGCGTAATCCCTGAATTTCAAGGGAAAGGTATTGCTGAAGGAATGATAGTGTTTATGGAAGATGAAATTGCAAGGGGAGTAAATTACACTGATCTTGAGATGAACTGGGTAGGAGATTTTAACCCAAGAATGATTAAACTCGTAAAGCAAATTGGAGGTACAAAACGAAAAACACACATAACATATCGTTACCTTTTCGATAGGGAAAAGGTGTTTGAAAGGGCAAAAACGTTATAACAATTTTAACTACTTTTGTTAAGTCAGTATTTATATTAAATAACTACCTGAAAATTAATTTTATATGAATTATACATTTATTGTTTTGAGAAAATTTAGCGTTGTCATGCTGATGTTGCTAATAATTTTGTCGTGTAGCGAGAAAAAACAACAAAGTTATGGCCCAATGGAAATTCCTGTTGTGAAAGTTACTGTGCAAGATATTCCAATTTATCAGGATTTTGTTGGACAGGTATACGGGCAATTTGATATCCCCATTAGAGCAAGAGTAAGTGGCTTTTTAGATGCAATTCATTTTGAGGAAGGTTATTGGGTAAAAAAGGGGCAACTCCTTTATAGTATCGATCCTCAGGCCTTTGAAGCAAATGTTGCCGGTGAAATGAGTAGGCTGGCAGAAGCCAAAACAGAACTGGCAAAAGCTGAGAGTGATTTAGGAAGGATTGTCCCTCTGGCAAAAATTAACGCTGTAAGCAAAAGTGATCTTGATGCCACTCAGGCAGCTTACAATGCTGCCCAGTCTAATGTTGACGCTGTTGATGCAAGCGTAAGGATAGCCAATATTAATATGAGTTATTGCAGGATAAAATCACCAATTACTGGTTTAATCGGGAAAACTCAAGCTAAGGTAGGTGAATTTGTTGGTCAGGACCCAAACCCCGTAATACTAAACACCGTATCTACTATTGACACAGTACATGTAGAATTCTACCTTGTTGAGGCTGACTATCTTGGTCTTGCACGAAAATTTATTGAAAGCTCAAGACAAAAAAAAGATGCCAACTATATTGAAGAAGAAACTACTAAAGAGAGTAACCTTACATTAATATTATCGGATGGGACTACATTTAATCATAAAGGACATGTTAATTTTATCGACCGTCAGGTTAATCCTGAAACTGGTTCATTACTTATCCAAACTTCTTTTCCTAACCCTGATGAATTATTACGCCCCGGGCAATATGCAAAAGTAAGAGCGAAAATGGATGTGTTAAAAGATGCAATTATGATTCCACAACGTTGTGTTATGGAATTACAGGGCACTCACTCCGTTTATATTGTTAACGATAGCAGTAAAGTTGAAGCACGACAGATAGTTACCGGATCTAAATATGAAGATTACTGGATTGTAAAAGAAGGCCTAAAAGCAGATGAGAAAGTTGTTATTAACGCGCTCCAAAAAGTAGCACCCGGAATGCCAGTAGTTCCAAAGATTACTAAATTCGAAAACAAAACAACCACACCAACAAACTAGATAAATATGTCTGAAGATAAAGGAAATTTTTTCGTACACAGGCCTATTGTTTCTTTGGTAATTGCCATTGTTATTGTGATTGTAGGCTTTGTAATGTTAGTTGGATTACCTGTTGAGCAATATCCTGACCTGACACCTTCCGTTGTTCAAGTTCGGGGTACGTACGTCGGGGCAAATGCAATAACCGTTGAAGAATCAGTTGCAACTCCACTTGAACAACAGATTAATGGAGTTGACAATATGATCTATATGAAATCGACAAATGCAAACGATGGTACAATGAGTATTGACATAACATTTGTTGTTGGCTCTAACCCTGATATGAATACTGTACTGTCACAGAATCGTGTTAGTGCAGCTTCTGCTAAATTACCTTCCGAGGTTACAAAATATGGTGTTACTACCGAAAAATCACTGCCAAATATATTGATGTTGGTAACACTTACCTCTGATGGAAGATATGATCAGGATTTCCTAGGTAATTATGCTCTAATCAACATAAAGGATCAGCTATCAAGGATTAATGGCGTAGGAAGAGTTAACGTTCTTGGTGCATCTGATTATTCTATGCGAATATGGGTTAAACCTGATAGGCTTGCACAAATGGGAATTACAGTTTCGGAAATTCAAAATGCAATAAATCAGCAAAATGTTATTGTACCTGGAGGTAAATTTGGTGCTGAACCAGCCCCGCCGGGCACCGAGTTTACATACACTGTCCGCTTACCCGAACGATTTAATTCACCCGAAGCATTTGGTGAAATTGTTATCAGAACTACCCCTGAAGGATCACAAGTAAAAATTAAAGACGTTGCTACTATTGATCTTGGAGTTGAAACTTACAATGCCTTTACAAGATTAAATAAAAAGACATGCACGGCAATTGCGATTTACCAATCCCCAGGATCCAATGCTGTTGATTTAGCTAAGCAAGTAATTGCAAAGATGGATGTTCTGGAAAAAAAATTCCCTGACAGTGTTGAGTATACTGTGTCGTTAGATGCTACACTCCCAATTACTGCTGGTATTAAAGATATAGTTGTTACATTGTTAATTGCTGTTTGTCTGGTAGTATTTGTTGTTTTTATTTTTATTCAAGACTGGAGAGCAACTCTAATTCCTACAATTGCTATACCTGTATCATTGGTAGGTACATTTATATTTTTCCCATTACTAGGATTTACAATCAATGTATTGTCTCTTCTTGGTCTGGTGCTGGCTATTGGAATTGTTGTGGATGATGCCATTGTTGTTGTTGAAGCTGTTCAGGTTAACATAGCAAAAGGTATGAAAGCCAAAGAAGCTACTCTTGAAGCTATGCGTAAAGTATCTGCTCCTATCATTGCCACAACGCTGGTTCTGGTTGCAGTATTTATTCCTGTTGCAAGCATCGTTGGTATTACAGGTCGGTTGTATCAGCAGTTTGCTGTAACTATAGTTGTGTCGGTTATAGTTTCGTCAATAAATGCTCTTTCATTAAGTCCGGCATTATCTTCACTGTTATTAAAAGAACCAAAGCCATATGGTGGATGGCTGGGTAAGTTTTTTGGCGGGTTTAACAAATATATGGGGAAAACTACTGATGCTTATATGAGTTTCACAAATATAGTTGCACGCAAGATAAAGCGCAGCATTGTATTTATTGTTATCATATCGTTGGGTGCTGGGTTATTTAGCGTTTTAGTTCCCGGAGGTTTTATACCAGAAGAAGATATGGGATATTTCTTCATTAATATCCAGCTTCCTAATGCAGCTTCTTTACAAAGATCGAACGCCATTTCGAAAAAAATAGAAGATATTATTATGCAAATCCCTGAAGTTGAATATGTAACAACAGCTACTGGATTTAGTATGTTATCAGGAGCTATGTCGTCAAATACGGGATTTATGTTTATTTCATTAGTCCCTTGGGATGAAAGAAAACAAACAGCAAAAGAGATTATTAAAGAGTTGAACCCGATCCTGTTCACTCAAATATTGGGAGCGCAAGTATTTGCCTTTGGGCCGCCAGCTCTACCTGGACTTGGAAATGGATCTGGTTTTAGCATAATGATTCAGGATAAAGGAGGTAATACACCTGATTATCTTGCAGAACAGGCAGGAAAATTTATTTCGGAAGCGAATAAAAGACCTGAAATATCAAATGCTTTTACAACTTTTCAAGCAGATGTACCTCAAAGATATATAGATGTTGATAAAGAAAAAGCTCTTAAGCTTGGTGTTCCTCTGAATGAACTATATAACACAATTGGAGCATTTATGGGAGGTTCCTATGTTAACGATTTTACAAGATTTGGCCGTTTATATAAAACATATATTCAGGCTGAACCACAGTACAGGGTCGATAAAAAACAGATTAGTAACTTCTTCTTGAAAAATGACCAAGGCGACATGGTTCCTTTATCAACTCTGGTAACAGTAAATGATATTTCAGGACCTGATTTTACCAACAGGTTTAATTTATACCGTTCGGTAGAAGTTACAGGTACTCCTGGAAGTGGATATACATCAGCGCAAGCTTTAGATGCATTAGAAAAAGTGGCAGACGAAGTACTGCCGCAAGATATGGGTTATGCATGGAATGCAATGTCATATCAGGAGAAAAAAGCTTCAGGATCATTGATAATGATATTGACATTTTCACTCGTGTTCGTATTCTTAATTTTATCAGCTCAATACGAAAGCTGGTCTTTGCCAATTAGTATTTTAATGGGAACACCATTTGCAATTTTTGGAGCCTTTCTCGCACTTTGGGTATCAAGACTCTTCAGTCCCACTTTTGAGAATAATGTATTTGCACAAATCTCATTCGTACTACTTATTGGAATGGCCGCTAAAAATGCCATTCTTATTGTGGAGTATGCAAATGATGAATTTAAAACCGGGAAAGATTTATTAGCCTCGGCAATAAATGCCGCTAAAGCAAGGTTTCGTCCCATACTAATGACTGCATTTTCATTCATTTTTGGAGTATTTCCACTTGTAATAGCAACAGGCTCAGGGGCAGAAGCTAGAAAAGTAATGGGTATGGCATTAATTGGAGGTATGACAGTTGCAACATTTCTAGGAGTATTCTTATACCCTATGCTTTTTGTATTTATTGGAAAAATTTCAGGGTATGAGAAGAGACGGGAAAAATTATTGGCACAAGAAAGTCAGGAACAGGAATTAGCAAAAGAGTAATTACAGTCATCGAAAAACAAAATTTTTGAATAAATGAAAAAATTAATTCCAATAATAATAATCTCTCTGATGTTTCATTTGTCAGGATGTAAATTGGGACCCGATTTTCAAAAACCTGATTACCGTAGTCCTGAGAAATTCAGGTTCGATTCGATGGCTACTGATACTATTGTAAATTTACAATGGTGGAAACTGTTTAACGACCCTGTTTTAGATACTTTAATCAGCTCTGCACTAAGAGAAAACAAAGATGTATTAGTGGCTGCTGCCAGAATTGAATCAGCCAGAGCAAATATTGGATTTACTAATGCAGATCAATGGCCATCGCTAACTTATAATGTTGGTGCAACAAGTGGCAACTTTGCAGGAACAAAGCTGCCAGCTTCCTCTAACAATTTTTTTGCCTATCCTCAACTTTCATGGGAAATAGGTTTTTGGGGTAAGTATCGCCGCATGGACGAGGCGGCTCAAGCTGATTTTCTGGCGAGTAGTTATGCAATGCGAACTATTCAATTAAGCTTGATATCAACTGTAGCCAGCACATATTTTGAACTTCTGAGTAACAAGGAAAAATTGTTCATTTCTGAAAATACGCTTGCATCTCGTGATAGTGGTTTATTAATAATTGAAGAAAGGTACAAGTGGGGCATTGTTGCTGAGATCGATCTAAATCAATCACAAGTTCAACGTGCAATTTCTGCTGCAGCAGTACCTCAATTTAAGAGAGCAATCGCAATAACTGAAAGTTCACTTAGTATTCTTCTTGGCAACAATCCTCAGTCTTTAAGAACAGTTGCCAGAATTCTGAATATGGAAATTCCTCCTGATATTCCAATCGGAATACCTTCACAAATCTTAGAACGTCGACCTGATATTAAACAGGCAGAAGCATTATTAAGTTCGCAAAATGCTCAAATTGGGGTTGCCGAAGCAATGCGTTGGCCGTCACTTAGCTTAACAGGGTTACTCGGGGTAGCAAGTACTGATCTTTCATCGCTCACCAGTGGTGGATTAGCATGGTCGGCAGGCGGTAGTTTACTTGGTCCTTTATTTCAATTTGGGAAAAATAAAAAACGGGCAGAAATTGCAAGATTTGAAACTGAAGCTCTGTTGCATCAATATGAAAGTACAGTGCTAAATGCATTTAAAGAGGTTGAAGATGCTTTGATAAGTATTGAGACCTTAAAAGAAGAACTAGTGGCACAAGAAATGCGTAATAAAGCAGCACTGAATGCTTTAATGTTATCAGAGAACAGGTATTCATTAGGTGAAACAAGTTATCTGGAGGTTCTTGATTCACAACGTCAGTCGTTTGATGCCCAACTAGATTATACACAAACCCGCATGAATCTGTTTTCTGAATATATTAAACTTTATAAAGCCTTGGGTGGAGGTTGGCTATCACCTGAAGAGGAGCAAACTGCTAACAGTGTTCAATAATAAATGCTTAGATATAGGTTATTAAGCCAATCAAATTCTTTTACATAACCAAAACATCAAGTTTGAACAATTAATAAACCGTAGGATGAAACATCTAATATTACTTATCGCACTTTTAGTTAACCTTAATGTTGCTGCTCAATTCAATAAGTTTTTTCATGATAAAACTCTTCGTATGGATTATTACCATAGTGGTAATAATAATGAAGAATCTTTCTATTTCGATGAACTAATTGAAGAACCTTATTGGGGAGGATCCAAAGTTAACCTTGTGGATACTTTTGAGTATGGGGATTATTATGTTAAGGTATTCAATAACTCCAACGATTCATTGCTTTACTCAAGAGGTTATTCATCTTTATTTGGAGAATGGCAAACAACGGATGAGGCTACAAAAACACAGAGAGCATTCTCTGAAGCAGTTGTCTTTCCTTATCCAAAACAAAAAGTTGACGTTGTATTATACTCCAGAAATCATGATGAAATATTTGAAGAGAAATTCAAATATACTGTAGATCCTGAGAACTATTTTATCAAAAAGGACAGACGATTAATGTACCCATCATTTGCTGTGCATTTATCAGGTGATCCGGCAAAAAAAGTAGATATTGTAATTCTTCCTGATGGTTACTCTAACGAAGAAATGGGATTATTTATCGACGATTGCAGAATATTTGCTGCCGGACTTTTTGATTATGCCCCTTATGATAAAAACAGAGATAAATTCAATATAGTTGGAGTTCTAGCTCCATCGGATGAATCGGGTAATGACATTCCGGGCAACAATGTCTGGAAAAAAACATTGTTAAATACCGGCTTCTATACTTTCGACAGTGAAAGGTATTGTATGACAATGGATAATAAAAGTGTGCGCGATTTGGCAGCAAATGCACCATACGATCAAATATACATTCTTGTAAACAACAAAAAATACGGTGGTGGTGCCATTTACAATTATTATAATGTGAGCGTGAACAGTAACGAAAAAGCATCTCAGATTTTCATTCATGAGCTTGGGCACGGATTTGCTGGTCTTGGCGATGAATATTTCGATTCATCAACTTCATACAACGATTTTTATAATCTTGATGCTGAACCGTGGGAACCAAATCTTACAACTCTTGTAGATTTTGACCATAAATGGAAGGATATGGTGAAAAGGAGAACTCCAATCCCAACACCAGATAATGAAAAGTATAAAGACAAAGTTGGTGTTTTTGAAGGTGGTGGTTATGTTGCTAAGGGTGTATACAGGCCAATGCATGATTGTTTAATGAAAAGCTTCAATGGAAATACTTTTTGTCCTGTTTGCAATAATCACATTCAGAAAATGATTGATTTTTATTCTTGGTAGAACTTAGTAAAAAATAATTAATCTGCATTTTTCACCACTTCATTATTCCACTCCAGGGTGCTTATCATATGTTCTAAATCCTTGGTAATAAAATTTATAACAGGTTCCAGTGAATCATTATTTGGTATGATGTCGAAATAAAGTGCTCCTCGTAAAAAATGTGATACACTGTCGGTTACAAAAAATTGAAATGGAGAGGCAGCCCCACTACCTACAATTTTATAAGTTAATCCATAAACACTTCTTTTCTTATCATATATCAGACTATCGTTTATAGCATCTGCCTTAGGAATGTGTTTTGACACCAAAGTATAGGCATCCTCCAGATAAGTCATTAAATTATCATCAACATTTTTATAACTTAAGTATACTTTAGCTCTAAATTGAGGATAAACAATGTTAACCCAATACTTTTGATCGGGATTATGAGGTGAAGTTTGTAAAAGAGTATAATTAGGATATTCAAAATAATATGGTAACAGAGTATCCGATAATTGATATTTGTGTTCAGGGAGTTCTATTCTAAAATAACCTCGTGGCAATGGAGTGTAATTTTGGTTACATGAAACCAAAACAAAAGTCATAGCTATCAATAGTTTACTCTTCAGTATCCTTGTCAATTTTGTCATTATCAATTAGCACTTTTACTGTATTAATTTTACGTTGATTGGCATCGGTAATTTCAAATCTAAATTGCTTAATATCAATTACGGAACCCGATTCAGGTATTTTACTTTCAAATTCGAGTATCAGGCCTCCCAGCGAGTCAGATTCACCTCTAATATCATCGAAAATTTCATCATCCACTTCAAGTATCTTACAAAAATCCACTATTGGAGTCTTCGCCTCAAAAACAAATAAGTTATCAGAGATCTTTTCATATTTAAATTGCAGCGGTTCTATATCAAATTCATCACTTATTTCTCCAACAATCTCTTCGATAATATCTTCAAGTGTAATAATTCCCGAAGTTCCCCCATACTCATCAACAACAATTGCTAGATGTATCTTCTTAGTTCTAAATTCCTGCAAGAGATCATTAATCCTCTTGTTCTCAGGAACAAAAAATACTGGTTTCCTAATAAGATTTTGCCAGTCCATCTTCTGATTGCCGCTTGATAAAAGTAACAAATCCTTTATATATAGAATCCCTGAGATACTATCAAGAGTTTCGTCATATATAGGGATACGAGAGAATCCTGACTTTAGAATAATATCTAGTACTTCTTCATAACCCAAAGAGATATCAACGGCAGTTATATTTACACGACTTACCATAATCTCGCAAGCTTCCCTTTCACCGAATGTTGCTATTCCCTTCAGTATTAATTTTTCGTCATCGGTTACACTTGTATCAGATGTTATTTCAATAGCATCCGACAGGTCGCTCATAGAGATATTATGTCCTTTTTTCCCTATTCTTCTATCAATAAACGAGGTTGAATTCACAAGAATACTGCTTAATGGTTTAAATAACCAAATTAAAAACTTCATATACATTACCATAAAAGTAACTACAGCAACAGGTTCCTTGTTGGCAAGAATTTTAGGGATGATTTCTCCGAAGATCAGCAGAATAGAAGTAACAATTACAACCTGAATTATAAAAACGAGGATTTCGTTTGATTGAAGGTCAAATAAGTTTGCAGTTATATATGTTGACAAAATAACAATACTAACATTAATGAAATTATTAGAAATAAGTATTGTTGCCAGAAGTCGTTTCGGCTTAGTGATAAGTTGCAATATAGTCCTATCCCTTTTCCCATTCCTTGATTTTATTGAATCGATATCAGGTGGCGATAATGAAAAAAAAGCTGTCTCAGAGCCTGATACTAAGCCTGAGAAAAATAACAAGACAATAATAATGAGTAGTGCAACAACTGTGTCAGTCGAGAATCCTAGGAAAAATTGTCCTAAGATGATATTCAACCAGGAAAGAAAAGCAAGTGTATTAACAACTTCCAAAATGAATTATTATTTAAAAACATTACCTGGCAAAATTACTAAGAAAAATAACACTTTAAAACCAACTTGTTGATTTTTAGAAAGGAAGGTCATCTTCTTGCTTTGTGGCACTATCTGAAGAACTTTCTTCCACCTGATCGGTGCTTGAAGGATTACTACTTACTGGCTTGCTGGTACTTGCAACTTCTCCGGAATTACCCCCGTCAAGTCCACGGGGATGGGCTAGCATATTAATTTTTTCTGCTAATATTTCCGTAATATACCTTTCGTTTCCATCCTTGTCGTTATATTTTCTATTCTTGATCTTGCCTTCAACATAAATCAAATCTCCTTTAGCAATATTTTTTTCAGCTAAATATCTGTATCCAACAATATTATGCCATTCCGTTTGGTCTCTCCATTCATTTGTTGTTCTATCACGGTAGCTTTCGGTTGTTGCCAGCGAAAAACTAATTTTCTTTGTTCCATCATCAAAAGTAAATGTATCGGGGTCTTTACCTATATGTCCAATTAAGGTCACCTTATTTAATCCAGCCATTTATATAATATTTTATTCGATTAATTTCAATAATCAAAATTAGGCAATTTTTTCACAAATATGAGTGTAATGTCAAACTCACACAAAACAAAATTATAAGTCAAAATTAATCTGCATACGCTCAAAACCCGAAATTCCTAATTAAGAAGTGATTATATATAAAAAATACTCTTTTTTTTTAATTTGATAAATAAAATGTATTACTTTTGCCCGTCGAACAAGAAAACTAATTTTTAATCATTTAAATAACGTTGAGATGACAAAAGCAGAAATCGTAACTGAAATCGCCAATAAAACTGGCGTTGAAAAAGTAGCTGTACAGGCTGTAGTAGAATCCTTCATGGAAACCGTAAAAGATACAATGGTTAATGGTGAGAATGTTTATCTGAGAGGATTTGGTAGTTTTATTATTAAGAAAAGAGCTGAAAAAACAGGTCGTAATATTTCTAAGAATACTACAATTATTATCCCTGCTCATAATATTCCTGCTTTTAAACCAGCTAAAACCTTCGTAAACGAAGTGAAATCTAAATAGCTAATTACTAACATTAATAACATTTAATTATGCCAAACGGAAAAAAGAGGAAAAGGCACAAGATGGCCACCCATAAGCGCAAGAAACGTTTAAGGAAGAATAGGCATAAGAAGAAATAATTTTTTCTTTCATAATACTATCACAAGGCTAATAATAGCCTTGTGATAGTATTATTTTCATTTCCTCCCTATACCCACTGTGTTTGTCCGTCCATTTTCAACGTCATCACTTAAATAGCTCCATATAGAGGTGTTATTTAATAATTAAAGAAACACAATGTGAACAGAGAATTAATAATTGATTCGAATTTATCGGAAGTTAACATTGCATTACTTGAGGACAAAAATCTAGTTGAATTACATAAGGAACAGATCAACAACAAATTTACTGTTGGAGATGTTTTTTTAGGTAAAGTGAAAAAAATAATGCCTGGCCTTAACGCTGCTTTTGTAGATGTAGGCTACGATAAGGATGCTTTTTTACATTATCTAGACCTTGGTCCACAAATAAGAACTTTCAATAAATACATAAAACTTGGGTTATTAGGAAAAGGTAACCTTACTTCTCACGAAACTATTAAGCGTGAAAAGGATATTGATAAAACAGGTAAGATAACTCAGGTGCTGACATCCGGTCAGCAGATATTGGTTCAAATTGCAAAAGAACCAATCTCAACTAAAGGGCCACGAATATCAACTGAAATATCATTCCCGGGACGGTTTCTTGTACTACTCCCATTTTCGAATAAAATATCAATTTCGCAAAAAATAAAAAGCAAGGATGAGCGCAATCGTCTAAAGCGTCTTATAACTAGCATAATGCCGAATAACTATGGTATAATTATTCGAACAGTAGCTGAGAACAAGAAAGTAGCTGAGATTGACTCTGATCTTCGTGATCTTACAGGAAAATGGGAAAGCATTATTAAGAAATTAGGTCACATTAGTGCCCCACGTAAAGTATTAAGTGAACTCGATCGTACCTCACAAATTTTAAGAGACATATTAAATGAGTCGTTTAATACTATTCATGTTAATGAAGAAACTCTTTTTGAGGAAACAAAAAATTATATCACCACAATTGCTCCTGATAAAAAAGATATTGTAAAAAGATACAAAGGAAAAGTACCGATTTTTGACTATTATGGTATTGAGAAACAACTACGGAGTTCTTTTGGAAAAACTGTTACCATAAGAAGCGGTGTATATCTGGTTATTGAACATACAGAGGCACTTCATGTAATTGATATTAATAGTGGCCATAGAGTAAACAAAGAGAACTCACAGGAAGAAAATGCCCTTATCGTCAATATGGAAGCTGCTACCGAAGTAGCTCGTCAACTAAGATTAAGAGATATGGGAGGCATTATTGTTATCGACTTCATTGACTTACATGATTCTAAAAATCGAAAAGGACTTTATCAAAAACTAGTTGCGGAAATGTCGAAAGACAGGGCTAAGCATACTATACTACCCCCAAGTAAGTTTGGTTTAGTGCAGATAACAAGGCAACGTGTAAGGCCTGAAATGATAGTTCCTGTACTTGAAAAATGTCCAACATGTGACGGAACCGGACAAATAAAGTCGAGCATGATCCTGCTTGATGATATCGAAAACAACCTGAATTACTTAATCAACGACCAAAATGAAAATAAACTAACTCTTGCCGTTCACCCATTTGTTAATGCTTTTCTTACAAAAGGTGCATTTTCGACACAACTGCGTTGGTTTTTTAGATATAAAAGGTGGATAAAAATACATGAGATAAAAAGTTACCAGTTAATGGAATATAACTTCATCAATAAAAATGGAGATATAATAAAAAAGTAGAAAGTCTTTTAATTTACCGTATCCATGGTTGTTCTCATCAACTCCAACGTTACTCTAACAACTAGCTCGAATGTATACTGAGTACCGGAATTGAAGAATGATTTATCATCTGTGATGAATAGGAACCAAGAAAAAGGTTAGCTGTAGTGGTTTCTTGTTCGGTCATTATCGATATAAGGTTAGCTCCTATTTCTGTAGCAAAATTAATAGTATCTTCAGTAATATTATTTGAATCAATAAATGTTGATTTAAACTTGACTTCATTTTCAGTTAAGTAAAGTTCAACCTGATCAACATAAGTACGCACCCTAATGTTTCTAATATTTTCAGGACCAGTAGTTTGCAAACCGAGGATATGTATTTCTGAGCCAAAATACTTAGCTAATAATGCTGTTAACGGTAGTTTCTGCCTGGTTATCTCTGTGCTATCCAAGGGCAAAACAATTTTTCTCAAATCAACACCAATATCAACACCACCACGTATCGTAATTATAGGTTTATTACAATTTGAAACCATTCGATTAGCATTGCTACCAATCCAAAACTCCTCAAATCCTGAAGACCCATGTGTCCCGATTACAACAACAAATGCATCTAATTCATCTGCTAAGTTACAAATTTCTTTATATACCTTACCTTTTTTAATGTAGTAGTCTATCTTTTCTCCATGGAGATGATACTTGTATTTCTTAACAATATCTTCAAAACGATTAGTAACCTCTATCTCGATGTTTTGTGGTTCTACAGTAAAGATCTCCTTCGAATAATCGAGGTGATTAACCCAAACCATTGCAATACCTGCATTTGCTTTCCGTGCTATTTCAACTGCGTGTTCAAGGGCATTTATAGAGCAATCGGAAAAGTCTATACCCACAAGAATTATCTTATTCATAGCTATTAGTATTTAGTTTCGGGAAATTTATATAATCTTGAATTACCCATGCTCCGGGGTATCTTCTACTTATTTTTTTAAGAAACTTCTCTGCTTCCAAGCGAGTTCGGAAATCACCTACACGAACGCGATAATAAGGCTCATCAAATGTAAGATATACAGGAATATCAATGTATTTATCAGTAAATTCATCTCTAGCTTCCTCAGTAATAGTAAGTGCATCATTACCAGAAGCTTTAATTATTTGGATTCTATAGCCCTGAGAAACTGGATATTTTTGGTTATGCTCAATATGCAATTTAATCAAACTGTCAATTCTGGAATCTCTAAAAACAACAGAGTTATTTTGTTGAGTATCCTGAGCAACCATACCAGTTGCAATAAATACTATAAATAATATTATACTTAAATATCTTTTCATGATAAACAAAAATATTCTTACCGATGTTCTTTGGATCTTAAGCTAACAACCGGAATTAATGAATTATTGATCAATTCTTGTGCATATGGTCCTAAAAACTTATTTGCAGTAGTTGTTCCCTGATCAGTCATTATGGCAATAAGATCAATCTCATTCTTATCAGCATAATTAATTATAGAAGTTACAACATTCTTTACATCAATTTTCTCGAGAGAGAATTTAACTCCTCTTTCATCTAAACATTTACTAGCCTCTACTCCAAATTGATCAATTCTTTTTCTAATAAAGCTTATTGGTGTGTTATATACCTCAAGTAAATATACGGATGCATCAAATTTAAGTGCCAGGTCAGCTATAAAAGGAAGCTTCTCTTTAGTTTCCAGTGAACTGTCTAAAGGCAGAAGAATTTTTTTTATAGTACCGTTAAAATTATACCCACTTCTTATTGTGAAAACAGGACATGGTGCCTGAGTAACAATCCTGTATGCATTGCTTCCAATCCAATGTTGTTCATAGCCTGATGTACCATGTGTTCCGGCAAATATCATATCCGCTCGAATTTGCCTGGCAGTTTTTGCTACCTCCTGATATACTCTGCCTTTACGCAAAAAAACTTCAAATTTCCCTCCTTCTACCTTATCTCTAAATTCTTTTGATAGTCTCTTTAAATATTCTTTCTTTTCAATCCTAAGTTCACCTTTGATAGTATCGAGTACGGTTTCATCAAACACCGTATTGTCAACCCAGATCAAATTAATTGATGCACCTAACTTTTCAGCAAAAATATTTGCATACTCAAGAGCATGTTCTGCATTTTTTGAAAAGTCAATAGCAACAAGTATAGTTTTCATCGATCAAGAATATTATGTGATAGAATCGTCAGCTAAATGTAGTTAACATCTACCATTAAAATATGCATGCAGCTAATATAACATTTTTTTATTGATTTAATTATAACATGGATATCAAATTTACTAATAATGAACTTGGCAAACTTCAACTAAATCACTAATGATATTTGATTTTCATCTACTTTTGTTAAAATTTGTGATATTTATGAATGAAAACCTGGATGCATCAGGATTAAACCTAAGTAGCGACGAGAAAGAAATTGAGAACACTCTGAGACCTGACCGTTTTCACCATTTTACTGGTCAGCCTAAAGTAGTTGATAACCTTAAGATATTCGTTGAAGCCGCAAAACAACGTGGTGATGCTCTGGATCATGTGCTGTTGCACGGACCTCCCGGGCTTGGTAAAACCACTTTATCACACATCCTTGCCAACGAATTGGGTGTTAACATTATCACTACTTCCGGACCAGTTCTTGATAAACCTGGTGACTTAGCCGGTTTGCTTACAAACTTATCAGAAAACGATGTATTGTTTATTGATGAGATCCATAGGTTAAGCTCCGTAGTTGAAGAATATCTTTACTCTGCAATGGAGGATTATAAAATTGATATTATGATAGAAACAGGCCCAAATGCCAGGTCTGTTCAAATTGTATTAAATAAGTTTACTTTAATTGGGGCAACAACACGATCTGGACTTCTTACTGCTCCTCTTCGTTCTAGATTTGGAATAAACTCAAGACTTGATTATTATGATTCAGCTACCCTGGCGTCGATTTTAAAACGTTCAGCGTCTATATTAAAGGTAAAAATAGATGATATTGCTGCAAATGAAATTGCTGGTAGAAGCAGAGGAACTCCACGAATTGCTAACTTATTATTACGTCGGGTAAGGGACTTTGCTCAAATTATTGGCAATGGTAATATTGATGTAGATATTTCAAGACATTCATTAAAGGCTCTTCATGTCGACAAAAATGGTCTTGATGAAATGGATAACAGGATACTTTCAATTATCATTGATAAATTTAATGGGGGTCCTGTAGGAATTACAACAATTGCTACTGCTGTTAGTGAAGAAAGAGACACAATTGAAGAAGTTTATGAACCTTTTCTGATAAAGGAAGGTTTTATAATGCGAACACCTCGTGGCCGAGAAGCTACCAGCAAGGCTTATGATCATCTTGGGAGAACTAAAACCCCAAAACAAGGGAACCTTTTTAATAGATAATGCCAACGCTATCAATAAGTAAACAAGATTTGAGTGCACTTATTAAATCTCATGCGATTAGCGCAGGTTTTTTTGATTGTGGTATCTCAAGAGCTGAATACCTTGACTACGATTCAATAAAAATGGAAGAGTGGCTAACTCAAGGTTATAATGGAGAGATGGGATATTTGGAAAGGAACAAGGAAAAACGTTATAACCCCACACTACTTGTTAAAAATGCAAAATCAGTAATAACTTTTCTCTATAATTATTATCCTAAGAATAATTTAAGTAAAAAAGACGAATTCCATATATCGAAGTATGCCTATGGTAAAGATTATCATTTCGTAATAAAGAAGAAGCTTTATGAAATCTTAAATACAATCCAGGAAAAAACCAGTAGCAGAAATGCAAGAGTATTTGTCGACTCAGCACCAGTACTTGATCGTGCTTGGGCTCGAAAAAGTGGTTTGGGCTTTATTGGGAAAAACACCTTACTAATCAATAAAAAAGGTGGCTCCTATTTTTTTATTGGTCATATAATAATTGATATTGAATTACAATATGAAACGGAAGTTAATCCTCGTAATTTCTGTGGTTCATGTACACAATGTATTGATGCATGTCCAACTAACGCGATTAAAGAAAACTTTGTTGACGCGCGAAGTTGCATATCATACTTAACCATTGAACACAGGAGTGAGCTGCCAACTACGCTAAAAGAAAAGTTTAATAATTGGATCTTTGGATGTGATATTTGTCAGGATGTTTGCCCCTGGAACAGATTTTCTTCACCACATAATGAACCATTATTTGAGCCAAGCAAAAGCTTGGTAAGTATGAAAAAGAGTGACTGGATAGAAATGGAAAAACCAAAGTTTAAAGAACTCTTCACCAACTCCGCTGTTCAACGAACCGGATTTTCAGGATTAAAAAGGAACATTGAATTTCTACAATAAATACTATTCCTTATTTCTACCATCCTGTGTTTAGCTTTTAGTTTTCTACATTGGTTTAATTATTCTATTTTTGAATAATAAATTAATTTATAATGGCTCTCAAAAATAAGATCCTCATAACAGGATTTTTCCTAATAATAACGATTTCTTGTTTTCTCATTTTTTGGATGAAATACAAAGAAGACACTTTTGCTGATGAAATTATTACAAATACTTCTACATCCTTTAAAGTAAATTTTAACGACTTTCTGACTTCTGTTGAAGAATCTACAGCTAGCCTAAATGATAATTTTAAACATCAGGACAGTGAGCAACTTAATAACGAAAACCTGAATATATTTTTCTCAAAAATGATTTTGGATGATCACTATTTAATTGGTGTACTCTTAACAAATCCCTCTTTCAGTTATGTTATATATCGTGAAAACTCAACATGGGCAGTTAGTTACGACTTAAACGTAAATGATAGTCTTGTTAATTGGAAACGGCTCAATAACAAACTTGAGGTTGTAAGTGAATGGACAGATGCCTATAACTTCTTTCTCAACGATCAAAAACTGAATGACATAAATAATCAGTTGAAATCCAGCAAACTTCTTTGGAAAACTATAAAGAGCAATAGTCAGGAAAATTGGGATTTGCTTTCCAATATTTTTCAAACAGCTAATGTTAATGGAGAGGAAATATTAGCCGGTCTGGTTTTTAGCTCAAAAGAAATTAAAAATCGTTTTAATAATGTACTTAAATTTAAAAACCCTCTCGTATCATTACTTACAATAAATAATGATATTGTAACCCCGATTATTACGTCCGATACTATTGCAATTGCAACAAATAAAAAACTCGAAGATATTGTTGCTGGATTAATCAGTAAGCAAAAAGATCGACACAACCTTGTTTCACAGTCATATTCGTTTGAGTTGCTAAACAAGATTTACTGGACGAGAGTTGAAGAGATCAAACCGACTGTTGGAGTTGAAGGGTTTTCTTTAACCATGTCAGAAGCTGAACTCGTTGAGGCCGAAAGAAAACAAGAACTGATATATCTATACATATCATTGTTTTTCTTAGCAATTACTATAATACTGGTTATTATATTATTTAGAAAGAAGAAAACGAGCAAGCCTGTTTCCCGAACAGATGAATTGCCTTCACTATCCAACAATGAGATCTTGGATTTGATACAAAACGGAGAAGCCGAGTATATTGAATTTAAATCTTCTCTTAGATGGGATTATCACGAAGAAAAGGTAAATAAAGTACTTGAAAATGTGATATTAAAAAGTCTTGCTGCCTTTGCTAATGCAAAAGGAGGTACTTTATTCATAGGTGTTAATGATGATATGGAAATACTGGGTCTGGAAAAGGATTTCAATACATTGAGAAAACCAGATGCTGATTATTTTGAACTTCATCTAAGAAAGCTTATTAACAATCAGTACGGTATTGCTTTTTCAAACGAAAACCTGCTTATGACATTTCCTCATATCACTGAAAAAATCATCTGCTCAATTCAGGTTAAGGCTGCAGGAAATCCTGTATTCTTAAAAATAAGAAACAAAGATGGCAACGAAGTTGAGAAATTCTATGTTAGATCGGGGAATGCCTCTCAGGAAATTTCATCTTTAAAAGAGATAAACGACTACATTAACATTAGATTTGATAGCTAATATGAATTGGATAATATTCTGGATCGTTCTGTATTTGGTGGTTGTATTTGTACTTTCATTACGCCATATTAAATCGTCCAACCTGGAGCAATATCTTGTAAACAACCGGAATACAAAAACTATCCCTCTTGTTTTTACAGTGCTTGCAACATTTGTTGGAGGAGGAACATCTATTGGATTAATGGCTATGGGCTATGAATCGGGGTTAGCAGCAGTAGGCATTGGTATCGCATATGTAATCGGTTTTTTTATAATGTCCTTTTTTGCAGGAAAAATACGCACCTTAGGATTTATCCATAAGATTTACAGTCTCCCGCACTTTCTTAACCACACTTATACATCAAAAGAAAATCCAGGATTTGCTAAAATATTTTCAGCAACGGTTAGTGGAGTAAATATCTTTATCTTCTTTTTTTTACTGGCAGCTCAGTTTGTAGCCATGGCCAGCTTACTTAAATTTTCATTTGAGATAGGATATACAACAGCAGCAATTATATCAGCAATTATTGTAATCCTGTACACTGCTATCGCTGGATTATCGGGAGTAATAATAACTGATATGATTCAGTTTGTTGCAATAGTGATTATGCTCGTCCTAATTTTTATTCCTGGAATCATAAATGACACTGCTTTATTTAGCCGTTTTGAAGAATTACCAGCAAACATGATAAATGGCTCATATTATGGTTGGATATTTTTAATAGCTCTACCCTTGTTCCTGTCATGGTCAGTGCTGGTACGCATGGATATTTGGCAGCGTATACTTGCTGCTAATAATGAAAAAACTGCCCGTAAAGTAAGTATTATTTCAGGTTTGGGAATGCTTCCATTTTACATTATTTTTCCCATGGTTGGAATGGCCATCCGAATTATTTCAAAAGATTCATTGGATCCAAAAGATGTAGCCTATATTTTTATTGACAGACACAGTAGTGGATTTATTTTTGGCTTTGCAATTGTTGGAATGCTTTCGGCACTTATGTCATCAGGTGATAGTTTCCTAAATATTATTTCTATATCAGCAGTGAAAGATTTTGCCGGATGGGGGAAACACAAAGAAGGAAGCAACATATACTCAATGATAAGGTTTACAACAATAATCTTTGGTATAATTGCCTTATTTGTATCGCTGGTATTTCCATATATTGTTGACCTAATGGTGGTTGGAATTTCAACAATTGCCCTCTTTGTTCCAATAACATTGTTTGCTCTTATTTCCAAAAATGCATTCCGGCATCGAAAAGTTGCATTAGCAAGCATACTATCTGGTTTTATTATTAATACTATTCTATTTACTTGGGGAATACTATCTCCGGAGCAGTTCTCGGCTAAATCATCATTTATCCCGGCATTTGTTGTTGCTGCCATTGTTTTGATAATAGGTGTTGCTTTCAAAAAAAAACCTGAGACTGAATCACGAGCAAATAACTAATCAAACATAAAAGAATAATGAATATCATTTTAACAGCTTATAAATACAGATATTAATGAAACCCATTTTCTCAGATGATTATTTTATGAAGGCCGCTCTTAAGGAGGCACAAATCGCTTTTGAGAAAAATGAAGTCCCCGTTGGTGCAGTAATAGTTTGCAACAATCAAATAATTGCCAGAGCTCATAACTTAACAGAAACTTTGAATGATGTAACTGCTCATGCTGAAATGCAGGCATTTACTTCTGCTGCTGATTTTATCGGTGGGAAATACCTCCACGATTGTACACTATTTGTAACCCTTGAGCCGTGCGTAATGTGTGCCGGCGCCTCATATTGGACACAACTCGACAGAATCGTTTTTGGGGCTTACGATGCTAAACGCGGGTTCTCCAAAGTTGGCAAACATATTATGCATCCTAAAACAAAAATTATCGGTGGTGTATTGGAAGATCAGTCCAGCAAATTATTGAACACTTTTTTTTCTGAAAAAAGAAAACTGGATAAGTAGCCAATATTACTGACAAAACGAATATCAAAGATTACCTTCACAGTAATCAAAATGCATAATGCAAATTCTACAAGAACATATTGTGCCGAAAGGAATACCAAAAATCAGATTGTTGGATTATACATTACAAGTATTCTCAATAATTCCTTCACGTAGCCAAATGAAAAAGGTAATAAAGCAAGGAGCTGTTTTAGTGGATGGCGAGGTTGGTCAAAAAAGTGATTGGGTATTTGAAAACCAGAAGATCACTTTAACAGACTCAGAGGTTAAGCCACCAAAACCTTTGGATTTAAAATTGGATATTATTTTTGAAGATGAGCATATAGCGATAATTAACAAACCGGCTGGTATTGAAGTAAGTGGAAATAAGTTCTTCACAGTTCAAAATGCTTTAATGACAAATATTAATCCTTCTTCAGAGCCAGATATTTTAAAGTGGGCTGTTCCGGTTCATCGGCTTGACATGCCAACATCTGGCTTGCTTTTAATTGCTAAAACTGCATCAGCTGTCATGAAGTTGGGGCAACAATTTGAAGAAAGATTGGTACAGAAAAAATATCTTGCAATAGTTGCAGGTAATATCCCCGAAAATGGAGAGATTAATTCAGATATCGATGGGCAAAAAGCCTTAACTGGTTTTAGTTGTATTAAACGTTGCCATTCGTTAAAAGTGAATTGGTTATCATTAGTAGAACTTACTCCTCATACTGGGCGTAGGCATCAGTTACGAATTCACATGGCTGATTATGGGTTTCCAATAGTTGGTGATAGAAAGTATAACAATGGGCCACTATTAATTGGGAAAGGAATGTTTTTAACAGCAATTGGATTATCCTTTCTTCATCCGCACCTTAACAACCCGATGAATATCAGTATTAATCTGCCAAATAAGTTTAATGCACTACTTGAACGCGAAGAACGTAGATGGGAACGTTTCAATAAGAATGATGTTTCTTAGTGCTTCAATCTAACTGAACTATTTAAGTTAATTAAGCTTACTAAGTGTTTTTAAATAGTCAAGATCAAGCACTCTTATTGCTTTACCTTCAAGCACTATAATATTTGATTTCTCAAGATTACTGAGTTCCCTAATTACAGTTTCATATGTAATGCCTGCCATACTGGCAATATCTTTCCTTGAAGGTGTAAAATCAAGTAGAGTTGGGTCACAATCACTAAACCCAAAGGCACCTATAATAGTTATAATTGATGCAGCAACTTTTTCACTGGCTGTAGAAGAAGCTAACATTTTCATTCGTTTTTCAGATACCTTTAACTCATCGGCATAAAACATCAACATTTGGAAAGCCAGATCAGTATTAGCTTTAATAGCTTTATAGAAAATGTCAATCGGTATAAATGAAATATGTGATTTTTCAAGTGTAACTGCTGTTACAGGATAGATCATATTACCACCTAAACCCCTGTGACCTAACATTTGTTCGGACGCAGCAAGTCGAACAATACGCTCTTTACCTCCGTTAAAGTTGGTTACAACTTTTATTTTACCAGAATAGATTTGATAAATACCAAGCACAGGATCTCCTTCGCTAAAAATAGTTGCTCCGGCAGGATATTCTGTTGATGTTTTATAAAGAGTAATTAGGGGCTTCCATTCATCAGAACAATACTTATTAATAAAACAGTTATAATGATGGCAATTTTCACATTTTCTTTTCATTATTCGAAAATCAATAATCTTTAATAATTAAAATTTTAGTACTCAATCCTGGCAAGGTTTCTTAACGCTGGCTCATTTAACACATAAAAATCATTTCCACTATTTTCAATAATTTCTTCTATAGAAAAAAAATCCAGCGTTTTTGTTAACACGGAATAAGAAGTCATAGAAAAATTTGCTAAATCCTGAAGATTCATTCCCAAGTCTATTTTATTAGTTTTTTTGTCTATATAGCCAAAAGCATTAATCACCTTAACTAATGCAGCTGCCACTTTCTCATTAGAAGACTGTAACACATTAATTATATATTTCTGCTCTGTACTCATAAGTTCTTCAGCAAAAAACATCATCATATAAAAAGCAAGATCCTTATTAGCTCTTATAAGTTTAAAAAAATACTCATTGGAAATAAATGCAATTTCTGATTCTGTTAAAGTTTTTGCCGAAATTGGATAAACCATTTTATCGCTTAAACCACGATGTCCCAGCAATTGTCCTTTACCAGCAATTCTGATAATATGCTTCTGAGCTTCGCTGTTTTTAAACACTACTTTTGCTTTGCCTGAACACATTACATACAGTCCTCCTACAAGATCACCTTCAGAAAATATTGTTTCTGAGGCTGATATATACTTACTGACTTTAACATTTTGTGTATAGTTTAACCAATCATGGAGACAATAACTATTGATAAAACACTTTTTATTAGGGCAATTTCTACAATCCATATCTAAGGGTTCTTTATTTCAGCTTTTGGTCCCTGATAGAACCACCAATTTAGTACAAGGCACACAAAATAATAAATTGCGAATCCATATAATGCATATTCAGGTGTACCACTTTTTATTTGCTGTCCGAATACTTTGGGGATAATAAAAGCGCCATAAGCTGCAATTGCAGCAGTCCAACCTAGTACCGGACCAGCTTGCTCTTTATTAAAGATATATGGTATACTACGAAATGTTGATCCATTGCCAATCCCCGTGGTTAAAAAGAGTATCATAAAGCTGGCAAAGAATGGCCACCAGTAAGTTGAAGGATTTTCACTATTTCGAGCTTGGATCACAAAATATGCAACTGCTAATGTTGCTAAAATTTGAGCGATTGTACTTATAGCGGTAACTTTTGCTCCACTATTAATTTTATCGGATAGCCAGCCACCAACAGGACGGATCAATGCACCGATTACAGGTCCCAGAAAAACCCACATTAAGAAATTCGGTGCGTTAGGATCAATAAAGGATGGGTCGCTTGCATCAGTATAGACAAAAATGTCCTGGCTCAATTTTGGAAATGCAGCTGAAAATCCAATAAATGACCCAAAAGTCATTGTATAAATAATTGTCATAACCCAAGTGTGCTTATTGGAAAATATAGCAAATTGTTTATTTAGGTTAGCTTTTATATCACCTGGGGTGGCAAATTTCATTAAAACCAAAGTAAGTATAACCACAGTTGGCAGAACGATCCACATATTCACATGCAAACCTATTAATAAGTATGCGCCAACTAAAGCAGCCACCAAACCCAATACTATCATGTAAATTGTTTTACCAACACCTTGAATAGTGGAAGGCAATTTTGGTGTTCCTGTAATTACGTTGTTCATGCCAATAAATGCTGCAACAGTAGCAATACTAAGTAATGGCACCCATACCCAGCCTGCATTTTGTAGGCCAGTTAGAGCACTGTCTACTACTTGCCCTCCATCAGCACCAACTGCACCAAAAAGAGAAAATCCTATAACCCAAGGAATTGTCTTTTGCATAACCCCTACACCAAGATTACCAATACCAGCATTCAGGCCAAGTGAAGTTCCCTGCATTCTTTTCGGAAAGAAAAAGCTAATATTACTCATTGAAGAAGAAAAATTACCTCCACCAAATCCTGACAATGCAGCATAGATAGCAAAAGTCATGTAAGAAGTATTGACATCTTGCAGAGCAAATCCTACACCAATGGCCGGAATTAGAAGCAGCAAGGTTGTAAAAAAGATAACATTTCTACCTCCTCCTAAAGATATCAAAAAGGAATTTGGAATTCGCAGTGTTGCGCCTGCTAACCCAGCAATAGCAGGCAAAGTATAATACAAACTATTAATATCTTTTAGTTTTTCTGTTACTTGAGCAGGATTCATCTCTGCAGTAATCATTCCAAAGTTAAAACCAAAAGCTTTAAGTTTAGTGGCAATAATGCTCCACATAATCCACACAGCAAAAGCCAGTAGCAATGCAGGAATAGAGATCCAAAGGTTCTTATTAGCGATTTTTTTTCCTGTACTATTCCAAAAGTTATCATCTTCTACATTCCAGGTACTAAGATTAATTTTAGACATAATTAATTTTTTAATGTAAGTTTATTATTTCTGTTTAGTGAATTTTATCTTATAAGGTTTATCATTAAAAACTGTCAACGAAAGTATCTTTTGGCTCTTTAAGCATGAAGAAACAATACACAAGGCTAATAAAAGCACCTGCGGAAAGCATAAACAAAAAGGATTTATCATCCATGAAATTGTATAAAAACAAATATGTTACGGCCCCAACATTTCCAAAAGCACCTGCCATGCCAGCAATTCTGCCGGTCATCTCTTTTTTAATGGATGGAATCATAGCAAAAGTTGCTCCTTCGGCTCCTTGAACGAAGAATGAAGCAAACATTGTAATAACTATGGAAACAATCAGCCATGTTATGGTATTGAATTGTGGAACAAGGATAACTTCTCCATCACTACCCACTCCGTATCTTGCGATAATTGCCATTAGGAAAAAGCCAATGGTAATACCAGTCATATAAAGTAACATAGTCTTTTTGCGACTGCCCATTTTATCAGAAAGCAGACCTCCTAAAGGGCGTGCAACTAAATTCATAAAAGCAAATGAACCTGCAACAGCACCAGCCATAGTTAATGTCATTATCTGCGTACCATCTTCATAAAGTAAATTACTAAACACTTCATAAAAAAACATGGGAAGCATGGAAACTATAGCTAGCTCTGCACCAAAATTTGCAAAATATGTTGAATTTAACGCGCCAATACTCCCAAATGGGAACTTCTCTTCTTCAGGTACTCCTGCTTTAAGACGTGGGAGGTTTGCTCTTAATATTCTTACAGCATCTGCAATATAAACCGCACCAAGAATTATCCAGGTATACCAAACCTGTGCCCAACTTATCATATTTTCACCATGAATCATTTGCTTATGCAGTATAAATACTACAAGACCAAGTGCACCGTACAATGGTAATTCCCATACCAAATATTGTCCTAAGTCAAAATAGGATGAAACGGGCATTGCTCCACCATCTTTCTTCTTTACTTTAGGTTCAAATCCTTCAGGATTATCATTTACCACGAAAAAATAAATTATACCATATATTGCTGTTACTATACTGGTTATGGCTAACGACCAACGCCAGTCACCACCTAATAGATTAACTGCTACAAATGGAACCATTGCTGCTGCCGCGGCTGATCCAAAGTTACCCCACCCTGCATAAAAACCTTCAGCACGACCTATATATTTTGGAGTAAACCAGTTGGCAGTCATTTTAATACCAATAACAAAACCGGCACCAATAGCACCAAGTGCTAAACGAGATAGTACAAGTTGTGTAAAATCGTCGCCAAAAGCAAAGGTTAATCCAGGAATAACCATTATTACCATTAAACCTGCAAATATTTTTCTTGGCCCATATTTATCAATTAAACCACCAACTATAATTCGTGCCGGAATAGTAAGGGCTACGTTGGTAACGAGTAAGGCTTTTACATTTGACTTGGAAAGCCAGTCGAACTGTTCAATCATTTTTGAAAGAACTCCTGCCATATTAAACCATACAACGAAAGTTAAAAAGAAGGCAAACCATGTAAGGTGTAAAGTCCTGATACTTGGGTTACTAAAATCTAACAATGATGGAGATTTTTGTGTCATAGCTTTTTAATATTTATTAATTATTTGTGAATATTTGATTTACTCTTTGCTTAGACGCTAGCGATATTGTTCATGCATTGAATCATGAATAGAAATCGTTACTTTTCCCGCGTAAGCGTAATAAATACACATATTTAACTTAGTCTTCTTATTTTGATTCCTGATTTTGTGTCCCTATTAATTATTCTTCGAACGAACACCATTCACTAGTTTTCTCGATGTTCTTATTTTCTTGCGATCCCAATTCCAAATCACATACTGATAACTTCTAAAGAAATATGGAAAGGGATACACCAGAAAGTGTACAAAACGAGTAAAAGGAATCATGCCAATTAAAATGAATGCTGATATAATATGGATCTTAATAGATAATGGTAATGCTGCGACCGCAGCGATATCTGGATTAAAGAAAATAAGAGATTTCAGATATGGTGTTAAAACGGTTGGAAACCATGCTGATCCCCATCTTGCAAAATAAGCTACCCACAATCCTGAAAAAACCTGAGTTAACAATATTAGATAAACAAAAGCATCCATCTTGTTTGATACCATTAATAATCTCCTGCTTTTCAACCTGCGTATAATAAGCATTACTAACCCAAATAGAGCTGATATGCCAAAACCAAAGGCCACTACTTCTAATATTAACATCCGTAGAGGTACACTATTCCAAAGTATTACACTTTTCGGAAACAAAAATGCTACAAGGTGTCCAAAAAAGAGAAACATTATTCCCCAATGAAAAGGACGGCTACCATAAAATATTTCCTTATTCTCCAAAAATTGTGATGACAATGAAGACACTTTAAACCCAAAGTTCATATATCTGAAGATTGAACCTACCAGCATCACAACTATTGCTGCATAAGGCAAACCAATAAATAAAACAGTGTTACTCATAATTAAAATCTTTTTTGTTTACATTTTGAATCACAGATAGTCATTTTTGGAGATGGTACAAGAAACTCATTTTTACCAGAGAATGATTCCTCTGCAAAAGCAAATTCTTTAAGACTTTCACCCTGAAAATCATTTTGAAGCATATCCAATAATACCTCTAGCAGACCTCTATAATAATTATCTGCATTTTTAAACTTAGTTAGCATAAACTTAACTGCAGGTAAAGTAATTATGAAACCCAGTTCTTCGGCAAAATCCTTGTTAGTAGTCTGTGCCAATAAACATAATACATTTGGCAGATGATCAGCCAGTTCAGTTCCACAATCAACACCCGCGGCCTTATGCTCATTTTGAAGGTTAACAAGTAATTGAGCCCTTTTATAATCTTCACCAAACATCATATATCCAAGATCGAGGTAACAGATGGCTTGTACATCGAAAGTTTTCATGAAATATTCCTGCTGCTTTTTTGTAGAAAGTTTTTCAACGGCAGTAACAAAATCGCTTAACTTATCCGCCTCAGCAGGCATTTGTTTTTGAGCATACTCCAAAACAATTTTTGCCTTGATAAGCAAATTATCATCAGGATATCTGAACAGGTCGGCAAGTTGTTTATAATGACTTAAATTATTCATTCCTTTACGTTATTTGGTCTAATGTAGTTTTATGCTTTAAAATTCAACTCTATAATCCTCTAACTGGTGGTTCTTTGAATCCAAATCCAGTATTACCTTTTACATCAGCGGTACTTTCAAGCATTTCCATCGCTTCTTCTCTATGAGCAGGAGGAATTACGAATCGTTGATCGAACAAAGGCAATGATGTCAAACGAAAAATTGCATTAGCTGTATCCTTATCCATTACTATATCTTTCATAGCCACTTTTGCTTCTTTCTCAGGAAGGTCACCAACCGTTACTTCTCTTCGATGTAAACGTACAGCCATAAGTTTTTTAAGTACTGTTTTTATAACTTCCTCGTTACCTGCGCTAAATAAGCTAGCCAAGTAACTCATTGGTAAACGTGATTTCTCGATAGCTCCCCAAAATGACTCTGTAGTGGTTTCATAAGAGCCATCTTCATCAACATAAGCCATAGTAGGTAGTAATGGTGGAACATAAAATAAGTTCGGTAAAGTTCTAAACTCAGGATGCAATGGTAGTGCTAACCCCCACTCTTTAACAAACTTGTAAACAGGTGATTTCTGCGCTGTCTCAATAGTCGAATCTGAAATACCATTTCTTTTGGCCGCTGCAATTATTTTAGGATCGTTTGGATTAACGTAAATACCTAATTGGTTGTCGATAAGCATATCATTATCACTGGCTGCAGCATCCTCAATTTTATCAGCATCGTAAAGCATAACACCAATATATCTAATACGACCAACACATGAATGGTGACATGCAGGAGCCTCACCTGCTTCCAAACGCGGATAGCAGAGCACACATTTCTCAGATTTTCCTGTATTCCAATTATAGTAACTCTTTTTGTAAGGACAGGCTGTTACACACATACGCCATGCACGGCATTTCTTCTGATTAATAAGCACAATGCCGTCTTCTCCTCTTTTGTAGATAGCGCCAGAAGGACATGCTGCCACACATGCGGGGTTAAGACAATGGTTACACATTCTCGGTAAATAACTCATTGTCATTCTTTCCAACTGGAACATTGCCTCCTGATCAGCTGCAGATACATTTTTAAAGTTAACATCATTTTTAGCATAGTCCTCTGACCCGGCAAGATCATCATCCCAATTTGGACCTGATTTTGGTGTTATAGGTTCGCCCGTGATAAGAGAAACAGACCTTGCAATAGGCTGATCATCACCCTCTTCAGCTTCAAATAAATTCTCATATTGATAAGTCCAGGGTTCGTAATAGTCTTCTAATACTGGCATACTCGGATTGTGGAACAGCCCTTTGATTGTTTTGAACTTACCGGCCCCTTTGAGTAAAACAGAATTTCCCTTTTTCACCCAACCACCTTTGTAAATTTCCTGGTCTTCCCATTTGCTGGGATAACCGGTTCCTGGTTTCGTTTCCACATTATTCCACCACATATATTCTGCACCTTTACGATCGGTCCAAATGTTTTTACAGGCAATGGAACAGGTATGACACCCGATACATTTATCAAGGTGAAACACCATTGCTATTTGTGATCTTATATCCATGCTAAATTCTATTTTAAAATTCTACTTTATCCATTTTTTGAACGAGCACAAATGTGTCGCGATTTACTCCAACAGGTCCCCAATAATTAAAGTGATAGGTAAACTGTCCGTATCCTCCAACCATCAGGTTTGGTTTGAGATGTACACGAGTAAAGCTATTGTTATTACCTGAGCGTTTTCCACCTCTTACCTGAGATTTTGGAGTGGAATAAGTACGCTCAACGGCATGATATACAAAACAAGTACCTGCTGGAATCCTTGCACTTACACACGCTCTGGTTGAATATACACCATTGTCATTAAATACTTCTACCCAATCGTTGTCTTTTATTCCTAGTTCCTTAGCATCTTCAGGGTTTAACCAGCAAGGTTCCATACCTCTTGATAATGTTAGCATCCGAAGAGTATCACCATAAGTAGAATGAATATGCCATTTTCCATGAGGAGTCATAACATTAAGCATTTTTGCATTTCCTGATGCTATCGTTTTACGTAATTCACCATAAGCTTCTGGTTTTGGGGAGGGTTTATAAGTAGGCAAATGTTCACCAAACTTAATATAACCTTCATGATCAAGATAGAAGTGTTGACGTCCGGTAAGCGTACGCCATGGAACAAGACGTTCGATATTATAAGTATAAGCAGAGTATGCGCGACCATTATTCATTAAACCAGACCATACAGGTGATTGGTTATATCGGTGTGGTTTTGCCTGCAGATCTTTGTATTTAATGAGGACATCCTGACTCCCCTCACTTATATCCGTTAATTTCAAACCAGTTCTTTTCTCAGCTCCTTCATAGGCACGCTGACTAAGTACACCATTTGTAAGGCTCGATAGGTGCAGAACTGCATTTGCTGCTTCTTCATCTTCATATAAAGAAGGATATTTTACGCCGTCTACTTCTTGTAAGTGATCGGCATCCTTCAGCATATCTTCATAAAAATCTGCACATTGATATCCATTACCATGTGCGCCAAGTCCATTCTTAATATTTGGCCCAAGGCTGATAAACTTATCATAAATTTTTGTGTAGTCACGTTCGACCACAACCATATTGTGCATGGTTTTACCAGGAATTGGCTCACATTCACCTTTACTCCAATCTTTGATTTCGCTTTGTGAAATTTCACCGGCACTATCATGGGCAATCGGTAAGTTTACTAAATCCCTAACAGGAGTCGAAAAATGTTTCTTAGCTAATTCACTTGTTGCTTTTGCAATCTCACGGAATATCATCCAATCACTTTTTGATTCCCATACTGGTGCAATGGCCTTTGACAGAGGATGTATGAATGAGTGCATGTCGGTACTATTAAGATCTGTTTTCTCATACCAGGATGCGGCAGGCAAAATAATATCAGAGTATAAAGCAGATGTGTCCATTCTGAAATTCAGGTTGACAATCAGATCCATTTTTCCTTCTGGACTTTCACTTTTAAATTGAATGTCCTTCACAAATTGATCAGCTACCTCATCAGCAATAGAGTTGTTATGTGTACCCAGATAATGCTTTAAGAAAAACTCGTGACCTTTAGCACTTCCAGAAATTGCATTACCCCTCCAAACATACCAAACACGTGGGAAATTTTCTTCTTCATCAGGCTGCACAACTGAATACTCCAGCTCTTTTTTCTTAAGTTGATCAATTACGTAATCTTTAATTTCATCATCAGTTTTTGCACCAGCCTTTTCTGCATCTGTAACAATATCCAAATTGCTTTTATTATACTGTGGATAAAAAGGCATCCAGCCATTTTTAACTGATTTAACAATCATGTCAGCAGAATGCATTGAAGAAAGCTCATTCTTTGGAACGGTGTTATAATCGGCCTGATTACCATCATAACGCCACTGATTTGAATTAATATAATGCCATATTGGTGTTTGCTGCAAACGAACACCGTTTTGCCAATCTTTTCCCGACATTATAGTTCCCCAGGAGTCAGAAGGTGCAAGTTTTTCCTGACCAACATAATGGTTCATTCCGCCTCCATTAACACCAATACAACCAGTAAGCATTAATGCCATTGTTCCAGCTCGATAAATAAGGTTATTATGATACCAGTGGTTAATGCCTGCCCCGATTATAATGCTGCATTTGCCATTTGTAGTTTCTGCTGTTCTGGCCCATTCACGGGCAAATTGCAGTACTGTTTTAGGACCTATTCCTGTTAAAATTTCCTGCCATGCAGGAGTATAGGCTGCATTTTTATCATCATAGGTTGTTGGGTAATCACCACCTAATCCTCGATCAATGCCGTATTGTGCCATTATAAGATCGTATACAGTAGTAACCGCTACTTTACCTTTTGAAGTTTCAACATGTTTTACAGGTACACCCCTTTGAGCAGAGTTACTTTTTCCATACTCAATAAATTCAACCTGCAGGACTTCATCATTATTTTCAAGTAATGTAAGAACAGGATCATATTTCTGACCTGTTTCGGCATCTTCAAATTTCATATTCCAATTACCGTCTTTTCCATCCCAACGGTGCCCGGAACTTCCACCCGGACATATGAAGTCACCAGTTTCGGAGTCTATATTTAAGAATTTCCAATCTCCTTTTTCAATATTCTTATACTTATCTATTGTGTTAGCCCTTAGCATTCTACCTGGTACGAGTCTGCCGTTTTCTTCGTTAATCTCAACCAGAAACGGGCTATCGGTATATTTCTTGGTATAATCAATAAAATAAGGGGTTTGTTTATCATAATGATACTCCTTAAGTATAACGTGAGTAACGGCCATCCAAAATGCTCCATCCTGTCCGGCATGGACGGGTATCCACTTATCAGCATACTTTGCTACCATATTAAAGTCGGGGGCAAAGACAACTGTTTTAGTACCATTGTGCCTCGACTCAGAAAAAAAATGAACATCAGGAGTTCTGGTCATACCAAGGTTTGCACCCATACAGGCAATGAATTTTGAATTATACCAGTCGGCACTTTCTGCAACATCCGTTTGTTCTCCCCAAATTTCGGGAAATGAATTAGGTAAGTCGCAATACCAATCGTAGAAACTTAGGTTTACTCCTCCCATTAATTGAAGGAATCGAGAACCTGCGGCATAACTTAGCATCGACATGGCAGGTATCGGTGAAAATCCTATTATACGATCAGGCCCATACTTCTTAACAGTATAAATATTTGATGCTGCAATAATCTCTTTGGCTTCATCCCAGGTAGCTCTTCTAAAACCACCTTTACCTCTTGCAATTTGGTACCTTCTGCGGGTTTTTGGATCATTTTGAATATTTTCCCATGCTTTCAGAGAATCACCTGTTTTGGCTTTCTCCTCATTAAATATATCCACCAAAGCACCCCGAATCATGGGATACTTAACGCGAATTGGGCTGTATAAATACCATGAAAAAGAAATGCCACGCTGGCAACCTCTGGGTTCGTATGGAGGTAGGGATTTCTCAAGTAAAGGATAATCCATAGCCTGGGTTTCCCAAACAACGATACCATCTTTTACATGAATATTCCAGCTACATCCACCTGTACAGTTAACACCGTGTGTGCTTCGCACTACTTTGTCATGTTGCCATCTGTTTCTGTATAGTTCTTCCCATTTTCTGGTTTTGGGAGAAATGAGATCTTTAATCCAACTCATATTAATATTGTTTTTTCTTAATTAATTACTGCGGATTGCCTATCGTAAATTTTTTGGTTTACACTTTTCTTCTTACGATTAAAATATAGTACACTGATTGTAACCTGAAGAAATACAAATACTATTAAGCCATAAATGACAAATGTGAAGCCAAAATCAACTGGATGTTGATAGATACTGTTCTCGTCAACAGAGCGCAAATAGGCTGTAAGATTTAGGACTTCTATTTCGGTTAAAGGAGTTTTTAAATATGCTTCCCTCATGGCTGGAAATGGCGGATTTTTAATTATTGCAGAAACACCTGCACTCCCCATTAGATTAAAAGTATTTGTTAAGTCTTTAGCTAATGTGCCACTACTAAATATTCTATCGTCCTTGACTTGATGGCACGCAATGCAAGCAGATCCACCATTAGTTAACCTGCTAACACCTGAAAAAAGGCTGAGTCCTGCAGCAACATTGTCGCTAGTAGCATTCCCCAGCAGATCTGTTGCTATTACCTCAGTATCAATTCCAGTATTTCCGGAGCCTGATGCACTTACATAATTGAGCACTGCTATTATTTGATCATGGCTAAGTAGTTGATCCGGCATCAATAAATTATTATACTCCTTATATATAGCAACAGCATTTTCGTCTCCATTATTTATTACAGTTTGAGAAGATTGAATAAAAGCAATTAGCCAATCCTGATTTCGCTTCTCACTTATATTTTTCAAATCTGGTCCTACTAATCTTCCTTTGCCAACGGTGTGGCATGGGGCACATGTTTTGTTAAATATATCCTGACCTTCGTTTGCATCGCAAAACATAAAAACAAGCATAACTACACTAACAATTGAGATCCTTTTAAGATAGTACTTCATAAAATTGTCAATTAAAATTACAGGTTAAAATTACAGCTTATTTGTAAAAAAAAATACGTTTTATGAGCCCAATCATAATTTATATTGTTTCTAAATAATGTATAATCCCTTATCTATCTTATTATATGCCGTTTTGCTATTTTATGCGCCTTTTCTGTTTGTGTCTATTATTCATATTATATGATTTGTATCATATTGTGATGCATACTCTTTTTGTAGTGATCTTTTGTTATAAATGAAAGTTATCAGAGAATCTTATTTGGAAAATGCTTTTATGCTATAGGACAATATTTGTAACCACAAAAAAAAGCCCTGTAGTATGAACTACAAGGCTTTTTAATGCTGGCTCCTTCTGGCTACTCAGTCCATTTCCTGTTTAATTGAACCAAGTCCATTTGAATTTATGCTTTTTGTATTTGGTTCACCTTTGTACCTTATTGATCCAACTCCGTTTAGTGTAGCTGTCAAATCACCTGTGGCATAAACTTTTGCTCCACCAACACCTGACACTGTGATATTCATATCAGTAGTTACGAGTCCAAAGCCTTCAAATGAGCCAACTCCTTCAACTTTTACAATACCCGTTGTGGCAGACCCGGCAACAGTTAAAGTACCTGTTCCAAACATATTACCTGTAAATTCAGAACATTGAATATCCAGGTTCATATTTCCAGTACCGCGTAAAGTTGCCTCAAATTCTTCTGAGGACATACTACTTTCTGCACTAACTGATCCAACTCCGGATAAAGCTACACTCTCTATTGACTTTAAGTAAACTTTAATAGTTACTGATTTAAATAGTTTTGATATATTCTTATTTTTTTCAACAGTGCTAATTGTTAGCTTATCTCCACTTAAGTCGACAAATATTTTATCAAAAACATCTTCACTTTCACTTTCGATAATTACTTTTTCCTCATCAGAAGGAATTAATATCCATTGTGCTGACCCCTCAAATTTTACTTTGCTAAATGAACCAACGTTAATTTCTTTTTGCTCCTGTGCTTCTGCAGTATATGCAAATAATAATATTGTTGCAACTAAGATTACAATTCTACTTTTCATTGTTATAGATTTAGATTAGAATTATATACACTTTTACAAATGTATAATTTAAATTATTGTCCTTTAATAGACAAGAATAAAACTACCAAGTTGCAGTTTTGAAGAATAACTTTTAAGAGAATTGCTTTTAGAAGCACTTATGGCATAGCCATTGGTAGCTGAAAATCAGTTTTATAGAATATTAATGCAGAAACTGATTACTAATAACAAGTTTTGGGAGGTGCTATTTAAAAAGCTTTACTTTTGATGCTGCCGGACCTTTCGGTCCCATTACTTTCTCGTAATTTACAACATTATCTTCACCTATATCTTCCAGAAGATTGTTTGCATGCACAAAAACACTTTCATTTGTTTCAAGGTCTCTTATAAAACCAAAACCTTTTGCGTCATTATAAAATGTTACTATGCCTTTTCTTATAGGATCTTCCTCTTCAACTAATTCGCGATTAGGAATTCCAATCTCGATATCTTCTAACTTGATGCTTGTCTTTTTTGTAGGATCTGGTGGGGCATCGGAAATCATTCCATTTTCATCAACGTAAGCAATCATATCATCAAGACTGCCTTTTTTTTCGCCTTCTTTTCTGGCTAATTTCTTCTTTTCTTTATCCTTACGCTTTTTTTCCTTCTTGTTTCTAACTTCCTTTTTGTTGAACGTTTCCTGTGATCTACCCATAAACTTAATAAACTTTATTTGAAATTTAAATTACTAAACTTTGCAAACTATATCTGCCGATAATATTAAATATTGTCTGCTCACACAGCTAACTAAGCACAATTATTATTAAACTATTTGCTTTTGATATTACTCCAGTAAACCACAACAACATCAATTTCTCTTATGACAAATGAATCCAATCCAGATATCATTTTATATTGATTAATTTCCTGTCTTCACATTAACAGCAACTAATCCCTTTTCACCCTGCTTGGTCTCAAAATTAACTTCCTGATCTGTTTGAAGTCCACTAAAAGGGCTCTCCAAACTTGTTCTGTGAACAAAAATATCATCCCCTGTTTCTGATTCAATAAACCCAAAACCTTTAACTTCATTATACCACTTTACTTTTCCTTTTGTCATAATAGTTGTTCTAAATAATTCTAAAACTCTCTTTTGGGTTTTGCCTCATTCACAACCATGTCTCTTTCTTTAAAAGGAGTACCATTAAGTTCTTCTAATGCTTTAGCGGCTTCATCATCGTTTTCCATAGTAATAAAACCAAACCCTTTACTTCTACCACTGAACTTATCACTAATAATCTTAACGGAACTAACTGCTCCATATTCACCAAATAATTCTTCTAAATCACTTTCCGTTACTTTGAAGTTAAGGTTTCCTACATAAATATTCATAATTCTACATTTAAATTGTTAATTTTCTAAAAGTGCTGTCGATCAATTTTGATTAACCAAATCAAAACACAACTAACATGTTGTAATGATCTGCAACAAAAGCACAAAGGTACGCATTTATTTTCAGGCTTTTACAAATTATAGTTATTTCTTAAAGTGACCCTCAACTATTTCCGTCGTTTACATAAATGAGAATTCAAAATTATTATATCAACAACCGAATTATAAAATAGCTTGTGGCACTTATTCTTTTGCAGAATTTCATAATCTAAAATTATGTTTAACCAATAACTCAAATATTATTTGCTAACTGATTATGGCAATGTTGTATACAGATCAATCTGAAAATGTTAGAATTACGATTTATATCAATATATAAAAAAAGTTAATTTGACCATAAAGAGCTGATATGCTGATTTATAATTTGCATACGTAAATGCTTATTTTTATATATTCTTATGGCGTATTTGTATATCTTTGTCGGTTATTATTTTAAATAAATTAATAATCATAATATACCAGAAAAATGAAATCACTTTTAACAATTTTATCCGTTATCTTATTTATTGGTCTTAGTTCTTGTGACCAAACCACAACCCAAACAACAACTACTGTAACATCCAGTTTTAAAAATAGTGGTGTTATCCAGGAATTAATTCAAGTATCAAACTATACTTATTGTTTAGTTAAAGAAGGGTCGGAAGAATATTGGATCGCTGTAGCAAAAATGCCAGTTAAAGAAGGCCAAACTTTATACTTTGATAAAACTGCTGAAATGATAAACTTTAATAGTAAGGAATTAGATCGTACATTTCCATCAATTTATTTCATTGCAGAGGCAAGCACAAATCCCAATGTTGCTGATAATCAACAACAAATGATGACACCTCAGAAACCTGAAATTGTTAAAAACAAGATAAGTGTTAAAAAGGCTGAAGGCGGAATTACTATTGCTGAATTATTTGCAAACAAAGATAAGTATGCCGGTAAAGTAGTTAAAATTAAAGGTGAGGTTACTAAATTTAATCCTGAGATTATGAATAAAAATTGGATTCATATTCAGGATGGAACCGAGAGTGATGGAAACTTTGATCTAACAGTAACTACTTTAGATAATACTGAATCAGGAGAAGTAGTAACTTGTGAAGGAATTATTGTACTAAATAAGGACTTTGGCGCTGGTTATTCTTATGCAGTAATTATGGAAGAAGCAAAACTTGTTAAATAGTTAGCTCCATTGCTTTGTAAACAACGAAGTATTTCCTACTAAATATCAGTAAAAAACTATTTTTTACCCCTGCTAAAATCAACATAAAAGATGTTGGTTTTAGAAACTAATTGCTACAAATAAGAAGTATATTTTTGTAGATTTGTCCAATATCAAAAACCGGATTCCCTGTAAATGAAGATATTGATCATAGAAGATGAGCTTGCTTTGGCTGAATCAATTGGGCATTACCTGAGTGATGAGGGATACCTTTACGAACTGGCCTTCGACTATAGCAGTGCATCGGCTAAAATTAATTCCTATGAATACGACTGCGTTATAGTTGATATTAACCTTCCTGATGGTAATGGCTTAAATATTATCCGTGAACTAAAGGCAAATCAATCTACTTCAGGAATCATTATTATTTCTGCCCGAAACTCATTGGTTGATCGTATAACCGGCCTCGATATTGGTGCTGACGATTATTTAGTAAAACCTTTCAATTTGTCAGAGTTAAACGCACGAATCAAATCGGTTATCAGACGTATCAGTTTTAGCGGTAGTAATGAAATAATTTTTAACGAAATTAGGATTGATATCGACTCTATTCAAGTATTTGTGCATGATGAACTTGTTAACCTTACTAAAAAGGAATATGACATTCTCATATTTTTTATGTCAAATAAAAACAGAGTACTTACAAAAGAGTCGATTGGTGAAAATGTATGGGGTGATTACGCTGATTCGTTGAATTCTTTTGACTTCATTTATACGCACATCAAAAACCTAAGAAAGAAATTATTAGATAAAGGTGCTGAAGACTATCTCCAGAATGTATATGGAGTAGGTTATAAATTCAATACATTATAATATGAAACTCCTCAATAAAACCAGCCTGATTATTGTAACTGTAGCATTATTTATCTTCTTTTTGGGGGGTATAGCATTTTATAAGATCATCCAATCTATGATCATAAATCAGGTCGATCGAGAACTAGTTGAACAAAAACACAATATTGTTACCGAGTTAAATAGTATTATCCAGTTAGATGATTTTTATCTGATAACAGAAAACAAAATAAATATTACAAAGATAAACTCCGGGACACATATTGATGAAATGTTTAAGGATACCGTGTTGTATGACAATACCAGCAAGCTATATGTTCCATACAGACTTCTTAAGTTTCATGATATTATTGGGGGTAATAATTTCAGGATTTCCATTTTCCGGTCGATGTTGGAAACAGAAAGCCTGATAGAGCAAATCGTGATTACTATGACACTAATGTTGGTAGTTTTCATACTGGCAATGTTTTTCCTGAACCGATATTTTTTCAGAAGAATTTGGGATGATTTCTTTTTTGCAGTCAATAAAGTTCAAAAATATAATCTGCGAGATGATCCAAATCTGAACTTGCATTTCTCAGAAGTTGAAGAGTTCCAAATGCTAAATGAAGTATTTGAAAAACTTACCGATAGGATTCATAAGGATTATATCAGCCTGAAAGAGTTTACTGAGAACGCATCTCACGAAATACAGACTCCTCTTTCGATTATGCGTGCTAAAATTGAATTACTTCTGCAATATCCCGGATATGAGGATAATCAGATTGCTTTGATTAGTTCGCTGAACGAAGCAGTTAACCGGCTGTCTAATATTAATAAAGTACTAATTCTACTCACCAGAATTGAGAATAATCAATACCCTGAATTGTCAAAAGTACATTTAAAGGAAAGGATTGATTACCACCTGGCAAACTTTAAGGAAGTAATAGAATCAAGGAATATTTCTCTCGAAAGCAAATTAGACAACAACGTTGAGTTAAACATTAATACCGCTCTTGCAGATATCCTCATTATAAACCTGATCAAAAATGCTATCAGACATAACTTTGATGATGGTAATTTGATAATTACTCTGGGAAGTAAATCTCTTGAAATAGCTAATACAGGTCCGGAGCTAAGTATCCCATCCGACCAAATATTTAACCGTTTTGTCAGATCACTAAGCTCAAGTGAATCAATTGGCCTTGGATTGTCGTTGGTGAAAAAGATATGTGAATTGTATGACTTCGATATTCAGTATCTCTACGAGAATAAGCTTCACAAACTAACAGTTTATTTCGACAAAAACACAACTGTATAATTCAATATTTTTACACGCTATTAAACTGTATTATTGCATCTTATAACCTCTAAGGTTGCTGATTCTTATCTGGAAACTATATAAATTAAGCTTTACACCTCCAAAACGGTTAAGAGTTCAAAATTTCTTCAGAATTGACTTTTAATATTGCCAAATCAAAATGCATGTCTAATCATGTTTGATAGGTAATGGATAGAATGATAGGACTTATCGGTTTGAATTATAAATCAGCTCCAGTTGATGTTAGAGAAATAGTGGCATTTACTGAGGATCAGATTCGTGAGTTCACAAAAAGCCTGAAACAAGTTGAGAATGTAGTTGGTGTAGTAGTATTGTCAACCTGCAATCGCACTGAAATTTACTTTCATGCTAAGATAAATACAATTCAAGAAGGTTTTGATATTGTTTATAACTGGCTTGCTGATTACAAAAACCTAAAAATTTCTGTTAAAAAACATTTATATTTCTACGAAGGTGTAAAAACAGTAAAGCATTTGTTTAGTGTAACCGGTGGGCTAAATTCAATGGCACTTGGAGAAGACCAGATTATTGGTCAGGTGAAGAATGCATTTCTTATCAGTGATCATGGACATTGTGCCGGTCCGGTATTAACTCGTTTGTTTAACAGGGCTTTTAGTGCCGGAAAGCGCGTTCGTACAGAAACAAAAATCAATGAAGGTTGTGCATCAGTTAGTTCGGCTGGAGCGACTTTAGCAAAGCAACAATATCCCGATATCGCATCACGCTCAGTTTTACTTATTGGTGCCGGTCAAACCGGAAGATTATCCATGCTAAGCCTTATTGAAAAAGGATGTAAAGATTTGTATATCACAAACAGAACATACGAAAAAGCAGAGGCCGTTGCCATAGAGTTTAAAACTACCGCTGTTCCTTTCAGCAATATAAAGGAATATCTTATTATCTGCGATATTGTAACAATAGCAACAGGTTCTGTAACTCCATTGATCAACGAAGTCATGATAAATGAAGTGATGGCCAAGAGGGATTTTCGTCCGTTGACTATTGTTGATCTTTCTGTTCCCAGAAATGTTACACAAGAAGTAGCAAATATTGATAATGTTACTTTATTTGATGTTGACGATACGGAAGTTGTTATTAAAGAAACCTATGAAAACCGAAAGGGAGAAATTGAAAAAGCAGATGAGATTATAACAACACTGGCAAACAATTACATGGAATGGCTGATATCACTGAATTTATCCCCAACCATACGACAAATACAGGACAATTTCCGTAAGATACATGACATGGAATTTGAGAATTACAAGAATTTTAAGAATGGAGTAGATCGTAAACCTATGCAGGATTACGGAACTCATATCTCCGATAAATTTTCACGCCTCATTATTGAGAGCCTAAAGAATCTAACTAATAACGGTAAAAAAGTAGAACACCTGAAAATGTTTAATGAACTTTTTGAATTAACGATTGCAAATGAGAAGTAATATTATAAAAATAGGAACCCGCGGAAGTCAGCTGGCACTATATCAGGCCAACAAGGTTAAAGAAGCTATTGAAGAGAACTTTAAAGATATAAGTGCTGAGATAGTAATTATTCATACTAAAGGAGATAAAATCCTTGATGTTTCTTTATCAAAGATAACCGACAAAGGTCTGTTTACTAAGGAACTGGAAGTAGCCTTATTAAACAATGAAGTTGACATGGCTGTACATAGCCTGAAAGACTTACCCACTTTCTTTCCTGAAGGTCTGGAATTAGGTGGCGTACTTAAACGCGCTGAAGTGAGGGATGCATTAGTAAGTAAAAATGGGAAAACTCTAAGCCAGCTTGGAGCAAATGATGTTATTGCAACTTCAAGTTTAAGAAGAAGAGCTCAATTATTAGCTTATAATCCTGAATTTAAAATTGTCGACATCAGAGGTAATATGAATACACGGTTGGCAAAAATGGATAACGGACATTGTGATGCTATGATAATGGCGGCAACAGGATTACAACGATTGGGGCTGGAAGATAGAATAACTGAGATAATCGATCCCGAAATTATGGTACCGGCTGTTAGCCAGGGAGCTATTGGGATTGAAATTCGTGAAAACGATGAAGATATTAAAACTATAATTAATGGCATTAACCACCATGAAACTATGTTGGTTACTACAGCTGAAAGAGCATTCCTAAGATCGATGGAAGGTGGTTGCCAGATACCTATTGGTTGCTATTCTGTGATTTCTGATAACAAAATTAGTTTTACAGGTATTGTGTCAGACTTAAAGGGCGAAGTATCAATTCGTGTAAACTTATCAGGGGAACTAAAAGATGCGAAAGAAATTGCACTGAATGTTTCAAAGCAGATGATAGCGAAAGGAGCCACAGAAATATTGGAAGAGATTAGAAATAATCCAATCTAAAAATCAAATAACTTATAGTAGTAACCTTGAAAGAATTTTTGAATGTTAGAAGGAAAGATCATTATCAATACAAGGCCAACTGGTTCTGAAGACCAAATTGGAAAAGCCCTCAAAAAACTTGGCGCGGTTGTTTTACCGATGCCTTTAATCGAGACTTTTCTGATACCAATTTCCCAAAAACTAAAATTCGACATCACTAAAAACAATACCTATCAGTGGTTAGTATTTACCAGTAAAAATGGTGTTGACTCTCTTTTTAATCAGCTAGATTTAACAGATAATACTGATGTCTTACCTTTTCGAACAGCTGTTTTTGGAAACAGAACTGCTGCTGCATTGCGAAAAAAAGGATATAATCCCGACTTAATCGTGCAAGGTAGTACTTCTAAAGAATTATTAGTTGGACTATTACCAAAACTTCAACCTGATGACAATTTGCTTTTAACACTTGGAAACTTAGCCTCATCAGTACTTGAGGATGGATTACAAACAAAATTCAGTGTAACTCGTTTGGACATATATCGCACTGAGTTTGTAAAATCAGTTGAAACAGAAATGATAAATCGTATTTCAGCAAACAATTACAACCTGATACTTTTCACAAGCCCTTCAGGGTTCAAAAGTTTCATCCATCACGCAAGTGAAAGAGTTAAACTACACAAATTAAAAATAGCATGCCTTGGGCCGACTACAGAAATAGCTATCCTTAAAGAAGGATTAACTCCGCTTATCGTTGCCAAACCTTCCGGCAAAGTAGGGCTAATTAAAGGAGTGGAACAGTATTTTGCTAAATCTCAGAATTAACATGAAAATATTATTAGTAAATAAATCCAAATAAATTTAATAACATCAAAAACATATAATTATGCCATTTCCAGAAACCAGACTCAGAAGATTAAGAAAAACTGCCATCCTAAGGGATATGGTCCGTGAAACCGTAGTATCTCTTGATGATTTAATTATGCCACTATTTGTGGTCACAGGTGAAAATATTAGAAAACCTATTTCCTCAATGCCAGGCAATTTCCAATTATCAGTTGACTTATTAGTTGAAGAATGTAAAACATTAGTGGCATCAGGAATCAGGTCAGTATTACTATTTGGAATTCCTGCGACTAAAGACGAGCATGGACATGTTGCATGCGTAGACACCGGAATTGTTCAGCAAGCAATTAGGGCAATTAAAGCAGAGATCGATGATATCATGATTGTAGCTGACGTATGCAATTGTGAGTACACAACCCATGGCCATTGCGGCACTATTGTAGATGGAGATGTGCACAACGACCTTACACTAGAAACACTTGCCAAACAGGCTGTTTCACTTGCTGAGGCTGGGGCTGACATTATTGCTCCAAGCGATATGATGGATGGTCGTGTTGGTAGGATCAGAGAAGCTTTGGACGACAACGGTTTCGAAAACATTACTATAATGGCTTACTCTGCCAAATATGCATCCGCTTTTTATGGTCCTTTCCGTGAAGCAGCAGAAAGTGCACCTCAGTTCGGAAATCGTGCAACTTACCAGATGGATCCAGCTAACTCAAATGAGGCTATGCGTGAGATTGAAGAAGACCTTATAGAGGGAGCCGACATTGTTATGGTGAAACCTGCATTGAGTTACCTCGATGTGATAAGAAGAGTTAAAGATGGTTATAATGTACCAATAGCTGCGTACAATGTTAGTGGTGAATTTTCGATGGTTAAGGCAGCTGCAGCAAAAGGCTGGATTGACGAAGACAGAATCATCAAGGAAATTCTAACCTCAATTAAAAGAGCCGGAGCAGATATTATTATTACTTATCATGCACCACAGATGGCAGCTATTCTAAAAAAAGAACAACAATCAAAGTAAAATATTAATAATGAATCAGGAAAAAAGTAAAGCAGCTTTCGCGCAGGCAAGAAAAGTGATTCCCGGAGGTGTGAATTCACCTGTTAGAGCATTTAAGAGTGTGGGGATCAACCCGGTAGTAATAGATAGTGCTAAAGGTGCGGTAATTAAAGATATCGACGGTAATGAATATATCGATTTTGTCTTTTCATGGGGACCTCTTATCCTTGGTCACGCTGATGACAGCATATTAAATGCTATTCAAGAAGCAGCGCAAAAAGGAACAAGTTTTGGGGCTCCTACTACAATAGAAACCGAAATGGCTGAATTGATTGTAGAGATGGTTCCTTCAATCGAAAAAGTCCGTATGGTAAGTTCTGGTACAGAGGCTACAATGAGTGCATTGAGATTGGCCAGAGGTTATACCAAGAGAGATCTCGTTTTGAAATTTGTAGGTAACTATCATGGTCATGCCGACAGTTTCCTTATCAAAGCAGGTTCAGGGGCAATTACTTTGGGCCTGCCCGACAGCCCCGGTGTTACTGCTGCTACTGCAAAGGACACTTTACTTGCTGATTACAACGACCTTGATTCTGTTGAAGAATTATTCAAACAACATGGTAAAGATATAGCTGCAATTATTGTAGAACCAGTAGCTGCAAATATGGGTGTAATTCCTCCAAAAAAAGGATTTCTTGAAGGTCTCAGAAAACTTGCTGATGAATACGGTTCAGTACTGATCTTTGATGAGGTAATTACCGGATTTAGATTGGCAGCAGGTGGTGCTCAGGAATACTATGGTGTTATGCCAGACTTAACCACTTTAGGTAAAATCATTGGTGGAGGTCTGCCAGTTGGAGCATATGGCGGTAAAGCAGAGATAATGGACCTACTTGCACCGGATGGCCCTGTTTATCAGGCAGGAACCCTGTCAGGAAACCCACTTGCAATGGCAGCCGGATTAACTATGTTAAAAACTCTGAACAATACCCCTGATTTCTACACAGAATTAGAGAGAAAAGCAGCAAAATTAGAATCTGGTATAAGAGCAAACCTTGAGAAAACAAATACAAAGGCTGTGGTAAATCGTGTTGGTTCTCTGATAACTCTTTTCTTCACAGAAGAGAATCAGGTGACTTCGTTTGATGAATCAATGCGTTCGGATACAGATAAATATGCAAAATACTTCAGAGCATCTCTCGAAAATGGTATTTATCTGGCTCCTTCACAGTTTGAGGCAATGTTCGTCTCTAAAGCCCATACAGACAAGGATATAGATGTATGTATATCTGCCGGTTTGAAAGCTTTAGAAGAATTAAATTAGAAATGATAATATATTAATCAGAATAAGGAAACTATATAAAGGAAATTTTTAGCTGGCATAAACTGTTTAATGTCAGACAATCTGTTAAAACAAAAAAAATAAACTTATGAATAACGTATTTGTAGATACTATTAAAGGAATTAAAAGAGAAAGACCACCGGTGTGGTTTATGAGACAGGCGGGTAGGATAATTCCTGACTACCTGAAACTTAGGGAGAAATATAGCTTCCACGAATTAATGAATACTCCTGAGCTTGCAGCAAAAGTAACCCTTCAGCCGGTTCACCTACTTGGAGTTGATGCAGCGATTTTGTTTTCAGACATACTTGTAATACCTGAAGCTATGGGCATGAAACTGGAATTTACTGATAAAGGTCCACGTTTTGATACAGCCCTTAAAGATATTAATGATCCTGTTGGATATCTGGATGCTAATCCTGAAAAGCTTAATCATGTATATGGAGCTATTGATGCTATTATGGCAACTAAACCAACAGATACACCATTGATTGGTTTTTGCGGAGCACCTCTTACAACTTTATTCTATATGATTCAAGGTATTAGCTCAAACCATCAATTCCCTGATGCTGTTGAGATGATGTATCGCGATAAAGAAACCACTAATCGTTTGTTCGAAGCAGTAACTGATCTGTCGATTGAATATGCCCTGAGTCAGGTTAAACATGGCATTAGTGCTTTCCAGCTATTTGATACTCATGCAGGATTAATACCGTATCCTTTATACAATGAAATGGTAATGCCTCATGTTAAACGTATTTTAAGTGCTGTTCAGGAAACCGGAACTCCTGTAATATTCTTCCCAAAAGGATTAGGTGCCGGCATGAAAGCATTGAAAGGTGAAAAGTTTGATTTTGTTGGTGTAGATTGGCAGATGTCTATTGAAGATGCGAAAGAAATGGTTGGTTCGGATATAGGAGTACAGGGAAATCTTGATCCTCGTATACTAACTTCAGATCCTTATACAATCCAAAGAGAATTAGAAAAATATCTGCCATTCGGTAAACGTGAGCACAAATGGATCTTTAATCTGGGTCACGGAGTTCTTCCTAACATTCCATTTGAAAATGTACGATTTGTTGTTGATTGGATCAAGACTGTTGATTGGAAAAGAAGTTAGAAGTCATGCAAATTAGAAAAGATTTAATATTAAAATACAATAAACCGGGGCCACGCTATACAAGCTACCCTCCTGCTAATTACTTTCATACGGATATTTCTGTTGAAGATTATAAAAATGGACTTTCCATGTCAAACAATGAGGATCCGCAGAATATTTCTCTTTACGTGCATATCCCATTTTGTCCTCGTTTATGTCATTTTTGTGGGTGCAATACCAGTGGAAGTCAAAATGTTGAAGTTATCAGAAACTATGTTGATGCGGTTAAAACCGAAATTAACAATGTAGCCGAAATACTCGACCATAACAGAAAAGTATCTCAGATTCACTGGGGTGGCGGAACTCCAAACTCAATTCCAATGGAATTAGTGAAAGAGATTATGGATCTGTTAAAGGATCGGTTTAATATCGATACAAATGCTGAGATTGCAATGGAATGTAGTCCTGCATACCTGGAACTTGAGCATATTGATCAGCTGGCAGCTATGGGCTTTAACAGATTGAGCTTAGGTATTCAGGACTTCAATGATGACGTTCTGAAAATTGTTAATCGCGATCCATCAAAGCTTCCTGTGGAAGATCTTGTAGCAAGAATGAAACAAAACGGCTTTAAAGGTGTAAATCTTGATTTGATATACGGACTACCAGGCCAAACTATCGAAAATTTCAAGGACAGCATTGAGAAGGTTATCGAAATTAACCCCGACCGTTTAGTAACATTCTCTTACGCTCATGTGCCATGGGTTAAAAAAGCCCAAACAGTACTCGAAAAAGTTGGCATACCGGATGCTGAAGAGAAGCTGGATCTTCTGGAAATGGCTTATGGATTGTTAACAGAAAACGGGTACTTACCAATTGGAATGGACCATTTTGCAAAACCTGAAGATGAGCTCTTTAAGGCATTGGCAACTAAAAAACTACATCGTAATTTTCAAGGATATTGTACACGTGAAACTACTGGTCAGGTTTATGGTTTTGGATCTTCTTCCATCGCCCAGCTTGACAATGGTTATTATCAAAATACAAAATCCATAAGTGGCTATATTGAAAGCATCAACAAAACAGGTTGGGCTGTTGAAAGAGGATATCAGGCCAATAAAAATGAGAAGATTATTCGCACAGTTATTAATGAAGTGATGTGTAATCTGTTTGTTGACTTTAATGAAGTTGGTACTATGTTCGATATGGATGCCTCTGAAATAAAGAAAATCGTTGACTACAATCCTGAAAAATTAGTGCCATTTTTAGAGGACAATTTGATGGAGATCAATGGTGAACAGATCAAAATAAACACTGATGGGTCGTTCATTGTTAGAAATATAGCAATGGCTTTTGATCCACAACTTGCTGTTTCGGAAAACCAATATTCGAAAACAATTTAAATGTATAAAACTGATACCATAATAATAGGAGCCGGATTAACCGGATTAACTTGTGCACATTACCTTGCCAGGAAAGGTCATGATTTCCTGGTAGTTGATAAACAACCTAAAGTTGGTGGTGTTATCGGAACTGCTCAAGAAGAAGGCTTTTTGTATGAAACCGGACCAAATACAGGTGTAGTTTCTCATCCTGAAGTTGCTGATCTGTTTGATGAGCTAAAGGAGTTAATGACTTACGAAAATGCTGACGAAAGTTCCGAAAAACGTTATGTACTCAAAAACGGGAAATGGGTAGCTCTGCCTTCGGGACTAATTGGTGGAATTACAACACCCCTGTTTAGTTTTCAGGATAAGTTGAGATTATTGGGAGAACCGTTTAGGGCTCCAGGAACTGATCCTAACGAAAGTTTAGCTGAATTAGTAAAAAGGAGAATGGGGCCCAGCTTTTTAAATTATGCTGTAGATCCCTTTATATTAGGTATTTATGCTGGTGATCCGGCACAACTTGTACCTAAGTATGCTCTTCCAAAACTGTATAATCTTGAGCAGGAGTATGGCAGCTTTATAGGTGGCGCTATCAAGAAAAAAAGAAAAGAGAATGGTCCTGAAGCCAAAAAAGCAACCCGTAAAATATTTTCCGTAGTTGGTGGTCTGAAGCACTTTATGGAAGCACTACACAAATCATCCGGGCCAGATAATTGCTTATTGGGTGTAGAACAAATTACAGTAGAAAAAAATGGCGCGGGTTATCTACTTAAAGGAATGGATTCAAAGGGTAAAGAGATTCAGATAGAGGCAAAAAAGATAATCAGTACAGTCGGTGCTTATGCTCTTAGGAGTTTGTTTCCATTTTTTGCAAATGACCATCTCTCCAAAATTGAAAATCTACATTATACAAGGGTTATTGAAGTGGCTGTTGGTTTTAATAAATGGGAAGGCAGACCATTGGATGCTTTTGGAGCATTAATTCCACATCTTGAAAAAAGGGATATTCTGGGCATTATGTTTATGTCAAGCTTATTTGCAGGGCGTGCACCTGATGGAGGAGCATTAATGACAATTTTTATTGGTGGTGTACGAAGACAGGAACTATGTGACCTCGATGATAACGGCGTTAACGAATTACTTGAAAGAGAGCTTACTGACTTACTTGAACTAAAAGAATTCAAACCTGATCTACTGAAGATAATGCGACATAAGCACGCAATACCTCAATACAGGGGTGATAGCGCAGCCAGGTACGAATCAATAGAAGCATTACAGAATGAAAATCCAGGCTTGATACTTGCCGGCAATATTCGTGATGGAATAGGTATGGCAGATAGAATCAAGCAAGGAAAAATGATTGCAGATATAAAGTATTAGTGAATACACTTACGTCTTAAATAATACATAATTATGGAATTCCACGGTTTAATAATTAACATTCATGGCTTTGTTAGTACACTTTTTACATTAACTGCCTTAACTGTTTTGGTACTTTCTGTTAGAGGATGGAGTTTGAAAAAACCTTATACCAACTGGGATAAGAAAATTGCTATTCTATTTCTGGTACTATTATATATCCAACTAGTCCTGGGAATATTACTTTATTTTGTTTTGGGTCATTCTCCAAAAGGAGCAGAAAGTATAGAAGCAGCAATGGAACAAACATCTTTTAGATATTGGGCATTGGAACATTTTATCATTATGATATTTGCCTTATTTCTTTCTCAGATAGGATGGGTATTTATTCGTAAATCCAAATTAGATTCAAATAAGCACAAAAACACTGTATTTTATTTTGGAATCTCCATACTACTAATCATTATCTCAACCGGAGTTGGCCTGATTTGGAGATAAAGCGAAAACATAGTTGATCTACATTAGGTAATAAATACCATTAATCACCTAATAACCAATTATTCAATGACCAATTATCTAATGACTAATGACCATTACTAAATGAAAACCACAGTACTATTAATAAATCTTGGCACCCCCGATTCTCCTCAAACCAGGGATGTCCGTAAGTACTTAAGTGAGTTTTTAAATGATAGTAGAGTTATCGATTTACCTTGGTTAGGAAGAAAAATATTGGTCAACTTGATAATTGTTCCGTTCAGATCGCCTAAATCAGCAGCATTATATAAAGAGGTGTGGACTCCTGAAGGATCTCCATTGTTGATTAATACAAGGAATTTAATGGATGCCCTTCGAAAAGAAATCAAAGAAGATTATGAGGTTGAAATGGCAATGCGCTATGGTAATCCAAATTTGAAACACGTACTTGGTCAAATTGAAAAGCAATCACCAGATCGGGTTATTTTAGTTCCATTATACCCCCAATATGCAACATCTACAACTGAATCCTCTCTTGAGAAAGCTCAACAAATAATTAGTAAGTGGAAGCAGGTTCCGGAATTAAAGATTATTCATCATTTTCATGACCATCCAGGGTTTATTAATTCTTTTGCTCACCGTATCCAACTTTACAAACCCCAAAGTTATGATCATATTATCATGAGTTATCATGGTTTACCTATTAATCAGGTAGTTGGAGCTCATTCAGGTAATAGTTGTGAAACAATGGGTTGCGCTCATAAAAGAACAGAAAAAAATAGTCTTTGTTATCTGGCTTCTTGCTATGAAACTTCGAGATTGCTTGCTGAAAAATTGAATCTTCAAGAAAAGGATTACACCGTTTGTTTTCAGTCGCGTTTAAGCAAAAACTGGACAAAACCTTTCACTGATGAAGTAGTGATGGATATGGCCAAACACGGCAGTAAGCGATTACTGGTTATTAGCCCGGCATTTGTAGCCGACTGTTTAGAGACCATTCATGAATTAGGTAAAGAACTAAAAGAAAAATTCGAGCAAAACGGCGGAGAAGAGCTTACATTAGTTGAAAGCCTGAATGACATGCCACAATGGGTTGAAGCATTGGCTGGAATGGTGAGAGAGTTGTGATAATAAAACAGATAAATTGGTGAAATTTAAAAAAAAAAATCAACTTCCTGATATTCTTTTGTTCGTTTCTTTATCCTTCAAGTATTCTTATTAAATCATCATTAACATAATAGACTTCAACTCCATCTTTCTTAGGTCTGAGGATATTATTATTCACTAGTTCATTAATATATTTTGTTAATGTTGTCCGGGATGTCTTTCCAATAATTTTGCCTATTACACTAGGTTTAATGTATGGTTGACTATATATTGCTTCATTTACTTCTTTGTTATACCATTTAATTTTTCCTTTTGTGTACTCAAGAGTTGACTCCATTTGTGCCAATATCTCATTAATTCGGGTATTTGTCAAATACGATGTTTTTTCAGTTGCCTCTAGCATAAATTCAATCCATGATTCCCAAGAATTACGTTGCGTTACTGCACCCAATTTAAAGTAATAGTCTTCCTTATTTAAGATTATAAATTTTGACATATAAAGTACAGGCTGACACAACAATCCTTTACTAAATAAGTATAGAAGATTCAAAATTCGACCTGTTCGGCCATTTCCATCTTGAAATGGGTGAATAGCCTCAAACTGATAGTGAGCCACACACATTTTCAAAAGTGGGTCTCCTGCATATAAATCATCATTATTTAAATATTCAACTAAATTTTCCATTAAGGTTTCAATCAATCCTTCCGCTCTTGGTGGAGTATAAATTATTTCTCCAGTGCGAAACTCACTTTCCCCTCTTTTTATTACTACTTGGGCTTGAGGAGGTCGATATCCTGATGTGGTTTCTTTTATTTGATTAAAAATTCTCTTTATCAAATTTGTATCAATCGTCTGATTTATTTGAAGTTCTTTATACCCTGCCCAGAGTGCCTCTCGATATTTTAATACTTCTTTTGTTGCTGGATTTATATTGGATTCCTTATAAGTATCTGAAATTGCCTTATAAAGTTCATCTTCCGTTGTAAAAATATTTTCGATCTCTGTAGAAGTTTTAGCCTCTTGTAAAGCCAATGTATTTATTAACATTAATGGATTTGGTAATCTATTCAAATTCCCATTAACTGTTGCCAAAGCTCTTGTTGCAGAAACTAAGCGTTTTAAAATAATAGGATTGTTTTCAATATCCTTACTTGGAGGTAATAATGGCAATTCATTGTATGGTCTTTGTCTGTCAAATTTTAGCTCTTTCATAAATGTTCAATATTTATTAGATTTTGGACATAATGCAAATATATGTCCAAATATTGAAAACACAGCATTTAAATGTTCATATTTTAATGCTTATTGGACAATTTGTCATTTTCTGGAAATTAGTGAACATCAATTAGATCAATATCCACTTATTGGAATAAATTTAACAGTTTTCGCATTTTGCTCTCTTCAATAAGACCTACCTAGTCTGTAAAAGCCATTTAAACATATCTTTTACTAGAGCAAGTCTGAACCGATTGAATTGCATGTTTGGTTTCAATGTGCTTGAATTTATTATTAAAAGTTCAATATTAACCCTATACCGTTCTTAGTTGTTCCTAGAGAGAGGTTTACAGTTGGGTTAGTCATTTCCATTGCTTTTCTATATCTTCTAGCCATTGTGGCGGATGATGTCCATTTCCCAATTCCAATTGCCATGTTTACTATTGCCCCAATTCCAACTAGCGCAGTTGTTGGATTCCCATCATAACTGTTATGCTCATTTTCATAATTTAAAGTTATAATACCTATCACAATTAATCCTAATCCAAATCCGGTAATCCCGATACCTATCTTTCGGTCAATTAATGCACGATTATATTTTTTTAAATAATAATTGTAATCTTGATTTTTATACAATAGTAATTGATTTTTACCTTTAAGGTTGATGAATATGTCATCTTTGAGGATTGCAATTGCTTCAATGGAATCTGTTTCAGAGCCTTTTATATAATAAACAACATTAATATTTTTTACATCGATTATTTTGCATCGACGGATATCTTTTTTATTTATTGTGGGATAAATAATATCAGATTGCGAGAATGACACAATTGCAAAAAACAGTATCGAAATTAATAGGGCAAATATTTTCATATCAATTGATTCTATTAGGAACAGATCAAGCTAAATACTATAGTGCTATGAGCTATAGTATAGAAACAATTGTAATTCAAATATTAATTGTTTAAAGATAGTGTGTTTTACATTTCTCATATTTTGTTTTTCATTGTTCTATACTATTGCTCTTTATTTACAGTCAGCAGTTTATTATTTATTCACTTATTGAAAATTTAAATGATATTCTGGTAAATATATTCCTTTTTAAAGTTACTAAAAATTAAAACCAATTACTAGCGGAGTGATATACAGAGCATAATAAGAAGTCTCATAAGTAATACCGGGATGTTGATGATTTTTACCAAAGTTGTACGAACCATTTAGTCTTATACCTAAATGCATTTTCCAGTAAGTATATAGAACAGAAGTCTCTATTCCAACTCTAAAAGGTTGTTCCCATTGAGACTCTCCAAACGTGAGTGAAGCGACCGGTCCTACATCAAAGTAGAAACTATTTGATATTGCATATCTATAGAAAATCTGTAGTTTCAAGACTTCAAACGATGAATGACCAGGGGTAACCTTCTCGGGTCCATTACCATAGCCATAGTCAACATAGGTAGGTGTACTTGCAAGCAATTTTGGTAAACCGAGTCCAATCTGCGCCCTTAATCCAAAAATAACGTCTTTTTTAAATCTATAGGCATATGAATATGATACAGCAACGTATTCAGCAGATAAACTATGCTGGTTTGTTTTCTCTAAGAATATTGAATTAGTCTGTGCATTAACATCTAGTACCAGAAGGCTTATTATAATCAATAGACTTATTTTCATTAAAATATCATATTGTTGATTGAGTCTGTATATAATTTTACATTTAGTTTTCACTCTTTTGTTGGTTCAATCTTTATTTTCCAAATTTAGTTATTCTCTAAAAGAAAGATTTTTCTCAGTTTGGTTGTTGCTGTAATTTTTGCCAACTAAACTTAAAAAGTCATTTAGTCTTATCGTTTACTAGGGTCTGTCTGAGCGATTTATTTGTGCCTATAGAAATAGCCAAATGAATGAAAGCATGAGATTTGATATGTTACTTTTGTATGATTAGTTTTCGACTGTAAACCTTACCTTCATTTGTGATTACTTCCACCAAATAAATCCCATTTTCCATGTTTGAGACATACACAATCGATTCTTGAGATTGAATTTGTTCTTGCAATACAGTTTCCCCAAGAATATCTCGGATAGTAAGAAATGATTGTCCCGTAAGAGGCTCATCGATTTGAACATGAATGATAGATGATGCAGGGTTGGGATAGACTCTAAACAGTAGATCAGAGTTGCTAGCTAAGTCATCATCAAAACCAACCTGGATTACACCAGTTGGATCCCTCTTATAGAAGATTTCGAAATTTATTTCACGGTTGTCATACCAAATTACATGCACTTGTGGATCAGATGTTGCTATATAAGGAATATTTGATTCAGACTGGTCATTTGTTAACCGGACATCCTGTTCCCAGCTGTTTCCGCCATCAAGGGAACATTTATAGTAAATCTCCCAGTTCCCATCTCTTTCATCTGCCCATACAACAAATAAACCCAGCCCCGATACTGCTATATTATTATAGTATGAGGCACCGGAAGTATTCGTCAGCCGGGTATCTTCTCCCCAACTAATACCTCCATCTGTGGACCGTTTATAATAGATCTGAGAATTTCCATCACGACTCTCCTCCCATACAATGTGCACGTCTGATTCCGATGCACCAATGCATGGGAATGCTGAACTTAAAGGATAATTAGTCAGCCGGATGTCAGGTCCCCAGGTAATACCTGCATCTGTTGACCTCTTGTAATATATCTCATCATTACCATCACGGCGGTCGTACCATGCAACATGTAAAACCGGACCTATTGCAGATATAGATGGCCAGGCTGAAATTGATTGGTCATTCGTAAGTTGATTAACCGGTTCCCATGTCAATCCCGAATCTGTTGACCGCAGGTAAAAAATCTCTCCTGACCCAGATAGGAAAGTATAATATACAAGATGAATAGTTGATCCTGAAACTGCCATACATGGAGCCCAAGTATAATAACCAGGATTATCCGAGAGTTGAGTATCTTCACTCCAGGTATTTCCACCATCTGTTGATCGTTTGTAGTATATTTCGCCCGTTACAGAAGAACCCAAATAATCGGTCCATGCTACATGCACGACCGAACCAGAAACAGCAATGGAAGGGTTTACTGAAACACTATCCCTGCTTGTAAGCCTGACATCTTCTCCCCAAGTCAATCCACCATCAGTGGATCGTTTATAATAAATCTCATTCTCTCCGCTACGATCATCATACCACACAATATGAATGGAATCCCCGGAGGCAGCAATGGTATGAGAACTAGTAAAACCTGATGTCATCGAAGAACCAGGATCATCAGTAAGCCTTACAGCAGGCTCCCACTGGGCCCATACTGAATTTACCGCAAAAAAGACGGCAATAAATAAAAATACATTTTTCATATCGGTGGTTTTTAGTTAATAATCAAACTAATCAAGACAAATGTAAGTAATCTGTTAGGTAGAACAAATACCAATGAGTCAACGGTACATTTCATTGATTAATTGGCAGTAATATAAGGGTTACTGGAAAAGAGTAGGGGAAGGATGCTACCTAAGCCAGGGAGTCAGTGTATGAATACGGTACCACAATTTCGACACGTGTTCCAGGGTTTTCTCTATCTGGGAACGCATCACTAAACACGATCCGCGTTTTAATGTTGAATTTTTCTCCCAAGAGTTCCAGCCTTTTACGGTTCAGGTCAAGGGTAAGTCCCAAATGATCCTGGCTATTGGTAGAATATAGGGCGGATTTTTTCAACCCGATTCCATTATCTTCCACAATAATCTTTAAAGCATGTTCATCCTCTTTTTGAAAATAAACAGATACCATGCCCTTCTCTTTCAACCGGGTTATACCATGCCATAAAGCATTTTCAACCAATGGTTGGATCATCATAGATGGGATGAAGGTTTCGCTGGCTTCTATTGATTCATCTATGGTAATACTGTATTCAAATTTATTCGTTAACCTCATCTTTTCCAGATCAAGGTAATTTTTCAAACGATCAGCCTCCTCATCAAGGTTGATCATGGCAGCTTTGATGGCATTCAGGTTTTGCCGGATCAACCGGGCAAACTGTGATAGATACAACCCGGCTTTGCTGGCATTTTTCTGAAGAATATAATTCTGAATTGAACCCAGAGAATTGAAAATAAAATGCGGATTCATCATCGATTGCAACGCTTGTTGTTCCAGGGTTATAAGCTGGTGATCTAGTTCACGTCGTTTAAATTGATAATTTTTTCTCTTGATAACCAGCAAGGTCACAAAACCTGTAAAGAGAATTGACAACACTAAATAAAACAAAGGATGCTCCCATAGCGTTGCTTTAATTATAATTCGATATTCAATGGGTTCACTCCAGGGGGAATTCAGCTTGCTTACCCTCAATTTAAAGGTATAGTTTCCTCTCGGTAGATTTACAAAGTCAACACTTCTGTTTGTTCCGGTTGTCCAATCGTTATCATAACCCTCCAGCATGTATGAATATATTACAGGGTTATGTGAATAATTAATGCTGTTGAAGCTAAACCTAATTCGGGCATTTCCTTTAACTGTTGATTCATTTGTATAGAGATCGGATTCTTTATCATTGATCACAACAGATTCTAGATATGCGAATGGAATCTGGTTCCTGATTTGATCTATCTTTTCTTCAGGGAGGATCGTCAACCCATCACTCGAGGCAACATACAATGAATCATTGCTCACCAGAATATCCCGTATTTCTTTAAAGTTGACATCTATCATCTCAAATTGAACAGGTTTGTTTTCGAGGATATTCAACGGGTTATCACATTTATAGATATTTCTGATGGTCGAAAAATACAATGTCGGTTCATCGTAAATAATTCTCTCGATCGGTGCATTTAATGCGTACGTGAACGAAGAGCTCAGGTTATAGACCTTTTTCCTGTTAACCATATAAATGCTGTCATCCAACGTTTTAAACAGATCCGTTACAGAATCCAGAACTATATGACGAGTTACTACTTTTCCATTAATCGCCTGAATTTCTTCATAAGGGACTCTGATATCATCCTTCACTACATAATTATTTGTGCCTGCATGAAGAACCAGTCTATTCTTTGAATCATAGCAAACCCAGGCTCTGCTTCCTGAAACCTTATTAAGTTCGTGAAAAAGGTTTTGAGTTGAAAATGTAGAGATCTCTTCGTTATTATTATTTTGAATACTAATCTCGGTTTTTGGGCTATTGATGATTAAATAACCATTTGCCGGCAATCTTTGAATATTTCCAGACAGTGTCTTTTTATCAGGATTCAAAAGATGTATATCCGTTAAGAGGAAATTGTAATAATCCTCATTGTTGATAATTACTGACTTCTTCGTCAGCCCTATAATCGTGTTCCCGGCGATGAACTTACGAGGAAGATTCAGAGGATAAAATTCATTATTCCTATAATGAAAGACTTTCCCACCACCTATGCACCATACACCCCCATCAGGATTTGCGTTTAAGGCATCAATCTCACCATTTTGAAAATTAGTATTATCAAAGTGTTTGAATGTCAATATATTTGGCGATATCTTACAGACTCCTTTTTTTGAATTTATCCAGATGTTACCCTCATGATCCCTAAGAATGCAATCTGTCTCTTTTGCATTAAACTGATAGATGATCTTTTTATTTTTAAGACAAAACAAACCCGTATTGTACTTACTTATCCATAAGGTGCCATTCGAATCCTCAGCGACCCACCCATCATCATCGCTCGACTTTACCGGAAATTCGATCGAGTCAACCGGGTATCCGTTGAGGTACTTAACATATAGCGATGTTTGGGTTATCGGATCAGGAATAAGGTCATACATTATTGTATCCCCTATCGCAAGGATAGTATGGTTTTGTTTTGAATATGAAACGGGTACAGGGGATTCATTGAGGTTCTTGGTTTTGAAAAGGCCCAGCTGGGTCCAGATTAAATAATCACCTGAATCAGATTTTGTCAGATACTTGATATTCATTCCGTCTCTTACCCTAGAAACCCTTTCATTGGATTCGACAGGTACACTAGGGAGCTTATATTTCGTGACTGTATTAGTGGTATCTAACACATGGATATTACGGCCAAAATAATTATAGAAATAGATGTTATGATCCTTATCCTGGACAAGGAGTGGCAAGCCGCGCAGAGAGTCAAGAAACGGTTCATTTTTTTCATTATAAATCTTTCCCTGATAAAGAAAATTTACCTTTCCCATTGTACAAGATAACCAAAAGCGTCCAAAGAAATCCTCTTTCATGTATAGCACCTGCGAATAGCTTAATCCATCACTCATTCCGTATCTGATAAACGTTGTCCCGTCATAACGTACCAGACCTCCTCCTGTCGCAAACCAGATGAATTTTTTGGAATCCTGTTCAATCCAGTTTATACTGTTGGAAGGCAATCCTTCGTTTGTCGTATAAAGCTGAACAAATGGATTCTGTGCCGGAAGATTCATGGCAATGAGCAGTAGAGCAACGAACCATAGTTGATGGAACTTGTTACCAGTTGGTAATAGGCACATGTTATTTTGTTTTATATTCACATAAACTTGTTATCTGGAGATAATAAGTTTCCTGCTTTCAACCATGGTTCTTCTGGTTTTAAGCTCCACGAAATAGATCCCATTTGGTAAAGTGGAAACATCCACAATTGGTTCGTCAACATGAATCTGTTTATTTATTACAATTTCTCCAAGAATATTACGGACTGAAAGTACGAATTTTTCACTTCCCGGGTTCATTGAACTGATTTTTTCATCCTTAAATTGAATACGAATGACAGTTGATGCAGGGTTAGGAAAGATGCTAAATTGCTGATCTGAGCAATTCCCCAGTTCATTATCCAGGCCAACTGGTATACCACCAGTAGGATCCCTCTTATAATAAATTTCATAATTTCCGTCACGTTCATCATACCAAATCACATGTACTTTTGCTTCTGAAGTTGCGATGAATGCCTTGTCCGTCCAAAAAGGGTTATCTGTTAATCGAACATCTGGTTCCCAGCTCTCCGCCCCATCTGTCGAACGCTTGAAATAGATTTCCAGGTTACCATCTCTATCATCAACCCATACAACATATAATCCTGCCCCGGATACTGCTAAGTTAGGATAATCTGAATCACTCGAATAATTTGTCAGCCGGGTATCCTCTCCCCAGCTTAACCCTCCATCGGAAGAATGCTTAAAATATATCTCTTTGTTTCCATCACGCGCGTCAGCCCAGACAACATAAACATCTGATCCTGATACCCCACAAGAGCCGCGTGCACTAGTAGAATCTGCGGTAGTTAACCGCGTATCTGTCCCCCATGTTAGTCCTGCATCAGTTGATCGCTTATAATATATCTCACTGTTCCCATCCCGATCATCATGCCAAACGACATGTAAAACCGGACCCGATGCTGCTATGGATGCCCAGTATGATCCAGCAGGATCATTTGTCAGCTGTGTTTCAGATTCCCAGGTCAACCCTCCATCTACAGATCGCTTATAATAAACTTCCCACAAACCATCGGCAAAATCATAATACACCAGGTGCAAAAACGATCCTGATACTGTCAGGCAGGGATGCCATGTCCAGCTGGGAGTATAAGTCAAACGGGTATCTTCTCCCCAGGTCTTACCCCCATCAGTAGAACATTTATAATATATTTCTGTGTTTGAGTTTGCATTTGGATATTCACTCCATGCCACATGAACTAATGAACCGGAAACTGCAATGGAAGCAAACCTAGAGCTAAGAGTTGTGTTTGTGAGCCGAATATCTTCACACCAGGTCGATCCACCATCAATTGACCGTTTGTAGTAAATCTCAAAATTGCCGTCACGCTCGTCATACCAGACCATATGGACAGAATCACCTGAGACTGCAATTGCATGTGCACTTGTCGACATTCCCGTCATTGATGAGAATGGATCATTAGTCATCCTGACTTCAGGCTCCCACTGTGCTTTTGAGGAAACTGCAAAAAAAAGTGTTACTGCGAATAATACTATCTTTTTCATTTTTTTTGTTTTTGTTAAATATACTACATTGTTATGGAATGCTAATGTTTATCGCCTGATAATCAATTTCCTGCATTCTGGTTGGGTGTTGGGTGTTGCTATTTCCACGAAATATATTCCATATGGCAGAGAGGAAACATCAATAATGGCCTCGTTCTTATCAATTGTTCTGTTTATCAAAATCTGTCCAAGAATATTCCTGATGGTAAGTATTGATTTTCCAGTTGGAGGATTATAAAATTGAATACGAATGGCAGTTGATGCCGGGTTGGGGGAAATCGTGAATGATTGCCCGGAATTTTCAGCAAAATCATTCTCAATGCCAACAACTATATTGCCCGATGGATTCCGTTTGTAATAGATCTCTTTGTTCCCATCGCGGCTTTCATTCCAAATCACATGCACGGTGGAATCGGATGTGGCAACAAACGGATACTTTGACTCACCAAAGGCGTCGGTCAGACGCGTATCCTCTTCCCAGGTCATGCCAGCGTCTTCCGATTGTTTGTAATAAACTTCATAGTTCATATCACGTTTATCACCCCATACAACGTGTACCATGTCACCTGACACCGCGATGGTAGGATATTCCGAAGAGACAACGACATTTGTCAATCGTGTATCTGGGCCCCAGGTTATACCTCCATCTGTGGAACGTTTGTAATATACCTCATAAGCTCCACCATCTCGATCATCCATCCATACTATGTGTACCACAGAACCATTCACTGCAACAGCAGGATCCCAGGAATCAGTGGGATTATTGGTCAATCGGATTTCAGGTCCCCAGGTTAGCCCGTCATCTTCTGAGCGTTTATAATATACTTCACCACTCCCATCCCTCTGTTCTTCCCATAGTACATGTACAATAGAACCAGATGCTTCTACATCAGGAAATCCTGAATAAGCCTGATCTTCTGTCATCCTAACATCGGGTTCCCAAGATAGGCCTCCATCTGTTGAGCGCTTGTAATAGATCTCGTAGTCCCCGAATTCATCACGGTAATCGGTCCATACTACATGTATTACCGAGCCGGATATGGCCATGGAGGGATATTCTGCCCAGCAGGGAGAAATTGTCAACCGGGTATCCTCTCCCCAGGTTGTACCTCCATCTTCAGAACGCTTATAATAGATCTCCTCATAATAAGGATCCTCACGACTATCGGACCAAACGACATGAACGATCGAACCGGAAACTACGATAGAAGGTGCATATGACCAATCAGTAGCATTGGTTAACCGGGTGTCTGCTCCCCAGGTTATACCTCCGTCTATAGATCGTTTGTAATAGATCTCATAATTGCCATCACGCTTGTCATACCATACCACATGCACAGTATCTCCACTTGCAGCTACACATCGTGCATTGCTATAGGAAGTATAAGAGTTGCTGGGATCATTTGTGAGCCTGACATCAGGTTCCCATTGGGCCTGAGTTAAACCTGCAGCAACTATTGCTATAATAAAAAGTAGTAATTTTTTCATCTGTTTAAAGTTTTTTATTTGACTGAAAATGAAGAAAATAAAAAACTTCTTCACATTCAGGAATTCGCACAAAAATTTTAATCATTTCAGTTGGTATAAAAATGATTAAATTTATTTATGCTCATTTCATGACTTATTTTTTAATTAATTATTAGTTTTTGAACCATTATAATATGATCAACCTTCATAATAATAAAGTAGCTGCCTTTTTGGGCATACGAAAGGTCAAGCTCATATTCCTTTTCCCCTTTGTAAAGTTTATTAAAGATGGTACTGCCATTTATATCCTGGACACTGATCTCCAGTGTTCCTGTACTAGCCTGTGAAGGGATGATCCTGCAGATTCCATCTGTTGGATTTGGATAGATAAGGAAATTGCTTCCGGCAAGATCATCAATTCCAATTGTTGATTTATCCTGGTTTACCATAACAGTCTGCTCAGGTAGGTCTGCCACCTGCACAATAATGTTTGCGGTACGAGGTTGAGAGGAGACATTCTCGGTATATTCAGCTACAATCGTCCCATTCCCGCTGCCGGAAGAGGTAACTGTACACCAAGGTGCATCACTCACGGCCGACCAGTTTGTATTGGCGGTTACTGTAAACCCGGTTATCCCAGCTTGCGCATCAACCTGTTGAATATCAGGAGTAACCGAAAGTATTGGCTCAAGGCAACCTGCCACTTGTAACGCTTTCTCCAGTACTTCATCTCTCCCCTGCCGGACTCCTTCCGGTGTGATATAAACCACACTGTCGGGGACAATACCAATGCGTTGTGTACTGTCTCCGTTAGGATAGTAGACTCCAAGAGCTGTGAATCCGGCCCGAAATTCCGGACTCAAATAAAAGTAGGTGATATTGCCATCTGCCCCTGCTGTCTGGCTACCTATGATTACTGAATTCGGCATGGCTTCAAGTATCATGCAGGTGTATTCTGCCTGGCTTTGTGTTTCCTGATTGCATAAGATGATCACCTTCCCCAAATAACTGAATGGATTACCATTGTAACCCATATCCACGTCCACCTGGGAATAAGTACCGGGGTACTGTGTATCCGGAATTAAAAACCTTGCACAATAAATCTTGTTAGGATACAAATAATCAGCAATAGCCCATGCTGTGCCGTTCGGATAATTCCGGATGTCGAATATAATTGCTGAAGTATTGATGAGATTGTAATACATTTCATCCACGTCAGCCGACATTAATACTCCCATGTTAACATATCCTACATTGCAATCCCATTTTCTAAATTTTGCTGTCGCAAGCGTATCATTCGGATAATAACTGAAAAGCCAGCTGTTGTTATATATATAATTTCTTTCAGTAGTAAATTCTTGATTATTACCCAGGCTGTCCTGGTATTCAATCTGAATCAAAGAGCCAAAGTCGCCTCTAAACATATATATACACATATATCTTCTGAATACAGAGGAATTTCCTGCAGATATGTATGGACGAAGGCTGTCTTCAATTTGACTGGGTGTTTTCCCGTCGACGGATATGATGATGTCACCTTCTGATAGTTCCTCATAACCAGACTTAACAATAATATAGTTGTCCTGAGAATATCTTAATATAATTTCCGGACAATACTTATTAAAAACATAATAATCCAAACTCCATGTTAAACCATGAACGTGAGCATCATTCAAATCAGCAGATATTTTTTTTATCGTACTACAATAGCTTATATAATCTGGAGAATCTGCTATGTCGAGAACATTGTTTAATAATGTGCTGTCCCATGGATGATCCAGCACATAGTTGTATGGATTGAAATAGTTGATGATGTTCCAGTATTTGCACAGGATAAGCAACCGGGTGAATTCATCCGGATAGTTAGTGTATGCGCTGCTGTCGATCATGGGGTCATCATAAGGAAAAGAAAGCCATCCGTGAGGACCGTATTCCTGAACCCAGTAATTTACATGTGGTCTGAAGTTATTCCTGATCGTATCCAGAACTACCTTCACGTCATCACGAAAAACCTGGTCGTTGATCCATTCGAAGTTGAGATTTCGCTTCCGTTCAGGAGGAAGGGTGTCGGGAGATGGAGTTGTAGCTATCTCCATTGGGCCTGCAGCAGCCAACATCGAAGAAAGTGCATCATTAAAATCATCGTTTGTAACGGCATTTTTTATAGCCGGAAGGGAAACAGTCAGCACACTATCCCAATTTACCAATCCGGTGGATACTCTTGAATGATAGTATTTCACCATACCCCATACTTTACAGGAGTGATATAGTTTCTGCTGGTAGGTAGGATTTTGAGAAAATGCAAATGAAATGATGCAGAAGAACAGCATGAACATAAATACTTTAACCGTTTTCATATTTATTATTTTACAGGGTTCGGTATAAAAGTACAGCAGTCAAAAGGGCAAAACCACATCATTGAGTCAACGGTACATTTCATTGATTAATTGGTAGAAATATAAGGATTACTGGAAAATAGGAGGGGTAGGATACTGCCTAAGCCAGGAAATCAGTGTATGAATAAGGTACCACAATTTCGACACGTGTTCCGGGGTTTTCCCTGTCGGGGAAGGCTTCGTTGAACTCGATCCGCGTTTTAATGTTGAATTTTTCTCCCAAGAGTTCCAGCCTTTTACGGTTTAGGTCAAGAGTAAGACCCAGATGATCCTGGCTATTGGTAGAATATAGGGCGGATTTTTTCAACCCGATTCCGTTATCTTCCACAATGATCTTTAAAGCATGTTCATCCACTTTTTGAAAATAAATAGATACCATGCCCTTCTCTTTCAACCGGGTAATACCATGCCATAAAGCATTTTCAATCAATGGCTGGATCATCATAGATGGGATGAATGCTTCGCTGGCTTCGATTGATTCATCTATAATAATATTGTATTCAAATTTATTCGTTAACCTCATCTTTTCCAGATCAAGGTAATTTTTCAAACGATCAGCCTCCTCATCAAGGTTAATCATAGCAGCTTTGATGGCATTCAGGTTTTGCCGGATTAACCGCGCAAACTGCGATAGATACAATCCGGCTTTACTGGCATTTTTCTGAAGTATATAATTCTGAATAGAACCCAGAGAATTGAAAATAAAATGCGGATTCATCATCGATTGCAACGCTTGTTGTTCCAGGGTTATAAGCTGATGCTCAATCTCCCTGCGTTTGATTAGTATGTTTTTACGCCAAATAATTATTAGCAAAACCGTTAAAAGAATCAGGATGCCAAAACCAATTATCACTACTATAATAATGGTTAATCGTCTTTTATTTTGAATTTGCAATATCTCAAAATCTTTATCTTTAAGCTCCATTTCATTTTCTAAAGCAAAGTAAGCTATCCTATCAGCATTATTCCTATACATCCAATCAATACGCAATTCACTACATTTTTCAAGGGATAAAAAAGCCTGGTCGATCTTGTTGAGATCTTTCTGGAGCTGATATAAATACATATATCCCCACCATGCCATCTGAAGATTTCCGTATTCTTCTGCATACTTAATGCTACGTTTAAAGTATTCTTCGGCAAGCTGCTGATAAATCAAGCCGGTAGTAGATTCTTTAGCTTTTTCAAGGTAAAGCTTTGCCATTAGCCTATAAAGACCTGCTTGCTTGCTTTTCAATTGCAATTTATTTACTATCGTATCTACTCTTTTACAGTAGTATAAAGCGGAATCAATGTCCTTTTTATTTGTGTAATCTGCTGCTAGTAAATAAAAATACAATGCAAGACCACTTTTGCTTTTTTGTGATCTTATAAGTTGCTCATATTGCTTTGTAAACAGATAAGTCGAATCTGGTTCATACCTTAAACTAGAGGCCCGAATAAATGACAGGCTCCTTCTTTTCAATTGGACATCTTTATGACTAACTAGCAATGATTTTGCTTTATAATAATATTCTTTTCCTTTAATAGAATCATACACTTTATGTATTGCACCAAGCAAACAGTATGTAGCACAGAGTCTGTCAATATCTTTGGCTTCTTGAAAGATACTCATCACACCATTCATATTTTCTATCACGAGAGACCATTCTGATTGAAAAAGATAATTACGAGAGATGGAAAGCTTGGACAGTGCAGTACCATATTCATATTCCAGCTCTTCTGCAAGGATAAGTGCTTGCTTTCCAACTTCAACTCCTTTCTTCAAATCATAATCAGCTAATACGCCACTGAGTCTTGCCAGCACCTTAACCTTATTTGTGTCGTCGATTAATGTTGGTAATGCAGCATATAGCGAATCGATCAGATCTTGTCCTTCTTTTTGGGCCCGGGCGGTCTGAAAACTCAAGGAAAGCATTAATAGTGCCACAGTGATTATAATACATTTACTTTTCAATTTACTTTATGGTTTTTGAAAAATGGCTTACCACTTCACGGAATTCATTCAGTTTTCGTCTTGAAATACTTAATCGGGTTCCATCAGTCAATTCAGCAAAATTTCCCTGATAACTTGAGTACCCTTGCAAATAGTTCAGGTTGATGATTGTTGAATGGTGGATTCTAAAAAACATGGGTCGTTCCAGTATCTTTTCAAATTCACCTAATGATCGTGTGGCTACAATTCTATTATGCCCTGCCAGGTGCAGGATTGTATAATTGCTATCTGCTTCAAGATACATCAGGTCGTTTGCATTGATCACTCTGAAACCAAATTGTTCTGCAACAGTAAGCTTTGATATCGAATTATTCTCAGAGTGGATATAATCATGCAGGTTTTCAAGCGATTCCAGATAAATTTTCATTGCGTCTGCTTTGTTCCGTCTCATCTCAAGGTAGTGAATGGCCTTGGTAACTGCTTCCCTGAGTTCAAGTCCATCAACCGGTTTTAATAAATAATCGATTGCGTTTGCCTTAAGGGCTCTTAACGCATACACCTCGAAAGCCGTAACAAAAATAATCGCATAATTTTCCTTGGCTATAGTCTGAAGAAAAGCGAAACCGTCTTCATCGGGCATGGAAATATCCAGAAAGATGAAATCCACTTCGTGCTTTTTCAACAAAGCACGCCCTTCCTCCGCGGAATCGGCAGAACAACAAACCTTGATCTCAGGACAATACTCTTCCAAAAGTAAGGCAATGACTTCACGAATATTCTGCTCATCATCAATGATCAGTGCCGTGTATTGTTTCATCTGTTTAAATTTATTTATGCTCATTTCATGAATGTAAAAATAGTCGAATAAAATTAACTTTTTTCCACGAATGAGTGAGTGGTCATTTTGTTCTAGTATGTGGTTCACCTAAGGGATAAGTGGTTAAGGCGTCAGTTGAATCATCAGGAATCTGACCATGGAATTGAGTGAACGGTATTCCTGGTCGAGTGCAGGTGGTTAAGGATATGCCATATAAGATTACATACAGCTATTCTCACGGTTAAACCCGGATTCATAAAATTTGAATCTCTATTTTGAAAAATTCAAAACAGATGAAGTAAATATTACTTCAAGCTTGCCAAATCGAAGCTTGTAAGGTGTTTTAATATGAGGTGAAATACAATAATTCTCCCCTTCAGGATAATATTCCCTGAACCTGTGCATAGCTTTAGGGGAGAATTTTTCAGGATTTATTTTGCATTCAAAAGTATTAACTAATTTACCTTGCCCTTTCGTCACAAAATCGATTTCGTATTTATCTTTATTCCGCCAATAATATACATCGCCAAATTTTACTTTGAGCATATCAAGCACCAGATGTTCCCATAATAATCCACGGTCAGTTTCCCGTATCTCATTCCATCCCTTTACAAATGTTACAAACCCTGTGTCAAATGCATAAACTTTAGGGCGTTTTACAATTTCTTTTTTTCCACTTCCATAGTATGGCATTACAATATTAATGGCATGCGCTATTGTAAGAGCTTCAACATGTGTCATAATAGTTGGGCGGCTTAATCCGCATTCTTTTGCCAGACTTGTAATTTCCAGTATGCCACCACTTTGCATAAATAATACATGTAGAAGTTTTAAAAATCCTGTTCTGTTTCTTACATTAAAAAGTTCTTGTATATCTCTGGCATAATAACTGTCAATCCATTCCGAAAAAAGCTGGAGACTTTTGTCTTTTGACAATAAGAATTCAGGCAGCCCCCCAAATAATAACCTCCTGTCTAAATCAACAATATGAAATTCTGTTAAACATTCATCCCAAAGTACTGGAGGGAAAAACAATTGTGTCTTTCTTCCGGTAAGCGAATCTCTAAATTTTTTTGTCGCAGAAAGAGTAGATGATCCGGTGGCAAGAATTTTTAAACTATTATATTCGTCAGCACCAATTTTTAGAACCATGTCAGGTTCATTAAGCCTGTGGATTTCATCAAATATAATGATTGAGCCCGATGGCTGATTTTGATAAAAGTATTCAGGATCTTCTAATTGTCTGACTACTGATGGTAAATCACAGTTCATGTAGTTTGCATTTGGTAACATCTTTGCTAAGGTTGTCTTTCCACTCCTTCGAACACCTGATAACCAAATCAAATGTCTGTTTCTCCATGCATTATTGAGTTCTTCAATCCAAAATGGGCGTCTAATCATAATAGTATATTTTACATAAAAACTGTCCAAATGTAAAGTATATTTATCATTTATACAACTTAAATCAAATGTTTTTTCATCTAATCCAAGTCTTGACGCCCGGTCTTGTCCACAGACAGTCCTTGGACTATTATTTCATCCACGTTATTAATAAAGCCCTATTGCAAAGTCTGGTACTCAGCAGATTTTTCGACGCGATCCACCTTCCATGCTACATTGATGCAATAACAATGATTCAAGGCGAAATGCAGTTCCCAAAATGATAGCCGCTTACAATAAAAAGCTGATTAGGGATATTATAATCCGATGAATGGAATTTTATCAAATTAGCATTTTCACTTTCAAACAATCAGATGATAATGCACATGCCTGCCTGCCTCTGGCTGGTCCCAGCACACTACGTTTGCTCCAGACTTACACGAGGGAAGATAAATATATTCCATTTTAAAGTTTTTAAAAATTAAAGCCAATTACTATCGGAGTGATATAAAGAGCATAATAAGAAGTCTCATAAGTAATTCCAGGATGTTGCTGATTTATACCAAAGTTGTACGAGCCATTTAGCCTTATACCTAAATGTATTTTCCAATAAGTATATAGAATAGAAGTCTCTATTCCAACTCTAAATGGCTGTTCCCATTCAGCCTGACCAAATAACGTGAGTGAAGCAATAGGTCCAACATCGAAGTAGAAACTATTTGAAATGGCATATCTAAAAAAAATCTGTAGTTTCAATACTTCAAACGATGCAACATCAGGCATAACCTTCTCGGGTCCATCCCCGTAACCAAAGTCAACGTAGGTAGGTGTACTTGCAAGCAATATTGGTAAACCGAGTCCAATCTGCGCCCTTATTCCAAAATAACGTCTTTTTTAAATTTATAGGCATATGAATATGATAATGCAGCAGCAAATTCAGCAGATAAACTATGCTGGCTTGTTTTATTTAAAAATATTGATTTTGAAGTCTGTGAATTAACATTTAGTACCAGGTGGCTTATTATTATCATAAAACTTAGTTTCAATAAAGTAAAACTTTGTTGATTGAGTCCGTATTTAATTTTACATTTAGTTTTCTCTCTTTCGTTGGTTCAATATTTATTTTCCAAATTTAGTTATTCTCTAAAAGAAATATTTTTCTCAGTTTGGTTGGTGCTGTAATGTTTGCCAACTAGACTAAATAAGCCATTAAATCTTCATATTCTCCATCACAATTTACAAATTTCAATTAAGCTATCAAGTTCACGCCTTCAGGGTAGTTTGTAACTACGCTTAGTGAGAGTAAACTGTTGGAATCAGCAACTAAGTTCCGTTTTCATTCCTATAAAAAGGTATAATTAAGAGTCACACGGGTGTCTTATTTACTAATTACCAGCTTTCGGCTTTCGGTTTTCTTTTCTGGTTTAGCTATATCTACAAAATAAATCCCATTTAGTAACGCAGATACATCAACTATTACATCATTATTCCTAAATGAGTGGGAAATTAATGTCTCGCCAAGAATATTTCGGATAGTGAGAATTGATTGTCCGGTGAGAATCCCATCCAATTGAATATGAATGATGGATGATGCAGGGTTGGGGTATAAAACGAATGGTGGATTTGACTTCTCCGTAAAATCATTATCTGTACCAACAACAATATTACCTGTTGGATTACATTTATAATATATTTCAAAGTTTTCGTAACAATTATCCATCCATACAACAAATACTGAAGTACCCGATGATGCAATGGAGGGATAATCTGAATATGCCATCAAATTTGACAGACATGGAACAGAGGCATCCCAGATATCACCGTAATCTTCAGAGTTCAGATAATATATTTCGTTTGTTATGAAGGGATTGTCTGTCCATACAACATGCACCATAGAAGCTGATGCAGCAATGGAAGGAAATAAAGCGTCACTTAGGGCATATGTGAGTTGTGTGTCTTCTTCCCAGCTGCAGCCATTGTTGGGAGAGTTTTTATAGTATATCTCTGCTCCCATATTATTTCGCCAATCGCTCCATACAACATGCACAACAGTATCTGAAACAGCTATACAAGGACTCCACGAATCGCCAGGGTCATCTGTAAGCCGGGTTTCTTCTCCCCAGGATAATCCTCCGTCTATCGACCTTTTGTAGTATATATCACCATTCAAATTTCTATAGTCTTCCCAAACTACATGTACAAAAGCGCCGGCTGAGGCTATTGAAGGATATCCGGTATAATCTTCAGCATTTGAAATTTGTATTTCTGGTTCCCATGTTACACCTCCGTTAATGGATCTTTGGTAAAATATTTCAGGATTAAGAAATAAACTATCACGGCAATCTTCCCAAACAACATGCACCGTTGACCCAGATGCTGATGCGGAAAGCTCCCATGAATTACCCTTTGCATTAGTTAGCCGTTGTTCAGGTTCCCAGGATTGGCCTCCATCAGCTGAACGTTTGTAGTATACTTCAAAATTTCCAACCCACTGCTCAGAATACCAAAATACATGCACAAGTGATCCGGATATCGCTATACATGGTTGTTTGGATAAAATGTTCGAGTTACTAATGCACGTACTTTCACTCCAGCTAATACCGCAATTGGTTGATCGCTTATAATATACCTGATATTGTCCGTCACGGTTATCTTCCCAAACAATGTGAATGGTATCGTCTTTTGCTGCTATGCATTTCCCATTATTGTAAGACGTAACTGAAGAGCCAGGTGCATTGGTTAGTCTAACTTCAGGCTCCCACTGGGCCACTATAGTTTGTGTTAAAAGTAGCCCAGTAAAGCAAAGTAATATTTTTTTCATCAGCAGGGTTCTTAGTAATACTTTAACCCCAAAGATAAATTGATCTATAGGCTGAAACCTGCTAAATGAGCCAATGGTACATTTTATTGATTGAGAGGTTGTGGAGGGAGGATAAACGGTTTGAGTTAGAGAGTAAACTGTTGGAAACAGCAGCTACGTTCCATTTTCATTCCTGGAAAAAGGCATGGTAATAACAACACGGGTACCCGGATTATCATTGCCGGGTGAGGCTTCACATATAACCATCCCGGTTTTAACCTTCATCTTTTTTCCGAGAATCTCCAACCTTTTGCGAATCATTTCCATGCTCAAATGCAAATGGTCTTCAGTCCTGGTGGAATATTTTTTAGATTGCATGATGCCAACCCCGTTGTCTTCAACTATTATATTTAATGCTTTTGCTGATTGCATTGAAAATGATATCCTTATCATTCCTTTGCCCTCAATTGCTGATATCCCATGCCAGATAGAATTCTCAACAAAGGGTTGAATGATCATGGATGGTATATAGACCTCTTCTTCATCGATACCTTGCTCAAATTCAACTATGTATTCAAATTTATTATCTGTTCTTAACTGCTCCAGATCCATATAGATCTTAAGCCGGTTAACTTCTTCATCGAGGCTAATTAGGGCAGAATTTATAGAACTAATGTTCAGTCGGATAAGCCTGGCAAATTGCGATAGATATAATCCTGCCTCCTCAGACTTACTCTGTAGTAAGTAGTTTTGGATGGAGCCTAGTGTGTTGAAAATAAAATGTGGATTCATCATCGATTGCAACGCTTTTTGTTCAAGCAGAATTAACTGATGATCGGTTTCTCTCTGTTTTATTTTATTTCGTGCCATCCGGAAGATAACCAGGGAAATTGATCCCATAATCAGCATGATCACTAAAATGATAAAAATCGGATGTTGCCAGAACCTGGGCTTAATAGCGATATGGATATCGAGAGGTTCGCTCCATGCAGCATTGGGCTTGCTGATTCTTAATTTGAACACATAGTCTCCAAAGGGCAAATTTTGATACGCCACAATATTTCCGGTGCCGGATGACCAGTCGGCGTCAGCGCCCTCAAGTTTATATGAATAAATTACCGGTGTTGAAGAGTAATTGATACTGCTAAAAATAAATTTCAGATTGTTCCTGCCTTTCAGTACCAGATTATTCTGTGAAAAATCAGTCTCCATATCATTTACAAGTATAGATTGAATATAAGGAATGGGGTTATGAGTGATAATATTTTTGATTGTTGCCTCAGGGATGATGGTCAGTCCATCGTCGGACGCAATATAAAGAGAATCCTGAAAAGCCAGGATCTTATGAATATTCCTGAAACTGATATCCAGCAACCGGATGTTGGCAGGCTTGTTTTCGAGCACATCCATGAGATTGTCGCATATATAGATATTTCTGAAGTTTGCCATGTACAATATCGAATCATCATATGAAATATGCCTTATCTTCATATCAGGAGATGTATCAACTTGTGATGTAAGATCAAAGAATTTATTATTGCGGAAAAGATAGATGTGTTCATTACCGATATTGAATAATTCAGTTGAGTCGTTAAGGTTGAGATGTTGCGTAATAATCTTGTTATTCATCGAAGTCAATGGCTCATACTGTAGAAATGTATCATTCTCCAGAATATAGTTCTTTTTTGCGTTGATAATCAGGTTATCATGGAGATCGTAATATAGATAATTAATCCGTGAGCCGACATTATAATAATCCAGCATACTATACAATACATTTTTATAGGGACCGAATAGTGTATCGGGATCAATCAGGCTGAAATCGAAATAATTGAAGGTGCTGAATTTATCCTCCTTCTGATTAATTGCAATTCCGCTGATATAAGACCATGAGTATTCCATTTTTTCGTATCCTATCTTACCATTGCTGTCCATGACTGCAGGTTTCACGTCACGGAGGACATACATTCTTGAATACTTCTCCCCGATAACTAAATTTCCTGTTTCAAATTGGTAAAGCACATCAAAAGAGAGGTTTTTTCGTTTAAAATCCAATGTGGAGAGCTGGCCATTTTTGTATAAATAAACCGTTTCCCCATTCGTCAGCCAAAGTCCGCCAGTGACTTCCGTGGCCATCTCCCCGATCCCTTTGTTTTGAAAAAGATTCACCTCAAAATGTCGGTGAGCATGCAGGTAAGGGCTTATCTTATAAACTCCGTCTTTAGCAGAGGTGATCCAGATATTGTTCTCATGATCTTCAAGGATGGCATTGGCCTGTGGAATATCAAAATGCTGTACTACCCGTTCACCCGACAGGCAATACACTCCTTTATCGAAGGTTCCCACCCAAATCAGATCCCTGCTGTCAACGAACAGAGCATTAGCCCGGCTCATCGAATATCCAATCCTAAAAGGTAATTGAACAGAATCAACAACACGGCAATCCTGATATTTGCAAACCTTATTTCCATTTCCCACAATATAGAAAAAGTCGTCCCGGCTACAAAACGCACGATAAAGTGATCCCTCCTGTCCATGCAGAAGTCTGACCGGATCCTTGAAAAGTTCTTTGAATTTAATGATTTCATCCGGATTCCAAAACTGGTATTCCCCCGATGAATTCTTCCGAATCTGATAAAGGGGCGGTAACTCCATCTGAAGAATTTTTGAAAGGTCATCATAGGCATTATACCCATGTACGATATTTTGAGTGTCTAGAGAAAAAATTTCGTATGAAATATTGTAGAAATAGAGTGTGTGATCATTGTCTTCAAAAAAATCATAAAACGCTTCGTTGGGTTGCAGCGAGTCAAGGAAAGGAGCGTTGGAGGGATTGTATAGTTTATTTTGAAAGTAGTAATTGAGGGAACCATCGCGGTTGAACATCCACACCCTCCCTGACGAATCTTCCCTGATTCTGGTTATTTTACCGGTATTCAATCCCTCTACGGTGGTAAAGTTAACAAATGATGATCCATCATACCGTACGGCGCCTGCATCTGTAGCAAACCAGATAAATTTCTGCCTGTCCTGAAACACATCGTATATCATATTGCAAGGCAATCCGTCGAAGGAAGTATAATGGTGGATATATGGATTCTCAAGATTCAAAAATGAGCTAACAGGCGATCGGGGTGGCAGAACTCTTTTTTTTGCTTGCCGGATGTCTTTCCCATCCAGTAACACCTGAAAGTCATCCACCCATAGTTTACCTTTTCCGCTAAGAATGGCTCCAAAACTAATCGTTCTGGCCCCTTCAGGATAGGACAATTTTACTGAGTACAATTGCCAGCCGGCTGTACCCCGGATGTTTTCCTCCGCCATATTATCCATTTTCAGCAGACCGGCTTCCCCATCAATACGAAGATAAATGCCGACGAATCCATCGGTTACGTTTTCAAATTTCATGTACGCCTTCACTTCGATCTCCTTTCCCTCATAAACCGCGAGAATTGAGCGTGCTATACAACCAAACCCCTCTGTTGGATTTTTGCCCGAAGGTTCCATCAGTACAGAAACCTTTCCTTTATGCTTTTCTGTAGTGTCAATTTTCAGATAATAGTTAAATCCATATTTGTGCCATCCATCAGGTAAGTCTTTTCCTGAGGTTAGTTTCTCGAGCCCCAAGTTGAATTTGTGCTCATTTTTTCCTGTCTGACAAAAAGAGACTGTAATTATTAAGGAAAAATAAATTAGTAAGAGCTTTTTCATGAATGGTTTAATTAACAACTATTTTAGTATTCACTATTTCATTTCCATATTGCACTTTCAGCAAATAGATACCTGGAGCCACACTAGGAAACTTAAACTGTACATCATTAAATCCCTGAACCCCAACTAGAGTTTTGTCCTGTATCATCTTTCCAGTGAGGTTAAACAGGGAAACATACAGATCCATGTCGGTTTTCAGGGTGATTGTAATATGCGCCGAATTATCTAAAACAGGATTGGGATAAACAGATACATTGGTGACTATTTCGTTAACATGATCGATACTGACCATGCAAACTAAAGCAGCTTCCAATATTTCATCTTTACCCTGCCTGATGCCGGCAACCGTTGGCGAAACTACGGTATCAATCTTTACTCCATTACGCTGTTGCTGGTATCCATCGGCATAATACCATCCAAGAGAGGTAAAATAGGACTTTATGCCACCTGGTAATGTTAAATAACTAATATTTCCGTCAGCCCCGGCTGTTTGAGTTCCAAACACCGTAGCATTCGGATGGTAACTGAAATACTGGCACGTATATTCCGCCTGGCTCTGTGTTTCCTGGTTCACCAAAATGTAAACATTGCCGGAATAGGCGTTAGGATTTGACCACATGCCCAGGTTATAATGATCATTACCCAGGTAATACCATCCGGGTAAATAATAATAGGATGCCGGTAACCATGCTAAAGCCGGGTTATAATAAATAGTACTAATAATTGGTTCTGGAAATATTAGGGGACCTATATCCCAAAGTGTTCCATTGGGGTAATTACGGATGTCAAATATGATTGCAGGAGCATCTTCGAGTGCATTGTACATATCAGGAACCTCATTTGGTTCAAGCATCCCCATATTCACATACCCATAACCGCATGTTGTAATAAAATAGGAAGAAGGCAAACCATTATAATTCGACCAGCTAAACCAAGTATTAAGAGAAAACGATCTTGTGACGTCAACTGAATAGGTATTATTATTGCTGTCGAGCAATGTAAAGCTTATGGTGGTGTTCGATTCCCCCTGCATCATTTTATAATACATATCCCTGTATAAAGAAGAGGGAGTTGATGCAGGTATATAAAGAGACAATGAATCCTCAATTTCCTTGATGGGTATTCCCTTTAAATGTGTTAAGATATCTCCAGGCGATACACCTGTTATATTCAGCACTTTGGTAACAACACAAAGGCTATCAACACGTGTAAAAAAAATTCTTGGCATATAACTTCCTCCCCAAAAATAGGTCGTCAAAGAAGTGCTACTCGTAAATCCGTGCGTGTCGTTAAGCCTGGTTGCCATTTTAAGGAAATTAACATGAAAATCGTTGGACGTTGTGGTCTGTCTTATAAGAGGTATAAACTGGCATAAAGTACTGTCCCAGGATTCGTCCATCAGGTTTCTGTATGGGAAGAAATAGTTGATTACGTTCCAGTAGTAGAACATTGTGGTCAAACGATTTGCTTCATTGGTATAGGCAATGGGCATGGATAGCGGATCGTCCCGAAAATCAATGTAACTAATATAACCTGGAGTTAAATAATCGTTGAACTTTACTTGACATTCTGAAGTATCGGGATAGATGTAAATTGAAAATGTGTTTAAAAAATCCCTGATCGGTTGTGAAAAAACTGGGTCATCAATCCAGGAATTATCAAAATTAAAGTTAGTGTCAGGGTCAGAGCCATGATTTGAATAATATGAATTGTTTCCAACTTTACTAAACATGTTCATCAAGGCATTATTGAATTCCAGATTGCTGTTCGCAAGCAATACCTCATTGATGGTTGTATTCAAAAGTGTATCCCATTTAATATCGCATTTATGCTGATTGAAATATTTAAAGTATCCCCATGTTTTGCACAGGCGATAAAGACGTCCGTCGGTATCATCAGGAATTTGGGCATTGGATTGTTGCAGGCCAATGGTTGTAAGTAGAACCACAATAATAAATAATTTTTTCATCTGCTTAAAGTTTTTTATTTAGCTGAAAATGAAGAAATAAAAAACTTCTTCACATTCAGGAATTCGCATAAAAATTTTAATCATTTCGCCTGCCTGACGGCAAAGGCAGGGTTGGTATGTAAATGCCTGCCTGTTCGGCAGACAGGATTAAATTTATTTGTGCTCATTTCATGATTTGGCTTTTTAGATTTCTAATATATAACTTCATCTTTATTCTACTTCGTTAAATGTACAATAATTGTTCACCAAGGCACTGCACTGAATTATTTATTGATGATGACTTTCTTGAAAATCCTGTTTGTTCCATGAGTTAATTCAATAAAGTACAGGCCATTGTCAAAATCATTCACATGAATTGGATATTTATTCAGACCTGGAGATGAATTAAAATTGTACATGCCAACAATCCAGCCGTTTATATCAATAAATTTTAGGGTAAGGTTTTCACTCGATACTGAGTTAAAGTCGATATTCAATACTGTTCTTGCCGGGTTAGGGTAAATATTGAATTGTTGCTTCACATTTTTAGCAAAATCGTCCTCTATGCCAACGATTATGTTCCCTGTGGGATTGCGCTTATAATAGATCTCATAGTTCCCATCACGGTTGTCACTCCAAACCACATTTACTTGTGGGCCGGATATTGACAAACAAGAATATTTGGATTCAGCCCAGTCACTAGTCAGTCTTTTATCAGGCCCCCAGTTAATCCCTCCATCTGTTGAACACTTATAATAAATTTCTAGGTTTCCGACACTATAATCAGTCCATGTTACAAATATGCCTGTACCGGATACAGCTATATTAGGAAAATCTGAATCACCCCAGTTATTGGTCAGCCGGTAATCCTCTCCCCAGTTTAACCCTTCATCGATAGAATACTTGAAATATATCTCTCTATTGCCATCACGTTCGTCAACCCATACAACATAAACACCTGATCCCGATGCACCAACACAGGGTAAATATGAAAAGGCTGCATCATCCGTTAGTCTTATATCTGGTCCCCAGTTTAACCCTCCATTTGTTGAACGCTTGTAATAGATCTCTTTATTTCCATCGCGGTAATCATCCCATACGACATGCACAATGGAACCAGACACGAATAACATTGGATTCAATGAAGCAGATGGATCATTCGTAAGCTTTACATCGGGCTCCCAGGTCAATCCGCCATCAATTGAACGGTAATAATAGATATTCCATACACCTTCGCCTTTATCATTATTTACCATATGTACAAATGAGCCTGAAGCTGCTATGTTGTATCCAAAAGTGAAGCCCGGAGTATTCGTAATTTGTATATCAGGCCCCCAGGTGTTCCCTCCATCCGTAGACCGCTTATAATATGAATCAGTGAACCCATCGCGATAAACAATCCATTTAACATGCACTACTGAACCGGAGAGTGCTATTACAGGACCTTCTTTATCATCAGGTTGGTTCGTAAGTTGTATATCTGCTCCCCAGGTCACTCCACCATCAACAGAACGTTTGTAGTAAATCTCCTGGTTCCCATCACGATCATCCCACCAGACAATATGCAGTGAATCACCTGAGGATGCAAGGCCATGGAAAATCAGGGAGGAACCAGGCATGTTTGTAAGTCTAACATCTGGCTCCCATTGGGCCTGGGAGAATTGGGCTATAAACAAAACTAGAACGAATACTAAAAATAACTTTTTCATAACTTTTTCTTTTTTTACTTCTGTTAAAAATACAACAATTGTTTAACAATGTACCTCAACCTCAACTACTCTCCTTAAGGAGAAGGGGCAGAATAATAGATTATTTATGGATAATAACCTTGCGGAAGATTCTATTACTTTCCATGGTCAGTTCAATATAATAGAGCCCATTACTGAAATCCTCAAGAGTTATAGTATATTGATTCACGCCAACAGCCGCATGAAAATTGGTTGTTTTCAAAATTTTCCCACTCATATCCATAAACCGCAACGTGATAGCTTCTCCAGATGGTGACTTGAAGCTGATATTCAGGATATTACTGGCAGGATTGGGATATATTGTGAATGGTTGCATGGAATTTCCGTCACTTTCATCTTCTATTCCAATAAATATAATTCCGGTAACATGTTGTTTGTAATATATCTCTTTATTCCCATCCTTGCTCTCATTCCATATTACATGCACAGTGGAATCGGTTGCGGCGACAAAAGGCCAATTCGAATCACCGAATGCATTCGTCAACCTGGTATCTTCTTTCCAGGTCACGCCTGCGTCTTCCGATCGTTTGTAGTAGATCTCAAAGTTCATATCGCGTTTATCGGCCCACGTAACATGCACCACAGAGTCAGAAGCTGCGATATTAGGCCATTCCGAAGATTCAAAGGCATCCGTCAACCGTGTATCGTCACCCCAGGTTGTGCCTCCGTCTGTAGAACGTTTATAATATATCTCTCTAAAACTTCCATCACGCATGTCATGCCATACGACATGGACATCTGAACCTGAGACTGCTATAACAGGATCCCAAGCATCAGCTATATCATCCGTCAATCTTGTGTCAGAACCCCAGGTTGCACCACCGTTGGAAGAGCGTTTATAATATACCGAGCCTTCGTAACCAGATCCATCCCGGTCGTCTTCCCACACTACATTCACAACCTGGCCGGATACAGCTACACAGGGGAAGCCGGAATAGGATGGGTTATTTGTAAGCCTTGTATCTGGGCCCCAGGTTAATCCACCATCTGTGGAACGCTTGTAATATATCTCATAATCCCAGTCCCCGGTGGCATTACGATAATCATACCACACCAGATGGATTACAGAATCTTCAATGGCTATGGAAGGGGATTCCGACCAGGAATCGGCAAACGTCAGGCGCGTGTCTGCACCCCATGTTGATCCTCCATCTTCGGATCTCTTATAGTAGATTTCCACTTTAGTGCTGCCATCACGCTTATCGCTCCATACAACATGCACCACGGAACCGGACACTGCCAGAGACGGATCATATGAAATATTAATAGCATTTGTCAAACGTGTGTCTTCACCCCAGCTTATACCTCCATCTATAGAGCGCTTGTAATAGATCTCATAATTGCCATCACGATCGTCGTACCAAACCACATGAACGGAATCTCCACTGGTTGCAACAGGCCTGGAATTACTTACCGGCGACCAGGAAGACCCGGGATCATTTGTAAGTCTGACTTCAGGCATCCACTGAGCCTGGGAGAATTGGGCTGTAAATAAAACTAGAACGAATACTAAAAATAACTTTTTCATAACTTTTTCTTTTTTTACTTCTGTTAAATATACAACAATTGTTTAACTATATACTTCAATATCAACCCCTCTCCCGAAGGAGAAAGGGGAGTGTAGCGGATTATTTGTTTATAATAACTTTGCGGAAAATTCTGTTACTTCCCTTGGTCAGTTCAATAAAATAAAGTCCGTTATTGAAGTCATCCAGGGTTATTTTATATTGGTTCATCCCTTCAACAGCTGTGAGATTATACAGCTTGAAGGTTTTCCCACTCATATCCATAAACCGCAACGTGATAGCTTCATCGGTTGGTGAGCTAATGCTGATATTGAGGATTGTACTTGCCGGATTTGGATAGACTGAAATATCCATTGACTCCTCATCATTATTGACTCCTGTAACAGCAGATTTCCAAAGTGATTTTTTGATCGAAGCAACCAACGTGTAACAGGAAGAGGGATCGTGTGCACCTTCAAATCCATATACGTTGACATAATAGGTCCCGACTGTCGATGTGTTATATGTTATAATCTCATCGGAAGTGCCTGAATTTTGAGAGGTCGCCAACAAGGTACCACCTGCATCGTATAAAGCTACATCATAATTGGCGGGGAGGTTAGTCAGGGTGATTTGAATGTTCTTCTTTCTTTTGGCATTATTGAATTGAAACCAATCGGTATCAGTTGCTTCGTCAATTAAAGCCTCAATATCGGTATTTACTGGTATTGATGCTGCCGTGGCCATACTTTCATTAGGTTCATAATTATCAATACATCCTCCTCCTCCTGCACCTCCCATGGTTGTGAATTCATAGGAATAGGAGAAATTGCTTATACAGGTGGTTTGTACCTGAAACTCATAGGATGTTGCTGCTGTTAAACCAACTATTGTTAAACCAGGATTAATGCCAACATTACTTGCTGTTGTCCAATCCGTTGAATCTATTCCCCGATACCGTACATTATAATCTACTGCATTGGTAACGGCATCCCAGCTCAAATCGGCTGAAGTTTCCGTGATATTCGTGGCATTTAGCCCTGCAGGAACAGGACAATCATTGTTAATCGTGGAATTCAGTTTCTGGAGGAACATATCCTGCTCTCCCGAATTTGTTAGTTCGAATACATTATTACCAGAGGGATCAAAATCGGTTATGAAGTCGAAAACGCCGGTAGTGAAGATATTGCCTGAAGCATCCAGTGCAACATCGAATCCCCAATCGTGTCCTGTTCCTCCGGTTTGGGTAACCCAGAGGAGATCTCCATTCGGATCTGACTTGTAAAGAAAACAATCATCACCACCGTTTACTGTAAGATAATAGGTGGCGGTCGGATCCGGGTTAAAATCAGCGGTTGCGTAGAAATATCCTGTTGTATAAATGTTTCCGTCAGAATCTGTTACTAATGAATGACCAGTATCATAGGATGATCCACCGATCTGGCGAGCCCAAACATAATTCCCATTCAAATCCAGTTTCAGGAGAAATATGTCGCTTAACCCGAAAGAAGTCATATTATATATTCCTGATCCAGGATCAAAATCTGTAGTACCATAAAAATATCCTGTAGTATATAAGTTGCCAAAAGAATCAAGCGCTAATGAATACATAATATTCTGTTGATTTCCTCCGATTTGTTTGGCCCAGACGAAATCTCCATTTTCGTTTAATTTCAGGATATAGGCATCATCATCCCCGTATGAGGTCATATTGTATTTTTTCTTATTATCCGGATCAAAATCGCAAGTACCACTGAACCAACCACAGGTGTACACGTTTCCTGATTCATCTGTGGCCACAGAATAGGCATTTACAAATTTCCGTCCTTTAATTTGTTTTGCCCAGACAAAATTGCCATTAACATCCAGTTTCTGGATAAATGCATCACCAGTGCCGGAAGCAGACAAATTGAACGTACCAGCTCCGGGATCAAAGTCAACTCTTCCAACAAATAAACCACCAGTCAGTACATTATCGTTGTTGTCTACCGTGATCGAATAGCCGCGTGCAAGACCCCAGTCACCCGGAAAACCCATTTGCTTTGCCCAGATTAGATCGCCGTCGGGTTCTATTTTCAGTACAAATGCAGAGTTTTTAGTCTGCGAGAGCAAGAAGACACCTGGCCCAGGGTCAGCGTCTATTGTTCCATTAAAAAATCCGGTTACATAAATATTGCCAGTAGCATCTGTGTTTACCATATAACTATGGTCATTATTTACATCTCCCATATTGGCAGCCCAAAGGAGGTTTCCGCTGATATCCAGTTTTTGAATGAAGATATCATCTAAACCATTGGATGTGAGGAAAAAAGTACTAGTGGGATTTGGATCAAAATCGGCAGTGCCTTTGAAGTGACCTGTAATGATTTTATTCCCTGTTGCATCAACAGCAATAGAATAACCCCATATTAAAGAGTCGCCTCCCGATTGTGTAGCCCATTCAAAACCAGGAGTTTGAGCCTTAGTACTAAAGATTGCCATTACACTTAATGCAATGAGTATTAAAATTGTTTTTTGTGTTTTCATGTCATTATGGGTTTAATTTACATTAATATTAAATTGCTAAACTTTTGCACACCAAATGTAATATGATGGATTATGAAATACCGAGCCAATGAGCCAACGGTAAAGGTTATTGTATAAAAGGTAATTGAAAGAGGGCGAACGGGGTAGTCAGGAGTTGTCTGTCCGCAATTTATTCCAAAGATTTTGAAAAATGTTCCACCGCTTCACGGAAATCATTCAATTTTCTTCTTGATATACTCAGTCGTGTACCGTCAGTTAGTTCAGCAAAATTACCCTGGTAGCTGGAATAAGCTTTCAGGTATTCCATGTTGATAATGGTGGACTTGTGAATCCTGAAAAACACAGGGTTTTCAAACATCTTCTCAAACTCACCCAGCGACCGGGTAGCTACAATTTTATCTAAACCCGACAAGTGCAGGATCGTATAATTACTATCTGCCTGCAGATACATCAGTTCTGAAACCTTTACCATCCTGAATCCAAGCTGTTCGGCAATTGTAATTTTTTCAATATATTTTTTCCCAGAAGATACCTGATCGTGAAGGTTATCCAGAGATTCATGGTAAATGGACTGGTATGCAGCTTTACTTTTCCTCAGTTCATGATATTTAATTGCTTTGCTAACTGCTTCACGCAGCTCCATTGTGTTTACCGGTTTTAGCAGATAATCAATAGCATTTGCTTTTAGAGCACGTAACGCATATTCCTCGTATGCTGTTACAAAAATAATCCCGTAATTTTCTTTGGGAATAGACTTCAAAAAATCAAAACCATCTTCTTTAGGCATCGAAATGTCGAGAAAGATGAAATCAACCTCTTCTTTTTTTAATAGCTCTCTACCAAGTTGAGCAGAAGCAGCAGTTCCGCAAATATTAATCTCAGGACAATGATCAGCCAGCATTATTCTTAATGCTTCACGTACATTCCTTTCATCATCAATTATGATTGCCCTATAATTTTTCATCTGATATTATTTATTATTTATTTGTCAGACCTGTCTGCCGACAGGCAGGTGGAATACGCCATGATTAAAATTAATATCTTCTTCCATTAGTGATTCTTGAATCATGGCTATTTCATGAAGTAAATTTACAATGATAAAGGTAATAATTCTGCCTGATTGTGTAAAATGTACTCTTTATCTATCTAATGGTATTTTATTACGGATTAACGGTAGAGATTGACTGTTCAAAATGACCTCACATTTTAAGTGCAAATTTGAATATGCCTTTTTTTTAAAGTTTTCATACTTCGTTAAGTTAGGTAGTAGGGACTAAAAATTCCAATCAATTATTAATTCATCTTTGTAAATGAACCTGTATTAGTTTCTTCCTATTTTGTTTCCTGATACTCTATAATGGCTTCACTAACATTGATAATATAATCGCCTATCCTTTCATTAATAGAAAACATATCACTATAAAAAGCACCTGTTTTATGCTTGTATCTTTTTTCTTTTAAATCCTCAACATGCTTTTGGCGAAGTAGATTTCTTCGGTCATTGATCTTTTTCTCAATATCATAAGCTTTCTTAATATCCATATCTCTGAAATTGAGATTAAGGTTATGGTTCATCTCAACAAATGCCTCATTTACTAAATCTAACATTTCCATAATTGAGTGTTCCTGATGCTTAGTAAAATCCCACTTGCTTTGCTTCAAATTTTCAATAACTTTCGACAATTGGTAGATTGCATCTGCAATACTTTCCATATCATCAATAATTTTAAGCATTACCCTTATCTTTTTTGAACTTTCGTGGCTGATTTCCCCTTCTGATACTTTTGTTAGGTAACTGGCTATTTCCAATTCGATACTATCTGAAATTTCTTCGTACTTCTCAACTCTAGCCAGTAATTTATAATATTTCTTTGCTTTGTCCTCTACCATCAAATGTGGAATGAATTTGAACATCTTTGCCATTCTTGCTCCGAAATCAGAAACTTCTTTCAGTGCCTGTACAATTGCCAATTCGCCTGTAGAAAATAAACTTGAGTTAATAAATTTCAATCTGAATTCTTCATCCTCATCACCTCTATCCGGCACCATTTTGGTTGCCACTTTAGCAATTAAAGGAGCAAAACCTATTAATAGTAGAGTATTAAGGACGTTAAAACTTGTATGAAAAACTGCCAATCCTATAGGATATATGCTGTGAACACTATCAAAATCGCTTTTTGAAAGATTAGTTTTTAGTATGGAAACACCATGACGTTGTTGTAGAAAATAATCGATTCCCAATAAAAAATAATGAAATACCGCTAGCATCCACAATACTCCAAAAATATTAAAAATAAAATGAGCCCGCGCAGTTCGCTTTGCTGATACATTAGCCACTACTGCTGCAATATTAGCAGTTATGGTTGTCCCGATATTTTCTCCCAACACCATCGCAGCGGCAAGTTCAAAAGGTATAAGGCCATTGTAGCACATAACTAACGTTAGTGCCATTGTAGCACTTGATGATTGAATGATAATTGTTAAAAGTGTTCCTACTACAACGAATATCAAAACAGACAGAAATCCAAGATCCGTAAAAGAAGAAAGAAAATTCAATGCTTCATGATTACCATTAATGCCTGGCACAGCTTCCTTTAGAAATTGTAACCCAATAAACAGGATAGCAAATCCTATAATGAATTCACCCCATGACTTTCGGGTGCTGTTTTTGGAAAAGAATAGTGGAAAACTTATACCAATCAATGGAAGTGATAAAAAACTAAGGCTTACTTTAAATCCCAACAGAGCAATTATCCAGGCAGTAATTGTGGTTCCAATATTAGCTCCCATAATCACGCCAATAGAAGCAATTAATGAAATAAGCCCTGCATTTACAAAACTAACTACCATTACAGTTGTGGCAGATGAAGATTGGATAGCTGTAGTAACAAGTAATCCAGTGAAAACACCCTTGATTCGGCTATTGGTCATGGCAGCTAGAATCTGCCTCATCTTACTACCGGCAACCTTCTGCAATGCTTCACTCATAAGTTTCATTCCATAAAGAAAAAGACCGAGTGATCCAACCAGAGTAAGAATATTTCCAATAACTATAAGTACTTCATTCATAACTTATATGCTCTATTATTAATACTCAATAATAATACATTTTTATCATGAACAGTTTAAATTATTTCAATTCTTTTTAAAAGTTATTTACAAGAGATTATCTAACTAAGTTATTCTCTCAATAAGCATTATTAAAATTATAGCATTATTGTTATCTAAACTGCGCATGGGTCGCCAATCGACAAATTATAACATTTACTATGCAAGAGCAGTATTATGCAAGATAAATATAGTATATCGATTAATGATCTAAAGTTATCTATTTGTTCTACAGGATAGTATATAAATATTTGATGTCGTTTTTTTTCATGCAATATTCGCACACTAATAAAAAAATATACACATGAAAAAATTACATACACTAATAACTGTCATTTTCTTCTCAATCTTCAATTTAAACGCACAAGAGATTGATTATGAATTATGGTCGTTTGAGACAGTTGGTCGTATCTACTCGAATCCACTGATTGATGGAAACACTATTTATTTCGGTTGCAATGACAATACGTTCTATGCAATTGATGCCAATGATGGAAATGAACTTTGGAGGTACCAAACTAGCTATAATATACAGTCCGGTTCCACAATCGTAGATTCGATAATCTTTTTTGAATCCGGGAATAGTTGTTATGCTTTGAATAAAGATACAGGAGAAGAAATCTGGGTTCATGTAAATAATAATGAACAAGGTAAGGAGAAATTAGATTCTTGGGACTATCACCATTCTACTCCTGTAATTGATGATTCTCTAATATACTTCGGACTTGGTACTGGATCAATAATAGGTCTTGAAATTGCAACTGGTAATCTGAAAGTTCATACTTCAACAATAGATTCTGTTCCAATTAGATCGACGCCGGTAATTAATGATGGAATACTTTATTTTGGTGGATGGAAAGGAAAAGCATACGCATTTGACATTAATGCAAATGAAATTATTTGGACCAGAGAAACCTATACTAGCCCTCCACCCTATTCAACATTTGGCATGTTAAATACAAAGATGTTAATATATGATTCTCTGTTGATAATGGGTGGCAGAAACCCAGAGATATCTGCTCTAAATGCTTATACCGGAATTCCGGAATGGTCTTTTGAGGTCAGCGATGGAGGTTGGATATCAGGTGATCCAACCATAGTGAACGATACTCTTTACATTGGAGGTTCTGATTGCCATAAACTTTTTGCGTTTGATGTTCACTCCGGGGATCTAATTTGGGATTATGAATTTTTATATAATAACTTTTCTCAGCCAAAGATTTGTGGCAATTATGTTGTGTTTACCACAGGGAGTGCATACGCAAATAATGGCACAAACTACGGCCATGGTTATCTTTATGCAGTTAACAAACTTGATGGTTCACTGAAGAATTTCTCTCGTATTGGAGGAAATATATTTACAACTCCTATTTTTTATAAAGGTCAAATTATCGTTGGAAGTGACGACAATCACATATATTCTCTTGATTCAGCCTCATTTGTTTCAACTTATGTTGACATAAAAGAAACTGGTGCTAACTCCATACAAGATACTAAATTTTATCCTAATCCTTTTAAAGATAGTATTACAATTAGTTACGACGTAGTTACTCCAACTGATGTAATTGTTGTAATATATAGTTGGTCGGGTCAGGAAATTACAAAATACTTTGAAGGAGAAAAGATAGCGGGTAAACATGAAATTGTTTGGTATGGTAATGATCAGAATGATAATGAAGTTGAAGCTGGTTATTATGTTGTTGAGATACTTTCAAAAATGGTAAGCTGCAGTAATGTGATTGTTAAGCAATAGTTGATACACTGAAATTATGTAATATTGATTTTCTGAAGTAAAATATTACCTGTATTTTTTATTGGCAAGCCGTTTTTTCATCATTGGCACACTGATAAAAACAAATAGCATTGTGATTGAGACCGGCCCGAAAATTGTCCACCATAGAGAAAGATCGTTCACGATTGCAACAAAATACAGTCCCCACCAAAACAGTACCTCTCCAGTATAGTTAGGGTATTTCAGTAGTGTCCAGACACTTCGTTGTAATCTCTCTGTACTACTACGGCCTGATTTTATATGTATTCTTAATGCATCATCAGCAATTTTTTCAAGATATATTGATCCGAGAATAAATAGTACTGCAAGTACAGCAAACCATGAAGTTGGCGAACTTGCAGTTGAGTTGAACATATAAAAAACCGGCACTAATCCCATAAAAACCAATGCCGTGGGAAGTAGATGAATTCCAAAAAAGCTTGTTATCCAATAAAATTTACCAGTTTTCTTTTTGATATTAACATACCTCCAATCTTCATCTTCCATTCCATCCCATCTCAATATCCAGTTCCAGGTCAAACGCACACCCCATATCACTATCAATCCCCAAATTATTTTATAGTAAAAGTCTGTTTGTCCTGAATTGAAGAGCCAGTATATCACAATAATAACTGGTGCAGCACTCCAGTATGGATCATAAACACTGGAATTCTTATATCTTAAACTAAAGATAAATACTATAACCATGGCTACAAAATCAGCTAAAGCAGTTTTCCAAAGTATGTCAGTTATTGGCACATACTTTAATGTAATTATAGCAGTAAACATTGCAATAATGTAAATAGCCAGAATTTTAAGGAGGTCTTTAACTTTTTGTCTCATACAATACCAAAATCATATTACATACTACAAAGGTGATAAATATATTGAAAGTAAAGAAGTATTTCAACAAAAAATGCATAATAAACTAATTGCTGAATTCAAAACCCATCTAGTGTGCGAATTTTTCGCGTGCTATAAACAACATCCAAACTCTATCCCAAAATCTTTTGGGATCTAACTTAAATTACAAACTTCAAACTTCCATTTGAAGTTTGTAATTTTAAGTTTATGTCAATATGTGTGTTAAACTTGGTACGCGAAAAATTCGCGCACCAGTTCTCGGGATAACTGCTGTTCCTAGCTAATCTCAATTTCTTATTACATTTGTATCAAATGCATGAATTATGAAAAGAATATTTACTCCCGTTTTAGTCATATTAATTATAACAACCTCTGTAATAATATTCCTTGGCACTACTCAAGTAAAGTAGTCCTTCCTCCAGCACCTTATGAAACCATTATTGCGGATGGAGAAGATAAAACTCATCATATCAAGAAACAGGAATGGATTGAAGAAATGCACAGGACTGCTCCGGAAGACCACTGGAGGTATATGTAAAGTAATTGGCAGATCGGAATTATCAGGGACTAAAACAAAAATTGATATAAGTGATTTGAGTAATGGTATCTACTTTGTGAGGATAGGATCAGGACAAAATTCATCAATAAAAAAACTGATTAAAGAATCCACCATCTAAGAAGGTGGACTTGGATTACACTAATAGGGCGCTTCAATGGTAAGGCATTGGTATGGAGCATTGGAGTGCCTGCCTGACATGCCTGAGGCAGTTAAACCGGCAGGCAGGTTGGAGAAAAGGATCAATGTGTTATAATGTTGAAAACTAAATTCACGACGAGTCAAGGAGTCAAAAAGATGTCTTGAGGAGTTTTACCATACTCCATTACTCCACTACTCCAGTTGAAAACTTTATGTGAAACAAACAATACATAACCACCATCTAAGAAGGTGGATTTAAAATGAAGATTAAACAATTAAGTTAGGTTATTATCGGATGAAGTAAACATCTATGTGCCATGGGTAAATTTATCAAATCGCCATTCACACAATTGTTTAAATCTTTTTCCTACATTTCCAGTTACACGATTATGCAAGGCTCCCCATATCTGACTAATAAATATCATTTTCGATAAAGTTTTGTTTCCGAAGAAATCAAATCCAACCATCATAAATAATTGCGACATTTCCTTCTCACCTCTTTCCGGGATGGAACTTCTCACATACATACAAAACACTCCTATTGGATATCCTCCTTTACATTCATAAAGTAGATAACGGGCATTATCAACGTCGGAAGAGTCTGGTGAGTGTCGAATTCTAATTGAAGTAAGGTCAAATAAATGCATAAATTTAAATCCAAATATCCCGTTTTCCATGTTAGTCAAGTATCTTGGTTTTCCAAAGAGAAAAATTTGAATTTTCTCGAGATCTTTATCTTGAAGGTAAACCTTTGCTATGTTATTGGGCCAGCATGACGAATCACCATTCCACTTTAATAGTTCATTAAAAACATAACTTGCGGGTGCCTCTACTCCGATCCTGTGAATGTTAAATATCTTGTACTTAACAACATCAATACCTATTCGCTGAAGAACACTTTCAGTATATTCCTTTTTTTCCTCTTCATTATGAAAGCTAATCAGTGTATTCTTTGGTGGTTTATCAAATAAGAAGTATTTTATGTCAGTAAAAACATTCCGACTCTTATTAGGTGGTTGCATACAGGGCTCTTTATCGTTAATTAGTCTGGATTGACTGTTCATTTTTTTACCTGTTTATCAAAGAAAAAAAGAGTTTTCATAGGTATGTATATCATGCAAAAGTATCAAAATAATGGACTCATTTTGATAATATTATAGTGAGTTTTTGTATCCTTTTGTTTAAAAGGATTATTATGAACCAGGATAACAATATACTACTGAATATGTTCTCTTAACAAGGATTTTAAATCTTTGCAGGTTTCCGGAATCCTATATACTTCACACTCCCTACAATCATCATTCATACATGCGAAACTTTTATTAGATGCTTCCCAACATGGTGTTCCTGTTGACAAATATGCATCGCAGTTATCTCTCTCTTCTATTGCGCATTTCTTAATAGCCCAACAAGGTATAAGTGAGTACATCGCTTTGATACCAGCAATATTAAGTCCTTCACTATTAAGGTGGGCTTTAATACATTTTAAACGGGCAATATCCACTTGAGAAAATAAATGCCGACCGGTTTTGGTAGTGTATGGAAGCAGTAGTCCCTTATCAATATATTGCCTGAGAGAATGAGCAGGTGTATCAGATAGTTTAGAAGTAATTCCGAGAGTAAAAATCGGGCTTGTAATATCAACTATTTTATCATTTCCGTTTTCCATTTTCATCCTGTTGGATTATAGAATATATAGCAAAAGTATAATAATGTTATAAAGTACTTATGTTTTTTAACTTCTTTTTTGTCAAGATCGCCGTATTTTTCTTAATCGATTCAAGAACTTTCTTTTCATTCTAAGTAAGATTAATATGGTTCATACCAAATTCAAGTATCACTTTATGAAACTCTATCTCGTTAAGGTGTGCCTTACCGGTATTTGACCACTACTTCTGTAATAATTCAATTTGCTCAAAATAATCCACATAAGTGAGACTACCTACGTTTCCTTTTCCCGAACAACATTACTGCAATCATCATAATTGATGTACTTAGAGCAGTACTTAGCAGCACTCTGATAAGAGTTTGAAAGAAATTTGAGAAGCTTAATATTTCAAGGTAAAATAATAGTAACTGATGTACAAAAACAAGAACCAGAGCATACCTTAAAAAGCCCCATAATCCAATTGTTGAAGGTCCGGGTTCTTCACCCTGATTAAATTCATAATATCGGAACATAGCATGTATTGTCCCTGGTCGTAAAAAAGCCAAAAATACACATGCTGCAGCATGAAGTCCTAATGTATTTCCAAAAAAATCGATTGTAAGTCCTGTTAAAAAAGCAATTAGTAATAGTAAACTTCGGTTAATATTTGATGGCAACAACAATATAAAAAGCAAATAGATATATGGATTCATGTATCCACCAAGGTTCATATTATTAAGAACCAATACCTGCACAAGCATTAGGATTACGAATCGGCTAATATTTCTAACTAATACATTATTCATCCTGATTAACTATTTTGCCCGTAAGTGAATCCTGTTCTGCTCTCTTTATATTATTAATAACATAAACGTGGTTTAAGCTAGAAAAATCAGTAGAAAATCTAAGTTTAGCTTTGCTTAGGTTTTTATTAATATTCTGCTCATGTGTTTCAATAGTACCAATAATATTTCCTTCTGAAAAAATTAATGAATTTCCGCTGGTAATAATTGTATCGCCAGGCAGTAGAATAATATGCGATGGAATATCAATTACAGTCCCATACAAATAATTACTGTTATCCCATACTACATTAACTAGCTGCCCGCTATTTTTAATCCTTCCGCTAATACGCATATTTTGGTTTAACATCGACATAATAATTGAATAGTTACTTGACACTCCAATTACTACTCCAACAATCCCAGTCGGAGAAATAACCCCCATTTCTTCTTCAATACCATGCTTACTGCCTTTATCGACCATAATAAAATTGTTCCTTTTTGACACACTGTTACTAACAACTTTTACAGGAATGTATTGGAATAAGCTATCACGATATATATATTGAGTATCTGTTTCCAGGAACGAAGATTTTAACTTGCTCCTAAGCATTGCATTTTCGTCTGCCAGAAGTGAATTTTCTTTTTTTAAGTAGAAATAATCGGTTATACTGCTATATGTTGAAAATAAATTACCACTTATATCGCTAGTGGTATTATACTTAATAGAACCATGGTAAGAATAACTTCGGCTAAGCAATAATAATGAAACAACTTCAAGAATGATGAACAGGACAATAAATTGGTTCTTCCATATTAAGTTAAAAAGATTCCGCATCCTGTATGTTAGATTATTGTATTAATAAGTATCTAAAATTGTAATTCAGATCAGTAACTATCTGTTCTATAGTGGTTTGAAATCACAACCAGTACTTATCAACTATTTAATAAGAAAAGGAAACTTGTCAAAATTCTTCAGTGCGATACCGGTACCTCTGGCAACAGCTCTCAACGGATCTTCTGCAACGTGCACGGATAATTTAGTTTTATGATGCAATCGTTTATCGAGGCCCCTTAACATCGACCCTCCACCTGCAACATAAATACCTGTACGATAAATGTCGGCAGATAGTTCTGGAGGAGTTTTCTCAAGAGCATTAAGAACAGCAGCTTCAATCTTTGAAATTGATTTATCAAGACAAATAGCAATTTCTTTATAATTAACCATAATTTCTTTTGGAATACCCGTAAGCATATCACGCCCATGTACTGCATAGTCATCAGGTGGATTATCTAATTCCGTAATCGCAGCACCAACTTCAATTTTAATTCGTTCGGCTGTTCTTTCACCAATTATAATATTGTGTTGTTTGCGCATATATTCTTCAATATCGAGGTTGAAATCATCTCCGGCAATTCTTATTGATGTGTTGTTTACAATTCCGCCAAGAGCGATAACAGCAATTTCGCTGGTTCCTCCTCCAATATCAATAATCATGTTCCCGGTAGGCTCAAGCACATCAATACCAATGCCAATTGCCGCTGCCATTGGCTCATGTATTAATCTGATTTCTTTAGCGCCTGCCTGTTCAGCTGAATCTTTAACAGCCCTCTCTTCTACCTCAGTAATACCCGACGGAATGCAAATTACCATACGAAGTGCTGGAGGAAAAAAGGAGGATTTTATCCCAATCATTTTGATCATCTCACGAATCATGTATTCAGCACTCTGAAAGTCAGCAATTACACCATCACGTAATGGTCTTATAGTTTTTATGTTTTCATGAGTTTTTCCATGCATCATCATGGCTTTTTTACCAACGGCGATAATTTTTCCAGTGTTTCGCTCTAATGCCACTATTGAAGGCTCATCAACAATTACCTTATCATTATAAATGATAATTGTATTTGCGGTACCAAGGTCAATTGCTATTTCTTTCGTGAGAAATGAAAACAGTCCCATATTTTATTTGTGTTTTATATTTTATTCAAATTGTATTAAAGTTTCCATACTTTCAAAATGACGACAAACAATAAATTTTTTGCCAACCCTAAGTAAGCTTAAAAATTTTACTTCTTCTAATGCTTAAAGTGACGTACACCTGTCATTACCATCGCCATTCCATGTTCATCACAATATTCAATAGATTCCTTATCCCTTATTGAGCCACCTGGCTGAATCACAGCAGTTATTCCTGCATTACCGGCAATTTCCACTGAGTCGGCAAATGGGAAAAAAGCATCCGAAGCCATTACAGCACCTTTAATAGGGAGCCCAAAGTTACGTGTTTTTTCAATAGCTTGCTTCAGTGCATCAACTCTTGAAGTTTGGCCTGTTCCGGAACCAACCAGCTGTTTATCTTTTGCGAGAACAATTGTGTTTGATTTAGTATGTTTTACAAGTTTATTAGCGAAAAGTAAGTCTTCTATTTCAATTTGCGTTGGATGTTTTTTTGTTACTGTATTAAGATCAGATGCGTTTTCAGTTTTTACATCCTTATCCTGAACCAGAACACCACCTAACAAAGATCTGTATTGCACTTTAGAAAATTCAGATTGCTTGTGGATAAGAATAATCCTGTTCTTCTTCGATTTTAAGATATCCAGAGCATTATCATCATAAGATGGGGCAAGAATAATTTCGAAGAAAATCTTATTGATCTCTTCAGCAGTATCTTTATCAATATTTCGGTTTGTTACAAGCACACCGCCAAATGCTGAAACAGGATCTCCTGCCAAAGCTTTATTCCATGCATCCAGAAGGTTGTCGCACGACGCTAACCCACATGCATTATTGTGTTTAATTACTGCGAATGTTGTTTCATCAAAATCATTTATCAAATTTATTGCTGCATCCAGGTCTAACAAGTTATTATATGAAATTGCTTTGCCATGAATCTGACTAAACACATCATCAAGTTTGCCAAAAAAGCGTCCTTCCTGATGAGGATTTTCTCCATAACGTAAGCCAACACTTTCCAATAAACTTTCTTTAAAAGCAACAATATTCCCGGGATTGATCCAATTAAAAATAGCTGTGTCGTAATGAGAGCTAACATTAAATGCCTCAGCAGCGAAATACTTTCGGTCGCTAATGTCGGTGCTGCCATTTTTATTTTCGAGTAATTCGATGAATTCATTGTAAAGATTTGATGAAGGTACAACAAGTACTTCTTTAAAATTTTTAGCAGCAGCTCTTATCAGAGATATTCCACCAATATCTATTTTTTCGATTATCTCACCTTCATTATCAGTGAGTTCCATAGTCTCTTCAAATGGATAAAGGTCAACAATTACCAAATCTATCGGTATAATATCATATTCATTAATATGTTGTTTGTCTGTTTCATTATCCAATCTGGCGAGAATACCACCAAACACTTTTGGGTGAAGTGTTTTTACTCTTCCACCTAATATTGATGGATATGTTGTTAGCGATTCTACAGTTCTTGCCTCATATCCAAGTTTCTTAATGTAATCAAAAGTACCTCCTGTAGAAATAAATTTAACATTGAGATCGTTTAGCTTACTAAGGATAACATCAAGACCATCTTTATTGTAAACAGAAATTAAAGCTGTTTTGATTTTCTTCATTGTGACAATTTATTTTGGTAGAAGTTGATAAAATGAATATGAGTTGCAAAATAACAAGATTTAATTAAAACTTATTATACTTTTACATACATATTTCTTGGAAAATTGAATTTTAACCTATGAAAATTATAAAGCTAATTTATGAAAGTTTACTTTTTGCTATTAACGCCTTAACTATTAATAAGGTACGAACTTTTTTATCCTTGCTGGGAATCACAATAGGAATTTTTTCAATAATATCTGTTTTCACGGTATTTGATAGCATGGAAAATGCTATTAAAAGTGAAATTAACTCGCTAGGCAATAATGTGATATTTATTCAAAAATGGCCGTGGGCTATGGGAGGTGATTACCCTTGGTGGAAATATTACCGTCGCCCAGAACCAAAGCTAAAAGAGATGGAAGAGTTAATGAAGCGGACTAATACTGTTGAAGCTGCTGCTTTTATGGTAAGCGTTTCACGTTCGGTTTACGCTGGCAATAATTCTATGGAAAACATTCCTGTTGTTGCTGTTTCTCAGGATTATACAAAAGTAATGCCTTTTGATTTACAGAGTGGAAGATACTTTACTTACAGCGAATCACATAGCGGAAGAAACATTGCGATTATAGGTGCTGACATAGCTGAAAACCTTTTTGAAGGAACCGAGGCTGTTGGGGAAAAAATAAAAGTTTTTGGGAGAAAACTTGATGTGATTGGCGTAACAAAAAAAGAAGGTGAAGGTGTTTTTGGCGATTCTAAGGATGATTGGATAATTATTCCTGCCAAATATGCACAAAAAGTATTAGACTTCAGGCATCTTGGTGCTACCATAATTGTTATGGCAAAGCCACATGTTACTAATCCACAAATGATAGATGAGCTAACTGGAATAATGCGATCGATCAGAAAACTGCCACCATCAGCTGATGATAGTTTCGCTCTGAACGAGACCGATATTATCAACAAAGGATTTGAACAATTGTTTGTGGTTATAGCAATGGTAGGTTGGATAATAGGAGGATTTTCATTACTTGTAGGTGGTTTTGGAGTTGCAAATATTATGTTTGTTTCGGTAAAAGAAAGAACAAACCAGATTGGGATTCAAAAATCATTGGGAGCCAAAAATTTCTTTATACTGCTTCAGTTTTTGTTCGAATCTGTATTCCTTTCAGTTATTGGAGGTGTAGTAGGGTTAATTATTGTATACATTCTCACTTTTGTTGTTAGCTCAATGTTCAATTTTGAATTAATTCTAACATTTGGAAACATAGCCTTAGGTGTTATTGTTTCTGCAATGATTGGTCTTATTTCCGGATTTATACCTTCATGGTCGGCATCAAGGCTGAATCCGGTTGATGCAATGAGATCAAATTTTTAATAATTTTAAAAATATTCTATTATGTACAATATTATGCAACATTCACATTCAGGACTTATGTACCTGATAGTAGTCACTCTTTTTTTAAGTGTATTGATAAGTTTTATCAGGTTTATAAAAAAGAATCAATCAATTTCAAATGGTTGGTATAAACTATATCAGATCACAAAATGGCTGATGTATTTGCAGTTTATTTTGGGAGTGGTGTTGCTTTTCATTAGCCCCAGAAATTATTTCGGACCAGGAACTATGAAGTCGGAAGTGCTGAGATTTTATAGTGTGGAACATCCCTTAATGATGCTTATTGCAATAGCATTAGTATCCATAGGTTTATTCAAATCGAGAAAGAGAACTGATCCAATAAAGAAAAATAATGCAGTTTTTATTTTTTATACTATTGCATTGGTCATAGTAATATATATGATTCCGTGGGCAACCGTATTCGCTTAATTACAAGCAAATAACCTTGTGAATTTAGTAGAATTAATTCTTATTGTTCAATGATTGAACATAATACCAGAACTACATCTTTATCCAGGTGGTTAACTATCTTTTCTTTGGTATTCGCCGGAGAGATGATATTTAGCCTGCCCTTCCATGTAGCGCGATTTTTTCGTCCTACATTGTTGGAAGTATTTCAGCTTACTAATACAGAACTGGGCGATAGTATTGCTATGTATGGTATTATGGCAATGTTAGCATATTTTCCGGGTGGTGCACTAGCCGATAGGTTTTCCGCAAGAAAACTTATGACCATGTCATTAATAGCAACAGGACTTGGGGGAATCTATTTTGCTCAAATCCCGGGACAGGTAGGACTATTTTTTCTTTTTGGATATTGGGGAATAACCACAATATTGCTTTTTTGGGCCGCCATGATAAAAGCAACCAGAGTTTGGGGAGGACATTTAGCCCAGGGAAAAGCATTTGGTATACTTGATGGTGGCAGAGGCTTGGTGGCTGCCGGGGCAGCTAGTTTGGCGGTTTTTATCCTAAGCAGACTTATGCCCGAGAATATTGAGAATGCAAGTGCTTTAGAAAGAAGAAAAGCATTGGAGGCTGTAATCTACCTATATACATTTCTTACCATGGTAGCAGCCGGGATGACCTGGTTTCTGATTGTGGATTCTAAAGAAAAAGCTAATCCCAAAAGTGAAAGTCTATTCATGGGAATTAAAAAGGTACTACGTAACAAGGTTGTATGGCTGCAAGCAATCATTGTTGTTTGTGCATATAGTGCTTATAAAGGATTAGATTATTATTCACTGTATGCTGTTGATCTATTGGGAATGAATGAAGTAGATGCAGCATATTTTGTTTCAGGCGCGTCATATTTAAGAGCTGTTTCAGCCATTGCTGCCGGATTAATTGTTGATCGACTTTCAGCAAGTAAAGTGATCACATTGCTTTTTGGATTTTTAGTGGTCTGTTATATTCTATTATCCTTCCTAACTCCAAATATTAACTTTTTTGCCATAATCACTTCTAACATGATTATTACTTTTATTGCTGTTTATGGACTCAGGGGAGTTTATTTCGCATTGCTTGAAGAAACGAGGGTTGCAGGAAATCTTACCGGAACGGCTGTTGGTTTGATATCGGTTATCGGCTATGCTCCCGATGCTTTCTTTAATTCTCTTGCGGGGCGAATTATTGATGCCAATCCTGGCTTAAAAGGGCATCAACAGTTTTATATGATGCTGACTGTTTTTGCTATTATCGGGTTGCTAACTACTATTATTCTGGTTTACTATAATAAAAAACCTAAATATAATTGATCGCTTATTTTTTGAGAGGATTATTTTTTTGCCAATTCAAAAAGTTTGCTGACAGTTTTCCAGTTTCTAGTTGTTGCTCCCACTTTCAATTTGCTCTCGATCAAATTATTCGTAAGTTTTGATTCACTGTATTTTCCATTACAATATATGAACACATCTTTACCGATAATTTCAAACTTATCAGGGTGAAAATCAATCTTATTTAGATTATCCAGTTTCTCAGCTGTAGGCAAGTCTTTCAAAAATGTTAAACAAAGTCTTTCTACTTCAACAACTTGCGTCGTTAAAAATGGATTTATTGCAATCGACCTTTGAAGTTCTGGCACTGTTCTTACTATTACAGGAACATCAAACCCAAATATTTTCATTATTGCATTTTCGATCTTACCTTCTATATCAACAATTTGACCCATGGATTTCACATCGAAAATTACATTGCCACTTTGTATATATGTGATAATATTGGAAAATCCCAGATCACTATATAGTTTATTCAAATCACTCATGAGGATCTTTCTTTTACCTCCAACATTAATTCCTCTAAGTATTGATATGTATCTGGTCATTATATTCTTTTAGTTTTAAGATGCGAGAAATTCATTTTTACCAACAGGCCTTTTACCTTTTGAGCATCAACAATTACTTTAGTGAACTCATCCTTGTTTTTTGAGCTACCAATATTGATTGAATTATGAAAATATTCCATATTGCTTTTAATAAATGACATAGCAGAACTATGGTATTCGATTGCATTTGTTTTTTCCTGCAGTTCAGTAATATTGTTTGCAGTAACTCCGCTGCCAGGCATTATTATAATTGCATCTCCAGCAACGTTTACAAGTTTTGATATTAATTCAGCACCTTCAAGAGCTGTGTTTTTTTGGCCAGAAGTAAGGATTCTTTTAACTCCGGCTTCGATCAATTGGTTTACAGCAATAATTGGATCTTTACACATATCAAAAGCCCTGTGAAATATCACTTCCATAGGTTTCGCAAGCTCTGCTATCTCACTGATCTTGTCTATATCAATGCTGCCATCTTTTCTAAGAAAACCAACTACAACTCCGTTTGCATTAAGTTCTTTAATGTAAAGCAGATCCTTTTTAATTATTTCGTATTCAAGATCAGTATACAGAAAATCACCTCCACGTGGTCTGATAATAACATTTATTGGTATCGTTAATAACTCGATCGCTTTCTTAATCATCGCATACGAAGGTGTTGTGCCTCCTTCCATATAATTATCACACAACTCAACTCTATGAGCCCCAGCCCTTTCTGCTATCAAAGCAGACTCAACCGAATAGCAACAGATTTCTAGTTTGTTCTTCATAGTTTAATGAGTAAATCAAAATATCCAAGATTGACGAATGATAAGTTTCTTCTATCAACGTGCTGCTTTCCTTTTTTTGCCAACACTTCCTCTATCGACCACTTTCTTTATATAATCTGTAGCAAGAGGAACTTTACATGCAGTTCCGCCAACATCAACTTTTACTTTTCCAATTTTCTTTGAAATATGCATTGCTTTATTGGTCAATTCTTCAATGTAACTACCGGTTGCAATTACAAAACCGTTCATTGTATAACGCACTCTGTTTTTTGCAGTATGGATGTTCTTTTCTACCCTGTCCAGCAGGTCGCTATATACTGCAATATCTAGTTCTTTAGTTGGTTTTATTGATGCATAATTTGAAAGAGTTGCCCACCCGGTGGATGCAATATTCTCTTTATCAGAATCGATCCACTTAAGTGCTAATTCGTAACCATAATTACTTTCGGAAGCAATCCATGCAACGGTGTACTCACTAATCATATACCAATAAGCTTCATCTGCCCATCTGTTAAGATCACTTTTTGAAATTTTATTCTCATCAGCAATTAAACCAGCCAAATACATCGCATCCGAATTTCCGGTAGCATAAAGTTCTAGAGATAATTCATGGTTCTTTTTTACTTTTTTTACGATTTTTTTAAGGTCTTGGACTTTAACACCGTAAAATGGTTCTCTGGCACCATGTCGAAGGAATACCTTTTTTGTTCCTTCATTTCCGTAGCCTTCCAGTTCTTTTAAAATTTGTATAGTTGTCATTATGTTCAATTTAACTAGCTTTAAGTACTCGTCCTAAAACTAATATGTTGGAATTAGAATTACTACTATTCTATAATTCCTGTAAAAATAGTAACATAATACAATCCTGCCAAAACAAAAATCACCCCAGCCACATAGCGCATTACTTTTTCAATTTTTGTGATCTTATTATAGAATACACCGACTTTGCCTGCAGTAAAAGCTAGTAAATAAGCAAACAGGATTACCGGTAGCCCGGTACCCAGGGCAAAAACGATTGGCAAATAAAGTCCTTTAGCTGAGGAAATTGTCATCGGAATTAACATACCGAAAAACAGGGCTCCACTGTAAGGGCAAAATGCCAATGCGAATACAATTCCTATTAAAAATGAACCAAGCAGGCCTTTGTCTTTGAATTTTTCAGAGAGCTTCTCCTGGAAGTTTGAACTACCAAAAAAGTTGAGTCGTATTACATTCAACATTATTAATCCAATGATAATTAACAAAGGTCCTAGATATTTTTCTCCATTTTGATTGAAGAATCTGGCAATCTGAAATTTACTTGCCCCAAAATATAATATGAGACCAATAACTGTATAGCTAAAGGCCCTTCCCAAAGAATACAATATTCCACTTAAAAAAACCTTCTGCTTGCTTGCAATGTTTTTAGATATATAAGCAGTAGCTGTAATATTTGTTGCCAATGGGCAAGGACTAATAGAAGTCATTAACCCTAAAACAAAGGCAGACAATATTGGAATATTATAATTCTCTATAAGTGATTGCAAATACTCCATTTATTGCTTAATTAATTCCCCCTCTATTTTTGTTTTAAGTGCTTTCGAGAACTCTTCCTTATTCTTTCCCTTCATAAATGCAAGCTCAGTAAGATCAATTTGTGTTTCTTCACCGTTATTCATCACATTTAGAAAAAGAGCTGTGCCAGATGCTTCAAACTTTTCTGCTTTTTCGAAGTTTTTTTCATCATCAACATTTACAGTCAGAAATTTGATTGTGCCATTTTTCATCTCCTTCGAGAAATAAGTATCAAGTGTATATTTTGTATTAGCCTCAATAGCTTTACAAGTCATACATCTGTGAGTTCCATAGAAGTCTATTACTTCAATTTTGGTAGTTGGGTCAGGGTTTTCCTTCTGACTTTCTTGTGCATTTCCTAAGTAAGGAAAACACATCAGGACTAAGCCCAGAATCGATAAGATAGCATACTTTTTCATTTTAGTAGTTTTTGGTTTATAAAATTATATTAAGCAGGTAACCTGAAATTATAATACATAGTGTCACTATTCCAAAGAATATTCCAATCAATTTAAAGGTCATTACTTTTTTTAGCAGCATTGCTTCTGGCAAAGATAATCCAACAACTCCCATCATAAAAGCTATGGCTGTTCCAATTGGAATTCCTTTTGCAACCAACACCTGGACAACGGGTAAAATTCCTGAGGCGTTAGAATACATTGGTATTGCAAGAATAGTTGCAATTGGCACTGCAAAGAGATTCTCCCTATTCATATACTGCTCAAAAAATCCATCAGGTATATAGCCATGCATGAGTGCTCCAATAGCAATTCCAACTAATACATATGGAAGCAGTCCTTTTAAAATTCTGATTACTTCAATCCAAATCACTTTTAACCTCTCACCAAAAAGTTGCTTATCTTCCTGAAAAGCATCCTGTTCTCTGTGAGCGCTTGTTAATACTTCTTTTACCCAGGGTGTTAGATAACTTTCTAATTTTAATTTTTGAATTATTACTCCGGATACAGTTCCTAACAGTACGCCATTTATTACATAGATTACAGTTGTTTTTACCCCAAATAATCCCAAAAACAATCCGATTGCTACTTCATTTACTAAAGGAGATGTTATTAAAAAGGCAAATGTAACTCCTAGTGGAATTCCACCTTTAACGAACCCAATAAACAGAGGAACTGATGAACAAGAACAAAATGGAGTTACTACCCCAAACAAGCTTGCCATAAGGTATTCAAATCCATATAATTTCTTACGGGATAAATAATTCCGGACTTTATCGATTGGAAAATAACTATTTACAATTCCCATTAAAAATATTATTACAAAGAGTAGTAATAGTATTTTTGTTGAATCGTAGATAAAGAAATTGAAGGCTTCTGACAGCTTACTTTCAGGTTCCATCCCAAATACATCAAAAACCAACCAATCGGCTATATATTGTAACCAATCAAACATTACTTATAATTAACAGCAATTAGGTCCAGAGCAACAACTTCCATTATTGTCATTTTTTGGTTTAAGCTCTTTTGAATTTAGTAAATCCAATATTTCATCTTTACTCGGTATTCTCCCTTTAACAGCAATTTTCTCGTCAATTACTATTGCAGGTGTTGACATCACATTGTATTCCATTATTTGCATTATATCTTCCACCTTTTCAATGGTTGCATCAATATTGTTCTCTGCTACAACATCTTGTACTAATGCTGCTGTGGTCTTACATTTTGGACAACCCGGGCCTAAAATTTTAATTGATATACTCATAATAATAATTTTGTTTATCGCGAATAAGCGATTGATTTCGTTTAAAAAAACTAACTAAAGAATTCGGAAAAGAGAGCTTTAGCATTACTCCAATTTTCTTTATTGATGCAATACTTAATTTTTGGTGGTTTCAATTCGCCTTGTATCAGCCCTGCATTTTTCAATTCTTTCAAATGCTGTGAAATTGTAGATTGAGCCAAAGGAAAAACATCTACCAAATCGCCTGTATAACAGCAGGATTGTTTTTCCAGATGCTCTAAAATTGCAATCCGTGTTGGATGCCCGAGTGCTTTAGCAAACAGAGCTAAGTCTTCTGTACTTTCCTTGTATTTGATATTTTCTAATGTTCTTTTCATTTCTTATCGCAAATATACGATTGATTTTCTTTTTAGCATACTAAATCTTATGTAAGTTTTTAAATTAACTGTAGAATAACGACAAATCTTACAGAATGTAAGAAATTGGATTTTTATTCTCTTTTTAATATTGTCCCCTCCAGTCCGGAAACATATAATGTTCCATTTGGTGCAATAGCAATGGAAGTTAAATAATTCTCCGGTTCCGTTTGATATTCTTCATTCCATTCTGCACCTCCATCCTTTGTTACAAATATCTTGTTCTGACTTATCAAATATCCATTGTTTTCATTCATGAAAAGTAGGTCGACCTCCGGTCCAAAAGTTAATATAGCTTTCATAATCCAATTTTCCCCTCCATCAATTGTCTTATATATTTTGTTTTCAAATGTTGAAATATATCCGGTTTGGTTACTCAAAAAATCTATTGCTGTTATTTGCGAATGAGCAATTTCATCCGGTAAATTCATTTTCTCCCAGGTTTCGCCATTATCAAGAGACTTGTGCAGTTCTCCTTCATTTATTAAATCATAGGTTCTTCCGCCAGCCAGATAAACAGTATTATTATCCGTAACTTCCAGAATTCTTGCATAGCTCTCATAAGGATATACAGGAACCCAACTATTGCCACCATCGCTGGTAAGATAAACGGTAGCTCCTTTGTCAATAATCCCTTTTTGTAAATTAAAAAAATGAATATCAGATATTGTGGCTCCGAAACTGCCAATATCACCTATTTCATTAAATGATACTCCAGAGTTAATTGTTTTATAGAGTCCGATTCGTGATGTAAAAAACTCATCATCATTTACCGCAAATACTGACATAAATGAGTATCCGACCCCGGCATCTAAATTCTGCCAGATTTTTCCGGCATCATCGGTTTTTAATAATGTCCCAAAACTCCCGCAGGCAACTCCGAAACTATTACTTGAGAAGTAAATATCTGTTAATTCGTTTGTTGTTGGAGTTTCCAGGATTTTCCAACTGGATTCTTTAACAACATCACTCTTGGAACATCCAAATACTATCAACATTATAATTATGAGGTAAGAGAACTTATTCATCTATTTCTTTTTATTTCTCGAACGGGTAATTTAAAATAGTATTGTCCTTTTTTCTACATCATAAACGAACATTAATATAAAGTGATTCTGAAAATTAATCTTGAAATAGACATAGATTAAAACAAACCTTTTGTAATAACATTATTTAATAATTAACTTACTACTTAAATCAAGTTCAGGGATTTGCACACTATAAACACCAGGCGCCAAACCCGTTTTGACTTCAATACGATTTGAAAAGCCGGCTAATTGTTCTTCAACTACCAACTTACCATCAGCTGAGAAAATTTTAATTGTAATGCCGTTATGCTGCTCATTAAGAGTAATCTCAAAATTACCATCTGATGGATTAGGATATATGCTTAAATTCTCATTATTAAACTCACTAATAAAATCATTATCATAATTTAACTTGGCAACATACATGTCTAGTCCTCCCCAGTTGGATAATACAATATCATCAAATGCCGCATCTTCCTGATAGTTACCACATATGTACAGCAACTTGTGTTCAGGATTACCCTGCGAAATTCCATAGCCATAATCAAGAAAATGACCACCAGCTCGTTTGGCCCAAACCACTTCTCCTGTCCAGTTATATTTAGCAATAAAAATATCTGATTTACCATAGCTTTCGAGAACATTGTCACCAAATTGTGCCTCACCACTGAAAAATCCTGTAACAAAAGTATTACCATTAGCATCCGTAAAAATATCCCTACCCTGGTCCATTCCATAACCTCCTGCTTTTCTAATCCAGCTCAAAGCTCCTTCTTTATTATACCTAACAAGATAAGTGTCAAAGTCGTACTGACCTCCTGTGGATTCAACTGTTTCTTCTGTAAATGTCAGGCTTCCTGAAAATGTACCATTACCATAGACATATCCTTCATTATCCAAGCTAATCCCAAAACCGCGTGCAAAATCGTTAGCTCCACCGGTACCTCTTCGAACCCATATGAAGTTGCCGCCTGCACCCATTTTGGCAATATATGTACTCAAAAATGAGTTGCTCATTATATGGTGTTCGCCAAAAAAGGCCTTGCCGGTAAAAACACCTGTAAAATAAGTTGCACCATCATCATTACAAATTATACCATAAGCTCTATCCTCGCCAACGCCACCAGCCTTTTTGACCCAATGGAAATTACCGGTATTAGAATAGTTTGCTATAAAAATATCCCTATTTCCTTCGCTGGTTATTGTTGTTTCTTCTCCAAAGTGAGCAGTATATTTAAAACTTCCGGAAACTATTACATCATGTTCAAAATTTGTTGTTAGCCTGTTTCCATAATCATCACCTTCTCCCCCTGCTCCTCTTGCCCATATTACATCTCCATTGCTGTTATATCTTGCAACGAACATATCATAACTTCCATGGCTTTCAAGTACGACTTCACTACTAAAATGAATTGATTCGCCAAACCATCCTGTTATTATGGGGAAATTATCCCAGTCGAGAGTTATGCCAGCAGCAGCGTTGTTTGCTATTCCCCAGGCTTTTACTGCCCAAATTACTTCGCCTGCATGATTATATTTAGCAAGGAAGACATCCTTTCCTCCCTCACTATTTAATACAATATCACCAAAATGAGCACTCCCGGAAAACCAACCGGTTACATAACTATTACCTTCATTATCAGTGGCAATTGCATAAGCCTGGTCAGAACCTCCTCCTCCTGCCATTGTTGCCCAATCAAACGACTGGCCAGTACTTATCTCTAAAAGAAAGACTAATGCTAAGGTTAGTGTAATTAATTTCTTCATGTCTCAGTGTTTTAGTTTATCAATAACAATAAAAAAATATGTCGGGAAATATGTACATGTAAAACTACCAAATTGTTTCGAATTTCACGTAATTTAAAATTAATCCCTTTGAACAAAGACTTCCTAATAAAGTGAATAGTTGCAACAAATTATATCTTTGCACTTTACTTTTCAACTATGGATAACTCGAAGAATAAAACAAGCATTCTGCAAAGGATGCTGGATTGGACCGAACGAATTGGAAACGCCTTACCACATCCGGGTACTTTATTTGCGCTATTTGCATTTGGTACACTAATATTTTCAGCTATAGGATACGCTTTAGGATGGGAAGTTATTCACCCAGGCACAAAAGAAGTTGTTAGGGCTGTTAACTTATTGTCGCACGATGGCATTCACCGTATACTACTTGAAATGGTAGATAATTTTACTGGGTTTGCTCCTCTTGGAATTGTTATGGTTGCCATGCTTGGAATTGGTATTGCAGAGCAAAGCGGATTGATTAGCGCAATAATTCGGCTGCTGGTTTTAAATGCCCATAAACATCTGTTAACCTTTATAATTGTTCTGGCAGGTATACTTTCAAACGTTGCTTCGGATGTTGGGTATGTGTTATTAATTCCACTTGCGGGAGTAATATTTGTTGCCGTCGGCAGAAATCCAATTGCAGGAATGGCTGCAGCATTTGCTGGGGTTTCAGGAGGTTTCAGCGCTAATTTAGTTCTTGGAACTGTTGACCCTTTGTTGGCCGGTTTATCAACTGAGGCAGCGCAAATACTTGACCCGGCCTATGAAGTAAATCCAACTGCTAATTATTATTTTATGGTGGCTTCTACATTTATAATAGCATTTACCGGCACATTTGTTACAGAAAAAATTGTGGAGCCACGATTAGGGAAATATAAAGGCAAGGTTCCGGAAAGTGAAAGTTCATTTGGCAAACTTTCTTCCCTGGAGAAAAAAGGATTATTGATAGCATTACTAACTCTAATCGTAGTAGTTGGCATTACGCTAATAGGAATAATTCCGGAAGATGGCTACTTAAGAGGAACTGACGGAACAATACTAAACTCACCATTAATAAGAGGCGTAGTTGCAATGTTATTTATTACAGCAAGTGCCATGGGTATAGCATATGGTATTACTACAGGTGCTTTTAAAAATGACGCAGATGTTATGAATGGAATGGCATCAGCGATGAAAACATTAGCTACTTATTTTGTACTTGTGTTTTTTGCAGCTCAGTTTGTAGCATATTTTAAATGGAGTAATCTTGGAATTATTTTGGCTGTTGAAGGAGCTAATCTTCTGATGTCGGCTAATATTGGACTTATACCTCTGATGATCCTTTTTGTATTGCTTTCCGCTTCGATAAATATGCTGATGGGGAGTGCATCAGCAAAGTGGGCCATACTTGCACCAATTTTTATTCCTATGTTTATGATTATGGGATATTCTCCGGAGTTATCACAGGTTGTGTATCGAATTGGCGACAGCGTAACTAATGTAATTTCTCCGATGATGAGCTTCTTCGCTCTGATCATAGCCTTTGTCCAAAAATACGAACCAAAGTCAGGTATAGGAACCATAATTGCCACAATGCTGCCTTATTCTATTGCTTTCTTGGTAGTGTGGATAATCCTCTTAGTTGCATGGTTATTATTGGGTATTCCTCTTGGTCCTGATGCAGGAATCTATTATGAATTACCACAATAGCAATTATTCAGAAAACTATTGTTAGTCAGTATTATCCTTTGCAAGAAGATTTTTTAGTGGGACGAGTTTGTTAATTTTATCCTTCTGTTTTTGTTTTAATTCAGGATATTCTTTACCGTAAACATTGTTACTATAATATTTTTGTAGTTCCCAAATAGCCCCGTTGACCATATCCATAAGAGCATGATAATCGTCTCTTTTCGTAAAAGCACTTTTTCTAACAAGCAGTTTTAAATCACAACTGGCTTTGTCAATATTTTCAATTGTGATATTTCCAAACTTACTTTCAACATCTGCTATGAATATTTTTCTAATGCTAACTCCTGTGCTGTCAAAAGCAACAGGTTCGTTGTCGACCATAACAACAGATCCCTTGTTGATATATACTCTTACAAGATTGCTGAAATCAACTATCTGATTTACTTCCATTCCCTGATATTGGATGTCTTCATAATGATTGGCACCTATGGCAGTCACTGTTACTATAGTTTCTTGGCTCTGGGCTGAAACATTAATGGAAAATATAATCGATATAATGATACTGAAGAATGAGATACTATTTTTCATGGTATTATGTTTAGTGTTATTTAATGGCAAAAATGAAATAATATATTGTGCATTGTGTTTCAAAGTTGTTTCATTTCTGTTTCAAGCACCTATGGTATATAACTAATACATACTTTTATACCTGATTTAACAGTAGCAATCTCAATGGATAAAGCTAGTAATATAAAAGTAGACATTAATCGTTGTAAGAAGATCATTGAGCATCAACTTGGTTGGTCAAATGACTTTGTGCTAACCAAAAGGGAATACGATATACTGATTGAAAAGATCTTTGAGAAAACTGGAGTGTTGTTAAGCTTATCAACTATCCGCAGAATCTGGAGTGATGATTTCAAAAATATCCCACATAAAATTACACTTGATGCTTTGGCGGCATTTACCGGATATATTGATTGGCAGCATTTTGTTGAAACACAATCAAAAAACAAGGAAACAAAAACATCTAAAAATCGAAACATCTGGCTGGTAATTGGAAGCATTATTGCAATTGTAATAATAATTTCCGCCGTTATGAATTATATATTGAGAGACAATGAACCTATTGAGATAGTTGGCGAAATAGTATTTAATTATACTCAGCAAAACGATTCTACAATTCCAAATATCATTGTATTTGATTATGATGTTAGCAATATTGTGGCTGATAGTTTCTTTATTGTGGAATCAACAAATGATTATCAAAAAAGGAGATTGAAAATTAAATCAGGTCAAATGACAAGTTCATATTACCGCCCGGGTAACTTTGAAGCATTTTTAATGGCTGATGATTCAATTGTTAGAAAACTGGATATTGAAATAATATCAAATTCCTGGATTGGAATGATGAACTATAGCACTAAACCAGGAAACTTACCTTACTATTTTTATGAAAATGAAATAATAGATGATGGAATTATGGTTGTTTCAAGGGATAAAATAATAAGTAATAATATCGAAATTACGAACGATATGTATCTCACATTAGCGAAAACATTTATCTCCACACCTTATGTGCAAAGTGCTTTTACATTTGAATCACGAATAAAACTCGACAGTATCGAAGTAAATCTAAGTTGTCCTAAAATTTATCTTGGACTACTGTTTGAAAATGAGTTTTGTTATTTCCCAATAATTCAGAATGGTGGACAAGACAAGATTCAATTGAAGTTTGGGAACACATACCAAACTAGTGAGGATAGTGATCTAAGTGGCTTTGGATGTAATATACATGAATGGCAGATATTAAGGGTTGTTTCAAAAGATTCTGGACTTGAGGTAATGCTAAACGATAAGGTAGTCACAACTTTTACCGACTCATCTTATCTGGGGCCTTTCAAGGGCTTTTCTTTTACATTTGACGGAATAGGTTCTGTAGATTATGTGAGCTTACTAAACCATAAGGGCGATACAGTTTATTTTGATTCTTTTGTCTCAAAATAGTCACTAATACCAAATATACTCCATCCTGTCATATATAAATTGCCCCTTTTTCCCATATTCTTCAGTTAAAAATATTTCCGTAGCTATTGCTATGCAAAGATTTCAAACTTCGTATATGGAAAAAATCATTCATTTTATTTATACGTCAGTATGGAGGATAATTGGTATGATTATTTTGGATATAGTTTTTTATTTGATCTTTGGCATTACCATTTAAGCCACCATAACTGAAAAAAGCAACACCATCTGCACCCCCAGCCATAGCTGCTTTTATTGCTTTTGTAACATCATTACCATTTTTTAATCCCGGAAGGTAAAGCCCGCAAAAAACTTTTGAGTCTTTTCCAACTGCTGCTTTATCTTCTGCAACTACTTCTGTTATCCAGCTAATTGGTTCATTATAAAAATTATGATAAACCATCGGGAAATACCAATCCAACTTCCAACTTCCCCAATCCTGGCGTACCATTTCAGACGACATTTGCGGTGTTGGAAACACTGCTGCTGTAATGTTTATATTCTTTTTCTTTACATGATCCCTTAAACCAATTACTGTTTTGTTAAGTTCGTCAAGTCTGAACTTTAACCATTGTTCATCATTTCCGGGGTCATTAAGTTCCATTGGATCAACACCATAAGCTTTTTTGTAAAGACTACGCATGTATGGATGATAGCCATAATCGAATTCTGGCATTATATGATCTTGAACCAAACCGTATTTAGGCTGAAGTCCCACAGGAAGAATTACATCAACATAACGGATATAATCCATATGAATGCCTTTCAATCCTTCAACTTGGGCCAGCGAATTCATTTTTTGTTTAATAAATTCACCAACTTCAGGGATTGCCGGGCACATAAATTTATAATAACCCACATATGCTTTTTCATCTGCTAATGATTGCCCAAGTTGATTTACACTAAGCCATTCGGGAAGAGCATCGCTCCTGTTCATTGTCCAGAACCATGCATGTACATGAATATCATATTGATCTGCTATGGGTATTACCTTGGCAAGTAGTGCTGTGTCTGCACCAAACAAGAAACCCTTAATTCCTGTATCATCAAGTTTTCTGAAAATACTCTCCCAATCAGCAGCCGTATTATCATTTCCTCCACCCATCCATATCCAGAACTTCGGATACCCATCTTCTGTCCATAAGGATTTATCAAATTCTATTTCATCCTGAAAAGTTACATAGCCCCAATATTCAGGAATATGCATGTTAATTTTTCCTTGCGGCGACCATACCCAGTTATTTTCAGGTAGAGATTTGCAGGTTTCCGGATCTAACCGCTTTACATAATTACCTTCAACTATTTCCGTTTCCCATTGAACACGTGAGAAATTCATTCTCCAAACATCTCCAATTGAAGGCTTCAAGTCTTTATTAACTCTTGAATGATAGCAATTCCAGGGAATTGCAAATTCTACTGTCCATTTTAAGTCTTCACTATTTGGATCATTTATTTCACCATAGATTTTGACTCCCTTTTTCATGCCGTCAGCATTCCAAAATAAATCAGCTTTTCCCTTTTTATTGTAAGGTTTATTAAGGAAAAGATCAAGAATAGTTTGTAGCGCATTTATTTCTATCTCAAAATAGTTGAGGCCATCACCATCAGGATCAATAAATATTTCAAAATCGTTATCAAAATAAACGATATTATCATGATCTTTAAGCTTAGCCCAGATATGCGGATCTTCAATCTCTGCAGCGATATACAAATAATTATCGTCCCACAACATTTTCATGCGTGTACTATAATCTGGAATGAGTGTATCATTACCTTCAATATCTACGAAAAAATCTGACCACTCTGTCTGCCTCCAAACCTCATCGTAAACAAATCCATCTATCTCAAGAGAAGAAGATGATCTGTAACAGTTGTATTCTTTAGGACTTATTTGTGAATACCCCAAAACGCTGTTGAGAAATAATACAAGAAGCAGTAAAGTATTTTTTGAGAGCTTGATTATGTTCATTTATTATTTCAAATATTAATCCAAAAGTATGGAAAATCTTGAACTTTATGATTTAACAAAGAAGTAATATTTTGAATTGTAGATTACGATATTTGAGTTGTTCCCGTTTTAAGATGTTCAGTTACACTATTAAACAAACTTCTCACGCTTTTGCAGATTTATCAGTGTCCACAATATTGAAACTACCGATCCGGTTACAAGCATAAGTCTGTTTTGAAATATTATGTTTGTCCAAATTGTATAGCTTATATCTGAAGGAATATTATATGGGTTTAAAAATATATTCCACTTACTGTATTCTAATGGTTCAGCCATAATCCAAAAAAATAATCCAACAATAACTATAATTACTGCAGCGCCATTTGCATTTTTCACAAGTGTTGCAAATAAAAAAGATAAGCAAGCCAGAAATAGCAATGGATACATTACCTGATAAACCATATAAAATATTGGAACCTGAATAACAGTAAATACTGTAACTATTGTCATAAATACCAGAACAACAGCTAATAATAAAAGACTAATAATAAATCGTATGAGGTAGATCTTATATCTGTAATTTGGAATACTGAAAATGATCTCAAGCATTCGCGAATCTTTGTCGTTTTGTATGTTGAAGATTACAGGATAAAACATTATTAATAATCCAGGAAAAATAAGTGTATTGTAAATGTCTTCCGGCAATGGTGTTCTATCAGAAAAGAGCATAATAGCAGTAACAAGAAAATAATATGCAACGGCAGCCAACATAAAATAAACAAACTTGTTTGCAAAGATTATTTTCAGGTTATAACGAACCATACTTACTGCGATATTTATTCTATTCCTTATCATTTGATTTTTTTATAAAGGTATATTGAGTTTGCATACTCCAATTACTCTTATTCCTTAATATCCCCTGTTTTCACTTCACCTATATTCCCATTCTTCTTAAGTAAATACAAATAAGCATCCTCTAAGTTTGCCTTTACAGATTGTGCTCCCTCAAAGGGTGATTCTTCCGACAAACATCTAACTCTAATCATCTCATTTTCACGTATATGATTAATAATTGTTAAGCTATCCTCAATTTGTTCAAATTCAGAAACCGGTAAATTCAGTGTCCAGATCTTTCCTTCAGCTATTTCTGCCATATCGATAGGTTTACCAAGATAAACTACGCCACCCTTTTTCATAACAGCTACCCTGTTACATGAACTAGCTACATCCTCGATAATATGTGTCGAAAAAATAACAATTCGATCTTTGCTTAATTCAACCAATAGATTTCTAAATCGAATGCGTTCTCTAGGATCCAATCCGGCAGTAGGTTCATCAACTACCAAAATTCGCGGTAGATGCAACAATATTTGTGCAATTCCAATACGTTGTTTCATACCACCTGAAAAAGAGCCAATTTTTTCATTGCGGTTATCAAACATATGAACGGCTTTCAGAACATATTCTACTCTGTTCTTTCGATTATCCTCATCGTATAACTTTTTAAGAATACCGATGTAGTTAAGAAACTCCCATGCAGTCATATTCTCATACATTCCAAATTCCTGTGGAAGATATCCAATTAGTCCCTGAAGTTCCTCACGTTTTTCTTTAAGATCGATCTCGTTAATTGATATCTCACCATAGCTGGGTTCTAATATCCCGCATATTATTCGCATCAATGTTGACTTACCCGCGCCATTTGGTCCCAATAATCCAAACATGCCATTTTCAATATTGAATGAAACACCTGTAACTGCTTTAAATGGAGTTTTTTTCTTCCCAATATATGGTATAACTAAAACAAACCTGTAAAAAGTTTTTCTGATGCCTTTAAACATACCGGTAACCCGGTTAACATCAACCCTGTTATTATGTAAACTATCAGATGTAACTTTAATAGCTACAGCAAGATACCAGATAATACCCGTTGGTATTACCAAGCCTATCAATGAATAAATATCGTAGAAACTATACAATGCTATGGCTGGATATCCCCAATAAATCGCATATTGGATTATACGGCTTAATATCCTCAACCAACTGCTTTTGTCGGATGATGAAAAGTATTTTGTTATTGGGGTTAAAAAGGCCAGAACAAGTATATAAAATACTATCTGGAGATTGTAATACCAAAATCCGCTTTCTATATGGTAATAAATAAAATAATAAGAAAATGCAATTACAGGTATCTGCCAGATAAGTGTTGATAACATGTTCGAAACGGATGCTGTATTTACGATACCAAGTCGTTTTCTAATATTCAACCCCGATTTCCACTCACGCATAAAGCGACTATCCCAATCAAATATCTTTACAATATTGCGTATTTCGATATGCAAAGACTGATCGTCTTTTATCAGTTCCTCACTAGCCTTTCTTAAGCTTGTTTTTATAAAGTAAATAGTGGCCGGTACACCTATCATCAATAATATAAAATATATTAATTGCCATATTTTACTATCAACTTCCATGTAGATAGCATAAGTTCCAATTACCCACAGTGATGTTTGAAGCACCTTAATCCAAATATTTTGTTGCTTCATCCACGTAAGTGCCGACTGCAGTCCGGAATACATAGTAGGTATAAATACAAGTGTTAATACTGTACTTAGTGCTAAACCGCCAATAACAGTTATTGCAAATGGAACTCCAATTTGAGTAACATATTCAGCTTTCCCCATAGCAAGAGGAATAAGTGCTATAATTGTTGTAATTGCTGTTATAAGAATTGGTCGTACCCTTGCCAGTCCGGCGGTCATTAATGCGCGAGATTCTTTATAACCACGTTTTTGAAGTACCCGGGTATAATCGATCATGATAATACCGTTGTTAACAACGATACCCAGTAGTATTATAAAGCCTGTAAACACGTTTGCATTCATTAAAGAAGTGCCTGTAAGGATAAGCAATATCAATGAGCCAATTGCAGCAAGGGGTATAGAAAACATCATTACAACCGGTATAGTAAATGATTCGAAAACCGAAGCAAGTATCATGTATATCAACAGAACGGCCATTAATAGTAAGAACCCGAATTCACCAAGACTACTATCTTCATGAACTACCTCAATTATCATTCCTGAGTTAAGACTAATGTTTTCAATTAGATCATCAACCTCAGCTCTAGCAGAGGTAAGAAGATCGTTTTCATCATTTACTTCATCAAGAAACTCATAAACTATTTCAATCCTTTTTTCCTGGTTTGTGCGTTTAATTGTTGAAAGACCGGTTGTAAAGTTAAAATCGCTAATATTCTGCAATTCAAATGTTGAGCCGGTTGTGCCTTTTACATCTAAAGTTTTCAGGTCATGAATATTTCTGTTTGTAACGCTTTCATCAGCATCGGGCATTTTTATTTGAATGTCGTAATCTTCATTTCCCTGTTTGAACAGTACGCCACTTGAAAATTCCGGCTGGAAAGAATTAAGCTCTGAAAGCACTGATGTTACAGGAATATCATACATCGACATTAATTGTTTGTCAAAAATCAACTGAACTTCAGGGCGCTTATCAGGCAACCTTATATCGATTCTTTTTATGGATGTTAGTTGACCCAGATAATATTCAACATCATGAGCTTTGTTCACCATCTGGTCGAAATCCTGACCTTTAACAATAACTTTTTCCTGTTGGGTACCGATACCTAATATTCGGGCCATCCCATCATCATTCTCAAATCCACCGCCTCCAAATCTGCCTCCCGATGCTGGTGGATTCCAGTCGAATTTTGCCTGTTTAAAATCCTCCAGACTTTCGATTATATCGTTTTTAATACCCGGAATATCCATATTTCGTATATCCCTGTAATCATCTGATAATGTAACAGTAATAACAGCTTCTTCCTCATAAATCTGGCTAAGTATGTCTTTTTTCTCCTCCAGGCTGTCGAGTTTCTTTTCAACATCGCTAATTAACAGATCGGTATTGTCAAGTGTGGTTCCACCTGGCATCGTAACATATAGTTTTAGCTCCTTGATTTCCGGTTCCTCTGATGATGTAAAACTCATGGCAACACTTATCAGTAATGTGATGAAAAATATTCCCAATGCCCCCATGATGACTCTGCCAGGATTTCGCATACTTGTTTTTAAGAACACGAGGTATATCTGAATTAATCTGTTATGTTGTGAAATCCGCTGGAAAAAAGCAGAGTTTGTGCTCTTTTTCAAACTAAGGAAAACATAAGTTATCATTGGGATAAAAAGCAGAGCAACAGCAAGGGATACCAATAAAGTTGAAATTATGGAAACACCTATATGCTTGCCTAGCAGTCCAATGAAAAAGTTAGTTGAGAACACAAAAGGTAGAAATACAGTTACAGTAGTTAAAGTTGCAGCTATTATTGAGCGCGAAACTTCTTTTGTCCCCTGAATAACTGCCGTGCTGATACTAACATTTTTGGCTGCAAGTCGATATATATTTTCAAGAACTACAACACTGTTATCCAACAACATTCCAATTGCTAGTGCCATACCGAGCAGTGTTAAACTGTTAATTGATATATCGTAAGCATAAAAAAAGTTAAATGCTGTAAATACTGAAATAGGTATGGCCAATGCGACAGCAATTACAAGTTTTAAATTTCTAAGAAAAACCCAAAGTATAAATATTGCCAACAGTCCTCCAACGAGAGCTAGCTGAATAATGAGGTTGATATTTTTCTCCATTATTTCAGCTGAGTTATTCTGAATTACCAACTCAACATCTTTTCTGGCAAACTCTGCATTAATTAATGCAATTTGCTTCTTCACAGCATCAGAAAGTTCGATCTGATTGGCTTGTGAATCACGTGTTAGTTGTAAGGTTACAGATTCTTTCCCATTTACTCTGCTATATGAATCCTGCTCTTTTAACCCAAAGTGTATTGTTGCAATATCTTTAAGTTTAACATTATTGGATTCAATAACAACAACCTCGTAAAGGTCGTTCAGGTTACCAAATTCACAAACAACATTTACCGAATGTAATTGGTTATTTTCTGTGATCTTCCCCACGAAAGTCCTTGCCAGACTATTATTATTTAAGGCTGTACGAACATTAGATGGTGTTATATTATAACTTTTGCAAACATCTTTTTTAAGGATTATATCAACTGATTTTGTCCGCCCCCCAAAAATTTCAGCATTCGAAATACCGTTTATATTCTTAAGCTTGTCTACTATTTCCAACTCAACAACATGTCGCACTCTGTCAACTCCGCCGCCACCGCGAGCCTGTATCGTCATAAACATATTGTTCAATTGCTCAAGGTCAAATTTGAAAACCTGTACCCGGAATTCTTCGGGCAAACTGCTTCTTATTTCATCGACTTTTTCGATAAGCTTTAGGTAAGCAAACTTTATGTTTGTTGATTTATCGTAGGAAACTCTAATAGTGCCTTGTTGTTGACCGGCTGTTGACTCAATCTTCTCAACACCTTTTAGTGTTCCAATCGCCCCTTCAATTGGGATAATAGCCTGTTTTTCCATGTAATTTGGATCAACTTCAAGAGCACTTCCGATATTTACAAAGAGAAAAGGAATCTGGGCGTTTGGATAGAGCTCAACAGAAAGTTGCTTGTACGAGAACCAACCTAACATGGTTAGCCCTGTGAACAGCATGGTAATTAATATTTTCCTTTTGATTATGAAACTCATACCTCTAATTGGGTTGTCATTTTTATCCTGTTATCATTATTGAAATTATCCAATTTTTGATTATTCTAATTCTATACTTTTTTTTCCGAATACATATTCTTTTCCTGATTCAAAAACGTAATACACACAAGGTATCACTACAAGAGTCAATAATGTTGAACTTATTAATCCGGCAATTACAGCAATTGCCATTGGTGACCTTAGGGCAGCGCTCTCACCAAAACCAATTGTGAGAGGTAACAAGGCAAGTATTGTAGTAATACTAGTCATTATAATGGGCCTAATACGGTTTTCACCAGCGCTGATGATTGAATCGCGAATTGATTTCCCGGCAGCTCTGAACTGGTTTATCGCATCTACAAGTATAATTGAGTCGTTTACAGCAATTCCGGCTAGCATTATCAAACCTATAAATGCCATAATACTTAATGGTTTACCAAGTAAATAAAAAGCCCATATTGCACCCACACCTGCTAAAGGTATAGTGAGCAGAATTGTAAATGGATGAATTAATGATTCAAATTGAGATGCCATTACCATATAAACCAGAATAATTGAAAGTATCATAGCAAAACCCAAATTCGACATAGCCTCTTTTCTTTTTTCTTCCTCTCCTATAATACTTATTTTGTAATCGGGTGGGTAATCAGCAGTTTTAATAAGATCCTCCACCTTTTGCATTATCATATCAAAGGGAACAGTCCTGTCGATATCAGCACTAATTTTCCCTATTCTACTTTGATTACGACGAATAATTTGCTTTGGCGAAACAGACTCTTGAATGCTAGCCACCTCATATAAAGGTATTTCTCCATTATCGGTTTTAAGAGTTATTGTGCTGAATTCATACTTATTTATATCCGGCAGTTTAACTGTAATCTCACTCATATCACCTCTGTTCTCATATTTACCAGCGTTTTTACCCATAAGCATATCGGTAAGTTGTGAGCTGATATTTTCGGCAGTTAAATTATTAATACCGGCTTTATATCTGTCAATTACGATATCGATCTCGGGAGCACCCTCTTCGATACTTGTTGTTGCATTAACAACAAGAGGTAGTGTGCTCAGCTTATCTTTGATATCCATTGATATCCTGCTGATCTCATCAAGATCCTTCCCCTTTACTTCAACAACCAAAGGTGCAGTTTCGGCACCCATTGTAGACATTAAGGCTGTTTCATCGCGAAGAATAGAAATTTCGGCATCAGGAATATTACTAAGCATTTGGCTTGTGCTATTGATGATTTCTTCCGACTGTTTAAGAGCAGCTTCTGCAATTCTAATTTTTATTACGGCAGTATTTTCATTTTTAAAAACAGATGTAGCAGTTCCCGATGAAACCTTTCCAACAGTAGAATATATTGTTTCTATTTTATCTCCAAATGCATCCTTTAACCTCTGTTCTATTGCTTCAACTGTAAAGGATGTCCTTTCAAGTGTGGTGCCTTCATTTAGTTTTACATCAATGCTAAATTCGTTAGTGCCACCCCGAGGTAAGTATTCACTTCCAACATAGGGAAGTATAAATATTGTTAATGCAACAATTAAAATAGCGACAATAATAACGACAAACCTGAAATTCAATATGCGCGACAATACTTTGCCATACCAAATCATTCTTACAGACTTGATTATTCTGGTTTTCGATCTTTTCGCATAAGCAAAATTAAATAGCATTGGGATAACAAATATTGCAACAAATAATGATGCTAATAAAGAAAATGCTACTGTCCATGCCTGATCTTTAAATAGTTCTCCGGACGCCCCATGCAGATAAACAATTGGCAGAAATACAACTATGGTTGTTAATGTTGAGGCAACTATTGCGCCGCCAACCTCTGCTGTACCATTAATGGCAGCTTCTTTTACCGACATCCCCAATTCCATATTCCTGAAGATGTTCTCTACCACTACAATGGCATTATCAACCAACATGCCTGCCCCAAGAGCAAGGCCGCCAAGTGTCATAATATTAAGGCTTAACCCATTAAAATACATTAAGTTAAACGTAGCTATTACAGATACAGGAATTACAAAACTTATGATTGCAGTTACTTTTATTCGACGGAGAAAAATGTAAAGTATAAAAACTGCCATCAGAGCACCCAATAATGCGGTATCTTCAACCTCATTTATAGCCGCATTGATAAATTGTCCCTGATTTTGAATAACTCTAAAATCATAACGGGGCAAAGCCTTCTTAATGTTTTCTAATGCTGCTAACAGATCATCGGATGCTTGAACAGTGTTGTATCCTGTTTCTTTATAAACCGATAATCCTACACATCTCAGTCCGTTTATTCGCACAAGATTTACTGGTTCTTTATTTGAGAAACTAACATTAGCCACATCTTTTAAAAACACAGGTATTTTTTCACTGACATTACTATTGTTATTACCGGGTGTTTGGTTATTTTGATCGGGGTTAGATTGTTGGTATGAAACAACAATTTCATTTAATTCATCAATATTATCAAGAAGAGAAACTCCTTTAATAATATATTTCTTTCCCATTTCAACTATAGTGCCTCCTGAAACGTTCCTGTTCATACTCTGAATCTGTTGAACTAATTGTCCGGCAGTTAAACCATAAGCATCGAGGAGATATTTATTAGTTTCTATCAGAACTTCTTTTTCCTCAGTACCTGTAAGAATAACATCGGCAATACCATCTAAACGAATAAGTTCATTACGTATGTAGTTTTCGCCAACTTTCCTGAGTTCATCCATATCTGATATCTCAGGATTAAGCATCCCAATAATCATTATTGGAGTAGCATTAGGATTGTGCTGACTTATTGAAAAATCATCAATATCAGAATTCTGACTATAGGAAGTGAGTGCTTTTTGTAAATCAAGAAAAGCCTCATCCATATCCTGGCCCCATTCATACTCAACGGTTACTTGTGCTGAGCCCACCATGCAAACCGAGCTTACCTGTTTTACACCTTTGAGTCTGATACTCTGCGCTTCGATATTTTCAATGTATTGCTTTTCAATCTCTTCCGGAGGTTTTTCTCCTGCTGTAATTTCAACAAATATTCGGGGAGCATTTAAGTCAGGTAATAAATCAACCCCAAGCCGACTGAAAGAGATATATCCTAAGAGGATAATCGCAATCACCATCATCGAAACCGTTACAGGATAGTTAACCGAAAATTGAGTTAGTTTTTTCATAGTCCTTTATCTTGGTTCGTAGATCACGATCATTTTACAACCTTTACTTTTGATTGATTTCGTAAAGTCTCAAACCCTTTAGTAACAATTTTCTCTTTTGGTTCAAGTCCCGAAATCACTTCTACATATTCCGGGTTTTCTAATCCGAATGTGATAATACGTTCCTGAGCAAGTCCTTTGTCGATCACAAATACTGTGTTTCCTCTTTGCTTTGAAAGAATGATATTTTTTGGAATAACGATAATGCTGTCTTTTGAAGCTACTATAATTTCAGCTTTGGCAAACATACCCGGGCGTAATAACAGATCCCTGTTATCAATATTTACAACAGCCTTAAACGAACGCGATTGTGGGTCGATAGCAGGCGACAATTGAGTAATGATTCCTTCAAGAGTATCATCAGGAATTGTATAGTTCATTATCCTTATCTTTTGACCTATATCTATAATTTCAATATTTTTAACAGCAAGATTAAGTTCCATGTATAAATTCTTATAATTCATTAACTTAACTACTGTAGCGCCTGTTTCTATCCTTGTTCCGGAAGTAGTATATGGTAGCTCTACAATTGTGCCTGAGAATGGAGCAACAATTTTCATCTTTTGCAATCTGATAAGGGCATCCTCATATGCATATTTGGCATTTATATATTCTATCTCCGAATTTTTAAGTTCACTTAAAGTTACTCCTCCTTTTTTGAAAAGCGATGTTTGCTTATCAAATATTTGTTTTGATATTTCTAATTGAAGCTCCACTGATGATATTTTAATACTATTCTCATATTCATCATTTTTGATCCTAATTATTTCTGTACCTTCTTTAACAAAGTCACCTAATACATATGGCTTTCCGGTAGCTCTATTTTTGAGGAGTTCATATTCCCCGTTTACTTCCGATTTAAGAGTAACCTCCTGTATTGGAACCACAGAACCGGTTGTTGATATGTATTCTTCAAGTGAGCGGGGTACTAATTCCGTTACAGAAACGGGTATTGAAATATCTCTATTTAGGTCTTCGCCTTGATCATTGCATGATACCATGGCAATAACGATCAGTAATAAAATTGATATTTGTTTCATAGGAGTATGTATTAATTATCTGATGATATATTTTCCTGAAGTTCTTTTGGGATAAAAGATTTATCATTTTCAAAATCCCAAAGTGATTGAACTTTCATGTTAATTATTTCAAGTTTATAGTCTATAAGTGCATTTACGCGACTTGTCTTTTTTTCTGATAGCTGATTTTGGAAACGCTGAAGATCAATACTTGTAAGGTCGCCATTTTGATATCTCTCAAGATTTATATCATAGGTGAGTTGTGCGTTTTTCTCATTTTGCCTTGCTATATCAATCTGGTTTACCAGGTTTTGTAAGTTGCGGTATGTTTTCCTGATATTAATAATAATATCATTCTTTTGGTCATCAATATCAATTTGCTTTGATTCTATTTCAATCTCAGCAGCTTTTATTTTAGCTTTCCTCTGACCCCAGTCGAAAAGAGGAATAGAAAACGTAACTCCAAAAGAAGGACTATTAGTAGGTTTGTCATAAATTCTGCCAAAATCACTGTTATTTCCCATAACGCCAACCGAAAGACTTACATCTCCTCTAAATTCATTCTCAGCAGATGTTTCGGTAAGATTAAATTCTGACATTTTAAGGTCGATGTTTCTTTGAGTTAGTTCTAAACGATTACTGAGTCCATTTTCTATTGCTTTATCAAGATTTACATAAACAAGTTCGAATTCAATATCTGATATTACGCTAATACCATCATACAATGACATGCCTATCAAATATTTAAACTGATCGCGAGCATTGGCGAGCTCAACACGTCTATTATCAAGGTCCAATACGCTTGTAGCATAATTTAACTCGGCTTGCAATAACTCTTCTTTTGCTGATAATCCAGCTTCAACTTTACTTTTAATTATTTCCAGACTAACCTCTTGATTTGCAAACTCTTCTTCAGCAATTTGTACTGCTGATTGCCTTTGGTAAACAGAGTAAAAGGCCTGATTAACCTGATATTCCATGTTAAGCATCTCAATAGCATAAGCCATTGTTGCCGTTTCCAGATTAAGCCTTATCCTGTCGAGGTTTAGCTTTAACCTGTTATAGGTAAAAACCGGCTGATCATATTGCAGATACAGTGAGTTATTATATCCTTTGTCTTTATATGTTGTACTATTTGCTTCTGAATAATTGTCCTGATAACCAAAATTGTTTCTAATAGTAAATAAACCATCAGTAAACTTAACTGGCTGAGAGACTACAAAGCTTGCTGATGCTCCTTTATTTTCAGAGGTATACCACTCAGAGAATCTCTCATCATATCTTTGCTCACGATTAAAATTTACCGGTGAAACATCAAGAAAAAACCTGGATTTAAGTGAAGCAATCTGCGCATTTAAATATTCCTTGTTTTTTTCCATATTCAACTTAGACTTCTGAATAGCAGGACTATTATTCCCAGCTATTTCCATTGATTCATCAAGGGACAAAATTCTAACCTGACCATCGGTAAGACTTTGTGAAAACAAATATCCTTGGCTAATCAATAAACATGTTAATATTAGTGGTTTAATAATTTGCATAATATTATGTTTTAATTTTCTATCCATTTAATTGCATCAGCAAAAACCATCGTGCCGACTGAACTATTATTTAACTCAACTTTAGCAGTTGATGGAGTAACGAAGAAAGTTCCTAGGTAATTCCAGCCATTTTCCAAATCACCATCAGTCAAATTTATTTTTTCAACACCACCTTCATGAAATACGCTAAAATTATAGTCCGCTTTTTTCCTTTGTCTGCGTCTGCTAACATTTATTTTTTCAACATGACAATACACATCGTAATATCCTTCTTTGTCAATAGGAGCTTCCCAGGTTGTAGTGCGTTCACCTTTACCACTACTTGTGTACATTGCTGAGCGAACGTATTTGCCATAAAAACCCGACCTCAACACTCTTTCCCACTCAGGAGGCGGGCTCCACCACCTTATCCTTGAATAGCCATATCCTGGATCTTGTTTACTATCGATTAGAGTTTTCAAATAGCTTTTCTTGCTTTCATGATAATAATTGAACAGGCTGTCCTCGTTATCAACAATTATTTCACCATCCTTAACCAAATTTTCAAACGGTTCACAATCGACCATTTCATCAAAAACATCTGTCTTTCTGGTCTCATTAAATGCACCAAAATCATATATAATATTATTGGGCAGATTTAGTGATATATGCGTATAGATATTCATACGTACAGGCTCAGTATTAAATATAAAGCCAACTTCTTTAGCGGATTGTGCCCGGATAAATACCTTTTTTGAGAAATCAGGTGGTTCGTCGCTGCTATTATTCTGACTATTAGGATCATAAAGATCAATGTTAATAGTAATAATCCCATCTGCTAATTCAGGATTTGATATTTTAAATTTCACCTGATATTTGGTATGTTCATCAACCATTACCTTGTAGGTTTCCAAATCCTTTACAAGAAAACCAGGCAAATTATTCCCATTATACCAGTCGTCTACATCATCAATTATTGTTTCGTTAAAATCACTGAGCATGGCCGAATCAAAATCTGTGAGACTAAAGGATCTTTGCCTGTTGGAATTAACTATGCTGTCAAGAAGCGCATTAAACTCAACATCACCATAACGAGCACGGAACACCGAAAATAAATATTCTCCCTTTGCGGTTATTAGTTCATAATTTGAAATGTCATCTTCATTATCTTCAGCTTTATCTGGCAATTTGGAGTTGCTAGCTAGTGAATTCTTCTTTAGTTCCAGATTTATTTGCTCACTTTTGCTTAGATCAGTAAATAGCCATCGATATGAAGAAATCGGATTTGAATACCTGTCTTTTAAATAGATTTGTAATGCGAGGTTAAGAGCAGGCCATCTTTCTGATTCCAAAGCTGTAACAAAAGTTAGATAGTTTGGAAATATTGAAAGAGTATTTCTGTCCATTCCGTCAAGTTCATACCTTTCGGTATAAGGTCCCATAAAGTTACCTCTTGTAAATCGCTTAAATATTCTGGTTTGCAACTCCACTGGACCTACCTCTTCCTTATTTCTCTTCATATTCCTTTCAGTCCTGTTCTTTCTCTTCTCGAAATCAGTTTCTTCCAATAACACTCCTTTTTCAGAATAAAATGTCATTTCAGGTTGAACAGCATCACTGGTTAACGACCACTTATGTTTATCTAGAGGAAATTGAATCGGTACTTCAGCTAAGGAAAAACGTTTATATGGATATTCCATACCAATTTTCGATTCAAATTCATTTTTTAAGTCACGAATAATACCTGGTAAACTGTCAGTAAAATCAGTAAAATGCTCTTTGTAATAATCATTTCCTTTGATAGTAAACAAACTATAATCAACAGAATCAACATTAATTGAATAACTTATATAATCACCAATAAGTAAACTGATTTGAGGTAGAGGTAGATCTGTTGAGAACTGAAAAATACCAGGTTCGTTGTTAACCAAAGCACCCTGTGAAATGGCAGTTAAAGCAGGATCGGTAATGACAGTCAGTTTGTAATTTGTAAAACCTGGTTTGTAACTTTCAGGAGCTAAAGACGAGAAACCAACTCCAGAAACAGGATACCAAAGCGCATCACGAGTAAGCAATACAAAATCCTTTGTTAGATATGCATATCGCTTTTTGATCCGGAAATTCACAAAGAAAAAATTATCCTTATAATCAGCAAGATTTTGATCTAAAAAACAGATGTTTTCATCTATTGTTCCCTTATAACTTATCGTAAATTGTTTTTTCTCGTTATGCTTTAGTCCATCAGGCATAACTATTTTTAATAATTGAATATCCCTAAATACAGGTAAGTTAATATTATCAGAAACCACACTTGTTACCTTAAGGGATGGATTAAGGCTAAATATGAGCGTGTCAATGTTTTCACTGTTAGTGTTTATAACATTAAGTTTGACTTCAGATTCTAAACTACGGCCATTATGGACAAGGTTTATAATACAAGAATCGACAGTAACCATAGGATAATTGAAGTATGAATCATTTAAACTAATCATTTGTTTTTTTGCACTAATAACGTCCTTCTTATTATCTATATATCTATAAGCAGTATAAGCTCCTGCTATCAGGAACACAATTGAAAGGATAATAGGAAATGAACTAAATCTTTTCGATTGTGGCAGCCTGTCGAGTTTAGTAATTGTGAAAAATATGAATGCAAGACCAATAAATAGATATATACCTCTGTGAATTAAAATTTGATTAAAATCCCCAAATCCACCAATAGTTGATTTCATCATTGGAACCTGATAAGCAATAAAGTCGAATACTTGGTAAAACCGTAAGTCAAGATAAAATACAGAAACTGCAATATAACCAAGCAAAAGAATAAATGTAATTGCCTGATTTTTTGTAATTATCATGATAAAAAACGAAAGACCAAGAATATAAATTAAAGTAGGAAGACTTATAATAAGAGGATAATACAAAAACTCAAAAATACCATGAGTAGAATCACTACTCAAAAATGAGAAACCAACACCTATTGCCAGAATAACAACGTTTAGAATAAGAAAAACAGATAGAATTCCCAGCGCCTTACCCAATATGTATTCGGCGTTTGTCATCGACCTGGCATAAATAACCTCAACTGTGTCATTCTTTTTATCCTGTTTTAAAAACTCAGATGCAAGAAAAACGGCAACAATTGCCTGACCAATGTTTAGGAATAGCAGATTAATATATGGTAATGAAGCTGGTAACGCTCTATAAATAAATGGAACGCCTGTTTGTTCCAGATTAGATACCAGGTTAAAGATCCCTATAAATAAAATTGATAGTCCTGCGAAAATTCTAAAAAACCAACCTCGTAGCAAAGTACGCATCTCATAAAGAGCAATTGTTAGTAATTTATGAATTGACATCATCTTATCTAGTTCTTATTACTTAAGTATTCCATAAAGTAAACATATGCATGTTCAAGCGTAGGTTCAATCTCCTTAGCTTTACTCATAGTGCTGCCATTTGCGACAAACTGAACATCCCATCCTTCATCAGTTGGGATTGTAGAGATTACAGGGAATTTATTTTTCAGAATATCATAATCGGTACCAGAAGTATGAATTTGCCATACATGTCCTTTAGCCAAGTCTATTAGTTCCTCAGGAGAACCATTAAAACTAAGTTGCCCATTATCTAATAACGCCATATTCTGACAAATACTAGAAATATCGCCAACTATATGTGTGGAGAGAATTATAATTGCATCATGTCTGCTAATATCCGACATAATGTTTCTAAACCTGATTCTTTCCTCTGGATCAAGACCTGTTGTTGGTTCATCAACCACAAGTATTTTAGGATCGCCAATAAGTGCCTGGGCAATTCCCAGACGACGCTTCATTCCACCAGAAAGTTTATCTGCATTACGCTCACGCACATCAAAAAGTCCAACTTTTTCAAGCCACATGTCAACTTTTTGCATTCGTTGCTTTTTGTTTTTCAAGCCGGAAAGTCGGGCAGCATAATCTAAAAATTCCCAAGTACGAAGTTTTGTGAAAAATCTGAAATCCTGAGGAAGGTAACCAAGAATATCTCTTATTTCTTTTCGGTCTTTTCTAAGATCTAGTTCATCAACAAAAACCTTTCCGTTGGTTGGCTTCATCAATGTAACCAATATTCGCATTAGTGTGGACTTACCCGCGCCGTTTGGTCCTAACAAACCAAACATACCGCTTTCTATCTCAAGATTAATATCGTTGAGGGCTCTTTTACCGTTATCATATACTTTATTTAGTTGTTGTATAGATATTTTCATCCGGTTTGTTCTAATTGATTTAAGTCCTTCTAAAATAATACCAAACAATTACATTTAAAATAACTATTTGTTAATCATTTTGTTGTAATAACTGTAATAGTTTGGGAAGATACAATTTTTCTGAAATCTGAATTAATAATACTCTTAACTTATGGTTGATTGATAATACTAAAGTACAATATCATTTATGTTTTCTTCCTCTTCAAAATTAAACTCTACTAACATTGCTTTTTGATACAAACAAATTGAAGAAATGCACTCAGTGTCAATAGTTATATCATCAATAGCTGGCTCTTCTTCAAATTGAAAATCGACAGCAACTGCTTGTTCATATAGACAATCAGCGGTTACACATTCTGTATCAAAAGGCATATCACTAATATAATCTTCTTCTTCAAAATTAAACTCAGGTAGATTTTGTTCCGCTACGATATCATTATAAATTTCACTTGTATTGAAAGGAATATCGTCAATATATGCTTCATCAGTAAATGTATATAATGATGCACTTAGATTTAATGAGAATAGTATTGTTAGAGTGATGATCAGCGATGTTGTTTTTACAAGAGTTTTCATTTTTTTATCGTTATTGTGATTAATTACGAGCAAAAATAATGGCCTTACTACTATCTGGAAATGAATATTAGGTGAATGGAGTGAATTTTTCGGTGAGTGGCGAATTTTTACGAATTTCTCAAAATTAAATCATTACTTTTGTTGAGATTGGTTAATGTTTCAGCTTTGGAGTGTTGTTGATTAAGAGTAATAATCTCCATTTTAATAAGCACCATATGTCAAAGAGGTTATCGAAGAATATTGATTATTTTGAGGATTATCACCTGGTTGCAATTGTAAGTCATTTGAAGGATTATACATTATGCTACCATATAAACCTTAGCTTAAAGATTGACCTGGTCAAGTTTGAAGACCTGAGTTTTTCTCTTTCACAAGTTGAAGAAAACAGCTTTTCTTGGTATTATTTTGAAGATATAACTAACAAAACTTATTATTGCCTGATTGGGAATAAAGGTGAGAATGGCAACTTAATGCCATCACATAAAACAGTTGATTATTTCTTTCTTATCAAAAACCCTATATCATCTCAGCAAATAAAATCCATTACTAGCAGTTTGAGAAAGATACCAAATATTACAGCAGTATTTGATTTTAACATGTCGCAATTCAAGGAAATGGACTTGTTGCTTGAAACAAATGAGTTACACGAATTGAAATATGTGAAAAGACCTACTAATAAAGATAGAGGGTTGTGAACGAAACAAATACTCTATTAATACGTTTGACTTGAAATGAAATTTTTATCAAAAATACAGGATTACATTGGGTATTATGACGAGTTAGAGCTTGCTCATAAGATCAAATCTGTAGGCAAAAAAATTGGATCACAGGTTATTTACTATGTTGTTATTATGGCTTTACTGATAAGCGACAGTAAGATACCATTAAAAGTAAGATTAGTATTTATGGCTGCTCTGGGATATTTGATACTTCCATCCGATTTGGTAGCCGATATAATACCAGCAATTGGATTTACTGACGATATTGCATTTTTAACATATGCCATTAACAATGCCCGAGAATATATCACTCCTGAAGTTAAAAACAGAGCAAAAGAGAAATTAGGAAATTGGATGTGTGATCATGCAGATGATGCCGAAGTTGTTGATGGTTAATTCTTACATCGATGATTTAAACTGTTCTAGAAATCGAACATCATTTTCAAAAAACAACCGCAGATCATTTATTTGATATTTGAGCATTGTTATTCTTTCAATGCCCATGCCAAATGCAAATCCCGTGTGCTTTTTACTATCTATATTACACGAATCTAACACGTTTGGGTCAACCATGCCACAACCTAAAATTTCTACCCAACCTGTATATTTACAAATGTTACAGCCCTTTCCTCCACAAATATTACATGAGATATCCATTTCGGCAGAAGGTTCAGTAAATGGGAAGTAAGAAGGACGGAACCTTATTTTTGTTTCTTCACCAAAAAGTTCTTTTGCAAAATAGTACAAGGTTTGTTTCAGGTCTATAAATGATACATCAGTGTCGATATACAATCCTTCTATCTGATGAAAAATACAATGTGCCCTTGCAGAGATTGCCTCATTACGGAAAACACGTCCGGGAGAAATTGTACGTATTGGAGGACTGGTTTTTTCCATAACCCTTACCTGCACAGATGAGGTATGAGTACGAAGCGCAATATCAGGGTCTTTTTCAATAAAGAAAGTGTCCTGCATATCACGTGCAGGATGGTTGGCAGGAAAGTTTAATGCAGAAAAATTATGAAAGTCGTCTTCAATTTCCGGGCCTTCACTTACAGTGAATCCAATGCGTGCAAAAATATCGATTATACTATTGCGTACAATTGATAAAGGATGTCTTGCTCCTAAAGGTGCTATTGAGGGAAGTGTAAGATCGGGCTTTTCAGCACTTTCAACAGTATTTTCAAACCCCTCTTTCAACGAAACAATTTTGGATTGAATAGAGTTCTTTAAGCCGTTTATAAGCTGACCTATCTCTTTTCTTTGTTCTGGCGCAACATTTTTAAAGTCGGAAAACAAGTCTGCAATTAATCCCTTTTTGCTTAAATACTTTATTCTGAAAGCTTCCAACTGTTCAATGTTACCGGCATTAAATGCCTGTACATCTTCAAGTAGGTTTTCAATTTTTTCCTTCATTATCAACCCTTTAATTGATTGCAAAAGTTTACTTGTAGCACTAAAATAATTAGTCTACAAGTTCTATTGTCATGGTAACAGCTTCAAGAGGAACACTACCTTTGTCTTGGCCGGTTGTTTGAACTGCAGCTATTTTATCAACAACATCTAAACCCATAATAACCTCTCCAAAAACTGTATATCCTCCATCCAGATGTGGAGTTCCTCTCTGATTCTGGACAATAAAAAACTGCGACCCTGATGATTGTTTATTTGGATTAACTTGATCTGGCATTCTAGCTGCTGCCAAAACTCCTTTTTTGTGCATATGATTTGGAAGAATTTCTGCATCAATTTTGTAGCCCGGATCAGGGCGACCATCTTGGTTTCCACCTCCCTGTATCATAAAGTTATTAATAACCCTGTGAAATGGTGAATCATCATACCATCCTTCGTTAACCAGTTTTATGAAGTTATCACGATGTAATGGAGTGTCATTGTAAAGCTTAACTGTAATGTCACCCTTAGTTGTGTGAATAATCGCCAATTGTTCAGGCTTTTCAACTTGTGCTATAATCTGGATACTTAATATTAATCCAAGTACTAAAAAGATATTTTTCATCTGTTTAAAATTTATTAATTATCTGAATATAAACTAATTAAAAATTTGTGCGCATCTGCAACCGCTGCGCTTTCGCATAAACTTGTTTTAATCATTTTCGTTATGGTATTCTTAAAAAAGTTTATGCTCATTTCATGCAATTATGTTTTTAAATTGAACGGCAAATTTAATAAAATTGGTAAATGAAATAATATAGGAAATACACAGAGCCTGATAAAAGTCAATTTCCCAACTATTCCTTAAGGGCTTTTTGAAAACAACCACGACACAACGGTTCGTATGCTTCAGTTTCTCCAAGTACAACAAGTTTGTCATCCTTGATAGTCCTGTGCGAATAGTTTGCAAGGTTACCACAACGCATACAAATTGCATGTACTTTAGTAATATATTCAGCAGAAGCCATCAGGTTGGGAATTGGTCCAAAGGGGTTGCCTAAATAATCCATGTCGAGGCCGGCAACAATAACTCTTTTACCTTTGGCCGCCAGCTCTATACAAACATTTACTAGCTCATTCCCAAAAAACTGGGCTTCATCGATGCCAACTACTTCAAAATCCTCAGCATAAAATAATATTTGTGAAGCATTCTGTACAGGTGTGGATGATACAGTTTTTGAGTCGTGCGACACAACATTTTCTTTATCATATCTTGTGTCAACCATTGGTTTAAAAATCTCAACCTTTTGTTTTGCTATTCTGGCTCTATTCAGTCGTCTTATCAACTCTTCCGTTTTACCCGAAAACATAGACCCGCAAACTACTTCGATCCAGCCAGATTTGATAGAATTATTATTGTCTTTTTCGAGAAACATTTACTAATTATTGATATTCTTTTTACCTTTGAACATTATACTAAACAAATAGACGTTTATTATATTTGGTTACAAAAATAAGGAACTTTTCAGCAATGGATACAGAAAAAATAATAATCAAGTTAAGTGCACAAGTCGACAATTTAAACGCCCATATTAACAGGCTTAAAAAGATAGGCTATAAAACTCACATATTAGATGTTGATATGCTCAGACAGAAAACTATTGAGCTTTACGAACTAGTTTGTGAACTTGAAACGTTTACCAATAAAAAAGTTGATACGCAGAAACCTGATCTTATAGCCCCTGAAAAAATTCAGCATGAAGAGTTAAAGGAAGAGACCGTAGTAACAAAGGAAGAACCAATAGTAGATAAAATCATAGAACCCCAAAATGAAGTATCTCAGAAAGTAGAGGTTGTTGAAGAAACAGAAATTATTGAACCTGTTGCAACACCACCGCCGGTTTTGCTAGAACCAATTTCAACAGAGTCGCCCGCTCAAGAAGTTGAGGCTTTTACTAAAGATGAAATCAAAGTAGAAGAACCTGAAGTAATTCAAAAACCTTCTCAACAAACTGCATATGAATTATTTTCCGGCAACCATGATAATCCTGTTGCTGATAAGTTCCAGATAAAAGAAGAACAAAGCATAGCTGATAAGATTCAAAGATCGCACATATCAAATATTAGAGAAGCTATTGGAATTAATGAAAAGTTTCTTTTTATCAACGAGTTATTTAAAGGTGATTTAGGCAGATACAATAAAACTCTCGACGAAATTAATGAACTTCCTACCAAAAAAGGTGTTGACACATTTCTTTTTGAACTTAAAATCGAATTTCAATGGCCAGATGATAAAGAGGCATATATAAAATTCAAAGAGCTTCTTGATAGGAAATTTTAATTGATGGTTGCATAAAACAATGGTTTTGGATTTTCACAATTATTGATAAATTTGAAATTGTAAATAACTCAGACAAATACTTGTAGAATGTCGAAACTAATTATTGTTCCCACTCCAATCGGCAACCTTGAAGATATAACATTAAGAGCAATAAAGCTACTCAAGGAAGTTGACGTTATACTGGCTGAAGATACTCGCAAAAGTGGAAAACTACTCAAGCATTTTAATATTGAAACTAATATGGTTTCTTATCATCAGCATAATGAGCATAAAGTTGTTAATAATATAATTCAAAGAATTGCTAATGGTGAGAAGATGGCGCTTATTACCGATGCCGGAACTCCTGCAATTTCTGACCCAGGTTTTTTATTAGTGCGTGAATGTATTTCTCAGAATATTGAAGTTGAATGTTTACCAGGTGCTACTGCTTTTGTTCCTGCACTTGTAAATTCTGGTCTTCCATCTGACAAGTTTTTCTTTGAGGGTTTTCTTCCTCATAAAAAAGGAAGACACTCAAGACTGAAGACTTTAGCTCAACTTCCTTATACTGTCATTTTTTATGAATCGCCACACAGACTTTTAAAAACCTTATCACAAATTAGTGAGTTTTTTGGTAAAGAAAGGAAAGTTTCTGTTTCACGTGAGATAACAAAAATACACGAAGAGACAGTCAGAGGTACTGTAACTGAGGTAATAAATCATTTCACTAATAACACAATTAAAGGCGAAATAGTTATTGTAGTGGGAGCTGCTTAAATCCTATCAGCTAACCATTTCCAAGAATTCTTCTACTTTAGAAGATTACTACTATCGAACAAGGCACAATAAGGTGTTCGTTAACGTACAAAATATGTTCGATAACTATCATTAAATACTATTATATCGTATTTCAATAATGCTTGTTACGCTCTCATTTAGTGTATCTTATGATTTCTGGCATGAAAATAGTAAATTCGTTAAAAGAAATACTAAAAAGCATACAAGATGAAAACACTAATAACAATATCTACACTGATCCTGACCATATCAATTATATTATTATCACACATATTTACAGTAGCAACCGACTTTTCAACAACCAAGAAAGGCGAAATGCTCAATATGACCTGTTGCAATAATACTTTTGCTGAAGATTATGCATATGCAATAGACGAAAACTATTCATTTGATGATGAAGAATATATAAATGATATTCCGTTTAGCACAGAATTCATATCGAAAAAAGAGACATATAAAAAAGCAATTGCTCAAGATTTTGACTTTGAACAGGAATCGTACATTGATGATATTCCTTTCAACACTGATAACCTGGTTCAGAATTTAAGTAATACTACAGAGTAAATAAATAAATTATGCCAGCAAAATTGTAATTTAATAATACATGTTAGTAATTGTATGAACCATTAAAATCCCGGCATCCCCGGGATTTTTTTATAAATGTATACTATATTTGTAACCTTCAATGCATACGAAAATAGATATAGGTAAATTTTATGAATGGATTAATTCGAGAAAGATGTCCTTGGCCGGGCAACAGGGAACTTGATATTAAATATCATGATGAAGAATGGGGAGTCCCTGTTCACAATGATCAAAAATTGTTTGAATTTTTGGTTCTCGACGCTTTTCAAGCCGGGCTTAGCTGGAGCACAATATTGAAAAAACGAGAGAACTTCAGATCTGCATTTGATGGATTTGATGCTAAGGTAATAGCAGGATATGATGAGGCAAAAATTGCTGAACTACTACAGAATAAAGGGATAATAAGAAATCAACTTAAAATTAGATCTACTATTTCCAATGCTAAACTCTTCTTAAATGTTCAAAAGGAATTTGGCAGTTTTGATAGTTATATATGGCAATTTACTGCAGGAAAAACGATTATCAATAATAGAATATTACTTGATCAAATACCAGTGAGCACAAAAGAGTCGGATGCCATGAGTTTAGATTTAAAAAAACGAGGTTTTAAATTTGTGGGTTCAACAATATGCTATGCTTTTATGCAAGCTGCCGGTATGGTTAACGATCATATGGTTGATTGTTTCAGGTATAAAGAAGTTAGTCTGTAGTTTTAATTTACAACACGTAATTAAAATAATCAATTCCGTTTTATAACCTTAGATTTGGGAGGATAAACAACCACCTTAATCATAACATATCTTATATTTGTATTCAATAAACAACTTGAACAAATTATTATGGCGAATCCTGCTTTTGAAAAAACGGATTTTACAAGCCTTCTGAAAACTTTTGTGATTTCAGCTATTTCAGCCATATTCGCATACTACTTTGTTTTTTTCTTATCAAATTATGTTGTTATCTTTTTTGCATATGATTTTGATATTCCCGCCTCTTTTTCTATTAAAGGGATTAGTTTTCTGACGGATAGCATTGATCACCCATGGTCACGGGATGCCATAATAACAGTACTTCTTTCAAAGGCCATATTTGCTTTTATTTTAGGGGTTATATTACTTTTTGTTCTAATGATAAGAACTAAAAAACCCTCTGCTATTATTCTACTACTATTTTGGCTTAATGTGTTTGCTTTTAGTTCATCATTTGGTGAATTACTAGATGATATTATTAATAAAACTGGCATCTACAAAGCTGTAAATAGCATGAATATTGATATTGCTTATTTGATAATAATGGCAATTATTTTGGCATTTTTTCTTTATAAAATTGGCATGATGAATGGGAAAATAATCAAACAATATTTTGCCATTCAAATCTTTTCTTCGCTACAATCCAGAGTCATTTTCTTCTTTTCCATATTGATAATACCATGGTTGTTGGAGGCTTCTGTCACACATTACTTCGGTGGAAATTCCTTTTCGATTTCGGAAGTACTTAAAAATTTACCGGTTCTTATTTTACTAATTCCTTTTTTTTCTAAAGAAAAAGTTGAAGACTTAAATACTAAATATGTTCTTTCGGATCGCTTTTTAGCATTTAATTGGATTATAACAGTACTATTAATGATCATATCCATTAGTTTAATCCTATTAATGAGAAATGAAATTATTATCTCAGGTTAGCTCCTGGAATTCTATTAACCTTTTCTTTTGATTTCGGTTGGAATATATAACGCTAAACATTCTTAAAATTCTCTAGTTTGTACAAAATGTACTAGTTTAGTTCAAATTTTATATTTTTATCAGAAATAAAAACAAATTACTATGAGAAATATTTTAGTTACGATTTTAATTATTGTTGTTGCTTTAACTCCCGCTGAAGCAAAAAAGAAAAAAGACGAAGAAAAAAAAGAAGGTCTATCATCATCAACATTTAGTGGGCTTAAATGGAGAAGTATAGGGCCTGCATTTGTTTCAGGACGTATTGCCGACTTTGCTGTTAATCCTGATGATTTTAGCACTTATTATGTAGGTGTTGCTTCAGGACATATCTGGAAAACAACTAATAACGGGATTACTTTCGACCCTGTTTTCGACAATTATGGTGCTTATTCTATTGGCGCTTTGGCTATGGATCCAAATAATTACAATGTTGTATGGGCAGGAACAGGAGAGAATAACCACCAGCGTGCTTTGGGATATGGCAATGGCGTTTATAAAACAACAGATGGAGGCAGCTCATGGAAGAACATGGGATTAAAAAACTCGAGACAAATTGGTGAGATATTAATTGATCCCAGGAACTCTGATGTTGTTTATGTGGCAGCTGAAGGATCTGCATGGGGGCCAGGTGAAGAAAGAGGTGTATATAAAACAACCGATGGAGGTGAAACATGGGAGAGGGTTCTTTTTGTTAGCGAAAATACTGGTGTAGCAAACCTGTGTTTTGAGCCTGGTAATCCAGACGTAATTTATGCTGGCGCTGAACAACGTCGACGTCGTCAATTTGGAAAAATTGGTGGAGGACCTGAATCTGCATTTTATAAATCAACGGATGCAGGAAAAACATGGAATAAGCTTGAAAGCGGAATTCCTGGAGCAGACAAAGGTGGTATGGAAATAGTAGTTTCCCCAATTGATCCAAATATAGTTTATGTAATGTTTGAAGCTTCCAATGATGAAGGTGGGGTTTATAGATCAACTAATCGAGGAGCATCATTTAATAAACAAAACAGTTATTACAGTAGTGGCCAGTATTACAGCGAGTTAGTTTGCGACCCGGTTCAAAAGGATAAGCTTTATTCATTAGATACCAGAACCAAGGTTTCTGTTGATGGTGGAAAGACCTGGGAAGGTGTTGGCCTCAAAGATCGTCATGTTGATGATCATGCTATATGGATTGATCCTGATAACACAAACCATTTTATGATTGGTGGTGATGGTGGTATTTATGAAACCTGGGATGACGGAAAAACTTATATTCATAAAACAACTCTTCCAGTAACTCAATTTTATCGTGTAAATGTTGATAACTCAGAACCATTTTACTGGGTTTATGGTGGCACACAGGATAATGCCAGTATAGGAGGTCCTTCACAAAACACTAAATCCGATGGTGTAGCAAGTGATGAATGGGTTGTAACACTTGGCGGTGATGGTTTTTGGCAGGCTATTGAGCCTTCAAATCCAGATATAGTTTATTCAGCATATCAATATGGTAACATTTACAGATATGATAAAAAATCAGGTGAGAAGATGAATGTTAAACCAATGCCACAAAAAGGAGAGCTTACCTACAGGTGGAATTGGGATACTCCGTTTTTCCTTAGCCCTTATTCTGAAACAAGACTATATATTGCTGCTAACAAAGTATTTAGAAGTAATGACAGGGGTAACACATGGGAAGTTATCAGCGATGATATAACTCGTAACGAAGATCGCAATCAATTTAAGATGATGGGAAAATATTGGCCTGCCGATGCTGTTGCTAAAGATGTTTCCACATCGCAATGGGGTACAACAGTTTCATTTGCAGAATCACCTGTAAAAGAAGGATTATTATATGTTGGCACAGATGATGGATTAATTCAAATTAGTGAAGACGGAGGTAATACATGGACAAAGATATCAACCTTTCCTGATGTTCCCGAATATACATACGTTAGTGACATTTTTCCATCAAGATTTAATGAGAATGTAGTTTATGCATCATTTAACAATACTAAAAGTGATGATTTTAAACCATACTTATTAAAGAGTAATGACAAGGGTAAAACTTGGACTTCAATAGCTTCTGATCTGCCAAAAGACCAATCTGTTCATACAATAAGTCAAGATCCTGTTAAAGAAGATTTGCTATTTGCAGGAACAGAATTTGGAATATATACTACAGTAGATGGAGGTGGTAGTTGGGTAAAACTTGGATCTGGATTGCCTGACATACCTGTTCGTGATATTGTTGTGCAGGAAAGAGAAAACGACTTAGTTATTGCAACATTTGGTCGTGGATTTTATATTATTGATGATTACTCTCCTTTACGTCAGGTAACGAAAGAAACATTTGAAAATGAAGATGCAATATTATTTCCTGTTAAAGATGCTTTAATGTATATCAAAACGGGAAGTGGTCGTTATGGAACAGGATCTGCCTATTATCAAGCAAAAAACCATGATTTTGGAGCTGTTTTCACATATTACCTTAAAGATGTACCGAAATCGCTTAAATCCGAACGACTTAAGAAGGAAAAGGAATTATTTAAAGAAGGAAGTCCTATCCCACAGCCTGACAAAGCAACTCTGGATGCTGAAAAGAATGAATCAAAACCGTATTTAATCTTCTCCATAAAAGATGAAGATGGTAATCTGGTAACAAATATGTATGAGAAACCCTCAACCGGAATAAATAGGGTAAATTGGGACATGAGATATAAGAGTTCAAGTCCGATAAGATTAAGTGACAATAAATTTGACCCGCTGAAAAGTGGAGGTTCAAGCCTGAGGGCTCTTCCGGGTAAATATACTGTTACCATGTCAATGTTTAATAATGGTGAAGAAGAAGTTTTGGCCGGACCAGTTGAGTTTAATACAGTAGTTTTGAACAACAGAACTCTACCTGCCCCATCTGATAAAGAAGCCCTTGAATTTTACGAGAAAGTTACTGAACTGTATCGGGTTATGTCGGGCACAATGAAATACCGTGATGAACTTGCAAATAAAACCTCTTATATCCAGCAAGCTTTACAATCTGTTGATAATGCAAGTATTGATATGAAGAATGAAATGAAAAAAATCAAAAAGGAACTTGATGATATTGAGTTTGTATTTGATGGCACACAAGCAAAAGCAAGTGCAGAAGAAGTGCCGCCTGAGAATGTACCTCTTAGCGAGAGACTAAATGCAATTGTTTGGTCATCATGGCAATCAACATCAGCACCTACAAGTACGCAGAAGAATAATTATGATATACTAATGGAGGAATTTCCGCCTGTGTTGGCTGAGCTAAATAGTATTAGTAAAACAATCTCAGATATGGAGTTGGAACTTGATAAATTAAAAGCACCTTATACTCCAGGTAGAGTTCCGGAATTTAATTAGAATCTTTGAACGTTTATTATGTCATTCTGGTCCCATAGTTTTGTGTGGAATCAGAATGACATATAATAATAACTATTGACTTTATATTTTTGCGGACAGGAATTTCAAATATTTACAAATCTCCTGTAAGGTGCCAGTAGCCAACAACTAAGATGGCACCCTCTAAAATTATTGAAACTATCATAAGTGGTACTGCTTCACGTCTGTCACTATAATATTTTCTCAAAAGAAATGCGCCTAAAATTAACGATATAAGAATAGGAGTGAAAATTACAATAGTATACATTCCATAGTTTTTCCCAAGTTTTATAAGCATTCGATTACGCCATGTAAATTTTTTCTTGTTCTTACGTCGTAATCTTCTTCTGTGCCTGTATCTTCTATACCTATTTTGTAACTGTGAGGGTAAAACTATACTGGCCAAGGGTTTTAAGTGCCTCGTAGAAATAATTACAATTTTGCTAATATGGTAATAAATCAAAAAACCTATCACACCACCAACAAGCATTGAAATTAAGGTACTCCAAAAATCCAGGCCTATCATATGAGCATAAAACGGTGTGTAAAAGTATTTTACAGTGGATAAAAAAAGTACATTAAGTATCTTTAAAAAATAGGCCATACCATAATATGTATGGACAAAAATAGCACAATATTGTTTATTAATTAAGTAAAATAATAAGCCTAAATTGTGACTCAATTTTTTTTACTTCCCAATTATCTCAGAGTAATTAATGATAATATCAAATAGAAATATCATCTTTCCAAAACATTTTGTAGTTGGGTTTAATCGTTCTGCATCAAGCATATAACATTAACTTATTTTGACTAGAATCTTGATAATGTTATAGAATTGCCAGTAAAATCCTAATAATCCAATACTGCTTTGTGATATATTGTATTTTTATGCGCTTTATAAATATTGAATTATGGATCACATAAGAAAAGCATTAAACGAGTATGCAATTGCACGTTGGGGTATATTATTATTAGTTGGGTCTATCCTTTCAGCCAATTATTATTTCTATGATGCTTTCTCAACCCTAAAGGATTTAATGACCAAAGAGTTTGGTTTTACAAATGTTCAATACGGATTGTTTGTTGCATTTTATTCTATACCAAACACTTTCTTATTAATGGCTGTTATAGGGGGAGTAATATTGGATAAGATCGGTATACGGAGAACGGGTTTCATTTTTGTATTTTTTATGGCCCTTGGTGCATTTATTACGGCATATGGTAGTTCAAAAATATACTCTGATGGAGGGTTTGGTTATAGTTTCATGCAGTCATTTTTACCTGAATATTCACCTGAACTGAAGCTAATGCTTGTTGGCAGGTTTTTCTACGGACTTGGTGCGGAAACAAGCATTGTGGTAGTTAGTAAGATTCTGGTAAAGTGGTTTCGTGGTAAAGATCTTGCTCTTGCCTTTGGCTTAAAAGTAGGTTTTGGCCGACTTGGAACCTTTGCTGCTCTTCAAATTTCTCCTGTATTAGCAAGCGGAGGAGCAGGTTTAAACTCTGCAATTTGGTTAGCTGCAGTTTTAGTTGGAGTGGGTTTGCTAGCCATGGTTATTTACATACTTTTCGATACAAAGTTAAATTCTCAAATTGAAAAACCTGTTAAAACCGAAGAGAGTAATCAGTTTGTTTTCCGCGATATTATTAACATTATAAGCAACAAGACGTTTATTTATATTGCGCTCTTGTGTGTTACATTCTACAGTGCGGTTTTCCCGTTTATGGCATTTGCTCCTGATTTTTTCTTTCATAAGTTTGGTATGAGCTATGAACAGAGTGGTCAAATAGCATCTTTATTACCTCTTGGAACATTGATATTTACACCATTTTTCGGATTTATTATCGATAAATATGGTAAAGCAGCCACAGCTATGATATTTGGATCAGCAGTATTAGTTATTGTGTACACAGGCTTTGCTTTTACACCTATTTATCCATATGTGCCTATGATTTTGCTTGGAATTTCATTTTCGCTTATCCCAGCTGCAATGTGGCCATCTTTAGTTAAGCTTGTTGATTATAAACAGATGGGAACTGCATATGGGATGATGTATTCAATCCAAAATCTTGGACTCTTTGCGGTACCAATACTTGCTGGTACAATTTTAGATTATACTAATCCTGGATCACCAGAGACTTTGAATTACAGTCCAACAATTATTATGTTTTTGGGATTAGGAATTCTAGGATTAATTTTTGCTTTCCTACTTAAAAGGGAGGATCGCAAACATGGATATGGAATTGATTTACCTATGAATAAGTAAGTTCAGTAATTGACATACGCAATCTCATTATACATTCATGAACTAAACTAGGATAGTCCGCTTTCATCATCTTCATCCTCTAATACGATCCACGCTTTTTCTGCAGCAAGGTTTTCAGCACCCTTAATTGAATAATCCTGCGATCTAGAGACTATTTTTCCGTTAATCTCAACGGCAATTATGTATTGCTTTTGGTGCTTTTCACCAACTTCTTCTTCAACTTTAAAAACAATATCCTGCTTTTCTTTTTGGGCCCATTCATTGAGTTTGCTCTTATAGCTGATCTCTGAAGTAATCAGTTGTTCTATATCAAAGTGAAGATTTACAATTCTGTTAATAATAATCTTTCTTGTAAATCGGTATCCCTTATCAAGGTATAAAGCTCCTATAAGTGCCTCAAATGCATCACCACCTGCTGATTTAGCATTTGAAGATGAATCTGTTCCTGAATTAATTAAACTCTTTAAGCCAAGCTTTAATGAAAGTTTATTAAGAGCTGCTCGACTAACAATTTTAGAGCGCATTTCTGTTAAAAAACCTTCATTTTTATAAGGGAACGATCGAAATAAAAAATCAGCAACCACAGCACTTAAGATAGCATCTCCAAGATATTCCAATCTTTCGTTGTTTAATCTTACACCGTTAATTATTTCGGTTGAAGCTGATCGATGTCTCAGAGCAAGTTTATAAATGTGGATGTTTCCAGGGTAATAGCCAAAAATATTCTTTATAGCCCGATAAAGATTTTTATCAGAAGAAAAATTAAATCGTAGTTTGTTCCAATTGAGCAAATCGGGAAGCTTTATTTTACAAACTTCTTAAATATAAGTGATGCATTATGGCCACCAAACCCAAAAGTATTGGTCAGTCCAAAATTAACAACGCGCTTTTGTGCCTTATTAAAAGTAAAGTTTAATTTATCATCAATATCAGGATCATCCGTAAAATGATTAATTGTTGGAGGAATTATATCATTTTGAACTGCTAGTATTGTTGAAATAGATTCTACTACACCTGCTCCGCCAAGCAAATGACCTGTCATTGATTTTGTTGAATTAATATTTATATTGTAAGCATGTTCACCAAAAAGGCTAACAATTGCTTTTGGTTCAACAATATCACCAACCGGTGTTGACGTTCCGTGAGTATTAATATGGTCAATATCCTCATAATTTATTCCAGCATCTTCAATAGCGGCTTTCATACAAAGTTGAGCTCCATAACCATCAGGATGAGGAGATGTCATATGATATGCATCACCTGATAACCCGGCTCCAGCAACTTCGGCGTAAATTTTAGCACCACGTGCAAGCGCATGTTCCAGTTCTTCAAAAATAACACCACCACCACCTTCAGCCATAACAAAACCGTCACGGTCTTTATCAAATGGCCTTGATGCAGTACCTGGATCATCATTACGTGTTGATATTGCATGCATAGCATTAAAACCACCAACACCACTTTCAGAAATAGCAGCCTCTGATCCACCTGTAATAAACATATCTGCTTTGCCAAGACGAATATAGTTAAACGCATCTGACAGTGCATTAGCAGATGATGCACAGGCACTAACTGTTGCAAAGTTTGGCCCTCTAAAACCGTGTTTAATTGAAATGTGCCCAGCAGCAATATCGGCAATCATTTTAGGAATAAAAAATGGACTAAATCTGGGCGTACCGTCACCCCTGGCAAAATCAGTTACAGTATCATGAAACGTGCTCAATCCACCTATACCAGATGCCCAAATAACACCTATGCGATCACGGTTAATAGAATTATCTTCTAATAATCCGGAATCAGCTATAGCCTGATCGGCAGCAATAAGTCCAAATTGCGCATACCGGTCATGCTTGCGAACTTCTTTACGATCGAAATACTCCTCGGCATTAAAGTCTTTTACTTCACAGGCAAATTTTGTTTTAAATTTAGCCGTGTCAAAAATTGTTATTGGTGCGGCTCCACTCACACCTGCAAGTAGAGCAGCCCAATAATCATCAACATTTTTGCCAATAGGAGTTATCGCTCCAAGTCCTGTTATTACAACTCGCTTTAACTCCATAAATTTTTCTACTATTGGTGTTCTTCTATGTAAGTAACAGCATTACCTACTGTTTCGATTTTCTCTGCTTCTTCATCAGGGATTGATAAGTTAAATTCTTTCTCAAACTCCATGATCAACTCAACAGTATCAAGTGAATCTGCACCTAGATCATTGGTGAAGCTAGCTTCATTAGTTACTTCACTTTCTTCCACACCAAGCTTATCAACAATAATGCTTACTACTTTTGAACGTACATCTGACATTTGTATAATTTTTGGTTAAACTCGATGCAAAGAACGGTATTAATGTAATAAAAAACAAAAAAAATAAAACTTTTTAAAAGTATGTTATCCAATAAATTAGGCTTTAAACAATTGCAAACTTAACATTTAGGCTTTTTGTAATTTGAATTAATGTGATTTAAACTAATTTAGTTGCCAGAAAAATGACAATAACTATAATGAAAAATATTGCAATTTTTGCATCTGGAAATGGGACAAATGCTGAGCGAATTATAAAGTATTTTGCAAAAAGTAAAATAGCTCATGTAGCACTTGTGGTTACAAACAATTCAAAGGCTGGAGTAATTAACAGGGCCAATACATTAAATGTTGATGTGCAGGTTATAAATCGGAATGTTTTTTACGATTCACAAAGTATAATAAGTACTCTGGCAAAATATAAGGTTGACTTAATAGTTCTTGCAGGGTTTTTATGGCTTGTTCCAAAATATCTAATTGATAAATACGAATATAGGATCATTAATATACATCCTGCGCTACTTCCAAAATACGGTGGAAAAGGTATGTACGGTATGAGGGTTCACGAGTCTGTTATCGAAAACAATGAAGAAGAATCAGGAATTACTATCCATCAGGTAAATGATAAGTATGACGATGGACAAATTATTTTTCAGGAAAAAGTTAAAGTTGAAATTAATGAAACTCCTGAAACTCTGGCAGGAAAAATACATATTCTGGAATACAAGCATTTTCCTAAAGTAATTGAGGATCAATTAATATGAAACAAAGGCTTTCTCCAAAAAAACTTGATAGCATAGGGCAATACACGTAAATTGACTTGTGAAATAATTAATTATTATTAGTCATTTATTAACAATTGTTAATAACCACTGTTAGTTAATTGTTGATTACTAGCCATAAAAAACACTTGACAAATTATCGGCATTTCTTACATTTGTACCAGCAACTCAATATAAAGGGTAAGCTCAAGTCAGGGAAAGGTCGTGGAGCGAAAGCAAAACCAGCCTAAGTCGATGGGATACCAGAGCAGAGATCGGGCAACCGGAGGACGTGAAGGGGGAGCAGAGACTCGCAAATTGCAAGATTGGCGTCGTGACGACTGGAAGAAGCGCAAGCTGAAACCAGCATGCCTCGGGAGGAAAAGAAGCCGACAGGTTGAGGTTCTAAACGGGAGCGGAGTTTGGCAGAACCGGGAAGCCGCAAGGTGAAAAAGGGGATGCATGAAGAAAAGTGGATTGTCTACGGACATGAGGCAGAGTAAGCAACCGTAATAAAATAAGTTGCCGCCAAAACTGAGGCTACGGCCACAGATGAGGTGAACCGGGGATTGATGTCAAAGTCGATTTCCGGTTTTTTGTTTGATTAAAATTAAAAGAACCTTTAAGGTCGAAAAAGACTTTAAAGGTTCTTTTTAATATGAATTATACTTCAGAATTTTATCCAAACTCTTCCTTCCCTTCTTCCTGTGTTTATAATCCACAGGAACATATCCAAGTGTAATTAATAATGGTATATTTTTATTGTCAGGAACCTTTAGAATCTCCTTTACTGCCTTCTCATCAAACCATCCAAGCATACATGAACCCAGTCCTATTTCAGCTGCCTGTAAACAGATGTGTTCGGCTGCAATACCTATGTCCATAAGTGGATATTCTTTATTCTTTATCCTTCCTCCAAGCTCAGTTACAATTTTTGGTTTCTCCTGAACAATAGCAATAATCACAGGTGCCTGTGGAACAAATTTGTTAAAGCTTTTAAGAGGACCAAAAGTTTTGTTGGCCACCCTGTCTTTAATTTCTATATCATCAATGACAATAAAAGTCCATGGTTGTGAATTACTTGCTGAAGGTGCCATACGTGCAGCTTCAATACATCTATTGATCATTTCCCTTTTAACAGGTTTGTCAGTGTACTTCCTGTCGCTTTGGCGTAAAGATATTAGCTCATGAAATTCCATAATTGTAAACGCGATTTTTCAATCTTGGATTACTCTTCGTAGATCATATCGTTCTAAGAGTTACCTTTTATCAGTCCTCGTTTTTTTAATAAAGGCTGTAAGCTTGGTTCAGCACCTCTAAAGTTTACAAACAGCGCCATTGGATCATCCGAACCTCCTTTGGAAATAATATTATCTCTAAAACTCTGTCCCAATTCAGGGTTAAAAATACCCTGTTCTACAAATGCTTCATAGGCATCCGCATCAAGTACTGCAGCCCAGATATAAACATAATAACCCGCTGCATACCCATCGCCACTAAATGAATGAGCAAAATAATTAGTCTTATATCTTGGAATAATTGCGTCTATTAAGCCAAGTTTATCCATACTTTCTTTCTCAAAAGCTTCAATATCAATATCACTTGCATTTTCAGCGGTGTGATAATCCATATCCAGCAAACTGGCTGCAAGATACTCAGTTGTTGTAAAACCCTGATTAAACTGACTACTGAGTTGAATTTTTTCAACTAATTCCTGAGGAATCAATTCTCCGGTCTTATAATGATAAGCATATAGTTTTAGCAGTTCTGGTTCAAGTGCCCAGTTTTCCATTATTTGCGATGGTAGTTCTACAAAATCACGCTTTACAGAAGTTCCGCTTATTGTTTGATATTCAACACTGGAAAGAAAACCATGCAGACCGTGACCCAGTTCATGAAACAGGGTTAACACTTCATCAACACTCAATAATGAAGGGGCATCAGCCGTTGGTTTTGTGAAGTTTCCAACATTACAAATAATTGGGGTTATGGCATCTTTCCCTGACCCAGCTTGCTTACGGTAAGCTTCCATCCATGCACCACCTCTTTTTGAGGCTCGTGGGAAATAATCAAGATAAAAGATTCCAATATGTGTTCCGTCTGCCTCAGTTAATTCATATGCTTCAACATCTTCGTGATAAACAGGTATGTCATTACGCTTAATGAATTTAATTCCATATAAACGTTCTGACAACTCGAAAGCACCTTTTTTAACAGCTTCCAATGAGAAATATGGGCGAAGTTCATTTTCGTCAAGATCATATTTTTCTTTACGTAGTTTTTCGGTATAATACCACCAGTCCCAACTTTTCAAATCACCTTTAACACCCTCCGTATTCATTAAAGTCTGTAATTCTTTCGCTTCGGCTTTCGCTTTTTCAAGAGAAGGTTGCCATAATCCAAGTAGTAATTCATATACTCTGTCAGGAGTTTTGGCCATATTCTTAGAAACAGAATATTCTGCAAAGTTGTTATAACCAAGAAGCTTTGCCTTCTGCTCACGCAAAACCAAGATCTCATTGATAATTTCTGTTGTGCTATACTCAGCTGTTTTACCACGATTCATCCATGCTGTATAGAGTTCCTCACGACGATTTCTATTATCAGCATATTGCAGAAACGGAATCCAGCTAGGTTTATCAAGTGTAAAGGCCCATGCTCCACCATAACCTTTTGCAATTGCTGTTTCTGCAGCAGCATCCTTCACAGATTTAGGCAATCCGGAAAGTTCCGCTTCTTCTTCAATTAGCATAAAGTAATTATTGTTCTCATTCCGAAGGTTATTGTCAAACCTCGGATAAAGTGAGGCAAGTTTTTCATTAATCACTCTAAGTTTAGCCTGATCTTCATCGTTTAATTCCGAACCACCCCTCACAAAACCCTGATATATTTCATCAAGCAATGCTTTCTGCTCTTGATTTAAAGCCTGAGCGTTTCCAATTTCCACCTCCATATTGATGTTCTTTTGAGCATCAGCAATATGCTTAACCTTCTTAAACAATTTAGCATTAAGTAAAATATTATCATTATGATTGGCAAGTCTTGGAGCAATCTCTCCATTAATTTTTGTTATTGAATCATTTGTATTTGCCTCAGTTAGATTGAAGAATACACCACTTACTTTTCTCAGGTCACTTCCACTTATATCCAAAGCAACTATTGTATTCGAAAATGTAGGAACCTCAGTACTTGAAACAATTGCATCAATTTCTTTATTTTGATTTTCAATTGCCTTTTCAAATGCAGGAACAAAGTGTTCATCTTTGATCAAGTCAAAAGGTGGAACTCCGTGAGGTGTAGTCCACTCAGTAAAAAATGGATTTTCAGTCATTTCTTCTTTAGTTTTGTTATTTTGGCATGCGGACAAAATGAATGCAGCAATTACGGTAAGTAATAATAGTTTTTTCATGTTGATTTTGTTTTTTTAGTTTAGAGTTCGTGGTTCTGGGTTCAGAGTTTTGTGTTATTGGTTAACCCTGAACCCGAACTCAAAACGTAATAACTCTAATGTCCACCTCCACCAATTACTTTAAATTGATCACCTGTCTCTTCAATAATGGTACGGTATATATCTTCACCATATCCGGGTTGTGAAACTGTAGGAGCATAATATATATAGCCTTCAGGAATTTCACGGGCTGTTTTAATATTACCATCCATATATTTTACAAACAGATACTTATAAAGATCTTTCCAAGTGTTAAATACGTTAGCACCAACTGAGTTTGAATAATTGGTAAGATATTCAATAGCTGCATCTTTGTTAGTCGAAAATAAAGCTTGCGCTCCTGCATCCACCGCTGGGGTTAATGCAATAAAATCCGTTTCAAATTTATTTTGAACTTTTTCTATTTCAGGATGAATATAACTATAACGTGTATAAGCAAAATTTTGAACCTGATTGAAAACCCAAAAACCAGATTCATCAGACCATTCCATCATCGATCCATTGCCAACAGCATAATTAAAAGGAATCTTAGTAATACTTGAGTACATAGGCATATAAACTGTTCCTGATGCATCATCTACACCCCACCAGATTATACCACCAATTCCATTTGGCAACCAACTACGTGACTGACTAACAAATGAAAAACCTGTTTGTTGTGTAGCAGTTGCTCTTTCATTACAATATGCAACACTATCAACCTGCCATGTAAGGGGACGCCAGCGGTAAGGGTTACCAAATGCGCCTGCACCAATATCTTTTGACATATCAAGTTCAGTATTCTCAAGATGATCGCGCATAAAACCCATCATATCATGAACACTTACTTTTTTTTCTGGCTTTACCCAAAGAGGCATTCTGTTTGTAGCGTAATGATTTGGGTTTGGAGTACCATCAGCAAACTTGTCATTGTGTTCAATTACACCCTTTGCATAATCCCAATATTTATCCATTCCTGAAGAAACTTTGTTAAACATAGTCCATACCCTGATTTCGCAAAAACGTGCACCACCAAAGTCGACGGGAGCATATGTTTCAGAAAAGGAAAAATTCTTGTCTTCCCCTTTATACCATCCTTTTTCTTTGGCAAATGAGATAATATCTGCAGCATAAACTGTAGTTATGTTTTTATCATAAATCTTGTCTATATTTTTTGAGCTAATAGAATTTTTGCCGTTTTCGAGAGGGAACGTTTCAATACGTGCATGGTTAGCATGGCCCGAAACATATCCATCAGGAATCATACGTGCAACCCAAACAGCTCCTTTTTCTCCTTCTCCTTTACCAATAAGCTCAAGAATCCATACTTCATCCTTATCCGAAATTGAGAATGACTCACCAGAGCTATAATAGCCGTATTCTGCCATAAGCTCAGTTATAATTTTAATAGCATCACGCGCTGATGTTGATCTTTGCAGCCCTATATAAATTAGGCTTCCATAATCCATAATAGCACCAGCCTGACTTCCAAGCTCACTTCTCCCACCATAAGTGGTTTCGCCTATTGCCACTTGATTCTCGTTCATATTACCTACAACATTATAGGTTTTTAACGCCTGCTCGATCTTGCCAAGATATTTACCTGTATCCCATTCATATACATCAAGCATGGTTCCTATAGGATAGGTTGCTGCCGGCCAATGATATAACTCTCCATATAGTATATGTGAGTCGGCTGCATATGAGATCATTGTTGACCCGTCAACTGAGGCTCCCTTTGTTATTAGATAATTTGTACATGCAATTGAACTATTTGTCAACAGAAAAGTAATGGCCAGAATCAGACCTGTTATTTTAAATTTCATATTCATTGATTTAATTTATTTTTAAATTTTATTATGGGACACAAATGTAATATAAATGTTTAATCTATAGAATTTTAAGCGCATTAACTTTATCCTTCCTTAACTGTTCAGATAATGCATCTTTACTTTCGAATTTGTGTTCATCTCTCATCCAGTCAACGAAGTAGATTGTAATTTCTTCACCATAAATATTATCATTAAAATCAAAAATATGTATTTCAATGGTTAATTCGGGGTGAGGGTTCTCCAGTAAATCTATTGTTGGTCTATAACCAATATTGCTCATTCCCAAATACATCTTACCTCTTACCATTACACGGCATGCGTAAACACCAATTGCTGCAATAAGCTTGTATTGATCAGCAACTTGAATATTTGCTGTTGGAAATCCTAAATTATGTCCGATGGATTGCCCCACAACAACTTTTCCGGTTATGGAATATTCATGTCCCAATAATTTGTTAGCTCTTGAAATATCTCCTTTATTAAGGAGTTTTCTTATCATTGTTGAGCTAATTATCAGGTTATCCGTCTCTTGCTCATCAATTTTTTTTACCTCAAAACCATATTTTTCTCCCAGAGAAATAAGCTTACTGAAACTTCCTTCACGGTTTTTCCCAAATTGATGATCATAGCCAATAATAAGCACCTTTGGTTTAATATATTCTACAATCTGGTTTTTAATAAACTGCTCCGAAGATTGAGCGGCAAACTTCAAATTAAAATCAATTATTATTAAATTATCGATCCCGGCTTTTTCGATATGTTCGATTTTCTTTTTCTCAGTTTTAACAAATTTCAAGTTATCTGAATCACTTCCAAGAACGATTCGTGGGTGAGGATGGAAGGTAATAACAACCGTTTCACCATTAATAACTGCAGCCTCTTCCTTCATCTTTTTAAACACAGCCTGATGACCAAGATGTACTCCATCAAAAGTACCAACTGTAACAACAGGATTTTTAACAGGATGGAAGTCCTTAATAGAATTATATATTTTCACTTATTTCGTAAGATTATTTGATATTAAATATTGTGCAATTTGCACTGCATTAGTGGCTGCCCCTTTTCGCAGGTTATCAGAAACAATCCATAAGTTTAAGCTTTTTCCCTGCGAAAGATCCCTTCTAATTCGCCCAACATATACATCATCTTTACCTTGTGCCAATATTGGCATTGGATACATATTTGCCTCTGGAAAGTCAAAAACTACAACCCCTGGCATTGCCCCTAAAAGTCTTTTTACTTCTTCAATTACAAAATCATTTTCAAACTCAATATTAACAGATTCAGAATGAACATATTCAACGGGCACCCTCACAACTGTGGCAGTAATACTAATATCAGAATTGAGAATTTTATTTGTTTCATTTACAAGCTTTGTTTCCTCTGAAGTATATCCGTCATTACCAAAATCACCAGCATGTGGAATTAAATTAAGGTCAATTTTGTGGGGATAAGCCATTTTAACAATCCCACCACTTCTTTCATCCTTCAACTGATTTAAGGCCAAAGCACCACTTCCCGAAACAGACTGATATGTGGATATTACAAGTCTTTTTATACCGTACTTCTTGTGCAAGGGCGATAAAGCCATTACCATCTGAATAGTTGAACAATTAGGATTTGCAATAATATAATCATCATTCTTCAGAATCATCGCATTAATTTCAGGAACGATAAGTGGTACACTTTCCTTCATTCTCCAGGCAGATGAATTATCAATCACTTTGGTTCCAATATCTGAGAAACTTGGGGCCCACTTTAGTGATGTTGCACCTCCGGCTGAAAATATTGCAATATCAGGCTTCTTCTTTATCGCATCTTCGATAGATATAACCTCATATTCCTTACCGGAAAAAAGAACCTTTTTCCCAACAGACTTGGATGATGCCACGGGAAATAACTCAGTAACAGGAACATTTCTTTCTTCCAGCACTTTTAACATTTCTTTTCCTACCAACCCTGTGGCGCCAACAATTGCTATTTTCATTAGCTGACAACATTAGTTAAAGGATTAAAAATCAAATCATTATTTGTCATGAATATCATTTTATGCTTTTTTAAGATTTTTTGTTAAAAACTATTTCTTAAATTTACCAATTATTAACCCTTCCCAAACTGCAAAAGTACTAAAATGAAGAATATAAGTATACTATTATTGGTACTCCTTACCAATGCGCTCTTTTCACAAACATATGATGAATTTGAAGATGGTAATTTTACTGAAAACCCTGTATGGAATGGCAACCAGTCAATGTTCAAAGTAAATACAGATTATCAACTTCAGTTAAATGACAGTGAAGAAGGTCTGTCCTATCTAACTACGGAAAATTCAATGATGATAAATACCGAATGGAGGTGTTGGATAAAATTTTTATTCAGCCCATCTGGAAATAACAATGCCCGTTTTTATCTTGTTAGCAATCAACAAGATTTATCAGGCACCCTGTCAGGATACTTTTTACAATTTGGTGAGTCAGGTAGTGACGATGCTGTGGAGTTGTTCAGACAAAATGGTGCAGAACTAATATCAGTATGCCGCAGCACAAGTGGGATTATATCTTCTTCTTTTGAAGTTAGAATTAAAGTTACCAGAAATGATAGCGGACTTTGGCAACTTTTTATTGACCATACAGGGGGAGAAGATTTTGCTTTTGAGGCAGAAGGAATTGACACCTCGTTTACTCAAACTTCTCAGCTTGGCTTCCTTTGCAGATATACCAAAAGTAATAGCACTAAAATGTACTTTGATAATATTTATGCAGGTCCAATTATTGTAGATAATGAACCCCCTGTTCTTTTAGGGATTACAATAGATACTGATAGTGCAACCTCACTTCAATTTAATGAATCATTGAACGAAGAAAGCATAGCGTTAACTAATAACTATGAGGTAGATAATGGTATTGGAAATCCAACTAGTGCCTGTCGTGATGAAAATGATGCTTCTATTATCAGGTTAATTTTCAATTCTAAATTTGAATCAGGTAAGAATTACTTGATGAACGTTTCGGGTGTAAAAGATCTTGCCGAAAATATTATGATTCCACAGCAAATGGATTTTAATTACTATCAACCTCAACCAACAGATGTGGTAATTAATGAAATTATGGCCGATCCAACTCCTCCTTTAGGACTTCCTGAATATGAATATATTGAGCTGTTTAATCAAACTTCTGCCGACATTGATCTTGATAACTGGACATTAACAATAGGGAGTTCTGAAAAAACATTTACTTCTGTTATTATCGAAGCAAACAGTTATTTAATCATTGCTAACGAAGATGCATCGACTGAATTAATCACATATGGTCAATTTTATGGATTTAGTAGTTTCTCATTAACAAATTCTGGTCAAACAATTCTTCTGAAGAATAATGACGAGTTAACCATCTCTGAGATTACTTATTCTACTAATTGGTATAATGATCCTTTAAAAGAAGATGGAGGGTGGTCGCTTGAACAAAAAAACTCTGCTAATATATGCTCGGGCAAGGAAAACTGGACTGCATCAACAAATAGTAAAGGAGGTACGCCAGGAAGTAAAAATTCAGTAGCTAACACCACCCTATTATTGCCTGAATTAATCAGGATTAATGTATTAGCTGACAACATATTACAAATTTATTTTAACCAAAATATGGATGAAGTTTCACTAAGCAATAACGACTTCTACTTTATTGATGGTAACATTGGTTCACCAACATATGTTTATACTTATTACGACGAACCAGAAAAAGTGGAACTCTATTTTGAAAACTCTTTTACTGCTGGGATAACCTATAAACTTACAATTAGCACCAATTTAATGAATTGCATGCAGTTAAATTTACCGGGTGACACAATGGTTTACTTTGGATTACCGGATATTGTTGGCGCAAACGACATTATTATTAATGAGATTCTTTTTAATCCATGGATCAATGGTGAGGACTATGTTGAACTATACAATAGGTCAACTAAAATTATTGACCTGTCAACCTTAAGAATTGGTTCTGTAAAAGAAAACCCTCCAAATCCATCTGATACTACTATATATAATATTGTTAGTGCACAGTCATTATTTATGCCAGAAGAGTTTGTGGTGCTTACTATATCTCCTGAAGCAGTTAAAAAACAATATCATATTAAGGATGCAACTGCTTTTTTACAAGTCGATCCATTTCCTTCATATAATAATGATGAAGGTGAGGTATTGCTAATTTCTAAGGATGATATTGTGATTGATTCATTGAGTTATTCTGAGAAGATGCAATTTCCCCTCCTTGTATATTATGAGGGTGTAGCCTTAGAACGTATTAATCCTGACGTCTCAAATAATTTTGGCAATAACTGGCATTCAGCTGCCGAAGGCGCTGGTTTTGGAACTCCTGGATACAAAAATTCACAATATGTATCAAATACAATTTCATTGGATGAAATAAGAATAGAACCCGAAATTTTTTCACCAAATAATGACGGGATAGAAGATATGATGAGTATAGTATATAAGTTTGATAAACCCGGGTATGTTATGTCCGCTTCAATATTCAACTCAGAAGGATATTGCATTAAAAAACTCACAAACAATGAATATCTTGGTACTGTAGGAAGTGTGTCTTGGGATGGGTTTCAAGATGATAATTCTAAAGCCCCGATTGGGATTTATGTATTTTTCATCTCAATATATGATACTGAAGGAAAAGTTAAAAATTACAAAAAAACAGGCGTATTAGCTACTAATCTTTAATACTTAAACCTTTATTTGTTACTTTGTCGTCAAAAGAATTTTAGATGACAAGTTTTGAAAATAACCCTCAAGCTTACTTCAAAAAGCAAAAAGTAAAATTCACCACAACTCTAATTGAAACCAAACAAAGGATTAAAAGAGTTTCAATAGCACGAATTATCGTTTTTCTGATTACTGTTATTGGGATTTATTGGTCAGTTGCAAATGAGAACGAACTGCTTGCAATTGCTTTTGCATCCGGAATAGGATTCTTTATTTATTTGGTGAAAGTTCATACCATTTTAGAGAAGAAAAAGATCTGGAACGAAACTCTTGTTAATATAAATGAGGGTGAATTAAGAATATTAGCGGGAGATACTGCTGATATGGATGCCGGAGCGGAGTTCTTAAATCCAGCACATCCTTACACTGAGGACCTTGATATATTTGGTGTAAGGTCATTATTTCAACTAATAAACCGTACAGCAACCACCAGAGGAAGGACCTATTTAGCAAACAGGCTTAACAACTTAATAACTAATGAGAATTTATTGGTTGAGAGGCAACGTGCAATTTCAAATTTATGTATTAAGGCAGATTGGAGACAGAAGTTTCTTGCTACGGGAAAGATATCTAAAGAGCAAAAGGATGATCAATCAGGGCTGTTAGCTTGGTCAAATACTACCGATTTTAAATTTAACACTTTGTTTTATCGAATAATGTTAATCGTAAACCCATTATTAGGATTTGGATTGATAATGATTATTGAGATTGAAAAACTCCCATTGAGTACATTTTTGTTTTTCCTGCTGTTGCCTTTTCTAATCGTTGGAAACAGGATTGGCTCCTTAAATAAAATCCACGATAGGTTAAGCAGAAAATCCACCCTATTAAATAAATACGCCAGGCTATTTTCACTAATAGCATTTGAAGAATTTGATTCTGTCCTTCTTAATAATATTAAAGAAAATGTTAGCGGTAAACATGCTGCACATAAAGCAATAAAGAGTCTTGCAAAGATTTCAAAATCGATGGATCACAGATTAAATTTGCTTATGGGAGTGTTCTTGAATACTTTCTTTTTATGGGATATAAGGCAGGCAATTAAAATTGAAAGGTGGAAAAACCGTTACTCAACTTATATGGAAAATTGGTTTGTTCAACTTTCTGCTATCGATGAATTAAATTCATTTGCCGGCTTTGCTTTTAACTTTCCAAATTCAACATTTCCTGAATTCAGCACTAAAGAGTTTCTGATTAAGGGAGCAAATATCACTCATCCGCTAATTCCTGTAACAGAGTGCGTTGGAAATGATATTATTGTTGATGGATGGAAACAGTTTCAAATTATTACAGGAGCAAATATGGCAGGCAAAAGCACCTATTTACGTACGGTTGGTATCAATATGGTATTAGCTTTAACTGGATCCACTGTACTTGCTAACAAATTTACCATGAAACCTGTTTATCTTTTTACAGGAATAAAAACTACCGACTCTATACAAGATGGTGAGTCATATTTTTTTGCCGAATTGAAGAGACTCAAAGAACTGATTGACAAACTAGAAAGTGGACAAGAACTTTTTGTGATATTGGATGAAGTATTGAAAGGAACAAACTCAGCAGATAAACAAAAAGGATCAATGGCATTAATCTCACAATTGTTAAAGCTAAATTCGTCAGGTATGATTGCTACTCACGATCTTGGTCTGGGAAAATTGGCCACTGAATTTCCTGATAATGTTACCAATAAGCGTTTCGAAGTTGAAATTTCAAATAATGAACTTGTTTTCGATTTCAAACTCAAAGATGGTATATCACGCAATCTTAATGCAACCTTCTTAATGAAGAAAATGGGGATAACCATATAAGTTGTTTTATGTATTTACTTTGTTGATATTTAGTTTTTTATGATCTTTCTTGCTATATAGCCAATAATCTCAATTTTAAGAACCATCATTCATACTAAATCACATTCATCTTTCGTTTGTATTTTTAGGGATTCTATGTAAATTTGTAATCTAAAATTTTAGCGCAATGGAACAGCCAAAAAATAATAACATTCAAGGTGCGCATGGAGCATCTAATAAATGGATGTACATAGTGATAGTAATCATGGCCTTAGGTATTGTAGGAGTATCATTATGGTTGTTGTCAGTAAAAAGCACAATGAATGAGCTGCTTGCTGAAAAAGAAGTACAAAAAGCAGAGTTGTATCAGGAACTTCAGGTTTTAATGACAGAACATGAGCAAATAAAGGCTGCTTATGGCGATGCCACTGACTCTCTACAGGTTATGGACAGTATAATTCAGGCAAATGCAGTTGAAATAAAGAAAATGCTCAACTACAAATGGGAGTATTATAAGATAAAGAAAAAGATGTCGAGACTACAGGTAATTGCCCAGGGATATGTCAGACAAATGGATTCAATTGTAACTATTAACAGAGACCTTACCGAGGAAAATATTCAAATTAAAGAAGAAATAAAAATTGAAAGAAGGAAAAACCAAGAGTTGGCGGAACAAACGGAAACGCTCTCAGTTAAAGTTGAAGAAGCATCAGTTTTGACAGTTTATAATTTAAAAGCTACACCAATTCATCAAAAAGGTGCTGGAAAAGAATTAGCAACTGATAAGATAAGGCGTACTGATCTGATAAAAGTATGTTTAACTTTAGGTGAAAATTCAATAATTAAGCCTGGCGAAAAAACTATATATGTTAGAATTGCTCAACCCGATAGTAAAATACTGGTTAAGGGTAGAGGAGATTCGTATTCGTTCAAAATTAATGATGAGGTGCTCCAGTATTCAATTATGAAAGAAGTAAATTACGAAAATAAATCGCTTGATTTGTGTATTAAGTGGCAGAAGCGAAACTCACAGGAATTACCACCAGGGCTTTATCATGTGGATATTTTTGAAAGCGGAAACAATATAGGTCATACTACTTTTTCGTTAAAATAACCTCAGAGTTTGTAGCTAAATATAATTTTTCAACGCCTACTTAGCCTTTCTTACAATTAACCCAATTTCGATAATTCCGGGAGTCTCAGCTTTATTCATTTTATTCTCAAAGCTAACCTTACATATTCCTGTTTCATTAAAAATCATGTCCTTTCGGATTGGTAATTCAATATCCCAAAGATCTCCCATGCCATCTGCTAACCAATTACCATCGATTCCTTTTAATCTGAATTGATAATCACGTGACCTCATTTCGCCATCAGGCGTATAAAATGTAATATTAATTTTAATAAAAGTATATGGAAAATTTGTGTGATGACGCAATGCGAGATAAAAATCAAGGCCTTCATTTTTTTCAACGGGAAATTCAAAATTCAATACTTCCAGCTTATTCCAGCTAACATTATCCAAAATTACATACTCTTTGAAAACAGCACTATCGTTACATCCAGTTAATATCACAAAAATAATAATTGGTAAAATTAATTTCTTCATTTTAATGTTTTGATTACAAATATACATGAGATTGGTTTATAAAGATCTTATTTTTGCAGAGTGAGCAAAAAGGAAAAGAAGAAATATTATGTAGTGTGGAGTGGGCTAACCACAGGAATTTTTGATACGTGGGAAGATTGTAAGGAACAAGTAACCGGTTATGAAGGAGCTCAGTATAAATCATTTAGTGACAAAGGAGAAGCTGAAAGAGCATTCGCAAAATCCTATTGGGAAATTGCTCAGCTTAAAGGCAAGAAAAACCTTCATGAGTTAGACTCCAAAGACAAGCCAATTCTAAACAGTATTTCGGTTGATGCAGCATGTTCAGGAAACCCGGGAACTTTGGAATTTAGGGGAGTGTTTACTGATACCGAAACTGAGCTTTTTAAACGCGGTCCTTATGAAATGGGAACCGTTAATATTGGAGAGTTCTTAGCAATAATCCTGGCGCTAGCATGGCTTAAAAAACACAAATTAGAATATCCTATTTATTCCGATTCAAAAACAGCAATTGCTTGGGTGAGAAAAAGAAATGCCAATACTAAGCTGGAAAGAAGTGAAAAAAACAAGGAATTATTTAAGGCTCTAGATGATGCTGTTTTATGGTTAAAGAAAAACCCTGTGACAACCAAAATCCTAAAATGGGAAACCAAAATTTGGGGTGAAATTCCTGCTGATTACGGAAGAAAATAATTTATTACGGACATGGTCCGTTCTCACAACAAGGTCCTAAATAACATTCAAAAAAAGTAGCTGCCATTTCGGCAAATGCGATTAACAGGATGAGATAGAAAACAACCCTCTCAAAGGTTATAGGTGTTCGCTTTGCATCTTTCTTTTCTTCTTTAAAGAGAAATAAAAAAACTACACAACCCAGAATACTTGCAGCAAAAATTATGACAGCCCAAGAATATAGGTGCATGCCTAAAACAGGTGTTCCATAACCAGTTGGTTCTGGTGGAGTTGCACAAATGTGTAGTAAAATCTGACGAATACTAAAAATCGATCCTACTAAAGCTGAAATTATAGCAATTCCAAAATGTTCTTTTTTGAACCCAAAAAAAGTATTCAGGCTTAGGCCAAAAATAACACCAAGCATTCCCATTCTCTGCAATAAACACAAAGGACATGGGTTTTCACTTAACCCAAACTGAAAATAAAATGCGCCTAATAAAATAGAAGAAATCAAAAGAATGGCTATGCTATTTGCTATATATAGTCCCTTTGTATTCATTACTAAAAGTTTAAATGGAGAGTGGATGTTGCATGATAAAAATACATCATTATGCTAAAGAAGATACTAAATGCAAAGAAAGCATAAGCAAGTTTTTTCTTTTTAAGAAACACAAACACAAATGCCACGAAATAAAATAAAAACAGAAAAGCCATAATCTTATATATTAAACAGCGAATCTACCAAAGAAAATTAATAAATCAAATAAATTACTCTTGTAAATATATGTGTGTTTAAATAATCTGGTTGAGCTAAACAGGAAAAATCTTTTTACTTAATAAAAATCCAAGTGCTTTTTCAATGCTACTATCCATATCTAAAGCATCTAATTTAATAGTAGGCGAAGGAGGAATATCGTATTCCATATCAACACCGGGAAGATGTTTTAACACTCCTTCATCAGCTCTTTTGTAAATACCATATTGGTCATTCTTACGGCAAAATTCAATATCTGCATCTATATAGATAAGATGAAAATTCTCTTTACCAATAATTTCTGATACTTGTTCTCTAATAGATTCACTTGGAGAAAGAAATGAACAAATTATCAGTATACCCTGATCGTTCATTAATCTGCAAATATGCGCTACTCTTCTCATGTGTTCTGCTCTATCTGCCGGCGAATAATCAAGCTCACGGGATAATCCAGATCTAACTGACTTGCCGTCTAAGAGCATTACTTTAGCCCCCATTTCAAACAAATTACGTTGCAGTGTATATGCAAGTTCATTTTTTCCTGAACCATGCAATCCCGTAATCCATATTGTTGAACCGCTTTGCTGATAACTCTTTTCGAACTGTGTTTTAGAAATGAGGCCAATACCTCTGGCAATTTTTTCACGATCGATATTAACAATTCTACTCGGCAGTTGATCGCTGCTTAACTTATCTATTATCATACCAACCGCACATGTATTATTTGTAACAGGATCAATAAAAATAAAAGAACCTGTTTGGCGGTTTTTATGGTAAGCATCAAAAAACAATGGCTTTGCAGTAGTAATTACAACTCGGCCAATTTCATTCAGCGCAAACGTTAAAGTATCCTTTTTTTCAAGAGTATTTATATCAATCAGGTGACGTATTTTGTCAATACGCGCTTTTGTACTTTGTGTGGTTTGCTTTATAATAAACTGGGTTTCTTGCTTCATTGGCTCAATATCCATCCATACAAGCATTGCTTCAAAATGGCGGTCTACTTGCGGAATATTACTTGGATGAACAATCATATCACCTCTTGAAACATCAATTTCATCTTGAAGAGTTACCGTGACTGATTGTGGTGGAAAAGCAGAATCAAGATCACCATCGTATGTTACAATCTCCTTAACTACAGATTGCTTTCTTGATGGTAATACCATTACTTCATCACCTTTTTTAATTATACCCGATGCTATTTTAGCAGCAAACCCACGATAATCATTACTTGGTCGTATAACAAACTGGACAGGGTATCGTAAATCCGAGAAATTTCTATCGCTGGTAATGTGTATTGTTTCAAGATGTTCGAGAATACTTTTTCCATGATACCATGGCATCTTGTCAGAAAGTCCGATTATATTTTCACCTTTTAATGCAGATAAGGGAAAAAAGCGAACATCTGGGATGGCAAGGGGCGTAACAAATTCTGAATAGTCCTTACAGATACTATCATATACTTCCTGACTATAATCAACCAAATCCATCTTGTTGACAGCTAAAGCAATATGTTTTATTCCAAGCAATGAAACTAAATATGTGTGCCTGCGAGTTTGAGTAATTACTCCTTTTCTTGCATCAATTAATATAATTGCAAGATTAGCCGTTGAAGCACCGGTAACCATATTTCGGGTATATTGTTCATGGCCGGGAGTATCAGCAATTATAAATTTCCTTTTCGCCGTTGAAAAGTATCTGTAGGCTACATCAATAGTTATACCTTGTTCCCGTTCAGCTTTTAATCCATCAAGTAATAAAGCGTAATCAATTTCTTCTCCAGCATGACCTTCACGTTTGCTATCTCTTTTTAAAGCATCCAGCTGATCTTCATACAGTTTTTTACTATCGAATAGAAGTCTTCCGATAAGGGTTGATTTTCCATCATCAACAGACCCTGCAGTAAGTAATCTTAACAAATCTTTCTTCTGATCCTGGTCGAGAAATTCTTTTATATCCATGGTTGCTGTTTCCTGATTCTTGTTTCCTTATTCTTGTATCTTGTATCTTTTTTCTTAAAAATACCCTTCTCTCTTTTTCTGTTCCATACTTGCTTCCTGATCAAAGTCGATAACTCTTGTTGTTCTCTCACTTACTGTTACAGTCATCATTTCTTCAACAATTTTTTCAATTGTATCGGCTTCCGATTCAATTGCTCCGGTTAACGGATAACAACCCAAGGTCCGAAATCGTACCATCCTCATTTCAGCTTTATCACGCAACTCTTTGGGCATTCTATTATCGTCAACCAAAATCAAACTACCATCCACTTCAACAATTGGTCTTTCTTTAGCGTAATACAGTGGTACTATTGGGATTTCCTCGAGTCTTATGTATTGCCATATATCAAGCTCAGTCCAGTTGGAGATTGGGAATACCCTAATCGACTCACCTTTCTGCACTTTAGCATTAAAAATACTCCAAAGTTCAGGGCGCTGATTTTTAGGGTCCCATTGGTGGTATTTGTCCCTAAAAGAATAAATACGCTCTTTGGCTCTCGATTTTTCTTCATCTCTTCTGGCGCCACCAAATGCAGCATCAAATTTATATTTTTCAAGGCCAGCCAATAATGCCTGAGTTTTCATCACATCAGTGTGTACTTTGCTACCATGTGAATAAGGACCAATACCTGATTCAAAGCCTTCTTTATTGTAATGAACAATTAAATTCCATCCTACATCTTTAGTATATTTCTCACGGAAATCTATCATTTCACCAAATTTCCATTTGGAATCTATATGCATTAATGGGAAAGGTACTTTGCCAGGATAAAATGCTTTTTCAGCAAGTCGGACCATTACTGACGAATCCTTGCCAATTGAGTAAAGCATAACCGGGTTTTCAAACTCAGCAGCTACCTCTCGGATAATGTGAATTGACTCAGCTTCAAGCTCTCGCAAATTATTTATAGAGTATGATGGAGTTTTCATGTTAATGTGTGTTTAGTGGTAAAAATACTACAATGTACCGACAAATCATCAATATTAGTAACCTCATAAGTCAGCATTTTGAAAAGGGATACAAACCGACAGATTACTTAATTATTCTTAATTTGTTCTTTGGAATTTGTATAAGCAAGGAACTTCCTACAGTTTCAATTTCTACTTTAACAATGTGTTTTCCTCTTAGTTCAATAAGTTGGCCCAAAAGCCCGGTCATACTGCCTGAAATTACCTCTACTTTTTGGCCCTTTTTCCAACTTAGCTCATCATAATTCTCAGGATCTGTTTCTTCTAAATAATATTTAATTGCATTTATCTGAGGTTCAGGTATAGGTACGGCATGTCCTTCGAATGAAATGTATTTTACAGCCCCCTGTACTTGTAATACTTTGTAATAGTCTTTCGGTTCAATATTTACAAATACATACGATCTGAAAAGAGGTTCTTCCACCCATTTTTTTCTATCGCTCCATTGCTTTAATCGCTTAATTATCGGAAGATAATAATCAATATCTTCATACTTGAATTCTATTGCAACTTTTTTCTCAGTACGTGATTTTACATAAACAGCATACCATGATTTCTCCTGTTTGCTCATTACTTTAAAAAGGGGTGTTTATCATAATGAGCAGGGGTTACTTTCTGATTTCTGATCAGGTGAGCGATTTCTATACTGTTTCTTGCTTCAGCAATACCATAGCCCTTATTACTTAGTATATTTTTGTAACTCTCTGTATGAAGATCAGTGAATCCGCCACTAAATTCAATTTCTTTATTATCAACAGTAATTGACCTAAAAGTTGATTGATTATTATTAATGGCTTGCAATGGTAAATCATTTTTATCAACGCTTAAATACCATCTCACATTAGCGTTTTTTAACTGTAATAATCCGGAAGCTTTATCTGGTTCCATTAAATGCAAGGTATTACTCATAGCTTTCCCAAATATCCAACCAAGCATATCAAAAAAATGAATCCCAATATTTGTAACCACTCCTCCCGATTTTGCGATATCCCCCTTCCATGAATAATGATACCACTTTCCTCTTGATGTAATATATGTAAGATCAATATCATGGAGGTGATCCTGAGGAAGATTATCTATGTGATTTTTTAATTCTAAAATCGCCTTATGATGTCGCAATTGGAGTATGTTAAATATCTTCTTGCCTGTTTCTGTTTCAATTTCTTCAAGGCCGTCTAAATTCCATGGGTTTAACACCAGGGGTTTTTCACAAATAGCAAAGGCATCATTTCGGAGAGCCATACGGATATGGGCATCATGAAGATAATTTGGTGAACAAATTGAAACAAAATCAACTTTTCCATTTCCTGAGCGTCTAAGCTTATCCAAATGTCTGTCGAATCGTTCTGGTTCAATAAAAAAATCTGCTTCAGGAAAATAATTATCTATAATTCCAACACTATCCATGGGATCCAAAGCAGCAACTATTGTATTCCCTGTTTCTCTAATTGCGTTCATATGCCTTGGAGCAATATATCCGGCAGCACCAATTAGAGCAAAATTTTCTTTTTTAGCATTCATAGTTAAAAATGCTCACTTTAATTATTAGAAATAATAATTACCGTTTAAACTTCGTTAAACAGTCTCTTTGCAAAAGATTTCTTTTTATCTGGCTTATCATCAGTATAATAACCATAGCCATATCCGTAACCATAGCCGTAACCATAGCCGTAACCATAGCCATATCCGTAGCCGTAGCCATATCCGTAGCCATAACCACCACCCGAAAGCTTGATATCATTTATAACGATAGCCATTTTCATTCCTCTATCTTCAATATCTTTAATAATGGAAGCAAAGACTTTTTTATTTGTAATCGCCTGACGGACAAGGAAAATATTAATATCTGTATGATCCATCAGAAGATATGCGTCAGTTACCAAGCCTACAGGCGGTGTATCAATTACAATATAATCATAACGCTCCCGTAACTCTTTAAATAGCTCGGTATTTCTTTCTGATGCTATTAATTCTGCAGGGTTTGGAGGAATAGGCCCCGCCATAATAATATCAAGATACTCACTCTTGCCTGATGGTTGAATAATATCATCAATTGTTGCATTATTAATTAAATATGATGAAAGCCCAACATTATTACTTAGCCCGAAATCCTGATAAATTTTTGGTTTACGCAGGTCGAAACCAAGCAGAACTGTCTTTTTACCATATTGAGCATAAATACTGGCCATGTTTATTGAAACATATGTTTTACCTGCACTAACCATGTCGGCAGTAACCATTATGGTAATTTTTTCTTTACCCTTCGACAAATACTGCAAGTTTGTGCGTAAGGATCTAAATGCTTCAGAAATACTTGATTTTGGAGCTTCCAGAACAACTAATTGGGTGTCCTTGGTAGAATGGAGCAACTGGCCTACAATAGGAAATTTAGTTGAGTTTTCTACGTCTTTCTTTTCAATAATTGATTCATTCAAATAATCTCTGCCAAGAATATATATAACAGGGAACACAAGTCCCAGTATAAGAGCTATCATTAAGTTTAACCCCTTTTTAGGGAAGACCTGACTGCTCAAATCACCTCTTGCAACATCAATAATTTCATTATCGGGCATGTTAGAAGCCATCGTAATCTGAGCTTCTGAACGCTTTTCAAGGAGGTATGTATATATATTATTTGCAAGATCAAACTGCCGTTGAAAGCTAATTAGTTCTCGTTGAGTAACTGGTAAAAAACTTGCCTTTTTTGTTACTTCTTCTATACGTTTGTCAATTGAGACTAACATCTCATCAGAGTTTTCGATTATATTACTTATATTTCCAATAATAGCATTTTGGGTACTTTTAATTTGATTATTTATACTAATTATTGATGGATTTTTTTCAGTTGAATACAGTAGTATTTCTGATTTCTCTCTATAAAGTTCAATCAGCTGACCTACTAGCACATTCAATACCGGATCTTCAATGCCCATAGCAGATGGCGCAACAAGCTGGTCTATTTTTTCTGAATTCTTTACAATATAGTCTTTCAGATTATGATAGTAGCGTGATTTTATTTCCAATTCCGTTTTTTGTACATGCATATCCTGTATATATTCAAAAACTTGCTGAGCCTGAAAACTCATGTCCATGACCTCATTAGCAGATTGAAAATCCTGAAGATCCGTTTCGGCACTGGATAGAGTATCGGCAATCACTGCAAGCTGACTATCGATAAATCTAATAGTATTGGAGGCTATTTGATTTTTTTGATCGAGGCTACGTTGCAGATATACAGATGTTAACATGTTCAAAAAATTAACAGCCTTCTGAGTGTTGTTCTTTTTTAGTTTAATGTTAAGTATTGAAGCTTCCCTGTTTATTGGTTCAATTTCAAAACCCATAAATGATCCGGTTAAGCCATAATAATCGTTAAAAAGAAAATAATATGATTCATCAAAATCTTTCTTGGCATCAAACTCTTTTGTAAGTATCACTTTAAATGTAGCGTAATCATTTTCTACAAGCTCGCCAAATCGATATTCACCATCAATCTTTACTTTTTCAAGCTCACCATCATCATACTGTGCTGTTGAAAAGTTATATTTTCTAATTAACTCACCATCTGCCTCAATTGCGTATTTGCTATTATCTAAAAACTTTATCTTAAACTTTAAACCAACAGCCTGTGATACACTAGTATCCATTATTACTTCAAAAGGTGCTGAAGGATACATTTCAGTATTTATCAAGCCTTCATCTATAAAATATGAAACTTCAAAATCGAGCTCACGAATTGCACGGTATGTTAAAGAAAATGATGATAGAATTCCTATTTCATTCTCTACATTTTGCTGAGTATTGCTCAACCCCAAACCACCAAGCATTGAAGCTGCACTAAGCGCTCCACCCTTGTCATCTTTTACAAGTACTGTGGTATTTACTTCATACACCGGACTGGTATATTTATTGAACAGAAAGGCCACCACAATTGCAACAAACACTGTAAGTGCAAATAAATACCAATATCTCACAAATTTAAAAAACAGAGCTTTTATATCTATGCTCTCTTCTTGTTGCTGAAATCCTTCAAAATTATCTGCTGCCATATTACTTCATGTAATTAAGTAAGAGAATTGTTGTTGTAATAAACCCGAATACTACACCATATGGGAAATTAGCAAATGTAAACTGCTTTCCTTTAAGTGGCTGGACATACAAAATGTCGTTGGGTTTCAAATAAAAGTAATCAGAAAGCAAGATGTCTCGTTTTGTCATATCAATATATATCACTTCTGATCCGCTTTTGGTTTGTCTGATTATTGCTACTTTGTTTCTATTAGCAAAGTCGGTAAGGTCGCTTGCCATTGATATCGCTTCAAAGATATTAATATTGTCCTGATATATTTTGTACTGGCCTGGACGTTGCACTTCACCAAGCATTGTAATATTAAAGTTTACCAGTTTAACAATTACAATAAACTCTTTCATGTATGCTGTTAGCTTTTCCGATATCATATCCTTTATTTCATCAGTATTCAGGTTTTTAACCATTATCTCACCTATCATTGGAAAATCAAGATATCCGCCTTCATTTACATTATAACTATTCAGGTATACCGAAGCATCGTTTCCAATGTTTTGATTAACACCTCCTCCAGATAGTGGATTTAATAAAAGTGTGGTCTTAGCATCTAGTGTAACAACACGGATATACAAATTATCGCCGCCCTGAACTTTATACTCTATTTTACGCTCATTTTTAAATGTTGCCAAAGTATCCGTTTCATTCTTAACCTGCAAATACAACATCTTCTTCTGCGGTATGCACGCAGAAAAGATAATGGCAGCAAGACTAACCCAAATAATCACCCTGAAGCTTTTAAGGAAATATGTTCTCATATATAAACTACTATTATATAACTACTAGTTTTCTTTTGGAATGGTTGGTGCAAATCTACATTTTTTTTAAGAACGTGAATAAAAGACATGAGATAAATGTTTAGTTGCTAATTTCTTTGGAAGTAGTTGGTTAATAATTTAATTTTGGCTTACCAAATTTATGAAACTACCCAATAACAAAATTGGCCTCAATGAATAAACTATTTTATCTACTATTTCTCTTGTTATTAAACCTGATTTGTACAGGACAACAACCACAAACCCTTTCGGAGGTGCTTACTAAATATGGGCATAAAGTACCGGCCGTTTATTCGGGCATTATGCCTAACGATGCCGGCGATTTATATTTTGTGTCGGTAAAAACAGGTGATACATCATGGATGATTGATCCAAAATTCCTCTTCACACTTGACAATATAAGGATTGAACCCAAAGGCACAAAAAGAGGCCTCTTTTTTGATTTTAGATTTAAGGAATTTTTCGGTACAATATATTACGGTCTGTTTCCTGAAAGTAGTGAAAAGTATCCCCAGGCTGTTTTTTTCAATCAAAGCGCACAGATTATAGAAGGGAAAGCTGAAATTGATATCAGTATTATGAAAGGTAAGTATGATATTGCTGGTTGGACGAAGAATGGCAAAGCAAGATTAGGGTACAGAATTACAGATAATTATGGTGAAATAATTTTTGATGGCGTAATCGATATTAAAGGTAAAGGCCCATTTAAAGTTGATATGTCAGTAATTGCCGGCCCTTATATTAATAAGGTGACGGATAAAAGTGTGGTGATTTCTTTTGAAACAAATAAACCTTGCCTTCCAAATGTAGAAGTTAACGGAAGGACTTATATGGACCTGGAAAACCTCGCACAACATGGTTTAAAACACGAGATTACTATTGATAGCCTTGAGCCGGATTCTGTATATAATTACACAATCCACTATGGTAAAAACCATCTCACATATAGTTTTAAAACAGCGCCTTCTCCGGGAACAAGAACGCCCTTTACATTTGCTTTTACCAGTGATTCACGGGCAAGTAATGGGGGTGGAGAACGAAATATATTTGGAGTTAATGTTTATATCATGAGAAAAATGGCTGCCCTTGCAGCATGGCAAAATGCATCTTTCTTTCAGTTTACAGGGGACATGATTACTGGTTATTCAACAAGTATTGGAAGAAACAACCTAGAGTTTGCTAATTGGAAAAGGTCAGTAGAAGCAGTGTGGCATTATATTCCTTTTAATACAGGAATGGGAAATCATGAGGCTTTAGTAAGCGGTTTTGTTAATGGTAGCGGCAATGAGATTTCTGTCGATAAATTTCCTTTTAAAACACAATCTGCCGAAACATTTTTTTCTAAAAATTTCGTAAATCCACAAAATGGGCCACTAAGTGAAGATGGTGCTTACTACGACCCTGACAATTCAAAGCTTGATTTCCCTGAATATGGTGAATCAGTGTATTATTACATTTATGATAATATAGCAATGGTTGTTTTAAACTCAAATTATTGGTATGCCCCATCCATTTATATGATTCCTGAAATTGGCGGTAATCCACATGGCTATATAATGGATAATCAGCTTAGCTGGTTTGAAGAAACAATTAATGAGCTAAATAATAATCCTAAGGTTGATCATATCTTTGTTACAATACATACCCCGCCCTTTCCAAATGGGGGTCATGCTCATAACGACATGTGGTATTACGGAAATAACAATATACGTCCAACAGTAGCAGGCATGCCTGTTGAAAAAGGAATTATTGAAAGACGCGATGAATTTCTAGACATAATGATCAATAAAAGCGAAAAAGTACTAGTACTACTTTGTGGAGATGAACATAATTACAGCCGAATGACTCTTACACAAAATACGCCAATTTATCCTAATGGATACAAAGGAAAAAAACTTAAAGTCAGCCGACCTTTTGTGCAAATAACAAATGGCTCAGCCGGAGCCCCTTATTATGGTCAGCAGCAATTACCCTGGACCGGATCGGTTGAAAAATTCTCAACGCAATATGCATTAATGTTATTTGATGTTGATGGAGAAAAAGTTTCTCTTAGAGTAATAAATCCTGATACTTTAGAAGAAATTGAAACAATTGATTTAAAATAGAACTCGTTTCAAAACACTCTATAATTAAGTAATTCCTACTTAAGTAAAGTTTTCACATCACAATTATTTTCATTGTTTATCAAGCTTCATTGCTCATAATAGTAAACATTTTTCACGTGGATTTTGCGTTGTGCAAGTTTTATATACTTTTGCAAATTCATTTTTAAATAAACCACAGCCTAATATATTTAGGTATTAACCTTATTTAATAACTATGGCAAACAATCTCGTAATAGTTGAGTCACCAGCAAAAGCAAAAACGATAGAGGGTTTTTTAGGGAAGGATTTTATTGTCCGTTCAAGTTTTGGACATGTTATGGATTTGAATAAAACAAAACTTAGTGTTGATGTAGATAATGACTTTCAACCAAAATATGAAATAAGCCCTGACAAGAAAAAAACTATCACCGAATTAAAAAAGTTAGCAAAATCAGCTCAAACGATTTGGCTTGCTTCTGATGAAGACCGCGAAGGAGAGGCTATTTCATGGCATTTGATTAATGCACTGGGGCTTAAAGAAGAGAACACAAAACGAATTGTATTTCATGAGATAACAAAAACTGCCATAACAAATGCTATTAAATCACCAAGAGGCATAGATCATAATTTGGTGTCAGCTCAGCAAGCACGCCGTGTACTCGACAGACTTGTAGGATACGAACTTTCGCCATTATTATGGAAAAAAGTAAAACCATCATTATCAGCTGGTCGGGTTCAATCAGTGGCAGTAAGATTAATTGTTGAACGAGAAAATGAAATAAAAAATCACCAAAGCACATCTGCATTCCGAATTGTTGCTGAGTTTGAACATCAAGATAATAAAGGAAAAGTTTTTACTGCAGAATATCCCGAAAAATTCGAAAAAGAGGAAGAGGCACTTAGTTTCTTGAAGAGCCAAATAGGAGCAGAATTTACTGTTGAGTCTATTGAGAAAAAACCAGTTAAAAAATCACCGGCACCACCTTTTACTACTTCAACACTGCAACAAGAAGCATCACGCAAGCTTGGTTTTTCCGTCGGTAATACCATGCGAATTGCACAGCAGTTATATGAATCAGGAAAGATCACTTATATGCGTACCGATTCTGTTAACCTGTCCAACACTGCGATTGGAATGGCTAAAGAAGAAATTACAAAGCTCTTTGGTGAGGAGTATGTTAAAATACGAAAATTTTCAAATAAGATCAAAGGTGCTCAGGAGGCTCATGAAGCCATCAGGCCTACTTTCATGAATAACCAAACTATCAAAGGAAGTGCTGACGCTGTAAGGCTTTATAATTTAATTTGGAAACGTACTATTGCATCTCAAATGAGTGATGCTAAACTAGAAAAAACTATTGTAAATATTTCCACATCAGGTGATAAAAAATCATTTACAGCAACAGGAGAAGTGATTAAATTTGATGGATTCCTAAAAGTTTACTTTGAAGGTACAGATGAGGATAATGATGAGCAACAAGGCCTATTGCCAGCAATGAAATCTGGTGATAAGCTCACATTGTTAGAGATGATAGCTCGCGAGAGATATACAAAACATCCTCCAAGATATACAGAGGCAAGTCTTGTAAAAAAGCTGGAAGAACTTGGGATCGGACGTCCATCAACCTTCGCTCCAACAATTTCAACTATTCAAAAGCGTGAATATATTGTTAAAGAAACCAGGCAACCAGAAAAACAAGAAGCGATTTGTTTAACCTTAAAAGGAAATAACATTTCTTCACAAAAACTTTATGACAATATCAGTTCTGATAAATCCAAACTTTTCCCAACGGATGTTGGAACATTGGTTACCAAATTTTTAATGCAGTATTTTGCAGACATAATGGATTATAGCTTTACAGCAAATGTTGAAAAAGAGTTTGACGAAATTGCTGAAGGGAAAAAGGTTTGGAATAATATGATCAAAGAATTTTACGGACCTTTTCATGCTAAAATTGAAAAAACTGAAGAAAAATCGGGTAAATTTAGCGGTGAGAAATTACTGGGTGTAGATCCAAAATCAGGAAATAATGTTTACGTAAAGATTGGTCGTTTCGGACCTTTGGCACAAATTGGTGAAACTGAACAGGAAGAAAAGCCAAAATTTTCCGGACTAAGGAAAAATCAAAGTATCGATACCATAACTCTTGACGAAGCATTAAAACTATTCGAATTTCCAATTACTCTAGGAAATTATGAAGACTCAGAAGTTAGTGTAGCAATAGGCAGGTTTGGGCCATATATAAAACATGATGGTAAATTCATCTCTCTTAAAAAAGATGATAGTCCCGGTTCACTACAATTGGAAAGAGCAATTGAACTAATTGAAGAAAAGCGAAAAACAGAACGCGAAAAGATAATTAAAGAGTTCAGTGAAGATAAGAAAGTTCAGATACTAAACGGGAGGTATGGTGCGTATCTTGTTATTGATAAGCAAAATTACAAGATCCCTAAAGGTACGGATGCAGCAGCTTTAACTCTTGAGGAATGTTATAAGATTTCAGAAGATCCTAAAAACATGCCTAAGAAAAAATATTTCAAAAAGAAAAAATAAATTATCTTCGTTCATCTTTTGCACATATTTCCGACACAATGGATATTAGCACATATCTTGAACCAGTAAACATTGAAAATTTAATATTATCCGACGATACACGCCAATTTCGTATGGCTGATGTTATTGTTAAATATACCGATGAATACAATTTCCCCGATTTAGAAGAGATTGATATTGCCATAATTGGTGTGGGCGACGACAGAGCTACACTTAAAATGGGTAGTAGTAAAGCACCGGATGAAATACGCAGTAGGTTTTACAATTTGTATTCACATTGGAATAACATACGTATTGCCGACATTGGAAACATAAAGCGAGGACATCGTATTGATGACACATATTTTGCTGTTAAAGAAGTAATTTCAGAGCTTCTAAAAAATAATATCGTTACTATTATAATTGGTGGAGGGCAGGATATTACTTATGCAAATTATCTTGCTTATGAGAACATCGGCAGAATTATAAATATTGCATCCGTTGACTCTGTTTTTGATCTTGGGCATGACGAACATGAATTAAATAATAAATCATACCTCAGTCATATTATATTGCATCAGCCAAATTTTCTGTTTAACTTTACAAATATCGGCTATCAGACTTATTTTGTTGATCGGGACTCACTTGTGCTGATGAAAAATCTTTATTTTGATATCAACAGATTAGGTAACGTAAAGGCTGAATTAGAAGAGGTTGAGCCAATGGTACGAGATGCCGATATATTAAGTATTGATATTTCAAGTATTAAACATTCGGATGCCCCGGCAGACAATAACACAGTGCCAAATGGATTTACAGGAGATGAAATGTGTAAGATATGCCGATATGCAGGAATGAGTGATAAATTGAGTAGTATTGGTTTTTATGAGCTAGATCCCTCGTTGGACAACAACGGACAATCGGCTCATTTATATGCCCAGATGATATGGTATTTTTTAGATGGATTTTCAAATCGGAGAAACGACTTTCCAGAAAATAATAATCAGGACTATGTTAAGTTTAATGTTCAGATCGATAATTTTGAGGACGAACTAATTTTCTTGAAAAGTAAAAAAACCGACAGATGGTGGATGATTGTTGGCACAAAAGATTTGGTAAACCAGAAATATAAAAGACACCAGTTTGTACCTTGCTCCTATCAGGATTATCAAACTGCACTAAACCAGGAAATTCCTGATAGATGGTGGAAAGTTCAACAAAAATTAATGTAATCCCACATTATATTTTAGTTAGTTATAATGTCTGACCATTGCATGTGCATTTTATCCCCAAAATACCTAACCATTATTTTTTAAGCCTGCCGGGATTATCCTTCAGGAAACCCTTCCAGCCAGAGTATCCCGATTTCTCATTACCTAAACTACCTTGAAAATAATGACATACAGCTGCTGCTAGTCCATCAGTAGCGTCAAGCGATGTAGGTGGTTCTGCAAATTCAACAATACTACCAAGCATTGCCGAAACCTGCTCTTTGGAAGCATTACCATTTCCGGTAATTGATTGCTTGATTTTCTTAGGAGAATATTCAAAAATCGGGATGTTTTTATATAACCCGGCTGCCATTGCTACTCCCTGAGCTCTTCCCAGCTTTAGCATAGATTGTACATTCTTTCCAAAAAAGGGAGCTTCGATAGCAATTTCATCAGGTTTATATTCTTCGATAATTCCAAGTGTACGTTCAAAAATCTTTTTTAATTTTAGCGAATGATTATCGTAACTACTTAATTTGAGGATACCCATTGTGATTAAACGAATTTTATTTCCGCTATTAATGATTAATCCGTAACCCATGATGTTGGTTCCAGGGTCAATACCTAAAATTATCCGTTCCAAAATATTTAATAGTTAAAAGTTTTTAATGAAAGCAAATCTACGCAAAACATATAATATTCTTATAAGACTAGCTGTTGCTATTTCTACTATAGCATTTATTTACGACCAGCTTTTCTACAGAAAGGATATTAGCTCGGTATTTGATGCTTTTTCTAATATCTCACAAGGTTTTTCATTAAATATATTTTTAACATTTACCCTAATATTGTTTCCGGTAAATATACTTCTTGAAAGTATAAAATGGAAATATCTGGTTGATAAACTCGAAACAGTTTCTTTGTATACTTCAATAAAGGGTGTAGTAGTTGGAAAAACAGTAAGTATGATTATGCCAAACAGGGTGGGTGACTATGTTGGACGTGTATTTATATTAAAAAAAGCTGACCGCATACAAGCAGTACTTGCAACTATTTTGGGGAGTCTGGCTCAGATGATAACAACTATAATTTTTGGATTAACAGCACTGATATTCATCTTCCCTGAATATTTAGATATAACTGTTGTGACAAATGCCTGGCTTTATACTGGGCTTGTTGTGGTAATTATTTTCATAATATTTATTTTGATTTTTACATATCTTAATTTTTCATTTTTCTCAGTTATTATTAAGAAATTCAGCGGAAAATACTATGTAAAAATTGAAAAATATGCCAAGGTTTTTTCATGGTATAATCAGAAAGAACTTCTAAATGTTTTACTACTAAGTATCTTTAGATATATTGTTTTCTCTTTACAGTTTTATTTGCTGTTGCGATTTTTTGGACTTGACATCAGTTATTTTGTGGCCATGATGCTAATATCCATTACATATATACTAATGACAATTATTCCAACAATAGCTTTGACTGAGATAGGCATCAGGGGTTCAATCAGCATGTATGTTTTTAAACATCATTTTGATGCACTGGGTTTATGGAATTCCGAATTTTCTCTTGGAGTTGTAAGTGCTTCATCAATGCTATGGCTAATTAATTTGATTTTTCCGGCAATAGCGGGAACAATATTTGTTTTTAGCTTGAAATTCTTTAGAAAAAACAATGGTAATTAGTGTATTAATATGGATAGTGTTCGGTTCCACAATAGCTTATCTATTTGTGATTGGTATAATTACGTTTGGATGGTTTCGTTTATCAGCACCTGTAAAGGAACAATCTTTTTTAACCGGCCTTGATCTAAGTGTTATTATAGCCGTAAGAAATGAGAGTAGAAATATCGAAACACTTTTAGAACAACTTGCTAACCAAAATTATGACAAAAAACACTATGAAATAATTATTGTCAACGATCACTCAACAGATAATACAGTTCAACTTGCAGAGCACTTTATTAAGCATAATCCCGATATAAAAATCAAAATTCTCGAAGCTGATGGTGAAGGAAAAAAGAACGCACTCAATGAAGGAATTGCATCTTCATCAGCGCAGCTAATTGTAACAACTGATGGTGACTGTAATGTAAAACCCGGGTGGCTACAATGCATTGTAAATTATTATAACTCTTCAGGGTGTAAACTAATTATCGGACCAGTAATATATGCTAGTGAAAAAACCATTTTGCAGAAGCTATTTTCATTGGATTTTGCAAGTCTTGTTGCCTCAGGCGCAGGTTCAGCAGGTGTAGGTTTACCACTGATGGGAAACGGAGCAAATATGGCGTTTTCAAAAGATGCATTCACTAAAGTTAATAATCAAAACAATACCGACAGGTTTGCATCTGGTGATGATGTGTTTCTTATTCATAATGTAACAGCTAAATATGGTACTGACGCTGTTGGGTTTTTAAGGGATAAGGATGCTTTTGTGTCGACCTTGCCACCACTGAATTTACACGAGTTTCTACTTCAGCGAAAGCGATGGGCATCTAAAGCAGTTGGATACAGGATGGCGTGGCCAATTATTGTATCGCTAACAGTTTTATTATTTAATACTCTCCTTTTTGCAATGTTAGCAGGTAGTTTTTACTATTCATGGTTATTACCTTTCTATATATTGATAATAGTTACTAAGTTTATGATCGATGCGCCTCTTGTTTTTAACTTTTTATCCTTCGCTGATAAGCGACATCTCAAACCATTTCTATTTGTAACCGAGTTTATTTATCCCATATATATTGTACTCACGGCAATTGCTTCTGTCATTTTTGGTATTAGATGGAAAGAAAGGGAGAACCTAAAATAAGTTTTGATTAAAGAATACACCAACTAAGAAGGTGGACTTGGATTGCACCCATAGGACGCTTCAATGTTTAGGTATATGTTATAGAGCATTGGAGTGTTGGAGTGCCCGCCTGACATGCCTGAGGCAGTTAAACCGGCAGGCAGGTTGGAGAATTGTATCTTATCTGAAATAGATTGACACAAAAAGTAAACCACCACTACACTACTCCATTACTCCAAATAAAAACTCTATGCGAAACAAACAATACATAACCTCCATCCAAGAAAGTAGATTTAAAATGAAGATTAAAATTATTTAATCAACTTCTTCTTTGAAGCGATTAGTATAATCAAGAATTCCTTCCCCAACAACTAAATCAACAGGTGTCGATATTTTAATGTTTTCACTATTCCCTTTTACAATGTTGATTTGTTTTCCTGTTGATTCCAGAACAGATGCATCATCAGTAAAGATCTCATTATAAGCTTGATTATAAGCATTTTTAATGATAGAAGAATGAAAGGTTTGTGGTGTTTGTACAGCTCTTAGTTTGTCACGTGCAACTATTTTGTTATTATTACCTGAAACTTCTCGATAAGAGTCGTTGACTTCAATTACAGGAATAGCATTACCTTTTTGAGTTGCCATTTCAATAACTCTCATAATCGTTTCCTTAGAAACAAACGGTCGTGAAGCATCATGAATCAGTACCAATGAATCATCCGGGATATTTTTCAATCCGCTTTTTACACTATGAAACCGGGTTGGTCCTCCTTCGGCAATATTGTGAGGGATATTAAAATCCTTGGAACTACAGATACTCTTCCAATAGTCGATTTGATTAGCACTTAATACAACTGTAAAAGTTACTTCTTTCAGAAACAGGAAGGAATTAATTGCATGAAACAGTATAGGTCTACCCCGAAGTAATAAAAACTGCTTTGGTACACTGTTGCTCAAGCGTTTTCCGTCACCACCGGCAACTATCAGAATGTGTTTTTCAAATTTGGTCAAACCATCTGTGAATAAATGCTATCAACAAATACAATTAGAGGATTAACATTGCATCGCCATAAGTGAAAAACTTATATTTCTCCTTTATAGCTGTTTTATAAACTTCTTTCAAGAAATCAAAGCCAATATATGCACTTACCATCATCATCATTGGCGACATTGGTAAATGAAAGTTTGTAATCATTGCATCAGCAGTTTTAAAATCATATGGAGGATTTATGAACTTGTTAGTCCAGCCTGAGTACGGTTTTACATCACCAGTAATTGAAAGTGCTGTTTCAAGAGCTTTCATGCTGGTAGTTCCAATTGCACACACTCGTTTTTTATTCTTACTTGCGTTGTTAATTATTTTAGAGTTCTCCAGATTGATAAACATTTCTTCGGAGTCGACTTTGTGCTTCGAAAGATCTTCAACTTCAATTGTTCTGAAATTTCCCAAACCTGTATGAAGTGTTACTTCAGCAAATTTGATACCTTTAATTTCCAGTCGCTTCATCAATTCTCTCGAAAAATGTAACCCTGCAGTAGGAGCAGCAATAGCACCTTCGTGCTTAGCATAAATAGTTTGATATCTATCATTATCAGCTTCTTCAACTGGGCGTTGGTGAATCTTTGGTAAAGGGGTTTCTCCAAGTTCCTGTAGAGTTTGCTTGAATTCATCATACGAACCATCGAAAAGAAACCTTAAAGTTCTTCCTCTTGAAGTAGTATTATCAATTACTTCAGCTACAAGCGACTCATCTTCGCCAAAGTATAATTTGTTACCTATACGAATTTTACGAGCGGGGTCAACAAGTACATCCCATAATCTACTTTCCTGATTTAATTCACGTAATAAAAAAACCTCAATTTTGGCTCCGGTTTTTTCTTTTTCACCATATAATCTTGCAGGAAAAACTCTTGTATTGTTTATTACAAATACGTCACCTTCAGAAAAGTAATCTAATACATCCTGAAATGTCTTATGCTCTATTGTTCTGTCTTTTCTGTTTACGACCATCATTCTGGATTCATCTCTGTTCACAGGTGGATGATCGGCAATTAATTCTCTGGGTAAATCAAATTTAAATTGTGATAATTTCATGAAAATAGTTTATGAAAAATTTATACTTATTTTGGCTTTTTCAAAAAGTGTGCAAAGATACGCTTTTTACACGACTTTGTCAAGTGTTTGTAATATAAAAACTTTATTGTCAGGAGAATAAGGCAGTTTTTGTAGCCGAATAATCAAATATCTTGTCCTGAAATAGGGTGACACAAAAAGGTTCCATCATTCCATTACTCCAAATGAATACCCTTGATTAGTATTGTATCAATAAAAATACCCCGATGACTACCACGGGGTATTATATTGATTGCTATATTGTTCCAACATTTATTGGAAAACTGATTTCAATTATTCCGCAACTTCAGCTTTTGAAGGGATCTCAACAACTTCAACCTCTGCAACAGGCTCAACAACAGGTCTTTCAGTAACAAGTGTCATCTCATCAATCAGATTGTTTGCTCCGGCAAACTTATCTATAATAAACATTACATAACGAATATCCACATTTATAGTTCGTTGTAGTTCAGGTTCAAAAGCAATATCTCCACTCATTGCTTCCCAGTTACCGTCGAATGCAAGTCCGATTAATTCACCATTTGCATTAATAACAGGGCTACCTGAATTACCTCCGGTAATATCATGGTTGGTTAGGAAACAAACTTTCATAACACCATCTTTACCATAGGGGCCAAAATCCTTGTCCTTGTAAAGTTCCTTAAGCTTCGCTGGAACAATAAACTCCCAATTATCTGGATCTTCTTTTTGCATAATGCCATCCATTGTTGTAAAATACTCGTAATGAATAGCATCAGCAGGATAATAATCCTGAACAGTTCCGTAAGTAAGTCGCATGGTAAAGTTAGCATCAGGAGCATAATTGTGCTCAGGGTTCATTTCACGTAAACCTGCAATGTATAAACGGTGTCCTTTGTCAAGCTTTTCGTTAGCATCCTTCAATTTACCCTGCATTGCACGATATGAATCGAAAAATGCTTTAACAGCTATCATTGCCGGATCTTTGGCAAGCTTTTTTTTATTTGGGGCGTTAAGGAATTCTTCAACTTTTTCTTTATTTGCAAATATTGATTTGCTGTACATAAAGTCAGCATATTTATTGTAGTTGCCCTTGAACTTCTTATCCATCTTTAACAAATAAGGAGGTTGTTGATCAAGAGGAACATTTTTGTGATACATCTCCATCATGGAAGCAAAAAGGTTTTTATCGATTGTCTCGTTATAATTTTTAAACTGGTCATTAACTCTGTCTTTTAGTTTGGTAACTGTAGCGTTTATAGCAGAATCAGATGATTCTTTATCATTCATTAATTTGCTAAGATTACTAAATCTATTGGCAAATCCTAATATTTCGGCACCGCGATAAACTGCTTCTCGGAAATAAACATTAGCAATATCGTATTGACCTTTTACATCGTAAGCATCTCCGATCAATACAAGAGCTTCTCCATATTTCATTTTTGCTCTGGGATTACTATCAATCCAATTCTGGAACTTAGCTTCCTCTTTTTGTTTTTTCTCTTTAACCTTTAATCTTTTTAAACCTTTTGTTTGTCCGATAAAGTATTTCCAATAGTTAGCGGTACCTGCAAACTTAGAAGCGTATTGAAGACGTACTGCATCATCAGCATCCATACCTTCGCGCATTTTTGCCAATTTCACTTCACGTATATCAACAAATGTTGGATTAAATGAATTAATTGCCAAATCAACACCATATGAAGACAAAAACCTGTTAGTTCCGCCCGGATATCCCATTATCATTGCAAAGTCATTCTGTTCAACTCCTGCAATATTAATTGGCAAATAGTGTTTTGATTTTAATGGCACATTTTCTTCTGAATAACTTGCAGATTTCCCATCAGGTGCTGTATACACTCTAAACATTGAGAAATCACCAGTATGGCGAGGCCACATCCAGTTATCTGTGTCAGCACCAAACTTACCAATTGATTCAGGAGGTGTTCCAACTAAACGAACATCGTTAAATACCTCATAAACAAATAAATAATATTCATTGCCGCCAAAAAAAGAAACTACCCTTGCTGTGAGATCCGGATCGTTGGTGGTTACATATTCCTCAATGGCCTTTATATTATCCTTTATGATTTTATTTCTTTCTTCTTCCGACATATCAGGTTTTGTGCCATCTAGCACTTTCTTGCTGACATCCCTCATATGATCCAGAAACCTAACTGACAGACCGGGTACAGGTATTTCTTCATCTTTATTCATAGCCCAAAAACCATCATCCAAATAGTTGGCTTCGGGAGTACTTAATTTTTGAATAGAGCCATAACCACAGTGATGGTTGGTAAGTATTAAACCTTCGGGTGATACAATTTCACCAGTACATCCACCACCAAAAATGATAATGGCGTCCTTTATACTTGAATGGTTAACGTTATAGATATCTTCAGCGGTAAGCTTAAATCCCATTTCTTGCATTTCTGCAATGTTCTTATTTATCAATAAAGGAATCCACATTCCTTCATCAGCTCTTGAAGTTGTATTAACACCTATTAAAAGTGCAATTATTGCAATTAGAAATTTTTTCATTTTATGTATTTATGGTTAATTTGTATTTTACTTATTTATTACTTGCCGGGATAATTGGGTATAAGGGTATAGGGTATAAGCGTACTTTTATTTCTACCCTTCTACTCTTCCAATACTACATTTCGTATTTTACACAAACTTATCTCCTTTTTCTGTTTTAATATCTGCCACAAATTGTCGTATTTGCTGTTCATCTATTTTACGACATACCAATAGTGTGCTATCATCTTCAACTATGATATAATCATCCAAACCCTGTAATACAACCAACTTATCATCAGGAACATTAACTATGCAGTTACTGGTATTGTACAACATTACGTTTTTACCAACAGTTGCATTGTTATTGTCATCTTTATCTCTAATTGTATATAATGAGCCCCATGTTCCAAGGTCGGACCAACCAAAATCAACAGCTAAAGTATAAACATTCTTTGCTTTTTCCATTATTCCATAATCAAGAGAAATATTTTTACACACGGCGTATGTGTCAGTTATAAACTGCCCTTCATCTTTTGTATTGTATTTTCCAACACCCTTTTCAAACAGAGAATCTACATCATCAAGTAATTCAGTAAACGCCGTCATAATGCTTTTTAACGACCACACAAAAATCCCTGAGTTCCACAAGAAATCTCCACTTGCGAGAAATGATTCTGCAATTTCAAGATTTGGTTTTTCGGTGAATGTTTTAACTTTATGTAAAGGAACATTATTATCATAGGCACGCTTCTCCTGAAACTGAATGTACCCATAACCTGTATCAGGGCGATTCGGTTTAATACCAAGAGTAAGTAGCCAATCATTTTCTTCTGCAGCTTTCATGGCTGTTTTGATATTTTTTACAAATTCATCTATTTTTAGGATAATATGGTCAGAAGGAGCAACCACTACTATTGCATTTGGGTTTTCTGCTTTTATCTTGTAGTTTGCATATGCTACACATGGTGCAGTATTACGTCGCGATGGCTCACATAATACCTGCTTTTCTTCTAACTCCGGAATTTGTTCAAGAACAAGGTTCTTGTATATTTCGTTAGTTACAACAAGCACGTTCTCAGGTGGACAAATACTAGTAAAACGCTCAAAGGTCAGTCTGAGAAGAGTACTTCCAACACCAAGTACATCAATAAACTGTTTTGGTTTTGAGGTTCTACTCATTGGCCAAAAGCGTGTACCCACCCCTCCTGCCATTATTACGCAATAATTATTTTTATTAGTTGCCATATCGAATATTTTAAATTAGAAGAAGACCTACACGAAAAATTGCTTAATCGGAAATTTTATATATGTACTATAAAGCATAGATCTTTACCTATTTAGTGTGTTTTCCTTTTTAGGGGAATCAAAAATACAAAACTAATTGGTTTATTCTTATGTATTTAGTATAAAATTGAGATCGTGTTTAGCATTTGTCATTACTAACAAAAAGAGCTAATTCAAATTAATGTGAATATTTATTTACTCAATTCGGTTACCGGTGTTAATGGATGAAAAAGATATTGCTTCTTATTATGAATATTTAAGCAGAGGTATCTTGTTCTTCTTTTTATTCCTTTTTTAAACACGTTCCCGTTTTCAATACGAAATATCATTTCTTCAGGAAGGTCTTCTAAATATGTAATCTGGTTATTTTTATCAAACTTCTTTAAAATCCGGGATAACTTTAAATCGGAGCTGCTTGAAGCTTTACTATTTATAATACTATTCGATAATACTTCTTTTATATCTGTAGGGAAAACATCAATTTGTAAAATCGAATGCATTAAGTTCCGATATTCCTTTTTCCACTCAACACCGTGGGGTACAACTTTGTTCTTATGGATTTCCCAAACGTTTAAATGAGCCATTTCATGAACAAACGTTATAAGAAATGCATAAGGATTTAGATTATGGTTAATGCTTATGCGATGATTTGAATGATTAACGGGAGGTCGGTAATCACCATATTTGCTGCTTCTGCTTTTGGTAATTTTAAGATGAATATTCTTTTGTACTATCCATTTCATTACCTGATCAATAGATCCTTCAGGCAGATATTCTTTTAATATTTCTTCTTCTTTCATCCCTGATGCAAAGATAAAAAGGATGTTCTACAATAATTTACTAACGAGTATAAATTCCTAACAATACATGATTCCTTTATTGTAATTGGTGATTAAAAATATTTCCTCTAGCTTTACAAATCCTAAATTACCTAAATATAGGTATCTCATTTAAGGATTTTATACCACAATTTTGTGAAAAATAAATATGGTATGCAAAAAGTAGTTACAATTATTATTGTTCTAATTATCTCAACCGACATATATTCACAGGTTTTTGGAATTTCTGCATCCAAGCTTTCGGTTATAAATGCAAAAACGGCAGTCCGGAACCAAATAGAATTTGAACCTGGTTTTGGATATTATTGGGCAAATAAGTATTATGATAATAATGGTAAGTTAGTGCCCTTGTCGGCCTCTTCCGACAGTACAGAAATATTTAAGGAGTTGGTTTTCAGGTTTACATATGGTATAACAGATAAATTCGAAGCCGGGATGATGGTTGCTTCAGACCTGAGTTCGATTTCTGCAGGAGCAAAATACACCTTGTTCACAATAAATAGTTTTTCCGGCGGAATTCTTGCTGGAGGAACTTTTTCGAATGAAAGTGATATTGTAGCTATTAACACTGGGATTTATGGAAAAACATATTCTCTGGCTACAGGATTAGCTTTTTCAAATGAGTTTTCGGAAAAAATCTCGCTTGATGTTGATGCACAATATCAATGGCTTAGAGATGATAAGGTTTCATACTCCCGCGATTTTTTTGCTAATGCTGAACTCTCATATATTTTTAAAAACAAGAACCAGTTGATCGGTGGCTTTTCATATGTGAATAATAATCACACACACAAATATGATGGGCATCAGAACTATTTGCTTACCTTTAATGTAGGGACTACGATAGAAACAGGGAAGTCATTTATTTTAGTCTTTTTATTTCCAATAACACTTATGGGTAAAAATTATGACAGGCTAACCGGGTTTAGCTTTGCGTTAACTCTGTTTTTTAATTAAGCTGTTAGCCACTGTATTTTCTTGAAAGTTAAGTCGCTGTTATAACTCCACTTTGAACAATCATCACAATTCCTTTTTTTACGTTTGGTAGGGTGATATGATCGTTTATGAGTACTACATGAGGAACCAATAATGAGCGTACTTAACAAAAAATAGAAAATTATTGTTTTAAATTTCATACTATTATTGTTGGTTCATGTTGAAGTTTACAGGAACTCCATGCTTGTTTATACATACAATCATAAATTCCAAAAAATTAATTACGCAATTTTACGTTAAATATAAAAACGTAACATTAAAACACTTGTTGTATAAATAAAAAATCTTTTTACGTAACTTAGCCGATATATTATTTTTGTCGGTACTAATTATCATGATTATAGTATCATATAAAGTAATCAATCTTTAATTATGGGTTTACTACAAGAAACAGGTAATTATGTGATATTAATGGCTGAAACATTTAAACGCCCTGATAAGGGAAAAGTTTTCAGGCGTCAGTTAATTATAGATTTCCACGCTCTTGGTGTTGATTCAATAGGTATTGTAGTTTTTATTTCGCTGTTTGTAGGAGGTATTATTGCAATGCAAATGGCTTATAACATCGACAATCCCCTAGTACCTTTATATTTGGTGGGTTATACTACCAAACAAATGATGATACTTGAAATATCACCCACTATAATGAGTTTGATCCTTGCTGGCAAAGTTGGCTCAAGCATAGCATCGGAGATTGGAACAATGCGTGTAACTGAGCAAATAGATGCACTTAAAGTAATGGGTATAAACCCAGCAAATTATCTTATACTACCTAAGATAACTGCAGCTATGTTGTTTTTTCCTGTTTTGGTAATTTTTTCAATTTCAGTTGGGTTAGGTGGAGGATTATTAGCCGTATTTATTACAGGTTCCGTAACAACAACAGATTTTATCGATGGTTTGCAGGCATGGTGGCAACCATTTGATATTTTTTACGCAATAATTAAGACCGTTGTTTTTGCTTTTATTATTGCTTCTATTTCCGGGTTTAAAGGATATACTGTTGATGGCGGATCGGTTGAAGTAGGTCGTGCCAGTACAAACGCGGTTGTTGCAAGCAGCATCCTGATAATCATCTTCGATCTACTATTAACTCAAATGCTCCTAACATGATCGAAGTTAATAATATATCTAAAACGTTTGGTGATCAGAAGGTGCTAGACGACATAACGACATGCTTCGAGAAAGGAAAAACAAATCTGATTATTGGGCAAAGTGGATCCGGGAAAACAGTTCTGATGAAGTGCTGTATTGGGTTGATTGATGTAGATGAAGGAGAAGTAAATTTTGATGGAAGATGTTTCTCAGGGCTAAAAGAAAAAAAGAAAAAAGAAACCCGAAAAGAGATGGGTGTATTGTTTCAGGGTGGAGCACTATTTGATTCTTTTACAGTTGAAGAGAACATAATGTTTCCTTTAAATATGTTCACAAAAACGAGCTATAAAGAAAAACTGGAAAGAGTAAATGATGTGCTAAGTCATGTTAATCTTTCTAACGTTAACGAAAAATTTCCTGCAGAACTTAGTGGTGGTATGATAAAACGGGTTGCCATAGCCAGAGCTATTGCAATGAATCCCAAGTATTTATTTTGTGATGAGCCAAACTCAGGTCTCGATCCTAAAACCGCCGAACTAATTGATGAACTGATCTCAGAACTCACCCACAAATTTCAAATGACAACAGTTATTAATACTCACGATATGAATTCTGTGTTACAGATTGGTGAGAAAATTGCTTTTATTAAAGAGGGTAAGCTATGGTGGGAAGGAGATAACAAACAAATATTAACAACTAACAACAAAGAACTGAACGAATTTGTTTTCTCTACAGAGCTTACAAGGCGTATTAAGAGATAGTATTAACAATTATGACAATAAATCTGTTAGATATAATTTTAATTATTCCCTTATTACTTTTTGCATGGAATGGCTATAAAAAAGGTTTTATTGTTGAAGTTGCATCACTTGCAGCTTTGGTTCTAGGTTTATATATTGCTTTTTTCTTTTCTGATTTTGCAGCAGAAATGCTTAACAGTATGTTTGATATAGATCAGAAATATGTAGCAGTATTTGCATTTCTGATAACATTTATTGTTGTGATCTTTTTAGTACTCACAGTGGGGAAAATTGTACAGCAATTTATTAATATCCTGTTACTGGGGTTTTTAAACAAAATTGCTGGGGCTGCATTCGGGTTACTTAAAGGCGCTTTATTACTTAGTATTTTAATCTTTGTGATCAACTATTTTAATTATGGTGAATTCATAATTAAGCAAGAAACCCGAGAAAAATCAATCTTTTTTACTCCAATTGAGTCAATTGCACCGGCTCTTTATTCCTGGTTGAATTCAAATAATTTTACTTTTGAGATCCCTGATAAGGATGAGCTTCTGAATAAGGTGATTTAGAACTTCTCTAATCTTCGATAGCTGCTACACCTGGCAATATTTTACCTTCTATAAATTCCAGCATAGCACCACCACCAGTAGATACATAGCTTACTTTATCCTGCAATGTATACTTGTTGATAGCAGCAACAGAATCACCACCTCCAATTAATGAGAACGCTCCATTTTTTGTTGCTTCTACAATAGCATTAGCAACTTCAAGCGTACCCTGTTCATAGTTTGCCATTTCAAAAACCCCCATCGGTCCATTCCATAATATCGTTTTCGAGCTTTCAATTATATCCTTAAAGGCTTGTCCTGTTTCGGGACCAATATCCAGACCCATCCATCCATCAGGGATTTCATGTGCATTACAGAACTTACGAATGGCATTGTTATCAAATTTGTCAGCAATAACAGCATCAGTTGGAATATGGAAACAAACATTTTGCTCCTCAGCTTTTTGCATTGCTTTTTTAGCTGTTTCTATCAGATCCTCTTCAACAAGTGAATTTCCCACCTTACCGCCTAAGGCTTTAATGAAAGTAAACATCATACCCCCTCCTATCAATATATTATCAACCTTATCGATTAAATTATTGATTATCTCAATCTTACCTGATACTTTTGCGCCACCTAATATAGCTGTAATTGGCTTCTTTCCTTCCTTAATAACTTTATTAATATTAATAAGCTCGTTATTCATTACATAGCCAAACATTTTGTTTTCAGGGAAAAACTTTGCAATAATGGCTGTTGATGCATGTGCTCGGTGTGCAGTTCCGAAAGCATCATTCATATAAACATCAGCAAGTTTAGCTAATTTTTGTGCAAAAGCTTCATCTCCTTGTGTCTCTTCATTGTAGAACCTTAGGTTTTCAAGTAATAGTACTTGTCCCGATTTCAAATTATTGGACGACTTAATAGCCTGATCACCAACACAATCATCAGCAAATAGAACTTCTACACCAAGTTGTTTGGTTAGTTCAGGGATCAGGTGTTTTAAGGAGAATTTTTCTTCAGGTCCGTTTTTTGGTCGACCCAAATGTGACATAAGAATTACTGCTCCTCCTGAACTTAGTATTTTCTTTATTGTAGGGATTGCAGCACGTATTCTTGTGTCATCGGTAATTTCAAATTTGTCATTAAGCGGAACATTAAAGTCAACTCTTACAATTACCTTTTTATCCGTAAAATCAAATGTATCTATATTCTTCATTTCAATTTTATTTTGGGTTTACAATACTTTTTCAAAATTATAATAAAATGTAATTTACCGTGTCGATATGTGCAAAAAAGGTTGAAAAATTTATTGCTATTTTCCTGAAAAGCAAAGCCAATAAATTATTAGAAAATTCTAAATTCTATTATATATCCAAACAAGTAATCTCTAAATTAATATTACAGGTTCAGAGTCGATTAACTTCCTGGTATAATCAGATTTAGGATTGTTATAAACCTCATCAGCATCTCCTACTTCTACAATTTTGCCATCTTTCATAACCATTATTCTATCACTCATAAACCTTACAACACTTAAATCGTGTGAAATAAATATGTACGTAAAACCAAATTCTTTTTTAAGATCATTAAGTAAGTTAAGCACTTTTGCCTGGATAGATACATCAAGCGCAGAAACAGCCTCATCGCAAATAATAAATTTTGGATTTAAGGCAAGCGTGCGGGCAATAACTATCCTTTGTCTTTGACCACCTGAAAACTCATGTGGATACCGATTGTAGTGTTCTTCTTTTAAGCCAACTTTTTGCAGAAGGCTAATTACCTTTTCCTTTCGTTGTTTATTATTACCATAAAGCTTATGAACCTTCATTGGTTCAAGGATAGCATTACCTATACTGATACGTGGGTTTAATGAAGAATATGGATCCTGAAAAACGATGTTAATATTTTTACGTTGTCTATTTAGTGAATTTGTTTTCAAAGAAATAATGTCGTTGTTATCAAAAAATATTGATCCGCTATCCGGCTCTATAAGCCTTAGAATACTTCTTCCCAATGTGGTTTTTCCACAACCTGATTCACCAACTAATCCAAGGGTTTCACCAGGGAACACATCAAAACTTACATTATCAACTGCAGTCAGATAATTTGTTGTTTTTCCCAATATGTTTTTTGATAAGCTGTATTTTTTTTCAAGATTTTGAACTCTTAAAATAGGTTCCTGACTATATAACTGTTTATGTAAGTTTACTCTATTCTTATGTATGGAATTTGTTGAATCTTCCTCAATCTTATTTTCTATATAATCTTCTATTTCAGGAAGTCGCTCAATACGTTTATCTGTCGGAGGGCGACAAGCTAACAACCCCTTTGTATATGGGTGTGTAGGATTCTCAAATACTTGCTTAATATTTCCAGATTCTACAATACAACCTTTATACATAATTGCTACCTCATCAACAACTTCGCTAACTACGCCTAAATCATGACTTATAAAAAGCAATCCCATACCATATTCCTTTCGCAGATTTCCTAAGAGTGCAATTATCTCTTTTTGAACTGTAACGTCTAGAGCCGTTGTTGGCTCATCTGCAATAAGCAAATCAGGTTTGTTAGCAATAGCCATGGCTATCATTATTCGTTGTTTTTGTCCGCCTGATAGTTGATGGGGATAACTGGTAAATATATCCTCTGGTCGTGGAAGGTTAACTTTATTAAATAATTCGATAACCTGTTTATGGGCAACCTGCTTATTTACTTTTTGATGCTGTATAATACATTCAGCAACTTGTTTTCCGCATTTCATCACCGGATTTAAAGCCGTCATTGGTTCCTGAAATATCATGGATATATTATTCCCCCGAATATTTCTTAGCTCGTATTGGCTTAACTCAACTAAGTTTACATCATTAAAAACTATTTCTCCTGATACAATGTTTGCCTGAGGGGGAAGCAATTGCATTATTGATAATGCTGTTACTGATTTTCCAGACCCCGACTCTCCCACAAGTCCAACAGCCATACCTTTCTCTAACGTAAGGCTAACTGAATCAACAGCTCTAATCACAGATGAATCTGAATTAAATTCTATACTAAGATTGTTTATTTGTAGCAACTTGGGATATTTTAATTAAAAATCAGGAAATTAATATTACTTTTGCAGCGATTTTTCAAAACCAGTAAAACTAAACAAATGTCAGAACCAAAAGTAAGTATTTTTACCGGTCGTAAGACGCGTTATCTTGCTGAAAAAATAGCTGATAGTTATGGTGTAGAGCTTGGAAAGTCGATTGTTACCAGTTTTTCTGATGGGGAGCTTCAAACATCCTACGAAGAAAATATCAGGGGAAGAGATGTGTTTATTATTCAATCCACATTTCCACCGGGTGACAATTTACTGGAACTCTTAATGATGGTTGATGCAGCTAAACGTGCCTCAGCCAGAAAGATTATTGCGGTGATACCATATTTTGGCTATGCCCGTCAAGACAGAAAAGATAAACCAAGGGTTTCGATTGCATCAAAATTGATCGCAAATCTGTTAACAACAGCAGGTGTTGACAGGGTTATTACTATTGATTTACACGCGGATCAAATTCAGGGTTTTTTCGATGTTCCTGTTGATAATCTATATGCATCCCATATTTTCGTAGATCATATCAGGAAATTAAATCTTCCTAACCTTGTACTGGCATCACCTGACACAGGTGGAACAAGACGTGCTGCATCTTATGCAAAAGCTCTTAACACAGGTTTTGTAATTTGTTACAAACAAAGGGCTAAGCCCAATGTAATTGAGCAAATGGAACTTATTGGAGATGTAGAGGGTAAAGATGTTATTCTTGTGGATGACATAATTGATACTGCTGGTACAATAACTAAAGCTGCCGATTTGATATTTAGCAGGGGTGCCAACACTGTTCGCGTATTTTGTACTCACCCAATATTTTCAGGTAGCGCTTATGAGCGTCTTAACAAATCAAAAATTACGGAGATCGTTGTAACTGATACAGTTCCTTTAAAACAAACTTTGAGAAAAATCAAGGTATTAAGCACAGCCGATCTACTTGCTGAGGTAATACACAGGGTACAGAACTTTGAGTCGATCAGCTCATTATTCAATATAAAAAAGAAGTAAATTATCTATTATAATATTATTAATTAAATTTTAAAAAATGAAAAAAGTATCATTGAGCGGTTCTTTAAGAGAGAACGTAGGGAAAAAAGATGCTAAAAAACACAGAAGAGAAGGAAATATTCCTTGTGTTATTTACGGAGGTGAAAAACAAATTCACTTTACTACAAATGAAATTAAATTTGATAAAGTTATCTTTTCACCAGAAGTATTTTTAATTACTGTTGATATTGATGGTAAACAATATCAAACCATTCTGCAAGAAGTTCAGTATCATCCGGTAACAGATAAAGTATTGCATGCTGATTTTATGGAGTTGGTGCCCGGAAAGGAAATTTCAATTGCTATTCCTGTTAACCTGGTTGGTGTTTCACCTGGTGTTATAGCAGGAGGACAAATGATTAAGAAAATGCATAAAGTTCGATTGAGAGGCTTGATTGAGCATTTACCTGAATATGTTGATGTTGACATTTCAAAATTGACAATTGGTGGCTCAATTAAAATTAACGATATCACTCTTGAGAACCTAACTATGCTTGACCCATCAAACTCTGTTATAGTTAGAGTTAAAATGTCGCGTACAGTTGTTGAGGATGAAATTGACGATGAAGATGAAGAAGGCGAAGGTGAAGGTGCTGAGGGAGAAGCAGCTCCGTCCCCTGAGGAATAAAATTATTTTATCAATAAGTGTAAAGGGATAGAGGTATTAATTAACTTTATCCCTTTATTTTTTAGTAGTAAAACGTGAAATATTTAATAGTTGGTCTTGGAAATATTGGAGTTGAGTATAGTAACACCAGGCATAACATAGGGTTTGATGTTGCCGACCAGTTGAGTAATGAATTGAAGGGAGAGTCGAAAGTAGAAAGGCTCGCAATTGTATCACGTGCTAAATTTACGGGGCGCCAATTAGTGATAATAAAGCCAACAACATATATGAATTTAAGTGGCAAGGCTTTAAAATATTGGCTGGAAAAAGAAAAGATTCCTATTGAAAGATTACTTGTTATATTAGATGATATTGCATTACCAACAGGTACTTTAAGGATGAAAGGCAAAGGGGGTGATGCAGGCCATAACGGTCTTACAGATATAATCGAAAAAATAGACACTAATGTTTTTGCCAGATTACGAATAGGTATTGGTAACGATTTTCCACAAGGCAGGCAGGCAGATTATGTATTAGGACAATGGACTAAATCAGAAGAAAAAATAATTTTACCACGCATAGAAATAGCTACTGACATGATTAAAAGCTTTGTGTCTGTTGGCATTGAGACTACAATGACAAAATATAATAATAAGTAAGAATAGAGCGCTTATTTAATCCATAGTGATTATATCTGAAATATAATTCCCGCAATTCTTCAATATAACTCATTACTATTCAGGGGCTAGCCTGACTTAATAGTTATATATAACTACCTAGTATTCAATAAATCATTACTTATTAGGATTACTGTTCTAACCATAATCATTATTTTTACCTTTCAAATCATTGATACTTATGATAAGAACTGCTATAATTGTGGATGACGAACAAGCTGGATGCGAAAATCTTGAAAGATTGTTAGGTTATTGTGACGGAGTTGAAGTGGTTGCAACTACAAAAGTTCCTGAAAAAGCAGTGGAATTAATAACTGAGATGCAACCCGATATTCTGTTTTTAGACGTTGAAATGCCACGCATGAGTGGCTTTGAAGTACTAGAGATTACAAGGAACCAGGGGCTAAATCCAATTGTTATCTTTACTACCGGTTATAATCAATATGCAATTAAAGCTATAAAAGCGCAAGCCTTCGATTTTTTACTTAAACCTATTATCCTCGACGAGCTAAAGGACACATTGAAAAGACTGTCAAAAATTAATGTAAACGGACAGCTTTATAATATGGGTATTGCAAACCTCTTGAGCAAAAGAGAGCTTGAAGTTCTTGAAATGATTGTAAAGGGAAAGACAAGTAAAGAAATAGCCAAGAAATTATATATTTCAAAAACTACTGTTGACACTCACCGCAGTCATATACTGGATAAAACAGGATGCAGAAGTACATCTGAACTGATGATGAAAGTTATTGGGTAACAAAAATAACTGTTTGTTTTATTCTAAATCCGTGCTTTTATTCTCTCTTCAATAACCCCTGAAATTTCATCTATACTAATTCGTTCTTGCAGCATGCTATCTCGTTCGCGAATAGTAACAGTATTGTCTTCAAGAGTTTGGTGGTCAACAGTTACACAATATGGTGTTCCAATAGCATCATGTCGGCGATAACGTTTTCCAATCGCATCCTTTTCCTCATAAAAACACATGTGGTCGTGCATTAAGGAACTCATTATTTCACCAGCCTTCTCAGGTAAACCATCTTTTTTTGTAAGAGGAAAAACTGCAACTTTATATGGTGCCAGGATTGGTGGAATTTTCATTACAACCCTTGAGTTACCATCCTCTAAAACTTCTTCATTATAAGCATTGCTTAATATAGCCAGAAACATACGATCGAGACCAATTGACGTTTCTACAACATAAGGAACATAGCTTTGATTTAATTCAGGATCATGGTAACGAAGTTTTTTACCTGAGTGTTTTTCGTGTGCACTTAGGTCGAAATCTGTACGCGAATGTATCCCTTCCAATTCTTTAAATCCCATTGGGAAATCAAATTCAATATCAGCAGCAGCGTTAGCATAATGAGCAAGTTTATCGTGGTCGTGAAAACGGAATTTGTCAGCAGGAATACCCAATGATGTATGCCATTCCATACGCTGTTCTTTCCAGTACCCATACCACTTCATTTCTTCTCCGGGACGGACAAAAAATTGCATTTCCATCTGTTCAAACTCACGCATGCGGAATATAAACTGACGTGCAACAATCTCATTTCTAAAAGCTTTCCCCGTTTGGGCAATTCCAAATGGGATTTTCATCCTACCTGTTTTTTGAACATTTAGATAGTTAACAAAAATTCCCTGAGCTGTTTCCGGGCGCAAAAATATTTCTGTGGCAGCTTCAGCAGTTGAACCCATATTTGTTGAAAACATCAGATTGAATTGCCTAACTTCTGTCCAGTTTTTTGATCCGGAAACCGGACATGTAATTTCAATATCTTCAATAAGAGATTTAATTGCAGCCATATCATTGGCATCCATGGCTGAATATAATCGGCTCTTTAGCCCTTCAATCTTATCAATATTTGCCAGAACACGAGGGTTTGTTTCTTTGAATTGCTTTTCGTCGAAAGAATCACCAAAACGCTGCTTGGCTTTTGTAACCTCTTTTGTAATCTTAGCCTCTATCTTTGCAAGATGATCTTCAACCAGTACATCGGCACGATACCGCTTTTTTGAATCTTTATTGTCAATCATCGGATCGTTAAAAGCATCAACATGCCCGGATGCTTTCCAAACAGTAGGATGCATAAATATTGCAGTATCAATTCCAACTATATTTTCATGCATCTGCACCATTGCTTTCCACCAATATTCACGGATGTTCTTTTTTAACTCAACACCATTTTGACCATAGTCATAAACTGCGCTTAATCCGTCGTAAATTTCACTCGACTGGAATACAAATCCATACTCTTTGGAATGTGCTATTATTTTCTTTAGTAGATCCTCGTTATTTGCCATGTGTTGTGTTTTAATATTCCCTCTTTATGTCAATTCTTTTTTGTCATTCTGAACGAAGTGAAGAATCTAATAACCTGCATAATGATATATGAGATACTTCGCTATCGCTCAGTATGACAAAAAGGCTGTGTTGTTAATTTGTAAAAAAGTCGATTACGTTCCCAAGCTGACTGGATGTGCGTTTATAAAATTCTGTAAACCCGCATTGAGTACACGATATGGTAGTGAATTTCTTATTCTGCACATCAAAAATTTTGGCAAAGGGGCCACCTGTTGCTCTCATTTCATCTGCTTCGTAATGTTTATTACCACATTTTGAACATACGTAATCTTTTTTTTGCATATGAACATATTATAGTTCGTCATGGCGAATGAAGCATGAATGAAGCAATCTTATTTAAATATTTAATGAGATTGCTTTGCTTCGCGCGCAATGACGATTATTGTTTTATTTATGCTCCTAAAGTTGCTACCATAACTGCTTTAATTGTATGAAGTCTGTTCTCAGCTTCATCAAAAACAACTGATGCCTGTGATTCAAAAACATCATCCGTTACTTCCATTGCCTCTATTCCAAATTTCTGATATATTTCTTCGCCAACAATTGTTTCACGATTGTGGAATGCAGGAAGACAATGTAAAAATTTGGCATTTGGATTACCTGTTTTCTTCATCATTTCTGAATTAACCTGGTAAGGAATCATCATGGCAATTCTGTCTTTCCATACTTCATCCGCTTCACCCATGCTTACCCAAACATCTGTGTAAACAAAGTCAACACCCTTAACTCCTTCATCAACAATTTCGGTGAGGGTGATTGTTGCTCCTGTTTCTTTTGCTATTTCACGACATTCTTTTACAAGATCTTCATTGGGCCACATTTGTTTTGGAGCAACAGCACGAAAGTCCATTCCCATTTTTGCAGCACCAACCATTAGTGAGTTACCCATATTATTACGAGCATCTCCTGCGTATGCAAAACTTACCTGATGAAGAGGTTTGTCGCTATGTTCCATCATAGTTAAGAAATCGGCCAAAATCTGGGTCGGGTGGTATTCATCAGTTAATCCATTCCAAACAGGTACACCGGCATATTTTCCAAGTTCTTCAACAATAGGCTGTCCCATACCTCTATATTCTATACCATCATACATACGACCAAGGACACGTGCTGTGTCTTTCATCGATTCCTTTTTGCCGATCTGTGTACCAGTAGGTCCAAGATAAGTTACTTTCGCTCCTTGATCGTAAGCGGCAGTCTCGAAAGCACATCTTGTTCGGGTTGAAGCTTTCTCGAAAATAAGTGCAATATTTTTACCAACAAGTGTTTTTTGTTCGGTTCCTGCATACTTTGCTTTTTTTAGATCCGCTGAAAGTTCAAGTAGGAATTTTATTTCTTTAGGAGTGAAATCCAATAATTTTAGGAAGTTCCGGTTTCTTAGGTTGAAGGCCATATCATTAATTTTTATAGTTAATTATTACTTTATTATACATTAAATAAGCCGGACAAAAGTAAGCAAAATCCAGTTTAATGATTAGTTAAAGATCATAAAGTTAAAACTAGTTAGCATTCTCGACGATAAGTTACATGGAGTACTATTTGCTGAAAAAAAACATGTTAATATTGCACAATTATTCTTCATTTATATTTGTTATGATTATTGTTGATGATGTCCTTGTTTCTAATGAATTAAAAGAAATATACTTTGCATGTAATTTGAAAGCATGTAAAGGTGACTGTTGTGTTTTAGGAGATGCCGGAGCCCCACTTGAGGAAGAAGAAATTGCAATACTGGAAGATGATATTGATGAGATAAAACCATATATGACCGAAAGTGGATTGAAGGTAATCAAGCAGGTTGGCATTTTTGAGTATGATGCTGATGGTGAATATGTAACACCATTAGTGGATGATATTGAATGTGCTTTTGTTTATTTAAAGGATGGTATAAGTTATTGCGCTATTCAAAAAGCATTTCTGGAGGGAAAGATCAATTTTCAAAAACCTATTTCCTGTCATCTTTACCCAATCAGATTAAGCAAAGTTGGTACTGCAACTGCAATAAATTATCATAATTGGGATATTTGTTCACCCGCATTAATATCCGGTAACAATATTGGGGATCCTCTATATAGTTATCTTAAACAGCCACTTATCAGGAAATTTGGAGCAGCCTGGTACGATAAACTTGTATTTAATTTCGAAAAGGAAATATAATTAGATTGCTGCAGGAGGGGCAACGGACATGCCATCCAGTTCCTTGTCAATATGGAACATGCCAGCTTTATCGTCACCAACAAGTTTAATTTTATCCAATATTGTATTGAACAAATTTTCTTCTTCAAGTTGTTCGGTAATATACCATTGTAAGAAGTTGCTTGTTGTATAATCTTTTTCGGCTATAGAAACCTCATAAAGATTGTTTATTGATTCTGTAATATATTTTTCGTGTTCAATTACTTGTTCAAATATATCCAATAGCGAAGCAAACTCGTCTGTAGGTTTCTCAATATCCATTAGTTGAGCTTTACCACCTCTATCGTTTACATAATGCACTAATTTAAGCATGTGCATCCTTTCTTCGTCGGCATGCGAGAATAGGAACTTAGCAGCTCCAGGATACCCATTTTGTTCTCCCCATATAGCCATTGCTAAATACAGGCGTGATGAATATTCTTCTTTTTTTATTTGATCGTTTATTGCGGATTGTACTTTTAGATTAATCATAATTATGGTTTTATTTTATAATCACAAAGATATATATTTATGGTATAGTACAAATAGCAGAAACCTTTAGTTTTTAATTTTCTAGACTTTTAGTGGCCCGTTATACAAAAAAACGCAGAGACAATTAATTGATTCTGCGTCTATAAAGTAATTTCTTTATTAACCTCTATCCATTCAATGCTTCGGCACCACCAACAATTTCTAGAATTTCGTTAGTAATGGAAGCCTGACGAGCTTTATTATAGGTGAGCTTAAGATCTTTAAGGAGTTCATCTGCGTTTTCAGTAGCCTGATGCATAGCTGTCATGCGGGCACCGTGCTCTGAAGCTAAACTATCAAGGAGTGCTTTGTACAGTTGTACTTTTATAACTTTTGGAACTAAAGCCTCAAGAATTTCTTCTTTATTTGGTTCGAAAATATAATTAGCCTGTGGTTCTTCTTTTTTAGAATCTTTATTTTCACCAGCATTAACAACTGGTAAAAACTGTTCTTCCTGAAGTAACTGAACGGCAGCATTTTTGAACTGGTTATAAACCAGAATTATTTTATCATACTTTTTGGAAGTATACAACATCATTAACTCTTCAGCAATTGGCACAGCATTATCAAATGTTAGATGATCGAAGATATCAGTTATTAAATCTATTGGTTTGTAACCGTTAGATATTAAACCGTCAGCGCCTTTTTTACCAATACACAAAAAATGAACATTGCCTTTTTTATATTGTGCAGAATATTTAACGTTAATAAGGTTTATAGCACTTTTAACAACATTTGTATTAAAAGCACCACAAAGTCCACGATTTGCAGTTATTGTAACAATTAATATAGTGTTATCTTCTCTGTTAGTTGAATATACACCTTCTTCTGAATTATCCAGGTCGCTGCTAATATCCTGCATAATGCTATGCAATTTCTGAGCATATGGCCGCATGCTCAGAATAGCATTTTGAGCTCTTCTTAACTTAGATGCGGCAACCATTTTCATGGCACTCGTAATCTGTCGTGTAGAGTTAACCGAGCTAATTCGTGTCCGTACTTCTTTAAGGCTAGCCATAATTATTAGTAGTCAGTTTTTTATTCAAATGATCGCGATACTTCTGCGGCAGCTTTTGTAAGAGCTGATGTAAGATCATCTGTAAATTTACCTTCAGCCAGTTTTACAATTACATCATTATGATGTGTTTCTAAGTATAATAAAAATGCATCTTGAAAATCAATGATTCTCTCCACTGGCACCTTTGAAAGAAGGTTTTGTGATCCACAGTAGATAATTGCAACTTGCTGACCAACGGTAAGCGGTGAATATTGAGGTTGCTTAAGAATTTCAACATTCCTTCTACCCTTAGCAAGAACAGACATTGTAGCAGCATCGAGATCAGAACCAAACTTTGAAAAAGCTTCCAGTTCACGGAATTGAGCCTGGTCGAGTTTAAGAGTACCGGCCACTTTTTTCATGGATTTGATCTGAGCATTACCACCAACTCTTGATACCGAAATACCTACGTTGATAGCAGGGCGGATACCTGCATTAAACAAATTACTTTCAAGAAAAATCTGTCCGTCGGTAATAGAAATTACGTTAGTTGGAATATAAGCACTAACGTCTCCTGCCTGTGTTTCAATAATAGGAAGAGCTGTTAATGAGCCTCCTCCCACAACCATATCTTTAATGCTATCTGGTATATCATTCATTTTCCTTGCAATTTCATCGGCATTGATAATTTTTGCAGCTCTTTCGAGTAGTCTTGAATGCAGATAAAAAACATCACCAGGATATGCTTCACGACCCGGTGGACGACGTAGCAACAAACTAACCTCACGATAAGCAACAGCTTGTTTACTTAGGTCATCATATACAACCAAAGCAGGGCGGCCGGTATCGCGGAAGAACTCACCAATAGCAGCTCCGGCAAATGGAGCATAAAACTGCATTGCTGCCGGATCGGATGCTGTTGCCATTACAATAGTAGTATAGGCCATAGCGCCATTTTCTTCTAATATTTGCTGAATGTTTGCAATAGTTGACCCCTTTTGTCCTGATGCAACATATATACAATAAACAGGTTCTCCTTTTTCATAAAATTCTTTTTGATTGATAATAGCATCAATAGCAATAGCGGTCTTTCCGGTTTGACGGTCGCCAATAATAAGCTCACGCTGGCCACGACCAATAGGTATCATTGCATCGATAGCTTTTATACCAGTTTGTAATGGTTCGTTTACTGGTTGACGAAAGATTACACCAGGAGCTTTACGTTCCAATGGCATTTCATATGTTTTGCCTGTAATCGGACCTTTGCCGTCAATAGGTTCTCCCAAAGTGTTTACAACACGACCAAGCATGCCTTCACCAACTTTAAGAGATGCAATGCGTTTGGTGCGCTTTACGCTGTCACCTTCGTTAATATCACCCGGTTCACCAAGCAACACTACTCCAACATTATCTTCTTCAAGATTAAGAACTATCCCCATCAACCCTGTTTTTCCGAACTCTACCAGTTCTCCTGCTCCAACATTTGATAAGCCATAAACACGGGCAATACCATCTCCAATTTGTAATACCGATCCTACTTCTTCTAATACAGCTTCCGATTCAAAGCCTGCTAGTTCTTTACGAAGAATGGCTGATACTTCAGCCGGTTTAATGTCTGCCATATGATATCTTTTTTACTTTTTTAATATTTTGTTTCATACAAGTTTTCAGAAAAACCTTTTTTCAATTTGTTCAATTGATTAATTATACTTGCATCATATTGGTAATCCTGAAAGTTAATTACGAAACCCCCTATTACATTTTCGTCAACTTTTTCTGTTAACTCAATATTCATTTTAGTTGCTTCATGCAGTTTTTTAGTAATATCATCCGTAATTACTTTTTCTGCTTTTTGTGCTGTTGTAACTTCAACAGATAATATATTTTTATACTCCAGGTAAATCTCTACAAATGCTTCACAAATAGTTGGGATATATTTTTCTCTTCCCTTTTTTGTGATTAATCGTAAAAATTTAATTGTTAATTCCTGTACCTTTCCTTCGAATAGAACATTAAGGATAGAAACTTTTTTGTGTGCATCTATAACAGGATTATTAATTAAAACCCTCATTCCCCTGTTTTCAGCAAATACTCTCCCAATCAGTATAACATCAGAATATACTTTCTCGAGTATATTCAGTTCAACTGACAGGTCGAATAATGCCTGTCCATATCTTTTGGATAATAATTTAATTCTCATGCTTTCACCCTTAGTTTAAGCTGGCTTCTTTAAGAAGTTTCTCTGCGTATTCGGTTTGGCTCTTCCTGTCTTTAAGCTCTTCACGAAGAATTTTTTCAGCAATATCGATTGAATATGTGGCAATAGTATTTTTAATCTCTACTAAAGCAGCCTTTTTTTCACTTTCAATTCTTTCACGAGCATTCTCAACAATAGCATCGGCGGCAACCTGCGCCTTGTCTTTAGCCTCAACTATCATTTTTTCCCTCAATGTTCTTGCTTCTTTAAGTATTTTGTCTCTATCGTCTTTGGCTTGGTTTATCAGTTCTTCGTTACCTAGTTTTAACTGCTCCATTGCCTCTCTTGCCTTTTCTGCTGCTAGCAAAGCTTCTTCAATAGATTTCTCTCTTTCAGCAAGAGCAACCATAATTGCTGGCCATGCAAATTTTGCTAATACATAAAGCAAAATTCCGAAAGCTATTGTCATCCAAATTACAAGACCGAAACCGGGATTAATTAATGACATAATTTATATTTTTTTCAGTTAGTTTTAAATTAAACCGTTATAATGCAGCCAATCGCTGCATTATAACGGCAACTTGATGTTTGTTATAAGAATACGATCAACAAACAAACAACGATTGCAAAAAATGCAACACCCTCAATAAGAGCGGCAGCAACAATCATATTTGAACGAATATCGCCAACAGCTTCTGGCTGACGGGCAATAGCTTCAACAGCGCCACGACCAATTTGTCCGATACCAACACCTGCACCAATTGCAGCGATTCCGGCACCAATACCTGCACCCATTTTCGCATAAGGAGCAAGGTCGGCCACGGTCTGTAATAAAATTGCTAATAGTTCCATAGTTATTGTTTTATTAATTTAAATAATGGATTAATTTCTTTAATGATGTTCTTCTGTTGCCATACCAAAGTAAAGCGCCGAAAGAAGTGTAAATACATATGCTTGAATAAATGCTACCAGTATCTCAAGTACATCCATAAAAATGGAAAACGCAACTGAAACAACAGCAACTCCGTAACCGGCTCCAGCACTTATCTCTCCAAAAATAAATATCAGACTTATAAAACCTAATATAATGATATGCCCTGCACTTATGTTTGCAAAAAGACGCACCATGAGAACGAATGGTTTTGTAAAAACTCCCATTAGTTCAACTATTGGCATAAGTGGTATTGGTATTTTTAACCACCATGGTACACCAGGAGCATTTACAATATGTGTCCAATAAGCTTTGTTTCCGCTGAAAGTTGTAATAATAAAAGTAAATAATGCAAGTACGCCTGTTACTCCTATATTGCCTGTAACATTAGCCCCACCAGGGAAGAACGGAACAATTCCCAATAAGTTATTGATAAGAATGAAAAAGAAAACTGTTAGTAAAAACGGCAGATACTTTCTGTATTTTTTCTCTCCAATTGATGCTTTTGCTATGTCATCGCGAACGAAAATAATGACAGGCTCAAGAAATGATTGAAGCCCTTTAGGAGCCATTCCTTCTCTCCTTTTATATGCTTTTGCAACTGATAAAAAGATAAAGATAAGAACGAACATGCTGATAAAGATGGCCAATACATTTTTTGTAAAAGAGAAATCCAATACAGGTCTTACCTCTTCGCCTGCTGCGTCCTTCCTTACTATCTTACCAGCATTCATCTCATGATGAGAAATAAAATAACCTTCATAATTATCATGGTGATGAAATACAGAAGACATAAAAAAATGAAACTTGCCTTCATCATAAAGCATTATGGGCAATGGCACTGTTACATGTGTATGACCTATTGTTATAATATGCCATTCATAAGCATCGGTAATATGCTCAATAATCATTTCACCGGCTTTGAATTCTTGCTGCTCAACTTCTCCCTGCCACGATTCATCGCCTTGTTTAGCATTATGGTCATTATGCTGTGCTGATAAATTAGTGAAACAGGATAACACAATAACAGCTATAAACGCTGAGCGTGTAAGGGCAATCATTTTGTGTAATACAGTACTCATTTACAATGGAATGACGTTAGTTTAATTTGGGTGCAATTTTACGAATATTTACTGAATTACAAAGGGTAAATTTCAATTTATTTATTTAGTCAACCGGAACAGCTTATTTGCATAATAATTTACAGTATCTGTACAAAAATATATACTTGATTTACATTAATAAAAATTGTAATTTCACACCTTAAGGTTTTTTGCACTATGATTCTTCTAATTAAAACAACTAAATATATAGGTTATGAAAAATATTTATTCAATAATTGTACTGAGCACTATTCTTTTAATGGGCTCATGCAACGATCAAAATCAGGAAGCCGATAATATTAAAGATATTGAAGCTATCGAGAATTTACTTGAGAATTACATACTTGCCAACGAAAGTCAGGATCTGGATCTTATCGAAAAAATTTGGGCTTCGGATGATGAAATAATACTTTACGGCACTGATTCTGATGAAAGATTGACGGGTTGGTCAAATATTAAAGAGGCTATCAAAGAGCAGTTTGGATACATTACCGATACTTACATTTCTGCTTCTAACCAGTTTATAAAATTAAATTGCAATGGCAATACAGCCTGGTTTGCCGAAACATTAAATTATAATTATATGTACAAAGGTATTGCACATAGTTATGAAGGGTTAAGGTTTACCGGTGTAGTCGAAAAAGTACAGGATAACTGGGTACTGGTTCAGGCACACTTGTCGGTACCAGCTTCTGTTGGCATTGGAGATAATTAATTATTATACCATAATTATTAATGCTATCTCAGTACAAGTAATTAAATTTGAACCAAAAAACATGAAATTAGTTTTTTACTTTCTGGCATTTTTGATGATGCCTAATTTGATCTTTTCACAGCAACAAAATGTAACCCTCAAACAATGCAGAGATTCAGCAAAAATCAACTGGCCTAACTTTAAAAAGATAGCCTTACAGGAACAGAATCTAGATATAATCACCAGCACTTTAAACAAAAACTATTTACCAAAATTAACATTAAGCGGCAGCGCAATGTATCAATCAGAGGTTGTCGTTTTTCCGGAAATTGATGTTCCGGGATTAAAGGGCTTCTTCCCTACATTGCCACATGATAATTATAGAACCGATTTGCAGCTGCAGCAAATTATTTATGATGGAGGAAATACAAAAAGCGCTAAAGATCTTCAAATTGCAGCAAGTCAGCTGGATGAAACTCAGGTTGAAATTGAGAATTACAACTTAATGGAACAGATCAACCAGCTATATCTTAACATACTATTGCTCGATCAAAACAACAATATTCTGCTTACTGCAAAAAGCGAAATAACTGAAAACATTAAGTTTCTACAATCTGCCTACAACAATGGCACTGTCCTAATTTCGGAGTTAAACAAAATAATTGCCGAGAAATTAAAGATCGACAAACAATTACTTGATACAAAAACATCACGGATTAATTTGATCCAGTCGCTAGCTTCAATTACAGGAATAGATATCTATTCTGAAACCATTTTTCAAGCACCCCGGGAATTTCAAAATACACCCACAACAATTCCTCAACTAAGATTATTTACTGCACAACAAGGTATAAATAAAGCAAATTTGGCAATGGAATTCAGAGCTAAATTTCCAAAACTTTCTTTTTTTGCTAATGGCGGATATGGTAGGCCTGGCTATAATTTTATGGATACTAAATTGCACCCTTATGGAATAGTAGGTGTGAATCTTTCATGGAACATAATCGATTGGGGTACCTACACAAAACAACAAGAAAAAAATATAATAAACCAGAAAATAATTGATGCAAGCAAAGAAGTTTTTGTGAAACAAAATAATCTTGAAATTCAGAAAATAAAAAATGATATCAATAATATCAGAGATCAAATAGTATTAGATGCCAAAATAATTGAACTAAAAGTGAATGTTAAAAATTCATCCTGGTCTAAATTAAAAAATGGAACTATTACTTCCAACGACTATTTAAAAGATTTTAACGATCTGAAAATTGCTCAGCAAGCTCTGGAAATAAACAGAATTAAATTGATACAAAAAGAAATTACTCTTAATCATTTGATTGGAGTACAATATTAATGATAACGTCAGAATGCCATTAACCATAAACTAAATACAATAATTGACAACTTGCGCAGCGCTGTGCATGTTTAGTTGCCGACTAAAATAAAAATTGAAAAAATATTATGATGAAAAGAATACTAATTCCGCTAATTTTAATTTGCTTGTTTGCTTCGTGTGATAAAAATGAGAACGCTGCCGATGCAAATGGAACTTTTGAAAGTGATGCCACAACGATATCGGCAGAAAATGTAGGCAAGCTGCTTTCCTTTACAATAAATGAGGGAGACGTAGTTTTGAAAAATACTGTTGTGGGAATTATCGATACAACACAGCTGCATCTAAAAAAAGAAATACTGATGTCTTCCTTTGGAAGTGTTAAATCACAATCAAAAAGTGTGTTGTCGCAAATAGATGTACTTAAAGAACAGCTCCGGTTGCAAAATATTAATTTAGACAGAGCTAAGAAAATGTATGCAGAAGGATCCGCTACCAGCAAACAATTTGATGATATACAAGGCCTTGTAAATGTTACCGAACAACAAATTTCAAGTGTAAAGGCTCAAAACACATCCGTTTTAAGTCAGTTAGAAAGTCTGGATGCTCAGGTAAAACAAATTGAAGATCAAATATCAAAAAGTATTATTGTTAACCCTATTAACGGTACCGTGCTAGTAAAATATGTTGAGCCTTTTGAATTTATGGCACCGGGAAAACCATTGTATCAAATTCAAAATATGGATGTCCTTAAGCTCAAAGCTTATGTTATCGAACCTCAACTATCGGAAATAAAAATAGGGCAAAAAGTTAAAATTGGTGTAGATTCTATGAATGGACTAAAATATTTTGATGGTGAAATTTCGTGGATAAGTGCTCAGACAGAGTTTACACCTAAAATAATTCAAACAAAAGACGAACGGAAGAATCTAGTTTATGCAATAAAGATAAATGTTAAAAATGACGGAAGTTTGAAGATTGGGATGCCTGCCAGTGTATATTTAAATCCATAGTAGATATAATGCGCTAATCCAATATTTATGATCTTATTTAGAATTCGGTGCTTTAAATTCACAATCTAATTTACTAATAATAGTTAGTCTCCCATCTCAGGATGATAGAAATAAAAAACATATCAAAATCATATAATAAAACCGAGGCGCTTAAGGGTATTTCACTGGAAATTGAAAAAGGTAAACTTTTCGGTTTGATTGGCCCTGATGGCGCCGGAAAATCCACACTTTTCAGAATCCTTACTACTTTGCTTATTCCTGATGAAGGTACAGCAACCTTAATGGGCTTTGATACTGTGAAAGATTATAAGCAGATAAGGAAAATAGTTGGCTATATGCCTGGTAAATTCTCACTTTATATGGATTTATCCGTTCAGGAAAATCTTGAATTCTTTGCCAAAGTCTTTAGTACAACAATAGACGCTAATTACGATATGATCAAAGAGATCTATGTGATGTTAGAGCCGTTTAAAAATCGCAGGGCTTCCGATTTATCAGGAGGCATGAAACAGAAGCTTGCCCTATGTTGCGCTTTAATTCATAAGCCGGAGATATTGCTATTAGACGAGCCTACTTTTGGCGTTGATCCTGTTTCCAGAAAGGAATTTTGGGAAAATTTAAAAAAACTTCAGGATAAAGAGGGTTTAACAACCTTGGTTTCCACACCATATATGGATGAAGCCTCTCAATGTGACGATATTGCTCTGATCCAAAATGGAAGTATATTAACCGTTAACACTCCTTCAAACATTTGTAAGAGTTTCAGTCGTACACTTTACGAACTTCAAACCAGTCACAATTACAATGCAATTGTTTTGATCAGGCAATTAGATGAAGTTAATACAGCTTTTATGTTTGGAAGGAGCATACATCTAACGCTGAAGAATGATAACATTAAGATAATTGAAGATCTTTTATCAAAAAATAAAATCGACTTTTCCTGTAAAATTATTGATGCAAATATTGAAGATAGTTTTATGGAATTGATGATAAAGGAATAGCAGAAATGGATAAGGTAATTGAAGTTGAAAACCTAACCCGCGCCTATGGCACTTTCAAAGCTGTAGATAACATCAGTTTTGACGTAAAAAAAGGTGAGATCTTTGGATTTTTGGGGGCAAACGGTGCCGGTAAAACTACTGCTATTAAAATGCTTACTGGGATATTGGAACCAACCTCAGGGAAGGGTATGGTAGCCGGCTTCAACATTAAAACTCAACGCAATAAATTAAAATTTAAAATTGGATATATGAGTCAGAAATTTTCTCTTTATGAAGATCTGACCTTAAAGGAAAATATTAAGTTTTACGGTGGAATATACGGGCTTACAAAAAAACAGATTACAGACAGGACAAATGATATGATCAAGCGTCTTGACCTGAAAGATATTCAAAATGTAATGATCTCAGAGATCCCGTTAGGATGGAAGCAAAAAATCGCTTTTTCGGTTGCCACTATACATGATCCGGAAGTTGTATTTCTAGATGAACCCACAAGCGGTGTTGATCCAATTACGCGACGTCAGTTTTGGGATTTAATTTATCAGGCTTCTGCAAAAGGGATAACAGTTTTTGTAACAACGCACTACATGGATGAAGCAGAATATTGTGATAGAATTTCGATGATGGTGCAAGGTAAAATAGCCGCACTTGGATCCTTGCAAGAACTGTTGCACAAATACAATGCAAAAAACATGGATGAAGTATTTTTAAAACTAGCCAGATGAAATAGCCATGATTCAAAAATCACCAACCGAAGATGATATTTCAATAATCATAGCGTATTCCATGTGCCCTATAAAAACAAATTAATAACACATGAAAACATTTCTGGCTTTTATAACAAAAGAATTTAAGCATATCTTCCGCGATAAGCGTACGTTGGTAATACTATTTGGTATGCCAATTGCTCAAGTTCTATTGTTTGGTTTTGCAATTACAACCGAAATAAAAGATGGAAAAATAGCTATTCTCGATCTGGCAAGCAATGCTGTATCACAACAGTATATTAACACAATTACTTCGTCGGGATATTTTATTCTGAATGATAATCTGGATTCATACTCTGAAATAGAAGAGTCGTTTAAACAAGGGCATATTAAGATAGCGCTTGTTATTCCGGAGGATTTTGCTAAAGACTTAGGAACCACACGATCAACTAAGGTTCAGGTAATTGCCGATGCAACTGACCCTAATATGGCAAACATGCTCACTGGATATTTAACAGGAATAACAAATTCATTTGCAAAAGATATAGGGCTATTAGAAGGTATGATGATTTCTGTGGAATCGAAAATGCTCTACAACCCCGAAAGTAAAAGTGTTTTTATGTTTGTGCCTGGGGTAATGACAATAATATTAATGTTGGTGTCGGCAATGATGACATCTATTACTGTGGCCAAGGAAAAAGAAACAGGGACCATGGAAATACTACTGGTTTCCCCATTAAAACCCAGTATAATTATTATAGGAAAAGTACTTCCTTATGTTGCATTATCACTATTTAATGCAGCCACGATATTATTATTAGGCTTTGCAGTGTTTGGAATGCCAATGGCAGGAAGCAGCTTGCTCCTGGGGTTGGAGATTTTATTATTTATAATCACATCTCTTAGCCTTGGAATACTGATTTCAACAGTTTCTAAAACTCAACAAACTGCCATGATGATATCCTTAATGGGATTAATGCTACCAACAATATTACTTTCGGGATTTATTTTTCCAATATCAAGTATGCCACAAATCCTGCAGTACATAAGTAATATCATCCCCGCTAAATGGTTTATAATCATTATTAAATCAATAATGCTTAAAGGTGTTGGTATTACAGTGTTGTGGAAAGAAACACTGATACTGATTGTAACTGCAATATTTTTAATAGTGATGAGTATTAAACGATTTAAAATCAGACTTGAGTAACTCAATAAAACAGTGAGGTTTTCGGCCTTCAAGAAATATGTTTAGAGTAATAAGATACATAATAGAGAAAGAATTTAAGCAGATATTCCGCAATAAGACTATGGTGGGGATTATTTTTGGGATGCCTGTTATACAGCTATTTATATTATCCTATGCTGCCGATTTTGAAGTTAAGAATATTAATATTTTCATAAATAATAACGACAATTCTCCTGTTTCGGTTTCGCTTATTCAGAAAATTTCTGCCTCCAAATATTTTGATTTAGCTGAGGTTTCAACTTATAATGAAGGGCTTGAACTACTCAAGCGGAATAAGATTGATGTTATTCTTTCACTACCACAAAACTTTGGGAAGGATATCCATACGGGTCATGAAACAAGTATTGCTGTAACATTAGATGCTATTAACAGTTCGAAAGCAGGAATTTCTAATAATTACTTACAAGGAATAATTTTTCAATTCTCAAAAGAACAACTCACCTCCAAAACAAAAATTGATATAATTCCGGGGATTGAAGTTATAAACAGAAATTGGTATAACCCTACCTTAGATTATAAGGTTTTTATGGTTCCGGGAATACTGGTAATTCTAATCACCATGATCTCACTTTTCTTATCGTCAATGAATATTGTAAGGGAAAAAGAAATAGGAACCATTGAACAATTAAATGTTACACCCATAAGGAAATATCAATTTATCGTAGGCAAGCTGCTTCCGTTTGTAGTACTTGGAATTATGGAATTCACAATAGGATTGCTTATTGCTATTTTTTGGTTTAAGATACCAATAGAGGGTAACTTACCTCTGCTTTATCTTTTCACCATAGTTTACGTAACCCTCATTCTTGGGATGGGTATGTTTATTTCTACTTTCACCAACACCCAGCAGCAAGCCATGTTTATTGCATGGTTTTTCTCAGTTATTTTTATTCTGATGAGCGGGCTGTTTACACCCATCGAAAGCATGCCTGTCTGGGCTCAGAAAGTAGCAGATTTAAATCCTATTAAATATTATGTGGAAGTTATCAGACTAGTGATGTTGAAGGGAAGTCAGTTTATAGATGTAAGCAGACAGTTCATTATAATAGTGATTTATTCAGCAGTGTTAAACACTTTAGCTATTATAAACTACCGAAAAACAAGTGGTTAGTGAAGCTTTGCAAGTATTTTAACTATTCCGGTTTGGATGCCATTAAATGTAAGTCTTCAATTCATAATTATCAATTATCTTTGCGCAATCAATATAAAAAGACACAAATGCATAGAGTAATAATTTTATTAGTGCTTATTCCGTTTTTATTTTCCTGTGAATCTAATAATAGTTCTACAAATAAAAAGGATAGCAAGCTTGTAGTAACCACATCAGATAGCTCGGCAACAATCACTTTGTCTGATAATGAAAAAAAACCCGATAGCTCAACAATTGATGACAAACCTGAGGAGTCCAAACCTATTTCTGCTATTATTCCAAAGTCTACAAACAATAAAGCTGACAGTGGTACTATAAAAACTGAAGAAGAAGTTTTGAAGTTAAAACAAGCACACACACAATTCAATAATGGCACTACTTATTATAAAGAAGGTAGTCTTGATCAGGCCATTGAAGCATTCAAACTATCGTTGGAGTTAAAACCAGATAATGACAAGGCCTTTAATTATTTAGGGAAAATATATTATGATATTGGACAAAAAAATCTATCTCTGTCCTATTATAAAGATGCTGTTCGATTGAATCCTAATGATTCAATGTCGATGGTTGCAGTTGGATTATTGTATTATGAAATGGGAGATTTTGAAGAGGCTGCCAATTATTATAACAAAACAGTAGAAATAGCACCAGGTTTCAGTATGGTATATTTTAACAGAGGAACCATGTTCGGCCAACAGAAAAAATATCAACAGGCGATAGACGACCTTACCAACGCTATAAAATTCGATCCAAAAAATTCGGAAGCGTATATTAACCGCGGACTAGCTCACTTTTATTTAACGCAGATGATCCTTGCATGCAAGGATTGGCATAAAGCAAAAGAAATGGGAAATAGTAAAGGTACAAAAGCCATCGATCTCTATTGTTCGGGAGACAAAAAAACTTCGAAATAAAAAAACCCCGATTATCAAAATAACAATCAGGGTTTCATGGTGGTAAAATATTTTTTACTCCGCTAGTATAAGGATCTTATTGTCTAATACTTCAATAACTCCTCCATTTATATCAAAGAATTCATCTTTTCCATCCCTTTTAATTTTAACTTTTCCTTGCTTCAGGGCTGAAATTAATGGTGCATGATTATTTAAAATTTCAAACGACCCATCAATGCCGGGAAGCTGAACCAATTCGGCTTCACCCTCATAGATGGTTGTGTCGGGAGTAATTATTTCGATATGCATTTTAGATAACGTTATATGTTAAAAGTTATATGTTAAAAATTATATGCTAATGGTTATCCAATGGTTTCAATAACTTATAACAAATAACATATAACTAATAAAGTTTATTTGCTTTCTTCCAACAGCTTCTTGCCTTTTTCAATAGCTTCTTCTATTGTTCCAACAAGGTTAAATGCAGCTTCTGGATATTCATCAACTTCTCCATCAAGAATCATGTTAAATCCTTTTATAGTATCTTCAATTGAAACAACAACACCTTTAAGACCGGTAAATTGTTCGGCAACATGGAATGGTTGTGATAAGAACCTCTGTACTCTTCTGGCACGGTGAACGATTAGTTTATCTTCCTCAGATAACTCATCCATCCCTAAAATTGCAATGATATCCTGTAACTCTTTATATCTCTGTAATATTCTTTTAACTTTTTCAGAAGTATTATAATGCTCATCACCTACAACTTCTTTTGTAAGAATACGTGAAGTTGAATCAAGTGGATCAACAGCCGGATAAATACCAAGCTCTGCAATTTTACGACTCAATACTGTTGTGGCATCAAGGTGAGCAAAAGTAGTAGCCGGAGCAGGATCAGTAAGGTCATCCGCAGGTACGTAAACCGCCTGAACAGAAGTAATAGATCCTCTTTTGGTGGAAGTAATACGCTCTTGCATAATACCCATTTCGGTAGCAAGAGTTGGCTGATAACCAACAGCAGATGGCATACGTCCCAGAAGTGCTGATACCTCTGAGCCAGCCTGTGTAAAACGGAAAATATTATCAATAAAGAATAATATATCGCGGCCACCTGATTTCTCATCACCATCGCGGAAATATTCAGCAACTGTTAAACCAGATAAAGCCACCCGGGCACGTGCGCCAGGAGGCTCATTCATTTGTCCAAATACTAAAGTTGCCTGTGATGTTTCAAGTTCTTTACGGTCAACTTTTGATAAATCCCAGCCGCCTTCTTCCATGCTCTTTTCAAATTCCTTACCATATTTAATAACGCCCGACTCGATCATTTCACGAAGCAAATCATTTCCTTCACGGGTACGCTCTCCAACACCACCAAATACAGAAAGTCCGGCATAAGATTTAGCAATATTGTTGATAAGCTCCATGATGATAACTGTTTTACCAACACCGGCGCCTCCAAATAAACCAATTTTACCCCCTTTTGAATATGGCTCAATAAGGTCAATTACCTTGATACCTGTATACAAAACTTCTTTGGTAGTTGTCAGTTCTTCATATTTTGGAGGATCCCTGTGAATAGGATATCTAATTTTTGAATCAACATTACCCATCCCATCAATGGCATCCCCAATCACATTGAACAAACGTCCTTTGATAGCATCTCCGGTAGGCATTGAAATAGGGTGTCCTAATGCTCTTACATCCATACCACGATAAAGACCATCAGATGAATCCATCGCAATTGTGCGCATTGTGTTTTCACCGATTGCCTGTTGTGCTTCAAGTATTAACTTTTCACCATTTTCTTTGATTATCTCAAGAGCGTCATATATTTTCGGAAGGTTTTCTTCTTTTTCGAAAACTACGTCAATTACAGGGCCAATAATTTGAGCGATTTGGCCAACGTTATTTTTCTCCATAAAAAGCTATTATTTAAGGATTTTAATGTGGCGGCAAATATAATAATTTCTCAAATAAAATAGTTTAATTTGATTTAATTACTTAAAGCCCTGCAAACACTAAATAAACTGACAGATAACTAATAATTATTTAGTTTACATTAGGACAGTAACTTTAAATTTGATTATTATTCTGTTTTGACTTGACACAATTAATTATGTATTTTTACAGAAACGATTAAAATAATGGTAAATAAAGAAATTGAATTACTAAACTTACAGATAAAAAAGTTAGATGCTGATGATTTTGATTTTGAATCATGGAAAAAATATTCTATAATAATATTAGCCCGCATTTTTGGAAATAAAGATCAGAAAATTAAGCAGCTTCAAAATATTGATTTTGAATTTAGCTCTTGGTCATTACGTGATGCTTCCGGTAATGAATCCTATGAGGAAGGTTCGAAAAAACTAGCAGAAGAAGTGCTAAAGGCCGCTATTGATGAACTCACTATTTATGGAATACCAAAACGCTACAACGAAGATTCTGAAACAAATACAAGAGAGCTTCTCAACATTATTATGGATGAGTTTACAGGCTCACAAGTAAAAAAACTCACTAAAATACTTTCTTCAAATGAAAGTAAAACGGAGAAAAAAAGAAAAGTAAAGGAGCTCGTAGAAGAAATTGGTGAGTTTTCCTGTTACGATATAATTACAAATATTCTCATAAATAAGAATATTAAAATCTAATTATCAGTTAAAGAGTTTATTATTTAATGAAGGTTACATGAAATAGTTGTGTTTTAACAGTATCCACAGTATGCCATGTATTTCCTCCATTTGTTGTTTTCAATATAGCACCAGTAGGTGGATATCCTGCCAATTCTCCAACAGAAAGAGCCAATTTGTTATCCCAAGAATCAATTCCAAGCAGAAACTCTCCCCCCTGATCTGTTTGCTGTAGTATCCAAGTGGATCCTCCATTTGTTGTAAAACAGATATGTCCCATGTCCATAGCTCCCCACCAAGTTTTAGAGTCCAGCATAATAAGATGATTAATGTCGGCTCCACCACCACCACCGCCAGCTGCTATAGAGTCATTATTCCATGTGGCTCCATTATCAAAGCTTACCATATAATGCGATTTACCTCCATAAACTACAATGGTGTTATCAGAAGAAGTTACCCCAATCCATTCATTCTTATTGTAATTGTCAGCAGGATAAACTGAATCCCAGGTAGTGCCACCATCAAGAGTATAACCTATAAACCCTTTTTCGTTTCCATTGCCATAACCGCCTACAACATATACCCTTTCTGGGCTAATAGCAAAGTTCCCCTGCATACCTCCTTTATGAAAAAATGTTGTGTCAAATAACTTCCATGTAGTTCCATTATCTGCAGAGTTAATAACCACACCATTTGAACCACTTAGCCATATATTTGTTTTATTAATTATCGCTATTGACATAAATTCAATATTTTCATTATCTACTGGAGATTGTATCTTATCCCAGGTTGCTCCTCCATCATTAGTTGTAAGGATGGTATTATTTGATCCAACTGCCCAAACATTTTGTTCATCTACAGCCCAAATATCTGTTACACTTACTCCAAATAATAATTGAGAATTCAATCCCTGCCTCGTCCAGGTATTTCCAGAATCAGATGAGAAAAGAATCATCCCATAGCCGGTACTATCAGTATTACCTGCTATCCATGCATATGGTTTTTTCTTAGCTGGAGAGGATTTATCATTTTTTTTACAACTGTTGGTAATAATTGCAATTGCTATTATCACCGAAAGAAATGTAATTACTGTTTTCATATTATTGGGTGTTACTAAATTAGTTAATACAATAATTCTAGTGGCTGACAGCAAAAATACAACTTCTTGATTTTAAAGTCAATCAACTAGCATATTAATACTCCGTTAAATCATTTTAGTAATATCCTTAAATAACAACTTTAATGCAGATTACTTACAGGCATTATAATAATGGAAATCTAAAAAAATCTTTAAAAATTAAGATATCATTATATAATTAGAATATTTACCTTGAGTAACCTAAGTCAACTACCTCATTTTTTATTAGTTTTGCTGGCTATTTTAAAATTGAGCAAAATTTATTCCTAATGGGGGAAAAGTATAATGAATATGGGCAACTTAATCTACCTCAGCTTGCTGAGGAAGTAAGAGCGATATGGGAGAAGAATGACGTTTTTGCAAAGAGTCTGGAGAATAGAATGGGCAATGAACCATTTGTTTTTTATGAAGGACCTCCGTCTGCAAATGGTGTTCCGGGCATTCATCACGTAATGGCTCGTACTATTAAAGATTTATTTTGCCGCTACCAAACCCTTAAAGGAAAATATGTTGAACGTAAAGCAGGTTGGGACACACATGGACTGCCTGTTGAAATTAGTGTTGAAAAAACACTTGGTATCACAAAAGAAGATATTGGGAAGAAAATTAGTGTTGAAGATTACAACAATGCCTGCCGCAGGGAAGTCCTTAGATATAAGGATTTGTGGGACGACCTGACAAGAAAGATCGGTTACTGGGTTGACCTTGACCACCCTTATATTACATTCGACAATAAATATATTGAATCGGTATGGTACTTATTGAAGATGCTAAATGATAAGGATCTTCTTTATAAAGGTTATAGTATCCAGCCATACTCACCGGCTGCTGGTACCGGCCTCAGTACTCATGAAATAAATCAGCCTGGTTGCTATCGTGATGTAACTGATACTACAGCCGTTGCACAGTTTAAGGTTATCAGGGATGATGCTCCGCATAAGATATTAGAAGACGTTGTTGGTGACCTGTTTATATTGGCATGGACAACTACTCCATGGACATTACCATCCAATACTGCTCTTGCCGTTGGTGATAAAATAGATTATGTGAAAGTTGTTACTTTCAATCAGTATACAGGTATTCCTATAACAGTAATTTTAGCCAAAGACAGGTTATCTTCATTCTTTAATGAAAAGAACAAGGACCTAAGTTTTGACGATTACAAACAAGGTGATAAAAATATTCCATTCAAAGTTATTGGTGAATGCAAAGGATTTGAGTTAACAGGTATTAGATATGAGCAACTTTTCCCATGGGTAAAACCATTGGGTAATGCCTTTGAGGTAATTCCGGGTGATTTTGTAACAACAGAGGATGGAACCGGTATTGTGCATCTTGCCCCTACTTTTGGTGCAGATGACAACAGAGTTGCCTTATTAATGGGTATTGTTCCTTTGGTATTGATAGATAAAATTGGCGAACGTCGCCCGATGGTTGACCTGAAGGGGCGATTCTTTAACATTGAAGAACTTGATGAAGAATTCGTTAAAGACAATATTGATATTGAGAAGTACGGAGAGTTTGCAGGCAGGTATGTAAAAAATGATTACGATGATTCTCTCGGTGAAAAAGATGTAACTCTGGATATTGATCTTGCTGTAAGTCTTAAAAAAGACAACAAAGCATTTAAGGTTGAGAAACATGTGCATAGTTACCCTCATTGCTGGAGGACTGACAAACCAATACTTTATTACCCTCTTGATAATTGGTTTATAAAAACTACGGCTCTCAAAGACAGAATGATTGCACTAAACAAAACTATCAATTGGAAACCAAAGGCTACAGGTGAAGGCAGATTTGGTAATTGGCTGGAAAACCTGGTCGACTGGAATCTATCACGATCTAGGTTTTGGGGTGTACCACTTCCAATATGGGTTACAGAGGACAGGCTTGAACAGATAGCAATTGGGTCAGCTGAAGAACTCAAATCAGAAGTTGAAAAATCTATTGCTGCTGGCTTTATGTCGCATAATCCACTTGCAGATTTTGAACCTGGTAATATGAGCCCGGAAAACTATAATACTTTCGATTTTCATAAACCTTATGTTGATGATATCTTTCTCGTTTCGGCGAGTGGCCAAAAAATGACTCGTGAGCCAGGTCTAATTGATGTATGGTTCGACTCAGGCTCAATGCCTTATGCTCAATTTCATTATCCATTTGAGAACAAGGAAGAATTTGAACGAAATTTTCCTGCAGATTTTATAGCTGAGGGAGTTGACCAAACACGTGGTTGGTTTTTTACATTACATGCAATTGCATCAATGTTATTCGACTCAGTTGCCTATAAAACTGTTGTTTCTAACGGATTAGTGCTTGACAAGAGTGGCAATAAAATGTCGAAAAAGCTTGGCAATGCAGTTGATCCGTTTAGCACACTTGACGAATACGGTCCTGATGCTACCAGATGGTACATGATCACCAATTCACAGCCCTGGGATAATTTACGTTTTGATCTAGCAGGCATTGATGAAGTGCGCAGAAAATTCCTTGGCACATTGTATAATACTTATTCATTTTTTGCCCTATACGCAAATATTGATGGGTTTACAAATAGTGAAAATGAAATTCCCGTAGCTGAAAGAACAGAACTCGACAGATGGATACTTTCTGAGCTCAATACACTCATAAATATTGTTGATACAGCTTTTGCAAATTTTGAACCAACAAAAGCCGGGAGAGCAATACAGGATTTCGTGAACGAACACCTTAGTAATTGGTATGTTCGTTTGTCGAGAAGAAGATTCTGGAAAGGAACCTATACCAAAGATAAAATAGAAGCATATCAAACACTTTATACAGTACTTGAAGTGGTAGCTCAGTTAAGTTCACCAATTGCTCCATTTTTTAGTGACAGGCTATTTATGGATCTGAAGAATGTAAGTGGAAAACACGATGTGGTATCGGTTCACCTTACTGATTTCCCTATTGCTAATGAAGAATTAATTGATAAGGATCTTGAAGAAAGAATGGAGCTTGCCCAGAAAATTTCTTCAATGGTATTGTCGTTGAGAAAAAAGAACTTCTTACGTGTTCGACAGCCCCTTGCAAAAATCATGATCCCTGTATTTTCGGATCAATCATTAAGACAAATAAAATCTGTTGAAGACCTCATCATATCTGAAGTTAATGTAAAAGCAATAGAGTATCTAACAGATTCATCCGGGGTTTTGGTAAAGAAGATAAAACCAAATTTTAAAACTCTTGGTCCAAAGTTTGGTAAACTTATGAAACAGCTTGCTGGTGCTATTCAGAATATTGATCAAGATGGAATTAAGATATTGGAAGATAATGGCAATTATTCTATAAAGATTCATGAGGATATATTTGAGATTAGCCTTGAAGATGTTGAGATAAGTACTGAAGATATACCTGGCTGGAGCGTAGCAGTAGATGGTGCTGTAACTGTTGCTCTCGACATTACGGTTACTCCCGAACTTAAAGAAGAAGGTTTAGCACGGGAATTTGTAAATCGAATTCAAAACCTCAGAAAAGATAATGGCTTGGAGGTCACCGACAGAATTAATATTCTTATAGAAAAAAATAACAAAACGGAAAATGTTATTATGAACTTTATTAGTTATATTTGCTCGGAAACCCTCGCTGATATAAGCTTAACTGAAGAGCTCGACAATAAGGATGCTGAGGAAATTGAATTAGTTGAAGGAATTTTTATTAGGTTAGTAATTAATAAACAATAACTTTACCCGAATTAAGTTTCTATTGTAATATTTTAAAAATAATATATATATTTATACGGTCAAAAAAAACTCATTAAGTCAAAGATAATTTAAACACTGAATGCTATGAAAGAGAGTAATAATGGAGACAGCAAAAAGACAAGGTACTTAGATTCTGAACTTGAAGAGTTTAAGCAAATAATCCTTGCCAAATTAGAGAAAGCAAAAGTAGATTTTGATCTTCTAACCGAAGCGTATTCAAATAATAGCGAGCATGGCACAAACGACACTTCTCCAACATTTAAGGTGCTTGAAGAAGGTCAACAAGTTCTTTCAAAAGAAGAAAACAGCAGACTTGCTGCTCGTCAAAAAAGGTTCATAATTAATCTTGAGAATGCACTTATCAGAATAGAAAACAAAACATACGGTATGTGTCGAGTTACCGGCAAGCTTATTAGTAAAGAAAGATTAAAAGCTGTACCTCATGCTACATTAAGTATTGAGGCCAAAAATGAAATGGCAAAAAGCACTCCTATTAACTAAGGCTAATTGAAAAAATCTCTATTTGTAATACTCTTTGTTCTGATTGCAGATCAATCGTTAAAGTTATGGGTTAAACTCAGCATGACTCTTGGGGAAGAAATTCCAATTATCGGGAGTTGGTTTAACATGTATTTTACCGAAAATAATGGGATGGCATTTGGCATGCAGTTTGGCGGTGAATTTGGCAAGCTGTTTCTCAGCGTTTTCAGGATACTTGCAATTATTGCTATTCTGGTTTATTTGATACTTATTATCAAGAAAAACAAAAGTAACGGCCTGATTATTAGCATATCATTAATTTTTGCAGGTGCTCTTGGCAATATTATCGATAGCGCCTTTTATGGAGTGATATTTACACAAAGCACCTACCACACACTTGGCACTTTTGCTTCAGAAGGACAAGGATATGCTTCGTTTTTGCATGGGCGTGTGGTTGATATGTTATATTTCCCAATTATCGATTTCACTCAGGCTGAAGCTCCATCGTGGCTTCCTTCCTGGATCTTTGGGTATGATGGCCATTTTATTTTTTTCCGACCAATATTCAACATAGCCGATTCAGCAATTACAATAGGCGTAACCTGGATGCTTTTATTTGAAAGAAAGAATCTGAGTTTGTAGATATTCCTTATCCTATTTTCATATTTGCTATTTTTGCAGCCCTAATCTACATCAATGATTGCAAACGACATAGAAATTATGGCACCTGTTGGTTCTTATGAATCACTAATGGCGGCAATACAAGGGGGAGCCAATTCTGTTTATTTTGGTATTGGGAAACTAAATATGCGTTCTAAGTCCTCAAAGAATTTTACTATTGAAGATCTTGTTAAAATATCAAATATCTGTAAAGACAATAATGTAAGAACCTACATTACTTTAAACACGGTTATTTATGATACTGAACTAGTTGCAATGCGTGATATCGTTGATGCAGCCAAAGAAAATAATATAACTGCGATTATTGCATCTGATCAGTCGGTTATTCAATATGCATATTCAGTTGGCATGGAAATCCATATGTCGACACAAACCAATATAACAAACATTGAAGTTGTTAAGTATTACTCGCAATTTGCAGATGTGATGGTAACGGCTCGTGAACTTGAGATACAGCAAGTTAAGGCAATAACCAAAGCAATATCAGAGCACAATATTTGTGGCCCATCTGGAAGATTAGTTCAGATAGAAGTTTTTGCTCACGGAGCGCTTTGCATGGCTGTTAGTGGAAAATGTTATTTGAGTTTGGATAATCTAAATTCATCTGCAAACCGCGGAGAATGTTTACAACAATGCCGTCGAAAATATACTGTTACAGATAAAGAAACCGGAGAGCAGCTGGAAATCGACAATGAATATATTATGTCCCCAAAAGACCTTAACACTGTTGCTCTACTTGACAAAATTCTTGAGGCAGGTGTTAGAGTGCTCAAATTAGAAGGTCGCGGCCGCTCACCTGAGTATGTAAAGACAATTACATCGGTATATCGTGAGGCTGTTGATGCATGGTTTAACGGGCAATATAATCAGGAAAATATTGATAGATGGAATGAACGATTGTCAACAGTTTATAACCGTGGTTTCTGGGAAGGATATTACATGGGCCGAAAGTTTGGTGAATGGACTGAAGACTATGGTAATCAAGCAACCCAGCGAAAGATGTATATTGGTAAGGTTACTAATTTCTATACCAAATTGAATGTTGCCGAAATTAAGGTTGAAACCCATGATCTGTGTGTTGGCGATGAAATTAAAATACTTGGTGAAACCACCGGTGTTTACGAAGCTGTGGTTGACGAAATACGACTTGATCTTGATCCTGTGCATAAAGTTGTAAAAGGTAATCTCTGCTCAATCAAAGTAACAGACCTTGTACGCCGTGGTGATAAACTTTACAAGGTTGTTAGTGTTGAGAAAGAGTAGCCATTTTTTTCATGCTTAACTGGTTTAATCATTCACAATTGAAATAGGATTGGTTTAAAACAGGATTAACGCATAAACTTCCGGGTTAAATTTTTATCATTATATAAAACCGAAATTACATACAATCCTCTATTTAGCTCGCTGATATTCAATAAATAAGTATTTATTTCATTGAGCTTCACTGATTGCTTTAATATGCCGTCAAGTCCGTACACACTGATTTCTTGAATATCTTGCGATTTTGAAATAACTTTGATTTTATTAGAATTTAATTCATGGATAATTTTAATGTCAGGTTCTTCAGTAATGTTACCCGGAATATCAGTCCAAATAACATTAATTGTATCTATGGCAATATCAGTATTACAATATTTGCTTACTTCCTGAGTAATAATGTAAGTTCCGTTGGCAGAGTAGATATGAATTGGATTTTGAACAGTGTCAGTCGTGCCATCACCAAAATCCCAATTAAAAGAGTCAGCACCATTTGAAGTATCGGTGCAGTAAATTACATTTTCATTTTGAACCAATTCAAAACCTGCTTCGGGTATATTACCATTTAGATTCCATAACTCTGGATTGCTAAAAACCACTTGATCGGCTATTTGCTGAAGATACAGAGCTTCGGTTTGTGATAGTCCTCCGAAATATGAAATGCCTTCCGGTGATTTCTGAAACATTATGGCATAATAAACACAGGCAGCTAGATAACTCCCCGCAAGACTTGGATGGCTTTCATCGAAATCGAATAATTCGACAGGGTCTCCATTTGTAATTGATTGCTTCCAGGCCACTCCAGTAGGTGCAAGTATGCATGATAAAGTATCGACAAGTCGTAAATACTCTGTGGTTAACGAATCCTGCATGTGGGCAAAATCATTATATTCAATCGAACAATGTGTATTTATACAATATTGACCACCTTGTTTTTTACCCCATATTAATTGCATTATAGTTTTTGTGCAATTGTAATTTTCTTTAATTAAAGAGTCAAGAGCTTTTGCCCCCGGGTACATGTAAGTATCCCTGTAATAATTTATTACTGCAAACAAACTGTGTTCCTGTAATATAACATAATCCCAATTTAACGAGTCGATTAGCGCTCTAGAAACAGGGTTGAACAGATGTCCGTTTTCAGGATGGCCGAGAGTACAGCCACCCGGTGTGTTCGCTTCAAAAATAATTGTATCACCATTTGACAATGCCAAATCAGCTGTCATCTGAGGAAGTTCGTTCCAAAAGGTGTGACTGTTTCCAAGATAAAGAACTTTTAAGGAATCGGCTTTTACAACTACTGAAACGAATAATAGAATAACGAGAAATGTAACTTTCGTTGGATTAAAAAAAATTGGTATCATTAATCTGCTGATTTTTGGTTAAATGAGGTACTCAAAAATACAAAAGAATTTTATAATTAATAAAAATTTCTATTTATTGGTATTCAAATCAGAAAGTGTTTTTCAGCTCTTTCTCATTCTTGTTTTAACAACTATTTAAATCCCATAGGTTTCTTCATTACAAATGTCAATCAATTTCCACCTCGAAGATATTTTCGATCATTCGTTTTTGGATTTGGTTCAAAAAATCTTTGAGCTCTTCTCCTGTTTTGAACTGCTTAAGGAAAATCCTCATTTAATAAGTCTTCTTTTTCCAAACCCACTCCAGGGCAGCTGCTCTTGGACCACATTCTTCGGTTTTAGCAATCATAGTCAACTTGTTGGCTTCAACTGTTAAATAGTATTCTCCAATCGAATTACAATCTGCATCAACTGTAATGGTCATAATATTTTCCGAAAGAATGAACTCGGCATGTGAGTTGGAATGTCCTTCAACTGTATCGAGTAAAATCCAGTCATAACTGTTGTTTGCATTGACCTTAAATTCAACATTGTATTGCAAACCATCCTGATCAGTTTGTAACACTGTCCACGAACCATAAATGTCGGGCGTTTCAATATCACAATTACAATCTTTATTACAAGATCCGAAAATTATTACAATTGAAAAAATAGTAATTAAAGGGAATAAATAGCTTTTCATGATTATTTATTTTTGGTTTTATGAATTATTCTACAAAAGTAGTTAATCAAAATATAAAAGGATATCCCATCAAGGGTGATTTATTTGTGGATTATTCAAATAATATCTAAGGGTGGGTTACGAAAAAATAATTGGTGAAACAACAACTGGCATTTAAGAAGATTTTGCTGAGGAACTTAGAATTGATCTAAACCCATTTCTGAATTAAGATGGTAGTTTATACCATCAAATTAGCAATTAATGTAAGTTACTAACTTATTCTGGTTGTTCTCTCTAAGTTAGGCTTAATATTCATAAATCTTCACCTCCATTAACCCATCAGAAGTAATTACTCCTCTGTACATTCCTGGAGTGTTAAAAGTCATGGTAAATCTTCCTGAACTATCTACAGCAATAATTCCACCCTCACCACCAATTTTCTTCAATTTATCCAGTATCACATAGTTCGCCGCTTCTTTAATTGAAACACGAGTATATTTCATAATTGCTGCAATATCGTAGGCAACTACATTTCTTATAAAAAATTCACCATGCCCTGTGGATGATACAGCACATGTATTATTATCAGCATAGGTTCCTGCTCCAATAATTGGTGAATCACCAACACGACCTTTCATTTTATATGTCATACCCCCTGTTGATGTACCTGCAGCGAGATTCCCATAAATGTCAAGAGCAACCGCTCCTACTGTCCCATGTTTTTCATTTTCACTATTACGTCTTGCTTTTACTTTTTCAAAGCTATTCCAGCGGTTTGGCGTGTAGAAATATGAACTATCAACAATTTCTAATCCTTGTTCTCCGGCAAACTCATCCGCACCAGCACCGGATAACAGCACATGTTTTGATTTTTCCATTACAGCTCTTGCTGCTAATATAGGGTTCTTTATAGTTCGCACTCCGGCTACAGCACCTGCCTTACATGTTTGTCCATCCATAATTGAGGCATCCATTTCGTTAACTCCCTCTTCTGTAAAAACAGCACCTTTTCCGGCATTAAAAAGAGGAGAATCTTCAAGCACGATAATTGTATGAGTAACGGCATCAAGGCTTGTACCACCATCTTTAAGTATATCTCCGCCTGTAAGTAAAGCTTCCTCAAGTTTTTCCAAATATTGTTGTTCTCTTTCCGGAGTAAGATTTTCCTTAAGGATAGTTCCTGCTCCCCCATGAATCACCAATACATATTTTTCGGGAGCTCCTTTCTTTGAGTTGAAGGTGCTACATGATGCTAAAAAAACAATTGTAATAATTGCAATAAGATTTCGTGTCATGGTTATAGTTTTAGTTTTGAAGAAAACCAGCAATAGCCGTTTTAAAATCATAAAAGCCAAACATTTCACCTGATGTTAACAGAATAACAATTACAATTACCCATTTTACAAAGTTAACTCCACGAGAAACCGCTAAGCGTGATGCAATCAACGCGCCAATTACAGCGCCAATAGCCATTATTAATCCAAATTTCCAATTAACCTGATTATACCATAAAAAAACAGCGAGTGTAAACGGGGAATATATCAGTACGATAAAAACTTTTATTGCATTGGCTTTTACAAGATCAAAACCTGCAATGCCAACAATACCTGCCAATAGAAAATACCCAACACCCATGTGAATAAATCCACCGTAAATTCCAATAAAAAAGAAGACAATATAAGTTTTCCAGTTAAGTGGTTTTTCAGTAATATTATCTCTGCCATAAATAAATTTTTGTGGCTTATAAAGTATAAAGACCAGCATTATAAGCATGACTATGCCTATTGCTTTTTCAAAAATGTCTTCACGAATATCAACAGCGAAAAATGCTCCAATTAATGATCCTAAAACAGTTGGTATTGAAAGCAATAATGCCTTTCTGGTTTCCAGTACTTTTTGTTGCTTAAAACTTGTTGTTGCTGTAAGGGTTTGAATAATAATAGATATTCGGTTAGTGCCATTTGCAACCGGAGCAGGTAAGCCAAGCATCATTAGTATCGATAAAGAAATAATACTTCCTCCACCGGCTAAAGTGTTTATAAAACCAACCAAAATTCCGGCAATAATTAGTATGATAATTTCTATCAAGATGCTTAGTGTTATTTGTATTAATTTTTGACCATAAAAATCATATATACTACTGGCAGGTGCTAACTACTATTATCTGGAATTTCCAATTGCTTTCTTTTAAGAGCATCCCAACCTTGCGCTTCAAGTTCTACCGATACATCATCAACTGTGATAAGTCGTTCACCTTCTTTTGCATCAACCATATATCCTATCACTGTTATCTCTTTAATATCTTTTATCTTTTCGTAATCACTTTGCTTAATTGTAAATAACAACTCATAATCTTCTCCACCATTTAAAGCTGAAACTGATGGTACTAAATTAAACTCTTTCGACATATCAAAAGTCTCCTGGTCAACAGGAATTTTTTCCTCCGATAAAACACAACCTGTATTTGATGCTTTGCACAAGTGTTTTACATCTGAAGCAAGTCCATCGCTAACATCAATCATTGAAGTAGGAATAATGTCATTTTTTGCAAGAATATCAACTATGTCAATTCTTGCTTCAGGTTTTAACTGACGTTGAAGCACATAATTATGTTCGCTTAATTCAGGTTGAATATCAGGATTTGCCTTAAAAGCCTGCTTCTCTCTTTCGAGGATAAGTAACCCGATATATGCTCCTCCTAAGTCACCCGAAACACAAATCAAATCATCAGGAGAAGCTCCTTTACGATATACGATCTTGTCGCTTTCAACTTCACCAATAATTGTAGCTGAAATCACTAGTCCTGATGCACTTGATGTAGTATCCCCACCAATAAAATCAACACCATAGTTTTCACATGCAATTTTAATACCTGTATAAATCTCTTCAATTGCTTCAACAGAAAACTTAGCTCCAACACCAATACCAACTAGAAGTTGCTTTGGTTTACCGTTCATAGCAACGATATCAGAAAAGTTTACTGCCGCTGCCTTGTACCCCAGATGTTTTAAAGGAGTATACATCATATCAAAATGAATACCTTCAAGAAGTAAGTCTTTGGAAACCAAAGTCAGCATATTTCCTTCGGGTTTAATTACCGCAGCATCATCGCCAATACCAACCAATGTGGAACTGTTTTTTAGTTTAATATCTGAGGTTAGTTTATCGATCAGTCCAAACTCACCCAACTCTGAGAGTGGGGTTAATTTGCTATTTGAATCATCCATTACTGTTTAATTTACAGCAAAAGTACTTCAAATTTTAAAACTCTAAAGTATCACCAAAATTTAAGCTCCAATCAAAATTTTTCATAGTTTCACACCTTAGAAAGTTTTGTATTATTTAGTCTGATAACATGATAGATCTAAAGTTTGATTATTCTAATGCTCTTGATGTGATAAGTCAAAAGGATGTGATTGGATTTCAAGATGAAATGAAGGAACATTACGCTGCTCTAATAAATAAAACAGGAAAGGGTAATGACTTCCTTGGATGGATTGATTTACCAAGTGAAATTGATAACATTTTGATCGAAAGGATTGAAAAGGTTGCTGCAAGGATCAGGAATAATTCAAAAGTTTTTGTTGTTGTAGGTATTGGCGGCTCATACTTAGGGGCAAGAGCTGTAATAGAAGCATTATCAAATTCTTTTTCGCACTTAGAAAAGGATACTGGCAATCCGTTGATACTTTATGCAGGGCAAAATATTAGTGAAGACTACATGGTTGAGCTTCTAAAAGTACTCGACGACAACGATTATTCGCTCACAATTATATCAAAATCAGGGACAACTACCGAGCCAGCTATTGCGTTTAGAATTTTGAAAAATCACCTTGAGAAAAAGTATGGTAACAATGGGGCTAAATCAAGGATTATAGCAATTACCGACAAGCAACATGGGGCACTTAAACAATTAGCCGATGAAGAAGGATATGAAACTTTTGTAGTTCCTGATGATGTTGGAGGAAGATATTCTGTATTAACACCTGTTGGGCTACTTCCTGTTGCAGTTGCGGGATTTAATATTAGAGAACTACTTGATGGTGCTATAAAAATGAAATCACATATCAAGTTATCAAAAGATATTAATAATAATCAGGCTTGGGCTTATGCAGCAGTTAGAAATGCTCTTTATAATGCTGGAAAAACTATTGAAATAGCTGTGAATTATGAACCAAAACTCTACTATATGACCGAATGGTGGAAACAGCTATACGGGGAAAGTGAAGGTAAAGAGAATAAAGGCATATTTCCGGCAGGGGTTAGTTTTACAACAGACTTACATTCGATGGGGCAATATATTCAGGAAGGTCTGAGGAATGTTTTTGAAACAGTTATATCTGTGGAAAAACCATCCCATGTACTTAAAATACCATCGGATAACAGTAACCTTGATGGTCTGAATTATATAGCAAGTAAGCCATTACATGAAGTAAACCATATGGCCGAAACAGGTACAACTCTTGCACATATTGATGGTGGAGTGCCAAATCTAAGGATCTCTATTCCAAAGATATCTGAAAACACCCTCGGCCAGCTAATATATTTCTACGAAATAGGCTGTGCATTAAGCGGATATATCCTAGGGGTAAACCCTTTCGACCAACCCGGTGTGGAGGCTTACAAAAAGAATATGTTTGCTCTACTTGGAAAGCCTGGATTTGAGAAGGAAACGGAAGCAATTTACAGCAGACTTAAATCAGAATAAGGTTTAAGCCTTAAGTATTAAATCATTCCGGAAATCATTTTTCTTACTGATTTCGCTTTAAGTGATTGATTTCACATTTATTTATATCTTTGCAACCCAAAAATTATATAACATAAATAACGAATTACTATGTCAGATATCGCTGTTGAAAACAAAATTCAATATAAAGTTGCAGATATTGCGTTAGCCGATTTTGGTCGCAAAGAAATTGATATTGCCGAGAAAGAAATGCCGGGCTTAATGTCCATTCGTAATAAACATTCTGTTGAAAAGCCATTGCGGGGTGTACGTATTATGGGATCATTACATATGACTATCCAAACCGCTGTTCTAATTGAAACATTGGTTGCTCTTGGAGCGGAAGTTAGATGGGCAAGTTGTAATATTTTCTCCACTCAGGATCATGCAGCTGCTGCTATTGCTGCTGTTGGAGTCCCTGTTTTTGCCTGGAAAGGTGAAACTCTTGAGGAGTATTGGTGGTGTACAAAACAAGCACTTTCATTTCCTGATGGCTTAGGTCCTCAACTTATTGTTGATGATGGTGGTGATGCCACATTATTAATACACAAAGGATTTAAAGCAGAGAAAGATGCGTCTGTTCTTGACGTTGAACCTGAAAGTGAAGAAGAAGGCGAAGTATTAAAAATTCTAAAATCAACATTAGCCGAAGATCCACAAAAATGGCACAGAGCTGTTAAAGATTGGAAAGGTGTTAGTGAAGAAACAACAACAGGCGTGCATCGTTTATATCAGATGTTCGAAAAAGGTGAGTTGCTTATACCTGCAATTAACGTTAACGATTCGGTTACAAAATCCAAATTTGATAACCTGTATGGGTGCCGTGAATCGTTAGCCGATGGAATAAAACGCGCAACAGATGTTATGATTGCCGGAAAAGTTGTTGTTGTAGCAGGTTATGGTGATGTTGGTAAAGGATCTGCTCACTCGATGCGTACTTATGGCGCGCGTGTTATTGTTACCGAAATCGATCCTATTTGCGCTCTTCAGGCAGCTATGGAAGGTTTTGAAGTTGCAACAATGGAAGAAGCTGTGAAGGAAGGAAATATATTTGTGACTACAACCGGGAACAAAGATGTTATCACGGTAGAACATATGTTGCAAATGAACGACCATGCTATTGTTTGTAATATTGGACATTTCGATAACGAAATCCAGGTAGCGCAAATGGAAAAAATTACTAAGAAACTAAACATCAAACCTCAGGTTGATAAATACACGTTTGCTGACGGACATTCAATTTTCTTGCTGGCTGAAGGACGTTTGGTTAACCTTGGTTGTGCCACAGGTCACCCTTCATTTGTGATGAGTAACTCATTTACAAATCAAACTCTTGCTCAAATCGACCTTTGGAATAAAAAGGATGAATATGAGGTTGGTGTTTATCGTCTGCCTAAATATCTTGACGAAGAAGTTGCCCGCTTGCATTTAGAACATATTGGCGTTAAGCTCACAAAAATGACCAAGGAGCAAGCTGATTATCTAGGAGTTGACATTAACGGGCCTTACAAGCCTGAGCATTACAGGTACTAGGATCTGGTATTACTGTTAACAGTAATATTTCTATCCTATAATGTGATGCGAGTTTGGATGCATAATGACTATGCTACAAGCTCGCATCTTTTTTGTATTCAATAAGTTTGCTGATAATAAATAGTAACAATATTAAGGTTTAGTATCGTTATTCTTCCTTATTTATTTTCTTGAATTTAATAGCTAAAGGACCCCAGATAAAAAGTAAGTGAAAAGTTGCTCCTAAACTTAGTATATAAATGATCTCGTCCATACAGCTTGTGCCTTTCAGCTTAAACGCGCAACCAACTATTACTACTCCCCAAATAAAAGCACTTGCTATTATAAAAAGTCCGATTGATTTTTTCTTCTTTTCCATGTTGTGTTTATTAATTATTTGATTTATTACGCTGCTTTATGTGGTTTTGTATTCAATACCATATAATAACTAAATCAAAATTAAAATATTACTTGATAAATTGATGATTAACATAATTAAGAAGTAGGGAGTTTATATTAGAATTCATTTGTTATAGCAAATTATCAAGAACTATAATAAAACATCGTTATCAGATCCAATTAGCAGAGTTTATAACTAGTATTATGTCATGTATACTTAATTGCAAATCACCATTATCCTAACATACATGATTAAGAATATTTAAGTATATCTATGATTTGTTACCTCTTATTTTCTACCTTTACAGACTAAAATAAAAAGCTTACAATTATGTAACCGGTCACTAAATTTAGTGTCTAATCAGAAACTTCTAATACGTTTCTCAACCAAGCTACGGAAATAAAAAATTATTAAACATAATTATTACTTTAAACAACTTTTACAAGCCATCTATTATCATATAAACCTCATTAATAAAGAAAAGCTATGAAATATTTTTTACTGACCTTTACAATATTATTAATTTCAAGTTTATCATTTTCTCAAATTAATAATGAAATTAATATCGACCACAAATGTTCACACGGTAAGACAAATAATTTTAAGACCCTGGATTACTTATACAACTGGCAAAGTGAATATTTGGAAGATTATGATGTAACATTTTATTTTCTAGATATTGAAGTTTCAAATTCTACAATATATGTTGATGGTAACACAACTATTAATGGAATTGCCAAAGTTGACCTCGATACTTTTGCAATAGAATTAATTCCGGAGCAAACCATTACTCAGCTGCTGTTTAACGGAGTCGAATATACCACATACCAAAGAGAAGGAAATAACGTAATTGTACCTGTTGACGAAATTAGTGCAGGTTCTAGTTTCTCAGCTCAAATTTTTTATAATGGACAACCACCAACCGGCGGATTTTTTGCTGGTATTTCAACAGATACAGGCTGGGGTAAAAATGTTACCTGGACATTATCGGAACCATTTGCTGCCTCCGACTGGTTTGCCGTTAAGCAAGACCTGGAAGATAAAGCAGATTCTGTTTGGGTATTTCTTACTACAAGCTCTGATAATATGGCTGGTTCACAAGGTTTGCTAACTGATGTGGTTGATCTTGGCAATGGAAATACTCGTTACGAATGGAAATCAAATTATCCTATAGATTATTATTTAATTTCTTTTGCTGTATCTGAATATCAGGAGTACAATATCTACGCACACCCTGAAGAAATGAACGGTGACTCTGTACTTATTCAAAATTTTATATACGATTCCCCAGGTTGCCTTGAGTATTACAAAGATGGCATTGATGAAACACCAGCAATGCTCGATCTTTTTTCTGACCTTTTTATACTTTATCCTTTCTGGCGGGAAAAATATGGACATTGTCAAACTCAGCTTGGTGGTGGAATGGAACATCAAACCATGACCACAATTGGTGGATTTTCATTTGGCCTGGTAGCACACGAGTTAGGACATATGTGGTTTGGAGATAATGTTACTTGTGCAACATGGAGTGATATTTGGATCAATGAAGGATTTGCAACTTATGCTAACTGTCTGGCTGAAGAATTTATACATGGATGGGGTAGTGCAGTTAATTTTATTGTTGGTAAACAAAATAGTGCAATGTCATCTCCCGGAGGAAGCGTATACATACCTATAGAAGAAATATATCCTGATAATGTTTGGCGCATTTTTGATGGTAGATTATCATATAATAAAGGTGGTGCAATAATTCATATTCTTAGACATGAAATACAGGACGATGAACTGTTTTTTGAAGTTCTGGAAACTTTTCAAACTATTTTTACAGATAGTACTGCTACAGGAGAAGATTTTAAAAATACGGCTGAAGATATAACAGGTATGGATTTTGATCAATTCTTCGACCAATGGTATTATGGTGAAGGATATCCAATATATGATATTGAATATTATAATTCAGATGGTACATTTTATATGACATCGTTACAAACAACATCTTCTTCAACACCATTTTTTGAAATGCTAATGGATTTTAGATTGTATTTTGGAGATGGATCTGATACACTGGTTTCGTTCTACCAAGATGATAATCTGGTTAATTTTTCAATGTACTATGGCAAAGAAGTGCTTTATATTGACGTTGATCCTAATAATTGGACAATGGAGCAATCGAGCGTTTCGGTTGGCGTTGAAGAGAAACAATCTCCAATCACTTTTAGCCTTGGTCAAAACCAATTAAACGAAAATATAATTCTGTATTTTGCGGATAAAGAATATGTTAATAAAGATATATCAATCACAAATATCTCAGGACAAACAGTTTATAAAGGACAAACTTCTAACCCTACATTTACGATCAATACTTCTTTTCTGCCAAAAGGAATATATATTATCAAGGCAATGAATGCAGAACATTCATTTATAAGGCGTTTTATAAAATAGCTTAATTATCAGCGACTTTCGTGAATTAATTATTATCGATTTTTTGTCCAGCTATCTCTAAGTGGCACTGTACGATTAACAACAAGTTTGTTTTCATTACTGTCTGGATCAATACAAAAATACCCAAGGCGTGGAAATTGCATACTAAACCCTGGCTTGGCAGTAAACAATGATGGCTCCAACTTACAATTATTGAGCACTTTTAGTGAATCAGTATTTAGAAACTCTTTAAAATCTTTATCCTTATGCCCTGCCGGATCTTCATCAGAAAATAAACGGTCATAGAGTCTGACCTCGGCATCAATTGCTTCTTGTGCAGATACCCAGTGGATAGTGCCTTTAACTTTTCTTTGTGCTCCACTCATACCGCTTTTTGAATCAGGATCGTAAGTACAGTAAATTTCATTAACATTACCGTGCTCATCGAGTTTAAAATCCTCACACTTAATTATGTATGCACCTATTAATCTAACCTCACGGCCGGGTCCAAGTCGAAAGAACTTCTTTGGAGGATCTTCCATAAAGTCATCGCGTTCTATAAATATTTCTTTTGTAAACGGAACTTTACGGATACCTGCTTCAACATCATTTGGATTATTTACTATTTCCAGTTCTTCAGTTTGATTGTCAGGAAAATTAGTAATCACAACTTTAACAGGATCAAGTACACCCATAACACGAGGAGCGATTAGGTTTAAATGTTCACGTACAGTAAACTCCAATAAGCTCACATCTATAACATTATCACGCTTGGCTACACCAATACGATCAGCAAAATTTCTAATAGATTCAGGGGTATAGCCTCTTCTGCGAAAACCTGAAATTGTAGGCATCCTTGGGTCATCCCAACCGTTTACATAATTGTTTTTTACGAGTTCAAGAAGTTTTCTTTTACTCATTACAGTGTAACTCAGGTTTAACCTAGCAAATTCAATTTGTCTGGGTCGATATGTTCCTTCAACAATTTGGTTTAAAGCCCAATCATATAAAGGTCGATGAACTTCAAATTCCAAAGTACATACACTGTGAGTTATTCCTTCAATATAATCCGACTGACCATGAGCCCAATCGTACATTGGATATATACACCACTCATTACCTGTTCGGTGATGATCCTGATGCAAAATTCGATACATAATTGGATCTCGCATATGCATATTTGGTGAACTCATATCAATTTTTGCCCGCAGAACCATAGCTCCTGTTTCAAACTCACCATTCTTCATTCGAGTGAATAATTCAAGGCTTTCCTGTATTGGTCTGTTACGGTAAGGACTCTCAATACCAGGTCGTGTTGGCACACCTCGTTGTTCGCTGATTAATGTCTGTGGTTGTTCATCTATGTAGGCTTTTCCATCCTCAATTAACTTTACTGCCCATTCATAAAGCTGACCAAAATAATCTGAAGCATAGCGCGGTTCGCCTTTCCATTCAAATCCTAACCATGATATGTCCTCTTTTATCGAATCGACATATTCAACATCTTCTTTCTCAGGATTTGTGTCGTCAAATCTTAGGTTACATTCACCATTATACTCATTTGCAAGGCCAAAATTCAAGCATATAGATTTGGCATGTCCGATATGCAGATAGCCATTTGGTTCAGGAGGAAATCGAAGATGAACCCGACCTTCATTTTTGTTTGCGATCAAATCTTCCTCTATGATGGATTCAATAAAATTCAGTGATCTTTTTTCGTTTTCAGGAAAATCCATATTTCTCAATAATATTTAATGTTTCAGGATTACAAATAGTTGCCATTCAATCCATTTCAACAATGAACAATGATTATGAAACTATTTGAGTCTGCAAAATTAATTAGAAAAGCATTTGTTTTACATGGAAAACGACGAAACGCTATTTTATTTTATTGATCCTAAAACCCTCAAAACATTGTTCATTAAAGTATTAGATATCACACATATAGAGGTGTTCGTTTGTGTACATAATGTGTATAATATCAGGACAACGAACACTGGTTCTGATTTAGTACAACACGTTACCTATAACATTTGCAATTAGTTACGAGGTTTGGCACAGTATTGGTCAAAAATATAATGCAATCATTAAATTTATATTAATTAAAACAAGAATCGCAACCTTATTTAATTTTCAACAACCTGATATGTAAAATCATCTCTCGAACATATCTTCAGGGCTTAGGCCTGTTCTTTGAATCCCATCGAAACTTTCGTTGGGATTTTTTCTTTTCCATGAACTATTAAATTAACTATTTTTGTATAAACTCATACGGTTAATGAAATCGCCTGTAATAAAGCATAAGAAAAAATGGAGGTTGGATCCAAGATTTATTGATGCTGATGTAAAAAATTTCAGGTTAATATTTTATGCTTTTTTAGTAGGGGCAATTGCTGGGGCTATAGGCTCAGTTTTTCGTCTTACATTAGAATACATTGAAGTTTACAGGGACAGTTTATATGCAAGCGCTGGCGAATCAGGAATTATTAGTTGGGTATGGCCCATACTATTTGGGATTATCGGAATAAGTTTTGCCTTATTTTTAGTGAAGAAATATGCTCCTGAAGCATCAGGAAGCGGGGTTCAGGAGATTGAAGGTGCATTAGATGAGATACGACCTATGCGTTGGAAGCGGATATTGCCAATTAAATTTATTGCTTCGTTATTTTCATTAGGAAGCGGGCTATTGTTGGGTCGTGAAGGCCCTACAATCCAAATTGGTGCCAACGTTGGTAAAATGATTAAGGACATTTTCAGACAAACTGATGATAAAACAAATCCTTTGGTTTCATCGGGTGCAGCGGCCGGACTTGCCTGTGCTTTTAATGCACCTTTCGCAGGAATAATTTTTGTTATTGAAGAAATGCATGGGCATTTCAGATATACTTTTTTTTCTGTGGCTGCAATTATGGTTGCATCCGGCACAGCAGATTTTGTAGTAAGAGCCTTAGTAGGAGCTGATCCCGTTATAAAAATGACGATTTTTCCAAGACCGGAGATGTCGGCCATATGGTTATTTATAGTCCTTGGGTTGTTCTTCAGTTTAATTGGATATTCGTTTAATAAATTACTCATTATTGTACTGAATTTTTTCAGCAACTTATCACGGATAGCATTTATTTTCAGCGGAATTCTTGCTGGAGTAGTAATAGTAGTAATCGGTGCATATTTCCCAGAGATGATCGGAGGTGGTTACCAAACTATTAGTCAGGTTCTTGATCAATCATTTACTTTATCTGTGCTTTTAGTTTTGTTTATTGGCCGGATGCTAATGTCGATTTTCAGTTATGGTACAGGTGTACCAGGAGGTATTTTTGCACCTATGCTTGCCATTGGTGTTGTATTCGGGATGCTGTTTGGTGGTGTGGTGGATTACTTTTTTCCTGATCTTGTTTCGCATCCGGGGATTTTTGCCGTTGCCGGGATGGCAGGAATTTTCGCCTCAACTGTACGAGCCCCACTTACTGGTTTAGTTCTTGCCGTTGAAATGACAGCAAACTATGAAATGATACTACCTTTGATTATTACAACCGTAACGGCTTCGGTTGTTACTGCGCAACTAGGCAACGAGCCAATTTATACTACTTTGCTTAAGAGGACATTAGCAAATGAAAAGTCGTTAAAATAGTACCTTTTATTAAGAACTTTGTTTTTATTGCCTGTTATGCCTGCCCTTTTCACCACTTTCATATTCTTTTAGCTTATTTTTGTTTTGAATAGATGAGAACGATTTTTATAATATTGGCAATCCAATTTCTTTCAATTTCATTGTCCTTTGGGCAAATGATTGATGTTACAGAACTATATCCTACCAATAAATATTTCTTTCCAAACTTTGAGAATATTGGTAAAACTGCCGACCTTCGACATTATCGTATAAGCTCAATAATTGAGGATCATGAGGGGTATTTATGGATTGGGACCAAAGATGGTGGGTTAATGAAGTATGATGGATATGCTTTTGATTCTTATGAATTAGATCCATACGATCCTTTTTCACTATCCAGTAATGATGTTTTCTTTGTTTTTAAAGATTCCAGAAATATGCTTTGGGTTGGCACCGACAACTCACTCAGCTATATTCATCCTTTTAATTATCAATTTCTTAAAGTGGGATTATACACATCTGATGATTCGGCTGTGGTTCCACGAAACGTAACATGTATTACTGAGTTAAAAAATGGAAATTTATTGATCGGTACTAATATCGGAATCTTTGAGATCTCAAATATCCATGATTCAAATTTTATAAAACAGAAAAGACCATATATTAATAATGATTCTGTGAACATTACCATAAAACATATATTATTACAAGATGATAACCCCCTTGTTGCTGGAAAGATTATTAAGGATATTATATTGGATGATAATGCCAACCTTTGGATACTAAGTAAATATGAACTTGGGGTAATAAATTACGAGAAACTATCTTTAAATTCAAACAATCTATCAAGTAAGAAAAAAATTTACGGGAATTATAAGGTGGTTACTGAAATTGAGGATGCATCAAAAATATTTATTGATGAGTTGGGAATAATATGGGTAAATACAATAAATAATATTTTTAAGATAGTTGACGATCAAAATTCGTTTAAAATAGAAAAGATAGAATATAGCCCGAATATAGATGCTATTGATGAATTTATTAGTGCTAATAATGCTGGCAGAAAGTTTTGGGTAGGACATGCCGAAGACAACCTAAAATTATTTGACGAAGATAGCCATACCTTTTATCCTTTAACCTTTGGAACAAAAAATATAAATAATCTACATGATCATGGCGTTAGCTGTTTCCTTAGAACCAGCTCAAATGCAATCTTTATAGGTACAGCATGGGGTGGATTATATAAATTTAACCCAAATGCTGTTTTATCTAATTTTCACCCCAACCTGCAAACAATTCATCAAAACCAAACTAGTAATCTTAGATACGTTTATGAAGACTCAAAGGGATATATGGATGATTGCTGAAAATATATACCGATGTGACAAAAACAGTGGAGAAATCTTATCAACATATAATGCAGATTTCTTTAATCATCTTTGGAGTTTTGCAAACATTTTACTCGAAGATAAGCAAGGGGGTTTTTGGATAGGGATGGAAAGCAGGGGTTTAATTTATTTAGATATCAAAAACGATGCTGATAAGAATAGCCCATCAAAATGGATTACAAAGCAACGGAAAATTATCAAGGATAAAACAATAACAGCCTTAACAGATAGTGACACCGGAATAATCTGGGCAGGAACAATTTATCGTGATCTGGACAGTGCAAAAACTTATACAGAATTATACAAGATCAACCAAGCTGGAGATATTCTTGGAAGATATCCAATAGCACAACGTTTATTGAGAAATGGTAATGAAACCGATCTGTTTATTAATAAAATTTACGTTGACAAGAACAATGATCTGTGGCTTGGAACAGGGTATGGGTTAGTCCTGTTTTCTGAATCTACAGATAAAATTAGAACCTTTAAGGATAAAGCGCTCAATGAATTAACCATAGGAAATAATAATATACTATCTGTTTGTCCTGACCCTTATCAATCCGATAGTTTGCTTTGGATAGGTACAGCAAATAGAGGTTTGTATACTTTCAATCTTAAATCTTACAACTTCAGGCCATGGAATAAAACTAAAGGACTTCCAACAAATCATATTGCATCTATTTTGGATGATGGCCTTGGAAATCTTTGGCTTGGTACCGATCGTGGAATAACTAAGGTTATTATTGATAGCACTGGAGGTTCAATATCTAATGTTTATAATTTCAATACTTCTGATGGTCTTATAACCAACGATTTCACTAATTATTATGGGCCAAATGCAGTTAAAACAAAGAATGGACAATTAATATTTACCGGTCCAAGAGGGTTTCAAATAATTGAGCCTGAAAATATTAAAGTTGATTCAAAAATACCAGCCATAAACATTAGTGATTTTACTATTAATTATAAACCTGCCAATTTTGGTCAGCCTGATTCACTTCTTACTAATCCTTTATCTATTACAGACCGTATTGTTCTTCCTTATTACAAAAACACTTTAGGGTTTAAAATGACAGCGCTCGACTTTAAGTCACCTAACAATTTAAGCTATGCTTTTATGCTGGAAAATTACAATGATAACTGGGTTTATAATAATAACAAAAGAACGATTCAATATACGAAATTACCTCCCGGGAAATATAAACTAAAAGTGAAGGTTGCAAACAGAGATGGTATATGGGGTGATAGTATAGAAGTATTAAAAATCCAAATAAAAAGGCCATGGTGGCTAAGTATTATTGCATATATAATATATGTATTAATATTTATCATAGGGGTTTGGTTGGTAGATAGATTTCAGCGTAACAAGCAGAGAATGGAAATTAGCCTTGAGAAGAACAGAATAGAAGCAGAAAAATTAAGAGATCTGGATTTATTGAAATCGAAGTTCTTTGCCAATATATCACACGAATTTAAAACTCCTTTAACCCTAATTATGAATCCCATTGATCAAATGCTGGCAAAGCAGGATCAGTCATCAAATTATGATTCATTATTAATGATAAAAAGAAATGCCAAGCGGCTGCAACAGTATATTACAGAAATACTGGAGCTTTCAAAACTTGATGCACATAGATTAAAGCTTACAATAAGAGAGCTTGATATTGTTAAGTATTTAAATTATATGATAGCATCATTTGAATCGCTTGCTAATCAAAAAAACATTTCTCTTAAATTAATATCTGCAAACAAGGAACTTATATGCTACTTAGATCCTGAAAAGATAAATACTATCATATCAAATTTGCTGATCAATGCAATTAAGTTTACTCCGAAAGGTGGTCGGATTGAGTTATCAATATCAGGGTGCGCGTGTAACGTGCACGATTATTGTGCAAAGAAAACCGGGTGTTTAGTTATTTCTGTTAAAGACACCGGTATTGGAATTCCTGAAAATAAAATACCCCTTATTTTCGACCGATATTATAAGGTAAACAAGGAGAATAGGGATAATGAAACTGGTACCGGACTGGGGCTTGCAATAGTTAAAGAACTTGTAAATCTACACCATGGAACAATTAACGTTACAAGTAAAGAAAATAGTTTCTCCAATTTTCAACTTCAGTTTCCTTTGGGGCTTATTAAACCCAATCCGGAAGAATTAGGAAATACTACTCTTTTCGAAGTGGAAGAAGAATTTAACATTCCACAAAAATTGCATAGTGATACAAGCGAAAATGAAGTAAATGAGGAATCTGAGCCTAATTTAAATATCGTTCTGGTTATAGAAGATAATAAGGATATGAGAACACTTATATCAGCCGGACTGAAACGTGATTATCAGGTAATATTGGCAAGGGATGGTGAAGAAGGCATTAAGATGGCCATTGAAACCAGTCCCAACCTGGTAATTTGTGATGTAATGATGCCTAAAAAGGACGGTTTTGAAGTTGTAAGATCTCTTAAATCAAATGAGATCACCAGTCATATTCCAATAATCATGTTAACTGCAAGATCTGGAATAACAGATAAATTAGCAGGGTTGGAAATCGGCGCTGACGATTACCTAATAAAACCATTTAATGGTCAGGAATTAAAGACACGCGTTGCAAACTTGCTAAAACAAAGGGATAAGTTAAGAGAAAAATTCAGTAAACTAAACATTCTTAAACTTGATAAACTACCTGATAAATCACTAGATCAGGTTTTTCTCGAGAAAGTAGTTTTAATTATTGAAACAAATATGTCTGATGAGAATTTTAGCATCCAAATATTATTAAAACAACTCAACGTCAGTCGTACCCAATTACACAGAAAATTGAAGGCACTTGTAAACCAATCTGCTAATGAATTAATTCAAAGTATTCGTCTTCAAAAAGCTTCGGAAATGTTAATCAACAAAACTGCGACTGTCTCCGAAGTTTGCTACTTGGTAGGCTTCTCCAGCCCACCATATTTCACCCGATTATTTAAACAACATTTTGGCCACAATCCTTCCGAACATCCAGCTAACAAAAGATGAAATAACCAGTTTTAAAGGGGTTTCTCCCGATTTTGGAACAATAAGATAAGGTTTTGGAACACTAAGATAAGTTGCTCGGCATGGCTCGCAATACATTTGCATAAAACTAAAATATGCAAACCATGGAGTTAATTAATAACGCAGCAACTTTAAATTTTCGGAAAAAAAATAAGAAGCAAAAAATAGTAACACTTCTTACTGTTGGATTGATATTTCTTCTTCTAAGTCCAGGAAATTTAGTTGCACAATTTATTGGGGCTGATTTCCAATATGAAGTTTACAAAAATGAAATAGCGGATACTATCCCGCTTTCTGTTTTAGAGTCATTACCACCAACTTTTTCTGCTGACCCAAATTCACCGATTAAGTACAAAGTAATTTTGAAATTGTATTTCAGTTGTAAACATGAAGATTTTCTTTCTGAACAGCCAATTACAATTCATGAACATCTTGCCTCTATGCAAACAGGTGAGGTAAACCTGAAACTGGATAGTGTTTCAACAACAACCGAATATTTAACTGTAGCATGTGATATGGCTAATGAGCAATGTCTTAAAACAGCAACATATTCAGGTGTAATAGAAGTTATGAATATGGCAGGAGGGCATGATATTACATGGGGTACATGCTGCTGGGAATATTCTGTTAAAAATCTTGATAATCTCACAATGCAAGGATTAGCAATGGTTCTGCATGTGCCTTTTTCACAAGATCAGCAGACTAACTCATCACCTATATTCTTAGACGCCCCTCGGGTACTAACTTGTTCTGATAAAATTATGAACATAAATAGCGGTGCAAGGGATAGAAATGGTGATAAACTAACTTATAAACTTATACAGCCATATACTTATGAACAAGTAAATTCTTATGGCAATTCTAAACACTCAGATCTATTTCCAGGCCAACAAACTTATAAGCCAATTGTAGTGGGCAGACCTCCTTTTAAAAAGGTAGTATATGCCACAGGTTTTGAGGCTGATAAGCCACTGGGTAAATCGATCTTTTCAATCGACAATAACACGGGCTCTGTAGATGTACAACCAACCGAAGCGGGCCAGTACCTTATAGGTATTGGTGTTTCCGAGTACAGAAATGAAATTCTTATTGGTGAAGCACAACGTGTTTTTCTATTTGAAGTACTTACAGGCCTTTCCAATGATATATTACCAAATAATAAAATTTCAAACAATTAAATATTAAAATATGAAAACATTAATTACTCATAAAAAAAAGAAGAGACTTCGTATTATTCAAAGTCTTCTTGTTTTACTATTTCTTACAAATTTTGGATATGCCGCTGATTACTATTGGGTAGGTGGATCAGGCGACTGGTCAGACCATTCAAATCATTGGGCAACCACAACGGGTGGTGCAGTATTTCATGCCTCTGTCCCCTCACAATTCGATAATGTAATTTTCGACGCTAATTCATTTTCAGCTTCAGGACAAACTGTTACTGTAACATATGAAAGTTACTGTAATAAATTTGATTCTAGAGATGTTATTGCCGGTGCTAGATTTACCAGTACACGAGCCCTTCATATTTACGATGGCATCGAGATCGATCAAAATCTAATCTTTTCTCAAACAGGAGATTTAACACTATATAGTGGAGATCTTACTGTAGGAACAGGTGACCCAAACGGTGCTGTAAGCTTCTCTGCTAATAGTACAGTAAAGTTAAACAACGGAGTTCTGATAGTATCTGACTATTCCAATTTTTCACATTCGGGATCATTTACTGTTACAACAGGAAATGCAACTTTTGGAAAGCATGCAACTACTACAATTAGAAGCTTGAATCTTCAGGCTGGTAGCCTTGCTGTTGGTGATAGCAGTACATTTAACGGACATCATTTACATGTAAGTAATGGAAATGCTACTATTGGTAATAAAGTTAATTTTTACGATTACGGTGAGTTCCAAATTTATCAAGGAAGCTTAACAATCGGTAACGATACTTATTTCAGACAAGATCATCACACATTATTAGTTCAAGTAGGAAACCTTGAAGTAGGAACAAATTCTACTTTTTACAGATATGGTGGTAGTACTTATGTTAGAAATGGTGATCTTATTATTGGTGATAATTCTACATATCAGATACAATCTCATACACAGGTTAACAATGGTAGTGTAATAATGGGCCAGGATGCTGCATACATTGGCTATGGTGGTTATAATAATCAAATTTGGAATGGTGATTTCACTCTTGGAGCAAACACAACATATAATTCACAAGGACACACCTATATATATACTGGTACTTTTAACTGGGATAATTCAAATTCTATAATTAACAGTGGTACCATTTATCTTAATAATGGTGACTTCCACTTAACAGCTGGTGTTTCTTTTAACTCTACAGGATCACTTCAAGCACTAAATGGTTCACTTATTGTTGATGCCGGTGTTACTGCAACGATCAGGGGAAATGTTCAATTAACAAATGGTACAATTGATCTTGATCCAACCGCAACCCTTGACTGGTGGACAGATCTTTATCTAAGAAGCAATCAATCTGGTGGTCAATATGATATTGACGCTGGTGGCAGAGACTTTAAGAGAATTCAATTTGATGGTAGCAATTATAACACTGAATATGACTTTATTGATGATGTTGTAGCTTCAAGCGATGGTATCTTTATGTATGCCAACAAAATCAACTTTAACGGACATGGTGTTAACGTAGCGCGTTTCTATTCTTGGACCAGTGGTGAAGTTTGGATGGACCTTGCTGGAACCGATACGGTTTTTGTAGATTATGAGTTTAGAATCTATCCATCAGCCAACACCCATTTAAATATGGATGCTGCAACTGTACAGTTTGAAACTACCAACCATATGTATTTCTATGGCGGTAACAATCAAACCTATAACGATTTGATTTTTAATGCCAATAATACCGCTGCTACTCAGGTACATTTTGAAGGTAACGGAAATACAGTTAGAGATATACTCATAAATGCTAAGGGAAATCAGTATTTAAATCATACAGGTAGTTATACGGTAAGGAATCTGACGCTGGATTATCAAAGTAATAATTCTGCACATCCTACTCTGAGCTTTAGCGGCAACTGGAATGTAACTGATACATACAAGGTTCAGGGACCTGCAACCATGCAAAGTAACATATATAGTTATTCTAGCAACACCTTTAATGTTTTTGATGTTCCAGGTGTTAATCAATGGATACTTAGAGCTAACACCACACAAACATTTGGTGAAATAGTACCTATTTCTGGTACTTGTGCAAAAACCGTTACTATAAAAGGTGAAACACTTGGTTCACAAGGAACATTTTCAATGGCATCTGGTACTTTTAATGGTGACTGGTTAATTCTACAGGATGTAAACGCAACAGGTGCAGGATCGTTTGTTGCAGATAATACTGTTGATCTGGGTAATGTTACAGGCTGGACAGTTAATACTATCCCCCCAAGAGATTTTTATTGGGTAGGTAATAATGGTAATTGGGATATAGCCAGTAATTGGTCTGACGTAAGTGGTGGAACTCCTGGTAATTGTGGAATTCCAAACCGTCTTGACAACGCCATCTTTGATGAAAACTCATTTAGCGCTTCCGGGCAATATGTAAATATCAATGTTTCAGCTGATTGCGAAGATATGATATGGACAAATGTTACCAGCGGAGCCGGAATTAATGGTAATTCGAATGTTAACATCTATGGTTCGTTACAACTGGATAACAACATGACATTCAATCATACCGGAACTTTCTATTTCCAATCAACAACAACTGGAAACACTATTAAAACAAATGGCGTTCAAATGCGTCAGACTATCTTTAGAGGTCAAAATCAATCTACTGGAGAATGGAGTCTACTGGATGATTTTAATGCTCACAATAACTACATGTATTTTGAACGAGGTACTTTCCACTCAAACGGACACAACATAGACGTTCATTCATTCTACAACTGGACAGGAAGCCCTGCCAATATACATTTTTCACAATCTGATACAAGTTTCGTGAAACTCCAATACGAGTTTAGAATTTATCCAACAACTAATGTGAATGTTTATGCTGACTCAACTGATATCATTTTTGAGAATAATAACAATCACATGTATTTCTATAGTGGTGATTATGATGCTCAATATCGTGATATAATTTTCAATTCATTTGCAAATGCAGGATATTACATTCATATGCAATATGCTAATAAAGCTCGTGATATCAAGGTAACTTGTTCTGGAAACCAGTATATGTATTTCTACGACAAGAAAGAGGCACGTAATGTATCAATCAATTATACAAATGGTGCACCTACTGGCCAGTGGATACAAATGAATGGCAGTAATACATTCAATAGCCTGAACATCCATGGAATTGGAAATAACAGACCTACTGTTTATCTTCATGGTAACAACTCTCTTGGAGATGTTAGCTTCTCAAACCTAAGCAATCTTTACTTCGGCGGACTTCAAACAATGGATAGCTTTACTCCTTTATCAGGAAGTTGTGATAGGTTACTTAATTTCTGGGGTGGTAATGGTGTTAGTATGGCCAGTGGGACTTTTGAAGTAAACTGGGCTTATATGTACAACCTTACAGCATCGGGAGGAGCCACTTTTAATGCAAATAATATATTAGGAACAAGCTACAACCTTAACGGATGGAATGTAAATAATATTCCTCCAACTAATTTTTATTGGGTTGGTGGACAAGGTAATTGGACTGATCCCAATAACTGGTCATATACCAGTGGTGGAACACCAGGCGTTTGTCCTCTTCCAGGTAGATTTGATAATGTATTCTTTGATGTGAACTCATTTTCTGCTCCTAATCAATATGTAAATCTTAATACAACTGCAGAATTTAATAACATGCTTTGGACAAATGTAAACCATCCACGTTTAGTTGGTGGTGGACAAATGAATGTTTATGGTTCATTTCAGTTAGATTCAAAGTTAAGCTATGAAGCTACCGGTTGGGTATATTTCCGTTCAAAAACTGCCGGAAATGTTATCAAAACTGCTGGCAAAAAACTTTATTATGTAAGATTTGACGGAGAAGGACAAAGTACAGGCGAATGGACACTTTCTGATGATCTTGAAGTGCATTACGATTTATATATCGACCGTGGTACTTTTATCTCTGATGGTAACAACATTTCATCGAGGATATTCTATGCCTGGACAGGATCACCAACAACTATTGATCTGACAGGAACAGAATATGTGGAAGTTACAAATCGTTTCCAAATATATCCTAACAACTTTAACCTTATCATGGATGAGGCTGATGTGAGATTCACAGGTACAAATTATTTCTATTTTATTGGTGGTGGTAATACTTACAACAATATAGAAATGACAGCATCTAATACTGGTTATTCATACATTGAATTTCAATACAATAATCAAATAGATAATGTAATAATTAATGCTGCAGGATATCAAGCCATTAGGTTCTATCACAATTCAACCTATAATGATGTTGATATTCAATTCTCAAATCAAACAAATAACATTCCTTATGTTTACATTGAAGGCTCAAATACTTTTAACGATTTAAGTATGACTTCAACAGGAAATGCAGGACCTTATATTTACCTTAACGGAAGTAATACTTTCAACAATCTAGTTTCTGCTGGTGTTGGAACTCGTTTATATCCTCGTGGTAATACTACACAACAAGTTAACGACTTGCTGGCAATTGGATCAGGTGGATTTCCTGTATTTTTCCAATCACAAAATCAGGGAACACAAGCCACATTCTACAAACCATCAGGAACAGTTTGTCTTGATTATGTATGGATGAGAGATATTAAAGCTGTATCAGATCTTGATGGACAAGGCGTTCCAATGACAGATTTCTTTGCAGGTAATAATAGTGTAGACCTTGGAAATAACAGCAGCAACTGGGCATTCTCCTCCTGTGATGGATATTACTGGGTAGGTGGCAGCGGAAGCTGGGGACAACAAACACACTGGGCTACTTCATCTGGCGGAACACAACTACATACAACACTGCCAACACAATTCGATGATGTTTACTTCGACGCAAACTCATTTACCACTGCCGGAGAAGTAGTTACTGTGGATATTAGTGATCCTAGATGTAGAAACATGTCTTGGAGCTCATCACTTTTTACTCCTACAATGGCGGGAAGCGGACAAGTAAATGTTTACGGATCGCTGAAACTGATTTCTAATATGGTCATGGATTTTACTGGTGACTTTAACTTTAAATCAGACGTTGCGGGAAATGAGATCAACTCAGGAGGACACACTCTTGCAAACATTAACTTTATTGGAGGTAATGATGGCGAAGGAGAATGGACACTTGTAAATCACTTAGATGTAAGCAACAGCATTAATCTAAGTAATGGTTCATTCATAACAAACAATAAAGAAGTTAGTGCAAAGAATTTTAATTCTACCACTATCAATACTCGTACACTTGATCTTGGAAGTTCTAAGTTCACCATTAATGATGGACAATGGAATCCTTCAGGAACAACTAATCTTACGTTTGTTAAAGGAACATCAGAGATCGTAATTACAGGTACTGCTGCAAGTAATTTCCTAGGAGCAGATCTTGATTACAATAATGTTACTTTTAATACAACAGATCAACTTGCATCAAGTTTAACAGGAACAAATACTTATAACACACTTCGTTTCGACGCTGGTGTTACAGTAACAATGGAGCCTGTTGTTCAGGAAGCTGTTCAAATTCTAGCTTTAGGAACTTGTGCAGATAACGTAACTCTGTTATCTTCAACTTCAGGAACTCCTGCAACACTAAAACAAACATCAGGAACAGTTGAAGGTAAATTCTTAACACTGGAAGATAATACTGCTACAGGTGGTGCAACATTTAGCGCTAACCTAAGTACTAATCTTGGAAACGTAAGTGGATGGTCATTTACATCAGCACCTGTTATTTCAATTACTGAAGAAACTGGATTAGTTGATTGTGTACTTAATAATGACGGATGGGCTAAAGTTACTGTAACTGCAGGCACTCCTCCATTTACATATCTATGGTCAACAACTGAAACTACCGACTCGATTGGTGGATTAATTCCAGGAACTTACTATATAACTGTAACCGACTCTGTTGGTTGTAGTATAACTGAAGCCGTTGATGTAGTTAATAAACCATCAGCTCTTGATCCAATCGGATTTACAATGTCTGATGATCAAATCTGTTTAGGAACAGCTATTGATTTCGCTGCTGCTGATGTTGTATCAAACGCATTACAATTCGACGGATCAGACGACTATGTTGAGGTTGGTGACTTTGCTTCACTTTCTCCAACAGATAGTCAGCCAATTACATTTGAAGCATGGATCAATCCTGCATCAACAAGTAATGGTATGATTGCAAGTAAGTATTCAAATGGAATCGCTGCTAATTCAAACTTCTTTGTTGGTCTAACTAATGGAAATGTTGAAGTTTCAGCAAATGGTACTGAGTCAATTAGTTCAAGTGCTACAATTCCTACAGCCGACTGGACTCACGTTGCAGTTGCTTTTGAATCAGGATCAGGAAACACTATTATTTATATAAATGGTGTTTATGATAATTCAGGAACATTAACTTATAATTCCGCAAACGGAAGCTCCAGTTTTGTACTTGGTACTATTGCCACTGGTGCTGTTTCCTCTGACTATTTCGACGGAACACTTGATGAAGTGCGTGTTTGGGATACAATCAGATCATCTTCCGATATTTTTGAAAACATGACTGTTCCACAGAGCGGATCTGAAGGACGTCTTGTTGCATATTATCGTTTGGATGAAGGTACAGGTAGTACTGTAGCTTTTGATAAAACATCAAATGCATATATGGGTACACTAACTAATATGGATCCTGCATCTGACTGGATTTCACCAGGAGCATTTACTCCTTCTGTAACTTATGAATGGGACTTTGGTGACTTCACAGGAAGTACAAATCAGAATGAAACTCATACATACGCAAATTATGGTACCTATGTAGTAGCACTAGCAACTAGTGATGCAACCGGATGTCCTAATATAGTAAAGGATACTGTAATTGTTAGTAATGTAACTGCTTCAGTAGCATCAACAAATGTACAATGTTATGGTGCTACCAATGGTACTATTACTATAACAGCTGCAGGTGGTGTGGAACCATATAACTATTCAATTGACGGCGGTACAACTTATGTTTCAAGTGGTATATTCGCAGGTCTTGCTGCAGGTTCTTACTCAGTAGTTGTAACGGATGCAATTTCATGTGAATCAAGCGCTCAAAGCGTAACACTTTCAGAACCTTCATCTGAACTTACATTTACCACAGTTCAGGAAAATGTAGTATGTGCTGATGATGCTAACGGTTCAATTACTGTAACAGCAGAAGGTGGCACTCCTCCATATCAGTATTCACAAAATGGTGGAATTAGCTATCAGCCATCACATATTTTTGCTGACTTACTTCCTGGTGATTATACAATCAGAGTAAGAGATGCTAACAGCTGTAGCCCAACTGACCAAGTGGTTTCTATACTAAGACAAGATGATATTCCTCCGGTAATTACTTGTCCTCAGGATATCACTACTTATGTAACACCTTCAAATGGATGCTATGCAATAGTTAACTATGATCTACCCGTTGCAACTGATAATTGTGAATTAATTTCACTTGAATTAGCAAGCGGAGGAGCAAGCGGTTCATTATTCCCTGTTGGGGTTAATACAGTAACCTATATTGCTACTGATGCTAGTTATAATACATCAGAATGTTCGTTTACAATAACAGTTGTGGACAATCTTCCTCCAACTGCTGTTTGTCAAAATATAGATCTATATCTTGATGCAACAGGAGTTGCAACTCTTACACCTGATATGGTAGATGGTGGAAGTTATGATAATTGTGATTCAATAGCTTTAACCATTGATGTTAATTTCTTTAGCTGTGCTACCCTAGGTGATAACCTTGTTGTATTAACTGTTACTGACGAAAGTAACAATTCAGCAAGTTGTACCGCAACAGTTACTGTTCTTGACACAATAGCTCCTGTTACTGCATGTAACGATATTACTATTAATCTTCCGGACAGAAATGCATATACTCTAACTCAACTTGAGATAGATGAAATTGCATTTGGAAGTAGTGATAATTGTTCATTTACTTACACTCTAACTTCAGGTACTACAGTTTATGATTGTAACTCAGTAGGAATATCTTACCCGGTTTCTCTAACATTTACTGATCCTTCAGGAAATACTTCAATATGTACTGCCAATGTAACTATCACCGATAGCCTAAGCGTATGTAATGATCCTCCGGTAGCTGTATGTATGGACTTCCTTGTATCAGCAGGAGAAAATTGTGACGCAATGGTAGCGGCATCTGATGTAGATGGTGGATCATACGATCCTGATGGCGATCCAATGACAATGACACTTGACAACTATGGTCCATTTGGAGTTGGAACACATACAGTAACCTTGACAGTAAGCGACTATGAATATAGTGATGTATGTACTGCTACAATTACTGTATTGGATGACACACCTCCATTGGCTGTTTGTCAGGATATTACTATTTCGCTTAGCTCAACAGGTGGTGCTTCTATTACAACATCTCAGGTTGATAATGGTTCAAGTGATGCTTGTGGAATCTCTTCAATGACAGTTAGCCCTAACACATTTGATTGTTCAAATGTTGGAGGTAACACTGTAACACTTACAGTAACGGATGTTAATGGTAATGTTTCAGAATGTCAAAGTACAGTTACTGTTGTTGACGAAACAGCACCGGAAGCTATTTGTCAGGATCTTACTATCCAACTAGATGTATTTGGAAATGGATCAATTACTGCCAGTCAGATTGATAATGGATCAAACGATGCATGCGGAATACAATCAGTAACAGTAAGTCCTAGCACATTTGATTGTTCAAATATTGGCGGCAACACTGTAACTCTTACAGTAACAGATGTTAACGGTAACGTTTCAGAATGTCAAAGTACAGTTACTGTTGTTGATGATATCTTACCTGAAGCACTATGTGCTCCTGCAAGTATTACTCTTGTCGGAGGTACTGCGATCCTCACACCTGATATGGTTGACGACGGATCAAACGATGCTTGTGGAATCGCTTCGATGACAGTTTATCCAAACACATTTGACTGTTCAGAAATTGGAGATCATTCAGTAATATTAACGGTAACTGATAACAATGGTAATGTTTCAACTTGTGAAACAACAGCTACCGTTGTTGGTGAAGTACCATCATGTGATATTTCATTTGTATTTGAAAACAACACATACACTGGTGGAGATGGTTATACTATATTCCTCGGTTATGGTCCTCAGGCGTTAACTGCTACAGCTAATCCAACAGGAGGTAGTTCGTTCACTTACAACTGGACAGGTGGTTCAGGATACTTAAGTTCAACAACTAGTGCAAATCCTGTTTTCACACCAACACAAGAGGGTTATTATACACTAGAATGTACAGTAACAAATGAGTTTGGTTGTGAAACAACATGTTCATTAGAGATCTGTGTACTTGATATCCGTGCAGGTGGAAATGGTAATAATGCTAAAGTATATCTTTGCCATGTTCCAAACGGTAATCCTAACAAAGCTAAAACAATTAAAGTTAGTGTAAATGCTGTACCAGGTCACTTAGGTAATCATTCAGGTGATAAACTAGGTCGTTGTGATCAAAGTTGTGATGCATACAAAGATGGATTTACTTACACAGCTTATGATGGAGATCATGATCCAGAGATTACAATTTATCCGAACCCAACTCGTAAATCATTCAATCTTATCATTGAATCACACAACGAGGAAGAAATTAATGCATACGTTTACGATGCATCGGGAAGAGTTAAAGCTTCACTTGAAAAAGTTGAGCCACACCTTGAGAGATCATTTGGTGATGACTTACCAGTAGGATTCTACTATGTGAGAATTATACAGGGAGAATTTGTGAAAACAGTTAAAGTAATTAAACTGCAATAAGCAAAGTAATTTAAGAATTGAAAAAGGCTGCTCCATATATCGGGCGGCCTTTTTTGCTTTTAATGATTCCATATATCAATTTCCATGTTGTCAATTAATCTGTGAAATATTATCGTTATCGTATTGATTTTAAATTACTTTTGCAAACCCATTTTTTGCTGACATAACACTAATAACCCTATTCAAATGATTACAGTTACAGATTTAAGAATTCAATTCGGCAAAAGAGTGCTGTTCAATGATGTAAACATGAAGTTTACTGCCGGGAATTGCTATGGGGTTATAGGTGCAAACGGGGCTGGAAAATCCACCTTTTTAAAAGCCATTGCTGGAGATATTGACACTGCAACAGGACATATTGGTATGGATCCTGGTGAGAGATTGTCTGTGCTTAGTCAGGATCACTTTGCATTTGATGAGTATTCGGTAATTGATACCGTAATGAAAGGGCACTCACAGTTATGGGAAATAATGCAGGAAAAAAATGCAATCTATGCTAAACCGGATTTCTCTGATAAAGATGGGATGAAAGCTGCAGAACTGGAAGAAAAATTTGCAGACATGGATGGATGGAATGCAGAAAGCGATGCCGCTACTTTGTTGAGCGACTTAGGAATAAAAGAAGAGTTTCATCACATGTTAATGAAGAATATGAGTGGGAAACAGAAGGTAAGGGTGCTTCTTGCACAAGCCCTTTTTGGTAACCCTGATAATCTGTTACTTGATGAGCCCACAAACGACCTCGACCTTGATACTGTAACATGGTTAGAAAATTATCTTGGCAATTATGAAAATACAGTTCTTGTAGTATCTCACGACAGGCATTTCCTTGATGCAATCAGCACACATATTGTTGATATTGATTTCAACAAAATACAAATGTTTGCCGGTAATTATAGTTTTTGGTATCAAAGTAGCCAACTGGCATTACGTCAACAACAAAAGGCCAACAAAAAGGCTGAGGACAAGAAAAAAGAACTACAGGAATTTATATCACGTTTTAGTGCTAATGTTAAAAAATCCAAACAGGCTACTAGTCGTAAAAAGATGATTGAAAAGTTAAATATCAATGATATACAACCTTCAACAAGAAAATATCCCGGAATCATTTTTAAACCCGAACGAGAGGCTGGTGATAAGATTATTGACGTAAGTGGTTTAAGTGCCAGTATTGATGGCAAAGTACTTTTTAAGGATGTAGATTTTTATGCAAATAAAGGCGATAAAATTATTTTCTTATCAAAAGATACAAGGGCAATGACAGCCTTTTTTGAGATAATCAACGGACATCAAAAATCAGATTCAGGTATCTATACGTGGGGTCAAACAATTACATCCTCCTATTTGCCTTTAGATAATTCATCTTTTTTCAGCAGCAAGTTAAGCTTATTCGAATGGCTTTGTCAGTTTAGCAGCGATACCACAGAAATTTATATTCGAGGGTATTTGGGCAAAATGCTTTTTGCAGGAGAAGAAATATACAAACAGGTGAATGTTCTATCCGGTGGTGAAAAAATGCGTTGCATGATTTCAAAGATGATGTTAACAGAAGCTAATGTGCTAATATTTGACACCCCAACAAATCATCTTGACCTTGAGTCTATTCAGGCATTCAATAATAATTTGGTAAAATATCCGGGAAATATCTTTATGTCATCTCATGACCATGAGTTCATACAATCAGTTTGTAACAGGGTTATTGAGCTTACTCCCAATGGAATTATTGACAAGCTAATGTATTATGATGAATATATCTCGGATGAGAAAATTAGGGAGCAGAGGGAGAGGATGTATGAGGTATAGGGAGTTAAGAAGGGTATAAGGTATAGGGGAAAATGGTAGAGAGGTATAGGGTATATGGGAAAATGATTTATACTGATTTATAATAACTTTTGATGCTAATTTTATCATTCTGAGTGATAACGAAAAATCTTATACCGTCTACCTATTACGTTATAGATTCTTCACTACGTTCAGAATGACAAATTTTTCACAATTAATTAAACAGTCTCTCTCCAGAAAATAATTAGTCGCTAATTCTTACAAGATTCAAATCCTGAAAATCAAAACTAAAATCGATATTTGGCGAGATGCCTTTCATTTTTATGCTTTGGGCCTTCCCTTCCTCGTCTAAACTAAATATCGCAAATGCATCAGCATTCATATCTTGATATTCCCATTTTATTGCAAATGTATTGGCATTGTAAAAATACATGGAGCCTATTAATTTTGGAGACCGATATGATCTGAACCATAATTGATCACCCTTTAAAAAAACTTCAATTTTTCCAAACCAAGGGTCTTCATATATGCCAATATAATCCTCAGGATTTATATGCTCAGTATTGGCTGCTGCTACTGTTTCCCATACTTGCATTGTTACCGAATCTCCTGCGTTTTGTCTTTTCTGATAATAGTGATAATACTTTTCCATCCATCCATAGTCATCAACACCTAAGTAGCTATCAACAATTGTGTTTGACACAATGCCAAATAACGCACCTCCACCATCACTTGTATTTGTTAGAACAACAACGCCAAGATTTATATCAGGAATCATTATTGTTTTTGAGAGCATACCCGGCAACCCTCCAGTGTGCGAAACACTCATATTACCTTTAATATCTGACAATCCCCAACCTAAACCATAACCGGAAAAGTGTGAATTATAATTGGGATTTCTGTTCACGCCAAGTTTTGTATTTATTGTCCACATTTCACGTTGACGAGCTAAGGTAAAGAGTTCATTTTTTAAGCTATCACCATATTTTCCTCTATTTAAATGCACAAGCATCCAATTGCTTATATCATCTACATTTGAATAAATCCCCCCCGCTGCACCATTAATCATATCAATATACTGATCAATTGCTTTAGTAGAATCACTTTGTGTTGAATGTGGTGTTGCAAGATTGCTACTGTCAATAATCTGCGAAAATGCACTAAATGAATTATCCATATTTAATGGGATAAAAATATTCTCCTTTACAAATTCTTCCCATGACATTCCGCTAACTCGGGCTATCACTTCACCTGCCACTAAATACAGCAGATTATCATAATCAAACTTTGTGCGAAATGCAGATACCGGTTCAAAATATTGAAAATTTGATAATACATCCTTCATTGTAAAATCGCTGCCATCAGGGAAGAACATCAGATCACCAGCTCCAAGACCTAGGCCACTTCTATGAGTCAATAAATCCTCAATAGTAAAATTATCTGTTACATAGGAATTATACATTGTGAATTCAGGTATAATATCCTTTACCTTGTCTTGCCATGATAATCGACCTTCATCAACCAATATTGCCAGTGCTGCCGTTGTAAATGCTTTGCTGTTTGATGCAATGGCAAATAAAGTATGTTCATTTACCTTCTCTTTAGTTTCAATTGACTTCAATCCATATCCTTTAGAGTGAACAACTTCACCATCTTTTACAATAGCAACAGCTACCCCAACCACCTTGAATTTCTCCATTGCTTCTTCAACAAGTTTATCAACTTTTTTCGAAGATAATTGTGCATAAGTAGTACCTACAAATAATATGGAGAAAATGGTCAGTAAATAGAAACTAAGTTTTAAATTTTTCATCTGTTTATTGATTTGGGAACTTTCTTTTTATCTCTTCAGTTAAATCAGCTGCCTGGTTGTACTTGCCATTCTGGGCATAAAAATTAAGCAAGTTCGTATAATTTGAATAATTCGTATCTTCTTTTTTGATGGCATTTAATAAATATTCCTCCGTTTTGGCCTTATCACCAAAGAAATCATAGAGCATCGCTATATTATAATCAACCCTCCCATTTGAAGTCAATAAACTACTTGCCTTAATCAAGTATTCAAGCGACTTTTGGTACTTATGGTTTTCTGAAAGAATTAATCCGAAATTATACAAAGCAGCACCATTATCCGGGTTGCTTAAAACTAGATCTTCCAGAATTTTTTCTGCTTTTAAGGGCTCTCCAACAATACTGTATAGGTTTCCCAAATTTAATTTCGCCATATAAAGCTCATTATCTTGTTTTATTGCTTCTAAGTAGAAGTATTCAGCTTTTTTGTAGTCTTTTTCCTGCAAATAGTAATTAGCAAGATTATACTTGCCTGTTGGGAAATCAGCATTGTATTCCAGCACATCTAATCGCTCCGCATTTACTCTACTATAAACTTCTTTATAACTTTCCGGAATAAGGTTTGGATCCAGACTGGAAAGTCTTTTGGAAACCTCAATCCTCACCGCTTTGGTTTCATCATTTAACAAAGGGAGTAACTTCTGCAGATCATTTTCTGTTTTCAGGTTTAATTTATTTATCGCAGTTATTCTAACAGATGGTTCAATGTTTTGCAATGATTGTCTGATCAGGTCATCATTTTTTGCACTATTGCTTAAATAACTTATTGCTACACTTTTAATACTTGTTGGATAAAGGTCATCATTAATTATTCCATACAACTTCTTATCAGCGGCAGTATCCTGACCAATGGCTGCAAAAAAGGCTTCTCCAAATTCAAAAGGGCGACTTTGCCCAAACCATTTTTCAATATAATCTTGTGACCACTGATTAGTTTTATCTGTATGGCATCTATTACAGGCATTAGGCGTTCCCATTTTATCACTTAGATCAGGACGAGGAATTCTAAAGCTGTGATCTCTGCGGAAATCAACACCCATATAATTTTGCCCGGCCATGTGGCAATTGACACATTCTGTACCCGATCCTACTTCATATTTCACTCCGGCATCTGAGATAACTGCGTTACCGGTTTCTCCATAATTTTTATGAAAAGTATGATCGGGTGTATTGTAAATATCAGATTTATGACACTGTAAACAAAGTTTGTTTCCGTCTAATACTAATTTTCCAGAATGCACATTATGACAATCGTTGCACTTAATATCATTCATATACATCTTACTTTGCGTGAAGGAAGCATAAACATAATCTTCTTCCTTTATTTGTCCGTCGATGTACCAGTTTGGTTCTGTGGGTAAAGAAGGAATTATATGATTGAAGATACTTTGTGAGTTAGGCGGAGGATCGCTTAAAGCACTTCGTCTGGAATGGCAGCGAGCACAATTATCAACATACTGCCTATTATCTATACCGCTTGTTTGAATTGGCAATCCGAAATTAATAAAATCCTGACGGGCATATTCAGCTAAATTGGCCCAGCGAATATGTTCCGAAGATGGTCCATGACATGCCTCACAACTTACATCGATCTCCGACCAGGTAGTATTGTAAGAATCAGTATTTAGTTCGTATCCCTTTTTCAGATTTGTAGAGTGGCAATCAGCACACATTGAATTCCAATTTTGTGCCTGATTAGTCCAGTGCAACCAGTTAGTATGGTCAACACCTAAGCCCTGGTATACCGAATCGGCCATATAATACCAGTTTGTGTCTATAGTGGACCATGTTAATGCTAGTACTTGTAATCGACCACCTTCAAACTCCACCATGTACTGCTGCAATGGATAATATCCAAAAACATATTTAACTTCGAATTCTTTCATACTACCATCCGCACCATCCGTATAAACAAAAAATTTGTTATCCTTTTTATAGCACTTATGTGTTTGATTATCTCGTGTTAAGGTAGCATTGTTAAAATCACCCAGTACGGTAGTATCGTTTGCATAATCCATAGCCAAATCATGATCGGAGCCTAACCAATCATTATATGCTTTTTGATGACATTCTATACAAGCCTCTTTTCCAACATATTCTAAAGTAACCTTTGTGTTTTTTGATGCGTCAGGAAAATAAAATTGGTATAAAAAATAAGCAGGCAGTATCAGCAAAACTACAATTGTAAGAATGCTTGTGATCTTATTGTATTTCACATTACTACTCATTTAGCATAGGTTAGTTGAGATTTATCGAAACTCTTTCTTTTTATTGTATCATTGATATTGACGAAAATCTCACCATTATCAATTACAACAGGAAAAACATCCAGGGCTCGTGTAGCAGGAGGAGAAAGTACCTCTCCATATTTATTAAAAGCAGAAGCATGACAAGGGCAAAGAAATTCGTCATTAACTGGCCGAACAATGCATCCTAAATGTGTGCAGACTATAGATATTGCCAATACCCCTCCGTCGTCCATTATCGACAAGTAAAACTTACCAGAAGTGAATGGATACAACATGTTTTTTTCATAATCATCTATTCTGCCAGCCATAAACCAATTACTTGATAGGTTTATCTTCGGCTTACTCCTAAACACATCAAAAACTAAAAAGCCTATCTCCAGACTAGCTATGCCCAGTATTGCCTTTTTTATAAAACTGCGTTTATTCATTTCTAAAAAATTAATTGCATTGATGCTCCCCTGAACCAAATACCAATTATTGTCATTACAAGATAAGATGTAAAAACCATTGTTACTATAGAAATAATTATTTCTACTTTATGAGCCTTTAAAGCCTTAAGCAAATAGAATATAAAAACTAGTACAGGTAATAAATACGCTAAAAATGGAATTATCCCTGTACTTATAATTAGTTGAATATCTAGCTTATACAAATGCACCCAGTATTCAAACGTAATAATTATCAAGAGTGTTAATACTGCAGAAAACAATACTGATATGCGTACTATCAAACTTCCTTTTTGTGAGTAGAACCAGGTTCCTATTTTGTCTTTTCTAAATTTTATTGTAGGGATAAAAATGAACAAAGCAATTAGTGAAACCGGAATTATAAGAGTTACAAAAATTGGATGTAAATTGATTAATAGTTCCTGAATACCCATAAAATACCATGGAGCTTTGCTAGGGTTAGGACTCACTAACGGGTTTGCCTTTTCTAACAATGGGGCATCAAAAAAAATAGAAAAAAGAATAATGAATATTATGGCTGACAGAGCTAAAATTATCTCTTTTGAGATCAATTCAGGATTAACTTTCACCATTTCATGATCGTTAATATCTTTAACCGTAACACCTCTTGCTTTACGAATTAACCAGAAGTGTAGTACCATAAAAACCACAAATAAAAGTGGTAATAAAGCAGTATGTAGAGTATAGAAATTCAGTAATGTGGTGCTATTAACAGTTTCGCCACCTCTTAACATATTCATAATTGTTTCACCAATAAGAGGTAGATATCCTACAATGTTAGTCATGATAGTTACTGCCCAATAAGATAATTGATCCCATGGCAATAAATATCCAGTAAAATTAAACGCTAATACAACTACAAATAATAGTAAACCATAATACCAATTCCGTTTACGCTCATAATAAATAGATTGTGAGTAGAACACCCTAAGTAAATGTAAAAATGCGGTAACCACCATAAACATTGCACACCAGTGATGAATATTTCTCAATAGCGAACCAAAAAGACTATTGTTTTGTAAACTTAATATGGAATCGTAGGCTCCTTCAGGAGTAGGTACATATGAGAAGCGTAAAATTAAACCGGTAGTAACTAATATTACAAAAAGCAACGCATTAATTCCTCCAAGGCCGAAAGTTCTTGTAAATATTAAAGCTTGCTTGTTTACTGATTGGGGATGTAGGTGCAGCAGAAAACTCACTAAGATGGATCGTTTACTTTCTTCGTTTTTCATTTAAGGTCAATTGCAATATAAATAATAGGTTTATTCTTTATAAATTGTAAGTTATTAGAATTTATCTTAGTCTCCTACTTTTGCATCTTGACAAAAATACAAATTAACCAAGTAGTACCAAGCATATATCAGTTACTTAACTAGTTTGTTTCATTTCTCATTTGTTTCAATAAAATGAATTTAGGGTCTAATTACTGTTGAGGGTTCTCAGAATAAATTAAATGGTTATTTTTGTAATATTAAATTTTTATCTAAACACTTGAATAATGAAGACAATAGGAATATTTTTAGTTTCTCTGGTTTTTACCTTAACCTGTTTTGCACAGGAAAGTGAATTTACAAAAATGATGAGAGAGATGTATCATGAGGAGTTTGTTGAAATAGTAGATGAAAACATGAACCTCACTGCAGAACAGAACGAGATTTTTAAACCCATATTCGAGGAATTTCTTTCAGAGCTTATTCCAATTATGGACAGTAAACTTGTTAACCAGGGTAAATTTTCAGAATATTTTGATACTATGACTGATGAACAAGTGGAAGAGATTTTTAAAAACATTTGGACAATTAACAAAAATTATAATGATGTGATGAAAAAGTACACTGATAGAATATCAAAGGCTATTAATCCCCAGTCTTCATTCAGGTTCTTTTTAATCGTTGAAAAAGTGTCAAGTACATTTGAATACAGTGTTATTCAAAATATTCCTTTAGTAAAAAATTAATTTTTAGTTTTATAGTGAAACATCTTATTTTCCAGTAGTGTTAATGCTATTGGAAATGTCATCTGTATCCTGTATGACATTCTTGTAATTTCTTATTTTTCATTAATATCCTTGGGCTCCTCTTTTTTTAGGGCCAGAAATTTTATTCTGTGTCTATACTTTTTTAAACCCCATCCAACAGGTATAAGAAGTAACCATGACAGGGTCCAAATATCAGCTCCAAAGGTAGCAAAAGGAAGGCTTAATACAGCAACAATTGGTTCAGGCATAAGCTTTAAGTAAACTCCATCTTGATCGATAGTTTTTATTTTATCTGAAACAAGATTATTTTTAATAGCATAATGCCATGAATAGATAGATAAGAATCCGGATAATGCTAAAGTGACACTTTCTAGTTGCAAGGCTATTACAACTCCATCTAGTTCCACATCTAATCTCACAAAATAGAGATACAACATCAAACAAAAAATTGAAAGAATACTTATTGTGGCGTGTTTTCCATCTGTACGGTCCAAATTTCCAAACTGCATATTATTTTGATTCCAGTATATTAAAACCAGAATGATTCCAACACCAATAATCATAAAGTTTGTACCACTCGCCATGAAAGCTTCAACTATAGTATCTTTTGTGAAATTATCAATGTCTGGTCTTGGCAGGAACTGGAACAGAGTAAAAATAAGTAGCGCAAATAATACGTCAATTACTACTTGAAGCCTAATAAGCTGACGTCTCCCTCGTTCAAGATTTGCGTCAGTAAGTTCTTCTTGAGTTCCTTTAGTTGGGTTTTTTATCATCTTTTGTAAATTTTTGTTGTTGGTCATCAATAAGTATTGCTCGAGAACGATAAATAAAAAGAGAACGTAGTTTGTCCCAAAAATTACCACCAAGAACAAAGAAACTAAATATAAGCATTAGATCCCCCACAAAACTGATAGTGTACTTATTGGTATTGTAAAAAGGAAAATAATCTGAAATATATGGAAGAGCCCACGCCATCAACAAAGGTAAAGTAAACATAACCAATCCTATGTAATAGCGTGTTATGGAGATGTGGTCTGGTGGCAAACCTTTTTTTAAAATGCCAAAAAAAATTTGTTTCAAAAATGTGAAGCCTTTTTTGCCAACAATAATAATCGAAATGCCAGTTAATAACTGGGGTATTCCTATTACCATAAGACCTGACAAAGTTGCTTTCATTTCGTTAGAAACAGGCAGCAAAAGAATCAATGGTATAAATGCCACCGAGATAAAACTTAATAGTATAATAATTGAGGCTATAACTAACCTGGCCCGGGGAATTTTCTTATCAGATTCAGACACCATATTTATTACGATTTATTTGATGATTAAACTCAACTCATTTATCACTATCAGTGGATACCCTAAAAGTTGAATAGGAAGCCAGTATAATCATGGTCATTACTGTTAGTACAATGTTTTTCAAATATTTCATATTTATGATATTTCATGATTATTAATAGTTGTTTCAAATTTTATTTTTGCCCTTCTTAAAAACAAGCCCCTTAACTTATCCCAGAAATCGCCTCCTAACATAAAAAGGCTTAGTAAGAGCATGCCATGCAATATAAGCATTATGGTAACCTCACTATCATTAAAAAAAGCAACTTTATGACCTAAATAGGGCGTAATGATGCTAACAAGCAAAGGCAGCAAGAACATGAATAAGCCAATACGGTATCTAAGCAAACTGACTTCATCCGGCGGGCCATAACGCCGAAGCACCAATGAAAGGTATCGCTTCAAATAATCGAAGCCATCCTTTCCCATAATACCTATGGCAACTACCATAAACAGTTCCGGGATTCCAAAAGCCAACAGACCTGATATTATAGATTTTACTCCTGTTGACCATTCGGTGGCCAATACAACAGGTATGAGCAAGGGACTAAGAAAACCCACAGCAAGGATAATTATGCCGATCCAAAGCCTTCCTGTTGGCGATTTTTTTACTGGTTTTTTCATGTTTCCAAAATTAGGCATTTAATTACTTTTATGATTCCACCGGTACTGGTATAATAAAATAACAGCATCAAAATCGCTACCTTGTCTGAAGCGAATTCCGGAAACTGCATTGAATTTCAGGGAATGGTGTGCATTGATTGGAAGCGCAAAAGTCAGGCCCAGTTTCATCCCCGAAATGATTGCATCTCGTTTTACACCATCAATATAGGTTTCGGCACCATAGCCATATCCACAATCAAGTGCCAGCCACCTGTTTTTTTTTAAAAGTCGGGTAAGGTGACATTTGGCAACCCACAAAGGCGATTGTGAAAGGGTATTATCAACTAAAAACTCCCTGTTGTCGCTAAACAACCACATACCTGCATAGGCTTCAAGTATCCAATTTGTTAATGTGAACGAAACACCATAAGCAGCCCTGAGCGCCCAGCGATTGGAACCTAGGTTGGGCATCTGTTCCGGATAATAATTTCCGATGGGAATAATAAGTTGTACGCTTAATCCTGAAACTATTTTTTGCTTGTAGTCAGAAAAATCTGACGGTTTTAAGGCAGGTGCTCCCGTAAGGTTTATTGAGGCACGTAAACGCAAATCCCCGAATCCTGTTGAGTGGTCTTTAAATTCCTCTCCATCGAAAATCCCTTTCCAGTCGCCTCTGCCAATGGGCAATCCAATATCTATTTTCCCCGATTTCCCAAAAATGTTTACCGCTCTAGCATAGGCAAAAACCATAGTATGTAGCTTACCATTAAAATTATTGATAGGCAACGAAGGATCCATCAATATGTTTCCGTCTGCATAAGCATATCTAGCTACAAAAAAGTTTGTTTTTACCGGTAGGTTAGTCAATGCACGGGGTTCCAGTTCCTGGCAATTAATTTCAGATGCGTTGTTAATTAAAAAAAATGCAAGTAGCATAGCTATGACCCTTCCATATAAAAAATTATTTGTCCGGCTCCCGTACATGGAATTAAACGAGGTGTTGAATTAAAATTGTCTGTTGAACGCTATTTCTTCTTTCCTACAGGTATTGTATATGACACATTTAACCTGTAGGAATTTTTAACCGCGGCACCCTTCCATTCCTTATAAATTGCACTTGTTCTATATTCAGCATATACATTAAGGGATGATGCTTCAAATACCCAAACTTTGCCAAACCTTAAACCAACAGGGAGATAGAACCCTTTAGTTTTCCAATCGTAAAGAGCAACCATATCGGCTGTTTGTAAATACAATCCTGTTTTCCCAAAACGATAGGCTAAAAAAGGTGCTATCCCCAATGGATTAACATCGGATTGTTCTGGACTTAAGGCATTTGGATCTACAGCTCTGAAAGACTGAGTAAATAGCAAACCATAAAACCATTGCCCTGTATTATTCACAATTGCTGCTGCAAAACCATACCCCCATTCATCCTTGGCTACATTTGGATTTCCGGGAAAAGTCATAAGAGGTCCTATTCCAGCTCTACCGCTCCCCCAATCAGAAAATTTTGGAATTACTAAGGCGAATAACTCTGTATTTCCCAAACCAGATTTACCTGTCACTTTATTTTCATAATGACGAAAGGTTAAACGAGGGAGTATTGTGAAGGATTTTAATGGTATTGGAGCAACAACACGTAGTTGTAAATAATTATCAAGCCCCGGGGCACGAGGAACTCCATCGACATCATCACCATAATAATCCGGCATCGATTGATATGCCAACTGGAAACTCCATTGGGTCGCTGTGGCATCCATTGCTGCTGATTCGCGACTTTGTGCAGCTTCTGAAGTTTCGGGAACTTCTTCCTGGCTAATTAAGGCAATGGAAATTAAAAAGGCAAGTGTAAAACTTGTAAGTTTTTTCATTTTTATTAATTTTTAAACTTATTGTTCAATTTTTCTACCAAACAAAGGCTGCACATGCCGGGCATTGTTACCTTAAGTTGGTTTATGTAATGTATCTGTACAGGAGACGCTTCCAATATTCTTTTCATTTCCAAAGTTATTTGTTATACATTGTTGGCGTTTCGTTGCTTAATTATGTTCCATTTCAAAAGCATCTAACTTTCAAATCCTTTTTCATTTGCTTTAATATTTAACTAAAACAGAATCCTAATTAAAGGATTCTGTTTTGAATTTTTTTTAAGAAATTTATTGGCCGTCGTAACCGTTCTGAAGTTTTTCCATCACCTGATCGAGGCTAAAGCTTGCTGCTTTCTGACGTGGAGGGTAATCCTTGAAAGTACTTAAAAAGCTACCTACATAAGTTTGAGCCGGTACCATAAAAAACACATGGTCAAGCAACCAATCATAATAAGTGTTTGAAGTTAACTGAGCCCTTTCATAAGGATCTCTTCTCAGGTTGAACATAAGGGGTACACGTAAAGGAGTAAATGGATTTGCCCAGGCTTCGAAAGTAGCCTCTACTTTTTGCTCCATAAAAATAAGTTTCCAATCGTTCCATCTTAAAGCAGTTAAATCTCCATCATCCGAAAAATAAAAGATCTCTTCTCTTCCACTTTTAACATTTTTTGGATCTTTAAGATGTTCCGTAATGTCATAGCCATCAAGGTGAATTTTATAATCTCTGTTCATTGCACTTGAGCTATATCCATCCAAAAGATCTTCCTTGATGTCGGACTTTCCTGCAATGGACAAGAAAGTAGGTAACCAATCCATGTGATGGACTATTTCGTTACTTATTGCACCTGCAGGGATTTGACCTGGCCAGCGAACCATAGCAGGTACTCTCCAACCACCTTCCCAATTGGTATTTTTTTCTCCACGGAATGGTGTAGATGCCGCATCCGGCCATGTATTGTAATGAGGGCCGTTATCGGTAGAATAAAATACAATGGTATTGTCTGCTATTCCCAATTCATCCAGTAATGCTAAAAACTGACCAATGTGCATATCATGTTCAACCATACCATCGCTGTATTCATCCTGTCCGGAAATTCCTCTTAGTTCATCTTTAACATGTGTTCTGAAATGCATGCGCGTTCCACTCCACCATACAAACCAGGGTATGCCAGCATCATTTTGTCTTTTTATAAAATCAATAGCAGCAGCTACCGTTTCGTCATCAATGGTTTCCATTCTTTTTTTGGTTAAAGGACCAGTATCTTCAATTGATCCATCTGCCGAAGATTTTATCACGCCTCTTGGGCCATATCTCTCAAGAAATGTAGTTCCATCGGATGTAATAAAATCCCTGGGATAGTCTTCTAACTCTGGCTCCTCTTCGGCATTTAAATGATAAAGATTTCCTAAGAACTCATCAAAACCATTATTGGTAGGTAACATTTCATCACGGTCGCCTAAATGATTTTTTCCAAATTGACCAGTAGCATAACCCTGATCCTTCAACAATCCTGCTATGGTAGGATCTTCTATTCGCATACCAAGGTCAGAACCAGGAAGGCCCACTTTAGATAAACCAGTCCGAAAAACACTTTGTCCGGTAATGAAGGAAGAGCGGCCAGCAGTGCACGACTGCTCAGCATAGTAATCTGTAAAAATAATTCCTTCATCAGCAATTCTGTCGATGTTAGGGGTTTGATAGCCCATCATGCCCATTGTATAGGCACTTATGTTAGACCTGCCAATATCGTCACCCCAGATTACCAGGATGTTGGGTTTGTCCTGTGCGTAAGATGTAAAACTTACCAGGACACCGAATAATAATAATAATTTTAAATGTTTCATAAGTAACGAATTTATTTGTAATAATTTATTTTGTAATTAAATATTTTCTAAGCATATGTTTTAGATGGGTTGTTTATTATATGTATAGTATTTATTTTGCTAAGGGTTAGTATTGCACCATGGAAAACTCGATACAATTGTGATTCCATAAAGGAATCCAAAGTTTTCTTATCCTTCCATAATATTCTAACATGAAAATTCTTCCCCTGTTTTTCTGTAAAACCAGCATACCCCTCCACAACCTGAATATCATTAATAAATTGATGTTTAGCTTGACTAAACTCCATCATTTTACCATGATTTATAGATGCTATAATTTCCAAACAAATCATATTAGACTAATTTACGAGTACGGAGGCAAACAGTGTGCCGTTAAAAATAATAGTTTGATTTACAGGTCAATCAAAAAAATATTAAAACAAAACAATAGTACATGTGTTACGAAATATCACAACCTTGTGAAATACCACAACATTTATAGTTCATATAATGGTTCCATTTTAATAGCCATCACTAATATGTAACTATGGCTTATTTATACTAAGTTTTTTCATTCTTGAACGCAAAGTATTTGGATTAATACCAAGTATTTCGGCTGCTCCACTTTCGCCATGTATTTGCCAATCGGTTTGTTTAAGCGCTTTCAGTATCTGGCTACGTTCAATCTCACTGAGGGTTTCAAGTTTTGATGCCTTTTTGAATACATTTCCTTCTTTAATGCTAAGCACCGGACTCAAATCTTTGGCTTTTAACGTTTCAGAATTTGAAACAATTACAGCTCGTTCAATAACATTTTCAAGCTCTCTGATGTTTCCGGGCCATGAATATTTTTTTAAGTCATCAAGTACCAACTTCGAGATACTAATAATGTTCTTTCCATGCTTTGTGGCATATTTTTTAAGGAAAGAATCTACTAAATCAGGAATGTCTTCTGTCCTGTTTCTTAAAGCGGGAATTGTGATTGGATAAACATACAACCTATAATATAGATCATTTCTGAAAGTTCCCTTTTCAATTTCTTTTAACAGTTCACGATTTGTAGCAGTAATTATTCTGACATCAACTTTTTTTTGGGATTCAGAGCCTATGGGAACAAATTCACCTTCTTGCAAAAATCTTAATAATTTTGGTTGCAGATCGAGTGGAAATTCTCCAATTTCATCCAAAAACAATGTTCCGCCATCTGCCATCTCCACAAGACCTTTTTTCATTCGATCTGCACCGGTAAAAGATCCTTTCAAATAACCAAACAACTCACTTTCAAATAATGTATCAGGGATAGCAGAACAATTAATCTTTACAAAAGGTTTATCTTTTCTGCTGCTATTTTTCTGAATGTAATTGGTAACAAGCTCTTTTCCAACACCAGTTTCCCCTTCAAGTAATACATTTGTATCTGTAGGAGCAACTTGAAGTGCGCGTTGTAATACATACCTTATTGCATCACTCTCTCCTATAATATTTTCAACGGCGGGAGTACTACCAAGTTCAGCTTTTAACAATATATTTTCTTCTTCTAGTTTACTCTTTAAATTTTGTATTTCCCGAACGGCATTCTCCTTAACTGTAATGTCAGATCCGATGGAAATAGAACTAATTAAGCTGCCCCCATCATCGTACATTCCAACAATTGTCCAACTTACAATTATCTCGTCTCCCGATTTAGTTAAGATACTATTCTGATAGTATTGAAAATCCTTTGATTTGCTTATTTTGTCGGCAAATTCAATTGTGTTTTTTTGATCATATTCGGGAATAAAATTTATAAAATGTTTTCCTAACACTTCTTCTTTGGTGAATCCTGTTGCTTCAAGGAAAAAGGGGTTCACATATGTAAAACACATGTTTTCAACACCTACAACAAGAAGGTTTACCTTTTCAAGCAGATTTTGCCATCGCTTTTCCTGAAGGTTTAAAGATTTTTCAAGCAAATATTTTTTCTGCATATCACTTACAAGCTGAACACCCATTACTATCATAAATAATACTAAGAAATAGTCAAGGGGTAGCACAAATGGCGGAAGTAATATGGGATATATTTCAGAAAAATATACTCTAAAAATATCATCAATGAGTAATAATCCAAAAACCATTAGAGCAACCAAAATCAGCCGTGCTGAACCTTTAACACCATTTCTTAATTGAAATAATGATGCTATGATACCATATACCATAATGCCCAATAAGGCAATATGACCAATAATATTCCATACCCTTACTCCAAATATGCTGTCTCCGATAAGCAGTGCAAAAGAAGATAATACCAATAATATAGTAAGAGCCCATTGCCACCTAATATTATTATAACCAGTATAACTTCCCAAAAACCATGGAAACAAAGCGAAGTTGGTAATAAAAAAGAATAATGCTACTTTAGAAAAAATTGGATTAAAGATATCCCTTAAATCAAAAGAAAAAAGCAATATGTAAACACTGACACATATTCCCATAATGCCCAGCCAACGATAGGCGTTATTTCCCCCTTTCTGAAATCCAATGGTCAAATTAACAATTGAAATAGCCAGAGTAGCTCCTACAATAAGGTAAAGAAATAGTATAAGGGTAGTAGTCAAAATATTTTTATGCTATGATTATTTGATTGTTAATTTTCAAAGTTACGATATTTCGTAATATGAGAATCAAAAAACAATTAATAACTATTACTAAAACGGTTTTGAATTCAATACATGTCGCAGGTGCTGCGTTGTTTGATTTACCTTCCTGCAGGTTGCTTTACCTTTCCCTTGTAAAAAACATCACATTCACCTTTAACAATATTTGTAACCGGAGCCAGTAAGGATTTCACAACCTTTACTTTACCCATCTCTGGTTTATTAATATATCCCTTTATACTCTGACTGTATTGGCTACATCCCTTATTGTTCAGTAAAGCGATCTCAATATTCAAACTGTCGGTCATTAAATTTATCCAACCCTTGCCTGCCATTCTGTTTTTGTTGGTAGTGAAAGCTACATCTGCAAGATTAACCATCCCGTTTTCTACCTCCCAATCGGATGATAATTCTACCACCTTGGACGACTCTCCATGATTTAGTACTATAATGCTGGCATAATCAGTCCCTTTAGTTAACAAAATACCTGCTGGGCCCATAAGCATTACAGCCCCCAAATCGGCAAAAGTAAAATGTTGACTGCGTTTAAAACGATCAATAACTTTATCGAGGTCAAGCCCGTATAAAGTCAAATCTTTACCGCTAATTAGCAATCTTCCATTAAGGGTTTGTTCAATCTCCATCTTATCACTTCCGGCGCAGGTAAAAGCAAGGTCAAGATCCATTTTGCCTGTAATTAAGGTATCTTCCAGAAAAGTATCGAACAATTCTTCAACATCAAACTGCTTGACTTTATATTTAATATCGAATTCGGGTTTTTCCCCAAAGGGTTTTAATACATAAAGACCTTCACCTATCCTGTTAAAAAATTGGCTGTTAATAGGTCGGATAAAGTATGTACCTTTTTCTACCTTAATGTCATAGTTTAATTTATCTACCTTTAAATTCTTTGTGTAAATATTATTAATGATTAAGCCTATTTCACAATTAAGGTTTTCCATTATATTAGATGCGGTTAGATCATAATCTACATCTACTGCATTAAGTTTTAGTTGTTGCAAACCAAAAGTGTCAGTAGAATTAATAAATACTATCTGGTCTGCTGTAAAATTAAGGTTATCAAAGTCATTGGTGTCTGTTGATAATACAAGATCAAGATGTATTGAACCATCCAATTCTCCATTCAGATCATTTGATATGGAGTCATTAACCCAATGGATAAAGGTTGCTTGAGGATTTAATTCTGATGCATTCAAGTCAACTGTTAACCAATCAGGATTAATACGAGGGGAATTATATACAACATTTGCCTTTAGGCTGCTGCCTGCCATATTAATGTGGAAATCAGCAAAATTAAGATTAAGTGAACTGTCAATTTCCCCAAGGTTAAACATGCCTGAGTTAATAACTACAGGCGGCAGAAAATCTTCAATTTCTGCATCAAGGTGCTGAATATTAAAATCAATGTCAGGAACTATTGTAAAATCCAACAGGTTACCTGTTGAAGTCGAAATACCAACATTCAAATTAACATCTTCAATCCGATATGGAAAACTACGGGCTGTGTTCTGGTCATAACTAAAGAAGTCAGGAAAGTCGTAAGTATTTGAAATAATATGAAGGTCTCCTTCAATGTTTTTTTCAACACCAAAAAGAAGGTAAGAGATATTTGCAAGCGATCCGTTTATATGAAAGTCACTTGTGCCGATTTCAAGACCAAAATCTTTAAAAATCAGAGAATCCGTGTCAAACCTTACTACACCTTCAACATCATGTATTTGTGTCACTCCGGGAATAACAAAAGAAATACTATCACATCTAATAGTTGAGTTGCCTTTTTTCTCAATAAACTGTTTCTTCACAGGGTCGTATTTCCCTCTGAAACTACCAACTATTTCCACATTACCCGAAAGACTATCCAATGAACTAAGATTAATAATGTTCTCAAATCCAACTAAATCGGTTTTCATTTTATACTGAAAGTCATATAACGGTGCCAGAAAATTCACCACAGAAAAATTACCATCCAGGTTTCCTCCCGGAAGCTGAGCGCTTATTTCAGTAAGCTTTAGTTGGGCCTCTGAATAATTTTTTTTGTTACCAGACTGAAAAAAACCTGTTAAGCTTAGTTTACTTATACTTTTGTTTGTATTGGGAATTTGAATTTTAACATCAGTTATCCCAAAAGAACATTCAATTTGTGGAATGCCTTTTTTTAGCATTCCTACTACTGTGGCATTAAAAAACAGGTCTCCTTCATCTATATTTTCAACCACCGTACTTTTTAAGAATAAATTCAAAATACTAAAATCCTTGTCACCTCCTTTTACAGTCAGATCTATATATCCATCATTAAGCAGGTCGATGTAACCTTCCAAAGCGAAATTTGCACTTTCAAATGAAAAACTGCTAGGTTCAATAACGATTTTTTGTGTATTTCTATGGAAAATAAGTGATGTCGCTACATTAATGCTCTTATTGCTCAGCCTCAAACTGTTGATTAGTTTTGCTTCATCAATTCCTATGTTTGATTCAACCTTACATTTGATAGTGTCAGGCAAATAATTCAACGAGGCATCAAGAGAATTTATGCTGTATGCAGAATAATTCTTATTGAGCAAATCATCATAGGCGATATCAATATTTTCTAACACCACTTTTTCAAGGTTCAACTCAAAATCCAATGATTTATCTGTTATTGTATCTCGATATTGTTGAAGAGTATCCGGCTTAATATTAAATGCATTAGCAATATTTAAAGAACTATCGGCATAAGTAATCAAGGTGACCCTTCCATTTTTTAAAAGAATCTTAGATGCAGTTAGATCTCCTTTAATAAGATCTAAAATGTTAAATGCAACAAAAAGTTTTTCTAATTCAATAATAGGTATGCTGTCAACTAACCTCTGGTCTAGTGGGTGCTCAAAATAATTAACCCCTTTTAGAGCTAGTGAAACACTGGGAAAATGTACAAACGGATTGACTGAAATATCTTCAAAAGCCAATTCGCCTGTCTGAACTTTATTCACATGAAGGACTACCTCTCTGCCAATGTCATCCTTGTAATAATTGAATAAAACTATAATTGTAACAAGCAGAAAAATAAGTACTGATATAATTATAAGAATCATCCGTTTAAAGAAGTGGAGGCGCATATGAGGTGGTTGGGGCATAGGTTATGTGTGGATTGATAAAATACAATTTCTACTTGTTAATAGTATTTGTCTTCCATAACATGAATGTTTAGTGATGTATAAATATTTCTAGTGTATTATGATTGTGGATTATTTTTATTGAATGGTGAATATACGCAATTACATCTTACTAGATCGAAAAATGATCAATTACACGTTTATAATGGGACAACAATCACTATAATTACTTATCATAATCAATGATTATCTAGAAAATATTCTATTGTTCCGCATATCTTATAATCTATTTACAAATATTTTACAAACTAATCGCTTTTAGTATAAGCTTATATTTCATGTATTTAAATAACTTAATGTTGTTTCTTTTTCCTAAGAAATAGAAATAAATTAAAAAAAAGTTGCAGATAATTAAAAAGTATATATCTTTGTCGTTTTAAACAACTGTTGTTTATGCCAGGCTTAAAAATATAATTATGATGGAAGATTCAAATTCAATACATGCAGTAGCTTACTTCAATTTACTAAAGACAGGAAGCTGGGTAGAAGATAGGTTAAAAGCTGCCATTAAGCCTTTTAATCTAACTCATGCTCAATTAAATGTTCTTTACATATTAATGGAAAATGATCCAAATCCTGTATGCGCAAACGAATTAAAAAAGAAAATATTAGTTAGCAATCCTGACATAACAAGATTGCTTGACAGATTAGTAAGCAAAGGTTATGTGTGTAGAGAGACTTGCAGTGAAAATAGAAGAAAAATTGACATCTCACTTACTGACAGTGGAAAAAACCTGTTTAAAAAGGCGCATCTTGCCGCAAAACAAGGACTGGGAAATTTCTTTGAGAAACAAATTACTGAAGATGAAGCAAAAAAACTGAGAAGAATATTACTTAAAATAAGAAAATAAAAAAATTTACATTAACATTTGTTGTGAACGATTTTTGTTAACAACAACTTAAATAATTATAAATTAAAACAATAAGTACTAACAATTAAATTTTAAAAAAATGAAAACAATAAATTTTGTAATAGCAGCAATCATTATGATGTCAAGCACAGCAATGTTTGCTAAAGAAGTAGTAGTAAACACTAAAAAATCAAGTGTTGAGTGGAAGGGTAGTAAAATTGGTGGCGAGCATGAAGGTTATATCCAACTAAAAAGTGGGTCGTTTAAATTAAAAAATGACAAGATTGTAGGTGGTAATTTTGTTATTGACATGACAACAATTACTAATACTGACATTGAAAACGAAAAATATAACAAAAAACTAGTAGGCCATTTAAAATCAGATGACTTTTTTGGAGTTGAAAAATTTCCAACAGCGAATTTCGTGGTAACTAGTAGCACAGAGTTTAAAGATGGAAAAGCTACAATCACGGGTGATCTTACTATCAAGGGAATAACTGAAAGCATTTCTTTCGACGTTGTTAGAGATGGTAATGATTATGCTTCCAAAATCAATGTTGATAGATCAAAATTTGATGTCAGATATGGTTCAGACTCATTCTTCGACAATCTTGGCGACAAAGTAATTGACGATATTTTTACGTTGACCATTAAGCTTGTGGTAAACTAGCATTGCATTGTAATTCAAATTCCTAGGTGATGAACAGGAAAGAATTTAATAATAAGTCATCATTAGCTGCAGGTGTTGTAGGAGTTTCAGCAACGATTCAAGGGAAGGACCTCAATACAAGAGATGGTTTTGGCTTATGGAATACAGAAGGCATTTCTGTTATATCCGAAAAAGCATCACAAATATTACTAATGTAAATACCAATGGGTGTTTAATTGACAAATCATTATCATGAGCATCAATACGCCAATATTAAAAATAGAGCCTTTAAGTTTACCTTGGAAAACACAGGATCCATTTATTTTTTGTTCTTATCACAACGATTTATTTCCGGGAGGGAATGATGATCTGGGCCCAAATGAAACTTTGGCTGGGAGAAACATTGGTCAGGATTTTGCAAGCAAAGATGGATGGAATATGTACCATGGAAGAAGGGTTCCCGGTTTTCCGGCTCATCCCCACAGTGGTTTCGAAACTGTTACTTTGGTAACTAAAGGGTTGGTTGATCATTCAGATTCGCTTGGTGCATCAGGTCGTTTTGGCTATGGTGATGTGCAATGGCTAACCTCTGGTAAAGGTGTGCAGCATGCTGAAATGTTCCCGCTATTAAATGATGACTCGAACCCATTTGAGATTTTCCAATTGTGGTTAAACCTGCCTCAAATAAGCAAAAAGGTAGAACCACACTACAAAATGCTTTGGAGGGAAGACATCCCAAACAAAACTATAGTTGATAACGATGGTAGAAAAATTAGTTTAAATCTGATAGCGGGTACTTACGATGGTCAACAAGCTCTATCTCCAACACCCAATTCCTGGGCTGCTGATCCTAGTAATCATGTTCAGATATGGACCTTAAAAATGGATAGCATTGCAGAATTTAGCATTCCTGCGATGGATGATGAAGTAACACGATCATTATACTTTTATAAAGGAGATTCAGTTAATTTTGGTGAAACAGAAATCAAGGAAAATCATCTTATTGAACTTAATCCTAAAAAAGAAGCACAGATAAAAAACGGGCTCGAAGAAGGATTCTTTTTATTCTTGCAAGGACGCCCAATAAAAGAACCGATGGTTCAATATGGTCCTTTTGTTGCCACCACAAAAGGAGAGTTGCGGGATACAATGCAAGAATATCAGACAACACATTTTGGTGGATGGCCTTGGAACTCAGCAGATCCAGTTCATGAAAAATCCTTTGGTAGATTTTCAAAAATGCCGGATGGTACTTTAGTAACAAAAAAATGAACTTCTTTAACTCTTCCGTGGTTTGGATTTTTTTGAACGTTACGAAATGGTTCGATAGATCTCCCAGATACTTATATTGTTAAGAATAATTTTCTACCAATTCATAATATTTATCTTCCATAACATCTACAATTTTTGAGATCGAGTACTTCTCCGCTGCTCTGGCATATTGGGCTCTTAATTTTTGCAGTTCTTCAGGTCTCTCAAACCAATAGTCAAACTTTTGAGCTAGGTCGTTTGCATCCCCATATTTAAATAAAAACTCTTCTCTCAACACAAATTGCCCTGATGCACTTTTGGGCGAATCCGAAATAAGTAAAGGAGCACCACAAGCTGAAGCCTCCAGTGGAGCCATCCCTTCAGTTTCTATTTCAGATGCTTGAACATAAATGTCGGCCATATTATAATAATTCACTAACTCATCCGTAGTTACTATTCCTATATCTAATGAATTTGGTAGCTCACTGGCCTGTTCCAACAATTTATCTCTAAGAGGACCTTCACCACATATCATCAATTTAATTCTATCTTTAAATTTCGATTTGAGTATCGCATCAATAATAGTACACTGTGACTTCTCTGGAGTAAGCCTGCCAACAGAAAGGACTATAAATTTATCTACGAGTTCTTTGGGTCGGGTGACAGATTTTTGTTTAAAAATAGGTGGTACGCCATTTGATAATACTTGAGATGGAGTCTTAAGACCATAGCTAATTATTTCATCACGGGCAAATTTACTTGGACAAAAAATAAAATCAGCAGGATTATATAGCTTATTTACGAGTAGCCAATATCCGTTGCGAGTAAGGAAATCTGTTTCAACCTTTACGTTTTTAAATAAATGTTCTATTTGCACATGGAAAGTAGAAATTATTGGTTTGTTAAACTCTTTGGCAAGTTTTAATGATTTGTACCCTAGCCAAAATGGGAACATCGAATGGACAATATCCAGCTCCCTGAATATTGGACGCATTAACTTATCGATAGGTATGGCAAGCGGCATCTTGAGTTTCTTCATAACTCCTTTTACCAATGGTATGTAAAATGGCGTCATTGGAACAAAATAGGGATCATTTTTATCGCCCCCGGTTGAGAAGATATAAACTTCATGCCCTCGATCTCTTAGCACACTGGTAATCCTCATTGTAGAAATAGCTCCTCCATTTATTGCCTTAACCACATCGATAGTAATTCCTATCTTTAGTCTTTTCCTTTGGTCGCTCATTTATTTTGCTTTTGCTCAGCTATTTCTATATTCCAAACTTCACTTGTCCATCTCTAATATTATACATTGCCCCTACTAAACATATCTCACCACTTTCAATCATTTTTCTCATTATCGAACTTTGCTGTATTATATTTGCCTTAGATATTTCAACATTTTTTTTTGCAACACTATTAACAAATTCTTCATTTTTAGATGATCTGTCAGTACCTTCCGGCGTTTTAACCGAATAAATTGCAGGCTGAATTTTATTTGTTAATGCTGTAAGACTACCTAAGTCAATCTGATCACAGGCACCTTTAACAGCCTCGCATAACGTATGACCCATGACCAAGATGAGTTTAATGCCGCCTTTTGTACATGCAAATTCCATGCTGCCAATTATATCTTCATTAATAATGTTACCTCCAATTCGGATATTAAAAATATCACCAATGCCCAGATCAAAAATTAATTCGGAAGACAGTCGTGAATCGAAGCAGCTTAGAACTAATGCAAAAGCATGAGGTTTTTTTGATGTTATCCTTACCTGACTTTGAAGATCTTTTTCCGTTTGATTGTTCTCCAAAAATCTTCTATTACCCTCTTTCAATAAATCAATTGCCAATTCAGGAGTAATATCATGATAAGAAATTTCACTTTTTTTAGGCATAAACACTGATATTATTTTATCAAAAATAATTCAATTTAAATAACAAACTTTGTTTTTAGAATAAATATCGGTGACTTAACTTTTATATTACGACAGTTGTGAAAAGTTACTTGGAGATTTATAATTTCGAAACACATTGGTGTGGTAAAGATAGATCTGGACACTTATTGGAATCAGGAACATCTGTTAATCTAATTAAAGGAAACGATTATCTATTGTAGCCTATAGATTATGTGGGTACAGTTTCTGTAGACTGGCAGACTAAGAATCCAATTACTAATCAGTTTTTATTTATAACTCAACATTCATCACGCCAGTACCTTCCTCTTTTTTACTACTTTTGCAATCTTAAAATCTAATAATAGAATGTCCAATAAAGAAATAGTAGTAAGTGGTATCAGACCTACAGGAAATCTTCATCTTGGTAATTATTTTGGCGCAATTAAGAATTTTGTCAAAATGCAGGAAACAAATGAGTGTTTCTTTTTTATTGCTGATTATCATTCACTTACAACCCATCCAACTCCAGGAAACCTTCAAGGTAATGTGAAACAAGTATTTGTAGAATATCTTGCTGCGGGCCTTGATCCTGAAAAAGCAACCTTGTATCTTCAAAGTGATGTGCCTGAAACTGCCGAATTATATCTCTTTCTTAACATGAGCGCCTATTTAGGTGAGTTAGAAAGAGTTACAACATTTAAGGAAAAAGCACGCAAGCAACCAAATAATGTTAATGCAGGATTGCTCACATATCCCACTCTAATGGCTGCCGACATTATTATTCATAAAGCAGATAAAGTGCCGGTAGGAAAAGACCAGGAACAAAATCTTGAAATGACTCGTACATTTGCACGTCGTTTTAACCACATGTATAATACTGAGTTCTTTCCTTTACCAACTGCCTACAATTTTGGTGAACAGCTGGTTAAAATTCCAGGCCTCGACGGATCAGGTAAAATGGGGAAATCTGAAGGTGAAGGTAATGCCATTTTTTTGGCTGACGACCCAAAACTGATACGTAAAAAAGTGATGAGAGCAGTAACTGATAGTGGTCCTACGAAAATGAAACAGGACAAATCTGAGGTTATACAAAACCTTTTTTCGTTGATGGAAGTTGTATCGAAACCCGACCTTGTTGAATTTTTTAATGATCAATACAATAATTGCACTATTCGTTATGGTGATATGAAAAAACAGCTTGCCGAAGATATTATTAATTTCACTGACCCATTCCGTGAAAAAATTGCGGAGCTCTCTTCAGATGACAAATACCTTAAGAAAGTAATGGATTTAGGTGCTGAGAAAGCCAGAGAAAGTGCAAGAAAAACCATTGCTGAAGTCAGACAGATAATTGGTTTCAGAAAATTCTATTAAATACCTCCAACTAATTGATTGAAAAAAAAAATATTACAATTGAACAGAAGCCTGAAACAGCTGTCTTAGTAGGCCTTATAACTAGTTCAAAAGAGAAAGATAAGGTTGATGAGTACCTTGATGAGCTTGCGTTTTTAGTTAAAACGGCTGGTGGAGTTCCTGTTGAAAGGTTTGTTCAGAATCTTGACCATCCTGATTCACGTACCTATGTTGGATCAGGAAAACTTGATGAAATTCTTCAATATGTTAAAGCAGCCGAAATTGACATGGTTATTTTTGACGATGAACTTGGTGGATCACAAATAAGGAATCTTGAAAAGGTATTGGAGTGTAAAATATTAGACCGAACAAATCTTATTCTCGACATATTTGCAAAACGTGCACAAACAGCTCATGCTAAAGTTCAGGTGGAACTGGCACAGTATCAATATCTTCTACCCCGATTAACTGGTATGTGGACTCACCTTGAAAGACAACGTGGGGGTATAGGGCTACGTGGTCCTGGTGAAACAGAAATTGAAACCGACCGAAGGATTATCAGAGACAAGATAAGCTTACTCAAAAAGAAACTGGTTCAAATTGATAAGCAAAAATCCACACAGCGTAAAAACAGAGGGCAGATGATTCGGGTTGCGCTGGTTGGCTACACCAATGTTGGCAAATCAACTATTATGAACCTTCTAAGTAAGTCGGAAGTGTTTGCCGAGAACAAGCTTTTTGCAACATTAGACACAACGGTGCGGAAAGTTGTTATCGACAATCTTCCATTTTTATTATCAGACACTGTTGGATTTATCAGAAAGCTACCTCATGGTTTGGTTGAATCATTCAAGTCTACCCTCGATGAAGTTAGAGAATCTGATATCCTTGTTCATGTTGTCGACATTTCACATTCTGGTTTTGAAGATCAGATCAAAACTGTTTCTCAAACATTAACAGAAATAGGTGCAGGTGAAAAAAGTATAATTATGGTTTTTAATAAGGTTGACGCTTACAGCTGGGTTGAAAATGATGATGATGAAATGTTTCCAGACTCAAACGATAATATCCCTCTGAAAGACCTGAAAAAAAGCTGGATGGCACAAAACAACTCTCCATGCATATTTATTTCTGCCAAGACAAAGGAAAATTACCATGATTTCCGAAATCTCCTTTACGAAAACATTAAAGAAGTTCATGCAGTAAGGTATCCGTATAACAATTTTCTATATTGATAGCCCGTAATAACAATAACCTTCAAAATTATTAGTTTTACAATTCAAAAACTTGCCATAATGAAGATCAAATATTGCTTATTATTATCAGTTTTAAGTGGTTTATTGCTTGCCATTTCGTGGCCTGAAAATGGTTTTACACCAGTAATCTTTATAGCACTTATTCCACTGTTTTTTTTACAACAATATCTTGGTGATAATAATAAAAAAGGAATGTTTTGGTATTCCTGGCTTGCGTTTCTTATATGGAATGTACTTACTACATGGTGGATATGGAACTCTACGCCTTCCGGAGCTTTAATGGCTTTTATCTTAAACTCATTATTTACTGCTGTGGTTTTTCAGCTATTTCATATTTCGAAAAAAAAGCTTTTCGATAATAAAAAAGGAATGTTTATTTTACTTTTTTATTGGGTAACCTGGGAGTACATCCACATGAACTGGGATCTTACCTGGTCGTGGCTCAACCTTGGTAATGTGTTTGCATCAAAACACACCTGGATTCAGTGGTACGAATACACTGGTAGCCTTGGGGGAACAGTTTGGGTTTTAATGGTGAATATATTAATTTACAATATTATCTCCAGCCTGATAACTAAGGTTAAGTCAAACAGAATAATTGTTTCAGGTATCGTATTAATCCTTGTAATTATAATTCCTTTAATTTTTTCTTTTAGCATCTACAATAATTACAAGGAAAAGGAAAATCCTGTTGATATTATTGTTGTGCAGCCCAATATTGATCCATACACCGAACAATATTCATTGCATTATGAAACCATATTAAACAAGAATCTGGAACTTGCCGCCAAATTGATAACTGACAGTACAGATTTTATTGTACTGCCTGAATCGGCAATACAAGAAGATATATGGGAAGAGTGGATAGGAAGGTCAATTAGTTTACGTAAAATAATGAAGGCTTTAACGCAGCATCCTACAACAACTTTTGTTACTGGGGCAACAACTTATAAGCTTTTAAAGGAAGGAGAGGAAATGACGAATGCAGCGCGAAAGTTCTCAAAAACAACAGATCATTATTACGCTTTTAATACAGCTATTTTGGTTGAAAATGATAAGGATTTTCAATTGCATCACAAATCTAAGTTAACTCCAGGCGTTGAAATAATGCCCTCATGGTGGATTCTTAAACCTATTGAGAAACTTGCTATTGATCTGGGAGGAACTACTGGTACTCTTGGCAGAGAAGATCACCCGGTTGTTTTTATGAAATCAACAGGAACTAATATAGGTGTTTCTCCCATAATCTGCTATGAATCAGTGTATGGTGAATTTGTCGCTAACTCTGTAAAACTGGGAGCGGGTCTTATTTTTGTAATTACCAATGATGGATGGTGGGGAAATACACCAGGGTACAGGCAGCATTTCTTATTTTCAGTACTAAGGGCTATTGAAACCCGCCGAAGCATGGCAAGGTCAGCAAATACAGGAATATCTGCCTTTATTAACCAGCGTGGAGATGTGTTTCAGCAAACTCAATATTGGGAACCTGCTGTTATCCAACAAGAAATAAATGCAAACTATGAGTTAACTTATTATACAATAAACGGTGACTATATTGCCAGAATATCTGCTTTTATAAGCGCCCTGCTAATTCTAATCTCTTTTACTCAGGGATATCTGCGAAAGAGAAAAAGCGTTGTTAAAGTAGAAAATTAATTCTGCGGATTATATGGCAATGACGAGTGGTGCACATTAATGCGAAGTTTGCCGTCATCATCCTTGAAATAACCAAAAGTGAATTCCACTTTTGTTTCTTCACCTGTATTTGCATCTGTAAAATAATAATTACCCATGGCTATTGCAGAGTCGTCATTCAATATCATTCCTGAATTTTCAAATCTGACATTACTCCATGGTTGAATGGCAAATCCAGCATCTTCAGGCACTACACCTCCAACGAAATAAGATAAAGCCTCTTCTTTTGTTGATCGAAACTGTTTTTTTGAAGCTTTGGTAGGAGTAAAAAGAACCGTTCCCTCATCATAACCATAAAGATCATTAACTGTATTTTTTGCCACAGTTTTGTAATCTTCTTTATTTGTGTAAGCATCACCAATAGAAACAATTGCATGGCCCCATCTGTTTTGCGCATCAATCACTTCTTGCTTAAGAATAAGAGGAGTTTCAGCTGGGTTTATCACAATATTATTAGCAGGCTCTGTACAAGAAGTAAACAAGAGTCCTGATATTAGAATTGAAAGTGGAAATAATTTGACAATGTTTTTCATATCTAAAAAATTTATTGGTGAAATTACACAAAACAATTCCAAAACTCAAGAACACAAAATATAATAATCTGAATAAAATATAATCGTAATCCTAACCTATTACTCCATTTCGTAATAAATAGTTATTTTGCCAAGAGGGGTATTTGTTTCAGACACTATTTTGCCGGATGAAAGTGTTCCGAGTTTGTTTAACTGATGTGGATTACTATCAAAGAAATATGTAATAGTCTGATCCTTTGAGTTAAAATTCCATTTTGTTTCATGAGTATTACCAGGTGATACAATAATAAGGGTGGAATCATCAATAATTCTGAAATAGGTTTCTTTTTGCATTTCGACAACCTGACGCAACATTTCGGGGGTAGTATATTTCTCATCAAACTCAGTATCTACCTTTTGTGCTTTCCATGTACCAACAAGTTTGGCTTCAGGGCTGTTGCCACAAGAAGAAATTAAGACCATTAGGGCAAACATTAATACCGGTAGTTTAAATAACTGCTTCATCTTTTTTTGTATTCTATTTTTGGAATGCAAATGTACAATCAATTTGCTTTATTGATTGAAATCTTAATATAGTTTAACATTTCCGTTGATCATCTGCAACAAACAATAATCTACAAAATCGATTTGCCTATTTTGATTTTTTGACCTTTATTTTCAATTTTTCAATAAAATCTGATTTTATCCAGTAAATATCAGCACTCCCGTTTTGTGGAACAGTTTGTAATTCTTGAAAGAAACTATAAGTTAATGATGTTGGTTTAGAGCCTTCGTTCATTCCCCTAGAAGACATGAAAAACAAATATTTTCCATCAGGGGAGAGTGAAGCCGACCATCCTTTTCCTAAATCTTTGTTAATGGTAAGTCCCATATTTAATGGTTCACTCCAGGTATCATCGGCCCATCTATATGATATGTAGTAATTAACACCGGTAACATCTTTCTCAACTCCCAGGGCCGGAATTATAATATAACTTTCATCGGGAGAAACAAATGCATTAAATCTATTTCGTCCGCAATTAACCTGATCCGGTAAGCGTTCAGGCTTAGTATACTTTCCATTCACAAATTTGGATCTATAAACATAACTAATGCCAGAAACTTCATCACGTGTAAAATACAAATCTCCGCTTTTTGTGATTGAAGGATAAAACTCTCCCAACGAACTATTAATTAAAGTGTCAAGCGGTAGTTGTGTTCCCCAATCATGACCCTTTCTATCTACAACCCAAATATTCATATCGTCCTTCTCTTTTGAGTTGCTAATTGGTCTGTCAGAAGCAAAAAATAACTGGCTTCCATCATAACTTACACATGGCTCAATTGTTATATATTCAGGGCTTACCGAAAATGGAGTAACTTCAGGATCACTCCATATACCATCAACCATTTTTGATACAAGCACAGCTGCATAACTATAGTCACTAGTGGTAACCGAATAATATATCTCATCTCCTTCAGGTGAAAATGTGATATCGCGATTCATAAGCCCATTTGAAATAATATTGGGAGCAAACAATTCCGGAATTGTATCAGGAAGTGTTTGACCCATATAATCACCCTTTAGCTCCATAATACTACTATCAATTAAATTTGATGCAAACCTTGATTCCAACTGTTCCTTACAGGATACAAAAAGGAGTACTGTTGCTATCAAAAAAACAAATATTGTTTTCATAACGAATTACTATTTAAGTGTTTCTTTTGATACTCGTTCAAAGTTACTCTTAAAAATTGAAGCTGTACCAAGATTTTGTTCAACCCCTAGTTTGTACGCTTTTTTATAATTCTCCTTAGCCATTTCAAGTTGATTGTTATTTTCATAAGCTTCACCCAGGCTGTCGTAAACATTTGCGGAATTTGGGAATCGTTTCACATTCTCCTTAAAAACTTCAATTGCTTTTTCATTTCTACCAGCACCTAAGTAACCATATCCCAAGGCATTTATTGTGATTTCATCAACTTCAACCTTATAATTATACTTTTTTGAAACATTAGCATAATGCTGATCAATTGCCTCTAAACCCTCTTGGTATGTCTCAACAGGAAGTACCCAATCGAAAAATATAAATCGAAGACCGTTGAAAGTGCTCAAATATGGAGTTGTTGAATGATTATCACGTGGCATTTGAACATATTGAAAATTAATTGCTGAATCGGATTTATCCTTCATTGCATCCGAATATTTATCAAGTGCATCAAAAAATTCAATTTCATCACCAATAGTCATATAGAAACTTTTAGGCTTTTCATATTGTGCTTTCAATTTTAGTTTTGCTTCATTTACAATATAGTTATCAGCATACTGGAGATAAGGACTAACAGCAATATAGGCATTAAAGGTCTCTGGGTATTCAATAAGTGAATAAGCAGTAAAAACACCTCCAAATGAATGCCCCAATAGAATATTATAATCAGTAGTTCTATACTGCTTTTTAATTTTTGGGAGCAATTCATTTTTTATGAATTTATGGAATTTTTCGGCCCCGCCACTTGTTGGAAATTGATCTATATGAACAGGTGAGAAATCCCGAATCCTATCAACGTTGGTCACAGCAACAACAATTATTCCCGGTGTCAGGCCATATCTGGCTAAGTAATCTGTAGCTCCGGTTGCATGACGAAAATGAGTCATGCCATCAAGTACTACAAGCACGGGGTAACTATAGTCGCTATTATCATAATTGTCAGGTAGAGAAATTAATATAACTCTGTCTTCATCTAACGCTTTGGAATGTATTGTAAATCTCTCACCACCGTTAATAGTTTCAGTTTTGGTTTTCGAAAATAAATGTGCCGAAAAACTTATAATTAAAATTAAAGTTAATATTGCTCTTGTTGAATTGAATTGAGTATGTGAAGTTTTCATTTTTTTTTATTTGTGAGTGAGGCTATTTCAATTTAATTAATGATCAGTTTTTCTCTTTCAGACACTCCTTTTTCGTTGACTGAAATAATATACATCCCTTTTGGCAACATGGAAATATCAATATGATCAGATTTTGATTTTACATTTTGAGAAATCAACAGCTCTCCTGAAACACTATAAATCATAATATTAACAGGATATTTGGAATCATCAAAATATTGAATAACTATAGTTTCTGAAGCAGGGTTTGGTAAGCATCGAAATTTTATATCAGTTGCTGTGCTGATTGAACTGGAAGTAATTAAGTCGTTTGTATACATCCTTATTTCATTTGATTCATTCCCTCCACAAGCCAGATCCAAATCGCCATCATTATCCAAATCACCATAATATAATGGCCAGGCTCCAACAAAACTTTCCATATAATTAAAATCCCAATTTAAGGAGTTATCATCTTCGTTTTCCCAAAATGCCATGTATCCGGAACCCTGAGCAGAGCCTACTAGATCATTATCAGAATCCAAATCCAAATCTATTGCCCATGCAATTACCAGGGAGTTATTCCCTGAAACAAGCTGCTTTTCCCAGATTATAGGATCTCCACCATCGTTCCTCCACCAGCTTATTCCTGAAGAATATGCCGTTCCAAGTATGTCCAGATCACCATCAAGGTCAATATCCGTTATCTGGACTTTATGTGATAACATGAAATTTGTGCTTATGGAGAATTTAGTCCATTGAATTGGAGTTCCACCATCGTTTCTCCACCAGGCCACCTCATCATCATCAAGTGCGGCACCAACAATATCAATATCGCCATCATCATCAATATCAGCAGCATCTATTGATCTGGCTCCTGTAAAAAGACTATCAATTATATGTTTTGTCCAAGTTATTGTGCTATTCCCGTCATTCTCATACCATGCTACTATATTTAATTGAGCGGATACACCAATAACATCCATATCTCCATCACTATCAATATCGAACCCCATAACTTCATGGGCTCTTACAAAACCGGAATCAATCTTTTGTTTAGTCCATTGTATTGGACTACCTCCCCCATTATGCCACCATGCTATTTCATTTCCATAGTACGAAGCACCAAGAACATCCACCAGGCCATCATTATCAATTTCTGTTACAAACACAGAAATTGCACCGTTAAAATCACTATCAATAATATGTTTTTGCCAATCTTGTTGTGCTAAAGTATCATTTTGCCACCATGCAATAGTGTTAGCATCCATGCCGGCCGAAAGTATGTCATTATATCCGTCGTTATTAATATCACTAATAAAGATGCCTCCTGGACCATCGAAATTTTCATCTACAGTATGTGCAGTAAATGAGATGTTTTGGCTTTGCAAAAACAAACTGCAAAAAAATAAAGTTATAAGTAATGTCGACCTAGAGTTTAATTTTATCATCTTTCCAATTTTTAGTTATTAATATAATAGTTATCGGGAGAGAAGAGAAACCACTCAGTTCGGCAAATCCAAACATGTTTCTGCTATAGAGTAGTTTCAGATATTTTTCTCCCTGCCACATTATTACTGCCATAATAATGATTAATTAATTTGGTATTGGTTACATATTAAATTCATTATGAGAATATATCGGTGCAATATTGCTTCATTCCATCCTTTTGTACAAAAAAATTATACATATGTATTAAATAACTATATGTATTGGTGTATTTCCTTATTAAATATGATACATCGATATTATATCAATATTTGGTAGTTCACGAAAGGTGTTTGTCGATTATTACTATAAGGATATGATTATTACATAATTATAGTTTACTTTTGCTTTTATATGAAGAATTTGAGTTCAATTACGTCAAGTACTAATTTCAGAATATTGTCACATGTTCTGTTTTGGATAGGATATATATTATTCTTTTATCTTCAATTTAGTTTATATAGCGATAAATTTAACTCAATAGGGGCAATTAGTAGTCTATCACTAACTGCTGTTGTTGATATCCTGGCGGCCTATTTTACTGTATATTATTTACTCCCTCAGTTTCTCTTTAAGAAGAGATATCTTTTATTTGCTATCATATTTATACTTTCTGCCGCCCTTGCTATTATTCTTCAGCGAGTAATAGTTTACTACATTTCTTATCCCATTTTTTATGGTGAGGAGGCTAGTTCATGGAGTTCCAGCGAGATGAATACATTTTGGCATATAAATCCATTTTATTCATTTATAAATATTTATACAGTAGTTAGTGTATTTGCAGTGATTAAGCTATTAAAGTATTGGTATAAAAATCAACAAACTAAAGCCGAGTTGGAAAACAAAAATAAAACAAGCGAATTGGCCTTACTTCGCACTCAGCTCAACCCTCACTTTCTGTTTAACACATTAAACAATATTGATGCGTTAATTAGTACAAATCAGGAGAAAGCATCAGATGCTGTTATAAAGCTATCGGAGATAATGCGGTTCATGTTATATGAAGCAAACAGTGACAGGGTTCCCCTTGAAAAGGAAATTAATTACCTTGAAAGTTATATTTCCCTGCAACAGATGCGATTAAAAAGTCCATTTTTTGTAAACTTTAATAATGATATTAACTGTAAAGGTTTGTCAATAGCTCCCATGCTATTTATTCCTTTTGTAGAAAATGCGTTTAAGCATGGGTTAAAAAATATTGTTACGCCTGGGATCGACATAACTCTAAATTGTGAAAACGGGATTATTAATTTTGAAGTTGTTAACAGATTTAGTGATGATGAGGTTCAGAATAAGGATACTACATCAGGTATCGGATTGATAAACACTCAAAAAAGGTTAGAACTATTATATCCAAATATGTATAAGCTTAATATATCAAAGGATGATGGCATATTTAAAGTGAGCCTGAAAATATTTCCAGATTAAATTTTTATATTTGTTTTATTTGAAAGATGAAAATTAAATGCATTGCCATAGATGACGAACCTCTTGCATTACGAAAAATGCACGATTTTATTATAAGGGTAGGTTATTTGGAATTACTTTCCGAATTTGATAATGCACTTGACGCACTTGAATTTCTAAAATCTAATACTGTCGATCTAATATTTCTGGATATTCAGATGGAAGAACTTACCGGAATTCAAATGCTTGAGGCAATGACAAATAAGCCCAAAGTTGTTTTTACCACAGCTTACGATAACTATGCAATAAAAGGATATGAGCTTGAGGTTTGTGACTACCTGCTTAAACCAATTTCTTTTTCAAGATTTTTACAGTCGTGTGAGAAGGTTCATAAAATACTGATCCCCGAGAAAGAAGGCGATTACCAACCTGTTATTAAAAGTGACAGTAACAGTTCAGACGAATTTTTCTTTATTAAGAACGGTAACATTACTCAAAAAGTTGATTTTGATGAAATCATATTTGTTGAAGGAATGAAAGATTACCTTAGAATTCACACATCCGAAGAAAAGATAATGACGCTTCTAAGTTTTAAGAAACTCGAGCAAACGCTTACATATCCTCAATTTGTAAGAATACATAAATCGTATCTTATTGCTGTTGATAAAATTAAGAGTATCGAAAGAAACCGTGTTACTATTGGAAACCAAATCCTGCCAATTGGTGAGAGTTATCGCAGACAGTTTTTCGATGTTGTCGATAAAAAAAGATTGCTCTAATAACGCGGTTTAGTTAATCACAATTTTCCTCACAAACGATCCTGCTTCTGTTCCAATTATCACAAAGTAAATTCCCTTTGGCTGATTTGAAATATCAACTTGTTTCGATAAAGTCCCGTTATTGTCAGTGATCTTCTCTGAATATATTTGCTGTCTCTGGGTGTTTAATATCTTCATGCTAATACTTCCGGTTACATTATCAGCGAAAATAGTAAACTTGCCCGATGAAGGATTTGGAATAATCTTTACCTGATAATCTTCACCTTGTGTAGTATTAACATCTACAATATTTGAAACCATTATATTATCGAGGTAGAGATTATTGCCATAATGACAATATGATTCAAACATTATTTTAACATTTGAAGCGCCATCCCAGTTTGATAAATCAATCAAATGGCAGTTACTTCCCCATCCTTCTCCACACCAATCTTCACTACTTTGAGGCATAAATGGATCAGATGTTGTAGGGCTTGTTGCAAAAACCCCTGTACCATCAGGTCCGTTTGCAAAAATTCTGGTCCAATTCTCACCACAGTCATCACTAATATAAACAATCAAGGAATCTTTTTGAAAATATCGCTGTGCATATGCATAGTCAAATGTCAAAACAAGACCATAAATACCGCTGAAGTTCATTGCAGGACTTATCAATCTATCTCTTGCACCATAACTGGGATAATTAATATTATTCATCCATACTGCCTTACTGCCTGGAGTTGAGCCATTAACAGCTATGCTTTCCCAGGTTACTTGCTCATCTGGATTTTCTACAGTCCAACCACTTTCTTCAATATTATCTACTTCAAAATATTCAATCAATGGCAATGATGCTCCGCCAGAATGAATATAATCTGTTTTTGTAACTGTATTACTTCCTACTGTGTTTGAGGTAGTGAGCGAAACTGTATAAACGCCTTCGTCAAAAATAACTTTTGGGTTTTGTGAATTAGCATTTGTCCCTTCCGTAAATGCTATTGTTTGAGGATTGAAATCCCATTCCCACGAATCGGGACAATAGAGTGTTTGGTCGACGAATTCAACTTTTTGGTTGCTACAGGTAACAGTATCACTGGCAGTAAAATCTGATGATGGAAACAGGCTTGAACTTACTGTAATATAGTCTTCTATTAATAACGTATCCTGCCCCAGACTGTTTGTTACAATCAATTGTACATCGTAACTACCTTCAGAATTGTATAATATGTTTGTAGGATCTTTTTCTGTAGAAGCTGAGGGTATTCCTCCTTCAAACGACCACTCATAGGTATCTGGAGGTCCTTGAGACAGGCTTGTAAAACTATTCTCACAACCAATCGGAATAATGGTCTGATCTGCTTCAAAATCAGCCATTGGAGGATACAGTTCAATGCTTGTTTCCCAAAGACCTCTGCCATATGTTCCTGCTCTAATTAATTGAGAGTCAAAATTTATTTCGAGTTCGCTCACAATCACATTTGGTAGCTCATCCATGTATGATTCCCATTCACTTAGGTTGTTGTCGATGTAATATACACCAACGTCCATACCAACATATAATGGGTTAAGATTTCCACTTCCATAGGCAACGCAATTTGCAGGAATGTTTGGGAGGTTTGAAGAGTAATTTGTCCATGAATTTCCGGCATTATCCGAAGTAAAAACTTTTTCACCATCATTGAATCCAGATAAGCTAACGGCAATAATTTCCGGATTTTCAGGATGTATAGCAATATAGCTTATGGTTATATTTGGCAAGCCATTTGAAATGTTCGCCCAACTTGCTCCTCCATTGCTTGTTCTGTAAATTGATGACCCCTTGGAAGTATATAGATAATCTCCATTTGATTCTGATATCGACAGGTTATCTAAATTTCCCATATTAAAATTGGAAATTGTTGACCAGCTATTCATTCCATTTATGGTTTTCTTAACCTCAGAAGAGCCCACATATAGTGTTTGTGGGTCTGTGGGATGAATTACAAAAGGTGTTACCCAGTTACCACCTCCGGGTTGACTGATGCCAACATTTCCATTGTTTCCTCCAGCGGTGGATTTGTAAAAATATCCATTTTGAGAAGTCCCATAAACGATATCACTATTTGTATAGTCTACAACACACTCCATTCCATCAGCCCCCAGCCATTCGTGCCAGTAATCATTTGTGTAAACACTAGTTCCGTTATCTTGTGAACCACCCATTATTTTGTAAGCATCATTTTTAGATGTGCCTATTCTGTAAAATTGCCTAATTGAAACTCCTTCGGTAAGATTTAACCATGTATCACCACCATCAGTTGATTTGCTAATGAGTCCATCGCTTCCAACATAAATAGTTCCACCATAAAACACAATTTCATGAATATCACAATGAGTGTAGCCAATAGGGTTTCCCCATGTCCAGTCGGTAGTTAATGTCCAGGTAAGTGCTCCATTAGTAGATCTCCATGTATTGAATTCACCTAAATGAACTTCATCTGCATCTTCGTGAGAAACAGCCATTGCCAAGTCATACCATGATTGATTTCCCGGAGTTGGCTGTGATGACCTGAATGTGAAAGAGTCACCACTATCTTCAGATCTGTATATTCCTGAACTGGAAGAAAAAAAATATACATAGTTTGGGTTGGCTTCAGTTACAGCTATTTGCACGCGACTAGTATTTGGTACACCCGTGGTTTCGGTAAAATTATCACCACCGTCAACCGATTTAAAGAATTTTCTGGTTGAAGCATAAATTGTGTTTGGGTCACCAGGCTTATATTCAAGATCATCAATATCACCCGAAAGTACCTTTACCCAGTTAACTCCAGCATCTATAGTTTTGTATAATCCGTTTGTTGTTGCCGCAAAAAGGATGCTTGGATCGTCTGGGTTCATGATTAATTTTGCTATTGTTCTGTTTTGATTAATAGTCCAGTCTAATCCTGTTGTATTCCAGGTAGTACCACCGTCAGTAGACTTCAATACTCCAACACTGTAATTGTCGGCTGCATCTTTATCCCCAGTTCCTATATAAATAATATCTGTATTTGTATAATCTATTTCAATTGCCGACACGCCAAGTACAGGTTGATTATCAGTAAGTGTTAACCAGTTTGCTCCCTCGTCTGTGGTCTTCCATAATCCACCGGATGGTGAGCCAATATATATCGTTTGTGGATTACCAGGTTCCCGAGCAATAACATTAATTCTTCCTATTCCAGGATTCCAGTGTCCGGTAACATTTGCAGAAGTAGTTGGCCCCAAAGAGTTCCATACACTTCTATTCGCTCTGGTTGTACTTGGATATTCCTTTTTAAATTTTGTTATCTCATCCCAAACCTGTGCATGATTAATCCTATCACCTGTAGGATATACGCGTTGTTTAGTAAAATACTCCCAGCGTTTGTATTGTTTCCATCCACTACCCTTGCCTTTTGGATGAGTTTCGAAATAATTATTTGCTTCTTTCTGAACATCATAAAAATTAACTGTTTGATCTTTCATCATCTCAACCCAAGAAGGTGTTGAGTTTTCATTTGATGTTGTCGGTAAATTTTGTGAAATACCTATTTGTGAAAACATAAAAAAAGACAAGCAAAATGCCAATACGGATTTGGATAAATTCATGAATAAGTGATTTTGGTTTGAATAATTGTATGCAAAAGTAATAGTTTTATTTTAACCTATGGAACATTAAAAAATGGTGTTATTTTTGGTAATTCATAAAAATTAAAAATCATGATGCGAAAAATTCTATTGTTGGTAATTATAGCTGCTTTGGCTAATCAACCCATTGCTAACGCATGTACTATTATAGTTGTAGGTAAGAAAGCCTCCAAAGATGGCTCAAATATAATTTCACACACAGATACAGGTCCTGATTCAAGAATATTTGTTGTGCCGGCTAAAACATTTAAACCTGGAGCAAAAGCACCAGTATATTGGGGAATTCAGGATGCAGACAGACCAATTGATGATGACGGAATTGTCCTGGGTTATATCCCTCAGGTTGAGCATACTTATAAGTATTTCCAATCGGCTTATTCTCATTTGAATGAATACCAGCTTGGTATTGGTGAAAGTACAACAGCCCAAAGAGATGAACTTATATGTACTCGCGAAAATGGAAAACAAATTATGACAATTGAGCAAGCACAAATTTTTGCCTTACAACGATATAAGAATGCCAAAGAAGCTGTACTGTTTATTGGTGATTTAATGACCAAGTATGGTTTTTTGCCTTCGAGTGGTGATGGATCCGAAACACTTGTTATTGCTGACACAGAAGAAATTTGGGTATTTGAAGTATTTGGCGTTGGTTCCGGATGGACTCCTGAAAGTGGAAAACCAGGTGCAATATGGGCAGCTCAAAGACTACCTGATGATGAAGCCACAATGATTCCAAATTGGAGCATTATAAAGGAAATTAATGAGAACGACCTTGAAAATTTCATAGTGTCTAAAAATTATAAAACAGAAGCGATCGATCGTGGCTGGTATGATCCTTCTTCAGGAAAAACATTTATATGGCAGGAAGCCTACACTCCAATCCCGGTTGAATATGCAACCAGCAGATTTTGGCTTTTCCATGAAACTTTTGCTCCCAATTATCGAGAATGGCCAGATCGTTTTCATCACGGAGATCCATATAAAGGCATAAGTCCATATTTTCAACTAGTTGAACCCTTGTCAATCTATCCATTCTCGGTAAAACCGGAAGAAAAAATATCGGTTCGTGATGTAATTGCATTTCAGCGATCAACCTATGAAGGCACTATTTACGATATGACTTCTGGTCCAGAATGGCTTGTGCCTGATGCAAACGGAGGTTACGTAAAAAGTCCATTAGCTACTCCTTTTCCAAGTAGGGATTTACGTAAACTGATGAAAATAACATATCGACGTCCTGTTGCCCGACACCGAGGACATTATGGGATGGTGATTCAGCTCAGGGATTGGTTACCTGATGACATAGGTGGTGTTTATTGGGTATATCTAGATAATCCATACTTTAGTCCTTACGTTCCAATTTATGCTGGGAATTTATCAGTTGACGACACATACAAAACTTATGATCCAAACAAATATGATGAAAATTCTGCACGTTGGGCAATCGATTTTGTGGATAATTTGGCAAATCTGAAATTTCAAAGAATTGCAGAAGATGTTAGGGAAGTAAGAACTCCATTTGAAGATGAGATCTTTAATAATCAAAAAGCTATTGAAGACAAAGCATTGAAATTATATAAAAGAAATCCTCAAGCTGCCCAAGAGTATTTAACTAATTATTCCAATGCTTTAATGCATGATGTTACAGAAATGTTCACCCAGCTAAGGAATGAGATAATTACAAACTACACTAATAATCATGAGTAAAGAGTTAGCTTTATTACTATTTACAATCAAGATTAATCATATTACTTGATTGAACAGTGTTTATTGGTAGGCCGGGTAATGTTATTGGAATTGAAAGTCCTACAAACCAGTACTGACTACTAGTAGTTGTATTATATGACCACCCAAAACTAATTATATCCTTCAATACAGTTGCAATAACCCCAAGACCAACATCGGGTGTCCCATCAAGGTTAAAATCGGGTGTTGATATATTAAATCCTGCTCCCGGACTGATGAAATTCCATGCTTTTAATTTTCTTGAACCAAATTTAAACAGCAAACTTCCGGAAGGAGCAAATTGAACTCTGTTCTTTTTTAATAATTCTACTTTGCTATCAGGGAATGGAACGGCCAGAATAAGTGTAACTTTTGAAATAGAATAAATATTGATCTGTTGCAACACGAAGGTTCTCATTTCAATAGTTTCCCCAGGCATATTTTTTTCTTTATCCTCCTCGTTTACTATCTTCAATCTTATAACGATTTCGTCTCCATTTCCTCTTGTACCAGCCGTTTTTAAATTTAAATAACCAAGGTCGGGTAATTCATCAACACTAAAACTAAGTACTTTATCACTAACTTCATCAGCTATATCAGCAGTTTTTTTAAATGGACCTAACATGTTGGACACAACGTTGACGACAGCTTCTATAGTTTCAATGTCGTTCTTTAGTGTTACAGTACACTGGTCGACTTGGTTAATCAAATCTGAAATTTCCGACGGAAGTGATTCAATCAGAGATGAATTATCTGATTTTAAAGTTTCAATTGTATTTGTGAAGGAGCCAGCCACATCCAAAAATATTTTCTGGTAATTGTTAAACAATACCAAAACATTTTCATCTTGATTAGTAATATTTAGATTAGAAAGAATATTGTTGAATTCAACAAACTCCGATTGTATATTTTTTAAGAAAGTCTCGGCAACTTCCAATTGCTGTTCACTTTCAAAAATAGAATTTCGATTTTCATATAATGCCTCAATAGTTATAAGCACATCCTGTATGCAAACTATAGATTGAAAATTATCACGGAGTAATGTTTCAAGATTATCGAGATCATAATCAAGCATTGTGTTAGCCATATTAGCCAGTTCTTTAGTTTTTTCAAATTCAGCTATATCTGAATCCGAAAAGGTAGTCACCCATCGGGGAACTTCATAGTACTCACCTTCAGCATAATTATCGAAGTTTTCAATATGAACCTTGACAGGATAACCGGATCCTGTATTTAGGGATGCCAGCAACTGGAATTGGATTTTTTGAAAATCGTCTGATTTAGCCATCATTTTTAAGAGCACATCTGCCTCCTCTGTAAGTTTTTTAATACTATAAGTTTGAGGATTTGGATATACAATAGTGTCGATCGCTTTTTTCTTCCTTAAACTGATATACGATGTAAAATAATTATTAACTGCTTCCCTAAATTCTTCATTATCGCTTTCTCTCAATTTTGCTAAAAAAGTATTCATTAGTATAGAGTATTCACCAAGCGTTTTAATCTTTTCATATTGAGATAAGTTTTCAATATTAGTTTGCAGTTTTTTAAGTATTTCAATCTGGTTAAACAATATATAGTTTAATTTTTCTACTTGAGCCAGAAAGTCTTGGTTAATCCCGGAAGATCTGCTTACTTTCTTTATTAATAACTCCTTGTTTACTTTTATTTCCAGCCTGCTATTTATATCAACTATATTTGATTCGGTGGGTTTTAATTCAACCATTTCATCCTTTATGCTTTCTGCAACTTGGATGATTTGACCATTTATTGTATTTATTAATGCAATCAGCACTAATGTTATTATAAATTTCTTCATGACATTTTAATTAAATTCCTCTAAACCTGCTAACGTATATGAATGCTCAACTCTGACAATATCAATGATTTCACCCTGAGTGATATAATCAGCTATCATGTTTGATGTTGACATCGAAAAAGCCAAAATATTATTAAAATCTTCATCGAAATTTCCGAATAGATCGGCAAGTTCATTTTCAACAGGATCAGTAAACCAAAGCACATGGCGATCAATAATTGGTGGATAAAGTGCTAGATCGTTTGCAATCTGAACTAACTGTTCATTGACTCTTAGAACCACCATTTTAAGAATAGGTAATTCTAGTATCTCGTTGGGATTTCCATCAGGAACAATAGTCGTTTTTTCTAGTATACACATAATAGTTATTTTTGTGAATAGTTAATAATTGCTTTCAAATTGTAATGTAAATATTAAGTTAATTTTCCAAAAAGTATATCTATTATTATTTATTAATAATCTTCGACACATCAGTAATTTTTGACGCGAGAAAGTTGGTGGGATTTCTCTTTGCTATCTTTTTAAAATTATCTTCACCTAAATATGACCTAACATTCATAGTTATTTTTCTTTCGGTTGCTTTAGTAGATACCATAAAAAAATCGGTACCAAACAGAATTTTTTCTGAAAGTGCATCGTCTGTCTCAAGCCTGACTTTTAACAACGGGAGTATATCATCATTCGAAAGGTTGTAACTGATATCTGAGTATAGATAGGGAAAATAGCATTCCCCATTCTCGTCTTTTTTCCCAATCATATCTGAAATTATACTATGCCAACTATTAGGTTTCAGTTTATCAATATCAGTACCTTTAATCATATGAACCCACTTAGCCTTAGAAAGATGTATTAAATCCTCATCTATTGTCAATGAATTTTTTCGAGATGGGAGCCAGGGATCATTTAAATATTTTTCCCACTCTTCTGAACCTCCAAAATGTCCCAAACAGAACTTAAGTTTTCTATATTCTTTAAGATCATCAATTGTATAATCCTTCTCAGGTATAAAATCCAGTATTTTTTCACACTTCTTCCAGTATCTAAATAGTGAATCGGGTTCATTCATTAAGCAATAATAATTTAACGGATGAGTAAAGTGTGGTGAAAACTCCTTGCCGTTATTTCCCATTAATTCATTTCCCGTAAAGGGATGAATAAATCTTCCATTTTCGAAATAACCATCATTTCGAAATGTGCTCAGTTTTCCACGATAGTAAACAGGACCAATTGAGCAATGTGTTGTAATTGGTAAATTGAATTTTAAAGCAAGATCATAAATAGGTTTTAATCTAATATCAAATGGGAAATAACCATTGGCTGGATAGATCTTAAAACCATTAAACACACCATTTTCAATATACTTCTTAACAGTGTCTAAATAATTCTGATCTTTATCTACTAGCCTTCTTGGGTCAGTATGTATAAATGGAAATATTTCATCAAACTGGCCTTTCAGCAATTCCAGTTCCTGTAATTGATCGTAGAAAGTTTTACCATTGGGTTTATTGCAGTTTACCATATAATCCAGATCCATCGAAAGCACAACAAATTTTGTGTGTTTGGGGTAGTATGATTGTAACTCCGCGAATATTTCTTTTTGACTTTTAACCCTGTTTTCACTAAAATCATATGAGTGAAGTATTAAATTGGTATATCGCTCCAGCATATCAAATCTTCCTGGAATCAAATTACGAAGAGTAACTATTAACTTTTTGAAATAAGCCCTTTTTAACAACCAATTTAGGCTGGGTTGGCAATATGAAATGTATAGTATAAAATAAATAGGAGCAAGAATGAAACTTACAAATAATATCACTAAAAATGCAGATATTAGAAATCTCAAATAATTTACATAATAAACAGGTATTTGCCAAAATCCCCAATTACAAACTTTTATAATCAAAAAATAAATTAAATACACAATTGATACAAATACTATTGACAGAAGCACCGTTACCCACCATGGTATCATTCCCTTTAAAAAATGATTATTAACATGATCAAAATTAAAAATGTGAGTGTGGGCATTAATAAATGGTAATTTGTTGCTGGTTTCAGCCTTATCAATTTTTGCTTTTAAAGCATCATAATCGTTTTTTTCATCGCCCATAACTATGTTTTTTTGTGTCAAATAAATTGATTAGGTATTCAAATTAGCTTTGAGGATCGACTTGTTCAAGCTTAAATCCTTTTACCATAGCAGTTATAATTAAACCCAATATTAGTCTGATTAACTTAGCTTCCATAGCTTCAGTCAACACGGGAATGTTGATTACATTATTAATTAACGGAGTTAACCTGTCTTCGATTTTAACAGCCTCCTCTTTTGATATTCCATCGGAACTATCCTTAATAAGAACATAATATTCGTTAGGTAATAGTTGATAAAGTTGCTTATCAACCCACCGTACTACTTTACCAAAGACCATTAATTCCTTTTCTTCATTTAAAAATGGAAGATTAATTACAGAATTAACTTTTGTTGCTAATGCGTTAATTTCAGCATCATTAAGCATGTCAACTTTCTTATCCATATCATTTCTGATTTGAGTAAGTTGGGATTGTGTTAATGTAATTTCACTCATTTTTCTGATTTTTAAATTAATATTAGATTAATTATCGCTTAATATTTGAAAGTATATCGCTTGAAATCTGTAATTATGGCTTTGATATAACCTGCAAACTAGCATATCCATTATTCCTAATGAATTTAATTATTTCTTTAATTAAAATCTATTCATCATTATGAAGCAACAAGGTTGACTAAAAATATGTAGTAATCTTTTTTTGGTTTATAATATGTAAAAGTAAAGATAATTATTTTTTTGAACCATAACGGCATTAGATATTTAGGAGAATATTGAGCATAAAAAAGCTGTCGACAAATGCCAACAGCTTTATTTAATTAAATATCCTCATACCTATATTTTCTTCAGGTAATTGTACCTTTAAGTCATTATTTGTTTATTATTAATTTCCTTTAGTTAATTACTTTTGTCCACGTTACACATTCATTACCTGATTGAAGGCAGTTCCAACCATGCCTCTCTTACAGTAATTTGTTGTCATAAAGTTACCCGAATGTCTACTCTGTATTGAAAGTGCATCTGACAATGAAGCATTGCAGGCATCAACAATTGTAGCCATTATTGCTTTTCGTGCTGCTTCCATTCCTGCATTATCAGGAGCTGTAAGCTGAAGATCAGTTGGTATTCCTGTAACTGCATTTTCTGCTACTTTACGTAGTGACAAAGAATTAGCTTCACCATTTGCTAGTTTCCATGTCATTGCCAGCGCCTGTTCCTCAGTACCTGTGTAATCACAAAGCCAACCAACGGTATCACTAGCTTTCACCTGATTTCCGTTTAACAATAATTTCATCAGTTTAGGCCAGTCCTCTTTATTTGCTTTCCTAAATAGCCAATGACAACCTTCCATTCCGGGAACAACAGGTAATGTTACTTCCGGCATACCAAGTTTCACAGAATCAGTTGTAACAAGGTAATGGCAATGCACCATCAGTTCCAAAAATCCGCCCATGCATCGTTTGCCATTTATGTAACCAACCGAAACCTTGAACTCATTATGTAATCTGCGAGCAGTTATTGACCATGTATTTGCAATTCTATATCCCTCATCTTCATTTTCAAGAGCAGGGAAGAACTCGTTGGTATCAGCACCAACCATTTGTGTGGCAAAGTGAAAATCGCCCGTTACAATTACATTCTGAATACCTTCACCTTTAAGCCAGTCAATCGCACGGTTCAGTTCACTATCAACATCGCTGTTATAGCTTTCTCTACTTATTGTGATTACTCCGGTTTTTCCATCATGCTCAGCATTAACATATAACTGAAGCCATTCAGGATCATTCATTTTTTCAAATTCATCCGGGAACCACTTTGTATTTGCAGCTTCAGGATGTAATTTGTGATATGATTTTACTATTTCTAATGTTTTCTCCGTTCCGGCATCTCTAATTGTAGCAATAATACCATTGCGGAATTGAGCACATAACTCCCCTATTGCATTAATACTGGCCAGGTTTCCTCGTTTTTCGTGCAACATAATGCTTGTCATCTGGAAAAGAGGACCCAATGTCCAGCTTAAGAAGTCTTGCGCTTCGTTATCGTCAAGTTTCCAATTAACAATTGGTCTCAAATGATCTGGCGGATACCAATTTTGTCCGCTATCTTTTCTTTCGGTAAGATCTGAAGTAGGTTCAAATAAGTCCCCATAAGTATTGCCAAGATGATGCAAACATGACCAGGTTAGGAAGTTTGCCCCTTTTGCCCCTATTACATCATGAGCTCTTAACGGATTAGGACCAATAAATTTCCTAATGAATTTGTCAATCTTCCAAAATGGCATGTTTGTGGCCTGATGATATCTAAGTCCGGCAAGAGTTACTCCGCAAAAAAGAACATCCAGAACAAACGACCAGTTATCACTTACCTGAACAGGAATCATTCCAATTGACCATAGTAGCTTAGTAATGTCAGATGGTTCATTTTCAACTATTTCCCAAACTTTATTTATTTCATGCGGAAATGCAGGATGAGCAATTCCTACATCAAGTTCCGAACTCGGAAAACCTGATGTAACCGACATAATCTCAATACCGGGAAAATTATCGCGAAATAACTTGTAATGAGCTTTCTTAATTTCAAGAATTTCGGGAATGGCCTCTAATAGGAACTTTGGTTTTAGTTCATGTAGTTCATTTGGTAAACTGCTACCATTGTAATTGAGCCGTATTATGTTACCCATTATCTTTTGAGCTTTCTCACTTCCAAATGCATTAACAAGTCCCGGAAATTGATTGCTAATACCATCTGGTGTGCCAGGAAAATCTAATCCTACTATTGGCACATTAAAGGGTTCCAGTCTTGATCCAAGCTGCATTGCTTTGCCTGCTCCAACTATTCCGTTAGCTCCAGAGATAACAAGTGATCCCCTATCATCCGGTGGACCAAATACTTGTTCAACAAGCTCGCTAGTGTTTACCGGCATCCGGTTATTTTTAAAGATCTCAAGGACTGTTCCTAGTCCAAGAGATTCCAGTGTTGATTTCCTCATAGATTTTGTCATCACTTATTTCCTCCTTCTGTTACTTTAAAAATACTTGCAATACCAACATCACCTGCTGCACAACCGAATACTAGTACATATCCTCCTCCAAGAGTTACTGCTTCCTCTAAAGCTTCGATTACCAATCGTGTAAGTGTTGGTCCTTGTGGATGCCCAAATACTAATGAGCATCCGGTATTATTCATCTTATGCCAATCATAGTCCATCACTTTGGCAAAAATAACGTCGTTAACCGCAAATGGGTTGTGATTTTTCACTACTGCCATATCATCCATTGTCAAACCTGTACGATCAAGAAGTTTCTTAACAGCAAGAGCAGGGGCTTCAGGCATATAGCTTGGAGCAACTCTAAGTTCTGTTTTGCCTACAAATTGGATATCTATCTCGGGTCTCGTACTTAATTCCTTGGCTTTTTCTTTATTTGTAACCAGAAGAGTTGCCATTCCGTCGGCAGCATGTGTTTGTGTGCCAGGAGTAATACAAGTATCCAGCTCCCGCTGACCACGAAGTGTTGCCAGACTTAACTGACGAACTCCGGTATCTTCATCAATTAGACCAAGAAAACGTCCTTGAATATTAAGTATTTCTAAAGGAATAAGTATGCCTTCAAACCAGCCTGAGTCTTTTGTGTCGAAATACTGTTTATAACGATAGTAAGTAAGTTCATCAACTTCTGCCCGGTCGATTTTGTATTTTCTTGCAGCCAGACCGGCAGTTGCCAACATTGCGTTACCAGTAGCGGGGTCAAATCCGAAATTATCCCATACATCTGAGATTACTTCAGTTCTTCTATAAGCCCGCCTTTCAGGAAAAACTCCTGCAGGGGAATCGCTGGTTCTGTCAAAGGTAAGAACACCAACAACATCAGAAGACTCACCTTCTACCTCTGAGGCAGCATGAATAATGGCCTGAAGACCTGTAGCACAGGCCTGTTCAAGATGATAGCCCGGTATTCGGTGTCCCATACAACTTGCCACCATAGGGGCATTCCAAAACTTCCAATGCCATGGAATAGTTGATCCAATTACGAGATATTCCAGTTCGTTTTTCTGAACTTTCTTCATCCCCATAATCTTATTCATAGCTTCACCAGCAAATTGGCCAATATTGATCTCTGCCATAGCTGATGTTTGCCAGGCCGGGAAAAAGCTGCTTCCCCATGTGCCGTATGGGATTCTTGCTTTTGGGAACATTATTTTACCATTTTTCATTTATTCCTCCTTACTTTAATAACTAACTATTTTTCCAAACAGGTTTTCTCTTTTCCATAAACGAATTAATGCCTTCATTTGCATCAAAAGTTTCCATCAACTCTCTTATAAATATTTTCTCAAGCTTTTTTAGATTTTTTTTGAAAACCCTGTTTAATACAATTCTTCCTGAACGAACAGAATATCTTAATGAGCTTGCACTTTTGGGCAGTATATGCTGCTGAATCCAATTATCTGTTTCAGTATTGAGACTATCTTTATCATCAAATACATAATTTACAAGTCCTGCTTTTTCAGCAGCCATAGCATCAATTGTTTTCCCTGTAATAAGTAGTTCCTCTGCTCGCGCACTGCCTATTTTAAGAGGTAACAGGATTGAGGCTGGTGGTGGAAATACTCCTAGCATTATCTCAGGTTGTCCTAATTTTGCAGTGTTGTCGGTAAACAAAAAATTACAAATCAACGCAAGTTCCAACCCGCCTCCAAGACATTGACCCGAAATTTTTGCCAATGTAGGGATTGACATATCTACAATATTGTAAAACATATTATGGAAACTGCTTAGCATTTCTACTACCTTATCTTTAGCATGTTCTTCAACAGATGCTCCAAAAGAAAAGTGTTTTCCTTCTCCTTCAATTGTAACAATTTTGATATCTGGATTATTCTTTAAATCAACAAAAATCTGGTTAAGTTCTCGCATCATTATGCTATCAAGAACATTTCCTTTGCCGTCGTTTAAAATAATCTCAGCTACCTGCCCTTCTTGTTTAAAGTTTAATTCTACTTTTTGCATTTTTTCTTATTTAAGCATTTTCAACACTAAGCTTTTACAGGAGAAATTTCCTTTAACATTTCATCGTCCCAAGGTTTCCCCTCAGCCAATAAATGACGTAGTTTAATAAAGTCAACTTCACGATTTTCTCGTGGTCCGTCGTTAAATGCCTTAAACCCTGCACGACCTTCTGTCATCATATTTAATGCTAACCATTCTCTATTCGACTCTTTGTTTTTATCCCAATGCTCAAGCTTTTTCTTTCTGATAGAGTTAATTGTTTTACTTAAGCAGTTTGGCATAAGATATAATAGCTTTGTACACATTTTTTCTACCGCAATGTCCAATAAGGCTAAGTCAACTTCTCCCGATTTAAGTAATTCTTTGGCCTGGATCTTATCTTCACCAACCTTTGGTGTTCCGTAGATAATACTACCTTTTTCGTTTACCCACTTATCAGTATATACCATTGGGTTGGGTATAAATTCTCCGTTTACTTTAAGTGCCGGAACAATTTCTGAAACTAATCCATATCTAATAGCTTCATGAGCAGACCATGGATCACAAACAGTACATGAAAACATCGCCAACTCAACTCCTACATAGAGTTGCAGAAAATCTGTCGAACCGCCATCAGGAGCGCTTCCGTGTTTTGGGCCTGCCTGTCCAAATCGTGACAAGTCCTGCGCGATGGAAAAATCACAGGCCATTCCAATTTCTTGTCCACCACCAATTCGCATTCCGTTAACTCTGTTTATTACAGGTTTATCGCTCATAAGAATACCTGAAACCATATCATTAAACAGTCTCATATACTGCTTATACTCCTGAGGATTTCCAGCATAATATTCAGCATATTCTTTTGTGTTACCTCCTGTACAAAAAGCCTTGTCGCCAACTGCAGTAAATACAATCGCAACAACACTCCTGTCATTCGATGCTTCACGGAAAGCAAGAATTATTTCTTTAACAGCCTGTGTTGTATAAGAATTAAACTGACCTGGATTATTCAAAATTATCCAAGCATTATACAATCCTTCAATCGGGTTGCCTGAATTATCAAGGCAAGCTCTTTTTTCGAATAATATTTCTTTATATTCTATCTCTGTTAGGTTGTGACTTACTAGCATTTCTATATTTTTTAGTTAATAATTGTCTATTCAAAATCAGGAACCAATACTGATCTTTTATTGTATTTATGATCAAGTGTGTTCTTAAAAACCTGGTTTATTTCAGACATTGGAAAAATCTCTATGAAATCTTCAATTTTTAATTTACCCTGATCAATAAAATCAATTACATCATTATAAAGTTCCGGTTTACAGCCCCATGTTCCAATCAGTTTAGCATCAAAAGCCATAAGGTTGCTTAGACGCACATTAGGTTTATCCATTGTAAACCCAACAATTGACATTGTAGATGCAAAGGTTATCAAAGAATACCCTAATTCCTGACCTTGTGCTGTACCTGACATTTCCAGTATCTTCCAGCCATATCTTGAAACCTTTAGTTCTTTAGCTATCTCTCTTACTTTTTGCTTCACTTCTCTGGGGTCTAATCCGCTGACATTGAGAACTGCATCAATACCATGTTGTGTAGCTAAATCCAGTTTCGAATCGCTAATATCTATGGCAAGCACCTTTGCTCCCATTATCTTTGCTATTAGAGCGCCATAAATTCCTACTCCGCCAACTCCTATGCAAATAGCAAAATCACCCTTTACCAGTTCAGATTTTTTTAACACCTGATAAGGTGTGGTTATTGCATCTGCAACAACAGAAAGCTCAGCTAGTCTGTATTTATCCAATACGCTCTCTGGTACATAGCATAGATTTTTGTGTGGAACTTTTATATGGGAAGCGAATCCACCATCAAAATCATTACCAGGCATAAGCTGGTTCTGACATATATTTCCGCGGCCATTATTACATAATTCACATTCTCCACAAGGCAGTACAGCCGGTATAATAACTTTTTTATTTAACAAGTGTTCAGGGCCTGCCACTATTTTGCCGCTAATTTCGTGACCTAGTGTAAGGGGGAGTTCGTGTTTAGTTTTTACGCCATAATGCCAAAAACTTAAATCAGTGTGACATACACCACATCCGGCAATTTTAACGATAACTTCATCTTCGTTCAATTCAGGGAAAACTCTTTCCTTGAGTTCAAAATCAGAATTCAAGGCAGTCATTTTCCATGACATAATCTTATTTGCTTTCATTAACTTATTTGGTTTTATTTAACAAGTTTTATTCTCTACTATAATTTGCCTTTCCATTTATTTCAACATTTGACAAATTTACCTTTTTTATATTAAATCATATCCCAAATCATCGGCTATATTAAAAACATCATGAATTTTTTATGCCTTTATTTATATAAGCAATCAATTACATATTGACAATTATCGGGTTTAGGGACTGTTATCCTAAGAGCTTTCGAATCACCAAAAAAGTCCATTTTTCTTGTTAAAACATTTTGGTCTTTAAGCTGCTCAAAAATCAAATCTCGTTCTTCAATTCTGTCAAAGTGAATGAAAATGAAATTTCCCTCAGATGGAATAACATTATATCCGAGGCCTGTTAGTTCTTTTTCTAACCGAGTACGAGTTTTTTTATTAGTTTCAATACTATCTTTTAGAAACTTTTTGTCTTTAAGTGACGCTGATGCAGCAACAGCCGCCATTTGATTAACAGTAAATGGAGGTTGATAATGATCAAGCCGTTCGATAATATCTTGTGCTGCAATAGCATATCCCACCCTCAAACCTGCTAATCCATATATTTTAGAAAATGTTCTTAAAGTAATCAGATTAGGATATTGTTTTTGCAATTCAAATGTATTCGGATAATCAGAATCTGATACATATTCACAATAAGCTTCATCTATAACAACAAAAGTTTGAGGGGATACATTTTCAAGTAATTTAATCATTTCCTTCTCAGAAATGATAGTCCCAGTAGGATTATTAGGATTAGCTATGATAATCATTTTAGTTTGATTATTATAGTTTTCTAAAATGGAATCTATATCTATTCTATAATCTTTCATCCCGGAAAAAATAATTGTAACACCAAAAACCTCCGCAATTATTTTGTAAGCTACAAAAGTGAGTTTTGGGATAATTATGTTTTCGTTTTCCCCAATAAAATTCCTGATAAAAATATCCAACAACTCAATTGACCCCGCACTTACAAAAATATTGTCAGGTGACAGAGCAAGTTCATTTGCTAATTCAACCTTTAAGGTACTTGAGTGTGGTTCAGGATACCTATTTATTAAAAATCCATGTTCCTTGATTGCTTTTAATGCTAAGGGAGATGGTCCAACCGGATTTTCATTCTGGGATAATTTTATTATTCCTTCTGATGCTTTTTTATTCATGTTTTATCGAATATGGTTTTACTAATATTAAATAGAACTTGCTTTCTGTACCAATCAGAAGCTCTAATATCTGAAATTGGAGTTGCATATTCTATTACCCTATTGGCAAATTCTTCCTTATCGACATTAGGGACACTAAATATATATTTTCCTATTAAAAATTCACAGGCCGACGTTGTAAAGGGAATTGTAGGGGCAACTGCTCCAATTGAAACTCCCGCGTCAGTTATAATTCCTTCCTTATTCATTTGGAAATGATAAGCTAGCGAAACAATAGAAATTTCCATTGATTTCCTGGATCCTACTTTCTCAAAACCTGATTTTATATAATTGGTTGAGTTTTTTGGGATTTTAATGTTCTTTATTATTTCTCTTTTAGTTAAAGAAGTCTTTTTTAAGCCTCTTATAAACAAGCTCAATTGTTCTTCTCTTTCACTACCATCACAATCTAGAATACAACATGTGGCTTTTAACGCTATTAAGGCAGCGGTCATATCACCAGAAGGAGAAACATTACATATGTTCCCGCCAACAGTTGCCACGTTTCTAATTTGAGTTGATGCAAGCTTGTTTGCCGCTTGATTTAGTACAGGATAATTTTTTTCAATTAAATTATTGTTTACTATATCAGAGGCTGTTGTTAAAGCTCCTATTTGAATATTATTTTCCTTCTCCGCTATTTGTTTGAAATCCGGATCATCCAACTGACCTAAGTTGATTAAGATCATATCTTCAGTTTGTTGCAATTTAAACTGATGAATAAGATCAGTAAAACCTGCGCCAATTCGAAAATTGTTTTTTTGATTAACCGCAATTGCATTCAGCAATTCTTGGGTTGTCTTGGGACTTATTACATCAAAATCCATATCTTTTTTAGATTCTTTCTACTTTTTTAACTTCACTTAATGCTCTCAACACCTTTTCGGCAGTTATCGGAAGTGAATAAAACCTAATACCCAACGCATTTGAGACAGCATTTGCAATTGCTGCTGCTGTTGGAATCAATGGTGCTTCTCCTGCTCCTTTAGATCCATAAGGGCCAGCTTCATCATAAGTTTCAATGGGATAAAAATGAACATTTGGCATATCAGTTGTTGTCAGCAATTTATATCCATGAAAACTGGGGTTCATTAATATACCATTTTCATAAATCATTTCTTCGGTAAGCGCATAACCTATTCCTGTAGCAACTCCGCCTTCCATTTGGCCTTGCAATCCAATTGGGTTAAGCACCCTGCCAACATCCTGTGATATATGAACATTCAGGACATAAACATTTCCTGTAACCGTATCCACTTCAACTTCAATGGCTTGTGAAGCGAAAGCGTAGTTCCCTGAAACATCACCTTTAAAATCTTTATCCTGAAAACGACTTGGTGGCTCATAAAAATAGGTTACTGTACATAGTTCATGTGGTGATGCAAAATGTATTTCTCTGGCAACCTTATCGACTTTTATTTCAACTTCGAGGAATTGCATCAAACCATCTTTATAATCCCAATCTTCTGTAACAACATTAAGTAATTCTGAAGCTTTATTATTTAGTTTTTCTTTTAAAAGTTTAATTGCACCCAGTAACGAATTTCCTGCTACAAAACTTGTCCTTGAGGCATGAACTCCAACATCCCATGGTTTAACATCTGTATCAGTATTAATTACCTTTATTCTTTCAATAGGGATTCCTAATTCTTCAACTGCAATCATTGCTAATACAGTCTCGGAACCCTGACCAATTTCACTTGAGCCGGTAATAATGGTTAAGTACCCATAATCATCCAATTTTAAGGTAGTTCCACACCCATCCGAACGGTAAATTTTTGCACCACCACCAACGTGCAACATTGAACCTAAACCAATACCTCTCCTATATCTTCCATTTTTAGGTTCATGGCTGATTTGAGCAAAGCGGCTTTTCTTAATCACTGTTTCTAACGCAGGAATTGCTCCACATGTTTTAAAATGTAAGCCTTGGCCTGTTATTTCATCTTTATAATTGGCATTTATTAATCTTATTTCAGCCTTGTCCATACCTAATTCCTCAGCCAAAAGATCTATATTGGATTCAATAGAAAATGTCGCTTGAGGATTTCCATATCCTCTGAAAGATCCAGCAAATGGGTTATTGGTATAAACAGCTTGTGAATCAAATTTACAAGCAGGAACCTGATAAAGTGATGAAAATGCTTGCATCATAACAAATGGAGTAGTAGCACCCCATGAAGTATAAGCCCCATTATCTTTTATAATTTTAACTTCCCTAAAAGTAAATTTTCCATTTTCATCGGCCCCTGTGGTAAGCTCTATTACCATAGGTTGGCGTGTTGGAGAAGCCACAAACTCTTCTTCTCTCGAGTATAAAATCTGAACAGGTTTACTGCTCTTCATTGCAAGCAGAGCACAAATAGGTTCAAATGGATACATATCTAATTTACTTCCAAAACCACCACCAATAACAGGTTGAATGATTCTGATTTTAGAAGGATCCATTTTAAGGGCATGAGCAATATCCCGCTGATATAAAAAAGGAACTTGTGTGGATGACCAAAGTGTTAACCTACCGTCCAATTGATTGAATTCTGCAGTAATATTACTTGTTGCTAAACAAGCATGGGTAACCCGTGGTAATTCATATGTTCTTTTAACTATGACTTTACTTAAGGTTTTTTGTTCTTCCAAATTACCATGTTCGTAATGGAACGATTCGGCTATGTTTTTATTACCAAACTGTTCAGCACCTTTGCCAAATTCATTAATCCTACGAGCATCTTCTTTTATTGCTTCAAATGGATCATAAATGCCTTCTATTATTTTGTATTCAACCTCAATAAGTTGAATGGCTTTGTCAGCTATTTCCTTGGTTTTTGCAGCTACTGCAGCAATTTCATCACGATTACAATTTACAGTCCCTTTTTTCAGGATAGGATGGTCTCTTTTGTAACTAATATTGTTTACATCAACATCAGCAGCAGTTATTACACATTCAACACCTTCCATTGCTTCTGCTTTAGAGGTGTTTATGGAAACAATATCTGCACAAGGATATTTGGTTCTTAAAATTGAACCGAATAACATATTTGGTAATTCTATATCATGACCATAAACAGCTTTTCCAGAAACTCTTTCTTTACCATCTATTTTATGGTGTGATTTACCTATTACTTTTAGTTCATTTTTTTTCACTGAGTAATCTGTGTTCATTTATAAACTGCTTCTGCAGCATCAATTATTTTTACGTATCCGGTACATCTGCAAAGATTACCCTCTAAACTTTTCTTAACTTCATCACGGGTTGGAGTAATTCCTTCCTCGATACACTTATCACTATATGCTTTTGTAGTCATTACCATTCCAGGGGTGCAAAAACCACATTGAACCGCTCCATGATCAACCATTTTTTTCTGAACATTATGCAATGGATTTTCATTATCACCTAATCCCTCAATAGTTGTAACTCTCTTTCCATCTATATTGATTGCCAGGTACATGCATGAATTAATGGCATCACCATTAACAATTACGGAACAAGCCCCGCACTCGCCTTCCATGCATCCCGGTTTTGTTCCTTTTAATTTAAGCACATCCCTTATGAGGTCAATCAGAAGTAACGATGGTTTAATCTGTTTGCTTAGATTTTTTCCATTTATGCTAAAAGAAATTGCTACAAGCTTTTTATCCATGGTAAACTAGTTTATCACTATAGTTTATTTACTGCCCCTCTATTACTATTTGCCAGATATTTTCTACCTGCATCAAATGCTAGTCTGTTTAGGGATTTATTTGTCTCATTTTTAGATATAGAAGAAAGTGCATCTATCCATATTTGCTCGGGTATTAAGTTGAAAGGTTCTACTAATGATAATATACCCAGAATTAGCACATTGGCAGTTTTTCCAAGTATATCCCCCATTTCATAAACCAATTTGTTAGCATCCACTTTAATCACTTTAAAATCTTCCAGAGCTTTTTCGATTTCATCTAATTTCGGGTATTCTTCCTTTTTTGTATTTATTGGAAGAGCTGAGAAGTTATTAATAATAATGGTTCCATCCTTTTTAAGGAGGTTTAAAAATCCTGGTCTGAGAATCTCACTGATTTCCATTACGACCAATGCATCGGCAGTCCTGTTGGCCAGAACCGGAGAGAATACCTCGCCACAACTGAAGGTTGAAATAACAGCTCCTCCGAGTTGGGCCATTCCATGCGTATCGCCTTTCACAATATTTGTTTCGATGAATGGAGTATGTAAAGCCACTTCTGCAAGAACTTTTCCAAAAAATAAATTACCCTGTCCACCAATTCCCCTTATCGAAACTCTTAAAGCGCGCGGGATATTTTCCATGTTCATCTTAACGGGAAGTCTTTTTTCATCGATTTGAGTAGGTTTGACTTCCTTCTTCGGTTTGTCGCCAGTATCAATATATTTTATAGCATCAAAAGGACAACATTGCATACATACTGGTTTATTAGATCCACAGTTTGTACAGAAAATCGTGAAATGGGGATGTTTGTTTTCATCGAGTTCGATGCCGGGGCACATATCACATAATGAGCAATTCTTGCAATTGTCATCATCAATCTTAATTGTCCTAACCAACTTTTTGCTTTCAGCTTCGTGAATGCATGATCCTTCTAAAATCAAAGTTGAATATTGTCCTTTCTCGGCCAGTTCAAGTGATCTTTTCAGTTCTTCCTCTACTTCTTTTAGATTATAGGAATCAACCACAACTGTTCTTCCTCCCTCGGCTTCAATGGCTGTTTTCAAACTAAAACGGTGAGGTCGTCCTTCAAGATTTACCGACGAGCTTGGAGCAACCTGGCCACCAGTCATGGCAGTAATATAATTATCCAGAATAATTTTTACTCCCGGGATATTTCTGAAGACACCATTTCTAGTTGAATCAAGACCCGAATGACATTCGGTAGAATCTCCTATTACGCTTATTACCTGGGAAGCCATTTCGGGCCGTGATAATACAAAACCCTGCCTGATTGAGTCCGAAGCTCCCATACATGAAACAGTATCAATAGCATTATTAAAAAATAATAAGGTGGAACACCCTATATCACCAAAAGAGGCATAAATCTTTTTACGTTTTTTCAATTTTCCAACGGTATGTGCAAATGCTCTGTATTGACAACCTGGGCATATAGAAGGGGGTCTTAAAATTGGTTTTATATGAAGTTCCTTGTTTTCTGGTTTATAGGATAGTACTTTGTGAGATGACAGAAATAACAGAACATCTTCAGGCATCCAGGTAGTAATAGTGCTCAATTCACCTTTGCCTATTATATCTATCCCGAGCAAACGGATTTTCTCTTCCAGAAATCTGTCTCCATCCTCAATAATAAATAATTTGCCTTTGACTTTTGAGGCAAAATTTCTTATTACACCATCAGGGATTGGATTAGTTATTGCAATTGAAAGAACTGAAGGGTTTACATTTGCAATATTAAAGGCTTCACTGATTATGATTTTACTGTCGCCAGAAACAATGACCCCCCAATCTTCACTACCATCTGTGACTTTTGTAAGGCTAGATGTATCCGACCATTTTTGTATCAGCGGAATGCGTTCTGTTGTAGCTTTATTGTAATTGGCTCTGGCAATTACTGGCAAATTCATCCATTTTTTTAGGTTCTCAGGAACCTCTCTTGGTTTAACGATCCTAGCTGCTCCTGTTTTAATTAAGGCTTCGGAATGAGCAAGCATACCGGAGGCAAGAACGACGACAGGAGTATTGAATTGTTTACTCATATCAGCAGCTATGCTTGCAATATCATACATTTCCTGATGGTCTCTGGGTTCAAGTACTGGCAAACGGGTTGAAGCCAGAAAGTACCTTGCATCAATCACATGCTGAGTACTTGAAGGTATATAATCGGTTACTGCGAGGATAACAAGTGCTCCTGCATCGACGGAAAAGAAAGCAGTGGTAGTCAGAGCATCGCCTGCTTGAAAAACGCCGGGAATTTTCATTGTTACCAGTGTATCCATTCCTGCCATAGAATGGCCCAGTCCAACAGAAACGGCAACAGCTTCGTTCACTGACCAGCCAACTAAGATCTTATCCTGAACGGTAGCCAGCGATTTATCAATGACTTCGGTGCTTGGTGTACCCGGATAACCTGTAGCAGCATGGTAACCGGCATGTATTACACCCAAAGCAAAAGCAGTATTTCCCTGTAGAATTAATTTACTGTTGGGTGCAGCAACTACGATGTCTTTGAATTTTGCCATATATTACTGGGTTATATTATTTCATGAATTTTTAATTCCTTGATCTGCAAATCCGAATAACCAATTTCTTTATAAATGAGGTTGTTGTGCTCGCCAAGACGAGGTGGACTGCTGAGTGTAAAGTCCACTTCTGTAAGATAATCAGTACTCACAGGTGCTGGAAAAAGCGGTATTGTTTTACCAGATGGCAACTGTGTTTTCATCATATTATTCCTAACAAAATCAAGTTTTGCAACATCAGTAGTTGTATTTACAGGAGAGACAGCTAGATTCAGATCTTTACAGATATCAATGAATTCATTAGTCGTGTAGTTTTGTAGTCCTACTCTAATATCCGCGTAGATATTTTCTTTATCGTTATCACGTCCCTGATTACTAATTCTTTCTGGTTTGTTCAAATGCTCAAAACCTTCTATTTTTGTGAGCTTATCCCATTGTAAATCGTTGCCTATAGCTAGATAAACATGTCCGTCTTTGGAGGGATAACAGTTGCAAGGTATAAAACTCCTGTGTTCGTTACCACTACGGGTAAATAAATCTGATTCATCATTAACAAACTGAATCTGGGGAAGCGCAGTAATCAGCCAAGATGCAGCACATTGAGCCATCGAAATGAATATCTCCTTTCCACAAGAGGTTTCTTTTTCCATTGTACTATTCTGTTCCAGAAGTGCAAGTAGTACCTGTGAGAACGCTTCATCACCTGCTTTAAGATCAATTATCGGTAAGCCACCAAGCATGGGATCTCCATCTGGTTCTCCGGTCAAATGCATATATCCTGAATAAGCTTGCAGAGCAGGGTCGTATCCGGCACCATCAGGATAATCTGGTCCAAAAGCTGAGATCCCGCACCATATTAAATCCGGGTTAGCCTCCTTTAATGTATCAAAATCGATCCCCAACTGTTTATATCTCTTAGGCAACGTATTACAAAGAAATATGTCAACTTTTAATTCTTTAATCAAAGATTTCAAAAGATCTTTCCCTTCCTCTTTCTTTAAATTGAGAGTAATAGCTTCTTTACCAGTATTCGGGGCAATAAAATAAGCATGCAAATCATCAACTCCAGTGTCTTCGCCAATATAGCGATTTGGGTCACCACTTCTTTTATTTTTAGTGGTAGGAGGGGATTCAATACGGATTACCCTCCAACCCAACTGCACAAACCGTTGAGTGGCGTATGGGAGTGCCAGAGCTTGTTCGAGGGCTAGTATGGTTTTCTTTTTTATCACAGATTAGTTACATTTACATATTGATTACACAGATTAAATGGATTACATGGATAGTCGTTTTAAATCACAGCTTTTATTTCCGAAATTAATTAATAATCCTGTCTTGATATTTGCAGCTTTTAAGTAGGCAAGCACCTGATGATGGAATAAAACAGTTAAAGGATCTCTATTTTCTTTACTAATCTGTATCATCTTTTTGAATCTTACCTATCGGCGTTCTTAAAAAAAGATTGGTTCTTCAAATTCACCATAAACATCTTTCATTACTTGTACAATCTCACCAATAGAAGCATATTCTTTAACGGCTGCAATAATTGAAGGCATTAAATTCTTGTCATTTTCTGCATCAGCTTTAATAGCTTCCAAACACTTCTTTACATTTTCATTATTTCTGTTAAACTTAATTCGTTTTAATTTTTCAACCTGATTATCAGCGGCTTCCTGATTATAAGGATGGAATTGTACTTCCTTATTTTCCTCTTCCCTGGTGTAGATGTTCACTCCTACTTTTTCCACTTTTCCCGTTTGCATCCCCATTTCTCTTTCATAGGCTTGTCTGGAAACAGATTCTTGAATTTTCCCCGTTGCAACTGCATTTATAATACCGCCACAATCATCTACATTTTTCATTTCTTCTTTTATTTCCTTTTCGAAACGATCTGTTAATGATTCTACATAATAAGAGCCTCCAAGTGGATCTACTGTATCGCAAATACCCATTTCATGAATCATTATCTGCATGGTCCGTAATGAGATTTCAGCTGAATGTTCTGTTGGAATAGTATAGGCTTCATCATAGCTACAAAGAGCCATTGTTTGGGTTCCTGATAACGCACTAACTAAAGCATAATATGCACTTCGAATAATATTGTTTTGTGGTTGCTCTTTTGTAAGTCCGCCGCCACCGCCGCCTGCAATCATTCTCAACCAGCAGGATTTATCATTTTTAGCGCCATATTCCTCTTTGATAATCTTTGCCCAAAGTCTTCTTCCCCCACGGAATTTTGCTATTTGTTCGAAAAGATTACCATAAATATCAAAGTTGAAAGATAATCGTGATGCAAAATCATCAATATCAATTCCTCTGCTTAAGGCACCATCAGTATATGCTTTTGCTATACTAAAAGCATAGGCCATCTCCTGAATTGGATTTGCTCCGCTTTCCCTAATATGATATCCACATACGCTTACCGGACTATATTTTGGTAAATGTTTAGCGCAATATTCAATAGTGTCTACAACTAGCTTAACTGATTTGTCAACTGGGAAAATCCATGTTCCTCTACCAATAAATTCTTTAAGGATATCATTCTGAGCTGTGCCTCTTAGTTTACTTATATCATACCCTGCTTTTTCGGCCATGGCAATATACATTGCAATTGCAATAATTGCAGAGCCATTTACTGTTAATGAAACAGTAATTTTATTGAGGTCAATATTTTTAAAGGCAATCTCAAAATCATCAAGAGTATCTACCGTCATTCCTACGCGACCAACTTCGCCGAATGCTCTTGGATCATCTGAATCCAGGCCGCATTGAGTAGGCAGATCAAATGCGACATTTAGACCAGACTGGCCATTATTTATGAGAAAATGAAATCTTTCATTAGTTTCATTAGGAGAAGCAAATCCTGCATACTGACGTATTGTAAAAGGTCTTTTACGGTACATAGTAGAGTGTATCCCTCTGGTAAATGGATACTCTCCTGGCATTTCATCTTTAGTGGAATTTCCAACATCTTGAGATGTGTATATCGGATTTACTTCAAAGCCTGATTCGAGGTGAACTTTATCAACACCCAGGTCTTCAGCCGTATTTTTTCTTTTATCTTCACTCATTGTTTTAGATTCAAGTTTCCTGTTTCACTTTAACAGCATACTTTTGCGAATTATAATTTTACATTTGGTTAAAATAAGCTACAACCTCAGCAACTTTTGTGCTGGTTGCAAAAGCTTTTGAAGCACCGATTTCTTCAAGTTTTTTTACATCAGCTACCGGAATATTTCCACCCACAAACCATGGGATGTCAAGATTATTTTCATCCATTATTTCTTTCATCCGTTTGGCTAAAATCAGATGCGTGCCTGAGAGAATTGATAAGCCGATACAATCAACTTTATTATCAATTGCCATGCTTACAATGGTTTCGATAGATTTTCTTAGGCCTGTATAAACAACATCAAAGCCAGCCTCTTTTAACCCATGTGCCAGAACTTTCACTCCAACATCATGGCCATCTAACCCCGGTTTTGATAACAGTATTTTCATTTAAGTAATATTTTATAATCCTAACTCCTTACCAATGTTAATTTTCAATATTTCCGATGTTCCACCTCCAATTAATGTAAACCGAGCGTCGCGTAAATATCGTTGAACCGGATAATCTGTTGCATACCCATAGGATGCCAAAACTCTGGAAGCCTGATCACAAATATCATTAGCACATTCAGAAGCATATAATTTTGCAATCATCGATTCTTTGTGTCTGGGTAAATTTTTATCACTCAATGTAGCAGCATAAAACACATAATGCCTGGCTGTTTGTAATTGAACTTCCATTTCAGCAAGCTTTATTTTAACAGCCTGGAATTTTCCAATTGGTTTACCAAACTGAACTCGTTCTTTTGCATATTGAAGCGCTGCTACAAAAGCTGCAGTTGCAACCCCAATTGAAAGCGCTGCAGTCATTATCCTAATTTCTGCTAATATTTCCATGAGATATTTGGTACCACCACCAATTTCACCTAATAAATAGTTCTTTTGAAGTTTAACATTCTCGAATGAGACCTCACTTGTTACAGAGCCACATGCACCTAGTTTGTCTATTTTTTTTCCTACATGAACACCATCCAACTTAGTTGGAACGAAAAAAATTGACAATTTTTCGTGATTATCAGTTTTTGCCAGTACAGTAAAAAAATCTGCGACAGGTGCTGAGGTTACCCAGGTTTTTTGTCCGCTTAAAAGAAAATGATCTTCTTTCACTATTGCTTTTGTTTGAATAGCAAATAAATCGCTTCCGGCATTGGGTTCAGTCATACAAATACCACCAATTTCTTCTCCGCGTAAAGCAGCATCAAAATGACTTCTTATTTCATCATCTCCAAATCTATACAAGAAATATGTTGCCATTAAAGATTGCATAGTACAGGCCACAGCTAATGACATCGATCCACGTGCAAGTTCTATAACAGCAATGCAATATGAAACTACATCCATATTTGTTCCACCTGCTTCATCGGAGTACCGCATTCCGAAAAACCCTAAATCTCCAACCTCTCTAAAAAGTTTTATAGGAAATTCAGCATTTTCATCAATTGCAGCTGCATGAGGCATTACTTTCCTGTCTACAAAATCCTTAAAGGTTTGTTGAACTGATTTTTGTATGTCGTTTAGTTCAAAATCCATCTATTCTGGTATTACTGCTATAGCTTCAATTTCTATTAATGCAGGATGATCGAGTAAGTCGACAATGAATATCATACTCATGCAAGGGTAATGTTTTCCCATTATGTCCTTCCAAATTCCTCCAAGTTCTTTTCTGGAAGCTAAGTATTGGTTTCTATCTTTACAGAAACAAGTCATTTTACATATGTCGGTGGGTTTTCCTCCTGCTTTTTCAACTATTGCAACAATGTTTTTTAAAGCCTGCTCAAATTGTGGAGTTAGTTTTTCACTCACAAATTTTTCCTCCGTATTCCACCCAACTTGCCCACTCAGAAAAAGTGTTCTTCCTTTGGCTGCAAGTATTCCATTAGAATAGCCTTTTGGTGAAGGCCATCCATCTGGTAATATTGTACTATGTTTATTCATAACTTATATGATAAAAACAATGGGTGCTCACACCCATTGTTTCGCATTTATTTTCAATTAAGGTATTTCAGGAGTACTTAGTTTACTAAGTGATTCACGGATTTCCGCATCTGTTAATTCATGCTCTACAATCTTTCCAGCGAAGTAATCATCATAAGCTTGCATATCGAAATTACCGTGTCCACACAAATTGAATAGTATTGTTTTGGATACTCCTTCTTCTTTACATTTTCTTGCTTCCGCAATTGCAGTAGCAATTCCGTAAGTGGCTTCCGGTGCAGGAATAATTCCTTCTGCTCTGGCAAATATTACTCCTGCATCAAATACTTCTGGGTTGGTATGTGAAACAGCTTCAATCAAGTTGTCTTTCAGGAGTTGACTTACTATAACGCCAGCACCGTGATAGCGAAGGCCTCCGGCATGTATAGGAGCTGGAACAAAATTGTGACCTAATGTATACATTGGCAACAAAGGTGTCATGCCTATAGTGTCGCCGAAATCATAACGGAATACTCCGCGTGTAAGTTTTGGACAAGAAGTAGGCTCACTCGCTATACAGCGAATATTCTTTCCTTCTTCAAAATTTAATCTTAAGAATGGAAAACTTAAACCAGCAAAATTTGATCCGCCACCAAAAGGAGCAATAACTATATCCGGCATATCACCAGCCATTTCCATTTGTTTTATAGCCTCCTGGCCAATTATTGTTTGATGCAATTTTACATGATTCAATACACTTCCTAATGCATATTTAGTATTCGGATCTGCAGCCGCGACTTCAATTGCCTCTGAAATAGCAATTCCCAGTGATCCAGGAGAATCGGGATGTTCTGCCAGAATTGATCTCCCTGCATTTGTTCTGTCTGATGGAGATGGATAAACGTCTGCTCCCCATGTATTCATCATAACTTTACGATATGGTTTACCATCATAGGACACTTTAACCATATATACTTCACATTCCATCCCAAAATGTTGGCATGCGAAAGCCAAAGCACTTCCCCATTGTCCGGCTCCAGTTTCGGTAGTAATTTTCTTTACTCCTTCTTTTGCATTATAATAGGCCTGAGGAACGGCAGTGTTCGGCTTGTGCGACCCGGAAGGGCTAACTCCCTCATATTTGTAATAAATTTTTGCAGGAGTGTCGAGTGCTTTTTCCAAACCATATGCTCTATATAGTGGGGTTGGTCGCCATAGTGAGTAAATATTTCTAACTTCATCAGGTATATCAATCCATTTTTCCATGCTTACTTCCTGTTCTATTAATGCCATAGGAAATAGTGGTGCTAATGCCTCCGGACCAATTGGCTCTAATGTTGCAGGATTGAGCGGCGGTAAAGGTTTGTTAGGCATGTCGGCCAAAATGTTGTACCACTGATGTGGCATTTCCTTTTCTGTTAAAAGAATTTTCCTAGTTTTCATAAAGTTTTTAATTTTAGTGAATAATTGAATTGGTATTGATTGAAAAATTTTTAGATAAAGAACGTAAAAAAAATTAAGATATAAAAGTAGACATACTACAGATTTTCATTTCCCGCAAAACGTTTTGGATTTTCAACATTGATTTTTGAATCAATCAATGTTCAAACAAAACCGTATTCTTTATGAGCTTGGCCTTTGTCTACCACTCCATTTCGTACATCTTCTTCTACCAATTTCGTATCACGCTCCCGGGGATTACCATATCCTCCACCTCCTCCTGCAATCTGTTTATAAATTGTTCCTATCGGAATTCCTTCAATAATATCTTTACTTAAAGGAATGTGATTTTTCCCATCAGGGTATGTAAGAGTAATACTATTTAATACACTTCCTTTTCCTCCAAAAAGACCATAGTTAGATTCCACATCGCCATCTCCAAACACAACCATTGTAGTATTATCTCCCCCCATCTTAATTATCGTTTCAACTCCTAATCCGCCTCTCCATTTTCCCACTCCACCTGACCCTGACAAATACTCATGCTTTAATATGAGATTTGGTGTTTGTTGCTCATACATTTCATAATCCTGATCCAATAATCCGCCTGAAGCATCTATCATTCCAATATGATCATACCCATCACATCCTTCCAGCGCTCCCGATCCGCCTTTCAATCCCATAAAGCAGATGTCTACATATTTTTCTCCGGTTCTTGGGTGATCTCCGGTAATTAATGAACATAATAAATGATTCCACCCGGCAGTTACTTTCCCAGGCATTGCAGGACCAAGCGCTTTAAAAATTGAATCTGCAATTTGAGGGCATAAATGATTTCCAAATGTTGTTGCTTTTGGATATGCGGCGTTTAGAATAGTACCTTCAGGAACAATATATGTTAATGGCACTATCATACCCTGATTGTGTGGTATATTGGGATTAACTAATTGCAAAAAAGTTAATGTTATTGCTGAACACGATGAAGTGTATGTCCCGTTAACAAATCCATTTGTTTGAGGTGAAGATTCAGAAAAATCGAAGATTATACTTTCATCCTTTACAGTAATTTTTGTCTTTATTTCAAACTTAGATCCAAGATGCTTTCCATCATAGTAAACCATGCTTCGTCCTTCATAGGTTCCGTTTGGAATAGAAGCAATTTCTGCCCTCATCATTTTTTCGGTGCTCTTGAAGAGTTCAAGTTTGTGTGCATTATAGCAGTCAATACCATATTTTGTTACAAGTGCTTTTAATCTTCTCTCCCCCAAACTACAGGCCCCAATTTGAGCTTTAATATCTTCCTGAACCATAGTTAGCCGGATGTTGGCAAAAATCAGATTCCATACATCTTCTCGTAGTTTTCCTCTTTCATATAACTTCACAGCCGGGATACGCAGCGCCTCCTGCCATACTTCAGTGGCATTTGGATTATATCCTCCCTGCACTGCTCCCCCGATATCCGCTTGATGCCCCTTCGCTGCCGACCAGCCAATTAATGTCCCTTCGCAAAAAATAGGCTTGAAAATAGCCACATCATTATTTTGATTGCCCATTGAGAAAACATCATTATGAATGATTACATCTCCTTCATAGATATCATCACCATACTGATCAATGATTACCTTACAAACCGGACCTAATGAAAAGCTCAGAATTGGAAGGTTTTCAGTTTGTTCGAGCATATTGCCTTCGGCATCGTACAAACCGGTTACAAAATCTTTTGCTTCGCATAAAATAGGAGAACGTGTTGTTTTTGTTAATGAAATACTCATTTCATCCGTTATGGCTTTAAACGCCCTTTGAAATATGCTCAGCAATATTTTATCAATTTTAATTAATGCCATACTGAACCTCCTTTTCATGAATTTGAGATTTAGATTTAAAGCCATTAGGCATTAATATATTATTGTAAACGATAAATGCTCCACCAATTCCTGTTTCACAATTGTAACTTTCCCCAAGAAAAACTGTTGTATTTACTTGTTCAATTATTGCAGGGCCACTAATTTTGAAATTACCAACAAGAATATCTCCGTTATAAACAGGTACTTCCTGCATTTTATCTCTTTCAGGAATATAGGCTAATCTTCTGCCTTTTAATGCTTCATCCAGTGTTTTAGCCCCTTGTTCAACATTTCCGGATAGAGAATGTGGTTTTTCGGTGATGCCAATTGCCCTAAATCGAATATTTATAACTTCCAATTCAGTTCCTTCATCTTTGAGCTCGTACCCAAATTGCCTGTTGTGTTCTACGTGAAATGCCTCTTTAATTGCCTCTAGATCAAAATTATAAATATCTTCAATAGAAACCTCCAGTGGTACTTCGTGGTATTGACCAACATATCTTAAATCCAAGGAAGGTATATATTGAATTTTATCTTCATTGATTCCTTCAGTAATTAAAGTTTGTACTGCTTCAGCTTTCATCTCATCAAACAAACTGAGAAATTTTGTTTTTTTAATTCCCGATAATTTCGACAAATAAGATCGAACATAATCATGCTTCAGGTCGCCCAGAAGCATTCCTGCAGCGCAGAAGATCGGGGCAACTCCAGGCACAACAAACATTGGAATTTCCAACTCACGACATATTTCACCAGCATGAATAGATCCGGCGCCTCCGGCACAAATCATCAAAAATTCTCTTGGATCATACCCTCTTTCTACCGAAACCTGGCGCACACCCTGGGCCATATTCATATTAATTACTCTATACATGCCAGCTGCCGCTTCCTGAGCACTTATGTCAAGTTTTTTTCCTAATATCTTTCCGGTTTCATCTATGGTTTTATCTTTTTTTAGTAGATATTTACCGCCAGCAAAGAAATTAGGGTCCAAATATCCAAGTATTAAATCTGCATCAGTACAAGTAGGTTTTTTTCCACCCCTGTCGTAGGAAATTGGTCCTGGTAAGGAGCCGGCACTTTTAGGTCCCATTTGAAGTAAACCTCCATTGTTAACCCAGCCTATACTACCTCCTCCGGCACCAATGGTGATGATATCTAATGTAGGTAATCCAACGTGATATCTATCAATATCGGCCTCAGTACTTGTGATACATTGCTTATTTACTACTAACGAAGTATCAAAACTGGTTCCTCCCATATCCATTGTAATGCAGTTCTCATATCCTAATAAATCAGCATAATAAGCACCTGCGATCGGGGCTGCAGCTGGTCCTGACAGTACTGTTACTGCGGCAGCTTTTCTTGCGATTTCCGGCGTTACAACACCTCCGTTGGATTGCATTATCATTAATTTGCCGTTGAAATTGAGCTTTTCAAGTTTGCCTATTAATGATTCTAAATAAGAGCCAACAATAATGCTTATATATGCGTTTACAACAGTTGTACTTACTCTTTCGTAAAATCTTACTGATGGCAATACTTCGTAAGAAGCAGACATAAATATTTCAGGTAATTTTTTTCTAAGGTACTCAGTTGCCCGTTTTTCATTTTCATTATTCAAATATGAATTCATAAAACAAACAGCAATAGCCTGAACCCCTTCATCTTCAATTTTTGAAATTATATCATCTAATTCCGAATAGTTTATGCTATTTAATATATTTCCTTCAGCATCTATTCGTTCATCGATAGTATATCTTAAATATCTTGGAACCAGAGGCGTAACGTTTTTATAACGATTGTCATATCGCTCTTCACGAACACCTCTTCTCATTTCTAAGGCGTCTCTGAATCCTTTAGTGGTGATTAAGGCAGTTTTAGCACCTCCAAGCGTAAGTAGCGCATTTGTGGCAACGGTAGTCCCATGAACTATGGTATCAATATTATCAATAAACTCGGTATCGGATAACTTTAACTTAGCAGCTATTTCTTTCAACCCTGTAATAAATCCTTTGGAAGAATCCTCAGGTGTAGAAAGTGTTTTGTGCATAATAGAATCGCCATTATCCGCTACTAAAAAGAAGTCGGTAAATGTTCCTCCTACATCGATACCAATTTTATATCTCATTTATATTTTTGATACTTTATTACTTACTCGCGCTTCATTTTTTTTGTTAATTACTTGTTTCAGGGCAATACAAGCAGCACCAAATGCATTAATAAATTGCGGATTTGGTGGTATTGTTACCTGGACATTAAATTTTTCTTCAATAATATTCTTCAAATAGGGATGGTATTCTGCTACTCCTCCAATAAGAAAAACAGGCAATGAATTATCAGCCGGTATTTTCTGAATTCTATTTGCAATAGAAATATAAATGCCTTTAGCTAAATCTTCATCGGAAGTGTCGTCAAAAATCCATTTCATTATTTCAGTTTTGGCAAATACAGTACAAAAACTATTTAGTTCTTTATCAGATGTTGAATTAGCAGCAAGTTCGCTCATTTTAGCGACATCCAATTCAGCTCTTTCAGCAACTTCCGTGATAAATGCTCCTGTACCAGATGCACATTTACTATTCAAATAAAAGTCAACGACCTTTCCATTACTACTGCTTTTAAGTAATTTAAAGTCCTCGCCTCCAATGTCTATTACCGTCTTTTCTATTGGAGAAATTTGAGTAACTCCTGCTGATGCACAGTAAAGCTCTGTTTTAATAATATCAGCCGTTTTTAATAATTTTCTGCCATACCCGGTTGCACATGTGTGGGATATATTATATTCATTATAAACCTTAGCAATTATTTCATCTCTTTTATTATTACGGGCCATAGTTCTAAAAATGTCGCTATAAATAACTTCATATTCAGAATTTATTACAACCAATTTAGTATACAACGAACCAATATCTACGCCCAAAAAAAGCATTAACTCAAATTTATTTTTTTTCTAAAATTTATCTATTTACTTGTTTTCATAACAATTTTTATGTGTAATGGCTTTAACTAAATTAGTGAAAACTAAATTTATGGGAGTTTTTATATAATGTTTTCTTCCATACTCAATAATTTTTCCATTCATATAATCAATTTCGGTTTCCTGTTTATTCATAAGATCAACGGCTAAAGAAGGGAAGTGATTTCCAGCATTTTTAAGATATCTAATACAGATTTTTGCAAAATTCTTTTCAAAAATAACATCCTCAGCTTTTGCTACTTCCATTGCCTCCATAATAATCTGCTCGACTATTTCAAGTGTGTCGGGGTTGGCCATTGCTTCTCTCATAGTGTGAGCCGATATCCCACATAAGGGACTTAATGCAGCGTTTAATATTGTTTTTATCCAAGCTTCTTCAGCTATTTTAAAAGAATCGACACTTTTTGTATGCAGATCCTGTGAAGACAATATTTCAGAAATAAGTTCTGACATACCTCCATTAGAGTCGTCAATTGAACCCACATGATTTGGTGGATTAAAAAATGTAACATTAACAACATTGGGGGCATTAAGGTTTCCAGCAAAATTTACGATCATCCTTAAAATTTTAGACTCCTTAAAATGACTTTGATATTTCATCCTAATATCAATGCCATTTTGAGCACAAAGAAGATGGAGGTCTTCATGATCAGCTGCGTCAATTTGATCTAAAACAGAATCAACGTGATATGCTTTAACGGAACTAATTAATAAATCAAACTGGTGCTCCATTAATTCGGGAATAGAAGAGTATATATAATTAAAATAGGCTACTTTTTCTATTTTGCCGTTGAGTATAATCCCTTCTTTTTTAATTAAATTTATTTTCCTTTTATCAATATCACAGATGGCAACTTCGCAACCTGCCAGTTTAAAGTGAACCGCCAATATCATCCCAACGGGACCCATTCCAACAATTCCAACTTTAAGGGTTTCATTTTTCATCGTCATTTAGTTTGGTTTTATGAGGATATTTGTTCTAATAGAGTTTCTATTTTAATTGTTGATTGTTCTTCTGAGTAGAATCTTAAATCGCATAAGTCACCTTCAATAACAAGGGTTTCCACTCCGGTTGCTTCTTTAAGCCTTGCAGGCATTCCAAATCTTGAATTTGAATTATTGAAACATGTTTTAGCTTCGTGAAAAATTATACCATTTATTCTAAAATCCTGAATCATTTGATTGAGTAATTCCTCTTTTGCTTCTTCACTTCGGTTTATAAAAATAGTTGTATAAGCAAGTGCTGAAGATTCGAAGGGGTTTCTTTCATCGAAGGCATCAAAAACCCAGCTATTACAATATGTAGATGCAACAACAGCTGAATTGTGTTCTAAAAAAAGATTAGATAAAGACCTGAGTTTTCCCCATATAGGCATTCCTTCCCAATAAATACGTGATCTTTCCTTTTCCAAGAACCCAATACCTAGGTTCATATTTCCTTTCAATTCTGCCAGCAGTGTATTATAATAGTCTTTAGCGATTTGCGTACCTCTTAATACAACAATTGGTCCCATGTGAATCGTTGAATCAAAAAAGCTAATAGGAGCTGGTGTTGTTCTTGCTGTCCATAATACTTCCTTCCAAAGATCGGTAGCTTCTTTACTTAACCTGATAGTATGTCTAAATTTATCTATATCAAACTTGTTCCCACTTGCTTTTTCACAAATTGGAATCAGTGCTTTAAACTGAGATGCAACATTATCTATATCTTCTTTAGATACCTCATCAACATGTCTGGGGGAGGTAATTCCAAACACCGGACAGTTAAACTCTCTTGCAAAGTAGGTAAACCAGTCTTGTACTTCTCTACACTGGTTGGTATTATAAACAATCAAATCAGGTTTTGGTGGACCATCCAAACCATAATGTTCTAAAAGCGGAGATTGTTGTTTCAAATAAGATCCAACATCACCCGTTAAATAGGAACAAATTTCATTTGAATATCCAAGTTTAGCAGCTTCCGGGATTAAATCTCCCGCTGTACGAGTCGCTCCTAATAAGGCGCCATGATTTTCAGGAAAATGGACTTCGAAATCAAAAGAACGTAATAATTCAGCCGGTCCCACACTTGTACACCAGGCAATCTTTTTCTTACTATCCTTCATCCCTCGAAAATAATCTCCCATTATTTCCTTCATCAAATTTGTTGTCTCTATTTTATACATATATTATTATTTCATTAAATTTTAATTCTTTGGCTTCAAATTTCCTCTCCATGTCTTTTACTACAGATCGTACTTCATTGGCATCCTTAAGGTTTATTGCCACCCCGCCCATATCACTTTTTTCTGCACTCATTTAGATCATTTTTGAATTTGATACTATTATTGATTAACAAGACTTTCAATATTATCTGATCAAAGATAAATAAAATTGTCAAAAAATTAATTACTAATTATTATGATAATCAGAAAAGAACATAAAAAAGAAAAATAATGCAAAATCCTATTAGGAAAATAATCCCTGCCCAACTTAGTATTATGAGCCATTTATTTTGCTTAAGTTCTTCAGGAAAGGACTTGCTGGTTACTATTTTATAATTAATTATAGCAAATACAGGATTTGTAAGGAATGACAATACAGTGGCAAATCGTAGTAAGGCTAGCATGTTTTTTGTAAAATAACCAATAATAATTAATGCGGCAATTAAAAGAAAGATTGTCCAGAAAATATATATTTTTCTGCTCATCTTTTCTAATGAAGGGAACAATTGTATTAATGATCCTTCGAGTGAACGTGGATAACCATCGATTACTGTTAGAGCCGTACTAAACATTGTAATCAAAACGACGATAGCTATTATAGTTGTACTCCAACTACCAATTGATCCAGAATACAGGGCAATCAATTGTTCGGAAAAAGTAACCCCATTATCAGAGAAATGATTACCGGTGCCATACATTACAAGGGCTCCTAGTCCCAGAAAAAATAATGCCAATACCGCTGAACCAACATAACCAATGTGAAAATCAATTTGATATTCTTTAAATGAGGGGCTATAACCTGTTTGTTTTTTTCTTGCCATTGCTCAAACAGAAGGCCATACTGAAGCATCCATTGGTGTTGGCATCCATCCCATCAGCATTATTATAAAAGTAAGTCCGGCAGTATCCCATAAATAGGGAGGTATAAATCCGGGTTCAACATGAGAACCGCGGTTTAATGCAAAGAAGAATGCAGTCACGGTAAGGATTGCAAGAATCACAATCATTGCTTTCATTACTTTATCGAGTAATGCATATCGACCAATAAACAGTATTGCTAGTATAACAATCAACAGGATGGTACTGGTTACGAAAGAGTCAAGGTTAATATGAAATATGAAGGCTGCTAAATCAGAAGTAACTTTAATAACTGCTGCGAAATTGACAATAGCAGTGCAGAAGGATAATACAAGAAATGTAATGATAGCCCATTTCCCAAGCTTCCTGTATCCTTCAAGTACACTGTTCCCTGTGGCGGCAGTATATCTGTAACTAAACTCGAAAAATGGATATTTGAAAAGATTAATAAGGATAATTACCCATATTAGAGTGAAACTATAATTCGCACCGGCACGAGTAGACAAAACAAGGTGAAAAGCTCCAATTGCTGCTCCGGCATAAAGTATACCGGGCCCGATTGTTTTTTATATACCCTTCAAATTCAGGGCTTTATTGGATTCACTGATCATACTAATCTCATAAAATTTTGTTTCAATAATTAATTATGGACCAATATCCTTATAAAATAATCCTTGCGTCAACAGCACAAACTTTATCTTTATAAGCAAAGATTGGATTGAGATCCAATTCTTTAATGACCGGGAAATCAGTAACAAGCGATGAAATTCTTTGAATTGTTTCTTCAACTTGTGCTTTATCTATTCCTGCTTTACCTCTAAATTCATTCAATAGAGGAGCTGCTTTTATTGTACTAAGCATTTCCTTTGCCTCTGTGTCTGAAACAGGGGTGAGGTTGAATACAAGATCTTTATAAACTTCAACAAATATTCCTCCCATACCAAACATTATTAGATGCCCAAGACCTTCTTCTTTTTTAGCGCTCACAATGAGCTCTCTCCCTTGTGGCATGAATTTCTGAACAAAGAATTTTAAATCAGAATTACCTAATTTTTTCATCATGTTTTCCACTACTTCATGAACTTCTTTACTACTATTAATATTAACAACCACTCCGCCAACATCGCTCTTATGGATTATTTCTTCTGAATCAGCCTTTATTACGACAGGGAATCCTATTTTTTCAGCAAGAGAAGCCGCTTCATTTGAGTTGTTTGCAATTCCCCAATCAGCTGCAGGGATTTTATATGCTTTCAAAATGCTATATACATCACCAGCAGTAAGGACTTCTTGCTTCCTACTCGTTGCTTTATCAAGAATATTCTTCACAGTAATTTTATCAATATCTTTAAATACCTTCACCTTACCGGTATCTCTTGAGCGTATCTCATTATAACGAACCATGGCGGCAAGTGCTTTAGCTGCAGTTTCTGCAAAATCAAAACAGGGTATAGCGGCCTCTTTCAATATATTAGTTGTACCAATCCATTTCTCTTTATCTGTCATATAATTACACACAACAGGTTTCTTTTTAGTTTTACTGATCTCTGCAAATTCTCTCGCCACACTTTCGCAGTCGACAAAAGGAGGGGTTACAAAATTCACATAGAGAGAGTCAATCTGGTCTTCGGCCATCATTACTTCAAAGGCGCTTTTAAACTGGGGCGCTCCAGCTGTTGCTACAACATCTAAAGGATTATTAATAGACGCTGATTCAAACATTGTTTCTTTTAATACGCTTTTTGCCTTATCTGATAAAGTTGGTACTTCCAGACCACAAGAGACAAGTTCATCTATAGCTATTACAGAAGGGCCACCAGTATTGGTGACTATACCAACTCTATTACCTACCGGTATTGGCTGAGAAGCAAAAGCTTCAGCGGCATTACACAAATCTTCCTGATTTGTAAAAGAAAGCATACCAGCTTTTTTGAATATATGCTCCAACGAAATATCACCGGCAAGTCCACCAATATGTGATCGGGAAGCTTGTGCGCCTTTCTCAGTACGTCCGGCTGTCAATGCAAGAATTGGTTTTTTAGCTGCCACAGCTTTCCCTATTTCCATAAATTCCATTGGATTATCCAGGCTTTCAACATAAACTACTATAGCCTTTGTATCTTCATCTTCTCCATAGTGACGAATTATTTCAGGAATGGAGACGTCGGATGCATTTCCATTGGAGGCATACATTCTCATTCCAATGCCCATATCATGAAAGGCTTGCATAATTACAGCCCCAACACCTCCACTTTGTGCAACAACAGATATATGACCCGGTTTGAAAAAAGTAAAAGTAAAATTGCAGAAAGCATTAATTTTTGGATCTGAATTAATTATTCCCTGACAATTAGGGCCCACAATGCGGATACCATATTTTTTTGCCCGTGCAAGGAAATCATCTTCCAATGCCTTGCCATCTTTTCCCATTTCCTTAAACCCGGCCGTATTAATAATAATAGCTTTAACTCCTTTTTTACCACAGTTTTCAACCTCTCCCGGAACAAAAGGGGGTGGGATAACAATATGTGCTAAATCGACTTCGCCCGGGACTTCTAATATTGATTTATATGCCTTTATTCCACGTACTTCGTCAACTTTTGGATTGATCGGGTAGATTGGCCCCTGATAATTGTAATGGCAAAGGTTTTTTATTATAATATTTCCAATTGATAATTCTTTTGTAGAAGCCCCTATAATGGCAACTGCTCTTGGATTAAATAATGGTTCTAGTTTACTCATAATAAATGTATTGATAATTTTCAAATAGTTAAGATTATTGAGTTAGGGTTTTCAAGGAAGAAAACAACCTTACTGAATTAATTGCGATAAAAAAATGTAATCCTTTTTTATATAAGGAGATGTTGTTCCTCTCAAATCCATGCTAATAAAATCTTCTAATTCGTGAGCAATATTTATGGTATAATTTCAAATTCCAAATTTAAAAAATTTATAGTTCTTTCTATAATTTAATAGTAGGGATTTATCATATTCATGGATATCTGGTAACTCAATATTTCGAGAGTTTTATAGATCCTGTTTATAATACGTAAAGTATATCAGTATTAAATAAAGATCAGCAATTTTAGATTGAAAAATGCTTATAGTATTGTAAAGTTAAAAATCATTGCAAAAGAAAAATCCCATCAATATGACAGGGATTTCCAACATTTAAAACATTTTTTTCGAATTTCGATCAGCGCTCAGTTTAGTTATCTCATTGTTTCATTACTTTTTGATTTATAAACTATTCCTCAATTACCCAGCTCTGATTTTGCACTATGATATTATTAGGATCGAAATCCCAATCCATATCACTAAATTCAACTAATTTATCTGCATATTCGATAACTTCGGCGCATGTGGGTTTAACCGTATTATTCTTTAGCTCTTTAATAACAACAAATAATCCTGGTATTATAACATTCCTGATTGTGTTAGATTCAATAATAATCAAAGCGTTTTTTGGTAATATTTTCAAAAATGCATTAATTCCTTTTTCTAAACAATTTCTGTCAATTAGCAATAGATAGGTTTTCTTAGCACCTGCTTTCAGCATTCTTGACGTGTCTTTTGCTGTATCTATATTCTTTTCTTCAATTATTTTATAATCACCTATTAATGAGCTACATATGCCACAGCCCTCAGTTCCTCTATGACATTCTACTTCATGATTATCAACCGGAATTACTTTAACTCCTATTATTTCGTTTTGTGCTGCATGATTTTCAATTAATTTACAGGCAAACACAGTTTTTCCAGTATTTCTGCCTGTGGATCCAATAATTAGAATATTTGATTTAATACTCATATAAAAATACTATTTTCGATATTAATATCTGTTCTCTTATATTATTCAATTGAATTTTTGTTAAAGATAAAATCAATCTTTATTTGTTGATGCGTTTTCCGAAGACGATTTTGAAAATGCTAACGCTTCGATGAGAACATAGGCTGCCTGTAGTGCTGATGTAGGACATAATGGAAAACATTCTTTACAGTCCCAACATTCCTTAGAGGCTATCTCCGGAACAAAGCTTATCTCTTTCTTCGCACCTCTGTTAACAAACCCAACAGCATTCAGCTGTTTGACCTCATCACAGTACCTAACACATAAACCACAGTGAATACAAAACGAAGCCTCTTTTTCAAATCGGTCTTTATCTGCACCATATTCTTCAGCTAATTCCTTTAATTGAGCAGAGGCTGGAGCATGAGCCAACAACAACTCCAATAACATTTTACGAGTTTTATCTATCTTCTCTGATCTGGTTCTTACAATCAATTTTTCTTCAACTGGATAAACGCATGAAACTACTAGTCTGGTGGAACCTTTCTTCTCCACTTCAACGGTACAAATTCGACAGCCACCATAAGGTTCCAGTTTATCAAGGTAACATACTGTGGGAATCGATATCCCCGCACTTTGTGCAGCTTCCAGAATAGTTTCTCCAGCCTTTGCCTTAACTTCAATTCCGTCAATATTTAATAGTATTTCACTCATTATCTACTCTTTTTGATAAATGTTCTTTCTTCCAACGAAATTGGAGTTGGAACCACTTCACCCGAAATCTTAATTACCGCATCAAATTTTGTTGGGCAAACTTCAAAACAAGTGTCACACTTAGTACATTTCTCCTGATCAATTACATGGATCATTTTCTTTTCACCAATAATAGCGTCTGATGGGCATTTCTTAAAACAAAGAGTACAGGCAGTACATTTACCTGGATCAATATAATAAGATATTAGCTCCTTACATGAAAGTGCCTCGCACTTCTTCTCTCTTATGTGTGCCTCATATTCATGTCTAAAATATCTTAATGTGCTTAAAAACGGATTTGGAGCAGTTTGACCTAAGGCACAAAGAGCAGAATCGTTAAGTACTTCAGATAATTCTTCCAGTAGTTCTATATCACCCTCTTTTCCCTTTCCTTCAGTGATATTAATAAGAATTTTGAGCATTTGCTTTGTGCCTTCACGACAAGGAACACATTTACCACATGATTCATCACAAAGGAATTCAATAAAATACCTTGCTACATCTACCATGCAGTTATCTTCATCCATCACTATCATACCACCTGACCCCATCATTGAACCTGCTTTGGCCAGTTCATCAAAACCTACTTTCAGGTCCAATTGATCCTCAGGAATACAACCTCCAGAAGGCCCTCCAGTTTGAACAGCTTTAAACTTTTTGCCACCTGGGATTCCACCTCCTATTTTGTAGATAATATCTTTAAGAGTCATTCCCATAGGTACTTCCACGAGGCCGGTATTGGTTATCTTACCAACAAGGGAGAAAATTTTTGTACCCTTACTACTTTCGGTTCCCAATTGAGTATACCAGTCGGCTCCTTTGTTAATAATTAGTGGTACGTTGGCCCATGTCTCAACATTATTCAACACACTGGGTTTGTTCCATAATCCCTTAATGTTAGAACGGATATATTTTGGTCTCGGTTCTCCAACTCTTCCTTCCAATGCTGTCATTAGTGCTGTTGATTCACCACAAACGAACGCACCAGCTCCTTGATGTACTTTAATAACGAAATCAAATCCAGAACCTAGAATATTTTTTCCAATAAAACCATAATCTTCGGCTTGCTTAATGGCAATGTTCACATTCTCCACAGCTAATGGGTATTCCTGCCTAACATAAATATAACCCTCTTTAGCACCAATGGCATATGCTCCAATGACCAACCCTTCAATAATTGAGTGAGGATTACCTTCCAGCAGAGCTCTATCCATGTATGCTCCAGGGTCCCCTTCGTCTGCATTAACTATTACATATTTCGTTTTTTCAGGAGCATTACGGGAGCCTTCCCATTTCTGCCCTGCCGGGAAACCTCCTCCTCCTCTACCCCTGAGCTTAGATTTCTTTACCTCCTCAAGTACTTCTTCGGGGCTCATACCTGAAAACACTTTAGCTATTGCAGAATAACCACCAATTGCTAGATAGTCGTCAATGCTCTTGGGATCTATACTGCCATTAGATCCAAATACAAGTCTTTCTTGATATTTATAAAATGGGATTTCAGATTCATGAATTATTTTTTTGTCAGTTTCAGGATCAGTATAGACCAAACGATCAATTACTTTTTTCTCTTTTATTGTATCAGAGATAATTTCCTGAATATCATCAGGTACTATTTGTAAATAAGTTGTTTCATCAGGATGATTAACAATAATCGGACCTCTCTCGCAGAAGCCATGACATCCGGTTTTTCTGATATCAACTTTATCACTTAAGCCTTGTTTTCTAATTTCCTTTTCTAAACCGATCCCCACTTCTTCACTACCTGAAGCATTACAGGCAGAGCCCGAACAAAGAGTTATACATTGTTTATCAGGGTCTCTTTTCGATAATATGTCCTTTCTAAGTAATTCTAGATCAGCCGGTGAATTTATCTGTGACATAATTATACTTTATTCATAGGTTTTTAATACGTCTGCTGTATCACCTGATGATACATTACCATGGGTCTTCCCATTGATTTCCATCACGGGTCCCAGTGCACAACACCCCAAACAATTAACTGTTTCCAAACTAAATTTCAATTCCAAATCTGTTTCTCCTGGTTTAATCCCTGTCTGATCCTGAACCGTTTCGAGAATACGATCTGCACCACGAACATGACAGGCAGTTCCCATACATATGTGAATCTCATTTCGGCCTTTCGGTACAAAACTGAAGGCTTTATAGAAGCTGGCAATATGCAATATCTTGGTTAACGGAACTTGTAGTTTTTCGCTAATCACAGCCAAAATATCTTTAGGCAACCAATGATTTTCACTCTGAATCTCAAGTAGCACTTGAATGAGTGAACTGGCTTCGCCATGATGTTTATCTATAATTTGTTCAATTCTTTGGTTGTCCATAGTCAATTCTAATTCTCCTTATTAAGTTTAGGCAGGAGCATAACATTTGCTATTTATATCGTACCTGATTAATCCTTGCCTTGCTGATTCCTTAATGTGTCTTGATACTTCAGATGGGTTTAAACCCAAAATTTCAGAAATTTCTGCGTTTGAGTAAAGCCTTTCCTGAAGAAGAGACATGATTTGGCTTACTGCTAATTTATCTTCGATTAACTCTTTAAACAATCTTTCAAATTCGTTACTAATAAAAAAATCATGATGTGCTTTTTCAGTCTTTTCAGGCACATTTAACCTTTGAGTTAATACAAGCTTTATATAAGGGATGAGTTTGTTAACTGCTTCGAGCTTGAACGCTAAAGTTTTTTTATCCATACCTTCAGCTTTTCCAAGCGGTCCAAGTTCAACAAGCTCAGCACTATATTCGTTCATAAAATTTGCAAACCTAATTCCTTCACCTGCTGATACCCATTCAAGTCTTAATCTTTCAGGAAATATGCCTAAATATTTAAGTATCTTCCTACAAACCTGAACCATGCTGTAAGCATTAAAATTTCCCTGTGTAACATAATGGCAATCACAAAGGTGGCAGCCACCTAAAAATATACCATCTATTCCATTAGAAAAAGCCCGAAGTATATGCAGTAAGTCAACCCGGGCTGAACACATTACCCTGATAAGTCTAATGTTTGGAGGATACTGAAATCGCGAAACTCCTGCAAGGTCAGCCCCACCGTAACAGCACCAATTACATATAATACCTATCATTTTAGGTTGAAAATTATGATCTACACTCATTCTTTTTTAGTTCATTATAATTTACAATACTGCTTTTTGCCAAAAAGCTATATTTCATCAAGTACAGCATCAATTTGGCACATTAATTCTTCATCGGTATAGTGCTTTAATGATATTGCTAAAGTTGGACACACTGCATTACAGAGCCCATCACCCTTACATAGAACAGAGTTAACAGTAGCCTTTTTGCCCTTTGGGGTATTGTGAAACTGAATTGCACCATAGGTACAAACAGAAATACAAGCACCACATGCAACACAATCATCGTCTGTAACTTCGCAAACAGAACCAGAAGCTGTTACTGTATCATTTGAAAGAAGAGTTGCTGCACGTCCTGCTGCTCCATATGCCTGGGTAATTACTTCCGAAATATGCTTTGGGTAGTGGGCTGTTCCACATAGAAAAATACCTTCCGATGCTAAGTCAACAGGTCTTAACTTGACATGGGCTTCCTGGAAAAAACCATCCTGATTTGTAGCTATCTTGAATAATCGTCCTATTTCCTTGCTCCCAGACGAGGGGATCACTGCGGCTGCTAATGCAACCACATCAGCATTTATTGCTAGCTTCTTGCCTAAAATTGGATCTGTAATACTTACTCTGATTACTTCTTTGCCCCCTTCTGTGACTGACTCTACTTGGGGTTTGTCTTCAGGTTCGTATCGAATAAATTTAACATCTTTATTGGCTGCATCCCGGTAGTAGTCCTCACTAAACCCATAGGTTCTCATATCCCTGAAAATAATGTAGATATCCAATGTTGGATTTATCTCTTTCAATTTGAGAGCATTTTTTACAGAATGACTACAGCAAACTCGGCTACAATAATTTCTATTTTCTTGCCTGCAGCCCACACATTGGATCATCACAAGATTTTTAGCATCAATTAATCTTTGTTCACCCTGTGCAATTTGTTCACCTAACTCAACTGATGTAATCACCTTACTATCTTCTTCGTAAAGGTATTCTGTGGGTTTATATTCGTCGGCACCCGTAGCAATAATCGCAGCACCATGTTCTATCTTTTTGACTCTTCCTTCAGTTTTTACTGTAGTTACAAAATTCCCAACATAGCCTGAAACATCCGTAATGGTAGCTTCATGAGAAACAAAAACCAAAGGATTCTGATAAACCTGGCGTACTAAATCACGTAAATATTCTTGAACATCCAAACCTTCTAGGGTAGTAGGAATTCTTAGTGCCATTCCTCCAAGATTTGTTTCTTTTTCTATCAAGTGAACTTCGAATCCCTGATTAGCTAAACTAAGTGCACTTATCATCCCTGCTACCCCACCTCCAACAACTAAACCGGTTTTGTTAACAGGCAGATTAAATTCGTCTAAGGGTTCCAAATTTGCAGTTCGGGCTACCGACATTCTTACAATATCCTTTGCTTTTTTTGTAGCCTCTTCTTTTTCTTTCGAGTGAACCCAAGAACAGTGTTCTCTGATGTTTGCCATGTCGAAGAAATATTGATTAATCCCTCCTTCACGAAGTGTATCTCTAAATAATGGTTCATGTGTCTTGGGTGTACAAGCAGCTACAACCACTCGATTAAGTCCTTTATCCCTGATCGTATTTGCGATTTGCTGGGCAGCATCTGTGGAACAGATAAACAGACCTTCTTCAGCATGTACTACTCCGTCAAGTGATTTTGAATAATCTACTAAAGAAGGTATATCAACAACCCTTCCGATATTAGCGCCACAATGACATGCAAAAACACCAATTTTGAGTTCCTCTTCAGAAGTATCTCTTTCTTCTGGATAAACTCGTTCTTTTGAAAGGTTCCCTTTTCTGGATCTCATTAACTCACCCACCAATGCATTAGCTCCACTTGCGGCAACAACCGACTCAGGAATATCAATAGGAGCATTGAAAGCTCCACTAACAAAAATTCCCTCACGTGTGGTTTTGATCGGATTTATTGGATCTGTTTTGCAGAATCCATGGGCATCAAGCTCAATACCGAAGATATTTGCCATACTCCCGGCGTCAACCGGAGGATTCATTCCGACACCCAATACAACTAAGTCAAATTCGTCTTCTTTTACTCCATCATCGGGAGTGGAATATTTTATGGTTATATTATTTGTTTCTGGAATCTCTTTCCCAATGGTTACATAGCTACGAACAAATTCAACACCTGAAAAGCTCTCAGCCCTTTCGTAGAATCGTTCGAAATCCTTGCCATAGGACCGAATATCGTTATGGAATATAGTAGCTTGCATGTCGGGATCATGATCCTTAGCTAGTATCACCTGCTTCTGAATATAGGTACAACACACAGATGAGCAATAGCTTTGACCACCTGGGGTATGTTGTCTTGATCCCACACAATGGATCCATGCAATTTTGTGGGGATGTTTTCCATCGGAAGGCCGGAAAATATCTCCTTCAAATGGTCCAGTAGCACATAGTAATCTTTCAAAATCAAGACTAGTAACTACGTTTTGCATCTTACCGTATTCATAATCTCCTCTCAACTTTGGGTCGAAAACCTCATAGCCAGGTGATAGCACAATGGCCCCTACTTTTATTTCTCTCTTTTCAGGTTCTTGATGCAGGTCTATTGCGTTGTTTTTACAGACACTTACACATATGGAGCACTTTTTGTCTTTTAGAAAATGGCAACTTTCATCTATGTATGGAACAAGGGGTACAGCCTGAGAAAAGTATATATGAATAGCCTTATTTTTTGATAAGTTTTGATTAAACGGATCATCAATCGGAAGTGGGCAGTACTCATTACATACAGTACAGCCTGTACATTTGTCCTCAATTACGAACCTGGGTTTCTTATTCAATGTAACTGTAAAATCTCCAGCTTCTCCTTCTACTTTGTCAACTTCAGTATAGGTAAGGATTTCAATATTTGGATGCCTGTCACATTCAATAAATTTGGGAGATTCAATACACATTGAGCAATCATTAGTAGGGAAAGTCTTATCAAGCTGTGCCATTTTACCACCAATAGTTGGTGCTTTTTCTACAAGATAAACCTTATAGCCTGTAGTGGCAAGATCAAGAGAGGCTTGAATACCGCTAATTCCTCCACCGACAACAATAACATCTCCTAAATTACTGTTTGTTGGAATATTAATCTTTTGTTCTTCTAAAGTTTCTTTATACACTTTTTTAAGTTCTTATAAATATTATTCAATTCAAGAGATTGCTTCCTGGATAATTTCTGTTATATCCTTTATTTCAATGGCTTGGCTATTCTTATGCGACAGCAGACTGTCTTCAAAATTTACAATACAATATGGGCATGTGGTAACCATTATCTCAGCGCCGGTATCAACCGCCTGATCTATTCTAAGGTCGGAGAACCTTTCACCCTTTTGAGTGTCCATCCAAATCCTGCCACCACCTCCACCACAGCAAAGGCTATCTTCTTTTGAATCTGTCATTTCTGTGAGTTCTAGTTTGGCTATCTTCTGTAGTACATTTCGAGGTTCATCATATATACCATTATGTCGACCAAGGTAACATGGATCATGATATGTTACTTTTTTCTTATACTCTTTAGTAAGTTCAAGCCTTCCCTCATTTATAAGTTCAAATATATATTGTGCAATATGAACCACTTCAAAGTTCACAGAAAATTCAGGATATTCATTTTTAAAAGTATTGAAACAATGAGGTGATGATACAAGAATTTTCTTCACTCCATTATCAATAAATGTTTTGATGTTTTCCTTTGCCAATTTCTTGAATAAATTCTCGTCACCAGCCTTACGGATACTTTCTCCACAGCAATTCTCTTTGGCTCCTAATATTCCGAAGTTTACTCCTGCTTTGTTGAGTATATATGCTGTAGCTGATGCTACTTTTTTTAATCTGGGATCATAACTTAAATAACAACCTGGGTAATAAAGTACTTCCATACCCTCCGTGAATTCTTCTACGGATTTACCCACTGCCCAATCTGCTCTCTTGCTACGCTCTTCAAAGAAAGGATTCCCATCACTACTAAGGGCTGACCGAATAGAACGAATGGGGTCTGCAGAAGGTGCGTATAAACCATAATCAGTTGCTATCCTACGCAGAGCAATTCCTGATTCAACTTGTTTTACGTCTCTCGGGCATGCTGCAGTACATTTTCCACAGGTAGTACAAAGCCAAAGATCTTCACCTTCTATTTCTGACATGCCGAAAGTAGCCCCACGGACTAATTTACGCATGCTAAAATTTCTCACATCATTCCATGGACAAACAACATCACATTTTCCACACTGGTAGCATAATTTGAATGAATCGCCACCCTTTTCCTTTATGATGTCAATGATCTCTTTATAGTCATCTATATTCTCCATAGTTGTTCTTAGTCCTTTTCTTACTCCTTAATACTCTAAGCTTTTTTTGCTACAGACATTTGAGTAACGACATCCATTAATTTATTCAAACCATATTTGTTTGCTAATGCTTCCAATCCAATCTCTAGTTCTTCCGGCTTCTCCTCATCTATGATTTCTTCTTCCCGTTCTTCAAATACTAAAGCTTCGCTGAGGCACCATTGAACACATAAAGGTTTTTCTTGTGAAGGATCACTTTCACACATATCGCATTTAAGCGGTAGGCTTGAATCGGGTTCCTTAAATAAGTCTCTTGATGGACATGATGCTCTGCAGAAAGCACATTCATCATACTCCTTACCATCAATAACATATTTGTCTCTACCTGCACATTCGGCAACAGCATACTCCCCAGCATAAACAGGAACATATATGTCAGCAATTGGATAACGAATGACTCTAATACGAGATCTAGCAGGGTTATTACTGCTGTATTTTGGTGATGCGTGAAAGGCAGAGCATATTACTTCACATGCACGACAACCATTACATTTGTCAACATCAATTTTTATTGATTTTATTGTCTTTGTTTTCTTTTCAACCTTCATGATCAGGAGCCTCCTCTCTTTTTTTTTCAACTATCAAAGAAGTGTCATCTGTATCTTTTAAGATTCCTCTCTTTATAAATTCATCACTAACGTAATCTAACCCCAATTCATGTAATGACTCTTTGGTAGGAATTCCATCATTATTCCATCCCTTTAGTTTGTAATACGCATCCAGGAGTTTGGTTTCTAGTTCAGGAAATCTTTTCTTCCAATGGTTCTCAGGAGGCTTTTCATCTTTTCTCCTCATTCCTCTTCCAATATTAATGGCCCTAATTAATGTACGATACCTTTTGGCTGCCTGTGTTAGTTTTTCTTCGTCCATGTCAATACCGGCACCTGATGAAATAAACTGTGGAAAATTGTGTATATGATACGGTGGTTTTAGAGGGAAGGATGATAATCCGGAGCACATTCCTAGAGCATCGTCTATATAGTGCATCCTCTCTTGCCAATCAACAATATCACAACACATTTCTACAGTTGGATAATATGGGAACGAGTTTTCTCCACGTAGCTCCCAGTCGAGAAAATATTGCTTAAACTTTTCATGAGGAACCTGAATCCAATCCTTCACAAACTCTTCTCTTGCTTCCATTGTAGGGAAAGGCATTTGTGGAAATTGCCCTTCAATTTGGGTAATGCTTATTTTCTCGCCCGTACAATACATAAGGAAATATATTGGGTTAAGCATTGAAAGTTTGAGAGGTAACTGCTCATGCTTCTTAATATTATTATGAGCATAAGCATCTGCACCATTACCTATTTCTTTAGCCGCCCAATATGTTCCATTGGCTAGTTTGTCTCCAATTCCTTCTCTTCGGACAATTTTATCAAGTAGCCAGAAAAATTTTTCATCGTTGTCTGAAGGCATTCCTGGGAAATCTTCATCAGTTAAAATGCCGTTTTCAAGAAGTTCGAGAGCAAAGGCCATAACTTGAGGAGTAGAAAATGCATCAACTCCATATTCTGTTGCACGTTGAGCAATCCTCAAACCAAAATCGAGAGTTGACATAGCGGCCATTGTATATGTAAGTTTTGAGAAACATTTCATCATATAAGTCGGAAGTCCTGGCATGGAAATAGTAGCTCCGCATTTCATGGGACAATTATAACAACTTATGAGCCGTGTTCGTGCTTTTTCCAATGTTTCTGTCCATTCTTCTTCGATTTCTTCCGTCCAAAAATCTTTTCTGCGGTGTCGTGAATTCCCCCACATAAAACTCTCGGTGTGCCATTTCTCATCATGGATTTTCATCTCCTGAGGTGATCCAAGTCCTTGAAAAATAGGCATAACATTGGGAATTGGATTTTCTTCCCGTTCTTTTATAAATTCCAGTACTTCTGTGCAGAGTTCAAAAAATTTAACGGGTTCAGCAACATTTATATCATTTGTTCCTCTAACAACTATTGCTTTTATTCCTTTGTCGCCCATAACAGCACCTATTCCACCTCGGCTGGCACTAGATCTACCTTGCTCAATTGAGGCAAAAAAGACTCTGTTTTCTCCTGCCATACCAATTGCTGCTACCTGAGCTTTTGGTTCATCTAATTCTTGGCGAATAAGCTCTTCTGTTTCAACAGCTCCCTTACCTTTTAAATGAGCAGCATCACGAATTTCTACTTTATCATTATTTATCCACAAATAAATAAGTTTGGGAGATTTACCACGAAAGATCACTTTATCATAACCGGCATACTTCAATTCAGGCGCCCAAAATCCACCCATCATGGAAAATGCCATTAACTTGGTTTGCGGAGAAATAGTAGTAACTATTGTACGGTTACAACCAGTGGCAGGAGTACCACATAGTAGTCCGGAGGCGAATATAAGTAGATTTTCGGGCGAAAAAGCTTCTACTTCCGGGGGAACCCTTTCCCATAATATTTTGGCGTTAGTACCCAACCCACCCATATAAAGTTCGGTGTCTCTTGGATCGGTCTCAACTCTCTCAATGTTTCCCCGCGTAAGATCAATTTCTAAATTATATCCTGTCTCTGCGTACCTCATTTTTCTTCCTTTTTATTACTACTTGAAGCCAACTTCATTTTCAAAGAATGATTAAACTTAAATTGTTAAGCTTCGCCTTGTCGGTAACATATTAAAACAGAACCTTTGCAACTCGAATAATTAACTTTGCAAAGGTTTTGTAATTCTTATTTAACCTCGCTAAGATAAAAAATATTTTGAAATTGCAAGAATTTCAAATTCATTAGACCTCAATAAATGTAGTTGAGCCCGTTAAATTCTTCATGAAAATATAATCACAAATTGATATTTCCACTATATTGAAAAAGTTGTAGATTTTGACATAGAAAGTCAATAAATTATTAGAACAAAAGTTACAACTTCTTGTGAAGGATAAAATAATATAGTTATGAATTTTAAGATTCTCGTTTAATTATCATCGCGGTACTAACACCACCTCCACCACATATTCCTGCAATGCAGTAATCTTTATTCCTTTTCTTTAAGGCATAATAGCCCGTAACCAAAATCCTAGCTCCACTGATACCTGTTGGGTGTCCTAATGCGATCGCACCACCATGAACATTAAGTTTTGAAGGATCCCATTTTAATTCATGCTCATTTGCCAGTACTTGTATAGCAAAAGCTTCATTAACCTCAATCAGATCCATTTGATCTAATGTCATACCCGCTTTTTCTAAAGCAGCAGGTATTGAATGAGCAGGTCCTTCTCCCATAGTTGACGGATCAACCGCTACCTGTGCATATGAAACCAAAGAGAATAAAGGCTTAACGCCCAGCTTTTCAGCAACCTTTCTGGTTGTAAATACCAAAGCAGTTGCTCCGTCACTTAATCCACAAGCATTAGCTGCGGTAACTGTACCATCTTTTCGAAAAGCCGGCTTTATCTTCGCCATCTTTTCTTTATTTATCTCATGACGAATTGTTTCATCTTTATCAAATATTACGGCAGGTAATCCTCTGGTTGCCGGAATTTCAATCGGAACTATTTCTTCATCAAACCATCCATTTTTCTGAGCTTCAGAGGCTTTCATATGACTACCAATAGCAAATTCATCCTGCTTCTCTCTGGAGATCTTATATTTATCGTAAAGGTTTTCTGCTGTATCGCCCATCCCCTGACCAATTAACGGGTCAATGCTGTCGCTCCAACCATCTTCAATTACTTTATTCCCCATTTTAAAACCTTCCCACCTTGCGCCTTTCAATAAATACGGTATTGAGCTCATGCTGTCAAATCCTCCAACCATTACTATATCCGCTTCACCAAGTCGGAGAGATTGAGAAGCCAAAGCCACGGCTCTCATACCAGAAGGGCATGCCATGTTTAAGGTAATTACAGGGGTTGATGATGAAACACCGCCTCGTACAGATGCTGTTCTTGCAGGATTTGGCCCATTTCCTGCTTGTCGGCAGTTACCGAAAATTACATCATCTACCTGGTCGCCGGTTATTGATGCCCTTTTTAATGCCTCTCTTATAACTACTGCACCAAGATCATATGCAGGAATATCTTTGAGTGTTCCCCCAAATCTTCCCATTGCTGTTCTACATGCCGATATGGCTACTATATCGTTTAAATCCATAGTATTTTATTGTTTTAAAATGAGTATTGTTTAATGAATTAATCAGCTTATTTTTTGCAAATAATCTTATTGCTTTTTCGGCCATGAAAATACAAAAATTACGCAATACAGCGAGTCTTTTTGCAGGAATTACTTTTGCCAATTACAATTTTAGCCAAAGCAAAAGGAGCCAACTTATAGATACTGAACTTGGTAGTAGTGTGAAAACAATTGGGGGTGGTTAGAGCGATATTTTTAGAAAATGAAGCTCCCCGTGGCAAGCTGACCGGAGATCTTGATAGATTATCTATTTTTCATTTCGCCGCAAGTGGCGGGGAATATACCCAAAGAGGTTAAAAAGACCGGATAGCGCGAACAAAGTAAGCGTTGCTCTTACCGCTGCCGTATTGTGGACCACTTTCGAAACTCTGTAACCACGCTATGGTGGCGTTGGCCTCCGTAGAACTCCAATAGTAGACATCAGCAAAACCACCAACCACAGCATTTTTAAGATATAATAAATTGAGTGCTTCTTTGCTTCTTAATCTTCAAGTTTCTCTTTACGGGTATTGTAAAGTTTTCTGCCTCCGTAGGCTGCAGCAAGACCCAGAAGAATAAACAAGCCACCCCCAATGGGTGCTCCTCCACCATTCAGTTTATTTCCCTGTGTGTTACTGCCCGTGGGAGGCGGAGGGGGAGGTTGTGAAATACCGGAAACTGATATGCTTAAGAAGAATACTATCGTTAGTATATTTAGCGAATTAACTATTATTTTTTTCATAATATTTCCTTTTTACTTGATATAAACTTTTTCTGATTTAACCCCATGTTGGGTAACAACTCTTACAACAACAAACGAATTGTTGATGTCTAAACGAATCTTTTCCATGCTATTATGATATTTATTTTTGTAAATTGTTCTTCCAAACATATCGTAAACAGTTATCTCTCCCTGGTTGTATACTTCCGATTGGATGTAAACATCTTTTTCGTACGAATAAATATCAATGTTTGAATCCGGCCCCATGTCTTCACCTATTCCATCAGGCGACCATGCAAAATGAAGCAGGAAGCGATCAGGGTCATCATCCTTTGTGCCGTTAAAGACATACACAGGATTTTCATTTAAATTTCGGGTTGTTGAGGTTTGTAAATCCTCCAGTGTAACATGAGTTTCCTGAAAATAGGTAAAATCGGCAATTAGTTGTTGTTGTCCACTTGCGCCGGGAATATAACTCATGGTAACGATTCTTTCTTCTCCTTCGACTAAATTTGGAAGGTGGTCATATGATTGATTCAGGTTATTTTCTACTAAATACAATTGAGGTGCTTCTGGTGAACCATACATTTTAGTTCCATCCCAGCCATTGTCAAATCCTTCTGTTCCATTATCCTGGAAACTTATTTGCACCTTATCTTCAAATTGATTATTCTGAGCCTTAATAATTAGTGCATTTTCATATTCTCCTATTCCACTTTCAGGCCTCTTTAGAAAAGTTGGATTAGTATGGTTTCTTTGGGAGGCAGGAATTGTTATGGCAGGATTGGAACCGGTTGCATGTACAAAGAAACCTTGTCCAACAGGAATATCATGGCTAGTTGCTTGTGTGTACGATTGATATGCTGAACCATCATAAATCCATATTGTACCCTCAACATTTGTCAATACCCATGATGCATCAGAATTCCAATCAACAGCAGATGGAAATGGGTTTCCAATTACGTTATAGCCTTTTGTACCATCTGTGTAAGTAATTGTTGGAGATAAATCAGCGCTTCTTAAATTCCCTGCAAATTCTACAGTTTCGTTGGCAGATGGGTAATAAGTATATCCCTGCCCAACATAAACAGCATCACTAAGAGTTGTAAGATATTCCCAACCTGCCCCAGCAGAGCCACCGTTTGTACCAACCGATTCATCAAACCAAGTTAGCCATGAATCATTTGCGCTGGCATCAAAAAATGTTTGACCTGTAACTCCGGTTGTGCTTGGAGTAACCATATTCCATTCTGTGGTAGTTACATACCTTTGTACTGTAGCATTAGGAGTTCCTGAAGGAAAGATCATAGAGCCAGTGCCTCCGGATGTTGATTGTATTACAAGGCCACCGGTACCGGCATTGTTAATTAGTGCTCCGTCAACGCTTAGTGAGTAGCCGGCATTAATTGTAACCAAAGCGCCCCAACTAATGGTAAGATGATTGCAAACGGCATCTGCTGAACTTATTATCGGGTCGTTAGTGGCAACATCCGGAATTGTAACATTGTCCTCTGCAATAGGAACCACAGAGGTACTCCAGTTGTCCCCAGTATCCCAATTAGCACTTTCTGATCCATCCCAGGTTATGGCTGAAGGAAATGAAGTTGTGTTTAATAAAACCGATGCGTTTGGTGAATTGGTGGTAATAATATCTGGTTTGTTATCGCCATTGATATCGGCATTTATAACAGAACTCGGATAGGCGCCTACAGCAAAATCAGTTTTAGCTGAAAATGAAGGTGTAGAAGCACCGTTAGTGGTGGTGTTTAATAAAACAGATACCGTACCGCTCGCAATATTATTAGAAGTGGCAATATCTGATTTACCATCGCCATCAAAATCGACAATTGTAATCCAATTAGGGGAAGTTCCTACGGCAAAATCAGTTTTAGCTGAAAATGTAGGTGTAGCGGCACCGTTTGAGGTTGTGTTTAATAAAACAGCAACGGTACTTGCACTATAATTAGCTGAAATAATATCTGGTTTGTTATCACCGTTTATATCACCAATGGTAACCGAATAATTGTAATTTCCTACAGCCCCAACAGCAAAATCTGTTTTACTAGTAAAAGTAGGCGTAGATGCCCCGTTTGAAGTGGTGTTTAATAAAACTGAAACGGTACTGTTATTAATTGCATTGACTGTAACAACATCTGGTTTTCCATCACCATTAAAATCACTAATGGCAACCCTATAAGTACTGGATCCTACAGTAAAATCTGTTTTACTAGAAAAGGAAGGGGTAGCGGCACCGTTTGAGGTGGTGTTTAATAAAACTGATACAGTATTTGTACCAATATTAGCTGTAACAATATCAGGCTTGCCATCTCCATTTATATCGCTAGTTGTCACATCAAAAGGTCCGTTTCCTGTGGTAAAACTAGTGTAAGTAGAAAAGGTAGGGGTAGAAGCACCGTTTGTAGTTGTGTTTAATAATACTGAAATAGTAGAAGTAAAGCTCTCTGATGCAACAATATCGGGCTTCCCATCACCGTTAAAATCAGCAGTTGCAATTTTCGAATCGTTGGCGCCTCCTACAGTAAAATCAGTCGCTGCAGAAAAGGTAGGCGTAGAGGCACCGATAGTAGTTGTGTTTAATATAACTGTCACCTTCTTAGGTGACACTTGACGTGTAGCAATAATATCTTGTTTGCCATCACCATTAATATCAGCATGAGTCGAACCGGTTGGGCTATTGCCTATAGTAAAGTCAGTTTTACTTGAAAATGATAGTTGCGCAAACAGATTTGTATTGAATAATAGCACTACTAGAATCGTGAAAATTTTAAGAATTTTTTTCATAACATTTAGATATTATTTAATAAGCTCACCATCCTTTATCCGGATGGAAGTTTTGTTTTTCAGTGTGTTTAGAGATGATCGCAGTTTTTCTATTTTTTCAACTGAGACATTTGGATCGTTTTCCAAATCGGCAATAGCTTCCTCAATTGATTGGTATTCTTTAACATTTTCATCAATGGTGTTCTTCTTTATAATTATCAGTGGCGAAGCCTCGCTATGCTTTTTTGAGAATAGGCCCATCAACTTTTTTATTTTCATCAATTGGAGGTTAAATTTTCGTCAAACATAAATACAACCTGCAGGGCATGCAATAGCTAACCAATTGAAGGTAGCTGCTGTTAAACGAACGGTATGTAATTGTAATTAAACGGTAAGAGGAGTTGTAGGATTTGCTTCCGGAAATGAAATTTTATACAGTGGGGAAGGAAGTGAAATAATTACTTCTGTGCCATGAGTGTCATTATCAGGGGTACTTAAATCTTCGAACATAACAGGCTGTAGAAGATGCATTTTGGTGCTCAGCAAACGGAGTCGTTCTTCAATAATGTGTATCCCTTTAGAGATGTGATCTTCTTTTTTGTGCTTCTTTGCTTCTTTAATGCCTATTCCATTGTCGGTTACCTTAATAATCAGCGACCGGCATTTTATCGAATCAATATCCACATCTTCAAAGTTAAATGAAACGGTTAGTAAACCCCTGATGCCGGAATTCATAATCCCATGCCAAAGTGAATTTTCAACAAAGGGCTGGATGATCATATTGGGTATCATGATCACATTGGGGTTAACATCTGTCCCCACAACAATTTCATAGGTAAAGTTTTCCTGAAATCTTAATTTTTCAATATTCAGATATAACTTTAACCGCGTAATTTCTTCTGACAAACGAATGAATCCCCTTCCCGCAGTATCGAGATTCTTCCTCATTAATTGGCCCATCATAGCAATATATTCATTAGCTTCTTTATACTGGCGACTATTTACCAAATATTGAACCGAATTAAGTGAGTTGGCAATAAAATGCGGGTTCATCATGGCCGATAATGCCTGATGCTTCAGTTCGTTGATTCTTTCTGTAAGCTCAAGTTCCTTTCTAATCTTTTTAGTGTTCATTCTCAGGCTCCAGGTCAATATTAAAACACCCGAAACTAATAATAATAACAGTACCAACAGATCAAACCATATAGTTTCAATGAATCGGGGCAGAATGCGAAATCTTATAAAATAGGGTTCTCCCCAATTGGTATTTTGTGCTTTTGCTTCTATACGAAGTTCGTAACTGCCAGTTTTAAGCGTGATGAAATTGAGAAAGTCATAATCCGTTGCAGTCCACTCATTGTTGAGATTGTACTTATACTTTACTGAGCCCGGCGAAGAAAAATTCAATGCCTTAAAGTGGATGGATATATCATGTTGTTCCGGCCTAAAAACCAGATTGTCATAGCTTGTATAAACCGAATCGCCGGCTTTTATGCTGGTGACTTTCACATTGGGTGGAGACGGATTGTAGTTGTCGAACAAACTTATATCCAAAAACGAGATGCCATTACTCGTGCCAATAATAAGAGAATTCCCTATGCTGGTGTAACTAAGCGAAAGGACTTCGTTTGATGGAAGACCGGTTTGCTTGTTGAGGTACTTAACTGAATCTCCATCGATTAAATAAAGCCCCTTCATATTTCCGATCCACAATCTGTTCTTGTTATCCGACACTATGGATGTGGATGAAGAAAAGTCGTGACCATCAATTTTTGTGTAGGTGAAAACCGAATCGTTTTGAAGATTATAACGGGCGATTCCCATTTCTCCTGCAAACCAAACATTGTCATAGTTGTCCTGATATATTGAAATTATTTTCGAACTCAGAACAGGATTGGTCGGAAAAAAAGATTTTTTCAATACTACCTTTCCCGTTTTTTCGAGTTGGATGGCTGCTTTGCATAAACCAAGGCTAGTTGCAATCCATATATTCTTCTTTGTGTCTTCAAAAATTTCGTTTATGCGGTTTGTAGTGAAACTATCTCCGAAAACAATAACCGTAGAAAATTTACTATCAAAATTAAACTCTTTGCTTACTCTTATTGAATTTGTCCTAGATCCAATGAGGTATAGACCATTACTAAGTTTACAAAATGATAAGCCAAAGAACATGTGCAGTTTCATTCCCTGAAAAGAAATATCTATTATTTCATCAACCCCGAGCGAAGCACCGACATAAAATTCATTATTAACGTTTTTAATTGAATAAATATATTCTGTATGGCTTTTAACAAAATGCTTTTTTATTGATGTAAGACTTTCATTTTTTAAAATACTAATGCCGTTGAATGTACCAAATAATAAATTACCATACTTGTCTTTTGCAATCGAATAAACATTGTTGTTGCCTAAACCGTCACTCTCATTATAACTCATTAAATAAAGATTATTCAGGCAATAAACACCTTTGCCAAAAGTACTTATCCATATATTTCCTTCCGTGTCTTCGAAGTAATTGTTAACAAGCATATTCTGTAATCCCAATTTACTTCCCATATCTATGATTTTGTCTGAACCACTTGCTAAAAAGTAAAAACCTTTGTTCATAATTGAAAACCAGATATTATTATTTCTGTCACATAAGATGGCTACCACATCATTGTTACCCGCTATATCAATCTGAATCTTATCTATTACAGTATTGTTTTTTATTTTGTAGATGCTTCCCTTTGTTCCGATAACATAACTGCCGTCATTACTATTGGCAAGACAATATATAGAAGTATCTGAAAGACCCTTAATAGGTACTTTTATGAATAAACTATCTTTTAACTGGTAAAGTCCTGTGGTAGTTAATGCCATTATAATACCATTCTGTAGTTTTTCTAATTTACTTATTTGTAGTGACGAATTTTTAATGCTGGAGGAAGTTAGTCCGGTAGATTTTTTTTCACTGATTATATTTATGATTCCCCAGCGACCATAGGCAAAAATAGTTTGTTCGTTCTTTTTCGACAGATCAATCATTAAGTAGGATATTGTAATGCTTTTACCATTAACATCACTGATGTAATTCTTAATTATTCCATCTTTTAGTTTGTTTATTCCTTTTTCAAAATTACCAATGTATAATTCACCTTTATCTCCTTCTGCTATGGAAATAATGGAATTGGAATTAAGACCGTCATTGGTTCGGAAAGTAGTAAAGTGATTACCATCAAACCTGCTTATTCCATTGGCCGTGGCGAACCAGATAAAACCATCACGATCCTGAATAATCTGATATACCGTAGAAGAGGCCAATCCGTCAGAGGATGTATAATGATAATAAGAGGGTGTCTGTGAATAAAGGGAGCAAGCCAGCAGAATACTGATAAACGATAGTATTAAAGATCGTATTGACATAATCAAACAGATTTCAAAAACGATTTAACTTTTTGGATAAAATCTGGTGCTTTTCTGCGCGATATATCGACTTTGCTTCCATCGATCATAGTAACAAAGTTTCCGCTGAGGTTCGAATAGTCTTTAATATATTTGAGGTTGACCATGTGTGATTTATGAGTTCTGAAAAATTTATCCTTTGACAGGGTATCTTCAAAATCTTTTAATGTGCGTGAAACCACTGTATTTTTCCCATTATTAGTTGTTATTGTTGTATAACATCCATCGGCCTCCAGCCGAATGATATCATCTATAATCAGAACATTAAACCCATGAGTGGAAGGAATAACTAATTTATCGGAATGCTGAGCAGTTTCCACTCTTATTGCCTTTTGCTGTAGCGATAAAAGTTTCTTAACGGTTTGTTTTAGCTCTTTTATACTAATAGGCTTGAGGATGTAATCAACAGCACCAGCTTTTACAGCAGTAATGCCAAATTCCTCATGGGCACTCACAAATACCACCATAAAGTTCCTTTCGTCATATTCTTCAAGAAAGTCGAACCCATCGAGCACCGGCATGTTGATGTCGAGGAATACGACTTCTGGACTATGCGTGCCAACAAGTTCCTTTGCTAATATAACTGTATCAGCCAAGCCCAGAATTTCGATTTCCGGACAATACGTTTCAATGAGCTGCTTCAGATTTTCTCTTCCATGAAGCTCATCGTCTACTATGATGGCTGTTAGCTTAATTGGCTTATATTATTATAAAATGATTTAAGATTTAAATGCCATTACGAACAATTAAACTGAACAGATTGTTGTAACGTCAGATTTTTAAATGTACTGTCCTCCGTCTACTTTTATGCATTCGCCGGTAATGTGGCGCGACAAATCAGAGCAGAGGAATGCTGTAACGTTGGCAACCTCTTCTGGCTTACCTATCCTATTAATCACAATATCAGCAATTGCTGCCGTCCGTACACTTTCATCTGCATTTTTCATCATGTCGGTTTCAATAAGTCCGGGAGCAATCGCATTGACATTTATCCCGTATTTTCCCAACTCCCTGGCAACAGTTTTAGTAAGTCCGATAATTCCAGCTTTTGATGCAGAATAATTAGACTGGCCAAATTTGCCTCGCATTCCATTGATAGAGGTGATGTTAACAATTTTCCCTGATTTTTGTTCCCTGAAGATTGGTGCTACTGCACGAATATAATTAAAGTAACCTTTAAGGTTAATGTTAATTACACTGTCCCATTGCTCCTCCGACATTTTCCATATCACTCCATCCCAGTTGATTCCGGCATTATTAACAAGAATGTCAAGTCCTCCAAATTCTTCAACGGCTGTTTCAATCATTCTTGCTGCATCTTCAAAGTTACTTATATCAGCTTGTACCAAAAGGCCTTTCACACCCATAGCATTAATCTGATGTATTACTTCTTCAGCCTCTTCTTTATGTTTTCTATAGTTTATTGCAACATTAGCTCCACACTCTGCCAGTTTTAAAGCTATGGCTGCCCCTATTCCCAGGCTGCCACCTGTTACAATTGCTGATTTGTTTTTAAGGTTCATGCTGATATTAGAACAATTTTTCTTTTCCATTAGATCTATGTTTTATATTAATTAGTCTGGTCAGTTATTAATTATCTTTTTTCGAACGAATCGCTTTTAATACTTTTTCGGGAGTTATAGGCAGTTCGAAAATTTGAACCCCTATGGCGTTGGCAATAGCATTTGCGATAGCTCCCAGGATTGGCAAGGTTGCTCCTTCACCAATTTCTTTAGCGCCAAAAGGTCCTTCAGGCTCATAACTATCTACAATTGTAGAGTTTATTTCAGGCATATCTGCCGAAGTAGCAATAATATAATTGTGAAGATCGGCGTTCAACATTTTTCCATTTTTATCGAATATCTCATTCTCAAAAAGAACCTCACTCATACCCATTACAACAGCACCTTCCGCTTGTCCTTCTGCTGCCATTGGATTAATAGCTGTACCACAGTCGTGAGCATCCCAAAAATTAAGCACCCTAACTTTGCCGGTTTCCATGTCAACATCAACTTCGCAAACAGTTGCTGAAAATGAATATGCCGGAGAAGTACCAACTGCTGCTCCTTTATATTTTCCACCAAGGCCCTTTGGTGGTGAATAATGTCCTTTCCCAACAAGCGGACCTTTTTTAGAAAAATGAGTAAATCCAGCTTCTTCCCATGGAATGGATATCTCAGGATTATCCTTAACAAAAACCTTATTTTCTCTAGCATCGAGAAGATTTTCATCAACCTTTAATATAGTAGAAGCGGCCATGAGTATCTGCTTTTTTATTTCTTCACCAGCCATTTTACTGGCATTACCACCCATTAGTGTAACTCGGCTTGAATATGCGCCAAAACCAATTGGAGTAAGATCGCTATCAGCAGATACAACGCTGATCCTGTCAAATGTTATACCCATGGCCTCACATGCAGCCATAGCAAGAACTGTATCAGAGCCTTGTCCAATATCAGCATCACCAATGAACAGGACAGCTTTAGAGCCATCTTCCATAATTTTTATGATTGCATTTGAATGAGGAAATTGAGATCTATATATTGGATATCCTGCACCTGATACAAATCCGCCACAACCAATTCCAATACCTCTCCCTTTGGGAAGGTTTCCTCTCTTTTTATCCCAATCTGATTTTTTCTTTACATCTTCAAGACATGCAGTAAATTCACACGAATGGATATCCAGATCGTTGCAAGTATGATACTCCGGCTCCATAGCATTTTTAAGACGTATTTCAATTGGATCCATTCCAATATCGTTGGCAATCATCGACAGCAAGGATTCAAATGCAAATCTGGGGTGAGGACATCCATGACCCCTAAAAGCACCACAAGGCGGGAGGTTGGTATTTACTCTGTATCCATCATATTTGTAGTTGTCAAATTTATAAAGAGTAGTAAGCATTGAACCGGCATAATAGGCAGACACAATGCCAAAACTTGAATAAGCGCCACCTTCAAGAACTGCCTTTTGCTTCACAGCAGTAATTGTTCCGTCGTTTTTCACACCTATCTTCAAATCGATATACTGCTTGTGCCTTCCTCTTCCAAAAAGATACATTTCTTCCCTTGTAAATCTCATCTTGACAGGGAATCCTGTTTCTTTGGCAAGAAAGCATGACATAACCTCAATAGTTGTGGTTGCCGCTTTCGCGCCAAAACCTCCTCCACAATGCGTCATAATAACCCTTATATCTCCCAGGGGCAAGCCTAAGATCCTTGAAAGCTGGTGATGCACATAGTGAACAACCTGAGTTGAAGTATGTAAGGTTACTCTGCCATGGTTATCCCACTCAGCGATGGAACAATGTGGCTCCATTGGGTTTTGATATGTTCTGTTCCCCACGAAACGCTCTTCCCTGATGTGGTCAGCTTCGGCAAAACCCTTGTTAATATCTCCAAAGTGATGGTCTATGCGTGTATTTATGTTGTTCTTATATTTGTCATCAAATAATCTTGGTGCACCATCCTTCATTGCTTCCATCGGATCAAAAACAGCAGGAAGCTCTTCGTATTCAACTTTGATCAATTCTAAAGCTTTATAACAGGTTTCTTCATCCACAGCTGCAACAGCTGCTACAACATCACCCACAAACCTTACTTTATCTTTAGCCAGTATATTTTCATCATAGCGTGGTGGTGAAGTTCCCCATTTGATATCCGGAACATCAGCTCCAGTCATTATAGCTTTTACACCAGGGAGTTCTAAGGCCTTTTTAGTATCTATTGAAATAATCTTGGCGTGAGGTACAGTACTTAAAAGTAATTTACCATATAACATATTGTTAATGGTAATATCATCTGTGTATAAAGCTTTTCCGGTTGCCTTATCCGGAGCATCTATTTTGGGCAGGCGTCTACCTACAACCGAAAGATCTATGGCAGATTTTTGAGGCTGGAATTCTATTTCCTTCTGTTCCTCACCATTGATGTATGCTTTCGCAGCCTCAACAGCTTCTATTATTTTGGTATATCCTGTACAACGGCACAAATTGCCACTTAAAGCTTTTTTTAACTCTTCTTTTGACGGGTTAGGGTTTGCATCAAGTACTGCTTTTACCTGCATTATCATACCGGGAGTACAATATCCACATTGAATAGCTCCTTTTTCAACAAATGCCTGCTGTATTGGATGCAATTTTTTCTTGTAAGAAAGACCCTCAATAGTTTCTACCTTTTTCCCATCAGCCTCTAAAGCTAGTATCAGACATGAATTTACTGCCTTCCCATCGAGGATTACTGTACATGCGCCACAATCTCCAAGTCCACACCCTTTTTTTGTACCGGTAAGTTGCAGATCATCCCTTAATATATCAAGTAATGTTGAACCTGGTCTAACCGCAACTTCACGATTATCTCCATTTACATTAATATTAATTATATGCTTCATTTATTGTCATTATTTAATTGAGCCTGAGCAATCGCATTTACAATGGCTCTGCGAGTAAGAACTTTTAATAAATCTCTCCTGTAATTTGCACCACCTCTGATATCATCAATAGGAACTGCATCTTCTGCAGCAGCATTACCTGCTTGTTTAAGAATTTCCGAGTTTTCTGTAAGAAGTGAAATGTCTTTTCCTTTAATCTGCACTATTGCCCTGTCACTTATTTTTGGTGTTGGTGCAACGGCACCTATTACAATGCATGCATCTTCACATATTCCGGCTTGCAATTTTACCATCACTGCTACAGAGGCTACAGAAACCGCAGCAGCTTCTCTCAATCCAAATTTTTCAATATGAACACCTGTATTAGTATCGGGATATGGAACAAAAATCCTGGTCACAAGCTCTCCTTTTTTTAAGTTTGTTTTCCTATGAAAAACAAAAAATTCTATTAAGGGAACAGTACGGGTTTCAGTGGAACTAGCCATTTCTACACTGGCATTTAGGGAGATCAAAACCGGTCCTAAATCACAACAAGAAGCTGCAGTACAAATATTGCCACCTATAGTACCTTTATTTCGCACCTGATCACTGCCTATTTTTGAGGCAGCCAGTGCAATACCAGGTAATTTGCTTTTTATTAAATCGGAGGCGATCAACTCATTATGAGTTATTCCTGCTCCAATATAAATTCCTGTTGGTTCTTCAGTAATGTGTTTTAATTCCTCAACGTCACTGAGTGAAATAATATTTTTGTGATGCCTGAGTCCCTGTTTTATTTCAACCAACAAGTCGGTACCACCAGCTAAAGGAGCGCTATCATCGCTTTGTTCCAACATGATTGTGGCTTCCTTTATTGATTTAGGTTTGAAATAATTAAAATCTGAAATATACATTATGTTATGCTGTAGTTTATTTTAATATAACTTTTATGGCTATTTTATACAAAGGCATTTTCTCCTGTAATATCAAAACCTGTTATCAGAAGATGAATGTCATGCGATCCTTCATAAGTAATTACAGATTCCAGATTCATCATGTGCCTCATCATAGGGAAGTCGCCGGTGATTCCCATTGCGCCAAGAATTTGACGTGAATCTCTGGCTATATTTAGAGCTATTTCTACATTATTTCTTTTTGTCATTGAGATTTGAGCTGGCGTTGCCTTGTCTTCATTTCTCAATGTGCCCAGACGCCATGCCAAAAGTTGTGCCTTGGTGATCTCTGTTAAAATTTCAGCTAATTTTTTCTGAGTAAGCTGAAAGCCGGCAATCGGTTTATTAAACTGTCTTCTTTCTAGTGAATACCTTAGGGCTGTATCATAACAATCGCATGCGGCGCCAATAACTCCCCAGGCAATCCCATATCTGGCAGAATTCAAACACATTAGAGGTCCTTTTAACCCTTCAACTCCAGGTAATAGGTTTTCTTTAGGCACTTTTACATTGTCAAAAACAAGTTCGCCTGTATTTGATGCCCTAAGTGACCATTTTTTGAGGGTTTCCGGAGCAGTAAAACCAGGCATTCCTTTTTCAACAAGTAATCCTCTTACTACTTTATTCTCATCCTTGGCCCAAACTACACATACATCTGCATTGGTGGCATTAGTAATCCACATTTTGGCTCCGTTTAACAGGTAATGATCCCCTTTATCCTCAAGCTTGGTTTTCATGCTTCCAGGGTCGGAGCCATGATCGGGTTCAGTAAGACCAAAAGCGCCAATCATTTCTCCGCTAGCTAGTTGAGGCAAATATTTTAGTCGTTGCTCTTCACTACCAAATTTGAAAATCGGATACATTACTAACGACGACTGCACTGATGCTGCTGAGCGAATTGCTGAGTCACCTCTCTCAAGTTCTTGCATTATGAGTCCGTATGAAATCTGGTCTAATCCGGCGCCCCCATATTTTTCAGGAATATATGGACCAAACGCGCCAATTTCACCAAGCTCTTTCATCAGATGAATGGGGAATTCATGTTTATGACAAGCCTCGTCAATTATTGGCTTTACCCGCCTGTTTACCCAATCTCTAACAGAATCTCTTATTAGTTTATGCTCGTCACTTAAGAGCTCATCTATACAAAAATAGTCAGGGTGATTATATTGACTTGTTTCCATTTGTAGTTGTTTTTGTCATTATTTTGTTTTTATCTGATCAAGCTGGATAAACATTTTTCACTTTATTTCTCTGAACTGCTTATCAAAAAAGTTAATAATTATTGTGTTGACTATTTAGTGGTGCGGACACATATAATAAAACTCCAGATATTTAGCACAAAGCTTTAATCTCTGTGTAAAAATATTACAGTTAATGTTTAACCCTTAAGATTCCGTCACTTAAGTTAATGTTCATATCAGCTAAACAAAAGTGATGGTTTTAGCGGCGATGAAAATACAAAAATAAAATTATACAGACAGTCGTTTTGCCAGTGTTTCTTTAACTCATCCCCGTTTAATCATCTGTTAAATTTGTCAATACAAAGATTCTGAGCCACGTATCAGCTTAATAATTAAGTCATGTGATCTGGGTAAATACTAGCCTAGTATTTTGGAAAAAGGTAATAAAATTACAGTTCTTCTTTCGGTGATAAAGAAACACAGGAATTTGAACTACTACATATTTTAAATTTCAATATTCAAAGCCTCATTAGCAATTTTCTCCATATTGTCAAGGTCTTTCATGTCTACACTTTTGAGATTTATTTCAACTCTAAGCGCTTTTAATCCAAATACTCCCTGCATATCCTCCAGTTCAAAATTTTCAAGCTTATTTGTTAGATAATTAATTGAAATCAGGTAGTCGATATACTTTTGATACTCGAGTAATTCGTCATGTTGAGAATAAATAATAGCAATAGTTCCGGGTTTGCTAATTCGTTCATTGGTTCCTTTTATAACGGCTTTGTCAATTCTTTTCTTCGTTATTTCATACCTGATATTATATCCTCCTTCCACATCAAATTTCTTTTCATCCTCTCGAAATTTAATTGACAATGGATTGCTATGAACTAATATTAATTGTGTGATTTCTAATGGTATGGGTAATTTAGTTTTTAATTTAGCAATACTACGACCTGTTTGGCAGGTTACAATCAGTTGCCATAAACGCAGGTTCTTTAGGTAAAGGGTGTCGAATTTTTTGTTTTCTAATAAGGATTGACCCATATAAATATTATATTCAATACCATCTGTACGGTATTTCTCGAAATAATGCGGGAACATCTCCTGAGCGCTATTTTCCTGGCTGTCAATAATGGTTGTTATTGAATCATTAATCATATCCAGACTTGTTTCAAAATCGCTTCGCCGTTTATACAGAATTCCCTGATCGGGATCATTCTTTTTCTCGTAATCTGTAATTATATCTTTTAGACCAGGGTCTGTCTCCTTTAAGTGTTTAAAAATGGGATCTACTTCTCTCTTAATAAAATCAATAATTCGCATCTCGTCGCCTGCCGTTAATCCTTTGCTTAATTTCTTTAGCTGAACTGTTATCTCATGTCTTATCTGGTTTAAAACCGGAAGTTTTCTAAGATTATAAATATGTTTCAGTACGTCATCAGCATTGTTAAGTTGTTCAGACAAATCTATCAATATAGCCTTATTTCTTTCGTGAGATGAAGACCGAATGTCGGCTGCTCCGAAAAGGGGATATACTTCTTTAAAAATAATATCCTCTTTTTCAAAATTCTCATCTCCCCTCTCTTTTCTTAATAAACCAGATGCTTCCTCAATAAATCGCCATTCCACAATTGGATGTATTGCTGTGAATTCTTCCTGAATTTTTGCCTTAATACGATTATCCATTTCTAGAGTAACTCTGCTAGCGGCATTGGAGAACAAGGGTAGCGTTTCAAAAATTTTAATATTGGAAATAGGGTTGAGATCATTTTTATTTGGTGATGCTAATTCTAACGCGCCTACTAGCTTGTCCTCGAAAAATAAAGGAGCAATAATAATCGATTTGTATCCTGCTTTAATGAGAGCAAGTTCAATTTTAGAAGGGTTAGGGTGACTTTCAAGGTCGCTAATAACAACAGGTCTTTCGGATTTAACTGCTTCCTCATAAACCGACCGGAAGTAGCATTCACACATGAGCTCAGGATTTGGCAGTATACTTTGCCATGTCCTTAAATAATCTAAAAAATTAGTTCCTTCGAGAGTAAAAATGGCAATCCCCAATTTCAATTCAGGTAGTTTTAATAACGAGCACATTCTACGCTCAAGCTTTGCAAAATGAGTTTTGGATATAATTGCATCTTTGTCTAGTAGATTGTCTTTTAATGAAGATATCGATTGTTGTTGCGTTACTTCTGCCATGTAATTTGTTGCAAAACCCCTCATCTCAAAATTCTCGGGTGGAAGAGTTTTGAACCACAGGTCGAGATCGTAAAAGTTATTTCTTAACTCGATTATTTCTTTTTCACTAAGTTTCTTAAGCTTTTTTGTGGGTTCAATATTTACAAAACTATGATCTACTTTAACTTCATAAGATCGAACTATTTTTAATTCCTCATCAAATTTATTAACACTCATAATCGGAATGGTAAATTGAGTATCTGCGTCATAGTATTCCTTTAGTATTCTGCCGTAAGCATGCAAGGTTGGACCAAAATAATTTATCTCTTCATTTTTGCTCCTGAAAAGATCCTCCAGAAACGACTTGCCATATTTCCCAAATATTTTTTCTACGCCTGGTGTAGAATAATATAATAAATGAAAATAGGGCATTGAGATTCCAAAAAGGTCTTTCTCAAATTGATGAGGTGAGATTAGTGCTGTTAGCATTGCATCTACAAGAGGACGGTTGTTTTCTATGACGGAATGATCATCAATATTGTCGAAAAGATCTAACGACTTATTCAGGTTCTCTATTATGTTTTGTGCATATGTTGCTTCTATTACATTTTTTGATTTTGTCCTCTTTTTCCAATAAATAATTAGTGGTACAAAGCTGAACGTTTGTTTGAAAGGAAACTCCTTGATGACCGAGTGGTGTTTGTGCGTGCTCATTAGTAGTTATTTAGACTGTACTTTCATGAGTAAAAGTACAAATAATTAACTATTTAAGCATTCTGTAATTCGTAAAAATTTGATTGGGCAGTTTTTGTAAATCTTTAATTCTTCATTTGGCTACCTTCCAAATTTAATTACTATTAACACTATAGTTAGTAATAGAATTATTCCGGTAATTACAAACATCCAACCATTGATAACTCTTGATTCAACTGTCATGATGAAGTTTTCCAATAAAATTGAATTTGCATTTACACTCCAACTAACCTGGTTTCCAGTTGCTGAAACTGAGTTTGTTTCAGTAATAATTCCTGGTAGTTCGACCAAAACTTTATAGTCTTCCATTTCCATAACCTCCAATAGCAATTTCATCTTATTATCAAGAATTTTAAATTGAACGCTATCGATCTTGTGGAGTTCACTAATGTCATTTGAGTGAGTCCACTTAGCGAAATAGTTAACATACTCATATGTAGATTTATTATTCCACTCGTGAACTCTTGAGGAAATACTATCTCTGAATTTATCAACTTGATTAGGATTAATAGTCGGATTGTTTAATTTTTTTATGCCATTTTTTAATACAGAAATTATATCATCGGTTAAAGCATTTTGTAAATACTCGTCTACTTTATCTTCTGCATCATGTATTTTTGTAGAATCACTGCTGTTCAATGCCAGTTTTTTTCCGGTTAACCATAGTATATCTTCTTTGTTAAGATAATCCTTATAATCATATTCATTAAAAGGATTTGCTGCGGATATATTCTCTACGTAAGTGAGATAAGAGTAGAAGAAACCAAAATCTTTTTCAATATGTATGCTCCGATTAAGTTTCTTTCTCCATCCTGTATCCCGACTAATTTCCTCGTTTAGAAGAGAACTATTACTAAAAGACTTAGTGTAGGTAAGAATATAATTTTTATCATTGGTTGTGTCTTTTTTAAATTCCCTTTTCCATGTATCATTTATTAGATATGGCAAGTCGAGTTTTAATACTTCCGAGGAATCCCCCGTAATTGTTATAATTCGCGTGAACGAACCATCCTTATTAATTACTGTGCTAACATTTATTTCTCTGCAGCTACTAATAAAAATAATTGAGATTAGTAAACTAATTATAATGTTTGATCTTTTCATGACTTCTAATTTAAATTTGAACTGTAATTACTTTTCAGTATGGTAATTGTTTGACGTATTTGCTGTATTCTCAGATTATCTATTTCATTTACAGTTAAAGACGACAATCGTGCTAACATTACCTTGGTTTTGATCTTATGGTGTACCTGATAATTTTGGTCGCTACTAAATATTTTTTTAAAAGATTCGATCTGCATCCCAGAATTAAAAAGTACTATGTTTTTTAAACTTGTATTAATTTGTTCATTTGCTATTTTGGCAGTAGTATTTTCAAATTTCTGAATTTTATCAAACACTATATAGTGCTCAATTCCAAAAATCAGTATCAGTCCAATAGAGGCAACTGCTAATGATCTTCTTGCCAACCGTATGATTTTATTTTTATTATTTCTCTTTACAGCCGGGATTTGATCAACATCTTCAATAGCAGATGATATACTTTTTGTTAGTTCTGAAGGGTGTGGAAGATTGGGTTCATTTTTTAACAGTTTAACCAATGGTTTAGAAGCTTCACTTTCGTGAAAATATAACTGACATGAAGTACATTCAGTAATATGTTTGGACACTTCATTAGTATTGATTTCATTATTGTCAAAAACCAAGTCGTCGATTTTTTGTTTTATTTGACCACATCTCATATTGTCCTCCCTTCGTAAGTTAAAATTTTCTGAAGTCTCTCTTTAATCACCTTTCTGGCAAAATAGAGGTTACTTTTAATTGACGTTGCCGATAATTTCAACACTTCGCCCGCTTCATCCGAACTCATCCCTTGTAAATCTCTTAATACAAATACAAGTCGTTGCTTTTCAGGTAGTGTATCGGAGATCGATTTTATCATTTGTCCTAATTCCTTATTATTTAGTTTAGTGTCCGGATTAGCAGTTGGCACCTGTGTAAGTCTTTCATTATAATCATCGATGTTTAACAATTCCTTTTTTCTGATTGAACGTAGCATATCGATTGCTGTATTTGTAACTATACTATACATCCATGTTGTAAATTTATTTTTCGAATTGTACAGCTTAATATTCTTCCACATTTTAACAAAACTATCCTGAACAACATCTCTGGCATCATCTTCATTACATACAATTCTGAACGCCAATGTAAAAGCATACTGCTGATGCTTCTCTACCAGAATGCCAAAGGCTTCCTTGTTACCATTTTTTACCTTCTCTATTATGATTTGAAGTTTTTCCGGCATCAGCAATTATATGTAATCATGTATTTGATACGATGAAATTACTAAAAAGTAAAATTATATAGGAAGAATTTGAAAGAATTAGGATTGTTTTACAATTTATGAACTGTTTACCTGTTTTCATTTTTGAAACATTATGTATTTTTGAAACTGGATGAAGAAACACAAAAAGATAAAAATTAAGAGCCTTTGTAAACTAAGCAAAAAGGAGGTTGAAGAAAATCTGGTAGAGATTATCAGTCTCGTGAAATCACCGTCTCATGTATGCAGTAAATGTGCCAGATCAGCTAATGATGAATTTGTTTTGTGCCACCCTATTGATTTATAGGTTAATTTTCACCATCTTGTATTCTATAAACCTAATTATCCTTAGGTTTTAATATTAATCAAGTATTAATTTCTTATCAACATTATCAAAATATTAGTACTTTTGCAGCATATTTGATAATTACCCCTCCATTAATTAATTTTACAAACAAAAACAAAAGAAACAAGTTTTGATCTGCCTAAGGCGGACAAAAAATAATATAATATGAAAAAAATAAATAGAACAAAAAAACCCAAAAGTGCTTTAACGGGTATTATCCTCAGCATTTTTGCTGAAAACCCATTTAAAAAATATAATTATAAACAAATTGGCCACTTAATTGGAGTAAAAGACCAAGCCGGCCGTGATTTACTGTTAAACATTCTGGACGATTTAATTTTTACCGAAGACCTTAACGAGGTCCGAAAGGGTAAATACATGCTAAATCCAAAGAAACTTCAGGAGCTTGCCAACAAAAAGAAATATATAACTGGTACTGTCGATATGAAAAAGACAGGCAAGGCATATATAGTTTCAGATGAAGGAGGTGATGATATATACGTTGCCTCAAATAATGTTGGTCATGCGCTGCACAACGATCACGTAAAAGTGCTCCTTTTCCCTAAAAGAAAAAGTCATAAAACTGAAGGCCAAATAATTGAAGTATTAGAAAGAATAAAAGACACATACGTTGGTGTATTGGAAATGAGTAAGAATTTCGGTTTTGTAGTAACCGACAACCAGACAATGCCGTATGATATTTTTGTGGCAAAAAGCAAAACTTTAGACGCTCTGAATGGCCAGAAAGTACTTGTAAAAATCACAGAATGGCCAAAACAGTCCAACAACCCTTTCGGGGAAATTATAGAGGTGCTTGGCGCTCCGGGGGATAATGACGTTGAAATGAAATCCATACTGGCGGATTATAATTTCCCTTTGTCTTTTCCTGATAATGTTGAAAAAGATGCTGATAAAATCAATACTACAATATCAACATCCGAAATTAAAAAGCGTAAAGATTTTAGAAAAACTCTAACTATAACTATCGACCCTCTTGATGCAAAAGACTTTGATGATGCTATTTCACTAAAGAAACTTGCAAACGGAAATTATGAACTTGGTGTTCACATTGCAGATGTTAGTCACTATGTATCTCCCGGGACAGCGATTGATGATGAAGCCCTTAAACGTGCAACATCTGTTTATCTTGTTGATCGTGTAATTCCTATGCTTCCCGAAGTGCTTTCCAATAATGTATGTTCACTTCGTCCAAACGAAGATAAACTAACATTTTCAGCTGTTTTCATAATGAATAACAAAGCAGAAGTATTGGAAGAGTGGTTTGGTAAAACTATTATAAACTCTGACAAAAGATTCACTTATGAAGAAGCTCAGGAAATAATTGAAACCGGTAAGGGTGAATTCTCTGAAGAGATAAATATAATAAATGCTCTTGCCACAATACTTCGCAAGAAACGATTCAATAACGGCTCAATTAATTTTAGTTCAGAGGAAGTAAAGTTTAAACTTGACGAAAAGGGGAAACCAATTGAAACCTATGTAAAAGAGCAGAAAGAGGCAAATCATCTGGTAGAGGAGTTTATGTTGCTGGCCAACAAAAAGGTAGCTGAGCTAATAGGTAAACCCAAGAGCCAAGATGCTAAAGCTTTCGTTTACCGTATTCACGATGAGCCTAACCCTGAGAAACTTAATACTTTCGTTCAGTTTTTGAAAAAACTGGGATATGGGTTAAATGTTAGTTCCCGACAGTCACTGGCAAGTTCGTATAATAACCTGTTCGAGAAAATACACGGAAAGGGTGAAGAGCACATGATTGAGACCATTGCTATTAGAACAATGGCCAAGGCTGAGTATTCAACAGAAAATATTGGTCATTATGGCTTGGCTTTTCCTTATTATACACATTTCACATCTCCTATCAGACGATATCCTGACCTTATGGTACACCGGCTTCTGGAAAGATATTTAGCAGGTGGCAAATCCGTAAAAAAGGATACTTATGAAGAAATGTGTAAACATTCATCGGAAATGGAACGTAAAGCAACACAGGCCGAGCGTGATTCCGTAAAATATAAACAAGTTGAATTTTTACTCGATAAAAAAGGAAAGGTATTTGACGGAGCTATTTCAGGTGTTAGCAAGTGGGGCATTTTTGTATCTCTGGATATATCAAAAAGTGAGGGACTTATCAGATTTAATGACCTGAAAGATGATTATTATTATCTGGATGAAGATAACTACAGAATAATTGGCCGGCAATCAGGCAACAAATACAGCCTTGGCGATAAAGTTCACGTACTGGTCAAAAATGTTGATTTAGATAAAAGACAACTTGATTTTGCGATTGTAGACTAAAAGGGGTTGAATGTTGAATGTAGAACCATTCAACATTAATCATTCATAATTTCCTTAACCCTGCCAAGCTGACCATCTTCGAGTTTAACTTTTATCCCATGTGGATGAATGGGAGATTTAGTGAGTATCCTGCTTACTATACCTTCGGTTAGTTGGCCGCTACGCTGATCCTTTTTTAACACTACATTTACCAGCATGCCGATTTCAATATTCTTTCTGATTGTTCCTTCCATATCGATTTAAGGAATAATAAAGCAATTTCATTTTTGCTTGTTTCCTGATAGCACAAAGATATTGCTTTTGTTTTTAAGAAGAATATGCTGTATAATTGCAATTTAACCAACTGTGTTTTTATTCTTTTGTTAGCTGTCATTAAAATGAAATTAACTACAAATCTTAAATAAAAAACCATGAAAAAAGTACTTTATTTAAAAGTGTTCATCGTAGTGATGTGCTGCATACTTGTAACCTCAATCACCTCAGCCCAGACCTTTCAATCAGTTGCGAAACTGAGCAACTACAATTGGATAACAACCAAGAATGTCGATTATCTTATGAGAAGTTGGGAACTCAAAGCAGGCGAGTTAGTATTAGTTCGCAATTCAGGTACAAAAGAAACTTACAAGTTTCGCGGAGAAGGCAAGAGCCTGCGAAAGCCGAGTCCTGTGGCAAGTCATGTTGAGTATGATGTGGCAGAGTTAACATTTAGTGCCGGCTCGGTGCAGGCAAATCCTTTCGTAGTACAGATCATCCAGTACGAAAGCCCACAACAATTTGGGGAATTCACGGGAAACATTCGCATTGGGATCAACCGGAATGGAATGTGGATGCAGTATCTCGCGAATGGACCAGCCCCGGCACCGGCAAGCACAATTGTGAAGACCTTAATATCAGAGTGGTCATGTGTTTATGAAGTAGGTGATGACGGTAAACCCATAAACTCATGCACACCATCAAAGTTGTCGGCTACCATTCAATGGAACGAAAAGGAGATAAGCACAAAATATATTTCCAAAGGGGAAACGCAGAAATTCACATATCCGAATAGCACTGAATCCAAAAACGGATGGGAATTAAAGCTCGACCAGATTAAAGACAATACTGTCTCAAAACGCTACGAGTATAACGTATGGAACAGGACTACTGATGTTACAACTGACAGGATTTGGATTGAAGTAAATAATGGTCCCCGAATACTGCCCAACGGCTATAAATACACACATGTAGTTGAAATAATCGTTGGATATAGTCAAGTGGAAAAATTTTATGCTAATCTGAAAAAGCCGTCTGCCACAACACCCGGTATGAACAATGCAACTTCTGCCACCTCTGTGGTAAAAGATTTCTTAAATGCCCTAAGCACTTATGGCGTTGTTTCATGGGAAGCTAAATCATACATCCCTCCATCATTTATCAAGACCAATAATATCAAGGATGTGGTCATTGACATGTTAGATGCTCCATGGAAATATACTGTGGAAAAGACGGTTGGTAATGTTTCTTACGTTGCGGTTTGGACCAACAAGAAAAAACCTGCGGAATGTTACCTATTAACAATGGAAGGAATCCAGGAAGATGGCAAGTGGTACTTGAAGTCGGAAACTATTGGAGTCTCCGAAATCACCATTGAACTATGGACACGAAAGCATCCGGGCTACAAACAAGGATATTATACGCCAGGAACCGGGCCATATTAAATAAAATCGCAGCTAATAATGTATATACAAAATAGGCGTGTTAGTAGTAAATTCAAGAGTTCTAGCTCGCTTCAACTCTCATGTAATTTGATAAGCTTGAAGACAGTTATCGCCTACTTTGCATATACTAAACGATAAACAAAACGATTATGAAATATCATCATACAGGTATACCAACCCAATCTCCTCAAGAAGGCGAAACATATATACCAGATTATGATTTTTATTGCACTGATCATGAGTCTAATCCCTATGGTATTCAATGGATGCGTTATGGACCAAGCTCAAAAATTCCGCAGCTGGTTCAAAATGTAGCACATGTGGCTTTTGAGGTTGAAGATCTTGAAAAAGCTATTGAAGGGAAAGAATTAATAATAGAACCTAATAGCCCGAGTGAAGGTGTTCGGGTTGCATTTATTATAGAAAATGGTGCTCCCGTTGAATTTCTGGAGTTTACTAAAAAGTAAATTTAATTAAAGCGTACGCTTTAATTTATAAATAGTTTTTGGAAAAATCTACTATGGCCATTATGAACATCAATTAGATATACGCCCTTTTTCCAGTCACTAACTTCAATACTTGCTTTATTTGTAAACCTGTTACTTTTATAAAGGGTTCTTCCTGTTATATCACTAATAATTAAACTAAAGTTATTGGATTGGTTACCAACCATCTCTATTGTAACTATACTATTTCCAGGATTAGGATATACTTTTAGTTCATATTCTTTATTGGATATATCATCAACACTAACGGGCTCTAACAAAGTTGCGGTTTGATACATCACTGTGCCTGATATGTTATCTTCATATACAATATGATATATACCATCTTTATATACAATATCAGGATATGCTTGATTGCCGGTCATATCAGAAATATTGACATTGTTTTCTAATAATCCTGCTACACCGTCTGTGGAATAGGCCAATATTATTTCTTTAATCCCGGATACCGATTCGTGCCAAACAACTCCAAGAGTGTCAGCGTTTCCATTAATTCGCGGGAAATTTTGAAGATTATCTACCCCGTCAATGGTTGGCAATTTATATGTTTCGCCGGCAATCATTGTTGCTTCATTTAGAGTGCTAACATAAATTCCGTAATCCCAATCGGCAGCATCACTAAAAAAAACATTAGCAAGATCAGCACCCATATCAAATGCATGAGGTCCAGTGGACGGGCATCCTTGTATTACCCAATTAGTTTCGTCCACATCAGCTGCCTCCGGAAAGCTTATTCCGTTATCTGTTGATTTGGAAATCCATATATCACGAACATTATCATTATTGTTTCTGAACGAAACAAAATAATCGCCATTGTCGTTAATAGTTATTGTCGACGGACAGCACTCACAAACATATTCACCATCGGCGGCACCGTTTGCAATCACTGCATCACCAAAGGTAATACCACCATCTGAAGATGAAACAACCATATATTCAGCATCCAACTCAAAAGCATTAGTGGTAATGAAACCTACTACGGGATTGTACTCGTTAGATAAAGTAATCGTAGGAAGAGTTGATCTTTTGTTTGATGGGGGTTCGTAAACAACCACCGGGTCGCTAAAGTTTTGCCCCATATCGGTTGACTTTACACAATATATTGCATCTCCATATTTTTCAAACGTAACTAATATTACGCTATCTTTCATTGCAAATTCGGGGCCTAATCCAAAACCCCATACATTTGGATTAACAGAACCCGTTGGAATTTGAATAGGCTCATCGAAAGAACTCCCGTTTTGTATAGCAAAATATAATTTTGAGGCAGCTCCGTATTTACTCCAAAATATAATTACTCTACCATCATTAAGTATTTTGATTTTTGGCGAATTTTTGCCAAACGAACTAGAATTATTAGTTACTGAGATTGGTTCAGATATCTCAACTTCAAGTTGTGCAAATCCAAGTACAAAACTGAGAAGCAATCCCCAGGTAAAAAAGTATTTCATGTAGTAAAACTTAGTTAGATAATTAGTGTAATTGGGCAAATATAGAATTTCTAGAGCTATTTGCTGTTAACTGACTGTTAATTAAAAGATTTCACGCGCCTGAACCCGGCTCTGTATGAAGGAGTAGTAATCTGTTTTTTCTTACCTAAAAAAGTTTTTCACTATATTTAATTTCCTCCAATACCTTTGCACAACTATTTGTTGATGAATACCTTTGAAATTTTCAATCTATCAAAACAATTACATTCTGCTATTGATGCGATATGGTATGATAGTCCAACTCCTATTCAGTAAGAGGTCTTTTGTTATTCTATTAACTGACCTTGAAACAAACTTCTTTTCTGCCAAATATTATTTAAGTTATTGTATAAAAAATACAAGTATCCGTTGTGAACTATGATTTTCTCTGGAAATAACTTATCGATTTTTGTCATCTCTGATACCGAACCATCATTCAAATCAATTTCCATTAGCAAATATTTTGCTCCTCTGGTAAAAATTGTATAGGCCTTGTTTTTAACAATATCAGATATAATAACAGGCTTCCAATTATCCTGATTATGGTATTCAACATTAATGGTTTTTACCAAGATCAGGTCCTGTGAGTAAATATCGATCTGAGATTTAAGATGATTAAAATAATAAATGGTGTCGTTAATCAATTTAACCGTTTGAAAGGATGGTTTAAAAAACACCATTTCTGCGAACCTAAGCATTTCTCCATAAGTTCTATGTGAATCAGGAAGCCCAAACGATGCGTGTTCGATAGCAGCCCTCTTTTTTTCCCACTCAAATACTTTATCCAGTAGAACTTTTTCCTTAGTAGTTTTATCTACCAAGAAAAAAACATGATTCCACTTCTCATTTCCAGATTCAATGTTCGGTAAAGCAGACAAATCTCTGGAAGCATATTGATTATTAAGATTGCTTATTTGTCCGTCTTCAAAGGCTAAATGGGAAGGGGTCTCAAACAAGCAATTTCCTAACAAGCCAGAAAATTTCTCCATATTAGCTGAGTATATCAACTGTATTGAACCATTGTTGACGTAAACTTGATATGCCGAGTCTTTAGTAAGTAAATGACAGCTACCTGTACAGTCTTTAAATAATTGTTTTGGCTTTTTTAGATGGGAGATATCCTTGATATTAAGAGTATCGAAATGTTCATCCGTCAAAATTAATTCATGGTGGTTCTTGTTTACATTATAACTTAGAATTATCAAGCTAGAATCCATACATTCATAGTCAATCACCTCCTGCTGTTTTCCTTTGAAAACTTTATATTTTTCAGAAATAATTTCGGCTTCATCCAAATTTATCATTCTTGGTGTTAAGTAAATAACTAAAGAATTAGCCTGACTCTCAGTTACAATCTTTTGCTTACTATAATATGTTATATGAGATATTTGTAGTACTGCAGGAAGTTTTGATATTTTTAAGTCAAAAACACCCTGCGAATTTGTAATAGCCCCGGTATTGGTACCTTTAATTGTAATATTAACTCCTTCAATGGGAAGTTGTGTAGATTGATCTTTAATAACTCCAACAACTGTAATCTGATATTGCGATTGCAATATTAAAGGAAAAAGGCACAGTGCAAAAATTAGCCAATGAATGATTTCTTCCTTCCTTTTTGTGGAACTAAGCCATTTCATACAACTCATTAATTAGATTGCGATTCTTATAATTCGATGCAATATAAGAAATGTTCTTAATAGTTTGTATGCAGGTAAATTATAGGTTAAATATAACCCGCTTACTATTATGATTTTATCCCCTACCTTTGCAAAAACATTTGTTAATGAATACCTTCGAAATTTTCAGTCTGTCAAAACAATTACAGTATGCCATTGATGAGCTGGGATTTGTTAACCCAACTCCTATTCAGGAAGAGGCCTTTTCGGTTGTTCTGTCAGGAAAAGATGTGGTCGGAATTGCACAAACAGGCACAGGAAAAACACTTGCATACATGCTTCCCATACTTCATCAATTACCGTTTTCGAATCAGGTGAACCCAAGGGTACTAATATTAGTCCCAACCCGTGAATTGGTATTGCAACTGGTTGAGATGATTGAAAGTTTTACAACCCACATTAACCTTCGGGTACTTGGTGTATATGGAGGTACCAATATCAATACACAAAAAAAAGCTGTTGCCCAGGGTACGGATATTCTTGTTGCAACACCGGGACGATTATATGATTTGGCTGTTTCTGCTACATTACAACTCAAGGATGTGAAAAAATTGGTTATTGATGAGGTCGATATAATGATGGATCTTGGCTTTCGTCCACAATTGACAAATATCTTTGAGCTATTAAAAGAACGCCGACAAAACATTATGTTCTCGGCTACCATGACTGATGAGGTGGATGCTCTTATTGACGATTATTTTATCGCGCCTGTTAAAATTTCAATTGCTGTTAGCGGAACTCCTTTGGAAAATATTGCACAACAATGTTACGCGGTTCCAAATTTTTACACCAAAGTAAATTTGTTAATACATCTATTAAAAGACAAGGAAGAATTCAGCAAGGTGTTGGTATTTGTAAGTAACAAAAAAAACGCAGACAGATTATTTGAAGCGTTAGAAAATAGTTTTGGTTCAGAAACCTGTATAATACATTCCAATAAATCACAAAATTACAGGATTAGATCTGTTGAGCAGTTTGATGAAGGAAAAAATAGAATATTAGTAGCTACAGATGTAATGGCTCGCGGTTTAGACCTGGCAAAAATTACCCATGTAATTAATTTTGACACTCCCAGTTTTCCGGAAAATTACATGCATCGCATTGGCAGAACTGGCAGAGCTGAGCAAAAAGGGATATCAATTGTATTTTTTACTGAAAATGAAAAAGAAGCAAAAGAAGATATTGAAGAATTAATGGAATACAAAATTCCGTTGATTGATTTTCCTGAAGAAGTTGAAATTTCAAAAGATCTAACCCCAGATGAACGTCCGGTAATTGTGGATGGATATTTTCGAAAAGTAAAAAGGAAAACTGAAGAAACTGCCTTCCACGAAAAGAAAGATAAAAACAAGAAAACAAATCAGGGGGGCTCTTATTTGAGAAAGATGAAAAAATACAAAAATCCAAAAACCAGGGGTGATAAAAAGTTGAATCAGGGAAAAAGGAAAAAATAGATGGAGTGTGGAGAGCTGGAGCGTTTGAAGTTAGAATTTAACGTCATCGTGAGCGCTGCGACGCGATCTCATTATGCTAGTATTCATGAGATTGCTTCGTCATACTTCCTCGCAAAGACGTTAATCTTTTGAATTTGTTTTCTTAACTTATTGACATTGGACCGGCTAGGCAGGCGTCGTCATACTTCCCTGCCTCGCCGGCAGGCAGGCTCGCAATGACGCTCCTTTTTCAAATTAGATTCTCCTAACTTAATGACATTGGTGTTGGAGTGGAGGAGAAATGGAAGGTTTTTAATTATGTCAAAATCATTTATTAATGAAGTCCCAAAGGGCAAAGAACAGGCTAACAATCCATTACATGGGGTTAAGTTGGAGGAGATATTGGAATATCTTGTAGCAGAATATTGGTGGGATGAGTTAGCGGAAAGAATTAATATCCAATGTTTCAAAAGCAATCCCTCAATTAAATCCTGTCTCAAATTTTTAAGAAAAACACCATGGGCCAGAGAAAAAGTAGAGAGACTTTATTTGCAATCAATTGGTAAATAATAGACATACTCTGGGCACTACATTTCAAGGATTTTATTCCTCCGGATTCTTCTCTCTAACCCCTCTTTTATAAATAATGAGGCCGTTTAAGAAGTTTCGCAAAATTTGATCCTGGAGAACCATATACTTTGGATGGTCAGGCTTTCTAAAGAATGCACCAAGCTCACTTTTTGAGATTTTGAAATCCACAAGTCTAAGTACTTCGATGATATCATCATCACGAAATTTAAGCGCAACCCTTAACTTTTTTAGTATGTCGTTGTTTGTTAGTGCCATGGTTTTTTTATTTGTAGCAAATTACAAAAATTTGATCATATTAATGTAATCTATTGGCATTCAAAAACTAACGGTAAGCTGTTTGGGTTGTATTCATGCTTTGCGAATGAGCTGTAAGATTTCACATGTTTGAACCCTGCACTGTGTAGTATGTTCGTAATCTGATTTCTTCTCGCTGGAAAAAGTTTTACACAATTATTTAATTTTTCTCCCGTTTCCTTTATTGTTAAAGTTGTCGAAAAGTCAATCATGCCATTTTCATCAACATTATAGTACCTTTCAAATTTAATTTTTTCATTATCAATTGTAGGAAGTCCTTTCAAATTACTATCCAATACAAAATTGTAATTGATTAGCTGGCACAAAAATCTTCCTTCAGGTTTTAGAACAAATTTCACTTTTTTGAAAAAACGTTCGATCTCTTCTATATTTTGAAGGTGCACGATTGTGTTGCCAAAACAAATTGCATTGTCAAAACTCATTTCAGGAAACCGGATGTCTATATCCAGCATACTCATTCTAATAAAATTTATAGATTTTGCTCCAGCCGATTGTCTCGCTATTTCCAGCATCTTTTCATTTGTGTCAATAGCTGAAATAGAATCAAAATTATCACTAAGGGCTGTTGACAGAAGACCTGTTCCACACCCAATATCCATCAGATTTTGGTTTTTGGCACTCTTATCCAAATAGCTTAGAACAAAAGTTACTTGAATATAATTTAGCGGAAATATATCATTATAATAGTCAGATATGCGGGAATAAAAATCCATAATAAATTGTTTGGAAATAATTAATATTCAATAAATTGCCTAAAGACTTCCTGTAAATAGGATTTTCCATCCATAATAACGGAATCTCTTAGCTGAGGTTCAGTTTGTATTTCAGGATAATTATCGGTCGTTTTCCTATAAACAAAATATCCATTGGGCGTTATCCATCCTACTCCATCTGTTGCCTCATAATAAGCAAAAGCATTAGTTGTGGGGTTAAATAAATTACGACTCCATACAAAATCTTTTGCATTGAGGTCAAGTTGTGAAAGGAGGGTTGTAGCAATATCGGTTTGTGATCCTATCCTGTTAATTTTTACACCTTGGTATTCATCCTTAATCGCATCACCATAAAACAATAGCGGTATTCTGCGATATTCTTTTGAGTTTACCGGCCAGTTCTTATATGTACTATGACTATGATCGGCAACAATTACAAAAAGCGTATTACTAAACCAGGGTTGCTTTCGAGCAATTTCAAAATAATCACCTAAACACCTGTCGGTATAATAGGCTGAGTTAAGGTATCCGTTTTGATGATCGTCAGCTGCCCATGAGATTACATCATCCATTGGTTGATCGTAAGGAGAATGTGTGCTAACAGTAAACAAAACCGAAAAAAATGGTTGTTTTTCAGAATTCAATTCTTTGATCTGCTCACTCAACATGTACTCATCGAAAATCCCTAATTTGCCTCTTGGCAGATCGTCATCAAAATCACTTACCTCTTTAATTACATCGAAACCATTAACCCTAATAAATGAATTAATTCCACCGTACATTAATTGTCCGCCAAAATAAAACGACGTAGAATATCCCTCTTTTTCAAGCACCTTTGTTAAGCTCGGCAGCTTAGTGATTTTATCCAGATTATGAGTTATGGCAGTAATGGGTGTAGATGGGAAGCCTGCTAAAATTGATGACATTGCCTGTTGTGATCTGTTGCCACTGGCATAAAAATTCGTGAATAAAATTCCTTCAGTTTCCAGTTTTTGAAACTGGGGAGTTGTCCCCTCTTTACCGTCAAGAGACTGGATTAAATCAGCCGACCAGCTTTCCATTAATAATATTACAATGTTTGGCCGTTTGGTTTTCAATATGTATATCGTGGTGTCGGTTTGAACCTCATGCAGTTTATCCACTCTGCTCTTTGCTTCTTCAGGATTATAAAATTCGAAAGGATTGGTATCTTTGAATTTATGGTTTTCCAAAGTGCTAATCCACAAACTATATCCTGAATTTACAGCTGCCAGGTTTATAAAATTATGTTTCGAAAAATACGATTTGCTTTGGGTGATAGGTATTTCATTTATACCGCCTCGTAATCCTAAAAATAACAATATAGTTACTATCACGAAAAACGAACTGCTGAAAACAAGATTTCGTGGCGGCTTACTTATTTTAACGAAAACAAATTTTCTATATAACCAGAAGCCGGTAACAAATTGGACTATAAGTATTAATATTAGTATAAAAAATGTTGATGTTCGTGTAGAATTATAGATCTCATCCGGATTGGAAATATAATTAAGGGCTTTGAATTGTAGCTTTGTTTTCCATTCTTCATATATTCCTATCTCGGCTGTTGTAATTAGAATATATGCCATAAGGACCAAAAATGTATAGCCCATGTTGGTGTAGTTTAGCCACTTTGGACTATAATAAGTTTGAATGCAGAGTATTATAAACGGAAAAATTAAAATATAACAGGCTGTTGCGACATCAAGAGGTATTGCATACCAAAATGATGCAAATACTTCACTTAATTCTATGTTTTCGATTTTTAGTACACCTGAATAATAAACAAAGAAAACGGCTCTGGACACCGCAAACATCAGCATCCAGAATATAAATTGTTTAATTAATGAGATCGTAAACTTCACTTTTACTCTATTTTTTAAGAATGCAAATATAGTGAATAGTGAGGGTGATAAATCTTAATGATACATCGGCAGTGCAAACTGCAGTAAAAAATTAGTTTATTTATTATCTCTGTGAAGCCCTGTGCATTTCTTTGTGAATCAAATTCAACCTAGTGCGTCTTTGCTCGCAAAGAAGCTCCTTTTTCAAATTAGATTCTCCTAAAATAATGACATGGGCCACCGTAGGATGGTTTCCTAGAGAAAACTAAATATCAGGATGTATTCTTTTTGTCAGATATCGTATTCCTTCAAAAGGAATATAGCCAAGCTTTTTAAATGCCTCAAACGAATGGTCATTATAACCTTCTATTTGACAGGCAAATATTCCAATTCCTTGATCTGTAAGCCAGCTTTCTGCAGAAGCAACAAGCTTGCGTGCAATACCCCTGTGTCTGAATTCAGGAATAACTACAACGCGATTTATCCAGCCTTTTCTGCCATCATGAGTTACTAATACCGATCCAACATGTTTGCCTTCGCTAAGAGCAAATAAAAACAAACAACAATTATTGTCTATTTCTTTTTCGATATTTTCCCGACTATCCCGACCCTTTGGTTTATAAGGCAATCCGGCAGATTTCCAAAGGTTAATTAGAGTGTCGTAGTCTCCTTGTTTGTAACTTGTGATCTGTATTTTCAAAATGACATAGTTTTGATTATCAACTCAACAATATAAATTAAACATTATGAGATTCTTCTCTGCCCAAGGCGGATCAAAATGACAAACAATGTACCCTTTTTATCAATAATAAACAACCTCCGTTTTTGGGTGCAACATTTTAAATTCGTCAACTTTACTACTTCTAAGTGATGTATTATAGCATTGAAGCAGCGTCAACTTTGACAAATCTGACAGCGGTTTTAAATTCTTGATACGAGTATTATTTATATACAACTTCTCCAGATTGACCAGGCTTTCAATATATTTTAATGTTTTTACCCTTGTGCCGGCAATGTTTAATGATTCCAATTTCTTCAACTTAGCAATTGGTTCCAGGTCCTCAACAGATGTGTTCTCAAGTGACAATTCTTCAAGTTCTGTGAGTTTATAAATTTGTCCCAGGTCGAAAACAGGGTTACTTGAAATATTAAGTTTCTTCAATCCACTAAGTGTAGAAATTGGAGAAATATCAGTTATAGAGGTATTGCTTAAGGTTAGTTGTTGCAGCCGCACAAAAATATGTAATGGGCTTAGGTTGCTCAACGACATATTATTAGTGATTTTAAGCTCGGTTATATCAACCAGTTTCTGCAATTCTATATTCGATGGGCTTGTAGGTAAACCAAACTGATTTCTTAGCATTTGTGCCCATTCAACATCAAGATTGTCCCACCACAATCTTAATTTCTGACTCTGATAAACAATCAAGCATGAACTATGATCTATAAGAAAGCTGAGGGCCTCATCTTCAGTTACTTTTGAATTATCACAATAAATTATCTCCAGAAAGTCGGAGCTACCCAGGGGTGCAAGTTTACTTATTTCTGTTTTTTCAAAACTTATTTGTTTCAAATTATGTAATGATGATAGTGGATCTAGGGTACTAATCTTAGTTTGGTTCAAATTAATAGTTTCCAGATTATTTAATCCCGACAAGGGAGCCAGGTCAGAAATCAGGGTGTTTTGAATATCAACATTTTCAAGCCGGTGCAACATACTTAACGGTTCCAGAGAAACAATATTTTTATTGTATCCAACCGATATACTTGTTTGGTTTATAAGCTGGTGTAATTTTTCTTTTGTAACAGGTTCAGAGATATAAAATTTAGATCTGAAAATTTCCTTCCAATATGAGGGTAATCCATTCCACCAATTAATAAGTTCCTTAGAATTATATATTACAAGACATTGCGGATTTTTGTCCATAAAACTATTTGCCGTTGCCATTGTAACTTTGCTGTTATCGCAATAAATGACCTTTAAGGTGCTTAGTTTATCAAGTGGTTTGAGGTCGGCAACTGGAGTATTGTTGGCCTGCAATATTGAGAGATTAGTATAGTTGGATAAGGGAGCCAGATTAGCAATATTAGTACTGTCGATATTCAGGTTTTGGATACCAATAAGTGAGTCGGCAGGGTTTAGGTTGGTTACTTTGGTGTTGGAAATATTTAAATCTGTAAGTGATGTCAGCAGATTAAGAGACCTTAGATCGGTTACCATTGTGCCTGAAATATTTAAGTGAGCAAGTTTGTTCAGACCGGCAAGATCATCAAGACTGTTAATATTTGAATTTGATAAATTGAGATTTCTTAACTCTCTCATGTTTGAAAGAACCTCAATATTTGCTATTGATGTATACGAACATGAGAGCTCTTTCATGACTGAAACATACCTCAGGGCTTCCAGTGAGGACACCGGAGTTCCGCTACAATCAAAAACTTCCAGCTTGTTTAAATTTCTTATTGGTACCAAGTCCTCAATAAGAGTATTTGAAATATTTAATTCAGCTAGTTCAGTAAGCTCAGAAACAGGTACAAGATCTCTAATAATGTAATTGTTTGACAAATCTATGTTTCTGATTCCTCTAAACGTCTTTAAAATACTGTAAATAGTTGATGTGTTTACTTTTATTGTATCACGGGTAATTATTGTTATAGTATCGTAAACGATCATTATAGTGTCTGACGAGAGCAATATAGGATCCCTAGTAACATCGTCAACAAAAGGTACAGTATCAGCAGAAACTACTTCTGTCCATTTCATGGTTACTAATGAACTATCAGAAAACGCAATTATATTTTTAAACGGAAGTGTATCGTAAACAATAATCGATTTTCCAAAAAAGTTTTTCCATCCAGGAGCCATATCATTCCACCAATATTTCAACTCCTCTTTCTCCCGAATTTTGGTAGTATAAATGCTAACAATTTTTAAGTCTCTTTGAAAAGGATCAAGGTTAATCTCTACAAAACGAAGCTGATTATTATTAATGGTATCGTTGCTAATATTTATCCCTTCAAGGTGTCGGTTTAAAGTAAGTTTAAAAACAATAATTCCGTTATCTGTTACCAATTGTTCTGTTTTTTCTATGTCAAAATGAAATTTTACATTTTTGTAGAAAAAACCAATGTCTTTTAGGTAGGCCTGAACATCTTTATTAAGAGGTTGATCACGGTTTTCATCAAGATCATCCTCTATCTGAACTTTTTGATCAGCAAAAATTTTTAAAAAACTACTTTTAATAATTACTTCCTTATCGGAGGGCAATTCGCTAGCATCTCCCAGGAAGTTTAACGTTCCTTCTAGATAGCTAATAAGTTGTTTGCTTTGCGCAGAATAAATTTCGATTTGCTCGATAGTTAAGGTGCTGTCTTTCTGGGCAATACAATAGCCTGATAAAATCGAAGTAATGAATATAATAATGATAATTAATTTGGGCCGCATAGTTTATATGTTCTAATTAGTTCTTCCTTATCCGTATCCTTAACATACACAAGGTTAGAGATCAGCCACCCTGAATTGGTGTTGCTTCTGTTAAAATACGACAACTCAAAATACCAGTTCTTAATTTGAAAGAAGTGAAATTTTACATTTTCAATTTGCTTAAACTTAAGCTGATTTGTTTTCATCAGGTAAAGGAAAAGAGTAAGATAATCGGGGTGATAGTTGGCAGATGCATAATATTCTATTTGCTCCGGGTTTTCAAGAGCCTTATGTAGGTTCATAAAGTCGAGTTCATGACTTTGCGGATGCAAAAAGTATTTTTTGTGTTCTTCAGTGTCAATTTGTGGAAACATTTTACTCAATTTTTGATAATAGATATTGCTCAGTATCCATTTAGAACCCAGATTTTCCGGTTCTATGGTCAAAAAGAGAATGATATTTACATCCTTGCCATTTGATGTAAAAGTAGCTGAAACTTCAGCAAACCAGTTACGGTCCAAAAAATTCAAAAACAGAGGATTGTTATCATCAGTAACATCGCTTACAAAATACTTTTTCAGGATTCCTGAGGTTCTTGGATTTTGTTTGTCAAACATTCCGGGAAGAATTTTTTCTCTGATTTTATTGTTATGGAACATGCTGTCGTTTTCCGATAGATTTTTGCCATATTTATCTTCCTCCATATTAAACCGGTGAATAAATTGTCCAACTTGTTTATTCATGGCATAAAATACCGTTTCATCCTCAGTAAAATTATTGTATGTCTGAGCCTTAACAGATGAAACACAGGCCAAAAAAAATGCTAATATTAATATTATTATGTATCCTTGCATGTATTTTTTAATTTCCCCACCTAGTTAGCCATTTCAAAACAGAGTAATGGAATTTCGGTTGAGTTTGGTGTGCAAAATTAGTTTATTCTTAAAAACGACATCAGAGACAAATAAGTATGTATTTGTAAAGAAGTAATCAATTGATTTAGTTTATTTTTGATCTGTTATATTTGCTAACAAAATATTATTCCATGAAGAAACTTACTACATTAACTATTCTTTTTTGTTTGTTTTTAAGTGTTTCTGCTCAAAAAACTACTTCAAAAGATTCGCTAAATGCGAAAACGTTTTCCGGTTTAAAATTCCGAAATATTGGACCTGCATTGACGTCGGGACGAATATCAGACGTTGCAATTCACCCTGAAGATAATAATACATGGTATGTGTGTGCAGGCTCCGGAGGTGTCTGGAAAACTTTAAATTCAGGAACAACTTGGACTCCAATTTTTGATGGTCAGAAAGTATATTCCATCGGTTGTGTAACCATCGATCCAAGTAATCCACATACTGTTTGGGTAGGCACAGGAGAGAATGTTGGTGGTCGTCATGTTGGTTATGGCGACGGAATTTATCGTAGTAAAGATGATGGTCAATCATGGAAAAACATGGGCCTTAATGAATCACAGCATATTTCAAAAATAATTGTCCATCCCAATAATTCAAATATCATTTGGGTTGCAGCTCAGGGGCCTCTTTGGTCAAAGGGTGACGAACGAGGATTATATAAAACTACTGATGGTGGAAAAACGTGGAATCGTTATCTTGGTGACGATGAGTGGACAGGAGTAACCGATATTGTAATTGATCCTCGAAATCCAGATGTTTTGTACGCAGCTACCTGGCAACGACACAGAACTGTTGCCTCATATATGGGAGGTGGCCCAGGATCAGGAATCCACAAATCAACCGATGGTGGACTTACATGGGAAAAGCTTAAAAAGGGACTTCCTGGTTCTGATATGGGTAAAATTGGCCTTGCCATAAGTCCTCAGAAACCTGATGTTATTTATGCTGCTATTGAGCTAGACAGAAGAACTGGAGGGGTTTACAAATCCGAGAACAGGGGAGCATCATGGTCAAAACAATCAGATGCCGTTTCAGGTGGAACAGGACCTCATTATTACCAGGAGCTGTATGCTAGCCCTCACGAATTTGACAAAATATACCTTGTTGATGTGCGCATCCAGGTAAGTGAAGATGGAGGAAAGACATTTAACAGGTTAAGTGAAAAAGATAAACATTCTGACAATCACGCAATAGCATTTAGAAATGATGAGCCAAACTATCTCCTTGTTGGAACCGATGGTGGTCTTTATGAAAGTTATGATGATGCTAAAAACTGGCGATTTATGGCAAATCTGCCTTTAACTCAATATTATAAAATTGCCCTTGATGATAGCGAGCCGTTTTATAAAATTTACGGAGGAACACAGGATAATGGTACTCAGGGGGGGCCGTCGCGTACTCCCTTCAGAAGTGGAATATCAAACGCTGATTGGTTTATGAATCTTTTTGCAGACGGGCATCAGCCTGCAACCGAACCGGGAAATCCGAATATTGTATATTCTGAAACACAGGAAGGTAACCTTTATCGGGTTGACAGAAAAACAGGTGAGGCTGTCAGTATTCAACCTCAACCGGTAGCAGGAGAAAACTATGAGCGATTCAACTGGGATTCGCCAATTCTTGTAAGTCCGCATAACCCCGCAACTATATACTTTGCATCACAAAGAGTGTGGAAATCGGAAAATCGTGGTGATAGCTGGACTCCAATTTCCAATGATCTTACTCTTAATCAGGAAAGGCTGGAGCTTCCAATTATGGATAGTAAACTTGGCTGGGATTCACCATGGGACATGGAGGCAATGTCGAACTACAACACAATAACTTCACTTTCGGAATCGCCGATAAAGGAAGGATTAATCTATGCCGGAACTGATGATGGATCAATTAATATTACCAAAGACGGTGGGAAAAATTGGGAAACAGTAAAGGTTGATGTACTTCCCGGAGTGCCTGCCACAGCATTTGTAAATGATATTAAGGCCGATTTATTTGATGAGAATACGGTTTATGCTGTATTAGATAATCACAAATATGGTGATTTTAAACCCTATGTTTTTAAGAGTACTAATATGGGGAAATCATGGAAATCAATTACTGCCAATTTACCGGATAAAACATTGATTTGGAGAATTGTTCAAGATCATGTTAAACCTGAACTTCTTTTTACCGGAACAGAATTTGGTATTTACACTTCCATTGACGGAGGAAACAGGTGGGTTAAGTTATCTGGTGGAATACCTACCATATCGTTCCGGGATATAGCAATTCAGAAACGTGAAAACGATCTTGTTGGAGCATCATTCGGAAGAAGCTTTTTTGTTCTTGACGACTATTCAGCATTAAGAGATGTTGACGAAGAAACATTTAAGAAAGAGGCAACATTATTTAATCTGCGAGATGCACTACTTTATATTCCAAGAGCCTCTCAAACATTTTGGGGTAAAGGATCTCAGGGAGCTTCGTATTTTATTGCTCCCAATCCTCCATTCGGTGCTGTGTTTACATATTACTTATCTGAAAATTATACAACTAAAAAATCTGCCAGAAAGAAAGCTGAGGCTAAACTGAAAAAAGAGAAAAAAGATATTCCGTTCCCAGGATGGGATGAGCTTGATGCAGAATTAAAAGAAGAAAAACCTGTTGTAATTCTTACCATTAAAGATGGTTCGGGAAATGTTGTTCGTAGAATCAAAGCTGAAACCGGCAAAGGATTTCACAGGATAGCATGGGATTTAAGATACCCTAATATCAGAGCTATTAATCTTCAAAGTAAACGGGTTTATGACGAGTATTCTTCAGGAAGCGGATTCTTAGTTGTACCGGGCACATATTATGCATCATTATCTAAACGGATTAACGGAGTAACCACACAGTTAACGGATTCAGTTAGTTTTAATGTTGTACAAATGCAGGAAGGAACTCTTCCTGGCACACCTCCGGCTGAAATTTTAAACTTTGGCAAGGAAGTTAATGAGTTGCTAATGGCAAATTCAGCATTGAATACTATTCTTGACAATGCAAAGAGAAAGGTAGCTGCCATGAGAAAGGCTTTGTTGGTAGTTGAAACTCAGGATGATCAACTGTATAATGATATATATAAAGTAAAGGTTGATTTAGACAATGTTGAAAGAAAGCTATACGGAAGTAATGCGAAGAAAGAAATCGGAGAGAAAAATGATCCCACAATATCAGGAAGAATATGGGGCGCTATAGGAGGATTGCAAAATACTACATACGGACCTACACAAACTCAAAGAATGAATTTCGATATCGCAAAAGTAGAGTTTGGTGAAATCAAAGAAGTTGTGGTGGATATTGTTGATAATAAAATCCCAAAACTAGAATTGCTTCTCATGAAAACCGGGGCTCCTTGGATTGAAGGACAGCCTATTCCGGAGTAGAACAACCTGGCAGGTCTTAAAGACCTGCCAGGTTGTTGGACAGGTTACGTTTTACCCCCTAACAAACAGAGCTTTAATTATCTCTTGAGCCATTTTTGGATTTTCCTTCAATCGGCGTGTTGAGTATGCAAACCACTTCTTACCAAATGGAGTATAAATTCGCATTCTATATCCCATGTCTAATATTGATTTACGCAAAGCGGGGGTTACACCATATAGCATTTGAAACTCAAATTTATCATTCGGGATATTATACTTCCTGATGAGTTCATATGACCCATTAACCAGTTTTTCATCATGAGTGGCGATCGCAGCATAAATACCATTTTGAAACATGAATTCAAGGTCTTTCAAAAAGTTGGCATTAATTTCTTCGTATTTTTTATATGCAATTTTCTCAGGTTCAACATAAATACCTTTGCACAATCTGTAATTTACAGGATTATCAGGTGTGCTTAAATCTAACATGTCGTTAATATCTTGCATTGTGCGGCGCATGTATGCCTGAAGAACAAGGCCTACATTTTTTGGGAATTCTTTTTTGAGCTTTCTAAAAATTTCAATTTCAAGGTCTACACACTGCGAATCCTCCATGTCAATACGTACGAAATTGTCAAACTCAACCGCTTTTTTAACAATATCTCTGATTATAGTATAACATGCATCTTTATCAATCAATAATCCAAACATGGTGGGTTTTAGAGAGTAGTTTCCGTCAATATCGCTTTTTTCAACTCTGTCAATTATTTCAAAATAATCGTCCCGGTTTTCTTCTGCTTCCGACATGTGGGTAATAAACTCTCCAAGGAGGTCGATTGTAACCATGTTACCTTCTCTGTTAAGTTTTTTTGCAGCAACAATAGCGTCATCAAGATCCTGACCTGCTATATACCTTCTGGAAAAAATCCAAACAATCTTCTGAGGCATAAGCGGTAACACTGCGGCTATTAATTTATTAAAGAACATCATAGGAATAAGCTCAATTTTTTATTGGCGCAAATTTAGATAGATTTGTTCACAGAATTAACAAAAAAGAATATTTTTTTGCAAATCCAGTGTTTTGTTAAACATTTGTTTGTGTGAGTGTTACGTGTGCACAAGTCACGTGTTATAAGTCGTTAATAAAAAAATTGTAGATTCTTCTTAAAGACAAATCGCTTTTGAATAACAGGTAATATTATATTAGGTTAGTTCATTCTGTTTCAAAATGTTTGTAAATCCTAATAATTAGATGTAATTTTGCCGCCCGAATTTTGTGTAGGGTGAAGAAAATGGTGGAATATATTATACCCATTAAGGGTTTGAGTTTAGGGAGCCACCACTATACTTATAAAATTGATGATGAGTTCTTTAATAATTTTGAATACTTAGATGCTGATAAGGGATTGCTAAATCTTACCGTAGATCTTATTGCAGAATCCAGCTTGATGGATTTTAAATTTAATTTTTCCGGATATATTGAGATGCTTTGCGATAGATGTTTAGATAATTTTAATTTGAATGTTGAAAATAGTTTTCGGCTAATCGTAAAATATGGAGAGAAATATGAAGAGATCTCTGAAGAGGTTATTACAATTCCCTCCTCGGAAAGTAATCTTGATCTTACTCAGTTTATCTATGAATATATAAATTTAATGTTACCTATTAAAAAAGTTCATCCAGGCGATGAATTTGGGAACGGGCAATGTAATAAAGACATGATAAACCAGCTGAATAAGTACACAGAACAAAAACAGGACCCTCGTTGGGATACTTTGAAGAATATAAATATTGAATAAAATTAATCAAATAAATAAATAAAATGGCACACCCAAAACGTAAAATTTCGAAAACCAGGAGAGATAAAAGAAGAACTCACTATAAGGCTGAATCTCCACAATTAGCTACATGCTCTACTACTGGAACTGTTCATGTTTACCATCGTGCATATTATGTTGATGGCGACCTATATTACAAAGGAAAAATGGTTGTTGAAGGCGCTAAGGCTGATTAACAAAAAGTATAATTTTTCAATTATCGAGACATCTTTTATTGATAATTGGTAAAGCAATAATTATAAACTCTGGAGTAAAATAAGCATTCTAGAGTTTATTTTATTTGGGCTCCTCTTTTTTGGTTTTTACATTGCCAAAATAAAATTTGTATTTTTGGGCTAAAGTAATTTGAAAAAACAAAGTATGTCGAAAATTAATGCCGCAATTACCGGAATTCATGCTTGGGTTCCTGATTATATCCTTACAAATAAAGAGCTTGAGGCTTTAGTTGATACTTCCGATGAATGGATAGTTTCCCGAACAGGGGTGAAAGAAAGGCATATATTAAAAGGTGAAGGACTGGGAACATCTTTTATTGGCGCAAAAGCTGTTGAGGGATTGCTCAAAAAAACTAATACTCCTCCCAGTGAAATTGATTTAGTAATATGTGCAACAGCAACTCCTGATATGCTGTTTCCTGCCACGGCAACAATAATTAGCGAGAAGGTTGGTATTAAGAATGCCTGGAGTTACGATTTAAATGCAGCTTGTTCAGGGTTTCTTTATGCTCTTGAGACTGGCCGAAGGTTTATTGAGTGTGGGCAATACCGTAAAGTTATAATTGTTGGCGCTGATAAAATGTCATCAATTGTTGACTATACCGATCGTACAACATGTATTTTGTTTGGCGATGCCGGAGGGGCTGTGTTACTAGAACCAACAGCAGAAAACTTAGGAATTATCGATTCTGCTTTATACAGCGATGGTGTGGGAATCCCTTTTCTTCATCAAAAAGCCGGGGGTTCGGCAAAACCTCCAACACATGAAACTATTGATGCCCGTGAACATTTTATTTTTCAGGAGGGGCAGTCAGTATTTAAATTTGCCGTAACCAAGATGGCAGATGTAAGTGCAGAAATAATGGAAAGGAACAACCTTAAAGCGGAAGATATAGCATACCTCGTTCCTCATCAGGCTAATATGCGCATAATTGATGCAACGGCAAGACGTATGGGTGTTGACAGAGAAAAGGTAATGATCAATATTGAACGATATGGAAACACAACCAATGGCACAATTCCAATGTGTTTATATGAATGGGCTCCAAAATTGAAAAAAAGTGACAATCTTATTCTTGCTGCATTTGGTGGTGGCTTTACCTGGGGCTCAATTTATCTAAAATGGGCTATTGATGGTGATGAATAATCAAAACAACTAAGATATTTTAAAGGCCATTCGTATAATGAATGGCCTTTTTTTATGCTATTATTTCGAGCGCGTTTGTAACGAGTTTGTTAGTCGTCATCCTATGTTTGCATTTTCATATCTAGAATGAAATATCTAGGTTTGAATATTGTTAAACAATCAGAAGGCAAAGGAGAAAGATAAAGACTATTGTCGTCATCGGGTATTGAAACCAGTTCGCAATGCTAGTCCCTTTCTCCTTCTACTCGATCTTGAACAGTTCATAGAATACGAGCGACAGCGAAGCAATCTCTATTAATCTCCTCAACTCGAGCGCGTTTGTACCTAAAATCCGCATGCTATTAACAAAAACAGCCGCAAAACTTTACTAATTAAAGGATTGCGGCTAAGGTAATTTCACCTAAATTGGTGATGCCTGCCTAGCCGGTCAGGCAGGCAATCTCTATTAAACTTTACAAGGAGATTGCTTCGTCATACTTCCTCAAAGACGATCCTTGTTGAACTGGGTTTCTTAACTAATTGACATTAACCTGTACCAATAGCCAATGCTCGTCATTGCGAACCCCGAGGTTTGGCCTAGTGTGTTGGCGTGAAGCAATCTCATTCGTTAATTATAAACCTTGATTGGGAAAGGATTAACGATTGAGTTTGCTTCTTCGCTTCGCTCATCGCAATGACGTTCTTCGTCAACTTTGATTTCTGAACTAATTGACTTTGGCCTCGCCGGCAGGCAGGCAATGACGTTCTATTTTGAATTTTGTTTCTTAACTCGCATTTAAACAATCCCCATTGCAACCCAATCACCTTGTTCAAATCTCATTACATCCTTAAAACCCAGTTCCAACAATTTCGAAACGGCTTTTTCAAATCCCATGTTGATCTCTTCAGGTTTGTGAGCATCCGATGAAATAACAACCGGAATATTTAGTTTTTTTACTTTTTTAAGAGTAATGCCATCGGGAAATAACCCCGGAAAGCGTTTTTTATATATTCCTCTAGTATTAACTTCAACAATAAGATCCTTTTCATAAATTAATTCCAGACATTCATCAACAAGTTTCTGGTACCATGCCTCATCTTCAATGAAATACCTGCCCTTATTATGCATTTTAATTTTATCAATATGACCAACAATATCAAACTTCTGTGTTGAAATCATCTCATTCATTTGATGATAATAGGTTTTTACTGCTTTTTTAATATCACCACCAAAAAATTTATTAAGTCCCTTGTCGTAAGCTTCATATTTAGGACCATCAGTGAACCACAACCCAGTATCGTTAGGTGGTTTAACAAGGTGAACTGATCCTATAAGATAATCTGTTTTACATTGTTTCTTCCAATAACCAAAATCTTCTGAAATACCGTGTATATAGTCCATTTCCAGGGCCCGATAAAGTTTGATTTTTCCACTATATTTTGATTTCAACTGATCAATAATATCAATGTAATTACCAATATTTTCAGATTTTAACGAAAATGGATTTTCAAAGGGAAGTGGAGAGTGCTCGGTAAATCCAAGGGATGAAAACCCTAAGTCTATTGCTTTAATGACAAATTCTTCAGGTTCACTTGACCCATCAGAAAATCTTGAGTGAAGGTGGAAGTTGAAGTTTATCATTAAGTAGGAAGTTTTGTGCAAAAGTAGTTAATACAGTTTGTGGTGATATTAAAGAACCATGCAAAATATCTGTTTTTTGTTCTGCCTATCTCTATTCAGGTAATAATTAGCGGGTTAGAAAAATTGATAATTATGATACTTTCCCAAATTGGCGGTTTATTTATTCTGCTTGGCCTTGGTGCATCATACAGAGGAAGAAAACTATATCAGCTTAGGAAAGAAACACTGGAAGAATAATATTGTTTCTATCAAATGGGGTTGGAAATAAAAAAGCGCACTGCCAAAGGTAATGCGCTTTTCCTGTTTTTTTATGTTCTATAATGCCGCTAGGGCTTTATCATAGTCAGGTTCATCAACTATTTCTGATACCTGTTGAGTGTAATTAACTTTTCCTTCTTCATCAACAATAACAACTGCTCTAGACTCAAGTCCTGCCAAAGGGCCATCAATAATTTCAACACCATAATCTTTTCCAAATTTACCAGTTCTGAAATCGCTCATATTATGAACGTTTTCAAGTCCTTCTGCTCCACAAAAACGTGCTTGTGCAAAAGGAAGGTCCTTTGAAATACAAAGTACTTTGGTATTATCTAAATTTGACGCTTCCTGATTAAACCTGCGAACAGATGCTGCACAAGTACCAGTATCAAGGCTTGGAAAAATATTCAGAATAACTTTTTGTCCTTTGTAATCGGAAAGCTTTCCCTCTGATAAATCGTTTTTTACAAGTGTAAATTCAGGAGCCATTGTTCCTATTTCCGGTAGGTTACCAATTGTGTTTATTGGGTTTCCTTTTAATGTGATTTTTGCCATATTTTTTAGTTTTATTTAGCTTTTATACTTTTCCAAAGTTTAGAACTTTGGAAAAGTATAAAAGCCTAAAAATTCACCACAAAAATACACCTATCTAATCTTATACTTAACAATTTTCATAAAAAGATTACGACTATTAGCGATCATATTGATTCATAATATTTACTTTGCAGAATTCTAAAACAGTTATTATGAAAAGAGCTAATATATTTCTGATCATATTTATAAATGTATTTTCGATTTCATCATTTGCTTGTACAAATTTATTAGTGACTAAAGAGGCCTCCGTTGACAGTGCAACATATCTTGTGTATTTAAATGATGGAGAATGGCTCTACCATCTTAATCAAACAGATGCTAAAGATCATAATCCCAGCGACTCACTTACATATACTAGTATGATAGGGAAGAAATTCAAAATTCATCAGGTTGAACATACTAATGCAGTTATTGGATTTCAGATGAATGAGTACCAGCTTGCAATTGGTGAGACAACATTTTTGGGAAGGGAGGATCTTTGGGATAAAAATCTTCCTTTGAAATACTGGGAATTAATGGAATTAGCATTATTGAGAGCCAAAAATGCCCGAGATGCCATAGGTGTAATTACTTCGCTTGCTGAGCAGTATGGGTATGGAAGCGAGGGAGAATCCTTTTCAATAGCTGATCCCAATGAAGCCTGGGTTCTTGAAATGATTGGAACAGGCGGTGAAGGTGGTGCTGTTTGGGTAGCTATGAAAGTGCCGGATGGAATGATCGCGGCACACGCAAATCATGCACGTATTGGTGAATTCCCTTTGGATAATCCTGAGAACTGTATCTTCTCTACAAATATTATTTCCCTGGCGGTTGAAAAGGGATATTATAATCCTGATTCAGGATTACCATTTGAGTTCAACAATGTTTATGACCCTCCATCTTCAGAACATATTAAATATTCCGAATCACGTGTATGGAGCATCTATAACAGAGCGGCACCATCTTTAGGTTTAACAACAAATTTTAACAGAGGTGTAGATGGTTCCGATAGGTACCCTTTGTTTATCAAACCCGATGAAAAACTTGCATTATTAGATGTCTTTGCGCTGGTTAGGGATCACTATGAAGGCACAGAACTGGATATGACACAAGGCATAACTGCAGGGCCATTTGGCAATCCAAACCGTGTAAGACCTCTTTCCTGGGAAACTGACTCGGTTAGATACTCCTTTGAACGTCCTATTTCAGCTTATAATACTGCTTTTTCATATGTTGCACAGTTAAGAAATTACCTGCCAAATGAAATTGGTGGCATAGCATGGTTTGGGGTTGGTGATACTTATACTACTTGCTACTTCCCTATATATTGCTGTGTTACTGAAATTTCGAAGCCTTTCGCAACTGGCGATATAAACCATTATTCAAGAGAGTCGGCATGGTGGGCATTTAACCTTGCTGCGAACTATGCTAATATACGCTATAGTAATATTGTAGTAGATATCATTAATGAGCAGAAGTTGTTGGAAGAATTATTTGTTTCACAACAGGATTCTATTGAATCATCTGCCTTGCTTTTGAATAAAGAGGACCGTATTGATTACCTAACTCAATATTCATCTTCAATGGGAAAACTAGTACATAGCAGGTGGGTTGATCTTGGTGACAGACTAATTACCAAGTATAATGATGGCTATATCAAAGATGATAATAACAGAATTCAAACCATTGGTTATCCTAAAAAGTGGTTAAATATTATTGTTGATCAGGAAGGTGACAAACATCGAATTGATGATTGAGTTAAATATTTACACAATGGTTATTATCCTTCTTTGCTTTGGATAGCGATAAATGTTCACAATATCCAATTAGCTCTGGAAACATTAATAATTGAATCATTGGCAAAGGAACCGTTAGGGTTATATCCGATCAAATAATGAACTCTGAAGAAGGAGTAATGAAGCAACAATTAAGAAAATTTGATTTATCTTTACGCTTCACTAATATTATTAATGATGAAATCAAACTCTTTCTCTTTTAATTGGACGATTTTGGCATTTAACGGACTAATTGCCTTGTTATTTGGTTTAATGGCTATTTTTGCTCCATTGGATACTCTTAAGGTTATTATAAAGTATTTCGGCATTGTGATGATAATTGTGGGTATTGCTATGCTGTTTGGAGTATATTCAAGCATGAAAAACAAATTAAATTACGGAACTGATTTAGTTAGTGCAGTAATTACTGTTGGGCTTGGGGTTGTTCTTGCATTTTTTACAGAAAAAACTCTTGTAATTTTTGCTATTGTTGTTGGTGTATGGGCTATTATACTTGGTATAGGCCAGTTGATTATTATGAAAAATTTAGAATCCAAGGGTGACAAACAGTTTTTGCTTTATAGCGGTCTGTTTACTCTGATTTTTGGCATCCTTCTTTTCTTTAATCCTTTTGCAATGGCATCAATATTTGTTGTAATAATGGGGATTATGTCGACAATAATTGGTGTTGTTTTGATTTCTTTTGCTTTTAAGCTGAAGAATTTGCAATGATGAGTTGGGGATGGAGGTATATAGGTATAAGGGGATAAGGGGATAAAGGAATATGGGTATAGGTTGGGAGTTGGTATCACAAAAAGTTCTGATCCGCAAACTTAATATCCAGCACTCTTAGTTGCAGGGTGGTTGTTCCAAGCCATGTATTTTCATCAATATGATAACATATTTCAAAAGGGATTCCTTTTTCAATCTGCTCTAAGTGATGTCCTTGATTAAAAGCAATTGCTGGCACAGGATTTCCAGTTCTGTCAGGATGTACCACCGAAAACTTTAAATGCTTTTGCTCTTTTTGTCCAACAAGCTTTGCATTTCCAGTGTCAATAACATTATTTGTTTGAAAAACAGGTGACATATTACCTGGACCGAAAGGTGCAAACTGTTTTAGTATTTTGTAAAAATTATGATTTATATCACTGATAAAAAGCTCGGCATCTATATCTATTTCAGGAACAAGCATGTCTTCAGTAATATTATTATCAGCGTATTCCTGAAAAGTACGTATAAATTCATCCAGGTTTTCAGGTTTTAAAGCTAAGCCGGCAGCGTATTTATGTCCGCCAAAGTTTTCAAGTAAATGACTTGTTGAGTCAATTGCATCATATATATCAAAATTCTTAACCGACCTTGCCGAGCCCGATAACAAGCCGTCTGCACTTGTAAGTACTATTGTAGGACGATAATAATTGTCGATTAATCGTGAGGCAACAATCCCAACAACACCTTTATGCCAATTTTCATTAAAAACAACTGTTGCTTTTTTGTTGTTAATATTACTGTCGTTTTGAAGAATTTCTAATGCTTCCTTGGTAATATTGGTGTCCAGCTCACGCCTGGTTAGATTTAAATCATTAATTTGCTTTCCAAGCTTTGTTGCATATTCTATGTTATTGCTTATTAGCAGGCGCACCGAATCAATAGCGCTCTCAATACGGCCAGCTGCATTAATGCGTGGGCCAAGTAAAAATACCAGATCCGTAACTGTAATTTTCTTTTTGAAATACTGCTCTCCGCCAAGGCCTAATTTTTTATCAACACCAGCTGATTTAAGCAATAATTTAACCCCCATTCGTGGATTTTTATTAAGATACTTAAGTCCATAATAAGAAAGTATTCTGTTTTCGCCAATCATAGGAACTACATCGGCAGCAATACTTATAGCAACAAGATCGAGATATTCGTTGGACTTTTCAACTGGAATTCCTAATCGGGTTGAAAGAGCTTGAATTAATTTAAATCCAACTCCGGCTCCTGACAATTCTTTAAATGGATAATTACAATCATCTTGCTTAGGATCAAGAACAGCATCTGCAGCAGGAATTGTATCGCCAGGCCTATGATGATCACAAATTATTATATCAAGGCCTTTCTTTTTTGCATAATCAACCTTTTCAACAGCCTTAATTCCGCAATCAAGAGATATTAGAAGTTTGTATCCGTTATCAACAGCATTATCAATTCCAATATATGATATTCCATATCCTTCCTTATATCTATCGGGGATATAAAAGTCGACATTTTTTTTGTTGGTATCTTTAAGAAAAGAATAAACGATACTTACTGCAGTTGTTCCATCAACATCATAATCTCCGTAAACCATTATTTTTTCACCAACTTCCTTAGCATGAAGTATCCGATCAACGGCTTTATCCATATCTTTCATCAGAAATGGGTCTAATAATTCGGAAAGTTGTGGGCGAAAAAAAGACTTAGCATCATCATAAGTTGTAATTCCACGATGAGCTAGCAACTCCGTAAGTTTAGTATTTATGTTAAGCTGTTTTGACAGTTGCTCAACGACCTCCTGATCAGGTTTTTTTCTAAGCACCCATCGCTTTTTCATACCTCAATTCTTTGGAGTGTAAAGATAACCAAATATCTAGAATAATCACGATAGGCGAGGGACATGTCCTGTTCAAACAAATAAAATATGGCCTAACTTAAACATTATCAGTAAGTTTAAAAAACTGTTTAATAGAATATTTCTGATTTACCATTAATAGACCTTCCTGGCAATTTTAACCTTAGCGATAAAATTATAGTGTCGATTTACGATAAATACATTGCTATAGAAACTCCGATAAATGTTCCAATTACATAACCAAGTATTCCAACAAGAATTCCTGGCGTAACAAGTTTTTTCTGTCCCATAGATGCAGCCATAGGAGCTGCAACTGACGGACCCATAATGTTTGCTGCCGACGATACAACCACTTCATAAACATCCAGTTTGAAAAGTTTTGCTAATGAAACCAAAAAAACAAAATGGAAGGTCATAATAGTTACATAGAATAATAATACCGTTGGGCCAATTCCTAAGATTTGTTCAAGATTGGTAGCAGCTCCTATTACCGCCAGAAACACATACATCATCCACATGCCAAGAGAAAAGGATGTTTTCTCCAGCGCAAGTAAGCTTTTAGGAAACACATTTGCGGCTGTTACGGCAAAAATTGTAATTACTAATAGTTTCAAATTAAGATCAGTATGTAAAATCTCCTGCAAAGGAGGGGCAATTAGGCTGCCAAGGCCGGCAATTAACGCAGCTATAAATATAGTAACTGCAATGCGCTCCATTGTAATTGGAAATTTTTCTTCTAGTAAGGCTTCCTTGTTGTCCTCAAGGTTTTCTTTTTTGGGTTTAACAAAAAATCTAGATAGAAAAATAATGGACGGGGTTAGAAACAGGAATAGTGTATACAGATTTGAAACAAAATTATCAACAGCAATGGTTGCTGTGAATAATGGATTAGTACTAAAGTTCAAGATTTTGGCAGTGGCAATAAAGTTAACACTACCACCGATTAAAGTTGCAGCAATTACTCCAGCAGTATTGCCGGCATCTTCGCCTAAATCGATAAAACTAAATGCAATAAAACAGCCTAATACAACTCCTATTGCTCCTATAATATAAGCAACCAGTAGCTTGCCGCTTTCCTTTATTATTTTCATGATATTGGTGCTAAACAATAACATGGGAATTGAAATGGGGATGAAATAATTAAACACCATGTTGTACACGTCGACGTTAATGTTTGGGTTTGAGGCAACAGGAACAACCCCGGCCATCGACAAAAGTGACATTGAAATCATGGTTACGAGAATGCCTGAAAGTTTCCCAAACCATTTTTTATGCTCAGAATAAATACCAAGTGCTGCTGCTCCGGTAATAACCAGAAACAGAACGATATGACTATCTGGTGAAATTAATGAATCCATAACTGACTCCTTTTAAAGTGGCCGAAGATATGAACTATTTAATAATTAGGAAGAAATAAATTGTGATTTAAACGAAGACAAATGAAAAGTGATTTTTATTTAGCGATCCAACTAAATTCGAACTGTTTTTCCGGGATTTTGATCCTTTCCGAAATGCGTTGTAATCGGGATGGTAAATTCATTAAATATTCCTTGGCTTCAGATGCTGAATCATTTAGTCCGGTAATATTTTCAATATTCCATTCTTTAAGCAGTGATTTCAGTATATCAATATAATCTTGAGTTGTATAAACCATAGTCCGCTGAGCCGCATCAGAAAAATGATTAAACAGGTCTCCTATTTTTCCTCCGGATTCCCTTAAAAAATGTGCTGGCATTATTATTTTCTTTTTCATCATATCTTCAAAGGCCAACATAATTTCGTTAGGATCCATTTCGAAAATTTGATTCACAAAACTTTTGTATGCGTTAGCATGTCGTGACTCATCATTTGCAATTACACCACACATTTTAGCCAAACTATCATTTCCCGCTTTTTTAGCTAATATTGCTACTCTGCGATGCGAAAGGTTAGTTGCCATTTCTTGAAAGCTTGTATAAATAAAACTTCTGTATGGGTCTTTTGCCGTTTTAAGATCAACTCCGTCATTTATAAGGTGTTGAGTAGAAATTTCCATTTCTCTCATATTTACTCTGCCACTTAAATAAAGATATTTATTAAGCAAATCACCGTGACGGTTTTCCTCGGCGGTCCACGCTCTTACCCATCTCGACCAGCCATTATTATTATGTTGATCAATGCCTTCGATATCCATTAACCATGCTTCATAAGTAGGAAGAGCTTCCTCGGTAATAGTGTCTCCAATTAGCACGGCTAACAAATCATTATCTAAATCTCTGGCTAATGATTGTATTTCATCTATTTCATGATAAAAATTAGTATTAGTTGAGTTTGGCAAAATGTCAGACGGTTGCCACATACTATCAATCGGATTTAAATATTTACTGATAAACTTATCCATCGATTTCTCAATAGTCTGCATTACTTCCATTCGTAAGTTTGATGTTTTCACAATATAATTATTTAAACGAAATGATTAAAGAGTGAAGATTAAAAAAACCGGGATCAATTTTTCTATATGCACATCTTAATACTAAAATACTGCAACCCAACAAGGAGCAATATCTGCACTATTTCTGATCTTATAAAATGCTTTTGCTTTTTTAACTTGCTAATTCAAGCGCTCTTGGAAAAAGAATGTTGTTTTCAAGATGAATATGAACATGTAGATCATCTTCAAATTGTTGAAGCATTTTAAACGAAACTTGATAAGTTGCACAGCCATCTTCCGGGACAAGGTACGACTTTGTTATCTGATTAATTTTGTCCATTGCTTTTCCGGCAGCATCATGCTCTCCAAGCATACGAGTTATTTCAGTTACAATTGCTTTCTTTGCTTCTGAAGAGTTAGTTAATACCACCTCTTTAATCGCCGGGAAAAGAATCTCCTCTTCGTTTTTCATATGAGGGATAAGTTCATCATTTATATCATTAAACAGGCGTGCTACTTCTATTAATTCGGGATGATGATCTCCATGTACTGAGGCGATTTTATTTGTATAAAAAACTAACTCCGGTAAATTTTTCTCTACAAACTTATGGTGTGTGTTTACTATATAATCACATAAAAACCCCGGCTCCCATTCTTTAAAATTATGTGAATTACTTTGAGGTTCTTTTTGAAGATCTTCTAATTGTGATGTTAAGTCTTCTTTACTTACATCTTTTTCCATACAAGCCTCTTCCAGGCTTTGTTTTCCACCACAGCAAAAATCAATTCCGGCGTTTTTGAATATTGAAGAAGCCCTAAAATCATTAGCTACTATTTCGCCTACTGTAAGTTTGTTTATTTGTGTTAAATCCATCTATTCTTAATTTTATCTAATTAGCCTGCAAATATAGTAAAGTTTAATAAAAGACAAATAGGTCTTTTATTGCTTTGCTTGTTTCTTAGAGTTTTATAAATTAACTAATAGATTTTGGGGTATGCTTTCGTCTGTTTTGGCTATTACTCTTGTTTGAAATTAACGGTATCTGTCTTTCCGTTCGTTAATTTTGGTACTGTAATAATTAATCAAACCTTCGGTTGGATGCTTACAAAAATATATTTTTGTTCCATTTTCTCTAAAATAACTATTGTCTACTACATGCTTCAACTCAACATCTTGAAAGTTTTCCGTAAGAAAACTATCAGGTTCAATATCATTTCCCAGATCCGAATGCACCCAAATTATATAATCTTTGGTTATTTCCTCCGGTGCCCAGAAAACAAAACTTCCGTTAAACGAAATTGGCTGTGGAATATTTATTTTTTTACCATGAAACATTATTGATCCTGCCTGACCATAATGATAACAAAATATATCGCAATTTTCCTGCTCCTTACTACTAAGCCCAAGGTATACATCATTAACTTTTTCTGCAATTTCTGTCCAGCCAGTCATATCAGCCATGTCTTGTGGAAAATCGTGTTTCAGACCATCTTCCCATGCAAAAGCATCCTTTTGCCTAATTTGCTCGAATTGATAATAAGGTATTCCATCATAATCCATCGTAACATAAAATAACACAACCATAATTGTAACGATATTAACTATTATGAGCCTAATATGCTTATGAAGATATTTCTCAATAAAATATGCACCAAATACAAATATAATTGGATAAACGCCCATTGAATAATATGCTTTACCATGTCCTAAAATAAGTGTGATTATCACAATCATATAGATGAACCCAAAAAGCTGATATGGTCTTTCCTTTTTAAAAAATAATAGTATAAATAAAGCCGGTATCCACAGTATTGTTGCCTGTAAATTCATAAGGACCTGTGAAATCAAAAAATCGGGAATGTTTATATGTACCAGCTGGGTTTCCTGTAGTTCCTTCATGTGGTACACCACCGGCCAATTATGGCTGTATTGCCACAATAAATTCGGTATTATAATAACTAACCCTAACCCCACACCCAGCAAAAAATATCTAGAAATAAACAGCTTGCGATATTGTGATAACAGCAACGAGACAACAAATGCAAAACCGAAAAAAACTATTGAATATTTGTTCAAAAATGCAACACCAAATAATATTCCAATCCAAATCCATATTTTAGGATCATTTCTTTTTGTAAGAAGCAAAATCAAGTATCCCGAAAGCAACCAAAAAAATTGATTAAAACAAACCGGCTGAAACATCGTATTTACGTGTAAAAACACTGGTGATAATATAAATGCTATACTTGCCAGTAAAATAGCATGTTTTTTTCCGCCCAACTCCTTAACCATCAACCCAATAATGATCATATTTGCAGCACCTATAATGGCAGGGAAAAACCTCAATCCAAATATTGTATTCCCAAACAGAAGTGTGGCAAATTTCCCAACAACCGCTATAAAGGGGGGGGCTGCCAAGTAGCCCCATGCCAGATGTTCGCTTTGAGCATAATATAGATAAGCATCGCGGTGCAATTCATAGTTTGTGTTTGTAAATAAGTGTATGGCTAGTTTAATTATTGCAAAAAATAATATTAGTTGCCATTCGGTTGAGATCTTTAATGATAATAAAGTTCTTTTCATTTTACGCTCATTACACTGTTTTGTCCGGCCAATTAACAATAATAAATCCGAAAAAGTCTGATTTACAATTTCAAATATAGCAGAATATCGTTTAACCAAAATTAATTCCGCAATTATGCTTGCTGTTAAAAACTTATTTGCATCTATGTTTTATATAGTTTTACCGCTGGTGATCAAAGAACACTAATAATATAAGGCAATGCTATGAAATCGCTATCAATAAAAGAGATCAACGAAGTATTAAATGGTGAATTGGTTGGAGATACCAGTGAGCTGATAACAGGCCCTGAACAACTGGATAAAGCATGTAACAATCATATTACATTTGTGGGAAGTTCGAAATATGTCGGATTATGGGAAAAATCAAATGCTTGTGCTGCTATTGTTAATGACAAGCTGGAAATTGAACCTGGTGATAACAGAGCTTTTATCAGGGTTAAAAACGCAGATCTGGCCATGGCAAAGATATTAGAAGTATTCGATCCGGGTCTTCCTGAATTTGAAACTGAGATTCACCCCACGGCAGTTATTCATGAATCAATCACCATTGGGAAGGATTGTAAAATTGGTGCTGGTTGCTATGTTGGAAAGGATGTTATTTTGGGTGATGGGGTTGTTTTGTTTCCTAATGTAACTGTTCTTGATGAAACAAAAATTGGAAATGGTACTATCATTTGGTCTGGCACAGTAATTCGTGAACGTTGCGAAATAGGGCAATTTTGTATTTTTCACCCTAATGTAAGTATTGGTGCTGATGGATTTGGATATCGTCCCAGTGAAGACGGTATGGGATTAGTAAAAATTCCACATATTGGTAATGTAATAATTGGTAATGGGGTTGAGATTGGGGCGGGTTCTTGTGTCGACAGGGGTAAGTTTAGCTCAACAATTATAGGTGATGGCTGTAAAATTGACAACCTCGTTCAAATAGGCCATAATTGTATTTTGGGACGTTCATGTATTATGGCTGGAAATAGTGGTTTGGCCGGATCTGTTACTTTGGGTGATGGTGTAATAATTGGGGGAAGTGCCTCTATTAAAGATCACACAACAATCCATTCAGGTGCTGTGGTTGGTGCCGGTTCCGGGGTTATGAATGATATTCCGGCCGGAAAAACTGTGTTGGGATATCCGGCATCAGATTCACGAGATACGCTAAAACAATGGATAGCTTTGCGTAAACTCGCGAAATCCTGATATGGGGTTTGGTAAAATATGTTTTGATACTTCTTTTTTGTGATCGAATTTGCATTAAAGCGGATTTGTGAAACTATTATCACTTATTTTACCCTAACAAATTTTAGCACAAACATCTTCATTGTCATCAGTAGCTATTTTAAATGTGTTGAATGGAATGTCATTGATATAGTCTTCCTCTTCTATTTTGTATTCGTCGTTTGTCAGAGTGTTAAATATAATTTCTGTACTGAAAGGAATATCGTCGATATAAGGCTCATCTTGAAATGTAAAATCTGATTCTATTACGTTTACTGTAATTATTACTGAAAGCATAATTATTATTATTGTGTTATGTAGTTTTGTTTTCATGGCTTTTAGTTTTATTAATAATGATGATGTACTATTACATGGACGTAGGAACCTTAAAAAGGACGCAAACAATTCAATAATTAATTTTTCCTCATTTCCTGTCAACAAAAAAACCGCCAGCCATAGGCTAACGGTTTTCAATTGAGATTGATTTGGTTATGGTTTTACTGCCTCAATAGAAGCAGAAATTATATATTTATGAATACTTGTGCCTGGTGCCCATTCGCGTATAAACTCAACGCTTTCATTCTTGGGTTTAACTTCAATATTGGTGAACCCTGCTTTGTGAAGCATTTTTTCTACTTCATCCAGGGTTGAAGCTCCGGCAACACACCCGGCATATAAAGCAATATCATTTTTTATATCTTCTGGTAGTTCTGCAGTAGCTATTACATCAGAAATGGCAATTCTTCCTCCGCTTTTTAGAACTCTAAAAGAATCGTTAAAAACTTTCTGTTTTTCCGGTGAAAGATTGACCACACAATTTGATATAATTACATCAGCAAAGTTATCCTGCACAGGAATATTTTCGATTTCACCAAGTCGGAATTCAACATTATTGTATTTCCCCTTAATTGCATTTTCACGAGCCTTTGAAATCATTGATGGAGTCATATCTATACCAATTACGTTTCCATTATCTCCAACTTGATTGGCCGCAAGAAATACATCAAATCCTGCTCCGCTCCCAAGATCAATAACTGTTTCGCCATCTTTTATGGCAGCAACTGCTTGTGGGTTTCCACAACCAAGACCCAAATTTGCACCCTCTGGAACATTTTTTAATTCTTCAAATGAATATCCCAATTTTGAGGATATTTTGTCAAATGATTCTGCTGCTGACGGTGGGCAACACCCTGTGTCAACTTCAGGACCACACCCACAACCTGTGAAGTAAGAATTGTCCTTGACTATTTTGCTGTAATTCTCTCTTACAGCATCTCTAATTTTATTCTTGTTATTTTCCATTTTAATATTTTTTATTTAAGATGATTATCATATTAAAGACGGGAAAAGTGAAAAACGATTCATCTCTTTTGACTTTTAGCTTATAAGATTACTAAAAGCCTAACTAAAGTCCTAAAAATAAATACATTATAAAATGCTTTTTTGGAGAATATTAATAAATATATGCTGGTGATTCTGGCTAAAATAAACTCAACTGGTTTCCAACCAAGGCATTTTCTAATTTCAATAATTTCATTTTAGCCTCTAATCCTCCAGCATAACCTACCAGGTCGCCATTACTGCCAATAATTCTATGACAAGGAATAATAATTGAAATTGCGTTTGCGCCATTAGCCGCCGCAACTGCCCGAATTGCATTTTCGTTATTTAATTCTTTTGCAAGCTGCAAATATGTGTTTGTTTTTCCGTAAGGAATTTCCAACAATGCGTTCCAAACCTCTTTTTGAAAATCTGTTCCTATTAACAGAAGAGGGATTTCAAACTTTTGTTTTTCGCCTTTAAAATATTGGGTGAGTTGAGATTTTGTTTCGTCTACTATTGCCGAACTTTCTTCAACATACCTGGCATTGATTCCCTTTGTTAATCTAGAGTCAATAGAGCTCCTCATTTTACGGTAACGCCAGTCGCACAAGCATAATTTGTCATTAAAAGATCCTAAAATCAGCTCTCCTATCGGAGTTTTGAAATATTCTGTTTTAATAACATTGTGCATAAAAAGAAGTCTCTCTTAAAAATTATTTGCTTTCAATATTGCACGAATAGTCTTATGGTCTTAATTTTCAACAGGGCCAAGTAGTTCGGCAAGCTTATTTTGCAGGTCCTCACCCCGAAGATTTTTCTCAATAATTATTCCTTCAGGACCGATAAGAATATTTTGTGGGATACTCTTAATAGCATAAAGCTCTCCGGCAGCACAATTCCAATATTTAAGATCGCTTACATGTGTCCATGTGAGACTATCTTCATCAATCGCTGCAACCCAATCATCATAATTTTTATCAAAAGAAACGCCTAGTATATCAAATCCTTTGTCGTGAAATTTATTATATGCCACCACGACATTAGGGTTTTCAGCACGACATGGCCCGCACCAGGATGCCCAAAAATCAACTAATACATAATTGCCATTAGTAATTGATGATAGAGGAACCGGGGTTCCATCTGGATTATTCAAAGCAAAGTCAACAAAGGGTTGGCCTACTGCTGTATTCTTTAGTGTGTTAAGGTGTTTACTAAGTTTTTTTACGTATGAGCTTGAATCAATAGATGCATCAAAACCACCAACAATTTTATCAATCTGATCAAGGTCAAGTTTATACGAATTACTGAGTGCTAAAAATGCAGAAACAACATTGTCGTTGTTCTTTATAACATATTCGACTAAATATTCTGTCTTTTTTTTGTCAACAGCGTTGTATTCTTCTTCTATTTCAGCCATTCGCACTGTATCATTATTATTGTGTGCTTTGCCATATTCGTCGCTTAACGAAGAAGTTTGTTTGTTGAGTTCTGCAAGTGAGTCATTATAAGCTTCATAGGTTTCGTTTGATTTCGAGCCTGTAATTATTGCATTTCTGGCATCATCCAAATCAGCCTTAACAGTAATGTTGCCAGCCTCAACAAATAATGGGAAATATGTACGTGTGTCTTTTACTCTTAAGTAATAAAATTCAGGCATCTCGATGTAACCGGAAATAGTACCCTTTCCGTCAACCAATAGAACAGAGTCATAATTTATCATTTCTCCGGCTTGCCTTTGGCTTAAAAATACTACACTTGAGTCACCTTTAGAAATATCAAGTGAAATAGTATATTTGGTATTATCACGTTTTTCGCAAGAAGTATTTAGTCCTATAACAATAGAAATAATAAAAATAAAATAAAATAATTTTCTCATAATACAGTAGTTTGTTTTTGCGCAAATCTACAAATAGCATCTAATGTTCATCAATTATTTAACACTTTTTTCTCTTTTTACCTTTAAATTAGCACACGCAATTTAATTTTCTCATGCTTTTTGTCCTTATTTTTACGCTTCACTATTTATTATGAAAATATTAATTCTATGTACCGGCAATAGCTGCAGAAGCCAAATGGCAGAAGGGATTTTAAATTCTTTCGATTCAGAGCTAAAGGTAATTTCTGCGGGTACAGAACCAAGCGCTCGTGTTCATCCAATGGCAATAAAAGCAATGAATGAAATAAATATTGATATCAGTAATAATTATCCTAAACTGGTTGATGATTTTGCTTTTGATAATTTTGATTATGTAATTACTGTTTGTGGAGGAGCCAAGGATAACTGTCCTGTATTTTCTGGAAAGGTTAGGAATCAAATTCATATTGGTTTTGACGATCCTGCAGAAGCCACAGGAACGACTGAAGAAATTATGGCTGAATTTATAAGAATTAGAAATGAGATTTATCGGGATTTTAAAAGCTTTTACACTGAACAAATAACACCCTTAATATAATGTCGGCACGTATTAAAAAACTTTCGTTTCTGGATAGATATCTAACATTGTGGATTTTTTTAGCAATGTTAATAGGTATTGGATCAGGCTATATTTTCCCAGGTATTGCGTCGTTTTGGAATAGTTTCAACCAGGGAACAACCAATATTCCTATTGCAATTGGTCTTATTGTTATGATGTTCCCTCCATTAGCTAAAGTAAAGTACGAGGAGCTAAAAGATGTTTTTCTAAACAGAAAAGTGTTGTTGCTTTCGATGGTGCAAAACTGGGTAATTGGTCCGGTATTGATGTTTGTGCTGGCTATCATCTTTTTACATGATCATCCGGAATATATGACTGGTTTAATATTAATTGGTTTAGCTCGGTGCATTGCGATGGTAATTGTTTGGAATGATCTGGCAAAAGGTGATACTGAATATGCTGCCGGGCTTGTTGCTTTCAACAGTATATTTCAGGTTCTTTTCTTTTCCTTGTACGCTTACTTTTTCATTACAATACTTCCGGATAAATTTGGCTTGCCTGGCTCAGAAATAGATATTACAATAGGCCAGATTGCTGAAAGCGTTTTAATATACCTTGGTATTCCTTTCTTAGCAGGGATAATAACTCGTTATTCTTTAATTAAGATAAAAAGTAAAAGCTGGTATCAACGAAGTTTTATTCCTAAAATAAGCCCGTTAACTCTGGTGGCATTGCTATTTACTATTTATGTTATGTTTTCATTAAAAGGTGATTACATTATAAAACTTCCGTTAGATGTGATTCGTATTGCGATACCATTAATTATTTATTTCGTAATTATGTTTTTCGTCTCTTTCTATATAAGCAGAAAAATGGGAACCGATTATAAAAAAACGGCAACCCTTTCATTTACTGCTGCCAGTAATAATTTTGAACTTGCAATAGCAGTAGCGATTGCTGTTTTTGGGATTAATTCAGGTGAAGCATTTGCTGCTGTAATCGGACCCTTGGTTGAAGTACCGGTATTGATTATGCTTGTGAATGTTTCTTTGAAAATGAAAAATAAATATTTCAAGAAAGAAATTTAACACTAATCTTTGTTGTGCTTTTCTTTCCAAAGTTGATTAAATGATTTTGGGGCAATTTCGGGAAGTTCCCGGCGCGGACCCCAGCTTTTAGTAATAGCTTTTTTCAATAAACTATTTTTTGTTTTGCCCGATAGCATGTCGAGCAATTTTCTGGATCCTAATGCTTTTGAAGAAAACTTAATGCTTTGTTTTTCAAAAAATGTATTGTAGCCATTCTTAACGGCATGATTCCGGTTAACAAGCAATAATTCATGAAGAGGAATTTTTACCGGACATACTGTTGAGCAGTTTCCACAAAGAGATGATGCAAAACTTAAGTGTTTATATTTTTTTTCGCTTTTTAAATAAGGAGTTATCACCGAACCTATTGGACCACTGTATGTTGTATCGTATGTATGACCACCAATATTTTTATAAACCGGACATGCATTCAAACAAGCGCCACATCTAATACACGACAATGCCTGTCGCTGTTTTTCTTCTTTAAGTAAATTAACCCGGCCATTATCTAATAATACTAAATACATACTCTCAGGACCATCCTTTTCTCCATTTTTTCGAGGACCGCTAATAATTGAATTATAAACAGTCATTGGCTGACCAGTTCCGTGAGATGCTAATAAAGGCCAGTATAAATCAAGATCTTCAAGTTTTGGTATTATCTTTTCGATCCCTGCAATTGCAATATGAACTTTTGGAAACGACATGGATAACATAGCATTACCCTCATTCTCAGTTAAAGCAATAGCACCAATGTCAGAAATTAAAAAATTAGCACCGGTAATTCCCAAATCAGCATTTGTGAATTTCTCACGTAATAATTTACGAGTATATAAAGTAAGTTCTTCAGGGGATAAATTATCAGGAGTATTAAATTTTTCATTGTATAATAATGCAACATCTTCTTTTGACATATGCATTGCAGGAGTAACAATGTGATATGGTTTTTGCCCTGCTTGTTGTACTATAAATTCACCAAGATCTGTTTCAACAACATCGATACCGTTTTTTTCCAAAGCACCGTTAATTTCAATTTCTTCGGTAGTCATGGATTTTGACTTCACAACAGATTTTATATCATGGCTTTTAGTAATTTTAAGTATTTCTGCTAATGCCTCTTCAGCATCTTCAGCCCATATAATTCTACCACCGTTAGCAATAAAATTTGTTTCAAACTCGATTAAATATTTATCAAGATTATTGATAACCTTATATTTGAAAAATCCTGCTCTTTCCCGTGCAATTTCGAGATTACTATAATTACTTTTACCAACGCTTACTGCCTTATCGTATCGTCCTATATTAAATTTAATTTTATCCCGATGCGTTTCATCAAAGGCAACTTTTTCTGAAGCCTTTAAGAATGAACTATTTTCTATACTGCTTTTCAATTATTCTATCTATTTCAAAATTTTAGAAATCTTTTCTACGCGTTGTATATGTCGGCCCCCTTCAAAGTCAGTGGCTAAAAATACCTCTACTATGTTCCAGGCTTCATTTAGAGTTACAAATCTACCAGGTAATGCCAATACATTTGCATTATTATGCATCCTTGTTAGCATTGCCTGTTCCTCATTCCAACATAAGCCGGCTCGTACATTTGGATATTTATTAGCAGTAATTTGAGCACCGTTTCCGCTGCCACATATTATAATGCCAATTTCATATTCATTATCATTAATAGCCCTTGATATCGGATGAATAAAATCAGGATAATCAACACTTTCTTCAGAAAATGTTCCAAAATCCCTAATTTTATAATTAGTGAATTCAAGCTTTGTTTTGATAAATTCTTTCATCTCAAATCCACCGTGATCAGAAGCAATAGCTATAACCGTGCTGCTTTTTAACATTGTTAATAAATTATGAAACAAAAATAGCCAAATTTTGGAGTTCAAAATTAAACTAATTGAAAATCATTACATTTAAAAATATTGATAAGTAAGATAAATTAGCTAATCTGTTAACTGTCAAAATTTTGTTATTTATAACTAGTTTGTTGTTAATATCTGTTTAATTTTGTTTGAAACTTAGTAATAAGTCAGAGGTTATTAACAATGGATTTTATCAATAATTGGAATCATATAAATAACACTGTTTTTGTTAGAAGATATTCATAGATATTAACATTTATTTAGTGTAATATTGAAACAAACTTATCATTATTAAGGATTTTATTTGTTTGTTTATTACTTTGTTAAAATATTAATTATTAATTCATTAGATGGTTATAATATGTAAGTAATTTGTTAATAAAATATGTTTTTTGTAAAATCAAAATAATACTGCCATAAGTAATTAATAAAGCTAACCGAATATTATATATAAGTATTTAAATTATTTAAAATATAAAATAATAAGGATTATTGTTAATACATATTATGTATTCATATTTTAGATAATTAAAAGGTGTAATTTAGATGAATTATTCAAAAGAAATATTAAAACTTAAAAAAGAAAAGAACGCATTAATTCTGGCGCATTTTTATCAAATACCAGAAATACAGGAATTAGCAGATTATGTTGGCGATAGCCTTGGATTGGCACAAAAAGCCGCTGAAGCTAATGTGGATATTATAGTTTTTGCTGGAGTTCATTTTATGGCTGAAACTGCAAAAATGTTAAATCCCTATACGGTTGTTGTCCTTCCTGATATAGAAGCTGGTTGTTCGTTGGCAGATTCATGCCCTGAGGATAAATTTAGAGAATTTAAACTGGAGCATCCTGATCATATTGTAATTTCATATATAAACACAACTGCTGCAATTAAAACTCTTACTGATATTGTTTGTACTTCTGGTAATGCAATTCAAATTGTAGAATCACTACCAAAAAATCAAAAAATTATTTTTGCTCCTGATAAAAACCTTGGTGGGTATATTAACAGAGTTACCGGAAGAAATATGGTACTGTGGAATGGTACATGTGAAGTTCATGATATACTTACTACTGAAGCAATAATTAAATTAAAAGAAGATAATCCTGATGCAAGTATTATCGCTCATCCTGAATGTAATGCTCCTGTTTTGGCTCTTGCCGATTATATTGGATCTACAACAGGAATGATAAAATATACTCAATCAGATACTAAAAGAAAATATATAGTTGCTACCGAATCGGGTATAATTCATCAAATGAAAAAACTTTCGCCAGAAAAGGAATTTTTAATAGTTCCTTCCGATTCAACATGCAATTGTAATGATTGTCCCTATATGAAGCTCAATACATTGGAAAAATTATACTTAGCTTTGAAAAATGAAACACCAGCCATAAATATGGATAAAGCGGTTATGGATTTGGCGAAAAAACCTATTATTAGAATGCTTGAAATTTCTAGGAAACTTAAAATAATTTAGTGTTATGAAAAATAGACTTTTATCTATATGTATAATCGTAGTGATGCTTTTATCATCTTGTTCAAATCTTATTTTATTTACTAAAAACACACGTGATAATCTTAATAAAAACCATCAGGATATTTCAAAAGTTCAGTTTTATAATTCTGATAAAATTGTTTTAAAAAGAAATTTAACTAAAGATGAAACTCAAGTTGCTAAAGGAGTTATAGTTCTTGAAAATGGTAAGTATTTTGAGGAAATTATTATACCTAAAGGAACCAAGGGCGTTGTTACTAAAAAGGGTGCTGAATATTTAAAAATAGCTTTCGAGGAGGGTGAAGAACGTGATTTACGTTTTGATATGAATGAAAATCAAGAATATCAAATTTCGGCTGATAAGTGGAAAAATAATTTTGGTTCCGTTAGATATGACACAACAGTTTATTTTATAGTGCCTAGCAGTAGTCATACTTTGTTGATGGTGCACAAGGAATATATTTCTAATTATGAAAAAAGGAGGCGTGTTCTAAAAGGAAGAAAAGTCGCCAGATAATATGTACAAAATAAACATCATATCTATTATTTTTATGCTTTTCGTTTCCCTTGCAATATTTTCACAGGAGGAAGATAAGATAGTTACTAACGGTTATAATATTTTTTATGCTGAAGATAGTAGTAAAGTTAGTGAGGGAACTATGCGAAATGGTCGACCTGATGGCTATTGGAAAAATTACTACTCAAGCGGAATTTTAAAATCAGAAGGAAACAGAAAAGATTTTGAACTTGATAGCATCTGGAAATTTTACGATGAAGAAGGAAAGATAATTCTTGAAATTAGTTATGAAAAAGGCAAAAAAAATGGCTTTAGGACTACTTATCAGGGTGATGAAATAATAAAGGAAAATTTTATTGATGATGTAAAGCAAGGGAATACATTAGTTTTTTATCCTGATAAACTGATTAAATCAAAAACTCCTTTCATTAATGGGCTTGAAGAAGGAATAGCGCGCGAGTATGATACAAACGGGAACATTATTCAGTTAATAACTTATAAAAAGGGGTATATAACCGACAGAGAACGAATTAATCGTTATGATTCTGATAATATGTCACACGGAAACTGGAAGTGGTTCAGCGATGATGAAATGATTGTTTTAATTGACGGAAATTATAAACATGGACTAAAGCATGGATATTTTAAGGAATACGATAAGGATGGAAATCTAATTTCTGCAACAAAATATATTGATGGTGAAAAATTTGAAAAAGCAGAGGAACTTCAAAAGCTTGACATAAGAACCGATTATTATCCTAATGGAAAAGTTAAAGTAGTTGGAACTTATACAAAAGACGGTGTTCCGGAAGGAGTGAGGAGAGAATACAACGAGCAGGGACAGGTTGAAAGGTCGTTTATTTTCAGATATGGAAGAATTGTTGGAGAGGGAATCTTTACGGATGCCGGACAAAAACAAGGAAACTGGAAAGAGTATTACATAGATGGAAACTTAAAAGCCACAGGTAATTACATAAATGATTTACATGAAGGAATTTGGAAATATTATTATAAAAATGGTCAACTTGAGGAAATAGGGAAGTATGTTAATAACGCTCCCGACAGTACATGGTACTGGTATTTTAGTGATGGCAACTTACTCAGAAAAGAGCAATTTTATAATGGATTACGAGATGGCATGTTAACAGAATATGATAGAGAAGGAAACATTATTACCCAGGGCGATTATCTGGAAGGGATGAAAGAAGGTAATTGGATTTATCAGGTTGGCGACTCAAAAGAAGAAGGCGAATATGGGGAAGATTTACGCAATGGACTTTGGAATTCTTATTATGCTGATGGAAATCTTCGTTTTGAAGGAAAGTTTATTGATGGTAATCCAAACGGAGAACATAGTTGGTATTGGAATAGTGGGAAATTAAAACAACAAGGAAAGTATATAATGGGAAGAAAAAATGGAGACTGGAAAAAATTTGATGAAAACGGAATCCCTATAATTATAATATCATATACAGGAGGTAAAGAAACTAAATACGATGGAATAAGTATTGAATCTGATGAAGATTAAATGATTTCGCTAATTGTAAAATTAAAAAGCTAATATTCGTAGATAATATCTATCTTCGCCAAAACTAAATTAATAATTATTATGAAAAAAATCATTGTATTACTCACAGTAATAGCTTTATTCACAACATCTTGTGAAAATGCACAAAAAAACACAGAATCTAGTAATAATAAAAGCGACGTTGTAGTTGCAGATGAAATTGCTATTTTAAATATTGCTGACTTTGATAATGAGGCTGGAAATTACGTTGGGAAAAAAGTCCAGCTGGAAGGAACAGTAGACCATATTTGTAAACATGGCGGACAAAAATTGTTTCTTGTTAGCGATAAATCGGACGCACGTATAAAGGTAACACCCGATGAAGAAATTGCCGCTTTTAATGCGGAGTTGGAGGGAGATAATATTGTGCTTGTAGGGATAGTTGAAGAGCAGAGAATTGATGAAGATTATATTCGTGAATGGGAAGAGGAAATAAAATCAGGAATTGATATGGGCGACGACAAAGGAGAAGGATCTCATTTAGGTGGTAAAATGGAAAAAGGCGGCGTAGATGCTGACACAGAAGCAGAGATGAAGAAAATTGAAAATCTCCGTGACATGCTTAACAAGTCTGAAAATAATTATTTATCATTTTACTCTGTGCTTTGTACATCATACACAACAGTTGATGATAAAGATTCGGATGGTGATCCAAAATAAGCTTTTTCCAGATGGCAATTAAATGGCGAAAGTGGAACAAGGCTGTCCATCGTGATTTCGGATATTTCTTTTTTGGCATGGTAATAATATATTCCTTATCGGGAATAGCTATTAATCACATTAAAGATTGGAACCCCAATTATGTAATAATTACTGAAGATATTGAGGTTACACCCCCAGATATAAAACCGGGAAAAGCAGAACTGAAAAAACTGCTGGAGCCATTTAACGAAGCAGATAATTATAAAAGCCACTATTTCCCAAACGACGAAATAGTAAAAATTTTCATCACGGACGGAACGGTTTATCTTAATCTTGTTAGCGGCAATGGTTTGATCGAAAAAACTAAACGCAGAGCATTATTTAGAGAGGTTAACTATCTGCATTATAACCCAATAAAATATTGGACCTGGTATTCAGATATTTTTGCGGGAGCGTTAATTCTGATAGGAATAACAGGAATTTTAATACCACGCGGCTCAAAAGGAATTACAAAAAGAGGAGCCTGGCTTACAATATTTGGTATTTTAATACCGGTAATATATTTGTTCATTTATTTTTATTAGTCATGAACGTATACTGGATTACATTAATATTCATTGCATGGTATGTGTTATCGCTGATTATTTCAGAAACTATCGGTAAGAAGAGAAAAATAGGCGTAGAGTGGTCTTTTTTCATCAGCATACTCTTTTCACCGGTGATAGGTTATGTTGTCACAAAATATAGCCCTGCGTCTTTATAGGCCATAAAACAAAGCTGAAGAAATTGCATCAGCAAAAAGTTTTCCATGGTCAGTTAATAAATAGCAGTTTCCTTTTCTTATTATATTCTTTTCATTCAGGGATTTCTTAACCTTTCTTTCAAAATGATTATAGTATTCTTCACCAAATAGATTTTTGATGTGTTCGATGTCGCAACCCCACGAAGTGCGTATTGATGTTAATACATATTCGTTAAATAATTGATTCTGACTAAGCTCTTCTTTTTCTTCAATTATATTTTCCAAAGTAGTGTGTTCACAGTAACGTTTAATGCTTGATACGTTCCACTGCCGTGATTTACCGTTATACGAATGTGCTGATGGACCTACGCCAAGATAGTTGCCACCTAGCCAATAAATACTATTGTGTTTTGAATAATAACCAGCTAATGCAAAATTTGAAATTTCATAATGAATAAAATTATTCTTGCTTGTTTCTTCTAATAATATTTTGAAATGTTCGATACTCTCTTTTTCATCAATGTTTTTTATTTTATTATTTTTTATGAGAGTATTGAGGGCTGTTTTTGGTTCTACGGTAAGAGAATATGATGATAAATGAGGAATCTTAAAGTCGAAAAAACGGTTAAGATTTTGTCTCCATTTTTTATCAGTCAATGTAGGAATGCCATATATTAAATCGATAGTGATATTATCAAAACCTGCACTTAAGGAATTTTCAATTGCAGCTAACGCTTGATTTGAATTGTGTATTCTGTTCAGATAGTGTAGGTCATCGTCGTAAAAGCTTTGAACACCAATGCTTAACCTGTTAACAGATGTGTTATTCTTAATATCATATATTTTTTCTTTGTTAAAATCATCAGGGTTTATTTCGAGGGTAATTTCTGCATCACCTGATACATTATGCGATTTGCATATGGTTTTAATTACAGAGGAAATTTCTTCTGCAGACAACATTGATGGTGTACCTCCGCCAAAATATATTGTATTGACCTCTTCTTTTCCCAGATAATCCTTTCTTTGGATTATTTCGTCTTGTAATACACCTATAAATACATTTCGGTATTTGAGGGATATTGAAGAATAAAAATTGCAATAATGGCATTTTTGTTTACAAAAGGGAATATGAATATAAATTCCGGCCATATTAAATTTGAAAAATAGTCACAAGATAATCTAAAATATGTATGATGGGCTGAGTTGAAAGACCAAATTAAATTAAACGGTCTAATTTACTTTTAGTTTCTTGTCCAGGGCCTGGTACTTCAAATCCCTCATATTGCTTTTTAAGCCTTTGGCTAGTGTTATTATTGGCCAGATATCTTATAAAATAATACACATTATCTCGGGTATACAACACATTACCATCATTATCAACAATCACCATTTCATCTTGTTCAATATTGACTTCTCCAAAATACTTAATTTTAATTCTACTAATAATTTTTTCTTTATCAGAATCTGACAATAACATATCTGAATATACTTTATTTGCCGCAAAAAAGAAAAGATCATCAATAAAATGAAGCTGAACTAAAAAACGCAACCCGTTGGAAGAGATATGATAAAAATATATTTCATGCCCCGATATTCCGCTATTAGGCTTCAGTATGTACGACTCTTTTCCAAATTCAGCAAAAAGATATTCTTTATTAACAGAACCTAATTCATTATCCAAAAAAAGTATGCTTGATTTTGTTTTTAGCGCATTTGCAGAGTCTAAATAACGGAGGACTTTACAAAGTTCAAATTCGTTTTGAATTAAGTTTTCGCGGTCGTAATACGACTCCCCTTTCTGCTTTGTGTTTTTCTTAGATGATCTAAAGAAAAGTGACATAAACGAAGAATTTGTAATTAGTGGTCTATGCAAATATAAGATGTTATATATATCACAAACACAAAGCAATCAAAAAATTCATATCTAATGACGAACAGGTTTTTTACTCTTGTATTCAATAATAGCTACAAATAACACATAAACGATTAACAGGAGGGTTACAAAAACATAATGAATGGCGCCTTTAAAATCGAAAAAAGAGGTAGCTGCAAAATATATCATTGCTGCCATTACGGTATAAACGAGGATCTTACGGAATTCATAAGTAATGGGGTAAATTTTTCGCCCCCATAAATAAGAGATTATTATTATTATGAAATAGGTTGCAAAATTTACCCAGGCAGACCCCATATATCCATATATTGGAATAAAAATTACGTTTAGCACAATTGTAATAATCCCCGCAATAATTGCAATTATTGCACCATATAGGGTTTTGTTTGTTAGCTTATACCAAACAGACAGATTATAGAATATGCCCAAAAACAATTTAGCTGCTAATATTATCGGAACAATTCTTAATCCCTGCCAAAAGGCTTCTCCAATGAAATATTTGAAAATGTTCAAATACAACATTACCAATAAAAAAATAAACCAAGTAAAAGCCACAAACAAAGTCATAACCCTGCTATAAGTTTGCTTTGCGTCCTTTTTATCTGCTTCGGCAAAAAAGAAAGGTTCAGCAGCATATCTAAACATTTGGATGAATAGCATCATTATTATTGCAAGCTTATAACTTGCAGCATAGATTCCAAGCTGCGAATCTGCATCTGCTCTATTTGGCAGCAAGTATTTAAGAAGTATTTTATCCGCAACCTCTGTTATCATAAATGAAAGAGAGATTAACAATATTGGTAGTCCATAACTCAGCATTTTTTTGAGTAAGGCGGCATCAATACTAAACTTAAAACTTCTAAATTCTTTGCTAAGCATAACTAGAGTTGAAAGAGAACCAATGAGGTTTGCTATAAACACAAAAGCAACCAAACTTGTGCTTCTATAAACGGGAAGTGTCTTGAAATTATCACCGTAAATATTAGGGATTACAACCAGAAAAATCAGGTTTAGTGAAATGGTTATAACCACACTAATAATCCTAATTGCAGAGAATTTAACAGCTTTATTTTGAAACCTTAGATATGCAAACGGAATGGCAGTAATTGCATCAATAGCTATTATTACCGAAATAATAAGAACATATTCATTATTTGATGGATATTGTATTAGTCTTGAAATGTCGACATAAAAAATGAAAATAATAAGCAGAAAAAATAGCGAAGTAATAACCACTGAAGTTGTGGCCGTATTAAATACTTTTTTAACGTCACCACTTTTGTTCGCGTATCTAAAAAATGCTGTTTCCATTCCGTAGATGAGCAATACCAAAAGTATGGCGACATAAGAATATAATAAGGTAACCTGGCCATATTCAGCCTGGGTAAACACATAAATAGTATATAGCGGCACAAGCAGGTAATTTAAAAACCTCGGAACCATTGTGCCAAGCCCATAAATTGCTGTTTCTCCTGCAAGTTTTTTTATAGGGTTCACGGCTTTAATCATAATACCAAAAATAGGTTAATTATTCAGTAAGGTTAATATGAATATTGAACCAGTGTAAGCATCAGTTGAATTGCGGGAATGTTAGATAAAAAGTTATTCCTCGCTCTTTCCCTGACTCAAATCTAATATCACCGCCAATTTCGTTCATAATGTTTTTAACAATTGCCAAACCGAGTCCGGTTCCGCTTGTTTTTGTAGTGAAATATGGTTGGAAGATTTTAGACTTCATTTTGTCAGGGATTCCCTTGCCATTATCCGATATAGCAAGAGAAATGTAATTTGATTCATACTTAAGATCAACATTAATTACTCCGGCAATATCATTTTCTACCGATTGAATTGCGTTTTTTAGGATGTTGTTAACAGCCCTAATTATGTCTTTTTCAAATCCAAGAGTAAAATAATCTGAATCATCATAAGTGATTGAAAAGGAAACGTTGCTGTTTTTATTGAATAAATTTACGGCAGAAACAGCTATTTTTTTAAGGTTAACTTTTTCAAAATCCAAAGACCTTGTTTTAGCAAAATTTGAGAACATTTCTGCTACGTTATTTAACGCATCTATTTGTGTTATTAGCGACTGGCTTATAGATTTAATTTTTGATTTAAATTCGGGATCATTGTTTTTAAAAGATTTTTCGAGATACTGAATATTTAATTTCATCGGGGTTAATGGATTTTTAATTTCGTGAGCAATCTGCATCGCCATCTCGCGCCAGGCGCTTTCTCTTTCAGAATGTTTTAACAGATATGTGCTTTGCTCTAATTTATCAACCATTAAATTATATTCATTTATTAGGCTCCCAATTTCATCTTTTTTATTCCACTGTATTTTTTCATTGTGTTCATCAATTCTAATCGTTGCAAGGCTTTTCTGTAGCAGCACAAGCGGACGAGTTAAATATCTTGAAAAAGTTATGGCAATCAAAGCGCCAATTATTCCAATAATCACATAGATGTTAATCAGATATGAAAGCATTGTGTAGTATGATTTGGTGAACTCAACCTGCCGCGCAAAATAAGGAAGGTTTACGATACCAATGGGGCTTTCGTTATTAAGATTAATTGGAACATAAGCTGAATAGTATTTTAGAGAACCAATACTTTCCTCTGTAATAAAATTAAGTTTATTATCAAAAAATATTGCTTCATAAGCCTTTGGGTTTATTAATGTTGACAGCAAACCTTTTTCGAATATTTCAGGCCTTGAAGAAGCAATCAAACTACCTGATCTGTCGTATAAATTAATATCTGAAAAAAACACAAGAGAGAATTTGCGGAGAAGTTGATGTAAGACTTCAATATCCTGACCCTGAAAGTTAGAAATTGATGAGAGCTTGTGTTGTAATTCGATAAGAACCGAATTTGTTTTTTCTGTTAGCTGTTTTTCAAGGTCGTTGCGGCTATTGTCCTCTACATAAAGAAGAGTTGATACAGCCATCAAAATGAAAGTAATTGTTAGTGTTGCTATTACGAAAGTTTGTAGTCTGGTTTTAAAATTTAGTCTATATAAGCTAAAAGCCTTTCGTGCATAAACAATTAGATAAATAGTAATTGAGATTAAAACAAGAAGAATGAAAATCACAGAAAACACAACCATTTGCATTGTTACTTTCGTCGTCTCTTTGCTAACGATTAAATAACCATTAGGAGAAATAGGTACTGCGAAATGTTGATAAGCATTGTAATCAAAAAAGCTACCAACGCCTGAATGCTTATTTAAATCAAAATATGTATTGTATGCAAAATCGCCAAATTTATATGTGAGATGGTTATCAAAATACTTTGCAAATGAATATCCCGATAAATTTAAAGCATATAAACGCTTGTCAATTAGAAGCTCAGGGTATCCCAGACCTTCAGGCACATGTGAGGTTACAAACTCTATAAATAGATTTCTGTTTTCATTGTCGTTTTCGTGGTTTGATAGTGTGATTCTGCTTATATAATATATACTTTCTGTTCCCGAATTGAAGAGGAACAATGAAGAGTCGATAACCGGAATTGTAATTTCTTCAATCATTGAATTGAAGTAATCAGCACAATTATATACATTTCCTTCGGGTTGAATCTCAATCAGTTCGTCTGTACCGCATAAAGTAATTTGTATATTATATTTATCTAAATAGTCTTTAAAATAATGCGCATTTAGATAATTTTCTATTAGTAAGTCAGCAGAATCAGGCTCAGATGTCAACATTTGTTGGAGAAGCGTGTCATTTAGGATATCCTTAATCGTTTTTTCATATGAATTTTCAAAGGCAAGATCGTTTGTAATTGAGAGTGTTCGTGCAATAAACTGTTGATAATTATCCTCTTTTTCTTTATATGCACTGCTAATAACAACAGATGAAAATACTGATAGCAGCACTAGCAAAAGCAGATGATTCAGAAAATAATCAGTGAAGTATTTCCATATCAATTGTTTAATAATGATAAGGATAAATGTTGTCGCAAGAACTGTTATTAGTAGGCTATAAGGAATTTCTGAAACCAGAAAAGTAATTAAGATTCCAAAAAATGAAATTATAAACGGAACAAAAAATGGTATTTTTTCCATTTTATTTGAACCGAGAAAAGTTACTATTATATAGTACATGCTGATATTAAGTCCTATAATTATCAAAGCTGCGCCAAGTAATGCTTTGTTTCTAAAGATGCTTTCGGAGAAGAATGAAATATTTTGTCCGTAGATTGTTTGATATAGAACATATGTTATTAGCAATATGTATAGCCAAATTGCAGTATAAAGTATAATTATTTTATATGGAGAAAGTGGAGCATCTACTTTTTTTAATAATCGGAAGGCCGCTACCGAAACAACAACCAATAGAATTATATTAATTATCATATCCCCAAAAGATTTTGCAAAGGGGGTATAAATTGTGTAATTTGTAAATAATGAAGATGATTTGAGTTCGTAAGGAAAGCCAAAATAGATGCTCAAAAACCTAAATCCAACTATTATTAATACAAATACAGTAAAGGCAAGGAGCGGGCTTTTGCGGTATAGGATGGAATAGTATATGAGCTGTAATAAGAACAGAAGAAAGAAGATAAATGAAAATAGGATAAGCAAAAATATGCTGTAATTATCAGCATTGTGCAAGTAGCCCTTGGGGTTTATGTTAGCACAAAGCAATACCTGACAGGCATCATTATAAATAGTATAGTCTGCTAATTTATCATTAAGAGTTAATGTCATATCCGGGCAACTTGAAAATACAGGGTTAAACCCTGAAGACAAGAGATCATTATTCACCTGAAAGCCTGTCTTAATTAACTCTAAGATATAGATGTTGATTTTATCTGATTTACCAGCGTTGTATAAATACCATCCTGATTGTAGTTTAATTACATGAGTATTATTATCTGAAATTAACTCATTAAATGAATCTAAGGCGGTTTTATTGGAGTTCCAGTAAAGAACACTATCGTTAGTTGTCACGAAACATGTGTAATAGCTGTTCTTAAACAGAGAGTCAAGATGATCCCATAGATTATTGGGGTGTAAGTCAATAATTTGGCTAACCTGACGACCAACATCAGCCAGCTTAATAGACTGTATATCAAATTGTTGCGAGAAATGTGAAAATTCGGAATCAGGCGAATGAGTTTTTTCGTGATAATATTGAGCCAGATAATATAAAAATAGAAACACCAGTGAAAGTGACAAGAAAAAGTATAGTGCCTTTTTATTTTTAGGATCTATCAAAAGCATGATTTATTCCGTAATTTCGATTAGATAAGAAAGAGAAATTAACCAAAGATAAGTAAAATAACTACTGTTTTTTTACTACAAAAATCATGCTGGAATAATTATTAGATTCTTTGGCTTTTAAATTTGATATAAACCCATTATATAATGCAGCTGGAAGATAAAAGGGATTTTTAAGATATTTCTCGCTTAGCAAACTAACATAATATGAGTCAAAACGCATTGGTTCAGAATGAATTAGCTTTAAATTATGTTTAGAAATTAGACTAACAAATGTTTTTTGAGTGAAATGGTATAGATGTCGTGGTACGTCAAGAGCCGACCAATATTGTTTGTACTTCTTTGAATCAGGTGAGTCGAGGTTTGGTAGAGCAATTATAATCGTACCGTTATATTTTAGAAGATTATTAAGTTGTTCAAGCCGGCTATTTAGATTGGGTACATGTTCGAGAACATGCCACATTGTTATAACATCAAATGAATTGGGTTCTAATTCATCAAGGCTCCTTTCATCAAGAACATTAATATTGTTGCTATTAATCGCGAATTCTCTCACAGAAGCGTTTGGTTCAACACCTGTAACTGACCAGTTTTTTTTAGAAAAATAGTTTAATAATTCACCAGTACCGCATCCTATATCGAGGATTGTTCCGGACGGACAATATTTGATTACAAGCTTGTATTTTCTTTTAATGTTAATATTACGAATAGCTGAATAAAGATTACTTATCAGACTATTGCTATTAGTATTGTGGGATAGGTAATCAGGTGTGTCGTAATATCTATTAAGATTACTCGGAATAGGGTTTGTAAAAACAAAATCACAATCATTGCACTTAGTTAACGAAAAACTCACTTGTGTAAAAAAGAAGTCTTTTGTGTCTATATATGCTGTTATTGCAGATGATGAGCAAACAGGACAGCTTTTTATTTCTATTAATTCTTCGTTTTGTTTCACGTGAAACATTTTTATCTGCCAATGAAAACGGCAATTACATTTATATCAGAAGGTGATACTCCACTTATACGTGATGCCTGACCAATAGTTGTTGGCTTTATTTTTGAAAGTTTCTCTCTTGCTTCTGAGGAAAGCGATTTTAATGCAAAATAATCGAAATCTTCTCTTAATGGAATATTATCAAGTTTTGAAAGCTTCATTACCAGATCCTTTTCTTTTTTGATGTAGCCATCATATTTTACAAGGATTTCCGCACACTCAAGATCTTCACTTGTGGCTGAAATTTCCTTTATTGCATCAGCAAAGGGCTTGCTAACGGATACAATATCGGTAATATTAAGCTGAGGCCTTAGTAGTAGTTCCGATAATTTTACCTTTTGTTTAAGTTGTGAAGTGTCTCGTTCTTTTAATAGAGATAAAGTTTCTTCAGGACTTATACTTTGATTGGTTGTAAACTTCAGTATTTCCTTTATTTTACTTTGTTTAAGCAACATTAGATCAAATCTTTCTTTTGAAGCTAATCCAAGTTCATACCCTAATGTAGTGAGTCTAATATCAGCATTATCCTGGCGCAATAATATCCTGTATTCAGCCCTTGAAGTAAACATTCTATAAGGTTCGTCCACGCCTTTTGTAATAAGATCGTCGATCAAAACGCCAATATATGCTTCATGTCTTTTTAGAATAAAAGGATTTTTGTTGTGAAGATTCAGATGTGCATTAATTCCTGCTATTAATCCTTGTGCAGCTGCTTCTTCATAGCCGGTTGTGCCGTTTATCTGACCAGCAAAATACAAATTTTGTATTCGCCTGGTTTCCATGGTGTAGTTAAGTTGTGTTGGAGGGAAATAATCGTATTCAATAGCATAACCAGGCACGAATATTTTTGCTTTCTCAAAACCAACAATCTTACGCAATGCTTTTAACTGAATATGATCAGGCAATGATGAGGAAAATCCATTTATATAATATTCAATTGTGTTCCAACCTTCGGGTTCAATAAACAACTGATGCCTGTTTTTGTCGGAGAAGCGCTCAATTTTATCTTCAATCGAAGGGCAATATCTTGGACCAACTCCTTCTATTCTGCCTGCGAACATTGGTGATTCAGAAAAACCAAGACGAAGTTCATCATGTACTTCATCGGATGTATATGTTATCCAGCAACTACGTTGCTTTTTAAGCCTTGTTTGTTTAAGAAAAGAAAAGCCACCCGGATTTTCATCACCTTTTTGTTCTTCCATTTTGGAAAAATCTATCGTCCTTCCATCAACTCTAACAGGAGTGCCTGTTTTGAGGTGTTTGACTTCAAAACCTAATTCTACAAGTTGTTCCGTAATCCCTGATGATGATGGATCTCCGATTCTTCCTCCGGAGAAGTGTTTATTTCCAATATGAATCTTGCCATTAAGAAATGTACCATTTGTTAGAATAACGGATTTACCATAAATATTCTGGCCCATTTTAGTTTTTACTCCGACAGCTTTTCCGTTCTCAACAATTAAGCTGATAACAGTATCCTGCCAAAAATCCAGATTTGGAATACCCTCGAGAATATTTCTCCATTCGATCGAAAACTCAACACGATCATTTTGTGTTCTTGGACTCCACATAGCAGGTCCCTTCGATTTATTGAGCATTCTAAACTGAATCATGGTTTTGTCAGCTACCAGGCCTGAATATCCTCCAAGAGCATCAATTTCGCGAACCATCTGTCCTTTTGCCACTCCGCCCATCGCCGGATTGCACGACATTTGAGCAATATGTTGCAGATTCATAGTGATAAGCAATACCTTAGATCCAAGATTAGCTGCAGCAGCAGAAGCCTCTGCTCCTGCATGACCTGCGCCAACAACAATGACGTCATATTGCTCAAATATACTTTTTTGTTTCACGTGGAACAATTGGGGATTTTAACGCTGCAAATGTAAATAATAATCTTCTTTGCCTCGTATAAGTTTTTTTTCGGAATCAGAATAATCTTTGTAACCAATAAGGTGAAGTATTCCATGTAATATTACCCTGCTTAGCTCCTCAGAGAAAGAAACAGAATTCTTTTTGGAATTTTCATTAACACGCTCCATGCTAATATATATTTCACCGGAAATAAGATCAGGATTATCAGTGGTTGGAAAAGTTATAATATCTGTAAAAGTATCGTGATTAAGAAAAGATTTATTTATTGCAGCCAGATAATTATCATCACAAAACACATACTGAATGTCGCCCGTTTTTTTACCTTCTCTGCTGATAACATCTTTCAGCCATCTTTTATTTTTTTTGTCATCAAGATTATCAGCGCCTACCAATACCTGGTAACTGAAACTAATCATTTTCTTTTTGTACCTTTTCGTTTATGTGCTTGGTAAAGTATTCGGTTAGCAGAGCTGCTCGTTTATTATAAATCTTATTATGCAAGGCGCTAATATCGAACCCAAACATGAGAGTATCTTCACCGACGATGTTTATATTGTCAACCAGAGAATTAATAAGGAAAATATTTTTATCACTTTCCCGATCTAATATCTTTTCAAAATCAACAGGTTGTGAAAATTTGTTACCGGCCTGAATATCAATGGGTTGAAATGATATTTCTACGTTTTTATAATCGGAGTTATAAGTAATATTAAGTGATCCAGTATGCTTAGTTATTAGTAAATAATTAAATAATTCGGTTAGGGCCATTAATATATTTCCATAGTACGTTTCATTAATAAATAACTGATCGCATATTGTATCAACAAATATCTCAATATCCCTAATGGATTCAGGTTTAAGTTTAACCGAAACAGATTGATTATTATTTACCATCTTCTTTTTTATTTTCTATTTTGTATAAATATTCTTTAAGGAGGCTCCTGTAATAAGGCGAAACTTCAACTGGAACAGTGATTAATATTTCCTCATTTACTTCCTTTTTTGGCTTATACTCATTTTTACTATTTTGGTTACCCGTTTTACGATTTATACCCTCTTTTGATTCACGTTTTTTCTCCTTTTCTCTTTCCTGTAAAGCTTTTTCCGACTTTAATAATCTGGTTTCAATGTCTTTTTGACGCTCAAGAGTCTCTTGTGAAATCCTGCGGTTTATCATATCATCTTCTGACTTTTTCATTTCCTCAACGAGCTTTTGAAGAGCATTACCATTGCCACCTTCTCCTTCCAGCTGCTCTATAAACTCCTGTAGCATTCGCCTTATCTCTCCCTGAGCGGCAGCCATCCTTGCGAGTTCCTCACTTTTTGAGTTTAAACCATTCTTACCATCCAATCCGTCTTTCTTCGACCTTCCCTCAAGTCCCTTATTGGTAGCTTTTTGTTGCCCCATAATGTCTGACATGGAGGGAGAATTCCCCTGTCCGGGATTCTTGCATTTTCCGCTTCCCTTTTGGTCACCCGACATTTGCATTGCTGTTTTCATTTGCTCAAGCGATTCTGCCAACATAAGGGCAAGATTATTCATGGATGTCATTGAATACTGTTGTTCTCCGGCAGCAGCACCTTTGTTTCTGGTTTGAAGCTGTTCAAGCGCCTTGCTGATATGTTTATTGATATTATCTGATTCCTTTACAATAAATGGTTTAATGGCAGCCTGACGCCTGCTCATGCTTATTAAAGAATCGTTCAGTATTTCAAAATCGTCTTTAAGGCCTTTTTGCCTCTCTCTAATAAGATCATGTTTCGGGTCGTTTATTGTTAACCTATGGAGGTCACTAATTAACTGTTCCTGCGCAAAACTAATGTCAAGCAAATTATCAAGCATATTTTTAATTTGTTCAATGTCTTCCCCCATCCGGGCTTCCATTGCTCCGGCCATTTTTGCGGATAAGTCACTTGCCATTTTTTTCATATTATCCCCAGCACTTTCCTGGTTATCAGAGGCCTTATTTTTCTTACCTTTTTCAATATTTTTCTGAGCCTCATCCATGTCCTCATTAATGTCATTTGCAATCGCCGTATCTGGCGTCACATCATATGGATCCTCAAGTTCTTTGTTTAGGCTATCGGCTTTATCAAGTTTTTGCATTAAATCAGAAAACTTTTCTTTAATCTCTTCCTGATTTTCCAACGACTCCTGCTTGTCCGGTTTCTTTTCTTTTGTTTCTTCAGCAAGCTCCTTTTGTTCATTAGCAAGTTTATTTAGGTAATCAATCGATTCCTCAATAAGCTTTTCAAATTCCAGCTGTTTATATAGTTCAAGATTTTGTTCAAGATCATTCTTAAGTTCCTCATTCTGTTCTTTCATTTTTTCAAGAAACTCGTTGATTTTATCCTTATCAAGATTTTCTTTTAACTTTTCCAACTCTTTCTCAAGGTCTTTGTTAACCAGCTCGTTGAAAAGCTCTTCTAACTGTTTTAATTTCTCAAGAAGTTCAGGGCTTAATTTTTTCTTAAGCAAATCCTCAAGTTCGTTGATGTCTTCATTTAGTTTTTTCAATTCTTCAAGCTGCTTTTTTACACCATCTTCCTTTTTAAGAAGGTTTGCCAGACGTTGCTTATCTGCCCAATCAAATTCCTTTTTTTCGAATAAACTAAGTTTAGTTTCTTCTATTTGTCTGTTTAACTCATCGATCTGATCAAGAGACTGTTTCAGTTTACTCTTGATTTCATTAGAGCTATTTTCAATTTTCTTCTCTAATTCTGATGACCCCGGCAATTTGAAATAATACATTTCTGATTTAGCACTTTTATATCCGTTAACAGCATCATTATCCCGCACTTGAAAATAATAGTTCAGGCCATCACCAGGAGCAAGGTTATAATCTTTTGCAACTAGCATATAATCGAAATGTTGTTGGGTTACAGGAAGGCTAATATTAAGGGGAACCTTTGTCCATTCTCTCTCTGGAACGCTATCCTTTCGGTAGTAAAAATATAATGACGAAAACCCATGATCATCAGCTAGTAAACCACTAAAATTAACCACCCCATAATTTAGTTCATCCTTGAACTCAGTTACTTTAATGGTTGGAAACTCATCTACTATGACCTGTACGTTAAAAATCATTGAATCCTTACCCTGCATAAACTGATTGTTTGCAACTAAGGTGTATGTTAAATCTTTCTTAGCAACAGCGGAATGCTTAAAAACATTACTTCCCATTGTGGATAGTTTATATATGCTGTCGTCCGTAATAAAAAACACATTTTTTGTGTCGCGTGTAAAAATATCCCATGCTATTTTAGTGCCCTCAGGCACTACCAGATCACCAGTATTCTCGATTTTTTCATCCTTCATCTGTAAATAATTTGGATAATCTACAAATACGTCGAAGCTGAAAATAACAGGCTGTGGGTATATTTTTACATGATACTTGTTGCTGATGTAGTCGTTTGTTGCGATTGAAAAGTAAATATCAGACATTAAATCTTTAAAAACATATTCGAATACACCAGGAGAGATTTCAGCCATCCGATAGCTAAAGCCACCTTCTGTTGTCCATATTTTTGAAGGAATTTCATCTCCATTAATTTTAATTTTTACACTATAATTTTCATGCTGGGCACAAGTAAAATCTTCATTTAACAATACAATTTCATAAGGTAGTGGCTTACTAAAAGGAACGTTATAATTAATAATTCGGTCAGCAGGTTCAAATACAAAACCCGGAGAAACAACAAGAATTAATAAAAGTAAAATAACGGGAGGAACAATTAATTTTAGATAACGCAGATTTTTTTTATACCTGACAGCATTTTTAAAGGGAATTGGATTAAGACTGGCGGATTTTTGCTCAATACTAGCCAGCAACAATTCCATATTTGAATTGTCTGTTGAATTATGCAACTGCAAGGTGTTTAACAGCTTGTCGTTTACCTCAGGGAAATGATTTCCAATAATAATCGCAGCCTCTTCACGGGATATTACCTTTCCTAACTTAATCAGTTTTAAAGCAGGATATATAATGTAATAAACAAGAATAAACAGCACGGATAAAACAAAGAAATAAAAAACAATAGTACGGGTAACGACGTCAGACCATGAGAAATATTCAAAAACACTAACTAGCAAAAACAGCATAATTACCAAACCAAAACTCAGCATCACGCCTTTGATAATTAAATTCATATAATACTTTCGTATGAATTTATTAAGTTTTGATATTAATATGTCAAATGCTGTGCTCATAGCAACTTATCCGTTTCTATTTTTGTCTTAATATTAACTACATTTGTATTTGGCAAAGATATAAATTCGAAGGCTTAGTGAATTCAATCTTTTTCGCGCAAATAAAAGAGCGTTTTTTTCCTTTGTGAGCTTGCCCGACAACACTTTAGTTATTTGTTGAATAAATTACCAAAGGAAAATGCTCTCGCCAAAAATTCATTAATCCTCTCGATTAATAATAAATATATGCTTTAACCAATGAAACGAATCGCAACGCTGTTTATTTTTCTCGTTTATTCAATATTTGCTGGAGCACAGTGGAATAAAGACACAAATATTGACAAAAAATGCTCACACTTCAAAACACAGTCGGATAATTTGTCATTTGAGCCGAATTATTATTGGCAAAGTGAATATTTATTCGATTATGATGTAACCTCTTATTTATTGGATATAGAAGTATCCGACACAACAACTTATATTAGCGGAAACGTAACTATCAATTGTGTTGCTATTGTTCCTTTGGACACATTTGCTTTTGAACTTATACAGGAGCAGATCATCGACAGTATTATATTCAATGGTACAAAACACGCTAGTTTTTCACGTGTAGATGATAATGTATTGGTACCCGTTAATGAAGTTCCGGCAGGTGGTTCTATTTCGGCTCAAATATACTATCACGGAAGCCCTCCAGAAGGAGGTTTCTTCTCAGGTGTAACAACAGATTACTCATCAGCCTGGCAAAAACATGTAACATGGACACTTTCAGAACCTTTTTCAGCTAAATCATGGTTTCCGGTTAAGCAAGTATTAGAGGACAAGGCTGATTCAGTATGGGTTTTTCTCACAACAGCATCAACCAATAAGGTCGGGTCACAAGGACTGCTGACAAATGTTGTAGACGTTGGCAATAATAAGGTTAGATATGAATGGAAGTCTTCATACCCCATAGATTATTACTTAATATCTTTTTCTGTAGCCGACTACATGGATTATAGTATTTATGCTCATCCTGAAGAAATGGATACTGATTCACTTTTAATACAGAATTATATTTATAATAATCCTGAAAATTTAGCAGGCAAAAAGCCCGACCTAGACAACACGGCTGAAATAATGGAACTTTACTGCAACTTATTTACTTTGTATCCTTTTTACAAAGAAAAATATGGTCACTGTGAAACACAATTAGGTGGTGGTATGGAGCATCAAACAATGTCGACAATGGGAAACTTTAGTTTTCACCTGGTTGCGCATGAGCTTGGTCATATGTGGTTTGGCGACAACGTTACTTGCGCCACCTGGAGTGATATATGGATAAACGAAGGGTTTGCAACATATACAGATTGTCTTGCACATGAATTTATACTTGGTGAAGAGGCAGGTAAAGAGTTTATAAAAAACGCTCAAAATCATGCAATGTCAATACCAGACGGAAGCATATATGTTCCTGTTGATGAAATATATCCCGGAAATGAATGGCGCATTTTTTCAGGCCAGCTTTCTTATGATAAAGGAGCCTCAATTATTCACATGTTAAGGCATGAAATTCAAAATGATGACTTGTTTTTCGATGTGCTTAAGACCTTTCAGACCAGCTATGGCGGAGGAACTGCAACGGGTGAGAACTTTAAAGACACGGTAGAAGATATTACCGGAATGGACTTTGGGCAATTTTTCGAACAGTGGTATTATGGGCAGGGTTATCCTATATATAATTTTAAATTTTGGACAGATGATCAAAATAAGTTTTATTTAAGCTCAATCCAATCCACCTCGTCATCACAAACAACGCTTTTTGATATGCTGCTGGACTTTAGACTGCGCTTTACTGATGGTAGTGATACGAATGTTAGTTTTAGACAAACAGAAAACATAAATGTCTTTTCAATGAATTTTGAAAAAAGAGTTACTCATGTTGTGGTTGATCCAGAGCATTGGACCCTTGAGAAAGTAGAAAGCCTGTCGGGAATCGGAGAAATTGAAATGTCCCCATTATATTTTATTATGGGTCCAAATCCGGTTTACAACAAATTAAATATTTATTTCTTTATTTCCGACTCTGTATCAAGAAATATAAGAATTTCAAACCTTGCAGGTCAAATAATATTTGAAGGTGAAACTACAAACAATATTTTTGAATTTAATACTACAAAATTGAGAAGTGGAGTTTATTTTGTTTCTGTTTCTAAAGACAACAATACTATTACTAAGAAGTTTCTTAAATAAAAAATCGACAAGGCAAACAACCTCTTATCAAAATCATAATCTGAAATACGTTTTGCGAGATAAATGTGCAGATTACAGATCTGTTGTTTGCTCCAATTTGCAATATTTTGAAATAATAATCGGAACTAATACTATAAACAATACACCAAAGATCATTATTGTTTCATAACTATATGCCGAAATACCTGTTGGAATAAATCCAATACAAAAACAAACCATTACTGTAACTAACCCAATACCGGCCACAATCCAAATCCCTATTTTCCCCCCAGGCACCTTATATGGCCTATTTTTATCAGGTTGAGTATATCTAAGCCTAATTGCTGAGATAAACATCATGGAATACATTATTGAATAAAGAAGCACTGCCACTCCCGTTAATATTAGAAATGAAGTATTAACATTTGATAAAATAAGAATGGTTGCACCCACAAGCGAAATTATACATGCCTGAAAAACAAGAATATTCCTAGGAACATCTTTTTTGTTCAATTCTTTAAAATATTTAGGAAGAAAACCAACTCTGGCAGCCGCATGTAATCCCTTAGCGGGCCCCACTATCCATGTACTAACCTGTCCGATTGCTCCAAATGCAATAAGGGTTGCACTTAAAGGAATAAGCCAGGGAAGATTAAAGACTTGAGAAAAGACACTAAACCCCTGAACGGCTCCAGATACTAAATTTATATTTTGGGGAGGCAATACAAAAGAAAGAGAAAAGCCTGCAGCCAAGGTTAGAAAAAACCCAATAAACACAGCAATGAATATAGCAACCGGATAATTCCTGTGTACATTTTTAATTTCATTTGCATGCGAGGCTGAAACCTCAACGCCTACGAAACCAAAAACAAAGCTTAGAAGCATTATTAGGTTTTTTGATTGCCCTATACCCGGAAAAAAATTATCGGTAGTCAAACTATAATCCAACTGAATAGAATATCCATTTGATGCATAGACCCACCCCATAATTATCATAACAATAATAGGAATAAACACCCCAACTATTACACATACTGAACTAATTAAACCTGATAGTTTTGTGCCATTAAAGTTTGCAAACGTAGCAATCCAATAAACAATAATAACCACCGAAAATATGTAGAATTTGTTATGAGCCAGCTCAGGGTTAAATAAATATGCTATCGTTGCTGCAACGTATGCAAGGATTGATGTCATACCAAACATCGATTGCGACCATTGTAACCAAACAGCAACAAAACCAAACCGATCATTAAAGGCTTCTCTAACCCAATGATATACACCGTTGTTGGGCCATCCTGTGGCAAGCTCAGCTGAGATCAGAGCAACAGGAATAAGAAATGCAAATGCTGCAATCGAATTAAAAAAGATCATCTGCATTCCTGTTTCAGCCATCATCGGAATATTCCTTAATGTGAGAAACAGTGCAGAGGTAATCATTACAAGGGTGAATAGCCCAATTGTCCCTTTTTGCCGTTCATTATTTTTTTGTTTATTCATGCCCTATTAAAAAGCGTGGGGCTATCAGACAAGTCTAATAAGCCCCACGCTTTCTTCTATATTAACAATCTAATTAAATGCAGATTAAAACTCTTTTTAAGATGGTTATGTTTACAAAGAGTTATTTTATTTCTTTTTTATCAGCCAACTGCTGGCTTAAAAAAGCTTCCATTGCACGATAAAAATCAAATCTGTTTTCTTCATTATGAAAACCATGACCCTCATCATCTTTAACCATATATTCAACAACAACTCCTCGTTTCTTCATTGCTTCAACAATTTGATCAGACTCATCAATGTTTACCCTTGGGTCGTTAGCTCCCTGAGCAATAAAAAGAGGTGAAACTATTTTATCCACATGAAATACCGGTGAAACCTCGCGCAACATAACACTGTCTGTTGTTGGGTTACCCACCATCTCATACATCATATCAAGTAGTGGCTCCCAGTAAGGAGGAATTGTCTTCATAAACGTAAACATATTTGAAACTCCAACATAATCAACTCCTGCGGCATATAATTCAGGTTCTTTAACAAGCCCCATTAAAGTTGCATAACCGCCATAACTAGCTCCATAAATTACTATTTTATCAGGATTAGCGATACCCTTCTTAATTAGCCAATTTGTTCCATCGGTTATATCATCCTGCATTTCCTGTCCCCATTTTTTAAATGATGATTCCCAGAATTCTTTACCATAGCCGGTAGAACCCCTGAAGTTCATTTGAAAAACAGCATAACCCCTGTTTGCTAAAAATTGTATTTCAGGATTAAAACCCCATCCATCACGAGCCCATGGACCACCATGAGGATTGATAATTGTAGGTAAATTTTTTGCAGTTTCAGGAGTGTAACCAAGAGGTAAAGTAAGATACCCATGAATGTTTAATCCGTCACGGGATTTATATTCAACAGGATAAACATTAGCCATGTTGTTTTCATCAATCCATGGGCTAACATCAGCAATTTTATCAAGCTTATCTGTTGTTTTATCATAAATATAGTAAGCACCCAGTGAGCGATCGCTGTATGTTCTTATTATAAACACATCTTCGTCATCATTAACACCAGTGATAGCAATTTCATATCCCCCTAAATCTTTTTCAAGACGCTTGTAAAGATCTTCCGCTTCTTTGTCAAAAAAGTGCTTTTCTCTTTTTGATGAAGTATAATTTGCAGAAGTCATAACCTTTCTTTTCTTGGAATAAGTTACTCCCGAAACGTCATAATCCGGATTTTCATAAAGAACTTTGATCTCTTTACCATTGGCAATATCAAATTCTACAACAGCACTTTTATCGCGACCAAGATTAGATGTGGCAATAACATTTTTATTGTCGAATGTGAAAAATTCAGGGCTAATATTATCTTTAAAGCTTGTAGTAAGTACATTTTTCCATTCATCGTCCTCGGTTTCACGATACAATAAGCTTACGTTAACGCCATCAACAATGGCAAAAGCGATTCTCAGTTTGCCAGCATGATCAAACATCCAGCCCTGAATGTTACCTGGGTTTTCAGCCAACATTTCCATTTCGCCAGTTTCAAGATTTAGTCGGTATGGATCGAAGACCTGTGGGTTACGTTTGTTTAAGCCTATTATGACTTCATTTGGAATGTCGGGCAAGTCATCAATAATTTGGGTGCGTACACCATCAAACTCTGTGTAGGCAATTGCGTTTGTGCTGTCGATGTTAATTCCGTATAGCTTAAAGTTCTCATCGCCACCAGTATCTTTAAGATAAAGGATGCGTTCACTGTTAGGCCAAAAATATCCTGCTATACTTCTGTCGGTTTCTGCAGTTAGCTGAATAGTCTCATCACTACCCTTTTTCTGTACAAATACGTTCATTCTGTTTTCGTATGGAGCCAAATAAGAGTAGTAATTTCCATCAGGTGAAATCTGATAACTGGTCTTTTCAGGATTTTTAAAAAAATCTTCTAATGGAATTTGTTTTGCTGTCATTTGTTTTTTGTGTGCGTTATTACAACCAGTAGTCAGCATAATAATACTGACAATCAAAATTGTTATTGAATTTCTAAAGTTCATGATATTATTTTTTTGAGTTATGACTAAAAAAATGATTTTTCGATTTTGAAAGCAAAGCTATATATTTAATTTGAATTATCTAATATTGATATTCAATTATACTTTCTTAACAACAAATATTTTTAATTAATTACTCTTCAAATATAGCTTATTTAATCTTCATTTATTCAATCAATATAAGTCTACAACATCGGAATAGGTTAGAGACTGCATTTGCTGCAGTAAACTTAACTATCTTTGCAACCCAATAAATTTTTAATAATGAGTTACAACAACATAAGGGTTCGGTTTGCACCTAGTCCTACTGGTCCATTACACATCGGTGGTGTAAGAACGGCTTTGTACAATTATTTATTTGCAAAGCATAATGGAGGAAAACTAGTTCTTCGAATAGAGGATACAGATCAAAACAGGTTTGTTCCGGGTGCTGAGGAATACATTGTAAATGCATTAAAATGGTGTGGTATTAAGTTTGACGAGAGTGTTACACAGGGAGGAAAATATGGTCCTTATAAGCAGTCGGAAAGAAAGCAAATTTATCATCAATATGCTGAGATGCTCATTAATAGCGATAACGCATATTATGCTTTCGATACAGCAGATGATTTAAACAAAATTCGTTCCGAATATGAATCACAAAAACGAACATTTACTTATAACGCAGAGGAGAGAAAATATCTTCGAAATTCTCTTACTTTAAGCAAGGAAGAAACAAAAAAAATCATTGAAAGTGGAGCTCCATTTGTAATCCGGTTTAAAATGCCCGAGAACAAAGTCATAATTATGAACGATTTAATACGTGGAAGGGTAGAGGTAAATACTTCAGAGCTTGACGACAAAATTCTTTTTAAATCAGACGGGATGCCGACATACCATTTGGCAAATATTGTTGACGACCACTTAATGGAGATAAGTCATGTAATTAGAGGCGAAGAATGGCTGCCCTCCCTTCCATTACATGTATTACTGTATGAAGCTTTTGGATGGGAAAAACCAGAGTTTGCTCATTTACCGTTACTTTTAAAACCTGATGGAAATGGAAAACTAAGCAAACGAGATGGTGACCGATTAGGGTTTCCTGTATTTCCACTTGAGTGGACGGATCCAAAAACCGGAGATGTCTCATCTGGGTTTAGAGAAGGTGGATATTTTCCGGAGGCAATGGTAAATATATTAGCTATGCTGGGCTGGAACCCGGGCGATGAAAGAGAAATATTTTCACTGCAAGAGTTAACAGAAGCCTTCTCAATAAACAGGGTAGGAAAATCAGGTGCAAAATTTAACCCTGTTAAGGCGGCATGGTATAATCATCAATATCTCGTTAAGAAAGACAACCTCCTGTTAGCAGAATTACTAATGCCTATAGCCATAAAAAATGGTGTTTTAGTAGAAATGGAACAGCTTGGCGAAGCTATTGCAATGGTAAAGGAAAGGGTGAATTTTGTTACAAAATTATGGGATCAGTTAGATTTCTTCTTCAAACGACCACAAGAATATGATCAGCAAGCAGTTAAAAAAAGGTGGAAAGCCGATTCGTATGACCAAATGGAAGAATTGAAAAATATTCTTTCAGAAATTGAGAATTTTTCTGCTGAAAACACAGAAAGAACTGTAAAGCGCTGGATAGAAGAAAAAGAATATGGAATGGGTTTGATAATGAATGCTTTCAGGTTATTAGTTGTTGGCGCATTAAAAGGCCCCCATCTGTTTGATATAATAGCACTTATTGGGCAAGAAGAAACACTGGAAAGAATTGAACAGGGTTTGCATGAAATAGGCAGAAAATAATACTAAAAGGGGTAATAAAAACACACAAATAGCAATAATCAAATTTACAAACCCGCCTGCGCAACGGGGCAGGTAAATAACAAAACACAATAATCAAAACACAAATACCAAAAAGATCAAAAAAAGTAATTAGTAATATGATGTCTGACAGTTTTGGTTTTTGAGGTTTTTAAAATTGAAACTTATTTGTATCTTGTTTTTTTTGGAGATTGTTATTTCTGATTAATATACTTAAACTTATAACCCTAAATTAAATAAAGCGATGTCTATAATATCAATTGAAGGAATGGAGTTTTTTGCATATCATGGCTGTTTTAAAGAGGAGCAATTGATAGGCACCAAGTTTATTGTAGACTTATTTTTATCTGTTGATACTTCTAAGGCAGAAGAATCAGATAATCTAATTGATACTGTGAATTATCAGGAGGTTTTTCTGCTTGTTAAAAAGGAGATGGAAATAACATCAAATTTACTTGAAAATGTTGGTAACAGGATACTTAAGAGGACAAAAGAAAAATTTCCACAAATTAAAAAGGCCACTCTTAAGATTAGAAAGATGAACCCCCCTCTGGGTGGTAAAATGAATTTTGTAAGTGTTACTTTAGAGCGGTAAAATGAAACTTATTGAAGACGAAAAGTGCCCGCGTTGTGCAGCAACTTTTTCTTGCAGTAAATCTGGAAAATGCTGGTGTTATGAAATTGATGTTCCATCAATAGTCCAGGAGAAAATCAACAGAAAATATTCTACCTGTTTGTGCCCTGACTGCTTAAAACACCTTTCTGTTAATCCAAAAACAGAAGTGTGATTTAGTTTTTCAAAAACATCAACACGTAACGGCTGAATATTAAACAATTAGCAAAAACAGGTGAGATTGTTGAACTTATTAATTAGTGCATAATATTTACAACAAAAATAAAAAAACAAGTTATACTACTCTCAAATAAATTGAATGTTGTAGTTTTGCAAACCGAATTTAAAAAATGGTACCGTGGCCGAGTGGCTAGGCGGTGGTCTGCAAAACCATATACGGCGGTTCGAATCCGTCCGGTACCTCAAAATAACCCCTATAGGCGTGTGTTTATAGGGGTTTTTGTTTATTTAGAGATAAATTTGCTTTTAACCTAAATATTAGATCATTATGTTATTTTATTAAATTACTAGAAAATGCTACAGTTTAAAAGCAGACAAATTATATTAAATTTATTTTTTAGGTGTAAGGCAAGCGTTATTAATTCGACAAATTAATATATTTGACAAATTATAAAATGCAATAAAAATGAAGAAAATTATAACCATAGTTCTACTACTAACAGGACTTACTATTAGTGCACAATCATCATACAAAATTACCGATCCTGTTCAAAGTGAAGGATGGAGCAACAACGCTGAAGAGGTTTTTAATATCTCCAAAGAAAAAGGAAGTCCAATTTTGATGAATTTTACCGGAAGCGATTGGTGCAAGTGGTGTATAAAAATAAAAAAGGAAATTTTTGATACTCCGGAATTTAAAGAATGGGTAAAAGAGAATAATGTTGAGCTACTCGAATTAGACTTTCCCAGAAGATTGCCACAAACGGACGTGCTAAAATCCCAAAATGCTTCTTTGGCAAAAGAAATGCAGGTGAGAGGGTATCCAACAATTTTTATAATACATAATGGCAAAGCAATAAAAACGGGATATGTAGCGGGTGGTCCTGAAAATTGGATAAAAAGTGTTGAATCACAGATAGATCTATAGATTATTCCTTTCTTTTTTATAATTCATTAAAATATTTACGGGTTAGTTGTATGGGCCTAATATAATCCTACACCCTACAATTAATAAACTTTTGTCTTAGAGGGTTTTTTGAGTTAAATCTATCATGTATTTACCTATATTTGACCAATTGTTCGTGTTACAACCCCTATTAGCATAAAACTGGTCTAATATTCGAACCATGCAAAAGCATCAAAAAACCACCAAAGAGGAGCTCTTAAAAGAAAACAAACTGTTGAGAGCTAAAATTGCCAAATTAGAAAGATCTAAAAATAAAAATCTCCCAAAGAAAAATACCCAGATAGACAAAAATGAACTTTGGAACAGTTTTATGAATTCTGCTCACCAAGGATTTGCCATAGTGGATTCCAACCTTGATTTTATAGAAGTTAATAAAGCAGCTCTTACAATTTTTGGATTAAAAAGAGAAGATTTCATTGGAAAGAACATCACAGAAGTTTCACCCGATGTAAAAAAATCAGGCAGATATGATAAGTATGTAGAAGTAATTAAATCAGGAAAGTCATTTACTATTGAAGACCTTGTTACACACCCTAAGCTAGGCAATGTTTATTTGAATCTCAAAGCATTCCCAATAGGTCGTTGTTGCGGTATTATTATTACTGATATAACGGAACCCAAAAAGAGCGAGTCCAGACTAAAAAGCGCACAGGAACTTGGAAAAATTGGAACCTGGAATCTTGATATAGTAAACGATGTACTGGAATGGACAGAAGAAAGCTATAAGATTTTTGGAGTTAAGCAGGGAACACCTATGAATTTAGAACGTTTTTTAAATACTGTTCATCCTGATGATAAAGATTATGTTGCTGAAAAATGGACAGCTGGATTAAACGGCGAGGAATATGATATTGAACACCGGTTGTTGATAAATGGCAAGGTAAAATGGGTTCGGGAAAAGGCGGACGTTACATTTGATGAAAATGGTAGTGCTATAAAAGCTGTAGGAATTACACAAGACATCACAGAAAAGAAAAAAGCAGAGATAGAATTACGAGAGCATGAGAATCAGTTAGGCTTCATTTACGATTCTGCCGCAGACATTCTTTATTATCTGAAAGCGGAAGGCGGATCTCAGTATAGGTTCCTTTCTGTAAACAATGCGTTTCTTAAAGCCACAGGCCTGTTATCCGATGAGATTGTAGGCAAACCCCTAAATGAAGTTATTCCGGAATCGTCATTGGGGTTGGTGCGCTCAAATTATGAAAAAGCGATTCGGGAGAAAAAAATCGTTACCTGGGAAGAAACCTCCCAATACCCATCCGGGTTGAAAACAGGTATTGTAAGCATTGCCCCCATTTTTGATGAAAAGGGAAATTGTACAAACCTTGTAGGATCTGTGCATGACATCACCGAGCGCAAGCTGGCGGATGAGAAGGTTCGTGAAAAAGACATCCAGTTCAGAAAGCTTTCATCAAATGTACCCGATTTAATTTTTCAATTTACAAGGAGACCCGATGGAACCTATTGCGTTCCAATTGCCTCAGAAGGTATTAAGAACATTTTTGGATGTTCCCCTGAAGATGTAGTTGAAGACTTTGCTCCTATTGGCAGAGTAATTTACCCTGAAGATGCGGAAAGAGTAATTAGTGACATTGAGTACTCAGCAAAGCATTTGACTTATTTTACCTGTGAATTTAGAGTGCAAATACCTGGCAAAGATATCCAATGGATTTATTCCAGATCATCACCTGAGAAATTGGAAGATGGTAGTATAACTTGGTATGGCTTTAATGCTGATATTACCCTTCTTAAACAGGCAGAGGAAGAACTAATAAAAGCCAAAGAAAAAGCCGAAGAAAGTGATCGTCTCAAGTCAGCATTTCTAGCCAATATGAGCCATGAGATCCGTACACCAATGAATGGTATTCTGGGATTTTTGGAATTACTTAAAGAACAGGATTTAACAGAAACCAAAAAGGAAAATTATATTAACATAGTAAATAAGGGAGGGGTAAGGCTTCTAAATACAATTAACGATATTATCGAGGTATCAAAAATCGAATCAAATAATATTGAAATAGATAAAGAAAGGATCAGTATTAAGAGTTTACTTAAGTATTATTATGAATTCTTCTTGCTGGAAACCAAATCAAAGGGGCTTGATTTTAAACTTATTAAGGAACCGAAAATAAAAAATGTTATTATTTATTCTGATAAAAACAAACTACATTCAATATTAACCAACCTGATTAAAAACGCCATTAAATTTACCAAAACTGGCAAAATTGAATTGGGCTGTGAAATGAATAAAAATGCATTAAAGTTTTTTGTTAGTGATACAGGAATGGGTATAAAAAAAGAACGACTGAAAGCAGTTTTCGACCGTTTTGTGCAAGCTGATATTAATATTACTAAAGGTTATGAGGGTTCCGGGCTTGGCTTATCTATTTGCAAGTCATATGTAGAGTTACTTGGGGGTAAAATTTGGGTGGAATCAGAAGAGAATAAAGGCTCAACATTCTTTTTCACTATCCCTATAGATAACGGTAGAGATAAAAACGAACAAGGAGGCATTATTAGTGAAGAAATTAGTATTGACGAAACTAAACTAAAATCAGATAAAAAATTAAAAATATTAATTGCAGAAGATGATCAAGTAAGTTCAATGTATCTGAAAACCCTACTTGAGACAATTTACGGAGAGGTATTGCAAGCTCATACTGGAGATGAAACCGTTTACTTATGTTATAACAACCCCGACATCGACATTATATTAATGGATATCAAAATGCCGGACATCAGCGGATATGATGCTACTAGAAAAATTAGAAAATTCAATAAAAATGTTCATATAATAGCACAAACAGCTTTCGCTTTTTCAGAAGATGAAATAAAGGCAAAACAGGCCGGGTGCGATGCATATCTTACAAAACCAATAAAAAAAGAAGTGCTATATGATTTTATAGAAAAGCACCTGGAAACTAAATGAACCGACAGTCTGATACTTGAGTAACAGTTAACAGGTAGACAAAGCAAGGCATTATTACGCCAATATATTCAGCTTATTACATTACCATTCCTCACCAAAAACGTAATTACGATCAGGCTTTATTTTATCAGTTATCAGATATTAAAACTGCAACTATAATTCAAGGTGTTTTAAAAATATTGCAGCATGGAATATGTCTAGTTTGAATCAAATTGTAACAAATAATTATATAATCCGTCTGATGTTAAATGTATATTAAAATAAACATGAATTATGATCCCTAAAAAAAGCACACTACATAAAATCGAAAAGATTGGAGCTATAGCAGGAATACTTTCAATAATATTTTACATAGCTGCGATAATTCCATTTCTTCCAAATGCTATAGGATTACTTTTAGCATTTTCCTTCCCATTATTATGGATAATATCCTTTATGGGCCTTTATCATTTTTTAAAGAAACAAAATCATACTCCATCATTAGAGATTGCATATATTTTTGGAATTATTGGAGGGGCGCTTGTTTGTACTTTGCTCATTGTTCAGCAGGCAAATATGATATGGCATCACGAGGCAATGGCAGCAGCTAGTAGTGAAGAAGCAAAGGCGTTGCTTAAAGCCTCATTTAGGGGCGCAAACAGGGTGCAAGCAGCTATGGATGTTGCCTTTGATATATTTATTACTATTTCGTGGATTCTTTTTGGGATAAACATTGCCCGGAGCCCCAGTTTTAATAAAATATTTGGGTGGGCAGGAAGTTTAATAGCACTCGGACTGCTAACTTTAAACATGTATACATTTCCAACCGCCCCTGCCGAATCAGGTTTATTCGACCTTGGCCCATTTTTGGCTTTGTGGGTTTTTATATTATTTATTTGGTTTACTGTAATATTGTTCAAAAAGAAGCAAAGAGTAGCGCAGAATGCGCATTAATTAACAAACAAATTAAATACAAATTATGGTAAAAAATTACAGGTTAAATGTAAGGCAGATAAAATATTAGGGTGGTTAAACTAACCACCCCTAACTAGAATAAGATATTGTTACTAATTAACAATTTCTATTCAACCCTTGTCCAATAAGTTGTTCTTCCTAATAAACTTATTCCAACATATCCTCTTATCTTTAGCCTATTCAAATCATTCTTATCAGTAAACTCCATGTAACAACTGTAGGTTTTGCCGTTCTTAGGATCATATATATCGCCATCTTCCCACTCATCTTCATCGAAAACAAAATTGGTTAATAGCTCTAAACCTAAGCTTGGGCGCTTTTTAAGTTCTGGGTCTGGATTATGTTTATCTAGTTTTGGATTTCCTGTTTCAGTGTCTATTGGATCCTTTATCCATACAATTTTGCCGAAAAATTTATCACCTTCCTTAAAAATTTTAACATGTGCATCCTTGTCTTCATTCATCCAAACACCAAGAATATCATCAGCTACAACTTCTTGTGCCTGAGCCTGTATAACAGGCATAATCATAATGCCTATAATGGCAATTAGCAAGCTCATTTTTTTCATAGATATTATTTTAAATTATTATTAATTCGATTTTAGCGTTATAATAGAACTCCGCTAATATATACTTTTAATTTCATTTGAGTATAATCAGAGATTTTAAAAATGGAGTTTAATACACAAATTATCATCAAAACTATTTGATTTTATCTTTTTCTATCTTTACCATCATAAACGTAGAACAATGATTAATAAATATATTACCATAATTATTTTAATTTTAAGTATAGGGTTGAGCGCAAGCGGTCAACAATTTCACGGAGGTATTATTGCGGGATTGGCAGGAACCCAGGTTGCCGGAGATACATATTCAGGATATAATAAAGCAGGGTTATTTGCCGGTGGATTTGTAAGTCTGGATGTTGGAGAAAAATCAGCTTTTCAGATGGAGCTCACATATTTTCAGAAAGGTAGTCGTGAAAATCCTCGTGAAAAAAACGGCTATCAGTCATATTTATTAAGGCTGAATTATATCGAAATGCCTGTTTTTTACCAATATAAAGCAGGAAGATTTACAGTTGAAGCTGGCCCGTCGACCGGGTTTTTATTAAATTATTTTGAAGAGGTTAACGAACAGATAATAAGTGATGAACAGGGTTACAACAAACCTGCGAGAGTTAGTTTTCAAATTAATCTGGGGGTTCGTTTTGCATTAACCCAACATATTGGTGTTGATTTTAGAACAAATAACTCCTTATTGAATGTGTTTTCCCACAACCAAACTGGTGATGTTCATCGTATTTGGGCTTATGGAAGATATAATGACTCCCTGGTTCTGTCAGTTTATTATCAGTTTAGGTAGGTCACCCTTTCCGTTTATATTACATTTAGTACTCTGGGGTTTTTAAGGGATAAGGTATTGGGATATAAGGGTATAGTGTTGACCATATTATGATCCTTATTTGCATTTTTGGGTCAGCCTATTTCAGGACGAGACACTAATTTTACCTATTCCCTTATACCACTATACCCAATATCCCCACACCACCTTTTAAACCTTCCACTTAATACTACATCCTGTACTTGGTATTTGTTCCTCAGGCACCTCTTTGCCAGCCACCACAAGGTCTAGCGCTGTACGCAAATCTTTTCCTGTTACGGGCACTTTGTTACCCGGTCGTGAGCCATCAAGTTGCCCTCTGTAAACACATTTTCCGGTTGCATCAAACAAATTAAAATCGGGGGTACAAGCCGCATCATATGCCTTTGCAACTTCCTGTGATTCATCAAAAAGATATAGAAAAGGAAACTTTAATGATAATGCCAACTCTTTCATTTTATCAGGATGATCATCCGGATAATTTACAACGTCGTTTGAATTTATTGCCACAACACCAATTCCGTTATCGATATAATCATAACCAATCTTTACAAGCTCATGAATAACATGCAACACATACGGGCAGTGATTACAAATAAACATAACGAGCGTTCCTTTACCACCCTTAATATCATCAGATGAAACAATAGTATTGCTAATTGTATCGGGTAATTTAAATTCGGGCATTGAGAAACCCAGTGGTATTTTGTTTGTTGGCGTGAGAGACATATTAACTTTAGTTTTTATTTATTGCAAAGTTAATGAAAGCTGCAAACTAGATTCAAACAAACATTCAACATCACAGTAAACCAAACTCTATTATATTTGCTAGTAATTAAATTTATGTGAAAAAAATTCTGCTCATACGTTTTAGTTCAATTGGAGACATAGTTCTTACATCTCCTGTTATTCGAGCTATTGTTCGGCAAACAGATTATGAACTGCATGTTATTACAAAAAAGCAATATGAAGATTTGTTTTCGGCAAATCCTAACATTACCAAGGTTCATTCTATAAATAAAAATATCTCAGAGTGCCTAACCGAACTTAAAAATGAAAACTTTGATGTAATTATAGATTTGCAGAAGAATCTAAGATCTTCTCGTCTTAAACGTGAGCTGAAGGTTAAAAGTTATTCCTTCCCAAAATTAAACATCGAAAAGTGGCTGATAGTTAATTTCAAAATAAATAAATTGCCAAACATCCACATTGTCGACAGGTATTTTAAGGCGGTAGAATCACTAGGCATTGTTAACGATAATATTGGTCTTGAATATTATATACCGGCTGATGATGAGGTGGCTCCTGAGACCATAGATTCGCGCCTTAGGGAAAAATATATAAGCTTTGTTATTGGCGGACAACATTCTACTAAAATACTACCTCCTGAAAAAGTGGCTTTAATTATTGCTAAAATTGGTATGCCGGTAGTACTTTTGGGTGGACCCGAAGACAAGAAAAGAGGCAAAGAAATAAGTTCCCTGGCTCCCATTGCCGACATAATTGATACATGTGGTGAACTAAATATAAACCAATCGGCATCTTTAGTTCGGTTGTCTGAAGTTGTTATAACAAACGACACAGGACTTATGCACATTGCTGCAGCTTTCAATAAACCTACAGTTAGTATTTGGGGAAATACAATTCCTGAATTTGGTATGTATCCATATATGCCTGAGAATAAGAGCAAATATTTTATTTCTGAAGTAGAAGGTTTGCGATGCAGACCGTGCAGCAAGCTAGGCTACAGCAAGTGTCCGAAGAAACATTTTAAATGCATGATGGATCAGGATGTGGATGGTATTGCTGAGGCTGTGAATAGCTTCTTAAATAAGAAATAATTACACCTAAATATACTACATGCAGTTTGGAATCGTAAACAAAATAGTTACTATCCTCTTCCTATAGCAACAAAAGGGTTATTAACTTTTTCGAAACCTATGCTTGTCTCAGGACCATGGCCCGGATAAACAACAGTGTCATCAGGAAGGGTGAAAAGTTTTTCCCAGATACTGTTTTGCAATATGTCATAATTTCCCGTTGGCAGGTCAGTGCGGCCTATGCTTTGGTTAAAAAGCACATCTCCGGTTATAACAAAATTACTTTCGGGAGAATAGAAACATAAACTTCCGTTAGCATGTCCCGGTGTGAAAAATACTTTTAATCTGGAATTTCCAAAAACAACATCATCGTTTTCGTTAATATAATTATCAATAACAATTTTTTCATCTATGTTAAGGCCAAAAGTGGAAGCATATGTAGCTGCATTCTCAAGAAAAGGAACACAATCCTTATGAGCTGTGAGTTTAAGATTATACTTATTGGCCATATAATTATTACCCCCAATATGATCAACATGCGCATGGGTGAGCAATAACATCACAGGTTTTAGATTGTGAAATTTAATATAATCATCAATTTCTGCTTCTTCCGATTGACCATCCATCGCAGAATCAATAATAATACATTCACCGGTTTCATCCGATAATAAATATGTGTTTACCTGGAAAGGATTAAATGTAAATCTTTTAAGAGTTATCATGGTATTTTTACTTCAATTGTTTGAAATTAAGAAGACGTATAATTAAATACGAACAGTCAAAATTACATTAATCACAAAATAAACATGTAATCCTCGAAAATAAAATGGTGTGGATTTTGTTATAATTTAGCAAATCATTACTAAGTTGCTGTTTGTTGAGAGAGATATTCAAAAATATAATTAACTATAAATGCATAGGTCTGATACTTTTTGCAACAGCCCTTCTGTTCACATCAAAGGTTAATGCACAGTTCTATAATGGATCGAATCAGACGTTTGGAAAGAACAGAGTTCAATACAATAACTTTCTCTGGACATATTATAAGTTTAGAGATATCGACACCTACTTTTATTTAAACGGCAAAGAATTAGCCCAATATGTTGCAAGATATGCAACATTGCAAATTCCCCTAATTGAGTTAAAACTGGGGAGTATGCTGGATAAAAAAATCCAGTTTATTATCTTCAACAACTTAACCGATCTTAAACAAAGCAACATCGGTTTAATGACGCACGAGGATTATAACGTTGGGGGCATCACACATATAATTGGCTCTAAGGTATTTTTATACTTCGACGGGAATCATGTTAAATTTGAGGAGCAAATCAGGGATGGAATAGCACAAGTTCTTTTTAATCAGATGATGTTCGGGGGAACAATGGGGCAGCAGGTAAAGTCGTCTACATTTTTTTCTCTTCCCGACTGGTACAAGGTTGGGATAATTTCCTGGCTTGGCAAAGACTGGAGTGTTGAATATGATAATCGTGTTCGTGATGGAATTCTTTCAGGAAGATACGATAAGGTAAATAACCTGACAGGTGAGGATGCTGTTTATGCAGGACATTCGCTGTGGAGGTTTATTGCGCAACGATTTGGCAAATCAACAGTTAGTAATATTATTCACATGACAAGCATGAGTAATAGTATTGATAAAGGATTTATGTATGTTACCGGCCTTTCGTTTAAACAGTTAACCCAAGAATGGAAAGAATATTATCTGAATGAATATTCACCATTGGCAGAGCTTAATGCAACACCTGATGGCCTTTTAGATATCAAATATAAGTCCGACATTAGATACGGACAGCCTCATATTAGTCCTACAGGTGATTATCTTGCATATACGACAAATGAATTTGGAAAGTATAAGATCTACCTCTACAACACTGTTACAGGCAAGAAGAAGAAAATATTTAAGCGAGGCGTAACAATAGGAACCAAGACCGATTATTCATATCCATTATTATCGTGGCATCCTACTGGAAAATTATTGGCATTTATAATTGAAGACAAAGGAATGCCCTGGCTTTACAGGTATAATATTGAAGACAAGGGGTTTACAAAACAAATTATATATAATGTTCAAAAAGTAACCGACTTTAGTTTTTCCGATAATGGCCAGTTTTTTGTTATGTCGGCCGTGCAAAAGGGTCAATCGGATTTATTTGTTTACAACATAGCGGCAAGCTCATTCAATCAAATAACCGATGACATTTACTCAGAATTAAATCCTGCGTTTATCAATAATTCGAAGCAGATTGTATTTAGTTCAAACAGGGTAAACGACACAATTGGAAAAGAGGCTGAGGAGATTGTTGGTGTTCCTGATAATTTCGATCTCTTTGTTTACGATTATGCTAATAAAAACCCAATACTTAAACGCATCACCAACACACCGGTTGCAGATGAAATTATGCCTGGTTCATATGGGTATAATACAATCAGTTATCTGAGTGACGAAAGCGGAGTTTATAACTCATATCTTGCTACTCTTGACAGTGCAGTAAGTTCGGTAGATACAACAATACATTATCGTTATTTTATACATAAAAAAGCAGTTTCTAATTATTCACGCGACATTCTCGATCAAAAAGTTAGCTCAAGAGCAGGAAAAAAGACATCGGTTGTATTTATTGACAATCAATACATGATGTTTATTGAAGATACTCCATCATATGCAGAAGTGCCGGAAGTAATACCTGATACTACCGCCTATATGTTGCAGTTACTAAAGGATTACAATAAAAAGCCTCCAGAAATTCAAGTAGCGAAAAAAAGCAAATCAGCCAAAGAAAATAAGGAAGTTCAAAAAGAAGTTACACCTACAAAGCCTAAGTTTAAGAGGTTTAACATGGTTTATAAAAATGAAAAGGGAGAAGAAGTTATAGGCAACCAGGGAGAGGGGGCTATTACAACAGATAATATTCAGTATAGTTTTAATAAGGACGGATTGGTTACACTTAAGGATGAAGAAGATTTCACTATTCCAAAGAGATTAAATTATAACGTCTCGTATTTTATTAACGACCTGGTATCACAAATTGATTTTAACTACATAAATTATGGTTATCAGCCATTTACCGGAGGGAGTGGACCAATATACTTAAATCCGGGATTTAATATCTTTTTTCAGATTGGGATGAACGACCTAATGGAAGACCACAGGCTTGTTGGTGGGGTAAGGTTAAATTTAAGCCTGATTAATAATGAATACATCTTTAGTTATGCAAATCTAAAAAAGAGACTCGATAAAGAAGTTGTATTTCACCGTAACACACTTGAAGGTACTAACGGCTATACTATTATGAGAGTGCACTCTCACGAAGTGTTTTACATATTAAAATGGCCATTTAACGAAGCACTAAGCCTCAGAGGAACTGGAATGTACCGAAACGACATGTATGTAACTCTTGCAACCGACCAAACCAACCTCGATCAACCGACAGTTTATAATAACTGGGCAGGTTTAAAGGGAGAACTGGTATTCGATAATACAAGAGATCTTGGTATTAATTTGTATCAGGGTACACGCTATAAAATTTTTGCAGAATACCATCAGCTAATAAAAAATAGCAGTAACAATCTTGTAGTAATAGGTTTCGATTTTAGAAACTATCAAAAAATACATCGTACATTTATTTGGGCCAGTCGAATAGCCGGAAGTACATCCTTGGGTAGCGACAAATTAATTTATTACATGGGAGGGGTTGACAATTGGCTGTTCCCTAAATTTAACATGGATACACCAATCGATTATAACCAAAATTACGCCTTTCAAACACTTGCTACAAATATGCGCGGATTCAATCAAAATATTAGAAATGGAAATAGCTTTGTTGTGATAAATTCTGAGCTTCGTTTTCCAATATTTCAATATTTTTCTAAAACACCCATTAGCTCTGGTTTTTTGAGAAGTTTTCAGTTTGTTGGTTTTGGCGACATAGGAACTGCATGGACAGGATCAAATCCTTATTCGCGAGAAAACTCTTTGTTTACTAAATATGTTGATAGTGGCCCAATGCACATATCGGTTGAGGTACAAAAAGAACCCATAGTTGGTGGCTTTGGTATTGGTGCTCGTGCTACTTTGATGGGCTATTTCATCAGAGGAGATGTCTCTTGGGGTGTTGATGATTATAGGGTTAGAAAACCAGTATATTATCTTTCACTAAGCCTGGATTTTTAATATTTCATCAAGAAGCCCGTCAAATAGTAGATATCCAATACATCACCAATATTTATTTTGGATTAAAATGCTTTTGGATTTTTCAATATGAATTTAAGTCAAACATTGTACATAAAAAACTATGCCAAAGAAGGATAAATTTTTTTTTAGGCTAAATATTTTTATAACAACTTAATTTTCCGCCGTTTATTTTTTCCACATACTCATGTTAATAAATTTTACTAGTTTTCGTTAGTATGTGTTGTATATTGCATCGTTTTAGAAGAATGCCTTTTCTTTTCGCAAAGCAATCATTTACAGCAATATATACAATATCAATTTTAAGCATAGTTTAACTAATGGAAAATAATTTATACTTAAATTTCGAGGATCAAACTAAGCAAATAGCAGGTGAAAAAGGGCTAGAAAAAGGGTTGGAAAAGGGACTGGAAGAGGAAAAAAGTTTTTACGATAAAGTTTTAGAGAAAAGATCACAATTGGAAACAACAGACGCTGCTATAGAAATTGTAGCAAAAAGCAAACTACTATTAAATAAGACCCCGGAAAGTGCTGTAAAGAGTTCAATCCCAAAAAAATATTTTGGGAATGAGGAGGTATTAAAGACTGCAACAAAATATTTTAAAGGAGATGAGCTTGCTGCAAAAGTATGGATGAATAAATATGCATTAAAGGATAGTTCCGGTAAATTCTACGAGCTTACTCCTGAAGATATGCATAGAAGAATTTCTGGTGAAATTGCCAGAATAGAAAAAAAGTATAAAAATCCAATGTCAGAAAGCGAGATTTTCGATGTACTTAAGGATTTTAAATACATAATACCAGCAGGCAGTCCAATGGCAGGCATTGGCAATGATAACCAAATTTCATCCTTGTCTAACTGTTTTGTTATAGGTAATGAAGGGGTGTCTGATTCCTATGGTGGAATTTTAAAAATTGATCAAGAGCAGGTTCAGTTGATGAAACGAAGGGGAGGAGTTGGTCATGATTTATCTCATATTCGTCCACAGGGAAGTCCAGTAAAAAATACAGCATTAACATCAACGGGTGTTGTACCATTTATGGACAGGTATTCGAACTCCACTCGTGAAGTTGCACAAGACGGACGAAGAGGAGCATTGATGCTTAGCATAAGTATAAAACATCCCGATGCTGAAAAATTTATTGATGCAAAAACTGAACCCGGAAGAATTACAGGAGCGAATATCTCAATAAAGCTCGATGATGAGTTTATGAATGCTGTAAAAAATGACACACCCTATAAACAACAGTATATTACAAATTCTGATAATCCTAAATACGAAAAAGAAATCAACGCCCGTGAACTCTGGAATAAAATTGTGCATAATGCATGGTCATCAGCCGAACCGGGAATATTGTTCTGGGACACAGTGATCAGAGAATCCATACCTGACGTATATTCTGATTATGGCTTTCAAACAGTGTCAACCAATCCATGTGGAGAAATTCCTCTTTGCCCTTACGACAGCTGTAGGCTGCTTGCTTTAAATTTGTACAGTTACGTTGAAAATGCATATACAAAAGAAGCCTATTTCAATGGTGATAAATTCACTGCCCATGCAAGAATTTCACAGCGTATAATGGATGACATTATTGACTTAGAAATAGAAAAGATAGATCTAATAATATCAAAAATAGACGCCGATCCTGAATCTGAAGAAATTAAACAGGTAGAAAGAAAGTTGTGGGAGAAAATTCGTGAAAAATCAATACAGGGAAGAAGAACCGGCATTGGCATTACTGCAGAAGGAGACATGCTTGCTGCTTTGGGTCTTCAGTATGGATCAGATGAAGCAATAACATTCTCTACTGAGGTTCATAAACTTCTTGCTATAGAGGTTTATCGCGCATCTGTAGATTTAGCAGAAGATCGTGGAAGTTTTGAAATATTTGACGCTACTCGTGAAATAAACAACCCATTTATACAAAGAATTAAAGAACATGCTCCTCATGTATATGATAAAATGGTTAAAGTGGGTAGGCGTAATATTTCTATGCTTACAATTGCGCCAACAGGCAGCATAAGCATATGTACACAAACAACATCGGGTATCGAACCTGTATTTATGGTTTCCTACAAACGTCGACGCAAGGTAAATCCAAACGATAAAAACGTTGTGGTAAGTTTTGTAGATGAAGTTGGAGATACATGGGAAGAATACAATGTTTTCCACCCTAAGTTTGAAACCTGGTTAAAGATTAATGGTTATAACGTTGAAGAAGTTAAAGATAAGTCCGAAGACGAATTAAATAAAATTATCACACTCTCCCCCTATCATAAGGCAACATCAACTGATATCAACTGGGTAAACAAAGTGAAGATGCAGGGTGAAATACAAAAATGGGTAGATCACTCAATCAGTGTAACCGTAAATATTCCCGAAAACACACCCGAAGAACTTGTTAGTGATATTTACTTAAAAGCTTGGGAAAGTGGCTGTAAAGGCATGACGATTTATCGTGAGGGTTCTCGATCGGGAGTACTTGTAAGCAACGATAAAAAAGAAGATAAAGACGAATTTTGCGATTCCAGAGCTCCATCACGACCAAAAACTATAGAGGCTGATATTATCCGGTTTCAAAATAATTATGAAAAATGGCTGGCGGTAATTGGTAAAATCAATGATAAACCTTACGAAGTATTTACAGGTAAGGCTGAAGACTTTTATCTACCTCCTTATGTTGAAGCGGGTTGGGTTACGAAGATAAAAAAGAAAGGTGAACGCACAAGATATGACTTTGAGTTTGATGATAAACAAGGATATAGAATAGTTCTTCCTGCATTGTCAAGATCCTTCGAACAGGAATTTTGGAACTATGCCAAGCTTATTTCAGGAGTTCTGCGTCATGGTATGCCACTTACATATGTTATCGATCTTATTTCTAATCTTACTGTTCCGGAAGATAATATTAATACATGGAAGAATGGAGTTGTCCGTGCCTTAAAACAGTATATTCCTGATGGTACTCAAGCTACAGAGAAGGTATGCCCTGAATGTAAAGAAGAAACTGTAGTATATGAAGATGGCTGCCTAATCTGCAAATCATGTGGTCATACAAAATGTAGCTAATATTCTTTTTAATAGATTATAGAAAGTCGTCTCTCAGGCGACTTTTTTTATTTTAGGAAAATCCAGGTGTTAACTCCTTTAACTCGAGCGCGTTTGCAACGCGTTCGCATTTAATCATCCCGGTTTATGCAATAGAAGGTAAGGAACGAGCTGAACTATTGCATTGGCAAGGGTAATCCCGTACCGATATTTGTCGGTATAGATTTTCACCAAAGTGGGGTTTACAAAATGGATAAAAATCTCTGTCGATATGCAGTAGAACTCTTTTTGGGTTCTAATGTATATTTAGGGTTAATATTTTTATAATTTTGCGTTCCCTTTTTAGGACTATTATTGGAGAGGTGTCCGAGTGGCTTAAGGAGCACGCTTGGAAAGCGTGTGTACGCCAAAAGTGTACCGCGGGTTCGAAAAGCCCAAACCTCCCTAGTATCAAGGTCTGCAGCGATTATTCCTTACACTAATTTTCTATAGATTTCACTCAAAACACATTGCTTTTTACATTGCTTTTTGGGTTTACATTGCTCTCTACATTGCTTTTTTTTCACTAAAAAAGTAAAGAAATGGCCACAGTAAAAATCATTTACCGCAAAAATTCACCTCTCAAAAAAGGAAACTATCCTTTGGCGATAAGAGTAACACATTTAAACAATCCTGCTGTACATATTAGGATAAAGGGTATCTCTGTTAGTGATCCTAAAGAATGGAATTCAGAACTATCCAGGTTCACAAAAGTTAAGAAGGATTATAAAGTTCATAATAAGACGCTAACAGATATTGAAGATAAAGCAGATCTCTTACTATCCAAATTATTGTCCAGAAATGAGTTTAGTATTAAAAAGTTTAAAACACTATACCTTGGAGAAAAGACAACCGAGTTTGTATTTGAGTCATTTCAAAACCAGTTAAAATATTTGAAACAAATTAAAAGATATGGTACTGCAGAATCATACGCATCAAGCAAGAATGCTATAATGAAATTTGTGAATAGCAACCAGCTTATGTTTACAGATATTGATTTTAGATTTCTATTATCCTTTGAGCATCACTTACGTGTAAAAGGAAACTCAGATAATACAATATCATATAAGATAAGACCACTTCGGGCTTTACACTACAAGTATTGCAATGAAGCGGACATCCCTCAACCCAACGCCTACAGAAGATTTAAAGTTGGAAGACTTAGTACTGTAACAACTAAAAGGTCTTTGAACAAACAACAGCTTAAAAAGATTGTTGAATATACTCCGCAAAATAATTCTGAGAAGATATCCAAGGATATGTTCATGTTTAGTTTCTTTACTCGTGGTATGAACATGGCAGATATCAGTAAGTTAAAAAGATCAAATATTATAGGCGATTCAATTGTTTATAGCAGGTCAAAAACAGGAACAACGTTTACAATAACCATATCTGAGGCTATAAGACTCATTATGGAAGATTACGAACAGACTGGATACATATTTCCAATTCTCAAGCCCAACCATAAGGATGAAAAATACTCAATTCGATTATTCACCAAATTTGTAAACAATAACTTGAAAAGAATTGCTGATAAACTCAGTATCCCAAAATTAACAACATATTATGCGAGGTATACATACAGCGCATTAGCAAGAGAAAATGGATTCTCTGTAGAAATGATATCACAAGCTTTAGGGCATAAAGACACAAAAACAACCAAGGTATACATGGACTCATTTGCTGATGAACAGATGGACAAAATGACTTCCGTTATATTTCAAAGTATCGTTCCAGTATTGCAATAGGATAATTCACACACCTCGCCATTTCACATCGTAAGCATCCATCAGCGAAGTGATGCGGCTTTGTCACGGGTGCGTAACCTGTAAACTCAATCGCTAATGTGCTAATACCTCCAAAAGCATTCATAAACCCTTTACAAAGATGCGAATGAAGCTATCTTTGCTTTAAGATGCTGAAATTGTGTTTATTACGTCACGTTTGCAGCTTAATGATTATTTCTACCCCCATAGAGGTCACTGTACGTGGGTACCCCCATCCTACATGCCATTGTAGCGCATAAAAATTAGTCAAAATCTGCCTTTCATTAAGAGAGCTCCATAATTATGAAATCGATTTATACTCGAAATACGTCACGTGCGATGACACGACCTGTTTGTTGAATCGAATGGGTAGTACATATTTATAAAGACAGATTATCACTTTACAAGGCGCTGAATGCAATAATTGTTTACTAATTCGTCAGCTTCTTTAGCGTTACAATCATTTTTTGTGCCGCTTATTTAATGATGCTTGGAATTCGTGCGGTTATCCTCTTCTCCAAAACATGGCGTTATTGATGCAAGCTTTATTTTACATCTGCATCCATTTTAAGCTGCTCATAACTAATCTTTCTTGAACGATCTCCTGCCCTATGTTACATGGGTCCATATAAGGATTAGATCTTTAAAATATACGATTGAGACTCTTAAAAAGCCGTTTTCGTATAAGGTTAATATTGAATTAATTACAGAGGTTTTTGGGAGCACTTAGTAGTACTTGCTATATATAACTTACGGAAAACGCTCCCACTTTTTTTGAATTATGGCCACGCGAAATCCTTCCAGGTATTGAATGCATCCCACATAAGCTTACTTGCTGCAAGTAAATAAATAATTCTTAGCTTTACTCTCTAAAATAACTCGACTTCTACAACATTACTAAAAGCTACGAAACAAAAGGTGTTCTTTACATACTAATACGGTGTTATAGAGTTACGTTTGTATTTTTTGTAAAGAAGAAATAAAATTAATACGGTTACTCCTTTGGTGAAAGCTATAATTCAAAAATAATTCTTATAACGTCGGCGATAAAGTAAATTAAGGTAAATTGCGAACTGTAATAAATACCCAAGCCTAAAATCTCAAATAAATGTTTAAATCATTACGGCAAAGACTGTTAGCAATCTTTTTATTATTCAGCGCTATATGTGTTGGAATAATCGTGTTACATAGTTTATACAATTATAAAAGGGATAAAATTGATACTGCCGACCGGGCTATAGATTTGATTTATACCTCCAATTTATTAAAATTTCACTTAATCTCTGATTTTCTTGCACTTGAGACAAAAAATGCGGATTTCTATAAAACTGGAGAAAGCGTATATCTCCAAAAATTGGATTCAATAAAACAATCAATTGAAAGACAAATTGTAGTCTTTGAAGAAAACGATGAAGCAAAAATTATTGACCTTAATTCAACGATTGCAGAAATTGAAAGAAACATGAATTTGCATGATTCTGCTGTCAATCAAATGATCGAATATATAAAATTACAAGGCCACTCGGATTATGGCTTTATTGGCAAAATGAGAAATAACGCTCACAAACTTGAGTATATCAAAGCATTGGATCAGTTAGAAATTTTAACTCTTAGAAGGCACGAAAAAGATTATTTATTGAGGTATGAAAATAGATATATTGATTCGGTAAAATACACAGAAGTTCGTCTTAAGAATCATATTGTACAAAATAAGGATTTGAATAGAAGCGAACTGGATTCCTGCCTGATGTTTTTAAATTCCTATATAACTTATTTTGATTCAGTTGTAATTCTTAATAAAGAAATAGGAATTATAGATAATTCAGCATTGTATTTAAAAGTGAGTCAGATTGAAGATGAGATTCAAAATGAATTTGCTGATTTAACAAGTTTGACCTTCGAAGCAGAAGAGGATATTCATAAGAATCTCAATTACGAATTTCTTGCTTATTCCGCTCTGTTGATTCTAATTAGTATCATTATTAGCTACTATTTATCGAACATAATAACCAAACCTATCTCGTTACTATCGCAAAAAACGAATGAATTTGTTCAAAGTGGTTTTGAGGATTCCATTGAATATGAAATCACATCGCGTGATAAAGAAATTGCAACCCTTGTAACAAGTTTCAAAATTCTGAAATCCGAAATTGTTGACTTACTCCGAAATTTTAAGCAAAAGGTAGAGGATCGAACTCAAACAATCAATAAACAAAATATTGAACTTATTGAGTTGAATGCAACTAAGGATAAGTTTTTCTCGATTATTGCTCACGATTTAAAAAGTCCGTTTAATTCAATGCTTGGTTTTGCAAAATTGTTAGATGAAGAGTATGATAGATATGACACAGAAAAAAAGAAGAAATTTATAAGAATGATTAATCAGAGCTTACACAACACCTACAAATTGCTTGAAAATTTGCTTCTTTGGTCGAGATCGCAAAAAGAGAATATTGATTTTAAACCAGAAAAAACAAACTTGTATTTATTAGCCAATGAAACAAAAAAATTACTTCTTCCATTAGCAGCAGATAAATCAATAAGACTAGTAAATCAAGTACCTGAAAAGATTACTATTTATGCTGATAAAGATATGCTTACAACAATAATCCGGAATTTAGTATCTAATGCAATTAAATTCACGCCTAAAAATGGAGAGATTATTATAAAAGCAGAAAACAAGCAACAATTTACGGAAATTGAGATAAAGGACAGTGGGGTTGGAATTGCAAAAGAAGTTCAATCTAAGCTATTTGATATTAGTGAAAACACATCAACACGTGGAACCGAAAATGAAACTGGAACTGGTCTAGGCTTAATATTATGTAAAGAATTTGTAGAAAAACACGGTGGGCATATTTGGGTTGAAAGTGAAGAAGGAAAAGGGAGTAATTTTAAGTTTACGCTGCCTTTGAGTATTTCAATATAAAAATGAATAATAATAAAGCTTAATAAATAGGACTCTAAGCGGTTTGCAAGACCTAGCGATGAGTACATGTTGAACTACATCCGGTCAACAAAGTTAAGCACCCAAAGCTTTTTCTATTCTACATCAACGCTCACCGTTTTTTTGCGAATTGAACGAGAAAGCTGTTTATCTCTAAAAATCAAGTAACTCACTTAATGGTATATCCAATGCTAGAGCGATTTCATGCAGATAATATGAGGTAGGATTAGTCTTCCCGTTCTCTACGCGCTCTATGCTTTGTCTTTCCTTGAAGCACTTATGAGCCAGGTCTGATTGCGTCAAACCTTGCGCCTCCCGCAAACTTACGATGCGCTTACCTAACTTCTTCAGAAAGACCTCCTTTTGCATTTAGCAAGTTTCCATATGCAATCTGGATGATTTTCAACTTATGTGTTGCGCAATTGATATTTTTTATTAGATTTGTATATTGCACAAACCCAAATGACATGAAATACTTTATCATTTTGCTGTCACTACTTTACATCTCTGTTGCTGTAAACTCCCAATCAATTCTTGAACTAAAAGAAGATGCTATTAAAGGTGACCCACTTTCACAATATTTCCTTGCATCTAAATACCATTCTGGAGAGGGAGTAAATAAAGACTTATCCGAGGCAGTTTATTGGTATGAAAAAAGTGCAGAGCAAGGATATGTTACAGCTCAAGTAGTATTAGGAGAAATGTATTGGTTTGGGACTGGAGTTGCAAAAGACAACCAGAAGGCTCTCTATTGGCTTGAGAAAGGTGCAAATCAAGACAACGCATGGGCTCAATCAAATACGGGGCGTCTATATCTTGGAGCTAAGGATATTCCAACTAATTATAGTAAAGCATTATTTTGGATAGAGAAAAGTGCAAATCAAGGGATGGATAATGCTTATTTTACAACCGGAATGTTGTATTCATTAGGAAGAGGAGCTCCAAAAAATTATCAGAAAGCCATATATTGGCTAACGAAGGCAGCAAATAGAAGTGATGAATTAGCTTGTTATGAATTGGGAATGTTATATTATAACGGAAAAGGAACTCCACAAGATTATAACAAAGCATTTCTTTGGCTTGAAGAAAGCGCAGCATTGGGTAATATCGACGCTCAATTTCGAGTTGGATACATGTACTTTCATAATGAGGGAGTATCAGGTGATTTGGAAAAAGCTGAATATTGGTACAAGAAATCCGCTGACAGTGGAAATGTTCAAGCACAATATCACCTAGGTTTGCTATATAATTTATTAAGAAATAAACAACAAGCTGCTAAATACATTAAAAAAGTCATTGAAAATGGTAACGACTACTTAAAGGAAAAAGCAGAGCAATTATGGGAAGAAGAAGAATTATATAAATATCAATAATTGTTTCAATTTTACATTTATTTTAATAAACAAGCACAAGTATAAAAAAATGTTATATATAAAGTAAAAAGAAAAGAAGAAGTAAGAGTACTTGAAGAATTAAAGTAAAACATTTATTTGGATATTTTTTAGCGAATAATAATGACTGTTTATCAGAATAAAAATGGATGGAAAATAATAAACTTAAAATTATGAGAAAGATAGTATTACTTATGGTGATAATGACGTTAATAATACAGGGAAATGGGTTTGCACAGGATAAAATCTTTATTGATGAAAAAGTGTATGAAACAACAAATTCGTGGGATTTTAAAATAGGCAGTCTTGGGAACCCTTCGAACCCGAATATTAGGGTAGGAAAACACTCAAATAATGGATATTTAATCATAACAATTAATGATTTTAGTAATACCACTGTTGCAGGAACATTATACATATTTTTAGAAGATGATACAATAATTAAATGTTATGACAAAGGTGTTACAGACAAGAATAATGGTAAGACTACCTCAGTATATTATCTTACGAAATCTGAAATTGAAAGACTAAAAAATTATAGGATCACAAAAGTTAGATATACAATAAAAAGAGTTGTCGGGTCGGATAATTATACAGCTAATAATTCAAAAGGATCTAGTTTTTCTAGTATTTCTCGTTTTACCGAACCAGATCCAGATTACAAAGATTATTATGAGACTGACAAAGAAATAAGAAAATTATTTCAATAAGAAAGCATGTAATAATCATGAAGCATCAATAATACGTTCACAGTATGGCGAATTGAACGAGAAAGTTGTTTATCTCTAAAAATTCACCAATTCCTTGAGGGAATTTCCAGTATCTGAGCTGCCTCTTATACGTAGAAAAAAGATTATTACTAACGCTATTACTAATCAGATATTTATAAATCTCTTAAGCTATTCAGTACATAAAAACCTATGCCAAAGAAGGATAAAAATGTTTTTAGACTAAAATATTTTATAACAACTTAATTTTCTGCCCTTTATTTTTTCCACATGCTCATGTTGATAAATATTAATAGTTACCACGTTAATAATCAGTATTTTCGTATCGTGAATTTAAACAAAAAAAGGCTGATGCCACAGCCTAATTTAAATTTGCAAACCGGGTAGCTTAATGAATAAAGCAACTTGAACTAAGAGTTAGATGGAGGTTTGATTCCTCCCCCGGTTACAAAACAAAAATAGTAAGAGTTTGTGAAATAAAAAGCGAACTCTTATTTTTTTTTCAAAAAGTTATCTAATTACATCTTATCATATTGATTTTTCGGATCTCTCGGGCCTGTTTTCGGGTGGAGCGAAGGTCAGATAGGAGGAGCCAGAAGGGCGACTATCAGATATATTGAATAATATGAGGCTGGCGATATTATTGACTTTTGCGTTAGGCTTCACGTGGGCTCAATAATGGTGACAGCTGAAACCTGAGCGACCCAAAGGCCCGTTAAACACAAAGAACGGTGGATTTTCAATGTGATGAAGAATGAATCTCTTTGAAAAGACAAAGTAGTTCTGGGTGATCGAAAGACGAAGACTTGCATAAAATCATGACTGATTTGTATTTTTACAACCGGCACGGTGATAAGTATTCATCTTTATGATTGCTTTTCAATCAGGCAGGATTTTTGCGTCAAGGATAGAGGAACTCCTTATTTCCTGACTAAATCCTCTAATGCTTCACCTCTAATTGGCTGTTGCCGAATAACATAGTAAACACTTAACTATTAACGCATTATAAAGGCTTTTAAGCATCTAAAACACATGTTTGGACTCCATATATCATTTCGGCATTTAAGTGCTTTAAATCCGATATAAGAGGGCAAATTTAGGCATTGTACTGCACATATATTGAGCAGGTGTGACAAGCAAATATCAAGTTGCATATATCTGTGTAAATTGTAAATTTGGGTCATCGTTCATTACTAGCCCAGCGGAGATTGATCAGATGGTATATGAGCTATACGGATTGACTCTAGAGGAGATTAAGATCGTTGAGGAGAGCTAATGCGAAAGCAGGAATATCTGTAAGTATAATGGGAGTAATTATTTTATGTATACCCAAAAAAGCACTAAAATAACGTGTTTTTATAATACGCTCTTTACGTGAGCATTACAAAGGTTTTTGGGTGAACTCGTAAGTACTATCTATATATGTATTACCAAAAACGCTCCCACTTTTTTTCGTGATTATGGTAAGCCTGAATAGTAATAATCAATTAATTCTGACGGCTTGAGGCGCTCAAGTGAATATACCCTGAGGCTATTTCTGTTGGAAGGAGCTCCCGATTTACCTACATCCTTCCAAAGCTTATCAAACTCTTTCTTGGTATTCTTCGAACGTTTCCATGAATTATTCACATCCACAACACCCAAAGCATGCACATACATGGACAATTCTGATGGCTGATTCAGTTTTAATGATTTCATGTATTGATTAGCTCCATGTTTCTTCTTCACATATTCTTTCAAGAGGGTGAGGGATACATGAGAATATTTCTCTATATGTGAGAAAATCTGACTTATTACATCAAACATTATTTTATCATCACGCTTAATTATTGCTACTCTTAATCTTGCTCCTGAACTAGTTGTTTTCTTGGATTTCTTAAAATTATCGTACTTCCGAGCTAATGGAAATAATTTATCAGCTAATTCAAACCTATGAGCATGCCACTTCAGTTTCAATGGTTCAATAGCCTCATTGAATATTGGTAATACATATGATTTGTCAGCAGCATACTTAAGGAGAAAGTGAAAAATTTTGATTGATGCAGTCATCTCATCGCGGAATTTTGATGAAAATATCTTTATGGTTTGTAGCATAGCATCTTCAACTTCATAATCATCCATTCCATTATAATAATCATCTTCAATTTTTGGATTTTCATAATCATCAGTTACAATACTATTGATCACACTCATGTCCATATCACGGAGTAGCTTTCCACTTGTACTGTAACCAATCAAATCACCTTTAAGTAAGTTTAGAGCAGTCTCAAAATGTTTACCGTAACCAAATACTTTAAGTAATATATCTTTAAGTTCGTCATTTCTATCTTTACGTACATCAGCGGAATATGCATCAATTACATCACCATGGTCACCCAGTGTCTTAAAAGCTTCCAGGTACATATTGTATTTATCTACCAGATATTCATATCCATCAACAGCTTCAAGATCATTATACGTTTGTCTTTCAAGGAGTTCTTCAAGAGTTGCTCTTTTTGCTTCAAGCTGTTCTATAATATCCTGCACCTTTACCTCATTAATATTTTTTGCATTTGAGTCCAGTATTCCTGTTGACTTTAGTATATCATCACATTTTGACACCCTTTGAAGTGTTTTGTGTAATCGCTCAGGTTTCTTTTCAAATGATTTTGTTAATAAAGTTACAAGTTCTATTTCTGAATCTATATCCTCAACTTGGTCGGGAGTTAACTCTTCATAAATTCTAATAATCTCTAAAGGTCTATCTCCTCGAATTCTTTTTGCGATTTGCTTTTCATCACGAAGAGTCCATGATCCCAGTACTATTATCAGTTCAATATCCTGATTGGTTATATTGATACCTTCTTTAATAACTGACGTTGTAATTATCCCATTTACTTCATCACGAATTTGATGGTTAGATATTAGATATTGATATGCTGCAGTAGATTTTTTGTCTGCATTTATATCATCAAATCGAAAGTCATATTCATCATACAAATATTTAGATATACTTTCATTTGTTTCTTTACTGCTGTTATTGAATATCAAGACCTTTTTAGTATTAGCATTTGACAGCATCAAGCCTGACTCATCGTCAAACTTATCATCTTGAAATAAATACCAGTGAACCAAAGTCGCAGTTAAATCTTTTACACTTGTCATTTTACTTAGGGATTTTGAAATAGGTAAATATATAAGCTTATCCTTTCTTGGATTTACTTCAATTACCTTAACTGTTGCCACTTTCAACCTTTTCTCTTCACCATCAAATGGTGTTCCTGTCATCAAAATCAACTTTGAATGGGTTTTCAGCAAGTCTCGACGCAATTTGTGTATTTGCATATGATGTGACATCTGAACTAGCTGGTGAGCCTCGTCAATAACGAGTATATCATCCTTTGTAAGAAGATCAATGAAACGAGGAAGTTGATGCAATGTTGTTCCAATAACAAGTTCATTATCTTTCAATATATTAGTTAAAGAAGTGGAATCTTCGAATCGTAAAGTCCATTCTTTTTCAAATGATGAACAAACTAAGTCGAAATTAAATTCAGCTTGTAGCTGTTGTGGAATTGCTGTAAGGAAAGTAGCATAAACGAATCTGTTTCCTTTTTTCTTCTGCATCTCCATCAACTCAGAAGAGAATCTGGTTTTACCAGTCCCAGGGTTTGCAACAAGCATTATTCTCCTCTCTTTTTCAATTATATCTAGAAGATCATCTTGCTTCTCATTAATATATTGGGTAATGTTTATTGTGTGCTGCTTTTTCATATGTCAAATATATGGAACATTTGGCTATTGATAAAGAGCCATAAAGTAAAAGTACTCTCTGGCATATTCATCAGGATTGTTTTGCATAAGATCAGTAGCATACCCCGGCCACCATATCTGGTTTAAAAGATCACGAAACGGTTCCTCCCATTTCTGTAATACTTCAATTTGTGTTACATCGATTTCATCGTTGTACATATGTCTTGCCCATGCCCTTGGTTTATTTTGGTATCTGGCGCACCTGGTTAGTAAAAGATGTGGCCTGTATACTGTAACGCATGTAAGAGCGGTTGGGATTTAGGTTTATGTGAGAAGACCGATAATATTAACACGTTACAGTACCAGCCACACTTATAAGCGTTAACAGGTTGCAAATTATGTCGAGCTTTAGTTTTTAAAAATCAAATAGCGCTTTTTAAAATGAGCTATTCAGGAATTCATTTTCTCAAAGAATTTTTCCAAAAGGATTTAAAGCGTATTAATTTCCAATACGCATAAGGCCCGGGCTAAACAGCTATGACACAGTGCGTTATATATACTAACACAAAAAATTTGAATAAAAAATTTCCAAAAAAATATTTCATAACATGTAGATATAGTATCTTTACCCCCGCAAAGTAGAAGAGTTCTTATAGGGATTTTTGAAGGATTACATTGCTTCATACCTTGCTTTTTGGAATCGGGAACATTCTGTGTTCCACTCTTGGAGAGGTGTCCGAGTGGCTTAAGGAGCACGCTTGGAAAGCGTGTGTACGCCAAAAGTGTACCGCGGGTTCGAATCCCGCCCTCTCCGCATAAGGAAACCCACAACGAAAGTTGTGGGTTTTTGTTTTTCTAAGCGTTGCAAACTTGTTTGCAAAAGCTAAGAAAAACAAAAACACAAAATCCTCTTCAGAGGATTGGGTTTCTATGCATGCCAAGGATTCCCCTTTGGGATCAACGCAGTTAATCCCTATTAACAAATCAATTTCTAAAACACATCAAACTTGTTTGCAAAAGTGCAAGAAAAACAAAAACACAAATCCTCTTCAGAGGATTGGGTTTCTATGCATGCCAAGGACTCCCTATTGGGATCAACGCAGTTAATCCCAATTAAATAAATATCTAAATTACATACAACTCATTTACAAAAGCTAAGAAAAACAAAAACACCAATACTCTTCAGAGGATTGGGTTTCTATGCATGCCCTGGACCCCCTATTGGGATCATCGCAGTTAATCCCTATTAAATCTAATCTTCCAAATCCCATCTAACTCATTTGCAAAACCCTACCCCTATTTAATTGCTATGTTGATATATTTAGCTATATTTGTGTTACCCAAAAACATCATTAATGAAAAGAAGTCGATTTAGGAATAATATAATTAATATTGTTACAAATCCGTTTTTTCTGGCAATTCCAATGTCAATTATTAACATTTTACTACTTCCTGTTTCTACATCAAAATATGAGGTTACCCACACAGAAAAACAAATAGCAAATAAGCCCCATGCAATTGAAAATTTTCACGACCTTAATAATGATGGGGATGATGAAAATGTGATTGCGTTTAACAACACCGTAAAGGGGAATGCTGCAATCAAGGTGCTTAATACTCACGGATCAAATCTTGACCAATGGAATTTTGATGGTTATTTTATGAATCAGGGAGCGCGCTATTATTGTGCAGATCTAGACAAGGATGATTTTCCTGAGATAGTTGTGTTTTACTATGAAAATGATTCCGTGTTTTTGGGATGTATTAAATCGTATCCTGAAAAAGAAGTGATTTTTCGCAAGAAGTTTATCACTAAAGTTTTGGAAAAAGACAGTAAAATTGATTTCTTTATTTCAGAACCAAATGCTGCAGACATTGATAATGATGGCAATAAAGAACTAGTGTTTATTCTTACTGCCGGATATTCTCAGCAACCCCGTTGTGTTTTTGTTTTTGATTTTCAGGATGATACAATTTTTCATTCACCAACCACAGGAATCAATCTGACGACTATGATAATTAAAGATCTAAATAACGATTCTTTTCCTGAAATATATTGCGGTTCATCATCGGTGGGCAATATTGATGTCAACTCTGGAATCCCTTTTAGTGATTATAGCTCATGGTTAGTAGGATTTAATCATAAGCTTGAATTTTTGTTTCCCCCTGTGGAAAACGAAGGTGGCATAAGCTCTTCTGTAGTTGTGAGTGAATTTGCAAATAGAGCTAACAGTAGTTCCATTGTTGCTCTAACAAGAAATAACAAAACATATAAAGACAGACTTATTTTTTATGATAATAATTGTGAAGAAGTATACAGCAAAACATTTGAATTTATGCCTGAAGTACATGCAAGGGTTAACTTACATCTCTTTCCGCTAACAATTCAAAAAAGACCTTATATTTATTTAGGGATAATGGATAACTCTCTTTTTTTTATAAATAAGGACAGGAAAATTAAAACGATAGAAATAGAATTCGATTATCTGTCACCATGGCTTTCAGCTGATTTAAATAATGATGGACAAGATGAGCACATGTTTGTTTCAAAAGCTAATGAGTATCTTCACATCTTTGATCATGAGTTTGACAACTTTCTACAAGTGAAAACGAATTGGGAGATTCTAAGTGATGACCAATTTGTTATAGGTGTAAAGAATTATAAAAATAAACCAACGGAATTATTTATTAAAGCCAACGAGGAATTAAAATTTTACACATATAATCTTAATCCCCTGTATTATTTTCGGTTTATCATCTGGATTATTATTTACGCATGTGTTGTGATAATTTTCTGGTCTATTCAGTGGTTACAACGAGTTCAAATAAAAAGAAAGAAAGCAATCGAGGATACGATTAATTCTCTCCAGTTGAAAACCATTAAAAGCCAGTTGGATCCACATTTTATGTTTAATGTGTTAAACGGACTTGCTACCAATGTGGTGTTGGGAAAAACAGATGAAGCTCATAATCAAATCCTGAGATTTAGTACGCTGATGCGTTCAATGATTAATAGGGTTGACAGAATTGATATAAGTATTGAACAGGAAATAGAGTTTGTGAGGAATTATCTGGAGCTTGAAAAATTTAGATTTAAAGAAGACTTTAATTTTGAAATCGTAATTGATGGCAATACTGATATGTACGCAAGAATACCAAGAATGTTGATTCAGCTATTAGTTGAAAATGCAATAAAGCATGGTTTGATGAACAAAGAAAAGGATAAGAAAATTCTGATCACAGTAGCATTCTCAGAAAAACACTCAATAATATCTGTTGAAGATAATGGTATTGGCAGGGAAGCCGCACACAAAAAGGGTAGTAATTCAGGAAATGGACTTAGGCTTATTAATAACATGATAAACTTAAACCAAAGGTTAACAGGCAAAAAAATAACACTAACCTATATTGATCTTACTGACAACAATGGAAATGCTTGCGGTACAAGGGCTGAAGTAGTGATTTAAATCATTGAGACTATGATTTTAGTTAAAATAATATAGCCGACCGCAACACGTTTTAACTCAAGCTCGTTTGTAACGAGTTCGTATTTATTCATCCCGATTTATGCACACCCTAATCTTTCAAAATTCAAAATTCGTTATTCAGTATTCAATATTCAAAAACCACAATAATAAAATAACAAATCTCAACACCGCCTTCGGAACAGGCAGGTAACCCATAACAATCAAATAATCAATACTTTAATTCGAGCGCGTTTGCAACGCGTTCGCATTTAGATCCCGATTCACATGTCCCGATTTATGCACACCCTAATCTTTCAAAATTCAAAATTCAAAATTCGTTATTCAGTATTCAATATTCAAAAACCTCAATCATCAAAAAACAAATCTCAACCCCGCCTTCGGAACAGGCAAATAACTCACAACAATCAAATAATCAATACTTTAGTTCGGGCGCGTTTGCAACGCGTTCGCATTTAGATCCCGATTCACATGTCCCGATTTATGCACACCCTAATCTTTCAAAATTCAAAAACCGAAAAACATAATCCACCACCTTTAAAGTGATCCTGTTTCTTTTATCCCTGCCATAACTATACCCCAAAAGTAGTTCTAAAAAAGCAAAATAAAACAGCTTATACAAACTATTAAACAGCTTATACTGAAAATTAAGTGGTTCATACATTTTCCTAGATGCTTGGTTGAGCATAAGATAGATTAACATATTTTTGACATTCAAACCCATTTCTCATCACATTTGGAAATTCTATGCCTTAATTAAGACGATAATTTTATTGTAAAATTATTTTGAATCTGAATTAATTGGTTAGTGAATAGCGCTGACATTAAAGTTGTAAGTTTTACCTAAAAACTACCACCAAAAATGATAAAAGCGGTTATTGTTGATGATGAGGTTAGCGCATTAAGACAGCTAAAAACATTATTGAAACGAAATTTTGACAATATTGATGTTGTTGCAGAGTGTAGTGATGCAACATGTGCAAAAGCGGAAATCCAAAAAAATAAACCAGATGTTGTGTTTATGGACATCGAATTAAATGGCACTACAGCTTTTGAATTGCTTAAGGAGATTAGCTATAAGAATTTTAAAATAGTATTTGTAACTGCTCATAATGAGTATGCAACTCAGGCTTTTGAGCAAAATGCGATCGGATACTTATTAAAGCCAATTTGCCATACAAAGCTCGCCAAAACAATTGAAAGTATTGAAAAAGCGCTGGATTATACTGAAATTGAGCCCAAAATAGGTGAATTATTCCACAACCATTCGGTCAACGTAAATAAGGTTGTAATACAAACAACCACAAAGGATTACGTTCTGAAGCTTGATGATGTGATACGTTGTGAAGCGGACCGTAATTACACATACTTTTTTATGATTAATAATAATAAAATAGTTGCTTCTAAAAACATAAAGGAATATGCTAGTCTGTTTGAGAAACACTATTTCATTCGTCCCCACAAATCACACCTTGTTAATATTAATCACATAATTACTATCGACAAAACCAATGGTTGTTCTTTAATATTAAGTGATAATTCTTCAGTTCCAATTTCATTCAGAAAAAAGAGGTATGTTTTCAAGATCCTTAACCAATCCTTTTTGCATAATTAAAGGACGATTCCAGTATTTGATTACTGATCCATAAAGCCCTTTAATTGAAGGTAGATAAGAATAGAATATCCCGGATAAGTTTGGAAATCTAAGGACTTGCTGTATTTCTAAATTCCAATATTCAATATTCAAATAGCAAATAAATTCCAAACATTCAATATCTAAATTAGCAAAACCGATTAGAATATTGATATTTTGAGCATTATATTTTACCTGCCCGTTTTGCGGGCGGATTTGTATTTTGATTTTTGTGATTTCTTTATTTTTCCATACCCACCCCCAGAAATTCATGCTGATTTCCACCTGTTCGAACAACGATGGTTTCTAAAACCAATACGATAGTTAAATAATGAACAACGATAGTTAAACGGAAGTTTATTTTCAAAATTTATGCACTATGTTTGCTAGCACCTAAACCAATTTTATATAAGTATCTTGAATTATACCGACAATAATTATGTCGTAAAAGTGATATGAAATTATTTAACTAATATTAATCTTAAATTTAATTCTATGAAGAAAATTACAAGTTTACTTATTTTAATGATGGCAATTGCAATCAGCGGATTTGTCTCAGCGCAAACTTTGCCCGACCCTCCAACAAGTTTATCAGGAGTGGCTACACACCCAACTATTATTGAGTTAGATTGGGAACAAAATGCCGATGGAAACGATGTATTGCTGGTGTATTCTGAAAATAATACATTCGGCACACCATTAAATTCTATTTCCTATAGTGCAGGAGACGAAATCAATGGAGGCGGAACAGTATTATATGTTGGTTCCGACCTAACATTCGATCATGTTGACCTAACACCAATGCAAACATATTATTATAATGCATATAGTGTTGATGCCGATGTTGTATATTCAGTACCTGTTTCAACAAGCGCATATACTGATGTGCCTGTTATTGGCATAAACCCAACGGCAATTGATTTCGGAGAGGTAGCCGTTGGTTATCCCGAAACAGCCACTGTTAGTTTTGAAAATACAGGTGCTACAATATTAACTGTAGACTTGTCGGTTAACAATACCGATTACACTCTTGATGCTTATACAGTTGATGTTGATCCAAGCACTACCGAGGATGTGGAAGTAACATTTGATCCTGCCGTTGCAGGACCAAGCAATGGATATATTACGGTGCACTCAAACGACCCCAATAATCCATACATTTATGTTTCGCTTATGGGAGAGGGTTATATTCCTCCGGTTTTAAGTGTTAACCCTTTAACCCTCGATGAAGCATTAACAACAGGCGCCAGCTCATCTCAAATTCTTACTTTATCAAACACTGGTTCAGGTGATGCTGATTTTGTTATTACCAAACACGAATCCGGTTCCGGGAAGTTCCCATCAACAATTGAACTTAAAGAGCAAATACAGCAAAGGGCAATGATGATGCAACAACAACACGGTCAGATTTCTCCGGAAAATAAAAAACCACTCCAAACTACACGTGGTGTTGTATCAATGAATAATATCATAAACCCGGGAGCAACAATTTGTATTATTGACCCGGATAACGACCCTGCTAGTGGTGAAGAAATTTATACACTATTAACCAACGATAATAATGTTTGTGATTATGTAACCGAATTTACTACAATTACCGATTACTCTCAGTACAATGCTGTTTTCATCACTCTTGGTATCTTTGGTTATGGTGCATATATATTACAACCTGTTGATGTAACATATCTTGTGCCATATTTAGATAATGGTGGAAACATTTACATGGAAGGTGGTGATACTTGGTATTATGATCCAATATGGGAGGTCAATACACCTTTACATGCATACTTTGGAATAAATCCAATTGAAGATGGGTCATCAGATTTGTCAAATGTAAACGGCTTGAGTGGTGTATTTACCGAAGGTCTTTCATATGCATATTCAGGAGCTAACAATTGGATCGACAGAATTGAAGCCGGCGACCCAACAGCCTTTAATATATTAGAAAATCCTGATGTTAGCTATATTTGCGGTGTTGCTAACGAAACAGGACTATATAATACTATTGGTTCATCCTTTGTTTTAGGTGGCCTGGATGATAATGGTTCAAATACCCGCCTTGAGTTGCTAAACAGGATGTTGGAGTTTTTTAACCCCACCATCGCCCCTTGGCTAACAATTAACCCCCAAAGTGGTACCATTGGAACAGGAAAAGCTAACGCCGATATTAGCATTGGTTTCAATGCCGCATACTTGGCAGCCGACACATATACTGCCGATATTAGAATAAGCAGTAACGACCCTGTAAACCCAACACTTGTTGTGCCCGTTGAATTAGTAGTAACCGATGGTGGTAATGTTATTGCCAGCCCTAATCCAATGGATTTCGGATCGGTTATAATGGGTTATGATAAAGATATGACCCTAGTAGTTAGCAACAACGGTAACCAAACTATATTAGTTGACGAAGTGCTAACCGATAATGCCGATTATACAGTTTCATTACCTATTACATTACCCGATGCTATTGTTGTTAGCCCCGAAGATGGGCAGGCCGATGATGATATTACAATTATTTTCGATCCGTCAGAAAACCCATGTCCCGGTGTACAAACCATCGATTGGGCCTTGAATTATGATGTAAGAATGGAAGCATCCGTAACAATACTTGGCGAAGACGATGCTGTTGATACTGTTTACTGGGATGCTACAGGTGATGTTACTCTAATGACCCGTAATGATGATGGAACCTACTCAATTACAATAAATCCAAACAATTATTTTGGAGTAGCTTCTACCGACATAATACTTGGAATTAATTGCGTGTTCAATTCAGGTTATCAGTATACTGATCCCTGGGAATATGTAGGCAAGGATTTTACCACAACATGTACTCATTTTTACATTCCAATAACCACTACTGCATTTCCTTTAACAGCAGGAGCAAGTCAAAACGTAGTTGTAAACTTTGCCCCTTCGGTAACAACAACAAGTAATGGGATTCTAACCATATACAACGATGGAACTGAGGGAAATGTTGATGTTGTGTTAAACGGAGAGGGTGATTTTCCACCTGAAATGGTCGTAAGCCCTACTCAATTTGATGTAACCATGAATGCCGGAGAAATAGAAACCTCAGTGTTAACTATTAATAACAACGGTGATGGTGTTCTTACTTTTGATATAGAAGAAGAGCTTGTTGCAGGCAAAAGCCGTAGAACAAGAAATTATGGTGCCTATGCTGATGAAACACGGGTTGATGATAATACAGAGTTGCCAACAGGTATAACTAATCCCGACGTATTACCAAACAATAACCGCGGAGTTACAGGTATAAACGACATGGGAGATATTATTAATACATACTCTAGCTCATTCCAGAACTGCACAGGAATGACCTGGGCAGGTGATGAGCTTTTTGGCGTTAATTACAATGGCGATCTATATAAATATGATTTTGTAGCAGAGCAAGCTATTTGGGTTGCTAATATTCACAGTAGTCCTTTCGGTATTACCTGGGACGGTCAGTACTTATGGATAGGAAACGCAAGCGGAAATGTTTATGCCTATAATCTCGATGGTACTTCTGCCGTATTTTCATTTAGTTGTCCTTTTTCTAATTATCCTGCCATTACATATAATGGAGAGCATTTCTTAGTATCACAAGCATGGGTAACAAATTCAATCGTTTATGAAATAGACGAAACGGGAACCGAAGTCACTCAATATCCATCAAATATTGGTTATAGTATTTCAGAAATGGTATGGGCTGATGGTAACCCTGATGGAAATATCTGGTTTACTGATCAAAGTGGACACATTGGTCTTGTTGACATATCATCAGGTACTTGTGAGTTATCAACATATTTCGATTGGCCTTACTTTACAGGAAGTGATTATGCCATAGCATACAAAGGAAGTGATATTTGGTGGTCATCATGGAGTGGTCCAATATATCAGCTGGATGACGGCTGGTCTGATCCAGTACCATGGCTATCAATTGACCCAACTAGTGGAACCGTTCAACCTGGCAAAACTGCCTCAATGGAAATTGATTTGGAGGTAGATGCTACCGACCTAATTGACGGTCAGTATGCAGCTAATGTATTAATTAACAGCAACGATCCGTTAAATTTACAGGTAGTAGTGCCGTTTAACCTTACAATTATTGGCACACCTACAATTATACTTACTCCCGGCGTACTCGACTTCGGCGATTGTTACACAACGAGTGGATATTTCCTTGAGCAAAATCTCAATATTGCAAACACAGGAAGTAACGACCTCGAAATAACATCAATCGACATCGATTTACCAGAGTATGTTATCCAATTGGCTACATATCCCCTAACACTTGCCCCTGGCGAAGAAATTGACCTAATGGTAACATTTACTCCTTCGGCAGTAAGTGCATTTAATGGCAATTTAACCATTTATAATAATTATAATGCCAGTGGCGATACCGTAGTTCCGTTATTGGGCAATGGTGTTAACCCGCCAATAATTACAACCGATAGCGATACTATTAAGGCAACTGTATATTCAGGCGAAACAGCTACTGAACAATTTCAAATCAGTAATACTGGTGGAACAAACCTGGAATATGGTTTTGTGGATACTACTAATTCATTATCATTAACCGGATATGATGATTATATGTATGTGCCTGAAAGCAGCTCCATAAACCTAACAGAAAACTTCACCATAGAAGCGTGGATTAATCCAACAAGTTATGGAGAAGCATCTACTTATGGTTTTGGACGTGTTTTTGACAAACAATCCGTATTAATATATTTTAATGATAGAGATAATCCTAATTTCCCCGATTCGAGTTTGGTTTTTACCATATATATTGGAGGTGCTGGGTTTTCAGCTGCCACACCGCTTCATTCAATTGTATTAAACAAATGGCAACACATAAGTTGTCAGTACGATGGGTCGGAGATGACCATGTACATAAATGGAATAGAACAAAATTTAAATTACCCGTTTGGCTACCCATCTGGATCTGTTGACGCAAATACTGACTTACGTATCGGAGAAAGTATTGCCATGGACAGATCATATTATGGTTCACTTGATGGAATTAGAATATGGGACGAATTACGAACACTAGAAGAAGTTCAGTCAAATATTTATAATGAGCTTACAGGTAATGAATTCGGACTGATGGCATATTGGAACTTCAATGATGGAACCTCCAACGATTTAACATCATACAATAATACTGGCTGGTTACAATATGGAGCTTTTATATTTAATGATTACCCTACGTGGTTAAGCATCGACCCAAGTTCAGGCACTGTAGCAAACTCTAAATCTGCAACACTTGGGGTAACAGCTACGTTTGATGCTTCTAATTTATCAGGAGTATACGACCACACTATGGCATTGGCAAGTACCGATCCGGCAACACCTGTAATGCAAGTTCCTGTAAGATTAACAGTTATTGATGCTCCAAATATTTCTTTCAACCCCGAAACGGTTGATTTTGGAGATGTGTTTATAGGTTTTCCAGAAGATAATGTAATTGCAGTAACCAACACAGGCTCGGAAGCGCTTACTATTTCAAATATTGTTAGTGATAATGCCGACTTTACTGTCAATCCTACATCATTTATAGTTAACCCTGGAAATACTTTCAACGTTACCGCAACTTTTACCCCTGTTGCAATCGGATTAAGCAGCGGCAATTTACGTTTCTGGGGTATGGCTGCGGGACAACCATATATTGATTTACCTGTACAGGGTGTTGGAGTTGTACCACCTGTGCTGGTTGCCGATCCTACATCAGTAACCGAGGAGTTGAATTCGGGCGAAACATCAGAACAAACCCTGACTCTTTCAAATAATGGTAACCAGGATGCCATTAACCTCGATTACAATGCATTTATCGATTTTAACCCATGGCCAACTGTTGCAAATACATGGCACTATAATTTGCCATCTAATATGATAGGTATTACCTGGGTTAATGATGTATTATATGTAATTGATGATTGGGGCGGACTCTATACATACGATACTGAGACTAACGACCTAGCCTTTATAGATTGGATTGGTTATTCAAATTTTTGGGTATGGGGACTGGTTTATGATGGAAATAATCTATGGGTAGGGTCTTATGGTTCGTATCCTAGCATCCTTGAAGAATTTACCCTTGATGGAACCGCAACCGGCAATGTAATCGAGTTGCCGTTTAGTAATCCTGCTATGTTTACATTCGATGGTACAAATTTTATTGTTAGTGATTATTACTCAGCAGCCAATAGAGAAATATATAAGATAGACGCAACAGGAGAAATACTATCAACTTATGTTGCTGATTTTAATCATCAATATTTATATTCAGCAACCTGGGGAGCGAATTCCTTATGGGTATCATTGGGCAATCCCAATGAAGGAGTTGGCCGGGTATTTTTAAATGACATTACAGGTGAGGCAAATTTGATAAGCAAATTTAGTAATCCTTGGTCTAATTTTAATTCCTATGGTTTGGCATTTAAAAATGGACATATTTGGATGAGTTACTATGGTAGCTACATTTTTGATCTTGACCCAAATGCTAACACATGGCTTACAATTAACCCGGTTTCAGGTAGCATTGCTGAGGGTGGTGATGATGACATTACCTTATCCTTTAATGCCCAAAACTTAGCTGGTGTATATAATGCAAATATTAAAATATTTAGCAATGATCCCGGCGCTAGTCAAACCGATGTACCTGTTACGTTAACAGTTAACAATGAACCACACATGGTGTTAAACCCTGAGTCGTTATCATTTGGAGAAGTATTCCTTGGTTACTCAAAGAACATGGATCTTGATATTTCAAATGACGGAAGCCGTGATTTAACAATATATGGAATGATATCATACAATTCTGATTTCATTGTTGTTAATCAACCATATACAATTCCGGTAGGAAGTAATGAAGTAATAAATGTTGAATTTGAACCTAGCACATCAGGTGATATAACTGGCATATTGGAGATTAACTCCAACGATCCGGATGATCCTGTTGATGTACCTCTTGACGGAACAGGAATTGGTCAGCCTGTAATAGATGTAACTCCAGTAGAACTATTAGTAATGGTTTCATCTGGTAATACAAGTCTGCAGGCATTAACAATTGAAAATACCGGAGCAGCTGACCTTGTATATACAATAGCCGTTAACCCTGTTGTTGACTGGTTAATAGTAGATCCTGTTGCAGGCACACTGCCTACCGGAACTGTAGTAATTGATGTTACCTTCGATGCTTCAACATATTTTGCCGGAGTATACACAACCGACTTAATTGTATCAAGTAACGATCCTCTTACACCTCAGGTAACAGTACCTGTTGAAATGACAGTTACTGAAGATGTTCAAACAGTTCCTTTTACTCAGGGATGGAATATTCTGTCGTTGAATAAGGAGCCTGCCAACTTTGATTTGTTAGCTATATTGAATGATCTGGTTGTTAACGATCAGCTTGAAAAAGTAATGGACGAGGCCGGAAATGCAATAGTATATGTTCCTGGTTTTGGCTGGGCAAACAACATAGGTGATATGGCTAATACCGAAGGGTATTATATTAAGGTAACCGAAAACACAAACCTTGATGTTCAAGGTCTTAATGTGGTTACTCCTCTTGATATACCATTATTAGAAGGATGGAATATCATGGGTTATCCTTGTCAGAATAGTCAGGATGCTATGGCAGCTGTGCAGCCATTAATTGATGACGGATTGCTTGTAAAAGTAATGGACGAAGCCGGTGGAATTATTGTATATGTTGATGGAGTTGGTTGGTTAAACACTATTACCAATTTCAACCCGGGCGAAGGATATTACATAAAAGTATCAGGCGATGCTACAATTACGCTTAATGAGGGTCCATCTATGATGGTCTCACAGGGAGACAGAAATTTACCAGCTGAATATTTTGATGTAATCAATGATGGCAAAGTATTCCGCCCAATGGCAGTTGTTGTAACAAATGCTGTTATCAACAATAAGCCTATTGAAGTAGGCGACGAGATTGCTGTTTTTGATGGCGACTTATGCTTGGGAGCAACTAAGTATGGAGGATCATTACCAATATCAATTGTTGTTTCTGCCGACGATCCAACCACAGATGCTGTTGATGGATTTGAGGAAGGTAGCGATTTTAGCATACAGGTTTACGACGCCAGCTCAACAGGAGTAGGTGAAGCAAACGTAGATTTAAATCCTAACTATGCAACATCGTTAATCTCACTGGAAACTGCTGTTGCAACAATTACAGTAGATGCACTTGGCATAGGCGATAATAACCTTACTGACAATTATTTAAAGGATAATTATCCAAACCCATTTACCGCCTCTACAATTATAGAGTTTGGTTTAACAGAGAAAATGAGTGCTTCTTTACAGATATTTGATGCAAAAGGCATGCTGGTAAAAACACTCGTTGATAACACATTAGAACCTGGAATATATAAATACAAATGGCAACGAAACAATAACGCAGGCCAGGATGTTCGACAAGGTGTATATTTCTACAGGTTAACTTCCTCTAAGTTTACTTCTACTAAAAGTATGATTATTACTAAGTAGTATCTGGTTATGGCATCCATCAAATTGGTGGGTGCCATAATAATTACTCATAATTAAAATCTAAAAAACATGAATATTTATAAAAGAATAATGATTACGGTTTTGGTTCTGCTTAGTATAGGTACTTGTTATGGTATTAACACTGCCAGTCCAGACCATTTCGTCCCAATATATACTGGAAATCCTTATCTGCCTATGACAATAGTAGTAAGCAACGCTACTATTGACGGGATAGATATGGTTGCAGGTGATGAAATAGGCATTTTCGATGTTAATTCAGATGGAGATACAATTTGTGTTGGATACGGAGTATTAACGGGACCTATCGGAACACCTTTTTTTATTACTGCTTCTACCGATGACCCAACCACTACAATACAAGATGGGTTTATTGAAAGCCATACTATAATTTATAGTTTGTGGGATGCCTCTGCAGGTATAGAAATTTGGAGTCCTGCAGTTTCATACAATACCACAGCAGGCGTTGACGTTTTCACTTCCTTTGGAACAGCCTATATTACCATTACAGGCTTGTCGTATCAGTTATTTGCTGTTGCGGGAGGACCCTATGAAGAAGTAGCAGATCAAAGTGGATTTGCATCAGTAACTCTCGATGGATCAGCATCTGTTTCTCTTGATAACACTATTGTGGATTGGGATTGGCAATGGAGTGGTGGTAGCTCAACAGGCGAAACCACAACTGTTGATTTTGCAGAGGGAACTACAAATGTTACATTAACTGTAACCGACGGGGATGGAAATACGGCAACCGATCAGGCTACCGTTGTTATTTACCCTTATGGTACCCATTTTATTCCAGATTATTTACCAAGCAACCCTTATCAACCAATGTCGATAATTGTAACAGTTGGTAACCTGGGTGATAATATAGGCCTGGAAGCAGGTGATGAAATAGCAATATTTGATACTGATGCAGGAGGAAATGAATTTTGTGTTGGAGCATTTCATTTAAATGCACCTATAACCAATGCATTAATTATAACAGCATCCGCTGACGATCCTACTACATCTGAATTAGATGGCTTTGTAACAGGAAATGAAATAATCTATCGAATATGGGATGCTAGCGAAGGAGCTGAAATTACACAGTATGAAGTTAATTATTATACTGGCGATGAGGTTTTTACGCCGCTTGGCACATCAGTAATTCAATTATATGGTTACCCAATAATAGAAACAAATGCTCCTGGTATGACCAACTGTCAGTTTGATAACATTATTGTACCAATAACGGTTGAGTTATTATATGGCGTTACCGATTTCGATATTGAACTTATGTATGATAATACACTTTTCGGTTTTTCGTCTTTTCAAAATGAAAACACAGCTATGTCTTCAGGAACATTTGATGTAACATCAGCCTCAGGGATTATTAACATAACCTGGGAATGGGATGGGGTAACATCTTTAGATATACTTACAGGTACGCTGGTTGAGCTGGTTTTAACACCTCTGCAAAGCGGAACGGGTAATCTTGAATGGCAGGAAGCAAACTCAAGTTATACTAACAGCTTTGGAAATACAATTAATGCTACATATTCTGATGGTTCTATTGAGTTTTCATTTCCTCCGATAGCAGCCGCAGGTGCAGATGAAGAGATATGTTTAAATACACCATCATATTATCTGGCAGATGCAACAGCCGCAAATCAAAGTGCCATATTATGGACAACTTCGGGTGACGGAACATTTGATAATGCAACAATTCAAAATCCGACATATACACCAGGTGCTGCAGATATTGCTGCCTTTAGTGTAACATTATCGATTACTGCATCAGCAACAACTCCATGTACAGTTGATTCAACCGATTCTATGGTATTGACATTTGCATTACTTCCAACCGCAGATGCTGGTGCAGATGCTGATATTTGCGAAGATAACTCACATCAGTTAGCTGGTACAGCAACATATTTTAGCAGTACTCTATGGACCACGTCGGGTGATGGAACATTTGATGATGCAACAAGCTTAACAGCAATCTATACTCCCGGAGCTACCGATATCGTAAACGGAAGTGTTGATCTGGTATTATTTTCATACGCAAGCCTGCCTTGTACAGATGATGCATCAGATACTTTGACAATAACAATTGGATTGTTGCCAATAGCAAATGCAGGAGCAGATGAAGAGATCTGTTTAAACACACAATCTTATTATCTTGCAAATGCAACAGCTGCTAATCAAAGTGCCATATTATGGACAACTTCAGGTGATGGAACATTTGATGATGCAACAATTCAAAATCCGACATATACACCAGGAGCTGCAGATATTGCTGCTTTTAGTGTAACATTATCGATTACTGCATCAGCAACAACTCCATGTACCGTTAATTCAACCGATTCTATGGAATTAACTTTTGCATTACTTCCAACCGCAGACGCGGGAGCAGATGCCGATATTTGCGAAGATAACTCACATCAGTTAGCCGGTACAGCAACATATTTTAGCAGTACTCTATGGACCACTTCGGGTGATGGTATATTTGATGATGCAACAAGCTTAACAGCAATCTATACTCCCGGGGCTAATGATATTATAAACGGAAGCGTTGATCTGGTATTATTTTCATACGCGAGCCTGCCTTGTACAGATGATGCATCAGATACTATGACAATAACAATTGGATTGTTACCAATAGCAAATGCAGGAGACGATGAGGAGATATGTTTAAGCACACAATCATATTATCTTGCAAATGCAACAGCTGCTAATCAAAGTGCCATTTCATGGACAACTTCGGGTGATGGAACATTTGATGATGTAACAATTCAAAATCCAACATATACACCAGGTGCTGCAGATATTGCTGCCTTTAGTGTAACATTATCGATTACTGCATCAGCAACAACTCCATGTACAGCTGGTTCAACTGACTCTATGTTATTGACATTTGCATTCCTTCCAATCGCAGACGCGGGAGCAGATGCCGATTTATGTGAAACAGAATCCTATACACTTTCTGGAAGTTACGATAATGGTAGTTCTTGCCTTTGGACAACTGCCGGAGATGGTACATTTAATGATGCAACATTACCTAATGCAATATACACACCGGGTAGTACGGATATATCAAATGGAACGGTTGATCTAACAATAACTTCTTTCGCCCAGTTTCCTTGTACTGATGATGCCAGTGATATGATGACCCTTACTCTTATTCTTCTGCCTGAAGTAAATGCAGGAATGGATGATGGAATATGTGCAACTACTGACTTTTTCACAACTGATGGATCTGCATCAGGAGGTTTTAGCTCCACATTGTGGACAACCTCAGGTGATGGTACTTTTGATGATGCATCAATGGCCGTTACTAATTATAACCCAGGCCCATCTGATATTGCAAACGAAGGAGTTAGCCTTACATTAACAGCTTATCCAACAGCACCGTGTGCGAACTCTGTATTAGATGATATGTTTTTATTAATACAACCTATGCCAACTTCAAATGCTGGTTCAAACGGAGAGGTTTGTGAGGGAGATGGATTTATGTTAAGCGGTTCAGGTACTAATTATGATCATGTTTATTGGGCAACTGCTGGCGATGGCACTTTCAATGATCCTTTCTTGACAAACGCAACCTATACGCCAGGGCCTGAAGATGGATTGGCAGGAAGTGTTGTTTTAACAATGTTTGCCTATTCTGTTTCCCCATGCTATGGAGAAGTTGGTGATGATATGACATTAACAGTATTTGGATTGCCAACCGTAGATGCCGGAGAAGATGGTGAAACTTGTGAATCAACACCTTATACACTTGATGGGTCTGCAGAGAATTATGGATCAGTTATCTGGTCAACTGCAGGTGATGGAACTTTTGATGATCCTTCATCCTTATCAGCAAGTTATTTGCCAGGTCCGGATGATATAGCAGCAGGAATGGTTGACTTAACACTTACGGCAACGCCATCTTCACCTTCATGCTCAGGAAATGTTACTGATATGATGACATTAACCATAATGGGAATGCCAGGGCAACCTGATACTCCTGATGGGCCAACACTTATTCTACCTTATATTCCTAATACAGATTACACAACTAATGAGGTAGAAAACGCTACAAGTTATAATTGGTATATGGAGCCAGCAGCAGCTGGTACAATTGAGGGTAACGGTACCGTTGGTACAGTATATTGGAATGCGGAATTTGATTATGGCTTTGTAAATATTTACGTTGAAAGCGTTAATGATTGCGGTATAACATCATCTGAAATTCTTGAAGTTTGGGTTGATGGTTATATTGGTGTAAACCAGGCAAATATTGAACCAAAAGTTACAATTGCACCAAACCCGTCAAACGGCAAATTCAATGTTGTTGTTGAAGGCTTAAATGAAAATGCTCATTTGATGATTATGAATGCTAAAGGCCAGGTTATCCATCAGCAGGAAATAATTAATACCCTTAGAAAAACAACACACTCAATTGATATTAGTTCTGTTTCGAATGGCTCATACTATATGAGGATTTTCAATAATAATAGGATTATAATTAAAAAAGTGATTCTTTTAAATCAATAATAAATTGAACTGAGCAATAGGAAGATTATCTCTTCCTATTGCTTATTCTTTAACTGCCTGTTATAACGTACTGTTATACTGCGCAATAGGCGGATATTGTTACAAAATATTTTCTTGTTAAAGTAGCAGCAATGAAAACCAGTTACTTTTTTTGGTTAGAGTTTACTATATTTTAATAAATTTGTAATAACCTAAATTGTTATCATGCTAAATCAAATTACATCAATAATAATTGATGATGAACCCGACTCCATTATTCAGCTTGAAAGAGCAATTAAAAGCATTGATGGTACTACCGTTGTTGGTACAGCTCTGGATGCACAGGAAGGTTTAGAATTAATAATTGATAAAAACCCCTCACTGATTTTTGTTGACATCAATATGCCCAATAAAGATGGTTTTTGGCTTGCCAATAAAGTGCACAAACTAAACAAGCCAATTGACATAGTATTTGTAACGGGTTATGATGAGTACGCAATAAAAGCTATAAAATATGCTGCTTTCGACTATTTAACAAAACCAATTATACCTGATTTGTTAAAGGAAACCATAAAGCGGCACATTGAAAAATCTGATAGAGATGTTTTAAACGATAATTACAAACGACTGAAATCATTTTTGAACAAGGATAAAATAAAGTTTACAAATTCATTAGGCTTTATTATGGTGGATCCAAATGAAATTATTTACTGTGAGGCCGATGGAAACTATTGCAAAATATATACTTCAAATAATAGACAAGAACTTGTTACTTGTCAGCTTGGTCTCATAGAAAAAAAACTTTCTCAGAAAACTTTTTTACGGATAAGCCGTTCAGTAATAATTAATATGGATTTTCTTCACTCCTTCAACAGAAAGGAAAAAACAGTTTTGTTGTCAAATCAGAATATTAAAGTAGAACTAAAGGCTAGTAATTCTGGTGTAAAAAAGTTAATTCTAATATAGTCTCTGATTAAAACAACAATTGACATAAGATAATATTTAAAGAGATAATATAAAATCATATTGATTAATTTAGTTAGAAAGTGAGGTAGGAACAGGCTCAATAGTTTGCTTTGCTTCTCTGAAAAGAAAGGTAAGTAAACATCCAGCGTCAATAATTACAAAATCGCAGATTTATAATTTTGTGAGTTAGATTGCTGGTTTGGTGAGTCGAATAGACAAGAAAAAAAAGATATTGGTTTTGATTTTAGTATCTTAACCACCCGTATTACCACATGTTCTATGCTGTATTGAAACAGATGGCAAATTTTATTAACAGAGTGTTAGATTGTCTAATATAATACTTTCAAAAAAATATTAATTTAAAATATTTCGGTTAGTACAATCATATATTTTTATATTTGCCGTTTAAATAGTTGAGACAACCAGTGATAACTATTGTATCTAAAATATATTTATAACTTTGTCCGCTCGAAAAATATAATAAACCGAATATAATTTTTACAATCATGAGAAAAACTATTGCCTTTCTTACATTAATTGTTCTGACTTCGTCAGCGATGTTAAATTATTCTTATGCACAGGATTATGTTGCTGAAGACACAACCGCGATTGTTACTTCCATTGCTGGAGATTCAACCACAACGGCAGAAGAAATTGCTCAGGATGTTGCTGAAATTGCAACAGAGCCTGATAAGCCACAATCATTTCACCAGATCCTTAAGGAGAAGTTTATTGAAGGTGGTCCTGGATTTATGGGCGTTGTATTATTAGCCCTTATCTTTGGTTTAGCTATTAGTATCGAACGCATTATCTACCTTAGCATGGCCTCAATTAACACTTCAAAGTTATTGACAAGTGTTGAGAATGCCCTTGAAAGCGGCGGCATTGAGAGCGCAAAAGAAGTTGTGCGCGACACAAAAGGCCCGGTGGCTAGTATTTTCGGCGAAGGCTTAAACCGTTATGATGACGGGTTAGGAGAAGTGGAAAAAGCCATAATCGCATATGGTAGTGTTGTTACTGGAAGACTTGAAAGCGGCGTTAGCTGGATTTCATTGTTTATTGCACTTGCCCCAATGCTTGGATTTATGGGTACAGTTATTGGTATGATTAAAGCATTTGATGACATTGCTGCTGCTGGTGATATTTCACCTACAGTTGTTGCTGATGGTATTAAAGTTGCTCTTCTGACTACCGTGTTTGGACTGATCGTTGCAATTATCCTTCAAATCTTTTACAACTACATTATTTCGAAGATTGAAAATCTTGTTAACGACATGGAAGACAGCTCAATTGCATTTATCGATCTCCTTAACCAATTCAGTAAAAAATAAGAATCATGAAAGATAGTATTGCCAATATTACAAGATGGATATTGTACCTGTTGCTGGCACTTTCAGTGATTCCTGGTGTGTTGTTTTATGCTGATTTGCTAAGCACAGAGCTCTTTATCAACTGGGCAAAGATATTGCTCATAGTTGGCGTTGCTGTAATGGTTTTGTCTCCTATTTATGGATTTATTACAAACCCACAAAATATTATAAAAATGCTTATTAGTATTGCTGTAATGGTTGTGGTTATTGTAATTGCCTATGGTTTTGCAGGCAATGATTTTACAGAATACCAACTGGAAGAACTTAAAACAGATGCCCAAACATCTACATTGGTTGGATTGGGCTTGTATGCAACTTATATTACATTTGGTCTAACTGTTGTTGCAATTTTTTATGCATCAATAACTAAAATCTTTAAATAATTTAAGTATGGCTAGAAGAGCAGTTCCTGAAATAAATGCTGGTTCGATGGCAGATATTGCCTTCCTGCTGCTTATATTTTTCCTTGTAACCACTACTATGGATGTTGATACTGGTATTACCAGAAAGCTTCCTCCACCTGTTGAGGACCTGGATGATGATATTGATGTTAAAGACCGAAACGTATTAAAAGTACTTATTAATAGCCATAACCGTCTTCTTATCGATGGTAAGCCCGGTGACATAAGTATGTTAAAACAAAAGGTGATCGATTTCATGGCCATTCACCCTAATGACGAAAGTTATCCTGAGTTTCAAGCAAAGTATATTGAAGAACTTGGAATTGACATTAAGGCATCCAAAGGGATAATTTCATTGAAAAATGACAGAGGAACATCATACGATATGTATATCGCTGTTCAAAATGAACTTGCAAAGGCATTTCATGAAATGAAAGATGAACTGTCGTTAAAGTTGTTTGGACTCAAATACGACCAACTGATAGATGAAACCAAAATCAAAGGAATTAATAAAGCAATTCCTGTTCGTATTTCAGAAGCAGAACCTGAAGATATAGGAGGAAGTTAGCATGTCGAGATTTAAAACAAAAAAAGGAAAAGGTACAGCAGCGATTAATACATCGTCTTTACCCGATATTATATTCATGTTACTATTCTTTTTTATGGTAACTACTGTAATGCGCGAGGTAACAATGAAGGTTAAGCTGAAGTTACCTCAGGCAACCGAAGTACAAAAGCTGGACAAAAAATCACTTGTTAGCTATATATATATCGGACCTCCTGTGAAATCAAAACTTTATGGAACCAATTCCCGGATTCAGTTAAACGATACTTTTGCAAATATCGATGATATTCAAGAGTTTGTTGCCAAAGAAAGGGAAGACAGGGATGAAGCCGACAGAAGATTTATAACAACTTCGCTTAAAGTTGATGGTCTTACCAAGATGGGCATTGTTACCGATGTAAAACAAGAGCTTCGTAAAGCAGGGGCACTTAAGATAAACTACTCAACCCGTAAGGGAAAAGATAAGTAATGAAAATTACTTTATAGAAATAATAATAAGGCTATGTTTTTTAATGCAGCCTTTTTTTTATGGTAATTTCGGCACCTTCCTTTTGGTAGATTATTGTTATTAACCATATCGTAATAAGCAAGCTGCCAATAATATATGCTACATTTGCTGTTGCCCCAAAATCTTCCATATTGATCTTTATATAGTTATTATAATGAAGATAATAGATTATTGCTGAGGAAGCATTGTTGACAAAATGCACAAATATTGGCACCCACAAATTACGAGTGAAGACAAATAAATAACCAAGTACTAATCCAAGCATAAAGCGAGGTAAGAAACCATAAAATTGAAAGTGTATAGCACTAAAAATTATTGCCGATAATATTACGCCGACATGAATATTTCTGAAAATATTACTAAAAAGTTTCAACAGTAATCCTCGAAATAACAGTTCTTCACCAATCGCAGGTAATACAGCTACAATTACAATATTAATTGCTAACCCGGATAATGAACGCGTGTTTAAAAAGAGCTCTGTTAATTCTCTTGCCTGATTCTCTTTTTCTTTCATCCATGCTTCCACACCTGAAAGAAAATCGGGTAAACTAAACTGCCTGTTAAGCTCATCTAAATAATTATTAAAAGGTAATATTGTATAGATAATCATTCCTCCTACTAAGATGCTTATTAACCGTGGCATTTTTCCAAGTGCGAGAAAGTTAAAGGAGCTGTTGCTAACAAGGTATGCGAAAAACAAAGATGGAAGAATAAAAACACCAACCTGATTAATTATTTGAAAAAATTTAAGAAAAGAAACAGCTTGTGGAGAATCAGGGTTTGAAATATAACTTGCAAGTTCGTTAAATGGTGTGTTGAAAAAAATCATTCCTGCTAACAGACCTCCAAAAGAAAATGTAATTGCAAACAAGAACACAATGCCAATTAACAATAATAGTTTTCCAAATGGAGATAAAGAAGACAAGAATGCTGTTCTGTTCATTAAATGTAATGATTTTTAAAGAAGGGCAAAATTAATACTTTTGCAAATAACTTATGGTGTCTAAAATGTGATAATCGAAAATAGATATAAATTGGAATAGGGTAAATATGGTTATCAGGTAAATGAGGGTCTTTAATATATCCCTATACCCTTATATCCGTATTTCCCATACAATTTTGAATACTGATATGAAGAACCTAGGAAATGGAACAAATTATTACAACAAAACCAATACAAAATAACATTTGGTAAAAATAGATGAAATAATTCTTGGTGAGTTTCCAATATTACTTGCGCCGATGGAGGATGTTACCGACCCTCCTTTCAGATATGTGTGTAAAATGTTTGGTGCTGATATTATGTATACAGAATTCATCTCATCAGAGGGGTTAATTCGTGATGCAGCTAAAAGCGTAAAAAAACTTGATTTTGACGAGTTTGAGCGTCCAATTGGCATTCAGATATTCGGGCATGATATTGAATCGATGATTAAAGCCGCACAATACGCTGAACGCGCAAATCCTGATTTGATAGATATTAATTATGGATGCCCGGTAAAAAAAGTTGTGGCAAAAGGAGCTGGTTCCGGAATTCTTAATAATATTCCTAAAATGGTTAAAATGACTGAAGCTGTTGTAAGATCTGTTAATCTTCCAGTTACTGTAAAAACACGATTAGGATGGGATGATGATCACAAGGAAATTGTTGATATTGCCGAAAGATTACAAGATGTGGGTGTGAAGGCAATAACAATACACGGACGTACCCGAACACAAAAGCCACGTATTCCTGCTGATTGGACATTAATAGGAGAGGTGAAAAATAATCCCAGAATGCATATACCTGTATTTGGAAATGGGGATGTTGTAGATCCCATATCGGCAAAGTATTTCAAGGATAATTTCGGGGTAGATGGTCTAATGGTTGCACGTGGTGTTTATGGAAACCCGTGGATATTTAACGAAATAAAGCATTATCTAAAAACAGGCGAACTATTGCCTAAACCTGATATCGAGGAAAGATTAAGAATATGTACAATTCAGCTTCAAAAATCGGTTGAATGGAAAGGTGAAAGAAGAGGCGTGATGGAAATACGAAAACACTGGGGTGACTACTTTAAAGGATATCCCAATTTTAAACCAACCAGGATGAAACTCATGGAAACTGAATCGTTGGAAGAAATCCTTGCGATATTAGACGATATTAGAGAATATTATATGTAATATACGATGTGTAACCTGGTGCTGATTTTCCTAAATACTGGTTTAAGTTTTAAACTTAAACCAGACGAAACTTAAAACTTAAACCAGACGAATACGACTGTAACTAAATGTGTGCTGCTAGCTAATTTTTAGGTCAGATTTAAGCTTACCATTAACAAAGATATCCCTCACTCTTTCAGGTTTTGAAAGCTGATAAGTTCTAAGTCCAAGCTTTTTGGCAGCTTCAATATTTTCAGTTTTATCATCTAAAAATAATGTATTGGCAGGCTTAAGTCCGTGTTGATTCATTACAAACTCATAAGCCTCAGGATTTGGTTTTAGCAAATGCAGGTCGAAAGAAAAATAGGCTTTATGAAAAAGTTCGTCGAACTCACGATAACCAAAACGCAACTGCAAATCCCTAACAAATAAATCGTAATGAATCTCGTTGGAGTTACTTAGGAGGAAAATCTGATAGTTTTCTTTTACCTTTTCAATTATTTCAATTCTTTCGGCCGGAATATCGTATAGCAAAGAATTCCAAGCATAATCTAACTTCTGATCATTAACGTCTATACCTAAAAAAGTTTTGAGTTTTTTCCGAAAAACTTCAGGCGTAAGTATTCCACGTTCAAATTTCCCGATAATATCGTCGGTAAATTCAGGTACTAACAGCTTATCAAAATCAGTAAAACCAAGCTTAACAAATTCATCTATTGTTAGTTGCGGATCAATATCCAATACAACACCACCAAAATCAAAAATTATATTTTTTATATTCATTACTTTATTTTAACGCCACAAATATACCTAAACATAATAATACATCAAGAAAAATGCAATGAAATATAGTTAACCTCCAATTATACTTTCGCTATTAATATATTATAGTTACCAGATTAATGAATTTGTTCAAGAGCATTTTCAACATTATCAACCGGAAGATTGCAAACCTTATTTCTGCAAACATAAATCCATGTTTCATCTTTTACAAGTTTGCCTTTAAGTAAAGGAAGATCTTCTGAATTTCCTCCTAAAAATATAGCTGTGGGAAGATAATTTGTTTGCATTTCAATATTAAACAATCCGGCACTATCTCCCAATAAGGCAACCTCAAATGGCTCAAAAGTCAACATTCCCATCAATATTGCCCAATTAGAGTACCATAGTCCGGATTTCTTTACACTTTCTACTACATAACCAAACATGTGTTCTACCTGTTTGATATAATTATCATTATTGTAATAATGGCCAAGCTTTAGCAGTACATTGGCCATCACCGAATTAGAAGCCGGGATAACATTATCTGTGAGTTCGTGCTTTCTTGCGATCAAGCTTTCCGAAATATCAGAGGTATAGAAAAACATTCCTGTTTCTTCATCCATAAAGTGAGCTATACAATATTCAATAAGGTTTTTGGAATGATCCAGCCAATGCTTGTCAAAAGTTACTGAATATAATTCGACAAATGATTGGGCTAGAAGAGTGTAATCATCAAGGAAAGCAACAATGGAAGCCTTGTCGTTCATTAAATTTCTATTTAGGCTACCATCCTTATTAAGCATTCTTGTTTCAAGAAATTTAGCACATGATATTGCAGATTGCAAATATTGTTTAATACCCAACGCTTTGAACGCATCAACATAAGCTACTACCATAAGGGCATTCCATGAGGTTAAGATTTTATCATCAGTACTTGGCCTAACTCTCGCTTCGCGATATACTAGCAATTGACCATTATATTTTTTCAATATTGAGTTGAATGGTGCTAGATCAATATCATGTTCTTTAGCAAATATCTCTTTACAATTTTTGGGAAGCAGGATGTTTTTTCCATGTTCCCAATTTCCTTTTGGGGTAATCTGATAATACTCACCAACAAGTGACCGATTCTCATCGTCAGTCGCTTCAGCAAACTCACTCTTAGTCCAAACATAATATTTACCCTCTTCACCTTCGCTATCAGCATTTAGCGACGAGTAGTGTCCACCACTTTTGTTGGAGAGCTCGCGATTAACAAATTCCAGAGTTTGTTCAATAATTTCCTTATACCGTTCTTTTTTAGTGATTTGATATGCATGTGAGTATAAACTTACAAGTTGTGCATTATCATAAAGCATTTTTTCAAAATGAGGGACTTTCCAATTTGCATCAACAGAGTATCGTGCGAAACCACCTCCTATTTGATCATATATTCCACCTAAGGCCATTTCATCCAGGGTAATTAGTACTGCGTTAAGTGCATCTTTATCTTTCGTTAAATAGTTATATTGAAGAAGAAACTCCCATGCAACAGGAAGTGGAAATTTCGGGGCTCTGTTAAAACCACCTTTAATAAAATCAATTTGTGATTTCCATCCTAGGAAAAGGTCTTGGTATTTTTTTTTATTGAATACAATATTCTTATGAACTAAATCAGAAGACAAAGAATTTGATCTAATACCTTGAGTTAACTGATCTGCATACTCAACAACCTTTTCATAATCATTTCTGTATAAGCTACTAATACTACTCAGGATATCCAACCATTGTTGTTTATTAAAATATGTTCCTGCAAAAAATGGTCTTCCGTCAGGCAAAGCAAATGCATTAAGAGGCCATCCTCCTTGTCCGCTGATAATTTGAACAGCATCCATATATATTCGATCAACATCCGGCCTTTCCTCTCTGTCAACTTTAATACATACAAAATTTTCATTCATATATGCAGCAACTTCTTCGTCAGAGAAACTCTCATGTTCCATAACATGGCACCAATGACATGCTGCATAGCCAATGCTGATTAGAAGAGGTTTATTTTCATCTATGGCTTTTTGAAGGGTTTCTTTACTCCACTCCTGCCAATGCACTGGATTATCAGCATGTTGAAGAAGATATGGGCTGGAGGCATATTTTAGAGTGTTCATGTTTAGGTTTTTAGAGTTATTTGAGTTTTGCCCGTAACAGTAATTTACTAGCAATAATATGAATATAAACAGGATTAATTTTCGCATTTTACAAACATATACCAAAAACAAAATTAATTTTCATAAATTAGCATCATTAACAATTTATTAGGAATTCGTATTACTAAAAATCATTATTATGAAATCAACTAGAATTAAACCTTGGTTATTGCTAATTACAATAGCATTAATTGTTACTTCTTGTGCTCCTGGCAGCGAAAATTTCAGCGTAGAACCTGCTGGATTTTTTATGGGTTTATGGCACGGATTTATTTCTCTCTTCACCTTTATTATTAGCTTATTTAGCGATAATGTTGAGATTTATGAGGCTAACAATAATGGTGGTTGGTACAACTTTGGCTTTATACTGGGAATATCGTTATTCTATGGTGGTGGCTCAAAGGGTACTTGCAGAAGGTAAAAACTATTCTTTATTTTTGAATAGATCCATTATAAGGCATGAAGATGTAAGCTCGCCTTTTTTCTTTCTGGATTTGTGAAGGAGCGAGCCAAAGCTTTGACCAAGAAAAAATGCACCAACAAAAAAAACATAGGTGTACCAGGCGAAGCCAATAGAAACCAATATTCTGAGCGCAATAATTATTGGAACCGGAATATGCACTGCTAGAAACCATTGAAAAGAGAATTTCTTCACATTTGCGCGCCAGTATCCGAAAGGGATATTTAGAATAAAGATTGCAATAGTAGCTATAATGAGGTTAGTTATCATTTACTATTTGAAATAATACTTGTTTGTAGTTAGAAAAATTGCGCAAACTTAATAAGATTTTCTATTGAGCTTCATTATCACATTAAAACAATTGTAAGATTAATATTTTTTTCTAATTTTGCAGCCCGATTTTGAATTCATTCAATTTCGAAAATGCGGACCTATAGCTCAGTTGGTTAGAGTCCCTGACTCATAATCAGGTTGTCCCAGGTTCAAGTCCTGGTGGGTCCACAAAAGCCATTCCTAACGGGGTGGCTTTTAGCATTTTATGGAGACACCTCACTTCTTTTGACATGCAATTTGTTAGGTTAAGTACTTCAATAACCTTGAAACTACTTAATGCAGTAAAGCAGATAACAAAATTAAGTTAAAAAATCGAAACACATCAAATGACTAAAATCACGATTTCAAAATTGTAGCAATCCACCAATCTGAGCATAAGTTAAAAGTCAACCTTGATGATTCCGAAAAATAAACAATCTATCATCATTCATATAAGGTTTACTTTTACGAATGCACATTAATTTTGCGATGGATTTTGGAATTGAATCTTCCCCAAAAGCTTTCATTATACGGTTTACAAAGGTCTAGAACGAGATAATTTCGCTTTAAGATTGTTGAAATTAATTATACCCATCTCACAGCTAGGTTTAAGAGGGGGACCCTTCTTCTCACACTACTCTGTAGTTGCCTTTTTCAAGCTACAATCTTGTTTATATTAAGGCGGCCATATTAATTGTATTTTGCGTAAGCCTGATTTATGCTGTGATATTTGCACTCACTCTGTGTTGAAGGCATAAGACTATATCATACTTGAAGTTATGATTGTGTTGTAAATCGTTATCACTACTTCAATCATCCAACAAAGAATTCGTATAGAAATACATATAACTAATTATTATTATATTTGGAGTCTGCTAAACAATTAACTTAAATCTTGAAACCCAAACAAAATATCACTTTGCTAAATGATTATCACCGTGAAAAAAATGTAATACTAGTACAATTTAAGTATGACAAAGAGTTGATTAACTGCATAAAGAGAATTGAAGGCGCTAGTTGGAGTCAGAGTAAGAGGAGCTGGTATTTTACTAGAGATAAATTTGATTTACCTGTGATTATTGATACTTTTAGAGGTAAGGCAGATGTTGATTATTCAGCATTAGCTATCAATAATAAGATAACCCGTATTCCTCAAGTAGTAAAAAAAACAGTAAAGCGGAAAGTAGAGCTACCAAGCGCATACTATGATTTTCTCGATCAAAAAAGATATAGTGATAGCACCAAGGCAACTTATATTAACTATTTTGGGGACTATGTCAGATACTTTAATGGAAGATCCCTAGAAGAAATACCAGTTGAAGAAATTAATGGATATCTATTGGAGCTAATACGCAACAAAAAGATATCTGCTAGTCAGCAAAACCAGCGAATAAATGCTATCAAGTTTTATTATGATAAAGTCCTAGGTCTAGAAAAACTATACATTAGTATTGAGAGACCACGAATAGCAAAAACTCTTCCAAAAGTAATTACTGAAGAAGAGGTTTCAAAAATGTTAGAATCAGCGTCTACTTTTAAGAACAAGCTAATAATAGCTTTGATATATTCTGCAGGCTTACGAAGGTCTGAATTGTTAAATTTGCGAAAAGAGGATATTGTTTTTGAAAAAAAGATGATATTTGTAAGAGTAGGTAAGGGCAAAAGAGATAGAACAACCATATTATCTGAATATGCAATGGAGATATATAAAATCTATTTAGAAAGATATAAACCAAACTATTGGGTTTTAGAAGGACCCAATAGGAAGAAATATTCAGCAACTAGTGTTGGAAACATTGTTAAAAGAACAGCAAAAATTGCTGGGGTTTCAATTGAGGTTACTCCGCATATTCTAAGGCACTCTTTTGCTACTCACTTACTGGAACAAGGTGTTGACTTGCGATATATCCAAGAGCTATTAGGACATACGAGCAGCACAACAACAGAGATTTATACACATATTTCACAAAAATCACTTGCAAATATAAAAAGCCCATTAGACCGCATTCTTAATCATAACAAACAGGTTGATAGCAACTTGAAAAATTCGCCCTAAATGGGATATAAAAACACAGTAACTTTACACATACGTTAGGTGGCATTTGAGATTAGACACATCATTTGATATAATTAAGTAATGTTGTAAATTTGAAAGAAAACACATGGTATTACTTTTATTCTATTTATTTCTAGCTCTATTTGTTTCATTTCTCTGCTCTATAATGGAGGCAGTCCTTCTTTCTACACCTCAATCCTTCTTGATTGTTAAGCAGGAAAATGGAAATGTCTGGGCAAAATCATTTCTTGATTTAAAAAGCAATATTGATAAGCCATTATCTGCAATTTTATCATTAAATACAGTTGCACATACAGTTGGTGCAGCTGGAGTTGGAGCACAAGCAGTTAAATTATTTGGTGAAGCATCTTTTGGAATTGTATCAGCTATTTTAACAATTTTAATTTTGGTAATAACAGAAATAATCCCAAAAACAATTGGAGCCAGATATTGGAGAAATCTGGCAATGATTTCTTCTCGAATTATACAAGTAATGATAATTATTACCTATCCATTAGTTGTTATGTCAGCGGTCATTACGAAAATTATTTCAAAAAACAAGAAAGAGCAAACTACCAGCAGAGAAGAAATAGCAGCATTAGCAAATATAGGAGCAGATGAAGGCGTTTTTTCAAATAAAGAACATAAAATAATTCAAAATTTGCTACGGCTCAAGAATGTGAAAGTAACAGAAATAATGACACCAAGAGTTGTTGTTGCTGTCGCCGATGAGAAATTATTTCTAAAGGATTTTTTAAAGAATAAAGATTATCTAAGGTTTTCTCGCATCCCAATATATTCAGGAAATGATGAAAACATAACAGGGTATGTATTCAGGCAGGAAGTTTTTGAAAAACTGGCAGAAGACAAACATGATTTAAAACTGAAAGATGTTAAACGAGAGATAATTGTATTTCCAAATACCATAGTACTATTTACATTGTGGGAAAAACTATTAGAAAAAAAAGAGCATATTGCATTAATTGTTGATGAATATGGTGGTTTAGACGGAATTGTAACAATGGAAGATATTATTGAAACGTTGCTTGGTCTTGAAATAATTGATGAAACGGACACTATAGTTGACATGCAAAAATATGCAAGGGATAGATGGAAGGAAAGACAGGCGAAATACAATATAATCGACAGATTAAATAAACAAGACGAATAAAAAACGCCACCTAACAATGTATATACAAAATAGGCGTGTAAGTAGTAAATTCAAGGTTTGTAGCCCGCTCAAACTGCGTAGCTGTTTGATAAGTTTGAAGCCCGCATTCGCCTACTTTGCATATACTTAACGTTAGCATGCATTAAAAGAAACGAATATGAAACAGACATTAATCGTATTGATATTGGTTGGAATTTCGTTACAAAACTTCGCTCAAGACTTTGCACCTGTTGGAGCAGAATGGCATTGGGATGAAAGATTTGCATTTTCAGGAAATATTGATTTTATAAAATTTCAATCTGAAAAAGACACTCTTATTAACGACAAAATTTGCAAGAAAATAATTAAACGCCATAAAATATTTTGCAATGACAGACCTGATGTAGAATATTTATTTACACGCAACGACACTGTTTTCTTTTTAGACACAATATTTAATAGTTTTCAAATCCTTTATGATTTTAATGCGCAAACAAATGATAGTTGGATTATCTTGATAAAAGATGAAACAAATGATATTGACTCGTTAACTATTACTGTAGACTCTACAGGTTTTCAAGAAATCAATGATGCAGTTTTAAAAGTGCTGTATGTAACTTATTACAAAAATGATGAAGAGTGGCCTCAAACATATAGTTCCAAAATAATTGAAGGAATTGGCGACGTTCAATATATGTTTAACTGGTTACCTTTCGCTGGGATTGTGTGCGACGCAAACTATTCTAATGGTTTACGCTGCTATCAAGACAGTGTATTTGGTTTTTATTCTACAGGTATTGCAGATTCATGTGACTACACATTTATTTGGACAGGAACTGAACAAAGCAATAATAAAAACCTTATATCAATATATCCTAACCCTGCAGCAGAAAAAATCAGGATTGAAATACCCCAAAAAGTAAACTTAGAATTTCGAATAACAGACTTCTTGGGAAAGGTTCATCTACAAAATAACTTTTCAGAATCAATAAGCATTGACCTTTCAGATTTATCGAAAGGAATATATTTAATATCTGTTTATGAGAATAGAAAACTAATTGGAACAAAAAAAATAATGAAAAAATAACGCATGCTAACAAAAAATATAATTCATGCCGCAGTATCATTTTCATAGAAAATGATTTAGTAAATTTGAAAATACGTAAACCAAAGAAACTTATTGAACAAGATGCGGCACGCATCATATTCAAACCGTTGGCATTCATTGTAAACCACAAAAATTAAACAATGACAATAATGAAAAAGTAACACGTAACAACATAAATAATGGAGGAATCCGAAAAATCTTAAGAGTAGAAAACAATTAACATATAAATGCAATGAATAACTATCAAAGAATTACCACTCGCAAACCAAAGGGTGTTGAAAACAAAAGAGCTTTCTTAATTGGCTCAGGAATCGCTTCATTAGCAGCTGCAGAATATCTAATGCGTGATGGACACATGAAAGGTAGTCAAATAACCATTCTCGAACAAGATAATATTTCTGGTGGATCAATGGACGGTGCTGGGGATCCCGAAAATGGATTTGTTGCTAGAGGCGGTAGAGAAATGGAGGCTCATTATGAATGTTTATGGGATTTATACAGTAAAGTACCATCAATAGAGGAAGAAGGACGTACTGTTTTAGATGAATTTAAAGAATTAAATGATACTGATCCTAACTCATCTAACGTAAGAATTATTTCTAATAGAGGAGAAAAGTACCGTAGAAAAGACCTTGGATTAGAAGAAAAACATGCAAATGCTTTAACCAAACTACTGCTAACAAAAGAAGAAGACTTAGGTACTCAATCGGTTGAAGAATATTTTGATAAATCATATTTAGAAACAGATATGTGGCTTTATTGGAGAAGCATGTTTGCTTTTGAGCCATGGCATAGTGTTGTTGAGATGAAGCGATACATGGCAAGGTTTATACATTTAATGCCTGGTTTTAGCAGAATGCATGATTTGTTATTTACTAAATACAATCAGTACGATTCATTAATCCTTCCACTAAAGAGAAAGATTGAAGACGCAGGTGTGGTTTTTGAATTTGGAACAACAGTAACAGATCTTGATTTTGAAGCTAATGGAAAGAAAAAAACAGTAACAGGAATACGTGTAAATAGAAAAGGGAACGAGGAAATAATAAAAACAACAGCAAATGATTTTATTTTCTTTACAAATGGTTCTATGACAGAAAACTCCACCCTTGGAGATATGAACACAGCACCTGTTTTAGACAAAAGTGAAGGAGCAGTTTGGAACTTATGGAAAAAAATTGCAGCAAAAGATTCCTCATTTGGTAAGCCAGAAGTTTTTTGTAGTGATATTGAAAAAACCAATTGGGAATCATATACAATTACCGCAAAAGGTTCAAAAATGCGTAATTTATTAGAAGACTTTGCTGAAAGAAAGTTTTTACCTAATAGAACTGCAACTGGAGGAATAATTACTATAAGAGATTCTAGTTGGTTATTGAGTGTTACAGTAAATAGACAACCTCAATTTAAAAATCAACCTGAAGATGTTACTGTTGCCTGGGCTTATGCGTTATTTACTGATAATAAAGGAGATTTTATTAATAAAAAAATGAGAGACTGCACTGGTAAAGAATTATTACAAGAGTTATTATACCATTTCGGTATCGAAGAAAACGACATGAAAGAATACATTGATGAATGTATCGTAATTCCAGCAATGATGCCTTACATAACAAGTCAGTTTATGCCTAGAGTTAAAGGTGATAGACCAGAGGTTGTTCCAGAAAACAGTGTAAATCTTGCATTTTTAGGACAGTATTGCGAAATTGAAAACGATTGCGTCTTTACTGTAGAATACTCTGTTCGTTCTGCTATTACAGCTGTTTATAAATTTTTAGACCTAGAAAAAAATGTACCTGAAATTTATGGTAGCCAATTTGATATTCGCGCTTTAGCAACTGCTACCAAAACAATGAAAAGTGAACACGAAGGTATTGGTAAAAAAATAATAGAAAATATTATTAAGAGGAAGTTAGCTAATACTACTTTTGAAGATTTAGTTTAATAATAAAAGGTTGTTTGATAAATCTTGTCAAATGAACAGAATGAAAACAACGAAATGCCAACAAAAAATATAATGCATGCCGCAGTTTCATTTTCATAGAAAATGATTTAGTAAATTTGAAAACACATGACACATAGAAACTTATTGAACATAATTCGGCACGCATCATATTCAAAACGTTGGCGGTAATTTGAGAAAAACGAAAAAAACAATATGAATATTAAACGATTAGCATTCGGACTTCTGACAATTGGACTTATAAGTTGCAATTCGACACCGAAAGAAAAGAACACAAAAGAAACAGAAACCTATCCCGACATTAAAATTGTAGGTGCAATGAAAAACGTGATGTGGAAAGGCGAATTAGGAAGTAGCATTGATCTTGACACTATTTCGGAGAAAAATGGACTTTATGGACTTGGACCTGTAAGTTTCTTGACAGGCGAATTGCTGATTAATAACGGAAAGAGTTATGTGTCAAAAGTTACTTCTGATTCAACAATGAAAGTTGAAAAAACCTTTAATACATCAGCACCATTCTTTGTTTATGGAAACGTAACTGAATGGAACGAAATAGATTTGCCTTCTAACGTTAAAACAATTCAAGATTTAGAAAAATTCATTGTCGACAAAACGACTGAATTCAAAAGACCTTTCACCTTTAAAATAATTGGACAGGTTTCAAGTGCGATTATCCATATTCAGAATTTACCCGAAGGAACAAAAGTGTCATCGCCAGATGAAGCACATCAAGGTCAGACAAATTACAATATTGGAAAAGAAGATGCTGAAATAATCGGATTTTTCTCGACCGAACACAAAGGAGTTTTTACACATCACGACTCATTTTTGCATCTGCACTTGATAACAAAAGACGAAAGCAAAATGGGACATTTAGACGAATTAGAAATCGGAAAAATGAAACTATATCTACCGAAAAAATAAAAAACTACCGCCAACAATGTATATAAAAAATAGGCAAAACAGTAGTAAATTCAAGGCTTTTGGCTCGTCAAACTTTGTGCTTAACCGAAAGTTTAGTACTTCGAAATTGCCTACTTTTCATATACTAAACGTTATAAGCAATTTAATTTAAACTAAAATAGAAATGACAACACTGAAATCGACTGCGAGCGGAGTATGCGCCGCCATCTACCGAACAAAAGGTTTACTACGGGCCATGCCTTATGCCGTAGGGCTGCTGCTGCTGGTGTCGGCATGCAACAAAGAGAATGACCAAAATCCCTTGTTGTCTTACGAAATTGCCTTGGACGCCTTTGTGGCGGATTTGCAAGCCAATCCGCTCGATTCTGCCGGCCTTTCGGATCGTGTACGGGATTATCTGGCGGCACAATCGGGGAGTTTCTTTGGTGCCACCGTGGCTCTGCTGGACAACACCGGAAAGGCGTACTACAGCCCCTATTGGTTCCGCTTGAACGATACCCTGGCTATGAAAAACTTGGCCGACTCAACCTATCAAATTGACGAACAAGAGTGGCTGCGCCTGCCTATAGAAAGTGGCTATGCTATTTGGACTGAACCATATTTTGATGCCGGAGGTGGCGAGGTATGGATGAGAACGCGCGCCGTTCCGGTACTCAAGAACAACGAAATAGTGGCTGTGGCCACCACCGACGTAAAAGTGCAATAACCTTAACCCAACTAAAACCATAGAATGATGAAAAAAGCAATGTACATTTTGACCATCTCCTTCGCCCTTGCCATAGCATTGGCGGCCTGCAAATCTCCGAGCAACGAGCAAGCGCAGAGCAATGACTCCGACTCCCAGCTCCTTGCGGCTGAACAAGGCATCTTAGAAGCCAACGACCGACTGTATGAAGGACTAAATGCCATGTTTGCAGGCGATATGCAAGTGCTGAATGCGCTGTGGTCGCATAGCGAATCGACTACGTACATGGGGCCTTTTGGCGGTTCTATCACGGGATGGACGGCAATAAGCGAAGAGTTTAACAAGGTGGCCGCCATGAAATTGGGCGGGAAAATTACAGGCAGCAATGTGCATGTGTTTCCGGGAACAGACATAGGCTACACCACCTGCGTGGAAGTGGGCGAAAACATAAGCCCGGATGGCACGCCGGTAGAAGTGAGCCACCGCACCACCAACATTTTTCAACTGCAAGACGGCCATTGGCGATTGATTCACCACCACACCGACATTTCCACCCAACTGGAAACGGCATTCGACCAGGATTAGCATCTTTAATTAAGCGAGAAAAAAGAATGTGAGTTCAAGAAATTTATCCTATACTTTCACTATGAGTAAGATTTTAACCCCAGAACAAACCGCCATTACTGAACAGTTTCAAGCACATATTGACGCTGAAATTCGCGGTGACCTTGACACGACTCTGTCGACAATGACATCAAGTCCACATTTAAATAATATACCAACAATGATTGGAGGTATCGGAAAAGAAGGAGTAAAAAACTTCTATGCAAGTTTAATTCCTTTTGGTAAATTTTTTCCGCCTGATCTTGAAATGGTTCCTGTTTCTCAAACAATTGACCAGCACCAATTGGTTGATGAAATTATCTTTAAATTTACTCATACTACAGAGGTTGGCTGGATGTTACCCAATATACCACCTACGGGAAAAAGAGTAGAAATCCCTTTAGTAGTGATTGTTGGATTCAAAGACGGTAAGGTTACTCATGAACATATCTATTGGGACCAAGCAAGTGTTCTAGTGCAAATTGGATTGTTATCCCCACATGGGTTGCCTGTTAATGGCATTGAAACGGCTAAGCGAATGGAGAAAATAAATAATAGAATGAAGTTGTAAATATCAAAAAGCTTATAACAGCGTGTATGTGGCAATAGCGGGTGCTGTGGTAAATCGAAGGTCTGTGCTTCTAAAAAACTTTGTGCTAAACGGAAAGGAAAGTGCTTCTAATCCGCTACTGCACATACACACGAACCGTTATGAGCAAAAAAATCTACACCATGAAAAAAACAATTTTTATTTTATTTATCCTGCATTTTGCATGTAATCAAAATGCTTTTTCTCAACATATTTTGGAGAATAATTATGATGTAAAAGAATACATCTTAGACTTGAATATCAGTAACTCTTCACCAGAAATTAGTGGAAATGTAACAATAAATGCAAATGTAATGGCAAACATTCTTGACACATTTGTTGTGGAATTGATTGACACGGTTCTTCTTAATCAAATATATATGGTTATTGATTCAGTATTTATTGATGGTACGTTAAGCAGTTTTTATCATCATGATGATCTTGTATTTGTCTCTCTTGAATCGGCTATCCCACAAGGTCAAGCCTTCTCTGCTCAAATCTATTATCATGGTAAAGGGGGTGCATCAAGTTTGACAAACTACAATGGTATATGGATAAGTTCATATGCTGGAATTACACATACCTACACGTATTCTGAACCAACATGGGCGAAACTTTGGTGGCCATGCAAACAAATATTGGACGATAAAGCAGATTCATTAACATTCTATATTACTACCGATTCGTCAAACATATCAGGATCAAATGGTATTTTAACATCATCTGAATACCTACCTGATCAAAAAGTTAGATACAAATGGGAATCAAAATATCCGATTGACTTCTATTTAGTATCGTTTGCTGTTGGCCCATACGCTGAATATAATACTTATGCACAACTTCCAAACACACAAGATTCTGTTTTATTGCAAAATCTCCTATTCCCAAATTCCAGCTATTATCAAACTCATATTACGGCTATCAATAATACTAAGGAATTGATATTCTTATTTTCAGACTTGCTTGGTGAATATCCTTTTAAGGATGAAAAGTACGGGTATTGTGTTGTAGGATCACCACTAGGGGCAATGGAACATCAAACCATGTGTACAATAGGTTATGAAGCGATGGATACAACCTCCGCTCATTATTATACATATTACTTTTGGTATGTTGCTCATGAGCTGGCTCATCAATGGTTTGGAGATTATGTTACTTGTAAAGAATGGAATTATTTATGGTTGAATGAAGGGTTTGCATCATACATGGAATATATTGCTCTGCAAAATACTGAATCTCAAGACAAAGCAGATTATTGGATTGAGAATGCACATGCAAAAGTGATGTCAGTTCCAGATGGAAGCGTGTATGTTCCTGACTCATTAGTGTCTAATGAAGACGAGTTATTTGATTACAGACTACAGTATAAAAAGGGTGCAGCAATATTGCATACTTTAAGATATGAGATTAATAATGATTCCTTATTTTTTGAGGCACTAAGGAATTATTTGTCCACATATGCATACTCAGTTGCTACTGCTGATGATTTCAAACAAATTGCAGAAAATACAACAGGAATTGATTTTACAGACTTTTTTGATCAATGGTATTATGGACAAGGATATCCAATCTTTAATGTGATGTGGGATCAGGATAACGACACACTTACAATCACCTCTGAACAAACAACATCAACCTCAATTACACCATTATTTAAAACACATTTCGACCTTAAGTTAAATTATATAAATGGAGATACAATAGTTAGGCTATTTCAGAATACAAATAATGAAAGTTACAAAATACACTCACCTTACATAATAACCTCGATTGATTTTGACCCAAATTTTTGGTTAATAGATGATCATGATATTACTACAGGGACAGGAAATAAAATAAATACCCCCAATTTATTTCAGATATATCCAAATCCCGCAAAAAATAATATTTCCATTATAATCGATGAAAAAATAAATTTACAAAAATGCAGATTTGAAATTTATGATGTAAACGGTAAATTAATCCAGAATCAAAAACTAACTGATAACATTACTACTATTGATATTTTCAATCTTAGAAAGGGATTTTATATTGTAAAAATGGTCAGCAACAACAAAGAGTATTCTATTAAAAAATTCATTAAAGAATAATTTCTGCTCATAACAACAAATATAGTGCATACCGCAGTTAGTAGTACCTAGAAAAATAATTGTAAATTTGAAAATACCGAAACCAAAGATAATTATTGAATAAAGTGCGGCACGCACCATATTCAACACGTTATGCAAAATCATGAATCGTCCAAAATTTATAAAAAGAAAGATATGAAAAAAGCAAAGTATCAATTATTTGATGATTTAACTTTTGAATCAAAAGTTATTGAGACTACTAAGGGGAAAGTTGAATATTTTCTTTCAGATGAAGGAAATAAAGATAAACCTGTTGTAATATGCTCTCATGGTGGTATCGGTGGTGTTGACCAATCAAGACTGATGCTTGAATGGGTTAATAAAGATAAATACAGACTACTTTGTGTATCAAGGCCGGGTTATCTTTTGACTCCGCTTGAAAGTGGGCAAAGTATAGAAGCTCAGGCAGATCTATTTGCGGCGCTACTTGACTCGTTAGAGATAAGAAAAACATTTATGGTATCAGCCTCTGCTGGTGGACCGCCAGCATTTACATTTGCGATTAAATATCCTGAGAAACTTTTAGGTTTAATTGCAATTGACAGCGTAAGTGGATTTTATGATATGCCAGAAACAGTAGGTCCTGTTAGTGCCATGCTTTTTACTAGTCAAATAGGCCAAAAATTACTGAACTTTATTGGAAGAAAAAAACCGGATTGGTTTGCCTCTGAAATATTTAAATCTGAGGGATATTTTACTAAATTACAATTGAATAACCATATTGATTATGTTCTAAATGATGAGAAGTCAAAACAATTTATGCTGGCTTTTATGAATACAATGAATCCTTATAAACCTAGAAAACCTGGAACTGATAATGATATGAAAATGTATAAGCTGTTGACTCACTTACAAGTTGAAAAAATCGAAGTACCAACGCTTATCATTCATGGGACTCATGATGCAGATGTAAAGTTTTATGATGGTGTTTATGCATATGAAAATATTAGAAATGCACAAAGATATTGGATAGAAGAAGGCTCGCATTTAGGTTTCTGGCTCAATAAAGATTCAAAAAAAGCACAATTATTTGCACAGAATTTCTTAGATAATTTGATATAAATGACTTTGCATAACATCGTGTATAAAACATTTGGCAGTCAGTTGTTTATCATGCTTTTTTACTCGTATCAAAAGTAGTTGTAACTTGATAGGAAAGTGCTTCGAAATGCCAAACGTTTCATACACGCAGCCGTTAGCAACAAGGCAACAGCCCACCGCACATTTAAACCCATTTGGTTTTTGCCGACGCACAAAGCCAAAAGAAAAAACCAAAAGAGTTTAAATTTTAACCAACGCACAAGAAAAAAAAATAAACATGGACTATTTGACCTACAGCGAAAGACTAAACTATTTGCTTGAAATGATTGAGAAAGGGCAACTATTATCATTAAAACAAGCAAGTGAAAAATTTGGTTGCTCTGAAAGCACCATAAAAAGAATGCTACAAACCATCCGTAAACAAGGACATCACATAAAATATTGTAAGATAGCTCAAAAATATTTTGTAGAAATTTGAGGAAGGGTCAAATTTTGACCTCTCCTCAATGTAACTTTGCGTAATCTATTCAGAAAAACAAAAGTATGATTCAAAAATCAATTTTTATTATAATAACAACTATCTCTTTTCTTTGTCTGTTTCATAATAAATTACCTGCGCAGGTTTGGGCTCCATCTGGAGCTGAGTGGTATTATGAATATAACAACTTTTGGGTTACTGGTTATGTGCAAATTGTTTATACTGGTGACACCTTAATCAATGATAATTCGTCATCAGGCCAAATTCATAATTGTCAAACTTTAACGAAAACATTCTTTTCCTATAATTATGAGAATTATGAATTTGATACAATTTCTTTAGGAAATGAATATACATATTCTAATAATGATACTGTATTTATATACAGAAGCGGTACTTTCTATGTGTTATTTGATTTCTCTGCGCAAGTTGGTGATTCATGGATTATTCCGTGGACCTACGAAACTATGTGTGATTCTACCGGATTACTAAATGTAATTTCGATAGGAGACACAATAATTAACAATGAAGAATTTCGATATATTTATGTTGAGCCAAATAATACATCTGGCTGGATAATACAAGGCCTAATTATTGAGAGGATAGGACCTATTATGCATTACATGTTACCTGAACAAAACTGTATGACAGACTTATTGGAAGGTGGCCCTTTACGCTGTTACAATGATGATTTCTTTCAGTTTAATACTGGTATTGCCTCATATTGTGATTATGTTGTAAGAATAAATGAATCATCTCGAAATGAATTAGTTGTATGCCCAAATCCTGCAACAGGATCAATTGAAGTCCATTGCCCAGATCAAGGTACATACGAGTTGATCCTGAGAAGTCTGAAAGGGACAAATTCATTGCAATTCCATGGAATCAAAGGAAAGACGTTAATAGATATAAGCACACTTCCTTCGGGATTTTATGTTCTTTCCTTGATTGATTATAGATCAAATACAATTAATACAAAATTACAAATCTTAAAAAAGTAATCATTATGAAAAATGTAATTCTTATTTCTTTGGTAACCATGCTTTTGTCGTTAACATCAAATGCACAAAGTCCCTTATCCTGTCAAATGCAGGAATCTCAAGATGCAAATCGTTATTTTAACGGGAATTGCGGGTCTGGAACAAACGGTGAATAGGAAACATACAGCCATTTGAATACCTACATTCCGGATTTAGATCCCGATGAACCAATGCATAATGCAACATTAATGAACATCAATATTAATATAAACATTATTCAGAAAGATGACGGAACAGGTAATTTCCCAAACAATCAGGAAACTATTGACAGGCTAAAAACAATGATATCTTATATAAACAGCTTTTATGCAAATTATGGTCCCTCTGATCCTATTTCATGGGTCAACGAACTGCCAAACTTTGATTCAAAAATAAGGTTTACATTAGGTGAACCAGGCAATGAGCGTATCTACTTTTACCAAAACACAGCGGCATGGGATGATATGTATGTATCAACAACCATCGAGCCATTTATTGCTCAAAACTTTCCAGAAAGGCTTGAACAATTAAATGTGTATATATTTGGCAATCCCAACAATAATAACTGGATGCATGCCAGTATGCCCAGCTGGTCAAATTTTAATAAGACTTCGTGGGTAGTAATATTTTATTGGAGTAATCCTGGTTCTGATTGGGCTACTGCTGGACTTTTGGCACATGAATTTGGGCATAATCTGGATATGTTACATACATATACGGGCGGTGGAGCATCAGCAATCTGTGATCCACAGAATGATGACTTCCTACAAGATGTTTTTTTAGTTGAACCCCCAAACACAAGCAATTGTCCTCATACTGGTAGTTGGGGGGATGATCCGTATATAGTAAATGGAGATAGAATAACGAATAATTTACTAGGTGGAACTCAAAGTTCAAAGTATATTAGCCCAATGCAAGCAGGTCAGATGCATCGTTCATTGGCCATCACTTCAATAAGAAAATATGTGACATGCGAAAAGTCAGAAATTCCGCTAGTAATTGAAGGAGAACAATTCTGGGATTTTGATATTAAATTATATCGAGATCTTATTATTAATCCAAATTCAGAGTTAACAATTAATTGTCATGTTGTTCTGCATCCAGATGCCAAGATAGTTGTTAAACCAGGTGGCAAACTAATAATTGACGGCGGAATAATTGGTACCGACATTTACGAGACTCATTCCTGGCCAGGCATCCAGGTGTGGGGCGACAAAACCGCGCACCAATTTCCTGATGCCAACGGAAATTACCAACAGGGTTATCTGGAATTAAAGAATGGAGCCACCATCGAAAATGCCATCGTAGCTGTTGATCTATGGAAACCTGATGATTATTCTGCAACCGGTGGTATTGTATATGCCAATGGCGCAATTTTCCGCAACAACGCCAAATCAGTCCATGCCTTGCATTACAAAAACTACAACCCTTATGACCCAACTCAGGAATTTGATTATAACAGTCTTTTCAAAAACTGTACCTTTGAAATTACCAACGATTATTCTGGCGATGAAACATTCTACAAACACGTTGATTTAGCTTATGTTAAAGGGATCAACTTCCAGGCATGTGATTTTAGCCTTGCTGAGAATGTAACAGGCGTATCCCCTTGGAACCATGCCATTGCAGGTTATGATGCTAAATTTGGGGTTAAAGCGTTTTGTAACTCACTACAATACCCTTGTCCTGAAGAAAGTTACGACAGATGTGCTTTTACAGGGTTTTGGAGCGCAATTAGTGCTGTGAATGATGGTGGAATCCCATTGACTTTTAGTGTTAACAGGGCCGATTTTATTAACAACGCCTACGGTGTAAGAACAACTGACATGAACAATGCAAGTGTACTGTTCTCAGACTTTGAGGTAGGCAATTACAATGGTTGTGGTACAGGAATTTACACGGATCAGGTCACGGGCTTCGCTTTTGAAGAAAATGAGTTCACTAAATATGCCGGAGGGCCGGTTTCAAACTATTTAGGTATTGCAATCAACAATTCTGCGGCTGTAAACGAGGTGTATAAAAATAATTTTAATGGGTTAAGCTATGCAAATTTTTCAGATGGAATTAACTGGAATTCAAATCATATTTATGAAGGATTAGCATATTATTGCAATAATAACAGCAACAATTATGCTGATTTTTTTGTGGCTGATTACGATATTCACCATCATTCTGGAATTCAATCAAATCAGGGTGCTGAAAATTACATGGCAGCAAACACGTTTACCACAAGTGGTGCCACATGGCACTTTTATAACGGGGGCGAATACAAGGTAAATTATTACACTGACCCCAACAATACCATTGCAACACCTGAGTATATTTGGAACGTTAAACTTATGTTTACTGAAGCAGAAAACACATGCCCATCCCATTATGGAGGTGGTTCTACACTTAATCTGGTACTTTCCACACAGCAAAAAACAAGTGCAGAACAGGTGTATCTCGATAATCTCACCGACTACAATAGCACGAAAGCACTATACGACAGTTATATTGACGGTGGTAACACCGATGAGGTAAAGTTGGACATTCAGACTTCGCAACCTAGCGACATGTGGGCATTACGTGCCCAATTGCTTGGAGATTCTCCACATCTATCGTTAGAAATCCTGAAGGCAGCGGCTGATAAAACAGATGTGCTCACTGAGTCTGCCTTGTTCGATATATTAGCGGCTAACCCGGATGAGCTAAAGCGAGACACTTTAATAAGCTATCTTGAAAACAAGGAAGAACCACTTCCAGACTATATGATAGACTTGTTAGAACAACTTGCCGGGGGAACTACCTATAAAACTGCCTTGCAACAGCAAATGGCAGGGTATAAACACACCTATTCCCGTGCGGCAAACGATATCATTCGCAGTATTTTAAACGATACGGTTACGGATAACAACGAGTTAAGAAACTGGTTGGACAACTTGGGCGGGATCACTTCCGACAGGCAAATCATTTCATCTTATGTTAGTGAAGGCAATTTTAATGATGCATTTACTTTAGCAAACATGCTACCCTCATTGTACAATCTAAAAGGAAATGATTCAATCGAACACCTGTATTACATTGATATATTATCAATGCAACAAACATTGTATCAACAGGGAAGGAACACTTTTCAACTCGACAGTACCGAAAAAGCCAGCATATCTTATATTGCCAATAACAGCAAAGGAATCGCCGGAGCCCAGGCTAAAAGTATCCTTGAAGCCGTTTATAATGAATATTGTGCCGTTTGTCCCGATGTTGAAGGTTCGGCAGGTTATAAAAGTGCAACAACGATAAACCCTGATGTTATGGGTAAAATCTATGGTTTGGATGTTCAGGTCAAACCAAACCCGGCTAACCAATGGGCCGAATTTTATTACACCTTGCCTGATAAGGTAACTACAGGATCAATTACTATAAGGAATACTTCAGGCAGCATTATTGAAGTAATTGAAGTGAGCGGAAAGCAAGGCCAAAAGCTTTGGGATACGCGTAATATTGCTTCTGGCACTTATCTTTATACAATTAATTCTGCCGGTTATAGTAAAACAGGTAAGGTAGTTGTAAGCAAATAAAATTTTATCTTAAATTCGCTTTCTACCTGAAAACAGTAAGGTAGAAAGCGAATTAAAATAGCTGGTAATGGCACTTCGATTCTCGGAATTCTTGTTTTTGTTGATGTTTTCCCAATCTTTGTTTGGACAGTTGCAAATTAACTGGCAGCAATGTTTTTGCAGCATGGATCATGACTACGCTTATGATATTGCTCAAACTGATGGAGGGTATTTGGTTGTTGGGATGCAGGAAGGTGGTGATGGACAAGTGACTTGTACCGAGGAGCCTGGAATATGGTTGTTGAAAATTAACCATACAGGTAATCTTATTTGGGAAAAATGTTATGAGCATGCTGCTGCTTACCGAATGACCCAGGCTTTTGGTAATTCATATTATTATCTCATGGGAGCAACAATTTCTGAACCTTACCCTGATGTGCCAAATCTATGGATATCTAAAATGGATAGTACAGGCAGTTTTATTTGGGAAAGAACACTTGGAAATAACACTGGTATTAGTGATTACAATTTTTATAGCACTTCAACCAAAGATGGAGGAGTTATAGCTTCAGTTGATATTTTTTCTCAAGGTGGTGATATAACTAACTGGTACGGTGGATATGATGGCTGGATTATCAAACTCAACAGTCTTGGTAATACGGAATGGGATTTTACAATTGGCTCGGCAAATACTGAGTGGATTATTGGTATTTCACAAACGAAAGACAATGGATATATAGCTGCAGCGGCAGGTAGCCCCGATGGGACAACAGGTAATATACCTTGTACCTCATTTACGCCAGGTTTTTCTGATGCCATTATCTACAAATTAGATTCTTTGGGCAATCCTGAATGGCACAGGTGTTATGGTGGGAGTTACAATGATGTTGCAATAAGTATATTTAGCCTTGATGATGGATATTTAATAGCTGGGGGTGGCGAATCAGCCGATGGTGATCTGACAGGTTCAGGATGGCATGGAGGGCATGATGTATGGCTTATTCGCACTGATTTGTCCGGTGATATTATCTGGCAAAAATGTTACGGGGGCTCTAATGATGATGACCCTGTAAGGATTTTCCAAACATCCGATGATGGTTTTATGGTTTTTGGTAATACTAAGTCTTTAGATGGTGATGTAGTCGGTAACCCATCGTTGGGTTCAGAACCTTCAATTTGGGTATTTAAAATAGATAGTTCAGGTCAACTGCAATGGCAACAATGTATTGGAGGAACTAGAACAGAACGCGTTTATGGTGTCATACAAAACGGTGATTATGATTACACGCTTGCGGGCGAAATGTTTTATAGCCCTTCGGGTGATGTAAACTGCTCAAATTTTATTTATGGTTCACGCAATAACTATTGGGTATTTGGCATTTCGGATACAATAGTGAACGTAAATGAACCTTTGCAGTTAAACGACAAGATAAAAATCTATCCCAATCCAGCAAATTCAGTATTAAACATTGACTTCCCCGACGATTACAATGCACAAAATACCATTATTGAACTATTAGACATTAATGGAAAACTCATGTTGAAATCTGAAACCGTTACCAGTTCAACACAAATTAAAATCAATCATTTAAACAGTGGGTTTTATATTGTTAAGGTACAAAATGACAATACACTAATTACAAAAAGGATTATCATTAAATGACAGCGAATTATTGACCTTCGCTTCGCAGTCAAGCACATTGCCAAGTCGCACGAAAAGCCTACCGCACAAGCCAAAACTTGTCAATAAGCTTGCCAGCCCTGCCGCACAGACAGAAAAGAATGCCCAGTTGCTAACAATGCATAATACTTTATGGCGGGTTACGTTATGAAAATGAACATTTTAGTTCTAAATATAAATCAGTGTGGACAGAAAGATTTGTCTTTTAAAGTCCGCCACAAAGCATATGCTTCCCGTTGGCAACAAGCAAAGACGAACATCGATGAAAAAAGTAATTTTAGGAATTCTAATGATAATTTTTGTTTCTTGCAATGAAAAAACTGACAATGAATTTTCATTAAAAGGAAAAACTCAAAATCTTGAAAACGGAACTTGGATTTATCTTGAAAATGCAGATAGCCAAACTATCGACCTTATAGATTCAACAACAGTAGAAAATAATTCTTTTATTTTAAACACAAAATTATCAAACTCACCTTTGCACGTAGTTTTAAGGACAAACGAAGATTCTCATTACAGATTCTTATGGCTGGAAAACAAATCTATGACCTTTGATGCTTCACAAAAAGATTTTGAAAATGCAATTGTAACAGGTTCAAATACAGAAATTCTAGGTCAGTCTTTGAGAAAAGAACTTGAAAATCTATCAGAAGAAAATCAAAGAAAAAAAGAAATAGAATTTATAAAAAAACATCCGAATAGTATTGTAAGTGCAGAAACACTTTCAACATATTCCACAACTTTTAGAAAAAAAGAAACTAAAGAACTTTTTGACCAATTTTCAGAAGAAAACAAATTATCAAAATATGGAAAGATAATTTCAACATACATTAAACTAAATGAAGAAGTAAAAATTGGTGGAAAGTTCATTGATTTTGAAATGATTGACCTAAATGGAAAATCACAGAAACTTTCCGACTTGAAAGGCAAAATCATTCTTCTTGACTTTTGGGCTTCTTGGTGTGCACCTTGTAGAAAAGAAAACCCTAATCTGGTAAAAACCTACAAAAGGTTTAAATCAAAGGGATTTGAAATATTTGCTGTTTCATTGGACGAAAACAAAGAAAATTGGTTAAAAGCAATTGAAAATGACAATCTAAATTGGTTTCACGTAAACGATTTAAAAGGTAACGGAAATAAAGCCTCTTTGATTTATGGAGTTGAGGGAATTCCTGACAGTTTTCTAATTGACCAAAACGGTATTATCATAGCGAGAGATTTACGAGGTGAAGAATTGATAAAAAAGTTAGCAGAACTATTAAAATAATGCCAGTTGCCAACACCGTGTAAAATTAATTGCTGGTTTTAGCTAATTTACGAAAGCCCTCGCGGACTTTCTATCTGTGATTTATTTACTAACTTTAGTGCTTAAAACACGCAACTAATCTTACACAAACACGTTGGCAGCAAGGCGAAGACCCACGACATTTAAGCACTTTCGGTTTTTCTCTAATACAAAAATACCGACACAAAAAACCAAAATAGCTTAAATTTTTGCCACCGCTCAATAAAGCTGACAACACAAACTTTACGAAAAAATATTTTTTAGAACTTTTAACAACAAGCCTACCTCACCCAATAAAAAGGAATAGCTTTCTTTCTGAAAAATTAAGTCATCGACTTAAAAAAAGTCAAGAAAAATTATTCTTCTTATTTAGAACAAGTATAAATTAGGGGGGGGGGCAGGCTAAATAATTCTTGAAAATGGTATAAAAATTACTAATTTCGGTACTACTAAATAGTAGTGCTTATGCTAAGGCATTGTTACAAAATAAAAAACCCCCTAAAAATATCAACGAACATGATAGCATTCAAAATACGAAAATACAGAAAGGAGGTCACTGGCAAAGATAAATGAATAATTGGATTTTACAAAATTGATCGATTTGACTATGATTGCACTTCTTCGTAAGAAAATAGTGCTAATTGAAATGGATTCCCTGATTCCAGTAAATTCAAGGAAGCGGTTCCTGAAAAGCTTAGAGAGAGTAAGGACAAAACTTTTATTATGAAATATATAATAATCATTGTAATATTATTAAGCGTTTCTACATTCTCAAATGCAGAAACAAATAAGCATATGAATACTACACGAACTATTGAATGTCCTGTTGATTTAGAGGAATCAAATATAGGTCATATTACTTTTTATGGAGTCTTGGATATTTGGGAAACTCCAGCAGGAGGCATAGTTATATCATGTATTCCACCATTTTTAGAAGTGTGTTACAGATTAATTTGGAGCAATGATAACCCAGCTGAAAAAACTGTTTATCTAAACGATGATAACCAAACTGAAATTGACGTTACATCAGATGTAGTTATTTCAACGGGTGAGAATGGTGAACAAATTCATACATTCTCTAGATAATAATATCACAAAATTAAAGAGGGGTATTACATTATCCCTCTTTACAAAATCCTAATTATGAAAACATCATTATTAAGTTTGTTACTTATATCCTTTTTAAGCAACTTTGCACAAGATAGCTGTGTTGTAAAAATTTTTCCAGGAGATTGCCGGAACTGTTATATTGGTATAGAAAAAGTTGAATTAAGTGACGAGGGCATAAAAAAAACAATTGTACTTCCTAACTTATCCCAAGCGGAGGTTCATGCATATTTAAATAACGTATTGAATATTGATGATATCAGCAAATTTAGTGTTATTGTTTCCGATTCAATATATAATTCAATTAATAATAGCCTAACTTCTGAGATATATATTTATAATGATAACAAACTTAATAATCAATTATTATTGAAAAAGTTTTATGGTTTTGAGGAACTTGGCTCTTATGAAATCAGAATTCCAGATACCATTGCTATTTCAGTTGAAGCAACTATTATAAACCATGAAGATTATTTCTTTATTACTGATTCAAAGTTTGGAAACTACATTTTTATTAATAAACATGGTGACCATAAAGTAACTGTTTTAGGAGCACAAGATTTAACAAGTGAATCAAATTTTAATAAAATATCAGGTGATACCATATGTTACTACATGTTTACTAGGTACAGAGAAATTCTAAAAAATGCGAATATGGATCGTATGCAATTCAACCATACATTTGGTAAAAGGCATATGTCTGCTTTTATAATGGCACCTGACATAAAAGTAATAAATAATGAAGCTGGTTTGACTTACCAAGCTGGCATTATCATTTTTAATAATCCTAAGAAATATACTATCTTGAGCATTGATGCAGCATCACTACCCGAAAATTATATTGTTTATCCAGGATTTTACACTGAATATAAAGGAGATTATTACATTCAATTGGCACATACTAACAGAACTATTGATGATCAATATGTTTTAGGAAAGTTTATCTTAAAGGATGAAAAACTTGTGTTTTCAGAATATCCAGAATATAAAGTTCCATTGGAATATCTCCCCGCCAGTAAGTTTAAAAGTTTAAGAAAAGTATTAACATCAGCTAATCCTTATGTATTTTTGCAATACAGTCTGTCGTATTACAATATGGATAGTGACCAAACTAACATCTTGCCACTAGATTCTGTCAATTTGGAATTTGAGTTTCCTAATCAGGCTGTTAATTCGATGAAGTTTGAATATGATTACAAATTCATAGATTCATATTTATCTGAAAATATTATTCATATTTTGCACAAAGTATCAGAAAAATATTACATTGCTTATATTAATCGAAATGACAACAGGTTAATCAAAAATTTAGAAATTGAGAACCCTGAAAAAAAGCTTAAAACTGGTATGTCTTTTTATGCCGCAGATAAGCTGTTTTACCTAACTTCAGATAATACAATAGTTGTGAAAAATATTAACTAAAGATAATCAGGCAGCAGAATCCAATTAGCATTTTGCATTTGCTTGAATTATCTTTGTGATAATATAGATTTATCTAAAATATGTTTGTCTCAGCTTCAGGCAGTCAATCACATTGCCAAGTCCCTCAAAAAGCTTACCACCAAAATTTAAACTTGTCAATAAGCTTGCCAGCCCTGACCCAGAAAAAAAGCCCAGCTGCCAACAATAAATATACGGCATTTGGCAGGTTTTGCTAAATATTAATATATTAGCAATAAATAAAATTAGTCATAACTTGAAAATGAAGCGTTTCAAAATGCCAAACGCCGCATATTCAAACCGTTGTAAAACATGCTGAAAGAACAGCTACCGTAATTTTAATATATTTGAACAGAAAATTATAGAATCAATATGATAATACACAAAGAGAACATTTTCAATAGCGCCCCATTTGGCTATGCACTGCATAAAATAGTCTTAAATACGAATGGAAAACCGGTTGCTTATGAATTCATCGAAGTAAATGAAACCTTCGAAAAACTTACCGGATTGAAAAAAGACTATATTATTGGAAAAACAGTAAAAGAGGCCATACCCGGTATTAATAAAGGAAAATTCGATTGGATAAACTTTTATGGAAAAGTTGCACTTGAAAATTCGGAAGAAATCTTTGAGCAATATTCCGAGCCTTTGGGAAAATATTATAGTGTACACGCCTATTCACCGGAAAAGGAATATTTTATCACCATCTTTACCAACATAACTGATAAAATAGAGAAAAACACAAATCTTCTCAGAATAATTGATAATGCAAATTTGGGCACCTGGGAATGGAATATCCAAACAGGAGAAACTATATTTAATGAGCAATGGGCTAAAATTGTTGGCTATACGCTTGAGGAACTGTCGCCAGTTAGCATTAATACATGGGAAAAGCTTTCTCACCCCGATGATTTAAAAAAATCGAACGAAAAACTCAATGCTCATTTTAGTGGAAAAACTGCTCAATATCAATGCGAAGCAAGAATGCGGCACAAAAACGGGCAGTGGGTCTGGGTGCTCGATACAGGGAAAGTTACACAGTGGACTGAGGAAGGTAAACCTTTGCTTATGTCTGGCGTTCATCAGGAAATAACAGAGCGTAAACAGGCTGAATTGCAACTCTATCAAAAACTGGAAACGGAAAAGTTGTTAAGTGAAATTTCATCTGATTTTATTCATACAACTGATATTGACGCCTCCATAATTGAATCATTTGCTAAACTGGGTGCAATAACTCAAGCATCAAGGATTTATTTATTCATGCTTGATGCAGATGAAGGAACCATGAGCAACACACATGAATGGTGCGCTGAAGGCGTGTCAGCAGAAAAAGACAATCTGCAAAACCTGCCGTTAAGCATTTTCCCATGGTGGATAAATAAACTATACAATAAAGAAATTATTGATATTCCGGATGTTTCCAAAATGCTACCTGAAGCTAAAGCAGAGCAAGAAATTCTTGAGAGCCAAAATATAAAATCTGTGTTGGTACTGCCTGTATATGCAGCAAACAAATTGAAGGGTTTTGTTGGATTTGATAACGTTTTATCAGTATGTCTTTGGTCAGAAAAAGATACTGAGTTCCTTAGCTTGCTTGTTGATATACTTTCAAATGCAATCGTTAGAAGAATAAATGAAGAAGAATTGAGATTGCTTACCAAAGCAATAGAAGAAAGTCCTGTTTGCACTATGATTACCGATGCTCAGGGCACAATATCTTATGTCAACTCGTCATTTGAAAAAACTACAGGTTACAAAACACACGAGCTCCTCGGCAAAAGTCCTTCAATTTTAAATTCAGGAAGGCAGCCTAAATCATTTTACGCTGAACTATGGGGTACAATATTAGCAGGGAATATCTGGCAGGGAGAACTGCGAAACAAATCAAAAAGTGGAAAAATATTTTGGACAAGAGAATTAATATCTCCAATAAAACAAAATAACAAAATAACACATTTTGTAAGTGTAGCTCAAGATATTACAGAAGATAAAAAGTTTTTAAATGAACTTTTGGAAGCTAAATTAAAAGCAGAAGAAAGCGACCGGTTAAAATCAGCTTTTCTGGCTACAATGAACCATGAGTTGCGCACACCCCTAAATCATGTCCTCGGATTTAGCGACATGATTCCAGATATGACAGTTGATGAGAGTATTAAAGAATTTGCAGGATTAATACATGAAAGTGGTTCAAACCTGCTAAACATTATTGAAGATATTTTCGACCTGGCCATGGTTGAGCAATCTGAAATCAAAATACGTGAAGATGTGGTGTTTATTCGTGATATTTATACAGAACTGAAAAAGCAATTGCAGGAAGTTTTATCGGAATCGAATAAAGGCGAAAATATCCGGCTAAATTATAAAATTGATAGTGGCATTGCAACGAGGCAAATTATTACCGACAAGCCCAAGGTTATCCAAGTAATGTCGAACATTATAAAAAATGCTGTTAAATTCACTCACAATGGGGAAATATCATTATCGCTAATGCTTGCAGAAGATAACTATTTGTCAATTAAATTGAAAGATACAGGAATTGGTATTCCCAAAGAAAAGTTGCAGGTAATATTTGATTTTTTCAGGCAGGGGGATGATACCCACACCCGTAAATATGGAGGTGTAGGTATTGGACTTGCCATCTCTCAGCGGATAGCCAATGCCATGGGTGGAACAATAGAGGTAGAATCAGAACTTGATATGGGTTCAGAATTTACTTTTTCCTTTCCCACAACCATCATTGAAGAAAACATGATAAATCCCGAAAAAGAAAATATTTCTTTTACAGTACCGGATTTATCAGGGAAGAGCTTACTCATTGTTGAGGATGATACCATTGGAATGGGAATGATTATAAACTTGCTTAAACCTTCAAAATGTAAAATCATAAATGCTGTAAACGGGCAAGAAGCGGTAGAGGCAATTAATGTCAATCCTGACATTGACATCATATTGATGGATTTAAAAATGTCAATAATGGATGGGTTTGAAGCTACAAAGGCTATTCGTAAAGAGTTTTCTGATTTACCAATAATTGCTCTTACTGCCTATAGCCTGCAAAAAGACAAAAAGAAAGCACTAGATGCCGGATGCAATGATATTATTACAAAACCAATTAGCAAAGAAATATTGTTTAAGAAATTGCAGGATTTTTTGGTGAAGTAATACAGAAAGCACGTTTTACAACACGCAATAAAAAACATAGGGCGGAAAGTGCTTAATTTGAACGACATAACATTTATTAAACGGCTTGGTAACTTGATAAGTAGGGGCTTCGAAATGCCCTACGTTTCTTATTGCCACCGTTAGGGGCAAGCTAAAAAAAGAGACAAAGAATGATAAATTTGCTACAAGAAAATATTGAAATTGAAAGCCACCGCACAAATAGCACATTTGGTTTTTTACCGACACACAGGCAAACCCAAAAAAACCAAAAGAGCTATTTTTTGCCAACGCCAATTGTACGGACAGTAAAACTGAAATGAAAAAAATAACAGAATTACCAGAAAACGATAAGCCAAGAGAAAAACTTGCTGCCAAAGGTGTTGAAGCTTTGAATAGTAAAGAACTCTTAATGGTAATTATGGGAAAAGGAATTAAAGGGCGAGATGTAACAGTTCTTGCGACAGATATTTTAAAATTGATTGAGAATGAAAGAGAAAATCTGACACTGGAAAAGTTAGAAAATATTCAAGGTGTTGGTAAAGCAAGGGCAGGACAAATACTTGCATCATTTGAGTTGGCAAAACGTTACCTTTTAAAACCTGAAATGAAAATTAACAATACCGAAGATGTTTTGTCTTTGGTTGCGGACATTAGAAATAAGAAACAAGAACATTTTATTACAATTACATTAACTGGTGCATCAAATATTATTGAGAAACGGACAGTTTTTAAAGGAACAATAAATTATAGTGTTGTACACCCAAGAGAGATTTTTTCTGATGCTCTGACAGATAGAGCCGCAGGAATTATTTTTGTTCATAATCACCCTGAAAATGATGTTGAACCTTCTGAAACTGACAAGAAAATAACAAAGCAACTTTGCGATGCCGCAAAGCTTTTAGGAATACAAGTAATTGACCATATAATTGTGACTAAAAATGAACATTTTAGTTTTCAAAGTGAAGGACTTTTAGAAATATGAATATGAAATTATCAAAATACGAAATTCAAGATTTAATCGAAAGATTGCAAAAAGGAGAAAACATTCCTGACGACTATAAATACAAACTATTCCCTGCAAAGCAAAAGGAATATGAATTGGTTTATGGTGGTAAAATGCGAAAGGAAGATGTTTTAGCTAATGAAGATGGCGTTTTCCCTGTTCCATTGCAAATTGAAAAAATATTTAACGGTAAGCGAAAAACTTGGAAAGATGGTTGGAGAAATATTATTGCCTTTGGAGATAATCTTCAGTTTTTAAAAACAATTTACGAGAACAAAGACCCTTTTATTAAAGACAAAGTAAAGGGGAAAGTGAAACTCATTTACATTGACCCACCTTTCGCCACAGAAGCTGATTTTAAATCAAAGTCAGACCAAAAGGCTTATACAGATAAAGCGAAAGGATCTGAATTTATTGAGTTTCTTAGAAGGAGATTAATATTAGCGAAGGAACTGCTTTCACCAGATGGTTGTATTTATGTTCATTTAGATTTAAAAAAAGGTCATTATGTAAAAACAATTCTTGATGAAATTTTTGGTGAATCAAATTTTATGAATGAATTGGTTTGGCTATATTCTGGAAGAGAAATGACCTACACATATTATAACTCAAAGCACCAAACGATATTTTTCTATGCAAAAAATAGAGGTCAATTGTATTTCGATTGGAAAAGCATAGGAGATGAACCTTCACCTGAAGTTTTAGCACAATACAAATGGATTGATAAAAAAACTGGAGAGAAATATGTTATTCGAAACAGTTCTGGCTCAAAAGGACTATCAACGGAAGGGCCAGATACATATAGACAATACTACAAGCCTGTCCCTCCGAAATCTTGGTTCGAAGTTCCAATAGTTTCGTCAGGAAGTGAAAACATTGACTATCCTACGCAAAAACCAGAAAAACTACTTGAAAGAGTTATCAAAGCATCGTCTGCGGAAGGTGATATAATATTAGATTTTTTTGGCGGTTCAGGTACTACTTTAGCGGTAGCTGAAAAATTAAACCGTAAATGGATTTCTTGTGATATTGGAAAACTTTCATTTTATACAGTACAGCAAAGAATTTTGAATATCGAAAAAAGCAAATCACTTGAAAATCCTAAAAAGAAATATGGCAAGCAAGCAAAGAGTTTTGTTACTGTAAATACAGGTCAATATGACCTTGAAAAAGTATTTAATCTAAAAAGTAAAGAGTACTCAGATTTTGTTCTTAATCTTTTTGAAATCGAGCCAATTAAAAAAACAATTAGTGGCATTAAAATAAACGGACAACGCAAAGACGGTTATTATACTTTGATTTGGCCATATTGGGAATTGCCAGATGCTTCTGTAGATGAAGAATATTTACACAATCTAAATTCAAATATTGGTAAAAAAGTTGGAGATAGAATTTACATTGTTGCGCCAGCAAGTTATGTTGATTTTATCAGCGATTACTACGAAATAGAAAATGTTCGATATTACTTTTTAAAAGTTCCTTACCATATCATAAAAGAGTTGCATAAAGTTCAATTTAAAAAATTCCGTCAACCACAAAGCAAGAAAAATGTAAATGATTTGGAAGATGCTATTGGTTTCCATTTTATGAAACAACCAGAAGTTGTAAGTAAAGTAACAACCACATCGAAAGATGTGAAAATAAGTATCAAAAAGTTTCTTTCCGACTTTAGCGAAGACGATAGAGGTAAAGAGTTAGGAAATCTTGAAAGTTTGGCAATGGTATTAATAGACAAAGATTTTGATGGTCACGCTTTCGATATGGATGAATACTATTTTGCAGAAGATTTAATACCCAAAAAGAAAAGTAAAAAAGAAGATGAAGATATTGCAGAAGAATTAAAGAAAACCAAAGAAATTAATTTACCCGTAATTCCAAAAAAAGAATGTGGAAAAAATCTGATGATTATTTATGTTGATATTTTTGGAAACGAATTTAAAGAAATGTTTGAGATAAAATAATATGGAAGAAATAAAACGATATAAAACGTCCGATCTTGTTTTAAAAGTTGATAAAAATTATGACCCAACTCAACTTCCTTTGCAAGATTGGGATAGATATTTAGATATTTTAGTAAATGACAGACAATATCAAAAAGAAGCAATTATTAATACTGTAATATTTTTGGCATCCGGTCTATATAAAAACACGAGTGATTTAGTTGAAAAAAACTGGACTAATAATAGCAATGTCGAATTAAAAAATCGTTATTCCAATTTAGAAGATTATTTACATCACTTGCAAATCCCTAATAAACTATCTGCATCCATTGATCTTGCAACAGGAACAGGAAAAAGCTATGTGATTTATGGGATTGCTCAAATTATGCTTGGACTTGGTTTGGTTGATAGAGTTCTTGTATTGTGTCCTTCATTAACAATTGAAGACGGTTTGACTGAAAAATTTATTGATTTAAGCTCTGATTCTAAATTAGTAAAAGCAATACCTGAAAATGCAAAATGGAAAAACCCATCTATTAAATCGGCTGATGTGACAATTAAAGAAGGTGATATTTGTGTTGAGAATATTCACGCAGCTTACGAAACTACTGGTTCATCAATTAGAGATAGTTTTAAAGGAAATGGTGAAAAAACTTTAGTTTTAAACGATGAAGCTCATCACATTTACAACAAAATTGAAGGAAGAGACACGGTAAGCAAAAATCTAAAAAAATGGAAAGAATTTTTAGTAAATCCTGATTTCAATTTCAAATATATTGCTGGTTTTACAGGAACAGCATATATTGATGATGAATATTTTAATGATGTAATCTGTCGCTATTCACTACGACAAGCCGTTGATAATCAAATGGTAAAAATGGTGGATTATATTAGCAAAGATGAAGACCTTGATAAAGATATTAAGTTGCAAAAAATATATGACAATCACGACCACAACAAGCAAAATTACAGGAAAGTAAAACCCCTTACAATTCTGATTACAAAAGATATCAATAACGCAAAAAGGTTACTTACTGAAATTTCTGAATTTCTAATGAAGAAAGAAAGGCTAACGGAAGAAGAAGCTAAAGAAAAAACCTTGATTGTAACATCACATAGCGACCATAAAGCAAATGTCCAAAAATTAAAGGAAGTTGACAATTTTGATAATCCAATTGAGTGGATTGTCTCTGTATCAATGCTTACAGAAGGTTGGGATGTGAAAAATGTTTTTCAAATTGTTCCTTGGGAAGATAGAGCGTTTAACTCTAAACTTTTGATTGCTCAAGTTCTTGGGCGTGGCTTAAGAATTCCGCCTGAATATCAAAGTCCACAACCTAAAGTGCGAATTTTTAATCACGATGCTTGGAGTAGAAATATTAAGGGGCTTGTTGATGAAATACTTGAAATCGAGAAAAGGCTAATATCAACACCATTAGCAAACGGAGACCGTAGCAAACATCATTTTGAAGTTCAACACATTAATTATGATAAAAAAGCTACAACAAAAGAAGCTACTAAAGACCATAAAGAATTTGATTATACAAAAGGCTTTATAGAATTACAATCACAAGTTGTTGAAAGTGAAAAAGAAAGTGAATACACTGATTTTTCAGGAGCAATAAGTTCCAAAAAAACGCTTATTCATTATAACACCTACACAATAGATGAAGTTGTAAATAAAATTCATAATGAATTAAAAATAAGGGATTGGGAAGGTAAAATTTTAAAATTACCAACAGGAAATTATTCAAAAGAGAAGTTGCCACCAAAAGAAGAGATTACTAAAATCATCCGTGCTTCAATGGACAAAGTCGGCATCAAAGGTGATAGGTTAGTAGAAAAAAATCGGAATAAAATATTAAGTAGTTTCAATACGCTTTTAAGGAAAGCAGGAAAAACGGTTGTTTATCAAAAACAAGCACAAAAGCCATATAAAATTTCCACAAAAGAAATGAGTAAAGAAAGTATGGCTCTTGGTAATTTAAGGCATAACTCAACTATTTTCTTTTCTTCAGATTTTAAAACTGAAATTGACGAGAAGAATTTAGAATTGTTAAATATTGTAATTGAAGATGAAAGTTTGCCAAGAAGTGCATCGAAAGAGATAAATAAATTCTTATTCAAAACACCATTAGACCTAACATTTTCAAAAGCAACTCCAGAACGAACTTTTATAAGGGAATTATGCGAAACTGAAAATGCCAAAAAGATTGAGAGTTGGTTAAAGTCAAGAGATATGAATTTTTACTCTATTGAGTATTCAATAACTTCTGTTGGCGGTAAACACTCAAAAATTCAATCCTTCAATCCTGATTTTTTTATAAAACTTCAAAATGGAAAAACAAAACATTTCGTTATTGTGGAAATTAAATCGGATGGAGATGTAAGTGATGAAAATAAAGCAAAATTAAGATATGGAGTACAGCATTTTAAAGACTTAAATAAAGAATTAGAAAAACTAAAGATTGATGAAAAATATCATTTCCATTTTTTAAGTCCGAATTCTTATGATGTGTTCTTTGACCATTTGAGAAACGGTAAATTAATACAATATGATTTTAAAAGTGATTTGGAAGATAAATTATTGGCAAAAACTGATGAATAAAGCCAGCCCAAAGGCATACACATTTGCAATTCGCACGAGCCACCGCTTGACCGAAAATTGCAAAAGAGTATGTCTTGTCAGCACACCGGAGAAATGAAAATTGTAGCAAATTTGAAAGATAAAATGACTGAAAATAAGGAAAGCCAGCCCCTAACAAAGGCTATACGTAATTTGGGTAATGTGCTAATATTGAATATTATAGCATTAAATAAAATTAGTGATAAATTGAAAGTTAGTAGTTTCAAAATCCCAAACTACGCATAGCCAAACCGTCAGACTGTCTAAAAACTAACATCAAATTGTTAATAGAATTTGTTGCTATTTTATGATTAAAATTCGGTGTTTGAGTATCTTTAGATATGAAATTTATAAAAGGACAAGACCGAACACAAACACATCTTTTTCCTGTTACCCTGGATCAGTCCATTGATCCCGAGAATGAAGTTAGGCTTATTGATCTGTTTGTTGATAGCCTGCCATTGGAAAACTTTGGTTTTGCTAAGAAATTTGTGGAAACCGGACGACCAGCTTATCATCCCTCTGATTTACTCAAATTATATATCTATGGCTATCTGAACAAGGTACGCTCATCAAGGGATTTGGAAAAAGAGTGTAAGAGAAACATTGAGGTTATGTGGCTTCTGAAAGCCTTGCAGCCCGATCACAACACTATCTCCAACTTTCGTAGGGATAATCCAAATGCCATTAAAAAGGTATTTCGTGAGACAGTTAGATTAGCCAAACATTTTGATTTGATTGGTGGAAAGCTAGTTGCTGGTGACAGTACCAAGTTCAGGGCTCAGAACAGTAAAAAGAACAACTTTAATAAAAAGAAAATAGAACGTCATGTAGATTATATCGATACCAAAATTGAAGAATACAACCGACTATTGGCTAAGGGAGATGGTGACAACAAGGACCAATTGAAAAAGGAAATAGAAAAGCATCAGCAGAGAAAGAATAAGTATAAAGAACTGGATAAGCAGTTGAATGAAAGTGGAGAAGTACAAGTATCTACATCTGACCCAGATAGCCGCCAAATGATTATTCGTAACAACATTACAGAAGTAGCATACAATGTACAAACCACTGTAGATGCTAAAAACAACATCCCTATTGATTACAAGGTAACCAACACCAACGACTCAAAAGCAATGGGTAGCATGCTCAAAAGAGCAAAAAGTATATTACAAACAAATGAGTTTACAGCGCTTTACGACAAGGGCTACCACACAGGAAGTGAATTTCAGATAGCAGATAAACTAGGCATAGAGGTAATGGTTGCTATTCCAACGGTAGCCGCACAAGCACCAAACCCTGCTTACAATGTAGAGCATTTCATATACAATAAAGAGGCTGATTTTTATATCTGCCCTGAAGGCAACCACCTCCATACAACTGGTAGCTGGCATAAAACAAGGACATATAATTTTAAACGATATACAACCCGAGACTGCTTAAAATGCACTGTTAAAGCCCAATGTTCAAAAGCTAAATATGGGAAAGGAATTCAAAGAAGTGAATATCAGGAGTTAATAAATAACAATAAAGCAAGCATAGAAAACAATAAAAATTATTATCGCCGTCGTCAAGCAATTGTTGAGCACCCATATGGTACTATAAAGCGCCAATGGGGTTTTAGTTACATCATGACCAAACGGGGTAAGCAAAATGCGAGTGCAGATGTGGGATTGATGTTCACAGCATACAACTTAAGGAGAATATTCAATATTTTAGATAAAAATGTATTGACCAGGTACTTAGAATGGTTTGTATTTATTTTTTATGGGATATTTCATCAAATAAGGCTGCATTTAGTTAGTTTTAAGGCATCTAAATTTCAAAGTCAGCTAAATATTCTATTTAATAATGTTCCGTTAAACTTTATTATATTTAACCAAAATTTGATTAAAACGGTGGGTTTTTAGACGAACTGACGTTGGGCATAATACTGAGAAACCACAGCGCATAAAAGAAAGTTTGGTGAAATAGATTATTTTTGAAATAAAAATTTGTATGGCAAAAGAATCTGAAATTATATTTTACCAAGGAGATGATGGAAATGTGAAAATTGAGGTTTTCTATCACGACGAGACTTTCTGGATGACTCAAAAGAAAATTGCAGAGTTATTTGGAGTGCAGAGACCTGCAATAACAAAACATTTGAAAAATATCTTTGATGATGGTGAATTAGTAGAGGATTCAGTTAGTTCCATTTTGGAACATACTGCCGAAGACGGGAAAAATTACAATACAATATTTTACAATCTTGATACGATTATTGCAGTTGGATATCGTGTAAACTCAAACAAAGCAACAAAATTTAGAATTTGGGCTACAAAAGTTCTAAAAGAGTTTATAACAAAAGGATTCGTGCTAGATGATGAACGTTTAAAACAAGGAAAACATTTTGGAAAAGATTATTTTGATGAGTTACTTGAAAGGATCCGGGAAATTCGGGCAAGTGAAAGAAGATTTTATCAAAAAATAACTGACATTTACTCACTTTCATTAGATTACGACAATTCTGATTTATTGACAAAGGATTTTTTTGCATCAGTTCAAAACAAACTTCATTGGGCAATAACTGGAAAAACAGCAGCAGAGATAATATACACATCAGCAGATGCTAAGAAGCTGTACCTAGGGTTAACAAATTGGAAACATGCTCCAGGTGGGAAAATCCTAAAATCTGATGTTTCTATTGCTAAGAATTATTTGAATGAACTGCATATTAAAGAACTCAATAGAATTGTTTCAGCATATCTTGATTTAGCAGAAAGTAGAGCCGAAAGACAAATCCCAACTACTATGCAAGATTGGATTAATTTCTTACATCAGTTTTTGGAATTATCAAGCTTTCCAATTCTCAAAGACAAAGGAAAGATTTCAGCTTTAGAGGCTAAATTAAAAGCAGAGCAAGAATATGACAAATACAGAAAGATTCAAGATGAAAACTATCAATCTGATTTTGATAAAGAAATTAAAAGGTTGAAAGGAGAAGAATAAAGCACGAAATGCCAACAATGTATATACAAAATAGGCGAAATAGCAGTAAATTCAAGGTTTGTAGCCCGCTTCAAAATTATATCGGTTTGATAAGCTTGAAGCCCGCAATCGCCTACTTTGCATATATTTAACGTTGTGCCTAATTGTTTTTTTTAAAAACGAATTTGATATTATAACAGGTGGCATTAAGCGGGTGTATCAAAGTTTCTAAGAACATAACTCATACACTCGTTTAGCTGTCTGCTTGAATTGTGTTTTTAGTCAGGTATCTGAATTAATAGCACGCAACAGCATTTAAGATACCTGCATATCACTATTAGGACTGATGGCTATAGATTGGAAGATGATAAAAAGTGGACATGGTCCAATACAAAGACCCAATGCCCATCTACCTTGCCACGCACATCCGACCAACGTTGAGTAATCTTTTTGGAAGTACCGTCCTTCATTTGCATGGTGTAAGTCGACGTGCCAACTGAGAAAACGCTATTACCTGCACGAATGAGTCTATAGTCGCCATCGCCTCTCAAACTGAGCGATTCGAATTGGTCAAAAAATTGTTCAAATACCTTACGGAGATTATCGTAGCCACGGTGCACGTTGCCATCAAAATCCACGAAAATCACATCTGGACTGTTCCAGAAACAGCTCATTAACTTTTCAATATCCATTTGGTTCATACCATCGACAAATCGCTGATCGAGCTCCCCGATAGCCAACAAATCCGCATCGGAGATCGATTTTGCTTGCTCTTCGCTTTCAACCTGTGTCCTGCAACTGACAGTAAGTAAAAGCAAGAGAGTTAAGTTAAAAATGGAAAACCGAATCATTAAATTTTTCACAATGAGTTTTTTTAAAATGATTTAAAATATTAGTTATGTTTTAACAGCCTAAAATATATTCTACTTCCAATAGTGACTGAGCAAACAAATATAAGCAAATTGTCCAGGTAATTAAATGAAAACCAAGCTTACAATATAATATGAAATTTTCAAAAGTATTTAAGGAGCAACAACATAGGCACAATAAGTAGGCTTCAAACGGCTTGAAAAGCCAAGTTTGAAGCAAATGTTGGACTGAATCCCAACACCACCCATCTAACTATGCACTTTGTACCTACTTGCTTTTGTTTTTTAGAACTCGGCTGCCTATCTTTTTGGAATTGTTAGCAGACCATTAACTTGCTTATTGTACGTTTTCTTAGTATTTCCTTGACTTATTGGAGCTTATTAGCATATTTCAGATCTTTTTATCAGTTTTTGGGTAGTATAATCCCAGTCCTGCCTGAGCAAGATTACTGTATTGTTGAATTCTAGACTGATAAATGATTTACTTTTAATCCAGGCAGCTGACATGGTGAACGAATCCTAGGCATTACTTCGATGGTGTGCATACGTCCTTTTTTGCAAAATGGACACAGCAATATATCAAAACCAGTGAGGCGTTTTAAACGCTGTATAACACTCTCCTTTTCTTTGGGACGGTTAGAGGTGCGTTTGCTCAGCAAGATTGTTCTTTTTGCATACCGGCTGCTCATAATACCATAATACCTGATCTTAACAAACCCCTTTGGAAGTATATGCATACAGAAACGACGAAGAAATTCTACTCCCATAAATGTTATTGGCTTCTCTTTCCTGTGATCTTTGGAATCTTTATAGACAAACCTGACGCTATCATTATCAATATTTGCAATGCGGTGGTTGCTGATGGCTACCCGGTGTGTATACTGTCCAAGGTATTTGATAACATGCTCAGCATTTGTAAAGGAAGGCTTACTATAAACATTCCACTCTTTGGCCCATGCTTTATCAATTATTGGTTGATATTTGATTAGGATATCTTTTTTATGAAGTTGCTTTTTGAGACGCTTAAGCATATTGTCACGAAATGCTTTACTCATCATCTCTACTTTATGAATGTATCTGCCCTTTCTGGTGATACGTTTAAATTTCCCATCAAGAGTCATTCCTGCTGATGGTACCAAACAATGTATATGTGGATGAAGACCTAGTTTTTGATCCCATGTGTGAAGCATAGCCAATGCACCGCTCTCAACACCATAGTGCGTATATCCAAAAGTCTGCAAGGTATTCCATGCACTTGCAAATAGTGCATTATAAAATGACTTACTATCCAGAAGACAAATCTCGTTCAGCTCATGGGGCAGCGTAAATACGACATGGAAATACTTGGTGTCAATAATTCTTTCACTGGTATCTTCTACCCAGATAGCCTGTTTTGCTGCCTGACATTTTGGACAGTGTCTGTTACGGCAGCTGTTATAGCTAATGCGCATCTTTGTGCAGTTATCACACCGCTCTTTGTGATATCCAAGTGCCGAGGTTCTACATACTCGTAAAGCATATAAGGTTCTAATAATATAGCTATTGGGGCTATGCTTTTTATTAAAGGCATCCCAAAACTGATCAACTACATGGCCTACTTCAAATTCAGGCCTGATCATCCTTGTTTGATATATAACTTATCAAGAGGACTATGAGGAGGCTTATAGGGAATCTGGGCAACATGTAAATAAATCATGGTTGTGGAAATCTGTACATGCCCCAGGAGTTCTTTTATAATGACTATATTAACCCCTTGCTCAAGTAAATGTGTAGCGTAGCTATGGCGAAGTGAATGCATGTTTACCTGTTTGCTGATACCGGTTTTCTTTAAGGCCAGGCGCATAACCCAGCTCAATCCATTTGTGCTGTATTTGCCTCCTGCATCTTTACCGTTAAATAACCAGGTAACAGGATTCTCAACTGAAATGTATTTTTTCAGGCCTTTAGAAATCATCTCGGACAATGGAACTACACGATCCTTTTTAAATTTGCTTTGACGTATATGAATGGTTTTACGCTCAAAGTCAATATCTGAAAGTTTTAAATTGGCCACTTCCTGTGATCGTAACCCTGCTGAATAGGTCAATGCCAATAATACCCTATGCTTAAGCAAGGTTGGTGCTTTAAAAAGTTCCTTGAGTTCACCACGGTTGAGTATCACAGGTAGTCTTGTTTCTTTCTTCAAAGAGGGAAGATTAACTACTCGCTGATTTAAGCCCATGTGACGGAAATAATAACGAAGACCATAAACCATATGCTTAAAACTACTACGTGAGGGTGATTTGGATGATAAAGCCATTGCTGTTAGGTACTCATTTATCTCATCATCAGAGATATACTCAGGAAGTTTGTTAAAATGTAAACTTATTCGTGTAATTCTACGTATATAGTTCTCAAAGGTACTTTGACTTTTACCTTGTAGAATAGTGTTTTGGTGTAGCACTTTATACACCTGCTCAAAGCCATCTATGGTTTGAATGGCATTTGCAATAATACTTGGGAGTTTTTGTTGCATGATACTGAAGTTTAAATTATTGGGGAGCTTCGTGCTCCCCTTCAGTATCTTTTACGTAAATTTGTTCTATTGGATTAAAGCTATCCCGCGTGAGCGGGATTTAGTTCAACATGCGGTCATAAAACATAGCGTAGAAAGTGGTATATTTGAACAACATAAAATTTAATAAACGAACAGGCTAAGAAGACTGGCTATTGAAACAACTAATGATCAACACGGCTGACATATACTTTCCATTTGGAGAAACCGAAAGGCTCTTTATCAAAAGTATTTGGCGGATATACGAATATAATATACAGAAACGGACTGAGACTATACTGCCAAAAGGGACAGTTGAAATAATCTTTAACCTGTCAGATGACATCGTCTATTGTAATTCTGCTATAGACAGAGGAGATAAACTGCCATTATGCTTTATTAACGGTATCAACTTAAAACCTTTCAATCTTATAAAAAAAAAGCAACAAGCATTCCTTGGTATTCAGTTAAATATATTTGCATTAAAAATTCTATTTAACATTCCTGTTATTGAATTTAATAACAGGGTTATTGACGGAACACTAATCTGCAAATCGCTGAACACATTACTCAATCAGATTGGATCAACATCTTTATTTACAGAACAGGTTAACCTCATCCTGAAATGGTTTTATAATAAAATTGCTGTTGCAAAAAATGGATCGGAAATCCACCGTATTTGTAAGTTTTATTATGACCGTGAAATAAAAGAAATGAAGGTTCATAAAATCTGCCATAAATACAATTACTCTGAAAGACATTTCAGGAGACTGTCCGTTGAATGGTTAGGAATGAACACAGAAGAGTTCGTATTATATCAAAAATACCTTAATTCGTTATTTTTGCTGCATCGACCTAATTTGACATTAACTGATATTGGGTATGATGCAGGGTATTATGACCAATCTCATTTTATCAGAGAGTTTAAGTCCTTTACTGGCATTTCACCTAAAGAATATCGGAAAACAATGAGCGAGCTTCCCGGACATATTTACAGACAACCCTTATAATGTCCGAATTATACAATTTTGTTATGCACAGCTTTGCGAAATTTGACACAATAAATTTTTCATCATTTAAACTAAATATAAATGACAAACCGCAATCAATTCAGAAGCACGGTAGGATGGATAACTATTTTATCAGGCATAGTGGGTTTTATCAGCTATTTTTTAGTGGCTGGCTCCGTAAATTTCAATTTTGATTTTTTTTCTGATCCTGTTCTTATCTTTTCAATTCCAAATGTGAACATCGGAATGCTTAGATGGAGCATGATTGCAGATATTTTCGGGTATTATTTATTATTACTCCCTGCTTTGTATTTCATTCACGAATGGTTAAAGGATAAAACGGCATGGAGAAATCTGATTACTTTTAGTGGAACATCTTATATTTTAATTGGGGCTGTAGGTGCTTCTATCCTTTCGGTTACCTGGACTACATTCCTGGAAAAGTTCCCAATCTCAACTCCCGAACAACAAGAAACCATCAAATTATTATTCGAATCATTTTCTCTGATGGTTGGTAACGGGATGTGGAATTTGTTTGATACCATTGTATGTGGTGTGTGGATGGTGGGTATCGGAATTTTTATTAAGAGGGAAAAAAGCTTTTTGGGATGGTTTACAATTATTGTAGGTATGATTTCACTTTTAGATGGTTTTGGAAATATTCTTGAAATAAAAGCCATAGCTGATATCGCAGTTAACTTGTACCTTATCCTTGCCCCTGTCTGGGCGGTATTTTTAGGTGTTTCAATTGTCAACAAATCAGTATTTAATAATTCTTAAAAAAACTAACTGTCATGAAAAAAGTCGGAAAAATACTTATCTATGTTTTAGGGGCATTTATTTTAGTAGTTGCCGGTCTTCTTACTTATGTTAAAACCATGTTACCCTCTGTTGGTGACCCACCTGATATCAATGTTGAGTTTACTGCTGAAAGAATTGAAAGAGGAAGGTATTTGGCAAATCATGTAATGGTCTGCATGGATTGTCACTCAACACGTGATTGGAGTTTGTATGCGGGACCTCCGATTGCAGGTACCGAAGGTAAAGGTGGCGAAGTATTTGACCAAAAACTTGGATTTCCGGGAAAATACATTTCAAACAATATTACTCCTTTTTACTTAGGCGATTGGACTGACGGAGAAATTTTCAGAGCCATTACAACTGGTGTTTCAAAGGATGGAAGAGCATTATTGAACATTATGCCATATCCTAATTACGGAGTATTGGATGAGGATGATATTAAATCTGTTATTGCTTATATCAGGACATTAACACCAATTGAACACAATGTAGAAAGGTCCAAATCGGATTTCCCGATGAATTTTATTATAAATACGCTACCAAAAAAAAGGGAATTTAAACACATACCTGCTAAATCGGATAATATAAATTATGGTAAATATATTGTAACAGCAGCAGGTTGCATGGATTGTCATACAAAACAAGAGAAAGGGAAATTTGTAGGTGAACCGTATGCCGGAGGTTTTGAGTTTAAATTCGCTGACGGTACAGCTTGCTATTCAACAAACATTACTCCCCACACTTCAGGAATTGGTGACTGGGATAAGGATTTTTTTGTCGAAATCTTTAAAATGTATGCAGACACAAGCTATAACCCGGTAAAAGTGAACCCCGGGCAAAGTCAAACTGTAATGCCCTGGTCAATGTATGCTAATATGACAACTGAAGATTTAGAAGCAATGTTTGCTTACCTCAAAACCCTAAAACCCGTCAACAATGAAGTAACTGCTTTTACAACTGCAAAATAAATTACGCTATATTCTTTATTAAAAACTTGACCATGAAGCCCTGTGCATAGTCGAGTAGACGGCTCCGCCAGTAATAACTAGCGGAGCGCGCCTCTCACACCACTGTACGTACGGGTCTCGTATACAGCGGTTCGTTAAGTTGTGGGGAAATACGTTTGTAAATAACAAGCAATGCGACATAACCCCAATACATCAAGCTTTTCAATGTAATTGTAGTATTCAATATTGGACTCTGTGCAACAGACCATCCTACCATTCGAGTACGGCTCCATGCGTATGCCTGTCCCTTTTCAATGCCCAAGCGAATCAGGTTTTTCCTTTTTCGGTCTGGGTTCTTCCAGTGATGCCAAATGCAATAACGGAGTCTGTTGCGTATCCAACCGTCTAGTTCACTAAGTTTGTTGTATATACTTGCCATACGGAAAGCATTTACCCATCCTCTCTGAACCTCGTTGAGTTTATGGATACGTTCGCTAAAACTCATTGGAGTGGTTTTCCTCGTAATAATTTTGAGTTTCTGTTTGAACTTCTTCCAACTTTTATTGGACACTATAAGTTGATACTTCCCTTTCTCTCCCTTTATGTAGGTCGGCACAAAGCCAAATCCTAGTAAAGTAAAGTTAATTGGTCGGCGGATTCCGCTTTTCTCCTTATTGATTGGCAGGTGCAGTTTATCTTTAAGATAAGTAAAGATATTATTGCCTACCTTTCGTGCTGTTACCTTACTTTTGGTATAAATACTAAAATCATCGGCATAGCGGACAAAGCGTAGTCCTTTCCTTTCCAATTGTCTGTCCAGTTCATTTAGTATGATATTGGACAATAAGGGGCTTAAGGGGCTGCCCTGCGGTATTCCTTTTCTGCGCTTGACCAATTTCCCGTTAATTTGAATTGGGGCTCGTAGCCATTTGCGGATCAGGCGTAAGGTTTCACGGCATTTAACCTTGCGGTAAATTAATTGCAGCAGATAGCTGTGGTCAACTTCATCGAAAAAAACTTTCAAATCAATTTCTACGATATGCTGAAAACCATCATTGATGTATCCATGTGCTTTCAATACAGCCTGTTGCAGGTTCTTGTTTGGGCGAAAACCAAAACTGGAATCCGAAAACCCAAACTCAAACCGTGCCAACATAACTTGCAAGACTGCTTGTTGAAGCAAGCGGTCGGTTACTGTGGGAATACCAAGTAATCTGGTTTTCCCTTCTCCTTTCGGAATTGCTACTCCTAAAATGGGTTGTGGCAAATACTTCCCTGAGCGAACTTTTGCTGTCAGCTCTTCTTTGTCTATTGACATTAGATCTGATAGTTTGGTTTCGGGCATATAGTCAACTCCTGCCGAACCACGGTTCTTTTGGACTTTGCGCATTGCTCGTAACAAGTTATCTCTTCTTAGTATTTGCTCAATCATTTTAATTAACATTTCTTATTTCCCTGTTCCGCTTAATGTAAGGCTGGTAATGCCTCCTTACAGCATTTGGAACAAACTTGACGTTCAGCCCTTCGCTAACTTGTGAGACCATCTGTATTATTCTATACAGCTCGTTTCCGTTAACTACTATGGCTTCTGCTGACTTCTCTGCTATACCATCACGTGGTTACAGAGACCTCCCCAGGTAAGAGCCTTTTCCTTCCTCCAATCGCTGCGGCATCTACTTTTAAATGATATTTATGAACGTTACAATGATGTGCTTGTTTATTCTCATTTAATAGCCTCATATGCCGTTCCTGTTCGTCAGTACCGGATTTTGCAGTCCCGCTTCCCTGCCCGACTACGTCATTCAGGCGGGCTTCAGTGCTTGGGTCACCCCAAACCACCTTGCGACTTGCTAAAACTTCTGAGCGCTAATCCCGGCGTTTAAGGGACTTACCCCCTCTGGACTGTTCTCTAATTCAAAGAACTTTATTATATTTACCATTCAAGGCACACACAATGTATAATACTTTATGGCGGGTTACGTTATGAAAATGAGTATTTTAGTTTCAAATATAAATCGTCGTGGGCAGAAAGATTTGTCTTTGAAAGTCCGCCACAAAGAATATGCTTCCCGTTATAGCCAATGCAGAACCAGGCAATAACCTAACTAAAAATGATTAAAAAGATGTTAAAGGAAATAAGAAATTACTTGTTTGCCAATGAAGAAGGGTTTTCATTAGAACATCGTATGTTATTATCAACCTTAGTAATTGGTATATTTATGGGCTTGACAGGTAGTATTAGCAATTTATTACTAACAAATTCACTTATTGCCTCACTCGTTCCGCTTGTGTTAGCAATTACAGCCAGTGTGCTTTATTATTTTGCGAGATCTGAAAAAACATACAGACCTATTGCAGTTATTACTGCAATATTTGGTATTCTGGGAGTATCAATTGTTTGGATTTATAACGGTGGTATAAACGGGCCAAACTTTATGGTTGCAATTACATTTCTAATACTCGCATTAATAATTGTTTCCAATAAAGCCAAATATTATATTATTACTATTTTTATTTCAGTAAACACTTTCATTCTTTTAATTCAATTATATAGACCTGATACGATAGTAAACTATCCCACAGAATTATCCCGTTGGATTGACAATCTTATAGGTATGTATTTGTCCGCAATTTTTGTATTTTTAATTATTAGGTTCATTCATAAGCATTACACTGACGAAAAACAACGTGCTCAAGAAAGCGACCTCTTAAAATCAGCATTTCTGGCAAATATGAGTCACGAAATACGTACACCAATGAACGGTATTCTTGGGTTTACACAACTTCTGCTCAAACCCGATTTAACTAGCGAACAAAAAAAGACTTACATAAACATTGTAAATCAAAGCGGACAGCGTATGCTCAATACCGTAAACGACATTGTAGAAATCTCGAAAATAGAAGCCGGAATGGTTATTTTGAATTTGGAAGAGGTGAATGTTCAGGAACGCCTGGATGAACTCATCCAGTTTTTCACTCCCGAAGCCATAAAAAAAGGGCTGAAACTAACCTTGGTAAAAGAGGCACCGAAAACAGCTCAGGTTGTTACAACCGACCAACAAAAACTCGATTCCATATTTACCAACCTAATTAAAAATGCCATTAAATATACTGCTAAAGGGTCAATAGAAATTGGATATGATGTTACAACTTTAGAGCAAACTCCATCGCTTCAATTTTATGTAAAAGATTCCGGAATAGGAATTTCAGAAGAAAGGCAGGATGCCATTTTTGAGCGTTTTATCCAAGCCGATATTGTGGATAAAGATGCCAGACAAGGTTCAGGGCTGGGGCTGGCCATCAGCAAAGCTTATGTGGAAATGCTGGGTGGTAAAATTTGGGGAATAAGCGAAGTAGATAAGGGCTCTACTTTCTTTTTTACCCTTCCTCGCAATATGGATTCTAAAAGAAAAGTCGAGATTTCTCCGAATGTTTTGTATGAAAACGAAGGAAATTCGATAATTCCAGAAATTTCAGACTTGAAAGTGTTAATTGTTGAAGACGATGAGACATCTGAAATGTTAATTTCAATAGAACTGGAGAAGTTTAGCAAAGAAATACTTAAAGTAACCACAGGGTTAGATGCCCTTGAAGTTTGTCGCAAGCATCCCGATATTGATTTAGTGCTCATGGACATTCAAATGCCCGGAATGAACGGATATGAAACCACCCGAAAAATCAGGGATTTTAATAAAGAGGTGATTATTATTGCCCAAACTGCTTTTGCCTTAACAGGAGACAGGGAAAAAGCAATTGAAGCCGGTTGTAATGATTATATTCCAAAACCAATAATAAAAGAAATGTTATTGGAGCTGATAAAACATTTTTTTAAATAAATAAAAATCGAGAATAAAATGAAATAAAACAAAGCACATGGCTATAACAAAATGTAAATGTAATGCGGGTTTCAGTGGCTAATCCAACTTCTTCTCGTTGTTGCAACACCGCCAATACGTCTTTGACGATTGACGGAAAAATTGAAATATTGAATAAACAAATTGGCTCCGTGCGTAATTGAAAGTTCATCACTTTTAATCCCGCACTCCACTTAAATAAACCGTTGTGCGAACATCAAAAAAAAACAGCGATAACTATAATATAACTACAATCCCGAAATATTGAATTTCTATGACAAAAACATCTCAACATTTTTCTTTCATTAAAATTCTTACTGGCTCCGATCTTTCCAAAAGAAGAATTCCATTAATGGAGATATATAGTGCTCAGGATGGGCCAACAGTCTGGCTTACTGGATGTATGCATGGTGATGAGATTGGTGGAACTGTTGTAATTCATGAAATATTCAAAAAACTAAAAGGCCGACTTTTAAAAGGTCGGATCATGGCTTTCCCTCTAATGAATCCGTTTGGATTCGAAACAATTTCAAGAAACATATCCTATTCCAAAGAAGATTTGAACAGATCTTTCCCAGGGAATAAAGCAGGTACATTGGCAGAAAGGATTGCATCAATTATTTTTTTAAAAATTATCAATACAAAGCCATCTTTGGTTATTGACCTTCACAACGATTGGAAAAAATCGATACCCCATGCTTTGTCGGAATTGGTAGATTCACCTGCTATTAATGATTTAGTTCTAAAATATTCAAAAATGACAGGCTTGTTACAAGTAGAAGATACAGATAAAATCTACTCCTCACTTACTTACAACCTAATGAAAGAAAACATTCCTTCTTTGGTACTTGAATTAGGCGAATCATTTATCATCAATGAACAAAACATAGAAGTTGGAATCAATGCTATCTGGAATATCCTGGTCAACTTAGAAATGGTGGCTAAGCAAAATGATTTGTACCAATTTCCTATATCTCCTGAGTATTTGGAGAACACTCTTTTGTATTCTTGTTTACCACTAAGCTCTACCAGTGGGATCGTTCGATTCTTTAAAAATCCTGGAGATAAAGTAAAAAGAGGGCAAAAAATAGCAAAAGTATCCAATGCTTATGGAAAACAGGTAGAGATTATCTATGCCATTGCCAATGGAATTATTATTGGCCAAACAGATACTGCCCTTGCATTTCCAGGCTCACCTGTTATGGCATTTGGAATACTTCAAAACGAATAGAACTTAATTATTCTTAAATGAAAATGTAAATGACGCTGCACAATCGAGTAGACCGCCCCGCCAGTAATAACTAGCGGAGCGCGCCTCTCACACCACTGTACGTACGGGTCTCGTATACAGCGGTTCGTTAAGTTGTGGAGAAATACGTTTGTAAATAACAAGCAATGCGACATAACCCCAATACATCAAGCTTTTCAATGTAATTGTAGTATTCAATATTGGACTCTGTGCAACAGACCATCCTACCATTCGAGTACGGCTCCA